>Ga0308157_10000011_pt1 | contig 989111 bp, 925 predicted proteins | sample PhyBR1_FD_201035 | JGI IMG/M metagenome (GOLD analysis project Ga0308157, IMG submission 201035) | Phyllosphere microbial communities from UC Gill Tract Community Farm, Albany, California, United States - DLSLB.R1 | ecosystem: Host-associated > Plants > Phyllosphere > Unclassified | place...
CATCCCCGAATTCATTCAATCTTACCAGCCAGAGGTCGGATCCGCCTTTGGATTCTTCTTTTTTATCCAGTCCTTTTCCGGAATAGGAGGTTCCTGCAATTAAAAATCCACCTTCTTGGGTAGAAACAGAAGCGGAAAGATAATCGTGGTTTTGTCCTGAAAGGTATTTTTCCCAGACCTGCTCTCCCTGCTGGTTGAGTTTAACCAAGTGGAAATCGTAGCCGTTGTTTTGCTTGTTAGCAGCTGGCTGTTGGCTTTTTGTCTGGATGGAACTTCCAGTGATCAGGTACTGCTGATCGATGGTGGTGGTAATCTGGCTTAGGAAATCCTGAGTGGAGGATTTGAGGTCTTTCTGCCAGAGAATTTCTTGAGCTGATATACTCAGGACCGTGCATATCATTAATGCACTCATGTAGAGTTTTCTCATTTGGTTTTTATTTTTTTTATTACATGTTTACAAAATTAACATTTATTAGCATATATTAAATCCCTATTAATAAGAATTATTATGAATTTTGTCACTTCATGGTGTTTTTTATGCAATCATAAGTGTCTGTTTTGTAAATGTATTTCTATGAAACGACAAAACTTGTCGTGTTTTTTTCTGAAAAAAATATTTTTTAATTAATAATAGAATATAGATCAGGAAATTTTGTTGAAATTGACTGAATTTGCATAATAAATATATTAAAGAAAGATTATTCTCTGATTATATAGGGAAAGAAAGACAGATGTTGTAAAAAATAAAATGAAAATATTTCCAGCATTAATTCAAATAAACTCCGATTGTATCGGGGTTTTATTTTTATTGTGTCATTTTGTCATATTTTTTTGAATGGTATGGATATTGAGAAATTGAGAGTGTAAATTAAAATATAAAAATTAGAAAAATTAAAAATATTATGAGTAAAATAATTGGAATTGACCTAGGAACAACCAACTCTTGTGTTGCTGTAATGGAGGGTAAAGACCCTGTTGTTATTCCTAATGCTGAAGGTAAAAGAACAACACCTTCTATCGTAGCATTTACAGAAGATGGTGAAAGAAAAGTAGGAGATCCTGCCAAAAGACAGGCTGTAACGAATCCAAAGAAAACTGTATACTCTATCAAAAGATTTATCGGAACTCATTTTAAAGAAGATGCTAAGGAAATTTCAAGAGTACCTTACGAAGTAGTAGCAGGACCGAATGATACCGTAAAAGTAAAAATTGACGACAGAGAATATACTCCACAGGAAATTTCTGCAATGACTCTTCAGAAAATGAAGAAAACGGCTGAAGATTATCTTGGACAGGAAGTAACGAGAGCGGTAATCACTGTTCCAGCTTACTTTAATGATGCACAGAGACAGGCTACTAAAGAAGCTGGTGAAATCGCTGGTCTTAAAGTAGAAAGAATCATCAACGAACCTACAGCTGCAGCGTTAGCTTACGGTCTTGATAAAAACCATAAAGATCAGAAAATCGCGGTATATGACCTTGGAGGTGGTACTTTTGATATCTCTATCCTTGATTTAGGAGACGGTGTATTTGAAGTATTGTCTACAAACGGTGATACTCACCTTGGAGGTGACGACTTTGATGATGTGATCATCAACTGGATGGCTGATGAGTTCAAAGCTGAAGAAGGAGTAGATTTAAAAACTGATGCCATTGCTCTTCAAAGATTGAAAGAAGCGGCTGAAAAAGCAAAAATCGAATTGTCTTCTTCTCCACAGACTGAGATCAACCTTCCTTATATCACAGCTACAGCTACAGGTCCTAAACACTTAGTGAAGACTTTAACTAAAGCTAAATTCGAGCAATTATCTGCAGATCTTGTAAGAAGATCTATGGAGCCGGTTGCTAAAGCATTAAAAGATGCAGGTTTATCTACTTCAGATATCGACGAAGTAATCCTGGTAGGAGGTTCTACAAGAATCCCGATCATTCAGGAAGAAGTTGAAAAATTCTTCGGTAAAAAACCTTCTAAAGGAGTGAACCCGGATGAGGTTGTAGCAATTGGTGCAGCTATTCAGGGTGGTGTATTAACAGGTGATGTAAAAGACGTATTACTTCTTGACGTTACCCCGCTTTCTTTAGGTATCGAAACAATGGGATCTGTATTCACTAAATTAATTGAAGCGAATACTACCATTCCAACGAAGAAATCTGAAGTATTCTCTACTGCTTCTGACAACCAGCCGGCAGTAAGCATCAGAGTAGGACAGGGAGAAAGATCCATGTTCAACGATAACAAAGAAATTGGTAGATTTGATCTTACAGATATCCCGCCAGCACCAAGAGGAGTTCCTCAGATTGAAGTAACTTTCGATATTGATGCTAACGGTATCCTAAGCGTATCAGCTAAAGATAAAGGAACAGGTAAAGAGCAGACGATTAAAATTCAGGCGTCTTCAGGTCTTTCTGACGAAGAAATTGAAAGAATGAAGAAAGAAGCTCAGGAAAACTCTGCAGCTGATGCTAAGAAGAAAGAAGAAGTTGAGATCTTCAATAAAGCTGACGGATTGATCTTCCAGACTGAAAAGCAATTGAAAGAATTCGGTGAAAAACTTTCTGCTGACAAAAAAGCAGCTATTGAAGCAGCTCACGCAGAATTGAAAACAGCTTTCGAAGCTAAAAATGCTGACGACGTAAAAGCTAAAACTGAAGCGTTAGATGCAGCTTGGATGGCCGCTTCTGAAGAATTGTACGCAGCTGGTCAACAGCCAGGTGCTGATGCGGGTGCAGGAGCTCAAAACCCTGGAGGTAACAATGCTGGAGGTGAGGATGTACAAGATGCAGACTTCGAAGAAGTGAAATAATGATTGATTAAAATCAATTTACAATAAATAGCAAACCGCCGTATAAATGAGTTATACGGCGGTTTTTTGTATTTTATTGTTCTTCAAGAACCCCGATAGCATAAGGAACTTTACTTTCTTTTTGTTCAAAAATATAAAACCTGTAAGCGGTTGGAGACACTTCATCTTTCACTAAAGAAATAAAGCTGGTTGGAATGCATTTATCCAATCCCTTTTCAATTACTTCCTTGAATAGGATTTTTTTAGCTTCTTCCTTAATCAGAACCCATTTACCGGAGCATCCCAGTATTGGATAAGAAACGGAAACATTCTGTTTTGAGGAGAGATCAACCTGAATAGCCCAGGATTCATTTTCATCCTTTTGAAATCCTACACCCGTAAGCTGCTGGGAAAATGATAAAGAGGAAAATAATAAAGCTGAAAGTAAAATAATTTTATTCATAGCGTAAAATATTTGATTGATTCCGCGAATGTATGGCATTTTTTTTAATATCTAAATTGGATATAAATAACTATAATGATTATGAGTCTTAAAAACCATTTTCAACTTTTTTTCCCGATCTTTATCAAAATATTGATATGATGAAATTGAATTTTAGCAGAATGCTTGCAGGTTTGATGATGTTTTACTGTACTCTGATCTACGCTCAGAAAAATGCTGAAAATATCGACGGGGTTTATAAGGCTAAAGGGGCCGCTTTTGTCATCAACAAAAACAAAACCTTTCTGGTCATGGCTTACGGAACACTGATAAAAGGAACTTGGAGTATTGAAAAAGATCATCTTTATTTAAAACCCCAAAATCCGGATGCCAAATTTTATGTCTATGCAAGGAAAAAACCTTCTATTAAAGCAGGAATGCGCATCAGTTTCATGGGAGATGGTATCGGTAATGGAATTGTAGTAGGTGAGTTTCCCAATAAAATGCAGCCGCTTTTTAATGAAAATGCCAATTGTTTTGACTATCCTAATGTTCATGTTTTCAAAGAAAAACCTACAGCCATTACATTACTGGAAGAGCAAAACAATGAGAATGGACGAGGTGTTGATATACCGAAGCTGATGTACAGTTTCCCAACAGAAGATTATAATGACTTTATCGTTCAGCATATGCAGGACAGTCTGTACCACAATGATTTTATTTTTAAAATAACAAAAAATGGTTTATCTGATCCGGATGATGATTCAGGAAAGCCTTTCAAAAAATCTACAATCAAAGAAGCATTTCCTAATGAAGAAGAACTGAAATTTATAGAAGGGGCTTTCAACCGGGCTTTTGCTGCAGATTATAAATTAGTCAACAACGCTTATAATACCCATGATGATATGGACAGGGAAATTAGTCTGGAAAGCTATAAGTATGACAAAGTAAAAAATGTATATGTAAATCCGTCTGTCCCGGCAAAACAACTGAACTATAACAGTAAAGATTACCATAACAATGATGTTCTGATGAAATTTGACAGAATCGCAGGAACTTCACAGCCACAGACAACCGTGAAAAAGCTACCCAATCCTGTATTTACGGCTAATTGTGACAGATAAATTTAGTCCAGTACAGAATAATTTCTACAAAAAAAGACACCCGGATAACCAGGTGTCTTTATTATGAAATGTTAATGTGTATTAATAATCGTCGTTCTGTTTCAGATTTGGGTTGGCGGTAATATCAGCGGAAGGCAGCGGGAAGATGTTATACTTTTCTGCAATTCCTTTTCCTGTCTGGGTATTTCCTTTCCAGCTCCAGGTATAATCAGCTCCGGTAAACTTATTGAAACGGATCAGGTCAGTTCTTCTGACAAGCTCCCATGAAAGTTCTCTTGATCTTTCATCCAGAATAAAATTCAGGTTCAGGTCAGATGAGGTAATCGCTCCGTTTCCGTTGTTATAGGCTCTGTTTCTTACTATGTTCACGTAATTAAGGGCAGTAGAAGTATTTCCTGTTCTTAAATAGGCTTCAGCTGCTGTCAGGTAAGCTTCAGAAAGACGGAACATCGGGAAATCGGTGTCTACATAGGCTGCATCAGAACCCGCAGTTCCGGTTTTGGTAACGTTTCTCCATTTGGTAAAAGCGTATCCATCCTGGAAGGTTCCGGGAAGAGCAGCAATATCTTTTTTGTGACCAATATTAAAGAACAATGCTCTGCTGTCATTTTTAGTGAAAGCATTAGGATCTGAAGTACTGAAATTTTGATCTGCTGCCTGAAACTTGTTGACAAATTCCGGACGAACACGGATATTTCCCCATCCTCCGGCAATACCCATATTCAGGTAAGTAAGCATGGTTCCTCCGGTTTGTGCCAGTACAAAGAACGTTGTTCCTCCATAGGTTTTGGAGTGGATACCATCCATATTCAGGGACCAGATGATCTCAGGAGATGTATTATTATCTGCCAGGAAGTTGTAAAGATATTTCGGTGAAAGGCTGTAGTGGCTTCCAATCACTTTTTCCGAATATTCAGCAGCTTTTGTCCATTGAGGAGAACCTGTATACACCTGGGCATTCAGGTAAAGTCTTGATAAAAGGAAATCAGCAGCGGTTTTGTCCACTCTCCCGTATTCATTGGATGTGGGAAGGGTGGTTTCAATTTCTTTAAGTTCATTTTCAACATAAGCATACAGATCCGTTCTGGAAATCTGTTTAGGCAGAAACTGGGGATCCAGTTTATCAGCATCGGTTACAAAAGGGACTTTTCCATAGGTATCCAGAAGAACCCAGTAAGAGTAAGCTCTCAGGAAACGGGCTTCAGCACGGAAATAGTTCACCTGCTGTTTAAAATCCGGATCAGTGTGGCCTCTTTCCGCAAGTTTGCTTTCGGTAGTCTGTCTTAAAAACTCATTGGTATATCCGATGATCTGGTACAATCTTGCGTAATATCCGTTCAAAATAGCCGTATTGGGATCCCAGGTATTGGTGGCAAGCTGTCTTAGACCGTTGGTTTGTGAACCCATAATCGCTTCATCGGTTGTAAGGATCTGGATATAAAATGCAAGACGGATGAATGAACTGTAGCCTTCATCAAAATTACCCATATCCGGATCTCCGGTAGGACCTTCCTGCCCGCTCAGGCATAATGCAGCATAACATTTGGCAAGAACACCTTTGTAATTTGCAGGATTGGAGTAGATCTGCTCCCCGGTTACCATATTAGGATCAATAGGAGCGGTGTCTAAGTCATTAACACATGAGCCTGCTGTAAAAAGAAGGAGTATAAACGGTAGTATATATAAACGTTTCATCATGATATTATTTAAAGTTAACATTAAGCCCGAAAAGGAACGAGCGTGGTCTTGAATAGATATTATTGTCAATTCCCAGATAGACTTCAGGATCCAGTCCGCTGTATTTGGTGATGACGAATACGTTCTGCATGGATAAATTCACTCCCAGATCAAACTTGTTGCTGATGTTTTTAAAATTGTGTCCCAAAGTGATATTGTCCATCCTGAAGAACGATGCTTTTTCAAGGAAGAAGTCCGAGTAGAGCTGCAGGTTGTCAAATCCCTGTTCTGCCGTATAGCTCAAAAGATTGCTGTACGTTCCGTTTCCTGAATAAGCTTTTGTTTTATAATCCTTAGATTTCACATTGTTGTAAACATAATTTCCAAAATTAGCATGACCGTTGAATCCTAAATACCAGTTTTTATAGCTTACTTTTGAGGAAATACCAAGGTAAGACTTCGGCATCGGGCTCTTATCTTTTACAAGGCCACCTTTATACTTTCCTTCAATGGGTTTTCCGTTGGCATCATATTCCTGCTGATACAGATAAAACGTGTAAGGAGAGTATCCGATTGAATGAACCTGGATGGTTCCTGCGGTAGCCCCCGAAACGTTCCCGATATTCACTCCATAATCAGGACTGTCCACCAGAGTAAGTTTAGTGATCTCTGATTTATTGAAAGAAAGATTCATATCCAGATTCCACTGCCAGTTATCCGTTTTTACAGGAATGGTATTTAAAGTAAGCTCAACCCCTTTATTCTCCATTGAGCCGATGTTGGTATAGATCATATTGGTAAGATTGGAACCTGCAGCCACAGAAATTTTGTTCAGAAGGTCATCCGTTGTTCTTTTATAGACTTCCACCGTTCCGGAAACCCTGTTTTTGAGGATTCCGAAATCTAGACCGATGTTGTAGGTAGAGGTGGTTTCCCATTTCAGATTGGGATCGTAACCATTTGGACGAATCGTCTGGTAAAACTGGTTCCCAAACTGATACATCGCATTGGACTGGCTGAAAGTGTAGGTCTGCATCCATTCATAATCACCACCAATATCCTGCTGGCCGGTCTTTCCGTAGCTTAATCTCAGTTTTAAATCAGAGAAAATATTCTTGTCTTTCAGGAAACTTTCTTCATTGATCTTCCATGCAAAAGCGGCCGAAGGGAAGAGCCCCCAATGATTTTCTTTAGAAAAACGGGAAGAACCGTCATTCCTTAGTGTCGCTGTGAAAAGATAACGGTCTTTGAAGCTGTAATTCAGACGTCCATAAAACGAAACCAGATAATACTCAGATTTGGTAACAATATCCCGGTAAATTTTGGATCCCGTAAGATTCGTCTGGTTGTCATCATAGCTTTTCCAGAATTTCTGCCAGGAATAACCTCCCATCACATTAATTTTATGGCTTCCGATACTTTTGTTATAATCGGCATAAAGATCCAGCTGAAGGTTTTTCTTTTTCTGGGTATACGCTTCTATAAGCCCCTGACCATCATTTCCGATAGAAGTCCATGAAAGCGGGGAATTGTCCGGAACAAATACGTCCCCGTCACTTTTCAGCATATCAAAACCCGCGTTGACGTTCAGTTTTAAATCTTCAAATCCATGAATTTTGTAATCCATCTGGATATTACCGATGTGACGGATCACTTTAGATTCATCTTTTCGCAGATCAAGAACAGAAACAGGATTCGCTCCGGCCTGAGTGATCGGTTTCCCTGAAGCATCTGTCCAGATAAAATAGCCTAATCCATATGGAGAAGAATTGCTGTACACAGGACGGGTAGGGTCAAAAGACGCTGCACCACTTGCCGGATTGGAAATAAAATCATTATTCTCAATACTTGGCTTATAATTCAGGTTAACGTTCAGGTGTTTATTGAAGAAAGAAGGATTCAGGGCAAGGCTCATATTCATTCTTTCATAGGCATTTTTACGGATAATCCCTTCCTGATTGGTATAGCCTAAAGATAAACGATATGGAATTTCTTTAACAGCACCCGTCATACTGAAATTCTGATCATTACTCACCGCGGTACGGTAGATTTCATCCTGCCAATTAGTGTTGGAAGCACCAAGGCCATTAATAATTGTACTGTTGCCTGCATATTGATTTTTGATGAAGCTTCTGTATTCATCAGCGCTCAGAACATCCAGCATTTTGGGATTGTAGCTCACCTTGGTGTTTGATGAATACTGATATCTGGTCTTTTTACTTCCTTTTTTGGTGGTAATAATGATCACTCCGTTGGAAGCACGGGAACCGTAGATGGCTGTGGAAGAAGCATCTTTAAGAACGGTATAGCTTTCTATATCATTCGGATTGATCATTCCCAGGATGTTGCTGGAACCTGAAGTCGAGGAATTATCGATGGCAATTCCATCAATAACGATCAACGGGTCATTACTGGCCGAAAGGGAAGAACCTCCTCTGATTCTGATGGTAGAGCCGGCACCGGGAGCTCCTCCGGGAGAAATGATATTCACCCCGGCAGCTTTTCCTGCCAGTGCATCCTGTGCAGAAACTGGGCTTCCGTTGTTTTCACTGTCAATTTTTACCGTAGTCAGTGAACCTGTGGCATCCGATTTCTTTACCTTTCCGTATCCGATGATGACTACTTCATCAATTTTTTTCTCCTTTATAGCCAAAGTATCGGACGCAGAAAAGTTTTCTGAATTTTGAGCGATTGCCTTTCGGGCCGCTGTTTTGCGGAGAATAACTGTATTGTTCTTTATTTCGTATTCCAGCGGATAATGTTTCTTAAGGTAAGTAAGAGACTGCTCCAGAGATGAGTAATTGATGTTGCTCTCATCAATAAGAACATCCCTGAAATCTGAACTGGAATACAGGAACTGAACTTTTGATGTTTTGCTGAGTTTGTCAAGAACTTTGGAAATGGGTACCCGGTTTACTTTTTGCTGAGTAGCCGGAGAGGTCCTGTTTTGCCCGTAATGAAGAGCAGGTGTCCCGATTGAAACCAGTAAAACAATGGATATTATTGTTTTTTTCATAAATTTGGGAGTTAAACTTAATTAGACTTTCGCGAGTTTAAGAGTTAATCCGGCATCGATAACGCCAATTATCGGTGCTTTTTTTATTGTAATTCTATTTCTTTATCTGATATTTTTACCGTTTTAAGGTTGAAAGGATAGCATACGGCAGATAAAACTTCATCCAGATTTCCGGAGAAAGAGCCTCTTATCTTTTTGGTTTCATATTCTTTCGGATAACGGATTTTTATATGATATACCTGTTCCAGTTCCGAGATAATCGTTCCGAAATTATCGTCCTCAAAAGAAAAATCCCGTTTAGAATCAGCAGCATAATAGGTCTGCTTTTTATTTTCAGCTTTCTGATTCCAGCTTTCATTAGGCAGTAAATAGGTGGTCTTTCCATGATGGCTGATCATTACTTTTCCTTCAAACAATTCCACTTTCTGGCTCCCGGTTGTCTGATCCAGGAAAAATTTCGTTCCTAAAACCTGAACTTCAAAATCTTTAGCATTAATACGGAATGGTCTGGCTTTATCCTTGGCAATATCAAAAGTAGCCTTGCCGGTAAAAGTGATTTTTCTGTCTTCTTTACCAAATTCATTGGAAAGAACAAGCGTACTGTGAGGTTCCAGCACAATATGGCTCCCATCCGGCAGATGGATTGTTTTGGTATAATCAGAGCTGGAATAGTATTGTGTTTTGACCGTTTCTTTAGATACAGGAGACGGGTTATTCCACGTCATGAAGATTCCGATGATTACAGCTGCAGCGGCGGCAGTCCAGTATAATTTTCTGTAATTATTTCTACGGGATTTTAATTTACGCTCAATACCTGCCCTGATACGAGCATCCGTAAGGTTATCGATCTTCTGGTTTTCCCTGGAGGTTTCTTCCCAGTTATGTCTGAAATTTTGGTCTTCCATAATAGTCTTATTTAGTATTACGCGGAAATCTTAAATCGTCAACCTGAAAAATTAATTTTGAGAATATTATTTTTTAAAACACTGATATTCAATTTGATAATTTTTTATAGAGACTTAGTAAGTGTTTCCAGATACGTTCTCACATCCTGCCAATGATAATATGGAAAGCTGTCAGTCTGAACCGGAATATGCACTTCCTTTTCATTATGAAGCAGTTTTATCAGAATATCATCTTTTTTATTTCTGTAGAATATCATTTGTAAATTGGCGGCCATTGGAGCTGCCTGAAAAGTATTCCAGACTTTATAAACATTTTTGGGATCTGCTTCCTCTCTGTTCATTCCCTCAATATTCAGGAAAGCTAGCAGTGGAATAATGTTCCCATCATGGCCAAATCGTAAAGAAGCTCCTTTTTTATTGTTTTTAATATAATCATCAGCTTCAGCAAGGATATTTTTAACCAATGGAGCGGCATTGTTCTTTACCAGGCCTTTGCTCAATGGTGAAGGGCCGTCATTCACATACGTCTGATAATTGACGCTTTGGTAAATATTGAAAATTTCGTCTTTGGTGAACAGGTCATAGAAAGAAATATCGGTTTCCAGATTCTGCATATCGCTGGCAATCCAGTAAAATGCTTCCATTACCTTTTCAGGATTTATATTTTTATAGACGTAGTCATCATTATTGAAGAGATTTTTGATGAATCTTCCGGTCTGGAAATGATCCTGTCTGAATTTTCTCTTTTCCTCCTGCCAGAAATTATCTCCTGCACGAAAATCAATAGATTCTTTCGTATGATGATTAAGATATTTCATATACTTATCCGAAGATTCCATGGTGAGGTTCACTTTAGGATTGTAGGCCATAATTTCATTGGAGAAATAAGCCATGCTGAGAATACATCTCGGTACCACCGTGGATTTGGCGGTCACAATGGCATTGCCTTCAAAAGCCTGCGGATTATTTTTGATCATTCTCTGTGAAATCTGCTTATGCTGTAATGCGCCGAGTTCGGTAAGATCTCCGTTGTGTCCTTCAGCCTGTATCCAGATCTTTTCAAGCCTTTGAAGAGCTGATTTTCCGGTTTCCGTTAATGCATTATTGGTTGCTGCTTTTTTCAGGATACCCATTACCCCGGAAAAATCTTTTTCATTGATCAGCCATCTGGAACCATGCCTGCCGTAATGACTGATGTAAAACGGCTGATATCCGGAAGGAACTGCCGTCAATTTTTGAGTAGGAGTAGGGTAGGCCAGATAAACTCCGCCTGTGTTTCTCAGATCGGAAGTGATCTCTTCTTTAGTAGTTTGTGCATTATAGAAAACAGCAGCTGAAAGTAAAAAAAGAAAGGATAACGTTTTTCTCATGATGAATTATTTTTCGGATTCTTCAAGCAGTACAATAAATGGTCTGCTGTATACTACTACGCAGAAATCCGGAATCGTCAACCCTAAAAAAACTTTTTTATGAGAATTAATAACGAAAAAAAGAAATGGAGGTGAGTTTTGATGAGGTTCAGTACCTTATTCACGTGCTTGGCAACAGCGTTTTTAGAAATGCTGTGTTCTTCGGCAATCTGGGAATAGCTCTGTCCTTCAATTTTATGTTTCAGGAAGAATGATTTGCTTTTATCAGGAACCTGATCCAGTAAATTTTTAATCTGTTCCAGATGTTTTCCGGATTCCTCCTCATCATATTCTTCTTTTTCGGTATCCGGAACAGATGCTTCGTTGAGGTCGGTAAAAGAAAGCTTATTTTTTCTGTAAAAATTGGCAATTTCCTGCTTGGCTGTTTTGTAAACAATGGCATCTGTATTCGTACCTAAAGAATCTCTGTGTTTCCATAAATGAACAAAAATATCCTGAACAATATCCTCAATGTCATCCTGTCCGTGAACATATTTTTTCACGAAAAAAAAGACCTGATGCTTATAGCCGGTATATAATTTTTCAAATAAAGAGTCCAAGTTAAAAAACGGTACTTATTTAACAGGTAACGTTTTCAAATATAACAAAAATGACCAAATTTGATTAAAATCGTCTAAAGTATTTAATGATTGTACATTATGGAATGAATATTTTATTTTTTTTGAATTTATTTATGCTGATAATGCTTCCTGGAGTTAAAAGTGAATTAATAACCGGAAAATAACTACATTCGTAGGGTGTAAATCAAAAACTAATTCCATGAAATTTTTACAAACTATTCCTATAGTTTTACGTTTACTGTTCGGGTTTCAATTATTATCTGTTTTCTGTATTGTACTTTCAGTGATTTCATGTGCTCAGAAAGAAAAAGAAACCATTATCCAGGGCAAAATTCCCAATCTGCCAGACGGAATGTTATATATCTATAAAGGCAACCCCTCTCAAAGAATTGATAGCGTAAAAACGAAAGGAGGTAATTTTAAGTTAACCCATCAGTGGAAAGCAGAGGAAGTTCCCAGTTATATTGGGCTGGATCATATAGACCAGAAAGGAGTTTTAAGAGCTTTTAGTTTTCCCACCCATGCAAAATACAGGAACGGAAAATGGGAATCCCAGTTTTTTATGAATGATCCGCAAATCACAATTAATGGTAAATTCAAAGACTTTGTTCCCAAAAATATCAAGCTTTCGGAAAGCTATAAACTGGTAACCGTCCCTGAAATTGCTGCCGGAAAACAGACGGAGGCTCTGTTTAATGTGGATGCTGATCTGTTTGAAGAGATTAAAGAAAGAGCCGCTCAGACGGTGAAGGAAAAAATAATCAAATATCCTTATTCGTTTCATTTATTGAATAAAATCAACGAAAATAAGAACAGCTTTTCTGCACAGCAGGTAGACGATTTTCTGAAATCTTTTAAGGGGGAAATTACACAAAGTAAAATGTATAAGGAACTTCAAACCTATAACAAAAAAAGATTTAACGAAAACAATATTCCTCTTCCTCTGCTTGAAGATCATACCGGAGTAAAAAGAGAAATTGCCGATAAGAGCTACAAAAAACATTTAATCATTTTCTGGGCAAGCTGGTGCGGACCCTGCAGACAGGAAATCCCGATGCTGAAGAAAATCTATTCCTTATACGGACAGGAAATTGAATTGATTTCCGTTTCTATTGATACAGACAAAGCAGCCTGGCAAAAAGCCTTGAAAGAAGAAAAAATGAACTGGAAACAGCTGATCATAAGCAATAACAGTGCTGAGAAGGAAGCTCTTCAAATTCATTTTAGACTCAATCAGGCCATTCCGTATACTGTTCTGGTTGATCATAATCTTAAAATACTATCAGCTTCTACCGGATTATCGGATGAAAAAGAATTAAAAAAGCTGATTGGGAAGTAATTTTCAAAATTGTAATGAAATAAGAAACAAATTATCATGAAAATAGGCAGAACATTATTTTGGTTCAGAGACGGATCTGAACGGATTCAGCATCTTTCCGGACAGTTTTTCGGATTAGGAACGTTATTGAATAGTCTTCTCAATGAAAAATATAATGGAAAAAAGATTCCATTCATCAATCTTGAATTCAATACAGAAAAAACATATGAATTATTTCCTGTAATACCTAAAAATACACCCTATTATTCTGGTGGTGATTTGCAGTATTATGGATGGTTTGATAAGGATGAGTTTATGAAGCTTAGCTGGTCCGGACAAAGTGTCTTTCTTTGGGAACGCGGATGTCAGTATTTGAAGGAATCTGCTCAACTGATGAAGAATAAAGATTTGACTGAAGCTGTTGATTATGCTTACCACAAAGGACTTGCAATGGAACTCAACCCTGATTTCAGAGCAGTAGATACCGAAATCATTTTATCAGGACAAAAGATCAGAGCTTCTGTCTGGATTGTTTTTAAAGAAGAGGGAATGTATTCAAAACTTACCCTGGAGCAGGATGGTACTGTTATTTTTGAAAAGAATATAGATCAAACGGCGCATGGAATAGAATTCTTCCTTGAAATTTATAAATCCATAAGTCTGGAAGGGGAGAATATGGTAATCAAAGGACATAAAGATGTTGAATACCTGCCTTTAAAAATTCCATTAGCCGAACTGCGGATATAAAGCTTCCAGATATGAGATTGTCTAAATTTTTAGCAGTAGGCTCTTAGTAAAATAATCTCGGTTCGGGATAAGAACTTTTGATTTATAGAGCTTGGAAGCAGGGAGATGGAAGAGGGAGGTTCTGAAGGTCATCAATAATAGATTGCCCTTTTTTTAGCTAATTTGATTTTACAGAGGTTTTCGCTATCTATAACTAAAAGTAACTTCCAGTCTCCTTCTTCCATCTTCCAGCCTCTAAAAAAAACTCCCCTGGTAAAAATACCAGAGGAGTTCTATTGACAAATTAAATTATTTCTTAAAGAATAGTTCATCCTGCTTCTGCTGCTCATTATAAATGATCTGGAAGCTTACCGGCATATATTGGTACAGAAGTTTCCAGTGGGCAATTTTAGCATGCTTTTTAAAGCTTTCAAATGATCTTACGAACAGGTTTTCAATCATCGTTCTTACATAGGAATTCCCATTCTTATAGATCATGTCCATCAGTTTGATATGATGGGCGATGATATTGATTTTCGATTCCTGAAGCAGATTTTTCAGGTAATTGATTGTTGCCTGAATCACCCCTGCAAAATTATCCTGAAGGGATAACTGAGTGATCTCGTTTCGGAGTGGAGGATAGAAAAATTTTAAGTATTCAACAGCTGTTTTTTGATTAATAGTTTGCATTGGTACTTTCATCATAATTAAGATTTTTCAAACACTTATTATTGCAGCGAAATGTATACCAAAATTTACAGACAGGCCGCAAAAATAAAGACCCCGACAATCACTGCGATGTGAGTGAGTAATATCTCGGAATTGTGCCTGTTGGTCGTGGTTTTCCATGTTTTCCAATCTGAAATTTTTCTGATTTTGTTTTTCATAATCTATTGATTGTGAGTTATTTTAATTTTTGTTTAATTTAAACACTTTGTAATGAAACGGATGAAAAATGTAATAAAATGCTATACTCCGTGACTGTAAATTTGTCTGGTATAGCACTTTTGAAGGTCCTGTGAAATGTGACTAAAGATCACATTTCTGTATTCCCCGGTACAGAATGCTGTAAAATTGTCCAGAGAATAGATGAAAATATTTTCAACTGCATTTTTTAATGCGGCATCTCCGTCTGTGTAAATTCTGCTCATCTTCCGGAGGCATTCCGGTAAAAGATTCCTGTCATCCTGTCTGATCATGTTTTTGATGCATTCGGTAAAAGTGCGGATAACACTGTGGGAGTTCTGAGGCATAAAACCTGCAAGTTGATTTTCAAAATCAGGAAGAATCTCTGTAATCTCCTGGGCGGCATCTGAATAATTCATATTACTAATGATTTTGTTCTATTAATTTAAGGACTGCACCCATGATGAAAACAGCAAGGAAAGCCATGAAAAGGAGATGGTAAGGTTTCAGCCACTCCGGAGTTTTTGGTCCCCTGCTTTTTAATCTTCTTAGTTTGTCAATCCGGTTTAAAGTCTTTAAGTCCATAGGTTTATGTTTTGAAAACCATGATGCCAACGCTGTACCTTTGAATAGGTTTTTAATGTAATTATTTGATTTTTAATAATATGTGTTGTTTTTGATGAGGTGTTTAATCAGGAAAATACTGTCAAAATGATAAGGTTTTTATCGAAATGAGACGAATGAAAGCTATACACCGTAAATTTTGCTGTCTTCTCATTAGTCTTTTGCTTTTCGCTTCAAACCATCTATCTTTGCAGTCCAAAATATTCAGGACATGTTTTCAAAAATAATAGTACACAGAGTAGGAAATAAAATCAACGGAGATTCGTTAACGCTTTCCCAGGAAGAGCTGAAGCTTGAGGAAGGAATGGCAGAACTGCTGGAAAATTACTTTTTAGGATCTTTTAAATCAGAAGAAACTTTCCACTTTTACAGCGATACCTATTTAGTCAATAACCCGGTTTACAGTGCGGTGTCTGAAATCTTTGAAGACAAAGCCAAATTTCTTTGGGAATCTGAGAATATTGCCAAACATCTTTTCGAGGCAGCGGAAAACCCTAGAGTACAGAGCGGGGAACTGTTCATTGTTTACTTTGAAGAGGAGAGCGACCGTCCGGATAAAGTGGATAAGATCGGAATCTTTAAAACAGAGAAAAGAGAATCTTTCCTGAAAATTAATCCTCTGGAAGAAACTTTCGACATTGAAAAAGACCAGGGAATCGGTCTGTCTAAAATTGATAAGGCTGCCCTGATCTACAATAATCATAAAGATACCGGATATGTACTTTCTGTGGTAGACAACAATAAAAACGGAGATATGTATTACTGGTTTGAAGACTTTCTGAAAGTAAAACAACGTGACGATGAGTATTTCCACACCCAGGAAGCCCTAATGGTCTACAAAGATTATATCACGAAACAGCTTCCGCAGGAATTTGAAGTTTCTAAAGCCGACCAGGCCGATTTCCTTAATAAATCAATTAATTTCTTTAAAGAGAAAGAAGAGTTCAAACTGGACGATTTTGCCAATGAAGTACTGGGTGATGAGCATGTAATTGAAAGTTTTGTCAACTTCAAAACAGATTACGAACAGGATATGCAGATCAATATTGCTGAAGAATTTCCAATCAGTGAAGCTGCAGTAAAAAAAACACAGCGCCATTTCAAAAGCATTATCAAACTGGACAAAAATTTCCACATCTATATCCACGGAGACCGTCAGAAAATAGAAACTGGAGAAGATGACAAAGGGAAATATTATAGACTTTACTTTGATAAAGAAGTATAAGTTAAAATGGAAACCTGTAGTCAGGAAGAATTACATATAATTTGCAGAATTTATTCAATAGAGGCGGACTTTAGTCCGCCTAAATAATGAAACCAATCCATTGGCTTTAGCCTAAACCTATACAGCCCATCTGTAAAACCGCAATAAATAAAAAATCTGCCCAATCCGCGGAATCTGCGAGAGAAAAATACTCACAAAGATCTGTACTATCTGAGAAATTTATGGGAAACTATTACAGCAAACCATAAAGGCAACCGTTGCAGAAAATAGAGCTCTTTCTAATTTCGTATTTTAATTAAAGTTCCAGTCTGTCTTTTTTGTAATTTCGCGATAATATCATACGATGAAAACAACTATAATAGACCTTTCAAAACCCATTCAGTACAACGCAGGTGATCCCTGGTTTATGAGAGTGAAGATCAAACATAAGTCTCATAAAAAATCACATTGGCTGATCCGTCTGGCTTTAAACCTTCCGTTTAAGCTCTTTCCTAAAAACTGGACAGGATGGGCAGATGATAAGATAAAAAACATGGGACTTCATTCAACCACTCATATTGATGCTCCATGGCATTACGGACCCGAAGTGGAAGGAAAACCGGCTAAAACTATTGATCAGATCCCATTGGACTGGTGCTATGGCGATGGAATTGTGATCGACTGCAGCCATAAAGAGGATTTCGTTGCCATTACCGTGGACGATCTTAAAAAAGATCTCGATAAAAACAGAATTACCATTCAGCAGGGCAATATTGTCCTGATCAGAACTGACCGTGATCAACTGATGGGAACTCCGGAGTTTGCCGAAAAAGGAACCGGAATGAGCCGTGAAGCTACCGAATGGTTGATTGATCAGGGAGTCAAAGTAATGGGAATAGACCAATGGGGATGGGATCTTCCTCTAAAATACATGGCCAGAAAAGCAAAAGAAATGAACGATCCCGAATTTTTCTGGGAAGCTCATCGCGTAGGCATCAAAAAAGAATACCTTCATATGGAGCAGCTGACCAATCTTAGTGCATTGCCCCCTTCCGGATTCAAAGTCTGCGTATTTCCGTTAAAAATTGTAGGTGGATCTGCCGCTCCGGCTAGAGTAGTGGCTATGATCAATCCGTAGTTAAAAGATAAAAAAACAAAGGGTAAAACTGCAAATTTATAATCCACAATTTTACCCTTTATCTTTCTCTTAATTAACCTTAACTCTTAGCAGAACCTTAATGGTTCAGATAAATACTATCAGCATGATCATTTTTTCCTGAAAAACAGAGCTCTGCTGTATTCATAATTCATTCTGGCAATATTCAGGACAGAAATTCCCTGTGGACATTCCATTTCGCAGGCTTCCGTATTGGAACAATGTCCAAACATCTCACTGTCCATCTGGGCAACCATATTCATCACACGGTTGTTTCTTTCCTCTTTACCTTGAGGAAGCAATACCATATGCGTGATTTTTGCTGAGGTGAAAAGAGCAGCGCTTCCGTTTTTACAGGTCGCTACACAGGCACCACATCCGATACATGCCGCGGAATCAAAAGCTTCTTCAGCAGTCTGGTGCGTAACCGGAATGGCAGTGGCGTCTGGAGCCTGTCCCGTGTTTACAGACACAAATCCGCCTGAGGAAATAATCCGGTCAAAAGCAGAACGGTCTACCTTCAGATCTTTTTTTACAGGAAAAGCTTCAGCACGAAAAGGTTCAATCAGAATCGTTTCCCCGTCTTTGAAAGAACGTAAATGAAGCTGGCAGGTGGTCGTATTTTTTAAAGGACCGTGGGCGATTCCGTTAATCATCATACCGCACTGTCCACAGATTCCTTCCCGGCAGTCATGATCAAATTCTACAGGTTCATTGCCTTCAGTGATCAGCTTTTCATTTAAAGTATCCAGCATTTCCAGGAAAGACATGTGGGGATTTAATCCTTTAAGGTCGTAGCTGACCAGTTTTCCCTCACTTTGTTTGTCTTTCTGTCTCCATATCTTAAGATGTAAATCCATAATTTTTTGTTTTTATTTGTAGCTTCTTACCGTTGGCTGGATCTCTTCAAAAACCAGCGGTTCTTTAATCAGTTCAGGTTCACTGTTTTCACCTGTCCAGGCCCATGCTGAGATAAACTGGTACTCAGTATCGTTTCTCAGGGCTTCTCCGTCCGGAGTTTGAAATTCTTCCCGGAAATGGGCTCCACAGGATTCATTACGGGTTAAGGCATCATAACACATCAGTTCCCCGATTTCAAAATAATCCGCCACACGGCCGGCTTTTTCCAGCTCACTGTTCATGCTATCTCCCTGTCCGGAAACCCTTACATCCCTGTAAAATTCCTGTTTCAGCTTTCTGATTTTTTCAATGGCGTATTTCAGGCCTGCTTCATTTCGGGCCAGTCCGCAATAATCGTACAGAAGTTTTCCCAATGTTTTATGAAAATAGTCAACCGTTTTGGTTCCGTTAATATTCATAAAATTCTGGATCTGATTTTTAACAGCCTGTTCTGCAGCTTCAAATTCCGGTGTCTCAGAAGAAATTTTTCCGGTGTGAATCTCATCGGCCAGATAGTTGGCAATCGTGTAAGGAGCAATAAAATAACCATCCACAGAAGCCTGAAGAAGAGAGTTGGCACCTAGTCTGTTCGCACCATGATCTGCAAAATTAGCTTCTCCCAGTGCAAAAAGCCCGGGAATAGTAGTCATCAGCTCATAATCTACCCAAAGTCCGCCCATAGAGAAGTGGGCAGAAGGAGAGATCATCATCGGTTCCTTATAGGCGTCATATCCGGTAATTTTAAGATACATATCAAATAAATTTCCGTATTTCTCCATAATCTTGTCCTTTCCCTGTTCCCTTATTGCTTTTGAAAAATCAAGATAAACGGCATTTTTCAAAGGTCCTATCCCGAAGCCAGCATCAATTCTTTCTTTGGCAGCACGGGATGAAATATCTCTAGGGGCTAAATTCCCAAAAGCAGGATATCTGCGTTCCAAATAATAATCTCTTTCATCCTCCGGGATATCATTAGGCTGCCTGTTATCATCTTTTTTCAAAGGAACCCAGATTCTCCCGTCATTACGGAGAGATTCAGACATCAACGTTAATTTAGACTGATAATCTCCGGATTGTGGCAGAGAAGTAGGATGCACCTGAATCCAGCTTGGTGAAGCCATTAATGCTCCTTTTTTGTGGGCTCTCCAGATGGCAGAACCGTTACATCCCATCGCTAAAGTCGACAGATAGTAAATCTTGCCGTAACCTCCCGTTGCTAATATGACAGAATGGGCAGCGTGTCTTTCAATTTCCCCGGTATCTAAATTCCGTACAATAATTCCTCTTGCTTTGCCATCAATAACGACTAAGTCAAGCATTTCATGTCTGGAATACAGTTGTACGCTTCCTTTTCCGACTTGTCTCATCAATGCCTGGTAAGCTCCCAACAGCAATTGCTGTCCGGTTTGTCCTCTCGCATAAAACGTTCTGCTTACCTGTACCCCTCCGAAAGAACGGTTGTTAAGATAACCACCGTACTCCCTTCCGAAAGGAACACCTTGGGCAACAGCCTGATCGATGAGATTCAAAGAACATTCTGCCATACGGTAGACATTGGCTTCACGGGCTCGGAAGTCGCCGCCTTTTAAAGTATCAACGAACATTCTGTAAACACTGTCGCCATCGTTTTTATAGTTTTTAGCTGCGTTTACACCACCTTGTGCTGCAACGGAATGGGCTCTTCTCGGACTGTCCTGAAAACAGAATGCCTTCACATTATAACCCATTTCACCAAGAGATGCAGCCACAGAACTTCCGGCAAGACCAGTTCCCACGACAATGACATCCAGTTTCTTGCGATTGGCAGGGTTAACAAGTTTTGCTTTCTTTTTATAATAAGCCCATTTCTGTTCCAGCGGGCCTTCTGGTATTTTTGAATTTAAAATCATGATTGGTCTGTTTTAGTGAGCAGTAAAAAATACATATACCGGCATCAGGGCAAATCCCAGGCAGATAATAACCGAATAAACTGTTCCTGCTGTCTGAAACCATTTAACAAACTTAGGATGGTACAGACCCAGAGTTCTTGCAGCACTGTAAATTCCGTGGATAAGATGGTAGCAGAGTGCAATCATCGATAACACATAGATGATGACATACCACCATTCCTTGAAAACAGTAACCACCAGAATGTACAGGTCTTTATTTCCATTGGCATCCAATGGTGTATTCCCAAACTTGTACACGTACCAGAAATTCTGAAAATGAATTACCAGGAAAATCAGAACAAAAGTTCCTAAAATTCCCATATTGCGGGAATACCACTTACTGGCTCTTCCCCGGTTTTCAGAACGGTAATTTCCACCGGATTTTTTATTTTTTAAAGTAATGATCAGTCCATCCACGGCATGCAGAATAATACTCACATACAAAACATAGGAAACGATTTTGATCAGGATATTTCCCGACAGAAAATGTGAATAAGCATTGAATTGCAGATGCGCCCGCTCGGCCGGAAGAAAGAGCTGAAGATTTCCAAGAAAATGAATCAGCAGGAAAAAACACAGGAAAAGTCCTGTAAGACACATCAGCATTTTTCTTAACAATGTTGACAGCATATTTTTGATTTAATGATTAATAATATCCTAAAACTTTCATCCACAGACCACCAACGGCCATATAGATAATAAGCAGAACAATTCCTATTTCAAGGCCTCTCAGCCACCAGACTTTAAGGTCTACATAGCCGCTTCCGAAGAATACCGGAGCCGGGCCGTGGCCGTAATGGGTAAGAACCCCGTACACAGATCCCATGAAACCAAGCATCATAGCTAAAAGCATTGGCGGAATTCCCAGAGAAACACCTACGCCTAATAAAGCGGCATACATCGCTGCCACGTGGGCTGTAGCACTGGCAAAAATATAATGGCTGAAAAAATACACCACAATGATCACCGGAAAGGCAACCTGCCAGCTTAATCCGCCGATTTTAACCTTAATCAGGTCACTGAACCAGCCGATGAAGCCTAACTCATTCAAAGAGCTTGCCATCATCACCAAAACGGCAAACCAAACGATGGTATCCCATGCTCCTTTTTCACCTTTTACATCTTCCCAGGTCAGTACTGAAGTGAGTAGCAATAAAGTAAGTCCGATGAATGCTGTTGTGGTAGCATCAATAGAAAGGGATGCACCAAATATCCATAGGGCAAGAAGAATGAAGAAGGCAAGAAGCATCAGCCATTCATTTCTGGAGATCGGTCCCATTTCTTTTAATTTCTGAGCCGCCATTTTAGGGGCGTCCCCAGTTTTTTTAAGTTCAGGCGGATATAATTTATATAGAACCAACGGAACCACAAAGAATGCTACCAGTCCGGGAAGGAACCCTGCAGCGGCCCATGACATCCAGGTAATATTAATTCCGAGATTGGCTGCAAATTTCTGACACATCGGGTTACTTGCAGTTCCCGTCAGGAACATGGAAGAGGCGATGAGGTTCATATAATAGCTGTTCAGTGTTAAAAAAGAGCCTAGTTTTCTGTGGGTTTCCGGTTTTTCCGGAACAGAATCAAAGCTGATGGCCATAGATTTCATGATCGGGTAGATGATCCCGCCGCCTCTTGCCGTATTACTCGGAATGGCAGGGGCAAGACATACATCTGCCAATCCCAGTCCGTAAGCTAATCCCAATGAACTTTTCCCAAAAATCCGGATGAACAGGAAGGCAATTCTGTTCCCCAGTCCGGTTTTGATAAATCCCCGGGCAATAAAAAAGGAAATCCCGATCAGCCAGATCACTTTATCTCCAAATCCGGAAAGTGCTTTGGTAATTGATTTTCCGGCATCTCCGGGGGCTACCACCTGTGTTAGGGCTGTAAAGGCTATAGCCATCATACACATGGTTCCCATTGGGGCTGCTTTAAGAATGATTCCTAGGATAGTTGCCGCAAAAATGGCAAAAAGGTGCCAGGCATCCTGGGTAACACCTTCCGGTACAGGAATAAACCATATAATCAATGCAACGATAAACGTTATGGCTACATTTCTGATATTAATTTCTTTCATGATGCTGAATATTTAAGTGGTTAAAATCTACTCTGTACCTGAACAATGAATAGATTGTTGTTGTATTGCGAAGTGTTGTCCACCTGATGTTTGTAACGGTCAAACTGTACCCCCAGTTGGATTCTTGCTCCATAGTTTTTCAGGAATTCCAGTCCGGCCATCGGGGTAATCGTCTGTCTCGGGTTTGAATTCATCCTGAAATTGGTATCAAGGTATTCATACCGGCAGGAAAGTTCAAAAGCGCTGAGGTTTTTATGATTGATCTCATACCTAAGATTGGGAAGAAAATAAGCGCCGCGGATCAGGTATTGGTCCGGGTTGGAGGGTCTGGTTTCAGGATCCAGCGTGTTGTACAGAACATGATTGGTAGCCTGTTTGGCTTCAAGCTGCATATCAAGGCTCCATCTTGGATCAAATTGAATCATGGAGCTTAGATCAACGCCTAAAGCATATACTTTCTGACTGAAAACTTCCCCGATACCACCGTTTAGTCCGACATTGAAGTTGTATTTTTTTGAAAGCCCGAAAACCAGTCTTGTAGAATACTGTTTGCCGTTGTCATTATCATTGATCTGGTTTTTTCCGTTTCCGTTCACGACAGACACAGCATATTGGAAGGGTATTTCACCAAGTTTCAGCTGCCCGGTGGCAGAAAGCCCGATCTGGAAACTTGTCCATCCCAGTTTTCCGAATTCGCTGTATTGATTGGACCAGTCTAAAGACTTGATGATGTCAATAGGGTAGGTCTCTTCAATACCGAACCACGGTCTGAACTGTCCTACAGTAAATGCTAATTTGGGACTGAAAGTGTATTTCAGGTAGGCATTTTCAAGCACTCTGCTTTTGGGATCGTTTTTAAAATCTGCAAGATTGGCAAGTGCTACGACTTCTGTCCGTTTGCTGATCTGAGCACGTACCTGAACCCTCATATACTTCAGCATAAAATTGTTGCTGGTTCCCGATCCGTCGGCATGATGCAGCCTGTTTACATCGACATCTTTGGTCATTCCTACCAGGTAACGGGCCTGGAAAAGTCCTTTGATCTGCAGCTGCGGATACTTTACATTATCTTCCTGCTGGGCAGTCTGCAGAGAGTCCGGGATTTGTGCGCCGGCTGATAAACCGGCCAATAGAGCACAAAACACCAGGCTTCTTTTTTGTGTTGAAAAAAAGGTCATAGTATTTGTGTTTAATGAATATAATTATTGAAGTCCTAAGAATTTGAAAGGCTTGGATTCCTTAAAATCTTTATTGGCTTTACCGTTGTAGGTCTGGAAATTACCCAAGTCAAGTTTCATCACTTTGCCTTTTGAGCTTAGATCGAAATCTTTGAGGTTTACCCAGAATGTGTTAGGGGTAAATACCGTTTCGAAATAATAGACCAGGTTTTTCTGATCGGAAACGGAACGCCATCTTGTGGATGAAATATTAGGCTCTGTTTCTGAAGTGATGCCATAAGGAACAGAACAGTTTCTGATGACACTGAACACGCTGGCTACGGCTGTCCTTGGATCACTTGTTTTCGGAATTGCATTGATGTAATAAGAAGCTCTTACAAAACGGTCTGCGGCCCGGTTGGTTCCCGGAAGCATAACTGTTCCCGGAATTCCCTGCCAGTAGTTGTTTAAAGCCAATTGTTCCTCAAATACAGGAGAGTTGGTCATCACGGTATATTTCGGATCGTGATGTACGACCAGTTTTCCTTTGATATATTCGAAGACAGCATTATCTCCGGAAGCATCAGACAGAGAAAGGTGTACGGTTGCAAATCTTTCGGTTCCGGGAATATAATCACTAACAATGATGAAAGGATTGGTATTCATATGGGTTACCGCTTCTTTTACTGTTGCAAAATTATCAAGGAAGTATTGGGCCCAGAGGGAAATCGCCAGACCTTTCTGTTTTCCTTTGGGGTCAAAGGTCGGGTACTGGGATTCTCCAAGCCAGAGCAGATTAGCCACAAGGCCTTTTTCATTCATACCGTCTGATGAGGTGATGTCCCAGGAAGAACTGATAACGCTTCCATATTTCGAGGTCCATTGCAAGGATAGAGGCCCGACTTCACCGCTGCGTTGGATTCCTTTTGGGAATACCCACAGATTGCCGGGAATCTCATCGCGCCAGTCCATGGAACGGGCGGTAATGACTGTGTTATCGGGTCCTTTGTAGACAACTCTGGTGCAGGCTTCGTATCCGCTCCAGGTTCCTGATAAAAGAATCAGGGTAAGAATAATGAAAGGGAACTTTTTCATAGTAATATTATTTGAAGTTAAATGAAGTTTTTATTGAGAATATGATAAAAAATTCAATTATTTTTAAGTGTAATGGTTATTTGGTGATATAAATTTAATAAATTTTGTTTAATTAACTTAATTATTTCACTTATTAATGTAAAATTCATGTGATGAATCATAGTTCTTGGAATTCCGAGAAATTTTCCGTATTTTTTAATTAATTCCTTTTATAAATGGTAAAATCAAAAGGTATCTGAGTGGCAATTCAATGCACTGAATGGGTTGTGTTTATGGGAGTTGGTGTATTTGTGCTCATGTTGAGATTTGATACCACAAAAATAATATGTCTTTAAAAAAAACGTTATATTTGATAGATCAAAAATATATATGAATTTTGTAGAGTGTCATGAGGAACCCATCCATATCCCTGGGTATATACAAAGTTTTGGATATCTGATTGGCATTGACGCAGGATCTCATTCCATCACTTTTTTCAGTAACAATATTGCGGATATATTCAGGATCGAAAACGCAGAAGAGCTTTTTGACAGGCAACTTATTGACCTTCCGGAAATCTTCGGACCTGTTATAGAATCGGATATTTATGTTTCATTGCAGGACTTTACAAGACGAGAGAATGAAACTCATTTTGACAAAGTATTCATCAACGGAAAGGAATATCATTGTTCTGTTTTCAGAAACGGGGAAAACATTTTTTTTGAATTTGAAGCAGTATTGGATAACCCGAATAAACGCATTTCAAACAAGTACGATAATTTCTATGTGATTGACAATGAACAGGAACTTTGGGATCAGCTGCTGAGCACTCTTTCTAAGATTGTGAACTATGACCGTATGATGGTGTATAAATTCATGATGGATGGTTCAGGAAAGGTCATTGCGGAAAGGAAAACCGGAAATATGGAGAGTTATCTTGGTCTCCATTATCCGGAATCTGATATTCCGAAACAGGCAAGAGAACTCTATTTAAAGAAACGGAAGAGGATTTTCAGCAATGTATATGCAGAAACGGTCCCTTTGTTGAGCAGAACCCAGGAACATATTGATCTGACCTATGCTGCTTCAAGAGGGATGTCGCCAATTCACGGACAGTATATTAAAAACTCCGGTGCCTCCTCTAGTTTCAGTGTTTCCATTATTATTGATGACCATCTTTGGGGGCTTGTAACCTGTCAGAATTCGGAGCCTAAACATATTGATCTTGAAGACCGTGTGCAGGCAGGAATTTTCACGGCACTGGCATCTAATGCCTATTCATCATTTAAATCTAAAAATGAACTGAACTATCGCCTTGAGCTGAATGAGAAGTCATCGCAGCTGAAAGCAGAGTTTTTAAAGCATAATCATTTGTTTGACTCTCTGATTGACAATAAAACAGAGATCAGAAATCTTCCTGAAGCTGATGGACTTGCTATTACTTCAGAAGGAGAAACGGTAACTTCTGGAACAGTTCCCGGCCGTAGTACGATTGAAAATATTGTTGACTGGGCGTTGGAGAACACAGAAGGAAGCATGTATGTCAGCAGAAGCTTTCTGAAAGACCACGGGAATGACCTGGAGCTGGATGGAAATGCTGCCGGAATTATTATTTATTTTATTGAAAGGAGTAAAAGAGAGATGCTGATATGGTTTCGGAAAGAGTTTGATGAACATATCAACTGGGCAGGAAATCCTGAGAAAAATGTCAGTGTGTTTACACAGAACGGAGAAGAACGGCAGATGGTTTCTCCAAGAACTTCTTTCCATATTTTTACGGAAAACATTAAAGGAAATTCGAAAAGATGGAATTTCAGGGATGTTATCGCGGTAAAGGCCGTACGTGATGTGATTCTTGAAACCTCCCATAAGCAATACAACGCTATCAAGGAACTGAATAATCAGCTTAGAAAAGTAAACGAAGAGCTGGACAGCTTTTCTTATACCATTTCTCATGACCTGGGAACCCCTTTGACGGTGATGAAACTAAATGCCCAAATGCTGCTTTCCAATTTTGAGAAAACAGAGAAGAATAAAAGTAAACTGAACTCCATTATTGAGGAAATCGACAATATGGCGGAGATGATGCATGATGTCCTTCAGCTGAGCCGTGCCAAGCACAGTGAAATCCAGCTGGAAAAACTTCAGCCTGCCCGTACGATAGAAAAGATCTCTGAAAATGCTAAGATCACTTTTGACAGCCCGAACAGTGAGATCATTATCGGGGAATGTCCCGATGTGCTTGCTGATAAAACCATGCTTCATCAGGTGTTCCTTAATATCATCAATAATGCTGTAAAATATTCTTCCCACAAAGATCATCCTAAAGTGGAAATCGCAGGAACGGAAGATGAGCAAACTGTGGTATACCGGATTTCTGATAACGGTATCGGAATTCCTGAAGAGGAAAAGCATAAAATGTTCAAGATTTTCAACAGAATGGATAACGCCAAAAAGTTCAAAGGAAACGGGGTAGGACTTTCCATTGTACACCGTATTATGAACCGTATCGGAGGAAATATAGATTATAAAAGCAATAAAGAGGGTACTTCTTTCATTTTAACGTTCAAAAAACCTTAAATTTGAGAAACCCTAAAAACTTTATGGATGGTATCAGAATATCTTAAACAAAATACAGCGGAATACCACGATGCTGCGGAGAAACTTTTCAATTCTGAAAAAATTTTTAATAAAACCTTTACACTGGAAGATTATAAAAAGATCATCAGCTCCAATTACCTGATGCTTCTTCACAGTGAAGATAAAATATTCAGCAGCCTTTCTGATAAGTATGCTGACAAGCTTCAGTTAAGCAATAGAAAGAAGCTCCCTCTTATTGAAAAGGATCTTGAAAGTCTTTCTCTGGAAAATAAAACAGCGTTCCACGATCTCCATTTTGATAATGAACACGAAGCATTAGGAGCAATGTATGTTATTGAAGGTTCTACGCTGGGAGGCAATGTAATTGCTAAACAGCTTTCCAAAACGGAAGGTTTTGATGAGGTTACTTTCAATTTCTTCGGATGTTATCAGGAAAATACCGGACCGATGTGGAAAAATTTCAAAGAGGTTCTTGACACGGAAGTTGCTGAAGAAAACTATAATGAAGTGCTTTCTGGAGCCAAAAAACTCTATACGTTTTTACTAAACGTGAATTAATGATATTGAAGCCTAATTAAATTCCTGAAAAATTGCCCATTTTTTCAGGAATTGTTAAATTTGGGAGTTTCAATTTTTAAACTTAACTAAAAAAATAATTTAAAAAAAGTATACAATATGAAAGTAACTGTAGTAGGTGCAGGCGCTGTAGGAGCAAGCTGTGCGGAATACATCGCAATGAAGAACTTCTGTTCAGAAGTAGTTTTAGTAGACATTAAAGAAGGATTTGCTGAAGGTAAGGCAATGGATTTGATGCAGACTGCATCGCTTAACGGATTCGATACGAAAATTACCGGAACAACAGGAGATTACAGCAAAACTGCAGGTTCGCATGTAGCCGTAATTACTTCAGGTATTCCAAGAAAACCGGGAATGACAAGAGAAGAGCTTATCGGTATCAACGCTGGTATTGTGAAAGAAGTTACTGAAAACTTAGTAAAACATTCTCCCGAAGTAATCATCATCGTAGTTTCTAATCCAATGGATACTATGGCTTATTTGGTACACAAAACTTCAGGTCTTCCTAAGCACAAAATCATCGGAATGGGTGGTGCATTAGATTCTGCAAGATTCAAGTACAGATTAGCTGAAGCTTTAGAAGCTCCAATCTCTGATGTTGACGGTATGGTAATTGCGGCACACAGTGATACAGGAATGCTTCCATTATTAAGCAAAGCAACAAGAAACGGAGTTCCTGTAACTGAATTCCTAGATGATGAGCAGCAGAAATATGTAATTGAAGAAACTAAAGTAGGAGGAGCTACCCTTACTAAATTATTAGGAACTTCAGCTTGGTACGCGCCAGGTGCAGCTGTTTCTGTAATGGTTCAGGCTATCGCTTGCGATCAGAAGAAAATGATCCCTTGTTCTTTAATGCTTGAAGGAGAGTACGGACAAAACGATATCTGCTTAGGAGTTCCTGCTATCATTGGAGCTAACGGAGTTGAAAAAATCGTTAACGTAACCCTTACTGCTGAAGAGCAATTGAAATTCGCTGAGGCTGCTAATGCGGTGAGAGAGGTGAATGGAGATTTGAAATTTTAATTTACAAACCAGCTTTATGCTGAGGTTTAAATATAAAAACAGACTGTTTCGATGAGAGACAGTCTGTTTTGTTTTGAAAACTAAGAGTCAGAAAAAAGAATCAAGTGTAAAGCTTAGGCTTGAAAGAAAAAAATAGAGTTAGTAGAGAATCGAGAACTATTTTTTTGTATACTTTTTTTCAAGAAAAAGTATACAAAATTCAAGACTGGAATCATCTGCTAGAAATTGAAATTGACTCCTAAAATTTCCAAACTCGCATGGATCAAACGGTTTTTCTTCAGGGCCAAATCTCAGCTATGCTCAGACAGTGGAAATTTTTTAACGGATTCAATCTCAATTTTTTTGACGCTCCTGCTTCCTAGGTCAATTGATCATTCCCTGTTATTCCATTTTGTCTTTAATTTAGATTTTTTTCAATGGTGTAGATCTGGTTTACCAAATAGTTGGGATTCGGCGCGGCCGCAGGCCGCGCCGAATCCCAACTATAAAAACTATTATTTCAATGCTTTTAAAATTCTTTCCAGTTCCAGATCCCGTTTCTGAATAACATCATCATCAGTATACCGAATCAATTCATTGATTTTTATTCCTACTTTCTGAGTCTGGGTATGGTCATAATAAAATATACCGTTTCCTGTAAATACGAGATTGTATCCTGCATAGAGCGGTACTGTTACAATGTCTCCATCGGCTCCGGCGGTTTTCTGGCCAATGGTAATGGCCTGAGGAAAGATATTTTGCAGATTCATCGTGTTCCATTCACTCATGCTCAGGGTGTCAGGATTTACGATCAGAAAAACTTTTCCCTGATAAGGATGAACTGTTTTATTTTTAATGTCGTTGTAATAGTGACCAAATTCTTTATAGCTGATGGGAATATATGTTCCGATGTTGTTGATATTGGGTTTGTAGTATAGTCCAAAATGGTTCTCTATCGGGGAGAAATATTGATAAACGTAATTGAATACAAATCCACCCCAGTCCGGATAGCCTCTCATATCAAAGACCATGATTTTTTTGGATGAGGCTTCTTTAAAAATATTTTCCATGTGCTCATCAAGCTTATCATCAGGAATGTCGTTTGTAAGAGAGAATACATCATTGATTTTAAAATAGGCAATATCCTTATGATTGATTTTATAATGGTCTTTTGTCTGGATTTTTCTTTTTATATATTCTGTGGCTTTAGCGAGATCTTCCTTGTTTTTGAAATTGATAAAATCAGTATTTGAAATAAATGTTTTATGTTTTTGTTTTGATTGGATCCTCAGTTCTTTCTGTTGATGATCATTCGGCCATATCAGATTTCTTTGATAATCAGATAGCATATACAAAAGGGTTTCTGTATTGGATGTGGAAAGCAGTTCCTGTTTTTCTTTAATGATTTGACGGATGGTTTTGCCATTAATTTCTGTTATTTTATCGCCAGTATGAATATTAGCCATGGAGCAGGCTTCAGGGAAAATAAGATCAGTGACAAGAATATGGTCATCAAAAATTGCATAATCAAAAGGAGGATAATATAGACGGTGGTAGATTTCATTTTTATAATTCAGCTGCTCATAAAACTGGAAGGAATGAGTGTCTTCCATTCTAGCGGCTGCACGGGCCATAATGATCTCAAAATCTTTTCGCGTTGCACATTGAACAGTCTGATCTACCAGATTGGTAAAATAAACCTCAGAATTTTTAGGCATCAGATATTTATGCGGATAAAGATAGTCAATGGAACCTTGTATCTTAGCCATGATCAGCAAACGGTAAGGAAGAGGAAGGTTTTCGTCCTTGGCAAATGAGTAGGTGCTTTTATCTTCAGCTGTTTTTTCTTTTTGTGAAGGATCAGCGATAAACCGACGACTGTAAGCATTGTTAAGAAATAATCTGTTTTCAGCACTGATTTTTTTACTTTTCTGAAACCATCCAAAATCCTGATTAACAGACAATATATTTTTTTCATGGTCAGAGACAGGAACTTTGGAGAAAGTATGATTTAAATTTTCCGATAAAAGATGGATAATGGTGTTGATATCGGATTGGGAATTCACTTTTCCAACGGTTGCCAGAAATAAGCTGTCTGCATTAATTTTGCCGCCTGCAATGTCTGAGTGATAATATTTTAAGAAATTCCATGTTTTGAAGAAAAAATGATACTGATCTTTTTGACCATAAACTAATGAATGAATAATAACCAGAAAAAGAATAGTGAATTTTTTCATACCTAACTAATTTACAGATGGAAAAGATAAGCTTTTTCTGTAAATAGAATTTCAGATATTACGCAAAATAAAAACATACGGAAGATATTATTTCTGCTGGTTGACGAAATTCCAAATGGCTTGCGTAAACTCCCTGTTCTTCTCATAATACAAAAGATGCCCTCCTTTTATGGAAACCGTCTTCTGATTCGGGAAATGAAAGGTTTTATAATGCTGTGTTCCGACAGCTTTATCCTCTTTTCCGGTAATAACAAGTACAGGAATAGTAATCTCTTTGGTAAGCATTGTATAATCCGAGTAATATTCCGGGAATTCTTTGGGTTTTGAGATGACAGCCATTCCAAAATCGATGATCCTGGGATGAAGAGAATCTATTTTGTCCGTCTGTCTGATGGTTTCGATATCATCGGTGAGGAATTTATATCCGATTCTTTTCTTTCTCAGCTGGCTGCTTATTTTTGAAAGCTCAGAGGAAAGGCTGTCTTTCGGAACTGTTGTATTCTGCAGTCCAAGGAGACTGTTTCCATATTCAATCTGTTCTTTTAAAGATTCATCATTGAGAAAATGAAGGGTAATATTGGACAGGATCAGGCCTTTGATATGCTGTGGATATTTTTTAGCATAATTAACTGCGATAATTCCTCCGAAAGAATGGGCAAGAAGGTAAACCTTATCGAGTTTCAGATGCTTTCTGAGTTCCTCAATATCCTGTACCATAACATCCAGATGATAATTCCCGGACGGATCAGACTTTCCGGAACCGCGCTGATCCATATAGACCATTTTCATATTTTTTTCAAGACTGTTTCCGCCCAGAAGCTCAAAAGAGCTGTAGCCCTGTCCCGGACCTCCCGGAATATAAATACAGGTTTCCCCTTTTCCGGAAACTTTATAGTTGATCCTGATATGATCTGAGGTCTCGAAAAAGCCTTCAGCACTACGGTTCTGCGCTGGAATTGTAGTGTTAAATGCAACCAGGAAGAAGAGTAAATAAATAGTTCTCATAAAGTAATAACAATCTGGAATAGACATTTATTACTGAAATGCTGAAGATTTTAAAAATAAAATAACCTTAATTCGGAATAAGAATATCTGATTGATGCAGGTTTGAAGCTGGGAGATGGAAGAGGGAAGTTCTGAAGGCCATCCATAATATGAGTGTTAATTTGATTTTACAGCAGTTTTCAGTGCCTATATAACTAAAAATAACATCCAGCCTCTTTTCTTTCATTTTCCAGCCTTTTATCTTATTTTCTTAACCCAAGGTTAAAATAACAGATTTAATAGAGAGGATTAATAAAAATCATAATACAAACTCCATTCACCGGTTTTGCTGTTTTTTGCAAACATCAGGCTTCCGCTGTCAATGACATTAAGTCCCGCCTTTCCGTCTGATGAAATCTGGAAAACATATTCAAACCCTTTTCCGAAACCATCTTTAATTCCGATGCCTGGCTGGCAGAAAGAAGGATAACCTCCCAATTTTGTGCTGTAGCAATGTTCAATGATATCAAAATAACTTCCAATAACACCTTCTTTTTCGAGGTTAATGATTTGCTGCTGTATATCATCGGGAAGATCTTCAAGGCCGCCGCCATCCCATAGCGGAGCATCTTTGGGGACCAGTTGTGAACGAAGTGGGAAAGGTTTCAGGTAAGATTCAGGATTTTTAAGATCTTTAATAACGAATTCCTCTGAATTTTTATATTCCCGGATTATCCAGTTAACGCCCATTTTTTCAAGAGGTTCAGGAAAGTCATAAGTGATAAAGACCGTGAGCAGTTTAGTATCTCTGATAGGTTCAGGAACGAATGGCTGGTCGGGAAGGTATAGCTGAAGCAGGGGCATCATCTGATCCCCGTTTTGGTCTAAAGGAATTTCTTCGTGCTCTGCATAAGCGGTGACACGCCCTATCCAGCATTCTTCTATGGTATTTTCCGGTCTGAACCCTCCGGTGATAAATTCTGTGGCGGGTATTTCAATTTTGTCTTTTATTTCCTGAATTCGTCTATCCATATTTTGGTAGTTGATTATAGGTTAATCTTCTTCCTGAAATTCCCTCATCATCAGATCATGGTAACCCTCTATTTCTGCTTTTTCATTTTCAGTCCAGAGATCCAGCTCAAGAGTTTTTTTTCTTGCTTCTGAGAGTGAAAGCTGTTGGTTGTGCTGAATGAAATAAACCAAGCCCAAAAACGATACTTCTTTATCTTTGAGTTCCTTTATTTTATCCGAAAGTTCAGATATATTCCGTGCTTTGAACAGAAGAGCTTCCTGCTTAATGTCATCCAGTTTCATAAAATTTGTATTTGTTCCATAGCAGAGCAGCTTACAGAAGAGCCTAAAAATAAAGAATATTTACCGGAATTACAAAATAAAGCCTTGATAGAGATGAGTTTTTCATGGTATTGGTAGGAAGCTAAAGCAATAAACTAATGAAGTCCCCGTCTTTCTTTCTCCTTTTTCAGATTTTTCAGATTCATGATATTGACGATCAACAAAGGAAGTAAGCCTATCGGGATAATCATGATCGGATTAAAGCCTTTTTTTATCACCAGAACGATAAAGGTGAAAAATAAAACCATCATGGAGGAAGCGAGCATAATGGTAAGAACCTTGATTTTCTTTTCATTACTGATCAGTTCTTCATCCGTATATTCGGTAAAGTGTTTATTTTTCATATTATTTTTTCTTAATAATTTCCAGATTATTGATAGTGCTAACCGGTGCTATTCTGATCTGCTTTTCTCCTTTTTTAACGTAAAAGTAATAGCTGCTGTTAATATCAATCATATAAATTTCGGCAGGAGCATCCGAACCGGTGGTTAATTTATAATTATAGCGCAGATTCTGGGTGTCCAGCCTTTTTTTGATACGGTTTCCACCACCAATTCCCAGGCCTACAAATAATGAAAGCAGTTCCAGAGCTACAAGTAATACAAATGCAGGGATCATAGCTTTTCTGAGCTCTTTTTTCTCCGGATCTACATTGATCCTGTAACCTTTCAATAATTTCTGGACCCAGTTTTTGTGGCTGTTTTTAATCAGAAGAACCTGAAAGCCAAAGAAAAGAAGGATCATCAGAAGGATCATCACAATCAGAATAGGATTGGTCACCATATCGGCTACAGGACTTATCAGAATATCTGTGAGCGATGAATATTTCAGAATATTAATATCCAGCTGGTAAAACATTACGCTTTCCTTTAAAAGACCCAGTACGATCAGATATAAATAACCAAGGGGAAGAAGGCCCTGAATTTTTTCTAAATATCTCATGCTGTTAATAGATGTATTGATTACTCTGCCCTTCTCTAAAGCTAAAAGATAATTTGTTTATAGTGATAAAAAAGGAAATAAATTTCATGAAGTTAGTTTTTTACTTTTCCAAAGATGCATTTTTTATTGATGGTAAACAAAAAAGAGCGGTAAAAACCGCCCCCTTGTATTTATCTAACAATACTTTATATATTAATATACACATCCACAGCCTGTTTCCCATGGCATACACAGGCGTTGAGGCTCACTGCAGCCACCTCCGCCACCGCCCCCTCCAGGATTGCTGCCCGGATTAAAGCTGTAGCAAACACCATCACTGCAATAATAAATTCCTGCTGTAGGCGGACATTCACCGTTTATATCACAAAATGCATACGGATTATCGCCTCCTTTAATGAATTCCAGTTGCTTTCTTGTTAATTTTTTTCGATTTTTCATGGTCATTAATATTTTTAGTTTGCTGATTACTAATATACAAAAAAAATATTTAATACACATGTGTGGGATTTAATAGAATGTGATCATTAAATTTTGATACAGTGGATTTTAATTCATGTCTGTTCTTCTTATTATTTTTCAGAATAGGGCTTTATTATAAATCGAGGGTCATAAATACAGCAGTTTCATCCGTATTTTCATACAGCCTGGTATTCAGTCCTGTAATGCTGAAGCCCAGTCTTCTGTAAAACTGGATAGCAGCATAATTGGTATTCTGGGTTTCCAGTTCAATAATTCTGCAGTTGAGGTTTCGGGCTTCCTTAACAATGTTTTTAATCAGCAAGATTCCGGTTCCGGATCTTCTGTGCTTTTCACTAACCAGAATATTTTCGATGTAAAAACTGTTGTTCCAGATTCTGTGTTCGCCAATAATCCAGCCTGTTAATTTTCCATCTGTATAAGCTCCGAAAGAATGTCCTTTTTCAATAATTTCGTTAAGCTCTTCTATATCACCGGAGCTGGTTTCCCAGATTTTGGTATAGGGAATTGTTTTTTCTTTCAAAATAAATTCAAAAGAACCAGCATGTTCAATGGAAGAAACGGAAAGAATTTTATCTGTGGTATAACCATTATGTCCCCAGTCTAATGTTGGATTGTCAGTCAGTTGTTCCAGTCTTTTTATTTCCATACTCTTGTTATTGAATTTCTGTGCAGATTTCCACCAGATAATGATCCGGATCTTTGATGTAAGCAGTGGTCTGTCCCCAAGGTTTTACAGTAACATCTTCATAAAGTATGGCACCGTTATCTATAGCCTTTTTTACAAGAGAATCCACATCATCGGTTACAAATCCCAGTTCAATTCCGAAAGGTTTTTCTGAAGCTCTGGAAGTTAAAAATCCTTGCTTAATATTAGATCCGGCCAGTGCAACAGAAGCAAAGGAAAGACTAGTCGTTCCGGTAATCAGTTCTCCGTAATCTTTTTCCGGGGTGATGAATTTTATTTCAGTATCAAAGGTGTCTTTGTAGAAATTCATTGATTTTTCAACGTCTTCCACGTATAAAATAACGTATTTAAATTGGATCATATTGAGGATGATTTTTGTTAATGATATGGAAATTATTCATCTGATTAAAACTTTAAAAAACTGAATAATCCTGATAACTTTGATTGAGATTTTACCAGATCTGTCTCAGGATTGAAAACTTTAATATCAACCTTATCCCGATCTTTTACTACAGTTCCGGAATAGTGTTCAATATTGGAATGGATTTTCTCAAGATACCCCAGACTGAGCATGACATCAAGAATCTTTTTCCCATCATCAAAGTCATCAAAAATCTCTATAGGTAAAGGTTGATATTCGGGAGTTGATTTAATAAAAATGCTAAAAAAATAAGGATCCAAGTCTCCGAATTCCATTCCAAACATATAAGGAACTTCTATTTTCTGCTTTGTTTTTTTATGTTGAAAACCACAGTGATAGCCGTGAAAAAAATAATCCCAATCATCAACTTTTCCGGAATAGTTTCTCCGGATGTTTTTAAATTTATTCAGGCTAAGAAAAGGGAAATCAGTATTTAATGTTATTCTCTTTGTTTCTATAAGCCGGGTGATTAATGCTGTCCCGAGACTTCTGTAATCCTTGGCACATTGCAGGAAGAATAGTTGATTTTTTTCAATTTCTTCATAGGTAATAAGTTTACATATATTTATTTCATGTTCTGTATTATGGATGGCTATCTGAAAATCGGGGAGTAATTTCTCTAAATCTTCACCATAGCTTTTTCTTAAATGGCGAACGGATTCTTCAAAAACTATTTTAAGTTTTCTCTGCCGGGGAATATTGGAAATCTCATCAAGACCAGGAAGTTGGTCTGGCGCTGCAGCGGATATTATATGAATTGTCCTTTCCAAAGTATTTAATTCGGTGATGAGGTCAAATTTAAATAAAATTTCACACTCCAAAACTTTCAAAACCTGTAAATTTGTGCTCAATAAAAATTTTACCGGATGTTTAGGAAAATTTCAATTGCGGCGGCAGCTTTTTTGTCCGTAATTACAATCAATGCTCAGAAGAACAATTCTCAGGTACCAAGACCCAAATTAGTAGTAGGAATGGTGGTAGACCAGATGCGATGGGACTATCTTTACCGCTATTACAGTAAATACGGAAAAGACGGCTTTAAAAGGCTGTTGAATACAGGATATTCATTAAATAATGTTCATATCAACTATGTTCCAACCATTACTGCTTTAGGGCATACCTGTATTTTTACCGGTTCTGTTCCGGCCATCCACGGTATTGCAGGAAATGACTGGACAGATAAGGAAACCGGAAAAGGAGTATATTGTACTGCAGATGACAGCGTTCAACCGGTGGGAACAACCAATACAAGAATAGGAAGTCATTCACCCAAAAATCTTTGGTCTACTACGGTAACGGATGAATTAAGGCTGGCAACCAACTTTCAGGGAAAAGTAATCGGTGTTTCACTGAAAGACCGAGCTTCCATTCTGCCCGCAGGCCACACTCCGAACGGAGCTTTCTGGTTTGATGACAGTACCGGGAACTTTATAACCAGTACATGGTATATGAATGATCTGCCTCAATGGCTGAAGTCTTTCAACGCACAGAATTTACCTGCAAAACTTGTAGCAAATGGTTGGAATACACTGCTTCCGATTAATCAGTATACAGAAAGTTCACCGGATAATTCTTCCTGGGAAGGACTTCTGGGAAGCTCAAAAACACCTGTTTTCCCGTACACTAATCTTGCCAAAGATTATGAAACTAAAAAAGATAATATCCGGTATACACCATTTGGAAATACACTAACCCTGAAGCTTGCTGAAGCTTCTGTGGAAGGAGAAAAGCTGGGTGCTGACAATATCACGGATTTCCTGACGGTGAATCTTGCTTCTACAGATTATGCGGGGCACAAATTCGGGCCAAACTCTATTGAAGTAGAAGATGTTTATTTAAGACTGGATCAGGATCTGGCACAGTTCTTCAATTACCTGGATTCAAAAGTAGGGAAGGGCGAATATACCGTTTTCCTTTCTGCAGACCATGGTGGAGCACATTCAGTAGGATTCCTGAAAGAACATAAAATCCCGACAGGTTTCTTCGGGGAAGGAATGGAGAAGGATGTGAACCAAAAGCTGAAGGATAAATTCGGAGTAGATAAACTGATCAATGCTGTAGATAACTACCAGGTTTATTTCGACAGAAAATTGTTGAGTGATAATAAGCTGGAGCTGGATGATGTAAGAGATTTCGCGATCAAAGAAATCCAGAAAGACCCAAGTGTTTTATATGCCGTTTCTGTAGAAGAAGTTCAGGAGTCAAGTATCCCGGAGCCGATTAAACAGAGAATTATCAACGGAATCAACAGGCAGAGAAGCGGTGATGTTCAGCTGATCTCCCGTGATTCTATGCTGCCTCCGTATTCTAAAACAGGAACAACACACAGCGTATGGAATTCTTATGATTCCCATATTCCGCTGATCTTTATGGGTTGGGGAATCCAACATGGAGAAAGTAATAAAGCATATAACATGACGGATATTGCGCCTACGGTTTCTTCTTTACTGAAGATCCAGTTCCCAAGCGGAAACATAGGAAATCCAATTACGGAAGTTATTAGTAAATAAAATAAAGAAGAGGCTGTTTCAAAAATGAGACAGCCTTTTTCAATGTATGCGTTAAATAAAGGGGCTGCCTTATCTTCGAAATAAAAAATATCTACAAAAATCCATGAAATCTGAGCGATCTGTGGGAAACTTTTTTAACCACAAAGGAAAAGAAATTTAGTACTTAAGAATTATTTTAGGTTTAAAACTTTGTAAATAGAAGTTCACTTAAGCTCTTTAAAAATCTACGATTTTTATTAGGTTAATTAAAAAGATCTGCTCAATCTGCAAAATCCGCGAGATAAAAAAAATACCAAAGAGTTTTAAAGAAAACCTTTATGTTAGACTGTAGAATTTATTCCGCCTAAATAATAAAAACAATCCATTGGCTTTAGCCAAAGTCTAAATTTTCTCAATATTTTAAAACAAAAAAATGTCAGTAAGCTTTTACCTTGTTGTAAAATACTCACCGACACTATAATTTTTTCAGTTTAAATACTGCTGAATTTATTCTTCATCTTCCGTATCCTCATCTTCATACTGCTCCAGATAATAGGTGAAGCTGAAATCCTCTACCTCATCTTCGGCATCTTCCAAAGTAGTCAGAAGATCTTCAAAGATCTCAAGCTGATCTACAGTCATATTAACGAATTCGATGTGGAGAGGCATTTCCAGTTCTCCGGTAATAACATCAGAAAGAGCATCAAGGTTATCTCCAAAATATTCCGGAAGGGTGATTTTTTCTTTCAGCTGAGCATAAAAATCCTCATAATCACCGATGTCTGTAAAATCTATATATATTGTCTTCATATTGAATTGAATTTCCAGTTTTTATGGATTAAAAAAGTTTTGCAGGATGGGCAGAAATCCGTTTCTTCATCTGTGGGATTTCCTCCTTTTGCATCTCTCATGAAGCAGGTTTTTTCAGGGCAGTGCTTCAGTCCCTGAGTGTGGCCGAGTTCGTGAATGGCTATTTTAAAGAACTGTTCGTCTGCATTCTTTTTATTCAGTCTGAATTTTGAGGCGATACAGGCTTTTCCCGGTCTGTAGCCGAGTCCCATAATTCCGTAATCTTTTACTTTTCCTTTGGTTGCACTGATATCTTTGGTAGTCAAACCAATTGTTACAAAACCTTCCTTCGTTTGGGTATTCAGAAACTTAATCGTAGAGTCAGCTCTGTAGCGGTTTCTTTCTTTATAGTAAGCATTTTCAGGAAAATCAATGGGGTCCAGAACCTTGATATTAGGATAGATCTTTCTGATTCCTTCTGCGGCAATGGTCACTTCTTTTGAACTGATGTCTCTGAAAGGCTGTATCAGAATAGTCATGGGCGATCTATCTGTCTGTGCTGGGGAGTTTTTTTCCGAACATGAAAATATCAGGAAAAACAAAAGGCCCAGGCTGTAAATCTTACTGCTTTTCAAAACTTTTATAATGGTTTTTGGTGAGATAAACATCACCATTTTTTGTAAAGATGATCCTGTCAGCATTCCGGTTCCCACAATGATAATTCACATCAGCCTCGTAATATTTTTCACCTTCCGGCAGTCTCTTTTCGCGGTTACCAAACTTGTCCCCGCCAATGGCTTTTCCGGGAAGCACATCGCAGAGATTTCCTTTGGAGGGGTTCCAGCCCTGCTGTCTGGCTTCATTTTTAGTGATATAATAATCCGGCAGCCTGTGATTTTGCTTCACATAGCTGATGACTGTTTTTTCTTCCGTAAGCTGGTCAATGGAAACATGTTCCGTTGAATTTCCTGCATTATATTGCTCTTCTGTTGCAGCACTTCCATAATTTACCGTTTCAGTTTTATTCTCTTTCTTGCCTTCAATAAAGTTCTTATAAATGTACATCACAGACATTCCGAAAAGAAGTCCGAGACACATGAATAATACCGATCTTATTTTACTGTTCATAATATGATTAATGTAACAATGTACCAGTCTGGCAATGTAATAATATATTGGTAAACTGGTACATTGTTATATTGGTAAATACAATTAGCTGTTTCTCCATTCCTCCGGAATATCACACACCGGAATAGGATCAATTTTATGTCTTGCTGCTTTGTGCATCCTGTCGAAGATTAAGAACACTTCCTTGTCACGCCCTTCATAATCGTCAGCTGTTTTCGTTCCATATTCTTTCTGGATTTTTTCCAGTTCAGGGTAAGTAGCACCAATCTGCTGTTCGTCTGTTCTGTCTACATCCCAAAGTCCGTCTGTAGGAATTGCTTCCTGGATATTTTTAACTAGGTTCAGTGCTCTGGCAAGGGTATACACTTCGGTTTTATAAAGATCAGCAATAGGAGACACATCTACACCGCCGTCCCCGTATTTGGTATAAAACCCGATTCCGAAATCTTCCACTTTATTTCCTGTTCCGCATACCAGAAGCCCGTTCAGCTGTCCGTAATAATACAGGGTAAGCATTCTCAGACGGGATCTTGTATTGGCGAAAGCAAGCTTTTCATTCGGATACAGATCATCTTTTACATCGAATGTTTTATAAAGTTCTTCAAAAGCAGGTGTAAGATTAACAGACATGGCCTCTACATTCGGAAATTTTGATTTCAGATCATTCATATGCTCCCAGGCACGGTCTATCTGATCAGGTTTCTGGCGTATTGGCATTTCAATCAGAAGGGTTTTTAAACCTGTCATGGCTGCCAGCGTTGATACCACTCCTGAATCCACACCACCTGAAACTCCTATTACATACCCGTTTACTTTTGCTTTTACGGCATAATCTTTCAGCCAGCCTACAATATGATCTATTACTTTTTGTGTCTGCATTAATTTATTTTTTTAGTCTATTCCAAATTCTTTAGGGTATTTTACTACACCTGTTACATTTTTTAATCCGTCTTCTATCAGTTCTATGGCCATGCCATTTTCTTCAGGAATATCAAACGGAAAAGAAATTCCAAAATTACTGGTTTTTTCGTAACCAAACCTAGGATAATAATCTTCATGTCCGATGAGGATAACAGATTGATGCCCCAGTTCTTTGGCAATAAGGTGGCCAAAAAGAATAAGCTGCCCTCCAATACCCTGGTTCTGGAATTCAGGCTTTACCGAAACAGGTGCCAGCGCCAGTGAATCAAAGGACCCTGTATTATTTTCTATTTTGATTTTGGTGAATAAGATATGCCCGGCAATCACTCCGTTTTCATTTTCTGCAACCAGGGAAAGTTCCGGGATAAAGGCATCAGATTTCCTTAATCGTTCAACAAGAAAGTGCTCCTGATGATCACTTTGTTCCATCGTGCGGAAAGCTTCTTCCGTAAGTTCAAACACTTTCCTATAGTCTTTTTCCTCTTCCTGTCTTATGGTTAACATGATTTAAATATATTTTTCGCGTTTTAATTCATACCAGTTACAGACTCCATCAGGTTCTGTGAATTCTCCTGTTTTTTCAAAGCCTAATTTTTTCAGAATGTGATTGGAAGCTTCATTTCCTGAATGGGCATGAGCGTAGATAATCTCAGCATTCATTTCATTAAATCCCAGATCCAGAGATGCCTTTGCAGCTTCTACGGCATAGCCTTTTCCCCATGTTTCAGGAAGAAAACGATAACCGAGATCCAGAACATTGCTGTAACCGTTGATAGGTTCGGTCAGCAGTTTAAGACCGCTCCATCCAATCAGAAGTCCGGATTTTTTTTCAATCACAGCCAGCCGTCCGGTGCCGTTCTCAGTATATTGATTTCTGATGAATCTGATAACGTCTATGGTTTCGCTCACTTCTGTAAGTACCGGTACACCGATATATTTCATGACTTCCGGGCTGGAATCAAGCAGAAACATTCGTTCTGCATCAGTCTCTTCCAGTGGCCTTAAGATCAATCGTTGGGTTTCTATTTTCATGGTATTTTGTTTATTCCTCAGTTCCGAAAATGGTTACATCTGTTTTAATTCCTTTTCTGATATCCGTTTCCTTTATTCCGTTTCCTCCTACGTTAAGCGTTTGCAGTAAAGAATTTCCGGAAATATCAAGCTTCTGGATCCTGTTGTGTTCGATGTTCAGTTTTCTCAGATTTCTGAGGGGTGTTATATCTATTGTTTTTAGCTGATTTAAAGATAAAGTTAATTGATCAATTTTCGGGGTTTCTTTTAACGAAATATTCTCCAGAAGATTGTTGTCAAGGTATAAGGCGGTTAGTTTTTTAAGATTTTCAGCTTTGAATAATGATACTTTGCATCCCGTACATGAAAACAGCTCAAGATGCTCCATTCCGCTTATAGAAATGGCAGGAATTGCATTATCGTCAAGAACAATCATTTTAGCATTCTTAAAAAGAGCCAGGTCATCGGTTGAGGTGATATTCTTCTGAGCCAGAAACAGATTGACGATTTGGTTGGCTTCAGGCTGTTCCAGACTTCCGTTTTTATTCAGATCAAAATTTTCCAGCACTGCTTTTTCCAGATTGGGATCCTTACAATGCAGTTTTTGGCTGTTATAAAAAGAAAATCCTGAAATAATCAGGCCGAGGGTTGCAAATATTTTAAAATTCATCACCAATTGTCTTTTTAATCCTTATTTTTGTGTCCTTAAATTTCATGTAAAAATAATGAAGATTTTCAGATTTATTGCGCTTTCTTCTATTTTAATTCTGTCATTGGATTCCTGCAAAAAAGAATCCGGAGATCTGTGGAAGGTAGAAATAAAAGAAACTGCTGAGAAAGTAGACATCACAGATATTTCCAAAGAATTTTATGATGTAAAAATTCCGTTGGACCAGTTTAAAACCAAATTTCCATGGTTCCAGGGGACTGTTTCCGATGCTGATTTTGAGAAGAGAAGAGCCGATGCAGAGGAAATAAAGATCTATAAAGAAGCTGCTGGAAAAATAGATCAGGCTAAGCTTCAGAAAGAGCTTCAGGATTTGTTTTCCCATATCAAATATTATTTCCCGCAGTTCAAAAGTCCTAAAGTATATCTGTTTTCATCCGCTCTGCAGATGGTTCAGGATCCTATTATTTATGATACAAAAGGAAATCAGCTGTTCATTGATATTACAGGCTTCATGGGCGATGGAAATCCAAATTATAAAGGATTGGAATTGTATTTTCAGAAATCGATGAACCCGCAGAATATTGTTCCTAAAGTTTCACAGATCTTTGCTGAAAATATTGTGACAGAATCTCCTGATCACCAGAAATTCATTGATCAGGTGATCCTGAACGGTAAAATAATGATGATTCAGGACGCTTTTCTTCCAGATACTCCTGATTATCTGAAAATGAATTACACCCAGAAACAATACGAGTGGGCAGTAGCCAATGAAGCCAATATCTGGAATTATTTCGTGGAAGGAAATCTGATCTTTGGTGATGATCCGAGATTAGTTGAACGTTTTATTACACCGGGCCCGTTCTCGAAATTTTATACAGAGATTGATAATGTTTCTTCGCCACAGATCGGAATATTTACCGGATGGCAGATCTGTAAATCCTACTTTAAACAGAAACCTGAAACTAAACTTGCTGATTTCCTAAAGCTTGATGCTACCAAAATATTTAACGAATCAGGATATAAGCCTAAATAAAGTAATCACAATAAAAATCAGAAGCCTTCAGAACTATTCTGGAGGCTTTTTCATATTTAAATTTTAAAAAACATACTACTTTGTATTGCATAATACCGTTTTAATTGTATTTTTGTTACAAACGAAATACACCCATGGACAACATGATACAGATTCAAAATCTGAGTTTTGAATTCTCTAAAAACAAACCGGTGCTTAAAAATATTAACCTTTCGGTTCCGAAAGGAAGCATTTTTGGCTTTTTAGGAGCCAACGGAGCCGGTAAATCCACCACTATGAAAATGCTGATCGGCAGCATTCCTGATGAAAACGGAGCGATCAGAATCTTTGATCAGAAATTATCAGACCTTTATCCTGATGGATTCAATAAAATAGGGAGTCTGATTGACACGGCAGCCTTTTATGACCATCTTTCGGGATGGGAAAACCTTCTTGTGATCTCCAGATTAAGAGAACTGCCGGAAGCAGAATGTGAAAGAGTTCTACGCCTTGTAGACCTCTGGGACAGCCGGAACATGAAAATGAAACGGTATTCTCTGGGAATGAAACAAAGACTTTCTATCGCCATGACCCTCCTGGGGAAACCCGAACTTCTCATCCTTGATGAACCGGTAAACGGACTTGATCCAAATGGAATGCTGGAAATGCGGGAACTTCTGATCAAACTGAACAGGGAAGAAGGCGTAACCATTTTTATTTCAAGCCACCTGCTTCAGGAAATTGAAAAAATGATCACCCATCTTGCGATTATTTCACATGGCGAAATACGCTTCACAGGCAGCATTAAAGATCTGAATGAACTTTACCGCTACGATCATATCAGAATAGGGCTGAATCATGCATCACAGTTCATCAGTGAAATTCCGGAAAATTATTCACCTCAGAAAATTGATGAAAATACCATAGAAATCACAGCCGGATCAAAAGAAGACATTGCTGCTCTTGTCAGAATGCTGGTGCAGAAAAATGCTGAAATTTTTGAAATTAAAAACAGTGCAGGCCTTGAGGACTGGTTCATGGAAATAACTAAAAACTAATAACAGATGAAAAAATTAATAACCGCGATCAATATCGAATGGCTGAAAACAAAAGGACTGGGACTTACTTATATTGCCATCATCTTAGGAGGTCTGATTCCTTTACTGGGATTCATTCCAGGATTTTTTGAATCAGAATTTGTGGTGGAAGGAGAGCTTCCGTATTCTGTTTTTGAAGACGCTATCACCGGAGATGCCATTAAATCTTTTACCTTTTTTATATTGCTTGTATTTGTGATCATTGCCGCCAATAGAATTGCCCAGACTGATCATAAAAACAATGGCTGGCAGCTGATGGAAACCCAACCGGTAAGCAGATTTCAGCTTTATTTTGCCAAATATATCGTGTTGATTCTGATGAGTCTCATCTGTATTCTCTCTTATTTTGGTTTCAGCATCATCATGTCAACCATAGATTACTATATTCACCCGAATCCTGCAAAACTGTTGAGTCTGGATTGGGTATGGATGATTAAGACTATCATCAGGGTTTTCATAACTGTTTTAGGGATTGCAGCATTACAGCTTTGTGTTTCGGTGGTATTTCCGGGGTTTATCTGGTCGTTTCTGATCGGTTGTCTGGGACTGGCTTCGAACATCGCTTCATTGATACAGAAACAGTCTTTTTTCTTTAATCCTTACAGTTCTTTGTATATCTTCTCAAAATCTGTGGAAGTGAGAGAACTGAACAGTTTTATTTCCTATTCGGAATATCTTAGCCTTTTCTGGATGGTGGTCTTCCTTACATTGGGGTACTTCTGGTACAGCAAGAAAGGATTCAAAAATGCCTTTCTTAGAAATAAAAAACAGATTATTGTTTCATCTGTATTTCTGATTATTACAGGAGGATTTCTGTATGCTTTCCAGAAACCAAGAGCCTATCAAAGGAGTGATAAAGGAGTGGTGATCAATGGAAAACTGCAGACTGATCTGAAGATCGATTCTGTACGTATCTATTCTAAAGATTTCCATAAAAAGATAGGGGCTGCGGCAGTGAAGAATAATACCTTCAGCTGGACTACTTCACAAGAGCTTCCATTAGGCGAATATATTCTGGAAATAGGAAATAAAAAGACCAATATTTTCATGGGCAGCGGAGACTGGTTTGATTTTGATATCAGACTTAACAGTACCAAAATGGTGTCCTACGTTAATTCCAACAGAAAAGCAGATCAGAAGTATCAGAATACAGAGAATTCTTTCGGGTATGAATTTGGATATTCACTGGAAAAGCAGAATTATAATAATGATCCTGAGAAGTTTTATGAACTGGCAGAATCCGACTGGAAGGAAAACAAAAGAATTCTGGATGTTTTTGCAGACCCGGAAAATAATGCCCTTTCGGATGATTATAAAACCTACAGAAAACAGCTGATGGCCATTGAATACCTCAATGAAATCAATAATTACAGAAAAATGACTTCATGGAATGATCCTAAATTTGCCCCTCCGAAACCTTTCCTTGATGAACTGAATAATAATATTCAGAAGCCAAGCCCGCTTTTAAGCAAAAACGATAATTATCTTCAGTATAAGCTGGATATGATGCTTACCGATGCTGATCAGGCTTCCAATGCGGACAGTATTCTTTTTGTCAAAATAGACCGGCTTCCTGCAGGAATTTCAAAAGATCAGCTTTTATCAAAACATCTTTCAAAAAATATTGAACTTCAGTCTGACAGCCTGGCAAGAAATAAACTTTTTGCTGCTGAGATCAATAAAATACAGAATACGGATTATAAGCAGATGCTTTATTCAAAACTTGACGGAATTAACAGGTCGCAGAAAGGCGCCATATTTCCTGATCTTGTTCTTGAAAACGATAAAGGGAAAACCCAGAATCTTTCAAAATATAAAGGAAAGTATGTGGTGATTGATTTTTGGGCTACATGGTGCGGGCCGTGTAAGCAGATCCGTCCGGTGTTTGAAACCAGAAGCCATCAGTACAGATATGCTGACAACATCCAGTTTATTTCCATTAGTCTTGATGAGGACAAATCGAAATGGGTGAATTACCTTAAAACCAAAAAATCCAATAACCCGCAGTTCTGGCTTACCAATGCTGAAAAATTTATGGGTCAATATAAAATTCAGTCTATTCCAAGGTTTATTATTGTAGATCCGGAAGGAAAGATTTTTAATTTTAATACACCTTTTCCTGATGAAGATAATTTCGTAGAAATTTTAGATAAGCTAAAGAAGTATTAACTTTGCAGAAAAATTTTAGATTGATATGAGAAAAACTCAGATTACGATAGATGTAGAGCTGGATGAAAACCACATTCCTGAAAATATTACATGGAACGCTCAGGATGGAGGTGTGGAAAAGGAAGAAACTAAGGCTACCATGATCTCTGTATGGGATGATAAAGCAATGGAAGCGTTAAGAATCGATCTTTGGACTAAAGAAATGCCGGTAGACCAGATGAAGATGTTTATTCACCAGATCTTAGTTTCTTTAGGAAATACCTATCAGAGAGCAACTGGTGAAGAAGATGTTGCCCAATGGATAGAGCAGATCGCAGAAGAATTCGCAGTAAAATCAGCTATCAAAATGTAAAACAATTTGAAAACGAGTTAATTTTACGATAGAATAAATTGATTATTTAAAATGCTGATCAGTATCTGCTTTATTTCAAATTAACTCATTTTCAGATTTTCAAATTATATACATATGAACTTTAATACAAAAGTAATTCACGGAGGGCAGCATCATGAGTCTGCTACAGGTTCTGTTAATGTACCTGTATTTTTAACCTCTACATTTGCACAGAAAAGCCCGGGAGTACATTCCGGATACGAATATTCAAGAGCTGCCAACCCTACAAGACAGGCTTTGGAAGACTCTCTGGCAAGCATTGAAAACGGAGCGAGAGGTCTTGCTTTCGGTTCTGGTCTTGCAGCTATTGATTGTGTTCTGAAACTGTTAAACCCCGGTGATGAGGTGATTGCTGTAGACGACCTTTACGGAGGTACTTACAGAATGTTTACCAGACTTTTTGAGAAATACCAACTGAAATTTACGTTTGTGAATTTTGATGATGTTTCTAAAATTGCTGATGTCATTACCGATAAAACAAAACTGATCTGGGTGGAAACACCTACCAATCCGCTGATGAAGCTAGTAGATATTAAAGCGGTTGTTGACATGGCAAAAGGAAAAGACATTCTGGTTGCCGTTGACAATACTTTTGCTACTCCTTACATTCAGAGACCGATTGATTTAGGAGCAGATATCGTCATGCATTCCGCTACAAAATATCTGGGTGGACATTCGGATGTAATCGCCGGAGCACTTATTGCCAAAGATGCTGAACTGGGAGAAAAACTTCACTTCATTCAGTTTGCAAGCGGTGGTATTTTAGGACCTCACGACTCTTATCTGGTTTTAAGAGGAATCAAAACACTGGCATTAAGAATGCAGAGACATTCTGATAACGGACTTGCTGTAGCGAAATATCTGGAAACCCATCCTGCAGTAGATAAAGTAATTTATCCGGGATTGGAATCTCACCCTCAGTATGAACTGGCAAAATCCCAGATGAAAGAATCCGGAGGGATGGTTTCTTTTACATTTAAATCAGGTAAAAAAGAAGATGCCATTAAATTCCTTGAAAAAGTAAGAGTGTTTACACTGGCAGAGTCTTTAGGAGGAGTAGAGTCTCTTGCGAACCACCCTGCTTTGATGACACACGCTTCCATTCCAGCTGAAAAACGTGCAGAATTGGGAATCACAGATGACCTTGTTCGTTTAAGCGTAGGAATTGAAGATGCAGAAGATCTGATTGCAGATTTAGAAAAAGCTTTTTCTTAAAATAGATATCAAAAAAGAGAGGATCAGTTCGCTGAAACTCTCTTTTTGCTATTAAACACCATCACAGAATAAATATGAAAAATACAAGAAAAGCTACCCTTGAAGATCTTGAACAGTTGTCAGCACTATTTGACCAGTACAGGATTTTTTATCATAAAGAATCTGATATTCCTGCCGCTGAAAACTTCCTGAAAGAAAGAATTCAAAACGAAGATTCTGAAATTTTTGTAGTCGTAGATAATGGAATATTAACCGGATTTGTTCAGTTGTATCCTATATTTTCATCGACAAGAATGCAGCGTTACTGGTTGCTGAACGATCTTTATGTAAATGAAAACCATAGAGGAAAAGGCTATTCCAAAGAATTGATAGAAGTCGCCAAAGATCTTTGCAGATCATCAAATGCCTGTGGTATGCTCCTTGAAACCGGAAAGTCAAACGATGTAGGAAACCGGCTTTATCCGTCGTGCGGTTTTGAACGATATGATTCTGTAAATTTCTACGAATGGACCAATACCATGAGGAATAGGTAATGAGTAATAATTGTATGCTTATTAATTTGTAACTCAATTTCAAAACACTTTTTATATAAAAATCAAAAGCAAAATATGACAGATTTTCAAAAATACATTCAACGATATTTAGATCAGATTCCTGCGGGAGACTGGCTGGAAGAATTAAAAAAATCAGGAGAAGAAACCATTGCATTATATTCAGACCTTACTGAAGAGCAATCCCATTTTGCCTATGCCGAAGGAAAATGGTCTTTAAAAGAACTCTTACTGCACTTATCAGATTGCGAAAGAGTATTTCAATACAGAATGTTAGCTTTTGCAAGAGGAGAAAAAGCATCACTTCCGGGTTTTGATGAAGAATTGTATGCTGGTAATTCTTACGCGGATAAAAGAACTCTGGAATCTCTAATGGAAGAATATAAATTGGTAAGGAAATCCTCACAGATCATGATGGAAACCTTCGAACCATCTGTTTTAAACAATACAGGTATTGCCAACGGAAACGAAATTTCCGTAGAAACAATCGGAAAACTGGTTGTCGGACACAACTACCATCACCTGAAGATTATTAAGGAAAGATATTTACCGGGATTGAAATAGAGATTAAAATAAACGGTAAATAATAAATCAATTTGAAACGGGCTGAAGCCCGTTTTATTTTTTTTGAATATCAACAAGAATAATTAAATTAGATTAAAGGATACCACGTAAATATATGCATCCAATAGAATGGCTTTAATTTGTTTTATTTTTAACAGAATAAATGAAATAGGTTAAAACAAATAATAAAAATTAGATTTGTAAAATGACTTCCTTATTCAATAGAAACGGGCTTCAGCCTGCTTAAATAAAAAAATAAATAAAAAACACCCATCCAACCAATTTCCCAAATTAAATTTGGCCCGAAACCACCAGATTCTCTACCTTTATCATCAGTTTGAATTTTACAGAATTATGGAACATATTATAGACGTATTAAAATCCGGCGGAACCATTCTTTATCCTACCGATACTATTTGGGGGATTGGCTGTGATGCTACCAATATAGAGGCGGTTAACAAAATTTTTGATATTAAGAAACGGGAGAAAAACAAATCCATGATTATTCTGGTGGAATCCGAAAAGAGGCTTCAGGACCTAGTGGATGTTCCGGAAATGGCCTGGGAAATTATTGACCTGAGTGAAAAGCCGGTAACCATTGTTTATGAAAAGCCAAGGGGACTGCCGAAAGAATTACTCGCGGAGGATGGTAGTATCGGAATCAGGCTGGTAAAAAATGACTTCTGTAAAAAACTGATTACAAAACTGAATAAACCTTTGGTGTCTACTTCGGCTAATTTCAGTGGAGATAAGAGCCCTTTGAAATTTTCAGATATTTCACCGGAGATTATCAGTATGGTGGATTATGCAGTGGAAGAGGATCGTGAGAAAGTTTCAAAATACTCGGGATCTTCTGTCATCAAGATCTGGAGCGATAACAGGATAAAAGTGTTACGCGAATAAACCCGCACAAAACAATAAGAGTTTTAAAGTCTTGCCAATCCGGATTGGCAGGATTTCTTTTTTTAATTCTATCTTTGCAAAACTTCAACTGATAAAAGTTACGCAATGAACCACCAAAAATTTGCTAAAGAATGGATCAGTGCCTGGAATTCTCACGATCTGGATGATATATTGTCTCATTATTCTGAAGACATCGAAATCAGTACACCAATGATTGCTATGGCTACAGGAGGAAAAGAAAGTACACTCAAAGGAAAAGAAGCAGTCCGTGAATACTGGAAAAAGGCACTGGATAAATTTCCGGATCTTCATTTTGAGCTAATACAGCCTACGGCGGGTGTCAATTCAGTAGCATTGTTCTATAAATCTATTATGGATAAACATGCAGTTGAGGTCATGTTTTTTAATGAAGAAGGAAAAATTAACAAAATGTATGCTCATTATGACTAACAGAACGAAAGTTGGGTTAGGACACAGATGATCTATTATATAAACGATGAAAATTAATCTTACTCAAAATAAAAATTTAAAATTATTTAAAATAATTTCTGATGCTGCGGAAAAAAATAACCAGTCGGTGTACATCGTTGGGGGATATGTCCGTGATCTTTTAATGAAAAGAAAAGCATCTACCGATATTGATTTTGTAACAGAGCAGAGCGGTATTGAGCTGGCTCAGACGGTTGCTCAGGATCTGGATCCTAAATTAAAAGTTTCTGTTTTCAAAACCTATGGAACAGCCATGATCAAATACAAGGATCTTGAACTGGAATTTGTAGGAGCCCGGAAAGAAAGCTACACCGAAAACAGCCGCAAACCGGAAGTAGAAGGAGGTACCCTTGAAGATGACCAAAAGAGAAGGGACTTTACCATCAATGCCATGGCGATTTCTTTAAACAAGGATAGTTTTGGTGAATTGGTAGATCCTTTTGATGGAATTGGTGATCTGGAAAGAGAAACCTTGAGAACACCTTTGGAACCTGCACAGACTTACTCAGACGATCCTTTAAGAATGATGAGAGCAGTACGTTTTGCTTCCACCCTTAATTTCAAAATTGAAGGAAATTCTTTAGAAGCGATAAAGCAGGAAGCCGAAAGGATCAAAATTGTTTCTATGGAGAGGGTTATGGTGGAATTCAATAAGATCATGATGTCTCAAAAACCGTCTGTAGGATTAAGATTAATGGAGCAGACAGGCCTTTTAAAGCTCATTATTCCCGAACTTATCGAACTGAAAGGAGTGGAAGAAGTTGAGGGGCAGACCCACAAAGACAATTTTTACCATACCCTGGAAGTGGTAGACAATATCTCTGAAAATACGGATAATCTCTGGTTACGCTGGTCGGCGCTTCTGCATGATGTAGGAAAAGCGCCCACTAAGAAATTTGTAGAAGGAACAGGCTGGACCTTTCACGGACATGAATTTTTAGGCTCGAAAATGGTGAAAACTCTTTTTCAAAGACTGAAGCTGCCATTAGGAAGTGATATGAAATATGTTCAGAAAATGGTTAAGCTTTCGTCCCGCCCTATTGCATTAATCACGGATGATGCTTCGGATTCTGCATTAAGAAGGCTGTTGTTTGATGCCGGAGAAAATCTGGAAGACCTTTTCACACTTTGCAAAGCTGATATCACCACCAAGAATTCTAAAAAGCAGGAGAGATTCAAGAGAAACTTTGAATATGTAGCAGTTAAGATCAAAGAAGTGGAAGAAAAAGATCAGGTAAGAAACTTCCAGCCGCCGATTACCGGAGAAGAGATTATGAAAATGTTTAATCTTAAACCCGGCCGCGAAATTGGTATTCTTAAAGAAAAAGTAAAAGAAGCTATTCTGGAAGGTGAAATTCTGAACGACAAGGAAGAAGCTGAAAAATTTGTCATCGCTGAAGCTGAAAAACTGGGACTTCAGATCAATTGAAAATAAATTCTTAAAAAATCTTAATTTTTTATCAATTATAGATTGAAAATAATACACTGTTGAATTGATTTTGTAATTACATTTGTAAAAACATTTCAATTCAACAGTGTATTATTTTTAAAACAATCTATTGGTGAAAAATATATTCTTATTCCTATCTCTGGTTCTTTTCCTGATTTCTTGTGAAAACAAAGTAGAATCCGTTGAAAAGGCTTTCTACTACTGGAAATCCGATAGCTATTCCCTGTCTGAAAAAGAAAAAGATATTCTGAAAAATCAGGACATCAAAAAACTGTATGTAAAATTCTTTGAGGTAGATTATAGTGAAGCGATGGGAAACCTTCCGGTTTCCAAAACCAGTTATAGTTATTATACCTGCTGCGACGGAGAAAAAGCAGGCTACGAGGTTATTCCGGCAGTCTATATTAAAAATATTGTTTTTCAGAAAAGCAGTGAAAAAGAGCTAGATCAGCTGGCAGATAATGTCAACTATCTTGTCGATAAATATGCGCAGGAAAAAATGGATTCACTACAGGTTTCAGAAATTCAGATTGATTGCGACTGGACAGAATCCACAAAGAATAATTATTTCTATTTCCTGAAAAAGCTTAAGCCTCTCTCTAAAAAACAGATCTCTGCCACCCTTCGTCTTTATCCATACAAATATCCTGATAAAATGGGAGTTCCTCCGGTAGATAAAGTAACGTTAATGTGTTATAATCTTATCAATCCGCTTGAAGACAAATCAAAAAACTCAATCCTTGACCTGAAAGAGCTGGAAAGTTATCTGGACGGTACCCAAAAGTATCCTCTGCATCTGGACATTGCCCTGCCTGTGTATTCATGGATGCAGATTTATCAGAATAACCGTTTTACAGGTATCATATACAACGGAAATCAGCTGAAGAAAAGCCTGAAATCTGTAAAACCGATGTGGTATGAAGTGACTAAAGATACCGCGATGGATTACCAGACTTATCTTAGGATCGGCGACAAAATAAAATATGAAGAAATAACCACAGATAAGATCAATCAGGCTATAGAACTGATTAAAAAGCATGTGAAATTCGATAAGAATATCACGGTAACCCTGTTCCATTTAGACGAAAACCAGTTGAAAAATTACACCGATGAAGAAATTAGCAGTTTTTATAGCCGTTTTGCTAAGTAGCATCATCACGGCCTGCGGGTATTATCCTTACGGTGAGGATTTGCGGTTTTCCTTTTTAAATCCGAAGAACTTTCCTTACCGGAACTATGCTTCATTTTATTATTCGGCGTTAGGTTTTACAGCAGAACCTGAAGTAGGAGCAGACACTCGTGATAACGAAGAATTGTGGAGGAAATACTGCGGAAATAAAGCTTCTCTGGAAGATATAGAAGACGTTCTTAATAATTACAGCTATTCTGATATCCGTCCGGACAGGAAGAATACTTTTCTGAAATACCTTTACACCCAGAAAGATACGGAAGCCCTGAATTATCTAAAGTTCGCAAAAAACTGTGAATATTTCAATACCTGGCAGGATGATCCTTGGGAAAGGAATGATAAAACAGCCAATATCAAGAGAAAAGATCTGATTCAAAAAGCGGTGTCCTTTGCCAAAAGCAGCCGGAATATGGAAATCAGGAAGAGATATGCTTTCCTGGCTGTAAGACTCTCATTTTATCAGGGAGAAATGAAAACCCTTAATCAAATTTACGATCAATATTTCTCTGTAGATAAAACAGATACGGTTATTGATGTCTGGGCTCTTTACTTTAAAGCAGTCTCAGAAGACAATCCGGGATTAAAGAACCTTTATCTCGCAAAAGTGTTTGCGCTGTCTCCTGCAAAACGTTTCGTGGCATGGCAGCTTTTTATTTCCAAACTTTCTCAGGAAGAAACCCTGAAATATGCAAAAAATAATGCTGAAAAATCTGCAGTTCTTCTCATGTATGGAATTTACAATCCGGAAAAAAATCTGGAGAACCTGAAAAAAATGTATGCTGTAGACGCCGGAGCTGAAGGACTGAGTTTTCTGCTTCTAAGAGAAACCAGCAAATTGGAAGACTGGATTTATACCCCTTATTACTCCCTGTTTGAGCCGGCTATAAGACAAAATTACTTTACCAGCGATAATGATCCTGAAAGTCAATCTATACAAAGGATCTTAAAGAGAACTGAAACAGATCGTGAATATGCCGGAAAAGTCCTGGAGTTTATCAACGCTGCAGACCTTTCCAAAGTAGAAAACCCGGAATTCTGGAAATTTGTAAAAGCTGAACTCATGCTTATGACCCGGGATTACTCAGGCAGCCTTAATGAAATTGCGGGACTTGAAAAAATCCTTCCGGTAAACAGTGAAATATGGGGAAATCTGGAACTGATCAAAACCCTTAACCTTTTTGCCTGGCAGGAGCCCGGAAAAGCTATAATCCCTGAAAAAACAAAAAAGATCCTGCTTAGAAATAAGCACAACAAATATTTTATTTTTGCTTTGGGCCGAGAACTGGAATATCTGGGAAATACCGATGATGCTGCCTTTTTATACGTTTCATTGGACACCAGCCATCAGAATGACTATTTTTCTGTTTTCTATAAATCTCTCAAAAATACCAAAAAGACCTTTACAGATTATTACGCAGATTATTTTGATTACTTTGATGCGGTGTATACCTCCGGAGAGTTGAAGAGTTTTCTCAGCAAAGCAGAAACACTCAATAAAAGTGAAGATCCCTTTTACCGGGAATATCATCCTTTAAAACAAACCCAGATGAATGAGCTTTATGATCTGCTGGGAACCAAATACATTAGAGAAAATCAACTTCAGCCTGCCCTCACTGTTTTCCAGAAATTAGGTGAGGATTATTTTGACGGACAGTTTGCGCTCTGGGAAAGAGAAAAAGAAGATAATAAGGAGGCCGGTAAAATATTTGCCAAAAATCCTTTCTATGAACTAAAATACACCCCGGATTTTATTGATAAAAAAGAAAAATTCAGACTTAATAAAATCAGTATTACCAAAAAGCTGATAGAATATATAGGCAAAGCAGAAAATATCAATGAAAAAGACCGTGATTACTATTACTTTTTAATCGCCAACTGCTATTATAATATGTCACAATACGGAAATGCCTGGATGATGACAAGGTACAGCCTGAGTTCATCAGGAAACATTTCCGTTCGTGAAGATAATGAAGAGTTCAATACCGCAAATCTGGCCAAATTTTATTACGGAAAAGCATTGGAACAGGCTAAAACAGAAAAGTTCAAAGCACTCTGCCTGAGGATGCAGGGCCGATGTGAAAACTATAAACTGGATTTTAAACAGGAGGAAGCCGTAGACTATTTTTACGCTCCTGAAGGATATGAAGAGGAAAGACTTCAGAAAAATAAATATTATCAGGATCTGGCCCATAATTATGGTGATTACTATTCCGATATGATAAGCGGTTGTGATTCCTTTGCAGAGTATTTTAAAGCCAGAAGATAAAAAATCCGGCCGCTTCGAAGAAGCGGCCGGAAAAAAAACACAAATGATGAAAAAAAATAAAATTTATAGTAATACCGAAGTATTATTTTCTTAGTTCCAATATAGTGCGTTAGAACCTAACCCACCAGTCAGTGTCTTGATAATTGTTCCTGAAGTAGCAGAGTAAATAACGATTTTACTACCCGCCGTAAACCCGTTGGAGTCAGAAGTGAAAATCTTATCATTGATTACACTGAATCCGTAAAGATCAGAATAAGGATCAACACTGCTGGCAACAGTAAACAATGGTGAAGTAGGAGCTGTGGTAGCTGCCATATCCATGGTATAAACTTTAGTTCCGGAGCTGAAATAAAACTTACCATTTGAGATCTCAAGGTTCTTTGCGTCTGCAATACCTGTTAAAGTGGTAGTCTTCGTTACAGATCCTGTATTGGAGATCTGATAGATATAAGAATCTGTAGTACCTGCAGCAACAGCATAAACGTTTTGGTCGTTGGCAATCATTTTAGTGATATTTCCGTTAGGAAGTTCAATAACATCCTGAACTTCATTCGTGAAAGTATTGATATAAGTGATCTTATTTCCGTATCCGTACGAAGCATTTTGTACAAAAATCTTATTCCCAGCCTCTACAATTCTTTCAGCAGCACCCGCAGTAACAGGGATTTTTTTGATGAAAGCGTGGTCTGATATCCTATAAACACTTACATATTTATCACCTCCGAACTTATCATTGGTTACATAAATACTGTTATTGGCAAAAGCCATATAACGAGGGGCAACAAGTTCTGTGGTAATTTCACCTTTTGCTTTAAAACTCCCCCGGTTAACTATTTGTATTCTGTTGGAGTTATTTAACAAAAGATAAGCGTTGTCACCATTGAAAGTAATGCTCTGAAGAACATCACCAAGCTTTACTCCATTACTGGAAGAGAAAATATTGTCCTTTTGAGTACTAAGGTCTGCACTTAAAAACGTTACTTCTGCTGTAGGAGACTGAAATTTACCTTCATTAGCAATCAGAAAGCCGTTTCCGTAGAATGCTTCAGGCTCATCATTGTCACTGCTACAGGAAGAGATACCCAAAAGCAGGGTAAAAGCAAAAAAGAGGGATAAAAGTTTGTGTAGTTTCATAATATTTTCAGTTTTAAAAATTAATGGTTGCGTAAATACTGTAGTTTCTCTTAGGCATAGGATAATAGTATACCGTCTGGTACACAGTATCGGTAAGATTATTAACTTTAACCCCTAGAGTATATTTTTTCAGGAAGGTTGCAGAAACTCCTGTATTTATGATAAAATAAGGATCAAGCGACGTTGCTTTGCTTTCATCCGTACTCGTGTAGGTAAGGCCGTTGAAAAGCCCCTGAACATACACTTTAAAGAAATCATATTGATATTCCGCTGTTCCGTTAGCTTTGTGTAAAGGAACATACATCATCTGTTTCTGGGTTTCTTTATTCACCGATTTAGAATAGGTATATCCTGCATTCAGTCTTAGCCCGTGCTTGCCCCAGTTTTTATGAAATGAAGCCTGTGTTTCCAGACCATAAGATTCAACTTTGTAGGTATTGAAAGCTCCCCAGTATCCGTAAGGAGTCGGAAGCCAGTTGATATAATCCTTAATATCCATGTAATAAGGACTTAAAGTAACTTTAAAATTACCAAAGAGGAACTCATGGTTCATATCGAGGTTGATGGAAGTTTCCGGTTTTAAATCACGGTTTCCGCCGGGCTGCCAGTAAAGATCATTAAATGATGGGAATCTGAAGTTTTTGGAAACACTTATCCCGGCATGATACCATTTCAAAGCATTCCATTTTCCTGAAAAGGAATACAGAAGCGGAGAAGAAATATCCTCAATGAAATTCTGCTTTACACCGGCTTCAAAACGGAGATCCTTTGTTGTAAAATACCTGATAATACCTGCTATAGATCCCACATTTCGACTGACCTTATCCAATCCCGATTCATAACCTTCCCCTTTATTGATCTGGAATTCCCCAATCGCATTGATATTGATCTTTGGAGTGATAAAATAATTGAAATCGTTCTTGAATATATAATTTTTTCCTTCGGCTCCGCTCGTTTTCGGACGGGTAATATCCCCGAAATACTGGAAATTATCCTCCGTATAAGCAGCCTTTAAACTATTGGAAAGATTCGTTGTATTAATATCCCAGGAGATAAGACTTCTTAAAGTCTGAGCGTTGTATTTGGTCTTATTTCCGTTAGGTTCAAAAATAGGGTAGTGCTGGGACGCATCGAAGATCTGGTTCTGCCATGAAATGGTCTGATGGTCCGCAATCTTATAGGAAGCCCCAATATTAAAGGCCGTATTGTAATATTTTCCGTTGAGATTATTATAGGGAGAACTTCCTGTTACAAATTCTGGAACCTTATAATCATTTTCACTGATCACATAGCTGCCCGATGCTTTGAAACTGAATTTTTCATTGCTGTAAGAAGCTTTGACAAAATTATTATAAGTCCCGAAAGAAGCAGCCTCCGAATATAAGGAAGCCCCAAATCCTCTGTTGAATTCCAGATTATTATTAAGATGGATACTGCCGCCAATGGCAGAACTTCCATACTGTACACTTCCTCCTCCTGCTTTCACTTCAAGCTGGTCATAGCCATAAAGCGGAATATTATTCACATCCCCTTGTCCTAAAAAAACAGAGTTGATGTTGATTCCGTTCCATACAAAAGCTGTGTGGCCGGCACTCGTTCCCCGAAAAGACGGTGAAGAAACAGCACCACGGCCATTCTCCTTCATATAAATCTGTGACTGGAACCGTAAAAGCTCAGAAAGACTAGTGGAATTCTTCTCAATATCTTTTGGAGTAATCGTATTGACGTGATGAAACAGTTTAACTTTGCTCATCTGGTTGTCAAATACATAAATGGTATCAATGGCCTTCTCCTGTCCTAAAAGAAAGCTGCCATATGACGAACAAAGCAGTAATAAAGATCTTTTTATATCCATACTAATTTCACTTTTCCTCCGAAAGTAATCTGTTTTTAGTTAGTATTCTGGCAGGTCTCCTGACTTTCGCGTTCTGCACCTTCCCGTATAAACAGTGGTTTGTTGCAGAAACTCTCATTGCGATTTACAGTTGCGGGGACAGTTTGGGGTTTTCACCCAATTCCCTATTATTTCCAATATGCTGGAAACCAAAATTTTTGCAAAGATAAGTTTTTAAATGTATTGGACAACAGGACAGAAAGATGAAACGATAAATGGGAAAACAGGCAGAATTCTATCAGATCCCATAGATTACGTAAATTTTTTGTTGGTTTGATATAATATAGTAATAAATTTAATTATTATCATGTTTTAAGGTGTAAGAAAATCAAATATTTTCATCCGTTTTACAATCAAATATTTTAAGAGCTAACACAGCCGAAGGCTAATCCACCACTTCATCGAATCAACGGAGTTGATTCCATCCTTAGCTCCCTAAAATCAAAAAGATCCAGAATAAGGCTTTGCGTGACAAAAAAATATCAAAAGAAGTAATACAAATTAGATTTTCCACAGATTGCACAGATTTTCTAGAAAAAGATCTGCGTCATCTGTGAGATTTGTGGGAACAATATGTATGAAGGTTTTGAAAAGCGATACTTTAAAAATCTGCAAAACCAGATGATCTACGAGCGTGAAATTTTCTCGGATTGATCAGGTTTTTCACCAAGAATTTAAATGAATTTCTATAGGTAAAGCTTTAAACTTTCATATGAAAGCGGTAAAATCTTTTGTGGTTAAAAAAGTTTTATTACCACAGACACAGATATTTTATTAGTGAATTCGTGGCAAAAAACAACAGATCTTCCATCCAGATTTTGAAATTCTTATCAGCTTTTACAAAAACGATGAATCAAAATAAAACGGAAGCAAATCTTTAATCGCATGTACTTTAAAAACTTCCTCGTTCATACTTGAAAAATAAAGTTCTATATTTTCGTTCTGTTTGGTTTCAAATTCTATTAAACTCTGACGGCAGGCTCCACATGGTGGGATCGGAGGATTTTTCTCATGAAATTCCTTAGGTCCGCCCACTACAAAAATCTTTTCTATTTTAACATCCGGAAAATTGGCGGCTACCCAGAAAAGTGCTGTTCTTTCTGCACACAATCCTGATGGGAAGGCTGCATTTTCCTGGTTGTTACCCGAATAGATTTCTCCGTTTTCAAGAAGTACGGAACAGCCTACCAGAAACTGGGAGTAAGGTGCGTAGGCATTTTCGCGGGCCTGCTTGGCTCTTTCGAATAATTTTTTTTCAATATCGCTCAGTTCGCTGCTGTTTTTAAAATACTCGTAACTGATCTGTAGGTCTTTTTTCATATATTGTACGACTAAAAAAGGGGGGCTAAAATTAGTTCTTTTTAATCAGGTGGGCAATATTTTTTGCTCATTAGATCATTAACCTGAAATTCAAAAGATTAAAATGCTTTATACACCAATAAAATTCAGAAACGTTGAAGTAAAAAACCGTTGGGTGATGTCACCAATGTGCATGTATTCCTGTGAAAACGGACTGGCCAATGACTTTCATTTTGTACATTACGGAAGCAGGGCGCAGGGCGGAACAGGACTGCTCATGGTAGAAGCTACCGGAGTAGAGCCACAGGGAAGGATCACCAATAAATGTATGGGAATATGGAATGATGAACAGGCAGACCAGCTTAAAAAGATCGTTGATTTTGTTCATACCCATTCAGAAAGTAAAATAGGAATCCAGCTGGCCCATGCAGGAAGAAAAGGTTCAACATGGAATAATCAGCAGATTTCTCTTGAAGAAGGTTGGGAAACGCTGGCTCCGAGCCCGATTCCTTATCATCCTTCAGAAAGAATTCCTCATGTTCTGACTACTGATGAGGTTAAACAGCAGGTACAGAATTTTAAAGAGGCTACCAAAAGAGCGGTAAAAGCAGGTTTTGATATCATAGAAATCCATGGAGCGCATGGATATCTGATCCATCAGTTTCTGTCACCGCTTTCCAATATAAGAACAGATGAATATGGCGGAAGTTTTGAAAACAGAATCCGGTTTTTAGTAGACATCGTAGACGCTGTGAATGAAGAACTGGGCGCAAATACGGCTCTTTTTGTCAGGATTTCCGGAACCGAATACGCGGAAAATGGCTGGAATATTGAAGACAGCGTTCAATTGGCTAAAGTGTTAAAAGAACATTCTGTTGATCTTGTTGATGTTTCCAGCGGAGGAAATATCCATGGAGCGAAAATCTCTGTTTTTAACGGGTATCAGGTTCCGTTTTCTTCCCAGGTAAGAAATGAAGCTGAAGTAAAAACTGGTGCTGTCGGATTAATTACCACACCGGATCAGGCTGAAGAAATTCTTCAGAAAGGAGAAGCAGACCTCATATTTGTAGCCAGGGAGATCTTGAGGAACCCTTACATCGCAGTACAGGGAGCTTTTGAAATGAAAGAAGAATGTTTTTTTCCGCATCAATATTCCAGAGCAAAAATTTCTTCCTGATAGGAGATGAAAAACCGATGGAAAACTTTTCAACAGAAGCTCGGTATATATTAAAATCAGCAGATCAGCGAGAGATTTTTTACGCTCGCTGATTGGGCAGATTACGCAGATTTTTTTAATTACTATGGAAATGATATGAACATAGAAGACTTTATGCTGACCTGTCCCATCAAAAAATATCTGGGGTTTGAATGTTTGGGCTGTGGGGCCCAGAGAGCCGCCGCATTGGTATTTCAGGGAGAATTTTCTGAAGCTTTTCACACCTATCCAGCAATATATACTTTGCTGATGTTCTTTTTTACGCTAGGTCTGAGTTTTATTGACCGGAAAAGAAAATACGGTACCATCTTAATGAGCATGGCAGCCGTTAATCTGGTTATTATCATTGCTGCGTATGTTTATAAGCATCATTAATTGTATTGCTGAGGTTTTAATTACATCATTATGAAAATTCTTCTTGTATTAATTCTGTTTCCGGCATTATTATTTTCACAAATCGGGAACATGATGAAAGGGTTGGATGATACCCAAAAGAAAATAGTTTTGAATCTGATAAAAGAAGATGCTAAGGTGGCTTTGTTTTCTGTTCAGCATCAACTGTATCTGGATTCTATTCTCATTTTTCTGCCCAAAGAAGCCTTTTTATGGCAGCAGAAAGCAATGCCTCTATTCAAACAGAGAAAATATGAACTGGGAATGACCTATCTGGATAAAGCTGTTGAGTTGGATACAACAAACCATTATAGAGAATACAGGGCATTTATAAAATGTATATTCCAAAAAAGTTACTTGGAAGCTTTACATGAATTTGAAGAACTGTCTAAAGTCAATCAGGACGGTGTTGTTATGGATCATACCTATTCCTTTTGGATGGCTTTATGCTGTCTGCAGCTCAATAAATTCGGCTTATCTAAACAATATATGGAAAAGGGAGTTGCTTTCGGAAAAAAGCATAATATTGTAAATCCCTATGAAATGTTTTATCTGGGAATTATAGAATATGAGACCGGAAACTATTCAAAAGCAATAGAATATCTCAATGCGTCACTATTGCATTACAAAAATTTTGCAGATGCTAAATATTATAAAGCATTGGCATTGGCTAAAATGAATAAACAAGAAGAAGCGGAAAAATTATTTAGGGAGTCAGAGAAAAATTTTAAAGAAGGATATTCTTTCAATGAAGGAAACTCTTTGTATGAAATGTTCCCTTATCAGGTCTCAGAGGTTACTTATAAATATACTGAGGCATTTTTTAGTAAATAGCCGGGTCTTCATCTTTCGGTTTTTCCAGCTAAAACCAAGGGAAAAATCGTAGAATTACTACAATTTACGAAACTCTCACTTAAAAACTTTTCAGATTAGAACCTGAATTTTATCTTTGCTTCCGAATCTGATGAATACAGCATCATCAGGAGAAAGATAAAAATTTAAGAATATGGCAGGAAATTCAAGAGGAATCTTAAAATTCAATGGTGGCGAGGGTCAAAAATTGTTAAAACTAAACTACAGTGTATCAAGATCTACGGATGTTTCAGGCCGTGTAGCTTCTGATCCGTCTAATGCTCTTATTAAAGTAACGATAGAGGCAACAGAAAAATCTGATATTCTGGAAAGTTTGCTGAACAGCAAATACAAACCTACAAACGGAGAAATTACATTCAATAAATCTCATGAAGAAGGAACACTGATCTCATTGAAGTGGGAAAACGGATATGTGATCCAGCATGAAGTAGATTTTGATGCACTGGACAGCAATAATATGCTGATCAACTTTATCGTAAGTGCAGAAAGCATTATTTACGGTAGTGCATATTATGAAGGATTCTGGCCTTTAAGCTAGTCCTGAGTATCCCAAAATATAAAGAGACTGTCCCTGAAAAGACGGTCTTTTTTCCCCTGATACAAAGATCTCTTTTATGGTATTTTAGGAAATCATGTCCAAAGCTGGGTAAGCAGAATGCTACAGGAATCTATATTTAAGAAATAGACGGAACCGTTTTGTTCGTATTAAAAATACCATGTTATTATTAATTCTCATTTATCTTTGAGATTAATGATAAAAAAAATTAGCCCTTTTTTCGGGTTTGGTCCGTTTTATGGACTTGCAGGAATTCCAGTATAATTGAAAAATTATCAAATTAAAAAAAACAAATCACCGATAGAAAACAAAATATGTCAATTACACCTGAAAAATCAAGAGGATCATCATTCCGTCCCGCTCAAAATGCAGACGGAGTATCCGAAAATCATCATATAGGTATTAATCGTCTGGTAAAGCTTTCTCTTGTGATAGAAGGTAAGATCATTAAATATTACAAGCATTTTAAGCTTAAACAAAGCACCAGACGCCATCACGAATTTACCCTTACACTAGCCCACGATACTTTGGGAGACCGCCAGACCCATTCTCTGGAAGATGCCAATAAATTCCTTGGAAAACGCCTTACAGCGGTTATTTCCTATAAAGATATAGACAACAGTCCTGAAAGAACCTTTGTAGGTGTAATTACCGGAGTAGGATTCAGCCAGGAAAAAATGAGCCTCGGAAATATCGTACTTACAGGATACAGTCCGACTGTTTTGTTAGACGGTGCTCCCCATATTCAGAGTTTCGGAGGAAGCCAGCCTGTGAATATGGGAATTATTGCTGAAGAAATCATCAGGCAGGGGATTGATAAAAGCCGTTTTGACATCAGAATAGAGGCTAACAATTTCTCTCAGATCATTTATAGCAGCCAGTACGATGAAACCCATTATAATTACTTGGCAAGAATGGCAGAAGCCTATGGCGAACAGTTTTATTATGACGGAGAAGTTCTTCATTTTGGGAAACTTCCGCCTCAGAATAAGCCGATCATGCTGACCTACGGAAGCAATGCCAATGATATTAAAGTAGATCTGAAAGCAGTACACACCAAACCTCAGTTCTACGGCTATAACAGTAACAGAGATGAAAAGCTTACCTCCGGTGCAACACCTGTACAGCATGTGGGCGACCTGGCAAAGACTGCCTATGAACACAACAACAGCATTTATAAAACACCGGCACTTAGGGTGGCTCCAATCAAAGCGAGCACTCATCTCGATGTTGAATACTCTCAGAAAAGTGCCTCAGGAAGTGAAGCTGTAAACGTTTTTTCCATATCAGGAAATACCACAGTGCCTTTCCTGCACCCAGGCTGTGTGGCTGATGTACAGATGCGGAAGCCTGATTCCAATGAAACATCCTATTTTACAAGAATCATGATCACAGAATCTGAACATGAAATTGATACCATAGGACATTACCACGGAAGTTTTTCAGGAATTGCAGCCGATACAGGATTCCTTCCAAGACCTGAATTTAATACTCCAAAAGCAGAACCACAGACGGCTGTTGTCATCTCCAATACCGACCCTGAAGGACAGGGAAGAATACAGGTGAGATTTGACTGGCAGACGAATGATACCACCCATTTTATCAGAATGATGAGCCCTGATGCAGGAGGAACCGATCAGATTACCCAGAACAGAGGCTATGTTGCCATTCCGGAAGTGGGAGATCAGGTGATGGTGAATTTCGTTCACAGCCATCCGGACAGGCCGTTCGTGATGGGAGGAATGTTCCACGGTGGTATAGGCTTAGGAGGCGGAATCAATAACCACCTGAAATCGATACAGACCAGAAGCGGAATCAGAATTCTGATGAATGATGAAGAAGGAAGTGTAAAGATCCTGGATCCCAGCGGAAATACCTTCTTTATGGACGGACAGGGAAACATCAGCGTAAAAGCTCCTAAAAATTTTACTCTGAATGCCGGAGAAAATGTAAGCATCACAGCAGGAAAAGAAATTTCAATTGATGCTGGCGCAAGCATTACCAGCACAGCCAATGAAAATATCCGCTCTACGGCAGGAAAAGATATAGAACAGACTGCTTCAGGCGATATCAGGGAATCTTCAGATACAAGGACAGAACTTGTAGAAAAAGAATTCAAGAGAGAATCCGAGACTTCCAATGAGATAGCAGGTGAAATATCCATGTTCAGCGAGCTTGAAAATATGACCATGCAGAGTGGGAAGATCGTAGAATTCAACAGCGCTGAAAAATCAAAACTTTTCTGATATGGCGATCATCAAAACAGCAACCAACATCAAGGTAACCGTTAAAGATACCTATCATCTGAATGTTGGAAAAAAGGTTGAAAAAATTGCAAAAAAAATTAATGTAGAGGCACGAAAAGCAAACCTTGTTCTGGCAAGCAACAAGAAAATCATGTCTCATGGAAACAAATAAATTACAGAATCTATGTCGAATGTAGTTTTTGGAAATTACGAACCTTCACCACCGGGAAAAGGGCAGATTGATATCCGCATCGGGATTTTTTTTGATGGTACCCAGAATAACCGGACCAATACAAGAGCTGGAGGAAATGAACCAGGCCATACACCTACAGCCAGCGAAAAAGAAGTCTATAAAAAACAGTCTAATAAAGAAGATGACAGCTACACCAATGATCTGTCTAATGTAGCCAGAAAAGAAACCTGCTATAAAGAAGACCGGAAAAACAATGTTGCCAAGATTTATATCGAAGGAATCGGAACAGAGGACCTGGGATCAGACAGTGATAAAAAACTGAACCATAAAGGAGTCGCTTATGGCGCCGGAAGTACAGGGATCAGGGCAAAAGTTGAAAAAGGATGCCGGAGAGTTGCTGAAAAGGTCAATGAGCTGAAGGGCAGATATGAAGTAAACACCATTACTCTTGATGTGTTCGGTTTCAGCAGAGGAGCCGCCGCAGCAAGAAACTTCGTATTTGAAGTAACGCAGACTAAACCCAAAAACGGAATCCTTGGAAACCTTCTCGATAGAAGCCAAATAGAATATAACGCTATAATAATAAGATTTTTAGGGATTTATGATACTGTTTCGTCCTATGATCCCAATGCAAAAGAAACAACCATAGATCCGGATTTTACCAATGACGTGGGAGAACTGAACCTGAACACGCTTAAAGCCAGAAAGATTATTCATCTGGCAGCATCGGACGAGCACAGAGAAAACTTTATGCTTACCAGAACACAGCTGGCTGGAGGAACAGATTACTATCTGCCGGGGGTACACTCTGATATCGGAGGCTGCTATACCCATGAAATGAGGGAGGAAAGGCAGATCATGGATTTTGACAATACTCCGGGAGACGGATTGGACAATGATAAATACAAAAAGATCCTGAATAATGATCTGAATAATCTTATTGCACAGGGATGGTTTAAAAAAGAGGAGGTGACACGCCCTAACTACTGGCTTGAAACCTATATCACCAGAGAAAAGATCAGCAACCGGTACAGCTTTATTCCACTGCACATCATGTGTGAGCTGGTGAATAAAAATTATGCGGATACCATTGATCTTGTTAATCTCAGCATTAATTATAAAATTCCTGACGGGAAAGAAGATCCTTATTATCCTCTTGATCTGACCAAAGTGAAACAAAGACTGGATGAATATATCAATGGAACTGCTCCACAAATGGTTTACTATACCAACAGTCAGATTGAAGATATGAGGAAACAGTTAGCCCTGAAGAAGATCAGTGTGGCAAATTTCAACAGGATTGTTGCAGATCATAACATACTGATGGATCTTAGGAACAGGTATCTGCACTGGAATTCAAAATTCGGAGCTGTTGGATACAAACCCAATTATACACTGGATAAAAATAAGCTGCAGGTAAGACGGTGGCGTAGAATGGCTCCCCACTCATGAAAACACCTATAAAACATATCGCTTTCAGACTTATCCTTTTGCTGATCCCTTATCTGGCATTCTATTTCATGTTTGCCGAAAGCGGATTTAAAGGACAGACTTATGACATAGACGAAATTCCGTTGTATGTCTTTTTTGCCGTATGGGTTTACATTTTTCTGGAAACCTTTTTCTGGCTGTATAAAAAGAACAGAGCTAAAGTAATAAGTAATATTGTGATATTGCTGTTTATGTTGGCTTTATATTTTATATTACCTCATCGAAATTATTTTAACTGAACCAACAATGAACGTGAAAACAGGTATTATTAGTTTATTGATTTTTATAAGTTCATTCATTTCATGCCAAAATAAAATGGAAAAATATCAATGGCTTCCTACGGAAAGCTCACCTTTACTATACCCGATGAACATTTATCAGGGCCATCTTTTTCTTGAAGACGGAAACAACGTATACATTCCCTGTTCCGGAGTGTCACATACAGGTTGGGGCTACAGTGGATCTCTTCATACCCAGGGAGAAGACCTTAAAGCAGTTCCGGTGAGACTGGAAGTAACCTGGGCATCATTTCTGGAAAATAAATTTTATAAAGGAAACTGGGACCTTCCCGTAGACAAGATTAAAAAACTCTTTAAAGAAGGTACAGTCAACTGGAGAACCAATGAGAAAGAAAGTTATTCATCCGTTGTGGTTGGGCTGGCTCCGGGAGGCGTGGCTGTTGTATGGCTGTACGGAAACGATCAGCAGGTAGAAATAGGCAGATTCCAGGCGAAAGAAACTACTGTTGCCATGAAAGATTACGTTCCGGGAAATCCTACCATTTCACAGGAGGAATATTTTAATGTGAGCAGTTCTGTACCCGAAGCGTATGAAAATATGAAAGCCAAAGGCATCCCTTTCGGAATCTGGGATACGTACAGGAAAAAATACAACTGGAAAACAAAAACAGAGATTCCGGGACATGTTCTGAAAAATGTGACCATGGAAATGTATAACGGGGAAGAAGAAACATTGTTCAATCAGTCCGTTATTGAAAATCCTATTAAAGAAAGAGCCGTTCCCCGCCTTATTTCTTACCAGTTTGAAGCTAAAGACGGGACGCAAACTGTTTTTGAAGTCAAATATTTTGATGAAGATGAAATTTTCTCTCTGTTTAAAAATGCAGATGAAAATCAGCCCATTGAAATTATCCTTAAAATGAATGAAGATTTGAATGACAGAAAGCTGGTGTTCAGGCAGAATGGTAAAGATATCCAGATCAGGAAGATTGATATGGAGAATATGTGGAAGACTAAAAAATATGAACCAAAATAAAAGAATACCCGTCTGATTCAGGGAATTTATGCAGAAGTTTAACAGACATACCATTCAGAAAAATGAAACCTTACAGAGTGTCGCGTCGCTTTACGGCATGGATGCAGATGCTTTGAAGCTGTTTCACAACAATCAGTGTGAGGTAAAAGATATGATCCTGATCGGGCTTACCAGTCAGAAAGAACTTTTCCTTCCCAGAACAGCCGTTGCTGATAAAAACAGCCTTGTGAAGTTTGGTCCGGGAAATACACTCTTATTTCAGCCTGAGCATTCATTCCAGAGATATGCAGCTGCTATTACCATTGATAACGGCAGCCGTAGAAGTGAATTAAAATATGAAACTTCTGTACGATGGCTGAAAACTGAGAACAAGCTGCATTTTTTTGAAATTGACAGAACTTCCGCTCTGTATCTGAATGAAGAAGAAGTGAATGAAATTGCAGACCTGCTGGCTTATAAAACATCCAAAGTGCTTTATCCGCTGCAAATCAGTACAGACAGACAGGGAAAATTCAATGCAGTGGAAAACCTCTCCGTATTCAAAGAAAGATGGCCCGCCGTGAAAGAAGAGGTATACCAATTATTTGAAGGAGAAACAGTAGACCAGTATTGTCAAAAGATAGAATATATTGTTGATGAACCTGATGCCATCGGCTTGTATCTGAAAAATGATTATTTCCTGAGAACTTTATTCTTCGGGATCTATCAGCGCTTCGGAGAAGAATATGAAACAGAAATAACAGAAACGTTTCCGGTAGTTGATAATGTGATGGAACCTGTTTTCGGAATAAAGCTTGAAACAGATCCTCTGAAAGACGAATATGATCTCATCCAGATAAAAGGAGGAGGGATTTTGAATGATGAACGGTCTGTCAATGATTTTATAGCCGGAACACCATTTTCATTAATCATTGATGACGAGGGAGAAATGAATCATGACGGAAGTATCACACTCCATTATTTCCTGAACGGAAAGACAACACTGGCAGAATCCATTTACCTGGAATGTGATATAAAACTTGAACAGGAAAAGAAAATAGTCGTAGAAATAGCCGCCATAACAGAATAAAAAATAAACAAAATAATATGAAAACAAAATTCAACAATAGATTACTTACACTGGTTTCAATCCTGTGTTTCAGTTTGTATTTCGGGCAGAAAACAGAGTTTACAGTGCCTAAAAATATTGAGACCTTACAAAACTTCATTTTTAATTTCAGCAATGACTTTACAAAAGATGATGTTAAAGGAGCAGCTGCATCAGATACCGATTTCTCCACCTCAGTTGACCTCTACAATCTTAAAGATGAAGCAGGAAAAAAGAATCCTTATCTGATTCTTGCTCTGAAAAGCGGGGCAAAACCCAAACAATTCATTAGTCATGCTGCCTGGAATATAACGATGAAAAAGCTGTCTTCCAAAAGTACGAAAGTCAGTATTTCCCTTCAGGAAGTTGTTCCGGACAACTGGTCCAAGAAAGAGGTGGATGTAAAGCAGACCAAATCAACAGGCCTTCTGGAAAAAGAGATCAAAGCATTCCTGTTAAGTGATAAAACAGCTCAGGAATCAGCAGCATATGTTGCTGATTCCGTCGTTGCTGCAACAGAACCCGTAGCAGCAGACGATTCGGATTTTGTTATAGAAGAAAGCACACCAAAAAAGAAAATAGCATCCAAAAAACTGCAGAATCTGTTCAATAAAAAACAGTTCATCTCCCTGCCGGCATCAGAAGCTGTATTTACCAAACTTTTACAGATAAAATCCAGCCAGATGTCTTGCGAAAGCTGTAAAAACGGAACGCAGAGTAGCTGGGACTTCGATGATTTTAACCTGATCTACGGACATATGACCGATGGAACTGAATATTATGGACTGCAATATTTTGGGGATAAAGCGGTTTCTGGATTACCATACGGACTGGTGTTCAACAGCAGTTCGCCCACAGAATGCAGGGATAAGTTTGCAAGATATAATGCCAGTCTTTACCAGACTTCGGTAGAAGTAGACGAAAACACCTCCAGTGCCCTTACTGTGGTTACCTTTAAGATGAATTCCTCATTTGTCCGTCTGGAATTCGGAAACAGCTATTTGACCCGGGTTTTAATTTCCACTAAAGAATTTTAAGCATGGCAGAACAACATATTGTAGTACAGGGCGCTATGTGCAAATGCCAGTTCGGGCAGGCTCCCGATAAGCTCAAAGTACTTACCCATCAGAAAGAATACGCCAATGATAAAGACGGGTCCAAAAAGCTTATTGTAACCACCAAAGAGATTGGAGGAGCTACTTTCGAAAAAAATACCTTCGGAAACTGTACCAAAAACGGAGGTCCGCCGCCACCATGTAAGATCATGGTCACCGAATGGCAGGATTTCTACGATAAAGTACAACTCAGCAATGGAGGACACATTATTTTAGAAAAAAGTAAAGCCATTTGTGCGGTTGCCGGAACACCCTGTATCGAAATCATTGATCATGGCCAAAGGGCAGAAGCCAGCCAGCAGAACTTTAAAAATGCAGATAAAGACGTACAGCAACAGATCAATCCGCTTGTAAGTTCCGATGAAATGTATAAAGAAGAACCTACCCACGAAGGAGTGGAAGCAGGAGAGTCCCCAAAATTATAAGCGATGGCGAAAGGAATAAAAAAAATAAAATTTGTACCGATGCCCAATGAGGCGAATAATTCGAACTCCCGGTTCGGACCGGATAAATGGGTATGTGTTCCTGCGGATAAAAAGGCACATTTCTATATCAAAGAATGGCATAAAGACACTACAGAAGACCAGAAGAAAGGAAAACTCTACTGGATGGTGCTGGATAAGGACCGGAAAAATATTGTGGAACGTCTTCACTGCATGACTGATAAATATTTTTCATACAAAATTCCCAAGCGTCTCTGCGGATATACTTATTATGTGGAAGCCAGTATGACAGGGAAACCGGATGTGGCTTTTACAGGATTGATGATTGCCGGATTCTGCAATCCGCTTATTACCTCCAGCAAATGGAGTAAAACCAGAGGAGGAACGAATATCAGGAATACCGACAGCAAGAATTTTGGAGTGTCCTACGGAGAGATTGTTCATTTTCATGCTGATACAGAGGGGATTAATGGGGAAGTAGTAACCGTAGAGGTTCACAATGAAATGTGGAGCGGCGATTATAAAATGCGTACCATATACAATGTGGAAGTAAAGGACGGACAGATCAATCTTGAAATTCCCAATACATCACAATGGAAAGCATACATCAAATATATTCAGGAAAATGAGGAGTTTTATGTGAAAATTAAAAGAAAGAACGGAACCTACCTCAAAGATAAAGCAGGAAACGACAGGCACGGAAAATACCTGAACATTAAAAATGCGGTAAAAGCGGTTGTTAAAACACCACCGTCCAATCAGACCCCTTTAATCATCGGGCAGCCGAATACAGATATTTCAAGGGTAGGAACCTGTAAATTCAAACAGATAAAAATCAATGAGACCGATGAGTTTATCGTGTTTGAAGATGGAAAATCCAAGATCAAAGCAGTAGGAACAACACCCTTGGAACAGAAACATTTTGTGTTTTTCGATTTTAACAAGAGCGCTGTAAGAGCAGATGCACAGAAAACGCTAAACTCTCTGGTTGCCCTTTTGAAGTCCAACCCGCATTCCCAGATCATTATTGACGGTCATGCGGATGAAAGAGGTCCCGGGGATTACAACCTGAAACTGTCGCAGGACAGATCAGAAGCCGTCATGAATTTCATGAAAAGCAACGGGCTGGGATCTTCCAAATTTAAATGCCACGGACATGGGGAAAGCCAGTTAATTCATAAAGGAACAAAACTTACCGAAGCACAGCATCAGCAAAACAGAAGAGCAATGATCCGTTTCAATTATTATGAAAATAATTATGCCCCTATTATTTTCGAAACCATAGCTCCGTTTGCAGGTAAAACAAAAAATCTTACCGTAAGTGCGGTAAATAAAGAAAGAAAAGGCTGCAGAAGTACCCATAAAGACGAAATCATTATTCAGGAGGCCGGACTTCCTAAAAAAACTGAAGCTAAAAATACAGTCGTTTATCCGGTAAACGCTGATATAGGAAGTGATTTTATCCCAAACTATCTTAAGTATTTTGGAAAATACATCAATTATTTTTCCTCAATGCATAAAAGCTATTATTTCTATATCAACAGCTGTACTTATTTTCCTCAGAAAGACAAACCTACCCTTCAGGTAAAAACCTACCCGGATATTGTCTGGCTGGCCCACGGAAAATACGATTTCGAGGAAGACTATTTCTTCCACAACCACAGCGTAGACCTGCAGAAAGGATTTGTAACAGAGTTTGAATCCTTCATCGAAAGGGTTTATTTAGGAACCTCCGTAACGCTTGTGGATTATATGGCAAAACAGGTTCTTCTGGACTATATAAAATCCGAAGCCCAAAAGCTGGAAGCGGGATTACACGCTATTCACAACCGTACCCAGGAAAAAAAAGGAACAGCACTCAGCCTGACAGGAACCACCGTGAATTTTATAACCCAGACCAAATACACCAAATATGCCACCAGTATAGCCATGTTCGGTTTCGTATGTCTGCAGATCGTTATCGAAATTCTCATCCTGATTCTTACCAGAGGAAGAAGTGGTATCAGTAAGCTGAAGAAAATTAAAAAACTGGCGAAAGGCGTACAGAAAGCAATGAAAGCCATAGAAAGCCTGCCCGACTCCATTGAACTGGTAGGCCCATCCATGGCATACAAAAGCGGACTGTATTATTACAAACAGGCTGACGGAAGAGTAGCCATGATCTTTGAAGCAGGAATCAAAATAGATCCTCTGATCGGAGTAAAATATGAACTTGTAGGTAAAGACCTTCTGGATTATGTAACGGATAAAACCTTAAAAGATAAGCTCCCTGAAACAAAACATAAAGACTTTGAAGAAATCAGAGACAAAGTTAAAGGAACCTATGAAGATAAAACAACCAATATTTCATTCTCAGTAAGCATCATTGGAGCGATAAGTATTGAACAAAATATAAAATACAACTTCCTTACGAAAACCTATTCCTTCTCCAAACAGGCAGGCAACTACTACGATGAGGCGAAGGGAATCGTTGCTTTTGGCCAGTATGTAAGAGGAAAAGCGGAAGTAAAAAGTATTTTCTATAAAGAATTGTTTAGCTTTACCCCTTTAAAAACACAGGTAAAACTGGAGGCGAAATTAGAGATAGACTGTTCCTTTGGAATTGTACAGCAGTACGGGAAAGATGAAGGAGGTTTCTTTGTAGACAACAGCCTGTATTTTTCCGGACTGAAAGGAAAATATAAGTTTAAATCTGAGGTGAAAAACCAACAGCTGGGTATTGATTGGGAAACCTCTACAGATACGGATAAAGACAAAGAAGATAAATCATTCACTATTTTTAAAGAAAAGACCATCACCTTATACAAGATATACCTGCTTAAAACTTAATGCGATGAAGTATTCAAGACTGATATTTTTAATGCTGATGCTTACCTTCAGCCTGAATTGCTCACAAAAAAAAGATAACATGCAAAACAAGATAGAAATTAATTCAAAAAATATAGTAGAAGAGATCACCAGAAAAGTAAAACACTATGACTATGAGCCTAGATATTTTATAGAGATCGGTCAGAATATGGGCAATGCCGAAATCTTTGTGAACGGACTGCCGGTTTACAGAAATTTTGAAGAAGAATCAGTTAGTACTTCGGTAAGTATTAATCACTGTATTTTCAGATCGGGAGTGCAGAAAATTACCTATAAAATATATAGCGACAGTCCTGATCATGCATTCCTAGAAATCAATGTTAAAGAATTTGATAACAAAAAACATGACGCTCCGGGAAAAGAAGTAATCATGCACAGAAGCCAGGCATTGGTGAAGAATACTGATTATAACATCAAACCTTACGAATATACTTTTGAATTTAAAGCGGCTGTCCCCTATCAGCTGGATCAGCCCAAAGAATATAAGAGTCTGAAAAAACTAGGGAATGAGGTGCTTAACGAAGAATTAAAAGAAAGATACAGCAAGATTAAAAGCTTATACGAAAATAAAGATATTGACGGGCTAGCCAGAGCTGTTTATCCAAGCATGAGCAACCAGTATATTTCAGAATACAATGACAGTACTGTAAATATTGGCTGGAACGAGCTGACCGAGGTTTATAAAAACTCCACCCTCAAAATGCAGGATGCAGAATCTTACGATACAGAGATCAGTGAAGACGGAAAATTTGCAAGATTCATCCAGAAAAGTACAGATCCAAGGCTCAAGCACAGAAGTGTGCTCTGGGGACTGTATAAAGTAGGAGGGAAAACAAAAGCCATGTTCAACAGCAGTTCTTTTTATCTTACGGAAGGAAAGACAAAACTTGAGATTTATTAAACAAAATACCCATAGAAAACCCAATGAAGCAGATCCTGATTATTTTTAGCTGTCTGATTACCTTAACCTGCTGTTCTCAAAAGAAAGAGGATACAGAACTTACTGGCAAATGGGTAGGAAAGGTTAAAGAATCCACAACCCAAAATGCAGTGGAGAAAATCGTACTTGAATTTACCAAAGACGGAAAATATATTCAGCATACCGGAGAAGGAAAGATGAAGCATACCACAGAGTCATCTTACAAAACAGAAAACGGGAAAGTGATCATTACGGAAACAGAAACCGGTGAAAAAACAGAAGTAAAATATGCTGTTAAAAATGATACGCTGACCATTGTATTCGAAGGAGTGGAAAATAAATTCGTAAAACAGAAATAAAGAGAAAGTAAAATCCTATGACTTTTTTCGGATATTTTGTTGTCATAATCACCCTATTTTCTGTATACGCAGGATATAGAATTTTCAGTAAGGTAATCCGGGTCAGAAATAGAGATAAGAAAGAGGGAAGTATCCTGGAAAAAGGATTTCTTCTTTTTTTTGTATGCCTGATCATGGTTGTGATCAATAGCCTTACTTTCGTGTTGTCGTACAGCTTTTTCTGGGAAAAGGGCTACAGAACTTTAAGCGAAAACAGATATGAAGCAGTTGTTACCGGCTATAAAAAGGAGATGGTCAAAAGCCAGAACTTCCGTAATTCTTCCTATTCCGATAAACCGGTATATTTTCCTGAAGTAGAATTTACCAATGGAGAAGGGAATAAAGTAACCAAAACATTGGATATTGCAGAGAATAATCCACCGAAGATCGGGCAGCACCTTCAGATCACTGATAAGAGCTCTGAAAACAGCGCCAATGCCATCGATCTCAACTGGATCATGTTCTTTTTTGGAAGTATTTTTACAGGAATATCGGCATTTTTCGCCTGTTTACTGTTCTCTTATACCACAGAACAAACCATGAAAAAGAGAATATCTGTATCTGCATACTTCGGATTGCTGATTCTGCTGATTAATATAGGCTGTGTGGTCATTATTTATCTGAAACAGTAATAAAACCAGACTTTTCCTGTTGTTTTTTAATGAAAATTCAGAATCTTTTAATTTGAAATAAAACGTATTTTTAAACTTTCTGTCTGTGGTATAAAATATTCAGCGGATAATGATAACATAACCATGAGAAACAAAAGAAAAGTATCATATATAGGATGGGCAATTTTTGCAGTCCTTCTGCTCTGTCTGATCTATTTTATTTTATGGGTTGCAGTTTTTAAAGAGAAGATGCCTTTACATCACGTAATGCTGAACATAGCCCAGAATTATGATGCCTACGCAGAACAGCTGTTTGTATTTTTTCCTCTGGCATTTTTTGTTTTCATCGCACTGGTTTTGATGAAGCCTACACCTGCCAAACGTTTTCTCAGGCTTCAGGCTTCTCTGCCTACGTCAAAAATAAAATCGCTGGCTAAGGGTCTTGTGGAAATTGAAGGAACACTGATGATGGATAAACCACTTATTTCTCCGGTAGATGGTGAAGAATGTATAGGATATTATTATACTATAGAAGACATTGAAAGAGATTCGGACGGGAAAGATTCATACAGAACCATTCACCGCGAAACCCAATGTAATCCTTTCCGGATACAGGATGATACCGGAATGATAGACATAAAACCGGAAGGCATAGAGCTCATCCTTCTGGCAGAAACCAATGTAAGCCGGGGCAATAATAAAAGATACACAGAAACCCTTCTGAAAAACGGGCAGAAAATGCTTTTGGTAGGATATGCCGATGCTGAAGACGGAACGACTTTCATCAGAAAAGATGACCATTACAAAATATTAGGGATCACTTCCGCATCAGGAATTACCATCTGGAATAAATATCAGCCCCTGTTGAGGTCTTTCATGTTTACCTGTACAGCCGTGATCATAATGATTATTTATATACTTTTACAATAATGAATCAGACTACCGCAATAGCATTTTCAATACTCCTGGTGATCGCCGTGATCAGCTTTTTTATCAATATTTATAATAAGCTGGTTCTGCTCAGATTTAATATCGAAAAAGCTTACAGTAATATAGATGTCGTTCTGAAACAGAGAGCAGATGAAATCCCCAATCTGGTCAATGTAGCCAAAAGCTATATGAATTATGAAAAAGAAATTCTTACCCACCTGACAGAGCTCCGGTCTTCTTACAGAAATGCTACAGATTCCGATCAGAAGACAGGATTGGCCAATGAAACTTCAAGAGCTCTTCAATCTTTCTTCGCGGTATCTGAAAACTATCCGGAATTGAAGTCCAACAATAATTTTCTGGAGCTGCAGAAAAGAATCACCGAACTTGAAAATAAAATTGCAGACCGCAGAGAATTCTTTAACGACAGCGTTAACCTATACAATATCGGGATTCATGAATTTCCCAATGTGATCTTTGCTAAACTGTTCGGATACAAAAATAAAACCCTGCTGGAAATCCCTGATTCAGAAAAACACTATGAAAATGTTCAGTTTTAATACCTTCTTCGGGCTGGAACAGGAACTGACAGAGCATCCCGAAACTGTAATTTTTGCCGCTATGTTCCTGCCATTGATATTGGCCGTACTCCTGATACCCATAGCCTGGATATTCAGAAAATTGAAAGTGAATATGTACCTCATTCAGGCATTGTATTACACGCTGCTTTTTACCTTTATATTGGGAGCTGTTGCCATATTTGTTCTTTTCCTCACCACTGATAAGAACGGTATTAAACTCGCCTACTGCTGGCTGGTCATTTTCATAGGAATGCTCACCTTTTCACTAGTAAATACATCTACGCTTAATAAAATGTTTACGGATTGGGGGAAAACAATCAAGACAAAAAAATGAATTAAAAATTGTGTGACAAACAGAAAAAGGAATGAACATTTCAAGGTGATCTCATTTGAAAGAAGGCAATCTTTATTGAATAAAGATGGGCTTTAGCCCATCATATATCCATCCCTCTTTATGAATCAAAGATTTTGTGGAAAAACCAAAAACAAGGAATGAATCTGTTAGGGTAATCTCATTTGAAAGAAGGTAATCTTTATTCAATAGGAACGGGCTTCAGCCCGTTCACAACCAAAACATTCCATAATCATTAAAACAAAAAGACCGGCTTAACCGGTCTCATTATAATATGGTATTCAAAATTATTTTACTAAAAATTTCAATGTTGATTGATCCAGTTTCAATAAATAAACCCCTTGTCCAATATTTCCGGTTTTAATAGAATTCCCGTTTTTAAAAGGCTGGTCAATAGTCTGAAGAGGTCTTCCCTGAAGATTATAGATTTCTGCTTTTTTGATATTCTGAACATTTCCTTTCACAAAGATTTCCTGCCCTGAAATTGGATTAGGGTAAACCTGAAGCTCCTGAACCGGAGTATCGGCAGAAAGCGTTCTGCTTTGTTTGGAAGTTCCTGAATAGCAGGTCCATTTCAGATCATCAATAGCAATTCTGTTGCCTGAAGAATTATTAACCAGGCTCACCGTTACATTTCCGGAAATATTAATATTACTGATTGTTGTTGTAGTTGCGGTTGTGCTGTAAGGAACTGTTCCAACAGTGGTTCCGTTTACTTTTACGTCTAAGTTTCCGTTGCTTCCTGAAAACTTCAATTGGGTAGTTACCGTTAATGATCCGATTCCATTGGCTGAGCTGCCTGAAGTTAAAGAACCATTTCTCACCGTAATAGCTTTATTGCTAATCGTTTGATCCGTTCTGGCATCTGTGGCGGTCCATGAAATACCTCCGTTTGTCCATGTTCTTGTTGTGTAAGAGGCATTGGCTGCCGGGATTGATTCAAATGTTTCGTTGATACAGTCTGTTCCCGGATTAGGATTAGGATTAGGATTAGGATTAGGATTAGGATTAGGATTAGGATTAGGATTAGGATTAGGTGTTCCCGGATTGGAAGATCCCCAGATCAGGTTCACATAATTCGGATTGTCAATAAACGGATTTCTGTTTCCCTGATATTTATAGGATGCATTATTTCGGTTAACTTCTGCCGGAGAAACGGGATCCTGATTATGCCATGCGAGAAGAACATTCAGCTCCCAGGTCTGAAGCCCCGGAAATGTGGTGTTTCCAAGCATATTCCCTGAAGAAAATGAAGAAAGCTTGCTTTGGTAGCGGGTTACAAAATAGAAAATCATACGGGCTACATCCCCTTTAAACTCATCAATCGGTTCAAATACAGTACCCGAATAGCCTGAAGAAGCAGAACTGCCGAGTTTAGAACCGTTTTTCGAAGTAAATGTTGCCGTTCCTACTTTCCCGAAAGGATAATTGCTTCTCATTCCGTTCACTTTTCCGTCAGTGGCACGAATGAAATGAATATCTGAAACCATTGGCGCCGATTGATTGAATAAGCTTTGAGGAACAATATGTTCACGGTTGTAGCAGTCGCCTTCCGTTCCGTAAGTTCCGCATTGGTTAGTTCCCGGAGTATACTTGTAAGGATCGGTTCCGGCTGGCTTCTCTGAATAAATATCCATGATAGAGCCGTCATTTTCATAATTTTTATCAACATCAGTGGTTTTGTAGCCGGTCCACAAACCGTTATAACCTTTGTCCTGATGCCCGTTGGTAATGATGGTGCTTAATGCCGTTTTCAGCGATGCTCCACTCAATCCGCTGGCTGAATTGTAATACCCTGCAGGAGCCTGGGCATTGGCAAACCCCGCTATTACAGTGAATAAGATGATTTTTTTCATATCAATAAAATTTCCGTAAGATTACTACATTTCATTGAATAAAAAATGACATTACCGTTAATTTTGAATGAACAGCCTTCTTATTTTATATGCTGAGAATAATACGTAAAATCTAGCAGGTTTCAAAGACCTGTTAGGTTTAGAAATAACAACAATAACAAACAAAAAACCGGTACAAAAAAATGTACCGGCTATATATCATAATAAATTGAAACTTATTTTTTCTGTGGCGGATAATTCTTCATAATCTCAGCCATAATTTCCGGGATTTGTCTCTGTTTAGCTTTTGGAGAATCTACAGAAATTCCGCTTCCGATTCCCTGCCATACCAGTTTGTTACTTCTTGAATCAATAAGATCTACAATGATTGCCCCTTCGTTATAGTTGCTGGTCCATGTTCTGCTCATGCCAACACCCCATCCGAAAGGTCCGCCCCATCCATACATCCCGTAAGGAGTATTATTGGTAATATCAGTGACTTTTTTGTGGTTGGCTTTTACATTAACAATCAGATCAGGATTTTCTCCGGATTGAAGACCTTTGCTCTGAAGTTGCCTCGACAGTTCATTCAGAACCCTGTCTTTATCAATGTCATTTAATTTCAGGTCGTCAATTCTTATTTTATACGTTTTATACGTAGTAAAATTTGCAGTCTCAGCATAATCTGAACGTACCTGGAAAGGACTACACGATGTAAGGGCTAATGAAGCCGATGCTAACAAAATAAAAATATATTTTTTCATTTTATTTATTTTTTTTATCGTTTTTTATGAATGTATCAGTCTTTTTATCGTACCCGTAAGGACAGTGTCTGCAGCCGCTTTTACAGCAATATCCTCTTTTCAGATGGAATTTCTCTGTAAAAACCTTGTACCCCTGTTCATTATAGTAAAAGTCTTCACCTTCTTTGATGTCATAATGGGCCATAAGTTAAATCTCTAAGTCAAAAAAACTTTATATTTGTTATATGATAATTGTATGCCAAAAGCCATTAAAAAAACTTAAAATTAACGGCATTGCTCTTTTTCCCTTTATCTTCATTAGGAAACCCGAAGATAAGGAAAATAAAATACTTATCAATCACGAAAAAATCCATTTAAGACAGCAGATGGAGATGCTGATCATTTTCTTTTATATAGTCTATGTTATTGAATATTACTACTGGTTTTTCAGATTAAAAGACGGCTATCTTGCCTACAGAAGAATTTCATTTGAAAGAGAAGCTTATACTAATGAATCTGATTTAGGTTACCTTAAAAAAAGAAAGTTCTGGAATTTCAGAAAATACCTGTAACGGTTTACTTCTTGTTTTCCCATTCTTTGTCAAAATCCTGCTGCTTTTTTTCAGGGGCGAAATAGCTGTCCCGGTTTCTGCCCATATCATAAGAAATCGCTTTTTCTATCATGAGATTGAGATCCGGAATGATCCAATCCGGAGAACCTTTTTTCTCCTGTCCGTTGGTATACACTTTAATTGCTTTTCCATCACTCATTTCTACCTTCATCAACAGGCAAGGGCTCATATATCCCGAGCATGAATGCCCCGTATATACTTCCCGGGCTGCCGTACCATCATTAAATGTAATATTAAGTTCAAGATAGTTTCTGGGCTGGGTTGATTGTACGCCATAGCGGGCATAACTTTCAATAGTTTTGATGGTTTTTAAATAATTGATTGTATTTTGACGGCTTTCACTGATATATCCGGGATACATCGTACTTTGCGTATGATTTTCGATTTGCTGGTCAACCTGTGCATTGAACATACTGATGATCTTGTCATTGGATTGATCCACCTTATCAAATTCAGATTTTGAACCAAAAGGATTCCCTAAAAACGCATACAGGATACCGGCTGATAATCCTGCAATGATAAAAATAATGCCAATAGGATAGAACTTTTTCATGGTGGGTCATATTTTTGTTTACACTAATGTACAACAAAATAGTTCTGACTCCTGATCCCGCTAAAAAAGTTACTTTCAACGAATTAAAGCATCTGAAGTTCGGCTTTTATATTTTCTATAGCCTGAGTTTCATATAGGCTTTTGAATTCTTCTGTTTTAAAGATCCCGTCAAGTTCCAGAAAATGTTTCAGCACTTTTTTTCGTCCGGGCTTATAGAGAAAATCAGGATAGATAGAATATTCTTTACGGATTTTCCGGCTGTAATCGAGATAAGTTTCCAGATCTTTCCCCAAAACAGAAAGATCAGCATCCAGAAGATAGTTGGTATCATGATCATCAGATTTCTGATGGGTTTTTGTAGCAATGATCTGATTTTGAATTTTTAAAATTTTATCCTGAGAAAGTTGTAATTTCTCAAGCCTTAGTACAGCATATGCTGCGCTTTTTTCTTCATTGGACTTTGAAGAAGCATCATAAATAACATCATGATAGAATACAGAAAACAGAATCTCATCAAAACTGGAGATTTTGTCTCTTACAGTTTCAAGTTCATGAATCATATTTTCAAGATGAAGAAGATGATGATAATGTCTGCCTTTTTCAGAATACTGAACATCAATTTCCTGCCAGCAAGAGCTGATAAGGTTCTTATCTTTTGTAAAAGAAAGAGAGAGCTGTTCAAATGTTTTTTTCAGATCCATGATTCATTAAGATAAAAAAAGGAACTTTTAAAAAGTTCCCTGATTTGCTTCCAATACTGCTTTTAGCTCAGCCCAGCCTCCGCCGTTATGACCGTCTTTCAGGCCTTGGCCGTTAAGATATTCCAATGCTTTTCCGCTTCTGTTACCACTTCTGCAGAATAAGATCACCGGTTTTTCAATGGATAAGATTTCTTCTTTTCTATCTTCTACTTCACCAAGAGGAATATTTTTCGCTCCCTCAATATTCCCGTCCATTTCAAGTTCCATTGGCTCACGAACATCAATTAGTTCATAATTTCCTGATTGTATTACTTCTATTAAAGACATAACTGTTTAATTTTAAATATTAAAAATATGAACGAAAATACACAATTTTTTCTGAAAACTTTCTACTGCATCCAAATATTCATCCGCTTCATCGGATCAACGAAGTTGATTCTGTTCTTAGTCCCTTAAAAATCGATATTGCCTATAAATCATCTTTGCGTTTCCAAAAAAATCTGCATTTCCAACAGTTTCTTATTCAATTGAACATTGATAAAATAATATTAATTTTGCAAAGTGGAAATCCTGAACACCGGTGCCGAAAAATACTCACAGCTGATTAAATCTAAAGCAGAACGTTTTGGATTTCAGAACTGCGGTATTTCAAAAGCTGATTTCCTGGAAGAAGATGCACCCAATCTTGAAAAATGGCTCAAAAATAATTTTCATGGCGAGATGAAGTACATGGAGAATCATTTTGACAAAAGATTAGATCCAAGGCTGCTGGTGGAGGGCTCCAAATCCGTCATCTCACTTTCCTATAACTATTTCCCTGAAGAAAAAATCTCTGCACTGGAGAACTATAAGATCTCCAAATATGCTTATGCAGAAGATTATCATGAAGTGGTTAAAGAAATTCTTCGTGAAATGGTGGCAGAACTTCAGGAAGAAATAGGCGAGTTCGGATTCAGGGTTTTTGTGGATTCAGCACCTGTGTTGGAAAGAAGCTGGGCCAGAAAATCAGGAATAGGCTGGGTTGGTAAAAATGCAAACCTCATCACCAAACAGAACGGCTCTTTTTACTTTCTGGCAGAAATTATCTGTGATCTTGAACTTGTTCCGGATCATGCCGTGACGGATCACTGCGGAACATGCAGGAAATGTATTGATGCCTGCCCTACAGATGCCATTGTATCTGAAAAGATCATCGACGGAAGCCGCTGTATTTCCTATGCCACCATAGAACTGAAGAATGAAATTCCGGATCATTTTAAAAATAAAATGGAAGACTGGATGTTCGGATGTGATATCTGCCAGGATGTATGCCCGTGGAACCGGTTTTCTGCGCCTCATCAGCAGAACAGATTTGCTCCCAATGAAGCCTTGAAAAATTTCAAAAAAGAAGAATGGAAGGAAATTACCCAGGAAATATTCTCCGGAATCTTCAGAAAATCACCTGTGAAAAGGACCAAATTTGCCGGTCTCAAGCGAAATATTGAGTTCCTTGAAAAATATTCAGATAAAAATTAGCCTGGATTGCAGCGGACGTTCCCTCGTCTGGAATTTTGAGGTTCCAAAATCTAAAAGGATAATCGTCCATTCCTTAAGTTTTCAGTCTTAAAGAGGTTAGATTTAATACGGTAAGAATCTTTATAACATCTTTCCTAAAAAGAAAAATTGACTTTCAGGAGACTTAAGTCCCACAGAAAATCAACGTTTTTTTTGTACTCTTTTAGGAGCTGTTTTTACTCTTATTTTAAATCTTTTTTGTGATTTAGTGTTTTTACGCATATTTGTGAATATTTCGTAACTAAATATACTCATTTTTCGGATTAAAACAAATACTTTTACTGAAAATTATAGATTAAATTTTATTAAAACATGACTGTGAAAATGATATTAATGTATGTCCTGAAAACCATAGGCGTAATTTTGGGAATTATAATTGTATATGTTGCATTAGGCCTTGCGCTTCCGCTTATATCCGTTTCTGCCAAAAATGACGGACAGGAAAAGGTTATTCCCATCTATATTTATACCAACGGAGTGCACACCGATATTGTGATGCCTGTGAAAAATGATCTGCAGGACTGGAGCCAGAAAATTCCTTTCAATAATATTAAATCGAAAAAAACAGATTACAGCTATATTGGAATAGGCTGGGGGGATAAAGGATTTTACCTTGATACACCCACCTGGGCCGACCTTAAGTTCTCAACAGCCGTGAAAGCCGCCTTCTGGATGAGTGAGTCAGCCATGCATTGCACTTATTACAGAACGATGAAAGAAGGGGATGACTGCAAAATGATCATGATCAGCAGAAACCAGTATAAGGATCTGGTGAAATTCGTAGAAGATAAATTTGACAGAGATCAGAACGGAAACTTCATCCTGATTCCTACCAATGCGGTTTATGATGATAACGACGCATTCTACGATGCTAAAGGAACGTACAGCTTCCTGTATACCTGCAATACCTGGTCAAACGATGCTCTGAAAGCAGCCGGACAGAAAGCCGCCCTGTGGACCCCAACCGATTTTGGAATTTTCCGCCATTATAAATAACGGCAAATGAAGCTTCTGCTTGTAATTTTCAGTGTTTTTCTCCTGTTTTCCTGCGGTAATGAGCCTAAATTTATACCGGTAAAAAATGTTACAGATAAATCAACTGTTCAGACTGAAAAAAAGCCGGAAGCTGATCTGTCTGAAATAGCAGCCAAAGCAGAAGAAGCCCTGAGATGCTGCACCGCGACGAAGATGAATACAGATTTCTGTATCCTGATCGATATGAGCCTGCATTCCGGGATCAAAAGATTTTTTGTCTGGGATTTTAAAAATAAAACTATTTCAAAACAATATCTGGTTGGGCATGGATGTGGTACGAATTCCTGGAGTGCTGATGGGTCTAAAGCCAATCCACAGTTCAGTAATGAAGATGGAAGCCATCTTTCCGCATTGGGAAAATATAAGCTTGGAGAAAGAGGGTACAGCAATTGGGGAATTAATGTGAAATACCTGATGCACGGCCTTGAAAAAACCAACAACAATGCTCTGAGACGCTTCATTGTCTTTCATTCGTGGGATTTGATGAGTGATGAAGACGTATTTCCGAAAGGTTCTCCGGAGGGCTGGGGATGTCCCACCATTTCCAATAATGCCATGAAAGAAATTGACCCTATGCTGCAGAAAGCCGGAAAACCCGTTTTAATGTGGATTTATCAGTAAATAAAAAACAATGAAGCACCGCTTTTACAGAGAACAGCAGCTTAACTGCAGCCTGGAAACCGCCTGGAAATTTTTCTCTTCAGCCAATAACCTGTCAGAGATCACCCCGGAAGATATGAACTTTACGGTAATCACCACAATGGAAAATGATGAGATTTACGAAGGAATGCTCATTGACTATTACGTTTCCCCTTTATTGGGTATTAAAATGAAATGGCAGACCGAGATCATTCAGGTAGATCCTCAAAAAAGTTTTACCGATTTTCAGAAAAAAGGACCTTATAAACTATGGCATCATCATCATGAATTTATCCCGAATGAAAAAGGAGTATTGATGAAAGATACTATAGATTATGAATTGCCAATGGGATTTCTTGGAAATATAGCCCACCGTCTTATGGTAAGAAATAAACTGAAACAGATCTTTGATTACCGCTATCAGGTATTGGAGAAAATGTTTGGAGAAAAATAATTCTGAAATTAAATTCAGATAAGATGAAATGAATTCATGGTGTTCATTTTTTCAACTTTAAATAAATGGTGAAGTATTTTGTATGTTTAAAAGTTTCCCACGGATTCCACAAATTACGCTGATGTTTGTGGATATTTTAAAAGCCTGCAGATTGGGCAGATCACGCAGATTTTTTTAATCAGCCCAATAAAAATCGTAGATTTTTAAAGAGCTTATGTGAACTTGTTAAAAATCAAAGTGTTAAAATATTTTGTGCCTAAAAGATTTTTCCCATACACATAATCTCTTAAAATGAGACTTTTGAATACCCTCAAAGTTTTTTCTGGTAAAACTCTCATTGTTTAAGTTTTTTTAACATTTAAAAGACCGTGAACCTCGTCTGAAATCCATAATTTTGCAGAACTATTGTTTTTACTGAAAAACTAAGTATTCTTTTGACATGGCAGGCCTGAAGTCATTTATCTTTTTTTATTTCATGTTGGTTTTTACCCTTTTCAATTCGAAATGGGCAGAAAAATCATTGCAGAATGTTCCATGTGTACCTCAGGTAGGCAATGTTCATATCCTCGATTTTTACGAAGAAACGGATATGAATGCCCATGCCGTGTCTGCAGTTTCTAAAATTGTAAAAAATGCGGCCCGCAAAATTGATGAAGCATCCGGTGACTTCTCAGCAATTGAAAAAATCACTTCAAAAATTACGCTCCCGGATATTGCCGTTTCATCCATCTGCGGTGTCAAATCCTTTCTCCATCTTCTCCAGTTGTACTAGTTTAAGTTATTGAAAACCAATTTATTTTAACGAAATTTTATAACTTAAACAACTTAAGATGTATTCTAAAAACGTAATAATTTGCATTCTTGCAATATTATTCGCTGTGTCATGCAGTAAAGACAACAAAAAAAACAAAAATAAAGAGAAGGAAGTTCCCGTGCTGGAAATCAAAGAAAAAGATACTCTTGTGAATAACCAGTTCGTAACCGATATTCAGGCCAAGAAAAATGTGGATATCCGTTCCAGGATAGGAGGAATTATCCAGCATATCTATGTTAATGAAGGCCAGTTTGTGCATCAGGGGCAGCCATTATTCAAAATCAATGATGCCGAACTGCAGATGGAATTGCTGAAAGCAGATGCTGCTCTGAAGCAGGCAGATGCTGATGTACGCATTGTAGAGGTAGAACTGAAGCAGATTCAAAGCCTTCATGCTAAGAAATTTGTAGCCAATAATGAGCTGGAAATGGTAAAGGCTAAACTTTCATCAGCCAAAGCAAAATACGCCTATGCTGATGCTGAACGAAGAACCGTTTTACAAAAGATAAGCTTTACAAAAATTACAGCTCCTTTTGACGGCGTGATTGATGTAATTCCACACAAAGACGGAAGTCTTGTAGAAAACGGAATCCTGCTTACCACGCTTTCACAGCTTAACGAAGTTTATGCTTACTTTTCTATTCCGGAGAATTTATACTTTGAACTTTTGGCCAATGATAAGATCGGAAACCATCAGAAAATTGAGCTTACCCTTCCGAACGGAGTCAATTATCAGTTCAACGGAGCCTTAAAAACAGCTGAAGGAGAAATCGACAGAACTACAGGTTCCATCCGGTATAAAGTACTCTTCCCAAACCCGGACCGTCTCATCAAGCACGGTACTTCAGGGAGGCTTATTATTTCCGAACAGCAGGATAATGCCATCCTGATCCCACAGAAATCAACATTTTCTATTCAGGATAAAACCTATGTATTTGTCGTGGATAAGCAGAATAAAGTAAAAATGACCAGCATTAAGATCGGAACCACTTTAAGAGATTCTTATATGGTGGAAAGCGGTCTTAAAAAAGGAGACGTGATCATTTATGAAGGAACACAGTCTTTAAAAGACGGCGATATCATTAAAATCAAAAAGAAATATTAACCTTCATCTTTAAATCAACTTACCATGGTAGAAATGTTTATAAGACGAAAGGTTCTTTCGTTGGTTATTTCCATTGTATTCGTATTGTTGGGAATCATGGCATTGATGAAAATGCCGATCACTCAGTTTCCTGATATTGTACCACCTTCTGTAACGGTAACCGCAAAATATACAGGAGCCAATGCCGAAGTGTCGGCCAATGCGGTGGCGCTTCCTTTAGAACGGGCCATCAACGGGGTTCCCGGAATGACGTATATGTCAACGGTAACTTCCAATGACGGGCTTACCCTGATTCAGGTTTTCTTTGAAGTGGGAACGGATCCCGATGTAGCAGCAGTAAACGTCCAGAACAGGGTAACCACTATCCTCGATGAACTTCCGGAAGAAGTAATCCGGGCCGGGGTAACTACTGAAAAAGAGGTAAACAGTATGCTGATGTACCTTAATATTACCAGCACAGATCCCAGTCAGGATGAGCAGTTCATCTACAACTTTACAGATATCAACGTACTTCAGGAGCTGAAACGTATTGACGGAGTAGGAAGGGCAGAAATTATGGGTCAGAAAGAATACTCTATGAGGGTATGGCTGGATCCGCAGAAGATGGCTGCTTACAATATTTCGGCAGACGAAGTAATTGGTTCTTTGCAGAAACAGAATATTTCGGCAGCACCGGGAAAAGTAGGAGAGACCTCCGGAAAGACTTCCAGCCAGCTGCAATACGTTATTAAATACAAAGGAAAATTCTTTGAACCTAAGCAATACGAAGAGGTTCCGATCAGATCAGATGTCAACGGAACCATTCTCAAGCTTAAAGATATTGCAAAAGTAGAGTTTGGAGCGATGAATTACGGAATGGTTTCAAAAACAGACGGAAGACCTTCTGCCTCCATTATGATGAAGCAGCGTCCCGGTTCCAATGCATCCGAAGTGATTGAAAGCGTAAAGGGCAAAATGGAAGAACTGAAAGGAACTTCTTTTCCTCCCGGAATGGAATATAACATGGCTTATGATGTTTCCCGATTTCTTGATGCCTCTATCAGTGCGGTACTGATTACGCTTATCGAAGCGTTTATTCTGGTGGGAATTGTGGTATTTATCTTCCTGCAGGACTGGCGTTCCACTTTGATTCCGGTTCTTGCCGTACCTGTGGCACTGATAGGGACTTTTGCTTTTATGAGTATGCTGGATTTCTCAGTAAATTTATTGACCTTATTTGCTCTCGTTCTTGCCATCGGGATTGTGGTGGATAACGCGATTGTCGTTGTTGAAGCCGTTCACGTGAAGATGGAGGAAGGGATGATACCGTTGGAAGCTACAATCAGTGCAACCAAAGAAATTGCAGGAGCAGTAGTGGCGATTACCATTGTGATGTCAGCAGTATTTATTCCGGTAGCATTTCTGGATGGTCCGGTAGGAGTATTTTACCGTCAGTTCTCACTGACACTGGCCATAAGTATTGTAATATCGGGGGTAAATGCATTAACCCTTACTCCTGCACTTTGTGCCATTATTTTGAAACCTCACAGCCACGATAGAAAGAAAACGGTTGTTGACAGGTTTTTCCAGAGTTTCAATAAAGGTTTTGAAAAACTAACGGACCGTTATGTAGGTATCCTTTCAAAATTTGCCACCCGTACAGTAGTTACCTTTGGATTACTCTTTTTATTTATGCTTCTGACAGGAATTACCAGCAGGTTCCTTCCCACCGGATTTATCCCGATGGAAGATCAGGGAATGGTGTATGTAAGCGTTACCACACCACAGGGAGCTACGGTTGAAAGAACAGAAACGGTTCTGGACGAAGTAACAGTTATCGCCAAAAAAATTGAAGGCGTAGAAAACGTAACCACCCTTGCCGGATACAGTATTGTAACTGAAATTGCGGGATCTTCTTACGGAATGGCCATGATTAACCTTAAAGACTGGAAAGAAAGGAATATTTCAGTCAATGATCTCATCACAGAACTTTCTGACAAGACAAAAGGTATTGCTGATGCCCAGATTGAGATTTTTGCACCGCCTACCGTTCCGGGATTCGGAAATACGAGTGGTTTTGAACTTCGTTTGCTGGACAGAACCGGAGGAACTATTGAAAATACGGATAAAATCACCAAAGATTTTGTAAAAAAACTGAATGAAGCTCCTGAGCTGCAGAATAATTTCACCAGCTTTGATGCTACGTTTCCGCAATACATGATCAATATGGATTATGATATGGCGGCTAAAAAAGGAATTTCGGTAGATAATGCGATGTCTACTTTGCAGACGATGCTGGGGTCCTATTATGCCACCAACTTTATCCGTTTCAGTCAGATGTATAAAGTAATGGTACAGGCAAGTCCGGAACACAGAGATACTCCGGAAAGCATCCTGAATTTATACCTGAAAAATGACAAAGGTGAAATGGTCCCTTTTTCAACCTTCATTACCATTGAAAAAGTATATGGACCTGAAGTTCTGACGAGGTATAATATGTATATGTCAGCGATGATCAACGGAGAACCTGCTGATGGGTACAGCTCCGGTGATGCCATTGCAGCTGTAGAAAGAGTAGCCAAGGAAACTCTTCCGAGGGGTTTTGATATTGAATGGTCCGGAATGACGAGAGAAGAAATCCTCTCCGGAAATCAGACGGTTTACATTTTCCTGATCTGTCTTTTATTCGTATACCTTTTGCTGGCAGCACAATATGAAAGTTTCCTGCTTCCAATGCCGGTGCTTTTAAGCCTTCCGACTGGTATTTTCGGATCTTATATCGCGCTGGTCCTGACAGGGCTGGATAATAATATCTATGCACAGGTTGCCCTTGTCATGCTGATCGGACTTTTGGCAAAAAATGCCATTCTGATCGTAGAATTTGCCGTAGCCAGAAATAAAGAAGGGTATGATATTATTCCGGCAGCTATTGAAGGAGCGAAACAGCGTTTACGTCCGATCCTTATGACTTCCTTTGCTTTTGTAGCAGGGCTTATTCCGTTGTGTATTGCTTCGGGAGCCGGAGCGGTAGGAAACCGTTCCATCGGTACCGCAGCAGCAGGAGGAATGCTTATCGGAACCATCTTCGGACTGGTGATCATTCCGGGGTTATATATATTCTTTGCGAAACTTGAAAATAAGAAGAAAGATGAAAAGATTAAATCATAAACCTATAGTATATGGAATCATAATGTTGGCACTCACCTCATGTGCTGTTCCGAACGTTGCTGATATTAAAAAAGCCAGAACCCTGCCGGGTGAAGCTGTCCAGACTGAAAATAGTGAAGATAAGTTTCAACCGATCAATCTCAAGGCTTATTTTACAGATCCTCAATTGCAGGAACTTTTTGAAAAAGTAATAGAAGCCAACCCTGATTTTAAGATTGCTCAGCAGCGGGTAGATATTGCCAACAGCTTTCTCCGAAGATCAAAAATGGATCTTCTTCCTTCTCTTGAAATAGGAGCGGCAGCTTCAGGGGACCGTTATGGAAAATATACGATGGAAGGGGTTGGAAATTATGATACAAACCTTTCACCCAATATTGCGGAGGATCAGAAGATTAACCGTGATTTCACTCCGAATTACTGGCTGGGGGCAAGAAGCAGCTGGGAAATAGATGCATGGGGAAAGCTTAAAAATAAAAAGCTGTCTGCCCAGAAGAAATATCTGGCTTCTGCTGAAGGTTTAAGACTGCTGCAGGTAGAACTGTTTACCGATATTGCGAATCTCTATTATCAGTTGGTTGCTTTGGATAACCGGCTGGCTATTTATCAGAAGAACTATAAGCTTCAGCAAAGGGCGTTCGAGATTGTTCTTGCCCAAAGAGAAGTAGGAAAAGCAACGGAGCTGGCGGTGCAGCAGTTTAAGGCTCAGAATAACAACTGGCTTGCTGAGATTGAACATATCAAAGTAGAGATCGTTACAGTGGAGCAGGCGATTACAACGCTGACGGGAAGTTATGGGGGCGGCGTAAAAAGGGGAAAAACTTTGATGCCTACCAATATGGAAATCCTGAATAAAGATATCAATATAGAAGCTGTAATTCATTCAAGACCAGATGTAGCTGCGAATTATTATGTGTTGGAAGCTTCCCAGGCTGATGCAAAAGCGGCAAGAGCTGCCTTTTATCCTAAAATAGATCTGGGAGCAAGTTTTGGGTTGAATGCTTTTTCTGCCGGAACATTCTTCAGGCCTGCATCACTCGCGGGACAGCTGTTGGGAGGGCTTATGGTTCCTGTTTTTAATAAAGGCCAGCTAAAGCATGAATTTAATGTAGCCGGTAAAGAGCAGGAGATCGCTTTTTTAAATTATCAGAAAAGCATTACTACGGCATTTAACGAGCTGCAGTCGATTCTGAAACAAACGAAGATCTATGAGAAGGTATTACAATTGAAGTCTGAAGAAGTAGGATTTCTTGACCGTGGAGTAGAGGTTTCCAATGATTTGTATCTGACAGGCTATGCCAATTATTTTGAACTGATTAATTCTCAGAAAAGCAAACTGACTGCTGAACTGGACCTGCTTCAGTTTCAGCATCAGAATACCAGAAATAACGTTCTGCTGTTTAAGGCATTGGGCGGAAAGCTGGACTAATGCAGATTAATATCTAATCTGTTAATTTTTACTTTTTTTTACGATGCATGAAGCCACCTGAAAAGGTGGCTTCTGTAGTATATTAAAAACGGATTTGCCTGATAAGGCTGTCTGTTTTTGGTTAAAAGATTATTTAACAATCTGAATGTTAACGGCTGAAAAACCTTTTGGAGATTTTTCCTTTTCAAAAGAAACCTTGTTTCCTTTTTTTACCAGTTCTGTACAGCTGTTATTGTGAAAGAATATGTTTTCCTTCGTTTTATCTTCAGTAATAAAACCATATCCTTTCTCGCTGTGGAATGTGATGATTCCTGTTTTACGAGGATCTTCTTCAACAATAGGAGCAGCACCAAGCTGAATCTCATCAAGGTTCACCTCCTGTCTTCCTTCAGGTGGCGTAGAGGTAAGTCTTCCGAATTCATCTACATACATGTAAACATCTTCAAGTTCTTTACCTTTGTTGTTGTTCGTTTTACGTTCTTCGCGTCTTAGCGCCTTTTCTTTTTGTTTTTGAATTTTTTTCTTAAAATTTTCTTTTTTAGAAAAAGAGTCTGCCATAAATTATTTTTAGTATTTAGTTTCCGGGTTAATATAAGTTATTTTAGTCTGCCTAAACGTTGTTGATTCTGCCGCTAGCTTTTTGTTCCGTCTTTTGTATAAGATTCTTAATCATCCGGTTCAGTACTCTGAAATCCTATCATTCATACAAGAATCAAAAGCTAAAAATGCAGCTGCTGAAAAAGCAAAAACTGAAAGAAAAAAGAGGTATTTTAAACCACAACAGAAAGCGAAGGCAGTTTCCTGCTTACTAATTTGTACAAAGGTACGAATAATAAAATGAATGACACCGTTTTAAATATTTGATTATCAAAAATATATTTTCTGAATTAAACGGGCCTTGCTGGTCCTGATCCTGTGTTTCCCTGTATTTTACATCTTTAGAACCTGCTTTCAAAGGCTGAAGCGATGTTCTCAGTCCGAAAATAATAGATTTAGTTGTAGAAAAAATCCCCAGCATGCTGAGGATTGTGGAAAATAATATATTATAAAAATGAAGTGGTGTTATTCATAATATGTTTTTTCTAGCAGCAAATGTTATGCCTAAAGTTCACAAATACTGGAATTTTGTCCTTTGTTCAGTCTGGGAATATACTGTTTTTATAGTGTTTTATAAGTGTATCTTTCTGTGATGTAGTGGGATATAGGAGCATTTTTTAATTTCAAAAAAATGTGAATACTTTTTATTTTTTGACCAGTTTTATAGAGCGTTCACCATGAATTGTAGTTTCCGAAAGATTCACCATGATAGATTTATTTTCATTATCCATCTTTGTTCCAGTAACATAAAACAATATACAATGTCAACACAAGATGTTAAAGGAAAAGTAGTGTTAATTGCCGGAGGAGGCAAAAATTTAGGAGGACTGTTAAGCAGGGATTTTGCTGCAAAAGGAGCAAAACTGGCTATTCACTATAACAGTGAAAGTTCCAGGGCGGAAAGTGAGAAAACACTGGCTGAAGTTCAGGCTTTGGGGGCTGAGGCATTTTTATTTCAGGGAGATCTTACCCAGGTAGACAATATCGCAAAATTCTTTGATGAAACCGTTTCTCAATTCGGAGGAATAGATATTGCGATCAATACAGTAGGGATGGTGCTTAAAAAACCATTTGCGGAAACTACTGAAGCAGAATATGATACCATGTTCAATGTCAATTCAAAATCAGCCTATTTCTTTTTACAGGAAGCCGGAAAAAAATTGAATGATAATGGAAAGATCTGCACTATTGTGACTTCTTTGCTGGCAGCTTATACAGGATTGTATTCTACCTATGCAGGAGCAAAGGCACCGGTAGAGCATTTCACGAGAGCTGCTTCTAAAGAGTTTGGAAGTAGAGGAATTTCAGTAACAGCAGTTGCTCCTGGTCCAATGGATACTCCATTTTTCTATGGCCAGGAAACAGACGATGCCGTAGCCTATCATAAATCAGCTTCAGCATTGGGTGGGCTTACCGATATTAAGGATATTGCCCCTCTGGTTGAATTTCTGGTAACGGACGGGTGGTGGATCACTGGTCAGACTATTTTTGCCAACGGCGGCTATACAACCAGATAGTTTATTTTCGAAATAATGGATGGTGGATAACTGAGTGTTCGGTTATCCATTTTTTATATACACTTGTCAGCTGTTGATATACGCTGTCAGTCAGTTTTTTTCATGATTTTTCTAAATTGGTTTCATGAAAAAGTATTTCTTTCTCCGGTGTGGTCTTTCGGCTATTCTGCTGATGCATAGTGTTATTTCTATTTTTAGCGGTGATGTCAGTAATTTTGGACTTTTTTTTTAGATACTATCGGTTTCAGTCCTTTTGGACTGTATTTGGCATGGATGATAAAGCTTGTTCATCTTGCTTCTGTAGCTTTAATCTGGGTAGATTCATTCATCAGGCCCGTAGCTGTATGTAATATATTGATCTTTATTTTCGGGATTTATTATGTTCACTGGCAGAATGGCTGGTTTGTAGTAGGAGGCGGAACCAACGGGATTGAATTCAATGTACTTCTTATATGCAGCTTTTTACAGTTAATGTTTTCTGAATGTCCGACTGAAAAGAAAAGACACCATTGATAGACGAATACGTTTCTTTGATAGCTATTCTATTTTTATTTTTCATTGAAAGATAGTATTTTGCATTATAAATCATCACAGATTTGAAACCCTACATAAAATCAAAATTATATGTCCATCTGCTTTTTTGGATTCTCTATTATATTCTGGAAGTGTATCTGGATTTCTATTGGTCAAGGTATCAGTTTCCTGGTTTAGAGTGGCAGGTAAGACTTCAGAATACACTGGTTCTGGAGCTGGGGTATCTTTTGGTTAAAATTCCGTTGGCTTATTCACTGCTTTATTTATATGAGAAGATAGAACTGAACAGGTTTTTGAAGCCGGTTCTGTATCTTCTTATGATTGTTTTGGCTGTACTTACTCACAGATTGTTTACCCATTATATCATTTATCCTCATATCTACGGAGCCATTGAAACACTAGACGGGAAACAACCGTCAGGATTTATCAATGGATTGGTGGCTTTCAATTCATTTATGGATCTTATTTTTATGGTAGGTCTGGTTTTCGGGGTTGAAATTACCAGACAGAAGAATCTTCTTAAAGAACAGCTATCCCAGTTGAAAACAGAAAAATTGGATCAGGAACTGACGATGTTGAAGGCTCAGATTAATCCTCATTTCTTATTCAATACCCTTAATAATATTTACGGAATGGCCCTTAAAAAGGCGGATGGCACCCCTGAAGTCATTCTGCAGCTCTCCAAAGTGATGAGGTATAATATTTATGAAGCAGCCAAAAAATCCATTTCTATTGAAAAAGAGGTAGATAATATCCGTGACTTTATCCAGATTCAGCAGATCCGGCATTATGACCTTGAAGTCAGTTTTCATGAAAATGTAGACCGCCCGTTACAGGAAATTTCGCCGCTTATTCTGATACAGTTTGTAGAAAATGCTTTTAAACATGGTGTTTCGGAGAGTATCGGACAGAAATTTATTCATATTGATATTCAATTGAAAGACGGGATCTTCCATTACCGTATTGAAAATTCAAAAGAGGAAAAACCTCATGGCAATTCTACTAAAATAGGGTTGAAAAATATCCGCAGACAGCTTGAACTGCTTTATCCAAAGCATATTCTGGTTGTTGAAGATAAAAAAGACCATTACATTGTACACCTAACTATTGATTTGAATGACACATCCAGCCACTAAAAAATACAATTGCATCATTGTTGAAGATGAACCGATTGCTTCTGATATTCTTGAAAGTTTCGTGAATAAAGACGAAGACCTCCACCTTATAGGAAAATGCGCAGATGCTGTATATGCAGGAACTCTGTTGGGAAGACATTCTATTGACCTGATGTTTCTTGATCTGCATCTTCCGGTAGTAAAAGGTTTCGATCTTCTGAAAAAACTGAAAGATCCACCCCTTGTCATTGTTACGACGGCCTATCATCAGTACGCAGTGGAAGGCTATGAGCTTGATATTGTAGATTATCTGATGAAACCTATTCCGTATGACAGATTCGTGAAAGCGGTGGAAAAGTTCAAATATCTGATCAGTGCTGAAGAAGCGCTTCTGGAAGCTGCAGACCGCGATCATATTTTTATCAGCAGCGGGAAAAAACAAATCAAAATCATTTTGAATGATATATTTTACATCGAAAGCTTACGGGAATATATCCATATTCATACAAAAGCGGGAACAATTACCGTGAAAATGCCGCTCAGCAGAATAGAAGAAAGCCTGGATCCGAAAACGTTCATCCGGATTCACAAATCTTATATTATTTCTAAGTCTAAAGTAGAAGTGAAAACTTCCGCCATGATGCAGGTAAATGGTAAAAAACTGCCGGTAGGAAGAACGTATAAGCCTTTTATTGATTTCAAATAAAATTGATTAAGATTCAGACTGATGAATTTGGTAGATGGCTAAGATCAATTGATAGATGTTTTTTTCAAAGCTTGTACAGAAGATCTACTTTTGGTTAAAGAAACAGAGTAAGTAACACCTTTGACCAGCAATAATTAGAAGATATGAATGTGGAGAGTTAGTATTCGACTGATGAATACACTTGGCTTAATGATCTGTAAGTTCTTAAGCCATTTTTTTTAAAAGTTATAACAGAAACCTCCGGAATATGTCATTCCGGAGGCTTTTTATAATGATGTTATTTTTTCATAAACGGATTATGAAACCTTTATTTCATCTTTATCCCGGATGCTTTTGATCACAAAAAACAGTCCCAGAAGAATAAAAGGAATACTTAGAAGCTGGCCCATATTCAGGCTCATTCCCTGTTCAAAACTCACCTGATCTACTTTGATGAACTCAATAAGCAGTCGCATAACGAAGATCAGTAGTGAACTTATTCCGAAATAAAAACCTTTTCCGACTTTGAACATTCCTTTTTTGTAAATAAAATAAACCAAAGAGAAAATCAAAAAGTAAGAAATGGCTTCATAAAGCTGGGCAGGATGCCTTGGAATATCATCTACTCTGCGGAAAATAAATGCCCAGGGAGCATTGGAAGGAGTTCCGATAATTTCAGAATTCATCAGGTTGGCCAGTCTGATAAAACCTCCGGCCAGAGGGGTAGCAATCGCAATAATATCCAGAATTTTCATAAACTTAATAGAATATTTTCTGGCATAAATAAGAAGCATGATGATCAGCCCGATTCCTCCGCCATGGCTTGCCAGTCCCGCATATCCGGAGAAGAAGTAAGCTCCGTCCGGTCCCTTTTGGATAGGCAGGATAATTTCAAGCGGATGCTGTGAGTAATAATCAAAATCATAAAACAGGCAGTGTCCCAATCTTGCCCCTGCCAGAATACCAATGACAGCGTAAGAAAAAAGGGCTTCATGAGCCTGATTGCTGAGTTTCTCCTCTTTATAAATCTTTTTTAAGATCATATAGCACAAAACAAGCCCTGCGAAAAATAATAAACCATAATATTTAAGAGGAAATCCAAATATGTTGATAATCTCGGGATCTACATCCCAGTTAATGTACAGTAAATTCATTGATAGTAATTGTTGAAATTTCAGGCAAAGATAGAAAGATATTTCTGCGTGGTTACAGTGAAAGAATATGAATTTTTGAATAGAAAAGGTTTTATCCACATCTAATTTATATTGATTCCGGAAGAATCATTTCTTATTTTTGATAGAACCTATATTATTTCCGGTTATGTATCATCAATTAGAAAAACATTACGTCAACAGAGTAGGGTGGCTTCGGGCTGCCGTTTTAGGGGCTAATGACGGACTTTTATCTACAACCAGCATCGTGATTGGTGTGGCAGCGGCACAACCTGAAAGGAATACCATTATTCTGGCTGCCTTAGCCGGGATGATTGCCGGAGCAATGTCTATGGCTGCCGGAGAATATGTATCGGTGAGTTCCCAGGAAGACACAGAAAAAGCAGATCTTCACAGGGAAAGGAAAGAACTGGAAGAGATGCCTGAAATTGAGCTTAAAGAACTGGCGAAGATCTACGAAAGAAGAGGGGTCAGTAGAGAAACAGCGATGAAAGTTGCCACAGAACTTACTGAGCATAATGCTCTGGAGGCCCATGCCAGAGATGAATTGGGAATCAACGAAATTACCAAAGCACAGCCTTTACACGCCGCAGGAGCTTCCTTTATTTCTTTTGCAGTAGGAGCTTTACTACCTTTTGCCGTCTCACTTTTGGCACCCATTAAACAGATGGTTTACTTCCAGTATGGATTTTCTATTGTATTCCTGATGCTTCTAGGTGCTGTTTCAGCCAGAACAGGAGGATCAAGAATAGCTCCCGCAATACTGAGGATTTGTTTCTGGGGAACGGTAGCAATGGGAATGACCGCATTAGTAGGACATTTTTTTGGAGTGAGTGTGTCGTGAAATGGCTGTCGGATTTTGTTAAAGGTTGAAAATCATACGCCGGAGGTAAAGTTTACGGCTAGGAAACAGATGAACAAGAGGTACGTCAATGAGAATATTTGTTATTTTTGACGGACAGTAAATTGATTATAATGAAAAACCTGGAAAACAAAAAGATTGAACAAATTAGATTAAAGACAATCAAAGGCGGGACTTTAGTGTATACTGAAGATCCGAAGCCTACTACTTCACCTGAAGGTGCTGGTGAAGTGATCAAGTAGTAGCCTTGTTAATTAATATAACAAATTAAACTTAGGAATAAATAATATTTCGTTTATTTCGTTTGTTTCGAATATTTTATTTGTTATATTTGTATGTGTTTTAAAATCAAAATGATGGGTGTTAAGAATATAATTACAAAAGAAGACCGGAAAAATGCAAGAACTTCTTTATCCGTTTTACGTACCAGTATCAAACAGGTAAGGAAACAGGATAAAAGAGGAACTGTAAAACTAAAATACAATGAAGAAGAGATTCAGATCCCTGAGCAGGCATTTGTCTTATTTAAAAGTATTTTGTCAAATATAGCAGAGGGCTTGGAGGTTGCAGTTATTCCTTCCCATAAAGGGCTGTCTACCCAAATGGCTGCTGACCTATTGAGAATATCACGTCCACATTTAATCAAACTTTTAGAAAGAGGTGATATCCCTTTTTTTAAAGTTGGAACCCATAGAAGAATTGAATTGGAAGATCTTGAAAATTATGAGGAAAAGCAAAAGGAAATACGTGAAAAGCAGTTAAAGTTTCTTACAAAACAGGCACAGGATCTGAATCTTGGGTATGAATAAAACAATTGCCTTACTGGATGCTAATGTACTCTATCCTGCTCCTGTGCGGGATATTTTACTTTATATTGCTTCTGAAGGTGGTTTTGAACCTAAATGGACATCGGCTATTCACGAAGAATGGGTAAGAAATCTTCTTAAAAATAGACCTAAGTTAAATAAAACCAGTTTGGAGAAAGCCATAAGTGCTATGAATCTTGCTTTTCCCGAAGCTGATGTAAATGATTATGGAGAATTAATTGATGCTTTGGAACTTCCAGATAAAGATGACCGCCATGTTTTAGCAGCCGCTCTGTATAGTGGAGCCAATTTTCTGTTAACTTTTAATTTAAAGGATTTTCCTTCCAAAAGTATTTTAAAATATCCTGTAAAAGTTATTCACCCTGATGATTTTATTGTTCAGATTTTATCGGAAGATACAGCATTAGTGAAATCTGCTTTCAAAAAACAGGTTTTAAACCTTAAAAATCCCAAAAAAACAAAAGAAGAAGTTTTAGAGATATTAATGAAGTGTGGTCTTAAAAAAGCAGCTGAGCTTCTTCAATAGCCTCAAATTTCTGATTTAGATAGGTTTGAAGCTGAAAGAGAAGTAATTAATAATAAGTGTCATTCTATTTTTATTTTTTTATGATAACTTGATTTTACTGTGGCCTTCAATGCCTATAACTAAAAATAACTTCCAGTCTCCTTCTTTTATCTTCCAGCCATTAATCTTAACTTCCTTAATCCGAATGATGTTTAGATTAATCTTTTACAAAGAGTTAAAGTAAACATCATTTAAAATGTGCAACAGATGTAATACTTGTATCTTTATACCTTTAAAAATTACTAGAAGCCAATGAAAATCAGTTTGTGTCTAATTGTTAAGAATGAGGAAGAAGTTTTGGGACTACTGGATTTTTCATTCAATTTTTTAAGATATTTTACTTGTGAAAAATATTTTTTACACGATTTAACTGGTTGATTAGGTTTTGTGAAACAAATTCACTATTTAGGGATAAATTTTAAGCGAAATCAGAGAAGCTTCCATTATACAATGGCATTAATAATATTTCTTTTTTAACCATAAACTTATTCTTACAAGCAATATCAAAACCGGAACTTCTACTAATGGTCCGATTACTCCAACAAATGCCTGTTGAGAGTGAATTCCAAAAACAGCAATCGCTACGGCAATCGCCAATTCAAAATTATTTCCTGTTGCTGTAAAGGCTATGGAAGCATTTTTATCATAAGGAATATTAAAGGATTTGTTGATAAAGAAACTAACAAAGAACATGAGTACAAAATACACTATTAGTGGTACAGCTACTTTTAAAACATCTAATGGTAACTCTAAGATCTTATCACCTTTAAGGCTGAACATGAGGACAATCGTAAATAAAAGTGCATATAAAGTCAGCGGAGATATTTCAGGAATAAACTTCCTATTATACCATTCCAAACCTTTTAGCTTGGTTAAAAAGTAACGGGTTAAGAAGCCTGCTAAAAACGGTATACCTAAATATACCAGAACACTTTCTGTAACATCTCCCATTGATACCGTTACATTAAAATTAGCCAATCCTAGTTTCTCGGGTAAAACATTGATGAAGAGCCAAACCATAAAACTGTAACTTAATACCTGAAATATACTGTTTAGAGCGACTAGCAATGCTCCGTATTCGCGGTTTCCTTTAGCTAAATCATTCCATACCAATACCATTGCAATACACCTTGCTAAACCTATAAGAATCAAACCAATCATATAATCGGGTTCATCTTTCAGGAAAAGAATGGCTAATAAGAACATCAAAACTGGCCCGATAATCCAATTCAATACTAAAGAAATTCCAATTGCTTTTTTATCCTGGAAAACTTTGGGTAACAGTGAATAATCAACCTTTGCTAATGGTGGGTACATCATTACGATTAAACCAATCGCCAATGGAATATTTGTAGTTCCTACGGATAGAGAATTTGTGATTTCAGAAATGTTAGGAAAGAAATATCCCAGAGCTATCCCAAGGAACATCGCTAAAAATATCCAAAGAGTAAGGAATCTATCCAGAAATTTTAATTTGGGCTGCATTACGTTTATTTTATCAATTCTTATTTTTTATCTGTGAAAAGACATAGAACATTTCAGTACCCATCTGTAAACTTCTCTCATGATATATCTTTGTCTGTTCAGGGGTACCATCAGAAATTTTTGGGTCTTCAAAAGTGATAGGAATACGTTTGTCAGCTCCTGCAATAAATGGGCAGTCACCGTCTGCCTGAGAACAGGTCATAATTGCAGCAAAACCATGCGTCGGATTAAAAGGACTGTCATACTTTTTAGAAAAACCTATGATTGGGAGCCTGTCTTCATCAAATTTGATAGCATACACTGGATTTTCCGTATTGGAAATTTTTATAATTGAAAGTCCTTGTTCGTTCAAAGTCTCCACAACTTTAGGAAATAGGGCCGTTTCTTCTGTTCCTCCTGAATAACAGGTTACATTCGATATATCATAATAAGCACTTGCAACCTGTGCCCAAACTTGTGACAAATGGCTTCTTCTTGAATTATGGGTGCAAATAAAGTTAAGGATTACTTCTTTTTGCTGTTCCAATCTTTTTTGAATAAAATCAACCAATGGTGCTAATGTGGATTTCCTATCTGCACTGATTTCCTGATTTTTTAGTATGTCTATTGTTTGTAATAGTTTCGGATACATAGTTTATATGATTTAGCAGCATCCGGAATTTGGAGTACAGCAAGAAGTTTGATGAGTAGAAAGTTCAGATAAGTTTACTTTTGGCTTTTCTGCAGGAATCCCGCAGGCATCCTGGGCTAAACAGGCTGTTGTTTTATTTTTAAGAACAAAATGTTTCCCGTTAAATTTTAAATCATATTTTCCAATTGTGGTATTTTGATATTCAACTTCAATGTCACCATCTTCAATACCTAATTTTTCTTCCGAGAGTCTGATAATATGTAAAAGCTTCCCAGGCTTTAACCTATGCTCAAAATCATCAGCATTCCATAATTGAAAATTAACCACGCTTTCATTGCGGATGGTACCACCACAATCAATAAAGTGTTTGGTCACAGTTCCTACTTCTGTAACATGAAAATGTTCAGGAACAAAAGCTCCGTTTTCTAATTGAAACTCAACATTTTCTAATGTTGGTAAAATTTCTTTGATTTCAGATAATTTCATCAATTTTTATTTATTGGTTAAATGCAATATTGCGATATATGTATTTAAAAAAATGCCCTAACAGCATTTCTGATTTGTAGTCGTCAGAATTATATTTGAAAAATAATCTTTCAGGATTCCAAAAGTATTTTCATCAATACAGTAGCAAATGGCAGTTCCTTCGATATTCCCTTTGATAAGACCGGCATTCTTTAATTCTTTCAAATGTTGAGAGACGGTTGCCTGTGCTAAAGGAAGTTCATTAACAATGTCTCCACAAATGCAGGTATTTACTTTTAGCAGATATTCAATAATCGCGATTCTGGCAGGATGTCCTAATGCTTTTGCAATAACAGCAATCTTGTTTTGCTGATCTGTAAAGTGATCTGTTTTTGTTACTCCCATGATTAGAATAATTATATCGCAATATTACGATTAAATATTTGAAATGGAAAATTTATTTGGTTTTTTCTAATTTCAATATCATGCCTGTAATACAGGATTAGTTATAACCTTTCAACTTTATACAGTTACTTTAATTTTCTAAAACAAAAATATTTTCTTTTTTGTAATAGTGAATTACATTAAAAATGACAGAGATCTGTTATTTTCTGAAAGACTGATACCAGGTAAATTTGTAGCATAAATAAATACAATGATGCTATGAAAAAAATTATTAGAATAGGAATTCTTCTTGTCTCCTCTATTATGTATTCGCAAGTCGGGATTAATACTGAAAATTCTAATAGTACATTGACTGTAAATGGTTCATATGCTGGGAACTATAAGTCGGTAGCTGTGGATACTAACTTAACCATTACTGATCAATTTGTGAATGTAGTAGGTGCCTCTGGTACTGTTACCATTACCCTTCCTGATGCTGTGGTAGCAGATGTAGTAGAAAATTCATTTTATGGAAGAGTGTATCATATTAAAAATACATCTTCTTTTGATGTCACCATCAAAGGAAATGGTACACAGTTGATACAAACCGGTTCCGCTTCCACGGGCAACACCATTACTATTAAATCAGGACAATCGGTCATGGTTATTAAAAATTCAAATAATGTGACAACTGCTCCTTTATGGGATATTTTTCAACAAACTACCGTCTCCAATGATAATAATTTTGTGGCAGGTGCCATTAAATCGTTTAGGGTGGTGATACCTGCTAACATATTTACAGCCAATGGAGGAACAAGAAATATAATGACCGGGAGAGCAGTGACCAATACTGGTACTACCAATAGAAAATCTGCTTATGAACTTTCCAATGCTGTTGACCAGGCAAAATTTATTCATATCAACGGGTTAAGAATGGATTTTTTGGAAGCTGCGTTCGATGGAGATGTAGCTCCCAAATTCTGTAATGTTACTTCTGCTCCAATTACATATAGTGTTTCTTCTCTTTCAACAAACAACCGATATATTGATGGAGCTAATACCACTATTGCCGGACCTGGTTATTATTATAGTTATAACATTGATGGAGATGATGATTTCGGTGCAGATATGGATCGAGCAGAGTATGTGAATGCCATGATCATCTTTCCTAATGGAGAGTGGCACAACTGTACTTGGCATGCTACCAGAGATGCTGTCAACTATTATTTTTATTTTACTGCACAGCGTTTAAATTGATTATAAAAACTATTCAATATACATATAGGTTCAAGCACTTTTTTAACCACTCGAATCGAAAATATAAATTGATATTGTAGGTTGGGTAGTCCGGATGGAATTCAGATTTATCAATATGGAAAAATTTTTCCAAGGAATTTACAGCATAGCGGGTACTATAGTTACAATAAGGCGATGAAGAAAATATTACATGTACACTATGAAAATGTTCAAATAGATTGACGAAACTATGTAATATCAGCTTTAATTTTAAAGCTGATACTTTGTATATGTAAGATTAGAAAATAGAGGATGTATATTCAAATTATTTTCAATTTTTTATTACATTAAGTTGTGAATCATGACAAATGCAATGAGCTCAGATGATGTTTTTGTATTGGTTTTTTTTCGAAGATTTCTTTTGTGATTTTCTACGGTATGATAGGATATTGATAATTTTAAAACAATCTGAGGGGTATTGTAGCCTTGGCACATCAGATCTAAAATCTCTTTTTCTCTTGTGCTTATTTTGGGAACGTCAATCTCAATGCTTTGAATATTTTCTTCAATAAATTTATAATATCGTGTTTCTTTATTACTGTCATCAATGACGGAAAATAATGGAAGGTTAGGAATTTTAAAATGAGAGATGTCATAAATCACAACCAAAGAGGCTTCTATTTCATTTTTATCATTAATATATTGGCCTATTGATTTAATCATAACCATACGGTATTGATTATTCCGATCAATCATTCTTCCATAAAAATTAAATTTTAATGTTTCTTTTTTGGAATTATCTAAACTTAAACGTGTTCTCTCAGCAAACTGAAAAGCCGCATTTAAATAATCCCTGTCTTCAGGATGATACAACTCCATGTAGAAATGATTTTCAAAACTATGAATCCAGTCTTCCTTTTTAGTAGGAGTAAACTGTTCGATATTTTCACTTACCATTTCAATTTTCCTTTCCGATCGGTTAAGGAGAATCCAAAAATATATACTCATAGCATGGTCTGCAATACTCTTAATTTTTTCTTCAAAAAAATTATAATATTTCCCTTGTGTCTTATTACTATTATGACCAAGCGAACTGATCAGTTCATCAGTACTAATAGGGTGAATTTTTTTCATATGATTTGTTGTTTTTTATAAAATAATGTACATTAAATTTAGTGAAATAATAAAAACAAATTTAGAAAATAGGGATGAATTTTTAGGTTAATTTAGTCTTTACAGTAATGCTCTTCAAATGTATAATTTTCTAAAATGACAGATATCTGTTATTTCATGAAATACCTTATTGAAATATATTTGCGCATAGTATTTCTGTACTGTAAAAACACAAAATCGAGTATATATTAAAAACTAATAACTATGAATTACTCTATGAAAAAAATGACCTATGTGCCCTGATTATAAGAAGATTTATACGGATTTGATCTCAGAGAAATTCCCTTTAAAATTGAATGAATGCCAAGATTTTTTTAATAAAAAAACATTGAATAGCTTAGATATTATTCAATTGAATAATATACTTTTTCCAAACAATAAATTTAATGATCAAAAACATAAATCTTACGATAAGCAAAGCATATTTGAAATGTTAAAGTATCAAAGAGAAGAAAAACTTAATAATTCACAATTAGCATTGCATTTTAAATTGAGTAGGAATACAGTAGCTGCCTGGAAGAAAAAATATAAGATTTAAGGAGAAGTGTAGATCTAACAAATTAAAAAAACATGATGAAAAAAATAAAAATAATATAGACACGATCAAGTATTATTTAGGTTACTTATTAGGATTGTATTCAAAAATAAATAATTAAGTCAATTTATGCCATGAACTTTAAAAATATACATATTGGTTCTTTGATTAAGAGTGAAATTGTGAAAAATGAAATAGAGTATTCCCGTATTTCAACATTTTTTAGTAAACCTGTTGTAGAAATAGAAGAAATGTTCAATCAAGAACATCTTTCTACAGAATTATTATTGAAGTGGAGTAAGCTATTGAAATACGATTTTTTTAGACTTTACTCTCAGCATCTTATTTTATTTTCCCCACAAAGGAATATGGGGAGCGATATCAAAAGAATAAACACGCCTGTCTTTAGAAAAAATATTTATACTAAAGAAATGATATTATTCATTTTAGAAAGGATAGACAGTGGCAAAATGTCAAAACCTGAAGTAGTAAGTACTTATAAGATACCTAAAACTACTCTTTATAAATGGATTCGTAAGTATTCAAATTTGGATTCTTAAACAATAAAGATGATCTCTTGATGCTATAATCTTAAATGAAATAATATACTAAGACTCTGGAATACAAATTTTTCTTTTAAAAAAATTAATCACCTTTTTGATCCCCTAAAAATCAAAAACCTCTGAGAATCAAAAGATTTCAGAGGTTTTTTGTACCCATAACCGAAGAGATAACGAAACATTTGGTAGAAGATTTGGAAAGAATTGTAGAATTACATAATCCTGTCAAGTGACCTTAACGAGCGTATCTTCAAACACTTTTATAGATGATTTGGTTAGATTAAGTCAAATTAAAAATGAATTATAGCCCACCATTTTATCAAGCAAATTCTGTTAAACTTTTTGTTTAATGTAATTTAATAAGCGAAAATTTTAGAAATTAGTATTTAAATAGTAAGTGTTTATTTGGCTGTTGCGGTCTTTTAATCATAACCAAATAAATATCGAAATATTTAATGGAAGATTTGGAAAAAGGCTTGAAAAAAGAAAAAAGGTGAATGGCTATCTATCAGTATCCTTATTTATTTTCACTTTCTTCGCACAACCTGTATTTAATATATTTGTTAATTTTATACCATAAAGTAAAATAAATTTTTGCTGTTTATACTATTTAATTAATAACAATGAAAACAAAATTATTCTTATTGTTTCTTATCTTTAGTACTGTTTTTTTTTTATTCTCAGGAAAATCCCACAAAAAAACAAATCGACAGTATAACCACTGCTCTCCGCTAATCAAACTTCTGATTACATGACCGATTGGGCAACTGGAATTTTCGGAAAAGAACACGCTGCAGAAATTGCAGAGCTAGTATCAAAATATTCAAAATATAATTTGATGAGAAAGCCGGAAGTACAGGATCCGAGTATTTTCAGTTTTGTCAATTACCACGAAGCCGAAAAGGTACAAAAGAGGTGGCAGGATCTTACCGCAAGAGCAGAAGCTTTGGAAAAGGAAATGCCGAAAGAGGCTTTGGATGCTTATTATCAACTAGTGCTTTATCCTGTTAAAGCTTCAGCTGGTGTGGCAGAGATTTATCTGGCAGCAGGACGTAATAATCTTTATGCTAAGCAAGGTCGGGTAAGTGCTAATGATTATGCCAATCGTGCCCGCGAACTTTTTGAGCTGGATAAAAAACTGAGCACCCGTTACAATGATTCTATTGCTGGCGGCAAATGGAAAAATATGATGAGCGACGTACATTTGGGTTACCAACACTGGTCGATGCCGAAGGAGAATAGTTTGCCTCCACTTGATGAGGTTACCCTGTTGGCTTCACCTTCATTGGGTGTTGCAGTGGAAGGTAGTACAAATGCTTGGCCAGGAACAGAAGGAAAAGCAGAGCTGCCCCAATTTGACATTCTTGACAAGCAGCATTATTATATCGACATTTTTAACCGTGGAAAAGGGCTACTAAACTTTACAGCCAAAGCGGATAAACCGTGGATCAGATTAAGTAATGCTAAAGGAAGCACAGAAACCGAACAACGCCTATATGTAGATATCGACTGGAAAAAAGCTCCTGAAGGCAAAGGAAGCGGCTTGATTGAAATTAATCAGAATAATACTAAAGTACCGGTAGTTATAAATACGTTGAAAAAAGTGACACCAGCAGGCAAAACTGATTATTATGGTGGATTTTCCGGTGAGTTTTCTATTCCCGCGAATAAATTCAGTTTAAAGATAGCAGGTGATAATGCAGAATGGATCGTATTGCCTGGCTTGGGAAGAGCTGAAGCCTGTATGGGTATTTATCCTACAACAGCACCAAGCTCAACCCCTGAAAAGACACCTCGATTGGAGTATCAGATTTTTCTGCCTGAGTCCGGTTCCACAACAGTATTGCTTGGAATTCTACCAACTCAGGATATCAACCCGGGCGGCGGATTAAGAATAGCGGTTTCTATTGATAACGGTGACCCTGTTATACTCGATGCCAGAAAGGGATACCACGATGAATTTAAAGAGTATACAGCTGAGAATCTCAGCCGTTCAAAAAACCTCAAACCACTGCCGGATTTCGGTCATAATTACGCTCTAATTTCCCGTGAAAAGCCCCGCCGTACTGAAGTATTTGATAACCAGCGTTGCTGGATGCAGCACTGGATGTGAAAAAAGCGGGTATTCATACTTTGAAAATTTATATGATCGATCCTGAAGTCGTATTGGAGCGTATTATAGTTAACCCTAATGATAAGTACCCAAGTTATCTTGGAGCGCCCGAGAGAAATTGATTAACTGATGGTTTATTCTAATAGTTCAGAAACTTTCTAAGATTTAAGTTAAATGGCGCCATCCTTCTTCACTTGGCGCCGTTTGTCTATTTGTGCTCCCCATACGAGCATATCTTCCAACACTTTTATTTATGATTTCCTTCGTTTGAGCCAAATCAAAAAGGAATTAGTAATTCCGATTTTAATATTTAAATACTTCTAGTTGTAAAGTTTTTTGCAAATTACTTTTTTAGTAAATGTAATAATCCAATATAAACAAAAAAGATTTTATTGTTATGATTTGTTATATTTAAATACCGTACGGTACTTTTAATCAATTTACTACATTCGGGCTGCTTGAAAATTCTTTGTAAGTATACACATTGTAAGGATAGATTTTCTTTGCCAGTATTTTAGAAATAACACTACTGATGAATAAAGGAAACAGCAATAGATATCCAGACGGTACGATACTGGAAATAATAAACATGGCAGTAAGAGGGGCATGAATAGCTGCGGAAAGCATGGCAGCGGCTCCAAATAACGCAAAGTTAATAACCACAAGATGGGTACCTAAATAATGGTTGCAGAATTGGGCAAAAAATACCCCTAAAAATGCACCTGTAACAATACTCGGGGCAAATACACCGCCGTCACCGCCTGCGCCGAGAGTGAGGGAAGCCGCCAATGGCTTTATGAAGATGAGCAAAACCAGAGGAATTAAATATGCGAGATTAACAATGTCGTACGAACTACATTCGAGGATTTTACCAAGTCCGTGATAACTATCACCATATAAAGCCGGAAGAAAAAATATAAATACCCCAACAGTTATGGCACCTAAATTTACGCGGATGAAATTGTTGTTAATCCCACCAAAAAAAGTTTTTGCGTAGATGACAATTTTTGTAAAATAAAGGGCAAATATACCTCCGATTAAACTTAGTATCACAGCAAAAGGTATGGATTGCCACCGCCAGTCCTGTACCTTAAATGTAAATAGTGGATTTGAGTCATAAAAATGTACAAATAGATGAGCTACAATCATCGAACTTATTCCACTGATCAGTAAGGTTTTATTGTATTTACGTGCAATAACTTCAAATGCAAATAGAAAACCGCCCAACGCACTTCCAAAGAGTACGGTTACACCCGCTATAATACCTGCACATATCAGCTCCGTTTTGTAGGCCCATGCACTATGCAAATGTTTGTAGGCCTGATTACCAACTGTTGCGGTGGCAACTACTGTTGATACTTCGACTCCTGTAGATCCTCCAAAAATCACCGTTAAAAAGCCATTAATGCAATGAGAAGGTATTTTAAAAAAAGGAAGATGATCCTTTCTTGTTTCCAGGGTTGTATATATTTCTTTAATTCCTTTATTTTTTCTGTTCTGAAAGAAATATTTACGTAGGAAATAGATTGCTGTAATGCCTACACTTGGTAAAAAGATTAACAATTTGTTTTCCGTGGTTATAATTTCTTCAAAGAGGTATTCCTGTACCTGTCCTGTCAAATGTTTTAAAGTATAAGATATAAGACAACAGATAATACTAACGATAATAGATATCCCGATTAATTTGACATAGCTGGATCTTATTATTTTCTTTCTGTACGCTGTATTGCCTTGCATAACTATTTTAGTTTTAAAGAAGATGTAAAGGTAATGGTTATTTTTTGAAATAGTAAAAGTTGCTTGTTACTATATACTACCTGTTTTTATTATAGTTTAATCATGCTTTTATTTAAACAATCCAAATGAAATTTAAATAATTCATTGATTCATAAACTGAAGGTCCAACCGATCAAGGCAACGATATACTTAATTTTTTGTTTTAGTTATCAATTCTGTCTGTTTGCAACGTTGGAATTTTAGATAACTGTTAAAAATGGATGTTTTTTAATTTTGTGACGGATGTAAAATTGCACATTTAGTTAGCTTCTTTAATTTTAGTCTTGAATAATACACACTATTAAATAAAGAAAAACTAAATTAGTTGTACAAAGAAATTGTTATGCCTAAAAACGATTCAATTACATTAAATAGAATGGATTACAGCAGTGGGATTGCTGTTGGTATTTGGAACGGATCTACACCAGGTATTATAAAAGCACTTTCACCCCACAGGCACGACCATTATACTTGCATGCTAATTGAAGCTGATCAGCTTGAAGTTGTATTTGATTTTAAGCATTTAACAATGCCGGTGGGGACACTTTTTATCTCTCCTCCTGGACAAGTTCATCAGATTCTAGAGACTCTTAGCGCAACCGGTTGTTATTTGTCTTTTGAAAGCCGTCATATCGGTAGAACGGCACAAACCAGTTTGGATAATTTGTTAGAGGGAACCTTGATTATCGCTCTCTCCAATAATGAGCGTGATTGGTTTAGAACAATCTTTGATTCAATGATGAAATTACAAGATCTGAACGATAGCGCTTACAGGCAAGTTGAAGAACCATTGCTTTCAGCTTTTATTGAACAGGCAGTTTTATGCTACAAACGCCAATCATTCATTAATTCCGAAAGTATCAGTCTACGTTCTATCAGTCTCACGAAGGAATTCAGGAATCTTGTAAAATCACATTTCCGGAGTATAAAGCGTCCATCTGAATTTGCAGAAATGCTTAATATAACTGTTGGACATCTAAGCGATACAGTAAAAAAAGTAACCGGTTTATCCGCTTCCGAACATATACAAAAGGAAGTGATGAATGAAGCGCAAAGATTGCTCTACTATACGGAAATAAGCATCAAGGAAATTTCCTATCAGCTAGGATATCAAGATACCAAATATTTCATCAGGCTGTTTAGTAAAAAAGCAGGTTGCTCGCCAAGTGAATATCGGAAGAAATACGCTGAAAACTCAGACCAAACCTTAGATCATTAAGATTGTTCCTTATTTTGTCCACCTTTTACCTTAATTTGTGAGTGGCGTTGCATATGCCAATTGCTCAATTTTGTAAGACAAAAAAATTACTTCTAAAGAAAATTTAAGTCTTATGATTGGACAGAATTTTGTTGAAAGCTCATTATTCTCATTGTCAAAAACTCCCGAGGGAATAGTCGACTCTTTTCTTGCTCATATGAATTCTTTCCATACGGAGACTATGCTTCGTTTCTATGAGGAAGATGCAATCTTTATTAATGATAACGGTGAGCCTCGGAGAGGAAGATTGGAGATTGCGCGAGAATTGGACTGCTTCTTTAAATTCGGATTGCCAATCAAAATTACAACAAGGAATGTTTATGTAGATGGTAATCTAGCATCACTAATCTTGGACTGGAATATAGCAGGTATTGCGAATAATGGTGAAAAAATATGTATGCGAGGAACATCTAATGATTATGCTAAAAGAGGAACCGATGGATATTGGAGATATTGGTTTGAAAATCCCTTTGGTGTTCAAGTGCGTAGCTTATTTTAAAAACTTTACAATATTAAATAAATCAGATATGAAAATTTTAGTAGTAGGGGGTACAGGTCTAACAGGGAGGCTTGTAACTAACAAATTGGAAAAACTTGGTCATAAAGTAGTAATTGGTTCGTCATCACAAGGTGTAAATATCCTTACTAGTGAAGGGCTTCAGAAAGCATTGACCGGAACTGAAATAGTAATCGATCTATCAAATTCATCTTCTCCCGAAGGAGAAAATGCACTTCAATTTTTTGAGACTGCGGGAAAAAATCTTGTCAAAGCAGAATTGAATGCTAGTGTTAAGCATCATATCGTTCTATCAATTGTAGGAACAGATGATGCATTGGAAATCGGTTATCTTAGAGCAAAAAAACTTCAAGAGGATACTATTAAAAACTCAGGTATACCTTACACTATAATTAGGTCAACACAATTTCACGAACATGTGGAAGCCATCATCCAAGTTCAGGGAGAAGGGGATAAAGTTTTTGTTTCGAACTTAGACTATCAACCAATTGCACTTGATGATGTTGCCGAGTTCATAGTACAATTTTCTTTGGAAGAACCTAAAAATAACACCATTGAAATTGCAGGACCAAGACGAGGCAAAATGGAGGCTTTTGTCTCTGAGTATATTCAAATTACCGGTCAGGATAAAAAAGTGATTATAGACAATGAAAATAAGTATATGCATTTTGTTGTTCCTACTTCACTTTTAGTCCCCGCTGGTCAGTACTCCGCTGGTCAGGTACTTTTTGAGGATTGGGCACTTGAAACATTTAAAAGCTAAACCTTTAAGTATATACTTTAGCTTTCGATAATTCTAAAATTTAAATGCAGATCTAGTTGGTCTGCATTTTTAATTAAAATGGTAAGCTGAACTTTATGGAAAATATTTTCTAGGAAACTTTGATTAAGCTTGAAGAATTGTTTTGAGTTTTTAAGTCAAAAGCAAAGTTTCACCTTTGGAAATCAGGAAATGGTTTAATTAAGATTTTGAAAATTATTTTTGTTTTCGGATACGGCTCAAAGTTTCTTTTGTAATTCCCAGATACGATGCATGCAGGATGAGTTTTAAATAGATTATTGTAACGCTCAACTGCAGGCAGGCTAATTGCATTGTTAACGCGGTTTTGCATTGCAATTCCGTGGTTCATGTCCAGTCGTTTTGTCAATTCATTGAAAGCAGTAACTTTTGTCATTTCTTTAATGCCTTCTTGCGAAATCATCAGTATTTCGGTGTCTTCATAAGCTTCAATGTTATAAATAGTAGGTTTCATGATAAAGCAATAAGTTATTTAAGTTCCGCATATGACCTGCTGCAAAAGGAAAATCCGAAAAGTGAGAAAATATTTTATGCAAAGGCAAACGTCTTGAGCAGTTTTGCCAACATTTACTTAGACAAAAACGAACCCAGAAATGCTGCCAAAAAGGTATTTGAAGAAGTACAGAGTGGAAGCGAGATTAAGAATACTGAAGAGCAAAAGAGATTTCAATATTTAAACTATTCCAATCTCAGCAATATCTATTCTCAGCTGGATGTAGATTCGGCTTATCGTTATGCGATGGCATCGATGCGGTTAAAAGCTAAAAATTTTCTGGACGATCAGTCTATGATGATTAATTACTCAGTCATTGGACTTTATTTTAAGAAAAAGAAAAATTATCAAGCCGCCATTTCTAATTTTCACAAAGCTCTTTATGTCAATAAGATCAATGGTACCGATCTCAATAAGAATGCAGTTTATAAGTTAATATAAGCCGAAACAATTTCTCATTCTTTTATTTAAAATCATTCTTAATGAAATATTTCATAATTTTGATATTGTGAAAAAGCTGATTTCCATATTGTTATTATCATTCTATTTGGTTTCTACAACCGAACTGTATCAGCTTTTGAAAATGCCGCTTCTTATTGAGCATTATATTCAGCATAAAAATCTGAGTCCTGAAATGTCACTTACTGCATTTCTGAAGACTCATTATGATCATCCTGTGAAAGACAGTGACCACGATCAGGACCAGAAATTGCCTTTTGTTTCACATGCAAACCTGTTATCTGTGGTTTTCACTATTAATCCTTCCTTAGATTTTCATTGTATAGGGAAAGTATTTAGCCCTATCGAGATCAAAAAGGTCTTTTATAAGAGTGCTCTTTACAATAAAGAAATCCTCAATTCTATCTGGCAGCCGCCAAGATTCTGTCAATCTTAATCTGTTTTCTCAGTCATTTTTTGATTGGGAAGGTATTCTGTTTCCTTATAGGTGTTTACATGAAATGTAGATACTTGGGGTTACGTTTTAGGATACCAGAATTTCATTACAATAATTAAGATAATCAATCATTATGCTTACAAAAATCATTGAGTTTTCTGTAAAGAATAAACTCATTATTGCATTGTTGATGCTGGGTCTTATCGGAATAGGCTCCTATCAGGTCACCAAACTGCCTATAGATGCTGTTCCGGATATCACTAATAATCAGGTACAGATTATTACAATGGCCCCGTCTTTTGGTGCAACAGATATAGAACGGCTTGTTACTTTTCCTATAGAACAGGCCAACAATAATATTTCAGGATTAAAGGAAATCAGGAGCTTTTCCAGATTTGGACTATCGCTGGTCACCATTGTCTTTGAAGATGATGTTGATATCTACTGGGCCAGGCAGCAGGTTGCTGAAAGGCTCCAGCAGGTACAGGCTGTTATCCCACAGGGAATAGGAAATCCCCAGCTTGGTCCCATTTCTACAGGACTTGGCGAAATTTTCCAATATGTCGTAAGACCTGAAAAGGGATATGAAAAAAAATACAATATCACAGAGCTTCGTACTATCCAGGATTGGGTTGTAAGAAGACAGCTGCTGGGAGTAAAGGGAGTAGCGGAAGTCAGCAGTTTTGGCGGTAAGCTGAAACAGTATGAGATTGCCGTAAATCCAGACAAGCTTAATGCCTATGGAATAACGATCAATGATATATTTGATGCGTTACAGGCAAATAATCAGAATACCGGAGGTGCCTATATTGAAAAAGGGCCTACCGTTTTATACATCAGAAGTGAAGGCTTGGTAGGAAGTATTGAAGAAATCAACAATATTTCTATTGCAACAAAAACAAATACTGTTCCTCTGTTCATAAGAGATATTGCTGAAGTGAAACCAGGTTTTGCCACCCGTTATGGAGCCATAACCTTTAATGACCAGGGAGAAGTTTCAGGAGCTGTGGTGATGATGCTTAAAGGTGAAAACAGTAATCAGGTTATAAAAAATGTAAAAGAAAAAATTACCCAGATTCAGAAAACACTTCCTAAAGGAGTTGTCATAGAACCCTTTCTGGATCGTACCAAAATGGTAAATAATGCTATTGGAACGGTAGAAAAGAACCTTACTGAAGGAGCCCTGATCGTAGTCTTTGTACTGGTCCTGTTTTTAGGAAATGTCCGCGCCGGGCTTTTGGTAGCCTCAGTAATTCCACTGGCTATGCTGTTTGCGATCTGCATGATGAACCTTTTTGGAGTCAGCGGGAACCTTATGAGCCTTGGGGCTTTGGATTTCGGGCTTATTATTGATGGGGCAGTTATTATTGTGGAATCTGTTCTGCATCAGTTTACCCATAATTCAAAATTCAAAAGAGTATTTTCTGTGGGCAAAACAGAAATGGATGCTTTAGTTACTGATTCTGCCGGAAAGATGATGAACAGTGCTGTTTTTGGACAGATTATTATTCTGATTGTTTATCTGCCAATTCTTACCCTGCAGGGAATTGAAGGGAAAATGTTCAAACCCATGGCACAGACCGTAGCTTTTGCACTGCTTGGAGCATTTTTACTTTCATTGACCTATATTCCGATGATGAGTGCGGTATTGCTGAGAAAAAGAAGCAATAAACCTACTTTATCAGACAGAATGATGAAAAAGGTAGAGAAGATCTATCTTGCAGTTTTGCTCAAACTTCTCAGAGTACCTAAAATAGTTTTTGGGGTAGTGGCAGTCTTATTTATAACAGCCGTTTTCATTTTATCCAAAATGGGAGGTGAATTTATTCCTTCCCTTGAAGAAGGAGATTTTGCCGTAGACACAAGAGTGCTTCCGGGAAGTAATTTGACCACAACAATTGAGAGTACCCAAAAAGCGGCACACATTCTCAAATCCCGATTTCCTGAGGTGCAGAAGGTCGTTACAAAGATCGGAAGCGGGGAAGTGCCTACAGACCCAATGCCGATGGATGCTTCGGATATGATGGTTATCCTGAAAGATAAAAAAGAATGGACCTCTGCCTCTACTTTTCCCGAATTAGCGGATAAAATGGGGAAACAGCTTCAGGAAGTACCCGGAATTACAGCCAGCTTTCAATATCCTGTGCAGATGCGTTTTAATGAATTGATGACCGGAGCAAGACAGGATGTAGTAGTGAAAATTTTTGGTGATGATCTGGATGTTCTTGCCCAGAATGCTCAGAAACTTGGTGAAATTATAGAAACTGTTGAAGGAACACAGAATCTTTACATCGAACCTATTTCCGGGATGCCTCAAGTAATTATAGAATACAACCGCCCTTTAATTGCCCAGTACCACCTATCTGTTGCAGATATTAACAGAATTGTCAATACGGCATTTGCCGGACAAAGTACAGGGCTGGTGTTTGAAGGTGAAAAACGCTTCGATATGGTAGTACGCCTGGATACCAAAGACCGGAAAAATGTTACCGATATTAAGAATCTTTTGGTTCCCACACCTTTTGGAAATCAGATTCCGCTGTCTCAGCTTGCCAAAGTGGAAGTGAAGAATGGTCCCAACCAGATTCAGAGAGAAAATGCCCAAAGAAGAATTGTTGTAGGTTTTAATATAAAGGACAGGGATGTACAAAGCATTGTTGAAGAGCTGCAGGGAAAAGTAGATCAGAAAATGAAGCTCCCTACGGGTTACTATATGACCTATGGAGGATCTTTTGAGAACCTCAACAATGCCAAACAGCGCCTCATGATTGCGGTTCCTATTGCACTTGCACTTATTTTTGTAATGCTGTTTTTTGCATTTAAATCTGTAAAGGAAAGCTTACTTATTTATACTGCAATTCCTCTTTCCATCATTGGAGGAGTATTTTTTCTGGCTCTGAGAGGAATGCCTTTCAGTATCAGTGCCGGAGTAGGATTTATTGCGCTTTTCGGAGTAGCTGTACTGAACGGAATTGTTTTAATATCTGAGTTTAACCGTCTTTACAAAAGCGGAATGAGAAATATTGTAAGAATTGTTATTGACGGAGGAGAATCACGTCTCCGCCCGGTCCTTATGACTGCCTTTGTTGCTTCGCTGGGCTTTATCCCGATGGCATTGAGTAACGGGGCCGGAGCCGAAGTACAGCGGCCACTGGCTACAGTTGTTATCGGAGGATTAATAGTGGCAACTTTCCTTACTCTGTTTGTTTTACCATTGCTTTATGTAAATATTGAAAAAGGAATCAAAATGAAAAAAATGAAAAACAGAAATATAGCTTCCGTATTGGTATTTTTATTCTGTTTTATTGGACTTGAAGTAAAATCCCAAACCCCTGTTACTTTGGAGGAAGCCGTTGATGTAGCTTTGAAAAATAACCGGATTATTAAAAATGAAAAATTAAAATCTGAGTATTCAAAGGAACTTATCAGATCATCATCAGATATTCCTCAGACAGGAGTTACGATGGATTATGGCCAAATCAACAGTGCCCTGACAGATATGAAATTCGGTATTTCTCAGAATATAGCATTTCCTACTGTATATAAAAAACAAAAGAATCTTTATACGGAAGAATGGAAAAAGTCTCTGCTGAATGTTTCCCTTAAAGAATATGAGCTAAAGAAAGCCGTAAGCCTTACTTTTTATAATATTCTCTACTGGAAAGAAAAAGAAAAGCTTCTGCAGGAAACATTAAAGCTGTATACCGACTTTCTGGATAAAGCAAGCATTCGTCTGAAAGCAGGAGAAAGTAATATTTTAGAAAAAACAACTGCTTCCAACCAGAAATCTGCTATTGAAATCCAGCTGAAGCAATTGAATCAGGAGCTTTCAGTTTTGAAATATCAGCTGCAATGGCTTTTGAATACTGAAACAGATTTTGTTCCTGAAGATAAAAAGTTATTTAGCGGAGGACTTAAAGAAGAGCTTAATTCACATCCTGTAATCCAGGTATTGCAGCAGCAGAAAAAAGTTTCCGAACAGCAGACAGCTCTTGAAAAAGCTAAGCTGCTTCCGGGGTTGCAGCTTGCTTACAATCTTAACAGTTTTAAAGGAACGGGGGCGGATGACAAAGTGTACGGCTCTGCACCACAATTTCATTCCGTACAGCTGGGTGTTTCGGTTCCTGTTTTTTCAGGCGGACAGAAAGCCAGAATTCAGGCTGCTAAAATTGCAGAATCTGTTGCTGAAAATGATATTTCCAATATGGAATTCAACCTGCAGAATCAGCGTAAAAAAGCATCCGGGATTTATCAGGCTAATCTTGACATTGTTTCCCGCTATGAAAGCGCAGAACTTAAAAACGCTGATGTTATCACTGAAACAGCTAAAAAACAGTTTCTTGCCGGAGAGATCAACTACCTCGAATTTGTAATATTGGTCAACCAGGCAGTCACCTTAAAAAACAGTTATACCGATGCAGTCTGGAAACTGAATCAGAGTGCTATAGAATTGGAATATCTTACTTTAAACCCATAATAATGAAACGTAAATTTAAAATCATATCATATTCTCTGCCAATAATAGGACTGCTCATGTTTTATGAGTGTAAAGACCATGGAAAAACGGAGCCGGTACCAGCAGCAGTCTCTTCCAAAGATGAAAACGTAGTAACGCTTACTGAAGCCCAATTAAAAAATGCTCCTATAGCAACTACAACCCTTTCTTTACAGAAGATATCTTCGCTTTTAAAGCTTAATGGAATGATTGATGTTCCTCCGCAAAACCTGGTTTCAGTAAGTATTCCACTGGGCGGATATCTCAAATCCAGCAGTCTGTTGCCAGGAAAGCCGGTTTCAAAAGGACAGGTGATTGCCGTTATTGAAAACCCGCAGTTTATCCAGCTTCAGCAGGATTATTTAATGGCAAGGTCTAAAATGCATTTTGCCGAACTGGACTACAACCGTCAGAAAACCCTTAATCAAAGTCAGGCTACCAGTGATAAAGTTATGCAACAAGCCCAGTCTGAAATGAACAGCCAGAAAATCCTGATGAACTCCCTGGCACAGCAGCTCCGCCTTATCAATATTAACCCAGCATCGCTGAATTCCGGGAATATTAAAAAAAGCGTTCCGGTTTACAGCAGCATCAATGGGTTTGTGAGTAAAGTAAATGTGAATATCGGAAAATATGTAAATCCTTCGGATGTCCTTTTTGAACTCATCAATCCGGATGATATACATCTTAACCTTAAAGTATATGAAAAAGATCTTGGAAACCTCAAAATGGGACAACGGTTTACGGCCTACACGAATGCAGCTCCTGATAAGAAATATTACGGAGAGATTATTCTGATCAGTAAGGATGTTAACCCGGGAGGTATGGCTGAAGTACACTGTCATTTTGAAAAATATGACCAGAGCCTTGTACCGGGAATGTATATGAATGCAGAAATAGAAACAAGTACCTCTTTTTCCAATGCGGTTCCTGAAGAAAGCATTGTCAATTTTGAAGGAAAAAGCTTTGTTTTTGTGGAAGAGAAAACACGTACCTACCGCCTGACACCTGTAACATTGGGTGAAACAGAGAACGGGTTCATACAGATACTTAATACCGATGATTTTAAAAATAAGAAAATTGTCACCAAGAATGCTTATACCCTTCTTATGAAACTTAAGAACACTGCAGATGAATAATAAAAGAACTTATAGATAAATACAAATTATGAAAACATCATCTTTAATAAAAATAGGAGCAGGCTTTATAGTTCTGTTTCTCATCGTTATCCAATTTTTTGATACTGATAAGAATATATCAGCCACTCCTTCTGAAAATGCAATTGAAAAACATTATCAGGTGTCATCCCACGTACAGGGCTTATTAAAAACAAGCTGTTACGATTGTCATTCTAATAATACGGCATATCCCTGGTATAGTAATATACAGCCGGTAAAATGGTGGTTGGCAGATCACGTCAATTCAGGGAAGAGGCATTTGAATTTTGATGAATTTAATACCTATACTAAAGAAAAAAAATTGAAGAAATTAGATGAAATTGTCGAAACCGTTAAAGAGGGAGAAATGCCACTTAGTTCGTATACAATAATCCATCATAATGCAAAATTATCTTCTACGGATAAATCGGAAATAGAAAAATGGGTGATTCAGGTTAAAAAGGAGATCAATTAATAATTAAAATCATCTAATAATTAAAATCATCTAATAATTAAAATCATCTAATAATTAAAATCATCAATATTATTCTGTTATGACAAAAACATTCAGTAATTTTAATACTACATCCATTTCACATGAATTACAATATCCCTGAAAATCTCAAAGGTCTTACAGAAGCGGAAGTGGAAGCTTCCCGAAAAAAATACGGATATAACCGGCTGGAAGCGGTTAAAAAAGAAACATGGGCAGATATGCTTATTGATATTCTGAAAGAACCCATGCTTATTTTATTGATATGTGTTTCACTTATCTATGTAATCATAGGTGACTATGGTGAGGCTTTATTTATGTTGGTTGCGATAATAGGAGTTACGGCTATCTCTTTCTATCAGGATAGCCGAAGTAAAAAGGCCCTGGAAGAACTTGAAAAATTGAACGAGCCTTTAAGTACGGTCATAAGAAATTCAAAGATTATTAAAATACCCACTTTTGAAATTGCTGTGGGAGATCTCTGTATTACCGAAGAAGGAAATCTGATCAATGCAGATGGTACTATTGTACATAGCAATGATTTTTCCGTTAATCAGTCTTCACTTACAGGGGAGAGCTTCTCTGTTTTTAAAGACAGCAAATCAGAAGATAATAAAGTATATAGCGGAACAATTACTGTTTCCGGACTTGCAGTTTTTGAGGTAGAGCAAATAGGAAAAGAAACCAAAGTAGGAAAAATAGGGCAGTCTATACTGGGGATAAAGGAAGAAATATCTCCTTTACAGCTCCAGATCCGGAATTTTGTAAAAGGTATGGCGATTATTGGATTGATGATCTTTATGGCGGTATGTGTTTTCAGCTATATTAAAACAGAAGACTTTGTGACCAGCTTATTAAGTGGTTTGACTTTGGCAATGTCTGTACTTCCTGAGGAAATTCCTGTAGCTTTTACCACCTTTATGGCTTTGGGAGCCTGGAAGCTGATGCGGGAAGGAATTATTATCAAACGAAGCAGTATTGTTGAAACGTTGGGAAGTGTTACAGTGATATGTACGGATAAAACGGGAACAATTACCGAAAACTCAATGCAGCTAAAGCATCTTTATGATTATAAGTCTGATACGATTTATGAACAAGAGAATTTCAAGACAAAAGAGCTTGATGAACTTATTGATTATGCGATGTGGAGCAGTGAGCCAGTTCCGTTTGATCCGATGGAAATAACCTTACATAAGATTTATGAGCAGACTCAGGATTCTGACGACAGAAAAAATTATCAGTTATTTCATGAATATCCGTTGGAAGGAAAACCTCCTATGATGACCCATCTTTTTGAAAATGAACAAAAAGAGAGAATTATTGCGGCAAAAGGTGCTCCTGAAGCAATCCTTACTGTTTCTGAGCTTTCAGAAGATGAAAAAAATAAAATCAGAAATATCGTAAAAGAGTTTGGTGAACAGGGATATAGGGTTCTTGGAGTTGCCAAATCTCATTTCGAAGGAAATAATTTCCCTGAAAACCAGCAGGATTTTAGTTTTGAATTTTTAGGACTGACAGCATTTTATGACCCTCCTAAAAAAGAAATAAAAGAAGTGCTTCAGCATATTTATAATGCAGGGATTAAGGTAAAGGTAATTACGGGGGATAATGCGGATACCACAAAGGCTATTGCATTGCAGGCCGGGATTATCAATAATGCTCCTGCAGTTAATGGGAGTGACGTCACCGCAAGTTCAGAAGAGGATTTAATGAAGCTTTCTGAAAAAACGACTCTGTTTACAAGAATGTTTCCTGAAGCAAAGCTTGAAGTGGTGAATGCGCTGAAAGCACAGGGTAACGTAGTGGCCATGTTGGGAGATGGAGTGAACGACGGACCTGCATTAAAAGCGGCCCATATAGGAGTCGCAATGGGAAATAAAGGAACCGAAATTGCCAAATCAGCAGCAGCACTCGTCATTACGAATGATGATCTTGAAAAGCTGGTAGTAGGAATTGCTGCGGGAAGGAGAATTTATGCCAATATCAAAAAAGCTGTTCAATATATTATTTCTATTCATATTCCCATTATCCTTACAGTTTCTTTGCCTTTATTCCTGGGATGGGTATTCCCTCACATATTTACCCCGGTTCACGTTATTTTTCTTGAACTGGTAATGGGACCTACCTGTTCTATTGTATATGAAAATGAGCCTATTGAAAAAGATGCAATGCAAAGACCTCCAAGAGTGCTTACAGATACATTTCTGAACTGGGGAGAGCTTATGGTAAGTATTATTCAGGGATTGGTTATCACAGCAGGAATATTATGGATGTATCAATATTCTGTTCACCTGGGGAATGATGAGCCTACAACAAGAGCTTTGGTGTTCAGTACTTTAATATTTGCGAATATTTTACTGAGTTTGGTAAATCGATCTTTCTATTACAGTATTTTTGAAAGTTTTAAAAATCGTAATTATTTATTAGCAGGAATTTCCGCGTTGGTTCTTGTATTATTGTTTGTTATTCTATATGTAAAGCCGGTATCAGGATTCTTTAGTGTAGCGCCTCTTACAGTAAAAGAATTAGGATTAACATTCCTTACTGCTGCAGTTTCTGTGCTGTGGTTTGAGATCTATAAGCTTCTAAAAAGGCTTTTGGAAAGGAAATAAAAAAATAGTCATTCTTAAATAAAATATTTTATAATTTTGATTTGTGAAAAAATTGATTTCCATACTGTTATTGTCACTGTATTTAATTTCAACAACTGAAGTATATCAGCTGTTGAAAATTCCGACTTTGATAGAACATTATTGGGAACACAAAAAGTTGAATCCGGAAATGTCTCTTACAGCGTTTCTGAAAACTCATTATGAAAATCCCATTAAAGACGGAGACTATGGTAAAGATCAGAAACTGCCGTTTGTAATTCATTCTGCCCCATTAACTTTGATATTCACGATTCACCCAGGCTTTTATTTTGAAGCAAAGGCTGAAAGTTTCAGGCCATTACAATCTCATAAAATTCCTTCAAAAGATGAAGATTTTTGTTACAAAGGATTTACAGGATCCGTCTGGGAACCACCGAAATCTTTGTCCATATAATCTATTTAATTTGATTGATCTGCAATCAAACAACATCATTATTCTCTAAAATCATTATAAAAATTAAATAATGAAAACACTATTTTCAGCCATATTAATGGTTGTATTCGCTGTTGGCATTCATGCGCAGAGTCGTTTGGAAAGTGCCAAAAAACTGGCGTCCCAAAATAAAGAACTTATTTTACTGAACTTTTCAGGTTCAGATTGGTGTATTCCATGCATCAAACTTCATAAGAATATTATTGAAACCGATGAATTTAAAAAGCTGGAAACAGAAAATATCGCCGTTTACATCAATGCAGATTTTCCAAGAAACAAAAAGAATCAGCTTTCTCCGGAATTGAAAAAAGAAAATGCAGTGCTTGCTGAACAATATAATCCGAAAGGACTTTTTCCTTATACACTTTTGTTGAATTCGGAGGGAAAGGTTTTGAAAAGCTGGGAAGGGCTTCCATCTGAAAATGCTTTAGCTTTCACCAAAGAAGTACGGGATATTAAAGAAAACCAAAATAAATAAGATCATATGTTGAGAGAATTCAAAAGACCTCAGAAATTAATGGGGAACGCTTTTGAAATTACCGTTGTAAGTGACAATGAAAATTTGGCTAATCAGCATATTGATGCAGCTATTGACGAAATTCGGAGGATTGAAAGACTTTTAACTACTTTCAACGACGAAAGCCAAACCCATCTTATCAATAAAAACGCAGGGATAAAGCCTGTGAAAGTAGATGGGGAAATCTTTGGTTTAATTGAAAGAAGTTTGAGAATCAGTAAAATTACAGACGGATATTTTGATATTTCTTACGGTGGAATCGACAAAAGCTTCTGGAATTTTGACCGGCAGATGCAACAGCTTCCTGATCCTGAACTGATCAAAAAACATCTGAAATTGGTTAATTATCATAACATCATTCTTGACCATCACAATCAAACAGTTTTCCTAAAAGAAAAAGGAATGAGAATAGGTTTTGGGGGAATTGGGAAAGGTTATGCAGCGGAAATGGCAAAAAGACTTCTTCAGAACAGAGGTGTAGAATCAGGAATTGTAAATGCATCAGGTGATTTAACAGCCTGGGGAAATCAGGCGGACGGAAAACCATGGACGGTTGGAATTGCTGATCCTGATAACGCCGGAAAACCATTTTCTTACATGAATATTACTGATATGGCGGTAGCAACATCTGGGAATTATGAAAAATTTGTGATCATCAACGGTAAAAAATATTCTCATACCATTAATCCAAAAACAGGGATGCCTGTTTCGGGGGTGAAAAGTGTTACCATCTTTTGTCCTAATGCAGAAATTGCTGATGCAATGGCAACTCCTGTAAGCATTATGGGAATTGATGCGTCACTTAATATGGTAAACCAGATCAATCATCTGGAATGTATCATTATTGATGATCAGGACAATATATATTCCTCTCAAAATATTAATTTAAAATGAAGTTAGATTTCATTTTATAACTAAAACAAATTCAAGTCAAATGAAAAATTTTATAAAAATAATAATAACAGGCTTTTTTATTTTCCTGGTTGGTTCGATGCATTCTTGCACAACCGTAAAAGAATATGAAAAAAATAAACTTAATGATGCTGAAATGGTGTTGGGAAACAGAACCATTGAAAAAACAGAACTCAGCTTTCAATCTTACAGAGAAGGTTCTTCGGGAGCTAATGCAGGGAAAGTAGGAGGCGGATGCGGTTGTAATTAAAGTAAAATTTAAGTGTGATTTAAAATGAAAAAAATTATAATAAGCATTTTCGCTCTTTTCGGAATTTTCAACGCAAAAGCACAGGAAAACTCAAATAATGAACAGCCTAAAAAGCTTAGTTTTGATGAAGCTAATTTGGTGTCCAGTTATTATAAGCAGGATGGAAATAACTCGGCGGTTACGGGCGGAATAGGAACAGAAAAATTAACTGACATTTCTAATACCATTGATGTAACAATGGTAAAATATGATAAAAAAGCCAGAAAAAATAAATTTAATTTCAGCGTGGGGATAGATCATTATACATCTGCTTCTTCCGATATGATAGATTTAAAGGCCAATTCATCCGCTTCCCGTGCAGACAATAGAATTTATCCTGCTCTTAGCTGGAGTCGGGAAAATGATACGAAGGGAACCACTTTAATGGCTGGAGTTTCGTTTTCAACAGAGTTTGATTATCAGTCTTATGGCGCCAATATCGGCTTTTCGCAAAAAACAAAAAATAGAATGGGAGAGTTTACAGCGAAATTTCAGGCTTATCTCGATCAGGTAAAACTGATTGCCCCGATTGAGCTTAGAACAAATGGAAGCACAGGAGGGGAACACGAAAACTACGGAACCAGCGGAAGAAATACTTTTGCACTGTCCCTGTCTTATTCACAGATCATTAACCAGAATTTTCAGGTTGAATTTTTGGCGGATGGAGTTCAGCAGACAGGATATTTAAGTTTGCCTTTCCATCGTGTTTACTTTGCGGACAATTCAGTTCATCAGGAAGCTTTGCCTGATAAACGATTTAAAATTCCTTTGGGGGTAAGAGCGAATTATTTCCTGGGGGATAAAGTTATTCTGAGAGCGTATTATCGTTATTATACCGACGATTGGGGGTTGAAGTGCAATACATTCAGCCTGGAAACACCGGTGAAAATTTCGCCTTTTGTTTCGGTAAGTCCGTTTTACAGATATTATTCTCAGACAGCAGCTAAATATTTTGCGCCTTATCAGCAGCATACTGCTTTTGATGACTTTTATACGAGTAATTACGATCTTTCAAAATTTGACAGTCACTTTTATGGAGCAGGAATCAGAATCAGTCCGAAAAATGGTTTATTTGGAGTGGAAAGGCTGAATATGCTGGAAATCAGATATGGGCATTATACAAAATCTGTTGGAATGAAATCAGATATTATTTCATTAAACCTGAGATTCAAATAAAATCTTTTCTGGTTATAATAATCAAGATTAAACTCCTATTAAGATGTGTATTGAAAAAGGCGCTACTTAAAACAAGTGGCGCCTTTTGGCTATTTGTTACCTTGACTAGGCGATTGGGTAAAAAAATGTAAAGTAAAATCTATATAGTTACCAAATTTTATTTCAAAAATAGGGTAAATCTCTTTTCGTTGATGGCTTAAATAATACTAAAAGCAGATAGTCTTTTAAAAATTGGCAATACGGACTAATTGTTCAATATTGATTAAACGAATTTTACGTCCTTCAATTTTGATTAGTTTTTCCTGCTTGAAATCATTGAGAATACGGGCTAATGTTTCTCTTGCAGTTCCCACCATATTGGCTAGATCAATTCGGGATAGCGTGATAAAAACATTTTCCTTGGACTCGTTAGATGTATATTTATCATGAAGGATCAATAAGCTGAGAGCGGCCCGTTCTCTAACGGTTCGATGTGATAATACAGCCATGAGGTTGGCCATGACACTAAACTCGTGACTAAGGGACTTTAGTAATAGTCTTGAAAAAACTGATGACTGATCAAGGATGTGTAAGAAATCCTCTTTTGAAATAAATGAGATTACAGAATTTTCAAGGGTTAATGTGGTATCTCCATAAGTCTCATTACTTAAAATAGCAGAATATCCGAAAAATTCCCCCGAACTGTAAATGTAAATAATTTGCTCTCTGCCATCATTATCTACCTTGTACTTCTTTATTTTACCTTCATTTAAATAGTAAATACCGGTGGGTTTTGTACCGTCTGTAAATATAGCTTCATGATTACGGTAGTTTTTACTTTTCATCGCAGTGACGAGTAAATTTTTATCATACTCAGGAAGCTCGTTAAAAAGATATTGATTATTAAAAATAAATTTTGAAATCATAATTTTTTACTTCTTAAATATTGAAAAAGAACTCAAAATTTAACCTAAATCACATTTTAAGCCTACTTAAATCACCAAGTTTTCTTTCTAAACAGATTATTTTTGCAAAAGTAAGAAAATTGCTCTTGAAATGGGAAAGAAAGTCTTTTTTAAGAAATGAACCAAATATAATGAAGAATCTAGAGATAAATTATTATATAACGACTTTTCAAATATACTGGATAAATAATAAACATGTACTCTTCATATACATACTGATATAGCTAAATTTTTTTAATCTTTTATTTATCCAGTTGTTTTTTATTGAAAATAACAAATAATGAGTAATGTTTACGATAATATCCTTGGCCTAATAGGAAACACTCCTATGGTGAAGCTTAATACTGTTACAAAAGATATTCCTGCAACCGTTTATGCCAAGTTAGAATCATATAATCCTGGACATTCCACTAAAGATAGAATTGCACTTCACATTATAGAAAACGCTGAGAAAAAAGGCTTATTAAAAGAAGATTCTGTAGTTGTAGAAACTACTTCCGGAAATACAGGTTTTTCTATTGCAATGGTCTGCATCATTAAAGGATATAAATGTATACTTGCTGTAAGTGATAAGATAAAGCCGGAAAAAATAGCTTATCTGAAAGCACTTGGAGCTACAGTTTATATATGTCCTGCCAATGTTCCAGCAGATGATCCAAGATCTTATTATGAAGTTGCTAAAAGAATCGCTTCAGAAACACCAAATTCAGTTTACATCAATCAGTATTTTAATGAGCTAAATATTGATGCCCATTACCAAACTACCGGACCTGAAATTTGGGAGCAGACAGGAGGTAAGATCACTCACCTTTTTGCCTGCACTGGAACTGGTGGAACTTTATCGGGATCAGCAAAATTCTTGAAAGAGAAAAACCCTGATATCAAGGTGATCGGTGTTGATGCCGATGGTTCTATTCTCAAAAGCTATCATGAGACAGGTGAGATTCATAAAGAAGATGTTCACCCTTATCAGATCGAAGGAATGGGAAAAAATTTAATCCCTTCTGCCCTGCTTTTTGATAAAATAGATGAATTTGTAAGAGTAAACGATGAAATGTCTGCTTACAGAACCCGTGAAATAGCTTTAAAAGAGGCAATTATGGGACGTTATACTACAGGAGCAGTTACTCAGGCATTAATGCAATATGCACAATCTCATGAGTTTTCTGAAAACGATATCGTTGTTTTAATATATCCTGATCATGGTTCAAGATACATTACCAAAGTGTATAGCGACAAATGGATGGCAGAACAGGGATTCGTCAACAACTGTGTTCATAATTATAACGAAGTATCGAAAATAGAATTCATTAAATAAAAGGAAAGTTTACGATTTTTTGAGAGAATCCTGTAACAGATATTGAAGTATTTATTGTAACTGTTAAAATTAGGGTAGATATGTTTAGACATAGAGGAAAAAACAGAACTTATTTTCATAATCTTAAATTAGCATCACTTCTTTCATTTGTTGCAGGGACAGTTAATATTGTTGGAGTATTATCAATTAAAGTATTAACAACGAATATTACTGGGCATTTTGCTTTTTTTTCTGAAGAAGTAGTGCTGAAAGATTATTATGCAGCTGTTGTCTACCTATTATTTATTGCATGTTTTTTGCTAGGAGCTTTCTGTTCGAGCCTTCTGGTAGAATTTGTATCCGGGTTCAGAAAAATACGATCTCATCTTATTCCTTTACTGATAGAAATTTTTATTTTGTGCTTCATTGGACTATCAGCTGATTTAAAAATAGCAATCAGTCCGAATACAATTGCTTGTCTTTTACTTTTTGCAATGGGATTGCAGAATTCTTTAGTTACAAGAGTATCTCAATCAGTTGTAAGAACGACACATCTTACAGGTATTTTCACTGACTTAGGGATTGAAATGTCGAAATTGTTTTTTTACCGTAAGGGAATTGTATACAACCACCTAAAAAAAAGTATTATGTTAAAAATTGTAATTGTACTATGTTTCTTTTCAGGAGGTGTAACAGGAGGTTTTATTTACGAAGCCTTTCGTTTAAAAACATTATTGTTTTCTGTAGGCGTACTTTTTTTCGTCATCTGGTACGATAGAATATTATATAGATATTATGTGCTAAAAAGAAAATTAAGATGAATGAGCTCCTTTGAAAGCTAGTTTTGGCTAATTTTCATATTGAAAGAAGTTAATATATCAGTACTGTTTTCTGAGGTTTCAGCTGTATTTTTTATTCTATTATTGAGAGCTAATGATGCATCAAGAATTAAGGATTCAATTGTTGTATAAACTGCAGAAATAAAGAGTTTTTTATTTTTACTTTGAAAATTGAAAAGTCGGTCTATCAATGAATATCTTATCATATTTTTGGGTGCATGAGCATATGGGAAAATAAAAATATTGCTTCTTGAATTGAAAAATAAGATCGAATATAAACAAACAGGGTTATTAGAATAATGTTCATAAAAAAGAGAGGAAAAAGAAACCATATAAATTTCTTGTCTTTTATAATCATTAAATGAGAGCGTCTTATGAGGTCCCATAAAAACAACACTGTTTCCTTTTACATAATAAGTTTGATCTTCAATAGTAATGGTAAGGTCATCAAGTACAAATAAAATACAAAAATATTCTAATGTATTAAAATCTGATTTTCCTTGTTTCTTTTTAATAATATGGCTTAACGGATTAATACTGAATCCTGTTTGTGCAAGTTCTTCTTTTATATGTATCATTGATCTTAATTCGAGATTAATCTAGTGAAAAATTCTTATTAAAGTACGTTATTTTGATTATCTGAAAGTTTGACTTAAATCAAATTTTGGAAAGATGTAGATCATTAAATTTTGTTCACAAAGAGACTACTTTTGCCTGAAAGTAAAAAGGTGATCTTGAAATGAATCATTTGGAAAGTTTAAAGGAAATCGGAATTTTATACTCAAAAGAGATCTTTTGGAATCTATCAGAAGCCCAGTTAATTTCGCAAACCTTAAGAAAAGGGCAGGGTATTACAACAGAATCAGGGGCACTGGCTTGTGATACTGGTGAGTTTACGGGGCGTTCCCCAAAAGATAAATATGTAGTCTTAGATGAAAATACCCAAAACTCGATTTGGTGGGGAGAAGTAAATCATCCGTTTTTGCCTGAAGATTTCGACCGATTATATAATCGTGTAGTTGCTCATCTTTCAGAAAGTGAAATTTATGTTAAAGATGTTTATGCTTGTGCAAAACCTGAATATCGTTTAAATATCAGGGTTATTACTGAAAATCCATGGCAAAGCTTATTTGCCAACAACTTATTTTTAAGGCTTAATGAAAAAGAGCTTGAAGTATTTAAACACGAATGGCTCATCCTTGCAGTACCAAGTTTCAAAGCTGTTCCTGAAACTGATAAAACCCGTCAGCATAATTTTACGATTATCAATTTCACAAAAAAAATCATTCTTATCGGAGGAAGTGCATACACCGGTGAAATTAAAAAAGGCATTTTTACGGTATTGAATTATATTCTTCCACATGAGAAACAAGTCTTATCAATGCACTGTTCAGCCAATGTTGGCCAGGATGGAGATACCTCTGTGTTTTTTGGACTTTCCGGAACAGGAAAAACGACACTTTCAGCAGATCCGGCCAGAAAATTAATAGGAGATGATGAGCATGGATGGGATAACGACAATGTTTTTAATTTTGAAGGGGGATGTTATGCTAAATGTGTGAATTTAAGTCAAGAGAAAGAACCTCAGATTTTCGCTGCGATTCGTCCAGGTACTTTGCTTGAAAATGTACGGTTTTTTGAGGGAACAGACATTGTTAATTATGATGATACTTCTGTCACTGAAAACACCAGAGCTGCTTATCCGATCGACTTTATTGATAATGCAATCCATCCTTCTGTTGGAGGTATTCCCAATAATATTTTCTTTTTGACCTGTGATGCTTTTGGTGTACTGCCTCCGATTTCAAAACTAACAACTGGGCAGGCGATGTATCATTTTATTTCGGGATATACGGCAAAAGTAGCCGGAACCGAAGATGGAATTACTGAACCACAGACCACATTTTCAGCATGCTTCGGAAAACCTTTTCTTCCCCTTCATCCTACAAAATACGCTGAACTTTTAGGGAAAAAGCTGAATGAAAATAATGTAAACGTTTGGTTGATTAATACAGGTTGGTCAGGAGGCTCTTACGGAGTAGGAGAACGTATAAAACTGTCTTACACGAGAGCTATGATTACTGCTGCATTAGAAAACAAATTCGAAAATGTAAGTTTTATAAGTGATGCTGTTTTTGGTCTTCAAATGCCTGTACAGTGTGAAGGTGTTCCTTCTGAAATCCTGAATCCTAAAAATACTTGGGCAGACCCATCTCAATATGATAAAAAAGCCCTACATCTAGCTAATCAATTTACGGAGAACTTTAAAGAGTTTGAATCTTTTGCCAGTAATAAAATTATAGAAGGGGGGCCTATTCAAAAAAAAATCAATTAAAATAAAGAGCAAATAGAAATGGAAATTCCTAAAAACCTTTTGTATACTGAAGACCATGAATGGGTGAAAATAGAAAATGATATTGCATATATTGGAATAACTGATTTTGCACAACGTGAATTGGGGGATATTGTATATGTTGAAATTGAAACTCTTGGAGAGAATTTACAACAACATGCTATATTTGGGACAGTTGAAGCAGTGAAAACAGTATCAGATCTTTTTTTGCCGCTCGCAGGTGAAGTACTAGAAATCAATCCGAAATTGGAATCAAATCCTGAATTTGTAAATTCTGACCCTTATGGAGAGGGATGGATGATTAAAATAAAGATTAATAATATGTCTGATTCAGAGGGACTCTTGAAAGCTGAATCATATGTTTCCTTAATTGGTTTATAACAGGATGGAAACAGTAAAAATTAAGAAAACAGCATTTAATGCAACGCATCATCTGCTTGGAGCAAAAATGGTCGATTTTGCAGGCTATGAAATGCCTGTTCAATACAGGGGTATAAACCATGAACATGAAATTGTAAGAAATAATGTGGGAGTATTTGATGTCTCTCATATGGGGGAAATTCTGATACAGGGAAAAGAAGCCTTGTCATTAATCCAGAAAATTACTTCCAATGATGCAGCAAAACTTTTTCCGGGAAAAGTACAGTACAGTTGTATGCCTAATGATACCGGAGGAATAATTGATGATCTTTTAGTATATATGATCAGTAAGGATGACTACTTATTGGTCGTTAATGCATCAAATATAAAAAAAGACCTGAACTGGATTCATGGACAGAATTCCTTTGATGCACAAGTTAGCAATATTTCAGATTCTATTTCATTATTGGCGGTTCAGGGACCAAAAGCAGAGAAGGTTTTACAAAAATTGACAGATATCAGTTTAAAAGACATGGAATATTATACCTTTACCATCGGTGAACTGGCTCGTGTTCCTAATGCTTTAGTATCTTCCACAGGATATACAGGGGCAGGAGGATTTGAAATATACATGGAAAATAAATATGCTGCCCATGTATGGGGAGCTCTTTTTGAAGCTGGAAAAGAAGAAGGAATAGAACCTATAGGTTTAGGAGCCAGAGATACATTACGTTTGGAAATGGGCTACTGTTTGTATGGGAATGATATTGATGATTATACTTCTCCTTTAGAAGCTGGACTAGGCTGGATTACTAAATTTAATAAAGACTTTGTTCATAGTGGATTTTTAAAAATCCAAAAAGAAAAAGGAGTATCCAAAAAGTTGGTAGGGTTTGAAATGGCTGATAAAGGAATTCCTCGTCATGGCTACGAAATTTGGAATGAGAGCCATGAGATCATAGGAACAGTTACTTCCGGAACAATGTCACCAACCCTTAAGAAAGCAATTGGGATGGGATACATCTCCGTTGAAAATTCAGCTGCAGGAAATGAAATTTTTATTAATATTAGAAATAAACCGACTAAAGCAATAATAGTGGCTCTTCCTTTTATTAATGTAAAATAGCTTAATCCGATTGTATCAATTTTTTTAATTGTTGGATTTTGTTTTATTTACCCGTGATTGGTAAAAATAAATTCTTAACCTGTGAAGAGTATAACGAAATGATAGGATGATTTTTGAATACCTTAAATTAAATATGGATATTGATGATAATACTTTTAATGAGATCTATCCAGAACATATAAAAGCTTTGTCACAACGTCATTGGACTCCTGTTGATGTTGCTAAGATGGCTGCTAAATACTTAGTTGATGATACCGATAGAAAAGTTTTGGATATAGGATCCGGAGCAGGTAAATTTTGTCTCGTAGGGGCAGCTTCTACAGATGGGATATTCTACGGAGTTGAACAAAGGGCATCCCTAACTAAAATATCAAAAAAAATAGCCGATAAACATAATATATCTAATGTTGATTTTATTAATTTAAACATAAAAGAAATCTCCTTTTTAGAGTACGAAGCATTCTATTTTTTTAATTCTTTTTATGAAAATATAGATACGTCATGCTCAATTGATGATACAATTATTCATGATAGAGATTTATACTACGATTATTCAGCATATGTGAGAGAACAGCTTGATGCAACACCCATAGGAACTCGGTTGGTTACCTATTGGAGTAAGTGGGATGAAATTCCCAATAGCTTTAATTTAATCGATACCGCCTGTGATAAATTATTGAATTTTTGGGAAAAAGTAATGTAAAAATGAAATACTCCTGAACAATATTTAGTGTATCAAAGAAAAATAAAATGGCAATATTGAGAAATCTTATTTGCCGGCAGAATACATAGGTCTGAATATTATGTATTTTTTTTAGTATTACTGTAATCTTTTGCAGTAATACTTTTTCCAGTTTGTATAGTTACGGTATTATATTCCTTCGTATAAGTGCTAGAAGCTATATTTAAATATATCAGTTGGAAGGCAAAAAAACTATTATCCTGACAGTAGATGAAGTACTTTTCGTTCCGACACGAAAAAATCATTTCGCAAAAAATATTGGCAAGGTTAGAGCTTCCGAACTTGCTACCTATATTGTAAAAAAAGATAAACCATTACTTGTATGCAAAAGGTAATAGTACCTGGTCAATGGTGTGTAAATGAGCAATGTTACAGTGAAATAATCTATTTAATGTCCATTAATTGGCTGGATGTAAACTAAAACATCTTGCATTGTTGAGTAAACACGAAATACTATCGCATTTTTGATATTTTATTATCTATTTTTACAGCAGAGTTTTTGACTAAAGATATCTACATAATAATCTTTTAAATCATTAAATGATAAAAGAATTTTCATATAAGAAATTTGGTAAGCTGGAATTCAGCAAAACCTCGGCTCAGAACGATTCCCTGAATAAAATACACGAGCATATTAAAGTCCTGTTTATCCCAAAAAATGCAATCATCCAGGTCGACTTTCAGGAGATAGCCATGAAAACCGATGCCTTATTGTTTATTAATCCACATGTGATTTTAAAGCCCTGTGAAACTATAGGTGGACAGCTGATGCATTTTAACAAAGATTTTTATTGTGTAGAAATTCACGATCATGAAGTTGCCTGCGATGGTATTTTATACAATAATGTATTTGAGATTCCTTTTATCAGTTTAAACGAAGAGCAGTCTGTTGAGATCCAAAAGATCATAAGCGATATTCAGTCCGAACTGGGGAACGAAGATTCTAGTACTGAAGAGATGCTGAGAACATTGTTAAAACTGATTATATTAAAATCGACAAGGATCTGGAAGCAACAGCACCAATTATCTGACAGCGTGCAACAGGCTGACGTACAGTTTTTGCGGAAATTCAGCAAATTGGTTGAACAGCATTTTAAAACGCATCACACTGTGGCCGACTATGCTGACATGCTCTGTATTACACCAAAGAACCTCAGCAAAAAAATAAGCATGGTCAGTAAAGAAACGCCAAATGATATTATAAAAAACCGGATAATTCTGGAAAGCAAGCGCCTTTTAGCACATACCACCATGAATGTGAAAGAAGTTGCCTACAGCCTGAATTATGAGGACGATGCGTACTTTGTCCGTTTTTTCACAAAACATACCGGAATATCACCAACGAACTTTAGAAAACAGTTTAAATAGAGCGTTATCAAATAATGCAAAAAGCACAACCTGTTGGGTTGTGCTTTTTGCATTATTATACCCTTTCGAACTGTAGATAATGCTATCTAACACCAAATAACCTTCGTCGGGGAAAAAGTGCAATTCAAAGCGAAAACCATCCATTGATAGGCCCCTGAATTTACCCCAACTTTGCAATGTCAAAATAAAACAACATTAAATAGTAAAGACATGAACAAGTTTACAGTAAAAGACGGAACAGAAATTTATTTCAAAGATTTAGGTGAAGGACAGCCGATATTTTTTCACCATGGATGGCCATTATCATCCGATGACTGGGATGCTCAGATGATGTTTTTCCTTGAAAAAGGATTTAGAGTAATCTCCCATGATAGAAGAGGTCACGGAAGATCCACTCAAACCTATAAGGGAAATGACATGGATACTTATGCAGCTGATGTTGCAGAACTGGTAGAGTTCCTGGATCTAAGGGATGTTATCCATGTAGGGCATTCAACAGGTGGTGGCGAGGCGATCAGGTATGCCGCCCAAAACGGAAAAGACCGGGTATCCAAAGTGGTTTTGATCAGCGCAATTACACCTTATATGATTGCTGATACCAATAATCCGGAAGGGGTGCCACTTGCAGTTTTTGACGATATCCGCCATAATACACGTCATAACAGACAACAGTTCTACCAGGATCTTACAGTTCCGTTCTATGGTTACAATAGGGAAGATGCGGTTATTAAAAAAGGAATACAGGACAACTGGTGGAGACAGGGAATGATGGGTGGTATCAAGGCGCAGTATGATTGTATCAAAGTATTTTCGGAGACCGATTTTACTGAAGATCTAAAAAGTGTAGAAATACCTGTGTTGGTATTGCATGGTGACGATGATCAAATTGTGCCTTATGCAACCACAGCTGTTAAAGCCGCTGAGCTTTTGAAAAACAGCAAGCTGATCATATATCCGGGCTTCTCCCACGGCATGCCTACCATCAATGCTGATGTAATCAATAAGGATATCCTATCATTTATAAAAGAATAGAAATCAAGAGAGGCAAAAAGTACAATTCAAAGCGAAAGCCGTCCATTGGAAGGCCTGAGGAATAAGAGCAACTTTGTAGTGTCAAAATAACAACAATAATAAATATTTAAAGAAACATGAAAAATTTAATTTTAGCAGTCGTATTATTTACAACATTAATTTCAAATACAGTTTTATCACAAACGAAGAGAACGCCTGCATCTTATGGCAGAGAAGAATATATTGAAGTAGAGAAAAATGTGAAACTACATGTGACCGACCTTGGTGAGGGAGAACCTATTGTCTTGATCCACGGATGGCCCTTGAGTGATGCCATGTACGAATATCAGTATGCCGATTTTATTCAAAAAGGATATCGTGTGATTGGTATCACCTTAAGAGGATTCGGGTTATCTGATAAGCCGGGAGGCAAATATAATTATGATGTATTTGCAGATGATATCAAGGTTGTTTTGGACAAATTGAATATTAAAAATGCGACTATCGGCGGATTTTCCATGGGTGGCGCTACAGTGATTCACTATGTGGCCAAATACAATGCTGCCCACGTTTCCAAGATGGCATTATTTGGAGCGGCAGCACCGATCTGGACAAAACGTGCAGACTTTAATTATGGCCTGTGGACTAAAGAAGATGTTAATGGTTTGATCAATCTGAACAACACTAACCGTCCAGAATTATTTGCTACATTCGGTAAGATATTTCCAGCCAATGAGACCAGCGTTTCTCAAGGTCATGGCGCTTGGTTGGGAGGCATTCAGGCTCAGGCATCACCTTATGCAATGGCTGAAGGATTAAAAACTCTGAGAGATAGCGATTTGCGTAATGATTTGAAGAAAATAACAATTCCTACTTTAATCTTACACGGTAAGTTAGATAAAATCTGTTCTTATGATCTTGCGGAACAAATGAATATTTTGCTTAAAAACTCAACTTTAGTTCCTTTTGAAAAAAGCGGTCATGCCTTGTTCATCGAAGAGTTGGATAAATTTAATACCGAATTATTAAACTTCATCAAAAAATAGGATAATTATAGTATGAGGTTAGTCTAAAAAGCTAACCTCTTTTTTAATATTAAATGAATTAAAATGCACAGATTTATATTACTTTTCTTAGCCCTGACATTGTTGTCATGCAGTACAAATAAACAGATTGTAGCAGTAAAACATACGGATTTACCAAAAGCCATAGGTCCCTACAGCCATTCAACCAGCTATGAAAATTTAGTGTTTGTATCGGGCCAGATAGGAATAGATCCAAAAACAAACCGCTTAAAAGAAGGTTTTGAAGAACAAATAGTACAGATTTTTGAAAACTTAAAAACTATTCTCAAGGACAATCATTCCGATTTTGATCATATTGTCAAAACCACCATATTCATTACTGATATGAAACAGTTTGAAACAGTAAATAAGATATATAATCATTATTTCAAAAACCGCTTTCCGGCACGCAGTACAGTTGAGATAAAGTCATTACCAAGAAATGCAAGCATCGAAATAGAATGCATTGCCACTCAGAAAAACTAATTGTTTTGATAGATTTATGAGATTTATATTAAGATTATGTTTATAGTTATAAAATAACTAGTGAACCCCCGACAATAAGATGTTAATGGAAAAAAATAATATCGTCATATCAGAAGATAATTACTTGTTTAAAGGTGGGTTTTGATAAAAGCTTCTTCCGATCCAGACTTTGGGTCAGAAAGAATAATAATTGCTGTCTTTTTCATTGTATAAAAATTTAATTTACACTGCAAAGATGTGGGAATAAAGTACGCTAAAGAATGGATCATTTCTACTTTGTAATGGAGATTTTTTTTAGTTGGTCCTTTAATATTCATAGAAAAGCGAACTTTAGTTAAAAAGTTCGCTCAAAGTAAAATTCAAATTTATTATGATCCGGGTTTTACAAAAGTTTGCCAGCCTCGCATCGTTTCAATAAAACGTTCACTCAGTCCGCCTTCACGAAGAAAACCGGCTGTTACAGGCAACTGTGGACTGTCATACAACGGATTCGCTTTTACCTGAAGCGGAAAATCCCTCTGAAGGATTCCAGCTCTGGCAATCAACACAAAATCACAACCTTCATCCAGTAATTCTCCGGCCCGCTGTGCGCTCATAATTTTTCCGGCTGCACCCAGGCGAACGCCTTTTCTTGGAAGCTCTGTAAAAACACTCAACATCGTTTTGCCTTTAAAACTTCCTTCCCTTACAAGCTGAGCCGAATCCCAAAGTGCCAAATCCAGATAATCAATCAATTCTTTATCAAAAATTTCGGTGGTAATTTCACGTAATTCTTCCAAACGAAGTCCGTATCGTTCAATCGACAAGCGCCATCCAATCTGAAAATCATTTCCACAAGCTTTGCGAATTCCTTCAATCACTTCAATGGTGAATCGTGCCCGGTTTTCTATACTTCCTCCATATTTATCGGTTCGGTCATTCAGGTTTGGTGAGAGAAATTCAGACAAAATCCAACCAAAAGCACCGTGAACAGAAACGCCATCAAAACCAGATAATTGCGCCCTTTTTGCCGCTTCAATAAAACTGTCACGAATTCTTTCCACGTCTTCGGTTGAGATTGCTTTAATATCTTTCAATGTTTTGCTTGATGCAGGAGCCGGAATTCCTCCAAACTCTGGTTTGGCTCGGTGTCCAGCGTGATGAAGCTGTACAGCCGATAAAGCTCCCCCTCCACGAATAGCTGTTGCCATTTTCGTTAATCCAGGTAAATGTTTATCACTGTGAATTCCCAACTGCCGTTCAAATGCAATGGCTCCGGGTTCTACTGTAGATGCGCTGGTTTGGATTAATCAGTAGCCGCCCTTTGCCAATTGTTCCATCCATATTTGGTCGTATTTGGAGGCTGTACCATCAAAATCACTTTGCTGACTGGTCAGGGGAGCCAACATAAAACGGTTTCTCATCGGCGAACCGTGCAGAAAAGTGAGGGGTTTAAATAAATCAGAAACAGACATTTTGTATAAATTTTATGGTTTTACTTATCAATTTTATCTGTTACAAAGTTGGATCTTTACAAGGTCTTTAAAAATGGATTATTTTTACGTTGTAATGGATGTTTCTATAAGATTGGTTTATTAACACACTAGTTATACTTTAAATTAAATTCTTTTAATAATAATATCTACAGATCGAATCTAAAGGATGCAAATTTTACTAAATTATCTAATGAAAATAGTTGTATTTTTATAGAGAGTATGTAAAACTATTTTATATTTTTGTTAATAGATTTTGGAAGTCTGTTTCATTTTTACTGGATTTTCCTGTTTGGCAATGTAACTTTCTTCTATCTAAATAAAAGACATTAACATCTTTATATCTTATTAAATGAATATTATGAAAAACAAATTCACAAGACTTACAGAACAACAGTTGGCCAGCAAATGCAATTTCATTGAAAACTATTTGGCATCTCAAAATGCCGCAAGTGGAGCAATATTTGACTCGAACGCGAATGTTTCCACCAAAAATATTGCAACCATGGAAGCAGAATTGAACAAAGATATCAACATCCAGATCAATCGCAATCTTATTGGTAATAAGATAGAAGAACTCTTTGGAGCAAGCCTTGCCAAAGAATATATAAGACAGTTGGAAGAACATGAAATCTATGTTCATGATGAAACAAGTCTAAAACCATACTGTGTAAGTGTATCCATGTATCCGTTGCTTTTGGACGGATTGACAAAGCTTGGTGGTGAGTCTAAAGCCCCCAAACATTTGGGCAGTTTCTGTGGCTCCTTTGTGAATTTTCTTTTTTCAGTATCTTCACAATTCGCAGGTGCTGTGGCGACCGTGGAATTTCTGCTGTATTTCGATCACTTTGCAAGAAAAGATTTTGGTGAAAATTATATTCAAACACATGCCGAAATGATTGAAAATGAGCTTCAACACGTTGTATACGCTATCAATCAGCCGGCTGCAGCCCGCGGTTACCAGTCCGTTTTCTGGAATATTTCCTTGTACGACAGACCTTACTTCGATTCAATGTTCGGAACATTCTTTTTTCCTGATGGAAGCAAGCCTGATTATTTCTTTTTGGACAGACTTCAGCAATTTTTCATGCAATGGTTCAATAAAGAACGTTGCAAAGCAGTACTCACATTCCCTGTAATTACGGCAGCAATGCTCACTAGGGACAAAAAAGTCTATGATGAGGCCTTTGCAGATTTCTGTTCAAAAGAGTTGAGCGAAGGAAATTCATTCTTCATTTATCAGTCCGAAAACGCTGATTCTCTGGCAAGTTGTTGCAGACTGAGAAACGAAATATCAGACAATACATTCAGCTATTCTTTGGGGGCAGGAGGAGTATCTACAGGAAGCATCAATGTAATCACCATCAATATGAATCGTCTTTATCAGAAAGAAATTCCGTTAGAGACAATGATTGATAATATTCATAAATATCAAGTGGCTTTCAGAAGTCTTATTCAGGATTATAAGAATGCGGGAATGCTTCCGGTATACGATGCGAGTTTCATTTCTCTTGACAAACAGTTCCTTACCATTGGGATCAACGGAATGGTGGAAGCTGCAGAATTTCTGGGCATTGAAATTTCAGATAATGAGCGCTACAAAAACTTCATCAATGAAAATCTTAAACTGATTTTTACGAAAAATAAAGAAGCCAAAGAAAAATATGGATATATGTTCAATACAGAATTTGTTCCTGCCGAAAACCTGGGTGTAAAAAATGCCAAATGGGATAAAGAAGACTGGCTGTACGTTCCGAGAGACTGCTACAATTCTTACTTCTATATTGTTGAAGATGAAAGCCAAAACCTAATCGATAAATTCTTCCTTCACGGAAACGAGTATATACAGTATCTTGACGGAGGCTCTGCTTATCATTGCAATCTTGAAGAATATCCTACCCAGGAAGGTTTTAAAAAACTATTGAATGTGGCTGCGTATACAGGATGTAATTATTTCTGCTTCAATATAAAAGTGACGGTTTGCAATAGTTGCGGTTATATCAACAAAAAAACGATGGATCACTGTACAGAATGTCAGTCTGATGATATTGATTACGCTACACGTGTGATCGGTTATCTGAAAAAAGTCACCAACTTCTCTAAAGATCGCCAGAAAGAAGAAAAAAGAAGATATTACGGGAATGCTGAAGTATGATAGCTATGATATTGTTCTGCAGGAAATTCCTGATGAGGTTTCACTATGTCTTACCATTACAGGCTGTCAATTAGCGTGTGAAGGTTGCCATTCAGAACATCTGTGGAATCCTGAAAACGGAACAGAGCTTACTCATGATATTTTTCGGAATTTAATCACGAAATATAAAAAAACGATTACCTGTGTTCTTTTTATGGGTGGGGAATGGGCAGATTCTGAACTCATTGCTCTGATTTCCATGACAAAAAGAGAAAAGCTAAAAGTCGGTCTTTATACCGGATTGAACGAAAAACAAATGAAAAGGAAACATCCGATTTTACTGGAAAATCTGGATTACTTAAAAACAGGGAAGTGGATCGCAGACTTGGGAGGACTTAACAGCATAAGCACCAATCAGGTATTAAAAGATCTCACCACGGGAAGGATTTTGAATGGCTATTTCCTTAACAATAAATAAATCGAAAAAGTACTGTTTTACAGTACTTTTTTATGGATCTAGATTGGATTTTAGATCTATGATGTAAATCATGTTTGTATTAAATATTTGATTTTCAGTTGAATATGGTGTGTATTCTTCAAAAATTATTTTGAATGAATTAAAATAAGATATTTTTGTCTTATTTTAATATCTGATTACTGTATCTTTGTTACAGAGATTAATTCTGCATGCAACTAAGTGAATGACCATTAAAAACTTATACAGATGTTCAGCATTTTCACAAAGATCAATAAAAAAGCATTTATTAATGCCATCATTGCCACATTAGTGGTCATTGCCGTTACGGTAATAGGATCGGTAAATCTACAGAATTTTGATGCCGCTTTGATCATTTATTTCTTCGGAACGATCAGCATGACTTTCGGAGTTGTCTATCATCATTCGGTATGGAAACAGCGTCCGGCAACACAGAAATACTGGAAGCGTACCTGGGAATTTATTTTCAGTAAAGATTACCCGGTTTATGTAAAAGAAGTGATCCGTTTATCTGTTCGTAACATCATTTTTCAGAAATTCATCGCTCCAAGAGGTAAAACGCGTTGGTTAGGACATTTCCTTTTAGCTACAGGATGTCTAATCTCATTTATGGTCACATTCGGACTTACATTTGGATGGCTGCACTTCACCTTAAAACCAGGAACCATAGATCAGTATGAAACCCATATGATGGGCTTTATTGTGATGACATTTCCTCTCGATACTGCCATAGCCGTTTTCTTTTTCCATATTCTGGTTTGGACCTCGATCATGGTTATCGTGGGTTGTCTCATTATGATGCACAGAAGATTCGTGGATGAAGGTCTTATCGCTACCCAATGGTTTGAAAGAGACTGGCTTCCTTTGATCTTATTGGTAGCTGTTTCTGTGACAGGATTGGGAATTTGGTTTGATTATACCTATCTCGAAGGAAAAATGAGTCAGTTTATGGCTATTACCCATGCCATTACGGTAGCTATGTTCCTTATGTGGATCCCTTTTGGAAAGTTCTTTCACATCTTTCAGCGACCAGCACAAGTGGGAGCAAATATCTATAAAATTGAAGGAAAACGAAGGGGAATGCAGGTTTGTCCGCATACAGGCGACGAATACACCACAAAAATGCATATTGATGACCTGAAGGAAATCACAAAAAAAATGGGCTTTGATTTAGTACGCGAAGATGGCAAAAGCTATTTGGATTACAGCCCCGAAGGAAAAAGAGCAATGCTAGCCAAAGCGCACCTTAAAGCAAGACAAGAATCAGGAAAATATTTTGGTTAAAATAGAATAAAATGGCAAAATTACCCGTATCAGCTGACGAGATCATCAATATATTTGGCCCACATCAACACTATCCTAACAAAGGAACTGTACGATCAAATCCACAAAATCCCGATGCATTGATAAAAACGCATTGTTGTTTTTGCGGTTTGCAGTGTGGAATTCAACTAAAAGTAAAAGACAAAAAAGTTGTTGGCTTTGAACCCTGGAATGATTTTCCGTTCAATGAAGGAAGACTTTGTCCGAAAGGAGTTCAGCGATATATGCAGGACAATCACCCCGATCGTTTGCTTTCACCTTACAAAAGAGTGGATGGAAAAGGTTTTGTTCCGATCGAATGGGATGAAGCGTATGACGTAGTGGTGAAAGAGATTAGAAGAATCCAGGAACAATACGGAAAAAATTCTTTTGCTATGCTTTCCGGGGTATCCCTTACCAACGAGAAAAGCTATATGATAGGGAAATTTGCCCGTGTCGCTCTGAAAACTGCCAACCTTGACTATAATGGCCGCCTTTGTATGGTAAGTGCCGGAGCAGGAAATAAAAAAGCTTTTGGGATGGATAGATCTTCCAACAGTTGGGCTGATCTGGCTCATGCAGAAGTAATCATCATTACTGGAGCCAATGTAAGCGAATGTTTTCCTGTTTTAACACATAAAATCTGGGAAGCCCGCGATAACGGAGCAAAATTAATAGTGATAGATCCGCGTCAGATCCCGATTGCAAGAACTGCAGATATCCATTTGCCAATTAAACCGGGAACAGATTCAGCACTTACCAATACTATGCTGAAAGTTTTAATTGATAACAATTGGCTCGACCATGATTTTATCAATAATCACACTTCAGGATTTGAAGAAGCTGCCGAAGCCGTGAAAGACTGTACTCTGGAATGGGGAGAAGAAGTAACCGGTGTTCCTGCAGAACTGATCTACAAAGCTGCAGAAATGTGGGGAAAAGCTAAAACCAGTTTTTTGATGCATGCCCGTGGGATAGAACATCACTCTAAAGGTGTTCAGAATGTTTCCAGCTGTATCAATCTGGTGTTGGCAACCGGAAGGATCGGGAAACCGTATTGCGGTTACGGAACGATTACAGGACAGGGAAATGGGCAGGGCGGAAGAGAGCATGGTCATAAATGTGATCAGCTTCCCGGAAACAGAGACATTGAAAATCCAGAACACAGAAGATTTGTTGCTGATATTTGGGGCATCAAAGAAGAAGATATGCCGGGAAAAGGCCTGAGTGCTTATGAGATCATTGAAGCCATCAATCGTGGAGAGATCAAAGGTTTATTATCGATATGTTTCAATCCATTGGTTTCCTTACCGAATAACAATAACGTTCGTGCAGCACTGGAAAAACTGGAATTCTATGCAGGAATCGATTTCTTTTTATCAGAAACCTTACGTCACGCCAATATAATTCTTGCAGGCTCCTTGCAGGAAGAAGAAGAAGGAACCACTACATCGGCAGAAGGAAGAGTGATTAGAATTAGAGCTGTGGTAGATCCTCCGGGAAAAGCTAAGCGTGACAGCGAAATCATTATGGAACTGGCACGAAGATTAGGTGAAGGCGATAAATTCAGCTATAAAAACAGCGAAGAAACCTTCAATGAACTTAGAAGAGCTTCCAAAGGCAGTGCGGCAGACTATTACGGAATCACGTATGGAAGAATAGAAAGAAATCTGGGGATTTTCTGGCCTTGCCCTAGTGAAGAACATCCCGGAACTCCAAGACTTTGGGAAGATAGACAATTCAATACAAATGATAAAAAAGCACATTTTAATCCGACTCCATACAAAAAACCAATGGAGGAGCCGGATGAAGAATATCCGATTGTATTGACAACAGGAAGAGTAGTAAGTCAGTATTTAAGTGGTTCACAGACAAGAAGAATTGGAAAGCTGGTAGATATTTATCCAGAACCATTACTTGAGATCCATCCTAAATTGGCTGCACAATATGGCATTCAGGAAAATGACCTGATCAAAGTGTCTACCCGAAGAGGAAGTGCCTTGTTCCCTGCAAATGTGGTGGAAACAATCAGGGAAGATACTGTTTTCATCCCCTATCACTGGGGCGGTGTGAATTCTGTCAATCAGTTGACCATTGATGCTTTAGATCCTGTTTCAAAGATACCGGAATTTAAAGTTTGTGCCTGCAAATTGGAGAAAACAGGGCGTAAAAAAGGAGAAAATTCAAAAGAATTGGCTAACCAAAGTAGAGATATTCAATATTAAATTTTAAAAAGATTATGGCGGAACAGTTTGAAAAATTTAATGATATGGAATTCTTCGTTGATATGCAGCGCTGCATCGGCTGTCACTCGTGTGAGATGGCTTGTGCAGAATGTGAGACTAACGGAGAAACCTCGATGATTCATATTCATTATGTAGACAGGGCAGAAACTGTTCAGACCACCGTGCAGGTGTGTATGCATTGTGAAGATCCCATTTGTGCGAATGTATGTCCCGCAGATGCTATTACAAAAGATGAATATGGTATTGTGCATACCGCAGATACATCAAAATGTATCGGATGTGCGAATTGTGTTATTGGTTGTCCGTTCGGAGTTCCGCAGATTCCGGATCAAAGTGCGATGCTAATGATGAAGTGCAATATGTGCTACGACAGGACCAGTACGGGTCTTAAACCTATGTGTGCAACAGTTTGTCCCAGTGGGGCCTTAACCTTTGATACCAGAGAGAATGTAGCGAAGAAAAGACCGAACAGCACACCTGTGAACCGCTTTATTTTCGGGAAAGAAGTCGTAAATACAAAAGTAAATATAATGATGCCGAAAGGCAGCGAAGAATTAAAAGTTTTTTAATCATACTAACATGTCAGAAAATCATAAAAAAATCCCCGCCTGGAAAGCCGATTTTCCTATTAAAAAACGTGAGGCAGCATATGTTTCCAGAAAAGAATTCATCAAACTGATCACTTTTTTCTCAGGCACTTTGGCATTTGCCAATGTAGCCGTTCCATTGTTTAATTTTTTCAGAAAAGAGAAAGAAATAAAACCCTATTTTATAGGATTAACGACCGATCTACAGGTGGGAGGAATGAGAACGTTCTATATCAATGAAGATCATCGTAATCCCTATATGCTTATCCGTCTCGCAGAAGATACATGGAAAGTTTTTGAACAAAAATGTACCCATTTGTCATGTTCTGTGCTATACAATCATAATGAACAGCTGATCGAATGCCCTTGTCACCACGGGTTTTTCAATCCGGATGACGGATCTGTTATTCAGGGACCGCCACCGAGACCGCTTCCGCAGTTAAAGGTCGTGATCAAAGAGGATAAAATATATGTGACGGATTTTGAAAAAGAAACCGAAGAAAGCCACGGATAAGTTCAACACAAAAAATTACCGAGATGTCAGTACGAAAGAAACCTATTAAAAAAGTAACATTCAGAATCAATGAAATGCTTGTTGCCATTATCAGCGTCTATATTCTGCTGGTAAGTCTGCAAATGTGGCTTTTGTTTGGAACGATCAACAAGGCTTTGGATAAAGAAAACCTGGACTTTGCAGCCTATTCGGCAATTGGATCAGTGGTTATATTTCTGTGTACACTTTTCTTTTTGAGATATGTACCGGATATTCCTACAGGACAGATTAAAAAATCAGAAGAGGAGAATGACAATGCCTATTGATTTGCTTGATTCTTTTGGCAGAAAACACGATTACTTGAGGCTTTCCATTACGGACAACTGTAATTTCAGATGTCTATACTGTATGCCCGATGAACCGTTCAAAAGTACATCATCCGTAGAACTGATGAGCAGCCGCGAAATTTTCGAAATTGCAAGGGTTTTTGTTCATCATTATGGGATTAACAAGATCAGAATCACAGGGGGAGAACCTTTGGTAAGACATGATTTTGAAAATATCATCCGACAGATTTCCAAGTTAAATGTCAATACAGGAGTTACAACCAATGGGGTTTTGCTTCATAAGTATTTTGATGCGCTGGAAGAATGTAACGTTAAAAATCTCAATATCAGTATTGATTCTCTGGATCGCGAAAAGTTTAAATACATTACCAAAAGAGACCTGTTTCAACCCGTTTGGGACAATATCAAAGAAAGCATCAGAAGAGGGTTTAATGTAAAACTGAATATGGTGGTAATGCGGGGTTTCAATGATGATGAGATCCCGGAATTCATTGCCTTATCCCATCATTATCCGATAGAGTTGAGGTTTATAGAATTTATGCCATTCACCGGAAATTCTTGGGAAAAAGCAAAAGTGATTCCGGTCGCGGAAATGCTTGATTTGGTTTCACAGCACTTTACGTTTGAAAAAATAACGGATCAGAAAAATGATACATCCAGAAAATACCGGATTAGTGAAGAAAGCAAAGGAGTTTTCGGACTGATCTCTACCATGAGCAATGCTTTCTGTGCTGGCTGTAACCGAATCAGGATCACTTCAGATGGGAAAATGAAAAACTGTCTTTTCGGAGCGGATGAATTTGATTTGCTGAAGGCTTTCAGAAACGAAGAAGACCTTCTGGAACTGATTCAATTAGGCATCACCAGAAAGCATAAAGAGAAAGGTGGACAGTTTTCTGAAATGGGAAGTGTAAAAAATCAATCAATTGTTAATCGGAGTATGATAAAAATCGGCGGGTAGTTTTATATTTGGAAAAAAATAAAAACAAAAATTAATAATAACTAAAAAACTGTAATCATTTTAAACACTAATAAATCAAACCGTGAGAAAATTTTTAAAATTCATTTGGGTGGTAGCGATGACCTACCCAATGTTGCAATGCAGTAAACCTGAAGCAGCAAAACCTGAAGTGCAAAGTATGGCTCATATTTCAGAAAACATTTCGGAAAAAGAAAATCATAAGCACGATGATGATGACTGGATCTATGTAAACAAAGAGATAACCGTAATGGGAGATGTCGTTAAGCCCTTGACACTCACTGTAGATTCTTTGAAAAAAATGAATGTAAAGGAAATTAAAGATTTTGATATTGTCTGTCAGTCGGGGATATCCAAAAGTCATATAGAATCTACTAAAGGTGTTCTGCTTACAGAAATTGTGGAAAAGGCAAAAATTGCACAGAAGGATCACACAGACAGGAATTTCTACATTGTTGCAAGAGCTTCAGATGATTACAAAGCTACCTTTTCATGGGCAGAATTGTTCAATAACCCTACTGGAGATAAAGTGTATGTAGTATTTGAACAGAACGGAAACCCCCTGAAAGAAAAAGGCGAAATGATCCTCGTGAGTCTGTCTGATACCAAAACGGGTCCTCGTCACGTAAAATGGCTGAAAAGCATAGAAGTAACAAGAGTGCAATAGCAAGGCATGATCAGAATGAATCAATACATAAGTGTTTCTGAAGCCAGAGAAATCATAGAGAACCATATTTTCCCGACAGAGAATATGATATTGCCTCTGTTGGAAGCTTTGGGTTTTTATACGGCAGAACCTATCATGGCGACCTTAGATGTGCCGTCTTTCGATAATTCTGCGATGGATGGGTATGGATTTCGTTTTGATGATTTGAAAGATTCTACCAAATTAAAAGTTACCAATACAATTCCTGCAGGAATTTCAACAAATGACCCTATTTTAGGTAAAGGAGAAGCTGTACGGATCTTTACTGGGGCAAAGGTTCCGGAAAGTATAGATACTGTGGTGATGCAGGAAAAAGTAGTCCGCAACGGAGATTATATCCAATGTAATACAGATGAAATTAAAAAAGGGGACCATATCCGTCTCAAAGCTTCACAAACCGAGAAAGGAACTGTGATTGTGGAAAAGAACACATTTATCAATCATTCAGTGATCGGATTTCTGGCAGGATTTGGAATAGAAAAAGTTAAGGTTTATAAACGGTTAAAGATCGGTCTTGTTTTTACCGGCAATGAACTGGTGGAAGTTGGGAAAACTTTATCCGATGGAGAAATTTACAATTCCAATACATACACTTTACAGGCTGCTTTAGCGGAGATCAATCATCAATTTTCCTTCATAAAACATGCCGAAGACAGACAAGAAACAACTTTTTCTGCGATTAAAGAAGCCTTTGAAAATGCAGATATTGTACTGATTACAGGCGGAATTTCCGTGGGAGATTATGATTATGTAAAACCTGCTCTGGAAAAACTGGGTGTTACGGAATTGTTTTATAAAGTAAGACAAAAGCCAGGAAAACCTTTATTCTTCGGGAAATTTAACGAAAAATTTGTTTTTGCGTTACCGGGAAATCCAGCATCTGTATTTTCCTGTTACCATCAGTATGTAAAACCGTTTGTACTGGGATGTTTCGGAAGAAAGAACCTTAATGAAAGTCAGGATGTGGCGGTTTCAGAATCTTTCGTAATGAAAAAAAGCAGTGAGCAGACACAGTTTTTAAAAGCTTGGTATTCCCAGGGAAAAGTGCATATCCTCAATGGTCAGGAATCATACAAAATGAATTCTGTGGCACAGGCAAACTGTCTGGTTGAATTTCCTGAAAATATAACCAAAATAAATCCTGGTGAAAAAATAAAGATCTGGAGGATTTGAAAATGATCAGAAATGAAAGCAGTTGTTTTAGCGGGTGGTAAAAGTTCCCGAATGGGACAGGATAAAGCCCTCATGAAGATGAGTGGAAAAACGATGATACAACATGTTGTGGATAATTTGGCGAAAGTATTCGATGAGGTTTTTATTTCCGGAAACCGTTCAGGTGATCCTGTTCCAATGAATGTGATTAAGGATCGATATGAGCAAAAAGGTCCTATGGAAGGAATTCGGTCTGCTTTAGAGCACTGTCAGGAAGATATTTTCGTATGTAGCTGCGATATGCCTTTTGTTTCTACGGAATTGATGAAAGATATTCTTCAAAGAAGAGCAGAAAATAAGATCAGTATCGCGGAATGTGAAGGTAAAGTATATCCGGTTTTAGGCATTTATCCTTATGTGGTTCTTGATGTTTTAGCAAATTCAATTAAGAATGACCGCCTGAGAATGACCCGATTTCTGGAACAGCAAGATGCTCATTATATTCAGTATGATGAATCCTTTAGACCACAGTTTTTGAATATCAATACACCGGAAAGCTTTTGGGAGGCAGAACGTATGATAAATAAATTAGAATTACTTAAAATCAGGACAGATGAAACTTAAAATATTTGGCAAACTCACAGACATCTTTAAAGTAGAAGAATATGATCTTCCATTGCACAATACAGCCAGTGTTGCTGAACTCAGATCGCAATTGTTCGAAAAATTTCCTGAATTGGGGAAAACTACTTTTTTAGTCGTTGTGAATGGAGTGAAAGCAGAAAACCAGCACTTGATTTCAGGTGAAGCAGAAATTGCATTATTACCTCCCTACTCAGGAGGTTAAAAAAATACATTACCATGAATATAAACAGATATAGCAGACAGATTATACTTCCGAATTTTGGGGTTGAAGCACAGGAAAAGCTTGCCCGTTCATCAGTTTTAGTGGTTGGAGCAGGCGGATTGGGATGCCCTGTTCTCCAGATTTTGGTCTCTTCAGGAATCGGAGTGATAGGAATAGCAGATTCTGATAAAGTAGATCTGCACAATCTTCACCGTCAGCTTTTATATGACGAGCAAGATGTGGGAACTCCAAAAGTCGTTGCAGCCTTCGAACATTTGAATACCATGAATTCTGAAACCGAAATAGTCGCTTTTCAGGAGTTGGTCACCACACAAAATGTTCTATCATTGATCCATAATTTTGATGTGATCGTAGATTGTACCGATAATTTTACGACAAGATACTTATTGAATGATGCCTGTTTTCTTTTGAAAAAACCTTTGGTGTATGCTTCTATCTTCAGATATGAAGGTCAAGTGGCGGTTTTCAATGTTGAAAAAGTAAATTCGGTGACACAATACCGGGATCTTTTTCCGATACCGCCAAATCCTAATGAAGTTCCGAACTGTAATGAAGCAGGAGTTTTGCCGTCCCATTCATCCGTTATTGGTACTTTTCAGGCTAATGAAGTCATCAAATTGCTGATCGGCTCAGATGAGGTTTTGGTACATGAGTTACTGATCTTTAATACCAAAAATTACCAGTCTCTGAAAATGACTTTTACTGAAAATAAAGAAAGATCAGGACCGAAAACCATAGAGGAATTCAAAAATTTCAATTATGATGTATTCTGTAATATCCATAAAGGTGATGACATCAGCTCGCATTCAGCTTTAGAAGAATTTCTGAATCAGAAAAACAGTGTTCTTATTGATGTAAGAGAAACTGAAGAACAACCGAGATTGAAAGCTTTAAACGCTCTGGAAATTCCATTGGCATCACTTGAACAACATTTACAATCATTAAAATCCTATCAAAACATCTGTTTCATTTGCGCCTCAGGAATCCGAAGCAAAAAAGCGGTGGAGATCACAAAAACTTATTTTCCGGAAAAAGAGATCAGGCATTTTCCGACCGGAGCAAAATCAGTTTATCATGAAAAAAATTAAGAATATATTTATAGAAGGTCCTATTGATCCTGCATTCGTTGCCGAAAGTATTGCTAAACACACGGTAAAAACAAGTATTGGTGGTCATAGCATATTCCTGGGTCAGGTTCGGGAAGACAAAATCAATGATAAGAAAGTTGAATCTATAGAATTCACAGCTTATCAGGAGATGGCAGTGGAAAAAGCCCATGAAATCCGTGAAGAGATCATAACCAAATACGGACTTACCTGCACTCACATCTATCATTCATTGGGAAACATCAAAGTGGGGGAGATCTGTCTTTTTGTGTTTACTTCAGCTCCACATCGTAAGGAAGCCATCAATGCATGTGACGAAATGGTGGACAGGATCAAAAAGGAAGTTCCGTTGTGGGGAAAAGAAATTTTGGAGGATAAATCTCACTCCTGGAAAGAAAATAAACAATAAAGTATGGTTAATATCACACATAAAACAAATACACTCAGGAAAGCTATTGCAGAAGCCGTTGTCAGCGTCAGTTCACAGGTGACGATCGATGCTATTGTGAATCAAAAAGTTCCGAAAGGAAATGTTTTTGAAATGTCCAAAACAGCAGGCTTATTCGCAGCCAAAAAAACGAGTGATGTTATTCCGGACTGTCATCCGCTTCCTATAGAATATACCTCTATTCAGTTTGAGATCATGGATTTGGATATTCATATCACTTCAGAAATTCATACGATCTATAAAACCGGGGTAGAAGTGGAGGCGATGCATTCCGCTTCAATCGTTGCCCTTACCATGTATGATATGCTGAAACCGATCGATAAAAACATTGAGATCAAAAACATCAGGCTGCTTGAGAAAAAAGGCGGAAAATCCGATATCAAAGATTCCGGTGAAGGGATCATAGCATCTGTAATTGTGTGTTCGGACAGTATTTTTGAAGGTAAAAAAGAAGATAAAGCAGGAAAAGCCATTATTTCATCCCTTGAGAAAAATAAGGTAAACATTAATGATTATGTGGTTATTCCTGATGAAATTGCTGAGATCCAGAGCAAGATCAGGCTGTATGCAGAAGACGGAATCTCGTTGGTAATGATTACAGGCGGAACCGGGCTTTCGAAACGAGATGTCACTCCCGAAGCTGTTCGTCCGTTGTTGGACAGAGAAATTCCCGGAGTTGCCGAAGCGATCAGAAATTATGGTCAGCAAAGAACTCCTTATTCGATGTTATCGAGAAGTCTTGCCGGGATGATCGGTGATACTCTGGTGATCGCACTTCCAGGCTCAACAAAAGGAGCCGAAGAGTCGATGGATTCTATATTCCCGGGGATTCTGCACATCTATAAAATACTGAACGGCGGAAAGCATTAAAGATTGCTGATAAAAATCAGTATAATAAAAGATAAAAAACTCTTTTAATTGAAGTTGAAATCTTACCTTTGTTCTATAAAAGATAAAAAGGTATTAATATTCTATTAAAACTAAAATGGATAAAAATCAATTAAAAGCAGGACATCCCGTTCACACTTATCTGGTGGAAGAGGAGCTGATCGATACATTACTGGAAGAATTGCTTCAAACAGATCCGAAGGAAGAATTTCAGAAATTTTATAACCTTTTCAACCACTTGTCAACCGTTGAGAGGAGATTTGAGCGAAAAGAAAATCAACTGTTTCCTTTTCTGGAGCAAAAAAGGTGGACCGGACCTTCCAGAAATATGTGGTCTTTCCATGATACGATCCGGGATATTTTCAGGATCATCAGAAAAAATATTGAAGAAAAAGATCTGGATTCCGCAAAACAAAACATAGAATATGCGGGTCAGAACTTAAGAAATCTGATGCAGGTGGAAAAAATGGTTCTCTTCCCGAATGCAATGGAGATCCTTACCGATGAAGAATGGATAAAAATGAGAGAAGGCGAAGATGAAATCGGCTGGATGCTGAGTCAGCCACCCGCAAAATATCCGGAAGAAGAGCAGTATGTACATCCTTCCGAAGATAAAACCATAAGAACCGATGTTAGTTTTGATGAAAATGCATCACACTTTGATGAAGGATATATGACAGTGGAACAGGTGAATCTTTTATTCAGAACATTGCCGCTGGATCTTACCTATGTGGATGAAAACGACAGAGTGATTTTCTATAACCGTGGAGACATTCGTGTTTTCCCGAGAAGTGCAGGAATTATCGGAAGAGAAGTGCGTTTTTGCCATCCTCCGAAAAGTGTGGATACCGTTCTGAAAATATTGGAAGCTTTCAGAAAAGGAGAGCAAAATGAAGCATCGTTCTGGTTCAATTATCGTGACAAGCTAATCTATGTACGATATTTTGCCGTAAGAGACGCACAGAAGAACTATCGAGGGGTTATCGAAATGTCTCAGGATATTTCGGGGATCAAAAAGATCGAGGGAGAAAGAAGACTTTTGGAATGGGAGTGATAATTATCATGAAAAATAAAATACCAAAAACTCTTTTATATAAATTCGAATATATATCTTTGTAATATAAAAATAACAAATGTTTTCTAAAACCTGTGAATACGCCATTCGTGCACTGATCTTCATCGCGCAGAAGTCCAAGGACGGAAGCAGAGTAGGGATCAAAGATATTTCATCAGGAATAGATTCCCCGGAGTATTTCATTGCCAAAATACTACAGGAACTCAGCAGAAAAGGTTTTGTACAATCTGCAAAAGGACCCAACGGTGGTTTTTATATGGATGAAAATAACTTCGAGCAATCTATAGCAGATATTGTAAGAGAGATAGACGGAGACAAACTTTTTTCAGGTTGTGGTTTAGGACTCAGAGAATGCTCGGAAGATCATCCTTGTCCTATCCATAATGATTTCAAACATATCCGTAAAGAAATAAGAGATATGCTGGAAAACTCCAAGATCAGAATGTTTGTCAAGAACTTAGATTTGAAACTGACTTTTTTAAAAAAATAAAATATTTATCAGAATCAATTAAAATCAAGTTTTAAGCAGTGACAAATAAAACACTAAAAGGTATTTATATCTTGTTAAATTGAATAAAATTATTTTAAGCCAAAAAACGTAAACCAATCAAAATGAAAAAATCCATCTTCATCACTGCCGTTTTGTCTGCGTTCATCAGTATGAATTCATGCAAACAAAATCCATCCGCTGCCACAGATAAAACAGCGGATGCCGAAAAAATAGCTACAGACGGTTCATCAGAAGAACAAAAACTGGTTGCTCCGCCTTATGTACCTGCTCCTGTAGGAGAGAGAGCTGCCAAAAAAGTCATTGTAAGACTGGAAATTATTGAAAAAGTCGGTGAATTGGCAGATGGAACGCAATATAACTTCTGGACATTCAACGGAACAGTTCCCGGTAGTTTTATCCGCGCAAGAGTAGGAGATGAGATCGAGCTTCACCTTAAAAACAATGAAAACAGCAATTTTCCTCATAACATAGACCTTCATGCCGTGAACGGTCCCGGAGGAGGAGCAGAAGCCACATTTGTAGCACCAGGAACAGAGAAAGTATTCAATTTTAAAGCCTTAAATCCCGGACTGTATGTCTATCATTGTGCAACAGCACCTGTAGGAATGCATATCGCCAACGGAATGTACGGTTTGATCCTTATCGAACCGGAAGGAGGTTTACCGAAAGTAGACAAGGAGTTTTACATCATGCAAGGAGATTTCTACACCAAAGGAAAATTCGGGGATAAAGGATTACAGGAATTTGATATGGACAAAGCCATTGCAGAACATCCTGAATATGTAGTGTTCAACGGACATACAGGTGCTTTGCTAGGTAAAGGGGAACTTCAGGCTAAAGTTGGAGAAACAGTTCGTTTTTATGTAGGAAACGGAGGACCCAACCTTACCTCTTCTTTCCACGTTATCGGTGAGATCTTTGACAAAGTATACATAGAAGGAGGAAGCAAGATCAATGAAGATGTACAAACTACTTTGATTCCACCGGGAGGAGCTACAATCGTAGAATTTAAAGCAACCGTTCCGGGAGAATATGTGATCGTAGACCATGCCATTTTCAGAGCATTCAATAAAGGAGCTTTGGGAAAAATAAAAGTGACGGGTCCTGAAAATCCGGCCATTTATAAGAAAAATTAAATTAAAGTAAATATATAGTTGAAAGGGTGTTATTACTTAGGTCTCATTGGGGATTATAAAAAGGGAAATCATGAAAGGTGTATTAGTAATATTTTTTATAATTGTTATCAGTCAGGTTTCCTGTTCCGGTCACCGCGATGTTTCTGATACGAAGCCCCACGTTCAACACCATCCGAACAAAGTCTCCAGCTCAAAAAAAATGGTAAAAATAGATGGGGGAACGTATAAAGCCTTTATTGGTAAAGATTCAGGGAGAATCGTAAAAGTTAAAACATTTTATCTTGACGAAAGTCCTATTACCAATGGAGAATATCTCGAATTCCTGAAGAAAAATCCCCAATGGGCCAAAAGTAAGATCCTAAGACTATATGCAGATACAACCTATCTGAAAAACTGGAAGAGCGATTTTGAAATTCCTGAAAACTTAGGTCCGGAAACGCCTGTCACCAATGTTTCCTGGTATGCCGCAAAAGCGTATGCCGAAAGTGTAGGGAAAAGACTTCCGACAATAGATGAATGGGAATATACAGCACTTGCGGACAGAGATTCCAAAGATGCTTCCCAAAAGCCGGAGTTTACAGAATTTATATTGAAATCCTATCAGAAAAAAGAAAAAAGCAAACAGCCTGTAAAGCATTCACAACCTAATTATTACGGTGTTTATGATATGTACGGAATGGTGTGGGAATGGACCTATGATTTCAATTCGGTGATGATGAGCGGGGAATCCAGAAAAGATAATACCACCAACGAATCTATGTTCTGTGCAGGCGCGGCAGTTACATCAGCGGATCTCAGAAATTATGCGGCATTTGTCCGGTATGCACTCAGAGGAAGCTTGAAAGCCGATTACTGTCTCAACAACCTTGGATTTAGATGTGCGAAAGATTAATTAAAGTTTAAATAAAATGAAAAGTCTATTATATTTTTTGTTGGCACTGGTTTTATTCTCCTGCAGCAAAAAAAACGAACCTTTGAAACCTGATTCCATATACAATCTGGCTTCTGAATGGGAAAAACAGGACGGAAGTAAAATAACCTTCTCCGACTTCCAGGGAAAAGTAATTGTTACCACCATGATCTTTACCTCATGCAAAACGGCTTGCCCCAGACTGGCTGATGAAATGAGAAACATTTCTAAAATGGTAGGAAAAGTAGACAGTGATGACATCCAATATGTTTTGATCTCTATCGATCCTGAAACAGACACGCCGGAAGTTATGAAAGCCTATATGGAAATCAATAAATTTAAGGATGATGAATGGACTTTCATCCGAAGTACAGAAGCAGAAACAAGGGAATTGGCTAATATCATGGCTGTGAAGTATAAAGAAATTTCACCGATAGAATTTTCTCACTCCAATATCATCAGTGTCTATTCTAAAGAAGGAATACTCGCTTTCCAGAAAGAGGGCTTAGGAAATGATAATGAAGCCCTTGTAAAAGAAATCAAAAAACAATTAGAATTATAATCCGAAAAGTATTTAACAATGAAAAAATTATTATTAGCAGCATTACTGTTATCACTTAGCATCACCGCTTGTTCAGACAAAAAAGAAACAGTAGCAACAGATACAACAAACGCTACAGAATCCAATATAATGCTTGATGAACCTAAACCGGCAGACTCTTCAGAGATTACATCCACAGCTGCAGCAAGCGGTCCTGAAGCTGAAATTGCAGAAGGAAAATCATTGGTGGAAGGTACAGACTGCCTTGGTTGTCATAAGCTAGACTCAAAGTTAGTAGGTCCTGCTTATCAGGAAGTGGCTGCTAAATATACAGAAGCAGATATTGATCGGCTTGCACAGAAAATCATTGACGGAGGTAAAGGCGTTTGGGGAGATATTCCTATGACACCACATGCCGGAATGAGTAAAGAAAATGCACAGAAAATGGTAAAATATATTCTTTCATTAAAAAAATCATAAGAATATAAATCCTTAAAAAAAACAAAAAAATTTTAAAACAATAAAAGATAAAAAAGTATTAAATTATGAATATAAAGACAGATTTTATAGGCGAAATAGTGGCGGAAGATTTTAGAACTGCTGCAATATTCAAAAAGTACGGAATCGATTTCTGCTGCAAAGGAGGCAGAACCATCGAAGAAGCCTGCGAAAACAGAAAGATCGATACAGAACCCATCTACGAAGAAATAGAAAACCTTTCAAAAAGAGATGACAATTCTATTGATTTCAACAGTTGGCCATTAGATTTACTCGCAGATTATGTAGAGAAGACACATCACCGCTACGTGGAAGAGAAAACACCTGTTCTTCAGGCATTTTTAGACAAGCTTTGTAAGGTACATGGTGGAAGTCATCCCGAACTGTTTGAGATCAGAGAGCTGTTTGATGCTTCTGCACAGGATCTGGGAGCACACATGAAGAAAGAAGAACTTATGCTTTTCCCATTCATTAAAAACATGGTTAAAGCACAGATTGACGGAAGTGCAATTCCACAGCCGCCATTCGGAACAGTGGAAAATCCGGTGAACATGATGAAGCATGAACACACCGTAGAAGGGGAAAGACTGAGAAAGATTGCAGAACTTACTGATGAATACACTCCTCCGGCTGATGCCTGCAACACATATAGAGTAACTTTCTCAATGCTTCAGGATTTTGAAAATGATCTTCACAAGCACATTCATCTGGAAAATAACATCCTTTTCCCGAAAGCAATTAAACTGGAAAAAGAATTTCAGTAAAGTACAACATTAAAAATTGAGTATATGACACCTAAAAAATTATGGATCTGGCTCACGGCGGTCATTCTGGGTTCCTTTGCGGTACTTATTTTCTATGGCGTGGAGATCTACAGAAAGATTCCGCCGGTTCCCGACAAAATTGTAACTACAGATGGTACCATTATAGCAACCGGACAGGACATCAAAGACGGACAAAATGTTTGGCAATCTATCGGGGGACAGACCGTTGGAAGTATATGGGGACACGGAGCATACATCGCGCCTGACTGGAGTGCCGACTATCTTCACCGCGAATCACTTCTTCTTCTGGAAGAACTGGCTAAAAAAGATGGAAAAGTTTATAAAGATTTATCCGACGATGAACAGGCGAAATACAAGGTTCTTCTGAAAAAAGAAATCCGCAAAAATACGTTGGACGAAGCCACAAACACCATTGTGATCAGTCCGGAACGTGCTAAAGTACAGGCAGAACTGGCTAAGTATTATGCAAAAATATTCATGGATGATCCGGAAATGGCAAAGCTGAGAGATCAATACGCTATTCCGAAAAATACAGTGAAGACTCCCGAAAGAATGGCAAAAATGAATGCCTTCTTCTCATGGGCAGCGTGGGTTTGTATCACAGATCGTCCCGGCGATGAGGTTTCATATACCAATAACTGGCCTCATGATGAGATGATCGGTAATATTCCGCCGCCTTCATTGCACTTATGGTCAGGTTTCAGTGTCCTGATGCTGTTGGGTTGTGTAGGTTTACTTGTATTTTATCATGCCCGTCATAAAGAAGAAGAACTCAGCGAGAAACTTCCGTTGGAAGATCCTTTAAGAAATATGAAGCCAACTCCTTCCATGAGGGCTACGTTAAAATATATCTGGGTTGTTGCTCTTCTGATCCTGGTTCAGATGCTTGCAGGGGTAGTTACCGCACATTACGGGGTAGAAGGAAGTGCTTTCTATGGATTTCCGCTGGATGAGATCCTGCCACAATCCATTTCCCGAAGCTGGCATGTTCAGCTGGCTATTTTCTGGATTGCAACCTCATGGTTGGCAACAGGATTATATATTGCACCTGCCGTTTCAGGATACGAACCAAAATATCAGGTACTTGGGGTGAATGTTTTATTCGGGGCATTGCTGATCGTGGTTTTAGGTTCATTGGCAGGACAATGGTTCGGAGTAATGCAGAAATTAGGTTATGTTGATAATTTCCTTTGGGGACATTCCGGATACGAATATGTAGAATTGGGTAGAGTATGGCAGATTTTACTATTGGTTGGGCTTATTTTGTGGTTGGTATTGATGATCAGAGCCTTATTACCTGCCTTGAAGAAAAAAGATGCCAACAGACATTTACTACTTTTATTCACGCTTTCTGCAGTAGCGATCGCATTGTTCTATGGAGCAGGATTAATGTACGGAAGACAAACACACATGGCAATTGCCGAATATTGGAGATGGTGGGTCGTACACCTTTGGGTAGAAGGTTTCTTTGAAGTATTTGCAACCGTTGTAGCAGCATTCTTATTTACAAGATTGGGATTATTAGGATTAAAATCCGCTACCAATGCCGTATTGTTCTCTACCATTATTTTCCTTGCAGGGGGTATCTTAGGAACATTCCACCACTTGTATTTCAGTGCTACACCTACCGCAGTATTGGCTTTAGGAGCTACATTCAGTGCATTGGAAATTGTTCCGTTGGTATTGATTGGGTTTGAAGCATGGCAGAATTATAAGATCAGTAAATCCACAAAATGGATCAGAGCTTACAAATGGCCGATCTACTGCTTCATTGCTATGTGTTTCTGGAATTTCTTAGGAGCAGGGATCTTTGGATTTGCGATTAATCCGCCGATTGCGCTATACTATATTCAGGGCTTGAATACAACAGCTGTACATGGTCATGCTGCATTATTCGGAGTGTACGGAATTTTAGGAATCGGATTGATGATGTTTGTATTGCGTGGATTGTATCCGGACAGGCACTGGAATGATAAACTCATTGGATGGGCATTCTGGCTTACCAACATCGGCTTATTGGTCATGGTTACCATCAGTTTACTTCCTATCGGCATCATGCAGTCTGTTGCATCTATTAAAGAAGGATATTGGTATGCCCGTTCCGCAGAATTCATGCAAACCGATATGATGCATACCTTACGCTGGCTGCGCGTTCCCGGGGATGTGTTGCTTGCTGTGGGAGAACTGTTGATCGTCATTTTCATTATCGGACTTAAAACAGGATGGTCATTAAAAGAAAAGAGATAATATAATCAACTTGAGCTGCTGCTGAAAGGCGGCAGTTCTTTTTAAAATTTGAAGATATGAAAAGGAATGAAAATTTAGTACCACTATCAAGAGATCATCATTTCGGATTGTTGTGCAGCTGGAAGATCCGTGAAGGGGTTAGAAAGAATATTACTTACGACAGGATCAAAAAATATATCAACTATTTTTGGCAGGAAAGCCTGAGCAAACATTTTGAAATAGAGGATACCGTATTGCCGGAACCGGAAAATGAAAGCCTTCAGTTTCAGATGCAGAAAGAACATTCTGAAATAAGAAAGCTGATTAATACTGTGAATCAATCTCAGAATCCCAGACTTTTAGAAGATTTTGCAGATGCTTTGAGCGGGCATATACGTTTTGAAGAACGAATGTATTTTCCACATCTGGAAAACCATTTATCAGATGATGAAATGACGGAAATAGGAAACAAACTGAGCCTTATCCATCAGAAAGAGCAGGACAACTATCCGGATCAGTTCTGGAAATGATTTTTATCATTAATTTTAAACAGTATGACTACTTATAAACAGGCAGGAATAGGCGAGTACCTCTATTTGGCAATGGGGATCTGCAACGGCCATAAAGTGGTGATGGGAGTAGGGTATACCTACGAATATGCTGATAAAAAGGCAAAAGAGTTTGAATTGGCAAGCAAACGATTGGTAAAATATGTTGACATTTCTGTGATAAAAACAGGAGAAAAAGAAAAATGCATGACCCTGAAAAAACTGGATTAATCTTCATTTTTCACGAAATGTTATTTGAATAATTCAACTTATACCCTTATCTTTGAAAAGAGATAAGAAAGTCTTATTATAAATCTTTCTTTTCGTGCTACTTATGGACAGATTGATTCGATTCGGACATTTATTTTTTACCATTTTCACTTTGTTACTTTTTTTTGGCTGTAAAAAAGAATCTGGCCATCAGAAAAATAGCACACAAAATTCATTTGTTTCTGTTGCAGCAGCGGCTAACCTCAGAGATGTTCTGGAAGAATTAAAAAAACTTTATATAACGGAAAATCCCGGTAAAAAAATAGAACTTACCTTCGGATCTTCAGGATTATTGACTCAGCAGATCGTCAATGGAGCACCCTTTGATCTCTTTCTCTCCGCAGATTCCTCTTTCATAGAGAAAATTAAAAACGAAAACAGGAATTTCGGTAAAGCCGAAATATATGCATTAGGAAAAGTAGCGATGTGGAGCTCGGCATTTGATCTTTCAGAAGGTTTGCAAACATCATTGAACCCCGAAATAAAAAAAATCGCAATTGCTGATCCTGAATTGGCTCCATATGGGAAAAATACCGTTCAGGCTTTGAAAAATACAGGAATCTATCCAAAGATCGAACACAAAATAGTCTGGGCGGAAAACATTGGTCAGGCTGCACAATTTGCCGCTACAGGGAATGCTGATCTCGCTTTTATAGCCCTTTCTACAGCTATGAGCAAAGAAATGAAAGCTAAAGGGAATTATTATCTCTTGTCGGAGAACGAAGCAGCTTCAATCCCACAAAGCGGCATCCTGCTGAAAGGAAAAAAACAGACAGAAGCCAAGCAGTTCTTTGATTTTATAAGAAGCCGAAAAACAGCACAGATCTGGCAAAAATACGGATACCAAACTGAAATACGACACTAAATGCTAGATCAGGAATTTATCTACACATTATTCCTAACAGGAAAATTAGCATTGGTGACCACTTTGATACTGATCATCATAGGAATTCCTGTGGCATATTGGCTCACCTATTCCCGTTTCAAGCTGAAATTTGTTCTGGAAACTCTTATTTGTATGCCAATGGTACTGCCTCCTACCGTAATGGGATATTATCTTTTGGTGGCTTTCAGTCCGGAAAATGCGTTCGGGAAATATCTTCAGGAATGTTTCGATGTCCGGTTGGCTTTTTCGTTCAATGGAATTGTTGTGTCGAGTATTATTGCTAACCTTCCGTTTATGATCCAGCCTTTACAGAATGGATTTTCAGCGTTGCCTGATGAACTTAGACAAGCTTCCTACACGATGGGAAAATCAAAATTGGTTACCCTTTTCCGCGTGCTTATCCCCAATATAAAGACTTCCGTTATTACAGCTATTGCGCTCACTTTTGCGCATTGTATAGGGGAATTCGGGATTGTGATCATGGTGGGAGGAAATATTCCGAAGGAAACAAGAATTGCCTCAGTGGCTATTTACGATCAGGTTCAGGCACTTAATTTTGAAGCAGCCAATAAGTATGCATTTGTCCTTTTCATACTGTCTTTTTTAATCTTGCTTCTGATTTACAGTATTAACCGCAAAATTAACTTTACAACTTTCCGATGATTGAGATCCACCTAAAACATCAGATTTTTACCTCTTCGGGAAGTAAAATGTTAGAGGTTAATGAACAGCTGGAAACAGGTGGGATTATACACGTTTCCGGAGATTCGGGGATTGGAAAGACTGTGTTTTTTAAGATCATGGCAGGATTGCTTACTCCGAATTTTGGGGTGATTAACATCAACAACGAAACGGTATTGGATACTGAAAACCGGATTTTTCTTCCTCCGCAAAAACGTAATACAGCATTGATGTTTCAGAATTATGCTTTGTTTCCGAATATGACGGTAAGACAGAATATTACTTTTGCACAGAAGGAAAAAAACACTGAAAAAATCGATCGTTTACTGGAAAAATTTAACCTTAAAAACTTTGAAAATGTTTTCCCATCAAAACTTTCAGGAGGGCAACAGCAGAGGATTGCATTGGCAAGAGCTTTGGTTCAGGATGCTGAGATCATTCTCCTTGATGAACCGCTTTCCGCAGTGGATCCTTTAATGAGAAAAATAATGATGACGGAGATCGTTGAACATCAAAATAATGGAGCGACGGTTTTTATGACCAATCATAGCGAAGAGGAACTCAGTGCTTTTCCGTGTAGAAAATTGATGATTAAATGAAAATAATGTAGTAATGAAAAACTTTAATTTCTGGCTGAAGCTTTGCCTGTTCAATTTCTTCATAGTATCGGTGGTCGGTGTTATGATGAGGTATAATCTCGCATTTTCACTTCCGGGATTTTCTCATAAATTCATGCAGGAATCGCATTCTCATTTTGCATTTTACGGATGGGTTTCGGCAGCGATTTATCTTTTTGTTACGAAATACCTGACTGAAAGTGATGCTGGAATTGCCGTTTCAAAGTATCAGTTTTTGCAGATTTTTAATCAGATCGGTTCATACGGAATGCTGATTACTTTTCTTTATGGAGGGTATTTCTGGCTTTCCATCGTGTTTTCTTCAGTAGCTTTATTTACCGGTTTTGCTTATTATCTATTTTTACTGATTGATCTTAGGAAAAATAAGAATCCTGAAACCATTTGGCTGAAGTCAGGAGCATTCTTTGCTACATTGTCGGCGATCGGAATTTTCGGGTTGGGATATTTTTCGGCAAGGAAAGACGAGTTCGATGTGCTGTTCAGAGCTTCTACCTATTTTTATCTTCATTTTCAGTATAACGGATTTTTCCTGTTTTCCTCCATAGGTTTGTTTTTGATCTCCCTGAAAAAATACGGCGTTCAAATTCAGGAAAAACTGAATAAAACCATTTTCCGCTTATTGGCTGTTGGATGTTTTTTCGGATATGGACTTTCCATTTTATGGATAGATATGCCGGAGCTCCTTCACATCTTTTTCGGTGTGATTTCTATCCTTCAGATTATAGGAGCAATTAAACTTTGGAGATGGTTCGAGCAAACCAAACTATTCAAAAAACAGCATGTCATACAAAAATGGCTTCTTGTGGTTGTAGGCTTTGCATTTTTAGGAAAATTCATTCTTCAGATCTTATCGGCAATTCCTGAACTGGGAATTTACGCTTTCAGCAATATCAATATCGTGATCGGGTATTTGCACTTAGTTTTACTGATGGGAGTGAGTCTTTTCCTGATCTGGAAAATGCTGCATCTGGAAAATATCAAGATCAACAAATTCCTTCAGACCAGTATTGTGATCATGATCTTCGGGATCATATGTAATGAGGTTATTTTGGGACTTTCGGGATTCTTTTCCATCGTTTACATTCCATTTTTAAGTGCAAAATACTGGCTGCTTTTTGCTTCGGTGGTCATTATGATCTCGATCGGGATGTTTATCAGAGCTTTAAGAATAAAGAATTACATCAATAAAGAATTTAAAAATATCAATCTAAACCAATTTAATAAATAATGAACAAAAAACCAGTACACAATTTTCATATTCCTGTAATGGGACTGGCTTATACCATAGACAGTCCGATCCGTGTTGCCCAGTTTGGAATTTCTTCCGTAGTGTCTATTATCGATGATGAGATCGTGGAAAGAATGAGAGATTTTTACAGTAAGAAATTCAATTTTGATTATTCTGCCATTTCCATAAAATCGGAAGATCACAGAGCGAGAAGAATCACGGCATATCTGGATATGATGGATGATATTGTTACGAAAAAATGTAAAGATTTTAAAGAAGAAATTACCAAAAACACAGAAAGCTTAAAACAGTTTATCGGAATGTTGCCGAGTACTTCCGATTTCAAAAAAGGATTACAGAACATTCTCGATAAGAAAAACGATCTCGCAGCAGACATTAAAAAATTCATTGATGAAAACCTTTTTCCGGGCGAAATTGATGTCAACATCATGACCAAAGTAGATAAGGACAACTTCGTGAAGGATGTACAGCTTCCTACGATTTATAATGATGCCCATGCTTCTCTGCGTGGTTTTGCGAAGAGTAAACTGTCTTCATCTGTAGTGTTTTCAGCAGGGATGAATCCCAGATTATACAGCTATCTGGAGGAATTTGAACACTTTTTTCCTAATGAAAACGGAGAACTGAAAAAGAAGATCATCATCAAGGTAAGTGATTTCCGTTCAGCGATGATCCAGGGAAATTTTCTTGCAAAAAAAGGACTTTGGGTTTCGGAATACAGAATAGAATCCGGTTTGAATTGTGGTGGTCATGCTTTTGCTACGGACGGACTTTTGATGGGTCCAATCATGGAGGAATTCAAACAAAAAAAGAGTGAACTCCAGTTTTCGGCATATTCTTTATGGAGCGAAGCATTGAAACAAAAGGGTAAAACGGCTCCTTCCGAGCCTTTAGACATTAAAATTTCTGTACAAGGCGGTGTAGGAACTTCTGAAGAACACGAATTTCTTCTCTCAAATTATAATGCAGACAGTGTAGGATGGGGTTCTCCGTTTTTGTTGGTTCCGGAAGCTACTTCTCTCGATCAGGAAACAAGAGATCTTCTGGTGAAAGGAAAAGAAGAAGACTTCTATCTGAGCAACATATCACCATTGGGAGTTCCGTTCAATACAATCAAAGGAACAAGCAATGAGATCATCAAGGAAAAAAATATAGCAAAAAGTAAGTTCGGGAGTTCATGTCCTAAAAAACTTTTGGCTTTAAGCAAAGAATTTGATCCGAAAGGAACCTGTACCGCTTCAAAAAAATATCAGGATATCAAAATGGATGAGCTGGAAAATAACAGAGCAAATCTTACAGATAAACAATACGAAAAAAGCAGAAAAAATATCACCGATAAATCCTGCCTTTGTGTAGGTCTTGTCAATTCCGCTTATCTGGAACACGGATTGCCGATAAAAGGTGAGAAACAGGGAGTTGTTATTTGCCCGGGACCTAATCTTAGCTTTTTCGGCAGAGAACTTTCACTTTCGGAAATGGTTCGCCATATTTACGGATACGAAAATGTTTTGCCGGATGAACGCCGTCCAAATGTCTTTATCAACGAATTGAAACTGTATGTGGATCATCTTAAAAACGAAATAGCCGATTTTTCTGAAGAGATCACCAAATCTCAGGTGAAAAAATGGGAGAGCTTCAAAGCTAATTTACTGAAAGGAATTGTTTATTATGAAGATCTTTTTGCCCATACAAATTATTTCAGATCAAAAGTAGACCGTATTTTTTCTGAACTGAAATCATACAGATCAAAAATTGATCAGATCCAGATTCCGCAGTTATAAGCTGTAGAATTTAAAATACTCCTGGTTCATTCATCAGCTTCATTACACTTCCAAGATCTTTCAGATCTTTGATCTTATATTGGAACATGATCATCACTTTTTCCTTTACAGCAACAGCAAGGTGATGAATGGGACAGGGATTTTCCCCATTACATAAGGATAACCCTAAAAGACATGAGGTAAGAACTTCCTTACCTTCAAAATTTTCATAGATGTCTTTGATTGTCAGATTCTCAAATTGTTCATCATCGAGATAAAAACCACCACCTTTTCCTTTTCCTGAAGAAATCAGTTTTTTTCTGGTCATATGCTGTAAAATTTTGGAAGTGAAAGGGGTAGGGGTGCCTATTTTTTCCGAAATATCTGCGATCCCAATCTTCCGCCTTTCAATGGCAAGTATAATACATGCTTTTATTGCATACTGACATGTATTCGAAAATATCAACATTTATTCTTATTAATGATTAAACTACTAACTTGGTTGTAAAAATACAAAAACCTCGCCGAAACCATAGATTTTAGGAGATTCATATTTGGTATAAAGTTGAAGTGAAGCTTAAAAAAATGAAAGCCACTAAAATTCTAATGACTTTCATCGATCAAGACAAATTATTTCAGTTTGAAATTAGGCGCAATTTTCAGAGCAAGCCACGTCCACGTTTGCAGATCTTTTGGTTCTGAAACATTTTTAAGGACTTTCATACTGTCACTTGCAAACATAAAGGAATGACCTAGGTTTACCGTGATCACTTTCCAGAATTTTTGGATGAGAACCAGATCCAGTTCGCTTCCTAAATAAGATGAATATTTTTTTTCCAGATTATTCTCACCCAGTTTTCCGTTTGTAGTGAAAATGTGCAGGTTACCCGTAATTATGGAGTTAGAATTAAACTTAAAAGTAGATTTAAGATAATAATCATTCAACCCGAAACCGTTAAAATGGCTTGTTCCAAAATAAAAATAATCCATAAACCCATTATGCAGGTGATTGGTTCCATACAAAGGGCTGAACGATCTGTTTTCTCCGGAATAAGTATCATAACTCCTACCGGAAAGCCATTCCGTCCCGGCAACAATATTAATCTTTGGATGAATCAGAAAATCTGAATTGATTGAAAACTGATAAGCAGACTTGATCTGAGCGCTTGTGTTTTTACCCGTTTGATAATATGCTGAACCGAAAAAACCGATGTTTTCGAAATATTTTTTCGCATTGATTCCCATTGTCAACATATCATAATGGGTACCTGATGGATTTTGCAAAATATTATTCAGAGCGATGGCTGAGAATAGGAATTTGTTGTTTCCGGTAAATTGATAATGCAAAACCTGAAGTGATTTTGTGATTTCTCCACCCTCCGAAATGCTGTAAATCTCTTTTTCGGACAAATCATTGGTATCATTATCATCATTGTTGTAGGTGATTGCAGCTTCGATTTTAGAATTCGGACTTAGGGTATAAATACCTTTCAAAGTTTCAAAACTTCGTCCCTGCATCATCCAATCCAATGTCCCAAGTAAACGTTCGTTGTCGTAGGAAAGAATCTGTTTCCCTAGTTTCAAAGAAAATTGGCCTGAAAACTGATATTTTGCCCAGGCTTCATGAATGGTGAAGTTCTGATTTTTTCCTGTATTGGAAGCTGTTTCTCCCCATGTTCTTACATCCTGTGCACTGAGGTAAACTTCCAGGTTTTTATAATAATAATCTATTCCGACTCGAGCACGGGAAAGAACAGTTGTCTCTGCAGATTTCCCTTTTGGAATGAGGGTTCTTGCTCCATTATCCAGTTCTGCTCGTGTTCGCAGATCAATGTTCATTTTCAGACTATCCATTTGTGCATTGGCCAATCCGAAAGCGAGGCTTAAAATGCCTAAAGTAATTTTGTTCTTAAACATTTCATTAAGGTTCAGCGGTTATTTTATAAGTTTGATGACAAGCAACACAGTTGTTGAGAAGTTCATTCATTTTCACCTGAATTTCCTGTCTGTCGTATTTTTGCTTGGCCATTTTTGACATTACATCAAAAAGTTCATGGGTATGAAAGCCCATTTGTTTGAACTCATAGGGTAAAGATCTTACCAATCCCTGAGGAATGGTATTTATCTTACAGGCTCCGGATTGCTGACCAACACCGGCGACCATATTGGGATCGTTTTTAGCAATTCCGTCATTGATCTTTTGTACACTTTCCAAGAAACCCCGCATTTCTGCCATCACATATTCACGGTTTTCTTTGGTCATTTTTATCTCGGATCTGCTGTCTTTTTTAATGATCACTTTTTCGCCCTGATAAAAGAATTTATAGACCAGAACAACATTCAGAATGATGGATATCATCATCATCATCAGTAACATGAGGTTTTTTTTCATTTTTTTTAAGTTTTTATTATTAACAAGGTCTTTCACATCCCGATTTGGTATAGAAATGCCAGTTGACAGCTGTAGCCATTACGCAACCCACTACCAAAAACCAGAAAAAGAGCCTTGAATCACCTGTCATCATTCTGGATTGTGTGATCAAAACATTGAACACAAAAGGTCCGAAAGCGGCCACTGCTGCAGTCCAGCCTATAACTCCGGCTGCTTTTCTCGGAGAATCTGAGAAAATGACTGGGAATTGCTTGAACGTTGCTGCATTTCCAATTCCTGTGAAGAAAAAGATGGCTAAAACGATAAATAGGAAACCCTCGAACTGATCGGGAGAAGTAGGTGTTAAATATCCTCCGAGAATCAATCTGCAAATCAGGATGATCAATGCTATTCCGGTAACCTGTGTAAGTAATGCACCTCCGATCTTATCAGCAACTTTTCCAAAGATCACTCTGGATGCTGAACCAATAAGCGGTCCGTAAAATGCAAACTGTAGCGGATCAAGGTTTTTGTCTAAAGGAACATACAGGTTTTTGATCATCATAGGGAAGGATGCCGAAAATCCTGCAAAAATCCCGAAGGTCATGATATAGGTCATTGTACAGTACAGGGTATGTTTATCCTTGAAGATGTCCAATTGCTCTTTGAAAGATGCCTTTACCGGAATACTTTTTAATGAGAACCATGCCCAGATTCCAATGATAAATAGTGGAATAACATAGATGAACGCAATATTTTCCAAGTAGATGGTTTTACCTGTTTCCACAATGATCTCGCCACCTCCCATGAATGAAAAGATACTTAAACTGATCACAAGTGGTGAAAGCAACTGTACCAGGCTTACTCCAAAATTACCGATTCCAGCCTGAATACCGAGTGCGGTTCCGGCTTCTTTTTTCGGGAAAAATAAGGATGTTGAAGGCATAAAAGATGAAAAGTCTCCACCACCGATTCCCAACAAGAATCCAATCACCATAAAATAAGTAAAGGATGTCTCAGGATTCATAACGGCAAATCCAAGCATGACCACAGGAATGATCTTGATGAGTGAACTGACAGAAACTACCTTTCTGGTACCATAGATAGGAATTAGAAATGTATTGACAATTCTTAGAAGCCCTCCCGCTAATCCGGGCATTGCTCCCATCCAGAATAGCTGGTCATCTGTGAACTGAAAGCCAATGTGAGGAAGTTTGATAACGATGACGCTGTATAAAAACCAGGTCGCGAAAGATAAGGTGAGAGCCGCAGTTGTAATGGTCAATGTTTTCCATGCTGTTTTTTTGCCGCTGCGTTTCCAGAATTCTTCGTTGGAAGAGTCATAGTTGGTGAGCCAATGTGAATCATTCATCTTTTTAGTTGTTTATTTTTGGGTTTAATGTTAATCTTTGTTGCAATTGACATGTTCAATTCTATCCTTAATGTGTGGTGCTTCTTTATGTGTCATTTTTTTGATTATTGTATTCATCCAGAAAAGAGATATGGCTGAAACCAGGAACACGAAAATCCATGAGCTGGTCCATAATCCTGAAAAATCTAGGAGATAACCAAATAAGATAGGTCCAATGAAGCCTCCTAAACCACCGATAAGCCCTACCATTCCACCAACAACACCCACTTCATTCGGAAAGTATTCAGGGATATGTTTGTAGACGGCCGCTTTACCGATTCCCCACATAATGCCAATAAGAATGACAAGAATGGAGAAAACCCATATATGTGCTTCAAATTTGATGAGGGTAACGCCCTGTGCTAAAAGTTGTTTTTTCTGTACTTTTTCATTGTGTTTTACCAAAACTTCCTGCCATGAAAATGATTTGGGTAATACAGAGGTTTGCTGAGGTATTTCAGGTTTTGAACTGATGCTGAATTCTCCGTTATCAAGAATGATCTTATCTTTTTCAATGGATTGAACTGTTCCTGTTTTTTTTGCAGTGATTCCTTTTCCCGGTGTCAAAATCTCCATTTTAGGAAGCATCAATAATCCGCTTAAGACCAGAGAAGAATAGAGTACCCAGTACATGACTTTTCTGGCCCCGAATTTATCTGAGAGATAGCCTCCAAATGCACGGATTACACCGCTCGGTAAACTGAATGCGGAAGTAAGAAGTCCTGCTAAAACCAATGAAGTTTGGTAAACACTTACATAATAAGGCAATAACCATTGTGAGAAAGCAACAAACAGGCCGAATACCAGAAAATAATACAGACCGAATCGCCAAACCCTGATTTTGCTTAAAGGATTAAGAAGCTGTTTTACTGATTTGTTCTGAACTGCTGCTTTTTTATTTTCAACAAAAAACAGGAATATAAATCCGATGATCGTTAACGTAATTCCGTAGATGATGGGAAGCATTCTCCATCCGTTTTCCGGATCATCAGCAGATAGATAATTGAGCAGAGTAGGAGCAAAAAATGTAGTAAGAGCAGCTCCTGCATTTCCCATTCCGAATATTCCCAATGCACGTCCCTGCCATTCTTTCGGGTACCAAGCAGAAGTGAAGGCAATACCTACGGCAAATGCTGTTCCCACCATTCCGAATAGGACACTTAATAACAAATAGATCCAATAAGAATCTGCAAAATATAATAAAAATAAAGGTATGCTGCAAAGTAAAAGTAAAGTTGAGAATACAGGTTTTCCTCCATATTTATCTGTTAAAATCCCTAAGGGAAGTCTCATGATAGAGCCTGAAAGAATAGGGATTCCCAAAAGCCAGCCTGTTTCTACCACAGACCAGTTGAAAATATTGTTGTCAACAAGATAAGTAACTAAAACACCGTTTAAAGTCCAACAGGCAAAACAGATCGTAAATGCCAAAGTATTCAGAAACAGAATTCTGTGGGCGGAAGATAAATTTGCGTTCATTGTTTCGGTTTTTTTTAATAATCTAGTTTACTTGCACAAAGATATTATAAATAAGACATTTTTGTCTTATTATAGATTTTTTTTCTATTTTTGTGTCATAAATCATATTATTCTATACATAAAGCGATCAATGGAGTATATGATTCGAGGTTGTATTATCATCATTTCAAGTAATTAAAATATTCATTATGAGGAGTATTACGCGGATGGAAATTATCCTATATGTTCAGAAGCAGAAAAAAAGTACACATTTTTACTCAGCCTTATTCCGGCAGATCCCGGCTCCTAACGTCCCCAATAGGAAGAATGTTTTATTTGGAGATCACTACAGGCTTAGATTCATACAACATAATATCAATGAAGATGAATAAATACTACGCGGGCATCTTTCTTTTCATGGTTTTCATCTACGCATTCTACAATAGAGAAATTTATACTGAAAAGGCAGATTACGGTGATTTTAAGCTTTCAGAAAAAGCCTTGAACGGTGAGAGACTGTGGCTGGAAAATAATTGTAATGCTTGTCATCAACTGTATGGTCTGGGGGGATATTTAGGCCCGGATCTTACTAATGTTACGTCCAGGCCTGATAAAAGTGATGAATATCTAAAGGTAATGATGATCAGCGGGATCAAATCCATGCCCAAATTCGATTTTTCGCCTGATCAGCAGGACCAGATCCTACAATTTTTAAAAGAAGTTGATAGAACGGGGTATTATCCAACGCAGAATGCTGTGATCAATTATGGCGGATGGGTAGACTATCCACAAAAAGTAAAAAATGAAAAATAACGCTTATCCTTTCTATTATATACTGATCGGGCTGCTGAGCCTGGTACTGTGTCTTTTTGTTGGTTTTTTATCTGGTGTACAGTATGCGGTTCCGGATTTTGCTAAAACCATATTTCCATTTACTGTTCTTCGGCCGTTACATACTCTTTTTGCCCTTTCATGGATCTTTATGACAGCTATTGGCGGGATCATGTGGTATATCCAGAATGATAAGACAAGCTCAGGGATTATGAAGTGGCAATTTTGGGTCTTTACATTTACGGGTATATTGATAGCGGCTTGTTATATATTCAAGAAATTTGAAGGAAAAGAATACCTTGAATTTCCTCATGGTTTCTATGTACCTATTCTTTTAGGATGGATCTTGTTCGGAATTTATTATTTTCGTGTGATGTGGCGTACTTTTTCCCGTTGGCCTGTATATTACTGGATGTGGGGAACGGGAATCGTATTGATGATTTTTCATTTTACAGAAGCTCACCTCTGGATCCTGCCTTACTTCAGAGAACACTATACTCAAAACCTTACGATGCAGTGGAAAGCAGGCGGTGCCTATGTAGGGGCATGGAATATGTTGGTATACGGTACCTCTATGTATGTAATGGAAAGAAACAGTGGAAAGTCAGGTTACAGCCATTCAAAAACGGGATTCTTTTTTTTCTTCCTCGGTCTTATTAATGTGATGTTCAATTGGGCACATCACATTTATCCCGTTCCGAATGCAGAATGGATCCGTTATTTAGCATATATCATCAGTATGACGGAATGGATCATCCTGCTAAGAATCATCTATCTTTGGAAAAAAGATATTCCTGCACAAAGTAAGAAACAGTTTTCAGTATCTTACCGTATGCTGATGCTATCAGAGTTATGGATCTTTCTGAACCTGTTTTTAGCATTGTTGATTTCCATTCCTGCCATTAATCTTTTTACACATGGAACACACATTACGGTGGCTCATTCTATGGGAACTATCATCGGGATTAATACCACTATTCTGTTGTCTTCTGTAAGTTTTATCCTGGAAATTGTAAAAGGAATGAGACCAAAAGTTAAAAAGACTATTTTTCTGGGAAGCCGGATCTTTAATGCTTCATTCTTAGGATTTTGGCTTATATTGCTGGTGATGGGAGTTAAACGTTCAAAATGGATTTACTTTTCAGATCAGATCTCTTTTGGTATGTTTCAGGATTCTATGCAAGTTTTACATATTATATTTGGCTTATTTGGAACTGGCTTAATCATAGGGATTTGTATTATAATCTATCCAATGATCGACCACACCATTGCTATACTCGTTAGGTATAAGACGAAAACTGCACAACAAAGAAGACTAGATGCTTTTAACCACCTGGGCAATGAGTCAATAAGGAAGAGAGATTGAAAAGTTTTAATGATGGCTGCTTCAGACAAAATTTATAGGCGATTTTCGTTTTCTCGCAGATAGTATATTGCCTCTTTTACTGCTTGCACTGGATTTTTAGGATCAAAACCAAGTTCTGTCCGGGCTTTTGAAATATCAAAATTTTGCTGAAGTCCCGAAAACATGGCAATGTCTTTATTAGTAAGCAATGGTGCTTTTGATGTAATTTTGCTTACTATTTCCATTAGCCATGCAATTGCGAAAAGTATGGGTTTAGGAACAGCAGTGGGTAATTTAATGTTCAGTTCAGGCAAAAGTTCTTGAGCAATTTTGGTTGTTTCTTTAATCGACATACATTGTTCGTTTGCTAAAATGTAGCGTTCGCCGGCTCTGCCTTTTGTTGCTGCGAGGTAGCATCCTTCGGCAACGTCTTTTACATCAATCCAATTAAGAGTGATATTGGTTTCTATAGGGATTTGTTTTTTCAAAATCAGGTTAATGATATTGTAAGATACATTTAGCGGTGCAAATGATTCACTACCAATCATGGCAGACGGCAATACGGCAACCAGTTCTATATTGTGTTTTTTGGCTAGGTCAAAGGCCATTTTTTCACCGTCGTTTTTTGAGTTATAATACATATCCCTGCGATCGGGATTGTAACCGTTGCTTTCTTTTGTCGGAAGTTTGGTGTAGTTCAACGCAGCAATAGAACTTACATAAACAATGCGTTTTACGCCAGCTTGTGCAGCAGCTTCTATCTGAAGGCGGGTTCCTTCTATATTGACATCATAGATTTCCTTTTTAGGGTCTTTGGCCCAAAGTTTAAAAGCAGCACCGACCGCATAAAATGTTTGTATACCTTGCAATGCAGTGGTCAGAGATTGCATGTTTGTTATATCGGCTTGTACCACCTCGCACTCCAGCCCTGCAAAAGGTGCCGTATTTTTGATGTTGCGGACAGCCGCACGCACGGGAACGCCTTTTTTTATCAGCAGTCTCACAAGGTTATTTCCCAGATGCCCATTTGCACCTGTTACTAAAGCCAAATTTTTCTGTACCATAATTTTTAATTGTTTAATATATGAGACAAAATTCGGCAAAGCTTTTCTAGGTATACTTCACAAATGTTACTTAATGTCAATTGTGATTAAAATTTTTAATGCTACAAATTTGTCATGTTTATCACTTAAGTTTATAAATGTGATTCCTTTCTTATTCGGCTTAGACTCTTAGGGTCCATGCCAAGAAATGAAGCGATATATTGTAATGGGACATTCTGTAAAATATGCGGATAATCTTTTATAAATTTCCGGTATCGTTCTTTACCACTTAATGTCGCCAGTTCTTTTGATCTATTATCATTATAGACAAGCGATTGCTGAAAAACTGAAATGCTGAAGTTTTTAAAAAGGGTACTCTTTTCGGTCAATATATCCAGATTATTTTTGCTAATTCTCAACAGCTTACATTCTGTAATACATTCCAAATTTTCATTGGATTTTGTCTGATTAATAAAATTAAAGTATGAGGTGATAAATCCAGGTGGACAGTTGATATGAGTGGTTACTTCATCTCCATAATCATTGTAGTGAAAAAGTCGTAGGTATCCCGAAACTACAAAGTACAAATACTTTGGTATCATGCCTTCTTCTTCAATCACTCGGTTTTTGGGAAAGAGTGTGGACTCAAAATATTGTAAACACCATTTTCTCTCAGATGGCGGTATAACCGGTGAGATTAGTTTGAGTAATTTTTCATGCATTTTACAAAATTAGAGAATCATTTTTAGATATTATTTTTGGATGATGTTTTCATTCATCAAATTAGTGAATGTTGTTATTTCTTAGTCAAATCCAAATAATGGTATAAAGAAATTATTAAAGTATGATTATTTTCTATGCGGTTTTTCGTTAAATAAATGCGATGGTTTAAATATCCTAGGCCTAGCGTAAGCGATTTGTCCAGGAAAATATCCGCTCCTCCATAAAGCCTGTTTTGTGCCAGATACTGATTCACCAATTGTTTGTCTGTATTCAATATCATCTGCTCATAAAAAGAGAGACCTATCAAAGATTGGTTCTGTTGTTTCCACACGGGAAATTTTACGCCCGTCTGTAATCGAATGCGGTGAGTTACATCAGTATTCAGAAAGCGATGTTCCGCTCTTACACTAGTACTTAGCTTGAATTTGCCTAACACAAAATCATGTTTTAATTCTTCATAAATCCGATGTTCCGTACGCTTTTTTGAAATAGGAAATTCTCCGTAAGGATAAAGGATTATCCATTCGTAACCCGCAGCAATTTTCCAATGCCTGTTAAACTCATAGTCGGCTCCTATTTTTAGTTTTGATTGTTGCCAGTTTCTAACGAAATCATTCCTATTCCACGAATACATTGTCTGCACGTTAATGCGGGGCAGTATCTTATACGTTCCTGTGTAATACCACCACGAATTAAACTCATTGACCGTTTGTGCGCAGACAGGCAAAGAGGATAAAAATAATACCAGAGTGAACGTTCTCAAAAAAGGGATAGCAATAGCGTGCAATAATGAGATTTTTGAAATCATTTTCTATTTACTTTTTATTTAACTTATATTTATGGACAAGACTTTTCAGGATTAACGGTATCAGAAGGAAAGCAACAAAAAGAAAGGTTATCTGAAGTCCGAAAAACATTCTTTCGGATTGACTCGCTGCTTCGGGTGCGGATTCTGTAGCCTTCATAAATAATGTGCCCATTAGCGAAGCTCCTGTAATAAGCCCGATATTACGGGATAAATTCAGAATACCAGAAACAGCACCTGTCTGCTTTTCACCTACTGTTGACATTATAGAAGTATTATTGGCTGCCTGAAACAGTTGATATCCCGGAGTTAGCAGGATGATTCCGATAACATATCCTACCCATCCAAAAATACCGGGCAGTAAGGCTAAACATAGTGTCCCGGCAAGCAATATAATCAAGCTTGTATTCATAGTAAGCTCAGTACCAATATTATCTACGATCTTCCCAGAAGGAATGCCAGTGAAAATGGAAATCATCGGGCCTATGGACATTATTCCACCTACTACGTCATTACTGAACCCTAAACCTGACGCAAGGAAAAAAGGACCGACAATCAGCGTAGTCATCATCAAGCATGAAACAATTAAATTTCTCAGTAATGAACTTATCAGGAGTTTATTTTTAGTGATACTGACATCTATCAGGCGATGTGTTCTGCGCTTCTGTACCAAGAAAAAAAGCATTCCCAAAAGAAGTGAAACCAGAAATAACAGAAGTGTGTATATATTGAAACTTTCTTTACTGATGGTCATTGCTAATGCATAGGTTCCTACCGTAAACGAGAGCAGTAGCATATCGGCAAAATGTATTTGTCCAGATCTGTATATAGGCTCTTCTTTTGTGAGAAAACGTTTTGCCAGAAAAAAAACTGTTATTCCCAAAAAAGTAAGCAGTAGAAAAATAGACGGCCATCCAAAATGGGATAACAGTAATCCTCCTGCTGAAGGTCCTATTGCAGTTCCGATGGCAGACATTGTACCCAGAATCCCCATAGCAGTTCCAGTTCTCTCCTTTGCTATATTCCTTTTAACCATTGCCATACTTACCGTCAACAATATAGCAGCTCCTACTCCCTGAATTGCCCTCATAACAATTAATAACCAAATATTAGACACATACGCCGACGCTAATGAAGAAAGCGTAAATACAACGATTCCGAAAAGTAACGTTTTTTCATGACCATGTTGATCTGCCAACTTGCCTGCAATGGCAACAAATGCAGTAATAGTAAGCAGGTAAGCAATAACAACCCATTGAATGGCCTGGAAGCTCGCCGCAAAAAAAGCAGTTAATGAAGGAAGTGCAATATTAACAATGCTGGTTCCCAAGGAGGCTAGCAATATGCATAGTGAAATTGTCGTTAACAATCCTTTATCAGTGTATTTCATATTCGGTATTTTTTATGTTTTTTGAGTTTTTGGACAATTAGCTATTATTCTTGCTGTACCGTATAATCCGATACAATACACAATATGAAACAAGGCTACTTTCAGGAGAATAATAGGCTGTCCGGTATATTCGGAAAATGCCACACCAAAATTTAGTATCGGCTGGATGATGAAAATACTGAACATGAATGTAGTCAGGCCTGTGATTAATGCGGTAGCAAAAGTAGGGCGATGCAGCCACTTCTGTCCATATAGCGCAATGGGTACAAAGGCGAATAGCATTCCAAGACAGTAATGCGCCGTCCAACCGAGATATAATGCTTTCCCCTCAAGTTCTTTTTGCGAGGATAGGCTTAAATGAGAAATTATCCATTGGCCTACAAGCAACAGTCCGTGAGAATGTACTCCAAAAACCTTTAGAATGATAGTCCAAATATCCGTTGAGAATGTTCCGACAATTCCCGTAAGCAGTATTTTTCGTATTATTTTCATACACCTTGCATGTTACAGCTGCAAAGGTATTATAGAGCTTTACCCAGATAATAGGACAAAAATGAAGTTGAATGGGACTTATTTAAAATTGTTTCTGAACGCTTCTGGAGAATAGCCTGTATGTTTTTTAAAGAAACGGATAAAATAAGAGACATCTTCATATCCAAGATGCCATGAGATTTGGTTAATCTGATTGGTCGTGGCCAAAAGATAGCGTTTTGCTTCAAGCAAGATATGATCGTTAATGAGCTTTGAACATGTTTTGCCTAAAGTTGCTCTTGTGATGGAATTTAATTGGTAGGTAGTCATATTCATTTGATCAGCATACCAAAAAATCTGTTTATGATCAGAGATGTTATCGGCTATCAACTCCTTAAATTCTTCTAAACGTTTTAACTGATAAGATTTTTTTTCATCAGTTTGAGTTGTAATAAGATTATGTTTTTGTCTTAATAATTCTACAAAAAGCAATTGAAGATTTACTTGTATGGCATATTCATATCTATATTTTTTATCACATATTTCTTTTTTTATTGTTGCCATTAAAGACAATATTTTTTCAAAAGATTCGGGGGCAGCTGAATAGTAGCTATTCTGACTGATTTCCTTCAGTATCTGATTTGTTGTGATATCATAATTCAGGTAAAATTCATCCGTAAACTGTAAAAGATAGCCTTTGCTATTTGAGCTAAGCATAAGTTCATGAACTTGCCCCGGATGTATCAGGTAAATACATCGATCAACCAACGGATAAGAAATAAAATCAATAATGTGCTCGCCGGTACCGTTTTCTATAATGAGCAGGAAATAGAAACTGTGCCTGTGTAGTTCCTGCACCATATCTTTGCCAGCTAAAAGTTCACGCAAATTCCAGATAATAAATTCTCCCGAAGTACCAGGCTCTTTTATCCTTGAATGAATATTTCTAACAGGTATTATTTGCATTATAGTAATAATATTCAGTATCTGTCTACAAAATTAATTAATATTTCGTTCCATTATACTATCTAATCATTCGTTGATTGCGATTAAATCATTTTAGATATAATGTTTTTCCAAATTGATCTTCTCCCCAAGAAAACATCTGTATTTATTATCATATCATTGATACGGATATCCTTTTCCGATCCGCATGTAGAAAATATTTCAAAAGAGAATCACAATGAGCCAGTTGGTAGCCGTTTAAAAATGAGTAGTTCCGTCTGAATAAAGACTTAGCCATTGTGATATAGTTGTCTGTAAAAAAATAACCATCAGAGAATATTTGCTTTTTAAATTGAACTTCTCATCTTATAGTCTAAAAGCCCGCCCTTGTCAGGGAGTAGATCTTCGTTTAATTTCAAAAGTATGTCAGGTGATTCAACAATAATGCCTGATATTTGCGTATACTTAAAATTTTGAGTAGTTAATTCTAGATTTTTGTTCGTAGCAAAGTGTATAAACTCAAGAATTATTTTTTCATTGTCTTTTAATGCTTTTTCTGCCTCTCTTTCAAGTTGTTTAATATAATTTTCTCTAAAATCAGACATTTCACTCATAGTCGGTAGTCATTACTATTAAATAATTTGTAAGTTACAATCCTGTGGGTTAAGGTTTCTTATCAATCGATATTTTTTTTCATTACTATGAAAAAGTAGTGATTTTATATGATTTCTCTTGTTCAATTTTACATCACCAGCAATCATAAAAATCACAGTTATGAATATCGAAAGAACAGAATTTATAGCCTGGATGGAAAGAATCATGGAAAGATTTGACCTACTGAAAGAACAGATGCTTAAGAACCAATCCAGATTTATAGAAGTAGACGGAGAGCAGCTTCTGGATAACCAGGATGTTTTACAGCTTTTAAAAATAAGTTCCCGATCATTACAGCGGTACCGGACTGATAAAAAGCTGCCTTACTATACTATCAGCGGAAAGCTGTATTATAAGCTTTCTGATGTCCATCAATTGATCCGGGAGTGTTTAAACTCTTGATAGTAGCAAGACATCCACCGCCAAATCATTCATCACCATTCCAATCTTTACGAGTCACTTAATTAAGCCTATACCTTCGTTCCATTAAATAAAATACAATGGAAGATGAATTGATAAATTCACAGGAATCTGGTGGATTCAAACCATCAACAGACACTTTGATAGTGCTGAACATTCATACCAACCAGGTTGAAATGGTTAAAGGAATTGATCAGGATGGGAATCTGCAAAAGGTTCCTCTACAAGAAAAAAAGGATAATGAGCAGTTGATCAGGGTTGATAAACACGGCGATCTATTCTCCAATTTCTTTTCCAACTTTTACCGGCAGCTTAAAAACCCCACGCATTTCAACTTTTTCAAGGTTTCAGAATATGATGCTGTCAATACCGCCAAGGATCTTCAGAAGTATGTTGATCAGGCATCCCCCGAAGAAAAAGAAAAGCTGAAAGACTACGAAGTTTTACCTCAACACAATAATAATCCCAAAAATCAAAATACAATGGACAACAACACAGACAATCAGGAATATCGTTTTCAGCCTGAACAGATCGACTGGAAAACGATGGAGAAATTCGGCCTTAATCAGGAGAAGCTTGAAAAGATGAACGCTATGGATTCATTACTCAGAGGTTTTAAAACCAATACATTAATTCCCATCACCATTAATCTGGGAACGGCAGTGAGCAAGATGGATGTCAGGCTTTCCCTTCAGACAGGAGATACAGGGCAGGTTGCCGTTCATCTGCACGGTATTCGGAAAGAACCTAACCTCAATAATAAATTCCTGGGTCATCAGTTCAGTGATGAAGACAAAAAGAACCTGAAAGAAACCGGGAATATGGGCAGGGTAGTGGATCTGGTCAATCCTAAAACCGATGAAATCATTCCATCAGTCATCAGCCGTGATCGTCTCACCAATGAACTGGTTGCCTATCGAGCGGAATACATGAAAATTCCTGATGAAATTAAAGGAATTAGGCTCAATGAACATCAAAAACAAATCTTACTGGAAGGAAAACCTTTATATCTTGAAGGCATGACCTCTAAAAAAGGTGAGCTTTTCGATGCCACCGTACAATTCAACGCGGATAAGCGCTATGTGGAATTTCTGTTCAATAATAATCAGAATCAACAACAAAGTCAATATCATCATAACCAACAGCAAACTCAGCATACAGATAAAGAAGCACCTAAAGTATTCAGAGGAAAAGAACTGGACGATTCCCAGTATGAAAAGTTCAAAGCCGGGCAAACCATTTATATTGACGGCCTTACGGATGCCAAAGGCAAAGCCTATCAGGGGTATATTACCTTCAACAAAGAAACCTCCAAAACCGAATTCTCCTTTACCCATCCTAATAAACTTAAAGAGGCAAAACCTACAGAGGATCACAACACCCAAACCGCGGTTAACACCCAGGGTAAAACCAATGAAGCTACTAAAAATGTAAAGGAGCCTTTAGAATCAAAACAGCAGCAGCCTGCCAATCAACAGCAGGAAGATCAGCAAAAAAAGGTTAGAAAACCAAGGGGACAAAAACTATAATAATCATTTAAATCCATGATATGAAAGCAATCATCGCAGAAAAACCGAGCGTCGCAAGAGAAATTGCACATTTGTTAGGAGCTCATGAAAAAAAAGACGGTTACTTGTCCGGTAACGGATATTGTGTCACCTGGGCATTGGGACATCTGATCGCATTGGGAATGCCGGAAGATTATGGTATAAAAGGCTTTAACAAAACCTCTTTGCCTATCTTTCCAGACCCTTTTATTCTGACTCCTAAAAAACTAAAGAAAGCAAACGGCTATGAGCCTGATCCTTTCGCTTTAAAACAACTCAACACCATAAAACAAGTCATCAATCAATGCAGCAGTATTATTGTGGCAACAGATGCAGGAAGGGAAGGAGAGCTGATCTTCCGCTATATCTATCACTACATACAATGCAACAAACCTTTTGAGAGACTATGGATCAGTTCCCTTACAGAAAAAGCAATACAGGAAGGTTTTACGAATCTTCAGCCAGGCGATGCTTTTGACGGTTTGTACGAAGCTGCTAAAGCCAGAAGCGAAGCGGACTGGCTGGTAGGAATCAACGCTACCCAGGCATTAACCATCGCCGGAAACCAAGATGTTTATTCATTAGGCAGAGTGCAAACACCAACCCTTGCTTTAATCTGCCAACGGTTTCTTCAACATCAAAACTTCACCAAGCAAAAGTATTTTCAAATCCAGCTGAGCCATAGAAAAGAATATACGGACTTCACCAGTATTTCACAATTACAGTGGGAAGAAAAAAAGCAGACAGAACAAATCCAAAAATCCATAGAACGGGAGGGAAGAGCTTTTGTAGAAGATGTATCTATTACAACAGTACAGGAGCAATCTCCCTTACTTTTTGATCTCACAGAATTACAGAAAGAAGCCAACAGAAAGCTTGGCCTTTCTGCCGATGAGGTTTTACAGATTGCCCAAAGCTTGTATGAAAAGAAATTTATTACCTATCCCAGAACCGGCAGCAAGTATATTCCTGAAGATTTATGGCCTGAAATTCCTGAGCTGGTCAGAATCCTTAATACATCCGACCCATTCAAAACGGCTGTATCGACTTTAAAATTCGGGAACTTCAACAAGCGGATCGTCAATGATGTAAAAGTGACGGATCATCACGGTTTGCTTATCACTACGAAAGTTCCATCCGCACTTACTGCTACTGAAAAAGCCATTTATGAGATGATTGCTTACCGCTTATTGGAATCCCTATCCCATGCCTGTACAAAGCAAGTCAGCCACATCACCATCAAAGTACATCATTATGAATTCCAAATCAAGGGATCAAAAATACTCAGCAAAGGCTGGCGAGCCATCAAAGGAATTCTATCTGACAATGAAAATTCCAATAATAAAAATGAAGCCCTTACTGAACTTCCGGAATTCAAAGTCGGAGATGAGCTGAAAATATCTAAAACAGAATTATTGGAAAAAGTAACGCAACCTCCCAAGCTTTATACAGAAGCTGACCTCTTATCAGCGATGGAAAACGCAGGCCGATCTATGGAGAACAAAGAAGAACAGAAAGCACTATCCAATATCGGCATCGGAACACCAGCCACCAGAGCTTCCATTATTGAAACGCTGCTTAGCAGAAACTATATCGTCAGAAAAAGCAAAACGCTGCATCCCACCGATAAAGGCTTACAGGTCTATAACCTTGTCAAAGACCAGAAAATTGCTAACGTCCAAATGACCGCAGAGTGGGAAATAGCACTTGATAAAATTGAAAAAGGTGAACTCAACAGAACCCAATTTATCAATGATATCCAAGACTACACAGCAGAAATCACCAACGAACTTTTATCACTGCATATTCCCCAGGAAAACATCCCACAACTCAACTGCCCCAAATGCCAACAGCATACTCTTATTATCAAAGACAAAATCGTAAAATGCCCGGATGAACAATGCAGTTGGATTCTCTTTAGAACTATCTGTGGAATACAGCTAACTATTAAAGATCTTACTTTATTATTAACTCAAAATAAAACATCACTCGTCAAGAACATGAAAAGTAAAAACGGTAAAAAGTTTGATGCTTTTATAGTTTTTAAAGAAGATTTCAGTACAGTATTTGAATTTGGAATCAGAAATTAATTTCAAAAAAATAATATAGTAAAGAAGCAGCCAATGAGCTGCTTCTACATTTTACTTTTTATCCAAGTCTAATCCCCTTTTTCGTGTTCGTGAGGTTTTAGCTTTGGATGCTTCGGTTGATTGGGGGGTGTTACTCTTCTTCTTCTGTCAGGTTCTCCATCCGGTTTTTTAGGCTTAGGACCTGGCTTGATTGCTTCGATTGTATTCATAGTACAATAAAGATTAATTAATAATTATTTTGATATCAAAACAGATTAATACCAGATCAAAAGTAAATTTTTGGTCATCATTTTCATTACGGAAAGCCGTAATCATTGCTTTCTGAAAGGATTGACAAAACAATTTTGATTGCAACTATCTCCTTCTCGGTGCACTCCTTGTATGAGGTCGCACATAAGTTCCATCTTTTCGCGTATAACCTTTAACATGTACTGAACCACCTGAATTTGATTGAGAACTGTAACTAGAGGATGATCTTATTGGTGAAGAAGAATACGATGAGGTTTTAGAATAGCCGCTATAAGCTGTGTAGCTGGGTTTATAGGCCCACCCGTAATAATTTTCCCATTTAAGTTTGCTGTAATTTTTCTTACCAGCTTTTGAAGACAAGAAAACTTCCGTATCTTTAGGAATAATGGTAACTGATCTACTGCTGTCACTGCTGTAGTAAAGAGGTGTATCTTCCTGTAGTCTAACAGTGTAATAGTTTGTACATGAAATAACGGAGAGAAGTAATACCAGATAAAGTAACGATTTTTTCATTGTAGTTAATTTTATGTCTACAAATCTAAATGAACTTTAAAGGAACTAATTACGGTTTTCCGTAGTCTCAAAAATTTAACGTTAGTAATGTTTAAAACCTTGATTAACGAATAAAAAAAATTAAAACTATAGTAGACTCACTAAATAATTGCTACCTTACATTATCTTTTAAAGATTAAAACTAATGGCAATTGAAAAATCTACGGGTTATACTGAAACAGAAAGGATATTAGCAAAACTATGTGATGCTACTTTCTTAAAACTATGGTCTTATCCAAATCCTTATAAAGAAGATACAAAGGAATTGTGCGATTTAATGGCTGTCTTTGACAATAAGATTTTTTTATTTTTTGATCGTGAAAGCAGGAAATTCGATAATTTGAAAGGAGATATTAATGTGCAATGGAAACGCTGGTACAAAAATGTAATTGAGAACCAAATAAGAACAGCGGAAGGAGCAAGAAGATATGTACTTGAAAATCCCGATAAAATATATTTGGACAGTAAAAAAACAATACCTTTTCCTATACTCATACCTCATGACAATCTAACTATATATAGTATTATTATTGCTCATGGAGCAGCGGAAGCTTGTTTGCGACATTCCCCCGAAAATATTAACGGAAGTCTTGCTGTAACTTACAGTAAAATGGAAAAATTAGGGCTTGATATTCCTTTTCTCGTGGAGCTTGATAGTAATAAACCTATTCATATTTTTGATACCTTTAATTTAGAAATCATTCTTAAAGAATTAGATACTGTATACGATTTTTCTGAATATCTTTCAGAGAAAGAGAAGGCTTTAAAACACTATGATAGTATTATTTATTGCGGAGAAGAAGACCTGTTAGCTAATTACTTTCAAAACTTTGATTCGGTAAAGCAAAAACATTTTGTTGGAGTAACAGATGAAAAAGCAACCAGTATTATGATTTCCGAAGGTGCATGGAACTCCTTTGAAAATTCAGCTTTGTACAAAAGGAGAAAAGAAGCAAATAAAACATCTGAGCTGTGGGATAATCTACTTCAATATACTACTCAAAATGCCTTAGATCAAACTCTTAAAGGAAATAGTAACATCTTTAAAGGTGAAAGCGCCATTTGTGAAATGGCCAAAGAGCCTAGATTTTTTAGAAGAACGTTGTCTGATCTTATGACACGAGCTATAGAGGGATTTCCTGGAGATGGGACAACGCTTATGCGTAATTTATCTATTATGCCATCCTTTTATAAAAATACAGTTTATGTCTTTTTACAATTACACGATCCCAGAAATAAGGATTACGATAATGAATATAGACCTAAAAGACAAGCGCTGCTTGAAATCGCCTGTGGTGTTACAAAAAACAAATTTCCTAAATATGAAAAAATAATAGGGATTGCTATCGACGCTCCTAAATTTACTCAAACCAATTCTGAGGATTTCATTCTACTTAACGCAACGGATTGGTCCGAAGACGATATTTTGTATTATTCGGACGCAAATAAAAACATTAATTTCTTAGAAACTAAAAAAATGGTTCGGGAAACATTAACTGTTAGGGATTTTCCAATTAACAATAATTTGAGTCGTCATAAAAAAATTGGTAGAAATGACCAATGTCCTTGCGGCTCTGGAAAAAAGTATAAGAAATGCTGTATTGGTCTCAAGAAGTAATATAGTTGGTCTATTCATTGGTACAGAGATGTTTTTATTAAATACTTATCTATCTGTGTCGTTAAGCATTATATAATTTTATCTTCCAAAAAAGAAACCGATTTGCAACTTTTATGAGGGGTTTATTATTAGCCTATTAATGTTTTTAGGATGCTTATCAGCTTTTCTCTTTCCCCACTTCCCGTAGTCGAAAACCTTACCAACGGAATTCCATACTTTTTTAAAATTTCATTTTTCATGACATCTCTTTCAGCTTGTCTGCTTTCCAATTTATGGTACTCATAACCATCAACTTCTATTGCTAATATTGGATTTTTCCCGAGCCTATTGTAGATCAGAAAATCCAGATGAGTTGCGTGATGTCTTGCATATTTTTCTTCGTCGGAACTTAATCTGGAAAAATCTAACAGTAAATTTCTCAATGGATGATGCAGAATAACGCCATATTTTGAAAATTGATCGTCGGACAATACTTCCCTGATTAACGCATACATCAGATTCTCACTGTCGAAAACAGATTTATGTTTTTGATCTGACAAAAGGGCTCTTCTTTTTTCTTCATATCCTTTGTACAGGTAATCGAAAATAGAATGTACCTCACTCTTAATCGTGCTGAAATTATTATAATCAATATAGCGGATCAGATCTGAGATGTTCGTGTCGTTATCACTCTCATTTCCGTTCACCAATAGAATCAGCTGATCTTTAGCTCTGGAAATGGCTACATTCAGTCGGTTGGGGTTATCGGTGAATTCTGAGATTTCATTATCTACTGTGGAGAGAATGATCACATCATTTTCTCTTCCCTGAAATTTATCTACCGTATCGGCTTTGATATCTGTTCCCTGAAATGTTCCTTGCAGTGCTAAGGTCTGATTACGGTATGGCGTTACAATTCCCAGATTCACACCTTCCAGCTTTTGCTGTGGAATGATTTCCTGAATAATCACATCAATCTGTCGCTGATTCTCTCGTTGACGGGCATGATTGCCTTCAGTTGTTTTATAGACTAATAAAGGTTCTCTTTCCGTCTGTCCTTCTGAAAGGATGATCAACTGATCATTATAAAACTTACGGTTACAAAAATCAATGATTTTAGGATGGCAGCGGTAATGTTCCTTTAACAGTGTTTTAGACACCTTGGGAAATACTTCTATCACCGAAGAAAGCAGGCTATGGTTAGAATACCGATAAGGTTCCGGAATATAATAGTTCTTAAAAATCTGATCTGTATTTTCTGCTGTTTCAGAATCCACTACATTGGGGAGCTGTTTTAAATCTCCCACAATGACGGCCTGTTTTGCACAGGATAATGCGAGCACACCTGTTGCAAGATCTACCTGCGAAGATTCATCAACAATGACATAATCGTAGACTACATTTTCAGCAAGGCTTCTTCTTAATGAGTAGGTTGTACTCATGATGACGGGATAATCTTTAATAAATTCTTCTGATTTAAAACGAAGATCCCATTCAGTGTATTCTGAACGTTCATTTCCTTTGTATTTTTGGTAGAGTTTGTTTTTAAACAGCTGCATCGATCCTTCCGTATATTCTTTCATTTTATCATGAAAGGAAAAATGCTGTAAAGTATTTTGCAGCTCTTGTTTTCTGATGTTAAGCTCTGAAATTTTTACCTCATAGTATTTTGACTGAACAATCCTGATCATCTCTTCATACGATAAAGTATAAAAAATCTTATCTCTCACCCCATACAGAAAAGGGAATATCAGTTTGCGCCACCAGTAAAATTTCTTGCCAGTTTTCTCATAGTCCTCCAATGTTACCCATAAAGAAAGCAGCTGATCTGAACTGATATTCTTTTTAAAACGAATTTCCGTTGCCAACGCAACATCATCTGTAAAATGCTGATGCTCTGTTTTGATCTTATCGATTTCCAGTTTGAGTAAAGCCAACTCATTCTTTAGTTCCAACTTTTCAGCAAGCTCAGCAAAAAGAAGGGGAGTAGACTGCATAAGAGATTGTTCCTGTTCTTCCTCTAGTCTAAAATCCGATAGATCCGGGATTTCAGTCTGAGCATCGATAAATTCCTTTTTATTCTGACTGTTTCCTAGTAATGCCGCTATAAAAGAAACCCCATTGTTCTCCAGTTTCTCAAAAACATTTTTTGTCGCCGAATTATTACTCGAAACAATAGCCACACTTTGATTATTCATTACCGCATTGGCAATAATATTAAGAATAGTCTGGGTCTTTCCTATTCCGGGAGGACCTTCTATAAAACTTAAAGGATTTGAAAATGCATGATCTACTCCTGTTCTCTGGCTCAGATTAAAACCAAAAGGAAAGATTTCAATAGGAGAGGCGTGGTAATTCTTATTGGGTTCTTTCCCATTAAGATAATTGTACAGAATAGAAGTCTCAGGAATAAAACGGATACTCCCATAGCTATTGGCCAAAATATTATTGCCTTCCTCGGTTTTCAAACCAACGCTTTCTGCAATCGCCTTTAGATAAGAAAAAATATTTCTGGCCCTCTCACTTTGAATAGCAGATTTAACAATTTTAATTCTATGTTGAGGATAAGAATAGGCTTTCCCACTACTTTTATACACAACGACACACTTATTGCCCTCAAAAGAATAAGATTCTATTTCATCAGTTTTGTCTTTACCATCAATGTAAATCGCTTGTGATTTAAGATTTTCGTGGTTTGTGTGCATTGGTTATTAATTGTTTACAAATATAGGAAAGTATAATTATCAGATTTTTTCGAAGTAATCCTCGTCCGTTGTAATCGGCATATATCTTTCTAAAAATTTTGCTTGATTATAGACATATCCACTGTAACCCACACTTTTTAAGATAAGTTTACTAATTAGTGTAAACAGTTTTGCAGAAACATATGATAGATAAAGATTGGTTTTATTTTCATCGTTATCGATATCATCGGTTTGTATTAATATGTTACCATGTAACAAGTCATTTCGATGTTCAATAATAGTAATGTCATGCAAACTTAAAGTTATACCGAGTTGCTCAAAAGGTCTTGTGAGTTTTTCATTATTTGTTAAATGCTCCTTATTGATCGGCTTATTAATTTCGTTAAGTCTCCTTTTTAATTTTAATATATTATCATTACTTAAACCATTAGAATTATTGTCAATAACAAGCTGAAGTTCCTTAACTATTTTTTGTTGTAAGTTTTTATCAGTTATAGGTTTTTCTAATCTAGACTCTTCAATACCAAAATGTTTAGACAGCTGTTCAATAATTACAGCAAATGAGCTTGGAATTATTAGTAATGATCTTACTGATGTTGCTTCTAAAATGATAAGAATTGCAACGGAAAACTCTGGTTCGGTATGTATTTTATAAGCTAATGCTGATAGTTCTTCTAAAGAAATTCTTGTCAGTTCATGTTTATTATAGAGAATATCCGCAGTTTTCTTTTCTATTTCTAAGCGAGAGTAAGGATTTGTTATGACGGGACCATACATTCCTTTTATCGTTGGTCTGATATTATTGGTATAGTAAAACCCTCCTGAATTGTCAAATATAAATTTTTCTCCTCCAACCATAAGCCTGTTAATAAATCCTATTGCTTGTTGGATAGAAAAGCAAGCTTCTGAAAATTCATCATAACTTTGTTTTTGTAAACATTCAAAAATATGATAACCCTCATCGTTTCTTTTTAATTGTGTAACATCATATTCTTTGTCCTTGATTTTTATGCGAAGACAATCGTAGAAATATTCTACTCCATCCCGTTGATGTGTGACTGTTTCAAATTCTCCATGAAACGTTTAATGTCATTGATGTCAACTTTGAAATATGCCCTATATGTACTTTCTGTATTAAAATCATTTGAATGGAACTCTTTTAGTTCAATAACAGTTTTGAAATTAACAGATTTGTTTTTCTCAAAATTAGTACTGTTAGAACTATTTCCAAACTTTTTTGACTCTAGAATTATATTGTCAAAGGTAAATGAAATATTGTCTTCATTTTTTTCTTCCCGTTCTAATATTGCTTCTATTTCAAAATTAAATGTTTTGTTTTCTCTGAAGAGATACGCTGCACTTTTTTCATTATCGATCAGGTTGACTTTGTGCTTATCCAAAGAGCATATGTTTTCAATAAATTGTAATTCTGATTCGAAGTTCTTTTTATTTTCTATTCGTCGTATACTATTCATACTAACTAAAACTGAGAAATTATACTGTCATAATGAATTGAATAACACCATTTATTTCACCAACTCCTACCCAGGTTACAGCAAATAGTTGATTTTTTTTATATTTAATATATTCTTTTAGTTTTTCTTCTAACAGATTTTTATCTTTTGCAATCATAAATGTAAATCCGAAACCGCCTTGTTCCTTTGTGAATATAGAACAGTCATGCAATTGTTTATCCTTTAGAAATTGTTTTTTTACTTTTTTGTATCTTTTTGAAAGCTCCGCAATAGCACTCTTATTAAATTTCATTAATTGAACAGATGTTTTGATACTATCATTTAGTCTTGACTTGTCGATCTTAAAGATGAGTTCTTTAAATTCATTATCTGTAAAGTAAGAGGGCTTTTTAATATATTTATTAGTAGAGCTAAATAAGTGCATATAGTAATTATTGATATAATCTGTTTCTGGTTCAAAATAGAAGTAGTTTGCCCCTTTAGTTCTTTCTTGTTCGATAAGATAACTTAATTCGTTTCCTTTTTGTTTAAGAAAATAGCCAATAAGATCTAGCTCTTCATAAATATATGTACTTTCAAAGCTTAAAAATTTTTTCCTTATCTCTAAATAACTTAATAATAATGAAGGTGTTTCAAAAAAATCATTTATCACAATAAGATCATATATACTTATAATCCAAGGAAAGTGGTTTTTCTCAAAATAATTTAAGTTATTATCAGTTTTTAAAATTGGTACTATATTTCCTAGCTGTTCTAAAGTAAGTGATACTAATACAACTTCACTATAATTAGCTAGTTTTAGGCTAAGCTTTTGTTTTTTTTTATCTAGGAAAATGACCTCATTATTTTCCTTTAAAAAGTTAAGAGTCCTTATGCCCTGGTCATATGAATTTTTAATGATATCATTTAAATGATCATCGGTTTTTAATCTGTGCCCAGCCTTAGCTTTCATTGATAGTTTATTAGCTTTAGCTTCTATGATAAATATATATTCGTTGAAAATTAGTAGCCCATCTGTTTCACATCTGTTATTATCACTGCCATAAAACATATTAGGGTAGAACTGTGAATTAGGTAAAATATTTTTAAAATAAGTTTCCGCTTGTTTTAGTAAAAAATCATGCTTATAAGAGATGTATTTTTGATAAAGCTTATTGTTTTTTTTAAATTCATTTTCAAAGGTTTCTTCAACGGCCCAGACTAAAAGTGGAATTGATGGAATAATGTACTTATCATGGTGTTTAATTAATGGTTTGCGCTTCAATATTAAATCTGTTGAGTAAATAGGTTCAGTCTCAGTAATTGAATTAAAAGTACATGAAAATGCATTCAAAAAATTCAAGACAGATATTGAATTCAAATTTAAAAATTCGGCTAATTCATTTGCATCAAACGTTCCTCCTACGTTATAATTCGTCATTAGTTCGCTGTAGAAGTGGTTTTTGTACAGATGACGGATTTCGTTATCCGAAAGTTTTATTATTTCATCAATATTTTCAATTTTAATTGTTAATTCGTTCGCGGAAATTTTTTTGTTTTTATACCTTATTGTCTCTTTTGAATGCAAACTTGCATTTTCTTCCACTGATTTTATACACTCCTGATATTTAAAGTTTAAAAATTCTGAAATTTTATTTCTTATAATAAGACTATCTTCTAAAGAAAAATGAAATATAGATTCAATCTCTTTTTCAAAGGGTTTAAATAATTCTCTTGAAAAAAGTAAGTGGTGACCGGGATGTCCCGGATTTCTTACATGTTTTGATTCTGTTTCGATTTTTGACATTATTTCGCTAAAGGTATCTTCAAACCCATTGTGCTTAAACATATCTGAAACGTCAGTTAAACTACAGTATTTTAAAGTGGCATCCTGAATCTTTGTAAAAGCCTCAAGAACTTCCTCAGGATCGATATTTGTGTTTTCTATATAGCCATTTTTCAAGCATTGACATGCCACTACTTCAGAGACAAAAAAGTTTTTGTCACCTCTATAATCTGTATATTCTTTAGGATTTTGAAGATGGTTATAGAAGGAGATATAAGCAATCAAATCAAAGGAATTGATTTTTTTGCAAATATCTTTTATAACCGTTAAATTTTTTTCAATTTCGAAAGGAATGTTTTTTTCCCAATCTTCTAAAGGATTGATATCATCCATATGTAAGTTATCTTGAATATTAAATTGTATCCCCAAATATTTCGACTTTAATAAAATTCGAATGCATAAAACTCCAAAGTGATATTATTGATAAGACTTTTCTATTTTAGTTTATAGATACAAATAAATGTTGAAATAATTTATTAAGAATTACTCTCAAATAAAAAATTAAATTTTATTTTTTTTAATGAAGTCATATTTACCTAGCTTTAAAACACAGATAATTAGTAAAAACATTTGTCCAATATTATATTCATCAAATGTTATTAATGAATGTGCAACTTTGTGCCTTAGATTATATCCTGCTTTTTCAATAAGGACATATTTTAACAAAAGCAAATCATCTTTAGAAATTAATTTAACAATCTCCTCTTCATTTAGTAACTTATGAATATCTTTTTGAAAGGAGATAGTTCTTCCTTGATGATCGACCTTAAATTCAAAGGGAATAATTCCTTTAAACTCACAAATATCCCTTACCATACCTTCAATCTTTGTTGAAAGACTGTCTATACATAGGATAAAATTCGGAAAGGACTGAGGATTTGTAAGATAGAATTCAATATTAATAAAAAACTCGTTTAAAGCCGGGGCTAGAAGAGAAAGCCAATTATAGGCTTTTTCGCGCTGACCTGTTGTTGATAGTTCCAGCTCTACTCCAAACCAAGAATGATCGTATAAATATTGCAATATTGATTTAGCTGATAGTTTTTGTTTTTTGACGCATGCATAGAATATGTGATGAAATAGCGGAAGGGTAATTATTTGAATATGATAATTATAATTTTGCAATATATCAAAGTACTTTTTCTCGTTTTCATCATCATAATGCTGAACGGTGTTGCCATTAGCGTCTATAATTGAATTTGAAAATAATTCTTTGAAAAGATATTTTCCTTTTTCATTTTCAACTTGTTGCTCCATCTTACTATAACTTGGTAACAATGAGTCATCAAGCATTAAAATAGAAATTATTGATTCAGTATTTTGTGAGGATATTTGCTTTGAAATAATATCGAAATTTTTATGATATTCTGAGACGTCTATTACTTCTCCAAATTGAAAAAGCTGTATGTCTTTTTTTAATTTATTGTATTGCTTTTGCAGGAATATAATACGACTATTATCTTTTACTTTTTTATATTGATATATTGCTTTTTCTAAAAATTTGCACGCAACAATGTTAATTTGTCCGTCTTCTTTAGATTTTAAATACCAAAGATTGCCTATCTTTCTTTCGTAATTATCATATTTTAATCCTAATTTTTTTCTAATTTTTATTATTTGCTGCAACAGTGTTATTGCTTGCTCTCTGTCATCTTTGCTTTTTATGACTACCAATTTTTCAAGTACACCACATATCCCTCTAAAATCTTCATTAGAAAACTTCTTATTTTCTAACATCAACTTTGTTAAGTCAAGTCTCATTACAAAGCTGGATGTTGAATCAAGAGGGTAACTTTTAATAATTCTTTTCACTTCAGATTTTACTTCTTCCACCTTGTAATTTATTGACGTTGAAAGCGCAAATAAATTTTGTAAAGTATCTATTAACTGCAATCCAAAATATTTTTCGGGATAGGTTAATTCGAGTTTTTCAAGTAATATAATGCACTCTAGATATGAATCGACTGCAGTCATTGCAAAAGAAATATTTTTAGCGGGTGATAGCCACAAGAAATGCCCATATCTACTTTTTAGAAAAGGTGATCTACATGCAGATGATCTTTCTTTAAGATAATTAAAAATTTTTTCAGTGTAAGTTTTTAATGAAGGATATTCGGTTTGCAAGCCTTTTTCATCAGTACCTAAAAAACACCCGGATAATTTATTTTTATTGATATTAAATAAGAAAGTATCGGTTTCCCACTGCAACATTTCCGCCTCCGACAATCTATTTTTCTCAATCAAATCAAACTTGATTGTATTTAGATAATCTCTTACTTCCAATGTGCTTTTGCTGGTTAAACTTATATTTTCCAGTTTTTCATAAATCTCGTCCATCTAAATTGTGTATGTTCTTATTATTAAATGTTTATGCAGCGCCTAAAATTATGACCAAAAATTATCCCTGAATAATGTTTTCTCATCACTCAAGAATAAATAAAATTTTGAATATTTGGAATTTTAGCTTCTATTCTTTATTTGTGATATAATCTCAAAATATTCATGTTTATAGGATTTTGGGTTTTCTGACCATTCAAAATTATGACCAAATTGGCTATCCCAAAATTTCAGTCCCACACATGCAATTGCCCAAGCCTCATCCTGTTCATCAAGTTCAAATTTTTCAAGAACATTTGTTAGTCTATCTTCAGAATTTGGATGTTGTCTGCCTTCTGTAGTCGCTTTAAAAAAGAACATAGATAATACCCCGATTAAAGTACCTACAGTAACGACACTCTTTTTTGCTATTTCAAATGGACTAGAAGAATTTGATATTCCCTTTTTAATATTTTCAATAGCTTTATTATCTGCCTCAATTTCAAATTCAAGATAATGGCTATCAGGGGTGTCTTCGCTAATCTTCTCAAGATGAAGATCAAGATGAACTAGTTCGTGACAAAATATAAATTTTACAGCTTCAGTATAAAAACAGTTTACCTGCTCAATATATGTTCTTTCTTCTGCTAGGAACCTCTCAGGATTAGGTTGCTCTTCTTTATTCCAGGGAACAAAATCCACAATCAGTAATTTGGCATAATCAAACATCTCTTTTGCTTTCTCAATATTTTCCTTACTGATAGGGTATATTGTTCTGTTATTTAATTTATTAATTTTAGGATAATCAATTTCTTCTAAGTAAGTAACATATAATGCATAAGTAATACACCATAAATATGAAAGAAATGTTTCGTGAATTGCAATTTGTTTACTCTTTCCATTTGCATAAGGTGTTCGATATTTTGTTCTATCGATCATTATAGGTATTTCTCCAAATTGAAAATCAAGTTGAGAATTAAATTTCCCCTCCTTTATCAAATTCTGTAAATTTTGAAAGAAGTCAGGATGAGTATTATTAAACATATAAACAATCATCCAATGTAAGACTCTTATAGGCTGTGTTCCAAAATCGGTTTCCCTATGATGATCAATAATTCCAGTTTTTTGAGTAAGCCAATTCATAATATTAGTTTTGTTTTTTTAAAAATACAAAATTATCATGCGTAAAAAATATTTATGAGTTTTTATTCCTAGCAAAGCCCACAAGTATAGACTAATTAAATCTAAAACATCATTTTTAGCAATTTTAATAATCTTGTAAGCTGTTTTCCTTTAGAACAATAGAGGAGTTAAAAGATCAATAAAGAACATAAAGAAACAGGAAAGCTACTCCAGCAAATTCCGATTGCTATTATAAATCATTTATTAATAGAATGAGGTTCCAAATCTCGTCAGGATTTTACAAAATTTACACAACAAAGTCATTATATCCTGGATCGAAATAATTATAAAAATTACTCATCCTCTAACCAGTCTTTGTTTAACTTAAATATCTCTCCTAAATTATTACCTTCATAGTTGTGCACATAACCATTTTCAACATAACAATAAGGAAGCTCTAAACTCTTAAAATTTAATTTATTGTCTGTAAATGGATGCTTAAATATCCAATACGTACTGGAAGGTACGGTATGTGGGAAAATTCGGTTAATCATAATACCGCTTACGTTTGTGATTCTTTTAGATCCATTATTATAAAAAATACCATCTGCACTTCGTACCCATTTCTCGTCTCTATTGTTGGGATCAGTCGAAAAAGAAATAGCTATAGACCCCCAAATAGCGGCATCAATATCATAATAAGATGAAGATTTAATGCTTAAAGTATTTATACAAATTAGATAAGGCTTGTCTAGCTTTCCATACCTCTTTGCTTTCGTTAAAATGGATTCTCTAATAGATTCTTCCGCACCCCCGATAAATGTCTCAATTGGTCGCATACCTATGCTTCTACGTGGCTTTCCAATTGCATCTTCATTAACTGGTAGAAATTCTATATTTATTAAAATCTCTTCATTTTCAAAAAACAAATTTTCAAACTTTGGTAAAGAAGATGAAAAATCACCTTTTGTCTTTGTAAGCTCTCTTTTATGATCGAGTTCAGCAATTTTATTTTTAATATTTCTGACTAGCTCTTTTGTTGAAGGCTGATTTTTTGTTTTTAATTTTAATGTTTCAATATGAAACATAAAATGTGGTGATTCAATTTTGTCTATTGTCTCATAAAACCTCTCAATCAGCTTTTCATTCGCTTCTTCAAAATTAGACTTGTCCTTGCAAATTTTAGCTTCTATATAGATTTCGATACCATCTTTAATTATTAAAAAATCTGGCTTTTTGTCTGTATTGTCAATTTTTGGGTGTATTATAATTTCGTAGCCCAGTTCTTTAAAAAAATTATATAAAAAAAGTTCATAAAAAACTGAATCAAAACTCTTCTTGAATCTGTTCTTTACCTCATATTTTTCAGAATCTGGAAGTTTTGAGAACCATTTTTCTAATAAATCACGTATTTTGCCAATATCTTTTCTGGCACTTCGTTCATAATAGCTGAAGGAATCTTCATTCGCTTCGGCTGGACCTAAATAATTTCGTTCTATTTCTTTGAAAAGATTCATCGGAACTTTTTGAATTTAATTATATTTTTTGACTGTAATTAATACCTGGGATAAATCAAATGTAGTTAAGATTTCTCTTTTTAATTTACGGCTTTCCGTAACACCAAAAATTCCTATCTTTCGTAACGCTTGCTAAGTTTGCATCCCATTGTCAAATTTAAAAATTCAATCTAGCTATTGTTTTTCTCAAAGGCAGTAAATTTTTTCGGCAATAATATAGGGTTGATTAAGATAATAATTATCTGGAGATATAATTTTGTTCCCGAAAATTAAGACTTTCATATTATTAGAATTACTTTCGTATTCATCTCCGATTTGAAGCTGTAGATTTTCAGACTTACAAAGCGTTTCGAATGGACTTACCAAAATCTTAGGTAAATTGATGTATTCTGCATTACTTTCTATATCCATTAAACCTTTAAAATTATCAGGAATTTCTTTTTCTTCAAATAGAAATTCCGTATTCCAAAAAAAGTCTTCCAAATATTTCCAAGAACCTATTTCTTTTTGTAGTAGTTGATAAAATTTCCCAAGAAACTGGAATTTATTCTCCGGTACGCCGATTATCTTACATTGAATTTCTGGACTTTCAATTATTTTAAGCAACGGATGATCTTCGTAAAGATTATTTTCAAATAAGGCATCAGATTTCCGGAATCAAGATTTTTGAAACCAAAAACATTTTCTGCACTTATAACCCATTCAACTTCTTTTTCTGCCTTATCAATTAAACGGATTTGAACGTGAAGCTGAGAATTCTCTGTTTCAAAAATTAACTTTTTCAAATAGGTGAAACCTCGTGATGAAAAATTTTCTGAGTTTGTTAAGGTAATTAGTTCTTCCATTATTTGATTATTGATCAAAATAAAGATATTGAAATCGTTCAAGTCTTACAAACATTTCCATAACAATGGAATGGTTAGGATATCCTTAAAGTAAAAATCCTAACTCATAAGTTAGGATTTTTCATTTATCTTAAAGTTAAACAATTCTTGAGGGTGTATATCTAATCCTTTTGATAGTTCTTGTATTGTTGACATTCTAATATCAACTTCTCCTTTTTCGATCTTACTGATATTGCTATGGTCAACATCACATTTTTGAGCTAATGCACGATAACTTAAGCCTAGTTTTGTTCTAAACTTTTCAACCTGCTTACCAAAAGCTATTCGAAATTCAATTTTATCCATTGAAATTAGCATTCAATGGCAATTTGTAAAGATTTTAACAATTAAATGTAGTTGAATTAACCTACATGAGAAAGTTTTTATTATATTTGTAAAATAAGTTGCTGAAATGTAACTTTGCGATACTTCAACGAATATTAGAAGCTATTGCTTAGAATCTCAATTCGAAAACTGGTAATTTTAGTATACGAGACGATAAGCAAGAAGCTCACGACCTAGGCGTGGGCTCTCTTATCTGTATACAAGGTATACCAGTACCCCGAATTGGATAATGTAGAGTTCCACGCCGTCTTTTTCAATGCTGTTCGCTTTATATCTACATCATAAATCTAAGCCCGCTTCCTAAAAATAGTATCAGACTACACGATACAATAGGAATGTACAACCTATTGCGGCTTTAAAAAGCTTACACGGGAACACAGATTTCATTTATATTAAATTCTTTCCGGTGCCCTAAAGGTCACTGCTCACAGAACCTCACCAGTCCTTTTTCATACCAAAGGGCATCAGGAAAGTCTTTATCTAAAAAATGAATCAAAAAACTACTCAACTTAAAAATCAGAAGAAAGAAAAAAGCCCCTTCCCATGCAGTTTGGACACTTACGGGAAAGAGCGTAGTTCAGTAATTAATCTTTAGAAAATTAAAAACCTTTACAAATCTATGAAAAATTCCTATTATCATATAGGAGGCATTTTCTTTGGGCTCATGTTTACCGCTGTAAACATCACCACAAAAGCCCAAACACGCACCATTTCCGGTACCGTCACCTCATCAGGTAAACCACTCTCAGGAGTCATCATCTCCCAAGAGGGCAATGATCAGGTAACCATATCCGGCAACAACGGAACCTATACACTACAGGTTTCAGCAGAAAATACCATCCTATTGTTCAGACATCCTGATTATGCAGAAGAGAAATTCACCCTCACTAATCAGACCGTCGTCAATATCAGTCTAGAACACAAAGTAAAGGGAATCGAAGAAGTTATTCTCAACGCCGGCTACTACAAGGTTAAAGACAAAGAAAGAACCGGTAGTATCGCCAAAGTTTCAGCAAAAGATATAGAAAATCAGCCTGTCACTAATGTTTTATCAACCGTACAGGGAAGAATGGCAGGAGTCAGTATCACCCAGAATTCAGGAACTCCCGGCGGGGGATTTGATATTCAGATCAGAGGCAGAAACAGCCTTCGGACCCGAAGCAATTCCGTCATTGATGGCAATCAGCCGCTCTATATTATTGATGGTGTTCCAGTGGGTACGGGAATCAGTTCCTCCTATGCAGGAAGTATCCTTCCCAATGCAGATATCAATCCGCTGAATAGTATCAATCCTAACGATATTGAAAGTTTCGAGATCCTGAAAGATGCGGACGCTACTGCTATCTATGGTTCACGGGGTGCTAACGGAGTGGTACTGGTGACAACCAAAAAAGGAAAAAAAGGAAAGGTAAAACTGACCCTGAACTCTTCATATGGCCTGAGCCATGCCATTTCAAACCTTAAAATGATGAATACTGCTCAGTATCTTGATATGAGAAAGCAGGCATTTGCCAACAGCAATATCTCTGTCTACCCCGCTAATGCCTATGACATCAATGGAACCTGGGATTCCAACCGTTATACGGATTGGAGAAAAGAACTGATTGGTCATTATGCCGCCCTGTCTAATACCCAGTTGTCACTCAGTGGGGGAGGCGAAAATACCAATTTCCTGCTCAGTCTTGGTCATAATGAACAAACCACGGTGTTCGGCAGGGATTTCAGGTACAGAACCAATACCATTTCAGGAAATATCAGCCATAGGTCTGCTGACAGGAAGTTCAGTTTCAACTCATCGAATATTTTTACAGCAACAGACAATAACCTGATTATTTCTGATGCAACAAGACAGTCGTATATTCTGGCTCCCAATGCTCCTGCTCTCTATGATTCAGAAGGTAACCTTAACTGGGAGAACAATACGTTTACGAATCCCGCAGCTGCCTTTGAGAACTCTTATTCCAATAACAATCTGCAATTCCTTAACAACATCAGCATGGAATATGAAGCTTTTAAAAACTTTAAGCTTAAGCTCAACGGTGGCTTGACTTATCAGACTTTTGAAGAATGGTCACTTCGTCCGAGTACGGCGTATAGTCCTTCTGCAGGAGCAACATCCCTCAATTCGATGTCTTCAAAATCCAATCAGAACAGACTGTCTATGGTGATAGAGCCACAGATAAGCTGGATGTACAAAACAGGTAACCATAAATTTGATGTACTGGTGGGAGGGACCTATCAGAGAGATGTTTCAGACCGGGGTGAAATTCAGGGATCAGGTTTTGAAAGTAATGCATTAATCTATAATATAGGGGCTGCAATCAATAAAGTCGTCCTTGACCAGATCAGTACAGAATACCGATACGGTGCTTTTTTCGGGAGAATCAACTATCAGTACGATAAAAAATATATCCTCAATCTTACAGGAAGAAGAGACGGCAGCAGCAGATTCGGTCCGAATAATAAATATGCAATATTCGGTGCCATTGGGGCAGCATGGCTGTTTTCGGAAGAAGACTTTATGAAGAACATCTCATGGCTCAGTTTTGGAAAGCTGAGAGCAAGTTATGGTTCATCAGGAAGTGATAATATCGGGGATTACCAATACCTGGATACGTTTGCCACCGCCAACCTCATCTATAATGGCAGCACCGGACTGGCTCCAACAAAACTCTACAATCCTGATTTCAGCTGGGAAAGAACCGTTAAAACAGAAGTCGCTCTTGAATTGGGGCTATTTAACAACAGGCTTAATCTAAGCGCTGCGTATTACAGAAACCGTTCAGGAAATCAACTGGTAGGCTACCAGCTTTCCTCGGTAACGGGATTCAGCAGTGTACTGGCTAATCTGGATGCAGTCATTCAGAATACAGGACTTGAATTTGAGGCCAGCGGCAAAATTATCAGTAAAGGAAATTTTTCATGGAGTAGCTCATTCAATATCACCATTCTACGAAACAAGCTGATTTCCTTTCCGGGACTTGAAGGTTCATCCTATGCCAATACCTATGTTATCGGACAGCCTGTGAACATTGTTAAACTCTACCAGCTTCAGGGGGTAAACCCCAATACCTTCGTCTATGATTTTACCGATTTCAATGGCGATGGAAAGATCGCATCACCGGATGACAGGCAGGTAATCAGAAACCTTGGACAGCAGTTTTACGGAGGACTAAGCAATGAATTACGTTACCGAAACTGGAACTTGTCTTTTTTGCTGCAGTTTGTAAAGCAACAGAGCCGAAACTATAATTCTGCAATGTCTTCTCCGGGCATCATGGCGAATCTCCCTGTAGAGGCATTGAATGTATGGTCGCCTTCGAATCCCAACGGACTTTATATGCCATACCGCTCCACGTCCAATTCTTCCCACAGCCTTTTTCAAAATAGTGATGCCAGTGTTTCTGATGCTTCATTTATAAGGCTTAAAAATGTGCAGCTTACCTATAATCTTTCTTTGGATTCAGGTGTTTTCAGGGAAGTCAAGCTTTATTTTCAGGGGCAGAACCTCTTGACGTGGACGAAGTTCTTTGGAATTGATCCCGAGATGACCACATTTGGATTCCTGCCTCCCTTGAAAACGTACTCATTTGGTATTCAGCTTACGCTGTGATGAATACTTAACGGAAACCGAAGACCGTCACATTATTTAATCCAATATAAAAGCAATGAAATCAATATTTAATATTATAATAACGGCAGCGCTCATTTATCTGATGAGCATCGCCGTATCGTGTGAAAAAATTCTTGAAGTGGAATTGCCTGACAACCAAATACTGTCAGAAACCGTCTTCAGTGATACCCAGACTGCCAACGCAGTATTATCAGGATTGTATGCCGGATTGTGGGAATCATCGCCTGTTACGGGTGATCAAAGCGGAAGGCTTTTGGGTCTCTATACGGATGACCTGACCTACTATGCAGTCAGTGCCACCAATGGATTGCCTGAACTGTCCAATAATACACAGATTGATTCCAATCAGTTTGTAAGTTCGTTCTGGAATGCTGCGTATCAGAAAATATATGTCAGCAATTCCATACTTGAAGGGCTTAAAGAAGCGCATCATATTCCGGAAGCTGATAAAGCAAGGATAAAAGGGGAGACCCTGGTCATCCGTTCTTTACTCTTTTTCTACGTTCAGCAGGTTTACGGGGATATTCCGTATCCTGTGACAACCAATTACATGATCAATCAGAGCATTTCAAAAACATCTTCTGCAGAAGTGTTGATGAGAATTGAATCTGATATAAAAGAAGCTATTGAACTGCTTTCCGATACCTACCGTCATAATGAACGCATCTATATCAATAAAAAAGCAGCGCAGCTTCTTCTCGGCAAGGTTCAGATGCAGCAGCTGAAATGGACGGAGGCAGAAGCCACCTTGAAAACAGTTGTTCAGAGTCCGCTCTATCAGTTTCAAAATGATATTACTAAGGTCTTTCTTAAAAATGGCAGCCATATTATCTGGCAGCTCAGACCTAAAAACAATGGGGATGCGGTAAGGGAAGCAACGATTTACTATTTTGCTAATGTTGCTCCGACCTCTATGGCGCTTTCCGCATCTTTGGTCAGCTCATTTCAGAATGGAGACCTTCGCAAGCAATATTGGATGGGAGTGGTTACTGTAGGGGGTAACACCTGGTACAGAGCAGAAAAATACAAAGCAAGATCTGCCAACTCCACAGAAAATTCCATTGTCTTCAGACTGGAAGAAGCCTATTTGCTTTTGGCAGAGGCTCTGACACAGCAAAATAAAACGACGGAGGCTTTACCGTTTATTAATCCGATCAAACAAAGAGCTGGACAGCCATTGCTTGGCAGTGCTGTTACACAACAGCAGCTTCTTGAAGAAATCCTTAATGAAAACAGAAAAGAGTTTTTTACAGAAATGGGACATCGCTTTCTTGATTTGAAAAGAGCAGGAAAGCTTAATGAACTACAGCAGACTAAGCCCAACTGGAAAGATAAGCATAAAGTATGGCCTCTTCCACAACAGGAACTGCTGCTCAATACCCATCTGAATCCTCAAAATTTAGGTTATTAATGAGAGTGTATTGTTTTATTATTCTGCTGTGTTCTCTGCATTGCTATAAAGCGCAGAGAACGATTAAGGAATTGGACCAGTGGATGTCACGGTTCTCAACAATGATTGGTCAGATGAAAGTATCCGATGATCAGCGATTCGTTTTGCTGACCAAAATGTACGCGAATAATTCTGATTCAGTTTTTGTGTTTGACCGTCAATCAGCAGTAAGCCCATCCGATACCATTTTAAAAAAGAGCAACATCAGTTTTCTGAATAATCATGCTGTTTTTGCTTCAGGACCTGGCAGGGCTGAATTCATTGATCTGAAGTCAAAAAAAAGAGAAATTTATGGTAGTGTACAGCGCTGCAACGCCAATGAGCCCCTGAAGCAATATGTAATATTGGGTACTGATAAAAACCTGAAAATTTATAATTCCCAAGGAAAAGTGCGTCACGATGAGGCAGGAACATTGAACTATACTATTTCGGAGCAAGGACAGGTTTATATTCTTGCTAAAAGTGGAGGATTTCATAAAATATTGAAATGGAATGGCAGCGCTATGAAACTGCTTTATTCTACTGCAGCTAACATTGTTGCGATGGATCTTTTAGAATCAGAGAGATTTATTGTCCTAAAGGAAAAAGAAAAAACAGATTCCAATGGAAAGATCAGGGCAAGATTGTTAAGAATATCAGACGGACAACTGTTTTATAACGACCAGATCAGCCTAGGAGAAGCCCAAAGCATTAAAGTAACTGAAGCAGGTCATTCCGAAACTTTTTTGATTGATATTTCCGTCAAGAAAACTCCTGAGAAAATAGAAAAACTAGAAATATGGTATGGGGGAGACAAGTATCTGCGTAATAAGGACCAAGAATGGACCGAGCATCAGTATAGCCTATGGAATGTTAAAAACAATCAAATTCATTCAATCTCTCCCAAATCAATGCAGGTCTATATAGCGACAGACAATCCACGCTATTTTTGGACGTATAATCTTAAAGAGGATAATGATTACCGGGGATTCCGAAGCCTGAATATATACCGATATGACCTTTTCGAAAATAAATCTGAACTTGTTTTTGAGAATGCTTCAGAAATGGTAATAGGAAAAGGTGGTCGTTACACCATTGGATTTCTGATGTATAAGAATCAATGGATGGTATACGATCATCAATTAGAGCAGAAAAAAATTATTGATTATAATACAACACTGAGCTATCCGATCTTTCTGCCCGATGGCAGCTTACTCTTTACAAGAGGAGACCGACTGATCAGCTATCATCTGGAAACAGGTGTGGTAAAAACAGTTTTCAAGCAAGAGAACAGCAAAATCAGCTTTCATGAATACACTGGAAAAATGATTCATCAGATGGAATCTTTTAAGATAACACAACGAACTATTGAAATGTCTCAACCGTTGATGCTTCATATCAGGAGAGAAGACCATAATGATTCCGGATATTATTCTTATGATAAAGGTAAACTCAAAGAAATGCTGCCGTACAGCAGCAACAGGATCAAAATGTTCTCGTATAAGGATAGGCATGATTTAATGTATTCGATCGAAGAAAACTACAACCTTTCTCCAAAGCTGTACAGCAAAAGCAAGTCATCAGGTCAAAAGAAGATACTTTATGCAACCAACCTTCATGATAAAGAAGCTATAGACCTACAGCAGGATGTTATTTCATATACCAATAGTGAAGGTAAGTATCTGAAAGGGGTTCTATATTATCCCATTAAATTCGACAAGACCAAAAAATATCCTTTGGTGGTACAGGTATACAGTATTCAGCATGATGAGTTCAACAAATACCTGTATCCCGCCTGGGGACCCAGTGGATTCAATATCCGCCTATTGCTTGAGAACGATTACATGGTTTTTCGGCCAGATATTGTTTCAGATGACAGGGGTCCGGGAATTTCGGCGCTTGATTGTGTTCATTCCGGACTGGATGCGATTCGGGGAAATGTCAATATTGATTTCAGGCGTATTGGTTTAACAGGACACTCATTCGGTGGTTATGAGACCAACTTTATCGCTACCCATTCAGAAAGGTTTGCAACCTATATCTCGGGGGCAGGTCTAAGTGACATTATGAATACTTACTTTTCATTTAATGAACTGTTTAAAATAGCAGACTATTCAAGATTTGAAACCGGGCAGTTTTCAATGGGAATTCCTTTTTCAGAAGATAAGGATCTGTATTATAGAAATAATCCCATCAATTTTATTGAAAAAGTAAATGCACCGGTATTGCTTTGGGCAGGTAAGAGAGACACGAATATTCCACCAACACAAACCATGAGCTTTTACATGGGATTATTAAGAAACAGAAAAAAGGTGGTGGTACTGATGTATGAAAATCAGGAACATACGATCAGGAAAGGCTCCGATGACATCAAGGATCTTAATACTAAAATCATAGAGTGGTGGGACTATCACCTGAAAAACCGGAAAGATATAGCATGGATTGATAAAGAAATGAAAAGGGACGCTGAATAGCGTCCCTGATTTAATACTTAATACAATAAAGCACTAAGGAATTTTATAAAGCGGTGTTCCGCACATCGTACCTGAACCGATTCTATGCAGTTCAACACTGTCGTCCAATGCCCATTCACAGACATCACCGGAAACGATATTGCTGCATTCCTGATCAGCATCCTCACATTGGAACTGACCACCGCCCAAGCTAACAATTCTGTAAGCCGGCTCTAAAGCTCGTGTACTCTTCTTTGCCAACATGGTGGCAAAAGCTGACCCTGTTCCCAGTGCTACCAGGATGACAGGAAAAAGAATTTTTTTCATAATAAAAAATATTTGATTTGCTGCCTACTCTGAAACACGGTTTTCGGCTTCCCCGTTTTTAAAATGTTTTTTCAGGGGCTGGGTAAGTTTATATTGTACCAGCTGATTTCCAACAATTGCGTACAAATGCTCGTCGGTAACTCTAAAATCTGACATGCTGTTATTTTTAATATTGTCGATGTACATACTGCCAATATATTCCTGAGATGCAGTATTATAGATGTCGATGACTTTGCTTTCCTGCCATCTGTTTAAAGATTCATGCCTTCCTCTTAATTGAGCAGGGTTGAATAGCAGTCCTCTGTATACGATTGCATGTCCGTTGACTTTTAATGCAGGTTTAGACATTTTAGATTTTCCATTGGAGAGCGGAATTACTTTAATCTGTGCGATTTTAGTCGTATCAACAGTTCTCCATCTGTAAATAAGCTGCATGGAATGGTTCATTACAAGAAACTGGTTTCTATAACTGTAGATATAGCTGACAGTCGGTTTTATAGGATCAGCTGAAAGATAACCGTCAGAATCAAAAACACCGTCTATTTGCTTTTCAAGCAGATTAGGATGAAGTTTCATAATATTTTTACCATTGTTATTGATTAAGATGGTTCCCAGCGTTAAATTCTTGGTTTGAGATGATAGAGTACGTATGGCAATTTTATTACTGTCAATAATTTCAAGCTGGCTAAAGAATGCATCGTTAAAACTGATGACTTTATTTTGTGTATCACCTAATTTGCCTTTTAATATGATGGGAACATTTCCATCATAGATATAATAATTATGATCTTTAACTTTAATCTCTATTTTTTTAAATGGATATTTGCTGAGCTCCAGATCAATCTTAGTATTTACAGCTTTCTTTAAAAGTGAATCAACTGCTAATATATTTTGAGGTAAGCTTCGGTTAGCTAAGTAAAGCTCCTCATTTTTAGCACCGGCAAAATAAAATGAATGGTTCTCCAGATCCATACTTTTTATTTTTAAAATAGGATGCATCAGAAACCTTCTGGTGAAATTATTTTCCTGTTTTATGATGTGTTCTGACTTGAAAAACAAGACAATGACGAGGATACAACTCAACATATTGGAAATTCCTAAGATTAATGCTGTTTTACGGGTAGTCTTGTGATTTGCTCTTTCGGTGGTGAGAACTGATAAACCTCCCATAATTACACAAAGAATATTAAAAATCAGATGTTCAGTCCATCCCATTTTTTCTAAGATTCCTCCACATGAGCACGGAACAAATTCACTGTAATTTAAAATGAGAAATATATAGATCGTAAATGCTGACATTAAAGCAGTTGATAAGTATAATCCAATCAATCTACTACTTGGAAAAATTAATAACAGTACAATAATTAATTCTACAATAATAACAGCATAAGAAATAACACCTGCATAAGCGCTAAGTAATGGTGACTGAGCAATTTGAACTTGGAAGTTTTCAAAATCTAACAATTTGCTCACACTTGCATAAACAAACAATAGAATAAAAAAGCAGGAAACAGTTTTGATAAAGATAGTTTGGAAGTTTTTCATGGCTTGTTATTATTGGGTTTAACAGACCTGAACCAGTCTCCATTTGATTTTCCATCCGCAATATTCAGGCATCGGTTCACCCTTAAATAGGGCTACGGTTGTTTTGAAATTCCCCACACTTTCCCAGATGCCACTCTTTGGACATGGTACGCCAGTAGTAACTGATATGGAAGTATGGGGAATCATAGTTTTTTGCTTTTTAATCCTGAGTAAGCCGCCAATTATCACCGTCCCTGACAGGAGGGTCTTTTGTTCCAGGATCTTCAATTACTTCTATGGATTTAGCAGAATCCTGTTTCATTACTAAGCCATTTATTGTGGACTCTGATTTTTCAATATATTCACTATTTGAGATCATATCTTCATCTCGATGGGTACAGTTTTGTAGACAGACTGTTGCGATCATTATGCTAAAAAATGGGATAAACTTTTTCATTTTGATAATTTTAATTTGGTTATCCCGGCCGGATTATATTAGAATTCTGTTGTCAAAATTATCCGGCTTTTAAGCTAAAAAAAACTGTTATATGGTTCTATTTTAAAATTGTTACGTCTTAATTTTAAAATTAATACATTAGAATATCTGAGTTTAAGTGGTTGTATTTGCATGTTTTACAGGATTTTTGTCTTTCTGTTATTTAATTCATTGAATTTTGATTTATTTAAAACATAAATGTTTATTTTTGAGATAGTGAGGTTCTAAATATCAGGCTATGAAAAAGTTTTATTACTTTCTCATCTTATTTCCTGCTTTTTCACAATTTTTATTTTCACAAAACAAAGAGGAAAAAACTTTCAGTGAAATTAGAAAGCATTATGAAAAAATGGAAATAGATGACATTCATGCAATGCCCTATGTAAAACTGTACATTGAGAAAGCAAAAAACGAAAATAATTTTTCAAAGCTGATTCAAGGGTATAGAGATGCGAGACAATTTGACTTTAAAAACAAAATGAAGTATGCTGATAGTGCGCTTACTGCCAGCTTAAAGCATGGAACCCAAGATGATATCAGTAAAGAGTATCTAAGTAAGGGAATCATCTATTATTTTTATCAAAAAAAATTTAAGCTAGCTTTAAATGAATATATTAAAGCCTATACCCACTCAAAAGGTTCAAAAGATGAGTACCATCGGTATAAAGTTCTCTATCATTTAGGAATTGTAAAAAGTCATTTGGGCTATTATGATGACGCAATGAAACATTTTCTTGAATGTATTTCATTTTACAGGCCAAAGTTGAATGAAAACCATCATGAAAATGAAAAGTTTAATTATGGGAAGGCGTATCTCAACTGCTTACATCAACTGACCGTACTTAACAGATATCTGAATAACTTTAACAAGAGCGACAGTTTAAGTATGTTGGGTTATCGGTTAACCGCCAATAATAGCGATTTTGCATTGGAAAAAAGCTATTTTCTCAAATGCATCGGAATTTCCAGATTTCATAATAAAGATTATGTTGGTGCTCGGGATTACTTGCAAAAATCTTTACCCACTATTCTTAACAGAAACGATTTCGCCTGGGCTTCTGTAGTATATTATTACCTGGGTAAAACTTATGAAGCGCAGGATAATATAAATAGGGCTACAGGATGTTATAACAAAATAGACTCTATTTTCAACAAACATGATTTTATACTTCCTGAGGTGTATAAGAGTTATCACTATCTTATTGATCATTATAAAGATAAGAATGTCGAAAAGCAGCTGTACTATACCAATCAGCTTTTAAAAGCAGATAGTTTAATCAGTAAAGATTTTCCATATTTATCTTTGAAACTTCATAAAGATTTTGACCGACGTACATTGATGGATGCAAAAGAAGAAATCGAGAGATCCAGTACCAAAAAAATAGTATTTGCTCAGATGCTGATTGCTTCAGGAAGTGTAATTCTTGGCTTTTTTGTTGTCCGGCATCGAAGAGATCAAAAGATTAAAAAGCAATATCAGCTTCTCCAAAAGAGAATTGCTGAAGGAAAATATAATATCAATGATGTTTTAAGAGAAGAAATGATAGAGCTCCCTGTAAGAAAGACTTCTCTTACCCCGGAAATGGCCTTAGAAATAAAAGAAAAGCTTCAGAAGTTTGAGCAGGAACAGTATTTCAGAAAGAAAGGGATTACGCAGAAAAGTATTGCTTTAAAGCTGGGAACCAATTCCCACTATCTTTCGGTTTATATCAATGAACAAAAAGGGATGAATTTTAATAAATACATGGCCGAACTGAGAATCAATTATATCACTAACTTACTTAATACCAACAGTAAATATTTAAACTATACTATCGAAGCATTGGCCGAAGAATGCGGTATAGCTGCACGTCAGAACTTTTCAAATCTGTTCTTTGATATCAATGGGATAAGACCTACTGATTATATAAAGAATCGGAAAAAGGAGCTGGGTATTAGTTGATTATGTAATGCTTTAGGTAATTTTTGTAAATTTCTGAAAAAAGGACATGGTAACAAAAACTATTTTTAAAAGAACTTCACAATTATTAGAGGATCTGGATCTAAAGATTAACGAAGTCAACACTGACGGAAATGATCTGATTAAAATTTCGGAAAAGGCATTACTTATTATTGATGAGTCGATAAGGAAATTAAAACTTCTGGTTTCAAACCACCATTTTGATCACATTGCTGAAGAGGTATTGTTTTTTAAAAAACTGAAACCGCAGTTTATCTCAAAATTTATTTATTATTCTGCAATACTGGATATTGAATCTCATAAACCGGCTGCCGGAAATAAGACTTTAAAAAAATATTATGAAGCAGAACAGGAAAAATTGAAAAACTTTTATTTGGAGCATTCTGAATTTTACAGTTACTATAAACGAGAAGCGACCTATCTTGATCATAAAATATTTGTCCGTAATTCTTATGATTTGAAGATGAAGCTATCATCCGGGTTTTATAACTATGATCCAAGTTTTACAACTTCCCACGATCATATGATCGCCAGATTTATTTCCAATCAGCAATTTGATCAGTATTTAAAAAAGCAAATTGAAAGTTCGAATGATAACTTTACTGCAAAAGTATTTTCTCCTCTTAGCTGGTCGGGATCAAAGGTCGGTCTTATAGAGCTTATCTATGCGCTTTACCAGATGCGTTGTTTTAACGGTGGTAATATCGAGTTAAGCGAGGTCATAAAATTTACAGAAAAGTCATTGGATTGCGATTTAGGTAATTTTCATAAAACCATCTTTGAAATCCGTAACCGAAAACAGGGACCAACCAAATTCCTTCAATTGGTGAGTGATAATTTGAATCAATATTTTATGAACAATGATGCTGAGTAACATAAATACCCAATAAAAACCTCAAATCGTTTGGTATTTGAGGTTTCACTATTTAATCATTTTTCATTAAGTGCTGTAAGCCGGGATCATTTTTTATTCTGTCCATCTCATTGGTGACGATGCTAAGAATATCTGCCTTGACTCCTTTGTAACTTTCTTCAATCTGTTTTTGCATCAGATCATTCCCATCTATATCAGTGAAAGATCGGATCTTTGGTATTTTCTGAAAGTCTTTCGCCTCCCGAGAAAGCTTAACTGTATCCATAACAATCTCCGAATGAAAGATCTTCTGATCAATTCTTTCATCAAAGTTATCAGATACAGCACCGACAAAAAATCCCTGTGTCAGGGTTGAGATTTTCGAAGCAGGAATCAAACTGTCCAATTGGGTAGAGATGGAGGTTGAAGTATCATTGCGATTGATGGATATACTTTGTCTTTTCTGGAGTACTTTTCCAAAACGTTCAGATAAGGTTTTTGCTGTTTCTCCAACCACTTGCCCACTAAAGATATTTCCTACTGTGTTCTGAATAACCTTACTTTCCTTGTCCCCATAGTCCCTGGCCAATTGGGAAAAATCCTGAAATCCGAGACATACAGAAACTTTGTTACTTCTGGCAGTTGCAATTAAATTATCCAAGCCTCTGAAATAAATAGTGGGAAGCTCATCAATAATTACAGAACTCTTTAACTGTCCTTTTTTATTGATCAGCTTAACAATTCTTGAATTGTATAGCCCAAGAGCAGCAGAATAAATGTTCTGACGATCCGGATTGTTTCCTACGCACAATATTTTGGGTTCTTCAGGATTATTGATATCTAAAGAAAAATCATCTCCAGTCATTACCCAATACAATTGTGGTGAGATCATTCTTGACAAAGGAATCTTTGCAGACGCGATTTGCCCCTGCAACTGATCCTGTGCACCGCCCTGCCATGCATCCATAAAAGGAGAGAGGTAGTTCTCTAATTCAGAATAAGATGTTAATATCGTAAAAACATCTTCGTATTTTTTGTTCAACAGTTCAATAGCATGTGGAAAAGTGCAGTATTTGCCGTTCTTATAAATTTTAAGAAACCATATGATGGCAGCTAGCAGTATGATAGGACTCTCAACAAAGAAATCGCCCTGTTTTTGTATCCAGCTTCTATTAAGGTTTAACATGATGGTGTAGGCAGCTTCGTACGCATCCGATATATCCGTCATAAAATCAGGATTTAAGGGATTACAACGATGACTTTTTCTAGGGTCGTCAAAGTTGATGATATAGAATTTCGGCTTTACTGTATAAGCATCGAAATGATTGATAAGATGATTGTAAGCAATAGTAGACAGATCATCAAATTTAAAATCGTAGATGTACATCGAAAATCCTTTTTCGATATGCTGTCTGATATAGTTGTTGACAATGGCATATGATTTTCCTGAGCCCGGGGTTCCTAAGACAATGGTGGCACGAAACGGATTAACCACATTAATCCATCCCTGATGCCACTTTCCCTGATAATAGAACTTGGTCGGAAGATTAACAGAGTACTCGTTATAGAGTAATTGAGTCTCCTGTTGAAAACTTTCGTTCTCATTGTTAAAAACATCGGTCATCAAATTCGTTTTCAGTAAACGGCCTGTCCAGACTCCTGCCTGCATCAGTAAAATGTATCCGGAGCCGGTAGATAGAATATAAAGTACAGCTGTAAAGCCGGTATCAAGTTGTAAAATAATTGAGTTTAAAAAGAATAGGACAAAACCGATAAAAAAAATAATACTAATTTTTTTCCGGGTGATTATCTCATTCTTTACGCCTTTTGTACCAAGACAACTCAAACCTAGCAATATAATAGCGAAGAGCTTAGAGTAAATGGTATGAGAAAATAACCCTGCTGTTTTGTTAAAATTATAAAGTATCTTATTGATGAGTTCCAGTGTCCATTGTCGCTGTGCAAAAAATCCGTAACAAAACCAATACAAATGCATTAATACTACAATAATGCTGACCGCTCGCATAAATGCCATGATTTTGGCAAGCCCTCTTAAATCGTCTTCACCCTGCATATCACATTTTAGAGGCATAAATACAGGATTAGGTATTCTCAACTATAAATGCGCCGTTGCGAGCATCTGTTGGCTGGCTTTGGCTCTTAGGACATAGTTATAAGGGTAGCATCTTGGAAAAGAATATTATTTTTTTCTTCTTTTTCTTTCTCGCTTTTTCATTTGAGACGCAAAAATTTGCTCTTCGTGATCCTTATCTGTATCTGAGGACAATAAACTGGAAAAGAATCCGTGAACTCCTTCGTAGCTGTTATTGCTGAAGAAATGTTCTGAAGATTTTTCAAATGATATGTCATTATTAGAACTATTGTATGAACTGGCTTCAGGTTTTGTTTCTATCTCATGCCATAGTTTGTTGAATGAGTTGGCTGAAAGCTCTTTACCTAACTGTGAACCATTCCAAACAGATTTGGAGTTATGGTCTATGAATGTAATTCCGTAAATCCTTCCATCATCATTCTTTCGTATGACCGTAGCGGTTCCCTGTTCAAGCAGTTGTTTTTTAAATGCAGTTTCAGTTCTGCTGGTACTGATTGCTGTTTCAATGGTTCTTTTAAGAATGAATTTTAATGGATCATTTTTCATTTTCACTTTAGATTTCTCAATGAGCTCCTGAATATTTTCTACTCCTGCATGCCTACCAAAAAGGGATGATTTAAAAGGATTGCTTATTTTTTTTCCATTTTTATCCGTAGCAAAATAGACCATTCCTTTTCTCATTTTTCCGTGAAGCTCTCCGTTAACTTCTTCAACGGAAATATTGAATTGAGAAAGTAAAGCCCTATAAGCACCTATACTTTGAAAGCTGTAAGTTTGAGGCATATGTCGTAGTATCGAGGATAATTGTGTTTTGATATTCCCCTTAGTATAATCTACAGGTTTAAAAATAGAGCTTTGATTTAAATTTCTATTCGCACCAGTAACTTTCAAGTTGTATTGTTTTTCCAGTTTTCTACAGGCTTCCATCGATCGAGAGTGATCATAGCGATCTGATATTTTCTTCCCATCGATCTGGACGCAAGTGGTGACTATGTGAATGTGAGTCCTGTCAATATCCGTATGTTTAAACACTACATAAGGTTGGTTACCGTACCCCATTTCCTGCATATATTGCTGAGCCATTTCTCTATAAATTTTGTCATCAACCTTATCGTTAGGGTCAGGGTTTAGGGAAATATGTCTTACCGGTTTTTCAGTTTTATTATTGGCAATCAGATAGGGTTCAAAGTACTGATGAAAAAATCTGACAGAATAAGGATGGTCCCACAAATCAGGAATCTTATTAGTGAATAAAACCGTTCCATTTTCGTTGTCAACTTTTTGTTGATTGTAGGTAAGGGCACCCCATAGATTTTCACCTTTTCCAATTTTTGCAATCATTTTTCAGAAGTTTTTTGAATATGGTTTTGCTCAAATTCTTTGGTGAGCTCTATAATCTTTTTACAAATTAATGCTAGATCTTTGGTGTGATTTTCCAATTTAAAGAGATAGAAAGACGCTTTTTTCTCTGTAAAATTTCGATATAAAATTTTTACAATCTGATTATAATTGTTTCCAATCGATTGAAACTGGTAAAAGAATTTAGTGAGTTGGGTATGATAATCCATTGTTGCAATATCCACTGTTACAATCTTTAATTCTTTCTGAAACAAAATTGTTGTAATAAATTTTGCTTTGTTACTCATTCCAGAAGCCTCATATAATTTTAAAAACATTATATTTTCCTCATCAGTAAGTCTAAATACATACCTGTTTTTACTTGGGTTCAGCTTGGGCTTACGTCCTCCTTTATTGTTTTTATTTGGTTCCATATCATCCAATTTAAAGTTAAGAAAATCACGACTTCGGAGTGGTTTTATAGCCCCAGCCAGGGCAAGTAGTTTTGAGGCACAAAAAGGTTATGAGGCACTCAAAACATAACTTGCCCCTTTCGGGTGAAAGGAAATATCTTTAATAGAATAGATTTAAGGCATTATACTATCAGACACTGCCATTTCAAAAAACTCCTCAATCTTCTGAAACAAAGTAAACCACAATCAATTAGAGAAACGGTATTGTAGACAAAGCCAAAGAAGGAAGTGTGCTGCCAAGAACTACCATTAGATAAGCACTGAAATAGAAATGTTCTTCATTTGCAACAGATGGAGGGCAGGACATTGATAAGGCAGAGGTGATGGACATCCTGCATTGTTGAAATCCTGCATTCTTGCAGTCCGGCATGCCAGCCGTCTTGATATCATTCGTGAGAGATAGGAGTAAGAAAGCTAATCTGCCAGGATAGAAGTAAAGACAATAATCATTCAGTACTGATGTAATCCAATATATCTGTCAGGAATCTTCGTCAACACTCTTGATAGCAAAGTATACAGCATGCAGTCACTATTGCTTAAGGCTTGCTGTCCTTCATCCTTTCAAATTAGGTTTAACTAAAATTCATTTAAAATGAAAACAAAAAAACAACCCACAGTTATTGCATTTTCCACTCAAAAAGGAGGCGTAGGAAAAAGCACTTTTACATCACTTCTAGCAAGTTTTCTTCATTACCGGTTAGGTTATCAGGTCGCAGTATTTGACTGTGATTTTCCGCAGTACAGTTTACTGCAGATGAGAGAAAGAGATTTGAAAATGGTGATGCAGAATGAGATCTTTAAAAAGATGGCTCACCAACAGTTTACGACGATCAATAAAAAAGCGTATCCCATTTTCCAGAGTAAAACCGATAAGGTTTTAGAAGAAATGGAAGCTTATGTTAACGGCTCAGAGATTGTACCCGATGTCATCTTTTTAGATTTACCCGGCACCGTTAATACGGCAGGTATTCTGAGAACCTTGACGAATGTCAATTACATTTTTTCTCCTATTACCGCGGACCGTGTCGTATTGGAGAGTACCCTAAGTTTCACTGATGTATTGACGAATGTGTTGATGAAAGAAAATCGAACGGGGATTAAAAGTATTCATTTATTTTGGAATCAGGTTGATAGAAGAGAAAAAACGATGTTGTACAAAAATTACAGTAAGGTGGTTACAGATTTAGGGCTGCAGCTTATGGAAACAACGATTGCAGACAGTAAAAGATTTCGGAAAGAAGGTGAGTTGACAGCAAAAACGGTTTTCAGATCAACATTACTGCCTGCAGATCCTAAGCTGTCGACTCAATGCAGGCTGGATAAGTTCATAGAGGAATTTTTAAGAATTGTAAGACTATAAGACTATGGAATATGAAAAAAAAAACAATGATGATAAGGGGATAGATGAACAATATCTAATGTCCATTATGGCAGGAAGTCCTAAGAAGGAAGTTCTTTCAAAAACTGATGATTCTCCAAAGGAGAAAGGTGAAACAAAAAATAAATTAAAGAATAAAAAAACATCAGATTTAAGCTATGTCGAGCAGTTTCTGACCCACCACACAATGACTAAGCGGGGTGATAAAAGTATCTATATCCGTTCGGAGTATCACGAACGTCTCTCACGTATTATTCAGATTATTGCAGACGACCAAATACCTTTGTATGCTTATCTGGATAATATACTGGCGTATCATTTTGAAATGTTTGAAAAGGAAATCACTGATGATTTTAATAATAAATACCGTCCAATCTTTTAATATCATTTTATGGAAAAAATAATCATTATAGGTTTATTAATCACTATCATTCTAATTCTCCTAGACAGAAGATTCCCAGTCAATGTTCGTGCGAAAGATAGTAGCAATACTAAGAAAAGCCCTCCATCGATAATGGGAGCTACCAAGCAAATAAAAAGACAAGGTTGGCCAGTTGAAGCCCTTGAAAGCCACCTTGAATGTACTTCATTAACAGAATATAATTTTGATTCAGAAACCAGAAACGGGAAAGCCGCTGATGTAATTCAGAATAAAAATCTTGATGATATTCTAATCAAGGATGATTGGGAGCAGGAGGAAGAAGATTGGAAATATCAGGACTCCAATGTCGAAAGCGGGCTTGCTACGGGGGTTACCTTTCAGGAATTGAGTACTGCGGGTCAGCTGCTACAGATGGAAATGCTGGAACCTGACTTAGAACAACAAGCAGTTGCTACAATTCAAAAAATTCATGGGACCGAGCTTTTTGATCTTTTGGAAAATTCATTGGGAGGTGCTTCGAAGCGTATTGCTAATTTGTTAAGTCAAAGCATTTCGAATGAGGGTGAAGGAATAGCTTCCAATGACAAAGATGGTGTTGAAGGTTTCGATATTGGGGAGTTTGTTTAGGCAAATTCCCCTTTTGTTATTAAGAAGTTTCAATTAAGATCTGTTATCAAACAATTCGTGCAGCTTTTTCTGCAGAACCTTTTTGTCAGGAAGTTGAGTCTTATATTCAGAAACCATTGTTGGAGATAAGCTTCTGCTGAGAGCATATTCTACCACTTCACTGTCTTTGTCTTTGCACAGCAAGACGCCGATGCTTGGATTTTCATTCTGACGTTTGACATCTCTGTCCAATGCCTCTAAATAGAAATTAAGCTGACCCAAATGTTCCGGTTTGAATTTATCTGCTTTTAGTTCAAAAGCCACCAGACATTGCAGTCCTCTGTGAAAGAATAAAAGATCGATGTAAAAATCCGAATTGCCGACCTGTACTTTGTACTCTTCGCTGATAAAAAGGAAATCCCGTCCTAATTCCAGAATGAAATTTTTCATCTGCTCGATCAGACCTTTTTGGAGATCACTTTCGTTGAATGTTTCTGGTAGATTTAAAAAGTCAAATACATAGCTGTCTTTAAATGTATTGGCGATGTCAGCATTGGTTTCTCTCAACACTGTTGAGAGTTTTGAATTTCCGATCATGGTTCTTTCAAAAAGGCTGCTGGATATTTGTCTCTCTAATTCCCGAAAGCTATAATTTTCCTGTTTGGTCAACTTAATATAAAATTCCTTTTCTTCGATCGATTTACATCGGGAGAATATGGCTAGATTATGAGACCAGCTTATTTCTCTCAACAGTGTTGAGATTTTTGGAATTTCTTTATAGCTTTCATAAAACTGCTTCATCCTCCAAAGATTTTTATCCGAAAATCCTTTGATCTCCGGTTCATTGGTTTGGATATATAGAGACAGTTCTTTGACCACTGATTGTCCCCATTCACTCAGCTCAACCTTTTTGCTGATATACTCACCAATATTCCAATATAGATCGATGAGTTCCTCATTGACTTTTCTTATCGCATTGTTACGAGACTGTTTGATGAGCTCAATAATATCCGTGAACCTTTTATCCATGATTTAATTTTTGAAATTCCTTACAAATTTACAATTAATTATACAGGAATTCTGACCAGCACACGGTTTGTTAACAGCCAAAAAATTCCATCCACTGCCATTCCTGTTATTTAGTACTAAGACCCGGACATCTTTGTCATCAAGCCCGTAAAGTGCGGGTTTCATAATCAAAAAATCTATTCATTATGAAAAGACAAAGAAAAAAAATTCTGGTATTAGGTCTAAGCCTGATGCTTGTAAGTGGTGTCTTTGCCCAGGGTAATGGTTCCGCGGGAATCAATGAGGCAACACAGATGGTCACCTCTTATTTTGAACCCGCTACCCAATTAATTTACGCTATCGGTGCTGTAGTTGGGCTAATCGGAGGTGTAAAGGTTTACAACAAGTTCAGCAGTGGTGATCCAGACACCAGTAAAACTGCTGCAAGCTGGTTTGGAGCATGTATCTTCCTAATTGTTGCAGCGACAATTCTTCGCTCATTCTTCCTTTAAAATGATGATTATGAAAACCTATCATATTAATAAAGGAATAGGGAGGACAGTAGAATTTAAGGGTCTTAAAGCACAGTACCTTTTTATTTTCGCAGGTGGCTTGCTGGGGGTGCTGATCTTTGTCATGATTATGTATATGGCTGGTGTCAATACTTATCTCTGTCTCATTATAGGGGGATCCATTAGTGGACTTCTCATCTGGCAGACTTTTGCGCTGAACAGAAAATACGGAGAACATGGCTTGATGAAATTGGGTGCACGCAGAAAGCATCCTAAGTACATCATTAGCCGTAAGAGTATTTACCGGTATCTAAAAGCTAACCCTAAAAATGCAGGTGTATGAGAAATTCTTCTAAAGCTGCAACTTTGGAAAGTAAATTTCCATTGTTAGCCATTGAAAATGACTGTATCATTTCAAAGGACGCTGACGTTACGGTTTGCTTTAAAGTTAAACTTCCGGAACTGTTTACCGTTGCTTCCGCTGAGTATGAAGCGATGCACTCCGCATGGTTCAAAGCTATCAAGACGCTTCCGGATTTTACCGTGGTTCACAAGCAGGACTGGTTTATCAAAGAGAACTACAATCCTGATCTTTCAAGGGAAGACCAGAGTTTTCTTTCCAAATCATTTGAAAGGCATTTCAATGAGAGAACTTTTTTGAATCACTACTGCTATCTGTTCATTACGAAAACCAGTAAGGAGAGAATGAGGATGCAGAGCAACTTTTCATCTCTGTGCAAAGGTAAGCTGATTCCAAAAGAGATTAAGGACAAGGAAGTTATTCATCGATTTCTAGAAGCTGTGGACCAGTTGGAACGGATAATGAATGACAGCGGTTATATCCATCTCGAAAGAATAAATGAAGATGAGATATCAGGAACTTCAGAAAGCTCAGGTTTACTGGAACAGTATCTCACTTTATCTCGTGAAGCCAATCCCTCATTGCAGGACATTAAGTTGGGATCTGAAGAAATGCGGATTGGTAACAACCGTATTAGTATGCATACGTTGTCTGACACTGAAGATTTGCCAGGCACTGTTTCATCACACAGCCGTTATGAAAAGTTGAGTACGGACCGCAGTGATTGTCTGCTGTCATTTGCTTCCCCTGTGGGACTTCTACTAAACTGCAATCATATATACAACCAGTATCTGTTCATTGACAACAGTGATGAAAATCTTAGGCAGTTTGAAAGATCCGCAAGGAAAATGCATTCACTCGCAAGATACAGCAGAGCCAATCAGATCAATAAAGAGTGGATTGAAAAGTATCTGAATGAAGCCCATTCTTATGGTTTACAGTCTATACGTGCTCATTTCAATGTGATGTCGTGGTCTGACAATCCTCATGAGCTAAAGCAGTTAAAGAATGATACAGGCAGTGCGTTAGCATTGATGGAATGTAAGCCCCGCCATAATACTACCGATACAGCGACATTATATTGGGCTGGAATTCCGGGCAATGCAGGAGATTTTCCAAGTGAAGAAAGTTTCTACACGTTTATTGAACCTGCATTGTGCTTTTTTATCGAGGAAACCAATTATCAGGATTCACCGTCACCATTTGGTATTAAAATGGCAGATCGCCTGACCGGAAAACCGATTCATTTGGATATTTCTGATCTGCCGATGAAGCAAGGGATCATTACCAACCGGAATAAGTTCATCCTCGGACCTTCAGGCAGCGGTAAGTCTTTCTTTACAAACCACATGGTGCGTCAGTATTATGAACAGGGTGCTCATGTTCTTTTGGTTGATACCGGAAATTCCTACCAGGGATTATGTGAATTGATTAAAGGAAAAACCAAAGGAGAGGACGGGGTTTATTTTACCTATACAGAGGATAATCCCATTGCTTTCAATCCATTCTATACTGATGACGGCGTCTTTGATATCGAAAAAAGAGAGAGTATTAAAACCTTGATTTTAACGCTTTGGAAAAGAGATGATGAACCACCGACCCGTTCTGAGGAAGTGGCATTATCCAATGCAGTAAGCGGTTATATCGAAAAGATTAAATCCGACGAACAACAACCCTCTTTCAATGGATTCTATGACTTTGTCAAAGAGGATTATCAGAAAGTACTTGAGCGAAAAAAGGTCAGAGAAAAGGATTTTGATATTGCGAACTTTCTCAATGTGTTGGAACCTTACTACATAGGAGGGGAGTATGACTATTTGCTCAATTCGGAAAAGCAGCTGGACCTCTTATCAAAACGTTTCATTGTCTTTGAAATCGATGCTATTAAAGATCATAAAATTCTCTTTCCAATAGTTACCATTATCATTATGGAGGTCTTCATCAATAAGATGCGAAGACTTAAAGGAATTAGAAAACTAATACTAATTGAAGAAGCATGGAAAGCGATTGCTAAAGAAGGAATGGCGGAGTACATCAAGTATTTATTCAAAACGGTAAGGAAATTCTTCGGGGAAGCCATAGTAGTGACGCAGGAAGTCGATGATATTATCCAGTCACCGATTGTGAAAGAAAGTATCATTAACAATTCGGATTGTAAGATTCTTCTTGACCAAAGGAAGTACATGAACAAGTTCGATGATATCCAGGCAATGCTCGGATTGACTGATAAAGAAAAATCCCAGGTTCTTTCAATTAATATGAACAATGATCCAAAGCGACTGTACAAAGAGGTTTGGATAGGATTAGGCGGAACGCACTCTGCGGTCTATGCCACTGAAGTGTCCAGTGAGGAATATCTGGCTTATACCACCGAAGAAACTGAAAAAATGGAAGTGATGAATCTTGCATCAGAACTTGACGGTAATGTAGAACATGCCATCAGGAGGATATCTCTTAAGAGAATCAAATCGAATACAAAAGACCATTAAATCATTTAAAATTTTATAACAATGAAAAATTTAATCATTAAAACAGTAATGGTAGCATTCTTCGCTACCGTAACATTTGCGAAAGCACAATTTGTAGTGACTGATCCAGCTAATCTGGCATCAGGTATTTTGAACTCTGCCAACGAAATTGTACAGACTTCGTCAACGGTGTCCAACGTTGTTAAGAACTTCAACGAGGTCAAAAAGGTGTACGAGCAGGGTAAAGAGTATTATGATAAGCTCAAAGCTGTCAATAATCTGGTAAAAGATGCCAGAAAGGTCCAGCAAACTGTTCTTTTAGTGGGTGATGTTTCTGAAATGTATGTCAATAATTTCGGCAAAATGCTCAATGACCCCAACTTTAATGCGCAGGAATTAGCATCTATTGCGAATGGTTATTCTGCTCTTTTGACGGAGAGCACGGAGCTGCTGAAAGAACTCAAAGAAATTATCTCATCCAACGGCCTTTCCCTCAACGACAAAGAAAGAATGGATGTTATTGATCGAGTGTACAAAGAAGTGAAAGCATATCATAATCTTGTACGCTACTATACCAATAAGAATATTTCAGTAAGCTATCTGAGGGCAAAAAAACAGAACAACACCCAAAGGGTGTTAGATCTTTACGGAACCTCCAATCAAAAATACTGGTAAGATGGAACCGAACAATTTACACGAAGTACTGCGTTCCGTTTATGAAGAAATGATGCCGATGTGCGCTGATATGGCTGCTGTAGCAAAAGGAGTCGCAGGATTAGGCGCTTTATTCTATGTGGCATTAAAAGTTTGGCAGTCATTGAGCCGTGCGGAATCCATCGATTTGTTTCCAATGCTGAGACCTTTTGCCATTGGCATCTGCATTATTTTTTTTTCAACATTGGTATTAGGAGGATTAAATGGCGTTATGAGTCCGATTGTTCAGGGAAGTCATTCAATGTTGGAAAACCAGGTATTGGATATGAATGAACTACAGCAGAAAAAAGATCTTTTAGAGCGGGAAGCCATGCTCAGAAATCCAGAGATGGCTTATTTGATTTCTAATGAAGAGTTTGACAAAAAACTGGAAGAACTTGGATGGTCACCATCTGATTTGGTCACGATGTCAGGAATGTATATCGAAAGAGAAATGTTTGCGATCAAGAAAGATATCAGAGATGGTTTCCGCGAGTTTCTTGAAATCCTTTTTCAGTCAGCAGCATTGGTTATCGATACCATCAGAACCTTCTTTCTGATCGTTCTTTCAATCCTGGGACCGATAGCCTTTGCGATTTCCGTCTGGGATGGTTTTCAGACCACACTGACCCAATGGCTGACAAGATATATCAGTGTTTATTTGTGGCTTCCTGTTGCCGATATATTCAGTGCCATTCTGGCGAAGATCCAGGCCCTTATTCTGGAACGGGATATAGAGATGCTTGCTGACCCCACTTTTATTCCTGACACTTCAAATACGGTTTATATTATTTATATGGTGATTGGCATCATCGGCTATTTTACAGTACCAACGGTTACAGGCTGGGTGATACAGGCAGGAGGAGCAGGCAATTTCATGCGTAATGTGAACCAGACCGCTACAAAGTCGGGTAATATTGCGGGCGCTGCAGCAGGTTCTGCAACAGGTAATATTTCGGGAAGATTATTAAAATAAAAAATACAGTTCTATGGAATTTAAAACTTTAAGAAATATTGAGAGCAGTTTCAAGCAGATCCGATTATTTACGTTTGTTTTTGTGGTGTTGTGTTTTGGTGTTGTAGGCGTGGTGGTATTTAAATCCTACCAGTTTGCCGAAGAGCAGCGTCAGAAGATTTATGTGCTGGATAACGGTAAATCATTGATGGTAGCACTTTCACAGGATATGTCGATCAATAGACCGGTTGAAGCTAGGGACCATGTGAGAAGATTTCATGAATTGTTCTTCACGATAGCTCCGGATAAGAATGCGATTGAAAGTAATGTCAAAAGGGCTTTTAATTTGGCTGACCAATCCGCATTTAACTACTACAAGGACCTCCAGGAGAAAGGATACTATAACAGAATCATTTCCGGTAATATCCAGCAGAGGATTGAAGTGGACAGTGTTGTTGCCAACTTCGATAATTATCCCTACGCCGTAAAAACTTATGCCAGACAGTTTATTATCAGATCCAGTAATCTTACCATCAGAAATTTGGTCACGAACTGCTCACTGGTGAACTCCGTACGGTCTGACAGCAATCCACAGGGATTTACGATAGAAAAATTCAACGTGATTGAAAACAAAGATGTAGAAACTGTTGAACGCTAACCTGACCGTAATGAAAAAATTAAGAGATACAATCGAACATTATGTTTTAAAGATGGAAAATCATTGGAAGGTTCTTCCTATAGCGAAGCAAAGATTGCTAACCAAAGTTTTCTTTGGTGGTTATGTTCTTCTAACAATCATTGTCATTATCAACGTCTTTATTTCGACAGGTCAAAGAAGGAATACCATGTCTATCAATCATATTGACGGAATTTCTAAGAAGACTACCGGAAAAGGATCAGGATATTATGATATAGTACACTCACCAACAAAAAAATAGAGCATGAAAGATTCAGATAAAATTAAAATCACAGAAAATGATCTTCCTCAAAATTCCAATGAATTGAGTGACCATCCCAAAGCCCAATGGGAGAAAGTGAAGAAGCCGGTTTTTTATTTCCTGATGGCTGCCATTTGCGCAACTTGCTTTTACCTTATTTTTAAACCAAAATCCAATAATACCCTAGTTGAAGAAGCAGGTTTTAATGCCGTTATTCCACAAGCAAAGGATGGACAGTTGCAGTCGGATAAGCAAAAGGCTTACGAGCAACAACTCTTGGAGCAAAAAAATGAAGAGAAAAGAAATACAATAACCACTTTATCGGACTATTGGAATGACCAGAGTACTTTAAATTCGAATGGGAATACTTCTGCTTTAATATCTAATAAGAGTACTCTTCAACAATCCGATCAGAATGCTATAAACAGTTATCGCAGTGCACAGCAGACATTGAGTTCTTTCTATGGCAGAGATGATCAGGAAGTCAATAATCTAAGGAAAGAAATCTCAAGATTAAAAAATGAGGCGATGCAGAACAACCCTATTCCAGCAGGTCTTGGAATGAACGATCAGTTAGAACTAATGGAAAAATCGTATCAGATGGCAGCCAAATACCTTCCGACAACTCCAAGAGAGGAAGAGTCTGCACCAAAAGAAGAGCCTAACAAATCTACTGAAAAGAAAGTTAAACTTACTTCAGTAAGACCTGCATATTCCAATATTGTTTCCTCATTATACAGAGAGATGTCAGACAGTGCTTTTGTTGCAGGTTTGAATCAAAATAGGTTTTATAATGCTCAAAATGAGACTGTAATTTCAGTTCAATCTAAAAATGCGATACAAGGTATTATCTATGAGACTAAGACTATAGTCAATGAAAGTACACTACCCATAAGACTGATAGAGGCGTTGCAGCTAGGGCGTACAGAACTTCCTCCGGGTAGTTTGCTTATCGCTTCAGGTAAATTTCAGGGTGGGCGACTTCAGTTAACAATATCCTCCATTCAATATAAAGGCAGCGTCTATCCTGTAGAAATCAATATCTACGATAATGATGGGCAATTGGGGTTATATGTTCCGTATTCACCGGAGCAAAATGCGGTCAGCGATGTTGTTGCCAATATGAGTCAGGCTTCCGGTACCAGCATTATGATGACCCAATCAGCAGGACAGCAGGTTGCTGCCGATTTAAGCAGGGGTATTGTACAAGGGTTGTCTGGTTATTTTCAAAAAAGGGTGCGACAGCTAAAAGTAACTGTAAAAGCAGGCCATCAGGTCTTGCTGGTACCCAAAAATAATTAATCAAAAAATTAAAAAATGAATATACTAAAGAGCCGTTATATTCTCATTATTCTGTTTCTGCTGTTTATAAGCAGAGCATTTGGTCAGGATTCCGTGATGACCTATGTTTCATTGGAAGGGGCAAAGCTGGAACCTTTCAGGATGCAAGTGACTTACAGTAAAACCACTCATGTGATTTTTCCTTCCACAATTAAATACGTTGATCTGGGAAGCGATCTTTTGGTTGCTAATAAAGCAGAACCTATCGGAAATGTTCTTCGGGTTAAGTCGGCCGTCAGGGATTTTGAAGAAGAAACCAATTTTTCAGTCATTACAGAAGATGGAAAATTTTACAGTTTTGATGTCTTTTACAGTGCATATCCTGATATCCTCAGTTACGATCTTGTCAAGATGCAGAGAAGCATTGAAAGGGAATATTCAACCGATGTACTTTTTGAAGATCTCAAAGGAAGCTCTTCATCACTTACAGAATTGATTATGGAAAGCCTGTATCGAAAGAGCCGAAAAACCATTAAACATATTGCGTCAAAGAGCTTCGGTATTCAGTTTTCTGTCCGTGCATTACACGTGAGTGACAATAAATTCTACTTTACCTTACAGGTTGATAACAGCAGCAATATAGCTTATCATATTGATTTAATCAATTTTAAAATTGCAGATAAGAAGAATTTAAAGAGAACCGTTATTCAGGATAAGTTGTTGGAACCAATTAGAGTTTACACTCCTTCTGTGACTGCAACTCGCCATTCCAATCTTATAGGAGTTTATTTACTGGAGCAATTCACTTTGTTAGAGGATCAGGTTTTGGAGATTGAAATTCTTGAAAGAAACGGAGGACGGCACCAAAAAATTCAGCTTGAGAATAAGGAACTGATCCATGCGAAACCGATCAATAGTTTAAATTTTAAAACCAACTAAGATGAACAGATTATTGATAGCAATGCTTTTCGTTTTAACAGTGAGTTCAAAGTCATTTGCACAGCAGATGACTCCGAAGCAAAAAGGATTTGAAATATCCTATTCTATATATCCTAGTTCTCCCAAAAAACAAAATTATGTTTTAACAGCAGGGCTTATTTCTTATGGAAAGAACGGGAATTATTTGTTTGGGTTGGCAGAATATAGCAGAAATTATCATGAGTATGCCAACTACGAAATCCCGATAGAAATGTTTCTGTTCAATGGAGGATACAGTTTTTATATATGGGGGGATATTATGAGAAATGTCAATCTTAATTTGGGAATTGGCGGTCTGGCAGGTTATGAACAGATTAATAAAGGCAATGAATTGCTGTATGACGGTTCAATGCTTACTGTAACAGATAACTTTATTTATGGAGTAAATGGTAAGTTGTCTATTGAAAGCTATCTGACACCGCATTTGGTCTTTCTGGTCAACGGACAACTTCGCTATTTGAAAAATAGTCAGATGGCGCAGTTACATGCTCTATTTGGTGTTGGAATAAGATGTAATTTTTAAAAATAATATGAAATGCAATATATACTTAATCATAAATTTAAATTATTGTTAGGGTGTTTCATCATTCCAGTGATGATCTTATTACTTATACAATCATGTGAGAAGGATAATTTGGAAATTCAGCAGAATTTTCCTTTTGAGGTAGAGGTGATGCCTGTTCAGAAATACATTTCTAAAGGTGAAACTATAGAGATCAGATGCCGTATTATTCCGGGTGGGAATTATGCGGGTACTACTTACTCGATACGATATTTTCAGTCTGAAGGGGTTGGAAGTTTGCGGTTATTTGACAATCCATCCTTTGTCCCTAATGATTTCTATCCACTAAGTAAAAAGGAATTCAGATTATACTATACTTCCGAATCTTCAGTCTCTCAAAGTTTTGATATTTGGATTTCGGATAATATGGGTAATAAGCAGGAAGTGAATTTCCAGTTTAATCCTCAAAGTATAGGAACTTTATAAGAAATCATCATTTAAAATTTCAGGCTATTTCATCAGAAATGGCCTTTTGTTTTTACATATAAGGTTATAGCGGATAACCTTACCATTTACCTGTAACCTTTTTGAGAAAATTGATCTAAGCTAATTTTTCAATAGGGTTACTCCTCAAGATGCGCGAAAAGACTTTTCCGACCAAGGGAAGGAATTGTCTTTTCGTCAAATTTTAAATAAGCGACAATGAAGAATTGTCGCTTATTCTAGTAATTGTAAAACTTATTCAAAGATGTCCTTCATCGGCAAACGACATATAATCTGTTGAAGTTAAAATACAATGATCTAATAATTTAATATTTAAAAATTCTGATGCACTTTTTATGCTCAGAGTAATTTTTAAATCTTCCGCTGAGGGTTTTAAATTTCCTGAGGGGTGATTATGTGCTACTATAATGGCAGTTGCATTGCACAATAGGGCTGCTTGCATAATAATTCTTACATCAACTATTGTTGAGGTAATACCGGATTCAGATATTTTCTTGATACCTAAAACTTTGTTTGCCTGATTTAGGTACAATGCAAAGAATGATTCTCTATAATCTATTTCATCAGAGTCAAAGTATTGACGAAATACATCAACGGCAGCACGTGAACAGCTTATTAATTTCTCAGAATTTCCTTTTCGTGAGTAGATTAATTTTATTTCATTGACAATATTAAAATCCATGTGATTGCTCTTGTACGGCAGAGACTTGAGTTTCCCGTACCTGTTATATTTTAGATATGTTCCCATCCCTTCCCCAGCTTATTCCTTAAAGCCTTTCAGGCTTCGCTGAATATTTTTCAAAAGAAAAACCGGAAAAAAGAAAGCAGATATGAAGTGTTGACAAAGAATAAAAACCAAAAGGAAACGGAATAATTGGAGGGTACCTTCAGGGAGGAAACCGTTTATGCCGTAGTCTTTTGGTGGGATTAGCAGATGGCTGACAACAATACCTTAGCTGCCTTTTTACCGGTTTTATTATGGAAAATATTAAGTCTAATAACAGTCAATAACCTGTTTTTGTATATGAAATAAATGTTTAAGTTAACATTGTTGATTTTATTTGTATTTTAGTTGAATCTAAGAATGATGAATTTCTTTGCATCAATTTTCTCTTGTTGCACTTAAAAAATAAATTTAAACGTAATCACATCTTTTGCAAATAAAATTTTTGTTACCTGATGGTGGATGTTAAGTGTTTCGCTTGATTTTAGGTGTTTTTAAGCGTCACACATTTATATTTAAAAGCCAAATACATCAGATAAGTGTCTGGGTTTACTTTCAGAACAGTTGTCCAATACTTTTATTAAAAAGTATTGGTATGAAGAAGAAAGTTGAAATTAGTAATATAACCGTTGAGGAGATTATCAAAATTTTTAAAGAAGAGGAGGGAACTGAGTTAAGCATTGAAGAGGCGAAAGATATTTTAAGCTTTCTGACGATGATCTTAAAAATTACAATTGAGAATTTTTTAGAACAATAATATTTTCTAAGATTTATATATGAAAAAAGCCGACTTATATATTCGTGTGTCAACTGATGAGCAAGCAGATAAGGGATACTCGCAAAGAGATCAGGAGGAACGATTGAAACGTTACTGTGAAAACAATAGCATTACAATTGGTCAAATCATTTATGAAGATTATTCAGCAAAGACCTTTAATAGACCAGAGTGGATCAAATTATTGGATACACTTAAGAGAAAAAGCTCAAAAACAAATCTGCTGCTTTTTACAAAATGGGATCGCTTCAGCAGGAATGCTGGAGATGCTTATCAAATGATTAATATACTTAGGAAAATTAACGTAGAACCGCAGGCCATTGAACAACCTTTAGATCTTTCAATTCCAGAAAATAAAATGATGTTGGCTATATATCTTGCTGCGCCAGAAGTTGAAAACGACAGGCGCGCTTTGAATACTTATTATGGAATGCGCCGTGCTAAAAAAGAAGGCAGATTAATGGGAAGGGCACCTTACGGCTATGTTAACAGAATAACGGAGAATGGAAAAAAGTATGTAACCCCGAAGGAACCGGAAGCTTCTAACATGCAGTGGGCATTTAACGAAATGTCCAAAGGCGTATATTCAGCGAGCCAGATAATGGATATGATGAACAGAAAGGAAGGAAAGTCAGTTAAGATAAGTGCCTTTCTTGCTAGTTTACGCAATACTGCATATTGTGGGAAAATTTACGTGGAACAATTCAATGAAGAGGAGGCTCATTTTGTTACAAGTATTCATGAGCCTTTGATCAGTGAAGAATTATTCGAAAAAGTTCAATGTATAATGGATGGAAATGTCAATCCAGCCAGACCCAACGTAAAAATATTGTCTGACGATAATTTACCGTTACGAGGTTTTCTAGTTTGTCCAGAATGTGGTCATTTGGTTACCGGTAGTGCATCTACGGGACGTTCGGGAAATAAATATTATTACTACCATTGCAAGTCTCCGTGTTCATACCGTTACAAATCTGAAATTCTAAATTCTAAATTTTTAGAGATATTGCAGTCATTGGAAATGCGCGCATCTATAAAAAATTATTTGAAAAAGGTGCTGGAGCGAAATTTTGAAAAATTAATCAATAATCCCCCAAAAGAAAGGAAAGCAATTCTATTAGAAATAGATCGTTTAAACAGCAGATTGAAACAGGCAAGAAATAAACTGATGCAGGAGGTAATTGATGATGAAGATTATCTTGAAATTAAGACCGACTGTAAAAGGCAAATTGAAAAGCTCGAAGCTAAATTAACTAAAAGAAAAGATAATAAGAAAATAGATTTTCAAAAACTACTAGACCAAGCATTATCGAACCTAGTAGACCTCGGGAAAGTCTATACTGATGGGGATATCGAGGTAAAACGTAAAATAATTGGTTCGATATTTCCTGAAAAATTGCAATTTTCAAAAAATCATTATCGAACCACCCGGCCCAATGTTTTGCTCTCTTATATATATCAGATAAACAATGAGTTAGGCACGAAAAAAAACCGGAAAGAAAGTGAATTATCACCTCTTTCCGGTCTTGTACCCAGGACCGGGATCGAACCGGTACTCCTAAGAACTGGTGTTTGAGACCAGCGCGTCTACCAATTCCGCCACCTGGGCTGCTGTAAATCGGTGTGCAAATATAGAAACTTTTTTTAATGTCCAAAAGCTTTTTAGAGGAAAATTTTTAAAATTCAATTTCCAGTCCGTCGTAGGCAAGGTGCATTCCGGATGGAAGCTGCTTATCTTCAACGTCATGCAGTCCGAGGTGATGGCTGATGTGGGTTAAAAATAATTGTTTAGGTTTCAGCTCCTCAAACAGGTTGATGACATCTGGAAGGATAAAATGAGCAGGATGGGGATCAAATTTTCTGATGCAGTTCAAAATCAGCACATCCAGGTTCTTTAATTTTTCCTTTTCAGTTTCAGAAATAAATCCGGCATCTGTAATATAAGCCAGATTTTTAAATTTATACCCGAAGACCGTAATTTTATAATGAATCACCTCAACAGGAGTGATTTCCGTATCCAGAACATGAAAGGGCTGGTTTTCAATTTCATGAAGCTCAAATGCAGGTGCACCGGGATACCTTACATCTGTAAAGGCGTAAGGGAAACGGTTTTTGATTTCGTGGGCTACTCTTGGATAGCAGTAAAGAGGAACATCTTTTCCGCTTTTGAAGATCAGCGGACGCATATCATCAAGCCCGATTACATGGTCATTATGCTCATGGGTGATCAGTGCAATATCCACATGGTTTTCATGGTTAATCAGCATCTGCTGCCTGAAATCCGGACCGCAGTCGATCAGGATTTTTTTATTTTCTTCTGTAGTGATCATCACAGAAGAGCGGAAACGTTGATCTTTGGGATTTTTGGAAGTGCATACTTCGCAGGTACAGCCTATGACGGGCACACCCTGTGAAGTTCCGGTTCCTAAAAATTTCAACTTCATTTTCTTTTGAGGTTGGTTTAATTTTGGTAAATTTACGAAAAATTTGACGTCCTAATGTATCAGAAATTAACTCCTAAGCAAAAAGCATTAACAATTAATCTAGATCCTAGTATTTATGGTACTTTCGCAGAAATTGGAGCAGGACAGGAAACCGTTCGACATTTTTTTAGAGCAGGGGGAGCTTCTGGTACAATTGCTAAAGCGATGTCTGCTTACGACAAAGATTTTAGTGATGCGATCTACGGAAAAGAGGTAAAAAACAGATATGTTACCCAGAACAGACTTCGTAAAATGCTGCGTTATGAAGTAGCATTAATTGAAGAACGTATTTCAAGGGAAAATAATCCCAATAGAAAGTTTTTTTCCTATGCCAATACGGTAACGACGATCAATTTCGATAAAACCATCAAAGGCCACGGCTGGGTAGGAATCCGTTTTCAGGTAAAAGAAAATGAAGATTACAACGAGATCGTGATCCATGTGAAATTCAAGGAAAATGATGCTACTTTACAACAGGAAACTTTAGGGAATCTTGGAGTAAATCTTATTTTTGGTGCTTTCAATTATTTTGATAATCCGAGAACCCTGATCGAGTCTTTATACGATGATATCGCAAAAGATAATCTGGAAATTGATATGATCGATTTCAACGGCCCTGCGTTTGCTTATGTAGACAACAGGCTCATGTCTCTGCAGCTCGTTAAAAACGGGATGACAGATGCTGTGATCTTCAATTCCGAGGGGAATAATATGCTTCCTGCCGATGTGTTGTACAAGAAAAACATATTTGCGGTACGAGGAAGTTTCAGACCCGTTACAAAAGTAAATATCGATATGCTTCAGAATGGTCTGGATATGTTTTTGAAAGATGCCATCTGTACCCATGAAGAAACAGAAGTGCTTATTGAGATCACCATTTCAAACCTTAGGGCAGACGGAGATATTGATGAACGGGATTTCCTCGACAGGGTAGATATCCTCGGTAAATTAGGATATACCGTTATTATTTCCAACTTCTCAGAATATTACAGACTGATTGATTACTTTGCTTCTTACACTACAGGAGATATTGGTGTTGCGATGGGCGTAAACAACCTTTTGATGGTATTTGATGAAAAGTATTACAAAGATATGTCGGGTGGAATTCTGGAGGCTTTCGGGAAATTCTTCAGAAACGGAATGAGAGTGTATCTGTATCCGTATAAAGATCCTGAAACCCATGAACTGCTTGATGCATCTAACCTTAAAGTAGAAGAAAACTTAAAAGAACTCTATAAATATTTCAAACATAATAACCGTATCGTAGATATTACCAACTACAATCCGGAATTTTTAGAGATCTATTCAAGAGAAATATTAAGAAAAATTGCATGCTGTGTCAAAGGCTGGGAAAACCAGGTTCCTGATGGCGTTGCAGAAATGATAAAAGACCGTGGAATGTTCGGATACAAAGAAGAACTTTCCCTAAAACAATTCTCTTAAAAACATCAATACAATGTCAGAATTAAAGAAAAGACTTTCGTCCATTCTTGAAAGTCCCAAGCATAATACAGAAGAAAAACTGCAGAAAGTATGTCACCTGCTGGATCAGGAGATTTCCTATTTCAACTGGACCGGATTTTATTTTAAAAACGGAGATAAGGATGAGCTGATCTTAGGACCTTACGTAGGAGCACCTACCGATCATACCATTATTCCTTACGGAAAAGGGATCTGCGGGCAGGTTGCTGTTTCCAATGAAACATTTGTAGTTCCTGATGTTCACCAGGAAAGCAATTACTTAAGCTGTTCAATTGATACAAAAGCAGAAATTGTAGTTCCTATTTTCAAAGACGGGAAAAACATTGGTCAGATCGACATTGATTCTCATAAGATCAATCCGTTTACAGCCGAAGACCGGGAACTCTTAGAATGGCTTTGCAACGAAGTTTCCAAAATTTTGTAAAAACAGAATAAATATCAACATACAGTTCCGGTCCACCAATCGGAACTTTTTTATTGTATGCATAACATGTACTGAGTAAGATCTGCAAAATCTGTGGGAAATAATATTCAACAAAAATCAACATTATAAAATCTTATCTCTGATAAAATCCAGGTGTCTTATACCACAGCAATAAAAAACAATTTGTGGCTTTGCACTTACCAACCATTGAGCTGAAAATCGGAAGCATCCTCAAAAGCTGTGGAAACATAAAAATTTCAGGATAAGTTCTGTACTGTACGGATTTCTTCTATTAATTCTTTAAAATAAGCTTCACACTTAGCGATATGCGTTCCATACCATGAAAAGGCTTCCCCATCTACAATCATAATCTTTTTATCAGGGTAAAATGCTTTCAGCTCCTCAATATGTTTTTCTTTGAATGGAAAAGGCTCTGAAGACAGCATAATCACATCTGCATCTGCCAGATCTTCCGTTCTGATTTCAGGATAGCGGGTTTTATCTTTGAAAATATTTTCAAAACCGATTTCGGACATGATTTTATGAATAAAAGTATCAGAACCAATAGTCATATAAGGGTTTTTCCAGATAAGATAGGCTGCCTTTACCGGAGTATCAAGTTTTGACTGATTGAGAATATCGTAGATTTTAAGATTGAAAAGTTGAGCTCTTTCTTCCTGGTTCAGAAGTTTTCCAAGGTTTTTTAAGAGATAATAATTGTCTTCAATAGTTTCAACATTGGTTACCATTACCTTGAAATCATCCATTAAAGCTTCTACCTGTTCCTTGATATTTTCTTCCTTGTTGGCAAGGATCAGGTCAGGTTGTAAAGATTTTATTTTTTCAATATTGATGTTTTTTGTTCCACCAATGATGGTTACATCTTTTATTTTATCCTGTGGATGAATACAGAATTTAGTTCTGCCAACAACTTCATTTTCGGTGAGGCCCAGATCAAACAATGCTTCTGTGATAGAAGGAACAAGAGAAACAATTTTCATAATCAGACTTTGTCTGCCTAAATTACAAAAGTTTTCCGGTCAGGAAAAGTCCGGCTACAGAAAAATAAATGATAAGCCCCGTTACATCTACTAAAGTTGCCACAAAAGGAGCAGAAGAAGTAGCAGGGTCAAGGTTTAATTTTTTAAGAATAAAAGGAACCATAGAACCGGAAAGTGTTCCCCAAAGTACAATCATCACCAAGGAAACGCCCACGCTTAGTCCTACAAACGGCCAGTATTGCCCATAATTGAAAAATCCTGCTTCATGCCAGACCATAATTCTTAAAAATCCGATGATTCCAAGAATTCCACCTAGGAAAAGTCCGGTAAAGATCTCTTTTTTCATTACATACCACCAATCTTTTAATCCTATTTCCTGAAGCGCCATGGCTCTGATGATCAGGGTAGCTGCCTGAGAACCGGAATTTCCTCCACTGGAAATGATCAACGGAACAAATAAAGCCAATACTACAGCTTTCTGGATCTCATCTTCAAAATATCCCATCGCCGAAGCGGTAAGCATTTCAGAGAAGAAAAGGATAATCAGCCAGGTTCCTCTTTTTTTGACCATTTCTATGAGAGAAGTCTGGGTATAAGGAAGGTCCAAAGCTTCAAGCCCCCCGAATTTCTGGATGTCTTCCGTGTTCTGCTGTTCAATCTGATCGAGGATGTCATCAATAGTTACGATACCTACCAGTACACCGGCTTCCGTAATAATCGGCAATGCAGTTCTGTCGTACTTTTCAAAATAGGTTACGGCATCTTCCTTGGAAGTAGTGGTGGTAATGGCTACAAAATGATTATCGGTGATATCAGAGATCAGGGTATCTTCTTCGGCTAAAAGAAGGCTTCCTAAAGCAATATCGTCAATAAGACGGTTTCTTTCATCTACCACATACAGGTGGTTCATGGTTTCCACTCTTTTTCCTACCTTTTTAATTTGCTGAAGACATCGTTTCACTGTCCATTCCTTACGGATCTGGATGTAATAAGGGGTCATCAGGCGGGCAATGGAATCTGAGTTGTAGCCCAGAAGTTTCAAAGCGATCCTTCTTTCCTGTGGATTAAGATGGTTGATAGAGTACTTGATCAGCTCGTCGGGAAAATCCTCAAAAAGGGAAGTCCTGTCATCCGGCGTCATGGCGTTCAGAATCTCAGAAACATCATCGCTTCCAATACTTCTGATGGTATCTTCCTGAAAGTCCGGATCAAGATGAGAAAAAACTTCTGCTTTATACTCCTTAGGAACCTTCAAAAATGCCAGCAGCCTCTCGTCAGCAGGAAGTCCGCTGAGAGTTTCGGCAATATCGGCAGGATTTAAGATAAGTTCGTCTCTGGAATTCAAAACGTGAAATTTTTGGATATGCAAAAATAATTCAAATTTTTAAAACTGGGCAACAAAGTGATAAAATTAAGGATTAATTAAAGTTCAACATTCGTTATAACAATGTATTGGAAAATAAAAAAACATCCGCGGGAACGGATGTTAAAAAATTAAATTTCAAAATATCTGGTATTATTCCAGTATAGGTCCGCATAAAGGGTAAGGGGAGGGCATACACTGGCCGCCTTCACAGCATTCCCCGAATCCACACTGTGTATGGGTCTGGCATTTCCTGATGGGACCGCCACCATTGATTTGCAGCAGTCCTTTTCTGTTGATTTTTTTAAGATTTTTCATGACTATTCCATTTGAAATGATGAATAATAACAAAAATGTCAGGCTTCAATGCAGATATATGGTTTACATACACCGTTGCAGCACCATCCTACAGTGCAGGGTACGGTTTCACTGCATCTTTTGAGAGCCCCACCGTTGATCTGTTTCTGCTGATCTCTCGTGATTTTCTTTAGGTTTGAATTTTTCATATGATTTAAATTATGGACATACTAAAATAAGAAAAATTACTTTATTATTCACTATTTTGTGAAAGTATTTAACTATAAATCAGATGGTTGCGAGTGTTTGTTGGAAAATAAGAGGTCTAACGTAGGATGAACGATGAACTAAAACTAAAAGAATTTTGGATATGAATTGCCAAAGGTGAATAGCGAATAGTGAATTTTTTTATGGTTATAAAATTAACCATTGACCAGCGCAGCTGAATTGACCATTGATACTAATAACGTACTATGAAGGACCGTCCAACTTTAAACATTGAATATAAAACTTTAAACCAATTACAATTCTACTCCCTCAGCGTATTTAAGCTTACGTAATTTTTTAAGGATCCCCTTAATGGCACCATCTGTTCCTATTTTAATGGAGTTTTCAGTAGAACCGAGAAGCCGCATATTTTTACGATAGGTATCATAATCTGTTTCTGTTACAAGATTTCCTACAGCATCAAAAAGCTTCATGCTGACCACAACCTGATTGGAGAATACATATTTACCGATACCGACTTTAAAATATTTTACTTTTGGAACCACCGCAAAATCAGCGTCATTGTTGACACAATAATCCGTGATGGTTTGTTTTTCAATGGTATCAAAAGGGATTTGTACACCGGCTCTTAGCATTTTGTTTTTTCTGTTGCTGAAATTGTCTGAAACAGCGCTGAAAAAAGCCTGATTGGTGGGTTCTTTGATTTCGTCAATGTCAGGTTCTACCTCGGGATTAAAGTATAAAACCTTTTTCGTTTTGTCGTCGTTGCTTTTCTGCGCCTTCACTGAAGTAAAGCCGATTAATAAAAAAGTGCTGACTGCTGTAAAAAATATAATTTTTTTCATCTGTAATTCGTATGCAAAATTACTGCCTTTTAATGGGATGACATAAACTTTATTAAGAAATTTTTAACATTTTTTTCTATCAATTTTGATATATGAAATCAATAATGTTTGCAGAATCGGAAAATAGTCGTAATTTTGCACCCGTTACATAATAATCATTAAACAATATTGGAATGTACTTAACAACAGAAAAAAAGCAGGAAATTTTCGCAAAACACGGAAAATCTGCACAGGACACAGGAAGTGCTGAAGGACAAATTGCACTTTTCACTTTCAGAATTAACCACCTTTCAGGTCACCTAAAAGGTAACCACAAAGATTTTAACACAGAGAAATCTCTTGTTAAATTGGTAGGTAAAAGAAAAAGATTACTAGATTACCTTAAAAATAAAGATATCGCAAGATACAGAGCGATCATCGCTGAACTAGGTTTAAGAAAATAGTCTATAAAGATTTTCAAAAACAAAGCAACTTCGAAAGAGGTTGCTTTTTTGTTTTACAGATCCCTCCTGTTTCAACAATAAAGTGTTCACAAACGTCCGTGTATTTGTGAGATCTGCGGGCACGCAAGAGTTCTTTAAAAATCTACGATTTTTATCTGGCTATCAGCAAAAAGAATCAGCTCAATCAGCAAAATCAAAGAGACTATCTGGTAAAAATCGTTCATGTAACTCTGTAGAATTTATTCAATAGAGGTGAACTTTATCCGCCTAAATCATAAACATTTAATCCTCCGGCTTTAACAAAACTTAATAAAACAAGTAAAATCCATGAGAAAAAATCATTAGTAAGCACCTAAAAAGAAAGCGAAATCCCTTAAGTATTTCGCTTTCTATATTTATTTATGACTGATTTTCTAATGACCGGATTTTGCTTCCGTACTTTGAACATGACCGAGGTATTTCGTACAGTAAATTCCGAATACCAGAATAACCAGATAACAGAATACCGGAATAATAAATGAATGCTGCACTCCGAACTGATCAGCAAGGTATCCCTGAAGAATTGGAACGATAGCACCTCCCAGAATGGCCATAACCACTAAAGATGATCCCTGGCTGGTATATTTTCCTAATCCTGAAATGGCCAGAGTGTAAATATTGGAAAACATAATGGAGTTGAAAATTCCTATTCCTAAAATACTGTACATCGCCAGCTCACCGTGGTTCACCATGGCAGAGATCAGCAGAAGGACATTCACTGATGCAAATATGGAAAGTGTTCTTGCAGGAGCTGCTTTACCAACAAAGAAAGCAATGAAATTAAGAACAATGAATACCAGGAAGAAACTGATCTGTGCAAAACTCAGATTGACAATACTGAAAATCACCAGGAATACTGCTGCCGCTGCTGCCAGCATATAAAAGGCTTTTTTCTCCTGACTTAATGATTGATTCAAAGAAATAGCGCCAAGAAAACGCCCGATCATGGCACCACCCCAATATAAAGCCAGATAATTTTTACTGACCACTTCATTAAAACCCATGATTTGAGGCTGTTCCAGAAAGCTGATGATAAAACTTCCAACAGCTACTTCACCGCCAACATAGCAGAACATGGCAAAAACACCAAATTTCAGATGACTGAATTCCAATGCTCCCCAGCCTTTTACAATCTCTTCTTCTCCCATTTGGAAAGAAGGCAGCTTTACTCTGGAGATCAGCAGACCTACCAAAAGCAGTATTCCTGCAAAGATCAGGTAAGGAATTCTTGTGGCTACGGCACTGAATGAACCATCCGGAGCTGAGAAAAACTCAAAGATCAGGTGTCCTCCAAGTACCGGAGCGATCGTTGTTCCGAATGCATTGAAGGCCTGAGTCATATTCAGACGACTGGACGCCGATTCTTCACTTCCTAATAAAGATACATAAGCGTTGGCCGTGATCTGGAGGACTGTAAACCCTAGTCCGAGAATAAATAAAGCCCCAAGAAATAGTGGATAATAGGAAAAAGTAGCGGCCGGATAAAATAATACACAGCCTAAAGCTGCCAGAAGTATCCCGAATAAAATACCTTTTTTATACCCTAACTTGTTAATGGGATCTCCTTTGGAAATGGAAATCAGGAAATAAATCAATGATCCGATAAAATAAGCTCCGAAAAAACAGAACTGTACCAGCATCGATTCGAAAAAGGTAAGTTTAAAAAGCTGCTTTAGATACGGAATGAGAATATCATTCATGCAGGTAATAAATCCCCACATGAAAAAAAGCAGGGTGATGGTGATCAGCGGAACAGTATAATTTCTGTTCTGCGGCTGTACTTCTTTATTGATCATAAACATTTATTTAATATGAAAAGTCTGTTAAACCTGTTCAGTTGATTTTTCGTCTGCAGCATATTTTTGTGAGAAGCAGGGCAAAGATAAGGCTGTCTCCTGTTTTTTTGCAACTTTTCCAGTGTTTTATACTATTACAGACATGGTTTTGGCTTCGTAAAACTATATTTACATTTTTTGAGACAATAATACGAAAACGACCGGATTTTATCATGAATAATCTTTGAAAAAATAGGGTTTCCTGCCCCATAATGATCATTAAGTCTAATTCTTCGCATGAAATTTTTATGTTTTTGAGAAAACTGATCCATGAAATCTTACCATGTAGCATAGGTTTTTTGAAGCTGAAAATTTAATATATCATTATTATATAGTACCTTTGCAGACGAAAATTTAAAGAGTTTAAATATTAATTCATACTCAATACGGAGTATAAAGACGACAAATTTATGAGTATACCTCAAGCGTTTACAGAAACGATTACTCTTGCAGACGGCAGAGAAATCACAATTGAAACAGGGAAACTGGCTAAGCAGGCTGATGGATCTGTGGTAGTAAAAATGGGCGGAACAATGCTTTTAGCAACTGTTGTAGCCAATAAAGAAGCTAATCCCGGAGTAGATTTTTTACCATTAACGGTAGACTATAGAGAGAAATTCTATGCAGGAGGAAGAATTCCTGGAAACTTCTTCCGTAGAGAAGCAAGACCTTCAGATCAGGAAATTTTAACCATGAGATTAGTAGACAGAGTATTACGTCCACTTTTCCCTGAAGATTTCCACGCTGAAGTTCAGGTAATGATTTCTTTAATTTCTTATGACGGAAAAGCGATTCCTGATGATTTGGCAGGTTTAGCAGCTTCTGCAGCAATTGCCATTACTGATATCCCTTTCAACGGACCAATGTCTGAAGTAAGAGTGGTAAGATTTGATGGGCAGCTTTCTATCAACCCAAGCTATGAAGAATTAAAGAATTCTGAATTGGATATTATGGTTGGAGCTACTAAAGATTCAATCGTAATGGTAGAAGGAGAAATGAAAGAAATTTCTGAGCAGGAAATGTTAGAAGCGATTAATTTTGCTCATGCTGAAATTAAAAAGCAGATTGAAGCTCAGGAGAGATTAGCAGAAAAAGTAGGAAAAGCTTTCCCTAAGAGAGAATATTCTCACGAAGATCACGATGAAGAAATTCGTGAAAAAGTTTGGAAAGAAACTTACGATAAAGTATATGAGGTGGCAAGAACTCCATCTGGTAAAGAAGAGAGAGGTGAGAAATTCAAAGCGGTTCGTGAAGAATTCTTAGCTCAATATGCTGATAATGCAGAAGAGCTGGAAAGAGTAACGCCTTTCGTAAAAGTATATTATCACGACGTAGAGAAAGAAGCAATGCGTCAGATGATCCTTGAAGACAATATCCGTCTTGATGGTCGTGATCCTCAGACGATCCGTCCTATCTGGTCAGAAATTGACTACCTTCCGGGAGCTCACGGTTCAGCCATCTTTACAAGAGGTGAAACTCAGTCTCTGACTGCTGTAACACTGGGTTCTGTGAAAGATGCCAACATGGTAGACAGCGTAATTTCGCAGCACGACGAAAAATTCTTCCTTCACTATAACTTCCCGCCATTCTCTACAGGTGAAGCAAGACCTTTAAGAGGAACTTCAAGAAGAGAAGTAGGACACGGAAACCTTGCTCAAAGAGCATTACAGGCAGTTATTCCTGAAGAAAATCCATACACCATCAGAATTGTTTCTGATATCTTAGAATCAAACGGTTCGTCTTCAATGGCAACAGTTTGTGCAGGAACATTAGCATTAATGGATGCAGGGGTACAGATTACAAAACCTGTTTCAGGTATTGCAATGGGATTGATTACAGATGCAAAATCCGGTAAATTCACTGTACTTTCCGATATCTTAGGAGATGAAGATCACCTTGGAGATATGGACTTTAAAGTAACAGGTACTGCAGACGGGATCACTGCTTGTCAGATGGATATCAAAATTCAGGGACTTTCTATGGATATCATGGAAAAAGCTTTGATGCAGGCCAGAGACGGAAGATTACACATCTTAAATAAAATCACGGAAACTATTTCTGAACCAAGAGCTGATGTGAAGCCTCACGCTCCGAAAATGGTGGTAATGGAGATTTCTAAAGACTTCATTGGTGCTGTAATCGGGCCTGGTGGAAAAATTATCCAGCAGATGCAGAAAGATACAGATACGGTTATCGCTATCGAAGAAATCGGAGAAATCGGACGTATCGAAATTGCAGGTACAGACAGAGAAAAGATCAATGCTGCTGTAGCGAAGATCAACGAAATTACTTTCGTTCCTGTAGTAGGAGAAGTATACAATGGTAAAGTAGTGAAAGTAATGGATTTCGGAGCTTTCGTTGCTATTGCTAAAGGTACAGAAGGACTTCTTCACATTTCTGAAATTGAATGGGCTCGTTTAGACAAAGTTCCATATGCTGAAGGTGATGAAGTAGAAGTAAAATTCATGGGTTATGATGACCGTAAGAAAATGAAGCTTTCAAGAAAAGTTCTTTTACCAAGACCTCCAAAACCGGAAGGAAAACCAAGACAGGAAGGACAGGGTAGACCAGACGGACAAAGAAGACCGGAAGGACAAAAGCCACAAGCTGAAAGACCTGCGGAAGACCAAAACCCTTCAACAGAAGCTTAAGATTAATTCTATATAAGAAAATCCCTCACACTGAGGGATTTTTTTGTTTTATGATTCCGCAAAATCGGAAATAATCGCTTACCAGATTTTAATTCTTTCTTCCGGATTTTTATAAAGCTTATCCCCGGATTTTAACTCAAATGCTTTGTAGAAAGCTTCGGTATTCACTAGAGGTCCGAAAGCTCTGTACATTCCCGGCGTGTGCTCATCGGTCTTGATCTGGTTGATTAAAGCCGGTTCCGTGTAAAGCGTTCTCCAAACCGTAGCCCAGCTCAGAAAGAATCTTTGATCCTGCGTATAGCCGCTGATCTTTTCTATGGCTCCCTTATCTTTAAGATACATCTGAAGAGCATCGTAAGCAATGTTTACCCCTCCGAGATCTGCAATATTTTCGCCATTCGTAAAGGTTCCGTTCACGAAAGTTCCTTTTACCGGTTCATACTTGTCATATTGGGCGGCAAGAGATTTTGTGGCTTTTTCAAAATTGGCTTTATCTTCAGGTGTCCACCAGTCTGTAAGATTTCCTTCCGCATCAAACTGGGCGCCGGAATCATCAAATCCATGGGTGATTTCATGTCCTATCACCGCACCAATACCTCCAAAGTTAATCGCAGGATCTGCTTTCGGATTGAAGAAAGGGGGCTGAAGAATGGCAGCAGGGAAAACAATCTCATTGTTTTGCGGATTATAATAAGCATTCACCGTTTGCGGAGACATAGTCCATCTGGATTTATCAACCGGTTTACCTACTTTATCAAGGGCTTCCTGATACTGCCATCCTGAAATGTTCTGAAGATTTTTGTATAAATTTCCACCCTGGGTTTCAGACAGGATATTGAGTTTGGAATAATCTTTCCATTTGTCTGGATAAGCCACTTTTACAGTGAATTTATTAAGCTTTGTCAATGCCTTTTCCTTCGTAGTGGAAGACATCCAGCTCAGATTGCTGATGTGCTGTGCAAAACTTTTCTTCAGATAACCGATCAGTTCCTCCATCTGAGCTTTCGCTTCGGCAGGGAAGTATTTTTCAACATATAATTTTCCGAAAGCTTCACCCAGGCTGCCATTAATCAGTTCATAACCTCTTTTGTTAAGAGCTCTCTGCTCCTTTTGGCCACGGAGGTACTTATTGTAAAAATTGAATTTTGTTTCATCAAGCTGCTGCGTCAGGAAAGAAGCATTTCCCGACAATAGGTTGAATTTTAAATAATCCTTGATGATATTGATGTTTTGAGGAACAAGAAGCTGATCGAGGTTTTTATAATAATTCAGTTCCCCGATGATCACTTTATCCGTCTGTACCCCTGCTTTTTTAAGATATGCCGGAAGATCTGTATTCTTCACCAGAGCAGAAAGTTCCGCCATGGTTTTCGGGTTATTCTGAAGATTAACATCACGGATCTGCTCATTGGTAAGCAGAGTTTTGGCGATGGATTTTTCAAAATCAACAATTTTTCCGGCTGCCTCAGTAGAATTTTTGTAGCCCAGAACATTCAGCATTGAAGCCACATATTTTGTATACTCCTTTATGGCTTCAGTATTCTTTTCGTTATTTTTCTGATAATAATCCCGACCCAATCCTAATGAACCGCTTCCAAGATAAACCGCATTCATTTTGGAGTCTGCAAGATCAGCGCTTACTCCCCAGCCGTAAAGAGGATTGTTACCCTGTCTTGTTGCTGCAGTCAGGTATTGATTAAGATCTGCAAGGGTTTTAATGGCGTCAATTTTAGATACATCTTCTTTTAAAGGAGAGATTCCGTCTTTATTTCTTTTATCCATATCCATATACGTGAGATACAGGTTCTGGATTTTTTTACCTTCGCTTCCGTCTGCAAATTGGTCTTTTAAAAGCGAATTTAAAATAGAAATAGAATTGTTATCCGTATTCTCTCTGAGCTGGTCAAAGCTTCCCCATCTTGAACGGTCAGAAGGAATTTTGGCTGTTTTCATCCACTTTCCATTCACGAAGTTGTAGAAATCATCCTGTGGACGAACCGACATATCCATGAAGGACATATCCAATCCGGGATCATTGTTTGTAGTTCGTACTGTTGAGGCATTAGGCCCTGATTTTTGGGCGTTGGCCATATCAAAGGCTAAGAATGTTGCCATAGCCAGTAGGGTGATGTTAAGTTTTTTCATAGTGCTGTTTTTTTATCGTTAAATTTTGTTTTTCCTTAGTTGCCTTTAAGTTGTTGATGCTGAATAGAAAATTTTATTCTTTTTATGCCCCGATTCTCTGTTTCAGATCATCCGCACCGCCTGTTTTTCTTGGCTGTCCGTTTTTCGCAGAACCAAAATTGTAGGTGTAGGAAAGCGTTACCACTCGGCTGTCTCTTTTCACTACAAAATTTTCTATGTAATTATTGAAAACCACCTGTGCTTTCGGATTGCTGGTAAAGAATACATCGTTGAAAGCCAGCTTCAGCGTACTGTTATTGCTGAATTTTTTCTGAGCTCCGATATTCAGATACCAGTTAGGCTGAACATCCATATACGCATAAACTTCCCTCGCTCTGTAATTACCTGTAAGCTCAGCTGTAAAGCCGTTTCCTAATTTAAATGAATTGATGCTGTTAAGGTTGAAAGTGAAATTCCCTTTATTGTTAATCTGGGTTCCCGAAACATTTCCGGTGTAAGATCCGTAGTAAAAATTGGCGCTGTTATTCATATCCCACCATTTCGTTAATTTTACCGGAGCAATCAGATTAAGTCCGTAATAAGAGGCTGAACTTAGGTTCTCATTGGTTTGTACGGTAATATTTTTTCCGTTTTCTACTACCGGTTTTATCACATCCGTAATATTTTCGGAGGTTTTGCTATAGCTTAAAGTAGCGAAATATTTATTGCTCAGGCTGTAGGTCAGTTCATAATTCATTGTGGTCTGTGGATTCAGATCAGGATTTCCGGCTCTGTAGGTAGTAGGATCAAGATAGAATTTGAAAGGGTTCAGCTGGTTGTAGCTTGGTCTGGTGATCCTTCTGCTGAAATTGACTTCCAGGCTGCTCTTATCCGTCATATTGTAAGAAAATACAGCACTTGGGAAAAGCTGGGTATAATTCTTTTTATTGACCTGATTGGTAGTCAGCTGGGTTCCTTTTACGTTCGTATTTTCTGCTCTCAGTCCAAAAATAGCACTGAATTTCTCCCATTTCTTCGATACATTTCCATAAACAGCATTGATATTTTCTTCATAAATAAAATGGTTGGTTTTATTTACATCCAAGACAGGAGTTCCTGAACTGGCATCAAAAAATTTCAGATCATTGTCTGCCTTTACAAAACTTACTTTAGCTCCCGCTTCAATTTTCCAGTCATTTTTCAGGTTTTTGGAAAGATCGGATTTTAAGGAATAAATATTAAGATTCCCGCCAATATCACCCTGTAGAATGTCAAGGCTGTTTCCGCCAGCTGAATAAGTCCTTGTTTCAAAATTCTGAAGAGAAGTGTTGGCGTAATGAATATAATCGAAATCGGTAGTCAGTTCCGAACCTAGTGAATCCAGTGTATACTTATGATTCAGGTTGAAAGAAATATTTTTCCAATGGTCATGAGAACGGTTTTTGGTAGTGAAATTACTTTCAGGGAGATAATTATTGCCCAGCACAATGCTTGAATTATCCCCTTTAGGATCAAATTTATTACTTACAAATCCTGCGGAAAAACCTAAAATATTTTTGTCGTTCAGATAATAATCCATTCCGGCTCTGGCGATATGATTTCTGAAATTAAGTTTCAGGAAATTGTCCTGTACATAGGCTCTTTGAAAAACACCGTCCTCATAAAAATTTCTGTCAAGCTTCAGGTGGTTGTAAAATTCACGATAAGCAAAACTGTAATTCGCAAATATATTCAGCTTTTTATTCCGGTGGTTAAGGCTGATACTGTTATTGTTCTTGATAAATTTTCCGGTTCCTAGAGACGTTGAAACGGTTCCGTTAGTCCCTTTTCTCTGATCTTTTTTAAGCTTGATGTTGATGATGGAAGTACCAGCTGCATCATATTTAGATGAAGGATTGGTAATAAACTCTATTTTTTCTACAGTAGAAGAGGGAATGCCGCGAAGGTAAGCTGCCAGGTCGGTTCCCGTCATGGGAGTATTTTTCCCATCGATCTGTACCAGGAGATTTCCTTTTCCGCGGAGGCTGATATTATCGTTGCTGTCTACATTCACACCCGGAGCTTTTTCCAGGACTTCAAATGCAGAATTTCCGGTGCTGGCAATACTATTTTCAACATTCAGGATCATCTTTCCGTCCTGTCTCTCAATATATGGTTTTGCTTTTGTGATGGTAACGCCTTCAATAGATTTTACATTCAGGTCAATAGAAGAAAGTATTTTGTTCTCAGTTAAAGCAATATCACCGGACTGATAGACTTCGGTACCGTTTTTACTGATCTTTAACTGATAGTTTCCCGCTTTAAGGTCGTTAAAGCTGAATTTTCCGCCGGAATCTGCAATTTCGGTTTTGATCAGTTTATTGTCCGGGCTGAATAAGTTGATTTCCAACTGTTCCGGTTTCTCAGAACTGAGAGTTCCGGAAAGAGAATAATTTTGTAAGGTCTGGGCAGAGAGCAGGGAGCTCATCAATATTATGATCCAGGTTAATAAGAGTAAGAATATTCGGGTCATGGTATTTATTTTTTAGCGTTAAGACAGTTTTCTGAAATTTTGAGCATCGCTGAATTCACTATTTCCATTTCCTCATTGCTAATGCCTTCCAGTGCTTTGGTTCGGTTACCCTCAACAATTTTCTGAACATCTTTAATGATTTTCTTTCCGGAGTCGGTCACCTGCAGATTGGTTTTTCTGCGGTCTTCAGGATGAATGTTACGTACTACATATTCCGATTTTACAAGCAGATCTATAATTCTGGTCACTGAAGCATTATCCTTGAAGACGAGATCACCAATTTCATTCTGGGTAATTCCCGGGTTTTCCAGAACAGCTTTAATAATAAGCCACTGATCGATGGTAATGGTAAATCCGTGGGCTTTCAGCTGGCGTTGCGCGTAATTCCTGTAAGACCTGATTGCTTTATCTATATTGTAGAATATAATTGAATTTAATTTCTCCATGATTTTAAAATTTGAATAAAATGACCTATCAATTATTGATATATCAATTAATTAGTAAAATGTATTTTTATTTTGTTACAGAAACATGGAAATATTTTTTTGTAATAATTGAAAAACCAGCTGTATGATGAGGGTACAGCTGGTTTTTTGTATAATATTTGCATATTTTTCTCTCGAAAATTTCGCAGATTAAGCAGATATTTGTGGAGATTTTTCTGTGATTTTGTAGATAAAGCGAATCTTTTGTTGGTTTCGCGCAATGGCGCAAGAATTTTAATTATTATAATGCTTTTAGGCGCAAGAAAATCAAAGATTTTCGGCAACTTTTCTGGATTACTTTAAGAGTTAAAACAGCCGGAGGCCAATCCACCGCTTCATCGAATCAACAGAGTTGATTCTGGACTTTTGCTTCCTTAAAATCAAAACTGCCTATGCATTGAACTTTGCGTTCCAAAAAATACAGTATCATATTGATAAAATTTGAGTTTCCCACAGATTCCACTCATGTTTGCGGAGATTTTTGTCTCGCAGATTTTTTCATTCATTATATAGTTTTAAATAAAGCATCAATCTTCTTTTTAGTCGCAGCATCAGGAGAAAACTTGTAAAATTCATTGAGTAGATCCAGCGAAGAAGGTTTCTTTGGGTACCGATTATTTTGTAAAAAGTTTTTTAACGCAGTATTTACTTTATCTTCACCAATCAGCTCACTCAGTTTTACCATGGCTACAGCACCTTTGGAATAGGAAATATGAGGAGTATCTCCCGTAGCTCTGTAAATTGGCAGGTCTTCAAACAGTCCCTTTTCATTATCATAAATCTGCTGATGTACATTAAGCCTGTCTTTCATTTTTTCCCTGCCGTGCATTTTTTTATAAAGCATCATTTCCGTGTACATAGCCAGAGTTTCTGTAAGCATAACAGAACCTTCTCTTTCGTCGGGGTTAATCTGGCTGTTTCCCCACCATAAATGTGACAGCTCATGTCCGGCAAGTTCATTAATAACATCCTGTTCTTTATCAGCGTGAATATTGGCATGGAAAACCATATCTTCAGGCATGAAAACAGCGGATGGATAAGCAGTTGCGGCAAAACCTTTGGTGAAAGAAGAAATTTCTGCAAAATTCACTGTTTTAAAAGGATATTTTCCAAAATTCTTAATACAGTAATCTAGAGTGAGCTTGGCATTGTTGAGAAGATGATCTGCATTTTCGAAATGTTTTTCATGATAAAAGAGATTGATGGCAATTCCTTTATATTGAATAGTTTTCACACGGTAAAAAGCAGATGAAATGGCAAATCTGAATGGAATCTTGTTGACATGATACTGAAAATAACTTCTTCCTGAACGCTTCCATTTTTTTACCAGATCCCCTGTGCCGATAGCAGTTTGTCCCGCTTCGGTTGAAATAGTCATATCAAGATCGATAAAATCATTTTTAAAAACTTCGGGAGCTTCCGGTTTTTTCAGAGGAATCAGTTTTCCGAGGTTATTCTTTTTCCGTAAATGCTCATCCTGAATTTCATAGTTTTTTTGATAACCTATCAACGGGTAATATCTGCTGATTCTCATAAAAGAACCATCATCTATGACTGCATTGAAAGATTGGTGGCCATTCACAGCATACCAGCGGTAATTCAGTTGAAAATCGAGAGAAGCTGTACTGCCAGGCTGTAAAGGATGTTTCAGAAGGATTTCCGGTGCTGTATCCATAATTTTTATGGTTTCGGATTCTGTTTTTAAAAGGGCTGATTCTGTTTTCAAATCTGAATTGAAATTGATCAGGATTCTGTTAATGGGTTTTCCGGATAGATTGACAAGTGTATATCTTCCTGTAATCTGATATGAATTTTGAGAAGGATAGAGCTGTATTTCAGTCGTAACATTAGTAATTTCCGGTTGAGGAAGATTTTCGTATGGGTGAAACTTTTTTTCATATTGAACGGAGCTGGCAATATTTTCTTCTTTATTCTCAGGAATATAGCCTTTCATAAAAGTCATCCCGGTCCAGACCCCTGAGATAAGCATTAACACAGTGAAGATAAACGATAAAGTATTGAGCTTTTTGGTTTTTACCCATTGATTAACACTCCATAAAACAGTGATCATCCCGGCTCCGAATAACAGTCTTTCTGCAAACGAAGCTGCGTAGGGACCATAACCGTTAAAGTCGCTGTAAGTTCCTTTAAAATCTGAAAAGATCCTGAAAAGAGGGTAGGGAATGAGTTTTCCGGAAACCGGCCCGGCCAGCATGAAAACTGCCAGAACAGAAATTCCCAGGGCAATAAATTTATTCCGGATCAGGTTATTAACCAGCAGCATGAATGCTGAAAAAAGAATAACCGGAAAGGTATTGAACAGGAAAACCCCGAGATAAGCATTCCAGTCAATATGCAGATAGTTATAAACGGTCTGGAATATAATTCCTTCCATAATAAGAACTGTGGTAAAGAAGAATATCAGAGCAGAAATAGAAAGAAAATGCCCGGCAAGCCTGTTCTTGGAAAGGAAAGTGCTGTTTTCAATCAGTGAAAATCCCGATGAGCTGCTTCGCCAGTACAGGTCGTTGATAAAATAAGCTGCTACGATCAGTCCGAAGAGATGAAAGTTTTCTGAAATGGTTGTCGCCATCAGTCCGGATCCTGCATATTTCTGCGGAAGACGGATTCCCTTTTCGATTTCGGCATACATTTCCATTCCGACTGCAAACACCAACAGGATCACAACAGCAGGAACAACGATACTTTTAAAAAGATAGATCAGGTCAATTTTCGCATACGAAAGAACAGACTTAAAAGAAGCTGCTTGGCCGAAATGCTGTGAAGAAATAACAGGATTAGGAATAAATGTTTTTGGCTTTTCCGGTAAAACTGGGGTGATTTTCTTTGATTTTCCATGTTTTGAGGCATTACTAAACGAAAACAGACGATGAGTTAAAAACAGGAATGCCCCGGAAATAAGCATAAATAGGATTCTGTTCCATAACAGATATCCAGCGAATGGAACAAGCAATGTGTTTTTCTGATCAACGGAGAATTTTCCGGCTTCAAAAAAGTAAGAAGACAATCCGAAAGGATCCAGAAGTGCTGAGATTTGCTGGGCTTTCGGCGACTGCGGCAGGTTACCTGCCATAAAAGGCGATCTGGAAAAGATCAGGACAACCATATACGACACATACAGCAAAAGTCCTCCTGCTACTGTCATCAGCTTTTTCTTTGAGATAAACGAGGCAAAAAACAGAAAACTGCAGACCAGAAAGCTGTTCAGCATTCCGAAGATCAGTAATGGATAAAGAGAGTACATCAGATTGAATCCCGGCTGCATTTCACTTCCGGAGCGGGTCATCTGGCCTGCTATAAACCCTATGATCAGGAGCACGAAGCTAAAAAAAGTCTGACCAAAATAACTTGCGAATTTTCCGTTCAGGTAGGTTCTTTCTGTCAAAGGAAATGAAAAAAGTACCTGGTCAAACCTGGAATCCTGATCTTTGAAAAGCATCTGAACAGCATAGATTACCGCAAAAAATATAATGGAAAGACTTAACATTCCAATCATAAAACCTGTTGTATAGGCCGAGTTCAGATAAATTCCTTTTCCGGCAGAGAGGTTGAACTGGCTGCCGCAGAAAATACCCAGAAAGATCAGGATCAGGGATATAAGATAGGCTGGCCAGTGCTTGATGATGCGTCCGGCTTCAAATAAAAATAAGGTGTTCATGGCTAAATTTTTTGAGTGAGGGAATGGAAGTAAACGTGCTCCAGTAAAGGAGTTACAGGGTAGAAGTCCTTAGGTTGTTCCTGGGAGAATACGGTGATGTGCAGTTCTCTTTCTATGAGTTGTCTGCTGATCACTTCGTGGCTGGATTGGTAATTTTCCAGTTCATTTTTACTGATGGGTTTGCTCCAGATCCTGTTTTCCAGTCCGGAAATTAATTCGGAAGGCTTTCCCTGCTTCAGGATTTGCCCATGATTCATGATGGCCATTTCGGAACAGAGGTTTCTTACATCTTCTACCAGATGAGTGGAAAGGATGACGATAACGTCCTGGCTGATATCGTCCAGAAGGGAATTGAAACGGTTGCGTTCTTCAGGATCCAGACCGGCTGTAGGTTCATCAACAATGATAATCTTTGGATTTCCTAAAAGGGCCTGAGCTACCCCGAAACGCTGTTTCATTCCTCCTGAAAAAGTGTGAACCTCCTTTTTCATGAAGTCTGAAAGGTTGACTTTTTCAAGCAGGTTTAAAATCTGATTTTTACGTTCGGAACGGTCTGTAATCCCTTTTAAAACCGCAATATGTTCCAGAAGATCATTCGCGGAAACTTTCGGATATACTCCGAAGTCCTGTGGAAGAAATCCCAGATTCTTCTTGATGTAATCCGGATCTTTGGCAACATCATTTCCGTTGAAAATGATATTTCCGGAAGTCGGTTTCTGAAGTCCTACGATTGTTTTCATTAACGAAGATTTTCCGGCACCGTTCGGACCAAGCAGCCCGAACATTCCGTTCTGTATCTCCAGAGAGATGTCTTTTACTGCCTGAAACCCATTTTTGTAGGTAAGGCTGAGGTGATTGATGGATAAAGTATTCATAAGTTTGAGTTTGGGTAATAGGAGGACAGGCAGGTCTTTTGAGGCTGCTATTTATATGGAGTTGATGATGCAGGAGAACCTGAGGAGTTATTCAGAAAATATTTACATTTTCAATTTCCAATTTCCAGGGTTAGAAATTATTCTTTGTATTCCAGGATATCTCCCGGCTGGCATTCGAGGATTTTACAGATGGCTTCCAGGGTATCGAACCGAACACCTTTCGCTTTTCCTGTTTTCAGGATGGACAGATTCACGGGGGTGATGCCTAATTTTTCTGCCAGTTCTTTACTCTGCATTTTTCTTTTGGCAAGCATTACATCTAAGTTGACTATAATCGGCATGTTATATAAATAGGTCTTGTTCGTTTTGCAAATGTAGCCCTTGCTTAAAGATATTCGCAAGAAACAGGCAGAAAATTCCAAGCATAAAGTGAATAAACACCAGACCCCAGATCATACTTTCCACTTCCACAAAGAAACTCGCGATAATCACTATGGGAAGCGGGACGAAAATATTATACAGGTAAAATCTCTTAAGCTGAAGGATATTTCCCCTTGTAAACAGTTTGTCCTGGAAAAATACCTTAAAAACTTTAGCGGAAAGCCAGAAAAAAATTCCATAGGAAACTAAAACCAGTAAGAAAGAGAAAATAATGTAGGAATAATTATTTTCAATATTCAAATAAGGCTGTTCCGTAAAGGGATAGTTAATGTGAATAAATTTCCCATCTTTATAAGGAGTAACAGAAAAACCTGTAGACAGGCATAATCCTGAATATACACCTGTAATAAGATACCCACCCGAAAGGATAAGACAGATGTAATACAGAATCTTCGAAATAATTTTAGTCTGGTTCATGGCAATAAACATAAGTTGATATTGCAAATGTATAATTAATTATCGTAAAACAATAATTAATTTAAATAAAATTTTATCTTGAAAAGGAGTTCTAATAAAATAATAGCGAGGAAAGATTGTCCTGAAGGCTGTTTTTAATTAACTTTAAATAAGAAAATAAGAGCATGGCTTATAATATTGAATTGGCAGACAGGGTAAGGGAATGGCTTGCTGCTGTAGAACATATTGAGGTTGAAGAGAAAAAAATGTTCAGTGGTCTGGCTTTTCTGGTCAACGGAAAAATGTGCATCAACATCAGCCATGATAATCTGATGTGCCGCTATAACCCGGAACTGGAAGAGGAGGTTTCAGAGAAAGCAGGTTTTCTCCCCATGATTATGAGAGGAAAGCAGCTTAAAGAGTATTGTTATGTGGAACCGATCGGTTTTCAGAAGCCTGATGATTTTGAATATTGGATGAAAATCTGTCTTGAATATAATCCACTGGCTAAATCTTCAAAGAAAAAGTGAGGAATTTTTTCACTATTTAACCTGGGTTGGGAGAAAGGAAGCTGGGAGTTGGAAGAGGGAAGTTATGAAGGTCATAATGAATGACACTTTTTTAGTTAATTTAATGCCCACCTTTGGTATTATAACCAAAAAGCTGTTTAACCTTTTTTATTAAACCACAAAAGGCACAAAAGTCTTATTTTAAACACTTTAGGAGTTGATTTTTATTCTTTTGAGAACTTTTATCATCTCTAATATCCGTGCAAATAACTTTTGTTCCTTTTGTGGTTAAGCTTAAAATGAGTTTAGCAGACTTATTTTATACTTTTAATGTCCTGCTAAAAAGTTTAAACAAGTTTCAAAAGTAACTTCCAGCCTCCCTCTTCCAGCTTCCAGCTGTTATTGATATAACTTCTCTCTGATTTCTATTAAAATATCCGTTGTTTTTTCTAGGTCCGGAAAGTCGGGTAGACCGGATGTTAAATAATAATGCTCAATAGATATGATCAGATTTTCTGTTTTCTGCATCACGCTTTCATAGGATTGATTTCCAGCTTTGATGTCCAGAAGCTCATCCCGGTTATCTACCCGGATCTTTACCGTTCCGGTTTTAAAGATATGCTCGCAGGACTGTAGAAGTCGGATGGTATGCATCATGTTTTTACTGTCATAATTCTGTCCGTGCTGCTGATTAACGTTGTAACGGTCTTCATTCCGTTCGGAAACCCATTTCCAGTATTCCCTGTAATCTTTGCAGTAAGTAGAGTAGGAGTCCAGATTGCAGAAGAGGTAAGCTTTAGGATTTTCACCTTTCGGAACGGATGAAAGAGAAACCTGGTTGGCTTCTTCATGCTGGATAATTCCTTTATAGCCCAAATTACCGGATTCATCATAGAACAGGGCGTGCATTCCTTTGGTATTTCCGATATTGGTCAGTCCGCAGTTTTCCTGAAGCAGATGGTTTTCCGCAAGCCATTTTTTCAAGGGAACAGAGCCTTCTCCTTCAAGAATGAAGCAGAAATCGAGAATGGATTTTCTTTCTTTTTCAATAGGATTAAGAATCTTTTTATTGAGCCCTTTCGCCTTTTTGATCTGTGAAATAGCGTAACCTGCAAAGGTGTCTTTGCATAATTTAGAGAGGAAGTCTTCAGACCGAAGCGCGTTCATCAGCGGATCTTTATGCAGAATACAATCTTCAGGCGTTGCCAGAATTTCCAGAATATTGGGATTGTTTTTTTGAAGCAGCTCTACAAACCTTCCGATTTCATAATACGTAATATCATTGGTTTCATTGGAAATCTGCGGAATATAATTCAACCCGAAAAAATCTTTTTTCGGTAAATAATAAACACCCCGGATGTCTGTGTCGGAGTTTTCGGTGGCCAATCCGAAGGCGCGGCTTCCGGAAATGGTTTCAAGGAGAATAAGGTTTTTATTTTTCAGATCCTGAATAGTCATGATGGTGTTTAAGGATTTTTTGTTCAAAGAAAACTCTTTGCTCTTTAGGAAGCTCGTAAAGGGCGGAGTTGTTTTTATTAATGATTACTTCTCTGTAAAGAAGAGCATATGCTTCTAATATCGCCATTTCTGGGATCTTTTCAATATTTTTAGCTGTGAATGCTAGTAAATATATCAATTCATCTACTTTTAGACTGTTTGAATAGCTCAGGATATTGGTGATCCAGGTCGTAAGAATTTCATTCAGGTCACCTGTTTGAATATCCTCCTCAATGGTAGCAGAAAGTAAGAAAAATATTTTGAAATGCGGCCTTCTGGTTAATTTTGAATAAATCTCAATTCTTTCTTTTATAGACAGTGATTTTATATAATTCAGATACTCGGAGGTGAATTTCTTTTCTTCTCCGTTCCATAAATCATAAACCAGTTCAAGGATCAGGTACTTATATTCATTTGAGTAGCTGTTGAATTCTAAATCAATGATATGGTTTACAATAGGTTCTGCTTCTGATTTTTTATTGTTTTCAAATAAACTTTTTGCCATTGCTGTTCTCGCCATAACATATTCATGACTCATTATTCCATGTTTTTTGTACATGGTTTCTGTTAATTCAATGGCTTTCTGTAATAATGGGTAATCATCAGTAGTGAAAAATAAGTTGAGCAAAGAATTGGTAAATCCTGTATAATAGTTATATATGCTTGTTGAATTCAAAGCAATAAAAGACTTTTTATTAACGTTAACTTTTCTGAAATAACTGATTGCTTTTTCGTACTTATGGGCGTTGTGTAAATAGATGGCAATAAGGAGGTTCAATTCATCCCTGTTTTCAGACAGGTTGGTAAAATAAACTTCTTCAGCTTTCTTGAAATCTTCTCTCTGAATTAATTCTGCAAGCTCATTAAAAATAGCATCCAGCTTTTCCTGTTTTATATTCAATGCTTTATGAATAGCTTCGATTTCGTATAAAATATTTTTCTGATCTTTTTCATTGCAGTGCTGGAGAAGTTCATTAAACTTTTTGCTCCTTTTGTCAAGCTCTTCAATATTGTAGTAATACGCCAGGAAATCTATAAATAAAGAAGTGATTCCCTCTTTGTGTTCTCCAACTTCAATGCTGATCCTGAGTAAAGGTTCGGTGATGTCATAAAACTTATTGCGCCTGTCGGCAGGATCGGGAATGGCATCAACCAGTTTTTTTCTGGAGAGTTCACTTAGCTGCTTGCTTAACGATTTTTGTTCTATAAAACAGTTTTTTGATATTTCGGTTCCTTTTTGGGGACGCCGGGATAATGCGATGTACCGTAAAATTTTCTGCTGCTGGGGTGGAAGATACCGGATATAAGTTTCATAATAGGGTTTCAGATCATTGATGGTTTTAATGAAATTTTCTGATACTTTGGCCAGGGTGTCAGCTTTAAGGAAATGATAAAAAGTAACCAGCAGACGGTGGTTGCCTTTCACCAGATCAAAGATGGCACGAACCTGAGGCTTTCCTTTTGTTTTTAAATGGTTGATAAGAGGTTGGTCTTTCTCTATTTCAGCTAAAGAAAGTAAAAAAGAATAAGCTTCTTCGAAAGACAAGTTTTTAAGATAGTACAAGGTGAAAAAACCGTAAAACGGACGGTCCTCTCTGTCGAAATCATCACTAATGGACTGGCTGGTGGCTATGATATTGATGTTATCATTTTCATAAAGCCATGCTCTTAACCTGCCTTGTTCTTCACTGCCCATCTGTTCCAGAATATCCCCGAAATTTTCAGCAAGAATAAGAAGTGGCTTTTGAGCTGTAAATGTTTTGATGATATTTTCAAGATAGCTTAATTGTCTGGAAGCTGCTGTGTTCTGCAATATTTCCAGTTCTTTTTGGAGGTAAACCTGATCTTCTTCATACCATTTAATAAAGGAATTTAAGATTCTCAGCAGAAAGTCAAAAAAATTGTCTACCCCGTATTCTTCTTCGGCAAAATAGGCCGTCTTAAGCTTTCCTTCCTTTACATAATGCTGTATCCTGGAGTGTAAAACGCTCATCAGGTGGGTTTTCCCCATTCCCCGCTGTCCTATAATAAGCCAGAACTGATTATTGTTATTCTTTACAATCGCATCGACTTTATTTTCGAAAAAATCGGCTGCTGCGGCTCTTCCGGTAAGCAGTTGTTCCAGTATTTCAGGATTTACACTTTTCGCTCCGAATGAAAGTACCGTATTTATGCTTTGTTTATTCTCCACCATTCTTTGAAAATTTTATATTTGAAACTGTATGTTCTCCCATCGCTGCCTGCTGTTTTAATAAAGTAGTGATCCTCCGTCAGGATTTCCAGAATATTTTTAATTTTTTCATCTTCAGCATCTATCTGGGTAATAATTTCTGATTCTGAAACAGGATGGTCTGCTCTGGAAATAAGTGAAAGGACTTTACTCATCAGCTTTGAATCGTCTTTATAATAGATCACAAGACGTTCTGTAAGCTGTTTAAATGCTTTTTGATAGGAAGCATCATTTAAAATCAAGTGATGGAACTTTCGTATATTGTCTTCATTCACCTCAAGATTGAACTCCGACTGAATGATAAGAAACAGATGAGCGATATAAAAAGGAAGTCCGTCACATAATTCATGGATCAACTTAAAGATTTTCGCTTTTTTTCCTGTATCAATCGTATATCCGGACAAAAGATAACATTCCATTAAGAACGAGGATTCTTCTTCTGAAAAAGAAGTTACATTGAACTCTCTCATGTCATTGGTGGGCTCTCCCGTATAATTTAATGTTCTCCTTAAAGTCTGTAATATTACTTTAATGCCAATAGAACCACAATACACAAATCTTAAGCCTTTGTTTTCCAATTCCTGTCTTCGTTCTCTGAGAATATCAAGAAATTCAGTAACTTCTGCATGTCTTCCTGCCTGATACCATTCCCACAGCATGATGGGTAATTCATCCAATATCAGAATAAGCTTGCTGTTATCTTTCTGTAAATTTTCCCCCACATTTTCTAAGGTCTGAAAAAAGATTTTCTTCCAGCTTCTTTGATATTCCGGCAGATTAACCGAAAATTCAGCTCCATAAACATCAACTTTGATGGAACTTACCAGTTTGGCTATAAATTCTCCGGTTTTGGCCAGGTCTATCTTATACCATTTTTTGAAACCATTGAAGCCTTGTATCAGTTTATCTATAACCTCGCCCAGATTTTGCTGTCCCTGCAGAGAAAAATAAATGGCTTTGAAGTTTTCCTTTTTAAATTGGTCAGGAACCTTATTGTGGTTACACAGATAAACCAGTTTTTTAAGAAGAAGGGTTTTGCCCATTCTTCTCATTTCCTCCAGAGTGATACTTTGTACACTTAAGGCTCTGAGAATATTATAGATCTCTTTTTCTCTGCCTATAATCTGCTCGTCTTTTAAAGTCCCTGTTGAAGGAGTAAGAGGAAAAAATTCTTTCATGATATGGATGTTTGGTATCAGAAAGGTACGATAAATTTATCATACGACAAAATTATCGTACGATAATTTCATCTTATAATTTTTGAATGAAAATATGAATGGTTATGAGCCGTAGATGACAACTATTCTTCCCTTATTTCTTTTTTATTAATGAGTTTTATTTCACCACTGGCTATTTTTTTACTAATGCTTGTGAAAAAAGGATTTCTTCCTTCCTGCCATTTTCCATCCCGGAATATCAGGCTGAAATATTTATATTCTGCTGTGGTATCAGCATTAAAACTGATGTGTAATGTATCTCTTTCCTGAGCGGTATATTCAAAATCGAAAATATTTTCCGTATTTAACTTTGATATGATATTTTCCGCAGAAATCCCATTTTCAAAATCTTTGACAGGTATCACGATCTTTCCCCGCCTCATGGATTCTTTTGAACCTATATACCTGCTTAAAGTCCAGATGTAAATATTTTTTACTTCATCAATACTGCCCTCAATACAGGTGCAGAATTTTATTTCATTGCCGGATGCACACATAGCAGTTTAATTTAAAAAATAAGGTGAAAACTCAATTCCCTGGATGCAACCCGCTATAGGAAGCACATTATCACCATTCATCGTTACTTCATATTGATCACAGGTTAGCTGAGAAACCTTCTGGTACCAGCTTTTCTGATATTCCTTTCCGATAGCTTCTGTTTTGATGAGGCAGTGCAGTCCGCCATGGGTTTTGATAAATGTAAGACAATCCGCATTGATGACATTTTCTATATCAGCTCTGAATTGATCAATAACCTTCTGATGATCCCCGGTTCTGAAATCAATATCCAGGTCAAAGAAAACCTTCCTTGATGTGGAGGTCTGGATGAGGTTTAAAGACAGGGTATGAGGATTGATGGCATTATCATTACGGATCAGCCTTTCGGAAATTTCCCGCATCAGAAGCAGGGAAGCTTTATGAAGATCCCTTGGATTCGGGGTAATGTATACGGCAAGATTATCCTGTGAAACCCCAACTCCGCCGGATTCATACAGACCGAGAGGAAGTTCAAGCTGTCTGATTTTATGAAAAAGCATTTCTTTGGTTGCCGTAAAACGTTTTAGCTGGGCTTTATCTGCTTTCAGTCCTGTTTCCGGATTGTATTTTTTCCGGGCCAGAAGTTGTACATAATAGTGTTCATTAGGTTTCAGATCCGGAAGCCATTCAATAAATTCTCTTAATTTTTCTTCGTTACAGATGATTTTATAGTTCATGAGTTGATTAGTTTTTTGCATAAAGTTTTCACTTAAAAATAGGTAAAGTGCTTCGTGTAAAAAGCTCCGGAAAATCTTAATTTTCCAGAGCCTTAATATAATGAAATACTTTATCACTCCATCCATTGATCTCTGCGGTCCAGTTTCCTGTTTTTATACCGTGGGTATGGGTTGAAATATCAATGATATATGAATTTTTATAAGCCGATGTATCCGGCTTTCTGTCCAGTCCGTAATGCGCATCGATATCCTGGCTATCAGAGATCACCACCAGCCTTTCTGCATCTTTTGCATATCCTTTTTCTTTCAGCCATTCACATAACTGATAGGTAAAGATGCCACCTCCGCCTAATTCCTGGTAAATCTGCTGATAGCTGTTGAAAAGTCCAAGACCTTTACCATTGCTCCACAGCATATGCTTTCCTTTTCTATTACCATCGTTTCCGGCGGTGAATACTAGGATCATATCTTCAAAAATATAAGAACCTGCGGCTGCCATGGTAAAAGCAAGATCCATTCTTGAAAATTTAGACTGGGAAGAAGTGACCTGTCCCATACTTCCGGAAACATCAATCGCCAGGATGGTTGTTCCTTGAATTTTTTCCTGGGCAAAACAGTTTTTCATGGCTTCATCAATATCAGCCGTGAAATCCGGAGCATTTTTCTGGGCAGACAGAAAGTTCAGCGGAGTAAGCCAGCTGCTGTTGACCTGTGATATCACTGTTTTTATAATCTGTCTCGAAACTCCTGCTTCGGCCATATTTCTCAGGTTTCTCAGAATTGCGAGGGAACCCAGACTTTTTTCACCTATCATTCTCTCAAATGTTTCTTTTTTATCAGCACCCTGAGAAAGGGCTGCTTCCCATGTATTGGCAGGCTGTAAAGTATCTTCGATAAGTGCTTTCAGAGCATGCTCATTTCGGGAAGTTGGCTTTGGATGTACCAGATTGACAACGTCTACCAGGGATAACTCCAGGTTGCTTTTTTTATATTTGGCGATCTGGTATTCATCATATTGATCAAAAGCTTTGGCCAGACCTTTTTTAATGGATTTAGACATTTTATATGAACCATTTCTTGCCTTTAGCATCTGAAGAAGATCCATAGTCATATCCGGACGGTTGGCAATTTTAGCCACAGCATCTTTTACGGGAACTCCGTGAATTTCATGAGCAAGAATAAGCAGCCATAGAGGAGTATGTCTCAGTTTCTGTTCGAAACGGCATTCCAGAGCCAGCTCAATGATCTGTTCTCCGTCTACTCTGTAACACAGATCCTCAATCTGATTCATGATCTCATCGGCAGACTGATAATAATCTGATTCGAAAAGCATATTGGCAAGGGTTACTCTTCTCAACAGCTCGTAATCAGAATATTTTCCTGCTGTATCAGTAAGTTTTCCGGCAATAATACCAGATTCGAATCCTGTTTTTCTTGTGTTAAATTTTGACATACCATTAGTTTTTGCATTCATAAAAAAGAAGCGGTTAAACATTGATTAAGGTGTTTTTTTGGGAATCGAAGTAACCTTAATCTCACACCGCTTCATCATCAGGAAGACCGGCCGGATTCGAACCGGCGACCCACGGCTTACGAAGCGAAGTAACTTTATCATCACACCCATTTCACGGGTTAAAATTTAATAAAGTATGTTTACGTTGCTCTACCCAACTGAGCTACGGCCTTCCTTATTGATGATGCAAAGTAAAGAGGGTAATGCGCAATGTTTTTGCGTAATGAAAAATGTTTGAAATTTTTTCAAAAAATATTTGCTTTAACCGAAATTCAATTGATAATTGATAAAAGAAAAATACCTGTTGTTACTAGGATTTGAGGGCAGCTAGCATGGAAACCACCAGTGCATAAAAAAGATCCTGTTGTTTTTAAAAAATAAATTAAGATGCCCGTCTGAAATTCCTTCATGGTCTTCCCTGAGTTGTATCACCTGGAATTTACCTTCTTCATACACATCCAGTGTGCCGATATTTCTGATGGCATTAGGAAAAATGGGCTTCAGATCGTTAAGAGTTGTCCGGGCATCAATTTTAATGCCTTTGTACAGGATATAATTTCCATTAAGAAACCTGAATTCATCTACCGCAACTTTATTTTGAGTGTTTTCAAAACGGGAACCGTTTTTATAGAGATACCGGTCGTTCATATCTTTGCTTCCGTCAGGGTTTTCAAAAATATAGGTGCAGGGTGCTTCTTCAGACATCAGTTTAATGCTGTCTGCCTTTCCAAATACTTTTTCAAAATCATTGAGGGAAAAGAATCTTTTCAGCTTACCGTTGAAGAGAATATCATCTTCCTGCATAACTTCATTCAGGCTGTCTTTTGGAATTTTTGTAGTTGCAGGAACTGCAGATACTGTTGAGTCTTTTTTAGCCACTGTTTTCTGGTGTGGGGCGGTAAGTTGGAGATCTTTTTTATTCCCTTCCTTTCCGATACAGGATAAAAGCAGGGTAAAGATCCATAGAATGGAAAGGTATTTCATATTTATATTTTCCACTAAAATACAAAAGGACCGGATAAAAGGAAACCATTAAGATCATGAATCCGTTAAAAATTAAAATCGCTGCTGTTACAGCATATTTATTGACTTAAAACGTTCATTTCTCTTAATGGTTTTTTCTAATGTTTAATACTGCTTTCCACAATCACCTCCAGGGCTTTTTCTGCATCACAGGCATATAAACCGGAACACCAGGCGGGATTCGCTTCAATGAGAGCCCAGCCTTTTCCCTGAATGATTCCAAAGTCCAGAACAACCGCTTTGGGAAGGGTAGAGGCGTATTGTCTGATGAATTTCTCAAAAAATGAGAACATTTCCTGCTCTTCTGTTTCAGAAAGCGGATTGGTATCAAAAGTATTATTCCTCCAATAGGACGAATGGGTTTTTATTTTCCCGTTCAATACAAAGCATCGCACTTCAAGTTCCCATTCCACCACTTCCGAAATAAAGACGGTACTTTCAGGGTCAACGGTGTCAAAACCCTTGATATCAGTTATTTTATCATAAACCCCTGCTTTAAAGCTTTTAAAATCTGCACATTTGATGAAAATGTTTTCCAGATCTGTAAAGTCTTTCAGCCGGCCGTAGGAAATTTTCCGTTGGGTAAATTCTTCTGAAATATGAACCATCCAGTCATCATCCGGTTTGGTAAGGGTCAGTCCGCACTGCCCGGCAACAATCTCTGCATAAATATCTTCTCCGTATACGCCAATGACATCAGAACGGAATTCTTCCGGAACCTTCCATTGGGCATTAAACCGGTTCAGTTCATAAGGAGAGTTGAGGGATGCTTTTTTCAGATTGTTGCTGTCTTCCGTGTACATGGGAGAAAGCGCGATTATATTTTTCATGGTATTAAGTTTTCTGATTTTAATGATGAAATCAATTCATGGCGGGCATTTTCTGAAAGACTGTCAATGTAAATAGACCATCCTTCGGGAAAAAGCCGGGCATGAACCAGATTCAGACTGTTTTTCCAAAGATAATGATAGCTATCGGAGCATTCTTCAATTTCTTCATAATCTGAAAAATATTCTGAAATCATATGAATGTCACAGGTGATCTCATAGGCCAGAGCTGGAAGATATTTATAATACCTGAATTCCTCCCAAAAAGCCTGATGTTCTATGAGAACTTCAAAGCTGTCTGAGTAAAAAAAGAAATCATAAGATTCACATCCGCAGTCTCTAAATGTAACCTTTCCACTTTCGGAAAGATAGATATCATCACCAATCGCAAATAAGACTTCATCATCCCAATAATAAGTATTCACTCCTTTGTGTTCTTTGATTTGTTTGGAAGTAAAGATACTCATGGTAACTCCTTCAATGGTAACCCCTGAAAAGTTTTCATTAAACCTGAGGATTTCCGAAGGATTTTTAACAGGGTATACTGATAAATGCTTTTCAATCAGCTTTCTGTCAATACAGAGTTCATTTTTCCTTTCGGTCTTCTTCAGAAAATTTAAGGCTCTGTGTGATAATTCTTTCATTATTTTTAATCAAATTAGGAGGTTCCTTCCTGATTCCGGACTTTTCGGATAACTTCTTCAAGCGACTGGTAATCCTGAAGCTCTTCATATCTGATTCCGGCAGTCGTTCTGTATAAGGTATTTAAACCCGGATAATCCTGCCCGACCTGTCCTGTCAGTTCAGTGGTAAGAACAAGATTTTGGAAATCGAAATCAAGCGTAATAATCAGTTCTTCACCAGAATCTTTGAATTCTCTGTAACATTGATTGATGAAACCCGAATCTTGAATAGTGTTATCAAAACAGTCTTCTTTCAGGTTAAATTCATACCTCATCTCATCCAGTAAATCCTGAAGTGGGGCTAAATCTACTTCTTTGCCATGTACTTCCTGATACCGATTTATAACATGTTCAATAAATTTCTCAGTGAAAAATATTTCAAGGTGATCGTTATCAAAATGCCAGAACGGACTGTAATAATAATGATCTTTTGGAAGATTGAAACGTACCAGAGAGTCAATAGCAGATGGAGGAACTACCAATCCGAATTCCTCTTTTAAAACTCTGCATTGTTCAATAAAAGGATGAGGTGGTTCGGATTCTTTTTTTCTCCGGACATTTTGAGTTTCCTCGCTCATATTTTTAAACCATTGAAATAATTTCATTGTTTTTTATTTAATAGGATTGGTTATTCCTGGCAGATGAGTGTTCCTTTATAATGGTTTCACCAACTGTTCCATAATAATTCAGGACTTCATAGGTAATTGTAATGCCATTAATATCCAGATCCTCAGACATACCATGATAGCTTCCTCCTCTATATCCTTTTTTATCACTGGTCATAATCATATATTCAGCACCGCCGCAATCAGCATAGGTTTCGATTCCTATCATAAGGTAGTCCTGGTTTCTTTCCAGTTCTTCATAGCATTGATCGATGAAAGAAATATCCATATGATCTGCTGCAAACCTGTTCTCTTTAAGGATAAATTCATAATGGGCTTCATCCAGAATTTCCTGTAGATGGGCATAATCAGCTTGCTCGCCATGAATTTCCGTATATCTTTTTACAGCATACAAAATAAATTCTTTGGTATAAAATACCCTTTCATAAATCTCATTATCCCAAAGACATTTGTACCTGAAATTGTTTTCTGATACCTTATGCCGGGTAAAAAATGAAATATAAACATCAGGAACAATCAATCCATATTCCTCTCTGAGGTATTTACATCTTTCAATAAAAGGATGTGGTGGTACATTGTCGTTATTTTTTCCTGTCTGAATTCCAGATCCTGTATTGTTATTTTTCATTGCTTTTTCTTTTCTGAACCATTGAAATAGTTTCATGTTACCTTATTTTTAGTATTTCTCTGAAAACCCTTTCCATTTCACTCTTATCTGCTTTTCCTCCAGCCAGGTTTTTGGATCTTTCCTCATTTTCAAGAATTGTTTTTTCCAGAAATCCGAAGAGTTCCCAATCGTTCGGATGGTAATAGGATTCTCCTTTTGTCGCTTTTAAAGAAACAAGATTTTCTATTTTTCTTCGGGTGTGATCGTCAGTGAGAACCAGCAGATTACTGAACAGAACCGGAGGAACCGTTCCTCTTTCTATGATCCATTTTCCTGTAAGCGCAGTTCTCAGACAGTAAAAATAGCTTTTCAGTTTTACTTCATCACTTCTGCACGCTTCCAGATACTTTTTGCTCATGCTCAGGTAATGATAGGAAACCGCTATCGGAGAAAAACAGGCATCGGCCAAAGGTCTGAATAATTCTACAAACTTTCTGTTCTCTTTATACACGATCGGAGAATAAAACCAGCTCAGTAAAGCCGCATTCGACTTCAACAGCAGATGAAATGTCTTTCTGAGGTCCCAGCCGGAACCATCCAGATCATCTTCGGTCATAAATTCTATAGTTTCATCTTTATCCCATGGTGAAAGGTACCAATCTTTTTCATGACGGTAGATAAAGCGGATGTCATAATCGCTGTCCGGAGAGGCAAAACCCCAGGCCCTGCTTCCTGATTCTACAGCCAGAAGTACTTCCACACTGCGTTCTTCCTCTATTTCTTTTATTTTTTCTAGTATTTTAGGTGTCATTATTTTTAATTTTATGGCAAAGTAAAGAGGAGAGTGCGTAGTCTTTTTGCGCAGGCGGAAAATGATAGGTAATAGGTAATAGGTAATAGGTAATAGGTAATAGGTGCAGGCAGCCGGTCTATAAAATCTTATCATTTAAATCTTAATGTCTATCATCTCTTCGTCTATTCTCTTTTTTCTTTTTTTTCAAAACAAAAGCTCATCATATTTACCCCAAAACCTCCCCAATTTCACTAATATTGCACTTTCACGAATAAATCCAACTTTATACTTATGTTAGCCACCGAACTTCAGCATAAAATAGACTTCAAAACAAAACCATTAGGAGCATTGGGACATCTGGAATCTCTTGCTCATAAAATAGGAATGGTTCAGAAAACTATTTCACCTCAGCTTTTACATCCGCACATGGTTGTTTTTGCTGCGGATCACGGCATTGCTTCGGCAGGAGTGAGTGCCTATCCGCAGGAAGTAACGTATCAGATGGTGATGAATTTTCTGAGCGGCGGGGCTGCTATCAATGTATTTTGCCGACACCAGGGAATAGAGATCAAGATTGTGGATGCCGGAGTGAATTTCGATTTTCCGGAAGGGCTTGAACTGATCGATAAAAAGGTAAGAAAATCCAGCCGTAATATGCTTGAAGAGCCAGCTATGACAAAAGAAGAATATCTCCAGGCTCTGGAAAACGGAAGAGCCGTGGTATTGGAAATTGCTGAAACGGGCTGTAATATCATTGGTTTCGGAGAAATGGGAATAGGGAATACTTCTGCATCTTCATTGATGATGAGCAGGCTTTTTGATCTTCCCGCAGCGGATTGTATAGGAAGAGGAACCGGGCTTGATGATGAACAGCTTCAACGTAAAATCAATATTTTATCCGAAGTTTTACAGCAATATGCTCATATTCAAACGGCTGATGAGGTGGCACAGACTTTTGGCGGACTTGAAATTGTACAGATGATGGGAGCTGTGGAAGAAGCCTTTCAACAGAATATGCTTATCATGGTGGACGGCTTTATCGCCAGTATGGCTGTAGCAGCAGTCTCGAAAAAGAATCCTGAGATCCTGAAAAACTGTATCTTCTGTCATGTCAGTGATGAAAATGCCCATCAGAAGCTTCTTGAACTTTTGGAGCAGAAGGCACTGTTAAATCTTAACCTGCGTTTGGGAGAAGGAACAGGCTGTGCACTGGCTTATCCATTGATACAAAGTGCCGTGAATTTTCTGAATGAAATGTCAAGTTTTGAAGATGCTCATGTTTCAAATAAAGAATAAATGAAAGCGGTAAAAAACGAACTGATCTATTTTGCAACGGCCCTGATGTTCTTTACGAGAATTCCGGTTCCGTTCAAGATTCCGTATTCCGGGGAAATTATGAACCAGTCGCAGAAATATTTTGCCTGGGTAGGGCTGCTGGTCGGGCTTATTAATGCTGTTGTCCTCTATCTTTCCTATCATATTTTTAACCTGGATATTGCCATTGTCCTGATGATGATTTCCAGTGTTCTGCTTACCGGAGCTTTCCATGAAGACGGTTTTACGGATGTCTGTGACAGTTTCGGAGGCGGCTACGGAAAAGAAAAGATCCTCACCATTATGAAAGACAGTAGGGTAGGAGCTTATGGGGCAGTAGGAATTATACTGTTATTTTCTCTGAAGTTTTTTAGTATCAAAGCATTGGGAAACATGGATCTGATCCCGACATTCAGCATTATTGTTCTTGCTCATACGGCCAGCCGCTTTATTTCAGGAACGATGATCTATACCCACCAATATGTGACGGATATTGATGTCAGCAAATCAAAACCGTTGGCCAACAGGCCTTTGAATGGAATATCTTTATTGGTGAGCTTTTTCAGTGTATTAGTGGCTTTTGCCCTGATTCCGGATCCCCGTCTGATTGTGGCATTCGTATTGGCATATATTGGAAAAATCTGTATGGGCTGGTATTTTAAGAAACACATCGGCGGTTATACAGGAGACTGCCTTGGATCTGTACAGCAAGTGAGTGAAGTTTTGTTTTACCTTGGAACAATGATTGTATGGAAATTCATCTGATCCGCCATACCGCAGTAGAAAATCCGTCGAACTTATGTTATGGATTTGCAGAAATGCCTTTAAAGGAAAACTATATTGAAGATTTTAAGAATCTGAAGCTGGAGCGAAACTTTGACAGGGTGATTTCAAGTCCTTCCCAGCGGTGTACCCTTTTAGCAGAGTATCTTCAGATGAATTATACCACAGATGAAAGACTGCGCGAAATGAATTTCGGAACCTGGGAAATGAAACCGTGGACAGAAATTCCGGAAGAAGAGATCAATCCCTGGTATGAAGATTTTATTCACGTAAAAGCTTCACAAGGTGAAAATCTTCTGGAAATGCAGTCTCGTGTTATCAATTTCTGGAATGAACTTGCCGCTGTTGAAGATAGAGATAAGATCCTTTTGATAACCCATGCAGGCGTAATACGGCTCATCCTGCAGGTAATTCTTCTGTTCCCGTTAGATAATATGTTTAAATTGCAGATCGGCTACGGAAAGAGAACCGTTATTGAGGTGAAAGACGGATACTTTTCTGTAAAAGGACTGAATTTGTAGGAGTAAAACAGTCAGGAAAATTTGTAAGAATTTAAGCCTGTAATTAATAAAAATAAAGGGTATTACTTATTGCTCATTATTCATTACTTATAATTTATACCGTCAGCAGAAAAAAAGAGGCTGTTCAATATATGACAACCTCTTTTCAACAATTTTAAATTTTAACTACCTTTGTTTAAGCAGTAATCTGTTTGGGTTCCTTTGGTTTTTCCCCTTCTTTTTTATCAAATCTCTCTGATATTTTCTTTACAATATATTCTATAGCAATCGGAGCTATAATAGCAATCAGGGCTTTAAATATTCTTGATTTCATAGTGTTATTTTATAGGTAAGTAAATACAATTTCTAAGCCATTTTTTATTTTCCCTGAGATCGGCTTTGTAGGGCAGGGCTTTTATTGGGCTTAATGGTTTCTCACAGATTACCCCAGATGACACAGATCTTAATCCATATTTTATTCGCTCGCTTATTGTGCAGATGGCGTATTTGCTGTAGAAATTTAGGCTAAAGCCAAAGGATTGGGTTTTTATTATTTAGGCGGACTAAAGTCCACCTCTATTGAATATATTCTACAGCTTTTTTCTCTCGCAAATTTTGCAGATTCTTTTGACACAGACTTTTTATGGAGATGAGCACACCGAAAATCTTTGATTTTCTTGCGCCTTAAAAACATCATGATAGTTTAAAAACCTTGCGAAAATCCCAAAAAATAAACCTTACAAATCCTTAAAAGGAACTATAAGGTTTAATAGTAAGGTCAATCCGCTGAGAAAATAATTGCAGATTCAAAGCTTATCCGTTTTAATCCGGAATATCCAGATTTTTATAATTTCCATATCCGGCTTTAAACTTTTCCTCCATTCTCAACCTCAGCTTCCGGGGTTTATGAACAATCAGAGATTCTCCGAAACCCAGCAGCAGTCTTTCCAGCTCAAAGTTAATCTGAACACAAATTTTAAATAATGTGCCCTCTTCTGTTTCGCTGATGATTTCCTGACTCTTGTGCAGAGGCTTGGTCTTTATATAAGGAGAATTGGAAGAGTCGACGAAGAAAATGACGTTTTTAGGAGCCATACCTTCAGAAACTGTCACTCCTACAATATCTTTAAAATATTCATCACCGTCCAGATCTTTATCAATATAAGGCAGATCTTCTTCCGGGGTTATTTTTTCCATTCTGTCCAAAGCAAGGTTATATATTTTGCCTTTATGGATGCAGATGAGGAACCATCGGTTGTTAAACTCTTTCAATAACTGCGGATGTACAAGGTAACTGCTGGATTCCTTTGCTGTGAAACTGCGGTACAGAATATTTAAAACTTTTTTATTGGCAATGCTTTCGTAAAGAATATCAATATGTTCCAGACCTTTCAGCTGTTCATTTTTATCAAGATGGATAATGGATTTCTGGCTGGTGGAATGAATCGAATCTTCCAGTTTCTGAATCACCCCGTTCATCTCTTTGAACATTGAAAAATCTTTGAACTGCTTCAGGATCTGTATGGCATTGTTCATGGCTTTCAGATCACTTTCGTTCACTGAAATATTATGAATACTGTACTCAGGATCGCTGTAACGGTAATATTTCCTTTCATATACCTCAATTGGCGCTTCATATCCGAATTTCTCACTGCGCATATTCTGAAGGTCGAGCTGAACAGTACGTCTGCTTACATAAGATTCTTTCCCCTCAAACTCAAAAAGGGCTTCGGAACATTCGTCGATAAGATCTTCCAGAGTGTATTTCCGGTACTTGTTTTTTAAACATTTATCCAGCGTTTTATAGCGGATCAGTGCGTTTTTATTGGATGACATGGTTGTACGTTTTTAAAAGGGTGAGTGAGAATTTATCTTATCATTACTTCTCTTTCAGGGCTTCTCCTTCAAAGACAATTCCGTCCCATCCATATTCCATAAAGTTTCTGATGTTCTGGTGGTCCGTTCCTTCGGGATTTTTTAAAACATCCTCTCTGTAGAATTCTGCAAAAAGTGGAAGAGTTTGTTCTTTGGATAGTTTCTGAAGTTTTGCAAAACTGAAAACTTTGCACGAACCGTTGTTCTGTCCGGCCTCATTCATTGTGTTTCCGTTTTTAAATGCAGTAGGAGTAAAATCATAATGCTCGTCAATATAAGCGATAACTTCTTTGAACTGAATAGACTCTGGGTTGTTTTTTACTATTTCTGATAACATGCATATTTTTTTTCAAAAATAATTAAATTTTTTCATCTGCGCACAACTATTGCGTACTTGTGTTGTTACTTTGCATCATCAAAATGACCTTGTAGCTTAAAAGGAAAAGCCTACGGAAAAATTTACGTATTCGTAGAGTTTGAGGATATTCCGGTTAGACCTGCGCGGACTAATGGGTAGAGTTTACAGATGCACCGAAATTTTCAGAAAAGTAGGGAAGCGTATTTACAGCCTCAATGCCAATCGGGAATGTGAGTTCGAATCTCACCAGGGTTACATAGAAATGAATAACAATAAATTGTAGCAGCTTTGCCTGAATAGGATAATAAAACCAGAAATGAAGACAGATAAGGCTCTGAAAAATTAAAAACCAAATAAAATGAATACAATTACAGGAAACGAACTGATTGAATTAGGGTATAGACCAGCAAAATGGTTTAAAGAGGCCATTGCTTATATCAATGAAAATAATCTGGATGAAACCCAGACCAAACAATATCTGGAACAGTTTAAGCAGCCAGACCTGATTCCGCTTCATGATGCACCGAAAGATTTTGTGATCAATATCAGAGCAGAACATGAAAGTGAAAACGATAATGTAGAAAAAGTAATCAAAACCATGAATGTGCTGATGAAAACCCCTACATTAATGGCAGGAGCTATTATGCCGGATGCCTGTCCTACAGGTCCTGAAGGCCAGATTCCGGTGGGTGGAGTGGTTGTCGCTAAAAACGCGATCCATCCAGGATTCCATAGCGCGGATATCTGTTGTTCGGTGATGCTTACAGATTTTGGAAAAGCTGACCCTAAAGAAGTGCTGGATGCCGCGCATTCCGTGACGCATTTCGGATATGGAGGAAGAGCGAGAGGAGAGCAGATGCCGATGTCTCAGGAACTAATGGATGCTTTCAGAGAAAATGAATTCTTAAATGATGAAAAACTCATCAGTATCGCCCGTTCTCATATGGGAACACAGGGTGACGGAAACCATTTCCTGTTCGTTGGAATTTCTAAAAATACCGGAAATACAATGTTGGTTACCCACCACGGATCAAGAGCTCCGGGGGCTGCATTATATGATAAAGGAATGAAGGTGGCCAACCGTTTCAGACAGGAAATTTCTCCTGAAACCCTAAGAGAAAATGCATGGATTCCTTACGATACCGAAGAAGGTAAAGAATATTGGGAAGCCCTGCAGCTGATCAGAAAATGGACGAAGGAAAACCATACTTCCATTCATGATGCAATTTTGAACAAACTGGAAACAGAAAAAGAAAACAGATACTGGAATGAGCATAATTTCGTTTTCAGGGATGGAGACCTGTTTTATCATGCTAAAGGAGCTACTCCGCTGGATGATAAATTCATGCCGGATATTACAGGACCAAGATTGATTCCACTAAATATGGCAGAACCGGTATTGATTGTTCAGGGAAAAACCAATGAAAGAAACCTTGGATTTGCCCCGCATGGAGCCGGAAGAAATTTCAGCAGAAGCCAGCATAAAAGGTCCCTTGCCCATAAGACAACAGAAGAAATCTTTGAGGAAGAAACCAAAGGACTTGATATCCGTTTCTTCTCTAATGAAATTGATATTTCCGAGTTGCCAAGTGCCTATAAAAGTGCTAAAAACGTAAGAGCACAGATCGAGGAATACGAATTGTGTGAAGTACTGGATGAGGTGATGCCGTACGGATGTATCATGGCAGGGGATGTCGGTAAAAATGCGCCCTGGAAGAATAAAAAGAAATATAGAAAAGCATAGACTTATAGATCAGTAAATGATATTACCATGTAAACCTTATGGGTCCTTTTATGGATCTGTGAGGTTTATTTTTGTTGGATCTTCGCGATGACGCAAGACTTTTAAACTATTGTGCTGCTTTTAAGGTGCAAGAAAATCAAAGATTTTCAGCAAACTCATCTCCATAAAAATCTGTGTTATCTGAGAGATCCGTGGGAAACTTTTAAAACCACAAACCGAAGGTTTAATGTAGTCAATAGACACAAAAGAAGAATCTGCGAAATCTGCAAAATTTGCGAGAGAAAAAAATAGACAAACATTTTCTATACTGTAGAATTTATTCAATAGAGGTGGACTTTAGTCCGCCTAAATAATAAAAATCCATATAGAATGTAAAAATAATCTTGCGTCCTTGCGCAAATCCAACAAACCAGATCAATCAACATTCAAAATCATCATATAAAATCATAAACCCCGTTTTTCCAGCCCAGCACTTTGGAAGAATCTGCTTTAAGCCAGTTTTTCAGGATGGTAGCGTACACTTTTCTGAAATCCTCAGTATAAATCAAATCACCCTGATTGAGCTGCTGAAGGTTGGGGAGAGCATTCAGAAGTCCTTTCTTCTTAAGTCCGCCACTGATAAAAAACATCTGATTGGCAGTTCCGTGATCAGTTCCGTTGCTGGCATTCTGGGCTACACGACGTCCGAATTCCGAGAAGGTCATCAGAAGAATATTGTCGAAAAGTCCGTTACTTTTCATATCGGCTACAAAAGATTTTATGGCTTCATTGATGTCGCTGAACAGTTTTTTCTGTCTTTCATTCTGGTTGACATGGGTATCAAAACTTCCTACAGAAAGGTAATATACCTGGGTGTTGATATCAGATTTGATCAGAGAAGCTACAGTCCGGAAATCTTTTCCTAACTGTGAACCAGGATAGATCTGATCCGTTTTTTTAGCTTTACTTTTTTCAAAAATATAGTCGGCGTTATTGATAGTGGAACCTAGTGTTTGATATAAATAAGAAACCGTTTCATCTTCATGATGGTGGTCATACAAAGCCTTGAAATATTTTTCCTGACTGGTCTGATAGAGCCTTTTGGGATCTTTGAACGCGAAAGCTTTGTTATTTTCGCCTTTCAGGGCCAGGCTCAGCATATCATCTACTTCCAGAGCCTGGGTAGGATGTTCACAGCGGTAACATTCTTCATCCAGAAAACGGCCTATCCATCCGGTTTCCAGAAACTCATCACTCCGGCTTGCGGAATGCCAGATGTCCATACTTCTGAAATGGGACTTATCAGGCTCAGGATAGCCAACATTATTCATTACAGAAAGTTCACCGTTATCAAAAAGTTCTTTAAAATAAGAAAGGGCGGGATTAATTCCCGTTTCATCATTCAGTGTCAGAGAATCTTTGATAGCGATGCTGTTTCTTTCCCTGAAATAAATATCATTTTTTATTGGAATAATAGTGTTCAAACCGTCATTACCGCCTGTGAACTGAAGGACGATCAGGATTTTCTGATTCTGTTCCAATGCACCGTCAAGTGTCATTGCTTTTAAAAAATCAGGCATCATCAGTGAAGCTGCGGCCAGTGAACTTATTTTGAGGAATTCTCTTCTTTTAATTAACATACTTCTTGATTTTGGTTATGAATACCTTACATTAACTGATATTCCGGTGTAGACATCAGGTTGATCACTGTCATTTTTATACTCTTATCTGAAAAATTCTTTACCGAAGCCATATCAAGAGTTCCTGAATTCTGAATCAGATAATCTTCACAATTTTTACCGGCAAAAGCCTTTTCTACACTACTCCAGTCAATCGTAATATTAGGATTTTTAAAGGTTTTATTTAAGGCTGTCTCACGGGATTTCATGCCCATGTCAATATCATCATCCTGTCTTGGACTGTATTCCAGAGGTCTTAATCCTGACCATATCTGGGGAATCTGCAACCGCAGCATAAGGGTAGAACTGTCTATCCATGATTTGCCATTCGGCCATCCGGATACATTGGGAGGGTAGAGCAGCATTTGCCCCAGAAGTTTCTGATAAATGATGAGGTTTTCCGGATTCTGGATATGCATTGGAAGCATCCGCATCATGCCGGCCATAAGCTCTATAGGAGATTTTATTCTGTTCCCGATATTCTTTTTATCATAAAACCACGAGCTTGAAAATATAGCATGCATGAGTTTTTTTATATCATAGCCGGAGTTATAGAAATCATTGCTCAGCGTGTCGATGATCTTATTGTTCGGATTTTCATTCACAAAGAACTTATAGATTTTAGTGGTAATAAAGCGGGCAGTTACCTTTTGCTCAAGAATGATGTTTAAAATGTCTGTACCTCTGAAATTTCCCGTTTTTCCTAAAAAAGTTTTGCTTCCTTCGTCATGAAGCTGCTTTCTTTCTTTAAATTGCCCTTCTTTATCAAATCCCCATCCCGTAAAGGCTCTGGCCCCTTCACGGATGTCCTGCTCGGTATAGTTTCCTCTGCCCATGGTAAAAAGTTCCATTACCTCGCGGGCAAAATTTTCATTGGGATGATCCTTTTTATTCTGCTGATTATTGAGAAAACTCAGCATGGCAGGAGAGCTGCTTACAGCAAAAAGAAGATCTTTAAAGCTGCCCAGCGCATTTTTTCTGATTGTATTGAGAAGTTTCTTGTTAAATTTCGGATTATTTACTCTTGTGGCAAAATGTCCGTGCCAGAAAAAAGCCATCTTTTCACGCAGCTGCTCACGACTGTTGACCATTTTATCAAGAAAATTGAGGTTCAACTCGTTGTTCTGCTCCCTGTTGATGCGTTGTAAATCCTTTCTTTTTTCTTCAGGTAGGCGGTTGTCCATATTGGCTGTAAAATCAGGATCAGGCGTATCATAAATTACTTCTGTGAAAGTTTCTTCTTTGAAAAGTTCATCCGTGAGCGTCTTAATACTCTTATTCTTCATATCCTCAATCTGGTTGAGACCGGTTCCGAAGCCTGCGCGCCAGAGAAGATGTTTATGATTTAATAATGGATCAGCCATTTGAGAAAGTTTATGTTTTGATGTTTTTGAAGGAAAAAGGTTAAAATGATAACGGGTGAAAGTGGAGAGTAGTATTTTAGACAGGAAGATGGAAGAAGAAAGTTTTGAGAAGCCTGAAAAACTATTTAGATTAAAGTAGGTTTAAATACTTTATATATTTAACATAAATATCAAGGAATAGGTTCCCATCCTTTATCTTATTCTGTATACACAAAATGCTATGATCAATTTCTCATCATCAGGTTCAAAGAAATCATGATTGTGAAATAAACTTCCATCCTCCTTTTCCGGCATCCATTTCTCTTAAACAATCATTTAATTTTTAAAATAATTTAACACATTGAAATTCATTTAATTAAATTTTTTTTAAGTGTTAAAATAATGAGAAATACTTCCGTTGGCATGATTTTTACATCCTATTGCTTAGTAAAATTTAAAAAAATTAGAGTTATGAAAATGTTAAAACAAGCCATATTGTTAGCTGGAATTTTAACAGCAGGTATCGCAAGCGCGCAGGACTCAAAAATGAATAATATGATTAAAGTAGGAGCCAATGCTGGTTTAGCAGTTCCTGCAGATAATCTTTCCGCAGCTGCTGGTGTGGATGTATCCTACCAAAACCTTATTACTCCAGGATTCGGATTAGGTATTGCCACCGGATATACCCATTACTTTTCAAAAAATAACAACGGGTACGATAATAATGATGTTGGGGTAATTCCTGTGGGAGCTTTAGTAAGAATCTATCCTAAGCAGACTGGTTTCTATTTCGGAACAGATTTAGGGTACGGATTTCTGGTAGGCGATAAGAAAGTGGCTTCCAACAGTAGTGTTGACAGACCTGACGGAGGTTTTTATATCAAACCTGAGATCGGATATCACAACAGAGACTGGAATTTCTTTGTACAATACCAGAAGGTTTTTGTAGGAGATAAAGGCGATCTTGCCGGACAGGACTATAATGTGGGGAATATCGGAGTTGGCTTCGGATACAATATCCCATTAGGAAAGTAGTTAGATTTATATATAAGCAATTATTAACCAAACCTTTTCATTTTTGTGAAAAGGTTTTTTTGTTCCATAGAGAATTTACGAAAACTATTATTATATTTGATAAAATTTGAGGTTATGATTTTGAATCCAAAATTTCCGCTTTATTTACCAGGAGTAGAGAACAGTAATAATGATAATGTTTCTATCATTGGAGCCAGCCTCCGTGAAGATATGACCATCTTAGGCTATTTTGTTTCCAGTAACGGAGGTCTTGAGATAAAAATTCAGAATACGTATACAACTAAAGAGTATGCGTCATTTTCCGATATCCTGAGAAAATTTATTCAGGATAATCAGTTAAATAATGTACAGCGTTTGTCAATGGCTGTGCCAGGACCTGTCATCGAAGGAAAGAGCAGCCCGGCAAGATTGGGCTGGGATCTGGATATTGAAGAATACACCAGAGATTTCGGGTTCGAAAAAGGGGATATGCTGAACGATCTTGAAGCTTCTGCCTATGGAATGGGACTTCTTGAAGACAGCGATCTTGAACCTATCTATACCAGCGGACACCTTGAAAAAGGAAATGTTGCCATTTTGGCACCCGGAAACGGACTGGGAGAAGCCGGATATTTTTTTGACGGCCAATTTCTGAGACCGTTTGCTACGGAAGGAGGGCACTCGGAGTTTTCACCAAGAACCAATGTAGAAGTAGAATTCTACCAGTTTTTAAATAATATTTACGGTATCGTAAGCTGGGAAAATGTATTGTCCAAAACAGGTCTTTTCAATATTTACAGATTCCTGAGAGACGTTAAAAGACATCCGGAACCGGAATGGCTGGCTGAACGTCTGGCGGGAGGAAACTTTGTTCAGGAGCTGTATAAAGCTGCAGTAGAAGAAAATGTACTGATCTGCAGAATTGCACTGGATACTTTCCTGGAATTCCTGGCGAGAGAAGCTAATAACCTTGTCCTTAAGCTTAAAGCTACCGGAGGGCTGCTGATCTCAGGAGATATTCCACAGACGGTAAGAGAATACATAGACAAAACCAAGTTCTATGAGAAATTCAAGATCAGTGATAAGATGGAGGCTATGCTTAAAAACACCCCAATCTACCTGATCAAACAGAACCATACGGCATTAAAAGGAGCCGCATTGTACACTGCTTATTATCAAAATTAAAATAGACAACTCCGGATCATTTCCGGAGTTTTTTTATGGGATGATATTATTCATAAAAATAATTGTTCTTATTGATATACATCAATGAAATCTATCAGATAAGTTGGCTACATTTGCAATATTAAATAAGTAAATAACTTTATTCAAATGAAAAAAATATTTTTGTTAGCCGTTTTAGCTGGTGGTTTAGCTTTTGGACAGTCAAAGAAAGTGGTAACTTCTGATATCCACTGGTGGGGATACAAAGTCGCAAAATCTGAGGCAAGCTCTCACGACGGAACCATAAAAGTAAAATCCGGAGAAATGGTGATGAAAGGAAATCAGCTGGTAGGAGGAAGTTTTGTTTTGGATATGACTTCTATCAATGCAACAGACCTTTCCGGAGAATATCAGCAGAAACTGAACGGGCACCTTAAGAACGGTGACTTCTTTGAAGTTGAAAAATTCCCTACAGCTTCTTTCAAAATTACTTCCGTAAAGAAAAACAACGATAAAGTTTACAATTCATTAGTAACAGGAAACCTTACGGTGAAAGGAAAAACAAATGCTGTAAGCTTCCCTGCAAAAATTACCTACAGCAATGGAACAGTAAGTCTTGTTTCCAACAAATTCTCTTTCGACAGACAGAAATTTGATGTAGCGTACAAGTCTTCTATGCAGGATGTTTTTGTGAAAGATGATATTGATATGACCGTAAAGGTAACTGCTAAATAATTTAATCAAAAAAAGATTGTTAAAAGTGTAGAAGTTCTACACTTTTTTTTATTTTTGTTGAATTGTAAATAAAAAAGAATGAAAAGATTACTATTGTTTGCTATGATGTGCGTAAGTGTATCATTTGTTTTTGCCCAGAAGAAATTTGATAAGGTATCGAAAGTAACCTCATCAGAGATCAGATGGTGGGGATATAAAGTTGTAAAAACGGAAACTTCCTCCCATTCAGGAACGGTAAAGCTGAAAAGCGGGAAATTCAATTTCGATAAAACGGTTCTTGTAGACGGAGAGTTTATTATAGATATGAGAAGCATGATGGCGGGAGATGTCTCTGAAGAAGATCAGATCAAACTGACTAATGAGCTTAAAAGCACTAATTTCTTCGAGGTTAAGAAATTCCCGATCGCGAAATTTCACTTGACTAAAATTATTCCTTTAGCAAACAGCGAGTACAATTCAACAGTGTACGGAGATATTACCATTAAAGGGGTAAGAAAGACCATTACTTTCCCTGCCAATGTATATGTAACTCAGTTTACTGTAGTAATAGAATCTGCGAAGTTCTCTTTGAACAGAAGAGATTTCAAAGTATTCTACCAGTCTTCACTGAAAGATTACTTCATCAAGAACGAAATGGATTTCCAGTTCAGAGTTTCTACGGAAAAACTGGATAACGAAAACAGAGTTCCTGTAAAGAAAAAATAAACTTAAGAAATAACGATTGATAATGCAGAAAGAGTGGTTCTATGAACTGCTCTTTTTTTATTTTTGAGATGATCCTGAATGACACGAAATACTATGGCCCGGAATTGGCAGACCTTTGATTTTTTATCATGTTTTTTATAAATTAGCCGTATGAAAATTTACATAGTAAGCGGGCTTGGTGCCGATTTTAAAGTACTGGAAAGGCTGGAATTTCCCAAGCACTGTGAATTGATTTTTATAGACTGGCTCATCCCTGAAAAAAATGAACCTTTTGATTCTTATGTACAGAGAATGGCGGAGAAAGTAGATCCTTCTGAGCCTTTCTGTCTGTTAGGGTATTCCTTCGGGGGAATCATGGTTCAGGAGATCAATAAGCTGAAACCTGCTGAAAAAGTAGTGATCCTGGGAAGCATCAAATCAGATAAAGAAAAGTCCAGGTTTATCAGGACCGGGGAGGTTACAAAGATCCCGAGAATATTGCCGGTAGGTTTATTCAACGATAAAGCGGCCAATGTATATTCTGTGGTGAGAAAGCTTTTTGATCCTAAAAATCCTAAGATCCTTCAGTATTTCAAAGTAAGAGATCCTTACTATTTGAAATGGTCTGTAGAAAAGGTTTCAGAGTGGAAATTTGAAGAAAATCCAGAAGTAATCCAGATTCTGGGTGACAAAGATATTGTTTTTCCGATCCGCTATTCAAAACCGGATTATGTCATCAAAGGCGGAACCCATTTATTTCCTGCCACCAAACCCAAAGATGTTTCTAAAATATTAAATGAAATATTTGATGAAGTGATAGAGAATAATATTCATTAAAAGTCTTTATCGGTTCTCAAAGTTCTTGTTTTATGCATAGTTCATTAATATAAGATCAACTTTATTAGGATTTATCATGTATCTTTGCTTTTCGAGGAAAATGAAGAATCACTTATGGAATCAATATCGGTTTTTGAGATTATTAAAGTAGGAATAGGCCCGTCCAGTTCGCATACGATGGGGCCATGGAATGCGGCGTCTGCATTCATCAGAATTATAAAAAGAGAAAGATCAATAGCAGAAGTTAAAGAAGTTTTTCTTGAATTTTTTGGTTCACTGGCTAAAACAGGGATCGGGCACGGAACAGATATTGCCGGGATGCTTGGGCTAAATGGTGAAGATTTCAAGACCATTGATACTTCAAAAATTGATGAGAAAATAGACCATATCAAGACCACTCAAATCCTTAATCTGGGTGGTGAAAAAGAAATTCCATTTGTTTACGGCTATCATTTGGTTTTAAATATGCATAAATCCCTTGATTTTCATCCGAACGGAATGATCTTCAGGGCTGTTTTTGAAGACGGAACCGAGCTTGTTCAGGATTTTTATTCTGTAGGCGGAGGCTTTATTGCCAGCCAGGAAAAAAACTCAATACAAAAGCAGTGTATACGTACATTATATCCTTGCCATCATGGTTCGGATATTGTTAAGTACTGTGAAAAGCTGGGACTGAAAAGAATTTCGGATCTCATATTCATTAATGAGGAAAGCTGGAGGCCACAGGAGGAAACCAGACAGGAGGCTTTATACATCTGGCAGCAGATTAAAGAATGCATCTACAAAGGTGTGAATAAAGAAGGTATTCTTCCGGGAGGACTTAATGTTACGAGAAGAGCTGCGGGAATCAACAGAAAGCTTTTGGGAGAAGATAAAATCTACAAAAACCTTGATGAATGGTTTAAGCTGGTGGTAGATGCAGAAGAAAACTTTACCAATATCAATAAATGGATTGCCTGCTTTGCCCTTGCCGTGAATGAAGAAAATGCCAGCTTCGGAAGGATCATTACTGCTCCTACCAACGGGGCCAGTGGTGTTATCCCGGCTGTGCTGATGTATTCTCAGGCATTTACAGATTTTATCAGTGAGGATGATATTGTGAGATTTATCCTGGTTGCCGGGGAAATCGGAACATTATTTAAAAAGAATGCAACAATCTCAGCAGCGATGGGAGGTTGTCAGGCTGAAATCGGGGTTTCATCTGCTATGGCGGCCGCAGGACTTACCGAAATTCTGGGAGGAAGTGTGGGACAGGTACTGATGGCGGCAGAAATTGCGATGGAACATCACCTTGGACTTACCTGCGATCCGATCAAAGGTCTGGTGCAGATTCCGTGTATCGAAAGAAATACAATGGGAGCGATTAAAGCCATTACAGCAGCTAATATTGCCCTGGAAAGTGATCCTACGAAAGCAAAAGTTACTCTGGATGAAGTAATCCAGACGATGTGGGAAACCGCCTTGTCAATGAGTGACCGTTTTAAGGAAACCTCAGAAGGTGGGCTGGCCATTGCGGTGAATGTACCGGAATGTTAATAGAAAGCATATCGTTTAAAATATAAAATCCTTGGACATGATTTCGTCCAAGGATTTTTTTATTCTGAATAGATTAATATGTATAACCACTATTTAAAAACGTCGGGTTACTTTTTATTAAAGAGATAAGTATTTTTTCCCTGCATCAGTTTCAGCTGGCTGTTTTCAGGAATGAATACAATCGTAATGCCAGCTTCATCAAACTTGTATTTGTTTTTTTCTGTATAAGTCAGTGGGAACTCTGGTTGCCCGGATCCTTGGGCATATAAAGTTCCGTCTTTGGTGAAGACTTTCAGATCCAGAGGAGCTTCTTTTGAAGTATAGCTGCCTGAATACAGATCTGTTTCCGAGGTCTTTTTATCCTCTTCAAACTGAGGAAACTGATAATCCTGTCCGTAAAGGATATTTAAAATCCCAATATAAAGGTTGTTGTGCACGAAACGCTCTCCATTTATCGTAATGGCGAAAGCAAGCTTATCTGTAGGTTCATAACTCAGCATAGAGTGGCTGCCGTAGGTATCACCGCCATGTCCATAAGAAATAATATTGTAGAACGGCGGCTTCATAATTCCGGTTCCAAACATCAACTCTTTCTTATTGGAGGTCATCATATCCAACGTTTCCTTTTTAATAAACTTTCCATTAAACAGAGCATCGATGAAGGTATTCATATCTTCTGTGGTAGAAACAATATCTCCTACACCAATACAGTTTCTGAAATCAAAATCCGGGATTTCTTCCCAGTTGTCATTGGTGAATTTATAAGGCTTGAAGATATTTTGAGGGTTATCCATTACTGAAAAAGTATATTTCATATCCGCTTTTTCAATAATGTTTTGTTTTAAGATCTCATGATAGGGCTTTCCATTATATAATTTTTCAAGAATCCTGCTTAAAAGGAAATAGGCAGAATTGGAATATTTAATCCCCTTTCCGGGCTGAAAATGAAGTCCCTGATCTTTGATAGCGGTGATAATAGCTTTATCTCCAACAGCTTTTCCTATAAGCCAGCCCTCTGCTCCAGCAGAGATATAATTTCCAAGTCCGCTGGTATGGTTCAGCATCTGACGGATGGTGATGTTTTTGGAATTGGCAATCTCGGGATAGAATTTAGAAAGTTTTTCATTAAGGTCCAGCCTTCCTTTTTCTACAAGCTGCATAAGTAGGACTGACGTGAAAAGTTTACTGATAGAACCGATATGATACTGTGTATTTTTGTCATACGTGATATTTTTTACCTGCTGCTGGCCAAAATCCTTATGATATTCCTGAACCCCATTTCTGAAAATAGACACACTTCCGATTCCCTGATTTTTCTGAGCGATATAATCCAGAAATTTATTAAGCTTTTCAGCATTGATGGCTTTTCCTTTAAGATAAGAGATGTTCTTGCCTTTGGATGAATTAGGATCACGGGAAAAATGTAAAGGGATGGTTTTGCCGTTTTGAATGAAGATGCCCTCAAAAAGATCGTTTTGAAAAGTACCTTTATAAGTAGCATTGATTTTCTTTATTTCAAAGTTCAGTTCATTATTGATGAAAGAAGTACGGTCAACGTTGATGTCATCTTTGCTTTGCTGAGGGCTGTTAAGGAGTGAAGTATACCCGTCCGCCGTTTTTTTAATCTTTAAAATAACTGGTAATTTCTTAATCTGAAGATCGACTTCACCATACCAGGTTCCTTCAATTTGGGCATAACAAAGCTGTGCTAAAAAAACAAGCACTAATAATAATTTGGTTTTCATAAGGTTATAAGTATTTAGCAGTTAAGATCTGACAGACAATGATCATGATGAGCGATACCACTCCGAAAAGAACGATGTGCTGCCATTTTTTTAAGTTGGTGGCTGTTTTAAAGCCATTGTAATACACGGTAATGCTGTAGATAAGAACAGCGATGACAAAGGATGCCATAGACATCATGACTATAAAATCGAATACGGGGAATGCTCCTGTAGGATTAGTCTGATAACTGATCATATGTTCCTGAGCCTTATCAATATATGGAATTTGGGAGACAGCCTGTAAAACAACGAGTGCCATCTGGGATATTAAGACCGTATTGACGATGTCTATAAATCGCGTTTTGCCGTTCAGTATTTTACCCAGAATAAAGAGTATCAATATCGCCAAAGCAAAGCTTGTAAGGGTAGGAATGGCTACGGCCTGTAGGGAAGTTTTTTCCAGACTATTGATTTTATAGATGCTGCTGAAGAAACTATCCGTCCAATATCCGGTCAAAATTGCTGCTACCACGGTCAAAATTCCGGCTACGAGAATCTGCTTATCATCAAATCTTTCAAAAGGATTGAAAATGGTTTTCCAGTTCATAACAATCGGTTTAGGAATTAGTTTTTAGCTGTTCGACTTTGGTGATAAGATCATCCATTTTATTTCTCATGGTAGGGTAGGACAATCCGGCTTGTTTGGCCATTTCCTTGATACTTCCGCTGGAAAGAAAAAAGTTGAGGATAAACTCCTGCTCTTCACGGTTGAGTTTAAGTAGTACTGGAAGTTCGTATTCGCCACTTACCTCTGTTTGGCAGCTGGGGCATTTCATCCGGCTTACATTTAAAGTATGCTCGCAACTCGGGCAGATAATAGGGAGCTTCATGAATTATTTTTTTACGAAAGTAATAATAATTTTAATAAAATTAAAACGTTTTTTAACTTTATTAAAATTTAATATTGAAATGTAAAAGATTGAAGCCCCAAAAAAAAGACAAATCTTTGAATTTACAAGCTTGCCCTTTAATGATTTTTCCATAGATTATCTCAATATTCCCCTGATTCTGTTGGCGTTACTGATCAGTTCTTCCAGGTATTCATAATTCTCCTTTTCCAATGCAGATTTGAATTTTCTGAGCTGTGTAATGTGTTCATTCAGAACATCCAGAACATTTTCTTTGTTTTGTTTAAAGATCGGAACCCACATTTCAGGATGGGATTTTGCAAGACGTACGGTACTGGAAAATCCTGAACTGGCAAGCTGAAAGATGGTTTCTTCTTCACGTTCTTTTTCAAGCACGGTATTGGCTAGCGCATAAGATGTAATGTGAGAAATATGGGAAATATAAGCGGTATGAATATCGTGGTCTTTTGCATCCATGTAAATCATATGCATATCAAGCGCTTCAACTATTTTCTCAACAGTTTCCAGAGCGTCATTCGCAGATTCTTCTTTATTGCAGATTACTCCGGCTTTGCCTGAAAAACTTTCAGCAATGGCAGATTTTGGACCATTATTTTCGGTACCCCACATTGGGTGGAAGGCTACAAATCTTGAGCGTTTCGGATGATTTTTAACTGCATTCACAATTCCTGCTTTTGTAGAACCTGCATCCATTACCGTCTGATGATCTGAGATGAGGTCCAGAACACCTGGCAGCAGCTTCCGGGCTGCATCCACAGGGACAGCTATAATAATCAGGTCCGAATTTCTAACGCCCTGTTCCAGATCTGCTCCTTCATCAATGATTTTCAGCTCGAGTGCTTCATTAATGTGCTGCTGGTTATGATCAATTCCGTAAATAAAGCTGGCGATTCCTTTTTCTCTTAACTTCAATGCCATTGAACCTCCAATCAGTCCCGCGCCTATAATACTTATTTTCATCGTTTAAATTTTAAAATAAAAAAACCCCGTCCAGGACGAGGTTTTAAGTTATGTTCATAAGAATCCCTATCCCAGATCTGAGGCAAAAATTCTATAATAATATGTTTCGTTGTTGAAATTCACAAAGCGAAGGTATAAAATATTTTTCAAATCTGGAATATTTTTTTATGTATTGCTGTGCAAAAATCTGGGTCATCTGTAAAATCTGTTGAGAAAAAAATACCGTAAACATCTGTGAAATTTGAGGAATCTGTGGGAAATTATTTTAACCACAACAGACACAAAAGATTTTTACACTTTAGTGATTTCTAAGTTTAAAGAAGTTCACATAAGAGTTTTTAAAAATCTGTAGAATGCGAGATGAATATATTCGCAAAGATCTGTGAGATCTGCGGGAAATAATCACATCAAATCAAACTTTATAGATTTTAAAATCAGCATATATTGAAAACCAATAAAAGTTTAGGAGAAGTATAAAATCTGCGCTACCATCATGGAAAATTAGTCTATTCGTGGCAATAAAAAATAATTAAGGCATCAATAGAAATAAATCTTCCGGTTTTACATCTGTTAACTTAGTATATAGCAGAGCAGAAGTTTTTACTAGCTTTGCATAAACCAATACGGGACTTTCTGTATCGAAACACATCAAAATATGAAAAACAGTATTTTCTACGGATTATTGATAACAGCCGGAAGTTTCAGCCTGATGCATGCGGAAGAATATACTGAAAGGGCAGTATGGAAAATGTCAATCCATTCAGATACAGCAAAAATCAAAGAAGCCTTCAACGAAAATGATATTGAACGTAATGAATATTTGAAAGACCACCTGAAACCTATCCGCTCCAATTTCAAAAGAATTAATTCCATCAAGAAATGGACAACAGTTCAAAAAAGAGATATAGAAGGAGAATCTGCTGAAGGCGGAGAGGCCTTATTTTATGAACAGAAAGGAAAACTTGAAAAGATTACGGCAAGATTATATGGAGAAATGGGGCAGCTATTTATCGAATATTATCTCCTGGATGGAAAACTGTCATTTGTTTTCGAAAAAAATTATCATTACAACCGCCCGCTGTATTATAATGAAAAAGCGATGAAAGAAAATAATGATACGGAAGTCTTTGATTTTAAGAAATCAAAAATAACCGAAAGCCGTAATTATTTTGAAAAGGGTAACCTCATCTATATCATAAACACTGAAAGTCGTGGAACATCGTTCAGCAGTGAATATATTTCTGAAGAACAAAAACGGATTTCTGAGTTATATGAGAAACTTCTGAAACTAAGGGATTAATGTAACAGTCTGAGAATATAACAATGGGTTTTAAGAAGTATCATTCCTGGTTTGAGAAAATCAAAGAATTGGTAAACTGCTACATTGTTAAATTGTTACATTGATTATATCCTTACATTTTTTCAGCAAGTTTTATCCGTTCTTCCACTTCGTGGATCCTTTTAATCCAGTAGTCGATTCCCTCATGATTGCTTACTCCCTGCTTTTCCGCATTGGATTTTACAACGGATAATTGATGCCAGTTTCGTTGGTAGTCTTTTATGCGTTCTTCTTTACTCTCTGGCTCTGTCCTGTTTCTCCAGAAAACCAAAGATTCTTCATAGCCGGAACGAATCTGTTTCAGGTAAGAAATAGTGGTTTCTTTATCATTGGGAATATATCCGGGGCCGGAACATCCACAGGAATGAAAAGTAATTCCTACCGTATACAAACTGCGTATATGCTGCCACTTTTTATCGTCATTTTTTGGAGGAGATTTAAAATCCTTGCCCATACTGGCCATAAGTTCGCCGCATTCCGGGCATCTGGCTTCCGTAGAAGTTTCTGCATCCCTGTCTACATCTTTCAGGAGACGACGTTTAAAGGTTTTCTGACAGCTGAAACATGCGTAATGCGGTTTGTAGGCTATCATGGCATATCGGCACATATTAATCTATTTTATCGGGGTTACTTCTTCATTATAGCTGATTCCCATAATACTGCTGGCACTTCGGGGATCATAAACGGACCAGACATTTCCCCACGAAAAATGAAACGTACACTGCGGGTAAGGTGTTTTGCTTTTGCGGGTAGGGGGTATTTCAAGGATTTTGGACAGGAACTTATTATTTCGGTAGAATACCTGCATTTCTTTTTCTTCAGTCCAGTCATCCCAGGTTTTAGCATCCTTCTCTTCCCGGGTATTCATGTGAATACTTTCCAGACGGTCTTCCAGGAAGCAGAGTTGAAAACTGAGTTGGGAGCCTTCAACAGAGATGGCATTAAAATAATACCAGAAGTATCCCGTTTTCACATCCCACATATTATGATAGCGGGATTTATAAAAGTCAGTCTGCTGCAGATGTGCCAGCAGCATCCCCCTCTGCAGGAAGGTATTGAATGCTGCCAGCTCTACAGTTCCGTTTTCAGTATTGATCAGCATATATTGTTTTGGAACGATAAATATAGCTGTTTTTAATCACAATACTGAATCCGGAAGATATGGACTAATGAACTGTTCTGTTTTATGGATTGGAAATAATCAATGTTGAAGGAATATCCGACAGCCACAGACTTTTCGTATCAATCAGGTTTTTCCAGCTTTTGCTGCTGATCAGCATCAGGTCCTGGCCATTCAGAAATTCTTTCTCTATCTTTTTTTCGTTGTATAAAGTGATGTGGTTAGGAGCAACCTGTTCAATGCTTCTGATCAGTTCTTTTACCTCGATATTGTTGCGGATCTGCCCTGCAGCATCCAAGATAATGATCTGAGAATTGTTATTGTTGATCAGTCTTTTAGCATATTCCAGAAGGTAAAAATCGCTGAGGTTAAAGATCGGAACAAAAACCTTATCGGCAGAAGTAAAATCTTTTTCTACCATGATTCCCACCGGAATATTGGTTTTGTCCAGAATCTGTAGCGTAAAATCGTCAAAAGGAGAGTTGTTGAAAATATTTCCTTTGCCTTTTACCGTGTTCAGAAGCTTTTCAGGGTTAATGATCTTTGTGGTAAAACCAAGCAGTCTTCCCAGAAGGCTTCCTTCATACATCGATTTGCCCAGCATAATCAGGAGAAGGTCATAATTTCCTTTATTGGAAATACTGGTAAGGTCATGTTCTATATCGGTGGAAGCTTTGAAAAGAGTGGTGACTTCCAGTTTCAGGTCATGTGAGGTTTCAATGACATTTTTGAACTGGGCTTCTTCATATTCATTAATATCATAGGCATGCATTTCGTCAACCGGAGCAATATTCATAGCCGTAATGCTCTTATTGCCGTTCATTTTATGGGTAAAGTCGTGAGCTAATTTCAGAAGAGTGCTTCCGGATTCAGGTTTATCAAATGACAGCAATACGCGGTATTTTGCTTCGTTTTTGTCATGGGTTTCTTCGTCCGTATTTTTTTTAGATTTAAAAACAAAATTGATGAAATCAAGGGCCGGCCCGGTCATAAATGTTGTAAACAAAGCCATAATCACAAGCATGGCAAAGATCTCAGGGCCTAAAACGCCCAGATCATATCCTATGTTCAGGACAATGAGCTCCATCAATCCTCTGGTATTCATCAGGGCACCAATCGTCAAGCTTTCTTTCCAGTTGATCCCTACAAATCTGGCGGTCAGGGCACTTCCTGCAAATTTCCCGACTACGGCAGTCAGAATAATCAATCCTGCCGTCATCCACAGATGGCTGTCGTTCAGAAGCCCAATCTGTGTACGGAGGCCTGTAAATACAAAGAACAGTGGAAGAAGAAGCACTAAGGCCACATCTTCAACTTTATCAATGAAAAGAGTACGGAATTTAGCATTTTCAGGCATAATGGCTCCGGCCATAAAAGCTCCGAATAAAGCATGAATACCAATTACTTCAGTAGCATAGGAAGAAAGAATAAGAGTCAGGAAGAAAATGGCCACCATAGGTTTGCTGATGGTATTTTTTCCGGCTTGAAGATCTCCGACTCTTTTCAGGAAAGGTCTTACAAGTTTAATCATTAAAAATACATAAGCAATGGCCATGATGATCACGTAAATGGAACTCGTAAAAGATCCTGCCTTTACAATGGCTATTACCGCTGCAAGGATACACCATGCTGTAATATCATCTGCCGCGGCACAGGTAATCACAATGGTTCCCAACTTGGTTTTCTGAAGATTTCTCTCCTGAACGATCCTCGCCAGTACCGGAAAAGCGGTAATACTCATTGAAATGGCTATAAATAAGGCAAATGATGTAAACTGAATGCCATCCGGTGAAAATTCCTGGTAAATAAAATAGGAAAGCCCGATCCCCAAAGCAAAAGGAATGATAATACTGGCATGGCTGATGACTACTGCATCATGTGCTTTTTTTCTCAATACGCTCAGGTCCAGTTCCATACCTACAATATACATGAAGAGGATAAGGCCTATCTGACTGAGAAACTGAAGATTGCCTAATGATTCTTTAGGAAAAAGAAAAGCTGAGAATTCCGGGAAATACATCCCTAAAAGGGAAGGTCCCAGAACAATTCCGGCAATCATTTCACCGATTACGCTGGGCTGTTTGATCTTCATGCAAATCCATCCGAAAAGTCTTGCTACCATAATAATAGTGACAATCTGGGCAAGAAGAAGAGCCAGCGGATGGTGAAGATTAGCTTTGAAAGACTCCTGGAAATTATCCCATGTAGAGCCTGTGTTTGTTTTCGTAACAATATTTTCCTTGATTTCCAACGTCTGACCTTCTATGATGAAAAAGTACATCAGACAGGAAAAAAAGGCTATAGTTGCGATATAAAAAATTAAATTTCTGTATTTCCCCCAATTCATGATTCCAATATTTTAATGCAAAGTTGATAAGAATATATTGATGTTAGATACGCTTCTTTTGAAAATGTAATGAATGTTCCAAAAAATGTAATAAAATCTATTTGATCTCAGTTCGGGATAAGGATTTCTGATTAATACCGCTTTGAAGCTGGGAGCTGGAAGAGGGAAGTTATGAAGGTTATCAATAATAAATGTTGATCTTTTTTAAGGTAATCTACTTTCCAAAGAGTTCCATTAATGAATTTTTATAGGCTTCTCCAATTGGCAGCTTTAGAAAATGATCTCCCTCAGTAGGAATGGTTGTAATAATTTCGTTGGTGGAAAATACTTTGATAGAAGAGAGTGCAATAATTTCTTTTTTATTGATCTGAGCGAAGTCTTTGGAGGGAAGCATTTCCAGCAGGGTTTTAAAGCTGAGGTTTTTCAGAACGATTGCCGTTCCGTCATTCAGGATGATGTCTTTATCCCGGCTGTCGATCTCAGAGGTTTTGATGTAGGTGATCTGTTCCGTAAAGATGACGGTTTTTCCGATATTGGTATTCCATTCTATAAAATCCTTTTTAAGAGGTACAGAGATGAGTTCTTTTGCTTTTTCAAAGGCCTGGATCAGTCTTTCTTTTTTGATAGGTTTCCTTACGTAATCTACCACATTCAGGTCAAAAGCTTCCGCAGCATATTCCTTGTAAGCGGTGGTGAAAATGATCTTTTTGGAATCGGAAATCAGCTCAGCTACCTGAAGCCCCGTCATTCCGGGCATTTCAATATCCAGAATACAGAGATTGCAGTCGATGCTGCCAATTTCATTTAAAAATACCTTAGGATCATTGAATGCTTTTACCACTTCTACATGATCAATCTGTTCACACAGGAGTTTCAGATAGCTGATGGCCAGCAGTTCATCATCAAGAATAACGCATTTTATCATGGAATTCGCCTAAATTGATTTTTAATTCTGCGGTGAAGATACCATTTTTTGAACTTTTTTCAAGCTGATAAAAATTGCTGTAGATCATTTTCAGCCTTTGATCCAGAGACTGGCTTCCAAAGCCGCTCTTTTCTTTTTCCAATATATTTTTTAAAGATGCTTTATTACTGACTTTCATCGTGAAAACCCGGTTTTCAAGCTCCAGAGAGATCGAAATGAAAGAATCCTGTGCCAGAAAATCAGTATGTTTGAATGCATTTTCAATAAGGTCCACAGAAATCAGCGGGGCAAAAACTTTCTCTTCATATACCGCATCAGACTTGTTGATCCTGGATTTGATCCTGAAATCAAAAAGAGGATTGATTTTGATCTTATTGATCTCAATGAGACTCAATGCGAAATTAAGTTCTTCTTTCGGGCTGACGAATTTGTTGTTGCTTTCGTATAAAATATAATCCAGAACATTCGCCAGTTTATCCAGAGACATATATGTTTGATAGGCATGTGACTGAACGGAATTGAGGATGTTTTTAAACAGATGCGGATTCAGCTTGGTGCCGATATGCTCCAGTTGAACCTCATTCAGCTTCTGTTCAATAAGTTTATTCGTTTCAGAAAGTCTTGTATTTCGCTGTTTGATCTTGCTGTTTTGGCTGAACAGATAAATGCTTACGGTCAGGAAAAAGAAAATAGCAAATACTCCAATGAATATCAGATAATCGTGGATCATGTAGTAATTGCCTTCCATAAATAGTTATTTAGCGTAATGCAAAATTAAAAAAGTTAGGCTTACTATGTGAAAGAATAAAGATGACTTTTTCCTGTCCGGAAGTTGTTTTCTGCCGTTTAAAGAATAGTTATCTAAGTTTTTTCAGACTGTTCAGCGTAGCATTTTCCTCACATTTTTCAAAAGTGATCTCGTATACGGGGTTCTTTTCAGGATAGGTCAGGACATAATCAGGACAGGGTTTTTTCTGTGCGTGGCTTCTGTCAAAATCAACCTTTCCTTTGGTAATGATGCTGTCTTTGATAAACTTTTCGTCAATCTTATAAGTACTCATTTCGGTCTTAAAGTTCTCAGAATAATTGAAATCTTTGGACAGAGTTTCTGCAATAACACGGCTGTTAGGCAGATAGCCGCTGCAGCTTGCTCCTTTTTTGTTTAATATAAAAAATACGATAACGAGCCCCGGAACAAGGCCTATCAGGTAGAATTTCAGTTTTTTCATTAGAAAATTAAAAGATTGATATCGTGGTAAGTCAGTCCGAAACGGTCACAGATGATCTTTTTCGTATGCCTTCCTTTGTACATGTATAAACTCTGCTTCATTTCATTTTTGCGGATCAGCATATTTTCAAAACCGCCTTCTTCATCATAATTAAGAATATAGGAAAGGAAGAAATTGGAGATCGCTTTCGTGGTGGTTCTCGGCATTCTTGAGGTAAGATTCGGAAGTCCGCAGTGGATGACACCGTGTTTGATGATATAAGGATCTTCCATCGTTGTAAGCTCAGAAGTTTCAATGACCTTACCGTTGTCAATAGTAATATCAATAATGACGCTGCCCTTCTTCATATTCATTACCATATCTTCTGTAACAATAGGCGTCATATTCAGTCTTGGAAGGGCCCCGATTACTACATCGGCACGTCTTAAGCTTTTGCTGAGTTCTTTAGGATCAATGATAGAAGTTGGAACGCGGCTGTCAACAAGGGTATGAAGTCTTCTCAGTTTTGAAAGGGAATTATCAAAAACCCTCACGCTGGCGCCGAGTCCGATGGCTGCTTTGGTAGCAAATTCACCCACGATTCCGGCTCCTAAAATAACCACTTCCGCAGGTCTTACTCCAGTAATTCCTCCCAGCATTAAACCGTTTGAAAGGGCAAGCAGTTCCGATGCATATAAAATAGAGACGGTTCCTGCAATTTCGCCAACCAGTCGTACTAAAGCCAGCTGTTTATATTCGTCTACAATAAATTCAAAAGCAATGGCATTGATCTTTTTCTCAGCAAGCTTTAAGAAATAATCTTTATCTCTCAGGTTGATCTGAAGTGCTGAAACCAGATACGTATTAGGCTTCATATAATCAATTTCATCCTCAGTAGGAGGATTGATTTTTAAAATAAGATCCTGTCCGAATGCTTCCTTTGGATCATTGGTAACCCTTGCTCCGGATTCAGAATACTGAAGATCTGTAAAAAAAGAGCCTTCTCCGGCACCGGCTTCTATAATAATTTCGTGGCCGTGTTCTACCAATACCTGTACCGCGTCCGGAGTAATGCAGGTTCTCCTCTCATTAAGACAGGTTTCTTTAGGAATCCCAATACTGAATTGTTTCCCTTTTTTTATAACCTCCAGTTTTTCCTCTTTCGGCATCAGCTCTTCTTCAGTGAAAGGAGTAAAAATATTTGTAGTACTCATTCTTTAAATTAAATTAGGTCTTACAGATCGTTATTTTACCATTGAATTAATAAGCAAAGATACACAATATTTAATCGAATGTGATTTCTCTTTCATCACCTGTATTGATGATGCTCATTGTGTGATAATTAAGCCCGTAAAGCTCTTCTTCATACACTTCCGGCCACTCAATAATGCACAGAAAAGCATTGTCCAGATACTCCTCGATGCCAATATCGTACACTTCTTCAATATTCTTCAGACGGTACAGGTCAAAATGATACACTTTTCCTTTTGGGGTGTTGTATTCATTCACGATGGAGTAGGTTGGAGAATTAACCTCATCATTACTTCCCAGATTTTTAAGCAGAAACTGAGTGAAAGTGGTTTTTCCTGCTCCCAGATTTCCCTTTAAAAGAAAGATGTTATGCTTTAATTCCGGGACAATGGTTTCAACAATTTTCTGCCAGTCTTCAATGGTATGTATGGTGTAATTCATGATGGATTTAAATTTAAAAATACAGGTTAACCCGACACTGCAAATTTAATTCTAAATTACCAGCAAAACAAAAACCGGCCTGAAAATACTTCAGACCGGTTCTCCGATGAAAAGTTGTAAAATTATTTTTTAATCACTTTATGGATTAGTTGCCTCGTGTTACTTTTTGGGAAGTTTTTTTTCTTCAAACTAAATATTTAATTTTACACTATGATTTCCAAGCAGACCATAGATAAAATTTTCTCAACGATACGGGTAGAAGAAATAGTAGGAGAGTATGTTCAGTTGAAGAGAGCTGGGTCTAACTTCAAAGGGCTCAGTCCTTTTCACGATGAAAAGACCCCGAGTTTTGTAGTTTCTGCCAGTAAACAGATCTGGAAAGATTTCTCTACCGGAAAAGGAGGGACAGCTATTTCTTTCCTGATGGAGATCGAAAATTTCACTTATCCTGAAGCGCTTCGCCATGCTGCGAAAAAATACGGAATTGAGATTGAAGAAGATCAGCGTGAATTTTCCGAAGAAGCTAAAAATGCCCAGTCTGAAAGAGACCAGCTGTATAAGATCCATGAAGTGGCCAATGCCTATTTTCAGGATATACTCTGGGATTCTGATGAAGGAAAAAGCATTGGTCTATCTTATTTCAGAGAGCGTGAATTAAAAGATGATACGATCCGGAAATTCCAGCTGGGATATTCACCGGAAAAGAAAAATGCGTTTACAGCCTATGCGCTGGAAAAAGGATATACCAAAGAAATTCTTGAAAAATCCGGACTATCCATTTTTCCGGAAAATACACCCGCAGGGGTTGACCGTTTCCGGGAAAGGGTTATTTTCCCTATTCACAGCTTTTCAGGAAGGGTACTGGGATTTGGCGCCAGGATTTTAAAGAATAACGTTAAAACCGCCAAATACCTCAACTCCCCTGAAACTGAGATTTACCACAAATCCAATGTTCTTTACGGACTGAATCAGAGTAAGCAGGCTATTTCAAGGAAAAACGTCTGCCTTTTGGTGGAAGGATATATGGATGTGATCTCGCTTCATATGTCTGGAATAGAGAATGTAGTGGCAAGTTCCGGAACTTCTCTGACGACTGAGCAGATCAAGCTTATCAAAAGGCTTACGGAAAACGTAACGATCCTCTTTGATGGGGATAATGCCGGGATTAAAGCCAGTTTCCGAAGTATTGATATGCTTCTGACAGAAGGAATGAACATCAGGGTACTTTTGTTTCCGGAAGGAGATGATCCCGATTCTTTTGCCAGAAAGCATCCGCAGGATTATGTAGAAAAGTTCATTGAAAACGAAGCGATGGATTTCATCGATTTCAAAGCTGAGATCCTGCTGAAAGATGCCGGAAATGATCCCATCAAAAAAGCCGAAGCCATCCGGAACATCGTAAAATCAGTTTCCTTTGTACAGAATGCGCTGAAAAGAGAGGTCTATCTGAAAGAGGTTTCCAATAAATTCGGATTATCTGAGCAAAGTTTGTTCAACGAATTGGATGTGCAGAAACAGATTTCCCAGAATCAGAACCAACATGTTCAGCAACAGAAAGAAAAGGTGGTTCCCAAAATGGAGATTGTACCTCTGGATGAAGAAAGAGGTGATCCTTTCCTTTTTGATGTTTTGTTTATGGAAAATAAACTGGTGGATCATATGCTGATGTTTGGTGATATTGTTTTAAAAAGGAAAGACGAAAAAAACGAAGAATATCAGATCACAGTGATTGAAGAAATTCTTCATCATTTCGAAGATGAACACTACGAATTTCTGGTAAAAGGCAATGAGATCATCATTAATCAGGTGAGGGAAGGCATTCAGAAAGACGAGCTGAGAAGCGGAAACTTTTTTGTTTCTTTTATGGATGAAGAAATCACCTCTAAAGTTGTAGATGCCCTGATGCCTCTTGATGATCTTGAAAACTGGGCTTCCAGAAATATTTATCCTCCCAATTACGGCGACAAAATTGCTGATCAGGTAAGAGGTGATATCCTGCTTCACAAATACAGGTACATTGATTATTTAATAAAAGAAACGGCTAATGAACTTGATCATTTCAGCAGTACAGATGAAACAAAATATTTTGAACTCATCAAAAAAATTACTTTACTGAAACAGGCTTCAATGAAGTTAAGTGAAATCATAGAATATTCTCCGATCAAAGGAATTTACGGAAACCGCAGAAAATAATAGGAGCAGCAGATTATAGAATATACAACTGGCATTCTGTGACAAAAAGTCCTATAAATTTTTAGGAATAAAAGTTGTAATTTAAACTTTGAAAAAATAGTATAATAATACATAATAGAAATATGGACATTAAAAAAGAATTCAGAGATTTCTCTGTAAAACATTTAGGAAATAACGGTCTGGTTACCGATCAGTATATGGGAATGTATGGTCCAACCAATCTTACGCCATATATTATGGAAGAAAGAAGATTAAACGTTGCACAGATGGACGTTTTTTCACGTCTGATGATGGACAGAATTATTTTCCTGGGAACAGGGATTGATGACCAGGTGGCCAACATCGTGACAGCACAGCTTTTATTCCTGGAAAGTGCAGATCCTTCAAAAGATATTCAGATCTATATCAACTCGCCGGGCGGAAGCGTTTATGCAGGGTTAGGAATCTACGATACCATGCAGATCATCAAGCCGGATGTAGCAACAATCTGTACCGGAATGGCTGCTTCTATGGGAGCTGTTCTTCTGGTTGCCGGAGAGAAAGGTAAGCGTTCTGCGCTTAAGCACTCAAGAGTAATGATTCACCAGCCTTCAGGAGGTGCACAGGGAGTAGCTTCTGATATGGAAATCAACCTTAGAGAAATGTTGAAATTAAAGCAGGAGCTTTATGAAATTATCGGTCACCACTCAGGACAAACTTACGAATGGGTAGAGAAATCTTCTGACAGAGATTACTGGATGACTTCTGAAGAAGCTAAAGGCTACGGAATGGTAGATGAGGTTTTACAGAGATCTACAGAGAAAAAATAATTTTCCCTTAAAGGATAAATGAAAACGCACCCATCGGTGCGTTTTTTTGTTTTATATCGTTGAATTTTGTTGTTTTGTGCTGTTTTCTAAACCTAACAGGTCTCCGAGACCTGTTAGGTTTTTGTTAAGCGCACTCACGTTATTTTTTGATAAGCTTATGAACCGTAGTATTTTTTGAAGTTTTAATCTCCATCAAATAAACACCGGATTGCATAGACTGAATATCAATTTTTGAAGCTTTCGAAGTAAGAACTTTCTGTCCGGAAACCGAATAAATATTGATTTCTTTTATATCATCTGCTGTTTCTATCTGAATAAAATCACTTGCCGGATTCGGATAAATTCTGAATGCCTTCTTCTGAGCATCAGAAACACCTAAAACTTCCTGTGATGCTTCGGTAGGGGTAAACGGTAATCTTTGTCCAAAGCTTAAACCCAGCCATTCATTATTGTTCAGTTGAGTTGGTGACAAAGAAGTCTGGCTTCTCCATGCTGAAAGATCTTTTCCTTTGAAAAGCTTCCAGGTATTTGTTCCTGAAGGTATTCCTGAATGATTGTTTAAAGATAAAGAGGCGATCTGCCCTCCATTTGAAGTGAAATTGAAATAGGAAGCGTGAGCCTGAATTTGTTGAAGAGCCTGTTCAGCAGTAATGCTTCCGTTGTATTTGATTCCGAAAACAAAAGAATGGGCAGAACCATTTGAATTGTTGGTACCAAAATCAATAATCACAAGGCTTGAATTGCTTCCTGTTCCGATCCAGTTGGTGATCTGTGAGGTAGTATACCAGGCAGAATTGTAAGCGGCAACAGGAGGGGATGGATGGGAGAGTGGAGGTGTATTATCGGTAAACCCATATCCAAAAGAGGCCCCGTACCATTTACCGTTGACGAGCGGATCTCCGTTCACGCCGTTATTAAGCGTCATATTTTCAGCAGAAGGCCCTGACCATGTAGACCAGTAATCATCCGGACTTGGTACGTGATGGTTATAATTCAGGCTGTAAAGGAATCCGGACGGAATCTCCACTTCTATTTTAGGTTCTGCAGCTGCAATAGCTCCGATGAGGTCTTCCATGGTAAGATCATCCGAGTCAAAACGGTATCCCCAGGCATAGGAGGAAGGATTGTCATCATCATTGAAGTCAGCAATGAAATAGGCTTTTTTAGAACCGGTTCCTACCCAGAATTTAATGTCGTTTTCGGTAAACTGGGCCGACAGGAGCTGCATACAAAGCAGCAGGAAAAAAAAGTAGATTTTTTTCATGATATAATTAAATTAAAAGTTTTATTCCCGAAACTTTCCCTCAGAAAAAAGAAATGAATGACTTCAAATACTCTGTCTCTGATGAATATGGGGTAAGGCAGGTCTCCTGGCTTGCATCAGAAATACGCCTTCCCGGATTTTGATCCAGTGGCACAGTGTACTCCTGTTTAAACAGCTTACAGTTGCGGGTACAGCCCAAGAATTGAATATTCTTCTCACTTGGTTCCCTTTTAATGAACAATGGTTCAGCCTTAAACCGTTACAAATATAGGGTGTATATTTTTGATGTCGTTTTGTGAATTATTTTGAATTTTTACACTTTGTTTGATAGTTTAAGGATGTTTGGGATGATGATTTTTAGATTTAATAAAGAATTGGTGAGTTTGGATTTTATTCTGATATTTTTTCTGTTTAAAATAAATTAACCTTAGGAGCTTTATTGTTAAAGTATATTTATTCTTGTATTCAAGATCAGTTTACAATTGTTGTCTATTTTCGCTGCCATAAAAGTAAACATGAAAAAACTGCTGATCTCTGCTTTGGCGCTTATTGCTATGGCATCATGTAAAGATGATGACAATGTAAGCAGCCAGGATATTAATTATTCTAAACTTCCTCAGGAATTTCCTTTTTCCAAACTGGCTACCATAAATGGGGTAGATGTGATTAACGGAGGTTTTGGTTCGGGTGCAGCAGCCCATCCAAGCAGAAAAGGTGAGTTCTATCTTATCACAGACCGTGGTCCCAATACTGATTATCTGAACGGGAAAAAATTTCCGGCTCCGGATTTCACTCCAACCATTATGCATTTTAAGATCAATGCTGATGGAAATATCGAGGTCATTAAATACATTAAACTGAAAAATCCTTCCGGTCAACCGATCACTGGGCTTCCAAATCCTGCGGGGATGGGAAATACAGGCGAGACCGCTTACGATGTAAACGGAAATGTTTTAGGAACGGATAATTACGGTCTGGACAGTGAGAGTATTGTAGCTGCTGCGGACGGTACTTTCTGGGTTTCTGATGAATATGGACCGCATATTGTCCATTACAGTGCAGAAGGAGTGGAAATGGAAAGGATAAGCCCAATAGGCGTTAATACGGGACCGAGAAAACTGCCAGCTGTTTTAGCCAAAAGGAGAGCAAATAGAGGAATGGAAGGACTTTGTATTACTCCGGACGGGAAAACACTGGTAGGAACCATTCAATCAACGATGTATGTTCCTACAAAAGCCCTGGCTACCAATACCACTTTAACCAGAATTGTAACTTTCGATATTGCCACAGGGAAAACAAAACAGTTTTTATATAAACAGGACGGAGGAACTTCGGATTCTGTCTGTGACATAACAGCGATCAGTAACACGGAATTTCTTGTCATCGAAAGAGACGGAAACTTTGGTTCGCAGGGCGGTGTGAAGAAAGTATACAGGATCAGTCTCTCAGATGCTTCTGATGTAACCGGATCTGATGTTGCTGCTGTAGATGGAATGAAGATCAACAACAAAACGCTGGAACAAAGCACATGGAATGAAATTACCATCGCAGGAATAAAGCCCGTAACCAAAACACTAGCCGTAGACTTGGTTGCCAAACTAGGCTATGAACATGATAAGTTTGAAGGGATTGTTTATCTGGGAAATAATAAACTTGCTGTTTTCAATGATGATGATTTCGGAATCCTAGATGACGGAAACGGAAACCCAAAAGCCAAAATTCTTCCTAAAACCGGGAAAGTAGACAAAGGAACGATGTATATAGTCGATATTCAATAATTAGATTTTTTTAAAAGAAAACGGCGGAATCGAAGATTCCGCCGTTTTTGTTGTTGTATATTGGGTGTAGTTCAATAGAAATGATATTATAATTATTTCCCCGCAGATCCCACAAATTTCACAGATATTATCTGCTGTTTTTACACCATTTGATCTGGTTAATCATAAATCAATTCAATAGAAAAGGGCTTTATCCTCTTCACGCTATTAAAAAAACCATTGGCTTTAACCCAAACCTATTTTTCAATATTAATTAAAACCCTCAATAATCTTAGAGAAATCCTCTAATTTTAAAGCTGCTCCTCCAATCAGCCCACCATCAATGTCCGGCTGTGAGAAAATTTCTTTAGCATTATCCGGTTTTACAGAACCTCCGTAAAGGATAGAAACCTCATCAGCAACTTCCTGACCGTATTTTGCTGCAATGATCCCTCTGATGTGTGCATGGATTTCCTGAGCCTGTTCCGGAGTAGCTGTTTCCCCGGTTCCGATTGCCCAAACCGGCTCGTAAGCAATGACTACTTTTTTGATCTCGTCAGCAGAAAGTGTGAAAAGGGCTTCTTCAGTCTGGCTTTTTACCACATCAAAGTGTTGGCCTGCTTTTCTCTGCTCCAATGTTTCTCCGTTACAGTAAACAGGAATAAGACCCTTATCAAGAGCTAGCTTTACCTTTTTGTTGCACTGTGCATCGGTTTCACCGTGGTATTGTCTTCTCTCAGAATGTCCGATTAAAGATCCGGTGGCATCAATAGACTCTAACATATCTGCAGAAACCTCTCCTGTATAAGCTCCGCTTTCATGCGCACTCATATCCTGGGAAAATACTCCGATCTCATCCTTTTCAAAGACATCTTTGGCCATCATCAGATATAAAGAAGGCGGAGCGATCCATATTTCACAATTAGTGGCATTGTTGTTTTTATAGCTCAGTAATTGAATCATCAACTGTTGTGCATCAATTACATTTTTGTTCATTTTCCAGTTTCCTGCAACTATTTTTCTTCTCATAGTTTTATATATTGATTTATTTACTCTTATATTTTTCCCACAATAATTCTGCAAAATCTGTGGGAGTTTTCTTATTTATTAATTCCTTCCAGTTTAAACATAAACGCATACACCAAGGCGAGATCCTTCAGATAATCAAACCTTCCTGAAGCTCCGCCATGGCCATATTTCATGTCGGTTTTCAACATCAGTACGTTTTTATCCGTTTTCATATCTCTCAGTTTGGCTACCCATTTGGCTGGCTCAAAATACTGTACCTGCGAATCGTGAAGCCCTGTTGTTACCAGAAGGTTAGGGTACTTTTTCTTTTCTATATTTTCGTACGGAGAGTAGGATTTCATATAGAAATAAGCATCTTTGTTGTTAGGATTCCCCCATTCGTCATATTCATTGGTGGTAAGCGGAATACTTTCGTCAAGCATTGTGTTGATGACATCTACAAACGGAACCTGTGAAATCACTCCATTCCATAGTTCCGGTTTCATATTGGCGATAGCTCCCATCAGCAAACCTCCGGCACTTCCGCCCTGGGCATACAGGTGTTTAGGGGATGTATATTTTTCTTTTACTAAATATTCTCCGGCATCAATGAAATCGGTAAATGTATTTTTCTTTTTCATCATTTTTCCGTCTTCATACCATTGTCTTCCCATTTCCTGACCTCCGCGGATGTGAGCAATAGCAAAAGCAAAACCTCTGTTTAAAAGACTTAATCTTGTACTGCTGAAAGAGGCATCCATGGAACTTCCGTAAGAACCGTAAGCATAAAGCAGTAGCGGACTGTTTCCGTCTTTTTTATATCCTTTTTTATAAACAATGGAAATCGGGATTTTAGTTCCGTCTTTTGCCGTTGCAAAAAGTCTTTCTGTAGTATAATTCTCTTTATTATAGCCGCCTAAAACTTCCTGCTGCTTCAGAAGGGTTCTCTTTCCTGTCTTCAAATCCTGTTCAAACTGGGAAGAAGGAGTAATCATGGAAGTATATCCAAAACGGAAATTATCTGTATTATATTCCGGGTTTTCAGCTGCTGAAGCGGTGTAAACAGGCTCGTCAAACTTCAACGGTTCTTTTTTACCTGTCTTTCTGTCGAAAATAATAAGCTGGGTAAGACCGTTCTGTCTTTCACTGAAAACAAGATAGTTTTTAAAAGCACTTACTCCCTGCATCAGAACATCATTTCTGTGAGGAATAAAATCTTTCCAGTTCTCGGCTCCGGTTTTGTCTAAAGGAGTTTCGGCGATCTTGAAATTAAGGGCGTCTTTGTTCGTTCTGATCAGGAATTTATCCTCCAAAGGTGTAACTGTATACAGAACATTTTTCATCCTTGGCTGGAAAACTTTGAAAGTTCCGTCCGGTTTATCGGCATCAAGATACCTGGTTTCAGAAGACGTTGTCGCTCCGGAATGAATCAGAATATATTTCTGGTTTTTAGACTTATAGACAGAGATGAAATTGGTTTTGTCTTTTTCTTCATAAACCGTTACATCTTTGCCGGGATCTGTTCCCAAAGTATGTCTTTTGATCTTTTCGGATAGAAGGGTAACAGGGTTATTTGCGGAATAGAAAATGGTTTTGTTATCGTTCCCCCATTCAGCAGAACCTCCGGTATTTTTAATGCCGAGATCTGTCGTTTTTCCTGTAGTAAGATCCTTTAAAAACAATTTATACTGCCTTCTGGAAACATCATCCACTCCGTAAAGCAGCTTGGTATTATCCGGGCTGATGCTAAACCCTGCTGCTGCAAAATAAGAATGTCCTTCTGCAAGCTGATCTACGTCCAGAACAACTTCTTCCGGAGCACTGAGACTGCCTTTTTTTCTACAGTATTTGTAGTATTGTTTTCCTGCTTCCGTGCGCGTATAATAATAATATCCGTTTCTGAAAACCGGTACAGATTCATCTTTCTCCTTGATTCTGGCCTTCATTTCCTGGAAAAGCTGTTCCCTGAAAGGCTCTGTATCTTTCATCATCCCTTCCCAATAGGTGTTTTCTGCCTTCAGGTAGTCAACGACCTTGGTGGAATCTTTTCCTTTCTTGAAGTAATCGATCATCCAGTAATAAGGGTCATTGACCTTGTCACCGTGAATTTCCCGGATATGTTCCTGTTTTTCGGCAACGGGTGCCTTAAGGACAGGGAATTTCTGAGCCTGCATAGACGAACTTATTGCGATTAATGCTAAATAAAATTTTTTCATGATATACTTTGGTTTCTGGAGTCAGTCTATGCGATATTCCACAGGTTTTTCAGAAGTTTGTAGAACGTATGCTCTTCATCGGTTACCTTATTATCAGCTTTGATCAGAGTTTTAGCAAATTCAGCAAATTTTAAGCGTTCATCTTCTGTAGAATCATCGTGGAAACATCGTGCGTGAAATTCAAAGTGATCTTTCCATTCTTCAGGCTGTAATAAAGCCAGGGTTTCAAGCTCATTGTCAAGATTCATTCTGAACGGAAACTCGTCTGCAAGATACTGCTGTACAAGCATTCCTTCTTCAGGGGCGAATTCTCCGTCTACAGAGGAAAGGATCATTAAAAGGTGATAACCGGCGATAGATTTATTTGATTTTTGCATTCTTAATGTATGTTTTTAATTTGATAGTTGATTTTTAATCGTGAATAGTCAATTTTGCTTCGCAAGTGAATGGTCAATTTATAGGAAATTAATTGTTTCAAAACTCACTATTAACCATTAACGATTGACAGCCACTTCTTTATTTAATATAGTCTTTTGCAGGCTGTTTGTCTACAATTTTTCCTTTTTCCAATACCAGTACGAAAGGATTGCTTCGGGCGATGGTTTTGATTGCTGTTCCGTCCATCAGGGTATTTTTAATGGTTTTAAAAGTATTCGGAAGAGTAGAAACTCCGTAGATTACAACCCCTTTTTGTGCGTTTACTTTAGCTTCTGTTTTTTGAAGAAGATCGGCAGGTACATCTTTCGGGTGATAAGAAAAGACAAGAATTGCTTTAGGAGCATTGATGATTTCTTCAGTCAGTTCCATTCCTGCAGGATCATCAATTTTAAATTTTGCGATCTCAGATTTGTAGCCTTCTTTAATCAGGACAGATTTATTTTTTCCTTCCTCTATTTTCCATGGGGAACCTTCTGCCCAGTATTTTGTTTCTTTGATGTAGTCGTCCTGATCTACATTGGCTGTTTCTCCGGTCTTTTGGTTTTTAAGGGAATAAAATGTTTTGTATTCCGACGGATTTTTATTGATCTTTTCTTTTTCCGCTTTGATGTTGGTTCCTATTTTATAATCACGGAAATCAATCATCGGTTCATGCATGATGCCCTGAGCCATAATATAGATCATGATCAATGAGAAGATTCCCAGAATATAATACTTAAAATTTCCGGAAGATTTTTGAGGCGTGCTGCTGTACTCATCTTTTTTCCTGAACTCTTTTCTGTACAGGATAAACAGAAGGATCAGCCCTGCCAGAAGAACAATATCTTTAATGAAACTTTGCCACGGCGTAAATTTCACAGCATCCCCGAAACATCCGCAGTCCGTTACCACATTGAAATAAGCGGAATAAAAGGTAAGGAATCCGAAGAAAATACAAAGAGCAATTAATGCTGAAAGAGTAAATTTAAGTTTTATTTTAAGCAACAGCATAAATCCGAGGAAAAGTTCCAGTATGACCACTATAATTGAAAACAGCAGCGCAAATTTTTCAAGGAAAGGCATGTTGAAAACGGAAGGTGAAAAATATTCTTCCATTTTGAAGGAAAAACCTACCAGATCCACTGCCTTTACAAAACCTGAAAGGATGAAGATCACAGCAACAATAAAACGTAATAAACCTTTAAGCATATCAAATTATTTTTTGGGTTCAGTATTCATTTCTTTTTCTGAGAATTTGATCAGACAGAAAACAGCGTAATTCAGCATATCGAAATAGTTGGCATCCAAGCCTTCAGAGACAATGGTTTTTCCCTGATTGTCTTCAATCTGCTTTGTTCTTAATACTTTCTGATAAATAAGATCGGTAATGGAAGTGATTCTCATATCTCTCCATGCTTCACCATAATCATGATTTTTACGCTCCATTAAGGCCAGTGCTTCCTGAGCATATTGATCGTAAAGAGCGATGATCTCTTCTCTGTTTTCGTTAAAATCATTGGAAAGGCCTTTTTCAAGCTGGATCAGTCCGATAATAGAGTAGTTTACAATGGCAATGAATTCATCTTCTTCACTCTCATCCACCATTTTTTTATCAGTCATCTGCAGGGTGCGGATTCTGTTGACTTTAATGTAAATCTGATCCGTAATAGAACTGGGTCTCAAAACCCTCCATGCTGCTCCGTAATCCTGCATTTTTTTGCTGAAAAGATTACGGCACTCACTAATAACTTTTCCGAACTGTACTGATGTTTCTGACATAAATTCTCTTAATCTTTCAAATATACGAATTAGTTTCGGGTTTGAAAACGGAGAGGTTTGGAGAGTGAAGAAGCAGGAGTGAAGGTGTAGGTAATGTTTAAAGTTCAAAGTTCAAAGTTCAAAGTTCAAAGTTCAAAGTTCAAGGTTCAAGGTTTAGAGTTTAAGGTTTTGGTTGGACTTCCTGTTGATGATTGTGAAGATTTATATTTCATACCGTTAGGCTGTAGATATTTTAAATCAATAGATCAATGCAATTCTGTAAAATCACTATTTTTGCAGTACTTAAAATCATTTATCAATCATCGATTCAATGCTCTCAACCACTCAAACCTTTCAGTTGTTAGATCCTCAAACCTTTTCAATCAATTGCAACGGCCGTCTGGTACAGCTGGATACTCCAAAGATTATGGGAATTCTGAATCTTACGCCGGATTCTTTTTCAGATGGAGGAAAATTTAATTCTGAAGAGACAGCATTGAAACAGACCGAAAAACTCCTGAAAGAAGGTGCTGAAATAATCGACATCGGCCCGCAATCCACCCGTCCGAATGCGGAATTTTTAAGCAGTGAAGAGGAAATAAAAAGGCTGGGAAACATCATTTCCCAAATTAAAAAAGAATTTCCGGAAGCGTTGATTTCTCTGGATACTTTCTATGCAGAAACTGTGAAGTTTGGTTATCATGAAGGAATTGATATGATCAATGATATTTCCGGCGGGCAGTATGATGACAAGATGTTTGATGCAGCAGCAGAAACAGGACTTCCGTATATTCTGATGCACATCAACCCGTCCTATGAAACGATGCATGATAAGATCAAATTTGAAGATATTACCCTGGAAGTAAATCGTTATTTTTCTCAAAAAACAGATGAACTGTTGAAGGGAGGTGTAAAAGATATTATCCTTGATCCCGGGTTCGGCTTTGGAAAAACAGTGGAAGACCAGATGAAAATGATTGGCGAGACAGAATATCTTGGATTTGGAAAATTTCCTTTATTGATAGGGATTTCCAGAAAATCATTTATCTATAAGCCTCTCGGAAAATCACCCTTAGATATTAATGAGGAAACCCAAAAGCTTCATCGGAAAGTTTTGGAACAGGGCGCTAAAATCTTAAGAGTGCATGATGTGGATGAAGCTAAAAAAACAGTGGATGAATTTTTGAAAAATCAATCGTAGTGTATGAATGCGCTTAAATAAAAACCTAACAGGTCTCGAAGACCTGCTAGGTTTAGACAGAAGTTGTTGCGGCTATTTTTCCACTCACCTTTTTTATTAATTTAGTTGATGAAAAAAATGTCGGCTAGGTTCGACCGAAATTGAGTTTGTCTTTAATACAGCCCGCATTTCGCTCATTTTAATAAAAATTATGGAAAAATATAAAATAACTGAATACGGAGATTATATTCACAATTCTATATCTTCATTTAATTATGATCTGAAAATTACAGATTATGATCAAAACGTAAAAGGAATTTGTCTGAATAGAAATTCAGATAACATTAATCTGCTTTCTAATTTTAAGTCAATCGAAACAATAAAATGTTTTAGAATTACAAATGAACAAATTAAAGATTTTCCTTTACTTCCATCAGTCAGGCATTTAATGATAAGTTGCGATGATTGTTCTTCCCTAGATTTTCTTTCAAAATTTCCAAACCTTATTTATTTGGATATTGACGGGTTTGGTAATCTGGAGTCATTGGAAGGCATAAAAAGCCTTGTTCATTTAGAATATCTGTCTTTAGTAAATAATAAAAAACTGGTTAATTATGATGAAATAGAAAATCTCACGACCTTAAATAATCTAAGAATTGAAGGAGGGGTTTCGAGTATCTTTAAATTAGGAAATTTAAATTTTTTAAAAAAATTAAACCTTTTCAGATTGGATTTGCACAATGTTTCAGTTAATAAAAATAATTTGCTTTTAATTGCCAATCTCAAAAACTTACAAAAGCTTGGCTTAGCAATCAATTTTAAAGTAGAAGAAATAGCGTACTTAAAAGGTGCTCTCCCAAATGCCCAATGTTATGATTTTGAACCATATCATACAGATTCAGATAAGTTTGACAACTTAAAAGAATGTAAGGTTTGTAACGAAAATATCATTAAGTTAACAGGAAAAGTAAAGCCACAAACCATTTGCCCGAAGTGTGATGTTGATATTTTAAATTCACATCTTGAGCTTTTTAATTTATCTGTACAAAAAGGGCAAAAACATTTGGTGATTTAGTAAATAAAAAAGTCTATGAATGTCTTAAATAAAAACCTAATAGGTCTCCAAGACCTGTTAGGTTTTTAAAACTGCACAAAGCTTTAAAATTCAATATTATAAAACGAAAAAAACGCACCGGATTGGCGCGTTTTTTCATTCATCCTTTAAGAAGGTAATCGTTAATTCAGATCAGCCAGTTTATCCGCAAACTGTTTTGAGAATTCTTTTCTGTCTTCTTCCAATTTTTCAGGTGTTGAGGGAAGTACATAATTAAAAAGCACTTTGTCGTCATTATCCAGAAAGATAATTTCTTTTTCATTTCCGTCGATCATCTGGGAGAAAATAGCCCACATAGAAGTATCTTTTAGCTTTAATAATTCAAAAAACTGTTCTGCTTTTATTTCGATTGACTGCATTTCTGTTATATATGTTTAAAATTCTAATAATTTGAGTTTGAACTGGATGGCAAAATTCTGTTTAAAATTCGGAGTGGTGTAATAGCCGACCCTGTAAAATAGTCCTAAATTGAAGTAACTGGATAAGAAGTTATTCCATTCCAGACCTACTTCCTGATACAAATGGTCTAATTTTCTGAATCTGAACTGATGGTATTCCGGATGTTTCATATCACCGATAGTACCTCGCAGTACAAAATCGAAGCTGGAAATATTCTGCCCAAAGCTCTTAAAGTATAGAGGAAGCTTATGGGTAAAATAGTACGCGATGAATTTATCATTGTAATATTTTCCGCCTTCCAGTGTGGCAAAGCCAAGATAGGAGGTGAGGTTGAAATTGAAATCCTTTCTCGGAGAGGCCAGTCCGTTCATGGTAAAATGTTTCCAGATCGGGGCTTCTCCTAAAACGATTCCTCCGTATAGCCTGAAACCTGTAGTTCCGAGCATGGTTTTAAAGTTATGCACAAACAGGGCATCGAAACGGGTGTAATTGAAATCTCCACCCAATGCTTTGTAACTCTGTTCATAATTCAAATACAGCTCCGGATACTTCTGATCGATGATGGATTTTCCCTGAGGAGTCATAATATTCGTGGAATTCGGAGAATATTTTAGGGTGAATAAGGTATTGAAATTATCAAATGCAGCACCTCTTCCTCTGAACTCATAGTCGAATTTAGCTTCCTCAATATTTCTCTTTACGGCAAAAACGAGGGTTAATCCGTTGGTTACATCATTCAGATAAGACAGGGAAGCTCCTCTGAAATGGTAATATTTATCATTGTTGATGTTATTCCCGTAATTCATCGTTCTCATTTTGAAGTTCCACAACCTTCTGTAAAACTCTCCGGAAGAGGTTACATCATTGTAATATTCAATTCTGAAGAATGAATTTTTATCCAGTGTGGTCTTCATATCCAGCCCGATTCCGTATTTCCATTTATCGTCTTTAAAACCATAAGCAAAATAATAATCCGGGGAGAAATAAGGATTAAAAGTCTCATTCAGCTTGGCCTTCAATCCAAGTCTGAAGCCTTCATACAAGTTATAATTCACGATTTCATCCACTGCAAAATCTACGATTCCCGCTCTGATCTGTCCGTTGATCAGTCCGGTCAGAATTCTGGCTTTGCTGTCGATATTATATTTTCTGCCCAGACTGTCGATCGTGGTGTAGGTATTACGCTCTCTTTCGGTAAGAGGATCTGTTCTGTAGCGGTCCAGCAATTGTCCGTCTGCATTTTTTACTGAGAAAGTATAGCCCCTGAAGTTTTTGGGATCTTCTTCTACAGGCGATTTGAAATCAAAATAGGTAGAGGTGAGAAAGGCGTAAGTTCCGAAACTTCTCCGGTCTTTTTTTTCAGGTTTATTTTCTGGATTCTCTTTATCATCCTCTTCCATGGCCATTTTGCTCATCCGCAGTTTTACCTTTTCCTGAGCCAGAAACCACTTGTTGTTATAGAAAATCCAGGTACTCGTAATAATTCCGTCATTTTTATTTTTGCTGAAATTTTCAATCTTCTGTATCCCGTAAGTTTCTGTATCTACATAGATCGCACCGTTGTATTTTCGTTTTTTATCCTGCTTTTTGTAGTTCACTTCACGGAACTTAATGACAAAAGTTTTTCTTCCGTCTACCTCGATGGTATCAGAGAGAAAGAACCTGTACAGGCCTCTGTTTTCCTGCTTGATCTGGTTCGGAACCTTATCTCTGTTGCTCTGCTGGATGGCGATCATCTCATACATCGGTTGTTTAAGACCAGAAATTCTGTTGTCCAGGATATTGATTTTTTCACCGTATTTTTTTGAATAGATGAATTCCTGAGCTCGTTCCCATAAGAAGAGTTTGCTTTTGGAAAAAATCTGCCTTGCAGAAATGTTATTCAATGAATCTTTTTCTCTTTTTCTTTTGAAAAGATTGGCATCATCAAAGAATTTACTGAATTGGGTAATGCTGTCTTCATCAATATCCAGAGAAACTTTTTCGTAAGATTTGAAAGTGTAAGAATCCAGACTTTTAGGTGAATTGTCTTTAAACATTTTATTCACTTTTTTAAGGATCTCCAAAGCTCGCGGATCACTTCTGTCTTCAATCACTACTTCCTCAATAGACGTGGTTTTAGATGTTTTTTTCGACAGCGAAACTTCCATATCATTTTCTGCAGTGGCGGTTTCTTTTTGATAATGTTCCGCTTCAATTTCTATAATGTTGCAGGATGCGTTGAATTCCAGTATTCCCTGAACATTGGTATAGCCGAGAATTTTGCCGCCGCAGGATACCTTTGCATTGGATACAGGCTTACGGTCAGTTTCATCTATGACTTTAATCTTTGATTGTGAATAACCAAAGAAATACATCAGAAAAAACAATAATAGTAAAAACCTTTTCATGCAAAAACTAGTTCAAAAGTAATAATATTTCTCCTTTTGGAAAAGTTTTTATGATTTGTTATGACATTGATTTAATCTAATATTCTGATTGTAAAAACAAGTTGGATATCAATCAGTAATATATAGGAACTGTTGTTAAATTGATACCGAATTCCCGAAATTAGTAACGATCATTTAAAGCCCCCATGAAATCAATAATCTGATCAATTTCTTTATCTGTAAGATTCAAAGGGGTATCTGATAAAGTTTGATTTTCTACTTTAAATCCGAACCCTTTTCCACCGCCTTTATTATAGAAATTCATGACTTCTTTCAACGTCTGGTAGCCTCCGTTATGCATATATGGAGCTGTTTTGCTGATGTTTCTTAACGTAGGTGTTTTAAACGAATGCTGAAGAGAAGCTACCGTTTCATGGAACTTTCCTCTGCCGGGATCCTGATCAAATGTTTTATTGTTGCCGTTCACTGCTGTTCCCAATACTTCCTGTTCTGTTTTTTTGAAATTTGGAGGAACGGTTCCGTTAAACAATGGTACAAAATGACAGATTGCACACTGGGCTTTCCCCACAAAAAGATTGAAACCCTGCTTCTGGTTTTCGGTCATGGCCGATGTATTTCCTCTCATATATTCATCAAAATCCGAGTTGAATTTAGCCAATGAACGGATATAACTTGCCAGTGCATTCTGTAACTGCCAGGTTTCTGCTTTTGGCTTTTTGAATATTTTTTTGAATTCAGGAAGATATTTCGGGTCTTTGTTGATCTTGCCAAGGATCACATTCAGGTCACCGTGCATTTCTTCTTTGTTGGAAATGACATCAGAGCTCTGACCCTCAAGATCATCTTTCCGCATATCCCAGAACTGCCCATGCTGAAACCCTGCATAATTGAGTGAAGGAGCATTCCGCTGTAATTCTGAATTGGCCAATGACAACGATTTGGGTAATCCGTCTGTAAAGGCTTTTTCCGGAATATGGCAGGTGGAACAGCTTCTGTCATTATTATTGGAAAGGATTTTATCATTAAAAAGCTTTTGGCCTAAGTCTGCTTTTGCCTGCGAATAAGCGAATTCTTTTCCCGGTGTGAAGGCATTCGGATCAAATGCATTTTTAGAGTAAAAAGTAGGCGCATTTTTACTTAATGCTGACGTAACTTCTATGTCCGGAATGCTTTCCTGCTTTTTAAACTCAAGCATTAAAGATGAAATTTTGTTCAGGTGGTCCGGAATAAAATTCACATAATCAAAAGTATTTTTATCTGTATTTTTCTTCAGAACGGCAATCGCTGAATCGATAGCTGTATTGAGATCTTTTAAAGCTTTATCTTTAGAATGTTCCGTGGAAATTTGTTTCAGGGTAAGCCGGATTCCTTCCAAAGCGTAGGGCATTTCTTTTAAAAACGTTCCTGAAACCGGGGTGTCAAATCCTGAGATCCCTAAACTTGAAATTCTGAAAATTTCCTGTCGTACCGCATCAAAAATCTGATCTTTACTGATGGAAATCGTCTGGAAATTAGTTTTTATCGTATTGCTTTTGTTGGTCAGTTTCTTCAGGAGACGGATGGTTTCTTCCTTATTCTCTGTGGTGTAAGGATAAAAGAGTTCTTCCAGTACCTGAAGACCTTCCGGTTCCAGTTCTGTATGTTCATCCATTTCAATTTCCGGAAGGGCAGGCCCGTTGATGAATCTTGCAGAATGAGGAAGGAAATATTCTACCGCCCATTCCATTTTTTTATAAGTTTTTCTGAGGGCTTCAAATTTTTCCTGAAGCATTTTTTCATCGGCATTTTTGGAAATAAGAACCAGCAGTTCACTGATCTGTTTTTCAAAAGCCGCATTGGTTTTCAGGATTTCACTTTTTACGGCAGCCATGTCTTCATTCACAGGCTGGTGCTTATCGTTCTTACACTGCCAGAGTACAAAAAAGATCAGTGTTGCGAATACAGCGAAAAGAATAGGGTATTTTGAAAAGATTTTCATAGGTATGAAAAAGTACCAACGGAAGATGTTCCGCTGATACTTCTATTTTTGTTGAATAGGTTATAGTTATTTCTCTACGTTTCTGATGATAACGATCTGTCCGCCTTCTTTGTTGGTATTAACACCGGCTCCGTCTGCATTTTTGAATTTATCTTTCTGCCATGTATGAGAGTGGATGTTAACTGCAAAGGTATTCGGAAGTCCGATGATATTTGAGATGTCTACCATTGCACCAAATTCCCATGAACCAAATTTCTGCAGGTTTCCTGACTGGTTGTAAGCCGTCTGCCATGCTGAGTCTGTTCTGTTGTGCTTCATATTCAGCCATGGTTTGTATTGTTTTGTAGCGATATTCAGCTGCCAGATATAAGAATCGTGAGCGGCGGCTGTATAATAAGAATCACCGTCTTCCTGAATATAAACATAGTTCTCCGTTACACAAAGATTGTCCGGATTAATCAGGTTATTTCCAGGATTGGAATCTCCCTCTGCTGCTACTTCCAGTTTTCCTGCCAGCATATTGCTTTCATTCAGGACAAGTTTGTAGACTCTTCCCCACATCGTTAAACCTGGTTTAGGGGTTACACCATCTGAAGATTCACCGGTAGCCGTAAAGTAGATTTCTCTTCCTTTTCCTGCTCCTTTTCTATAATCAACATCTTCCACTCTTGAAAAACGGATGGCATTATTGTCAATATTCTTTTGGTTGATTTGTGCGCCTGTAAGGTTTTTAGCATTAGGAATTTCCACGAATTCTACATCGTAAGAACTTCCTTTTACCATATCGGTTTCCGTATAATTGTTGTTGGTTCTTTTTAAAGCGTACAGTTTTCCGTTTTCTAAATCTCCCGGTGTGTTGGAAACATACATGATCAGCTGTCCGGCAGACTGATGTGAAGAAGAGTAGGACTGATCTTCGCCAATCATGATATAGGTTTTTCCACCTGAGATATCTTTAGGAAGGGGTACTGCATTTTCCATAGAAGCTTTTCCCAAAGCCGGTTTTACCCTGCTCTGATCGGAAGCCTGGGAGGCCGGAGCCAGTGGATTAAGCGCATGCACCATACTTTCTTCACCAGATTCTCCTGCGGTAAGGAATGCACTGAAACCATGTGTTTCTGGGGTGGCAAGCGTTGCAGAACATAATCTGGTCATCCCTCCGATTCCGTTCAGGATATATTCTCCTTTGAAAGGTCTGAATGTTTTATCTAAATATACTCTTGATACGGATTGGGTGATCTCGTGGTTGGTGATCATCAGGTACCCCTCGGAATTAGGATCTTTCATGATTCCCATTCCGTCCGGCTGGCCTGCAAAAACAAAGTTTGGAGATCCGGAAAGGACATCAGAACTTGAAATCAGGGTGGTGATGTTCAGATTTTCAAAACCTGGCATTCCGAAAACAAAAGCCGGTTCCTGAGAGAAATTCTCAATTTTAATGTTAGAATTTATAGGTTCATTTCCTTCTGAGGGATTGTCCTCATTATTATCGTTACAAGCCTGAAATACGGCAGCAGCAAACAATAAGACTCCGATAGTTTTGTTCATTTTCATACTTACTTTTTTTGAATTTCGATTTGAAACAAAACTAGAGGTCTATTGTGAATTATATTTTAAGAAGAGAAAACTATTAGTTTAAGTTTGCATAATGTTTTGTTAAGGTAAAGTCAATAATTAGAACAGTTATAAATAAAAAAAAACTTCTGAAAATTTTCAGAAGTTTTTTTATTGTATGATATAAGATCTGTGACCTTAGATAGTTAATGCTTTTTGGTAGGCATTTTCCAGCCCGTCAAGGTTTTTACCGCCTGCTGTTGCAAAGCCCGGATTTCCACCGCCGCCGCCCTGGATCTCTTTTGCAAGATCTTTAACGATAGCTCCGGCCTGATAATCTGCTGCAAGGTCGTCAGAAACACCTACGGTGATCATTGGTTTACCATCTGCATCGGAAAGAATGATCGTTACTGAAGTAGGGATCTCTCTTTTCAGCTGGAAAACAATGTCTTTTACAGAGCCTGCATCAAGGGAAGTTTTCTTCACAAGAAGCTGCTTGTTGCCTTTTTGCTCGTAAGCGTTTTTCCATTCTCCGATTTCACCTTTCGCTTTTTCTTTTTTAAGAGCATCTGCTTCAGCTTTAAGGGAAGCGTTTTCTTCAATCAGCTTTTCAATGGATCTTACGACATCTTTAGATTTCAGTAACTGGGAAATTTCCAGCATCTGTTGTTCTAAATTTTTGAAGTATGCCTCAGATTCATCTCCGGAAATCGCTTCAATTCTTCTGATTCCTGCTGCTGCAGAACCTTCGGAAGTGATCTTGAAATGACCGATCTCACTGGTGTTTTTTACGTGAGTTCCTCCACAAAGTTCTTTTGAACTTCCGAACTGGATCATTCTTACATTATCCCCGTATTTTTCACCAAATAAAGCCATTGCGCCTTTATCCAGAGCCTCCTGAATAGGAATACTTCTGAATTCCTGTAAAGCAATGCTATCTTTGATCTTCTGGTTTACTTTCTGCTCGATTAATGCCAACTCTTCTTCCGTCATTTTGTTGAAGTGGGAGAAGTCGAAACGCAGATAATCCGGCCCCACATAAGAACCTTTCTGTTCTACGTGAGTTCCTAAAACCTCTCTTAACGCTTCGTGTAAAAGGTGGGTCACAGAGTGGTTAGCCTGGGAATTCTTTCTGTCAGTAACATCTACCTTAGCATAGAAAACTGCTCCTGCATCTTTAGGAAGACCGTTGAGGAGTGAAATAATCAGTCCGTTTTCTTTTTTGGTTTCCAGTACTTCGAAGCTTTCCGTTGCATTTTCCAGAACTCCTTTATCTCCAACCTGGCCTCCGCCTTCCGGATAAAATGGAGAGTTGCTTAATACCACCTGGTAAAATTCTCCGTCTTTATTTTCTATTTTTCTGTATCTCGTAATATAGGTTTCTGCTTCAAGCTGGTCGTATCCTACAAATGCTTCAGGTTTTTCTTCCAGTATTACCCAGTCGTATACTTTCTTAGCATCTCCTCCTCTGGAGCGGTCCTGCTGTTCCTTTCTTTTAGCATTAAAGCCTTCTTCATCAATGGTCAGTCCTTTTTCTTCTGCAATAATTCTTGTCAAATCATCAGGGAATCCATAGGTGTCATACAGCTCGAATACTTCCGGTGTAGGCAATACTTTCTGGTTGTCGGCAATGGTTTGCTGGATCAGTTTTTCAACTCTTACCAATCCGTTTTCAATGGTATTCAGGAAGGATTCTTCTTCACTTTTGATCACTTCAGTTACCAACTTGCCCTGCTTATCGATTTCCGGGAAGAATGGTCCCATCTGTTCCTGAAGAACAGCCACCAGTTTATATAGGAAAGGTTCTTTTATATCTAAGAATCGATAAGAATAAGAAACCGCTCTTCTTAAGATTCTTCTGATCACATATCCTGCTCCTCCGCTTGAAGGAAGCTGTCCGTCTGCAATAGCAAAAGCAACCGCTCTGATGTGATCTACCACCACACGGATCGCGATGTCTTTTTCATCTTCTAAAATTCCGGTATATTTTTTTCCAGAAAGTTCTTCCACTTTAGCAATAAGCGGAGTGAATACGTCGGTATCATAGTTGGACGATTTGCCTTGAAGCGCCATACACAGACGCTCAAAGCCCATTCCCGTATCTACGTGCTGTGCAGGAAGCTTTTCAAGGGATTTATCTGCTTTTCTGTTGAATTCCATGAAAACCAGGTTCCATACTTCCACTACCTGCGGATGGTCGTTATTGACAAGCTCAAGCCCTGAAACTTTAGCTTTTTCTTCCGGAGTTCTCAGGTCAACGTGAATTTCTGAACACGGTCCGCATGGTCCGCTTTCTCCCATTTCCCAGAAGTTATCCTTTTTATTTCCGTTAATGATTCTGTCTTCAGAAATATGGGATTTCCAGAAGTCATAAGCATCCTGGTCTCTGTCAAGGTTTTCTGAAGCATCACCTTCAAAAATGGTTACGTATAAATTCTCTTTAGGAATTCCATAAACTTCCGTCAGTAATTCCCAGGCAAAAGCAATAGCATCTTTTTTGAAATAATCCCCAAAAGACCAGTTTCCTAACATTTCAAACATAGTATGGTGATAGGTATCTCTACCTACATCATCTAAGTCGTTATGCTTTCCGGAAACTCTCAGACACTTCTGTGTATCGGCAATTCTTGGGGCGGTAGGCGTTTTATAGCCTAAGAAAAAATCTTTGAACTGCGTCATTCCTGAATTGGAAAACATAAGGGTAGGATCGTCTTTCAGCACAATTGGAGCTGAAGGAACGATAAGGTGGCCTTTACTTTTAAAATAATCTAAAAATTTTTGACGTATCTCTTGTGATGTCATATGTATTGCTTTGCTTTTTAATCAATTTTATGATAAGATGCAAATTTAAAGAAAAAAAACCTTTGTTGAAACTAACGATTCTTATATATTTGATTTCTTAAAGCTATTTAATGAGACCCGTTTTATTTTTTATTTTACTATTCAATTTTTCTTTTGCCCAGACTATATTTTCGTTTAATGAGATCAACTCTGTGAAAGATCCGGGATTAAAGACAAGTTTAAAAAATCAAGAAAAGACGGTGAATGCTATTTTGAAAATCCTGTCAATAGGTGATGAGGGAAGAAGAATAATGGAAACCAGAACTTCCGGGAAAATGTCATCATTATCCCCGGAAAATCCTATAGAGAATAAAATTTTAAAAGCGGATTCATTACTTCTGATTCAGTACAGGAGCTTTGAAAAGAATAAAATTGCTATCAAAGTAAAGGGAGATGAGAAAGTGTCGGCACTTTTTTATACTCAGGCGATAGATAAGATCAACGCTTCGTATGTGAAATATAATAAAGGCATTGGTATCTTTCAAAAATACACGGTATATGACGAGAAGAAAAAGATGAAAAGGTATCATGTTTTTCCCGGATGTGAAAAGTTTGCCGATAATCCGGATGAACTCAACACCTGTGGAAAGAAGCATGTTGCGAATGCAATATCTTCTCAAGGGATTTCAGAGGATGCAGATTCTTCAAGAGCAAGACCTCTCACCCTTATTTACGGTGTTACTACGAAGGGGGAGTTTCTCGTAAAGCAGATGTATATGTCTTCCAATGATTTTTTTCTTGATATGAGTGTAATAAGTGCTTTGAAAGCATATTATAAGAATAAGAAAGTACTGCCGGCAATTGCTGAAGATGGCTTGCCTATGCATACTCTAAGGTATTATGATTTAAAATTGGAAATGTAATCCCGGGATCTGATATAAAAATAAAAATGACGAAAGATGAAGTGCTCAGAAACTGGATAGACCAATATTCCGGACCACTTTTGAAGAAGGCCTTCTATCTGCTATCCAATAAAGAGGATGCTCAGGATATGGTTCAGGACGTTTTTTTGGCTGCATTTTCGTCCTATGATTCTTTTGAGGGGAGAAGTCAGCCAATAACCTGGCTTATGGCTATCCTGAACAGAAAAGCTGCTGATTTTTATCGCAAAAAGTATAAATCAGAACCGCAGATCAGCCTGGATCATTTTTTTGATGAAACAGGTTCTTGGAGGAATGACGGAGTTTTAAATGACTGGAATGTTTCAGGTCAGGAACCTGAACTTCTGGATGCCCAAGATTTTAATGAAATACTGGAAAGTTGTATTGATAATTTACCCGCCAGGTGGAAGATTCCGCTGAAAATGTATTATCTTCAGGAAAAAAAAGCCCCCGAGGTAAGTCAGGAATTACAAATTTCTACGACTAATTTGTGGAAGATCCTTCAAAGAAGCAGAATGCAGTTGAGAGAATGTCTGGATCTGAACTGGTTTGCCAACTTATAACCATACTTGAAACATGTTGAGAAAATTTATTCATATTTTGTTCCTTCCATGCAGTACCGCTACGATGCTGATGGAGAAAAGAAATGCGCGGACCATTTCCCGAAAGGAAAACTGGCAGCTTTCTATGCACCTGAAGATCTGTAAATGGTGCAGGGCTTATGAATCGAAACTTAAGATTTTAGATGATATTTTAAAAAGAAAGCTGGCTCAGAAAGAAAGTGATGAAATAAATGATTCTGAAATTCAGTGTTTTAAAGAAAAAGTTCTTAAAAATTTAGATCTTTAGAAAAATAATTGTCAGGATTCTGAATCTGTTCCGACTATACTTTTGAAAATAATAAAGTATCATTCAAAATCCTAAAAATATGAACGGAACATCACAATTCAACAGTCAATCTGTAACGTATCAGACAGGTTATTATATTTCTCTTTTCGGGGCATCGCTTATATTGCTCTGGATCGGAATTTTTAAGTTTACTCCTACAGAAGCCGCCGCTATCAAACCTTTGGTTGAAAACCATTTTCTTAGTTTTTTCGTATATGATATTATGAGCGTTCAGGCAGTGTCAAACACTATCGGAATAATAGAAATTATCATTGCCCTATTATTGATATTTAGTGTGAAATTTGCATTATTACGTAAGTATGCAGGCATTGGAATGACCGTAACTTTCCTGATTACATTAAGTTATCTGTTTACCACACCGGGTATATGGAAAACAGTGGACGGAGTTCCTGTCACGGATTTCTTTATTCTGAAGGATCTGATTCTTTTAGGATTTGGCCTGATGATTATAAGCAATAAACAATAAAATGGATAAAAAGAAAAAAATGAAAAATATATTGATTGTCCTCGGAATTATTCTGGGGGTTGCAGTTTTTGCTGCAGGATCCGGGTTTTTTAACAACAGAAAGCCCAAAGTAGTAATGAAAGAGAAAGAAAATCAGGAAATTATGGATAATAAAAATGTCAGAGAGATTTATTTTGCCGGAGGATGTTTCTGGGGTACCGAACACTTTTTTCAACAGATTCGAGGAGTGGTAGGAACGGAGGTAGGCTATGCCAACGGAAATACCAAAAATCCAACGTATGAGGAAGTGGTAAGCCATACCACAGGTTTTGCAGAAACTGTAAAAGTAAAATATGATCCCGAGCAGGTAGATCTTAAGTTGCTCATTGATTTGTATTTTAAAACCATTGATCCTACCAGTAAAGATCAACAGGGTAATGACAGAGGAAACCAATACAGAACCGGAATTTACTTTACCGACAAAGCTGATGAAGCTGTGGTAAAAGATGAGGTTCAGAAGCTGGCTAAAAATTACAGTAAACCTATTTTGGTAGAAACAATTTCTTTGAAAAATTTCTACAAAGCAGAAGATTATCACCAGGATTATCTGGATAAAAATCCGGGTGGATACTGCCATATTGAACCAGGACTTTTTGAAATGGCTAAAAAAGCCAATCCGCTTCCAAAAGCAAAATACCAGAAGCAGGATAAAAAGGCTTTGAAAGGAAAATTAACCGCAGAACAGTATAATGTGACCCAGGAAAACGGAACGGAGAGACCCTTCCAGAACGAATACTGGAATGAAACCCGTGAAGGAATCTATGTAGACATTACTACCGGAGAACCTTTATTTATTTCTACGGATAAGTTTGAATCAGGATGCGGATGGCCAAGCTTCTCTAAACCAATAACCAAAAAGCTGATTGATGAAAAACTAGACCGTTCTCACGGAATGGACAGGGTAGAGGTAAGGAGTAAAACCGGAGATGCTCATTTGGGACATGTTTTCACAGATGGTCCTGCGGATAAAGGCGGTCTCCGTTATTGTATCAACAGTGCTTCCCTGAAGTTTATTCCAAAAGCTGAAATGGAGCAGAAAGGGTACGGGGAATATCTGCCTTTGCTGGATAAAAAGTAATAGAAAATAAATGAAAAGTGGAAGGGTGAATTTTAGGATTCATCCTTTTTTTGTTTTTAATTTCTTTTGTCTTGAAATCGAAGATTCGACGTAGCCAAACAAAAGAAACAAAAATTCAAGACCTGGAATTCTCTGCTAAAAATGATCCTGTTCACTAAAATGTAGACGGGATATGGACAGGAATTTTTCCTGTCCTGTGTTAAGCCGTCTCTTCGGGACTGTGTTTGTTTACGGACGGCAATACCAGATGCCGGAAATGATTTTCCAAATGTCTTTTTTTTCAGAGAAAAAGATTGGGTTGTTTTTAATTCATATAACCAAAAAACACCCTTTCGGGTGTCTCATGGCAGTATTACTAAAAAAATTACAGGATATTTTTAATAATTCAATTTTCTTTAAGTTTTGATCTCAGTTTGGCATTCTCAGTTTTTAGCTGATCGTTGATGCGTTTCTGTATGTTTATTTCTTCTTCCAGCAGCTTGATTTTTCTTTCTGCCAGATTTGAAAATTCTTTAAATTTTACTTCGTAACGCCCGGCAAGATCGTCAAGGGCATCTTTGTAGAGCTTGACCAGTTTGTCGGCGTTTTCTATTTCTTTTCCTTCATTGTCGGCATCCATTCCAGCGACTTCGGCATTCATTTTCTTTTTTCCGAAAACGAATCCTGCCAGGCCTGTAGCCAGAAGTCCTAAAAAGGTGCTTAAATGTTCGGTTAGTATTTCTTTCATATAATATTATTTATTTGTTGTTAGCTCATTGCGGTGTAAAGGCGGATTTCCATGAGACCTACATTCCCAGAAATTCCTATTGGACGGAAATCAAGCATTCTGAAAATATCCAGGGAAATGGTTCTTGCATCTAAAGATTTGGTACGACAGCTTACAAGATCTTTATCAAAATTGTTTATTTTACTGTCGAGCCACCAGTTTCCGTAATGCTCTTCTTTAAAGGTTCCGAGGTATTTGCCTTCTGAATCTTGTTTCCACTCGATATCACCAATTGTATTCTCAAGAGTAAGGAATACAGGGTCAAAATTTCCGTTGTCAGTAAATTGAATAAGGGCGGTGTATACTTTGTAAGGTCTTGCATATTCATATTCAAGTTTCTCCTCTACCCATTGTTTCTGAACAAAAGAGTTAGGCTCATAGTTGTAACCATAATAGTCTGCTCCTAATAATCCGGGGCCTCTTAGATCAGATTTTACATCAATATGGGAATTACTGCTGTCAATATCAATAGATTTGAAACCATTTGACATGCAGGCTTTAGAAGCGGTGACTGAAACATTTGAATTTTGCGTGGTCATTGAAATGAGTCCATCATTAACATTAATTACTGAAGGGCCACAGTATAACATTCCTATGGATTCATTTGAAAATTCAAGAGAACCATTAATTGGTCTCCCCGGAATCGTACCTGTTAACGGGATATAATTTACTTTATCTTCAGTTCCGAATGTACCATCCGGTCTTGCTACGATATTTTTGGTATAGGAAGCATCTGCTGCAGGCATTCTCAATACCTGTAAGCTGGTATCAAACCTCAGCCATCTGTCTGCAAAGTTTCCTTCAATGAAGTGGGTTTTGTAGTAATTATTATCTTTTGCAGTGAAGTTATTGATAATGAATTTATTGTACTGCTGTCCATTCAATTCCAGGTTGGATCCGATAATAATACTATTTTCACCCCAGACTCCCATAGGATGTCCGGTGGTATTGGCTCCGATGACAATGTTGGAGGACCATTTGCCGCTTCCTCCTTTACCCCAGTTCAGGCCGGCCTGATAACCCAGGAAGGTATTATTATTTCCTTTGATATTACATCCGGTCCATTTTCCGAGCATGGTGTTTCCTGAACCACCTTCAATGCCATATCCTGCTGATACCCCTATTAAGGTATTATCGTCACCGGTGGTAAGTCCTTTCGCTGAATCAAGTCCCAGGGCAACGTTGGCTCCTCCTGTGGTAAGACCCTGTGCCGCAAAATGCCCTATTGCCGTGTTGGATGAACCATCAGTAATGGCTGGCATATTATTATACCCAATGGCAATATTGTATACTCCGGTATGGGCAGGATTGATATTTCCAAAGGAAAATGAATAGGTTGCCGGATTGGCTCTTAAAACGGCATCTTTACCAGGTTGCCCGGTTCCTTCTGTTTCTTCAGTGAAGGCAATTCCTTTGGGAGCATAATTGTTACGGTTCATCACTGATGTCAGTGTTTCAGCGGTAGCAAGTACTGTAGAAGTAACCCCCTCTCTTCTTTCAATATGGTAAATACCGTCTGTTAACGGTTTATCCACTTTGCTGTCTAAACGCTCCGGCAGTCCTTTTACCATTGATATGGATACCGTAGAAACTCCTGTATTGAGATAGTTGTTAACATTCTTTTTATCGCCTCCTATATAGAAATACAGGGTGTATTGAGGTTCAGGGATTAGAACCGGATCGGGACCGTTTTCTCTTATTTCCGGATAGTGCGGGATGGCAATGATATCACTTTCTTCATACTGATAAGCATCAGAACTGTTGATAAAGTCATCAAGGGTTTCTTCTGCTGCTTTAAAGATTCTGGTCAATGCCAGTGCTTCCAGTTTATCAGCGGTAATTTTTCCTTCAGTGTTTACATAATCATCAATCATCATGAACTGGTCTTTTGACTGGGTCTTTGTATACACGTTCCCGATAAGCGGATCACTGTCTACTGTGGCAACATTCTCGGGAAGTTCACCTACATTTAAAGCTGTTTTCCATGCCTGTTTATCGGAATCGGAAAGGTTGGATGCGTTTCTTTTAGCTAAAAACGCGGCATGTGCTTCAGGGTCTGAAAGGTGAAGTTCATATACCGATTTATCTACTTTATTTTGCAACAGATTTTCAAGACCTGTCACTTTGCTGGTTGGTATAGATTCATCTTTGTGCCAGAATGAAGACCATGAAGCCTGGAATTGTTCCTGGGTAGGAAAGTCTCCGGTTTCAAAGTAGCTGTATATAGTATTTAATGGGATTGACATAATTTTTATAATTGAATAATGATCTTATATATTTTGCTTAAAATGTAAAAGCCTGAACAACAGATCCGCTGATGGTTTTCTGTCTTGAACTGTTTGAAGTAACCAGTGATAAGGAAACTGCTTCTGTTGTAGATGTAATGGACTGAATGATGGAGGTACTGCCTACTGTCACAAACTGAGTATAAACATTCCCCTGTCTCATGATAATAATATTGGCATTGAGAACTGCAGCACCCGGCTCAATTTTGGTAGTAAGGGATGAAGTATTATTCCAAACCAATACAGATTCATAGCCGCCACTTCTGAAACTTGAACCTATTACTCTTAAAAATGAATTATCTGCTAAGGTTAAAGGAATGCTTTTCTGAATTAAACCCAGGTAGCCATAAAAATCATACGCATCACTTGCAGTAGATGGCCCCACTGTTGAAAGAGCCATATTCATTTCCAGATAGAAGTTGGTGTTGGCTTCAAAAACAACATCACTTTTAGCACTTGCTACAATAACATTGGGTTCGTAAGCATACGCTTTATTGTTGGGGCTTGAATTATACTTGAACAATCCTCCGTTCATGTTAAATATATTTCCTTCGTGTTCCGGTGTATATGATTTGGTTTCCCATTTAAGCCCGCTGATATCAATATTGTTGATGGTATCCACAACATTGATGGAGCCTGTCGTTCTATGTACCTGGACCGTTGGATTAGTTGTTCTTATGACCAGATTATACTTATTGCCGGACTGTAGAGAATCACCATACACAGAAACAATCATCGATAATCCGTTGGCAAAAGTCTGGAATCCTAAACATTCAATTTCGCCTGTTCCGATAGCATTTCCGGCCGGTATAAATTTAATGGAAGTAAATGCCGGATTGACATTGAGGTTTAATCCCTGCAACACAAAGTATCTGACAATATGATCATTTTTAATAACAGGAGGAGTGAGCCCATATACATTCAGATTTCCGTTGGAGTATTGGTTATTCCAATCGATTCCAAATTGTTCTTTCTGAACTTTGGTGAGCTTTGCAGGCAATTTCAAAAATTCAGACGGCAGATCTTCATTGGTTAAAATGGTCTTTTTGATTCCCACACTGTTTGTGAATAAAAGGCTTCTGTTGAAGGCGGTAATCTGATTATTGACCGTTTCATTATTGTCCTCTAAAATATACCCTGTACTTCGCACTCTTCCCGTTAAATGCAACTGTTCAGCAGGGGTTGTTAATCCTATTCCAAGCTTACCGGCATTATGGAAAACACCTGATTCTTTAAAATCAGTTCCGTTCCAGTACAGAAGGTAGTTGGAGGCAGGGTTGACTGCTTTCCAGGTGACTGCTCCGTTCAGAAGAGAAGCGATATAGTTTCCTGAAGCAGTGGGCTTGTCCATTTTGGTGTTCAGGACATTCTGTAAGCCTTCCACCATTCCTATGGTTACATTGGATAAGCCGGTTGGAAGGTAGTTTTCAACGTTTGTTTTTTCACCGCCGATATAAAAATACAGGGTATATTTCCAGTCTGCAGAAGGGATTGCAATAAGATCGCTTTCTTCATACTGGTAGAGATGAGAATTATTGACAAAATCCTGAAGGGAATATTCATTTACCTTAAAAATCCTAGTCAGTGCCAATGATTCCAGTTTATCCGCGGTAATCTTTCCGTCATTGTTTACATAGTCATCAATCATCATGAATAAATCTTTAGATTGAGATTTTGTATAAACATTTCCTATAAGCGGATCACTGTCTACCGTAGCAATATTATCCGGAAGCTGCCCCACATTCAAGGCTGTTTTCCATGCTTCTTTGTCTGCATCGGAAAGATTGGCTGCGTTTTTTTTAGCTAAAGCTGCTGCGTGGGCTTCCGGATCGGAAAGATGCAGCTCATACACGGATTTATCTACTTTATTCTGTAGTGTATCAGTAAGGTTGATGACCTTGTCTGCAGGGATGGAATCATCTTTATGCCAAAACGATGACCATGCTGCCTGAAACTGTTCCTGCGTTGGGAAGTCTCCGGTTTCAAAATAGCTGAATATTTGGTTTAAAGGTATTTTCATTGTTCAGTTGAATTATAGTCAAAAGGTTTATTGATCTTAAAGATGCCCCGGAAATACTTTCTGAGATATATTTCCTGTCAGGTAAAATATACTTTTGTACAGGTTTTAAAGGGTAATTGATGTTGGATTACTGGAAGTTCGGTTCTATGTAGATAGCGATTCTGGATGGCTGGATGTTGTTGTGAGGCTGGTTCCCTCCGGTTTCAGAGGTACTTCTGTTACCATCTACCAGCGTTCCTCCTGTGCCGCTGGCTCCTCTGCTTCCTATAGTCCAATAGTGTTGGTGCGAGTGTCTCGGCATCTGATCAATGGTTAATGTATGGGTTTTTGAACCTATTTCGCCACCTAGATTCTGGAATTCAAATTCAGCAGGATTCCAGCCTACAATGGTTTTTCCTCTGAAATCCAGACATTCTTTCCAGCCTGCAGGAATTTCAGCGACAGGTTTTCTCCATGCTATGACAATACCTCCGTTGATGAAAGGTGCGGTTTTCTGCTCCAGTTTTGCAATTCTTGCCGTTAATGCAGAAACATCTATCTGGGTCGCAGTATTATTGACTTTGATCTGGATGTTTTTAAGGGTTTCCAGCTTTACAAATTCAGACCAGTTATAGCTTACAGTACCAGTACCAAATTTTACCGTTCTTTTTTCGATTAATGTTTTGGGAAACTGGTCTTCAAATATTTTTGAAATGTTTTCTGTGTGTACATATACGGTAGCGGTAGGGGAGTAAAGCCCTCCTTCAAAATAATAAAGCTTACCTTCTATGGCTACAATGCCCGGGTTTACACTGGCTCCTATAACATCACATCCCGACAGGATTGTTTTGTCTCCGGCAAGATCTCCCAATGCTTCAAAGATTTCATAAGCCTCTTCAATGGTGGCCATCAGGTCATTGGTTAAAGGCACACCGCCTGTTTGTAAAAATTTGAAATTATATTTCATTTGGATATTCTTTTGTTTTTATTTGATATCTTTTAGAAGGCAGTTTGTAAAAGTCTATATCTGCTTTCAGCTGATCTATATTAATTAATGAGACATTCGGATTTTCAGCATTTACCGGTATTTCTACGATAAAATCATACTCGCTGTACAGTTCTGCTTCTGTCCAGAGGTACAGGGGTCTTTCGTCTCCGAAAAGCCATTTCCTCTTCGGGTCATTTACACTTAGATTATTGGTTTCTCCTTCAGTGTAAACATAAACACCATCATGCTGGACCGCTTTTATGATTTTGATCCGATTTTTTGCCCGGTCATGGTTGTAATTCAGAATACTTTGAAGTGAAAACTTCTGATAGTTGTACTTCATTTTTCTGATATTGTCTTTTCTCTCCCTTCCGAATTCTATATACAGTTCTTCGATATAAAAGATTAAGACAGACATTAAGTTCAGGACCGATCCTGTTCTCCAGAATGTAAAAAGCCACCAGTTGGCAAGCCTTTTAAAATTGATATTAAATAAGTTATCATTCATATTATTGTGCTTGATAATTAAGATATTCAATACCGCTCCAGTCTTCCTGCTGGGTATCCGGGTCTTTTAGGGTAAAGCTTCCTGAGCTTGGAATTCTGCTGATCTCTATCGGCTGGAAATTTCCGTATCCCGGTGCTCCGGCTTCTATCCATCTGCTTGATACTTCTTTGTTTAACAGATCCGTAACTCCTTCTACGGCTAAAATGGCAGCTTCAAGTTTCTGAACACTCAGCTCTCCATTGAAGGGTAGGTTCTTTAAAAACCTTTTGATAGCGTCCTGAACCGGAAATCTGGAGGTGCGGATACTCATCCCATTCTGCAGAAGAACGCCCGGATTATAGCAGATTTTAAACTGCAGTCTTAAGATGTCCGGTTTGTAATTCACAATAACAATATTGTCTCCGGCAGCCTGAATTTCTTCGATATAGGCGGTAAAAGCGTCTTTGATTTCGTTACTCACCGGAACGATTTCTTCATTTTCTTCGGTAGCAATTTTCATGGAGATCTTGGAGCTGTTGGGCGCTTTCGTTACGGCCACATATTTGATGACTTTTGACTGGTCAATTTCTTCCTGGCTGGCTACCACATCGTTTCCGCTGGCATTCTCATACGTCGGGGAGAACTGATCGCTGTCCGGAAGCAGGCTGAAACCATATTGAAATCTCAGCGCCTGGTTCCTGTACCATCTTAATGTGGGAACTTTCTGTTCCTGGATCAGGGTTCCAATTTCTTTGAGGTGAAGTTTACAGGCTTCCTGAAAATTCCAGATCACAAAGCCTACAGTTTCAAATATTTTGGTCCAGAAAGAGGTTCTGGAAGATGTATTGAGGCCCTGCAGACCCGGATTTTCATTTTTAAGCTGTAAAATCTGATTAATTATTTCCTGAAGTGTTTTATTCATCTTAACTTACTTTAAAGGTGTTTCCTATTTGCATGTAACCAATTCCTTTTAAGGATGGGAACTGGTTTTCCTGTTCTAATGTTGTCCCTGTTGCGGGCTTTATCATTCTTGATGTGTAATAGTTGGTTACATCAATATTTTTTTCTAATTCATCCGGAATAATAAGTTGTGTTCCGGAAGTCAGAAGATCGGAAACAGCTCTTCCGTTGGCTATGGCAATATCAAAACATTTCTGAACGTCTCCTGTATACTGTATTGAGATATCTAAAATTGACTGCCTGTTTAATACTTTAATCTCCATAATCTGCTTCTATATCTATTTCAAGGTTTTCATCAATTTTTATCTTCTGTACATTCATTCCGTCGGCAAAGAATTCCTGGCGGATCTCTCTGGCCAGTTCATCAGGAGCAGCATGTTCCAGGTACCTTCTTGCCCCGACTCCGTTTTTAGGGAAAAGCTTGATTTCTCCTTTATCTGCTAAAAGCAGGGCTTTCTGGTGTTCATAAGTGCTTTCACCAAAAGCGAAGTCTCCTTCTGCAAACTGCAGTTCAAAATTTTTATCTAAAAGAATATCTACTGGCATATTATGTTATGTTTCCTGTTCCTGTTCCGGTTTGGGCGGTTGCCGTTCCCGTTGTGTTTACGATTACTTTTACCTGTCCGGCTTCTACAAATTTTTTTATTGCTTCGGCCATTTTCTGGGCAATTCTGGTTCTTGATGCTCCTGCATCATTCTGTTCAGCGGACTCTTTTTCCATAATTTTGAGCAGGTCGCTGATAAGTATTGGTTCTGCTGCGCTTAAACTCATTTTAAAAGGGATTTAAATTCATTTCTAAGGTTTTCAAAATCCGCAAGGTTGATCAGATTGATGGTAGGACCGTAGTTGGTGGTGAACGCCATCTTCTGGATGGCATCAAAAAGCTTATCCACGAGCTTGGCGAAGTTTTTTCCGTTGGCTTCCATGTGAATCCTGTCGGTCAGTTCAAGGCTGGTGTTTCCTGTTGTCCAGTAGAATTTCTCTACTTCATCACAGGCAATCACCATCCAGTCATCATCATCTTCCACTCTTACGGCCAGCACATAGCTTCCTACTTTTGGGATCTGGATAAAGCTTTTATTGCCGGTAAGCACCGGGCGGAGCCTTACATCCATATATTCCTGGCCGTCTTCATCAATCAGAATGCATATTGCCTTTCCTTCATCTACCGATTTTACCTGTGCAATATTGCTTACCGCCGGAGCGTGTGAGCTTGCGATCTGTTTTAAACCTTCTCTTATATATTCTGGTGTTGCCATTATTTCTGCATTAAAAATCCTAATGTTACCGTCTGTCTTCCTCCTGATGCCCCAAACTCACCGCTTACGCTTTCAATAAAGTATTCACCGGTTTTGTCGGGATACATTCCTCCTTCAAGCTCCAGAACCATTCCTTTTACGGCATAAGGTTCTAGGAAGAGGGTGATATTTCCTTCATAGCCTTTGTAATTTTCCTTGGTCTGTAAACGGTTGGCAATCTGCTTTAAAAACTGGGCAGGAATTCCGGCTTTTACTTTCAGGCTTTTCTCGCTGGTTGGTTTCTCCTGGTCAGATTTTGTTTTGTTTACTTCTCCTTTGTCATTTTTCTCTTTGATGACAATCCGGGTACTTTTATCGACTTTCTTTTGCTGGAATTCATCGTCTTTTACCGTATTCCAGCCTATTCTCGCCTTTATCCTTTCCTGTACTTTCCCGTAAAGGGTTCCTACGAAGATTTCGTTCATATTGAAATAGACCGCGAGCTTGCATTCGTCTTTCAGCCATTCCAGTACTTTAATTCCGTTGACGTTTTTGAATCTTACATTCTTCAGCGGAATATCCGGTATCTCTTTGGAAACAACGATGTCTGTTTTTTTAGTAAGGTCTTCCAGCAGCTTTTTGACGGTTACGGAACTGTAGGATTCGCTGAACATGGTCTCATACAGCTGGTATCCATACCCTTCGCATTCTATTTTCACGGGAATTCCCATGTTGACTCTCTTCACAAAGCCTTCGAAGCGTTTTTTATTGGCTTTATTATAACCTAAATAGACACTTACTTTATCACCTTCCTTGAAAGCATAACCCATTCTATCACTGCTTGTACGCTCTTTGTTGAGGTCCTGGGTCTGTACTTTATCGTTTTTCAGATAACTGATACGGGGAAGTTCAATTGTACATGAGTCAATAAAAGATCCTACTTCGCTTTTCCAGGTTACCTTACTGGCTTTTACATTTTTTTCATCTGCAATAGAGATGTTACTGGTTAGTGTTAGCATTTTTCTTTGGTACTTCTAAGTCTTTTACATCTGCAATAAAATCACTCTCGCAGGTAAGGTTAAACGGTCTTATCCAATGCGTTTTTCCCTGTGTTTCCAGGAATTCCAGAGAGGTAATCGCTACACGGCAGCTTTTATCTAAAAACATTTCCGGGTATCCTCCGTGAAGGGTTACAGGAAGGTCTGTTTCAAAAATAGCTTTGAGCTTTTCAATATCATCTTCCGGAACTTTCCTGCTTTTATCAATCAGAAAACCTCTGATGGTGAACTTGTAATCATCAATATTGAACATTTCCTTTACAGTTCCTTTCCTTTCACTTACGGCAGTTTTCACAATGGTCTTGCTGAGGTTTACCGCAACAGTACAGGCATCTATAGTGAGGGAACCGCCAATATTTCCATTGATTCTGAATTCAACAGGAAACCAGATATCCTTGCCATACGCTCCCTCTTTGTTGAAAGGAATATCTTTTTTGCTGTTATGAATCTTATTCCTGTTGCTGTTTTGTGAAATTCTGATATTTTCTGTATCCCCGGCAGAACCCGGAAGACTGAATGGCGTCCTTGAAAAATAGGATTTATATAAATTTTGTAAATCAAAAACTGTCTGCATCTTACATTACTTTTGCTCCGTTATATAGAACACGTCCAAGGCATTCCATTACTATACTTTCTAACTGGTCGGATGTTTCTCCGGAATTCAGAGTGTTGAACTGGATGGTATCGAAGAATTTACCCAACGTGATATTGATGGTTTTCTGCCCTCCTCCGGAAACGGTTTCTCCGGTTTCTCTGGATTTGGCAGCATTGTCTCTTCTGGTGTCCTCACTTCTGTTGATTGTTGGTCTTCCTGCTGCGGTAAGATCTGTTTTTGCCGGCCCTTTCGATGTCATAAAACCTTTTACCTGAGCATCTGTTGCTTTCATCCCATTGGCAAGGTCTGCACTGGCTTTGATCTCATTGGTTTTGGTAACTTTGATTTCTTTTCCGGTGATCAGTTCTTTCGCCCATCGGTAAGCGCTTTCAATCCCATTCAGAATAGGTGTCAGGACGTTATTCCAAACCCATTTGAGTGCTTCTGCCAGCCATCCTACAGCCTTCAGGACAACTCCTAAGATTCCATACACGGCAGCGAAGACATCTTTGATCATTTCACTGTTTGCGATCCAGGTAATAAGTCCTGAAACAATACTCCAGACAGCATCAAAAACACTTCCCAGTGTATTCCAGACAATAGAGAAATATTCCTGAATTGTTGCCACAAACCCTCCCCAGGCATTGGTTTCACCTCCGAGATTTAGGATGAAATCCAGAGCTGAGCCCAGGCTTCCCACGATAGTGTCAATGTAGGGCTGTACCAATGTCATTAAAGGTTCAAAACCTTTTACCAGGTTAACTCCTATATCCAATACACGCGATATGAGAGGCATGAAAGCGGTTCCGATTTCTGTAAGCATGCTGGTAGACGTTTTTTTGATCATGTCTAATTTCCCTTCTACCGTATTGCTCTGGGATTCAAGGCCGCCTTCGAACATTCCTCCTTTTCCTTTGGCGTCAGCAAGCGACTTTGATAACATATCATAAGTGATATTCATTCCTTTCAGCTGCTCAATGCTTTTACCTGTGGAAGATGATAGTGCTCCGTATATATCGATACCTGCAGCTCCGAACTTTTTAAGCTGGTCGCTGGATGCTACACCTTCACTTTTGATTTCTTTCATCTGTTCAGAAAGGCTCACAAGTTCACTGCCTCCACCACCTGCTGCACTTACAGCGTTAGCAAGGTTCATTACTTCCTCTCTGGCACGTTTGGCATCTCCGTCTACAGAAATAAGGGCTTTGTTGGCTTCTAATAATGTAGTCATATCGTATGCCGTATTATTAGAATCGGAATTGATGTTTTTATAAGCGGCGGTAGCGCCTCCTTTTCCTAAAAGACCGGAAAGTCCGGCAACATCTTTTTCTTTCTGCATTGCTCCGGAAATTGCTGCTGAAGCACCACTTTTGAGAAGGTTTAGTGCGGCATCACCCACTAGTTTGAGCCCACCTCCCAAAGCTCCCATGGCACCGCTGAGGAAACCTCCGCCTCCGCCACTTTGTGATGCATCTGGTGCAGATGCATCTGCTGAAGATGCAGATGAACCTGGTACTCCCAGCTTTATCTTCATGTAGTCTTTAAACTTGTTGTAATTTGACGAGATAGAATCCCGGACTTTTCCATACACATCTTTGATCCCATCAATCAGATTGAAATTTGCGATTTTATTAAAAGCATTATTTACATTTTGTTTTATTCTGCTAAAACCGGCCGCGATATCATTGGTGACGGTTGTTATAGCTTTTCCTATATCTGCTTTTGTAAAAAAAGTATGTGCGAAGCTGTTTAACTGCGATCCAAGGATGGTATTTATATTATCAATAAAATTTGATAAACTAGTAAGATTGTTCATAATTTAAAATTTTCTTTCGCCTTGTTTTTTCCAAATTTCTAAGGCTATTCCGGTGCGATAGAAAAACTTTTCATCACCCCAATTCTTTAATGCATCGGCTCCAAACTGCATACTTCCAAAAACAATCAGGAACTCTATTCCTTCGGTCTTTTTATCAGAGAATGAATTCCGACCTGCTTCACTAAGCGCGAAAAAAGTCGGCCTTCTTGCTCTCCAGAATGTTGTTCATCTGTAAGAACACGGCGATGAAGCAGTCTTCATCTTCAATCAGCTGATAATCTCCTTCAATCCAAAGCTGTTCTACGATCATCGCTACAGCTTTACTCATTCCGTTGGAACCAATAGCCGTAAGATAATCACCCAGATCATCTGCTTTAGGCGGTCTTAGAACAGCAAGGAAGTCATCCACCTTCAAATAAATAAGGTCTCTGTTGCCGTACTCTTTTTTCCACTCATCAAGCTTTTTAGCAGTGTATCTTGCCTCAAAAGGGCTAAGGTCTTTTACTACACTTTTCTTGGTTTCCTGGGTCTTTTTTTCTTCTTTAGATTTTCTGTTATTGAAAATTTCCTGTAATTTTTCGTTTGCCATTTTATTTTGTTTTATTGATTATACAATTCTTCTGCTCATTGCGATGTACGGAAGGGTAACTTCTCTGTTTTTAGCCCCTTGTTCCATTTCGAAACCATCTTCTGTGAACTGAACTCCTGAAGTAACAATGGTTGTTCCTTTGTCAGAAGCTTTTTTCTTGTAAGAAATTGTGATTACGATAAGTTCGTGAGGAACCTCAGTGATATCATCGTAACCTGCGTCTCTTGCCGCTTTGTTCAATGCATCTGCTTCGAAACCTAAAAGTTTGATGTTTCCGTCGTATTTAGCATTCCCTTTCGAAATATCAATAGGCTCGTTTCCTGAACCGTAGATATGTTCTGATTCAACAGTCTTTTTTGTACTGAAACCTCTAAGTCCTTTGATTACCTTTGATAACACCTTCACTTCAAAATGAGCCCATGCGCATTCTGATGATGTAATATTAATATTAGCCATGTTTTAAATTAAATTGTTTTTGTTAAACCCATGTTCAGTACAATCCAGGTCATATAGCCTAACGGTTGGATCTGAATTTGTTTTTCAAGGGTGTTTGTGTTGATTAAATCCTGGTCTAACGGGACCAATACTTCCGCTCCGCTGATCTGTCCTGCCATGTTGTTCAATAGCTGGGCTCTTGTAAGCTCTTCCAGGTAAACAGCATCTGCTTCATTTAGTCTTCCGTCTGCAGCCATTCTGATGGAAGATTCCAGGAATGGAGTATCTGTAGCGGTAGAAATTCTCTGTGCTTTGTCAATCAGTCTTCCGTGAACCAATGTTCTGAAGTCATCTGAACCAGCCATTTTATCTACACTGAAATAATAACCTGCAGCTCCTTCTCTGGTGTGGAAAGTAATGAAACCTGCCTCGGTAAGCAGATCTAATTTTTCAACCGGAATACTGTCTACTTTGTCTTCTCCGATATACGCTTCTGTAATGCTTAGTGCTCCGTTCTGTCCGTCTCCGATTTTTACGTGAGCAGGATATTTACAAGCTCTTGCCAGAACCAAAGCTACAGATGCAGAACCGTCATCTTTTGATCCTCCAAGAACCACTCCTGCAAATGTATTGTTCGCAGATTTCGGCTCAAAAACAGGAGTTGCAGAGGCATCTTTTACTCTCCCTTCAATTAAAAACCTTACCGGTCTGTTGATGGACTGCTGGTACTGAGCTAATATTTTAGAAGCTAATAACGCTTTCTCAACGTCTTTGTCTAAAAATCCTGCAGGAGAAACGTAAGATGCATCCGGCTTTCTGCAAACTCCTACTAAGTTTACTCTACCATTGGAAGCGGTAAGAAGTTTTTTTACGCCTGCTTCGTTGGTGCTTTTAACGGCGTCTTCCATTGTTGTTGCGGCTGGTGTTCCTAAGATCCACAGCTCCTGGCTTCCCCCAAGCTCCTGATAAAATTCATTGATTGCCTGAAACAAGAACGGTTCGTCCTGTTCAGTGTACCCTTTGGTTTTAGCGTCTTCCGGTGAGTAAACAGTCTTTACATGACCAATATTGGTTTCTTTGTAAGCTGTTCCCACGATTCCTGCAACGCCGTCGATTACCTGAATCTGACGTAGTAAGTTGCCTGAAGCCACATTCGCTTTTACTTTTGGTGTTCCATTTCCTTGTGACATTTTTTACTTATTTTTTAAAAAGTTGTTGTACATATTTTTTGAATCAGAAATCCTTTTTCTGTTCATTTTTTATTTTTAAATGGTATTTACATGATCTTTTTCCATCTGATGATGAGGACAAGAGCGAACAGGGCGAGTACACCAAGAAAGATTCTTCCGAGCCATAGCTGTGTTTCCTGAAACCATGACAAAGCCTTTTCTTTGTATATAGGTTTTTCAATGTAAATTGGTGTTTTCTCGTGTTCTTTGATATAGGTTTCCCGCCATGTTTTAAATGACTCTTGTGCCTGTTTATAGCATTCTACCGATAATTTTCCTTCATTAATGGATACTTTCGGTGTCAGCAGGCCGCTTCCGGAGGTATTTCCGTTACGGCTTATATTTTTATTGAATTCAGATTCTTTCAGAACCGGCTTTCCGTTGATGCATTCTATCAGCGCGTGATAATAGGTGCTGTCTGCTTCTGTTCTGAAAATGGTGTCTTTAACCACAGTTACCACTTCTTTCGTGTTTTCGATGATCACCGGTTCCTGAGGTTTCCTGTTAAGGCAGGAAACCTGAACCAGCGAAACAAAAAATAACGATATGAAGAACATGAATTGTTTCATTCTAATATTGTATATATCCTTTGATGGATGTTAATGTTCTTTTTCTTCTGCAGACCTTAATGCCTTCGCGGCTTCCGTTGTCATTCGTATTTCCTTCTATGGTGTAGATATATTGGGAATCGAACTTTTCAACGAAACCTGTGTGGCCCAGGCCTTTTCCAAAGTCCATGATAAATACTGATCCAACAGAAGGCTTTGAGGATTTCTTTTCTCTGGGAGCGTTATTCCATGCGTATAAAACTCCGCCTGTTCTTATGGCTGTATTGGTGGTTTTATTCTGTCTTGCAGCTTCATTGAAGCACCAGTACACAAAAGCCATACACCAGCTTGCCGGGAAATTAATTCCCACTGAGGCCAGATAGGTTTTAACAGGGATTCCCCAATTTGATCCCTGAGGTTTTTCCTCTTGTCCTATTTGGGTAATAGCGACTTTTAATGCGGTTGCAGATAGTGAATCCATATTAATAATTAAGTGTTGTGTTTGTTTTGTGAGTACAAATTTCTAACATCCTGCAACGGTTTGAAAATAAGAGCGCAAGGATTGCACAACTTTTTTAAAATGCCCTGTTTAAAGCTCAATTTTGTACTGTGAAATAGTGTAGACGGGAAGAAAATATAACCTGTTTAAATGAAACTATTCCATAACAGAAACTAATTTGATAAACTATAATTTACTACTTATGGAAGAATATTTTTATGTACAGTTATTATTAGACCTTCAGGAAAGAATTGCCCAGGAGGTTCCGGAGATTCAGCATATCGATCAGCAGCTGGGACAGCTTGCCAATGGTATACAGAGCACGGTAACTTATCCTGCTTTATTTATTGATTTTCCGGAGGCCATGTATGATGTGGATTTCCCCGAAGCATCTTATTCCGATATGTCAGCAAACGGGCAATTGGGTAATGTTCCGGTATCTTTTCAGCTCGTGTCGAATGATGAATTTCCGACATGGCACGGGATTCCGGTTGAAGAAAGGAAAAAAGGGTTTGATTTTTTAAGAATCGAGCAGAAGCTGTATCAAGCGCTTCAGGGCTGGAGCAAAGATTATTTCTCACCATTTTCAAGAACGATGGTGAAAAGTACAAGCAAGCAACACGCTGGGTTTAAAGTAAGAGAACTGATCTTTACGACGCAGTATGAGGATGTATCGGCCAATCCTGAAGAAACGCTGGCGGAAATCAAACGTTATCATTTTGCCAGGCTGGAAGATAATTAGAATTTAGAATAAGGTAAGCTGGGTTTCCTCTTTGGGAATCACCATTCCTTTGATGTTCATCCATTGCCTGTAGGAGAGGTGAATGTTGTATTTCGGGAAAGTATGCCTTACGATTTTGGTATCCGGAACATCGGCGTGCTTATGTGCATTATAAACACTTATAATGTACCGGGCACGTTTGATGTAATTTTTATTGTTGTAAGACATAAGGCAAAAATAAAGGGTCTTTTTGTACAAGTCAAGCCGATTTTCGGTCACAAAAAAAGCTATGGATGCCCATAGCTTTTGGTATTTAGAGTAACGGAGGCTTCTTTTGGAACTCCTTTAGGGCCACACTTTTTAAAGTGTTCAAAACGGTTGGATCTTGTCTGTTTATCAGTGCATAAGTCTCATACTGAGGGTAATCCCTTAGTTCTGTACTTATTTCCAGAGTGATTATTGTGTATCCTTTCTTTTCAAGGGCTTCTTTTACTTCGGTACTGCTGTACCAGTGACCGTTTATTTTGATCATGTTATTGAATTTAAAGGTTAAATGGCTGGATGCTGGAAGCTGGATGGAGGAAGTTATGAAAGTCATAAAAGAATAACTTTTCAGTTTTATCTTGACCGTCTGTAATGATAACTAAAAATAACTTCCAGTCTCCCTCTTCCGGCTTTCATCCAGCTTAGATCAGGTTATTGAAAGCTTTTTACTGCAACTGCCTGTGAAGTTCATTTTTCATCATCAGGACCGCGTTGGTTTCATAACTTCCGAAATCGTCCGGAAAGTAGATCTCATATTCCTTCAGGAAATGCCAGAGGGCATCGGCTTTATAATAAGGAAGCTTAATGATGAAAGATCTGTCTTTCTGTCTTGTTTTTACAGCTTTCTGCAGCAGTTGGGTTCTGAGCTCCATGCAGATGGAGATGCTGCTTTTCAGATTCCTGGGCTGAGTGTTGATGTTCAGCATATCCAGGATCTGCATGCTGCTGTTGAGAACGCTGAGCTTACTGTTATCTAAGGATAGAAGAAGTTTCATTTCAGCTTTTTAATAGGAGAAATTTAAATTAATTCCTTCCCATTCATTATTCTCGTTTTTCTTGAAAAAAGAGATGTAATCTTTGCTTAATGAGAAACTGTAGCTTTCTTTTAGCAGCCTGATTCCTTCTTTCCAGTTTTCGTCTTCAAATCGGTCTTCCATGCTGTATAATTTCTGAACCAGAAGAATGTCCAGCGCTCCGTTTTTACGTTCCAGAAGGGACATGATGAGATCTTTGGTATCTAAATCTCCTTCATATTTCGAGCTTAGAAAGTCTATGATGTGTCTCTCTGCCTGATGGGATCTTTCGTCAAAAACACCTTTTCCCTGTCTTTTATATTGAATCTTAAAATTTTCGTCTTCAATTTTGAAGTTTCCCTTTCCATCCTGATGTCTTTTGCTGTAATCTTTCAGCAGGTCGAAAAGAGAACCGAGATCTGAAAAGGCTTTGGTCTTGAAGTCCTGGATCTGTGCGGAAAGATGGTCTGCCGTTGTGGCCAGATCGCTGATAACAGATTTTTTCAGGCTTTCATACTGGGTACGCTTTTGCTCGCGTTTTTGGGCTTCTTTCTGTTTTCTTGCATTAAGCTCTGCTTCAAGTTCCTCAATGGTCATTATTTTTAATGTTTCGGTGATCATATTTTTTGTTTTTGGTGATTAATGAATTGTTTTTGGTTTTAATAATGGGTTTTTATTTCTGGCTGGAAGAGGGGAGATGGAGGCTGGAAGTTCTTTTAGTTATAACTATTGACGAGCAGCTCTTCCTTCTTCCATCTCCCGGCTTCCCCTCTCTTAGTAGGGCGATTCCCACTGGAGCTGGTTAATAATTCTGAGTTTGATCTGAATCTTTCCTTCTACGTCTTCCGGAACTACATATCCTGATTCGTTCCAGATAGAGCTGATTTCTTTATGGATAAACATTCTGTCGAAATCGGTAAGGTATTTTTCTCCGTAGCTGTCATACTGCAGCGCGATGGTTAATAGGTTTTCTCTTGTATTCATTGTTGTTGGTTTTCAATTGTTGTTCCCCAATAGAGGTTGGCTTTTTCTTTGTTGATATTTAATGTTCCGCCGGGACATCTTCCTGAGATAATGGCTTTCAGGCCCTCCGCCTGGATGATGATCTTGGATAGTTTTCTCCAGACAGTTCCCAGCGCACTGTCCGGAAGTCCTTTTTCTTCGTGGCTCACGAAAATGATGAGCTTGTTTTTGTGCTTTTCTTTAAGCTCGAGAACCATTTTCCTGGTGATTTCGTCACGGTAAACCGTCGTGTTGTCTATAAAAATGATCTTCGGGCATTTTCTTGATTCAAACTTTTGATTTAATTCATCCCAGGGCATATAATCCAGGAGCTTAAAGTTTTTGTCGGTATCGGATAATCCTGCGGCAACCATTGCAGAGATAATGTCTTTGGAGAAGCCTTCTTCAGCAGATACATACAATACTTTTCCAAATTCTGCCAGATATTTGGCCAGCATCATAGCGAAGGTGGTTTTTCCGTTTTTCTCTGCACCTCCCAGGTACCAGAATCCTGCTGTTTCCGGCTGTCCGAAAGCTTTCTGCCATAATCCGGTAAATTCAAACTGTTTAAAGACGATGGACAGGGCCTGTTTTACTGATATGGATCTCATGATCTGTTTACGTTTACTAAGGTTTTTAGATATCTTAATGATTTGATCTTTCCGTCTTCCTGACCTTTGCGGGTAGAGTAGGGCGTGTCTATTTTTACCATACAGCTCCTGATGACTTCATTCACGGTTGTTTTATCATCAAGGTTTACATAGGCTACGTCTCCAATCAGCTTGGTGTAGAATTTCTTCCGGTCTTCCGGGCCTTTCGGAACCAGAGTGACGAAATCGTCAGAAAAGCGGCTGAATATCTCGGCAAATCCTACTTTGTGGTTGTTAATTCCTTTGGTAATCTTTGCTCTCAGGCCATCTGCCCCAATCATGAACCAGGCGCAGTTATCTACCGTGTCATTCATGATTCCTTTTAATTCCAGATAAGCACTGTATTCAAGGTCTCCGGCTTCATCAATGCAGATGAATGGATTTTCCAGCACGTTCAGGGCGTATTTTACATTCTCCAGAACTTCATGGTATTTACCTTTTGTTCCACATCCTAAAACAACGGCCAGCTGCCGGATAAACCTTACTTTGGTATGTGTTTGTGAGGCGTCTATGTAAAACGCGTTTTTCATCTGTGAAATAATAGCCTTAGCGCATTCTGTTTTCCCTATGCCGCAGTCGTCTACCAGGATCATGGATGTTTTTGATTTCTGGCAGAAGATGAAGCTTTCGTACATCTGCTCATACACCTCGGTTCTGGCAAATTTCCAGCTGTTCTTATTAAGGTCTACTCGGAATTTTCTTCCGATGTGAAGCCATTCTCCGGCTGATAAAATTTTTTCTGTTTCTCCTTTTTTAATTCTGCTGTAGATTGAGTTGCTTATATTTAGTGATTGGGCAAAAGCAGCATCTGTTCCTCCGAAATTCTTCCGGTATTTCATCATCGCTTCCCGGATCTGGTATTTTAATTCTTTATTGATCTCCATATTTTCTATTTTGTGTCTGTTATCTGAAGTTTGATTTCCAGCTTCTTGCAGTACTTTCTGTTTCTTTGTAGTGATATTCCTGGGTTTCTTCGAAAAGAATTTCCTCCGGAATCGATTCTGTCTGCCTGTATCTTTTTCTGCCTGGAATCTGAAACTTGCTGTTAATTACTTTCTTACGGTTGTCTATCACCGTGATCTGTTCAATTTCTCTTTTCTGATGGGCCATGAAAGCATTCACTGTATTTTCATAGGCAGACATCATCTTTCTGTTGATTTCTCCTTGTGCACCTCTTTCGTGCTTTGATTTTGAATATTCCGGATGTGGAACAATATCGCAGAGCATCATATCTTCATAATAGATCATGGCTTTTAGCGTGCTTCCATCATTTCCATCGAGCCAGAATATTCTGAATTCTTTTCCTTCTACATACTTCATCAGCCTGATCAGGTCTTCTCCTAAAACAATTTCACCGTCTAGTCCCAAAACATACGTGGTATTTCTGAAGTTGATGATCCCCGCGTTACAGCTTGATACTGTTTCTTTTCCCAGGTAGGGCAGGAGTGCCTGCCAGTTGGTGGGACGGGTGTTTTTGTTCTGCATCTCACAGAATACTTCCCATCTTGTTTTGTCTTTATATATGGAATGAGGTGAATTGTTCCATATTTCAATGTCGTTCAGAGAGCCGTCTACAATGTCATCGTACGGAATAATGACTTCTTCATCTGCGCTCTTTTGATTTTCTTCTTTCCGGGCATGAGGTCTGGCCATCCATCCCAGTCTGCTTTTTTCGTGTCGGTACCGCAGTTCTTCAAATTTTCTTTCAATGGCTTTGGATCTGGCCCGGTTCGCATAAATATTGACTGTGTCGAACATCGCTCCGTTTCTCAGGAATGTATCTTTGAAACTGCTGTTTAGTGAGCTTTCACATTCCAATCCTAAAGGAAGATTGAACCCCCATTCTGTATAATTCCTGATCATCTGGCGGTAGAACTCTGTGATGATTCCTTCCTTGGTTTTTCCGTGTACCCAGCATGTCCAGGCTTCAGAACCGAGATCTATTCCCATATAGAACCACACCCGGTTTCTCTTTTTGTCATACATGAACGGCGGCTGTCTGTCATCAATCGAAATCAATGTTCCTGCTTCTTTGATTTTAGCCAGCTTGTGCCATGGGATGAATTCCTGCATCAGTTTCTGGCGGTCTCCTGAACGTCTGGCATAGGTTCCTATCTTATTTTCCCACTTTCCTAGCCATGCAATGATGGAACTGTCTGATATTTCTTTGAATTTTCTGCTGTCTGTCGGATCATACATTTCACCGGTTTCATTGGAGATGATCTCCAGTTCTCCGTTCAGAAAAGCCTGATACTGGGAGGCAACCTGTGTTCTTGAAGGTTTATAATCCTGTCCGGCAAACATATCGTTCAGCAGTGCAATCATTTCATCGGTCATCAGTTTCCTGTTCTGGTTTTTCAGTTTTCCGGAGATCAGGCAGCTGTAGTTATAGCCTCCGTTTTCATAGGTATTGAAAAACGGTTTCCATATCCTGTCAAATGCCCTGTATGACGCGGGAATACTATGTTCTGTATTAAAAAGTTTCGGCAGATATTCATTGAACGTTATAATATCGGTGCAGATGGAAGGCATAAGCCCTCGCCCTGATGTTTTTTTGAGCTTTTTCCATTCCTCAAGCCTTGCCTGCTTCAGTCTTTCTGCAGCACGGAGAACGCTTGCATTAGTGATGTATTCCTGTTTGAAGTTTTCTTTTAAGGGGGTGCCGTCTTCAAATCTGAAATCGGTATAATAACGAACCGCAGACGGATCAAACTGAAAGAAAGAGATCATGGGATGCTGCATTTTGCGCGGATCTCCAAGACTATCCTGTATTTCTTTGGGAAGCGAATCAAAGTCAATGAGCATCTGGCGGCCGTTTCCTCCTTTTCTGACCTGCTTAATTCCGAAAGGCAGATCCCTGTACCGCTGGATTTTCTTCTGAAGAGCATCTAATGTGCTGAAATATGCCGGAACCAGTTCATCTTTTGTTACTGCGAGTATATTGCCCCAGTGGATCGGCATGGTATCGTTATTTTTGTTTGTTTTACTGAGGTTGGTAACTGATCTTAAAGAAAATTCCTAGTATTATTTTGTAAGTAGCAATTTCTTTTCTTCCTGTTTTGGCGTCTATCACTTCTATCTTTTTGTGACAGAACAGGGTCTGAAGTATTTTTTTCATGGTATTTTATTTTTTAATGATTGGGCTTCGTTATTAATAGCTTCTTCGGTTTTCCTTAAAAAAATATTATATTCCTTCTTTAAAACATCAGATTTTTCTCCCACTCTGTCACCGCGCAAAGATTTACGAATGAAGTCAATGGAACAGTCATGACGTTTCATCAGAATATTTAAGATCTCTGTATTGTAATATGTTCTTTTTTTAGTAGTTTTGTTCATTATCATGTTTGTCTTTTGTACGGGACAAATATCGTAAAGTTTTACGAATAACCAAACGAAAACTCGAAAAATTTCTCGAATCAAGATTCAAATTATTGATTATGAATGGAATAAATTTTCGGATAAAACAACTTGTTGATTACTTCGCTAACGGAAATAATTCTGTTTTCGGGGGTATGATAGGGGTAAATGAATCCAATATAAGAAGTTATATCAATGGAACAGAGCCTAAATTCAATGTCATCGAAAAAATATGCACTTCGCTCGCAATAAATTTCGAATGGCTTATTGTAGGTGAAGGAGAAATGCTGAAAGAAGATAAAAAAGAACAGGCTGCTCTGCTGTCTGATTTTTACCACAGGGTTCCGCAGGTAATAACGGTAGATTCTCATAACAGGGACAATATTGCCCTTGTTCCCAACAAGCTGAAGGCCGGATATCTTCAGGGATATAATGATCCTAATTTCATTAAATCATTACCTACGTTCCGGCTTCCAAACCTTAATAACGGGGTGTTCAGGATGTTTGAAATTGAAGGACATTCCATGTTTCCTACGCTTCCCGATCGTACACACGTAGTTGCCCAGTTTGTGGACGACTGGATTCATGATATCAGTGATAACAAGCTGTATGCTATTGTTTCGAATGAAATTGAAGACGGTCTTATTAAAAGATGCCTGAACAGAATCAAAAAATATGATAACCTGATCTGTAAATCAGATAACAGACGTAATTATCCTACGCAGAATATCCATCCTAGTACAATAAAAGAAGTATGGGAAGTAAAGCTTCACCTGAATTTCAACCTACCGGATCCTGCAGAGTTTTATGACCGTTTGAATGATCTGGAAGCAGAAATACAGTATTTAAAAACGAATAGAAATATAAGTAATTGATTTTCAGTTTGTTTTTATTTGTTTCAGAATTCCCTAAAGGGTTCTTAATCTTTGCTTTTCAACAATATGGATTGTTTTTCAGGCTTTACAGGTTGGTTAATCTGGTTGGAATAACGTAGAAATGTCCGTGCAGATGTCCATCCAAGTGTCCATGCAACGGTTTTTGTGCTTTTTATAACATTTATTCCGGATTGTTTTTAGCCGGGTATATCGTTTGAATTCCCTTTGTAGTCCCTGTTTATTCGGAATTAAAACAGAGAAAGCGCCTTAAGGCGCTTTCTCTGTTTTGGATACATTGTGAATGAAATCCGGCATTTGGAAAAAATCAGTGGTTATTGAGTTTTTATGGTTAAGGTTTTGATATTTAATTTATTAAGCTTTAGATGGTGATTTTTATGATGGACATTTCAATCTGGTGAGTGTAGATATTCTTACTTATTTTGCGGATGACCTATTTGTTATAGACGTTTTGGCTAAAGCCAGAGGATTGGATTTTTATTATTTAGGCGGACTAAAGTCCATCTCTATTGAATAAATTCTACAATCTAACATAAAGGATTTCTCTAAAAACTCTTTGGTGTTTTTTTCTCGCAGATTTTGCAGATTCTTTTATTTGACGCGTAATAAAAATCGTAGATTTTTCAAGAACTTATGTGATTTTTTCTATTTCCAACCTTTATTAATTGATTCTGTTCCGCTCGTCTTCATTCCCGAAATTTCTGTCTTTGGTTTTCATGTTATTATTTCCGAATCTGTAGCTGAGGGATATTCTGAATCCCCGGGTATAATTATTATTCCTGATATTGGTATTGATACCATTTGATTGATAAGAGATCAAAGGTTTCTGGCCGTTAAGGATATCGGTTGCTGCAACAGTTACAGATAATTTTTTATCTAAACATAAAAACTTAACAGCAAGATCCATCATATTCATCGTAGAAATATGGAAGATCTGGTACCTGCCCGGAAGTTGTAATGCATAATTTACACTTAGAGAAACCGTTTTATTCTTATTTAAAGTAAATTCGTTATTGGTGTAGAAATAGGCATTATACCCATCGATTGATTCGGCGAAAGAAACCTTGGATTTTACATTCTGATAATTCACATTAAATCCTGTAAAGCTGTTCCACCATTTCAGTTTGTTGAAATTATACGAGGAGGAAAACCCGATCTGATAGGTATCTGCATAGTTCACCGGAGTATTTCTGGTGATATTGGTTTCTCCATCCAGAATAGATAATGCCTGTCCGAAATCTGAAACTTTGGAGTAATAAAGAGAGGAAATCCATTGCTGTCCTTTAACATAAGTAAATTCCAGATTATCAATAATAGACGGCTTAAGATATGGATTCCCCTCAGAATAATAGAACGGGCTGGTGCGAACTACAAAAGGATTCAGGTAATCGAAGCCTGGTCTTCTGATTCTTCTGCTGTAATTCAGGGAAAGGGAATGGTTGCTATTGATAGTATAGGTTACATAAGCAGTAGGAAACAGTTTGATATAATCATTTTTGTCTGTACGGCCTGTATTTTCGGAAAGTCCTTTGGTTTGGGTGGCTTCAGCTCGGAGACCGAATTTTGCTTCCCATTGGTCATTGAATTTTCTGTTTAAAGATGCATACACGGCTTCATTGTATTCTTTATAAACGAATGTATTGGACTGATCGGTATTCAAAACAGAAATTCCGGTCTCTCTTCCATAAACGGTAAGGTCGTTATCAGTTTTTGTATATGAAAAACGAGCTCCGAAATTAAGATCTGCCCAGGAAAGTTTGGTTTCCACGTCGGCTTTCCCGGAATAATTGCGAATTTGGTTGATATTGGTATTCAATGCTGAAAAATAGGAGCCGGGAATCGGTTGAGATCCTGCATTGAGTTCTCTGCCGTCAAAATCCCTGCGGTCGGTTTTCTTATACTGAAAGAAATCGAAATCTGTAGAAATAACGGTTCCGGTGCTGTCTGCTTTGATGGTATTGAACCAGTTAAAAGTATGGGTACTTGGTTTATTGGAAGTATTAACATCAGATGTAATGAAAGATTCTGGATTCATAGTCTGATAATTGATCCTTGAAGTAAGGGGAGAGCTGGAAGAGGTTTCACTATTAAAGCTTCCGAGATATTTTACTCCGGAGATCCATTTTTCAGAGAGTTTGTAGTCTGCACCAAGGCTTAATCCCGTATTTTTATTTTTGTCAGTATTTGTCTGATTCATCATCCATAATTCATTTGGGTAGAAAGTTTGGCTTTCAGAAAAAGAACGAAGCTTCTGCTGTTCCGTATAAACAGATGCCTGCAATGATAATCTGTCACGGTTATAGCCAAATGTTCCCTGAAGGCTGCTTCCTGCAAAATATCTTTGGGTATAATTGGCTCCGACGCTTGCATTCCATGAATTATCTCTGGCTTTTTTTAATCTGATATTGATGATTCCGCTGTTTCCTTCAGCTTCATATTTTGCGGGTGGAGCAGTAATAATTTCGATGCTTTTGATATTATCAGAAGGAATGGTTTTTAAAAAAGAGGCCAGTTCACTTTCCGGCATTCTCTGTAAGTGTTCATCAATCATCACAAGCACTTCACCTTTGCCGACTATGGAAACAGATTCATTCTGTACTCTTACCAATGGAGCGGATTTCAGTGCATCAAGAGCATTTCCTCCCGTTGAAGCTGCAGAATTTTCCACATAGTAGATCATTCGGTCCACTTTTTTTTCAATAACTTTTTTACGGTTTTTAATGACAACAGCTTCCAAAGCTGTCTCACCTGTTTTTTCTTTTTCCTGAGCGTTGATGCTGTATATAGAGAGAAGAATAAAGGCGGGTATTAATAGAGATTTCATAGGTTTTTGTATGTATTGTACTGCAAAACTGCTTCTTTGCTCTGCGTCATGCTACTTTTATCGACGTTTCCCGGAATTTTATCTACGAACCCGGTGCAGATCTCTTTTTTAAAAGACTATTTTTACAAAAAATTAGTAACCGGAATGGAGAAACTCTATCTGAATAAGAAAACAGAAGCCGGCCTGCATATTCTGTTTTGGACTCTTACCCTGTATTTTGTAGTGGTAGGCAATACTGTCTATTATCTGAAGATTTCAGAAATTGATCTGTTCCTTAAAACTTATGCCGTAGTTTTTATCCTGACTTTCTATTTTCATTACAGCCTGGTGATGCCTAAGATCTTTAAGGATTTCAAATGGCCGAAGCTTATTGCCGGAGTAATCATTTCCTATCTGTTTTTTGCACTGGCCCGTTTTACCATTGAGCAGGTATTGACTGACTGGTGGTTTGGAAAAACGAATTATACAAAACCCGCTCTTGGAAGTTATCTGACTGATAATCTGCTGTACAGTCCACGTCCTATTATCCTCAGCTCATTTTTATGGCTGGTAATCCATGTAATCAGGCTTCTGGAATATAATAAGATCATTCTGGAGGAACAGAAAAATACAGAGATCAAATTTCTTAAAGCCCAGATCAATCCGCATTTTATTTTTAATACATTGAATAATATTTATTCTATGGTGCATTTTCAGTCGCCGGAATCTCTTTCCGCCATTGAAAAACTGAGCAGCATTATGCGTTTTACAACCTATGAAGCTCAGAAAGATCATATTGCGCTGTCAGAAGAAATAGATTATATCAAAGCTTATATTGAACTGGAAGAGTTACGACATTACGAAAATAATATTGTTCAATGGACAGATGCTGTTGAAGACGGAAAGATCCGTATTGCGCCATATATCCTTTCGCCTCTGGTAGAAAATGCTTTAAAACATGGGGCTTATTCAGATAAAGATCCTATTGAAATTACAATAAAAGCAAATGCTGACAACCTGAATTTTGAAGTCATCAATACCATCGGAAAGCAAAAAACAGATAAATTAGGCGGAATTGGGCTGGATAACCTGAAAAACAGATTGGATATGCTGTATCCGGGTCAATATAAACTTACAACCGACCGTTTTGAGAATAGATTTAAAGCTTCTATACACATTCAACTATGAAACAGAAAATCAATTGTATTATCCTGGACGACGAACCTTTTGCTGTAAGGCTTTTGAACGATTATGCATTGAAAACCGGAGTTCTCAACGTAATCTACGCCGGAAGCGATGTGTATGAAGTGATGAAAATCCTTAGATCGGAAAGTATTGACCTTATTTTTATCGATATCCAGATGCCGGAACTTACAGGAATCGAAATGATGAAAATGTTCAATAAGAATCATAATTTCATCGTAACCACCGCCTATGCGGAATATGCCCTGGAAGCTTTTGACTTTCATGTTGTTGATTTTTTACTGAAACCGATTGTATTTAACCGTTTTTATCAGAGTGTAGAAAAGTTTATCCAGTGGCAGCAGGCTTTTGCGCCCAGTCCTCAGACAGAATATCTGTTGGTCAGAGCTGATCGTAAATACTATAAAATAGCTTTTGAAGAGATAGTTTATATTGAAGGTCTGAAAGATTATATCCGGATCCACACGGTCAATGATAAAGTGATGATGCTGGAAAATATGAAAGATATTCTGGAAAAACTGCCGGAAAATCGTTTTATGAGGATTCACAGGTCTTATATTATTGCTACAGATAAAATCAAGGTTATTGAAGGAAACAGGATTCAGATGAGGAACCTGGATTTTGTAACTGTAGGAGAGACCTACCGGAAACCTTTTTCTGACTGGATTGAGAGTAATGGGATGTGATAGTTGTCCAGGATAGCTTAGGTTTTTTGTTGGTTTAACGCAACGTCGCAAGGGTTTTAGCCATTGTACTGTTTTTAAGGCGCTAGAAAATCAAAGATTTTCAGCAATTTTTGGGTTGTAACCTATTATTTTAAGAATCAAAAACAGGCCGAAGGCTAGCCATCAGCTTCATCGGATCAACTTCGTTGATCCTGTCCTTTGCTTTCTAAAATCCGCGGTATTAACATAGAAATCTTTGCGTTTCAAAAAATGTAGGGAGACCTATCAATACAACTTAAATTTTTTACAAATTCTACAGCTTTCTCGAATTTTTGTACTTGAAAAATCTGCGTCATCAGCGAAATCAGTGAGCGAAAAAATAGATAAACATTTTCCATTCCGCAGAATTTATTCAATAGGACTTTAGTCCGCCTAATAATAAAAATCCAATTCTCTGGCTTTAGCCAAAACTTCTACAAAAAATACGTTATTTGCTCAATTTTCGAGCCTGAAAACTATAAATATGTCAGAAACCATTCATAAATCTCCTGAAAAACTTTTTCTTTGATCTCTTCATTCAGGATTTCATGGCGCATTTCCGGGTAAAGCTTGTAGTCGATATGGGTAAATCCGTCCCGTTTCAGGTTATTAACGGTTTTCATCACTCCTTTTCCAAAATCTCCGATTGGGTCGTTCTGTCCGCTGATCAGTAAAAGAGGAAAGGATTTGGAAATGGAATCTGCCCAATGTCTTGCCGTGGCTTTTTTATAAATGCTGAACAGGGCATAGAACGCATTGTTTGTAAAGGGAATTCCGCACAGTTCATCTTCTGTAAATGCTTTTCTGTTGGCCGGATTCAGACTGAGCCAGCTTGTATCACTGAAATCTATATCTTTCTTAAAATGACTGTTATTAACTTTACTGAATAGGGTATTGAGGTAAGTCGGATGATGCGGGGCAATTTTGTTGGCTAACGACAGATAACCTTTTATCAAACTGATTCCCGCCAAAGGACCTCCGGTTCCGGTGATCACAGCTCCGGTAAATTTATTGCTTGCCCTTTGAAGAAGACATCTCGTCACAAATGAACCCATAGAATGGCCCAAAACAAAATGCGGAACATCCGGGTATTGCTGATGAAGGTAATCTGCCATTGTTTCTGCATCATCAACAAGTCGTTCATCCGGTCCGTTAAGCTGGAAAAACCCAATGTCCTTTTTATCTTTTACCGATCTACCGTGTCCCAAATGATCATAGGTGAGGACTGCAAATCCGTGGTCTGCAAAATAAGTTGCTATTTCAGTATATCTTCCGCTATGCTCCTGCATGCCGTGAATGATGAGAAGAGTAGCTTTAACGGGAATGGTTTCCGTAGTGAAGAGGGTGTGGAAGAGGTGTGGTTCGATAGTAGAAGATAGGTAAGATGATTTATGCAAATAAGCCATGTTGAATTTATTTTTAAATTGCTAAAAAATGAAAGTTAGGAAATGTTTGGATTATTCTATTTGATACAGCTTTCTATTTTTTAAACATACTTTTATTTTTCCAATTCCTCTTCCTCCGTCAAATAAGATTTTTCTTTTTGTATCTTCATTAAACTGATTAATTCTCATTTCGAAAATTTCATATCTTCTATTTACAGTTGTTACAGTTGTTTTGAACAGCCTATCATCGGTAATTTCAACATAAAAAATATCGTTTTCCAATGCATTAAAGTGGTAATCCAGATTCGTTTTTATGCATATTTCTCTACTTTTTAATTCAACTTCTGTAGCTTTATCCGAATAGACATCATATGAAGAAATAAGTAATGTGTTATTATCAACTTCTTGGATAAAGTGAAAATCATCAAAAATGTGTAGAGTATTAGATGAGGTGATTAAAAAATCTTTTTCTTTGAATCTGTAAACTTTACCATATAAGCTCTGAAATTCAGAAATGTCTAATCTTCTCCAACCGTGACAAAATTCTATTATTTGAGATTTATCTGTGTTTTCTTTTGGTACGAAATTGAGTTCTTTAGAGTATATATTGATATTGTTAAATTTTTTATTATATGAATGGTGGCTATTATCTGTACATGGATGTTTGGGCCATGGCGGACCTATCTGGTCAAAATAAACTCTGCTTCCGTGATAATTTTGATAAAAAAAGACATTTTCTGAACATACAGGACACTTTGCATTCGGAACGGTAAAGGAAAATGATTGTATTGGAAATATTTCTAATACATTATCTGCGTAATTAGTCTTAGCTAAATACTGTTGGGATTTATTGAAATTATTTGTTCCTTCTCCAAATCCGCATCCGCAATATTTTGAATGATTATGGGCTGTGCACATGAGCTGTATGTGTTTTCTGCTAATTCCAAATATATGGAAATTAACTTAAAAAATAATTGAGAATTTTGTTTCAACCGCATGATTTCCACCCTACTCAAAAATAAATTTCCCTCATAATTTGCTCACCCTATTTTTTCAGAGTAATTTTGCATGAATCTAAAAACAAAAGTAAAATATGTCAACTTACGTAGTTGTAGGTCTTCAGTACGGAGATGAAGGTAAAGGAAAAATCACAGATGTTTTATCGGCTAAATCGGATTATGTAGTTCGTTTCCAGGGAGGAGACAACGCAGGTCACACGGTTTATGTGGGTGAAGAGAAATTTGTTCTGCACCTTCTTCCTTCGGGGGTACTGCAGTGCAAGGGGAAGTGTATCATTGCGAACGGAGTAGTGGTAAACCCTAAATCTTTTATTAAAGAAGTTGGCCAGATCGAAAGCAAAGGTTTGAGAACTGACCACATTTTTATCAGCAGAAGAGCGCATGTCATCATGCCTTACCATATTCTTTTGGACACGTACCGTGAAGAGGAACATGGTGGAACTCAGATCGGAACAACTAAAAAAGGAATCGGACCTTGCTACGAAGATAAAATAGCAAGAGTTGGAATCAGAATGGTTGACCTTTTGAATCCAGAGATTTTAAGAGAAAAAATTGAGAAAAACTTAAAAGTTAAGAATTCTCTTTTTGAAAAATATTACGGAAAACCTGTATTGGATGTTGAAGAGATCTACAACGAATTTCTGGAGATCGGAAAACAGCTTCAGGACAGAATCGTTGATACGGAACTGGAACTGAATGAGGCAATCCAAGAAGGGAAAAATGTATTGTTTGAAGGAGCTCAGGCGTTAATGCTTGATATTGATTTCGGAACGTATCCATATGTTACTTCATCTTCTCCATCTACAGGAGGGGTTTGTACAGGAGCAGGAGTTCCTCCTACATCACTTCAGAACCTGATCGGGGTAGCAAAAGCTTACTGTACAAGAGTAGGAAACGGACCTTTCCCTACTGAATTGGATAATGAACTGGGAGAAAAGATCAGACAGATTGGTGGTGAATTTGGGGCTACAACCGGAAGACCAAGAAGAACAGGATGGTTAGACCTTGTTTCTTTAAAGCACGCTTGTATGATTAACGGGATTAACAATCTTGTGATCACTAAACTTGATGTTCTTACCGGAATTGAAACTCTGAAAATCGCTACGCACTACAAAACAGAGGACGGAAAAATTATCGATTATTTCACTTCTTCTACTACAAAATTGTACGATTACGAAGCAATTTATGAAGAACTTCCGGGTTGGAATGAAGATATTACGAAAGCAAGAAGCTACGATGAACTTCCTGATAATGCTCAGAAATACATTGAATTTATCGAGAAATACTTAGGAATCAACGTATATCTTGTTTCTGTAGGTCCTGAAAGAAGTCAGAATATCATCAGAAAAGAATTATTCTAAAAATAATTTATATAAAATTAAAAGGCCGTTTCATCATTTGTGAAACGGCTTTTTTTATGAGGACCAGCTATAATAAACTGAAAAATATTACTTTTCTTTCTGCCCGTTATATATCACATCATCAAATAATTTATCAATTTTCACGACTAAAATTTTATCTGCTGAATCTTTAGGATTGATTTTATAAAACAAATACTGATCATTATAATATACTATTTTGGCATCTTTATATTCCGTCTTCAGACTGTTGGATAAAGTGTCTATATTGTCAATATGATTCGTTGAGGAAACAGGCATTGGAATAAATACCAGAAAGACAAAGATCATAGAATATCCCGCGCCTTTATAAGGGCTGTCTTTTAATGAAATAACAAGATTAATAGACAGCAGAATTAACAAAAGAAATACGGAGAACTGGAATACAGGGGCATAAGGAAGATTTCCGACAACCGTTTTAAAATAGATGACAGTTCCAACGACTCCAGCAAATAAGCAGCCTAAGATAATACTATATTGCTTCAGGGCTTTTAGCTCGCCGGAGTTGGTTTTTTTATCTAAAAAGGACTTATAGAGCTGTACATAGGATAATAATACAACCATTTTAAGAATCGTGATGATCCCGTCTATTAAAAGCTGGGTAAAAGAGAAGAAAATAATCAGATCAAATGAAATGCTAAGAAGCCTGAATAACTGGCGCAGACCTCCGATAATGTAAGGAATAGCAATAATGAGGGTAGAATGCTCTTTAGCAAATTCTATAAAAGCATTTGATTTTAAATTGTCTATAAGATTCATACGTCGGCTATTAATTTCAGCACGATTATACAAAAATTATTCATGATTATCCGAAGAAATATTCTGTATTTTTTACCAGGATTACAGATCAGTCTTCCGTTACTACTTCATCCCGGTTTCCGTCTTCTTTTTTTCCTTCCTGTATCATTTCTTCCGCTTCTGCTTTTTCTTCGGAAGTGGCTTCTTCTACAAGTTCCTCCTGTTCGTCATTATGATGATCAATGAAAAATTCGCAATACACCGGAAGATGATCTGAACCGAAATTTTCCAGTGTTTTCAATTCTTTTATAAAAATATCTTCGCTATGGAACATCAAATCTATCGGAAATCTCAGCATACGGTACCTGGCATGAAAAGTAGAAACGAAGGAATGTCCGATTCGTGGATCGATTAAACCGCTCGTTTTTCTGAATAGGATAGAGGACTTCGACCAGGCTACATTATTAAAATCCCCAACAACAATAACGGGTTTATGAAGGTTTTTCACCCTTTTTGCCGTACTGAGAAGGTCACCGTCTCTTTCTTTTGAGGTTTCCTCTTCCGTAGGGCTTGGTGGCGGTGGATGAACTCCGAAAAATACAAATGAAAATCCGTCTTCAGTTTCTAAATGTGCTTCAATGCTCGGAATATCATCCGCAACAAAATAATGGGTCTGCGCATTTTTAATTTCAATTTTAGAGTAGAAGTGCATTCCGTAAGTATTTTCAAGCGTTACTTTATGCTGGTATGGATAATCTTTTTCGAGAACCCTCATTGCTTTTTCCCAGTCACCGTTACTTTCCATCGTAAGAAAAACATCCGGGCGGTATTTTTCAATAAGTCTGATAAACCGGTCATATTCTTTATTGAACTGATAAACATTGGCAGAGACAAAATGAAGTTTCTCCGAAGACAGGCTGTGCTGTCTGTATTTTTTTACACGGTAAAGCGGAGTATATTTGATAAGAGTAACCCCATGATGAACAAACATCAGGATCAAAAGTCCCTGTGAATATAAAAAATACTGCGGCTCTTTCAGTCCGAAACCTAAAATAAACGTAATAAGTATAACATAGGTGATCTGAATCTTACCAAATTCCGGAACCCTGAATACCCAGTGTGAATTCTGAATTTTGGGAAGCAGCGTCAGCAATATCAGAAGCACTGTTAAAAATAAATAAATACCCCACATATTAATAAATAACAGATAAAAATAAATTATTTAATTATAAATTCAGCCTCTTTATATTTTAAACTTTGTTAATTTTAATAATCTCTAATATTTTTTTTACTTTTATTGAATCAGATTAAACCGATTATGAGTAAACTGGCCGCTGTAACATTAGTACTGAGCACGTTCTGTCTTGCACAAAACCAAAATCAGGAGATAGAAAAACCGATCCGTAATTTATTTCTGGGTATGAAGAACGCAGATGCAGACCTGATACAGTCTGCTTTTACAGATACTGCTGTTCTTCAGACGATCACCAAGGATGGTACGGTAAAAAGTGAAGAAATCAAAAATTTTATTTCATCCATTGTAAAGATTCCAAAAGGAAGTATTGATGAAAGAATTGAGATTGAAGCTATTCATTCAGATGGAATGCTGGCCAGCGTATTTACACCATATTCCTTTTATTACCGAGAAAAGTTTACTCATTGCGGAGCCAATAGTTTTCAACTCGTAAAACAGAAGGACAACAGCTGGAAAATCCAATATCTTATTGATACGAGAAGAAAAGATAGCTGCAAGGAAATAAAGGAACGGTAATCACCGTAAAATCCGCAAAAATAGGAAAGACAATGAAAGCACAGGAAGTCGACCGGAAACTAAGAAAACTTTACGGAAAGCTCCTGAAAGAAAAATTTAAAACATTCTAATGAATATGAAGATTCACCATATTGCCATAATCTGTTCGGATTATGAAAATTCAAAAAAATTCTACACTGAAACCTTAGGCTTAAACATGATCCGGGAAGTGTACCGTGAAGAAAGACAGTCCTATAAACTGGATCTGGCTATAGGAGATCATTATGTGATAGAACTGTTCTCATTTCCTGATCCACCCAAAAGACCTTCCCGCCCGGAGGCATGCGGACTAAGACATCTGGCTTTCTCTGTAGAAAATGTAGAAAACAAAAGACAGGAACTCATTTCAAAAGGACTTCCCTGTGAAGAAATCCGTATTGACGAATATACAGGAAAAGAGTTTTTCTTTACCCAGGACCCGGACCAGCTTCCGCTGGAGTTCTATGAAATGTAAAATTAGTGAGCGTATCCCGTAAAAAAGCTTACCGCCATAATGGCCAATACAATAGAGGAAATGACTACATATACGTAGTCTTTTTCTTTTAAATACCCGATCAGAGCGAAGATAATTCTCATTAAAGGCGTAAAGATCAGCAGAAGAATTCCCAGCTGAATGATAGCCATCCCTTCTCCTTTGCACAAAGAGTTCCAGAAATGTCCCCATACTTTTTCAGAGGAAGTACCTATATCAAGGCTGGTATATTTCTTAGGCATTTTAAAGCCCTCTAGGAATAATTTGATAAAGCCGGCCAATGAAGTGATCACAGACAAAATAACGCCCAGTCTCAGAAGATTTCCTACCGAACGGTTCAGATCCACATCTGTAAAATTCTTTTTCATTATCTGAAGCTTTTATTGATCCCGTTATACATCATATAGATTGAAAGCACCGTAATTACGATGGCAAAAAATACCTTTAATTTCTTGGTTTTGGAAACCATCAGGGTTTTTGATCCGATGAAACTTCCTACTACCACACCAATCAGAACCGGGGCTACAATTACCGGAATGATTTCACCTCTCTGGAAATAAATCAGGGCACTGGCTACAGCTGTTACACCAATCATAAAATTACTGGTTGTTGTAGAAACTTTGAACGGCAGTTTCATCATGTTGTCCATAGCCAGAACTTTCAGAGCTCCCGAACCGATTCCCAAAAGACCGGACATCGCTCCTGCAAACATCATCATCAAAAATCCAGGAACGGTATTTCTTGCTGAATAGCTTTTCAAAACTCCTTTATCAGGAAAAGTCCCGTAAAGCTTCAGTTTGTCTTCAAGGCTTCCTTTAATTAAAGGTTCCTGATGATCCGGCTTTCCTTTAAGATTTAAAATAACCGTTAACAAAAGAATGCTGGCAAAGATAATCCCAATGGTGTTCGGATTAAGCATTCCCGAAACCAAAGCCCCGATAATAGCTCCCGCTGTAGTAGCGATCTCCAGAAACATTCCGATTCGCATATTGGTAAAACCTTCTTTCACGAAAGCTACCGCAGCACCGGATGAAGTTCCGATTACAGAGATTAAAGAAGCACCGATAGCATAATGCATAGGAACGCCGAAACCCAGCGTCAATAAAGGAATAATGATAACTCCTCCTCCTAAACCCGTAAGTGAACCTAAAAGCCCGGCTGAAATGGCGCCGAGGAAGAGAATGATGATTTCTGACATGCTACAAATATAAAACTATTGCCGTACTCTGCCAAACGTTTAAAAAAGATAAATTTGACGTATTTTTGTAGGCATGAAAACTGAAATGAAATTATTCTATATTATCCTCGGTGCCACACCTAAAGGCAGAAATATCGAGCAGCATGATGTTTTTTTCGGAATAGCGGAAAGCCTTAAGGATCTTGTGCCTGATATGAAAGAATTCTGGAAAGAAGCAGAAGGAAAGATCCACCTGGACTGTTATCAGGAAGTAAAATTTGCAGATGGATATGAAGTAAAGATTGTTGAAAAAGGAGAAAAATCTTCAGAAGATCAGCTGTACTTCCTTAATCTGGGCGGATATAAAAAAGGTTTTTTCGAAGAATTTCATGAACAGCATCTGATGGTAGGAAAATCAATGGGGGAGATTGTGAAAAGAGCAAAAGCTACCGAATTTTATGCAACAATGGGTTTTGAGGGTGCTGTAAGTCATATTGACGATAAGCACGGCGTTGATATTGATGATATCTTCAATGTCAGTGACATCCTGCCTGAGAAAATGAAAGAAAAATATTCCATCGTTCTGACCCAATCTGAAGAAGAAAATCAGGAAAATCCGATGGGATTGGGTTATCTTAAAATTGATAAAATTCAATAGACCTGCACAAATTAAATCTAATAGAAAAATAAAAGTAAAAATGAAAATAGGAATTTTAGGAGGCGGACAGTTGGGAAGGATGCTGATTCAGAGTGCATTGAAATACGATGACGAATTTTATACGCTGGATCCGGCTTCCGATGCCCCATGTCATAATATCTCCTATTTCACTCAGGGAAATTTCAATGATTATGAAACCGTACTGAATTTCGGAAAAGATAAAGAGGTAGTGACCATTGAAATAGAGCACGTAAATGCTGATGCGCTGGCAGAACTTGAAAAACAGGGTATAAAAGTAGTCCCGAATGCAGCCATTATCAAAACTATTCAGCAGAAAATCCTTCAGAAAGAATTCTATAAAACCCATGATATTCCAAGCCCTGAATTCCAGGTGGTGTGGAATAGTGACGAAGAGATTGTGATGCCTCTGCCATTCGTTCAGAAAATGAATACCGGAGGTTATGACGGAAAAGGTGTACAGGTCATCAAAACAGAAAATGATCTTCAGGATCTGTGGAAAGAACCTTCCGTGATCGAAAACCTGGTAGACATCGACAAAGAACTTTCTGTAATTGTTGCCAGAAATGAAAGCGGAGAAACCAATATTTTCCCCGTAACGGAAATGGTGGCTGATCCTAAACTGAACCTGCTGGATTTTAACGTCTGCCCGGTTCTTCTGACTGAGGATGTTCAAAATCAGATTGATGTAATTACAGAAAAATTTCTGAATGCTGTCAACTCACCAGGGCTTTTCGCCATTGAATTATTTCTGGATAAGGAAGGAAAAGTATGGGTGAATGAAACGGCTCCAAGATTACATAATTCCGGCCACCAGAGCCAGGAAGGAAATACCAATTCCCAGTTTGAGCAGATGTACAGAGTAGTGAAAAACCTGCCTTTAGCAGATACCGATGCCATTACGTACAGCGGAATGCTGAATCTTGTAGGAGCAGACGGACACGCCGGAAAAGTGGTATATCAGGGAATGGAGGAGGTTCTTAGATTACCCGAAACCTACGTCCATTTATATGGGAAAACAGAAACCAAACCGGGCAGAAAAATGGGTCATATCAATGTTCTGGCCGATTCCAGAGAAGAGCTGATGGAAAAACTGGTAAAAGTAAAAGGAATGGTAAAAGTGATTGCTGAATAACAATTCACATCAAAATAAAAGAGCTGTAATGAATCATTGCAGCTCTTTCTATATTTAACGATTTTTCTTTTTAAAAAGTTTAGGAAAATCAATGCTCCATTCTTTTTCATTGGAATTCCAGATTAAGTAGGGGCCATCGAAGCTGTCCAGGTAAGTGATTTCGTAGAAGCTTGTGCCGTCAGAGGAATAATCTGGCTGAGTTCCCAAGTCATTAGGCTTGAATCCCAATTTTTCCAGTGTTTCCCAATCATTGTTTTCCGGTAATTTATGGTGGGATTTCCTATAGTTTTCAACGTTTTGAATGAGGCTGTTGCCGTATTCAATATCGGAATGTCTGGTTATGCTTATCGGCAGGTTCCAGTAAATAGTAAAGGAAATCACAATCAATACAATGATTGAAATGAAAATAAGCAGGATCTTCTTCATTGAGGCTTTTTCTTTGTTAAGAGTTGGTTGGCATTATTGATTTTAATGCTGGTATTCTATACAGCATCCAGATTTAGGGTTTTTTTGTTTTTTCAAGAGAATCCTTTTTATAATTATAAGTCATATACGTACCCAATGCAGGCGAATAGACAGAAAATTCTTCCATTTTTGTCAGTGGTGCATAGAGTTTAAACGTACAGATATCCGTAGCAGAAATAAACGGATTGGTCTTTAAATGACTGTGGGTAGTTTTAACAGAAGTAGTTCCGTTTTCCATTTGGGTAATCGCAGGAATTAATCTTGAATGGAACCTCTGGTTTGAAAGGATATTACCTTCCCCGTCTGTTATGAATAAATAGTCATTTCCAAATGGAATGATCCCATTCTGAGAGGTTCCGGGAATTAAATATACCTTATACTTTTCATTTAGCGGAAGAATAATGATATTCAGATTATAGCCTTCAGGAACACCTACTTCGTATTTGGGATCGGATAGCTGTGGAATGATGGTATTTCGTACTTTATTGATACCTGATTCTGTATTATTAAGCTTTCTCTGCCGGAAATTCTCTTTTACAGGCTTTGTTCCATTATTTTTAAAAGAATATTCCGCAAGAACAAGACTTTGCTCTCTGTTCAGGAAAACCGTTTTTATCGTGTCATGAACTTTATACGTGAGATAAGTTCCCACAGATCCTGCTACTGATTTGTTTTGGCTGATGAGGTCCCCGGAATGCCATGATGCATTTTCATGAGAAAACAAAAGGTTTCCTTCTGCTTTGATAGAGTCCAGTTTCTGTTTCAGTTCCTGATCCGAATATTTTTTTTCCTGTGCAGAAATAAGTACCGACATGATGATCAAAAGAATTCCGGCTATCTGTTTCATAGGTTATTTTTTATGGACTAAAATACAAAAATTGATGATAAAAGATAAAGCTTCTATGCTGGTCTGATTCATATGGTTAATGCATCTCTTCCTACAATCTACAGCATTAATCATCAAACTTTGCGTTTCAAAAAATTAAACACAAAGAATATAAGGTTTTGCGTTTCCAAAAAACAGCAATATTTTAATCCTGGAAACATTCTATTGATGAAATTTGCTTTATTACTCAGCCCGAACCCGGTCTATTTAAAATCTTTTTCATCCACCTTTTCAAAAACTTTCTTCTGTTCATTCCATACAAAAGCGTTGTAATAGACATTTTCGGCCTCATTAGATTCCCGGCAGATACTGGCAATGAAAAGCCTGCTGTCCAGATCAAAAATAGCCCTGTCATCCGCAAACAAACATGAGGTTTCTTCTCCAAGCGGAAGACCATAAATTTTTCCATCCCGAACATCCATCATCATTCCCATAATGCAGCTCGTTCCGCAACCAAAAATAACCGTGATATAGTAGCTTGCGAAATCGGGAGTGCGCGATGCATAGGCCTCCCTTATCCTTGTTCTGAAATCATAAAAGTTTTTATCTCTGGAGAAATCCAGTTTAGCTTTTTTGGTGAACTTATAGCTGGCTGAAGGAAATTTATCGAAATGAAAATCAGCAGTTAACGTATCGGCCTCCATTTTCGATTCCTGAAAAGACTTACTTTCAATTTTCTTTGTATTGGTTGTATCCGGCATTTCTGCGGGCTGCTCTGAAGCTAAAGTATCTGCTACAGAAGATGCGGAAATCTCATTTTTAACAGGTTCTTTTTTCTCTTTACACGAAAATAAAATAAAAGCGAGCAAGGGAATTAATAATGTGTTGATTTTCATGTCTTTTTTATTTTTTAGAACGGCATAATCACCGTTTTTCCTTTATATTTTCCTTTTTCTATTTTGAAAAGGACAGCATATCCTCCGGCTCCATCCGAATTGACCATGCTGATGTAGAGGGTTTCATTTTCAGAATCAAAATAGCATTCAGTGAATTCAGTGTTAACATTGAAGAGGTTTTCTGTTTCTGCAGCGGGGATTTCAACCGTACTATTCCCAATTTTAACCGTAATTGATTTATAATGTGTCCGCGGAATGGTTCCATCAGTACCCCAGACAGGCTTTCCTTTGTATAGGTCTGTGAGTTGCATGTCCCGTCTGCTTGAAGAGAAATATTTTTTATTTTCTTTGTAGCTGAAAGGTTCGGCAATAATTTCCACTTTTATATTCTTTGAGGCCAAAACAGTCTTACTTTCATTAACGGAAACAGAGGGCACACGTGGATAGGATTCAATATACCTGATTCTTGAATTATAAACGTATCCTGAAATCAAATCTCTGTTTTTGACGGGATAGTCCACCATTAGCCAGTTTTTACTGCTTTCGTCGCGATCGTAAACATAAATAATCTCCCCCGAATTGACTTTTCCGGCAATATCACTTTTGGCATCAGCATTTTTTCTGATATTCACATAGCCGTCTTTGTCAACTATTTTGGCGAACTGGGCTAAAGACCATTGGAAGCTTAAAACAGCTGCCAGGAATATTATTTTCTTTGTTTTCAATGACTGAATTTTAAAAATTAAGGATATTATTTAAAGATCTTCTGGATTACATTTCCAATTTCCACAAAATCACCGTGATTGCCAACTGAACGGATTTCCGGACTGTTTTTATCAAATTCTGAGAACGGGAAGATAAGAAGATAATTGTTATCATTTAAATATCGGTTCAGTAATTCCGGAATAAGTCTCATTTGAGGAATATACGACTGCATGCCCCGCTTCGCCATAAACAGGATCAGAGCTTCATCATCTTTAAGCTGTGCGGCTGTTCTTTCACCGTCCTGCCATGTATTCATGATGATAAATTCGGCTTCTATATTGGCTTTTTTAATGATCTTCTGAAGAATATCCAGAATATTTTCAGGAGCATAGAAAATAATGGTGGCTCCGGAGTTTCTGGCAATATTCCATACCCTTAAAAGTGAATGGAAGAATCCGGCTTCTTTGTGGGCGTTTTCAGGGATCATTACGGCATACTTCTTAATGGTAGAAAGAGGCTGGGCCGCATGATAAACCAGAACATTCACATCATCATTCTGAAGATAACCGTTATAGAGATTATAAACGAACGAAGGAGAAAAGCCTTTCTCATCTTCCAGGCCAATAATTAAGTCGGTAATATTCTGTTCTTTGATTACGTTGCTAACTCCATTGATGACATCATTGTCGTAACGCTTTAAAGTCTGCATTTTGACGTCAGCCGCTGCCGCAGCATCGGCCGCCTGATGGAGTAGTTTTTCAGCATTTTTCACCGAAGATTCATTTTTATCTTCATTGATAACGTTCAGGGCAAAAAGGTCTTCTGTATTAGAATGGGCTTTGATCAGGATTCCCAGATTAACCATTCTTTCTACGGTTTTTTCGTGATTAACGGCCAGAAGGATGTTTTCTTCTTCATGGGTATTTCCGGAAACGGTATCTTCATTATCGCTTTCTGCAATTTTCTGGGCACTAGCCAATGAGATAAAAGATGAAATGGTACAGGAAATGAGAATCAGAAGAATACTCCCGTTTAATACGTGCTCATTCAGCAATCTTACGGGTTCTCCGGTTTCAGTTTCGGAAAGGATAATATTATACCCTACCATAACGGATGCCAGCGTTGCCGCAGCAGAAGCAGAACTTAATCCGAAAATAAGTTTCCCCTCTTCTTTGGAAAGTCTGAACGTTTTCTGAGTAGCCACTGCCGAAAGGTATTTCCCTCCGATGGAAGCTGCAAGCATGATTCCTGCGACTTCAAGGGTTTCCCAGCTTTTAAAGAAGACTTTAAAATCAATCAGCATTCCCACGCTGATCAGGAAGAACGGGATAAAGATTGCATTTCCTACAAATTCCACCCGGTTCATCAGGGATGAGGTGTGAGGAATCAGTCTGTTTAAGGCCAGTCCCGCGAAGAATGCCCCGATAATAGCTTCAACCCCTGCCAGTTCCGCAAGCATGGCGGCCAGATAAATCATGACAAGGACAAAAATATATTGTGAGATCTTATCATCTACTTTTTTGAAGAACCACCGTCCGATAATAGGAAATACAATCAGGACAATCAATGCAAAGACGATAAAGGAAACGGACAGTTTAACCCAGAACTCGGTTCCTACATCTCCCTGAGACATTCCTACAATTACGGCAAGAACCAAAAGGGCAAGAATATCCGTGATCATCGTTCCTCCAACAGTAATATTAACGGCTTTATTCTTTGCAATTCCCAGTTTACTCACCAACGGATAGGCAATCAACGTATGGGAAGAGAAAAGGCTGGCAAACAGGATAGAGGTAAGCATGGAAAAATGAAGAATGTAATATCCACCCAGATATCCGAGGACAAAGGGGACGATAAAGGTGTAAAGCCCGAAAGTGAGGCTTTTCCATTTATTCTTTTTGAAATCACCCATATCAATTTCCAGTCCGGCCAGAAACATAATGTAAAGGAGGCCTGTGGTTCCGGTAACAACAATACTGCTGTCTCTGGCAAGCACGTTGAAACCATTTGGTCCGATAACGGCTCCGGCAATGATAAGCCCTAAAAGATGCGGAACCTTAATTTTATTCAGCAGCAGAGGTGCTGCAAGGATGATGATCAGTACCAACAGGAATTTTAATACCGGATCTTCTATAGGAAAACTCAGATTATGTATACTCAGTAAAATCATAGGTGCTTTTATTTGGTGGAACGTACTAATTCGACGGAAAATTTAGCCGTACAGCCGTTGTCAGAAGTAACGGTTCTTGTTCCTTTGATCTTGTTATCGGAAATATCATTAAGAATAACGTTCATTTCCACATATTTTTTGGCCGTAGAATCAGTTTTGAAGGAAAGCCTGATCTCATTGTTTTCAAATTTCCCTGAATATAGTCTGACGAGATTGTTATTGTTGATGATCTTGGTAACAGGCTGGGTAGGATCATTATCAAATTCCCAGATGTCTGTACGCAGATCACCTACCACATAATCACTGCAGTTGGATTCGGTACAAATTACCTTTCCGTTCCATGGTCCTGATATTTCTGCCGGCCATACCGCTGCTTTTATTTCTACAGAATCTTTTTTAGAGAAAATACTGTCCTTCATTTTCAGGAGCGCCTGATATTCAGATTCTTTTTTAGCAAATAGTTGTTCTTTTTCAAGGAGTTGTTTTTCTCTTTCTGTAAGATTCTTTTCCTTTTCCTTGTAATCGCAGCTTATCAGAAGAAAAGAAACCATTGCAAGTAAAAAAAATGTGTTTTTAAGCATATTGTGTAGGTTGGAGTCTACAAGATAAGAAAAAAATATAAAAATGAGAAAAATATCACTTTGTTGAAGAGATAAAGCAATTCTGTCAGATTTTTATACTATCGTTACTTAGTTGGTGAATAATGAAAGAGATCGTATTTATGATTGTCATATCAATAGGAATTGCAGATAAGTATTGATGGTTTTTTTTCGTATTTTTTTGTTGGAATGCGCAAAGAGGCAAAATTATTTTTGAGGCTGCATAAATAAGGCGCAACGATTTTATCAGCGATAAAATTTTAAACTGCATAATTATAAAACTTGCTGAAAATCTTAGATTTTCTAGCGCGTTAAAAGCAGCATAACAGTTGCTTCCCTTAGCGTTTTCTAACCAAAAAAAATGCAGTTTGGAGACTTTGCCCATAAAATAATTGAATTATAAATGATGTAAGAATTTTTATTTTTAAATCGCTCGCTGATCATGCAGATGACGCAGATTTCTTTATTCGTGATCAATAGAAATCGTAGATTTCTAAAACTAATGTGCACTTTTATACATTAAGCTTTTAAACTTATTTATACTAAAGTGTAAAACCTTTTGTGGTTAAAAAATTTCATTGCCACGGATACACGAATGAATTTTTGTATCTTTTTATTCGCTCGTAGATTTTGAAGAAGGCGCAGATTTTTACTGGGTGTAATAATAAAAATCGTAGATTTTTAGAAGCTTATATGAACTTCTATACGTGAGGTTTTAAACTTAAAATATTAAAGTGTTAAAAGTTTTTGCGTCTGTTGTGGTTAGAAAATTATTGCCGCGAGTACGCTAATTTTTCAGTAGGTCTCCTAATACTTAGGTGCCGGTTTTCAAGGTTTCTGTTTTTCCGTTTTTGAACATTCCGGGTTTGTAATTGATGATGAAAACTCCACAGATGATTAATGCAGCAGCAAGAATGAATTTAGCAGAGATAGGCTCATCCATGATTAGCCAGCCGAGGAATATGGCAATGATGGTGTTGATGTAGGCCAATATGGAAACCTGTACCGGAGAAATTTTGGTTAAGGCATAATGGAATGCGAAGAAAGCTGCTACAGAACCGAAAACAGCAAGGTAAAGCATGGCTGAAATACTTTTTAAAGTCCAGCTTCCGAAATTATAATGTTCTGAAAAAAGGAAGGCGAATCCAATCTGAACTATTCCGGCAAACAGAAACTGATAGAATAAGTTTAGGGTAATATTTCCGCTCTGAATATTTAATTTTTTGGTGAAAATAGTTCCTGATGCCCATCCTGAAATAGCACAGAAAAGGAAGATCATTCCCATTCTGTAATCAGGATTGGCGAGATCCTGTATACCATCCCAGAAGATGAAAAGAATTCCGCTGAAGCACATCAGTACACCTGCAAGAGCCCGGAGACTGAATTTTTGTAATCCTACAGCCACACTTCCCAGAAAGACAAGAATAGGAGAGCAGGCACTGATGAGAGAAGCCAGACTGCTGGATACAGTTTCTTCCGCCACGGTGGTCATTCCATTCGCCACAACCAGCATTAATGATGAAAAGATAACCTGATAGCCCAGACTTTTCCAGCCGATCCATTTGAATTCCTTTTTTGAAAGAAGGATAAAAAGCATAATAACCGCTGCAAGAAATTGTCGGATCCCGGCTACAAACCATGCTGGAATGGTTTCTACAGCCACACGGATCGCTAAAAATGTAGTTCCCCATACAAGAGCAACGGTAAGAACAGCAAAAATGAGTTTGTAATCTTTCAAGGTAAAGCAGGATATAACACGCAAATTTATTGGTTTTGAAATACATCAGATGGATACAGTTGAGGAAATTTTTAGCGGTACAGATAGGTAATACAGGCTGGAAGTCGGAAGACCATGAAGTCTGAAGGTAAAATAGCTTGTTTTTAATCTATAATATTTATATAAGGGCAGTAAAATGATATTTTCAGAGCAATAGAACTTCCATCTTCACAACTTCGGCTTGCTTTCTAAAATTTTAATAGCAGGTTAAAATTCTTTATCTTTGAGCATCTAATAAAAATTGAAGATGGTAGGAATTATTATGGGCAGCCAGAGCGATCTGCCAATTATGGAACAGGCTGCAAATTTTTTAAAAAGTCTGGATATTCCCTATGAATTAACGGTAGTTTCTGCCCACAGAACACCGGAAAGAATGTTCGACTATGCCAAGAAAGCAAAGGAAAGAGGGTTGAAAGTAATTATTGCAGGAGCTGGAGGGGCTGCTCATCTTCCCGGGATGGTAGCGAGCTGCACGACGCTTCCTGTGATCGGAGTTCCTATTTTATCCAGTAATTCTATTGACGGTTGGGATTCTGTATTATCTATTCTTCAGATGCCGGGTGGAATTCCTGTGGCAACAGTAGCTTTAAATGGAGCTTTAAATGCCGGAATTTTAGCGGCTAAAATTGTAGGAGTCGCAGATGCAGGAGTCGCAGAAAATCTTCAGAAATACCAGGATTCCCTGAAAGATAAAGTATTGGGAACCGTAGATGATATTAAGGCAAAGCATCCCAATCATTACGATTTGTAAAACAGTATAGCTTAGTTTACATAACAGTTTGAAAACACTGATAAACAATAAAACGGATGAATAGTCATCCGTTTCTTTTTTATTTATGAGGTGATATATGATATCGCTCCAATACGTTCGGATCTATTTTTAAATCCGGGCGAAAATACATGATTCCTTTTACAAAATGAGCAAAAAGGGCATTGGGGTTACGCACCAGAACGGTTGTTTTAAATTTTACAGGCTGGGCTTTTATGACGTCCAGTTCATTTTTTGTAAAGATATAAAGGTCAAACTCACTTTCTGAATATCCTCTGTCCGTCCATAGCACGTCATAGGCTCCGCCTTCACTATTGGCGAAAAGTGATTCATAGAGAAGAGATTGAGGGAGAGTATTTTTACCATAATGATGCAGTCCTTTTTCATCTACCTGTATTTGGGTGTATTTGGGGGGCTTTGCACGGTATTCTGCTATAGCCATCCATGTCAGAAATGATAGAACAGGTACTGAAAATCCTAATATAATCAGCTTGATTTCAAGTTCTTTTACCCAGAAAGAGAAAATAATCATACCTGCTAGTGAGCCCATTATCAATATAAAAAGGCTTAGTAAAAAGACTTTTAGGGCAACTGTAAGTCCTCTGGCAGGTATGGAAGATAATGGCTGGAAATTTTTTTCGAACGGTAACATTATGGTCTGATTATTTAAAGAGAAAACTCTCCAGGCCTGGAGAGTTTTTAGTTTTTGTATTATTCCTGAAGCATATTGTCTCTTGTGTTCTTTTGCACAGCAATTGCGCCAAAAAGAGCGAGAAGAAAGGCAAATGCATAAAAACCTTTTTCGCTTGGAAGGATGGTGGCGTTCCAAAGGCCAATGGCCAGTAATACGATAGAAGATAATGTAGCGAACCAGCAGATTCCGTAATAAATATCTGTTACCTGGATGTTTTCTAATCGGTCCCGGACTGCTTTCTGAAGAGAAACAACGGCAAACAGACCGTATAGCAGAATGGTAAAATAATATCCCTTTTCATTCAGCTGCATTTCAGTTCTTGCAAGACCAACGATAAAGCCGATCATTCCTGCTCCCAATGCCACCCATGATGCTGCGACAAATGCATTCGATACTCTTTGTTTTTTCATAGTAATATGTTTTTGATGGGCTAAATATATTCATTTTTTTGTGAACCTTGCAATAAGGGAGATAAATATAGGTAAAATACGGACAAAGGACTTGTATTAACTTCCAATCGGATTATTAAAAACGGCAGATTCTGGCTGAATGGGATTTTCTATGATGTGAATGGGCTATTGAATAGAATAAGTGAATATTTATATCCGGGCTTTCTTCCTAGCCCCGATAGCAGCGGTTACCCCACAGCATGCCCTGGATTCAGCAATGGAGCGAGGAGTATGAGCGGATAGCGGGAAACAGCTTCCGGAAATAAAAAAGATGGGTAGAAAAATAAAAGACTTTCCAGAAATCTGAAAAGTCTTCTACTATAATAAGATTAAAAAATATTAGTATCTGTAGTATTCAGGCTTGAATGGCCCTTTTACGTCTACTCCGATATATTCTGCCTGTTCAGGAGAAAGGGTTTCAAGTTCTACGCTTAATTTCTTAAGGTGTAAAGCGGCTACTTTCTCATCTAAGTGCTTAGGAAGCATGTATACTTCGTTTCCGTAAGCTGCAGAGTTGTTCCATAACTCGATCTGAGCTAAAGTCTGGTTAGAGAAAGAGTTTGACATTACGAAACTAGGGTGTCCTGTAGCACATCCTAAGTTTACCAGTCTTCCTTCTGCAAGGATGATTACTTCTTTACCTTCAATGGTATAGATATCTACCTGAGGCTTCACTTCTGATTTTGTCTGACCGTAGTTTTTGTTCAACCAAGCCATATCGATTTCGTTATCGAAGTGACCGATGTTACAAACAATCGCTTTATCTTTCATTTTAAGGAAGTGTTCTCCTCTTACGATGTTGAAGTTACCGGTTGTTGTGATGATGATATCTGCATTGTCTACTACAGTATCTAATCTTTTCACTTCATAACCGTCCATAGCTGCCTGAAGCGCACAGATTGGGTCAATTTCAGTAACCGTAACGATAGAACCAGCTCCTCTGAAAGATGCAGCAGTACCTTTACCTACGTCTCCGTATCCGCAAACTACCACTCTTTTTCCGGCAAGCATTACGTCTGTAGCTCTTCTTACCGCATCTACGGCAGATTCTTTACATCCGTATTTGTTGTCGAATTTGGACTTGGTTACTGAATCATTTACGTTGATTGCAGGCATTACCAAAGTACCGTTTTTCATTCTTTCGTACAGTCTGTGTACTCCGGTAGTGGTTTCTTCAGAAAGTCCTTTGATATCTTTTGTAAATTCTGGGTATTTATCAAAAACCATGTTGGTTAAGTCACCACCATCATCAAGGATCATGTTCAGTGGTTTTCTGTCTTCACCGAAGAATAAAGTCTGCTCAATACACCAGTCAAATTCCTCTTCATTCAGACCTTTCCATGCATAAACCGGAATTCCGGCAGCAGCAATAGCCGCAGCAGCGTGATCCTGTGTAGAGAAAATATTACAAGATGACCAGGTAACTTCAGCTCCTAAAGCCACCAATGTCTCGATAAGTACAGCAGTCTGGATAGTCATGTGAAGACATCCTGCGATTCTTGCTCCTTTTAGCGGCTGAGAAGGTCCGTATTCTTCACGGATAGCCATTAAACCTGGCATTTCTGCTTCTGCAAGAGTAATTTCTTTTCTTCCCCATTCTGCAAGGGAGATATCCTTAACTTTATAAGGAATGTATTGTGTTGTAGTACTCATATGTAATGAATAGTTTTAAAATTCAATTGATAACGAAGTGCAAAATTACAATTAATAATTAAGATATAAAAACACAGATCTATTTCACATATGATGAGATTATACAGGGCTTAAAATTATTTAGTCTTAATATAAATAACTATTTTTACCTGATAAATCAATATATTATGGATCATACCAATACACAGAACGACGAACAGAGAAAGGCAAGGCCAGTTGCACCAAAAGTAAAAGAGCTGATCGACAGATCTAAGAGTGTTATTTTAGCTACAGTTGGCGCGGAAGGAAATCCTAATGCCAGCTATGCCCCTTTTGTACAGGTGGGCAATACCTTTTATATTCTGGTGTCTTTTATGGCAAAACATACTAAAAATCTGGCAGACGGAAGAAAAACTTCAATGATGTTTATTGAAGATGAGTTGGCTACAAAACAGATCTATGCCCGTGAACGCTTAACGATTGAAGCAGCCGTTTCCCAAACAGAAAGAGATTCTGAAACATGGAATGAAGTGGTTGCTAAACTTAAGGAAACTCATGGTAAAGTTGTGGATGTTATTTCAGAAATGGGAGATTTTATTCTTATTGCATTACAGCCTGTAAAAGGTTCTTATGTAAATGGATTTGGGAGTGCCTATTTTGTAGATGAAAATCTGGAAATCCTTGAGCACAGAAATGATGTGAATCATCAGTCTAAATAAATTAAGAAGGGGAGCTGGAAGAGGGAAGCGGGGAAGTTTATACCAGTTAAGGTAGGACGGGAAGTTCTTTTGGATTTGATGTATTAACGTGAGTTCTAAATATAAAAGGCTGGAAGATGGAAGATGGAAGAAGGAGGCTGGAAGTTAATTTTAGTTATACGTATTGAAAGCCTCAAGAAAATCAAATTAAATAAAAGCAATCAATTTTGCTCTTAATGACCTTCATAACTTCCCTCTTCCATCATCTAGCTTCAAACCTTCATTTATCAGATATTCTTATCCCGAACTGAGGGTTGTATTATTAGATTTTTTGAATCATAAGTTTACAAGAGGTTTTTAAAGACCGCTATAACTTCCATCCTCCCGTTTCCATCTCCCATCCTTTTTTTGTATTTTTGCAGATATAAAAAAGCGATGCCCCTTTACCGAGATTTTTCAGATGATAATGCCACGATTCTTGTGTGGAAATATGATGAGAGTGAAGAACTCAATATCCATGAACTTCTGGAACCCGAAAACGCTGAAAAAGTAAAGGACTACCACCCCAAAAAACTTCAGGAAGTTCTGATGGTACGAATGCTTCTGAAAGGTTTAAAACCCCATTCCAAAATCCTGTACAAAGAGAGGGAACCCTTTTTGTCTCCTAAAGATGCCGAAATTTCCATTACCCACTCTTTTCCTTTTGCTGCCATTGCAATTTCCAAAAATAAAATAGGAATCGACATTGAGAAATTCAATCCGAAGATCTTAAGGGTGATTGATAAGTTTACTTATGAAAATGAAAGGGGATTTATTCCTGAAGATAAAGCCGATACATTTTATACCATTATCTGGAGTGTAAAGGAAAGCATGTACAAAATCCACCATTCCAAATACTGGTCTCTGAAGAAAAACTACGAAGTGAAGCCTTTTGAGCTGAAGCATCTTCATAAAATAAGCTGCCGGGTATACGATGAGCAGTTTTCAGATGAATTCAAAGCAAGAGTGGAATTTTTTGATGATTACTGCTTTACTATTGTAGAGGAATAATGAAAAGTTAAAAGGAACTACTAAGCTTCATCTACCTTCTCCGCTTTATATTTTTCTATCACCTTGCGTTGTTCTTTGGCAACATCATAAATCAACTCTAAAATATCGTGGATATTTTTAAGTTCCGTTAAATGGGAGATTTTATCTGGATCTCTCCGGTCAATAATCTCGTTTTCTTCAATCTCTGTTTTTCTTTTCATCAGCATATCTTCAATAGAAGAATCTTCCGGTTCAAGGCGGCTTTCCATTTTGAGGGTTTCGTTGATGTCATTTCCATTGAGCAGGGTAGAGGTCTGCTGCATTTCGGCTTCAATCTTCCGGCTCCAGCTTTCAGAATCTATTTCCGGATATTGCTCATTACTTTTGGAATATTGGGAAAGAGAAGCGGTATAGGCTGTAATAAGATGAGAGGTCGCTACAAACTGATGCACCACTTCCAGCTTTTTCTGCTGATTTTTAGGATCAGAAATCATTCGCTGAAAATTGTCGGAAAGATTGGCCAGAGAAATGATGGCATTTTTTCGTTTTATTTTATAATCTTCAATGTCGAAATCTCCCTGCAGGAATTTGGATATTACACTCTGAAAATAGATGAGGTTATCTGCCGCGGACTTCTTCATCAGATCAAGATTCTGCGTATGTTCCCAAACCGGTAAAACAATATAAGACACGGCAAAAGCAATGATTCCGGCAATGGCTGTATCCAGTACTCTGTCTTTGAAGATAATATTTACTTTCCCCGGATTTAAAAAATTGAAACTCAGGAAAACATAAATAGTCATAAACAGGACAGCCCAGAAGTAACGGCCTTTTAAAAAGCTGAAGCACATAATCATACTGATCAGCAGGATAGCAAATAAAATACTGTTGATATGAATAAAATGCAGAATGATATACGCAATGGTAGCCCCCACAACCGTTCCATACAGACGAAGAAGATTTCGCTGTTTGGTAATGGAGTAGGCCGGTTTTAAAATAGCGGTAATGGTAATTAATATCCAGTAGGTATGGCCCAATCCCAGAAAATCAAACATGGAGAAAAGGTATCCAAGCAGTAAAGCTGTCGTAATTCTTATCGCATGACGGAAATGAGAGGACGATAACGAAATATTGTTCCTTAAAACCTTAGAATTAAGTTTCGGCTCATTAGGCATGAATTTTTTCAAATCTAATCCGGTAGATAAACTCTTGGCCAATTTTACGTTTTGGGAAAATACTTTGTAGATCTCATTGATTTCCTTCGTGATTTCATTGATGCGCATCAGAATCTGGCGCAGGATCATGAAGTTTTCAAGGCTGTCGGGAGATAATTGTTTGTTTCTTAGTTCAAAATAATTAAAATTAAGATTTTTCAATTCAAGCTCCAGATTAAACATGGGTTTCGCTCTCGTTCCACTCTGAAGGGCAATCCCGATATTGGTAATTTCCTCGGCCAGAAGGTTGAGGTAATCGTGAATGTTAACCAGGATCATACTGTCTTCAAAACTCTGCTGCAGCTTCTGGTAATCACTTTCAGAAGTCATCAGCTTTTCATGAAGGTCCATTGAATTCAGGAACATCAGCATCAGCAGTCGGCTCGTTGTTGTAGATTCGTTAACGATGGTTCTGGTCTTAAAAACAGTCTCTCGTGTCTCTTCCTGAAGGTTTTTGATCTCAATCTGTTTCGCAATAACCTGAGTAGTCAGTTTGTCGAAATCAGGATTTTTCTGATAATAATTGGCCTTGATCTTTAAAAATTCAGCAAGCTGAAGGTAATTTTCACCAATCATCTGGCCTGCCAGTTTATACGGACGGATAGTTGTTACAACAAGGAATATAAGCAGAAACCATATACAGCCGCTGGCAAAGATCAGTAAGCTTTTAAAGATGTCGCTTCCTGTAAGGTGTCCGTCAATAAAGATGGCAAGTACAACAAGTGATAATGAACCTACTGCGGCCAGTCTTTGTCCGTAAACCCCAATCAGGGAAAAAAACATCCCGAATACAATGATTTCAAGAAGAACCAGGACCTTAAAATTCATCACCAGGCTTGCAATCATTGCTACCAATACAAAACAGCAGATGGCGAAAGCCAGTGCATTTCTTCTTCGGATAAAAGGACCGGGCTGGTCGGTAAGCGCTACAAAGCTGGTCCCCAAAGGAAAAAGAAAGTATTCTTTCAAAATTCCGAAATGGGCGAGAACCAAACAGGGCAGAACGGTGGCCAGCGTAATTCTGATCGCAGAATATAGATATTGGCTGGTAACGAATTTTTTGAGTTCTGCTGAATAGTTCATACTACAAAAATAATTATTGGAAAGATAAAAAGCTTTATAAAAATAAGACTTTTATGAACTTATTTCAGACCGTCTGCTATTATATTTTTATCAATTGTAAATTTTGTTTCACCTTGAGATGTGAATGAGACTGATTTACAGATGAGCAGCTCAGCGAATTGACTGTTCACTATTAACTTTTCTGCATAAAAAAAGCTGTTTCAAAAATGAGACAGCTTTTTTTATCTGGAAAAAATATCTTAATAATCTACATTAGATGTTTCTTCTCCAATGTTCCAGGTAAGACCGAAACGAAGGGTATTATCTAAAGCAGTATTGATTTTTGACATATTGATCAGGTAAGAGATATCCAATCCGAAAGAACGGTACTTTAATCCGATACCGGCTGTAGCGAACTGTCTTGCTCCCTGCTCTTCACTTTCGTGGAAATAACCTGTTCTTACAGCAAAAGCATTGTCATATGAATATTCCAAAGCCCCACTGTACATGATGCTATTCTTATTTTTGAATGATTTTGTGATTCCTGCAATAGGACCTACGTTAGGAATCTCATATCTTGGCTGTCTTGTATTAGGATCTATACCTACATATTCTGATCCCGGAACTAGAATTTTTGAACCTTCTACGCTTAAACCAATTTTATTCATATCATCCAGGTACATATCATATCCAACCCCTAATCTTGCCATAGTAGGAAGATAAGATCTGGACTCTTCATTTCCTGTATAATCCAGCTTCGGACCAACATTCTGAATAGCGAAACCAGCATTCACTTTACCTTCATAGCCTCCAAAACTTGAGAACTTCGGAGAGGTATAATATCCGGAAACATCCACAGCAAAAGAGTTAGCTGGTTTAAGAGTAGTATCGGTGTTGAAACCTCCGGCTAAGTCTGAACGGATAAATCTACCAGTAACAGCTCCTGAGAAGGAATCAGAAAGTTTCATGGCATAAGCTATGTCAATAGAGAATTCGTTGGGTTTTGAAGTACCCATTGATGCTACTTCTGTACCTACTAATTGAGTAAGGTCCACTTCTCCCATATTAAAGTAATAAATACTGGCAGAGATGGTAGCTCTTTCTTCCTGTCCTAAGAATTTATGGAATGCACCATACAGTAAAAATACATCATTAGTAAGCTTCCCCATATAAGGTGTATAGTTAAGACCTACGGAAGAACTTGTTCTGCTAAAAGGATATTTTGCTGCATTCCAGAATTGTGAGAAAGCATCAGGTGAGGTAGCAACCCCCTGATCCCCCATACCACCGGCTCTCGCATCCGGTGAAATCCTTAGAAATGGAGCTCCGGTTAACACTGGGTTTATCTTGCTTAAATCCTGTGAATAGCCTAGAAAACCAGCACTCAAACCAAATCCCAAAAGCAGTTTTGTAGTTAAATTCATATGTTGTCTTTTATATATTATCAGTTTTTTATAAATATTGTTATCTATGTATTATCTAAATTATTTCAAAAGTACCATTTTTTCTACAGCTGTGGCACTTCCTTTGCATTTTTCTTGATTTTGACTTTTTGCAAATATCTTAAAAATATACGTACCTTTTGCAACAGTTGCCCCAAAATCGTCTCTTCCGTCCCATTCTATTGCCTGACGAGGCGTTCTAAAGCCCTGTAGGAAAGGTTCTGCGACTACCGGCTGAGATAATGTTCTTACTAATTTTCCGGTAATGGTATAGATTTGAACATTAACATCCAGAATATCGTCACAATTGTGTTCAAACTGAATATACGTTTTATTGGTGAAAGGATTCGGCCAGTTCAGCGGTCGGTTAATGATCAGGTGCTGATCGGATTCATCCTTAACCTCAAAGTTTAACGTAGCAGTTGTCGAATTATTGTTTATGTCCCAAACTTTAAATGTTAATTGGTGTTGCCCGATAGCAAGATTTCTGAAAGGATAGGTTACATTTCCTTTCTGATAATCGGCCAGGCTTGGATTTACGCATCCGTTGCCTTCTCCCGGAGCGAAGAAATCATTCAGAACAACCGTATTGATGATCTGGCCATCTAGGTATACGGTAATGTCATGACCAATCCCTGATCCTGTGGAATTAATTCCTGTATCATCGGTAACACATGCCAGCAGCATTGGATTCTGATTGGTGATTCCTCCGTCTGCAAAGTTGGTGTTATTCATATATAATCTTACTTTTGGAGGTTCATTATCATTAATCCCGTTCGGGTTGATGTCTCCTACCTGTACAGCCTGGTTATTGAATACATCGGATACTTTATTATCTGCATATCCTAGAATTCTTCCCTGTCCAACAGCATAATTAATGTCTTTTGGAACATAGAATTCTACGGTAAATACTCCGTTTACAGCCGTTCCTGAAGCTTTAACGATAGCACTTCCTTCTTCCGTGTAATCCAATATAGGAGTAAGTCCTCCGTCATTGTTCAGGGTCTTTTTATTGAGTCTTTTATCAAAAATATTAATAGAAACCCTTCCGTTGAAAGTACTGTTTAAAGTTCCGTTAGGATTATTAATGTGGCCTTTTACTTTCACAAAGTCCAGACCTCTGATCAGTCCCGGAACCGGAGTTTCAATATTGTCAATTACAAGCAGTCTTTGTGGTCTGCTTAACTTCATTGCCGGGTCTCCAAGGAAGTTAACTTTCAGGTGGTCAATACCTGCTGTTTTTTGTTTTTTTGCCGTTAAATGAGCATATCCTAACGTTTCAAAATCATCATTGGTAAGTTTAAAGATGTTTTTAGTATAAAAATCGGTAAAGCTGCGTCCGTAATCTACTCCAATGGCTCGGCTGGAAGTAATCATGGCAGCCGGACCTCCTTGTTTCAGCTTGATAAACTGTTCTCCTGCTGAAGATGTTCCGGGCTCATCCCATAAGGTAAATTCGCAGGTAATGGTAGATACAAACGGGAATCTGCTGTAAACAGTAGAGAAATTGTTGGAATTCTGAATCTCTGTAGAGGTAAGAACTCTTTCCTGTGCCCATCCGTTAATCCCTCCATGTCCAAAATAGAAGATATACATACTGTTTCCTATATCATTGGAGATCGCTTGAGTTACCTGTGGATATCTTTGTCCGCCTGCTGTACTTTGAGCAGGGAAGGCGTCCATATACAATTTTCTTACGTTATATTCTTTAAGATCCACTTGCCCCGGCTGTTCAAAGATATCAACCAATGAGGAGTTCATTACGTTATGGAACGGACTTCCGTTATCTTTATCATCATCCACAACAAAGTCAAGCTTCATACGCCATTCTCCAAATGGGCTGGATTGCCCCGGAAGTGAATTATAATAAGCAAGCGTTTTATTCATCATATCTCCGGCTTCGCTGGCATTAGCTGCAGGAATTCTTCCAATAGGGAGATCAGGTAAGTTGCCATCAATACTTGATGAGGTTTGCGGCTGGGTCATTACAATATAATCATCCGTTACGAAAGATCCTACAAAATCAGAAGAATGTTCACTCTGGTAGCTGGAAACAACATTGGAATTGTTGGAGATTCTGTTTTTATAATCAAATGAAGCATCACCTAATATAAATGCATATTTAAGGCTTCCTGCCGGAGTATTTAATTTTGTTACAAAATCTCTTACCGCCGTAAGGTCCCTGCTTCCGCTTCCGAACTCATTATATATTTTATTAACGTCTACAATTTCTACTTTGTAATTGTTTTTGGTCTGGTGATAGTTGGCCAATCTCTGTGCCTGTCCCATCATTTCAGGAACAGTAAGGATCAGATAGTCCACATTTTGTAGAGCAGAAAGATTTTGGTTGGCAATTCTTTCTACAAACTGAGGTGAAAAAGCGGCATCTGCACGGAAGGCCACAAACTCATTGTTGAAATTAGGATCTGAAGCCAGATAGCCAAAATTAAAACTTCCTGCGCCTGCTTTGTTTACTCTCCTGTTGGCATTGGTAATATCAGTAACATCCCATACCTGCTCTAAAGCAGCTGCATTATTGATTCCGAATCCATAACTGGTGTTAGATCCGCTTACAATAGAAAAGTCTCTGAAATTCATCTGGGTACCATTGAAGGAAAGATTTTCTTTATACTGTACTTCCACATAATCAAAATAGAATGCTCCGTTTGGGTTTATTGTGATATTGGGGTTGTAGCTGAATGTAATCTGATTTCCGCTCAGGTTGGTTAATACATCCTGGTATTGCAGCGGATAATAATCATAGTTAAAATTGGGGGTATTACTTGGAACCGCCTGAAGAGAAGGATTGGTGTTGTTGATCTTAAACTCAACACTGTTTTTCTGTGCCCTGTGCCCAATCACCTGTGTTTTGAATCTGATGGCGTCAGAAGCCTGAATAGGGGAATTGATAGGAAAAGTGATCACCTTCTCAGTAATGAACGGTGTATCTTCTGTCCAGATTCTTCCTACCTTCAAAAGATTTTTTTGATCATTATTAACTACCTGGTAATTATCATATCTCGTAATTAATGGTGTGGCAGGTAAATTGGCATCAATGGTCTGCACCCTTTTTCCTGGCCCTTTGTCGAAGTTAATATAATAATAAGAGAAGTCCTCGTATATATTTTTTAGGTTATTGCTTCTGTCCGTACGGGTTTCTGTTCTTTTAAAACCATTTCCGTTGGACGTATCGTAAAGGTTATATCCATTAGGGCCTTGTGCATAGAAAAGAGCATAATCGCCCTCATTCCATACATTATCTTCTTCCCCTACAACCTGGATGGCGTTTTCCTGAAGAGCACTGTATTTTGTATCTCTGTTAAACTCAGGAAGCATAATACCTCCGTTTCCATAGATTCTGAAATTTTTCGGATTAACTGAAGACGGGCTGATTCCGTTGTCTCTTAAAAACTGTGCCGTGATTTTGAATACTCCGGAACGGTCTACTTTAATTTTATAAAATCCTCCGTTGGCAAGAGGGTTATCACTTGTTCCTACTTTATTGGCCATTCCGGATCTCATATCATTGGAAACCGATGTCTCTGTAATGTTGAAGGAAGAAAGTCTTTGAACACGCCCTTTTATATTTTTAAATAAAGCAACGCTGATGTTGGCATATCTTTCTCCTTCCAGATTATAATAGGTTACATTAGCGATGTCATAATTGGGAAGGCTGCCTTTATCCAGTTCATATAATTCTCTGTTGGAAACATTTTCCCAGGCGAGATCTGAAACTTTAAGCTGCTTTTCTCCTATCTTTTGTTTAGTTATGATAAAAATGTTATTTTGGCCAAACGAAAAACCTTCATTTTTAAAATTTGGAAGATTTAATTTTGCTTCGCCAAAGTCCTGAATTTTGGAACCATCCCATTCTATGGCTTTCCTTTGGGCCCAAAGTGCTGATGCAAAAGAGAATAGAAATAAAAGCGTGATTTTTTGTTTCATGTTTATTATTGAAATTTCTGAATTACAAAATAAATGAAAATTTTAGAATTAAATTGTGATACAATAAAATTAATTTGTTAACGTTTTTCAAAAAAATCAAATGTTTACTTGATTTATTGAATAATTTATTTTTTCTTTGTACTTTGAAAATATTTATATCGACTATGAAAAAACTAAAGTTGTTTTCATTAATAGCATTAAGTTCTACACTTGCATTAACCAGCTGTGGCGGGTCAGGAACCAGCAAAGGAGGCGGCACCAAAAAATTTGTCAGCAAGACAGGTTGGAAACCAAACGAAAAACAGGGTTGGTTTTTTGCAGGAAAGCAACAAAAGCAGAAAGGTTGGCCGGGAATGGTATATGTAGAAGGTGGAACTTTTACAATGGGATTAGTGAAAGATGATGTTATGCACGATTGGAACAATACACCGCGCAGAATGCAGGTAAGTTCGTTCTTTATCGGAGAAACTGAGATTACTAACTACGAATACCGCGAATACCTTACATGGTTGAAGTATGTATTCCCACCGAGCGATCCTAGCTTTAAGGAAATCTATAACGGTGCTTTGCCGGATACCTTATTATGGGACAACAAACTAGCTAGAAACGATTATAATGAAACTTATCTGCGTTCCCCGGAATTCGATTACTACCCTGTAGTAGGAGTTTCCTGGACTCAGGCGAACAGATATTGTGAATGGCTTTCAGACAGAGCAAATGAAAAAGCTTTGATGCAGGCTGGTATTATTGCAAAAGATTTGTATATCAACGAATCTAATAATCAGGGTGGAACTGCTTTCAATATGGATAAATTCAAATCGAATGATCCTGAAATGCAAGGGTACATCAACGAGAAAAGAATGCAGCAGAAAAGCGGTATGAAAACTACCAACCAAAGACTTCTTGCTGCCAACAGAGCTCCAAACGCTTCTATGGTTCAGAAATTCAGACTTCCTACAGAAGTTGAATGGGAATACGCAGCATTGGGAATGGCTAAAAACAGAGAATACAACCAATACGTAGGTAAAAAACCTCAAATTGAAAGATTAAGAGGATCCAAAGGAAGAGACAGAGGAATGTTCCTTGAAAACTTCAAAATGGGTAAAGGTGACTATTCAGGTCTTCCGGGATGGAAAAATGACGGATCTGCACAAACTTCAGACGTTAGACAATATCCTTCCAATGATTTAGGAATCTACGGAATGTACGGTAACGTTTCTGAATGGACTGCCGATGTTTACAGACCTATCATTGATGAAGATTTCAGTGACTTCAACTACTACAGAGGAAATATGCCTCAGGCAATCGTAAGAAACGGTGACGGAACTTACAAAATGATTGATGAAGGAACAATCAAGTATGATACATTAGCTGACGGAAGATTAGTATATAAAGGACTTCCTGGACAGTTTGAAAGAGAAACTATCGCAGACTACAGAAACTTCAGAGATGGAGACAGACAGTCTTCTCTTGAATATTACAGAGCTTCAGACTCCGCTTCTTCATTTGATATGTACAACTCTCCTAAAACAAGATTTGTTGTAGATGCCAGCGGAAAAGTGAAAATGCAGAAAGATGCTAAAGACAGAACTTCTGCAATCTCTAACGAGGTTAGAGTAGTAAAAGGAGGTTCTTGGATGGATACTGCATACTGGTTAGATCCGGGACAGAGAAGATATAAGAATCAAGGGAGAGCTTTTGGATGGGTTGGTTTCCGTGTTGCACAGGATGCCAGAGCTAATGACAAAGGTAGAACTAGAAGATAATATTTATCAAAAAATACTTACAAAAAACCTTCCGGATTTTCGGAAGGTTTTTTATTTTTGAACTATGAATACAGCACAGTTTTATCCTTTACTGTTACAGGCAGATAAAGTGACAATCGACAGCAGAAAAATAGGAAAGAATGATGTTTTCTTTGCCTTCTCCGGTGAAAATTTCAATGCGGCAACATTAGCAGAGAAAGCTATAGATGATGGAGCACTGGCAGTGATTGTTGAACAGGCTGAATTTGAAAATAAAAGTCGGAATATATTCTATGTTCCATCTACTTTGGAATTTTTACAGGAACTGGCTATTCATCACAGAAACCAGCTTCAGATACCTATTATAGGACTTACAGGAAGCAACGGAAAAACAACGACCAAAGAGATTATTCATGCGGTGCTTTCAGAAAAATTCAATGTTCAGTATACTTTTGGAAACCTGAATAACCATATTGGAGTTCCGCTTACCATTCTTTCCATTAAGCCGGAACATGAGATGGCTGTGATTGAAATGGGAGCTAACCATCAAAAAGAAATAGAACTTCTGTGTACCATTTCACAACCTAATTTTGGATATATTACCAACTTCGGGAAAGCTCATTTAGAAGGATTCGGAGGATTTGAAGGCGTAATTAAAGGGAAATCTGAACTCTATGATTATCTGAAAAACAACGATCAGACTATTGTTGTTAATGAAAACGACCCGATTCAGAAAGAGAAAACAGAGAACTATCCGTCTAAAATCACTTTTGGCAGTGAAAATTCAGAGTATAAGTTTGATCTAATCTCAGAAGAACATTTTGTTGGACTAGGCTACCAAGGCATGAAAGCGGTGTCAAAGCTTACCGGGGAATATAATTTTACCAATCTTTGCGCGGCTGCAAGTCTCGGATTGCATTTCGGAATCAGTTTTGAAAATATAAAGCATGCTGTTGAAAGTTATACCCCAACAAATATGCGTTCTCAGGTTGTAAAAAAAGAGGGGAAAACTTTGGTCCTGGATACTTACAATGCCAATCCCAGCTCAATGACCGCTTCCCTGAATAACTTTATCTCTTTTGAAGGCCGTAAAACAATTATTATAGGAGATATGCTTGAACTGGGCGATGAAAGTATAAAAGAACACCAGAATATCCTGGAACTCGCTCATACGTTAGGGTTTGATGAAATTATTACGGTTGGAAAAAACTTTAAGGCCACTAATTTTTCAGGAGTATCTTTCGAAAATACTGCCGAATTAATAGAATACCTTAAAGAGTACAAAATACACTCTGAAAATATCCTGTTAAAAGGATCCAGAGGAATTGCGCTGGAAAAATCTATAGAATTTATTTAATACCAATTCAGGATAAGAATGGTTTGAAGCCGGGAGCTGGAAAAGGGAAGTTTTGAAGGGAATCACTCATAAATGTGGATCTTTCTTGAGAGTAATTTGATTCAATAACGGACTTAAGTAGCTATCACTGAAAGTAGCTTCCAACTTCGTTCTTCCAGCTTCCAGCCTTTTAATTAACTTCCTTTCCAATTCAGGTTATTGATGTTGAGAATCCCAGAATTCTTTAACGATCAGCTTAATATTTTTAAAAGTGCTTGGAAAAACTTCGTTTTCAATTTGTGACGTATTTTTCCAGGCTACTTCTGTAATTCCTTCTTCTATCTGAGGTTTTGATGTATCTTCTCCATTGAAAAACATTTCAAACCAATGGGTACATTTCAGGATTTTTTCACCATTTCTTTCAATATAAATATGATAAGTGGTGTTGAGGAATCTAATCAGTTCCACCTCTCTGAGCCCGGTTTCTTCTTCAATTTCTCTTACAGCAGATTCTTCGCGGGATTCCCCTTTTTCCATTTTACCTTTCGGAAGATCCCATTTCCCTAATCTTTTGATGAAAAGAATATCTCCCTGCGGATTGTTGACAAGGCCGCCGGCTGCTTCTATAATTTTGAAAAGCCCTTGAAACTCTTTCCAGATCTCTTCTATATTCTCACCGAATACATTAAGTTCATGCACTGAAGTGTTCTCCAAAAGATCCAATGCGATCTCTAAAGTTGTGAAACTTTCATACTTGAGCTCTTTTTCAAGATTCTCAGGATGCTTAGACACTAATAATTTTTTTTCGTTCACAAAAACTTTATACATTTGTAAGAATTAAGAATTTAAATACAAAAATAAAAAATGAATTTAGAAGGACGAAAAATTATTGTCAATAAATCATCAAAGGAGTTGTCAGAATTATTAAAAACACCTGAGAACTATAAAGATTTTATGCCGGACGGTCTTCAGAAGTTTGAAACAAGAGACAACGGATTTAAATTCGGTCTTCAGGGAATGCCTGAAATCGCTTTGAAAATAGATGAAGTGACTGACCAGAAAGCAGTTTTGAAGTCGGCAAGTTCAAGCTTAGACTTTTCTTTAACAGCAACTTTGAATCCTATTAGTGAAAACCAGACTGAGGTTCAGATGCTTTTTGAAGGAAAGTTCAATCCTTTTATTAAAATGATGGTGGAAAAACCATTACAGAACTTTATCAATACGCTTACCGATAAGATCGAGGCTTATAAATAAAAACTAAAAACCTTCAATGCTGGAGGTTTTTTTTATGCTGTTATTCCTGAACTGTGATCAGCAGTACTTCCGGTTGCAGAAGATAAAACATTGACTTCGTTATTCATCCTTAAAACACCCATGAAAGCAAAGATAAGAGCCTCTTTATATTCAATGATTTCTTTTTCAGGGATAATAATCTCAGATTTTGTTTTTGCCTTTATTTTTTCAATTAAAAACGTATTGTAGGCACCTCCTCCGGTAACGAGAATATTTTTTATAGTGCTTTCGTTGATGACTGCGGCAATTTGTAAGGCAGCATGCTCGGTAAATGTAGCCAATGCATCTGAAACATCAATGGATTCCAAAGCAGGAAATATATACTCATAACACCATTCTATTCCCAAAGATTTTGGGTGGGGTTGCTGATAGAAATCTAAAGTATTGAGCTGGCTTAACAGTGGTTCGCTGATTACCCCTTTTCTGGCAAGATCTCCGTTTTCGTCAAAATGTTTGCCTGATTTTTGTGCCAGTCGGTTTAAAACGATGTTAACCGGTGCAATGTCAAACGCAATCCTTTTGCCGTTTTTCTGAAGAGAAATATTGGAAAATCCCCCTAAATTAAGGCAGGCATCGTATTCTGAAAACAGCAGATGATCTCCGATCGGAACTAAAGGAGCACCATTTCCTTCCATAAGTACATCCTGACTTCTGAAATCATAAATAACAGGAAGTTCTGTTTCTATTTTAATGGCTCTGCCGTCTCCGATCTGAAGGGTAAATTTCTTTTGAGGCTGGTGGAAAACAGTGTGTCCATGTGATGCGATCAGGCTGATGTTGTCAAGTTGATTTTTTTCTATGAACTCTTTAACCAGTCTGCCAATATAAAAACCGTATTCCGAATGCAGTTCAAGAAGATCTTCGGAAGATAGATGAACTGAATTTCTGAGTTTTTCTTCCCATTCTGAAGAGTAAGGAAACGTTTTAGCGTTTAGAATATGGAAGGCCCAGCTGCTGTCTTTCTTTTCAAAAGAAGCAAAACAGATATCCAGACCATCCAGACTGGTTCCCGACATTAACCCGATAGCCTGTACCTTCATTACTGTGGTGTTTTTTTATCTTCAGATAGTCTTTTGGAGCTGAAATTCCCTGAATTATTGTAGAACGTGTATTCGGAGAAATCGTCTTTGGCGGTCATTCCATTGGCGCCTACCAGGGTAGAACCGTCTTCCATCGTTACATACACGGTATCTTTGGTGTAAATTCTGTTTTTTTTCTGATCCCAGAAAATACTCTGCATGGCAAACTTTTGGCCTTCGTTGGTAGTGATTTTTACATTGCCTTTAGCTTCATAGAATTTTTTGTATTCAAAAATGCGGGCAAATTTTGCAGTGATTTTCCCCGGAATTTTGGGTTTCTTTTTATCGAAGAATTCTATCTCAATTCCTTTCCTCGCTACAGTATACGGGCTGTCGATAAGCTCGTATTTTTCAATGATCGGTGCTTTAGCTTTTAATACAATAAAACCCGAATCCCGCTGTATAATATTAGCCTTCTTGATAATCTGTGAAGGGAAATTTTTGCTGTCTTTTCCGTTAAGCTTTGTAAGATCTTCTTCACAGGACGTCAATATAAAAAATATAGCACAACTAAAAAGGCATGCTATATTTTTATATGATATTTTGTATGAAAAATTCATTTTAGTTATACAGATTCTTTCTGAACCATTTATCAGCAAAATTGAAACCGACTCTCAGATTGATGTAATTCTGGTTGATCAGGTTATTTTTAAGCGTTCCTCTTTTACCCAGTTCAAGACCCAGTTCAAGACCGCTCATTCTTGTAATACTACTTGTTTTGAATGGAAGTACAACCCCTCCGGAAATCCCGAATTTATTAATGCTGTTGCCATCTAATTTCAGATTGCCTCTTTCATAGAACGCTCCATATCGGTAGATCACTCTGGAGAAATAATTTCTGAAATTGTTATAGTTCGGAAGGTACCATCCTCCTGCAGAAATCCTGTAGGTATCCTGGAAATCAAATGTTTTTCCGAAGTAAGAAATATCTTCTCCTTTTTTATAATCAATCTGACCGGAGAAGAACCAGTGGTTTTCACTTCCGTAACCTACCCCAATTGAAGCCTGCAATGGAAGAAGGTTTTTAGAACTGGTGCTTTTCTGTTCAATAATACTTACATTATCTTTTGTTGTCTGGGCTAAATCAGTATATCGGTAAGTACTGTTAGTATAATCAGTAGTTGTATTACGGGTGTTCCCAAAAGTAGCTGTGGCTCCGATGGTGAACTTTTTATCGGTACGGGTATTCAGGGTTTGGTAGCTTCCACCTAAGGTAAAGTTGAAGTTTTTGATACTGTTTTTGGTCTCATAACCGTTAATCAGATCGGCATTGGATGATGTAAATTCATTAAGGTCATAAAGGTTACCAAAATAAAGATTCGCTCTTAAACCTACTGCAAACTGCTGGTTGATCTTATAAGATACTGCTGCCTGAGCTGTATTTAATGTTCCACTTCCTTTAAAACGGTTTCCATATATTACTTTTGTCCCGTCTTCTAAAGTTAAAGTCTCGGTATTTAAAATTTCATAACTTTTGGAACTGTATGGCTGATAAGAAATTCCCATTTTTACCTTTGAAGACAAAGGAAAAGCCAGTGCAATGTTAGAAAGATACGTAGAATGTTTGGTAGACTTCGTATCGTTATAGTTGGTTTTGAAATAATTGTTTTCGTTGGTTGCTTCCAGTCTGATGCTTGTAAGCTCGAAATTAGAGTTGTTTGCAGGGTTTGCAAAGTTGAAACTGCTGGTGAAATCACTGATATAAGCAGTAGATATACCGCCCATAGAGGCAGTTTCAATCGTATTATCATATTTAACATCTCCGATCCCGTAAGTGGCATAAGGTGAGTTACTTATGCTCTGTGCATTCAGGAAGTATCCAGCTGATATGAATGATACTACAAAGATTTTTTTCATTCTTTATTTTTAAAACAATGCGCAAATATCTTAAATATTAATGAATTGTAAAAATTATATGTGGTTAAAGTTTGTTAAGGGCATCAGGGAAGCCGGAAAGTTGATGAATATTGAATAATTGATGGTGAATGGTAAATAGTCTATCAGTTTCATAGTAGATTTTTACCGCTTGGCAAAATTCACATTCACATTTTAATTCTATATTCTCCTCCAGATTTTTTATCTTTGGGACATGAATTGGGAGAACATTGCCGGGCAGCAGAACCTGAAACAGCTTCTTAAAGAAAGCATTGCCGAAAACAGAGTGAGCCATGCCCAGCTTTTTGTAGGAAAAGAGGGATATGGAACATTTCCTATGGTATTAGCCTATGCCAAAGAGATCCTGAGCAGAGAAAATGAACATGCCGCATCAAAAGTGGAGCACTTGAATCACCTTGATCTGCATTTCAGTTTTCCGGTTTTTACGGATAATAAAAATTCCTTGAGTAAAAATAAATTCGAAGAGTTCAGGGAAATGATTATGGCTTCTCCTTATTCCAGCTATGATGACTGGACTGCTTTTCTGGAGTCTGAAAACAAGCAGCTTTTTATTTCTGCAGATGAGATAGATGACCAGAACCAAAAGTTTGCCTTAAAGAGTTTTGAAGGCGGAACCAAAATCCTGGTTGTATGGAGAGCTGATAAAATGAACATAGCAGCATCAAATAAATTTTTAAAATTTCTGGAAGAACCTCCGGCGAAAACCATTATCCTTCTTACAGCAGAAAGCACTAACGATATTCTTCCTACCATTCTTTCAAGAACCCAGGTAGTAGAGATTCCGAGGATTGAGGATGAAGATCTTGAAGTTTTTCTTAAAAAGAACTTTACATTGGCTGATGATAAAGTACGGGAAATTGTTCATGAAGCACAGGGAAATCTTAATGATGCTGTAAAGCTTCTGAATTCCGGACACAAGTCGGATGAATTCGAAAAACTGTTTGTACAGTGGGTGCGTGATGCATTTATGGTGAAAAAGAAACCTCAGTTTCTTAAGAGTATTATCTTCTGGGCAAGAGAAATTGCAGGCTGGAACAGAGAAAAGCAAAAGAATTTTTTGAATTACTGTTCCGAGATTTTCAGATTGGCTTTGCTTCAGAATTATCAGTCGGAAAGTCTGGTGTATAAAAAGATCAATGCCGATGGATTCAACTGGGCAGGATTTTCAAAATTCATCAGTGGGGCCAATATCGAAAGCATTCTGGAAGAAATCAATACAGCAGATCTCCATCTTACCAGAAACGGAAATCCTAAGATTGTCTGGACAGATCTTGGAATAAAACTATCAAGATATATCCATAAAAGTGCATAAAATAAAAACTCCGGAAATTTTCCGGAGTTTTGCTTATCTATAAATTTTTTAATGAGTTCTGGAATTCCTGAAGTTCTTTTTCCATAAAATCGGGATCGTTAAGCTGTTTCCGCATAGATTTTATATTACCGATAGTACTTTCCAAAGCTATCCTGAACCATGGAAATTCCTGGCTTAAAGAAGTAAGCTTTGCCAGGGCTCTCAAGGGATTTTCAGTTTGTGACAACTGTACAGCATGTTCATATCTGAAAACAGGGCAGTAATAATATTCTTCCGCGACATAGTCCCAGGCATCATTGTCAGCTTCTGTATTCATCAGGTAAAGCATGGCAAAAATAGAAGAGTCAGTGTAGCCTTCAGAGAATCTGAAACAATCGAAAACAGATTCCGTATCATTTTGTTGTATTTTTTTGTCCATTACTTCATGAAAAAGCTGATGAGAAAGCTCTTTTTCGAAATGATTTCCTATGATGTGGAGCACAGTTGCATATTCCACTTTTACAGAGCTGTCTTCAGGGTGATTCCGATAGGCTGTTTCAATATATTCCTTTGCCGTAGGATTATCCAGCAATACCCGGTGAAGTTTTGAAAGCGAAACCAGTTCTTCTTTGGTAAAATCTCTTTTATCAGACATGTTTTGCTCAAAGTAGGAGAGTGCTTTTTTAGGATAGCGGTCTTTTACAAATCTTTCAATGACCTGCCACGACTCAAGTTTTTCAAATTGAGACTGATCCCAAAAGCGATAGAATAATGACATGCGGTCCCATTTTGACTGGATACTCATCCATTCCTGGAATAGGTCTCCGTAAGCCTGATAAGCAGTAAGGGAATTACCTTTGTCATCTTCAATTTGAATGTTGATATCAATACCGGGATCAGAATGAAATCTTTTGAATGCTTCTTTAATTTCAAGATCAAAGCGATTTCCCTCTTCATGAAATTGAGGAGCTGTCTCTTCCGGTCTGATATTTGTCTCTTCAATTAAGTTGACTGCTTCTTCTTCCGGTAATGCAGTGATCACTTCCTCCGGAGAGTCATTTTTAATAGTTACTTCATTGGTCTGATTTTTTTTCTTCCTCTTAAAAAGGAAATCAAATAGGCCCATACATTTAGTTTTTTGTAAATATAAATTAAATCTACATTAAAAAATCAATCAATCGTTTGATTTTATAAAAATCTTGTGTACATTTGCGCCTTGAAAAAATGGAAGTGATATGATTTCAAAAGAAGAAAATATATTATTCGCCGCAGAAAAGCTCTTTGCAGAAAAAGGTTTCGATGGAACTTCAACCCGGGAAATCTCAAAGGCAGCCAATGTGAACATCTCTATGATCTCTTACTATTTCGGATCAAAAGAAAAATTATACGAAAAACTTGTTGAATACAGAATGAATGAAGGTCAGTTCTTCTCAAAAGACCTGTTGGAAAGAACAGATATCAATGAATGGCAGAAGATCGAAAGAATTGTAGACCAGTTTTCAGGAAGGGTAAGACACCACAAATGCTTTTACAGGATTATGCAACGGGAGCAGCTTCATACCAAAAACCCACAGATTATAGAATTTCTGAAGCAGACAAAAATGGGATTTCTTTCCATGTATTCTCAGGTTCTTGAAAGTGGGCTGAAGAAGGGCATCTTTACGAAAAACCCTCCTATTTATCTGCTTCATTCTACCATAAGCGGAACTTTATTCTATGCATCCAATGCTAAAGAAATGTATAAAGAATTCTTGAATGATACGGAAGAAGACGAGATTTTCGAAGAAAAATACTACACAGAACTTAATAAACACATTAAATATTTACTAAAAGACCTTTTAGGTTATGAAGAGAATAAATAACTCGGTTATGGCACTCTCCCTGTTAATGGGACTTACCGCCATTCATGCTCAGGAGAAGAAACAGCTCAGCCTTGATGAGGCCGTACAGCTGGGAATCCAGAACAGCAAGAGCTTAAAGATTGATGCCGCTAAAATTGAAGAAGCAACGGCAGATCTTTTGGAAGCAAAAAACAGACAGCTTCCTGAATTGAAAGTTTCAGGCAGCTATATGTATCTTCCTACAAAACCAACGGTTGACCTGAAGATTTCAACAGGTTCAGGAGGTTCAGGAGGACCGGAAGTGCATCAGGTTGCTTATGCATCGGCTAATCTTAGCGTTCCGATCTACAGCGGAGGAAGAATTAAATATGGGATCCAGTCTGCGAAATATCTGGTGGAAGCCTCGAAATTAAGTACAGAGAACGATAAAATTGCCATTGCTTACAATGTTGCTCAGGCCTATAACAATTTGTTTAAAGCCAACCAGTCTATCAAAGTTTTAGAGGAAAATCTTACCGCTTCTCAAAAAAGAGATGAAACTTTCCTTAAAATGGAAAATAATGGAATTATTGCAAGAAATGACCGTTTGAAAGCGAACCTGCAGACCTCCAACATTGAACTTCAGTTACTGGAAGCAAAGAACAACTATAATATTGCCAATATCAATATGGATCTGTTATTAGGACTTCCTGAAACAACAGAAATTGAAGTGGACCAGAACTATATTGAAGAAGGGAATGAAGTAAAACCTGTCAGCTTCTATGTAAATGAAGCGAGAGAAAACCGTAAGGATCTTCAGGCTTTGACACAGCAGAGAAAAGCAGCCGAATTGGGAACGAAAGCCGCAAAAGCTGAAAATCTTCCGTCAATTGCTTTCACAGGAGGTTATGTGGCAGCGGATATTCCTAAGTTTCTTACTGTATATAATGCAGTGAATGTAGGAGTCGGAGTTTCATACAATTTATCCAATATCTGGAAAGAAAATTCATCCCTGAAACAGTCAAAAGCAAGAGAAATGCAATTGGCAGCCACCGATGAATTACTGAATGACAACATTAAACTTGACGTTAACAGAGAATATCAGAATACCGATTTTTCTAAAAAGAGAATCACCGTTTTTGAAAAATCTGCTGAGCAGGCTAATGAAAACTACAGAATCACTAAGAATAAATATGATAACGGGCTTGCGACCATGACGGAACTTCTAGACGCAGATGCCGCTCAGATTGCCGCCAATGTGGGCGTTATCAATGCTAAGGCAGATGCTGCCCTAGCTTACAGAAAACTATTACAGACAACAGGAACTTTAACAATTAAATAATCAGATCGAAACCAAAATGGAAAATAATAATACACAGGCAGCTGAACCTAAAAAGAAAAAAAGTTTAGTCTTTCCTATCATCTTAGCAGCTGTAGTAATCGGTGGAGGGATCTATGGTTACAGAGCTTATACTTACGGACAGTACCATGAAGAAACGGATGATGCTCAGATCACGTCCAATATGGCCCCGGTAATTTCTAAAATCTCAGGATATGTTGCTGAGGTAAAGGTAAAAGACAATCAGTTCGTTAAAAAAGGAGATACTCTGGTCATTCTGGATAACAGAGATCAGAAAATGGCTTTGGAACAGGCTCAGGCAGCTTTATCTACAGCAAAAAGTAATATCTCCAATGCAGAAGCAACAACTACTGCTACCTCTAAAAATATCAACAGTTCACAGGCCGCTGTAGCAACAGCAAACGCACAGATTGAAGCTGCAAAAGTAAATGTTTGGAAAACCTCACAGGATTTAAAAAGATATGCCAATCTGGTGAAAGATCATTCTATCACGGAGCAGCAGTATGAGCAGGCTTTAGCGGCAAAACAATCTGCGGATAAGCAGCTTCAGGTTTTGGTAGATCAAAGAAATCAGATTGCTCAGCAGACGACGATTGCTTCTTCTCAAACTGCAGCAAGCTCACAGCAGATCGGTGTTGCCAGTTCTGTAGCAAAACAGAGAGAAGTAGACGTAGAAAATGCTAAACTCAATCTGTCATATACTGTAATTCTGGCTCCGGAAGACGGATATGTAGGAAAAGTTCCTACCCAGGCAGGACAATACCTTCAGACAGGAGCTCAGCTTTTTGCTTTGGTTAAAAATGACCAAAAATGGGTGGTAGCCAACTTCAAAGAAACCCAGGTTGATAAAATGGTAGAAGGACAGAAGGTGAAAATTGAAATTGATGCTTTCCCAGATAAAGAATTCGAAGGTGTGGTAAGCTCATTTTCTCCAGCAACAGGAGCAACATTTTCCATTCTTCCTCCTGACAACGCGAGTGGTAACTTCGTGAAAGTAGTTCAGCGTCTTCCTGTAAAAATCGACTTTGTAAATCTTGACAAGTCCATTGCAAAACGATTGAGAACGGGAATGAATGTGAAGGCAGAGGTTTCGCTTAAATAATACTTAAAATTGTAAACAGGTCCATTAGTTTTACTGTCAATAGTGTTTTTTTACAGCTTGTATTAAAATTTACCATTCACTTGCGCAGTAAAATTCACCATTGACTTTTTTACATTGTAAAAAAACTTATGCAAGAATCATTAGTAGAATATGGAGCACGGAGAGTGATCATTACGATTACGGCAATCCTCTGTGCTTTGCTTGAAATTGTGGACTCCACAATCGTCAATGTTGCATTGAATGAGATGAAGGGGAATCTTGGAGCCACACTTTCTGAAGTAGGCTGGGTAATTACAGCTTACGCAATAGGTAACGTAATTATCGTACCGATGACGAGCTGGCTTTCACAGCAGTTCGGACGTAGAAACTACTTTGCAGCTTCCATCATTATATTTACGGTATTTTCATTTTTATGCGGAAATGCTACCAATATATGGGAACTTGTATTTTTCAGACTGATGCAGGGAATCGGAGGGGGAGCTCTTCTGGTAACTTCACAGACGATTATTACAGAATCTTATCCGGTCGAGAAAAGAAGTATGGCCCAGGCCATCTATGGATTAGGGGTAATTATCGGGCCAACTTTAGGACCGCCACTAGGTGGATATATCGTAGATAATTATAGCTGGCCGTATATCTTTTATATTAATATTCCAATTGGGATTGCGGCAACCTTAATGACACTTCAGTTCGTAAGAAGTCCGAAATATGCAGAAAAACGTAAAGTTTCGGATGTCGACTGGATCGGGATTGCTTTATTGGCCGTAACAGTAGGTTCATTACAGTTCATTCTGGAAAGAGGTCATGAAGAAGACTGGTTTGAAAGCGGAATGATTGTAGCTTTTACGGTAGCAGCTATTCTAGGATTCATTCTTTTCCTCTGGAGGGAGCTTACCTTTAAATATCCGATTGTGGAACTCAGGGTACTGAAAAATGGGAACCTGAGGATTGGAACGGTTATGTCATTTGTTTTAGGATTCGGATTATATGGTTCTACCTTTATTGTTCCGTTGTATACCCAGAGTATTTTGGGATGGACGGCGCTTCAGTCGGGTGCATTGATGATTCCGGCAGCATTGACAACCGCTTTCATGATGCCGATCATCGGAAAATTGTTGACGAAAGGAGCTAAACAACAGATTCTGGTATCCCTCGGATTGTTTATTTTCTTTGTTTACAGTTTCTGGGGGTATAAAATCCTGACACCGGATACCAGCAAGGATGCATTCTTCTGGATGCTGATTGTAAGGGGCGCAGGTTTGGGACTTTTGTTCATCCCGATCACTTCATTGTCACTGAGTACACTGAAAGGTCAGGAGATTGGACAAGGGGCAGCCTTTACGGGAATGATGAGGCAGCTGGGAGGATCTTTCGGAATTGCAGCCATTACCACTTTCATTGCCAATGCAGGCCAGAAATACAGGAATAATTTGATTTCCCATTTAGATGAGAATAGTTTTGAAGTTCAGCAAAGGCTGGCCGCATTAAAAGCTAATTTCATTGCAAAAGGGATGACACCAGATGCTGCAATGAATGCCGCTTATAAAATGCTGGATCTTTCCGTAACAAAGCAGGCAACGGTGCTTTCCTATATGGATGTCTTCCTCTATCTGGGAGTGATATTCCTGGTCTGTATTCCGTTTATTCTTTTCATTAAAGAAAGAAAAAGCAAAGAGAAAATAGATCTGAGTGAAGCGATGCACTAATTAAAATATATAAAACCTCCGGAACTGCCGGAGGTTTTTTTGTGTTTACATCATTGGATTTCTGCTGTCCACTCGGCTCCACTGATGTCAATCAGTTTTACGTTATGAATTTCTTCTTTTCTTAGGTCATCAGCTTTAATTAGAATATCTGCCTTAGCACCGAGAGGAATAATCATACTATGTTTTCCCGGTTTTACTTTGGCTACATAATGATTTTTGATATTTTCTTTCGGAAACTTTGAAAGATCAGCCTGCTTCAATTCTTTTAATATTTCTCCGTTTTTATCCAGAATCTGAATCCCGATAAGGAAAGATCCGTACACATCAACTCCTTCTGTTCGGTATATTTCAAATTGCAGATGCTGATGATGAAAAGATACATTGGAAATCTCAACCTTAGGCTTTACCGATTTATTGTGAAGCTTTCCCCAGACTCCACCATGGAAATACTGGTTGGTATACAACGTTAATCCAAAGATGAGTGCCGAGCCTGCCAATACAAGTGTTTTAGGCTTTGATAGAGGAAGACTGCCGGAACCCAGGCATAAGAACCATTTTTTATGGGTAAACTTCCTGTTTTTCTTTATGAAGTAATGATCCAGAGAATAAGAGCTGCTTCCGGAAAGAAAGAGGACAAATCCGCCTGCAATTCCTAAGACTCCAATCTGCCATTCGTCAAGGCAGGTAGTCCCAATCCAGCCGGAGCCGAGAAGGATTCCCAGAGCCAGGCTGAAAATTCCAATACTCATCAGTCTCGTAAAAAGTCCCAGAATAATAAATAATCCCACAACAGCCTCAACGATGGTAAAGATCATCATCGATCTCTGCAAGGCATCCGGATGGGTCACGAGATATTCTATGAGAGGTTTAATTCCTAAAGCATTAGGCAGGAAATGATTGAATTTTTCACCGATGTATCCGTTTTCATCAGGATTTAATTTGTTTTCCAGGATAAGTCTTCTCCAGAATGCTGAGAAGTAAGTCCATCCGATCACAAGACGGAGGGACAAGGTATATAGACCTGCCAGATCGAAAGACCGGCTGTCTGCTGTATGTTTCATTGTATTTTATGTATTGAAAGATTGATAGTAAAATAGGGTCAAAAAAATGATCTACCCCAGATGTAACTTCAGTCTTTTAAATAAAATATATTTGGGAGGACTGTTTCCTGAAACCTTTCCTGAATAAGAGCTGAAACGGTCCGCATCGTCAATAAAGAATGATAATCTGTCTGATGGAAGAGAAAATTCTCTGTTTTGATGCTTACGGTTGGTTTTAGAAACAGAAGATTTTGGTGTTGAATTTTCTGTCGTTCCGTTACAGGAAAGTACTGATCCGAAAGTTATTTTTACTTTGTTTAAGCCACTGATATACTGGATATCCAAAATACTGAGCACATCCCGTTTCACAGAACACGGGGATAATGAAAACACCAGAATAAGCATAGTAAGGAATGCTTTATAGGTTTTCATATGAATTCTGGCTGCCGGCATACTACAAAACTACACTTTATTTTAAATATTGACTGATCAATTTCAAAAATTCATTCTGCTGATCTACAAACAGGTAATGAGAACAATTATCTATGGCTGTAAAGTGATCATTTCCTGCAAGGTTTTTGATGTCATTAAGCTGTTTTTCTGAGAATATTCCGTCATTTTTACCATATACCGCATAAATTGGAATTCCTTTTTTTTTAATAGCATTTAAAGCTGAGGTATTATCCAGATTGTTCAACGGTTCATTTTTGTAAAACTTTACGGGTGACTCGTTGTTTCTGATATTTGCTGCGTAAAATTCACCATTTTCATAGGCTTTTCTCAGATTCTGACTTTCAGCAGTAGGAGAGGGCATGGTAAAGAAGTGCATTTCACTGGCCAGTTCGTAACATCTTTTACGGTAATCAGCAGAATTTTTGCTCATACTCTCAATATCTGCAATTTTTTTCAGTTGTGACGGATCATTTTTAAACGTTTCTTTTCCTTGTTTTAAAATATGATTGTACGTTTCCTGCTGAGTAAATAACGCACCCGCAAGAACTAAAGAACTAACTTTTTCAGGATAATGTCTGGTAAATAAGGTTCCGATGATTCCTCCAAAGCTGTGAGCCAGGATTGAAGTTTTTTTGAGGTGATACGTCCGGTAGATCCGGTTCAGGTCTTTAAAGCTTTCCCTGAAAGTCATTGTTGCGGTGCTGTCTTTAGAACGTCCTTCTCCGCGCCTGTCATAAACAATTACATAAAATCCTTTGTCAGCCAGACTCTGGGCGGTTGTTCCTTCAAATAAGGTTGCGTTTCCGCTTGGGCCTCCGTGAATAAAAATAATCGCAGGATTTTTCTGATTCCCATACGCTTTGGAATAGATATTCTGTGCAGAGAAGAAAATGGAAAACAGAGAAAAAATGAGGGCTTTCAATAGTTTCATGATCCTGATTTTAGGATCTCAAAACTAATGAATATTCCAAAAGAAATGGTCATAGTATGATCTGAATTCTGATTAAATGATAAAAATTAAAACCCCTACTGACTAACAGTTGTCAATGTGGTGTCTTATCTTTATACTCTGAAAAGTTTTAAATAGAGATTAACGATTATTATAAAGATCATGAGCACCAATAATTTTGACGAGATCATAAAACGCTCTTTACACATCAGAGAAGAGTATCATAAACTTGAAATAAAAAGCCTGAGAACAAAATGGACCCTGGAAGAAGATACCTTAGCCTATCTTACAGATGCAGGGCTCATCGGAAGAGATATCATGTCTCATCAGAAAAGATGGCTGAAAAAAGATTCAGCAGAAGAACTTGAACATAAATTAGCAGAAAATATCTGGTGGCTGATCGTTCTGGCAGACCGTACAGGAATTGATATGAAAGAAGCCCTGGAAAAATTCTTAACAAAAACAGAAAATATATTTCAATGAGTTATTGCTTAGCTATATCCGGAATGCAGCCCGAAAGCAGAAAAGAACTGCATAAGAACTACCACGACAATTATTACGGGTTCCCGATTCACGATGACAATGAATTATTTGGAAGGCTGATCCTGGAAATCAATCAGGCAGGATTAAGCTGGGAAACAGTACTGAAAAAAGAAGAAAGCTTCAGAAAAGCCTACAGCAATTTTAATATCCGGGAAATCGCGTCTTATACGGAAGAAGACCGAGAAAGACTTCTGAATGATCCGGGGATTATCAGAAACAGACTGAAAGTGAACGCCGCAATTGAAAACTCCAAAACCATTCTGGAACTGCAGAATGAATTCGGCTCATTTGAAAAATGGCTGGATCATCATCACCCCAAAAACCTTCAGGAATGGATGAAACTCTTTAAGAAGACTTTCAAGTTCACAGGAGGTGAAATTGTGAATGAATTTCTGATGAGTACCGGATATCTGAAAGGAGCACATCATGAAACATGTCCTATACATGCTAAAGTTTTGGAACATAAACCCTTGTGGAAAAGTACGGAGGAAGGCTAAAATGATGAGGTAAAAGTTTCGGTTTCAGGGAGCGGCGGCGGAGCCGCCGCTCCCTGAAACCGAAACTGCAGTTTATAAAAAGAAGGTATTCTATCGTAAGCTTCGTACTGAAACATCAGGTTTTTCACCCTGAGGAACAATAAAAATAGCATCATCATTGATGGTATCTCCAGAATCGAAATAATAACTTCCTGTTACCGGAATGGTACTGGTTATATATTTACCGGATTTATCATAAGCAGAATAAGTTACATTAATGAGCTGGGTTTTCATTCTCAGCTGGATCTTTTTAGAGGTCAGTTTTGCTCCCGTAGCATTAATGCAGTTTATTTCTACGATGCCGGTATCCGTTTACGATCTGGGGATAAGAAGAGAGCCTGATATTGTAAGATTTATCTGTTGAGTTCTTTACAGATGCAGAAACCTTATAACGGTCATAGGGCTTTCCGCCTGCCTGTGTGCTTTCTTTGTTGAGAATAGAGAAAGTAACCTTCATACCGTTTACGTCTACTGTTTCGCCGTCAGAGATCTTTTGGGCATTCGTATAAATTCCGCAGCATAAAGCAGCTGTCGTACAGATAAAAAAAAAACAGTTTTTTCATAATATCATATTTTATGGGTGATAATTATTAAATTTATAAAAAAAACCATTTATAATATTGAAAAATAAAATAATTATATAAAATATAATAAAATATTAAAATAATTTATTGTTTTCCCTGTTTTTCATTTTTATGTCACAATAAATCCCCTGTAGTACTAAAAGTATAAACCTGAAGTAAAAGGATTATTTGGTGTTTAAAAGATTTTTGGAAGGTCCCGGACACGAATAACTTCCACTCTTCCTCTTCCTGCTTTCCTTTTTTTATATTTTTTGAACAATCCGTTTGTGTTGTTTTCCCCATTTTTCAAGTTCAAGAATAATGTTTTTAAGTTGATAACCGATCTCTGTAAGTTCATATTCCACGCGGGGAGGGACTTCAGCATAAACCGTTCGGGTAATGATCTTCTCTTCTTCCAGTCTGCGGAGCTGAAGCGTGAGCATGCGTTCCGTGATATTAGGAAGACATTTCTTCAGTTCCCCGAATCTGAGTTTTCCGTTGATGAGGTAACAGCAGATTGCCAGAGACCATTGGCCGCCGATCAGGTTGGAGGCATATACTTCAGGGCATTCATCGGCAAGTGCCTTTTTATTGGCAAAATTGGTGGAGGTTTCTTTTATTTTAGTCATTACTTACATTTTTTATAGTACCCTACAATTGGTTGCTAATGTACGAAATGTAAGTTATGTATATTAATTTTGTATCAGAAATCGAATTAAAAAAATGAAAACATTAGTAATTGTCATCCATCCGGATATGGAGAAATCAATGATCAATAAAAGATGGATAGAAGAATTAAAAAAATATCCTGAAAAATATACGGTTCACGCACTGTATGAAGAATATGCCGATGAAAAAATTGATGCCGCCCGAGAACAGCATTTAATGGAGGCCTATGATAAAATAGTTTTTCAGTTTCCTTTTTACTGGTTCAGCAGCCCTCCGCTTCTGAAGAAATGGCTGGACGAAGTACTCTTATACGGCTGGGCCTACGGAAGTAAAAGCGGCTATAAACTTGGAGGTAAGAAAATGTCGCTGGCTGTTTCCGCAGGAATTGATGAGGAAGGATATAGTGCTTCAGGAAAATACAAATATACCATGAACGAGCTTTTCCGGCCTTATGAGCTGACTTTTGATTATATAAAAGCAGATTATAAAGAACCTTTTGTATACTACGGAATAGAAAATGATCCTTCAGAAGAATGGGTTGAAAAAAGTGTTCCTATGTATCTGGAATTTTTAGATACACTATAGCATAAAATCATTTTTATATCACTCTATAAACTCTTATTAACTATTGGATATATTTTGTTATTGCAGATTATTTCTTAATGATTTTTGAACTTACCAGTGTGTAGTCCTTTGAATAAACTTTAACAAGATAAGTTCCTGAAGTAAGAAATCCTAAATGCAGATCAACGATCTGTTTTCGTGAAAAGTTTTCAGTATATATTTTTTTTCCTGAAAGATCAAACACTTCTGTGGTCAGCTGTTCATACAGTTTTCCCAGTTGGATGGAAACAGAATGGGAAAAAGGATTGGGATATATTTGAAATGAAATTCCGGGATCAGTCTCGTGAACAGACAGGGTGGGGTCTTTGAATACATATACGGCTCCGGTTGTGGATACATAATTGATTCCTGCAGGATCCAGAGCATGATGGGGAGCTCCTACTGCTATCAGTCCGTTGCTGATACTTACTCCACGGCCAAAATTATCAAAAGAAGAAGGATTGGAGTGGTAGATCTTTTGATCGAGTGCCCATTCACTATCTGCCTTAGGCTTATAAATAAAAACGCTTCCGCCATTAATTGTTCCGTTCATAGAGGCGGGAGCTCCAATGGCCAGGATATTGTTTTCAATAGAAACCGAAGTCCCGAAAAAAGAGGTGCTGTCATCATTAATGGTTTGTTTATATTCATAGCTGTCCGATGCAGAATTGTACTTGTAAACAGAAACAAATAAGCCCGCATAGGCGGTTACTAAAAGATAATCATCTTTTGCATAAACATTAGAACCAAATTCGGTTTCTCCCGCTATAGGAGAATTAATGGTCTGTATAATTTCCCAGCTTCCTGCTGTATTCTTCCTGTAAATATTAACCTGGCCGGCATTAGGAGTACCATTAGCCTCTGCATTTCGTTTTCCTGTAAATATCCTGTTCCCTTTTATAAAAACTGCAGGATTATTGATATTTCCGTTGCTTGAAAAAGGCAGGCTTTGTGTAAATTCAAATTGCTCCGTAGCGTTGTTAAACTCAAAAACGGAAACATCAGATTGAACAGATCCAACAGCCAGAATTCTTGATTCGGCAGCCAGACTTGATCCGAAACCTCCTTCAGTAATGGCTGCAGGAGGTTCAATTTTCTGAAGCTGAATCCAGTTTCCGGTATTGTTTTTACTGAAATGATATACGGCTCCCTGATTAGTGAATAGATTTCCGTCTTTATAAGGAGCACTGATAAAAAGATCATTATTGTCTACTGCAAACTTTTTTCCGAATCCGTCAACCGTAGCCCGGTCATTGGGAACAATCTTAGCTTTCTGTATCCATGCATTATTTTCGCGCTCAAATACATATAGACTGCCTGCTTGAAATATAGAGTTCTGCCCGTTGGAATCAGTATTATTACCCGTGGCATTGGAATACAGAACATTGTTTTTAAGTAAAATATCAAAGCCAAAATTCGCAGCTACATTTCTTTCACTCTGTGCTATTTTCCAGGTTTGTATCCAGCCTTGTGAGTAAACAGCCAGACATGATACAGTACACAAAAAAGTAAATATATTTTTCATAAACAGTACTTTTGAAGGGTGGTTTTTTGTGAATTATAGGTGAAATTACAAAATATAAATATAACTTCTAATTAAAATTGATTTCATTTTCAATGAGTTAATGGCATACTGTGATGTTGATGTTATTTTTTTAGCCGGAATATTTTTTATTAAAGTAATCCAAATCTATTGCCTGCTCCTGAAAATAGTCCTTAAACCGATCAGAAAGGTTTTATCTTTAAATTTCACGATGGTATAGCTGCTGTCAAAAGCTATAATTTCTAAAACGCTTTCCTGAATTGAAAAATGATTGCTTTTCCAGACATCAGGATCTTCAGCAGATAATTGAGAAATGTACATTGAATCCGGTTCAGTAGCAGAAGGTACAGCAGCAATGATTCCCCAGATGATCTGAGTATTGCTGTTGTAAATCCGCTCAAATTGTCCGTGATTCAAAATAAAAAAATCATGGTCAAAGTTAATAGGAATGGTACCATCAGGCATGAAATCAAGATCAGTAAGAATCCAGTTATAGGCGGTGATGTTTTTCCAGACAGGCTTTAAAATTTCCTGAAGATTGGTATGAAATTTTACCTTTTTAATGCTTCTGATAATCCAGTTCATGTATTCCGATTATTGAAAATTCTTTTTACAGATTTTAATAGTTAAAAATACTCAAAATTCCTTACCCCACTGTCGGTGTATCTTCTTCCTTCAGTATTTTTTTGTCTTTCATTGAAAGCATCATTCTTTCATATTTATATTTTTCCCAATCGAATTGATTAAGAAAATCCAAAGCCGCCTGAAAGCCTCTGTTGAAAAGATCTTCTTTTTCTTCCTTCTTCATAAAGAAATTTAGCCAGCTGCTGGTTCCACAGTTGACAGACTGAATGCTGAACAGACGGTAAAAGCTGTGTTTGGTAAGGAAAGATTTATCATTAAATCCTTTTAAAGTACTGATGATGTTTCCTGCATACGAAAAAGGAGTTTTGAGAATTTCTTCACTGGTTTTTCCTTTCTCTGAAAGAATATCAGAATCGCTGGTAAGCTGTACTCCGAATAATGGCAGTCTGGGATAAAAAACATCATTGGCGTGAAAAAGATCAATCGGGAAATTAGAAATACTTCCGCCGTCAATAAAAATTCCGACAGGGTAGATGTCTTCGGGCTTTGTACTCATCCAGAACTTCCAGGCATACTTCACGGAATCCTCATCTTTATTAATTCTTTTCTGAAATGGTTCAAAAAAGAAGGGAACAGACATGGAAGCCCGTACAAATTCAGCTGGACTGATGTGTTTTAACTCTTCTTCTGACCAGTACAGATTAGCCATTGTAGGAAGCTCCACTTTGATTTTGGCATTGATATCTGTAGCAACCACTACATATTCCGACCGGAGCTGGTAAAACGGATTGTTTTTATAATAATCATTATTGGCTGCACTTTCATAGAAAATTTTATACCGTGTCAGGTCAATATGCTCAATATTTTTATGCTTAATGGCTTCAATACTCTGAAGGGTTTTCTGATAATATTCCTGATTGTTTCCGTAACGGTAACTAAGGTTGAGATCATGTTCTTTCTGAATAAACTTTTGATTGAGCTGGGCAACCGTTTTAATCCCGAACCCGTCCAGTGCCGTTTTCATAGTGTCTGAAAAAACAGTTCCCGGATTAAGCCCGCTGTTGGCTTTTCTGAAATTATTATAAAGCTTTTTAATACAGAAAAAAAGGATAATAGCCGGAATCAAGGGAATTAAAAACAGGAGTTTAGCATTCAGAATCGTTTCAGAAGGAACAGCAAAAGGAATGGTGATGAGAAGAATAATGCATACGATAGCGATAATGATATTGATTTTAAAGAAATTTTTATTATTCAGTATAGCATGGATGGTCGTTTTTACGTACGTTTTTCCATCCATAAAATCAGCAAAATTCCAGCTGAATAAAATGTCCTTAATGACTTCGCTTTTAGCTTCCTCTTTTGTTTTACAGGCTGCGATAAGCATCGTATTGATCGCTCCGGCACTTGTTCCTGCCACTTTCAGAAAACGGATTCCAAAAATCTCCAGTCCGTACAGATAACCGACGAGTGCGCTTCCCCACACACCGCCGCCTTCCTGTACAAATTCTACATACTGGTTTCCGTAAACATCCAGCAGATCAGAAAACTCTTTAGAAGAGATGTTTTCATGCAGAGCAATAAGTTTCTCTTTGGATTCCGCGGAAAGAATATCGTTTTCAAGAATTGTATTCAGGTCTTCGGTTTTCATGGTGGATATTTTAGAGTTGGTGGTGTTTATTTGGGAGAGCTATTACAGATTGGCTACCATTGTTTCCTTCTCGCGTAAATAAAGGTACAGATCACCACCACAGCCATTACTCCAAGCGTTATAAAATAGCCGTATTTATGATGAAGTTCCGGCATATTGTCGAAGTTCATTCCATACAGTCCGGCAATAAACGTGATCGGTAAGAAGTAAACCGAATAGATGGCCAGTACTTTCATCACCTGATTCGCCTTTTGGTCAGAAAGAGCCAGGAACATGGAAATAAGGTTGGTAATCTGAATATTCAGATGGTCAAAATCGGCAACAACGTCCTTGTGCTTATCTTTTAAATCGACAATCTCAGAATCCTGAAGGTTTAACAATTTGAATTTATCTACAGCATCCGTGGAAATAACAAGCACCCGCGAATTAAGTCCCGATTTTCTTTTCAGCTTATAAAGCCTCCGGATCTGGTTTGTATGGTTAGTGTTCTTAAGAAAGATCTCGTTTTCAATATTATCCATGGTTTCCAGAAGACTTACGGATTCATCGTCAAAACTTTTCATTACCAGAAGCGCAATCATTAATGCAACTTTGGAAGGTGAAGCTTCTGTCTGTTGGGTTGAAAGCTGTTTTTTCGTCTCCGAAATACTTTTCGTTTTCATCCTGTGGATGGTAATAATGGTGTTGTCCAGCAGAAAGATCCCGATTTTTGTACTGATATCACTGATGGTGTTAAGATTTTTTCGTTCCAGTTCCGTACTTTCACGGAGAAGAAAGAATTTTACATTTCCGTCTTCTTCATATTTCGGAAGGTGGTTAGGATCCATAGTGTCTTCCAGAAGAAGATTATTGATCTCATATCTCTCGTGAAGAAACTTCAGGTCCTCCGCTGTGGGAGCCTCTACATCTACCCATTCGCATTGGGAGTCTCTGTATATTGTATCAATTGGCATATAATAAAAATACTAATATTTTGAAATACTATGTGTTAAATAAGTTTATCTTTGCCAAAATTAAAAAACTATATGATTAAAAGTACAATAAAAGGGATCGGATTTTATGTGCCAGATAATGTTGTTACCAATGATGATCTAGCAAAACTAATGACTACCAATGATGAATGGATTACAGAAAGAACAGGCATCAAGGAAAGAAGACACAGAAAAAACAGGAATGATTCTCAGGAAACCAGTGCTTATTTAGGTTTCAAAGCTTCTGAAAAAGCAATTGAAAAAGCAGGGTTAATCGCTCAGGATATCGATTATATTATTTTTGCAACCCTTTCACCGGATTATTATTTTCCAGGATGTGGGGTATTACTTCAGGAAATGCTTGGATGCGGAACAATTGGTGCTTTGGATGTAAGAAATCAATGCTCCGGATTTGTATATGCGATGAGCGTTGCCAATGCATTCATTAAATCGGGTACTTATAAAAATATATTGGTTGTAGGAGCAGAAATTCATTCTTTCGGACTTGATTTTTCTGATGAAGGAAGAGGAGTTTCCGTGATTTTCGGAGATGGGGCAGGAGCTATTGTACTTTCTGCTACAGAAGATGAAAATGCAGGAGATATTTTAGCCGTAAATATGCATTCTGAAGGAAAATATGCTGATGAATTGTGTACCCAGTTCCCGGGATCTAAATTCGGATGGAGCGACAGAATGAGAAAAGAACCGGAAAATGTGACGAATAAAGAAGTATACCCAATCATGAACGGAAACTTCGTATTCAAACATGCGGTAACAAGATTCCCTGAAACCATGCAGGAAGCCTTGGATAAAGCAGGGAAAAAGATTGAAGATCTGGATATGTTCATTCCGCATCAGGCCAATCTTAGAATTGCCCAATTTGTACAGCAGAAATTCGGACTTCCGGATGAAAAAATCCACAACAATATTCAGAAATACGGAAATACAACAGCCGCATCTATTCCTATTGCTTTAAGTGAAGCCATTGAAGAAGGAAAAATCAAAAGAGGAGATCTAGTACTTCTTTCAGCGTTCGGAAGCGGATTTACATGGGGAAGTGTTTTATTTGAATATTAATAAAGAGTAAGGGCAGCTGAAATATAAATTAACCTCAATCCGGGATAAGAAAATCAGACTTATATTTAGAGTTATAATTGATGATCAATTTATAAATTTTTGTAAAAAAATATAATGTTATTTGATTTTTTTTAAGTGCTCCGTAGGAGCGACCTGATCATTATAATGATTCATATTGTTCTGATAGAGCTTTAATACGACCAAAATTTGAAAACAATTATAACCTCAGAGTCCGGGATAAAACGTTTGACTTAAACTGGTTTGAAGCTGGGAGAAGGAAAGTAATTGACCTGTTAAAAATAAAAAAGCCCCGCAGAAAATTTCTGCGGGGCTTTTAAATGGTATTGATTAAAGACTTTTCAGTAATTTTTCAGTGTCTCCTGAATCCTGTCCTTCGCTTTTTGCAAGCTGGATTGCTTTTTCAGCCCAGATTTTTGCATTCTTTTTGTCTCCAATCTTGTTATAAAGATTAGCTAATGTATCTGTATTGGCATACTCTTCTTTTTTCTTTACCGACTCCTGAGCCCATACGATGGCCTGCTGTAAAGACGGTTTACTGTTTACGTTTTCAAAGAAATTCCATGCAATAGAATTTAATTCCTGAGAACTTGCTTTACTGATATCCTGATACAGTTCTATGGTTAACTTTTCGTAAGCCGGAATATCTTTATCTTTTAAGGCTCTGGAAGCTTTTGCTCTTTTCAGCGTTTTTTCAGCTTCCTCTTTAGTCATGAACTTCTGAGTTTCTGTGATGAAATAGCTGTCATTCCATGTTTTTGTATCAGCATTATATGCTTTTTTAGCGATAGTATTCAGCTTAATACTTTTGTCGAATCTGTCATATTGAGCTTCAGGGACAATTTTGGTAATATCAGCTTTCTTAGCCTGGAAAATCTTGTACAAAGGGCTTTCTGTACTCTGAGTTCCTGATAGAAGCATCTGTACGTCCTCCTGATCTAGAGTTGTTTTCTGCTGGAAATAACGATCCAATACTTTGCCTGCCAATTCTGCATCATTGTAGATGGTAAGGCTGGCAAGGTTTTTAAGGAATTCAGGATCCTTTTCTCCTTTTTCAAACTTCTGTTTCAAGGAAGTCAGTCTTTTATTAGGATCCTCTGCATCTTTCGCAAATTGAATGAAGTCTTTTTCTTCCACATAACCTAAAGTTCTGTGTACTTCCTCACCGTCACCATTAATAAAAAGGTATGTTGGAAATGCTTTTACATTGTATTTCTTTGCCAGGCCAACTCCTTCTCCTTTTTCCATGTCGATCTTTGCATTCACAAAATGGGAATTATAATAATCTCCTACCGTCTGAAGCGGGAATATATTTTTTACCATCAGTTTACATGGTCCGCACCATGACGCGTAAGCATCAATAAATACCAGTTTGTTTTCTTTTTTTGCTTTTGCCAGAATTGCAGCAAAATTGCTGTCTTCAAATTTAATTCCCTGTGCCCAGGATAAAACTCCTATAAATAAAGAGGAAAGTATTGCTATTTTTTTCATAAAACTTTTTATTGATTACAAATGTAATAATTATGATAACATATCAGTCGATACAAATTAAAAATAGTTACGAAAATTTTATTTTCAATATTGTTATAATTTGTTTAGAAAATTTAACATAAATTTCGTTTATATTGTTATTAAAATAAATTTAATTTACATTTTTAGTTAAAAAATTAAATAATAAGATAATGTTTCATTAAAAAATAAAATATTAGTAGCTTTGTAAAAAACAAAAAGACACTCCATGAAAATGATGAATTATTATACAATTTACATAATAATTTATTCTTTTATGTTCAGAAGTCTGCTGAAATTTTTGTTTTTATTGATAACTGCTGTGCCTGTTCTGGCCCAAAAGAAGTACAGTTTCGATCAGATCTGTGAAAGAACTTCTGTTCATGTTATTCCAAAAGATATTCCCAAAGCCCTGAAAAAAGCAGATTCCTTATATATGTCTGCACACGAACCTCTGGAAAAGGTGAAGAGTCTTATACTTGTTGCAGAGCTTCATCATTTTGCCGGAGAATTTAAGAAATCTCTATGCTATGGTGAAAATGCCTATTCCCTGCTGAACCAGATTAAAGATGCAGAATGGATTACCCGGGTCAATGGGTTTCTTGCCAAAGAGTATCGGTTGGTAGGTCTGTATGAAAGATCAAAAAAATATACCCTGTTAGGATTAAAATCAGCCGGACAGATCAACGATCCCGGGAAAAGAAGCGAAGCAGCAGGATTACTGAATCAGGAACTGGCTTATTATGAAATGGAATTAGGAAATTTTCCCAACGCTATTCCCTATATTGAACGTTCACTGAGAGAATTTGAAAAAAATGATCCAGAATATAATGACCGGCCGGCAGCAGCCTCTCATCAGATGCTTGGCTATGTCTATTTCAGGCTTGAGAATTATGACCTTTCAGAAGCATATTATCATAAGGCGGAATCCCTGCTTAAAGAAGACTGCTGTATTCTGGGGCTAATTTACAACGGGCTTGGAGGTATTCGTCTGAAACAGAAAAACTGGAAGGAAGCTGAGGTATACCTTAAAAAAGCTGAAAAAATTGCCGACAGTTCCCGGAGTCTTAAGTTGAAAAAAGCTGTTTATTCCAATATCAATGATTACTATGAAGGAATAGGAGATAATTTCAAAGCTTCATTGTATGCGGTAAAATATGTAAGAGCTTATGAAGATATGGATGCCAGGAGCCGTGAAATCACCGGGATAACTGAGAATGTACTGAAACCTCATAAAAAAAGTGCTCACATCAGTGTCATCAAAAATACAGCCATCATTGTACTGCTTACTTCTCTGGTAGGAATTATCATTTTCTTCAGGATTAAACAGAAAAAACAACGGTCAAAGTTAAGAAACATTATAAGAAGTCAGATACAGCTGATTGCCAGCCAGGATGAAGCTTTACAGGTGAAATCATCCGGAGGTTTAGAATTCTCCAATATTTCAGTAGAAGAAGTAGATGATAAAGACAATGGCGGCAATAAGAAAAAAAATGAACCTTTAATGACCCAGGAAACAGAAACCAAACTCCTGGAACTTCTGGAGGATTTTGAAAAAGGAGAATTGTACAATAACAAAAATATGTCACTGTCATTTCTGGCAGCTGAACTTAATACCAATACAAAGTATCTTTCTTATGTCATCAATCAGCATAAAAATGCTGACTTTAAAACTTATGTCAATCGTTTAAGAATTAACTATATTGTAGATAAGCTGATTAATGATGATCGGTACAGACAGTATAAGATCAGTATTCTTGCAGATGAGTGCGGGTTTTCTTCGCACAGTAAATTTGCTTCGGTATTTAAGGCGGTTACGGATTTTTCTCCTTCGGCTTATATTAAACATCTTGATGCAGAAGCTCAGCCGGATAATACCCATTTTCGTGAAAACAATTAAAATATAGTCTGTTTTCTGCATTCTGTCTTTTCATTTTCACGAAAACAGATAACCTATTGTTTTATGTAAGCTATTCACTGCTATATCTTTGCGAAAGCTTTATCCAGAAGGTTTTTCGTTTTGGAAACCCCAACTCCTAAAATTAAAATTGTAAAAAGCTTACTATAATTTTAGACTTCAATAAAAAACAGATACCAATTCTGTAAGAACAAAATACATCTTTACAAATTGTTAAACACAATTAGAATTTATATATCATACAATCGGGGTTGATTGCCCGGTTTTTTTCAGTCAAGTTTTTTTAAGTGCAAATCCGCGGCATTGCCGCGGATTTGTTTTTGTATTATTTAGCCTTTAAGCTGTCGTTTTTTACTTTTGTAGAATCTTTAGGAATTACAGCAGGCGCAGAATGGGCAACAGCAGTAGACCCCATACTGTTTCTCATAAAATCCTTATCGTGGGCTTCTTTGAATTCTTCTCTTTTTTCTTTATTCTGAGCACAGCTTCCCAAAAAGATAATTCCCAAAACTGTTCCTGCCAATAGTTTTTTCATATTCTATTATTTTGATGTTTAGTGTAATCAAATATATAAAAATAATAATTTTTTTATAACGATTTATGATGGATTTTTTGAAAAATTAATTTTAATGTAATAGATGAACTCTTCACCTTTCTTATCTCTATCGGTTTAAAAAATCAACAAAGAAGAAAATTAATCCTTCAATGTTTACATTTTTACAATTTTCTGATTTTATGAACTACTATTTTTGAGTTAATGAAAAACATAAACATTATGAAAAATAGTATAAACAAAGGTCTGATTCTAATGTTTACAGCAATGGCAGCATTTACTTTTGCGCAGGAAACTTATCTATGGAAAGTTACTTCCAAGAACGGAAAACATATTTCTTATTTTTTCGGAACCATGCATATGGCCGGTGAATCATTCTATAATCAATATCCGGTCATTAATACTTCTCTTTTGTCCTGTGATATGGTGATGACAGAAACAGAAACAAAAAGAAACAGAGTTATTGATGAATTCAATAGCCGTGAGGATTCCAATGACCTTGAATCTAAACTGTCGCCGGAAGAATATACAAGACTGAAATCTGTTTTTAAAAATACAGGAATAGACCTCAAAAAGCTGCGTCGTGATGAAATTGTAAAAATGATGCAGCTTAGAATCTGGAAATCCGGCTGTGCAGGCTCAGATCAATACATGCTGGACAGCTATATTCAAAAGCAGGGTGAAGATAACGGCAAAGAGATGGCCTATCTTGAAACCTCAGAAATGCAGCAGAACTATATAGAAGAATCGAAAATATCAAGATACAAATCCGGAACAGCCGTAATAAAAGGAACTTTAAAAAGATATGAAAAAACGATGGCATCGAACGAAAAGAAATGCCGGGGAATGCAGAATGAATATCTTGAGCTGAAAGACCGCTATATCTTTAATAAGTCCTGCGAAAGTCTTAGCAAAAGCGATCAGATTCTTGTTACTCAAAGAAATGGCAGATGGATGCAGATTCTTCCCGGACTGATAGAGACAAAGAATGTTTTTGTAGCAGTAGGCTTGGGGCATTTCTCTTATAGCTGCGGACTTATAGAGCAGTTTAAAAGCCTGGGTTATTCCGTGGAACCGGTTCCTATGAAATCATAAAAAAATCTGCAGAACTTTCATCTGCAGATTTTCCGTTTTAAATTGAACATATTATATTTATTTAGCCGGTGGTGCTGTAGCCGCTGAATCCATTTTCATCTTGATGGTATCAGGATTGGACATCTTTGTTTTCATAGTGTCGGTCGTCGAAGGTGGTGATGTTTTCATCTGGCCTGTCGCTGCCGAGTCAGAATTTTTTGATGACATTGTGGACTCTTTGGTTCCGCAGCTCAAGGCTAATATTCCTGAACCTATGGCTGCTAACAATAACTTTTTCATACGATTTTATTTTGGGGTGTATCCGTAAAAGTCCAATAACTGTTCCTAAGCACCTGCCGGAAATATTAAAACATCAATAAAGTTTGTTAAAAGGTGTTAGATTTCAGGGAGTTTGAGTAAAAGGGTTAAAACTTTTTTGAATTTTATATCTTTTGTTCTCGTTCTTTATGACCATCAAAAAAGCCCCAAAACCAAAGTTTCGGGGCTGTGTAATAAAGGTAGGAAGCAATTACTTATTGCCTATTACTCATGATTATCCTAGGTATGGATATTTATAATCTTTTGGAGAAACAAAAGTTTCTTTTACGCTTCTTACAGACGTCCATCTTAGAAGGTTCATTTTAGAACCTGCTTTATCGTTGGTACCTGAAGCTCTACCTCCTCCGAAAGGCTGCTGTCCTACAACCGCACCAGTCGGTTTGTCGTTGATGTAGAAGTTTCCTGAAGCATTTTCTAATGCTTTGTAAGCTTCATTGATTGCATAACGGTCTTGAGAAAATACAGAACCTGTCAATGAATAAGGAGAAGAAGAATCAACTAATTTCAGCGTTTCTTTCCAGTCCTGATCTTCATAAACGAATACAGATAAGATAGGGCCAAAGATTTCTTCAACCATACTTTCATACTGAGGATTTGTCGTTTCAATTACTGTTGGGTGCACAAACCATCCTTTAGAATCATCACATGTTCCGCCAATAGCTACAGTAGCTTCACCGGAAGCATTAGCTCTGTCGATATATCCTTTACATTTTTCGAAAGAATTTTTGTCGATGACAGCGTTCACGAAGTTAGAAGGATCTTCAGGGGAACCGATTTTGATTGTGCTCATCTGAGCTTCCATTACTTTTTTCACATCAGCCCAAAGAGATTTAGGTACATACGCTCTTGAAGCTGCAGAACATTTTTGTCCCTGATATTCGAAAGCTCCTCTTACTAAAGCAGTAGCTACAGCCTCTACGTTAGCAGACGGGTGAGCGATTACAAAGTCTTTACCACCAGTTTCTCCAACAATTCTTGGATATGTTCTGTAGTTGTGGATATTGTCACCGATCATTTTCCACATTCCCTGGAATACTTTCGTAGAACCGGTAAAGTGAAGACCTGCAAAATCAGGGTGTGCCAATACTTTTTCAGCGGTTTCTTTTCCGTCTGTAAAGATCATGTTGATCACCCCTGCAGGAAGACCCGCTTCAGTTAATACATCCATGATCACTTTCGCAGAATAAACCTGTTTGTCAGAAGGCTTCCAAACCACAACGTTTCCAAGCATAGCCATACAGGTAGGAAGGTTTCCTGAAATAGCCGTAAAGTTGAATGGAGTTACTGCAAAACAGAATCCTTCAAGCGGTCTGTATTCTACACGGTTCCAGATACCATTGTCAGATACTGGCTGCTCAGAATACATTTCCGTCATAAACTCTACGTTGAACCTTAAGAAATCGATGAATTCACATGCAGCATCAATTTCAGCCTGGTGTACATTTTTAGACTGTCCGATCATCGTTGCTGCATTGATCACATCTCTGTAAGGACCAGCCAACAAATCAGCTGCCTTTAAGAAAATGGCCGCACGTTGTTCCCAGCCTAGTTCGTTCCATTCCTGTTTAGCTGCTAATGCCGCGTTAATAGCGTCATCCACATGTTGCATACCACCTTTATAGTAAAATCCGAAGTCATGCGCATGATCCTGTGGAGACTGAAGTTGTACTTTCTCATCAGTTTTTACTTCCTTTCCGTTGATGATCATTGGAATTTCTGTCTTTTCCGCCCACATCTTTTTGTAAGTGGCAATAAGGCTTTTAACTTCCGGAGACCCCGGTACATAAGAATTTACCGGCTCGTTTACCGCTAATGGTACTTGCGAAATTGCTTTTGACATATTATATCGTATTATTTTAAATTAAAAATATGTTGGTATACAAATTTACAATAATTAACGCTAAAGAAAAAATACACTTTATTTTTATAAAATCAGGAATACCTGTAAATAATCTTTAAAAAATATCATTTTTAAGAACAGATAATAGAAGCATTTTCGTGTTTTTTTGTTCAATCTTTTAAAATAGATCTCAGAATGTACAGGATTTGAATACTTATATAAATATGAACACTGTAAGACTTGTCACAGTTAGTATGTGGTGCTTATGTGCTGTATTCAAGGTGTTTACAGATAAATGCTGAATTTGTTGCATTTTGCATTTGTCCCGATTTTGAACATTTTAAAGGTTTTTTTTGATAGCTGAAAGATGTGGTATTGTCCTAATTTTACACCATCAATGACTGATATGAAAAACAGGATTCTATTATTCTCCTTTGTAATGTTTTTTGCCGCCTTATGTGCAGGTCTCTTTGCAGATCAGGGCAAGAATCAGTCATATGCTGATGCTTCATCAAAAGCACACCTTCTAAAACAATCCGATAACCAGACCCAGGCTGAGATTTACAACCTTTCCGAGGATCAGGATACCCAGGATTCCGAAGACCTTGAAAAAGTAAAATTTGATTACTCAATCATCACACAGCAATGGCTGAACTTTTTCTTCAATGGTTATACGTACAATACCAAAGTAGCGGCTGTACAAAACCACGTTTATATTACAGCACCAAGATACATCCTGTATCATTCTCTGCAGATTGCAGGCTGCTAATCATCACACCCATTTTTAATGATTCATTATGATTGATATGTGCGGAACGACATATCCATAAATTCATTGCCCTTTATCCAATACTTTGAATCCTTCTATTTGCCTTTACAGAAAGGCAGACGGGGAATCGTATACCCAATTTTAAATTCAATACTATGCATTTAACACCGAGAGAAACGGAAAAGCTTATGCTGTTCCTGGCAGGAGAACTTGCCCTAAAAAGAAAGGCCAGAGGTCTTAAATTAAATTATCCGGAATCCATCGCTCTGATCAGTCACTTTTTGCTGGAAGGAGCAAGAGACGGAAAAAAAGTAGCCGAACTGATGCAGGAAGGCGCCCAGCTTCTTACCAAAGATGATGTAATGCCAGGTGTGGCAGACATGATCCACGATGTTCAGATTGAAGCCACTTTTCCGGACGGAACCAAACTGGTAACCGTTCATAACCCCATCCGTTAATACCTATTTCTATTATGATACCAGGAGAAATTTTTGTAAAAGAAGGGACCATTATCTGCAATGAAGGCAGAGAAACGGTCAAAATAAAAGTAACCAATACAGGAGACCGTCCTATTCAGGTAGGTTCACACTTCCATTTTTTTGAAGTAAACAAAGCCATGAGTTTTGACCGTGAAAAGGCATTCGGGAAGAGACTGAATATCGTAGCCAGTACTGCCGTGCGTTTCGAACCGGGAGAAGAAAAAGTAGTGGAGCTGGTAGAAATAGGAGGAACCAAAAAAGCAATGGGCTTCAATAACCTTGTTGATGGACAGGTAGATTCTGAAGAACAGAAAAAAGCAAGCCTTGCCAAAGTTGAAGAGTTAAACTTTAAAAATCATTAAGATGAGCTTAAATGTAGACAGAAAACAATATGCCAATATATTAGGTCCTACAGCCGGAGACAAAATCAGACTGGGAGACACTGAAATTATTATTGAAATTGAAAAAGATTTTACCCACTACGGAGACGAAGCCGTTTTCGGAGGTGGAAAAACCGTACGTGACGGGATGGGACAAAATGTGACGGCAAAAAGAGACGAAGGAGTTCTGGATCTTTGTATCACAGGTGCGGTAATCATCGATCACTGGGGAATTGTAAAAGGAGATATCGGAATTAAAGATGGTAAGATCGTAGGGATTGGAAAAGCAGGAAACCCCGATACAATGGATGGTGTATCGCCTAATATGATTATCGGAGCCTCAACAGAAGTTCACGGCGGAAAAGGATATATTGTAACGGCCGGAGGGATTGATACCCATATCCACTATATCTGCCCGCAACAGATCGAAACCTCTCTATACAGTGGAATCACTACAATGATTGGAGGAGGAACAGGTCCTAATGACGGAACAAATGCGACCACCGTTACCCCAGGAAGATTCAATATGCAGAAAATGCTTGAAGCCGCAGAAGAATATCCTATGAACCTTGGTTTCTTCGGAAAAGGAAACTGTTCTGCAGAAGAACCTATTGAAGAGCAGGTAGAAGCAGGTGCTTTAGGAGTAAAGATCCACGAAGACTGGGGAGCAACCCCTGCAACAATTGACGCTGCATTAAAAGTAGCCGATAAATACGACGTACAGGTTGCCATTCACACCGATACCTTAAATGAAGGAGGTTTCCTGGAAGATACCATGAGAGCAATCAACGGAAGAGTAATTCACACCTTCCACACGGAAGGAGCAGGTGGAGGTCACGCTCCGGACATCATTAAAGCAGCTATGTACCCGAATGTACTTCCGGCTTCTACCAACCCTACACGTCCTTATACCATAAATACGATCGATGAGCACTTAGATATGCTGATGGTTTGCCACCACTTAAGTAAAAACATCCCTGAAGATGTGGCATTCGCAGATTCACGTATCCGCCCTGAAACCATTGCCGCAGAAGATATTCTTCACGATATGGGAGTGTTCAGCATCATGAGTTCCGATTCCCAGGCAATGGGAAGACCTGGTGAAGTGATTACAAGAACCTGGCAGACGGCAAGCAAAATGAAGGAGCAGAGAGGTGACCTGGATGAAGATAAAGACACAGGAAATGACAACTACCGCGCTAAAAGATATGTGGCTAAATATACAATTAACCCTGCTATTGCACATGGTATTTCAGAATATGTAGGATCTCTTGAAGAAGGAAAATTAGCCGATTTGGTGATCTGGAAACCTGCATTATTCGGAGTAAAGCCTGAAATGATTGTAAAAGGAGGATTCGTAATTGCGTCTAAAATGGGAGATCCTAACGCTTCTATTCCGACACCACAGCCTATTATCTATAGAAATATGTTTGGTGCTCATGGAAAAGCGAAATATGGTATTTGTGCCAATTTCGTTTCCCAGATCTCTATTGATAACGGAACCATTGCTTCTTACAAACTGGAAAAGATGATTCTTCCGGTGAAAAACTGCAGAAATATTTCTAAAGCAGATCTTATTCATAACGATAAAACCCCTTTAATTGAAGTGAATCCTGAAAACTATAAAGTAACGGTAGACGGTGAATACATCACTTGTGAACCGGCAGAAACACTTCCTTTAACACAGCTGTATTACTTGTTCTAAGATAAATCTTGTATACCGAAACCTAACAGATTTCTGAAACCTGTTAGGTTTATTTAACAGTAAAAAAGATTCATCAAACAACATTTACAATAACTATAGAACTAAGTTTAGAATGAAATATTTAAATAAAACAGTTTTCTCTCTTGCCATAGCCGGAATGTCTCTGCTTTCAGGAAATCTAAACGCTCAGTTTCTGGGAGGAGCAAGGATTAAAAGTGACGAAGACGGACCAAAAGGGCAAATTATGATGTATGGTTCATTAGATTATTCTAAAATCAGTACCCCGTCAAACAGCAGCAGCACGGTTTCAAGTGCACCGCTTGGAGTAGGATATTTTATCAATAACAATGACCTTGTCGGAGTGAATTACGCCTATTCTCAGAATACAGTTAACCATAATGTGGTCTATAAGCAAAATGAAGCTGGACTCTGGTACAGTCCGTCATTAATGCTCGGAAAATACTTTGTCCTGATTGCTCAGGTTGATGCACATTACGTTTGGGGGCAACAGCAATCCATAGCAGCAGACGAAATGCAGAATTTTAACGGATTCCGTCTCCGTGCCTATCCGCTCATCGGAATATTATTAGGCGGAGGCTGGGCTTTGAAATTCAAATTTGCAGAACTTTCAATGCTTCAGACCAAAACCAAACAGGAAGGCTGGACGAAGAGCTATGTGGCAGGAATCAGTGGTTCAACATTCGGGGCAGGCATTTCCAAAAACTTTGACTTCAGAAAAAAATCGAAAAATGATCATTAATCAAATCATAGGCAATCTTACCGAAAACCCTACCGAAAAAAATATAGATTATCTGGATCTGGAATGGTTTGAAACCACCAAAAGAATCCAGCGTAAAAAAACCAGACAGGGAACAGATGTTGCCATTAAATTTCTTAGAGAAGGACAGCGTCTGCATGAAGGAGATATTCTTTTTGAGGATACCGAAAAAGTGATTGCCATCAACGTTGTGGAAACAGATGCTATCGTTATGGTGCCGGGATCTTTGCTGGAAATGGGAACCGTTTGCTATGAAATCGGTAACAAGCATATCCCGCTTTTCATTCAGGAGGACAAAGTACTGCTTCCTTTTGAAATGCCGATGTTCAGATGGCTGGAAGCAAGTGGCTTTAAACCGGAAAAACAATCCGTAAAACTGCTGAATCTTCTTAAATCCAATGTGGAACCTCACGGACACGGAAGTCTGGGATCATCCATCTTTACAAAAATCTTAAAAATGGCAGCCCCGAAAGATGAATAACATGAATCTGAATTTTTTATCAGGACTGCTTCATCTGGCAGATCCCACATTACCTATCGGAGGGTATACCCATTCCAATGGATTGGAAACCTATGTACAGGAAAGAATCGTACATACCAGAGAAACAGCAAAGGAATTTGTACAGAACATGCTTCAGTACAATCTTAAATACAATGACGGCGCTTTTGTAAAATTAGCTTATGAAGCCGCTGAAAATAACGATCTGGAACTGCTTTTAAGCCTGGATAACGAATGTAATGCCATAAAATGTCCTAGAGAAATTCGCCAGGCCAGTCAGAAACTGGGATTGAGGCTGATTAAGATCTTCAAAAGAAGAGAAAATTTTCCCTTCATGGAAGCTTTTGAAAAAGCAGTGCGGAACTGTGAAGCCAATTCACATTACTGTATCGTATTCGGAGTGTATGCTTATCTAATGAAAATTCCCCTGTACGAAGCTCTTCTTGGCTTTTACTATACCTCAGTAGCCGGAATGATCACGAATGCTGTAAAGTTGGTTCCGCTGGGACAGTTAGATGGGCAGGACATCCTGTTCTCTCTCTATCCGGTCATGGAAAAAACAGCTCATGAAACCATCGAACTGGACAGAGATATGGTAGGACTATGCAACACGGCTTTTGATATCAGGTGTATGCAGCATGAAAGACTTTATTCCAGACTGTATATGTCATAATAATTCGCGAAAATCCAAAGGGCAAATGATTAGAATAGAGAAGTTCTTTTGCTGATTGAAATGCCTTTGCGACTGTAAAATATTCTCAATCAATAAAAAAAACTTAGCGCTCGTAGCGTTAAAAAACAAAGTAAAATTTAAAAAAAATGGAAAACAGAAAATATATAAAAGTAGGAGTGGCAGGACCTGTAGGTTCAGGAAAAACCGCATTACTGGAACGTTTAAGCAGAAAATTATTCGGGACTTACGATCTTGGAGTAATTACCAATGATATTTACACCAAAGAAGATGCTGAATTCATGGCGAAAAACAGTCTTCTTCCCCACGAGAGAATTATCGGAGTAGAAACAGGAGGATGCCCTCACACTGCTATCCGTGAAGATGCAAGTATGAACCTTGAAGCAGTAGATGAGCTGGCAGCACGTTTCCCGGAAATCGAACTGGTTCTTATTGAAAGTGGGGGTGATAACCTTTCAGCAACATTCAGTCCGGACCTTGCCGATGTTACCATCTTTATTATTGATGTGGCTGAAGGAGAAAAAATTCCGAGAAAAGGAGGTCCCGGTATTACCAGATCAGATCTTTTAATCATCAATAAAATTGACCTTGCCCCTTATGTAGGAGCCAGCCTTGAAGTCATGGAGAATGATGCCAGAAGAATGAGAAAAGGAAATCCTTTTGTATTCACCAACCTTAAAACGGATGAAGGTCTGGATAAAGTAATCGGGTGGATTAAAAAATATGCACTTCTTGAAGAAATTGAAGAACCGAACCTGGTAAGATAAATGGACAGTCGTTTAAATATTATTGCAGGATTCAAGGGAGGAGAATCGTATGTGAAAGACCTTTATGTCTCACTTCCTTTCAGGGTAGTTTCTGTAGGACAGCGGAAAAGCGACAAAAAACTCTATCAGATGATTATGAGCTCTTCTCCCGGAATTCTGGACGGAGACCATTATCATCTGGAGGTAGCGCTGGAAAAAGGAGCCTCTCTTCAGCTGCAGTCGCAGTCGTATCAAAGGCTGTTCAATATGAAGGATAGGGCAGTGCAGGAACTCAATGTAAAAATGGAAGATAATACCTCTTTTGCTTATGTTCCGCATCCTGTGGTTCCGCATGAAGATTCTAATTTTCAGAGTAAAGCCAATATCCATGTCGGAAGAAACAGCCAGATCATTATCAGCGAAATCATTACCTGCGGAAGAAAACATTACGGAGAAGTCTTTAAGCTGAAACGTTTTCAGAATCTCATGGAAATTTATCACAACGATAAACTGGTAATAAAAGATAACGTGGTGATCCAGCCGGATCTGATCCCCATCAGCTGCATCGGAAATCTGGAAAAGTATACCCACCAGGGAACGCTCATTTTCTACAGTACAAAGGAGAACGTGGATAAAAATGGACTGATTGAAACCATTATTGAAGCAGCAGAACAGCATAAAGAAGAGATGGAGGTGGGTGTTTCCGCAATGGAAGACAATGGCTTTGTCGTAAGAGCTTTAGGACACGGAGGAGAGCTGATGTATAATTTCTTTCTTCATATCCAGGAATTACTCTGGTCTCTTGAATAAATATGAATAGATGCAGCGAAACCTTATAGGTTTTTGAAAACCTATAAGGTTTGTAAAGAGATCAACAAAAAGTTAAGAATTGGAGCGGGCTTTAGCCCGCGTTAATGAAAGAAATTCGCCAGAACCAGATATGAAAAATGAACATAATTTAAAACATGATCATCTGTGGAAAATGCAGAGAAAAATATTCAATAGAGGTGGGCTTCAGCCCACTTAAATAAAGAAGGATATTCCCATTGGCTTTAGCCAAAATTTAAGAAAGAATAATAGAATTAGAAAAAATGGATAGTACAGTTTGGGCGCTTCTGTTGAGTGCCGTTTCAATAAGTTTTATACATACCGCTTCAGGGCCGGATCATTACCTCCCGTTTATCGTTATTTCAAAATCTAAAAAATGGAGCGGAGTGAAAACCGCCATACTCACAGTAGTATGTGGATTCGGGCACGTATTAAGCTCCCTTATTTTAGGCTTTATCGGAGTTTTTCTTGGATGGCAGCTGAATAAAATTTCATGGTTTCAGGATATCAGGGGGAATTTTTCGGGATGGGCCTTGTTGATTTTCGGAGGGGTTTATCTGATATACGGATTGGTTCAGGCAGTAAGAAACAAGCCTCACAAGCATTTTGATGTCATGGGTGATGATGTATACGTGTATGAACACAATCACACTGAAATGGTAATGCCTCAGAAAAGAATTAAGGTAACTCCGTTAGTCCTTTTCATGATCTTCGTGATGGGGCCGAGTGAACCATTGATTCCTTTACTGTTCTATTCCGGAGTAAAGCATTCCATGTCTGAAATTGCTGTCCTTGTGACCTCATTTACTGCAACAACAGTTCTTACCATGCTGGGAATGGTTCTTCTGGGACGTTACGGATATTCAACCTTATTTAACACAGAAAAACTGGAAAGATATATGGGAGTGGTCAGCGGGGCTGTGGTTACCGTATGCGGTGTCGGAATGGTCTTTCTGGGGTGGTAAGATAAATGAAGAGTGCTTCAAATCTCAAATCTCAAATCTCAAATCTCAAATCACCCTTCATTAATATAATTAAAAAAACTATGGACGAATTTTTCAAAAAAATCCCTTTTATAGACAATATTTTAAAAGGAATCGGGCAGATTATGCTTCAGGAAAATCGGTGGACCGGGCTCCTGTTTCTTATCGGTATCTTTATCGGAAGCTGGCAGGGCGGTGTTGCTGTATTGTTGTCAACAGCAGCCGGAACTTTTACCGCAATGAAGTTAAAGTATAACCCATCTGAAATCAATGCAGGATTGTACGGCTTCAGTGCAGCATTGGTAGGTGTGGCTTTATCTTTTGTATTTCAGGCAACGTTTCTAATCTGGGTGCTGATCATCATAGGAGGTGCTTTGGCTGCGGTAATCCAGCATTTTTTTATCGTGAAAAAAATTCCGGTATTTACCCTTCCGTTTATTCTGATTACCTGGGTATGTGTCTTTGTATTACATCATTTTACACAGATTCCGCCATCAGAAATGATGTCTGCGCCGGCTGGACCTGCAGATTATGATGACTTTTTGACCTGCACCAACGCATTTGGGGAAGTAATTTTCCAGGGGGGAATTCTATCGGGAATCATTTTCTTTGTGGCGGTTTTCATCAGTTCTCCGGCTGCCGCATTGTATGGTTTTGCGGGGGCAATCTTGGGTTCCTCTCTCTCTCATATGAACGGGGAACCCATAGAGAAAATCCATATGGGACTTTTCGGGTTTAATGCGGTGCTTTCTGCCATCGTCTTTTCAGGATTTAAAAAGATCAACGGATTATGGGTTTTAATTGCAGTAACAATTACTGTGGGCATTGATGACCTGCTGGTAGACCATAATACATTGAGTGAAGTAGGAGGGGTGCTTACATTTCCTTTCGTTGCCGGAACATGGATCACGCTTCTGATCCAGAAAATGTTTAAAGTAAAGAAATAGATAAGCCCTGAGGTTCCTGATCTTACCTCTAAAAATCATAAATACATTTAAAAGAAAAATAACAATAAATCAATCAAAATGAAGATAACTAAAATAGCAGCAGTGTTTCTGGCAATGGCTTTCAGTGGAAAAATAATGGCACAGGAAACAGAAAAGCAGTTGCTAATAAAAGATGCAGATGACAAATTTCCCATTGCAGACGTTCTCGTAAAGTATAACCACGGAAACAGCCATACCCATTCCGGAACAGACGGTATGTTCAGTATACCCACTGCTTCACTTCCTGATACACTGGTGATCAGCCGCCAGGGATATGATGAGGTAAAATGGGCCGTAGCCAATGATGAAGATAAAAATAAAGTTATTTTTTTACAACATAAGCCGTTTCAGATCTCTGAAGTAGCCATCAACCACAGCTCTTTTTTATCCGCGATTACCAAAGTGGATCTGAATAAATTTCCTGTAAATTCAGCTCAGGACCTGCTGAGAAAAGTACCGGGGCTATTTATTGCCCAGCACGCAGGAGGCGGGAAGGCCGAACAGCTTTTCCTGAGAGGATTCGATGCAGATCACGGTACCGATGTAAGTGTGAATGTAGACGGAATGCCTGTCAATATCGTTTCCCATGCTCACGGCCAGGGATATTCAGACCTTCACTTCGTTATTCCGGAAACAGTAAATAATATTGATTTCGGGAAAGGAGCTTACTATATGGACCGTGGAGATTTTAATACCGCCGGATATGTGGATTTTCAGACCTACAATGGTTTGAAAAACAGTATGATCAAGCTGGAAGGAGGTTCATTCAACTCAAAAAGAATCTTGGGAATGTTCAATATCCTGCACGATGATGCCGGCCGGAAAAATGCTTATGTTGCCGCGGAATACAATTATACAGACGGTCCTTTTGATGTAAAGCAGAATTTTAACAGGATTAATATTTTCGGAAAGTACAATCAGTGGATCACAGATAATGATTATTTCAACATCCAGTTCTCCACCTTTAATTCTTCCTGGAATGCTTCCGGACAGATTCCTGAACGTGCGGTAGATGAAGGAATCATCGGCAGATGGGGAAGCATTGATCCTTCAGAAGGCGGAAAAACCTCCAGAACCAACCTTCAGATGAATTTCAAACATATTATTTCATCTTCGGAACAGATTGATGCCATGGCTTTTTATTCAAAATATAATTTCAATCTGTATTCTGATTTTACTTTTTATTTAAAAGATAAAGACCACGGTGACGAGATCCACCAGACCGACGGAAGAAACATTTACGGAACCGAAATAAAATATACTAAAAACTTTACACTGCCGAACAGCTCATTGAATTGGATCTCAGACGTAGGGTTTAGAAATGATGACATCAATACACTTCAGCTGAACCATGTATACCACAGGGATCTGCTACTGGACAGAATGGCGGATGTAACCGGAACGGAAACCAATCTTCATGCGTATTCAGGATTGATCTGGAAAATAGGAAAATGGACGATCAACCCGGCATTAAGAGTAGATCATTTTATATTCAATATGCATAACCTTCTGGATCCTGAACAGCTTCCGTCCGGACAGTCAAAAGAGGCTACCAGACTAAGTCCTAAGTTAAACTTCTCCTATGCCCAGAATGACAATGTAATGTGGTTCCTGAAAACCGGAATGGGCTTTCACTCCAACGATTTAAGAGTGGTTGTTCCGAACGCAGATCAGAAGACCCTTCCGTATTCTATCGGTGCAGATTTCGGAGTAAGATTACATCCCTTCAAATCTTTGATCATTACCCCAACATTATGGTATATGGATTTGCAGCAGGAATTTGTGTATGTAGGAGACGATGCGGTGGTAGAGCCTTCCGGAAAATCAAGACGTTTTGGGGCCGATCTTGGAGTACGTTTCCAGCCATTGGAGAACTTCTATCTGAATGCAGATGTGAACTATTCCCACGCCAGATTCATTGAAGAAGAAAAAGGAAATGACTACGTCCCATTGGCTCCTGTAGTCACCAGTACAGGTTCCGTAAACTGGGATTTCCTTAACGGATTCTCTCTGGGATTACAATACAGGTACCTTGGCTCAAGACCTGCGGTAGAAGACAACAGCATCAAAACGAAAGCTTACTTTGTTAACGACCTTATGCTTTCTTACAACCGCCAGAAATGGGGAGCTAATCTTCAGGTGAATAACCTTTTCAATGTAAAATGGAATGAAGCGCAGTTTGCTACAGAAACCCAATTGAAAGGCGAAGCAGAGCCTGTGACAGATCTTACCTATACTCCCGGAAGCCCTTTCGGAGTGAGGGTAGGTGTGTATTATAAATTCTAAAATTTGAGAGTTTGGAAATTTGAGAAGGGGTAATGAAATTTTTTTTCATCATTTTCAAATTAACTCATTTTCAAATTTCCAAATTATCTCCTTTTTCCTGAATAAATTTTATTAACTTTAAATAATCATTAAACGGATATGGAAGTATTATCCAATTTTCAGTATAAAAAACTTTTCCTCCCGAATATCACGGAGAAAATACTAGCTAATAATGCGGATATACAGCTTTACCGGATAGAAAATTACCTTAAAGGAATCCTGATGCCGGTAATCCCGTACCGTACGACCTTTAACTTCATTGTTTTTGTAACTAAAGGACACATCAGACAATATCTTGAAAATAAAGAATATCATGCTGAAAAAGGTGGTGTTATTTTTATCAAACAGGGAACCATAACGGCTACCGTGGAACTTTCCGATGATATTGAAGGGTTCTTTCTGGCATATGAAAATAATATTCTGTCTGAACAGGAGCTTCCGAAACACAAAAGCAGCATCTTCTTTATGACACCTTTCCTGAACCTGGACAGCCTCACTTATGGAACGATTACCCAGCTGCTTCCGATCATGGAACAGGAATTATGGCTGAATAGCCTCAATATCAACGAAGTGGTCGTTACCATGCTGCATCTTATTCTGGTGAAAATGCTCAGTACAGATTCCGATTCGCATCATAAATCAGCCACCCGCCCGATGGAACTGTCTCTTCAGTTCCGTGACCTTCTTTTTAAATACCATGTGATAGAAAAAAGAGTAGCCTTTTATGCTGATAAGCTTTCTGTGACAGAAAGTTATCTCAATAAATGTGTGAAAAACGTTACCCAGAAATCTCCGAAACAATGGATCAATGAAATAGACATCAATTATAGCAAGGCTCTCCTTCATTCCAGTAAAGATATTGCTGAAATCGCTTATGAACTGAACTTTCATACAGCTTCACATTTTACCCAGCTTTTCAAAAAAATTGCAGGAATTACCCCTAAAGAGTACAGAACACAGTTTTTGAAGAACAGGATTCCGGTTTGATGTAAATATCAATAGTGAATTTTGCTGGGCAAGTTAATGGTGAATTATAAAAAAGTGCCGTAAGGAAATTCACTGCAAAACAAATTGCCCATTCACAATTCATTCATCTTTATCACATTTTCTCGTTTTCTAAAATTTTCAGCACAAGTTTTTCTTCCTGTGTCAGGTCTGCTTTCCCGTCATTTACTTCAATTTCTTCAAGCTCGTCGAGATATTTTTTTAGGGTATTGTTTTCATAAAGATTGATAACCAGCGGGTGAACGTAGTATTTTTTGCATACGGTGCTGGTGTTTCCCAAGTGTCCTGCAACAATTTCCAGAGCTTCTTTCACTTTCTTTTTATACTGGGAATCATTTTCTGCATAGCCTATCTCTTTAAATGCAATGAGAGCACTCACTGTTCCGGACCATGTTCTGAAATCTTTGGCCGTAAAATCTTCACCGCTTATTTCTTTAATGTAATCATTCACCATTCCTGAGTCTATGGAATGACGGTTTCCCTGTTCATCGATATACTGAAAAAGCTCCTTTCCTGGAATATCCTTGCACTTCTGAACAAGCCTTGCAAGTCTTCTGCTTTTGAGGTCCACATGGTGCATGATTCCCTTTTTTCCTTTGAATTCAAACGTAATTTTTTGACCGTTGATCTTCACATGTCTGCCTTTTAATGTAGTTAAGCCGAAAGAACCATACAGCTTTTCGTAGGCATTATTGCCGATCCTGATATTGGTACGCTGCATCAGACTGACGATCAGAGCCAGTATTTTTCTCTTTTCAAAATTTCTCAGAGCGAGATCCTGCTCTACCTGAAGCCTTATATCCGGAAGCGCATATCCGAACTGAAGCATTCTATAAAATTTGGTGTGATTTCTCAAAGCACTCCAAAGTGGATGATAGCGGTACTGTTTCCTTTTTTTTATATCGAAACCTGTGGCCTGAAGATGACCATTTTCCAGGGCACATATCCATACATTTTCCCAGGCGGGAGGAATCACCAGCTTATTGATTCTGTTGATCTCGGTCTTATCTTTGATCTTCTCACCGTCTTTGAAGTAAGAATATTTTTTTCCGGTTTTCTTACGGATAATTCCGGCGGTTTCTGCATCGGTGGTATATACAAGATGTACCGCCTTTGCAGAAGCTTCCGGATCATTCATGATTTTTACAATTTTTGAAGGTCTAAGATGAGAAATAATCTCTGTGTCTGCATTCTTCTCCATAAAAAATGGTTAAGAGTTTTTACCCCTCGAAAAGATCAGTAAAAGAATAACTACAATGGCGCAGACTAGGATAATTCCCCACCACATTCCAGCCTTAAAAATTGTTTCTACTGCTTCACAGCTCGTTAGTGTCAACAAGCTGAGTATCGTCATACTGTATAAGCTCAACTTTTTCATGATGTATATATTTTGGATGTGTTAAATTCTATAGAGATCAGGTTTCCATCGCTTAATGGATCTTTTAATCTCATCCCCGGAAATGTTTTCGTGAATAGCCCGGTTCAGAAGCTCTTTAAATTCATCATCATAAGCAAATCTCAGGGCGGCAATCTGATCAAATCTTAATTTTTCAGCTGTTTCATCAGATCTTTCACCGAAAATCTCAAAATATCGCTGTTTAAACTCAAGCCTTACCATACGGTTTTGAAGCCCCAAAGCGTAATGTTGTCTGGTCATGAAAGCCAGATAGAAAAGCAGAAATACAACAATAGAAAATAAAATCCAGATGAGTTTATTTTCGGGATCATCCCATATTTTATACATTCCAAAGACTTCAAGAAGGATAAGCAAAGGAAGATATATGAAGTGATGCGGCGGATAAAATTTCCTGTGATTGTTATAATTCTGTATTTTCATATTATAGATGTAGCAATAATCTTTCCAAAATTTTACATTATTAATATTAAATTCGATTTTGTGGTATCTTAAAATTTACAATATTTCAAAATATGTTTACTCAATATCTTATTCAAACCTTACAGGTTTCCAAAACCTATAAGGTTTATATTGCCGCCCTCATCTGCAGATCAGAAAGAAAATATCTGCGCAAAGATCTGTGTCATCTGCACAATGCGTGGGAAATTTTTTTAACTACAACAGGCACAACAGATTTTAGTTTTATCCCCAAAAGTTCACAAAGTTTACATTTTTAGAGCTTAAATTTTTCGTAACTTTCGGTGTTTAAAAAAGAAAAGAATGACTTCAAAGGAAAAAGTTGCTGCACTTCGTCAGGAAATGCAGAAAAATAATGTTGATGCATTTATAGTATATTCTGCAGATCCTCATATGAGCGAATATCTGCCTGAAGAATGGCAGGAAAGAGCATGGCTGTCAGGGTTTTTAGGTTCTGCCGGTTTTGTGGTAGTAACAAAAGATAAAGCAGGTCTCTGGACAGACGGAAGGTATTTTACCCAGGCTGCCATTGAACTGGATGGTTCCGGAATTGATCTTTTCAAGGATGGAATGGAAGGAACCCCTAATTATATCGACTGGATTATTTCTGAAATTCCAGCTGGTGGTAAAGTCGCTTTAAATGCTAAGGCAGCTTCACATGCCAATTGGCAGCTGCTTTCACAAAAATTACAATCCAAAAATCTGATTCTGGAAGACCTTCCTCTTTTAAAGGAAATCTGGAAAGACAGAGGCACCCCTTCAAAGAATCCTATTTTCGTACATCCGTTAGAAAGAGCTGGAAAATCTGTTACCGATAAGCTTGGGGCCATCCGCCAGAAAATGGAAGAGCAGGATGCTACGGTTCATGTAATTTCAAGCCTTGATGATGTTGCCTGGACACTGAATTTAAGAGGAAGCGATGTGGAAAGTAATCCCGTATTCTTAGGTTATATTGTGATTACAAAGAACGATGCGATTCTGTTTACAGATCTTGAAAAACTGGAAGTAGAGGCCAGAAAACAAATGGATGATTCATTCGTAAAAATGATGCCTTACGAAGAATTTTACAACTATTTGAAAGCTTTTAAAAATGAAACTGTGTTGGTATCGCCTAACAGTAATCAGCAGATCTTTGAAACATTAAAAGCAGACAATCAGTTTATTAAAGCTCCGGTTCCGGGTAACCTGATGAAGGCCCAGAAGAACGAAGCTGAACTGGAAGGTTTCAGAAAAGTAATGGTGAGAGATGGTGTGGCTATGGTAAAGTTTCTTTACTGGCTGACCCATAATGCGGGAAAAGAAACTATGAACGAATATTCAATCGGTAAAAAGTTGAGAGGGTTCCGTGCAGAAGGTGAAAACTTTGTGGGCGAAAGCTTCGGAAGCATCATAGGATATAAAGATAATGGTGCTATTATGCACTATTCTGCAAAAAGTGAAGGAAGCAAAGAAGTGACGAATGATGCGAGCATACTGGTAGATTCAGGAGGTCAATATCTTGAAGGAACTACCGATATTACCAGAACATTGGCTTTGGGAGCGGTTTCTGAAGAATTTAAAAGAAACTCTACTCTGGTACTTCAGGGTATGATCCGCCTGTCCATGGTGAAATTCCCGAAAGGAACAAAAGGAGTTCACCTTGATGCCGTTGCAAGACTTCCGCTGTGGATGGAAGGTAAAGATTTTAACCACGGAACAGGTCATGGAGTAGGAAGCTTTATGAACGTACATGAAGGTCCTCAGAATATCAGAAAAGATCTGAATCCCCAAGATCTTCTGCCGGGAATGGTATGCTCAAACGAGCCGGGATATTATCTGGAAGGAGATTATGGAATCCGTCATGAAAACCTTATTGCGGTAAAAGAAGCAGAAAAAACGATTCACGGAACTTTTTATGAGTTTGAAACCTTGACGTTCTGCCCATTCTTTAAAGATACCATTGTAAAAGAAATCCTTTCTGAAAAAGAGATTGCATGGCTGAATGATTATCACAGAACCTGTGAAGAAAAAATCGGCCCTTATCTTGAAGGAGAGGTAAAGGAATGGTTCCTGGCTCTGGTTAGCCCACTTTAAAATTGAGAAAAGGGGGAGTGTGAATAGTGAATATAGAACATTGAACCTGAAACTTTAAACCCAGAACTCAAACCCAGAACATTATAATTGTTAGATAAAACAACCAAAGTCCTGCAGCTTTTCTGCAGGGCTTTTTTATATTGTACAACCGTATTTTTACGGAGATAATTTTAGGGATTTTCCTGAGGCAGATCTGTCCTGAGGTATCTATCTTTGCTTCAGTAAAAGAGACATCAATCATTTCATATCTTCATATATAACTTTAGTAAATTCAAAGCAGTAAGCCGTTTCGTCCTGAAATGGCTTTTTTCTATATTGATCCTCATTTCTGAAGCTTCAAAGTAAAAAGTAATTATATAAGAGTGTAAAGTAAAATCAAGAGATTTGTTTAATTTAGCAGAAGTTTACAGGGAGTTTCATATTCCTTAACCGCAATTAAAAAGATATGATAGAAGATTACTTCCGGAGCTTTAAGATATTTTCAGAAAAAGAGATCGGGGATTTTTTACAGCTTTTTGAATCAAGAAAAGTATATAAGAATGATTTTTTTGTACAGGAAGGCCAAAAGTGCAAAGAGATCGCATTTATAATTTCCGGAATTTTCCGGTCTTTTTATATTTCAGATCAAGGGAAAGATATGACCTATTGTTTCAGGTTTCCCAATCAGATGATGGCTGGGTATTCGTCTTTTATTTCAGGATGTCCCAGCCGGGAAAACATGCAGGCCATTACCGATGGGGATCTGATGATTTTAAAAAAAGATGCCGTGGATCAACTCGTCCGGGATGATCTCAACTGGACCAGATTTTTAAAAATGATCGCTGAAGAAGAATATCTTGAACTTGAAAACCGGTTTTTCCAACTGCAAAGGGACAATGCAGCACAACGGTATGAAACTCTTCTCGGTAACCAGCCGGACTATATACAGAAAATCCCGTTACAATATCTGGCTTCTTATCTTGGAATTACTCAAAGACATCTCAGCCGTATCAGAAAAGAAATATAATTATTACTTACTCATATAATATAACAGATACAGGATTTCGTTTTTAGACATTTGTCCTGTATTTGGGAGAGGGAGCTCTATAATTTTGTAAAAAAATAATTATGGAGCACAATATTCTGATCGTTGGAGGTAATGGTCTTGTAGGTAAAACAATGATTCGGATTCTGAAAGAAAGAAATCCGGATGTTAATATTTTCATTGGTGGAAGGAAAGGAGGTAAAACAGAAAATGACCTGAAAATTGATGTTACTGATCCCGGAACTTTAAAAAAAATTACAGATCATCGTATTAATCTGATCATTCTTTCGGTGAATGACCAATCTGATCATATTCTTAAGTTTGCTATAGCCAACGGGATTGATTATTTAGACATCACCAAACCTACTCCCGATCTTATAAAAGCATATGATATCGCTAAAAGCAACACTGTCCGCAGTAGGATTGTATTCAGTTCCGGCTGGATGGGCGGTATTGTAAACGGGTTGGTGAAAACACTTTCGGATGAGAAAGATATACTGGAAGTAAAGCTATTTGTATACTATTCTGTGAAGGATCTTGCCGGAGAAAGTTCAGCACATTTTATGGCAGAAAATGTAGCTAAGCCTTTTGTCCGGTATGAAAATAACAGCCCTGTTTCCATAAAACATTTCCTGGATGCTGAAGATTTTAATTTTTCTTTTGGAATTGGAAAAAGACAGGCTTATAATTTCGATGTACCGGATCTGTATATTTTAAATCAGATTGAAAAAATACCCAATGTAAGCGTTAAGATGACCTACAATTCAAAGCTGATCACATGGCTTTTGGGGGCATTTCAAAAAATAAGGCTTTTTAATATCCTTTCGTTAAAGGAAAGAAAAATGATTTTCGGATCGAGTGGGAACGGAGATCAGAGTATATTTGAAATCGAGGTGAAAACAAAGGATGGGCATAAAAAATTAAGTCTGCAAAGTCTTAAAGGACAGGCTGAATTAACAGCATTTTCTGCTGTGCTTCATATGGAGGAATTGCTTATGAACACTCATGAAAACCGTATTTATTTCAGTCATCAGCTTCATCAGCCGGAGATCCTGCTTAAAAGGCTTAAAGCCTACGAAACGATCAGTATAAACTAATATTTATGAAAAAAATAGCCATTATTAACGGACATCCCAATAAAGATTCTTTCAATTTCGGGATTGCGAAAGCTTATAGAGAAGGGGCAAAACAGTCCGGAGCTGAGGTGAAAGAAATTACAATAGCAACTTTGAACTTTGATCCTGTTCTGCATTTTGGATATCAGAAAAGAATGGAGCTGGAACCGGATCTTCGTAAAGCCTGGGAAATTATTCAATGGGCGGATCATCTGGTTTGGGTCCATCCCGTCTGGTGGGGCGGTATGCCTGCATTGATGAAAGGATTTATCGACCGGATTTTTCTGCCTGGATTAGCTTATAAATACAGAGATAATTCGGTCTGGTGGGACAAATTGTTGACAGGTAAAACAGCCCATATCATTACCACGCTGGATCAGCCTGGTTGGTACTACCGTCTTTTTTATGGCCGGCCAAGTATTAACCAGCTGAAAAAATCAACACTGGAATTCTGCGGCATCAAACCGATAAAGGTTACCTATATCGGAATTATAAGAAACTCTACAGAAGGACAGCGGAATAAATGGATTAAAAAAGTAGATAAGCTTGGTAGAGCTTTGAAATAATTGTTTTGATTCAGATATTATTCATGGCAAAAGTTACTTGCATTTAAAATCTATATGAATGTCGGCACATATTATATTCTGTTATATTTTCAGGTATCTTAAAAACATTATAATGATAAAAAACTTGTTTCTTTTGCATTAATCAACATAGAATTGTGTTGTAATATTTTAATTATTCTCACCAAAAAAATTAGCTTTAAAAACACCAATCAGGCCAATAGACAATTCAGATAAGCTGCTTCAATAGAAATTATTCCGAAAAAACGTAAATTTGCACCATGAATAACGATACGATTTGCGCACTGGCTACAGCCAATGGAGTAGGGGCTTTAGGGATTATCAGAGTTTCCGGGAACGATGCTTTACCGGTTGTTCAGAAAAGTTTTCCAGGTAAGAAACTGGAAAAACAGAAATCCCATACCATTCATTACGGATATTTTATGGATGGTGAAGAGGCTATTGATGAGGTTATGCTGTCTATTTTCCTGGCTCCGAAAAGCTTTACAACAGAAAATTCTGTGGAAATTGCTTTTCACGGCTCTCCGCACATCGGGAAACGTATTCTGGAAACCCTTATAAAAAACGGGGCAAGAATGGCTAAGGCAGGGGAATTTACCCTTCGTGCCTTTATCAATGGAAGAATAGACCTTTCACAGGCAGAAGCGATTGCCGATGTAATTGCCTCTGAAAATGAAGCCTCCCGAAAAGTAGCTATCAACCAGCTGAAAGGCGGAATTACCAATGAAATATCGTTATTAAGAACAGACCTTTTGAATTTTGTTTCTCTGATCGAGCTGGAACTGGATTTTGCCGAGGAAGATGTGGAATTTGCAGACAGAACAGCCCTTAGCGGATTGTTGGATAAAATTGAGGTGAAATTAAGTTCTCTTATTGAAAGTTTCCAGTACGGAAATGCCATCAAAAACGGAACAGCCGTTGCCATCATAGGAAAACCCAATGCCGGAAAATCTACTTTGTTGAATGCTCTTTTGAAAGAGGAAAGAGCCATTGTAAGCAATATTGCCGGAACGACAAGAGATACCATTGAAGAAGTTCTTCATATTAAAGGTCATGCCTTCCGATTGATTGATACAGCCGGACTTCGCGAGACTATGGACGAAATTGAAGCCATTGGAGTAAAAAAAGCCAAAGAAAAGGTTGAAAATGCCAATATTCTGGTATACCTTGCCGATGCTGCCACTGAGGACTATTCGGAAGATATTGAAATGATCCGGTCATTGTTGAGAGAGGATCTGAAGCTGATTATCTGTGCTACCAAAATTGATGAGGTACTGCCTCCGAAGTATGAATCGGTAGAAAATATTTTCAGAGATGAAATCTCCCAAGAGTTTGATTTTATCAGAATTTCAGCAGTGGAAAATCAGAATATCCAGGATCTTAAAAATGAATTGTCATCTTATGTAGAACATTTAAAAACCCAGGAAAATAATGTGGTAATCACCAATCAACGTCATTTTGAAGCTTTACAGAAGTCAATGGATGCCGTACATAAAGTAAAAGAAGCTATTTCTTTCCAGATCTCTACAGAGCTGCTAGCCTATGAGCTGAGAAACGCTTTGGAATATCTTGGCGAGATCTCTGGTGAAGTGACGAACGATGAGGTACTGGGGAATATTTTTTCTAAGTTTTGTATAGGGAAATAGAATGCAATCTTTTCATAAGTGCTCTTTGTCATTCGGGTGGGTTGTTTCGGACAAGAGTAAGCTTAACACCATTAAAATATAAATATTTAGCTAAAAGACGTGGATATAAAAGCACTTATTAGTAAGGCCCAGAGATAAAAACACAAATGATGGAAAAATATTCTAATAACATTACAGTTGCAGAGCTACTATGCAAGCACTGCAAACCATAAGGTTTATTAAAATAGCAGTTGATATTTCAGAATTCTGGAAAATTATCGTGATATATTTATTGTTCAGTTAAAGAAGATAACTCCTTTACATACATCCAGTTTAAACCATATGAAAACTACTTCCAGTAACTCTTTTATACTACTGTAAATCAAATAGCTTTATTTCTGAGTAGTAATTTCACATGGTGCTAAAAGAAGGGACATCCCGGAGATTGTTCTCACTAGAATCAAAGTTGCAGATGTTCAGAGTTTAGAGGATTGGATAGCGGAAGCTTGGAAATAGCCTGGTAAGGTCATGATACTGGACAGTGTTAGTACCGGTAAGCTCGTGTTGAGTGACAAAGTATATTTGAGAACTAATGCCAAAAGGTGATCTAAAATTTCACTTTATTAGTCATCCATAAAGCTGTCCGGTTTCACAATATTATTTATCTTTGTTATTGGTTTAAATTTATTAATCATGAAGTTGGATTTATTTCAAATAGATACTTTTACAGAAGCTATTTTCCAAGGAAATTCTGCCTGTGTTGTCCCGTTGAAAACCTGGTTACCTGATGAGATTCTTTTAAAAATAGCCTGTGAAAATGCCGTAGCAGAAACAGCATTCTTTATTGATAACGGTAATACCATTCATCTGAGATGGTTTACTCCTGAAATAGAGATGGATTTATGCGGACATGCCACTCTTGCCACCGCTTATTGCCTAACTTCCATCTTAAACTATCAGAAGAGCAGGATTGTTTTTGAAACTAAAAGCGGTGAGCTGATAGTAGATGTAAAAGACGGACTTTATTATATGGATTTACCTTCAAGAATGCCTGAGCCTTCGACTCTTCCTGAGAATATAGCCCAATCTCTCAATATTCAGCCAAAGGAAGTTTTCAAATCAAGAGACTATTTACTGGTATATGAGTCTGAGGAAGACATCAGGAAAATCAGTGTTGAAAGATCCATTTTAGACCTTATCAATCTGGATCCCGGAGGTGTGGTTGTAACTGCAGCGGGTACTGACAGCGACTTTGTTTCGAGATACTTTACACCCCAGTCTTCAATTCTTGAAGATCCTGTAACCGGCTCTTCACACTGCTCACTCGTTCCATTCTGGTCATTAAGACTGGGAAAAGACAAACTTTATGCCCGTCAGCTATCAGAAAGAGGCGGAGAGCTGTATTGTGAAAATAAAAATGAAAGGGTAATTGTGGCGGGTAAAGCCAGAACTTATTCTAGGGGAAATATTTGGATAGAATGATACTCATCGGATTCGATTTTGTATAAGAATGAGAATAGCAAAATAATAATATTGCTGTTCTCATTCTTCTTTCTGCCAATTTAAAGCTTTTAAAGTTGTATTATAGCTAGAATTCATTTTCTGCTCTTAAAAACCAACTCTATTATAACATAAACAGTGAGTTCTGGCAGGTCCGGCAGAATTCTTTACAGGATTAAATACAATATATCTTTAAATAGCAGCACTGCATTGAGCCACAAATTGCTCAAACTTCCGATCCTTATTTCGAAGCACCGGTCCGTGCCCGAAGCAAATCATAGCGGGGTTCAGCTGTGCTAACTTCTGGAGCGATTTGATATTAAGCTTCTGATCCGATGTGAACATATTTGGTGGAAGCCGTAAGCCGACTGCTGTTGTGATTAGGTTCATATTTACCGCTGTATCTCCCATTATCAGTACACCATCCTGCTCACGGAATAAAGATATGTGACCTGCGGAATGTCCGGGAGTTTCTATTACCCGAAAGTCTCCGATTTTATCGTTTTCAACGATTGTCCCTCCAACTTTATGTCCTTGGCCTGCCCAGTACCTTTGTTGAAGTTTTGCGATCCAATGTTGCGGAGTTGGATAGTCCATGGTTACCATCCCCGTTTCGGTTCTGAAAACTTCGTTGGGGTGGCAGAGTAAAGGTATCTCAAATTCAGCACATACCTGATCGCTGCACCCTTGGTGGTCTGCATGTGCATGTGTGAGTACATGTTGATAAACGTTGATTTCCTGAAGTACTTTCTTTATAGTCGCATATGAACTCCTTATTCCAGAGTCTACCAAAACACCTTCGATAATAAAACAGTTGATACTGTTTCTTGGCATGAGCGGAATATGGAATACTTCAGTAGCTATTTGATGTAACATTTTTTTGTACAAAGCTACATCACTGATCAGAACTGAATATGGACATTTGTCCTATAATACGTTGGGTCTGTTTATATGTCCTTTCACTCGTGTAAGAGATCGTTGTGTGATCCCCAGATATGAAGCCAGATCCTGCGTAGTTATGCGCTGAACGAGCATGGGCTCAATAGACAGCATATGACGGTATTTATCTACAGCCGACCTATTATTATAATTCAACATATAATTTTCCTTTTGCTTATACTCATGCTCCATCACTGACTTTATAACCTCATTCCAAGAGTTAACCTCACTAAGCAGGTGCTGATAATCTGCATAGCTTATGCTATAGATGACACTATCCTCTATAGTTTTGATACTCCTTCTTGATTTTTCCTGCCTTACAAACTCCATAAATGAGGTGACAAATTCATTTTCAAACTTAAAGCAGGTTATATTTTCCTTTCCATCCTGATCTATAGCGTATGCTTTTACAGCACCATTAGCAATAAATCCAATATGACGGCAGAAGTCATCCTCACGAATAAAAAAATCACCTTTTTTTAAGTGAATTGGTTTAAAGAACTGTACAGAAAAATTGATTTCCTCAGTTGATAGTCCTCCTATTGAGGATAGATACTTTTCAAGTACATCAGTCATTTTTATGATATTTTTTTCCTTTATTCCTCTTCTTAAAAGGCTTCGGATTCAATTCCAAATCCCGCATACAAAACTAACATTTTTAAGTTTGTCAATTAACGGAATATATCTTTCTTTATATATACGTTTTCTATTTACAATATAATACCAAGCACTTCCAGCAATCAATAATAACAAACCAAGGGGAAATTATAACCAAGAAAATATCAATTAACTAAGGCTCTATAGTAACAAAAATACATATAATGATGAAAACTATATTGGCATTAAAAGGGCATTGAACTGCAGAGTGGTAAATGGTAATTTTGTATCCTGCACAATTTGCGGAACCACGGCGTAATGAAACTTAAAGATTTGTAAGAAATGGCTCAGGGAATATCCCCAAAATTTCTATTCAAAGAGTTTTAGAAATTTAAGTATAATTCACTGATTATAAATGTGTTTAATAACCAAGCCCGTGGCTGTTTCTTATGTGCTCTTTTCATCCACATCTTCTATCATACCTCTTCATCCAAGATCATCGGTTAGATTGCGGACATTCGACTTAATTATTATATCTCTATTACTACCATTTACTTTAAAAATACTCTTTTAAATAACCTGGAGTTGGGGGTAAGGAGTTAAAAGGTTGGAAGATGGAAGAAGGAGGCTGGAAGTTACTTTTAGTTATACGTATTGAGAGCTACCAGAAAATTAAATTAAATAAAAACAGATCAATATTTGTTCTTAATGACTTTCAAAACTTCGCTCTTCCTTCTTCCTTCTTCAAACCTGCATCCATCAGATATTCTTATCTCGGACTGAGGTTAAATAATAAACATTTTTTTCCATTTGGTTACAGTATTTCTACTTAGTTTAAAATGATTAGCAAGCTCAGTGTTATTTAAATTATTCTTTTTCTGATACTCCAGCATTTCAAATATGATAGATTTGTCATAAGACCTGAACCGCTGGTTCTGAACAGTATTTAATAAATTTTCTGTTCCAAATATAATCTCATTTAAACGAATTATATCTATCACTGAAATATTATTTTTAGAAAGAATAGCTTTGCAATCTTCTTTCTTGTTAGGGAATTTAAAAACCAAAATATCTTCATAGATTTTCTTGTAATTCGGTGTGCTGGAATACTTCATATATTTAAATGTTATGCGTGACATGCAATATTATTATTTAATACTTTTGATTGAATCTACTTATCGTACTTATTTATCCATCGATATAATGTGGTTTTAGGAATATTATATTCTTCTATAATTTGCTGTTTTGTTTTTTGACCTGTGTTGATAAGTTCCATACAAAATTGTATGATCTCTATGGTATAAATGCTTTTTTTAAATTGTGGCATGGTAGATTTATTATTTGATTTCTGTCTATTTGAAGGGGGAGCAAATAATATCAGATGTTGTGAATAAATCCTGAAAAAATCGTATTCCAAAAGTTTGCTCCATCTAAGTAATAAACCTGTTTCCATATGTTCCGATTGATACATTTTTGCAATTTCTTGTTCCTTGCATTTAAGAAAATTACAGATACGTTGTTCGCTGATATTTAATTCTTGTGCTCTTTGTTTAAGTAGAGCACCAATATTGATATGTTGAAAGTTTTTCATGAAATACAACTTATTGTTTTTGTGAAAAATTTTGAAACTAAAATTGAATTCTGCATTGATTATAAAGATCTTAAAAGGATTTTTTAAATTTTATCAGAGAAAGTTAACAGCTAACCTTCAGCCAAAACTGGGAAATGATAAAGATCAAAACATTTTGTATGGCTGAAGGGAACTGTGAATCAAAATTTCACTGTAAAAAATATTTTATGGTTTCCAGAAGCTCCATACCTTCCCGTTGAAAACTGCCAGAAGTTTTGCAGTGGTGTCATACACAATCAGGCCGGGCGCGGGATTGATGATATTAAGATGCGGACTGGCTACTTTGGGTAATATCATTGATTTATTGGTGTCTTCAAGTACCAGTATTCCGGAGGTTGTATTTACGGTTCCTATGCTTGTCTTTGCCGAAGTGTTTTCATTCGCAGAATTCTGGATGATGGCTGCATCAATATTTGTTATTGGATCTATTGTACTTCCTGTAGTGTCTACAGATAAGTCTTTCCATCCTGAGGCATATTTCACCTTCACTTTTTTATCAGTAAGATCATAAACTAAGGTTCCGTTTACTGCTCCTGTTACTGATGCAGTATTGGTAACCCATGGCAATATCATCCCTTTATTTTCTGCTGCAAACTCTAAAGAAACGGATGTATTGGATACTGATGTCTTGCCTATTGCTATTTGTGCCTGCACAAAGGAAGACAGTAAGCCCGCTGTTGCGAATAATATAGTTTTCATCTTCTTTTTAATATTAAATTATCTTTTTATATAAATTAAGGACATGTCTGAACGTTGAAACATTTCCATCCCAGGCCGTCATAAATACTTAAGCAGTCCAGATTAGTATCGTAAACCATCATTCCTTCCACGGGTATTAATGAATTCTTTTGTACTGTTGTTAATCTGTTAGGTACAAAACCTTTAGTTTTTGCTTCCAACGCAATCCATCCTCCCTTTCTGGCCATAGGCCAATTGCCATTGTTTATACCTGCTCTGCCTAATGAAGTAATTCCTAGAGTGGTATCCAGCGATGTGCCTGAAATCACCGCATTCTTATAACAAAAACAGCTATTTACTAAAGCATTTACAGAACCTCCGGTTCCCTGTCCTACATCTCCGCCAGTATCAGCAATACCTCCATTATTTACCAGATTAGGGACACCATTCCCATTCACACCTCCATTAGCTGTAGTGTTGATGCTTCCGTCCGTATTCAGATGTTCGTTTAATACATTTTCATCTCCTTCTATAGCGTCAGGGCAGCCGTCTCCGTCAGAATCCAGATCCAGAAAATCAGGGGTGCCGTCACCATCGGTGTCAAGGGATTGGCAGGTTCCGAACTGGAAGTCGTCATACCTTGCCTCTAGATTGCTGGTGGCTAATCCATATATGTAAACCCTTAATGTATATGTTGTATTGGGTAGCAGATGAATTTTATTATTTAGCGGAGAGCCGATGAGATATAAATAAGGTGTTGAGGCTGGTATTGTAAAATTTTCCAACAACAATGTTCCCGCTGTGGAAAAGGCATTAGCAGAAATTTCAACTCCAACTCTGTATGCATTGCCATTTAATGCAGAGGACCAGCCAAATTTACTGATCTCGTGGTATCCTGTTAACGTGGTAGGCGTCGTAAAAGAGTATTGCACATAATCATTATTGCTTCGGGCATTGGCTAATGAACTTTCATTGATACTGCTTAAAATCCATCTGTTAGAAGTGTTCGGGTCTAGGGCACGGGTTATTCCGGAACCCCAAACCATATTACCGGCAGATGCTGCTATATTGGTATCACGCCCGGTCATGTTTGTGCCTGTAGGTGCCGTAGGCCAATACCTGTCCTGAACCAGTGTTCCAGCAGGAGTGTTGCTGAACCATCCGGCATCAAACAGTGAATTTTGACAATACCCTTCGTCAGTATCTGAAATCCCATCGTTATCTTTATCAATGTCTTCGATGTCAGGAATTCCATCATGATCAGTATCTGTACAATAATTTACTAAAGTGCTTGTGGAGACTCCCACATCCTGTCCTACATCTCCGCCGATATCTGCTGTTCCTCCTGAGTTGACAAGATTAGGAACACCATTTCCATTGATGCCTCCGCTGGCAGTGGTATTAATGCTGCCGTTAGGATTGAGCTGTCCTGCCTGAACAGTTTCATCTCCCTCTATGGCGTCAGGGCATCCATCCCCGTCAGAATCCAGATCCTGAAAGTCTGGTATGCCGTCGCTATCGGTGTCTAAAGATTGGCAGGTTCCGATCTGGAAGTCATCATATCTTACAGGAGTACCGGCGGCGGATGCCCCATATACGTATATCCTGAATGTATACGTGGTATTGGGCAACAGGTGGACCTTATTAACCAAAGAGGTTGCCGATAAATAGGTATAGCTGCCCGTAACAGGAATTATGAAGTTTTCCAGCAACAATGTCCCCGGTGTAGTAAAGGCATTGGTAGAAACTTCAGCTCCAACCCAATACTCATTGATATTTGGAGTAGACGCCCAACCGAATTTGCTAATTTCATGATATCCTGCTAAGGCTGCAGGTGTAGTAAACGAGTATTGTATATAATCATTGTTGGCTTTGGCATTGGCCAAAGAGCTTTGATTTACCCCACTTAATTGCCATCTGGTACCATCTTGCGTGTGACTAATCCCTGATCCCCAGACAAAGCTGTCGGCAGTAGCTGCTATACTGGTATCACGCCCGGGAATACTGCTACCTGCAGGAGCAGTGGGCCAATATATGTCCTGTGTCAGTGTTCCTGGAGGAGTGTTGCTGGTCCATCCAATATCAAACAATGAATTTTGACAATATCCTTCGGCTGTATCTAAAATTCCGTCATCATCGCTATCTAAGTCCGGACATGCCAGGAAGCTTACGCTTTGAACCCTGATATCATCTGCTGTTCCATTGGCAGGATTAGCAAATGAGGCAGGAGCATAGTGCAACATAATGTTTCCGTTATTGGGAATGCCTGGAGGCAGTTGGATGGTAATGGTTCGGTAGCCTCCCACTGCAATAGTTGCGGGCGATAATAATGTGGCTCCATTACTGGCTGTTACCGTTGCATTGGCATTTGTGTTGATTGCAGAGCTTATTGTTCCATATATAGGATTACCAGCCGGAGTAGCTGAATTACCGTAACGTATATAAAAATCCATATTATAACCGGGTGTGCCAGAGTCAACTACCCAGACTACAAGCGTCACTTTAGCACCTGTGCCTAAAGGATTTGCATTGGTAATAGGGTGCGTTGCGAATTGGTCAAGATGTCCGTTAACCATCTGCTGGTTAAAAAGTGTATAATCGTTGCCGGCAAACACCTGGTTGACCGTGGCCGGATCGGGACTGCCTGTAAAAGGTGTACCATCGTTATTGCTCATGGTATAGGAGCCTGTCCAGCCCGTTGTAGCAGGTATGCTTGTAATAGGCATATTTGCAGCCGCAGTGGCTCCATTGAAATCATAGAAGTTGGTCGTAGGGGTTATTTTTTCTACCTGGGTTGGGCATTGCGCATATACGAGACCGGTCAGTGAAAGCATAAAGAATATGACTATGCTTTTAAACAATGCCGGTGAAATACCAAAAAAAATAAATCGGAAAAGGTTTCTCATAATGTAAAAATTGATTAGGAAAATTAAAGGTTAACAAAAACAAAATTTTTAAGCTGTTACTTTTTTATTGGGAAATAACTAAAACTGCGTTATTTACTTTAAATGTACTTGCGCCATATGATCCATAGCCTGCTCCACAGGCCATTTTATCTCCCGCTGCCAGATTAAGATATGAGCTTATGGAAAGCGGCCAGCTTGTACCTGCTCCTGTGGTTTGAACAAGAGATCCCGAAGACATCACAGCACCATTTCGGATAACAAATGCCTGTGCTGATGCGGCTGCCTGGCCAACTGTTATATTGATCAAACACTTTACAGAATAGACTCCGGGGGAGGAAATCGTATACTCATGTGTTGAAAGGTTAAATGCATTCATAATATCCAGATATTCCGTTTCAAATTTAATTTTATAGCCGCCACTAGTACCTGTGATATGTAAAGTAGTCTCCGGGGTATTTTGCCTGGCATAAGCTAAAGTTTTTATTACTCCCTTGATGCCTAAGCTCTCAGACACATTCGTTATATTAGCCACGGTAGACCATTGCGGCTGAACGGGAGCGCCGGGGTCCCAGTAAGCGAGTCCTTTGGAAGGGCTATTAAGTGCCGGATTAGGGTTGCTGTAAACAAGAAGATAATTGGCAGGATTGGTAATGATATCTTTATCAGTAGTGTTTTTCAGCGGAATTTTAGGCAACAGAATCCCATTGTTTGTATTGACTGGAAAATCCATATCCAGAACAGCTGAAGCATGCGGTGTTGGGTCGGGAATATTTGAAAGCGTTATGGCTACCTGTGCGTTTGATAATAAAGTAAAACACAGGAATGTGATGATGGCTAAATTATATTTTAAGTTTTTCATGATCTATGAATGTATCTATATTGTGTTGCTTTATAAAGGGTCCAGCCTTGTTACGGAAATCTGTGAGGCCCTTCTATTCTGAGTAGTTCCCGTACCGGTAGGTATAGATTGAAAGAAATAGTACGAAACCTGGTCACCGGCGATAAGAGAAAGCCTGTGAACCATCTCTGCTGACGAATTTGGAGCGCCTGAATTTTTATTTGCCCGACCTACCTTTACAACAGTACCGTTTACCTTTATCCGGCCTTCCAGATATCCATCACTAGATGTTGTTCCCTGAAATGTACTTACCCTGGCATTGATCTCATATATACCAGTTTCGGGAACAGTATAAATATTACCGCTGATACTGCCCTGGAGTACTGTATTGCTTTGCATAAGGGTCTGTACCTCTACATTTGGATTGAAAGCCGCTGTGGAAGTCTGAAGGCTGACTAAATAAACTCGTCTTGCGTTTGTACTGATATCTTTAATTATTGTACTCAGCTCGTAAAGCAGTTCCCATCTCCCTGTAAGGGAAGGATTTGACTGCTTGGGAGCGGAAGCATCCCAATAAACCAGCCCGGTTCCGGAGCTGGTATTGGTATTCATTGCTATCAGCATATCTGCGGGATTGGTAACGGGATTCGGATTGTCAAAATCAGGAATATCCAGTCTTGGTATCAGCATTCCTTTGTTGGCAGATACCACCTCCAACACGGCGGAACCGGATGAACTGCTGCTGCCAATAATGACCTGCCCTTTGACATTCGTCATTAATGTTGTTATCAGAAAGATTAATATGTTTTTCATTTTTTATGTTTTTAGATGTTTAGAATTGTTATTCTATGATGCCTGATTTTCTGTGGAAATTCGAATGAGCAGCCCCCTGATCATTGAATAAGTTTATATTTTAAGATTTTGTGAGATAAAAATATTTTGAAGTACTGCTGGCATTCCCGGTAGAGCTTCCCCAACATCGTATTTGTTCATTTGCATTCAGTTCTAAATACACTGTGCCATTGACTGTAAGTCCGCCTACGATATTATCTCTGGTCATAACAAAAGTTTGCCTTTTTCCGGTATCTTCGGTACCGGAAGCATTGTAAACCCGGATCTGGATTTGTGCTGATGTTGACGCATTGATCACCATTCCGCATTTGGCATAATATCTTCCTTTTACCGGGGCAGTATAGTAACTGTCTGTACCCGTAGTAAATGCGGACATATAGTTAAGAAGAGTGGAAGAGAATGTAAGTTCTGATAATGTAGCCGTAAAAGCTTGCGGTGTAGTTTGATTTGAAGCAACCTGAGCTAATTCAATTCCGAACCCATCAGTAATTTCTGTCAATTTGGTCTTTGAAATAAGATATTCCCATCTCTGCGATGCTTCGCTCCAAACATGCAGACCTTTATGAAGTATTGGAACTGACGTTAGGTTTTCTGCGGTATTAAAAATTATTAATCCGTCCGCCACCTGGGCAACCTGGGCTTTCACCGTGACAGAGGTAAGTTGTACTTTCGGGATTTTTATGCCTTTATTAGTGCTCCTGATTTCTAAAATGGAGGAGATATCAGGGGTTGAGGTATTAATACCAACCTGACCGAAAATATTGCTGCTTAATATGAGGCAACTGGTTGCTAAAATAAAATTTTTCATCATTAATTGTTTTTATCAAGTAAGTTTATAATGATCTGTTGTTCAGTTTTTTTGAACAGGATAAATTTGTGTTTTTTGAAAAAAATCTTAACCTCCTACACTTTGTTTGTATGATATATACAAGGAAGAGTAATGGTTCTGAGCATCTTAAATAATAGCTTTTGGCTTCCGGATATATGCAATTCGGATGTGTCTTAGATGTACAAATATTTTCCTAATGCTTAAGGAAATGGTGAAGTGCTCCAAGAGACTGTGTGGTTTACTCTGGAAATGGTGCTGGAAAGCCCGGACTAAACAATAAGAAGGGGTATTTTCTATAGGCCGATTATTAGTATCTGGAAGAATTGGTATTCCAGTATAGATAGGTGGGCTGTTAGATCTCCTGTCTGTTATTTGTATTCTGTGGATATATTGCTGTGCCTTATCACAGCGAAGAGGGAGGGATAACAAATGTAATCCGAATAAATTTTTCATAAATACTTGGTTTTTTTTTCGATCCTTAGTGTGAGATCTGGCAGCGAATTTATATCATGATAATTTTATCAATGCTAAAATTGTTGTTAACAATTGCTAACAAAAAAGAGATTTCTTAGTGAAATATGTTAATTTTATTAATTTAAAATATTGGCTTTTAGTTAATTATAATTTTTATTTGTTAATAATAGATCTTGCATTTGAAAATCCTATTTTGTAAATCCTTTTTGTTCTTAATTTGACGTAATAAATATTGCTCATGAGTAGAATTTTTATCATATTCACATTCTTCATCATCTTATCATGCCAGAATGATAATACGAATGAGTATTTTTATAAATTGACCGAAGAAGAAATAAAACCAATAGTTTCTGATCCCAAAAAAATCCGATTATTATATGACAGAGAGCTGAAAAAATATAAGAAGTCTAACGATCTCAAATATTTAATGAGCAGTAAATATTTGGAACGCTTTTTATACATAGGAGAAGACAATAACATCAAGCAAGTTCCTTTAATTTATGAATTATTGAAACTTAATGATAGCAAAAGTGAGTATATCTCTATTTCCTGTAATTTTGCTTTGGCTCTTCAATTTGAGCAAAACTCTCCGGAATTTGGATTAAAATTCCTTGATGATGCTATAAAAATTGATGAAAGATATGGCAAAAAATATTTTTTGCCTCATCTTTATCATGCAAAGGGAAGATGGTTTTATAATGCTAAAAAATATTCTTCCGCCATTTATTATTTTAATAAATCTTTACAAAATCTAAATAAAGATGACCTCCTTTATATTGCTTCAATGTATAATAATTTTGGGATGACTTTCAATAAATTAGGAAAACAAGGGAAGGCAATTCAGCAAACGCTAATAGGTATTAATATTCTAAAAAATAAAGCTATTCTAACTAATGAAGAAAGGTTTCTGATGAATCTTATGATTGCAAATGCAGGAGCTTATTATTATTCACTCAAAGATTACAGTAATGCTGAAACATTTTTATGTAATGCATTCGAATTTTTTAAAGACAAAGAAGAATTTTACAGAAACTCCATTACTATTTCAGAACAGCTATTCAGTTTATTTGGGACTACAAAACAGCATCGTAAAAAAGAAAAAGTTATTAATTTCTTGCTAAATGTCGAATCCAAAGTAAATTCTTACCCAAATAGAATCAGAGCTAATAGTATAATTCAACAATATTATGCCGAAACCAATGACTTCAGAAATTTAAAAATAATTTCTGCAAAATTGTTTGATTTGAATAATAGTTATGATCTGAAGAGTAGTAGGGATGCTGGTAAAACTGCTGATGTACTAAATAATTATATGGTACAGGACATCAATCAAAAGTATAATTTCAAGATACATGATCAGGAAAGAAAAAATAGATTTTTTTTAATTTTATCACTTCTGATCTTAATCGTATTGATTCTATTTTTTAGAAGTATAAAAAATAAGAATAGAGCGGAAAAGGAACATATTAAAAATCAAAAGGAGATACTTGAACAAGATTTGTTACTTCAGAGAGAAAGAAATAAAAATATGCGTCTTAATCTTAATCTAAAAATAGAAACAGAAAAAGCTTTTTTATACAATCTTAAAAGAACAAGAATGTCAAAAAATATTGAAACTGAAGAAATATTGAAAGATTTATACATTCAGATCAATAATTTAATTCGTATAGATAAGAAAAATTATGATTTCATTGGTGAAAGCTCTTTTGAAAATAATTTATTCATGACTAATCTCTCAAAGAAGTTTCCGTTACTTAGTACTAAAGAGCTTAAGCTGTGCGTTTATTTCAAACTTAATTTAAGTTCAAAGGAGATTTCAGTTCTTGAAGACATAACAGAGGGAAGTGTAAGGGTTTTTAAAGCAAGGATTAACTCTAAAGTAAACCCAGATAAATCCGGAAAACTTTTCGATATTTTAAATAATATATAGTTAAGATAACCTATAATAAAATTCTGTATTCATTTTTCTCAAGAATTTTTTTTAACTACATTAATCATATGATCAATATCAAACGGTTTTTCAATAAAGTCATCAGCCTTACATGCTTCGGCCGTTTTGGGCAAATCATAAGATGTAGAGGTTAAAACAGCAGATAAATCTTCGGTTTGAGGATCATCCTTTAATCCTTTAATTACTTTTGATCCCTTTTTGCTGCCTTTTATGTTATCATCTACTATAACCAAGTCAGGATCGATTTTGTCAATTCTTTTGATTGGTTCGGTTGTCAATGAAGGTATAACATCAAAACCCTCATCTTCCAAGATTTCATCCATAACTTCAAGAACATCTTTATCATCTTGGATAAGCACAATTTTCTTTTTCATTTTGCAGTATTTTCATTGCAAAGATATATAATAAAATTAATGAAACTACGGTGATTTTTTGTCGCTATTGACTCAAAGTCAGGAGACTAAAATAACTAATTCCTCGGCTGATTTATAATTTTTAATATCAATTTTTATAGGATCCGAGCACACTTTTCTATTTTCGATATTATATTGATTATCATCATGAATTCTGATTAACTTCCCTTTATTGAATGGGGGTTAAGCCATGATAATTGTTTTTAAAATTTGATTTTTCTTACGAACTTCATCACAATAAGCTAAAAGGTATTTTTTTAATGGAATGACTTCATTATTCTGCTGTTTGATGAAGAATATCGTCTACTGAGTTACCTGAATTTTCTGACCAAAGGACTCCAAAAAACATCTGACAAGCCTCTTTAGTATCCTGTTGAGATCAGTTGGTGTTATGGATTTGTTTCTGCTTTCATTAATAAAAGAAACTTTCCAAGCGGAAAGCAAATATAAAATCCTGCAGTACGCCATTATCTGGATTATATTTTTTTAGTCTGACAGGTTTTCAGCCTTATCAAGATGTTGAACTTTGATAAGGCTTTTTGAAACCTGTTAGATCTGTTTTAAAGATTATATCTGCTAAAGGATGAATCTAAACTCCTTTATCAGTTTTTTATACAGCGAACCGATGCTGCACTTGTAAGACCAATAGAACTAGTTCCTTGTCCTATAGTATTACCACTTCCATATACGGTTGAAAGGTATCCTAAAGTACCTGCAGTACCTGAATATGAATTATAGTAATATCCAAAGGCCCCTGTATTGGTATAATTAATCCTGCCACTCTTATAACCCGGACGAGGTAATCGTAAAGCCGATCTTTCAACTGCATTGGTTGGTAGAGGTTTAGCATTCACTGCATTAGCCAGACTATTCTGATCTGCCTGAGTTGGAACTCTGAACCCCTGAGGACAAGGATTGTTGACCCCGGACATTCCCAACCATCGAGTGGTATCATAAGCAGGGCTTCTCCAGTCCGAGTTTGTTCCTCCAGGTGATGCTATATAATTAGGGGTTGTTAGTGGTTCTGTAAGGGGACCCGTTGTTGCACCCAGATATACGGCTGTTGCCGCTAATCCTCCAGTACCACTGTTCCAGTTGGTGAGCTCATGCCCATCTCCCTTTCTTCCCCATTGGAACAAAGATCCATAGGCAAGATAATCCTGATCAGTTGTAGCCTGCTGCGTCAGATTAAAGTTTGTGTTCATCAGATTGGTATAATCGGCGCCCAGATTATTGTTCAGCCAGATATTTCCGTCTTCTCCCTGAACCGGCAGATAAAGCATCAGATGGCTGGTTGTGCTGCCATTATTATCTGCCAGCCCAAACATTCTGTCTGGTATTCCCGGAATATCACGTACTTCATACCCTGTAAGTGTTCCTGCATTATTGTAAGGATACTGGAACATGCCTAGCAATACCCCCATGTAATCATTTCCGATACCTGCATTAATGTCCAGTTTCTTGGCAAGCATATCTCCACCCAAAGATTTGATGGTAGCCGTAATAAATTTGGTAGCTGTGGTATAAGACTGTGCAGCCCAGGATAATTCTAAAATTCTGGATTGTCCGTCTTCTGTATAAGCTGCCGGTATTACTGCTGTAGTCGTCCATGCGGCTATATTTCCGCTGCCTGTTACATTCGCTACAGGAATTTGCACCGTGAAGCCTGTAGTCGTAATAGAACCCTGATAGTCTGCTGTTTTGGATTCATTAATACCGTCCGCTGCTACCGGGCGGTTGTAGCTTGCCGGCGCCGTAGGTGCTGTATAAGGAATATAATCCGTATCGTAAACTGACGCTATCCAGGACTTTCTATCCTGTAGAAGAGTGATGGTAGATGGTAAAATACCTCCTCCGGCCGGGGTTACACTAAGATTAAGCCCGCTACAGCTTTGTCCTGCTATGCTGATGTTTACAGAAGTTACACCTGCTGTTGCCGGAGTACCTGCAATGTTGTATACAATGTTTCCGCTGCCTGTGGTAAAAGTACCTGCAGGAAGTGTAAAGGTCAATCCGTTTTGTATAAAGCTTTGTGCTCCATAGCTGCTTCCATTTCCTCCAGTGTAAGGTACCATAAGTGTACCACTGTATGTTGTACCCTGTGTAGCCGTTGAAGGACTGAATATAGCTGATGAACAGCTAAGTGCTAATGTACCCGGACCTCCCACATACGGGTTTACAGTAAGACTAAGCCCATTACAGCTTTGTCCTCCTATACTGATACTTACAGATATTGAACCTGCCGTTGCCGGAGTACCTGTAACGTTGTACACAATATTTCCGCTACCTGTAGCAAAATTACCGGCAGGGCGGGTAAATGTCAATCCGTTTTGTGTGAAGCTTTGTGCTGTATAACTGCTCCCGTTTCCACCTGTATAAGGTACGGTAAGGGTACCATTGTACATCGTGCCCTGTGTAGCTGTTGCAGGGCTGAATACTGCTGATGAGCAATTCAGTGATAACGTACTGCCACCACCTCCGGAACTACCATCTGGGCATGCTTGTGTGGAGATGCAATGCCAGGCCATAGAAGCGCCTCCTTCTTTTAAGGTGTATATCTTCATGCATTTGTTGGTAGTATCATATACCATCATACCTTCTACAAAGTTGGCAGCTGTAATACCCACAGGATTTCCTGATGCATCAAAAGCGACCCTGTTCGGTACAAAAGCTTTGGTTTTAGATTCTAAAGCCATCCATCCTCCTTTTCTTACCATTGGCCAGTTATCTGTATCTGCTCCGGCTCTGCCAAGAGAGGTGATACCTGCTTTGGTTTCTAATGCGGTACCGGCTGTAATACCTGGCTTGTAGCAGTAGGATGAGGAGTTTACAGCACATACCATCAAAATAGCGGTAGTATAACTATAGGTAGAGATCATTTGATCAGCAGAACTGCCATCACCCATACTGCCATAGACTCTGTGTCCTACGTAACCAAACGTGTCGGTACCCTTTTTAATATTCATAGTGGTATGTCCACTTGTTTCTACGGCAATAATTTCATCTGTCACTTTCATTCCATTGGAGGCGGCACTTACACCCGGCATATAGATAGGATCATAGGTGGCGGACTCTACGGCTCCTCCGATCATATAACCACTATTAGATCCCCAAGCCCATAGTTTATTATTATTAGTCAATACATTAATAGCACTAAGTTGACCACCAGCATCTTCAGCATGTTCGCTAGGTGAGATCCATACAATATTCTCTAATAGCCCCGTACCCTGTCCATTCTGATTGGTTACTTTTAGCGGCTGTACCCAAGTCGTTTTGGTTGTAGTGGTACCATCTCCTAATTGTTTGTAGGCATTATTTCCCATGGTATAGAGTTTTCCATTGTCAGCCAGCAGATAGTATGAACCACCTGTCATCCCAATCATCTTAGGAGTAATTCCTGCTGGGGCAGATACTTCCGTAGCATATATTCTGTTGGCGGCAGCTCCGTTATTAATACGTACCTGTACCCCAAGTATAGAGTTTTCCTTCGGAAGTTAAAGCAAACAAAGCATTTGTTGTACCTCGCATGGCTACAACGTTGTTAAGATTATCGATCGCCGATGTTTTTACACGGTGCCAGATCACATTGTTGACTGCATTCTGTGCTGTACCATCCCCATTTTTAGCACCATTCATAGACAATACCCAAGCCTCACCACTGCAGGTTACAATAGCTAACGTTCCGTAAGATCCAAACATCATTTTTACATCGGTAGGCATTACACCAGCAGGCAGACCGTCTGCTTTGCCATTAACTGTAATTTTACCAAAAGCTGTGGTACTTTTAATGGAAGAACTTATTAATATATTAGCTGCTCCCCACACATATAGCCCATCGGTAGTTAATAAAGCATGTTGTTCCGGTAAACCAGCTACTACATTCATACCTCCGGTTGCTTTCAGCGGTGTTCCTGTATAATTAAAACCATTTGCGGAGGTTATTGGTGTTGGGACTAACAAGTGTGAAGTTCCGTTAGGAGCAGCCATAGCTCCCCATGTTTTAAAGCTTCCATCACCTTCTTTTACTATCGTAGAATGAAAGATAGATACTATATTGTCGTATTCTATGGTATTAGGGTCTGAACTATTTACAAAGTTGTTTGGATTACAGCCGTTAACACAATAGTTCGGTACAAAGCCTGCAAATGTAAAATATTGTCCGTTTGCTAAAGTTACATTGGTTGTATTGTACACTACGCCGTTTACGGTAACTTCTGTTACCATTGGGGTAAAGGTATCGGTACCGTCAAAAACTGCATCGGTAGATTGTACTAAGTAGAGATTGCTAACATCTTTAGGCCATGCAACCGTTACCGTACCTACCGAATTGGTATTCTGTACTTTCCAGATAGATTCGAAACGGGTGTTGGCAACACCGTTGGAACCAGTTGTATAAGACAGAGGTATTTTAAGCTTTTGCTCCAGTCCATTATCACCGGCAAGAAGGAATTGTCTATCTGTAAGGGTATTGGTGTTTGCCGCATTGGTATTTGCTAATGAACTTCCTGCGCCTATGATCAGCTTCTGGCCGATATTTTCACTTCGCGATTGTTTCTGGTATAAAACAGAAATATTATCCCTTGCAATACCCAGAATATTATTCTGATAGATAGGGGAAGTAGTCCACACCACAGTATTATCGGAGCTTACATAATCTCCTGTCAATGTTGATCCCCATTTAACGGATAAATAAGAATCTACACGGGCTTTTTCTGAAGCGGAAAGAGGATTGGCAAATACAATCGTTTCATTCAACTGCCCGTCAAGGCTTCCCCAGTCAGTATCACCACCTACCCTGAAAATGCGTAAACCATTACCGGTATTAACATTCGAGGATGTATTGTTGTAGATATTTTCGTTACCGTCTAACCATACTTTCGCTAATACATTGGTATTAGGTGTACCACCTCCGTTCAGCCATGAAGAACCTGCAACGAAAGGCTTTTGGGTAACAAACAAATTGGTAGATATCGAATTGTAAGTACCTCCACTGTAAAACATCAGCTTATCACTTGGATTAGTATTGGAAGTACTCAATCCCGGATAATTCATGGTCTGGTCAAAACCTGCAAAAGAGGTTTTTGAGGCTCCAACAGTATTCATTTTACCGGCAATATAGATGCTTCCCTGGGTACGGGTTATAATTTCATTTCCGCTTCCCGGATCAGCAGCCATAAAATCGGCATTAAAAGTTACGGTAGGGTTGAAGTTAGCCAGTGTGCTTTGGTTAGAGAAAGCCGGCTTTTGTGCAGCGGTAGTCTGTAAAAGGTTACGGCCTGTTCCCATCTGATCATTCCATTGCTGAACAGCAGTATTATCTGCTGCTGCGGTTGTACCTGCATCAGAATATACACCTGCATCTGCCTTGTACCATACAGCTGCCGCTATACCTCCGGGAGACGGAGCCACCACATTAACCGTCAAATCACTTGTACTTATACAAGTACCTGTGGTAACGGTCCATCGGAAGGTATATACCCCCGGAGTATTGAATCCTGTAACATTGGTGTTGTAAGCTGATGGTGTTACAATTACAGGATCGGTAGCACCCGCAGGCTTGGATAACAATGTCCATGCACCTGTGGCAACTCCCGGATTATTCCCATTGAAAGTAGTCTGGGTAGTTCCAACCAAAGTCTGGGCAGATCCTGCATTAGAACCTACCTGAGCAGATACAAATATGGAGAATGTATCCTCGGATGAGGTTCCTGCACATAGGTATTCTGCATTTATAAACCCCTGAGAACCACTACTGCCGGCAGCCTTTATTCTGAAAACATATTCTCCTGGTTTATTGAGATTGTTGATTTGTGTAGATGCGCTGGTAAATGATCTTGCGGTAGTAGCCTCATAAGTAGGAGCAGCTGCCCCTGCAGGACCTGAAACCAGAGTGAAATCATATCTTCCTGCAAAATCCTGAAAATAACTTGGATTTGCTGTTGTTGTCTGATATCTTGTAGGTAATGGTACTGTTGCCGATACCACCCCAGATCCCGGATAACATACCGTAATGTTGTCGACATTAACGGCAGGACGGGTATTATCTGATATATGAACATAATAATAAGGTGTTCTGCTACAACCTCCAGCACCAACAACATTAATGTTAAATCTGTAGGTTCCTGCCCTCCATCCTCCAGACGGTGGTGTAAGGGTTACGCTTCTATTCATAGTTCCTGCACCAGTTTCTACTATAGATAGTGTTCCTCCTGAAGGGATTACGCCGGAAGGTGCTACTGAAGTTATGGTAGTAGGAGGGTCTGCTGAATTAATCTGAAAGTAAAAAGTAATAGGTGCTGTAGAACCCACCATATTACAATATAATGATCCTGCACTACCTACATTACTGAAAATCTCCATCTGATTGGAATATGCCGGATCTATAAAATCTAAAAAGCCAGGCTGGGTACCATTAAAGTTATAAGTAAGTCTTTTGGTATAGCTGCCTAAGGTATTCGAAATAGTAAGATCGAATGTATAAGCACCTGTAGTCGTAATTCCTGAAAAGTAAAGTCTTCCGTTCTCTATACGGGAATACTGAATATTCCCCCCAGCCGGCTGGCTTACCACAGTCATGGTAACGGTTGTCCCGAAAGAAGAATTTCCCGATGAATTAGTCGTAGATGTTGAAAATTTTGGTGAAGTTGAATTAGCATCATAATAAAATGAAGCACCGCTAGTACCAGGTGTTACACATTGACTAGAAGTGGCAGGAAATGTCATATTGGGATTTGGGAGGAACCTAACGATTGCATCATCCTCATACCAACAATTCGGGTTATTAACGGAGGTGATCCTCAGTACAGCACGGTAAGCAGGATCTGTTGTATGATCCGTTTTATTGGTAAGCGTTAATGTAGGACTTGCTGTTGTGGTGTTGCTCATCGTGGCATTAGTTGTAGCAATAGTTCCATTAGATTCAAAACTGAAAATGTTATAATATGTCCATGATGCGGTATATCCTGCCGGGATGGTAGCATTGAGTGCAGCTACTCCTGTGGTTGCAGGTATGCCCGTAATATCCGGGCCTGCGGTAAAGGTAGAGGCATCTCCAGATGCTGTAATGGTTACCTGTGAGGTTACTGTTCCGGAAGGGTTACAGCTCTGTGCCACCTGAAATACATAATTGCCTGGATAAGTCATTCCCGTAACATTGGGGGTCAGGGAATTAATGTTGCTTATAACCGGGTCCGGTGCTCCGGAAGGTTTAGATACCAGTGTCCAGACTGGTGTCCCGTTTGTACTGCCGGATGAACTTCCCTGTAGGGTATAGGATGTACCGCATATCGTGGCATTCCCTCCTGCATTGATACTACACTGTGCGTAAAGTATCACATTACCCAGAAAGAGCAACAGGATAAAAAGTAGTTTTTGTTTTTTCATTATTTGTTTTTTAGAATCGTTTTTTTATTGTTTTTACTTCTGTTTTTTGTTTCTTGCCATCCATTTATAGAGTGTTGTTTTGGGTATTTTATATTGTTCTATGACCTGATTCCGGCTCATCTCTTCAGATTGAATCTGTGCAAGAATGAAATCTATAATCTCTTTGGTGTATATATTTTTCCGGAATTGCGGCAGCTGTGATTCCACTTTTAGAACCTGCGGATGTGGGGGAGGAGCATACAGAATAAGATGCTGGGAGTAGATCCTGAAAAAATCATGCTCCAGAAGTTTGCTCCATTTCAGAAGGACTTTGGTATCAAGGATTTTTTCCTGATACATTTTTTTTATTTCTTTTTCTTCAAGCTTCATAAAGTTACAGATACGGGAAATTTCTATTCCACATTCTGCTACTCTCTGACTGATCAGGGATCCTATATGAATGTTTTTAAAGTTCATTTTTCCTGTATTTTTATATCTATTTCTGATGGTGCTATCGTCAATCTGATTGAGAGAATATTTTGGGTATTTTTTATGATTTAGAAACTTTAGAACATAAAAAGCAGGTGTAAAAATACTTATGCCGGAATAACGTATTAAAAATTCAAATCATAGACGTTTTACGGAAGCTAGTGCAGGGTGTTTAATATTTCTGTTCCGTTTTTTTGCTGCAGATTTGCTATCAAGCATATTATTTCTCAGGCGCATAATTAAGATAATTCATATTCTTTAGCAAAGAACATATGGGACGATTTCCGAAATTTTCAGATGTAAATTTTTGAATAATAACAAGATGCCAATAAACGTTTTTACAAATAAGTGTGTTTGATTTTTAGTTAGTTATGTAGAATCTGTGCGTTTTGTTCTGCCTTATTCAGTTGTATTTAAATTAGTTTAAAAGTGATTGAATAAAAGACAATATTAAAGTCAAAAAAGAAGAAGTGTTATTGGCTTTGTCTGAAGATGAAAGTTATATTTACTGCAGCAAAAGGGATTACTTAATATATATGAATTACAAAGGGCATATCCGGGAAAAAAATATTAGCCTGGCTATATAAAAAATAGAAATTCAATGTATATAATCTGGAAATTTAACCTCAGACATTCTTCCTCATTGGTTGAATGACAATGGGGCAGCTTTACAGATCTGGAAATGATGAAAATTGTTTATTTAAATATTTGATTTACAGTATTTTATTTCTAAGTTGTAGAACTGCTGCAATTTTTAAAATAATAGCTATATCAAGTTGAAAATCGCATTTTAAAACTAAATCAAAAAGAGCTTACACAAGTATTAATGGATAGTTCCATTGGATATTTATTGATCGGTGGTGGATACGATGAGTATATTCTATCACCTACTGTGGTAGTGGAGAGTTTTTTGATTTAACAAATATAAAAGAACAAGATAACAAAGATTATAAAGATATTGTTATAGGTGACCAATTCGGGCCATTTTCTTCAAACATCAATGTAGCTCTCGATTTGGCTTTAAAAGCAGTAAAATATTATTATGAACATGAAAGAACAGATCCTTCCCTGACCTGGAAAGAATCTTAATAGCCAATAATACAACATTAAATGCAGCCACTTGAAGAGGGGGGGATTACATTTTAGAAGGGTAGCAGGCTTTTAATTTAGATTGTATTGAGAAAATCGTCCAATTTTTGTTCTTTTCCTAATCCAATTTTTGATTTGATTTTGGTTTTGTATACCCTTACACTTCCCGAAGTAATTCCTTCAAGCAAAGAAACTTCTTTGGATGAAAGATTGAGCTTGAAATAAACACATAAATTAAGTTCCTGTTCTGTAAGACAAGGAAATTGATGAGAAAGTTTTTCCGTAAAGAGCTTGTTTTCCAACGAACTTTCATTCATAAAATCATAGTTTTTATTATCAATCTGGATCAGGTTGTTGATTTTGAACTGTAATTCCTTCAAACTCTCTTCTACATCGGTTTTTTTTGTTCTTCTTATCTTTTTCAGATTCTCAAGAAGAGCTTTTTCGGTTTCAATTTTCAGATTAAGACTTAAGTGGAGATTTTTATTTTTTTCTTTTTGCAGCTGTACATCCTTTTCCAGTAATTTTTTATTGTCTTCCAGTAGAAGCTTTTGTTGTTCCAGAAGTTCTTTTTCTGTTTTATTTTTCTTTTTAGTATACCAGATTAACCAAATTAAGAATAAAACGATAAATAATGCAAGGACCAGAAGAAACCAGTTTCTCTTTTTGTTGTCATCCATTTTATGATCATATTCCTCGTATATTTTTTTTAATACATATTGATATAATGCATCAGAAACCTTGTGCAGTTTCTTTTCAGAAATTGAATTCTGCTCACGCTGTAGAGATTCCATCCTTTTTGAAACCATTTTTAAGTTTTGAAGATCATCCATTTTCAGATAATAACTCTGAAGAATCTCATTGGTGGCTATTTTATAATGGATGGATTTTATTTTAGGTTCCAGATTGATCAGGAAATTAATAACGGCATTATGCTTCTGTTTTTCTCCGGTAATGGTATAAATATCAATCAAACGCCGTGAAGAAGCAATAGCATCCTTATAATAAACTTCTCGATCTTTACAAAACTCTAATTCTGCTGCTAATAATTTTTCTGCCTTTAAATAATCCTGTTGCTCTATAAAATAAGTAGCAAGATTACCACTGAAATAGTGAATATAATATTCTTCTTCCTGATTAAGATTTTTCTTTTTCCTTAAAATATCAATGCCTTTCTGTGCATTTTTGATACCCAATTCTATATTGTTCACCTTTTGATAGACCATACTTATGTTATTGTACATAGAGGCTACATACACAGTATCATCTTTTCTTCCTCTTCTGATATAACCTTCCATAGCCTTATTAAAATAAATCAAAGCTTTACTATAGTTTTTTTCATTGAAATATAATTTTCCCTTTAGATGGTACAGGTGAGGTAATAATAACATTTTGCCTGTCTTTTCATCAGCTTCTATAGCTTTATTCAGAAATTGCATGGACTGCTCCGGAGAGATATTTTCAAATTGATAGGCCAGGTTAAAGTTACAGACAATCGTTATATAGGCATATTGGTCGTCATTCAGACACATAAGTTCATAAATGTACGGGATTTCACCTGCATTAGGAAAAATTCCAAAATTAATAAAAAGATGGCTGTATTTACTGCTGATCAGATAAAGGCGGTTACCGCTTTTTCTGTATTTCTCCAACTCTCTTTTTTCTAATGCTTTTACTTTTTCAGGCTGATTTTTAACAGCAGAAACCTCATCATTGAACTTATAAAGATAATCATTGCCATCTTGTCCGGATGTATTACAGGAGCAGAACAGGTAAAATAATGCTGTAAACGATATAATAATTGTAACCGGAGATAAGTAAATTTTATGCATATAGTGTTTTATATTAAACAAAACAGATATAATATTATTTCTTGTATTATAATCAGTTAACACTTTGCTTATTTTAATTAATTGGTTATTAATATTCTATGAAATATTAGTTAATACTTTTTTTGAAAATATTAGCTATCAATTATTAATTATTAATACTAAGAAGTAGTGCACTTTATTCATTGCAAAATATTTTTTCTGAGAAATGGTAGTAGCTGGTTAAATTCGTTTTGAAAATAATCTCCTGATTTATAGGTTCCATATGATATAAATGAGTATGTCTTATATAAAGAAACATAGGGAATCTTTTCGGGATTATCCAACACCCAATCTTAGGCTTTGGAAAAACTTTATTTTTGTGTTTCTATATGTACTGGCATTTCTAACAGCATTGATATCAGCTTTGGTATCCGTTAGGATTCAATCTTTTTGCTCCAAAAATGTCTTCCGTAAAGAGTATCCTAAGATATGCATGAAATACCCCAGATTGGTATTGGTTCGCACAAAAATGTTGCGATTTTAACGCTTCATAGGCTGGCCTGTCTTTTTGGGTATTACAATACACCACAATATTGATTTTATCTTCGAAAAGAACCGAATGATAAGGGGCTTCGGTATAAAATAAGATCGAATATTTTTTGAGAGTGTTTGTATAAATTATTTCGAGAATAATTAATTGAGGTAAAGCTTAACTAAAAACAAACTATACCATTTAGTTTAATTACCTGAAAATCAAATATGCTTATTTGTAAAACGGTAATCGTAGGAATAAAAGTTCTTTTTTTGAAAGACTAATAGAGGAACCGGAATAGTGATTTTAACGGTGGTAAATACCTGTATTTCAATAATAATCCTGCCAGGAATGATGATAAACGATATTGTAAAAAGCAGTTTGAGGTACGGTGAAGTATATCTTTTTAGAAACTTTAATGTTATTTTATGCTGATTTTATATCCATGCAAAATAATTCAAATATTAATGAAAAATATTAAATAATAATCTTGTTAAATGCTGTTAATTAGTTGGTTATGATTATTCGGATTGTTAGTTGATATAGGCTGATTTCTGAATTTTGCGCATATATACTTTGGATGCACCTATTGAATTGAAATAAATTCGTCAGGTAAATTAAAAAAAAATTATGTCACAAATTGTATTTTTCGGAAACAGGCAGAAAACCGCAGTACTCAGTCTTATTGCGTTTTTGTTCGGCTTAAGTGTTATGAATGCCCAGTGCTCTTTAACTGGATGGAAAAAATTCTCACAGGGAGAAACCTTTAGTGTTGCTTTAAAAGAAGATGGAACACTTTGGATGTGGGGACAGAATATTAATGGTATTCTTGGAAATGGTTCTGGTGCAGCAACTATTGTGAAGGTTCCTACACAAATAGGAACGGCTAATGATTGGACAGATATCTCTGTAGGACGTTGGTTTGTTTTAGCAAAAAAATCTGATAACAAGCTTTACGGATGGGGAGACAATCAATATGGCAATTTAGGAATCGGCAATAATGCAGCACAGTATTCCCCTGTCATGATCTCTGAAAATGTTAAATCTTTTTCTGCGGGGTATCACCATACCATGATTGTAAAAACAGATGGTACGATGTGGGGAACAGGTTATAATGAATGGGGAAATCTTGGTGCAGGAACAACCCTCGGATATTATAATGTTTGGCAACAGGAAACCTCACTTGCTACGAATTGGGACAAAGCTTCAGCAGGATACTATAACTCATTCGGAATTAAAACAGATGGAACACTTTGGTCAGCTGGTGCCAATGTACAAGGGCAGACAGGTACCGGAGTAACTTCCGGAGCAGCTGTTAATTTTGCGCAGATAGGAACTGATAACAACTGGAAAGATGTTTCTTGCGGGGTTTATCATGTCTTAGGTCTTAAAACAACAGGGAAATTGTTCGGATGGGGATCCAGTGCTAATGGAAGACTAGGAATAGCAGGTGCAGGTTCACAGTTTTTCTATACACCACAGGCTATTGAAGCTGCTTCTGACTATAAGCAGATCGCTACTTCATGGGATGCTTCAGCGATTATGAAAAGTGATAATGGGATTTATGCATTTGGAGTTAATCATAATGGGATTACCGGAGGAACTGCTGGTGACACCTTTAATCTGGCACCTCAACAGGTAGGAACGGATACCAACTGGAAAACATTAGCACTGCGTGTTGGTGGTTATCATTTTGGAGCTGTTAAAGAAGATACTACTGTGTGGGCCTGGGGGGCAGATAATCTGTTTCAATTGGGTAACAGTGATGGAGTAACTGCAGATAAAAATTTCCCTACTCAGGTAAGCTGTTCTGAGTTTCTTGCGGTTAATGAAATAAAAACCAATGAAAGCAAAATTAGCTTATATCCCAACCCTGCAAAAGATAAAGTATTTATCAAACATCAGGAAAAATTGAATCAAATCAAGGTGTATAATACAAATGGGGCATTAGTGAAATCTATCTCAGATTTTGATAATGGCTCAGCAATTAATATCTCTGACTTGCCGGCTGGTGTTTATCTTGTACAGGTAAACAACGAAACTCAAAGTTTCAAATTAATAAAGAAATAAATAATAAATATATTGATGATCAACAGCTTCCACTTGTGGGAGCTGTTTGTGATTTAAACCCTAACCGTCAATTTCCGAAATTAACAAAATGAGGAACTTCCGTGGCAAAACTGTTCATAGGCAGAAGATTATTCCGGTTGCTGTTAAAATCAGAAACTGAATGATCATCAAACGGCACATGAGGATAATAGGTGAAAGAGATCTGGATTCTGTTGAAGACCAAAAACGGATTATTAATTAAAACACCAACTCCTATTTTTGTATTGGTACGGGTTTTCAGAAGTTTTTCATCAGGCATTCCCAGCCAGCCGGCTGCCATCGTTAAATAAGGACTGAAATGGAAATTCTTCCAGGTTTTATTAATAAACATCTGAAGCTGATATCTTAAAACCATTTTTTTAGTTCCTATATAATCCGGATTGTAGACAGGAAACTCATCGGAAGAGGAAAGATTGATTCTGTCTTTATAAGAATAATTATGTTGAGGATTTCCTAATGCTAAAGTAGGAGAAAAAAAATGTCTTACTTTGGCAAATTTCCAGTCCTGAAGATGGGTGAAATAAGTCCCGTCTAAACGGAAAGATTCACGGTTTTGGCTGTCCTCATTAAGGAATCTTCCAAACTGAGCTTTCAGAGTAAAATACCCCAGTTTTGTAAAATTACCGTAAGATGCGGAAACTCCCACATACGGCTTTACCTCCCTGTTTCTTGATAAACCGCCTGCAATAAAACTCACCGATTTCCCATAAGCAATATCCTCCGGAAGGTCATATTGAAAAATATTCTTCTGCACGGAAAATTTTCTGTTAATAAGCCCAACGGACATCAAAAAACTGTTATAAGAGCTGAAATATCTATACTGATCTATTTCCGGACTGTCTTTATACTGATAATTCTGGAATCTTCCTATAATAGCAATATTGCTGGCTACTTTTTCACCCGGATCAGAGGAAACCGGTATCTGATAACCGCCCCATAAATCCTGACTGTATACCTTGATCTGACCTTCCGGAAAAGTAGTATCGGTTTCTGTAGGAAGTGAAACATTTCGCATAAAATATTCAAAAGTAAAGCCACCTGCCCATTTTGTGAGGGGTGAAAAAAAATCTCTCCTCATATTGAAATTGATTCTTTCATTCTTGAGAAAATCCCGTTCACCCAGAATTTGGGCATTAATGTAAGTTCCAAAAAGATTATAAGTGGTGTAACTTCCCAAAAGATAATTTTGTTTTTCTTTGGAATCGTTTCTGTAAAGAAAATCAAGCGTGTGACCTAAACCCAATACATTTTCCTCTCTAATTCCCAGGCCAATCTTACTTCCGGAATAGCTTAGGCTCGGTTTCAGACTCCAGGAATCGAGAATTTTTACAACAACATCAATAGAATCTTTGCCGGAAGTACTGTCGGAAACACTGATGTTAACCCTGTTTATAAAAGGCATTGTTCTCAGCAAACGTTCGGATTCATAGAGTTTCTGGGCATTATATTCTTCCCCTTTCTTAAAAAGAAGATAATTATTAACAGTAGATGCTTTTGTAGCGGAATGAAGTTTGTCTGCTACCCAGTCGTACCATTTTAATTTTTCTTTATGGTTTTGAGAGCCATATCCAAAAGGGTCAATAGTTTCAATACGGACATTTCTGATGTATCTTTTGTTATAGGTCTCCTGCAGGAGTTTTTCGGTTCTGGATTTAACAGAGGATGAATCTGCCTCCCTGCGGAATATGAAACGGTGAATGAATTTGGTGACTTTTCTTTTATCCGAAAATTCCTCTATTTTATAATAAAGCGAATCTTTTTTCTCCTGCGCATTTAAAAAGAAAAAACCACATAAAAATAAAATTAAAGTTATAATCGATCTAGTCATTAGCCATCGGGAATTCAATGAAATTAACAGCATCAATTAATAAGCCAATACCTAATAAAAATAAAGGAATATACTGTCAGAATTATTATTTGATTAATTTTTTTCAATAAGTATTAAATGAAATTCAGGTTGCATCAACAGTAAAACCCCTAACAGATTAAAAGCAGCCGGTATTCCCCTTTATTTTCAACAGGCGCTCTGTGTACACAAGGCAGGACTTCCTGCTCAGGATGATCTACCGCCAGACGCCAAAGATGCCCCAGCCCTAAATTAACAGGCTCTGCATTGGGCTTCGGCTGGTAATGCAGATCAAAGAAACAGTCTTTCATGAAAGTCTCAAACTCAGCTTCCGGACCGTCGTGGAGTTCTTTAAGCTTTTCCCTGATTTCCGGAATAAGAATCTTTTGTTCTGCCTGATCATTAGGCAAAATATCACTTGCCGTACCATGATAGGTACATAAAAAGGTATTCGTTCCGATGGGGGATCGATCTACATGATAGGAATAGACATCTGTTGAAATGAAATCGAACTCCTCATCCCGTTCGTAACATTTTAGTAAATTAAGGGTAGGGGACGCTCCGAAATCTGTTAACTGCTGTAAGTCATGTAAGATAATTTCTCTGGCAGTATGGCCTTCTTCTGAGAGCTGCAATGCCAAAAGGTCTTCGGTAGAAACTTCTGTAATATTATCTTTTAGCTGAAGCTTAGATACAATTTCCTTAAAATCTCCGGCTAAATTCCTGTGCCAGCAGATGGCATTCATACTTCCCTGAAAATGGGTGTTAACAAGTTCAGAAAAAGTGGAAACTACTCCGATTTGATCGCTTTTAGAAAATATATCGTCCATATTTAAAGTAAACTGTTACGTCGTTTAATTCTTTGCAAAAATAAGGAATAGACAAGAAGATAAATAGGATGAATTTATTTTATTGATAAACCTCGGTTCAGGGTTGATATAGGTTTGAAGCTGGGAGAGGGAAGAGGAAGGTTATGAAGGTCATTAAGAATAAGTACTGATCTGTTTTAAGATAATTTGATTTTATGGTGGCTTTCAATGTCTATAACTAAAAGTAACTTCCAGTCTCCTTCTTCCATCTTCCAGCCTTTCATATTTTATTGTGGATGTCAATCAAAATTGTTTTGGTTTCTTTCTCTGGGCTGCGAGTTCTGCGATTTCATCAACACGTTTCTTTCGGGTTTCCGGCCGTTTGGCAAGAACAATCCATTGTAGCAGCATTTTTTTCATGGATTTGCTAAGGCTTAAAAAATAATCTTCTGAACCTGAATAGTTTTTAAATGCTTCATCCAGGTCTTTAGGAATAGTTAGATCTTCTACGCAGTCTAAAATGGTCCATGAGCCGTTTTGTTTTGCTGTTTTAATCGTTTCATAGCCGGCTTCAGTCATCATTTGGCTGTCAATCAGTCTCTGGATTTTTCCCTTGTTGATTTTTGACCAGGTACTGTTGGGTTTACGCTTGCTGAACAATTGTACAAAAGAGGATTCGTCAATCGTTTTTCTGGTACTGTCGATCCAGCCAAAGCAAAGAGCTTCATCAACCAGTTCGCTCCAGCTTATGGTAGGTAAGCTCGATTTTTTTGTGTTGCAGACAAGCCATATGGATTGTTCCGTCTGATGATTTTCCTGAAGCCATTGGCGCCATTCCGTTTTTGTATTGACATAAACCGTAAGTCTTTCCTTTACTTTTTGCATGGTAATTCCCTGTTATTTTGTCTCTGTTGATTATGTAAATGTAAGAAGGATTTATGACAACAGCCTGTCAGGATGAAAAATCTTTTTGTAAAATCTCATTCTAAAATAAGCATTGTGAGCAATACAATAAAACTCCGGAATGCTCCGGAGCTTTATTGAATATAATGTATTTGTGTTTACCATCCCAGATAATAATCAGGGCTCAGCCAGTACGGCCTGTCCAGTCCGAAATGTTCCTGCAGCATTTTTTCCGCTTCACAGAAAGCTCCTTCCACCCATCCCTGCTGGTCAGAATAAGCTTCTCCACAAATGTGAATCTGTTCATCCGTAATTGGATTTCTCATATAAGGCATAACATCTTTTACAGAGAATCCTGCTTTCCATGCATGGTATCCTGCGCCAAAAGGATCATCAGTCCAGTCTTTAAAATAGGTTACATAAGGCTCCGGTATAGTCAAATCCGGCCCATGCAGTTCCCGAAGCTGGTTCATCAGTTCATTGACCATCAATTGAGTAGCCTGAACATCATCCAATTGATGCAGTTCTTTCAGAGAAGCTGATTGGGTTGCTTTTACTTTAAAAAGAACCTTATCATCGGTAAGAGCTTTCCAGAAGGTTTCAGTTTCCATATCGCCGTAGCTTCCCAGTAGCATAGAATTATCCGTTTCATGATCCGTTCCGAAATAATAGCATTGCCTCATAGGCAGATCACTAATCGAATGTCCCGAATCAATTTTCAGTTTTTTCCACCATGGATGTTCAAAGCCCATTAAGATTTTGAAGGCCGGTTCCATAATGATAGAGCGGATATTTTTATTCAGAGCTGAACTTTCATCACCATTAAAAAAGAAATTGTTCTGATCCATAAGCTCCAGAGACTTTCTAGGCATGGCAAGGACAATTCTGTTGGCATAAACGTTCCATTCTTTGTTGGTTTGCAGGTTCAGAAACGTCAGCAGGTATTTATGCGTATGAGTTAAAGGATGCTCTTTGGTGAACGTCAGCAGTTTATTTTCAGACCAGATGCAGGCCTCTTTATTTTCCATATAAGAATTGGCGACTGCGTAGGCAATGCTGTCATATCCTTCTTCAATGGTTTTGTAAATAGTTCCTGCCGAAAAATCTCCAACCATATAAGGAAATGCTTCCGCAGAATTCCAGTTGATGGTATTTGAATAGTATCCACCCGCATTGGCCAGAAACTCATATCCTTCCTGTGATACCTGGTCTTTGATCAGATTCCAGAAACCAATATCATTTACCTTGCGGTTATTGTAAGGAGAACCGGGAAAATTGTACATTAATTTTGGTTTTATATCATCCCAGTCTTTACTGGTCAGTTCAAAAGAATAATCATAAATTGAAGCTCCTTTGATGATTTTGCTTCTATAGGTCTTGGCAACCCATGAATCAGCCATTAAAACATCATAGATAATTTTATTGAACAGCTGGTCTGAGCTGAATCCGTCGTCGTCGTCATTCAGATAATACCGGGTCGCCAGCTTTTTATTTTCTCTCTGTGCAACCGTCCATGCATCCTGTTTGAAACGTTCTTTACGAAGATACATCAACAGCTTTGAAGGATCGCCCATTGGAAAAGGGATGGGTGTCATTTTATCTTTCAGGACAGGAGTTCGTTTGTTCAGATCGCTTTCTGTGAGAGGGTAGCCTTCAATGAGTGTTGTTACTATTTCCTGGGAAGTCAGGTAGCGCATCCCGCCCAATTCGCCCCAGAAATTCATCCCGGGCATAATGACAGATTCCAGTCTTCCGCCCAGCTTATTGCTCATATCGAAGATCTGTACTTCACTGGCTTTAAATCTTTGATCAGTTACCAGACGATAAGCTGTATACAGTCCGGAAGTTCCGGCTCCGATAACAGCGACTTCTATTTTTAGATCAGGATGCATTCCTGAATTCAATGGCGTGTTTTTATTCATGGTTGTATGGTTTTTTAAATGGCTTGAAAATATTTGCGTCCTAAGCGGAAAGGTTTAATATTAAAATCTGTTTTTCCGTCTAAGGCAAGATCAGACATGATTTTTCCTAAAAAAGGGGTGAATTTTGCAGCCCACCCGGTAGCATATACCACGATGTTTTTATAATTGGAAACATAAGGAGGGGCAAAATCTATCAGCAGTTCCTTATCAGGAATCGTACTTAAAGCAATAAGGCATGTGGAAGTGTATTCCGGTTGTGTACTTAGCCCTGTCATATGGGTCTGTATCCATTCAGAAGTATAGGCCAGTTCCTGCGGATTGGGAATTAAAGTCCTGTCATTAGGTTCCTCTAAGGGGTTGATGACAAAATCCGGTGCTACCCGGATGTATTCCGGATGATCCCAGTCAACAGAAGGGAAGCCATAAAACTGATTGCCGTTTTTTTCTATAGAATTCTGGAAGACAAACCAGGTCGGGTACTGTATCTCAGGATCTGTCTTTTTAAAATAAGCAGAAGACATATTCCAGTAAGTCGCTTCTATTTTAAAATCCAGTAAATTAATCACACTGTTGATGTACGGACCAGGAATAATGGCCAGTTTTTTGGTAATATAAATTCCGTGAGGTGTAGTAATCTCAAAGAGTTCGCCTTTGGGATTAATTTGAAGAACAGGCGAGTTCTCCTCCAGATGAACCGTTTCTTCTTTTGTGCACAGATTCAAAAGCGTTTCAAGAGTTGCTTTAAAATTGATGCTGGCTCCATCCGGTTGAAATAGTCCGGTATAATTCTCCGGAAGGTTTCTGAAGTGGTATTTTTGCTCAATTTCTTTTGCGGTAAGAGTTGTGTAAGGGACTTTTAATGCTTTTAAAGACGCTTCAGCTTCAGCAATATTTCCTTCAGTGGAATGTACCTCAGGATCTCCAAACCAAAGGGTACCTACCTTATCAAGAAGCTGTGTAGACGTTTCTTTCTGCAGTTCATCCCAATACGGTTGTGATTCCAGAGCCATTTGCACCATATATTCATCCGGATAGGGGATTCGGAACTGGCGGGAAACTCCGGCTGAACTTCCCAATTGATTCATAAAAGTAAACTGCTCCAGAACTAGGGCTTTTGCCTTTCTTTTACCCAGATGATAAGCCGTGGCCAGGCCTATTGCTCCTCCTCCGATGACGATAACGTCGTAGTTTTCTGTGATCATGTGTTATTTGTTTTTGTGGTCTCACACAGATATGAAAATACCTGAGCATGACAAAGTAACAAAGATGAAAACACCTGTTGTAGAGTATAAATCAGTAATTGAAGCTTTGGGTATAAATACTGAACAGAATGTATTTCTCAAAGAATAACCTCCACAAGACAAAATATTTTATCTTTGCTTCCGGGACTTATCCCAATAGATAATTGAAAATATTCTACATGAAAAAAAATAGCATTCTGTTTTCAGCAAAAGGAATCTTTATAGCGGCTTTTCTGTCTTTTAACACAATGGCTTATGCCCAGAAAACGGTAGACGTTCCGGTAGTTTCAGAAAAAGTATTAAGCAGTATTTTGGAAAAGAACAGAACGTATTATACACAGGGTAAAGTAGCCGATTATATTCCTGAGCTGGGAAAAATGGATGCTAAGGCAATTGCCTTTTCAGTAGTGGATAAAAATGGGAAAGTGCTGAACGTAGGCGATGTTCACAAGAAATTTACCATGCAGAGCATTTCCAAGATTATTGCCCTCATGATTGCGGTAAATGAAAGAGGAGAGGCTGATGTCTTTAATAAAATGGGCTATTTCGGATCCGATAAGCCCTTCAATCATTTTTCCAATCTGGAAACAACCGGAAAACCGCTTAATCCGATGATGAACGCAGGAGCTATCCTTACTGTTTCACTGATTTCCGGAGAAGGAGAAAAGCCATTCCTTAAAGTATTGGATATGGTACGTTACATTACGAAAAACACGTCAATTGATTACAGTAAATCCGTTTATGAATCGGAAAAATCTACCGGCCATCGTAACCGGGGAATGTTTTATCTGATGAAAAATAACGGACTGATCTCAGGAGATGAAGACCAGTTAGATAACTATTTCAAACAGTGTTCCATTGAACTGACCGCAGAAGACCTGGCCAAGATCGGATATTTCTTTGCGAATCAGTGTACCCGTTTTGATGGAGATTCCACCTACAAAAACGCAGAAACTGCCAAATTAATAGAATCACAGATGCTGATTGCCGGAATGTATGAGTTCAGTGGAGAATATGCCCGCACGGTTGGACTTCCAAGTAAATCTGGTGTAGGAGGCGGAATTACCGTAAGTGTACCTGGAAAAATGGGAATAGGAGTATTCAGCCCTTCATTAGATCAGCATGGAAACTCGTTGGCAGGATATCATATGATTTTGGATCTGGTAAAGCAGTATAACCTGAGTATATTTTAATATATTTTTTGATATTAAGAATTTCCCATAGATACCTCGGATTACACGGGTCTTTGTAGGATCTTTTGTCTCGCAGATGTGGCAGATAACGCATATTTTTTTAATGTATTGTTGGTTTAACGCTAGAGGGCGCAAAGAAATTAAAGCATTATGCTGCTTTTAAGGCGCCAGAAAATCAAAGATTTTCAGTAGTTTTTTGAACAATGATCAACTATTTAAGAATCAAAAACCAGCCGAAGGCTAATCCATCGCTTCATCGGATCAACGGAGTTGATTCTACGCTTTGCTCCCTAAAATATGTGCAAAGAAGCCAAGACTTTGCGTTACAAAAAGTGATATCAATACCATCAGAAAAGCATAAAGCTAAGAACAGAATCAGCAGTCATAAAATCCTACTTGATCTCAAATTTATTCTGAAAGTCTATGATAACAACCTGAAATTACGATGCAATCATAACTTCCATTCTTTAGCCCATTTTCCATCATGTTAAATTTTCAAAAATAGAAAGATAATTTCCCACTGTATTTTGAATTTTTTTTAAATAAACTGGGAATTCGTATCTGTTTCATCCTGAATTGACTAATGAATTTTGGCTCATTTTAACTCCTCTTTTGAATATATTACATTTTTGTAATATTGAAAAAAGTAATCACTTATTATTGAAATATTTTGTTTTTTATTTCTATATTTGCCTAATATTATTTAATTATAATTGTTTATAATTATAATACTAGGATTGTGCCCTATTGTTTCGAGGAATAATAATATAAATTGTTTTATTTTAATTTTATTTGACTGAATAATAATTTATTATTAAAAAATTATTATCAAATTTCATTTATGATTGAAAATATAATATAATTTATCTATTTTTATTCCGTCATAATTTTCTGCTTTTTTCACCAATAAAAAGTGGGCTTATGATATGGAATTTCCAATTTATTACTTCAATACTATAGATGCATGAAAAACTTAACCATTATTGGATTAACACCCTTTGAAAAACCCGATGTCAATCTTTTGCCTAAATTGCATCAGGCGGGTGCGTTTCCCGTTCTAAACTTAGGATATGAACTGGCTGCTGCTCAGGAAGCACTGGATCAGCTGGATCACACCGATATGCCTTCTTATGGTATTTGTCTTGTTGACGATCGGTTTTTATCCCTTCAGATTCCTGAAAAAGTAAAATTTGCCATTCTGCCATGTGGTGCTTCGTTAAATGTAGCTACAGATTTACCGGTTATCTGCCAGGTAAGCAGTCTCGAAGAAGCCAGAAAAGCAGAAGAATTAGGGGCAACAGGAATTATTGTTAAAGGAAACGAAGCTGCCGGGCTTGTGGGCTATGAGTCAACATTTGTGCTGTTTCAGCGCGTAATTAAAGAGATTACTACTATTCCTGTTTGGGTACAGGGAGGGATAGGAATTCATACGGCAGCAGCAGTAAAAGCTCTTGGAGCAACAGGAGTGGTGCTGGACAGTCAGCTGGCTCTGTTTCCGGAAACCAATGTTCCGCAGGATATCAAAGATCTCTGCTCAAAATTGAACGGAACAGAAACCAGGATTATAGCCAATCATCGTGTACTGGTAAGGCCTAATTCACCCGTGTTACCGGAAAATATCACAGCTGAAGAACTTACGGAATATTTTAACGGTTTTGATCTTAACAGTAACTATATCCCAATGGGGCAGGATATTTCCTTAGCCATAGATCTGTATGAAGATTTTAAAAGTCTTAAAAAACTGGTCTTCGGATTCAAAGAAGCAATGTATGGACATCTGAAACAGGCAAAAGCCCTTCAGGTAATTGATGAAAACAATGCGATGGCAAAGCAGTTTAACCTGCGTTATCCTATTGCTCAGGGACCAATGACCCGTGTAAGCGATGTTCCTTTATTTGCCGATGCTGTAGCAGAAGCAGGAGCGTTGCCTTTTGTTGCGTTGTCTTTACTGAAAGGACAAGCTGCGAAATCTCTGGTAATGGAAACCAAAAGACTGGCCGGGGAAAAAACATGGGGAGTAGGGATCTTAGGATTTGCACCTCAGGAACTCCGTGAAGAGCAGACATCTTATATATTGGAGGCCAAACCACCTGTGGTTCTCATTGCCGGAGGAAGACCCGCTCAGGCCAAAGTATTTGAAAAAGCCGGAATTACAGCATTTCTTCACGTCCCATCTCCTGCATTACTGGATATTTTCCTGAAAGAAGGAGCCACTAACTTCATATTTGAAGGAAGGGAATGTGGTGGTCACGTAGGCCCGCTTTCAAGCATGGTACTTTGGGAAAAACAGATCGAAAGGATCTTAAAAGAAGAACACCCTGAAAAAATCAGTGTATTTTTTGCAGGGGGAATCCATAATGCCTTTTCAACAGCATTCGTTTCTGTGATGGCAGCTCCATTGGCAGCAAGAGGTGTAAAAGTAGGTGTATTGATGGGAACAGCTTATCTCTACACGAAGGAAGCTGTCCTTACAGGGGCTATCCAAGAAGAATTCCAATTGCAGGCTATGCAGGCAAAAGATACCGTTCTGCTTGAAACAGCACCGGGACATGAAACACGCTGCCTGAATACTGCTTTTGCTCATCACTTCAATGCAGAAAAAGCAAAATTGCTGGCTGCCGGAGCTGATAAAAAAGAAGTTTGGGAACAGCTTGAAAAATTAAATGTAGGCCGTCTGAGAATTGCAGCGAAAGGGGTAGAGCGCCAGGGAGATCAGTTGGTGAATATTCCTAAAAATGATCAGCTTGACCTGGGAATGTACATGATCGGACAGGTAGCTACCATGCATAACCGTGTGATCACTCTTGACAGCCTTCACCACGACGTAAGCATCAACAACTATGAATATATCAGAAACGCTGAACTTCCGGAACTTCCGGTATCAGGTGAAAAACCACTGGATATTGCCGTTGTTGGGATGGAATGTATCTTCCCGGGAGCTAAAAACCTTCAGGAGTACTGGCGTAACATCATTCTTGGAAAAGACAGCGTAACAGAAGTCCCGGATGAAAGATGGAATAAAGATCTTTATTACCATCCGGATTCAGACGGACCGGACGTGTCCCATTCCAAATGGGGAGGATTTATCCCTAAAATAGATTTCGATCCGCTGGCATTCGGAATTCCGCCACAGTCTCTTGCTGCTATTGAACCAACACAATTGCTGACCTTATTGGTTGCCAAACGGGCAATGGAGGATGCCGGTTATGGAGAAAAACACATCAACAGAGAAAATATTTCTGTAATTATTGGGGCTGAAGGAGGTAATGACCTTGCCAACAGTTATAGTTTCAGAGGCTATTATAAACAGGTTTTCGGTGAACTTCATGAAGAAGTGAAAGAAGCTTTCCCGCATACCACAGAAGATTCTTTCCCGGGTATTCTGGCCAATGTAATTGCAGGCCGTATTACCAACCGTCTGGATCTTGGCGGAAGAAACTTTACCGTAGATGCAGCCTGTGCATCCTCTCTGGCAGCTATTGATCTGGCATGTCAGGAGCTTGTATTAGGAAAATCTGATATGGTGCTTGCCGGAGGCGCAGACTTACACAACGGGATTAACGATTACCTGATGTTTTCCAGTACCCATGCACTTTCCAGAAAAGGAAGATGTGCAACATTTGACGGTGAGGCTGACGGTATTGCCTTGGGAGAGGGCGTTGCAATCCTCGTTTTAAAAAGATATGAAGATGCAGTACGTGACGGTGACCGTATCTATTCCGTAATTAAAGGAGTAGGCGGATCCAGTGACGGAAAAGCACTGGGGCTTACAGCTCCGCGAAAGGTAGGGCAGGTGCGTGCTTTAGAACGTGCGTATGCCCAGGCTGGTATTAGTCCGGCAGCGGTTGGATTGATAGAAGCTCACGGAACAGGAACCGTAGTGGGGGACAAAACAGAGCTTAGCGCTTTAACCAACCTGTTCAGTTATTCAGGAGCTTTGCCGGGACAGACTCATTTAGGATCAGTAAAAACACAGATAGGGCATACGAAGTGTGCTGCCGGATTAGCAGGTTTAATTAAAGCTTCTCTTGCAGTTTATCACGGGGTAAAACCACCAACACTTCACCTTCAGAAGCCTAATACTTATTACAATCCGGAAACCAGTCCATTCTCTTTCCATGCAGAAACGGGATTATGGACTGAAAAGAACCGTTATGCGGGAATCAGTGCCTTTGGATTTGGAGGAACCAATTTCCACACGGTCATTGCCAACCATCCGAAACAGGATGATTCCATTGCCATGCAGTCGTGGCCTTCAGAACTATTTGTATTCCGTGGGGATACTTATGAAGAAGCCAAAGGACAGTCAGGTCATATCAAAGCCTTACTGGAAGTCAATGACGGTATTCCGTTAAAAGATATTGCATATAGTTTAAGCATCAGTTCAGAAAAACCAATTCAGTTCAGTATCGTTGCAGACACTGCTGAAGATCTGATGATGAAGCTTGAATTGGTATTATTAGGAATCGAAACCAAAGATACCTTCACCGTTAATAAAAAAGAAGGTAAAGTAGCCTTTACATTCCCCGGACAGGGAAGCCAGAGAATTAATATGGCCCGTGATCTGTTCGTAGTGTTCCCGGCAATGCGTAGGCTTATTGATGAATATCCTGAACTTGAAAAAGTAGTTTTCCCTTCTGCAACATTCAATGAAGCAGATTTAAAACAACAGAAAGAAACCATTAAAGATACCCGCCTGGCACAGCCGCTTTTAGGAATTGTTGATCTGGCATTGGCAAAATTCTTAGAGTCATTAGGGATCATTCCGGATATGCTGGCTGGTCACAGCTATGGTGAATTGCCTGCACTATGTTTTTCAGGAGTATTTGGAGAAGATCAATTGGTTGACTTAAGTATTCAGAGAGCTCAGTCTATTTTAAATTCAGTAGAAGGCGGAGATCCGGGTTCAATGCTCGCAGCAAGTGCTACCCATGAACGTTTACAACCCATCCTGGCTAAAGCGGAAGGGTGTTATCCGGTTAACTTCAATGCTCCTAATCAATGTGTCATTGCAGGAACTACAGAAGCTATCCATAAACTATTGGAAGCCCTTAAACAGGAAGGTATTTCTGCTAAGAAACTTGAAGTGGCTTGTGCATTCCACAGCCCCTTACTGGCAAAATCAAAAGATTTATATGCTGAGGTATTAAAAGACATTCCTTTTCAGGAAATGCAGATCCCTGTATGGTCCAATACCACAGCAGAAGTATATCCGGCAGATCCTTCAGACATCAAAGAAAGACTGACTGAACATCTGGTACAGCCTGTAAGATTCGTAGAGCAGCTTCAGGCGATGTATAACGACGGTGCAAGAATCTTTATCGAGGTAGGACCTGGAAAAGTACTTACCGGATTAACCAAATCATGTCTTGAAAAAGATCAGCTGACCTTATATGTTGAAGACAGCAGCCGTAATAAATTTACCCATTTGCTTTGCATGTTGGCCCAATATTTAGGAACAGGCCGAAACTTCAATATTGAGAAACTTTTTGATGGCCGCAGCGTTCAGCTTATCGATATCAATCAGCCTGAACTGTATAAGAAAAGTCCTGCCATTTGGCGGGTGAACGGACAAGCTGCACATCCGACAACAGGTTCACTGCCTGCTAATGGTGCACTCCCTATTATAAATCCTATTCCCATGAACAATTTTACTACTAATAATACTACACAAAACCCTGCTCCGGAAAGCTTATCTACAGCTGAACGTATGCTGCAGGAATATTTAAACAGCATGAAATTAATGATACAGGCACAGCGTGATGTGATGCTCTCCTTTATGGGACAGAATCCTCAGGCGAATCCGATGCCTGTTTATAATAGCCCAATGCCTGCTCCTGAACGTATGATTCCTGTGCAGCCTGTTCATCAGGAAAGAGCGGTTGCGGTGGCAGCCTCTGCGGTTGCCGTAAAATCAGCTCCTACAAGAGATATCAAAGCATTATTATTGCAGGTAGTAAGCGATAAAACAGGCTATCCGAAGGAAATGCTGGGCATGGAAATGGATCTTGAAGCTGATCTGAGCATCGATTCCATTAAAAGAGTGGAAATCATAGGAACCCTTCGTAATGAATTGGGAACATTAGGTAACGGCAGTACCAATGAAGATATGGTGATGGAACAATTGGCAGGAGTCAAAACCCTGAGCGGATTAGTTTCATGGCTTACTGAATTCTCCGGAGCAGATACATCAACAACTCCTGAAAAAAACGGAACCGCAGTTGAAAATACTTCAGAACCACAGGCAAAATCTGCTTTATCCCTGGAAGACCTTCAAAATGCTATTCTCAATATCGTAAGTGAAAAAACAGGCTATCCGAAAGAGATGCTAGGACTTGATCTGGATCTGGAAGCAGACCTTAGTATCGATTCCATCAAACGTATGGAGATCATTGCAGATCTTAAAAATAAGATCGGTTTTGGTGAAAATCTTGAGCAGGCTGATGATGTAATGGAAAAACTGGCGGCCATTAAGACCCTTCGCGGACTGGCTGGCTGGATCAGTGAAATGAACGGTGATACCCATGAAGTAAAAAAAGAAATAAAGGAAGAAATCACTCCTGAAGCTGCCAATAATGTATTATCACGTCTTCGTTTTGACATTACACCTACCGATGCTTCCTCAGTACAAAATACGGAAACCCTTCAGGGAAAACGTTTTGCCATCACTCAGGATGACAGCAAACAAACTTCTGCAATCAAAAATGAACTGGAAAAACATGGAGCTATCGTAGAATTGGTAGATACAGAAAAAGATCTTTCAAATGTTGATGGATTAATCATGCTGGACCTATTCTCAGCCGTTGATAAGCCAAGCATTATTGATCATGTTGATTTAATTAAAAAACTTGATTTTGACAAAGTAAAATGGGTATATCTGATCTCTGATATTCCTGCCCATCTTCAGGAAATCACTGATGTAAGTGTTTTACGCCATCACCAGGGATATCCCGGACTTTTCAAAAGTTTAGCAAGGGAATTTGAAAATACAACCTGCAGACTGATCAGCCTGAATACACCACAGGAAATGGATCAGATCGCTGAAATTACGCTAAAGGAAATACTGATCAACGATAAACCGGCTGAGGTTATTTATAAAAACGAAAAAAGACATAAGGTCAATATTATCCCTTCACCATTGTCTACAAGCCTAAATGAAGCTCACATTCAGTTAGATCAGAAATCAGTGGTGCTGGTACTTGGAGGAGCACAGGGAATTACTGCGGAATTGGTGAAACACATGTCTCAGACCTATCCGTGCACTTATATTCTGGTTGGAAGATCAGCAGATCCGAGAAACGGAAACATGGTAAAAGAATTGGAAACAATGAAAACCAAGGAAGAAATAAGAAGTTATCTTATCAAATCCGGAGCATTCACTTCCCCTGCCGAAATAGAAAAAGAAACCATCAGAGTTTACAAAAATAACCAGATTCTGCGCACGATCCGCGATATGGAGGCACTTGGAAACACAATTGTTTATCAATCATTAGATCTTTGTGACGAAGAAGGCTTAAGCAATCTGATCAGCAGTATTTATGAACAATACAACCGTTTGGATGGAGTGATTCACGGAGCAGGTCTTTTAGAAGATAAATTATTCAAGCAAAAGACAACTTCTTCATTCGGACGTGTGTTTGATACCAAAGTAAAACCGTTGCGTGTACTAGCAGAACAGCTTCATACAGACTGCCAGTTCGTTGTATTATTCTCAAGTATTGCTTCTGTATACGGTAATAAAGGCCAGACCGATTATGCGGCTGCCAACAGTGTTTTGGATGATTACGCTAACGCTTTGAATAAAAGATTGAAAGGAAAAGTAATCTCCATCAACTGGGGCCCGTGGAAAGGAGCCGGTATGGTTTCTTCCACCCTCGAATCAGAATACGAACGCCGTGGAATTTCCATGATTCCGTTGGATGAAGGAAAAGAAATCTTCCTTAACGAGATCAGATACGGAACAGAAAGTCAGGTATTGATTATGTCAGGAAACAACTGGTAAACCTCTGTACAGAACCCATATGAAACAAACAGATGTTGCTGTAATCGGCTTATCCTGTGTCTTTCCCGGAGCACAGGATGCCGACACTTTCTGGCAGAATATTGTCAATAAAGTAGATTCCACCCAATCCGTTCCTGCTGACAGAATTGATCCTGTTCACTTCAGCGATGCTACCAGCCCGGTTGACCGTTTCTATTGTAAACGGGGAGGATTTATCCCTGATTATGAATTTGATCCTACCGCATTTGGAATTTTACCCCTTGCCGTGAAAGGAACAGAACCGGATCATCTACTGACTCTTGATTTAGTTCAGAAAGCTTTAGAAGACGCCGGAATATTTAAAAAAAATACCTCCCTTGAAAAGACCGGAATCATCATCGGAAAAGGAAACTATACCGGGCCGGGCGCTACCCGTGCCATTGAAATTGTAAGAACCGGAGAACAGATTTCTTCATTACTGAAAGAATTGCTGCCTCAGGTTTCTTCAGAAGATATTGAAAAAGTTAAATATGCCTTTCAGGAAAAGAAAGGACGTTTTGCGGCAGATACCGCCATGGGATTGATTCCTAATCTCGTGGCCTCACTGGTGGCCAACCGTTTTGATCTGGGAGGAGTGGCCTTTACCGTGGATGCGGCCTGTGCCAGTGCCCTAATTGCAGTAGATCATGCGGTGCAGGAACTTCAGCGAGGGCGCTCCAATATCATGATTGCAGGAGGTGTACACACCGGACAAAATGCTGCTTTCTGGAGTATTTTTGCCCAGCTTGGGGCCATGTCCCGTCAGGAACAGATCAAACCATTCAGTCAGGATGCGGATGGACTGCTGATCGGGGAGGGCTGCGGTTTTGTGGTTCTGAAAAGGCTGGAAGATGCAGTCCGGGATCAGGATAAAATCTATGCTGTGATTAAAGGAGTAGGCGTAAGCAGTGACGGAAACGGAACCAGTGTGATGAGTCCGTCCGTGAAAGGCCAGCTGAAAGCTTTAGAACAGGCATGGCTCAATGCCGGTTTAGATAAAAATAAAGTAGGTTACCTTGAAGCTCATGGTACCGGAACTCCGCTTGGAGATAAAACAGAACTTCAGACCTTAGCTCAGTTCTTTGGGAGAGAAGAAACGGCTCCTGTTGCCGGGATAGGATCTGTGAAATCCAATATCGGGCATGCTATGCCTGCCGCAGGAATTGCCGGGTTAATTAAAACGTGCCTCGCCCTGCATCACGACACATTACCACCAACATTATACTGTGAAAATCCGGTTGCAGATATGCAGCAAACCCGTTTCGAGCCTGTACAGGAACCGAAAAACTGGTCAAAAACAGGACTTCCCAAAGTTGCTGCTGTGAATGCATTTGGATTTGGGGGAATTAATGCACATGTTGTTCTTGAAGGTTATGATATGCCCAAAAAAGATCATATCCTGATATTGGCAAGACCAACCCATGAAGAACTGCTTTCTGCTTTACAAAATAATGAGACAGCAATAGGGGAGGGAGATTTCAGAGTAGCAATATTCGATCCGACCCCTGTAAGAATAGAAAAAGCCATTAAAATCGTTTCCAAGAATCTTATCTGGAAAAACAAACAGGATATCTGGTACACTTCTGCACCATTGCTAAAAGATGGCGGAAAAGTAGCTTTTGTATTTCCGGGCTTAGATGGTCTTGCAAAAGGTGAAGTTGAGAGTGTGAGCCGTTATTTCGGATTAGCAGCGCCTATAGAAACCGAAGGGGAAGGCCTTTTAACGGATGCCCTGAACATCTTCAACAATTGCAGTATCCTTGACAATTCACTGAAAAAATTGGGGATCATCCCGGATATGAATGCAGGTCACAGTTTAGGAGAATGGCTGGCCGGATATTCATCAGAGCTTGCAGAAGCCAATTCTGTAAAAGCCTTAATTGATGTCCTGAATCCGGAAACATTTGAATTAAAAGATTCCAAATTCATTGCTATCGGAGCAGGAATTGATGTCGTAAAACCTTTTATTGCGGAGATTGAAAACTTATATGTTTCCAATGACAACTGCCCTAACCAGGTGATTCTTTGCGGAAGCAATGCTGCATTGGATGAATTGGTTCCTCTGTTAAAATCAAAGCAGATTTTCCATCAGGTATTGCCTTTCCAATCAGGGTTCCATTCACCTTTTATCGCGGATAAACTGGATGTGATCCTTGCCGGAATGGAAAAGGCTCAGTTTCAGAAAACAAAAATCCCGTTATGGTCTGCTACAACTCTGGAACCTTATCCTTCAGATCAGGCAGCTATCAGAAAACTGAGTGCCGAACACTTGGTTGAACCGGTTCGTTTCCGTGAACTGACGGATAAATTATACGAAGAAGGGGCAAGAGTGTTCATTCAGGTGGGAACTGGGGGTCTGATCGGATTTATTGATGATACGTTGAAAGGAAAAGCATTCAGCACGATTGCTTCCAGTGTTCCGGCGCGTTCTGCATTGGCGCAGTTACAGCGTGTAGTCGCTTCATTATTTGTAGAAGGAAAAGTAATTGCTCTTGACTTTTTAGACATTCAGAATCATTCAAAAAAGTCATCAGGTAAGGGCATTAAACTGGAATTAGGTTCGCCTATTATCCGTGATTTTAAAGAAGTTAAAACATTGGCTCAATCATTGGATGCGCCAAAACAATATGCAGGTTCGGCCATTGCCACCAAAAGCGGCCATCCGCTGGTACAGGCATTCCAGGACAATGTTGCCGATATGATCCGTATGCAGGAAGAAGTCCTGACTTTATTCCAGAACCGTCCGGAAATCACCATTCAACGGCCTGCGCCTGTAGCACAGCAAGTTGCTCCAAAAACACCGAGAAGTACAACCTTTTCTAAAGATTTATATGTAACACTGGAAAGTCATCCATATCTCATCGATCACAGCTTACTGAGACAGCCTAAAGGATGGGCTCATGTAGCCGATATGGAACCGGTAATCCCCATGACGATGATCTTTGAGCAGCTGGCAGAAATTGCAGAAGCGGAAATTCCGGGAACTTTGGTTCATAAAATCATGAACGTAAGTGTTTTCCAATGGATGAACGTGGCCAAGCCTTTTGAGAAAACCGTAAAAGGAGAATGGCGTGGATCTAACCATGCTTATCTGGATATTGAAAACTTTGCGAATGCAGAAGTGATCTTAAAATCATCATCTGTTCCTGTTCCAGCTTTCAATCTTTCCATTGGTAATCTTTTGCCTATTGAAAGAACCCCTGAAGAAATCTATGACATGCACATGTTCCACGGAGAAAAATATCAGGGAATTACGGAAGTTTCAGCTGTTGGAGACAAAGGAATTGTCGGAAAAATAAAAGGAAACGGAGGTAAAGGTTCTCTATTAGACAATGCAGGACAGTTATTCGGGCTTTGGCTGCAGCTTACCTTAGTGAAAGACCGTATCGCATTCCCTGTAAAGATCAGAGATATTGAATTCTTTGGCGATATGCATGATCAGGAAGGTGTTTTTGAATGTACCTGTATGCTGACCGAACTCAATGATGAATTTGCTATTGCAGATATCATCCTGAAAAGAGACGGAAAAATATGGTGCGCTATTACCGGCTGGCAGAACAGAAGACTGGAAATTGATGCCGCTTTATGGAATGTTTCCATGTCCCCACTGCATAACCGCCTTTCGGAAGAGATTGCTCCTGAAGTTTTCTTTTTCCACCAGGCTTATACCAGAGTCGCTTCATGGGATTTTATCCTGAAAAGATATTTCAACCAGACGGAAAAGCAATATCATCAGCAATTATTACCAAACAAGAAGAAAAACTGGATGGTAAGCCGTGTAGCTGTGAAAGATGCCGTTAGAAACCTTCTTCGTCAGGAAAAAAATCATGCCTGCTTCCCGATCACTTTTGAGATCCGTTCTGATGAAGTGGGGAAACCTTATCTCATCAGTGATTTTACAGAAGATATTCATATTTCACTGGCTCACAAGGGAAAAGAAGCGGTGGGTATCGCGAGATATGGCAAGTCTGTAGGAATCGATATGGAACTGATGGAAGAACGCAGTTCAGGATTCTACGACATGGTATTTACCGACAAAGAATTAACCTTATTAAAAGACAGAGATCAGGCAGAATGGACCACCCGGTTCTGGGTAGCCAAGGAAGCTTATGGGAAATTCCTGGGAACCGGACTGAAAGGAAATCCTAAAGCTTTCGAAGTCGAACTTATAAAAGACGATCACCTGTGGATCAACAACATTGAAATCAAAACTATTAAACATAAAAATTATATTATCGGATGGACACTGTAAACGCAACATTAAAAATGAACCACGAAGAACTTTTTATCCTTTTAAAAGGTTTTATTACTGAAGTGATAGGCGCTGAATTTGTAGAGGAAATGGACATTACTCCGGAAAGTTCATTCACCAAAGATCTTGAAATGGACAGCATTGAGATTGTCTCTTTCTCTGAAAAGATCAAAGCGCATTTTGGCGATCAGATCGATTTTACAGGCTGGTTATCTTCTATGGACCTTGATCAGCTGATCAATCTTGACCTTAGTATGATCATCAATTATATCTACGAATGCCAATAATTACGGTCAATAACAGACAAGTTCATATACAGGAACTCAACAAAGGAGCCGAACAAACCGTGGTACTGATCCACGGGATGTTCAGCAACCTGTCCATTTATTACTTTAATATTGCCCCCGTATTGGCAAAGCATTTCCATGTGGTGATGTACGATCTGAAAAGCCACGGGATGAGTGAGCGCTTTTTGGATGGCTACGACCTTGAAAACATGTCATCCGATCTGATGGGTTTAATAGATCATCTTCAACTGGAAAAAGTACATCTTGTCGGCTACAGCTTCGGAGGGCTTATTGCGTTAAAAACAGCATTGAAATACCCTGACCGCATCAATCAATTGGTAGTGATGGAAGCTCCGGATCCTCAAGACGAAAAAGCCCGTAATATCATTGATGAATACAGTAAAGAATTCCTTGAGCATTATGTGGCCAACTTTACAGATACCACCAAAATACAGATGGGTAAAAGACAAATGGAAAAGAACCATCGTATGTATGAATTCCTGTTTAATCAGACCAGCATCAAAGCAGATATGATCAGGGAAAAACATTTCCTTGATGAAGCTGATTTCAGCCAACTGACGGCTTCTACTTTATTGCTTTACGGTACTGATTCCAACTGCAGACCTACAGGAGAATGGCTGCAGTCTCAAATCGGGCAGTCCGAACTTGAATTAATTCCCGGCGATCACAATATTCCCATCCAGGAGCCTCAGCTCATAGCAGAGACGATCGCTCATTTTTTATCTAATATCTTAACGAAGAACCATGGCTAAATTTGCATTTATAATTCCACCATTAACAGGACATGTCAACCCTACCTTAAGCATCGGTGCTACTTTGCTGGAAAGAGGACATGATGTAGTCTGGATCAGCCTTGACCCGACTTTAGAGGCTAAACTTCCCGAAGGAGGAAAATTATTACTGATTCAATACGATCAGACCGACGAAGAAAAGAAAGAAAGTGAACAATATCTCGATATTATTTCAAAAAAAGTAGTGTATGGCATTGACAGTGTTAAGTTTCTTTACGAAGAGGTCCTTATCCCGCTGAACAGACATTGCTATAAAGGAATTGTCGCTTTATTAAAAATAGACCAACCTGATTTGATTATTGGGGACCACCAGCTATTTGCCGCTCCTGTTGCCGCGAAAACTCTTGGAATCCCTTATGCTACTTCCGTTACCGCTCCGGCTGCCATTAAAATCATGAATGAGCTGCCTAAGGTACACGAATGGGAGGTAAATCAAATCATCGATTTACAAAAGGAACTTGGCTTCTCTGAAGAACGATCTCTGGCCACTTCAGACCTGTTAACCCTTGTTTTAACCTCGAATTATTTCTTTGGTGAAATGGAAGATCTGCCTTCTCAATATCAATTCACGGGTCCGGTTCTTACAGAAAGACGTATCTCATGTGAATTTGATTGGGATCGATTAAAAAACGCTACTAATAAAAAGATTCTGGTAAGCATCGGAACAACCTTCGATCACGATCATAAAAAAGCATTTTTCCAGAAAGTAATTGATGCTTTTAAAGATGAAAACTTAACGGTTGTCGTGGTTTCAGATCCGCAGCTTTTTGAGCAATGGCCGGATAACTTCATGGTGTATCAGCAGGTTCCCCAATTGGATCTGTTACCTCACCTTGATGGAGTGGTTTGCCACGGTGGTCACAATACCGTTTCCGAAACATTATCCAACGGAATTCCTTTGGTCGTAATCCCAATCGCTTATGATCAGTCGCACGTTGCCGGAAGGGTAGTACGTACAGAAGCGGGTGAACGTCTGAACTTCAACCGTTTTAAAGCCAACCACCTGAGAGAAGCTGTACAGCAGATTTTAAATAACCCGAGCTACCGTGAAGCGGCTCAAAAAGTAGGGCAGTCTTTCGCAGAAGCCGGAGGTTCAGCAACCGCAGCGGATTTATTGGAACAGGCAATATCAAAGGCTTCAAAACCTGAAAAACCATCTAAGTTTTTGTTTGTTGTTCCCCCGTTTTTCGGACATATCAGCCCGACTTTAAGTGTGGGAGCCAGCCTGATTGCGCGCGGCCATGAAGTGAAATGGTTCGGAATTACTCCGCTGGACAGCAAACATATTCCGGAAGGAGGATCTTACTTCTATCCTGAAGAAGAACTTGTTTCGCATCAGGAAGAGCTTCAGCGTATTTTAAAAAGACAGGACGACGGACCTTCATGTTCCGGCCCCGAAGTCATGAAGCTGGCCCTGGAAGAAACCTATGTTCCGTTTGCTAAAATGATGATGCCGGGACTGACCAGGTTGACAGAAAACTGGATGCCAGATGTGATCGTGAATGATTGTATTACTTTCGGAGGTGCGCTTTTTGCTCATAAAAACAATATTCCTTGTGTCACAACAACACCTGTTCCGCCGGATGTAATGGGAGATACGGAAAAAAATGCCCCTAAAATCTGGGAATGGCAGCAAAATCTTATTAAAGACTTACAGAAAGAAGTCGGAATTTATGAAGAAGGTATTTATATTCATTCCCATAAACTCAATATGGTGTTTACCTCACAGGCTTTCGCAGGCTTTGAAACCGTTCCGCCTCATATGAAATTTGTAGGTCCGGTGAAAGGACGTCCGAATGATGTTCCTTTCGACTGGGAAAAACTGAATGCTTCAACCACCCCGAAAATATTTGTGTCTCTCGGAACACTGCTGGTAGACATCCGTAAGGCTTTCTTTGAAAAAATCATTGCTGCATTTGCAGACCAGCCGGTAACGGTTGTAGCAGCCACTCCGCCGGAGATCTTTGAAGAATGGCCGGATAACTTTATCGTGAGCAGTTTTGTACCGCAATCCGCAGTGATGACTCATATGGATATGGTGATCTGTCATGGTGGTTTCAATACTGTAAATGATACTTTCCGTAACGGATTACCGATGCTGATCACGCCTATTGCATACGATCATTTCCATATCGCCAAATTAATTGAACAGGCAGGTTGCGGAAAAAGTATCCGATATAAAAGACTGCGTGTGGATGCCCTCCGTGAAACTGTTTTTGAACTGCTGGAAAACCCGGAATTCAGAATAGCGGCTCAGGAAGTTCAGAATACCTTCCTTACCGCTGGTGGTAACGATAAAGCAGTAGAACTTTTAGAGAATTTTGTACAACAGGAACAAGCAGCATTAGCTTTAATATAAGCCTATGAAAAGAAAACTGTTATTTGGTGAACGGATGCTTTTGGGTGATGGAACGGAACCTTTCAATGCGGTGATCCCTTTCAGGCTGAGAGGAACTTTTACTTTGAAAGAGATCCAGCAGGCATTGGCACGTATTCAGGACAAGCATCCGTGGCTCAGGGCATTGATCAGCCATGATGAAAAAAATATACCCTGGTTTGATGTTCCGGAAAAACCGATATCCATTCCGGTAAGGATTCTGGTCCGTCAGGGAGATAATCAATGGCAGGAGGAATCCAGAAAGGAATGGCAAACTCTGTTTAATTATGAAAAACTTCCCCTTATCCGTTTTGTGTGGATCAAAGGAGAGGAGGTTTCTGATATGCTTTTTGCGTTCCACCATTGTTTATGCGATGGCGGTTCTGCAATGATGTTCCTGTATGAGTTCCTTAAGGTGCTGGATGATCCTTCCGCAGACATCGGAACCGAAAATCCGATCCTGGGAATTGAGGATGTGGTACCTGCGTCTATGCTCGCCAGCCGAAAACAGCAGCTCAAAGCTAAATTTATCGGAAGACTGGCAGCTACGGCCATTAAATGCATTCCTGTCAGTAAAAAAGGAATTGAACGAAAGGATGATTACTTGATCCATTGGAAGTTAAGCCCAACAGAAAGTCGGGAGTTTATGGAGTATTGTAAGTCTCAAAATGTTACCGTGAATACTTTTTTAAGTGCGGCCATACTTCAGGCTTTCAAAAAGGTAAAAGGGACGGCTGCTTTCAATAAAGTTTCCTGTCCTGTAGACATCCGTAGGTTTGCCCCGCAGATTAAAAACGATCATATTTTCGCGTTTGGACTGATGATTGTGGTTTCTGCGAATGAAAAATTAAGTTTTTCCGATAATTTACCTGTGATGCAGAAGGCCGTGGAACTTAAAACTTCTAAACTAAATCCTTATATCACCATGATGGTTATGGAATCCGGACACGATGCGCTGAAGAACTTTACGAAACTCCTGAAGAATGGGAAATCGTCCAACGACTGTATGTTTTCCAATTTGGGACGGATTCAGATTCCACATGAATATAAAGAATTTACCCTGGATACCATTTTTAGTCCTTCAGTGATTGGTCCCTTGGGAAATACAACGACTATGGTGGTTTCAACCTTCCGGGGAGAAATGGATTTTTCTTTTGTAGGAAGCGAAGGATACCTGCCTTACATCGAGGCTTTGGCGATCCGGGATGAAGTTATTCAAACTGTTAAAAAAGAAATGGAATATACTGCCGTATGATGAAACGAAGATTAATGATGGCGGAAAGGATCATGTATGTGGATCCTGAAACGCCTGTCAACTGTATATTTACAGCAAAGATCAACGGTAAAATTGCCGAAGAAAACTTTACAACGGCCCTGGCGAAAATTCAGCAGAAACATCCCCTGTTGAGGATGCGAATTGATCATAAATTGGAAGAATATCCCATTTACATAGAAGAAAAAGAAATGGGACCAATTCCTCTCCGTATGGTTGAAAGAAGTTCAGATGACGACTGGATGAAAGAGTCGGAGAAAGAATGGTTCCGAATGTTTAAGGATGAAAAAAAGCCGTTGGCTCAACTGGTGTGGGTAAAAGGGGAAAGGGTTTCCGAAATTCTTTGGGTAATGCCTCACTGCATCTGTGATGGAGCATCTTTGGTCACGTTGATGCGGGAACTTCTTGAATTGCTGGATAATCCCTCTTCTGAACTGCAGTCTTATGAGGTTTTCAGTTCGGCAGACGATTTTCTGCCTCCGGATTTTGATCTGAAAAAGAAGAAACGCAATGCCCGGTTTTATCTGCTGATGGCTAAGTTGTTTTTCCTGATGCAGCGGAAAAGCAAAGTAAGAAACCTCGGAAAAAATTACGCGATTCACTGGAAAATGGATGCTGAAGCCACTTCACAGATCACAGAAATGTGTAAATCACAGGGAATTTCTGTGCATGCTCTGTTGTGTGCTTCTTTTATGCAGGCTTTTCAGGAGAAGCAGGGCAGTAAGGCTAAAGGAAAAGTGATCAGTCCTGTGGATGTGCGTCATTTTATTCCGGAGATCAAACAGGATCATGTATTTGCGTTTGCCCCTACCGTTGAACTTTCGATCAGGAAAGGCAGCCGGGATGTGGTACACAATGCTAAGCAGATCAAAAAAGAGCTGGCTTTGAAAATAGAAAAGACGCAAGCCCGTGAACTACTGTGGATGGGGGAGCAGATGCATCCGATTGTTGAGCGTATGATCAGCCTGCTGAAATCGAGCAGGGGAGGACATGACGTTACCTTATCCAATATGGGGAAACTCAATATTCCGGCTGATTATAACCATTTTAAAGTGGAAACGATCTTCAGTCCGACAGTGGCTTTCCCGTGGCTGAACTCAACAACACTGGTGACCACTACCTTTAATCAACAGATGGATTTTATGTTTATTTCCCATGAAGACTTCCTTCCCAAGGCAGAAGCCACAGCAATTAAAGATAAAGCGCTAGAATTCCTGATGCAACCCGTATGAAATTGAAAATAAAGCCTCCACAACCCAAAAAACTCAAGAAAACCACCCTGAAACGCTTTTTATTAAAGCGCACGATATATTATGTCCTACCTAACGTATTTTTTAATTTTATCATCGCTTACGCCAGCTTCAAAGAGTTAGGCTACACCCATTTCTTCGCCGGAGAACAGAACCTGGCGCGTCTCACCCTGCCTATGGCTATCTTTCTTCCGGTAGTCCTCACCATTGACATTATCAAAAGAGTCACCGATGCAGCCAGTCAGGAAGCCATAGAATTTACCGTAGATGAACAGTTGAATATTAAAAAATTAATGACCAAACTGAGTATTGTACACGGTTTGGTTTCCGGCTTGCTGGTGTTGTGCTTATTGTTTGTGGGACAGTTTAATTTATCCAAGGATTATAAGCTGGATGGTGCAGCGATGGCTGTGGTAGTGGGAGTTTTGGCGGGAGTGCTGTCTGTGGTTTTTGTGTATTTGCCGGTGTGGAGGTTGAGAAGGTGGATGGGGAGGAGGGTTATGATTGCGGATTTGAATTAATAAAGTTTTATAATATTATCAAAAGATATATCTTACTTTTATAATTTATTTTTTCTATCCTAATATTTTTATCAGATACTATGATTTAAGTAAATTTATTTCATGGATATTTGGAATAAAAAGAAAAGATCAGAAGTAATGGCCAAAATACGGTCAACCAATACCAAACCCGAAATGTTGGTTAGGAAATTTCTTTTTAGCAAAGGTTTAAGATATAGGATAAATTATAAAAAATTACCTGGAAAGCCGGACATTGTTTTCTCTAAATATAAAACTGCTATTTTTATTAATGGTTGCTTTTGGCATGGACATGAAAATTGTAAAATATCCCACATACCCAAAACCAATTCCACCTTTTGGAAAAATAAAATTGAAAAAAATAAAATTAGAGATTATAATAATATACAAGATAATCTTCTACTTGGTTGGAGTATCATTATAATATGGGAATGTGAGATTAAACCACAAAATTTAGAAAAACTTTATGATAAAGTAAAAGAAGTATTAGACTCTAAAAATAATTCTTTTTTTAAAATAAAATTGTACGATATAGTTAGTGAAAATGTTTCAAAAATTAAAGAAGATATTGTAGAATACAAGAAAAAATAAAACAATAATTCTTAAATCATAAATATAATATTTTACTAAAATCTTAAAACACTTTAAAGAAGAAAATATGATTTTATAAAATTTTTTTTCTTCGTATTATTGCAATTACTATAATATTTTATAAATGAAAAAACTTACGCATATAGAGTTGTTTGCTGGTTGTGGTGGAATGAATTTAGGATTAGAATCAGCAGGATTTGAACTCTATTTTGCTAATGAGGTTTCACCAATGGCTAGTGAGACCTTTGCTTATAATTTCTTAAATGAAAATTTAACAGAGTTATCAGAAAACAATACCAGTCCTGTTCATACATTATGGGTATGTAGTGATTATGCAAAGGATAATTTAAAAAACAGATTAAGAGAGAATCCTTTCTCAGGTAATAAAAAGATAACTGATCTTACTAAAGAAGCTAACTTAGGAGGGAAGCTTTTAGTTGGGGATATTGATAAGCTTCTTTCGTTTTTAATAAAAAATAGAAAATACAAAGAATTACAGAAATTAAATATTGATTTAGTATCTGGAGGGCCACCTTGTCAAAGTTTCAGTTTAGCAGGAAAAAGAGAAAAGAATAATTCTAAAAACTTACTCCCATTATCATTTGCTAAGTTTGCAGGTTTAACAAAACCTAAAGTTGTATTACTTGAAAATGTAAAAGGCATTACAGCACCATTTAATGAAGACAATGAACAATATTTTGCTTGGTTAGAAGTTTCTAAAGCATTTTCTTTAGAAGGTTTTGTCCCATTGTGCATGATGGTTAATTCTAAATTTTTTGGTATACCGCAAAATCGTCCAAGATTTATATTACTTGCATATAGAAAAGATATTTTTGACAAGCTGTTTAATAATACTACAGATACAATAAAAAAAGAAGTTTTAACTTTATCAAGAGCTTTTTATGAAAGAGTTAATAATAGACAACTTAATATAAATGACATTAAGGTAAGCGATTTTAAATATTATGATATTGAAGAAGACCCTAATCTTTTTGATGGCCAGCTATTTCCGAAAATAAATAAAACTGTAGAAACTTTTACATCAGTCAAAGATGCTATTGGGGATTTATCAGATAATAATGAAAGTAATGCTTATAAAATATTGCTGGAAGATCTATTTGATACAAAAATATCTCAACAATTATCTAATTTTGAGATACGCCATCATAATTCTATAACTCAAGCGAGGTTTAGAGTATATCAAATCTTAGAAAAAATTTCCATAGATTATAAAAAAAATATTATAAATTTATTACGTGGAAAAGAAGTTATAATTAATGAAATTGATCTCTTTAATGCTATAAGTTCTTTTTTATTTATCATTCCATCTGCTAAAAATGAAAAAAGAATTGAACGTAAACTAAAAGACTTTGAAGACTTAAAAGTACTAATGAAAAAACTAGAAACCAAAAAACATACTCAAAAAGCTTTAATTGAGAATATGCCCGCACCTGCACAATTAACGATTCCTGATGATATATGTCATTATGATTTCAACAATCCTAGAGTATTAACAGTACGAGAAATGGCAAGAATACAATCATTCCCTGATTGGTTTGTTTTTAAATCAAAGACAACAACAGGAGGAGATGCTAGAAAATTTGAAGTTCCGCAGTATACACAAGTAGGAAATGCTGTACCTCCTCTTTTGGCATATGAACTAGGGAATCTAATTAAAAATACTTTAAATGGTCTTACTCAATGATTTTAAAAAGGAATGTATTGCTTACCAATCAGATATTATAGTTCAAAAACATTTAATCGAAGGAGAATCTTTTTTCTTCAGAGAAATTCTTAATCAATCGGAATTTGATTTTAAAAAAGATATTTCTACGATTTTAAATGCACATTTAAGAGAGGTCGTAATAGTAGGTTCGGGAAAATTAGGTTTTAGCATAAAACCTGAAAAAGGAACGGGGCTTTATATGTTTAAAGATTTTGACTTTAATTATAATCGTGATAATAAAAATGAAAAATCTGATTTAGATATTGCCATAATTTCTTCTGAATTATTTGATAGGGAATTTAAAAATTTATATTATCATACATCATATTATAGTGAAAGCTTTTTATCTATTTGGAAAGATAGAAATGCATTAGCTAAATATGTGCTAAAAGGAAGACTAGCTACTCGGTTTTTTCCTAGTGACTTTAGGTTATCAAAAGAACTGAAAGATGTACAAAGCAAATATCAAAAATTATATGGGAGAATCATAAATTTTGAAATATATAAATCATGGTTTTATTTTGAAACCTATCATGAAGAAAATATAAAAAACATTCAAATTAATTTAATTAGTCATTAATCATGAAATTGAAAGAAAGTATACCCTCAAATACATTAAAAATTATTGAATTATATAATAAAATTGAATCTGGATTACTGGATACCTCACCAGATTTTCAAAGAAAATTAGTTTGGAAAAAACAACACAAATATGCTTTTATTGAAACTATATTGTCAAATTTTCCATTTCCGGAAATATATATAGCCAGCTCGGAAATTGATGTTGTAAGTTTACAAAGTAAAGAACTCGTAGTTGATGGGCAGCAAAGACTAAATGCAATTGTAGATTATATTAAAGGGAGAAATGATTTTCAAAATCAGAGAAAAATCCCATCTTTTGATTCTTTAACTATTGATGTTAAAAAGGAATTTTTAAATTATCCTGTTTCTGTTAAAGATTTAAAAGATATAGGGAGGGATAATATTAAGGAGATCTTTAGAAGAATAAATAGTACAGAATATTCCTTAAACTCTAATGAAATTTTAAATGCCCAATATGGAGATGGGGAGTTTGCAATATTTTGTAAACTTTTAGCTGAAAAAGATTTTGTTACTGAAGAAGAAATGACGGATGTTATTATTGAAAAAGAAGAAAAAGACTTGGTCACTTTATTTTTTTATGAGAACAATATATTCTCAGATAATGATGTCAAAAGGATGTTTAATTCGCAATACTTGATGCTTATTTCATCTACAATACTTGAAGGAAAATATTTTGGAAGAAATTCTAAAATTAACCATTATTTGGAGTATTATAATACTGAATTTGAAGAATATCAAGTCGTATTAAAAAGTATAATAAATTCTATAAAAATAATTAAAGAATTAAAATTATCAAAAGATAGTTATTGGTATAATAAACCTAATTTATTCACTCTAATAATTGAACTTCATGATGTTAATCTCAAAGATTTGTCACTTAACAAATTCGAAAGGAATCTTTTAGATCTAGAAGAAAAAGTAGATATATATTTCAATGGTGATGATGAGGCTGACATCCAATTATTATCAGCTGATGAAACTAAATTTTTTGAGGTTTCAAGACAAGGTAGTCATGAATTTGCATCTAGAGAACATAGGGCAAAAGTTATTAGAGAATTTATTGATAATTCATTAAGCTCAAAAGATGATAATGAAGGTAATAATAAATTTCCAATAGCTATTGACCATGCTATACTAATTCCAACGTTAACAGGTCTAAAAAAAAGCATTATGGATGCTACTTCTAATGTTAGGGAATTTTTCAAAAAGAATCAGATACATGATTATGAAACACAAGAGTTTGGTCCTCAAAACAAAATTATACTTGACGGCTATTTTGTCAATGATACTGAAGAAAAATTAACATCTATTTCACTTTATAGATCTAATGGAAGAGGTGATTATAGGATTTGGATGTCTAATTTAAATACTTTTGCAGAAGCAGAAGATACGCTTGCAATTACGGTTGAAAATCAAAAGATTAAGATATATAATCTTACAAGGGATTAGCATAAACATTAACTCATTCCAATATATTGTATAGTCTTAATTAACTACATTTTTTTATAAAGAATTCACCTACTGTGAAAAAATTAAAAAGTCTAAGGAAGCAAAGAGGCTATACAGAAAATTATATATCTAATAATTTATATAGAGATGTTTCCAACTACTGTAGAACAACTGTCATTACCAGAGGGAATTGTATCAGAACGGAATAAAATGCTTTCAGAAGGAATATTACAGATAGAAGACGGTTTTTTTTATAAACTGACCAGAGATTATATCTTCAATTCCTCTTCAAGAGCAGCAGCTGCCACATTAGCCAGATCAGCAAGCGGTCCTTTGGAATGGAGAACAGAAGATGGAATCCAGTTAAAATATCTGGAAATTTAATTCAACAAAATCCTCTTTAGAAGTAATCTTTTTAAGAGGGTTTTTTATTTCTAACCAATTACTCCTACGCCATTCATAATACTTTAACATCCTTTATAGCCGCATCCCAGATAAATTTTCGTTCTTTTGCAAAAAGTTTTTAATCTTAAATAATTGCATGTCGAAGTTTGATGAAATCCGGTTTTTTGATGATCATGAAGTGAATGGAGCATTGGCGGGAATAGCCCGGGACCCTATGATGAAAGCGCTGATGAACTTTACTTTCCCGGACAGAGAAGAGGAAGTTTGGCAGGAACAGCTGAAAAATGTTCATTCTACGAGTGATTTTCAAACCCATTTCATTGCCCATACCGTTCGTCAGATCCTTGCGAAAAGCTCTGATGGCTTAACGACTTCAGGCTTCGACCAACTGGATAAAAATACGCCATATCTTTTCATTTCGAATCATCGGGATATTGTGCTGGATACTTCACTGCTTAATCTGGCTTTGCTGGAAAGCGGCCATATTATGACGGCTTCCGCCATTGGGGATAACCTTGTCCGCAGGAAGTTTTTAAATGTCCTGGCCAAGCTGAACCGTAACTTTTTGGTTCAGAGAGGACTTTCGCTTCGTGAGCAGCTGAAAAGTTCCCAAACCATGTCGGAGTATATTGATCAGCTTTTACATGTCCAAAAACATTCAGTATGGATCGCCCAACGGGAAGGCCGCACAAAAGACGGGAATGACTCTACCCAACAGGGCGTTTTAAAAATGTTGGCCATGGCCGCTGGAGACCAGCCGTTGATGGAGTATTTCAAAACCCTGAAGATCGTTCCTATCTCTATTTCCTATGAATATGATCCTACAGATTCACTGAAAATGCCTCAGTTACTGGCTCAGCACAGAGAAGAGGAATATATTAAAGGTAAGAATGAAGATTTTACCACCATGCTCAGTGGAATTTTAGGCCAGAAAAAACGGATCCATCTGCATGCCGGCAATGTTCTTAATACAGAACTGGATGAAATTGCAGCAGAGATTGAGAATAAAAATAAGCAGCTGCAGGCTGTTGCCCAGGTAATAGACGATTCTATTATCCGGAACTATAAGCTTTGGCCGACTAAATTTATCGCCTACGATCTGCTTCGGAATAGCGATACCTATGCTTCTCAATATACGGAACAGGAAAAACAGCTGTTCGCAAGGAGACTTGAGATGCGTATTGATCCGTCTGATCCTGTTTCAAAAGAATATTTCCTGGCGATGTATGCCAATCCGCTGATCAATAAAACGAAACTTCAGTAGTAATTCTGTTTTTGCTGATTATAGCTGTGATTTCCTAGCAAAAATAACCCTATTATCTGCCACGAATGCACGAATAAAATTAACACTTAAGTTATTTTTAGTTTAAATACTTTTTGCATAGAAGTTCACTTAAGCTTTTAAAAATCTACGATTTTTATCAGATAAAAGATCTGCTCAATCTGCCGGATCAGCGAGCAAATAAAACATTTATAAAGATCTGGGAATTACATATAATTGCAGAATCTATTCAATAGAGGCGGACTTTAGTCCGCCTAAATAATAAAAAACAATCCATTGGCTTCAGCCAAATCCTATACAGTCATTTGTGAAATCGGTAATAAATAAAAATACGTGGCAATAAAAAAGAACATTAACAACTTCCATACTCAGTCTCCATCTTCCCGATTTTAATCAAAAACCTTATCTTCGCACTACAAAACCTGACAATATGAAAAAAATAATCTTCCTCGTTTCAGCGGTATTCATATTAAATTCCTGTGTAGTAAGAACTGCCGCAAAAGTGGTAACCGGTGCTGCAACACTCGGATATAAAGCTGTAAAAGGTACTGTAAACGGGATTAGCTGGGCAGTAAGCAAAGCCAAAGGGAAAATAGATGAAGACCGCCTGGACGGAACCTGGAAAATAGTAGGGGTATACCGCGGTTCCTTTGAAGACTTTTCAAAAGATCAGAATCCGGATGCCTCATTTACTTCAGACTGTACAGAAAGCTTTGATCAGATTATTTTTAAGGCCAAAAAATCGAAGTTCAAACCGGTGCACTGCAGCTCCGATAAAGAAGACTGGGTAAAATATTCCCTTGAATTCGGGAAAAATCCTCTCACCAAAGAAAAAGAAAACTATATTGAGTACAATTCCAATAACTATATCTCTGTGATTGATGTCAATAATAAAACGATGGTTTTGGAGGGAAATGTAATGCCTAAGCTTGCCTTTTCCGGAGCCAAATTATATCTGCTGGAGAAAGTGAAGTAGAACGATTTAATCCATAATGAAGTCGTCGTAAAGTCATAATAAAGCCTGCTTATTCAAAATTAAAGCAGGCTTCTTATTTTAGTTTCCTCTAGATTTCTTAGATTGCATGGATGTTTGTTTTTTAAGCTCAGATTAGGCATATTGGGCAGACCTTTTGTTGGAAAACGCAATAGGCGCAAGGATTTAAAGCATTATGTTGTTTTTAAGGCGTAAGAAAACCGAAGGTTTTCAGCAGGTTTCTAGAGTTGTGATTAACAGGTTTTGCAGTTGCTTATGTTGATTTCAAGATGGTGTTGATCATTTATTTTCTATCTCTGCAATTTTCTTTCCCTGTTCACCCAGATAATGGATTGCCAGCTTTTCATATACTTTATACCCGTCATCCGTATTGGTAAATATCAGAATTCCTTTTCCCGATTTTGGAAGAACAATCGCAATACATCGGGTGCCAAGATCCGCACCTCCATGGGCCAGAGCATATTCACCATTGCCGAGATCATAGATTTCAAAACCTAATCCAAAATACTTATTCTCCTTGGTTTTAACCTGTCTTTTGATCATTTCCTGAAAGATATCCCGCTTCAGAAGGCTGCCTTTCATTACACTTACTATAAAATTTCCATAATCTTCTATGGTGGTATGCAGATCGTCGGCAGCATTGGCTGTTTTTGTTTTTTCAACCGGATAGGGGAGGCTTTCTTTGTTATATCCGATGGCAAATCTTGATTCATCTGTATTTTTATCCCATACGTAATTGGTATCACCCATTTTGAGAGGTTCAAAGATCAGTTCTTTGGCTAATTGATCAAGTGTTTTTCTGAACTTACTTTCCAGAGCTTTTTTCAGGTATTCAAAGCCTTCTCCGGAATATTGGTATTTTGTTCCGGGATCGAACTGGAAGCTTAGTTTTTTATCTGGATTCATCCATCTCCAGTTAGGAAAACCGGTCTGGTGGCTCAGAATTAGTCTGGTTGTTAGTTTTTTATGTCGGGGATCATGGGCGATATCCGGATCTGTCCAGTAGGATGCAAGAGGTTCATCCAGTTTCCATTTTCCAAGACTGATCAGACGTAAGGCAACCATTGCCGTTACAGGCTTGGTAAGAGAGGCTACGTTAAAATAGGTATTATAGGGTGCTGAAACATCTTTTTTTATTTCACCAAAGACTTTGATCTGTTTGAGTTCACTTCCTTCAATGATCCCTAATCCAAGGGTAGGAATATTAAATTTTTTCAACAAGTCTTCAATGTCCTGATCATTTTCAGAAGAAGCATCTTCAGAAGCCTGCTTTGCCTGATGATCGAAGCTCAGAGATTTCCTCAGTCTCCAGTTTCCGTTTTCCAAAAACCAGAAATTAGTAAATTGGGCAGAACCCACTAATTGTTCAGGCTGATGGTTGATACTTTCATAAAACTGATGAGCTCCATTCTGAATGACAGCATAAAGTTCTCCGTTTTTGTACATCGGATAAATTTGAGTGCTGTTGCTGATAAGAGCCCGTTTGGCACGATAAGTTTCCGGAGATTTGCATAAACCATTTCTGAAATCTGTCATGAACTTCTTCTTATCAGAAATACCGTCTTTGTCGTGATAAAATTCAAGCTGGTCACTTAGCAGGTTTTCCATCTGCTTAAAATCACAGGTGTTGAAGCCAACTGAAAAAAGGAGGCTGTCTCGGGATAGGATGGTTTTATAAATGGTGCTTGTTTTGTCAGCCTGCGCTTTGGCAGTATTCAGGAAAATAATAATAAAACAGAACAGTATCTGAGTATACTTTGTCATGATTGAAAAATTTTGACAAAGATTAGGATTTCCGTTGTTTTTATCCTAAAAATGAACCTGACAAAAACCCGCCAAAGTCCTGTCGGGATTTATATCATGTTGAAATTCAGTTTGAAATAAAGTTTTTTATTCCTGTCTATGGAAGCTGCGTTTCGGAGGATGATAAATATATTAGACAGTACAATCAGGATCATAAGAATCAATGTAAACTGTCTTCCGAGTTTTAAAAAGATACCCAGCATAAATACAATGGGAGCCATGGCTGTCCATATCATCTGGACGGAAATAATCTGTCTTGCCAAAGTGTTTCGCTGCTTGAGTGCAAACATCAGAAGGAGAGGAGCAAGGATGTTCAGGGGAGGAAGGACTACAAACAACAGCGACGAAAGATTGATGAGTTTGATCTTTGCATAATTGATCCCGGGTTCTTCTTCCATGGTTTGAATTTCTGTCTCCGGTTTTACTTCTGTCTCTTGTTTTGAAGTATCAGTTTCAGGAACAATCATTGTTTCCTGTAATGAACTTTCCGGTATTTCCAATGCCTGGGCCAGCGCTCTCAATGTATGTCCTTTGGGTTCAGTTCCGGATTCGATCCGTTGAATGGTTCTTACCGAAATTTTAGATTTTTCCGACAGTTCTTCCTGCGTCAGATTTTTCTGTTCCCTTACAGCTTTTAATTTAGACATAACAGTGGTTATTCTGAAATATATTTTTAATTAATTTCTGACCGCTAAATTACATTTTTTCAGATCTGGATACAAACTCGCATCGGAATACGTGTTATTTATATTCTTCCGGCGATTTATTTTTTTCATTTTCCGATGTCGAGTTTTTTTCTTCGGAAAGTTTTTGGGTGTAGGTGTAATATATTCCTGATAAAGCGATTATTATTAGTAAAGAAATGGTCAGCCATAACCTGCTGAAACCATAATTTTCGGCAATAAACGATCCTAAAAGTGGAGAAAGGAATAATGCTATCGAAAATATTCCTCCGAATAAGCCCATATAGGCCCCTATATTTTTGCCTTCTGCCCGGATAGACGTGATCGCTGATAAAAATGGGATTACCAATACATTGGAAAAGGAGATAAAAGTAACTGACAGAATAATGAGATATGGGTGTGAATAAAAAGCCAGTATCAGATAACCGGTACAGAGTGAGAGTAAACCCAATACCACTGTTTGAATGGTACTGAAGGTTTTAGCCGCCCAATTGACCAGAGGCATTTCAACAATGAAAAGCAAAATACCGCAATAGCCGAATATCATTCCGATCTCTATTTTGGAAAGCCCGGTATGTTGATAAAACAGAGGCAGTGTACTGAACAGCTGCATAAGGCACAGGGCATAGATAACACAAAAAGAAATGAAAATAAGGAATGCCGTATCTCGGTAAGGAGAGCGAAAATGCTGAGAGGTAATCATTTTGTCCGCAGATATACGATGGTCTTTATTTCTGAAGTACAGATACATTATGCTTCCTGCTATACATGCTGCGGCAGCGTTGACATAAAATATCAGACTATAAGAAACAGAAGAGAGAATACCTCCTAAAGAAGGACCGATAAAAAAACCCAGATTGAGAGCCAGCCGGTTGAGTGAAAAGGCACGGGCCCTGTTTTCTGCTGAAGAATATTTGGTAATGGCAACTGCATTGGCCGGAAGAAAAGTCTCACTGATGGTACTCTGTAAAAAAAAGATCAACGACAGAAAATAGATGTTTTTTATTTGAGGAATCAGTAAAAGTCCTGGGATACAGATAAAAAGACTGAAGACCTGAACCTTGAAGTATCCGGTTCTGTCGGTCAGTCTTCCGCCCAGATAAGCCCCCAGAATAGCCCCCAGGCCATAAAAACTTAATATGGCCCCCGTTTCTTGTAGGGAAAGGCTCAGCTCCTCCGTTAAGTAGACTCCAAGAAAGGGCAGAACCATAGATCCTGAACGGTAGATCAGCATAATAATGGACAGCATCCAGGATTCCTTTGCTAATCCTTTATAAGCGTCTGAAAAAAAAGTGATGATATTGCTCATGTCATTTTAAGTTCAGAATAGTTCTTGAAAGATTTTTCCAGAAAACAATATGCTTCTTTTACAGTATTTCAATTGAATAATCTCCGGAACCATGAAAAATATCATCAGCCCTGTCTCTCTGATATGGATGGGCCAGTAATGACCAATAGAGGAGCAAAAGATTTTTCGGATTCCGGAGTTATTACAGATTAAACGTTCCTGATCAGCAAATAGAAATGATGAAGATCATAGAACTGATTATTTTTATAAACAGCATCAATAGAGATTCCTTCTTCAATAAAGCCATTGTTTTTCAGTACTTTCATAGAAGCTGTATTATATTCGAAAACTCTGGCAAAAATCCGGTTCAGATCCAGGTTGTTTACCGCATAGTCAATCAGTTTTTTTGTTGCTATGCTCACTATTTTCTTCCCCCAGTATTCTTCCCCGATCCAGAATCCGAGTTCTGCACTTTTTCTGTACACGTCAGGCTGTTTAATAAGACTTATCATTCCTGCAAAATGGCTATCGTATTCTATCGCAAATGTCAGCTGAGGGTCTTCCGAAGATATCATATCAATAAATTGAAAAGCATCTTTAAGAGTATAAGGATGGGGGAATATATCCCTCATATTGTCCCATATATTTTTATTATCAGCTAACCTGCTTAATGTGGCTGCATCGTTCACGGACAGTTTCCTTAAAATGATTCTATTATCCATTGTACATTAATTTTTAAAAGTCTGATCATGCTGACGGGTAAGAAAAACATGCTGTTACACTCAGATGCTGTAGATGTTGAGTGAATTTTTAAGCGGCTCCAGTGAGGACTTCAAAATATCTTCTACTGATTCTTTCCCTTTATCGAGTACGCTCAGCAAATATTCGTTGGTAAGTCTGTTTTCTCTGAAAGGACGCAGTTCTTCGGATAAAATACTGAAAAACTTCATTTTTTCCTCAAGGCTGAGCACATTCTGTTCCAGAGCCTGGGATAGATCTTCTCTGTGCAGCGAGTTATACCATTCCTGCAGTACTTTTTTATCCTGTATAGACATAATTTTTGCTTCCAGATCCTCCATGTCTTCACTCAGGAAAACACAGTTTTTCTGGATCATGTATTTACCGTCAATTCCATTGATGTATCCGATCTTTGACGGAAGATATTGGGGAACACCAATGGAAATGCCATTCCGTCTTTTCAGGTTTTCTGCTATCTCTTCCATAATATAAATATAGCCGATAATCTCTTCTCCTCCCTGGAAGTAATCTGCATTAAGGCTTAATGCCATCGCTGCAATGCCTATCTGGGGGTATAGCCATTCGGTAACAGACGGATAATTGCTCAGGCCAAGTTCTTTTCTCTGATATGACTTCAAAGATCCCAGGAATGAGTTCTGATACAGGTGATTACAGTATTCTACATCAATAACGGTGCTGTAGTACAGCATATGTTCAAGGAATAAATGAGCAATATCCGATGTCAGAAGAATATTATTGTTTTCTACATCGAAACCTGAATTGATGAAATCCTGTACGACAAATAAAGTCCTGTTCTGGATGTATTCTCTTTCTTTCGGGTACATAAAATAGGCCAGAAGATCATCAAGGACTACAAATGTATTGTACTCATATTGAGATTCTGCCAGGGATTTCATCGCTCCGAAATAATGTCCTAAATGTCTGGGTCCGGTTACCGGGTTGTGTGCACTGATTAAATTTTTTCTTTCCATTTTTATTAATTTTTTTATGATTTGGTAAATATAGAGACCAATACATTGGTCCCTATATTCTATTAAGGAATTACTTTTTTAATAAGACTTATTCGCAGTCCTGTTTGATATCACTGTCATGAATGATGATATTTTCATCTACCATATTCATCATTCTGAGTTTGTCTCTCGTGATTTCCAAGGGAGTGCTCAGCATAGGCTTTACATTCTCAAAAACCGGAGTGGCTTTACTATCAAGGGATTTTACTTTCCCTTTGATCTCTTTGGTGTTTTCTTTCAGGGTTTTCATTGTTTTGTCATTTAATTATTCACAATCCTGTTCGATATCACTGTCGTGAATGATGATGTTTTCATCTACCATATTCATCATTCTAAGCTTGTCTCTAGTGATCTCCAGAGGAGTACTCAGCATAGGCTTTACATTCTCAAAAACCGGAGTGGCTTTACTATCAAGGGATTTTACTTTTCCTTTGATCTCTTTGGTGTTTTCTTTTAAGGTTTTCATTTTAATAAATTTTGATAGTTAATTATAGCAATTCCTTAATATTTGCTGTTTTTCCGAAATAATTGTCGCTGGTTGTCAGATTTCGCCATTCATTCATTTTATCAGATTTCTGCCAGACCTGGATAAGATCATTTCCAATGATGCTTCCGGCATTCCATTCATGGTCGTTTTCAACATCCACTCTTTTAAGTTTTACAGAAACATAACACTGGCCCTGGGGCGTAATTCTCATTAGCCGTTCCCCTGTTCTCGTCAGTAAAGGCTGGTCATTGATCAGATTTCTGAAAGTATCTTCACTTACGTCATTCACAATTTCCTGCCACGCAGAGTCAGCAGGCTTAATGATTTTTTCATCTACGAGCTGTTTGAGCTGAAGATTAGCTTCATACAACTCTTGATTGTTGGGCATATCTTTCTCTAAATTAAGTGCTCTTCCCGCTATATAAAGAGGAGCGAAGCTGTATCCAATCGGCTTGTAAGGGGCGATAAGCTTTCCTATATTGTAGATATCATCTTTATTATGTTTTGTGAGTACGGTTCCTACAATAAACGGGACGTGATGCCTGTGAAGCAGATCCATACCCTTCATAACCTTCTGAAAATTTCCTTTACCGCGGTACTGCTCACAGAGTTCCCGTGTTGAACCGTCGAGTGTGGTCTGCAGGAAAACAAAATTCTTCAGCTTACTTAAATGGATAATATCATTTTCCGTAGTTAAAGTCAGGTCAGAACCTATCGATACCATCAGACCAAGCTGATCCGCATATGATACCATTTCCAGCAGATCATTTCTTCTGGTAAAAGGGTCTCCACCGGTAAAACGGACATAATAAACCCCGGAATCAGAGATGTTTTTAATCACCGGAAGCCATTCTTCCACAGATAGTTCCAGAGAAATATCAACACGTGGATTGCTGAAATAAGAGCAGTAAGAACATTCTCTTGCACATTTATTGGTGCTTTCAATCTCTACCCCCAGAGGAGCGTAAAAATATTCATCCGAAAAGTGCTCGTCCGGAACATCTTCGAAATAGAAAACAGGCTCTTCCTTAAAAATCTGATTTTCGAATTTCAGGCAGATATCAACTCTTTTCAGGAGGCTGACAAAGCTTTCAATCTCTTCAGGAAGAACATTGGAAATATCAAAATCTTCTGATATCTTCTCATAGATCTCAGGAATACTTTTAGGGGTTTTCAAAGCCAGAATGATCTGATAACCAAGTCTGTTGAAAAACCGGACCGATTTTCTTTTATTAATGAGAACAATGCAGCCGAAACCTTCTTTCCGTACTTTTAATTGCGGGTTTAAGATGAATCTTTCCATATTATTTTGTTTTTTAGTAGTTAAATTTTTTCAGAGAATGTTATAAATTTCTCTTTTCATGGTCCTGATATGGCCGGAAAACTGATCTTTTACAGATTCATAATTGCTGGTAATAATTTTATCAAGATCATCTATTTCCAGCTGGTTTTCCCTGAAAGGCCTCAATTCATTAACCAATATGTCTTTAAGCAGATTTTTGAGATAAGTAAAATCCTGATCGGCAGAATAAAATTCAAAAACATTCTGATGGCCTGCAGAGGTCAGCCAGTCCTCAATAACCTTTTTATTGTCAATTTTGTCAATTTTTTCGACCAGAGAATCTTCATCCTCCGATAAAAAAATACTGTTGTGCTGAAACATATACTCACCATCCAGGCCCAATACATAGCCATTTCTTGCAGGTTCGTATAAAGGAGGATAATTATAATCGTTGTATACTTTTTTGATATTATTTTTAATGATATTCATAATATAAGTGTAGCCTATGATTTCTTCTCCTCCCATAAATAATTCGGTTTCCAGAGCAAATGAAATCGCTGGTATGCTCAGCTGAGGGTAGAGGAGTTCAAAAACGGAAGGATACAGATTAAGGCCAAGTTCATCTCTCTGATAAGATTTGAGTCCTCCTAAAAATGAATTCTCATACAGATAATGGCAAAACTTGAAATCTATAAAATCGGAGTAAAAAATAACCAGTTCCATAATTTCAGGCATAAAGGAACTTGTCAGAACAATACGGTTTTTTTCAAAATCATATCCACAGTTGATGAAATCCTGCAGTACGAAATAAGTTCTGTTTTTAATGGCTCCGGCTTCCTTGGGATTCATGAGTATGGCCATGACATCATCAATAACAAGAAATGATTCATGCTGACTCTGGCTGTTAACAAAATCTTTCATAGAGCCCCAGTAGTGCCCCAGATTTCTTGGTCCGAAAATAGGGTTTTGCACACATACCTGCTTCAGTTTGTAGGTGATATTATCTTCCATAGCTATTGGTATAAAATAAGTTGATAAATTCCTTTGTCAATTCCACTTTATGATGTTGAATATCGCTGATAATGGAGGGGATGATGACTTCCAGTATCTCTTCAGATTTAGAGTTATAACCCTGTTTTTTCATAGAGCCGGCCTCTTTTATGTAAGAGTTCAGTAGTTTTAATTTCTTTTTTTGTTCTGCGAAATTTTTTTTATTGATCTCAAAAGTTTCAATAATCTTCTCTTTGGTCTCCTTTACCAGACTGATATTGATATCCTGCTTATTCTTAAAAATATCTTTAAACAGCGGATCATTATTTAAGTTATCATGGAAATCTTCTTTATATTCCAGTTCAATAAGAGCATCAGAATATTTAAATTCATTATTCATCACCAGGCTTGAGCATGCCAGATCCACAAGGTCAATGGCCTTATCCGGAAAATAGGAGTCCTTTATGTTTTTAGTAAGCTTTACGGCTTCCAGAACAGCCTCGTCATTGATCAGTACTTTATAAAATTCCTCATACCGGTGTTTCAGCTTTTTGATGATGAGGTAAGTAACATAGTCTTCCGGTTCTTCGATGGTTACCTTGTGAAACCGTCTGTCCAATGCTTTGTCAAGAAAGATAGAACTGTCATACTCCATAAAAGTAGTTGCCCCAATCAGCTGGATATCACCCCTGGCAATATAAGGTTTGAGCAGGTTTACAAAATCTACCGACCCTTCAGAGGCTCCGGCTTTCATAATCGTATGCAGTTCATCAATAAACAGGATCACTTCACTGCGGCATATTTCTTTCAGGAGCTCTTCCGCCCTTTCTTCAAACTCGCCTCTGTAACTTGTTCCGGCCAGCATTGTAGACATTTTGATTCCATACACTTTTTTATTTTGAAGCCCGTCAGGAACCTCATTCCGAACAATCATCTGGGCAATGCATTCCACAATGGCCGTTTTTCCTACACCGGGATGTCCCAGCAGAATGACATTGTTTTTAACCCTTCTGCATAATGTTTCAATAATTTTCTTAATCTCAATATTTCTGTAAAAAACAGGGTCATAGCGGTTGGATTTTGCATGCTCATTAAAATTAACAGCATACTTATCTATTGCCGAAATGTGAAGGGTAACATTTTCCATTGGATGATACTGGTTTTAATGGTTAATTATTCATTAGTTTTATATAATGCTGACAGTTATCTTAATGCTGTTTTGGCTCCATTCCCTTTATTAATGGGAGTTAATGTGAATTATGTTATCTACATTATAATTATAAATCAATCCCAGAAATATTTTAAAAAATGCATAGAAAAAACCTGCTGCCAACTTGAAAAGTTTCAGTAATTTCAAAACATAATATGTCCAGGCTGATTTTTAGTTAAGGAGTAGCTGAGCTCCTTAACTTACACAGCAGAGCCTTTAAGGGTTTCAGGAAGGTATAAGGAGTATATTACAGATAATAATATAACCTCGACCTATGTATGGCTAGTCTTTTTCGATTTTATTTTACTATAAAAGGGATATTGATGATTAATTTTTCCAGTTGAATACAAAGCTGTATTCCGGTAAAATCCGGATTTGAAGAGTGACCTGCAAATCTTAATTGGAAACTACGGATTCCCAAAGAATTAAAGTTTTTCTCTGCCTGAGAGTGCCTAGGCGTGTCTGTAAAGTAAACAGACCGATGGTTTCAGATTATTTTGTTTTTTAGCGAAAGTTCTGCATGATGATCAAAGAAGAAGAGTATATTTTTTGTTGAACTTCTTTGATTCGGAAGCAGGTTTTAGCCTCTATACAAATCCTGAAATACTTTTGCCGGAGACCATGTCTGCAGCAGTAAAATTATTTGCCTTTTTCATAAAAAAATATTTTTAACGTTGGTTTGTTTATGCAATATACAAAATATTTATCACAACATGTAGAATTATATGATTATTTTTCATATTTCCTGAAACCCTTTGTGTAAGCTGTTTTTTGCACCAAAAAAAATATTTGAAAGTAGAATTAATGAAAAAATACCTGAAAATGCATTAAAAAAGTATTGAAAAAAAGATTCTTTTTATTTTCCGGAATCTTATCTTTGTTTGCGGAAAAGCCTCAGGAAGTTGAATACAGTCAGCGGGTGATCTTAAAAAAATAGAGCACTACACTTCAGGATTATTAACTTTCTTTCTTTTAATGAATTTATATCATGACCAAAGCGAAACAATCTATTCCTACCTATGATCTTGACGATATCTTACAGCGGGGTTTCATTGTTGAGAGGATGGATAATCGGGCCAAACATTCTGAGGAAATCCTCGTGGATAAAGGCGTCCATCGTGACAGCCATTATATTTTCACCTTTATGAAAAGCGGCCATGTAAGAATGATGGTAGACTTTAACAGGGTGGAGGCAGAAGGGGCCTCCATGTTTTGTGTACTGCCTGGCCAGGTACATCAGGGACTTCTGATGAAGGAGGTTTCCGGATGGTTTGCAGCCGTGAAGGTAGATCTGGTTCCAGACACTGTACGAGCGGTGTTTGAAGAATCTTTAACTGAAATAGAACCATTGCCCGTTGAGGAAAAATGGATGGACCTGTTGGATCGTTCTGCAGAGTTGCTGAATAAGTGTTGTACAGGTGAAGTGTTCTCTGCTCAACGGGGAACCCTGGTGACAAGATCCCTTCTGAATGCTTTTACGGAAATGTTTGCGTTGATTTATATTCAGAATACCGGCCCGGAAATATCAAACGAAAGCCGTTCTCTACAGCTGACCAGAGCGTTCAGAATTTTGGTAAGGAAGAATTTTAAAACTATGAAAATTCCATCTGATTATGCAGGCCTTCTTAATATTTCACGAAGTTATCTTACAGAGGTGATCCGGGAAATAACAGGAAAATCAGCACAATACTGGATTCATCAGGAAATTTTGATCGAAGCAAAAAGAACTCTGTTTTTTACCCGCCTTACTGTAAAAGAGATTGCCTATGAACTTGGATACAGTGATCATGCTTATTTTACAAGGCTTTTTTCTAAATTAGAAGGAAAACCACCTTCAGAATTCCGTGAAACCAATCAAAAGCAAGGATAAACCACGTTTTGTCCAATCATTACCACGAAACAGCTATCGGTATATTTTCATTTTAAGGCTTCCTTTGCAGTAAAAAATAAAGATGCCAAGTTTGCCAAAATGGATCAATGACACTGTAGAAAATGTCTGGTCCTCAAAATTTAAAGAATGCACGGTTACCCATATAGAGTCTGTTTCAGAGAACCTTCGCAGACTTCGTTTCAGCACCGATCTGATTAATGTTGATTTTGAACCTGCCTATGCCATCGGAATCCGGGTGAATGAAAGGGACTTCCGGAATTACTCACCACTGAACTTTAACAAAACAGAAGGAACTTTTGATGTGGTATTTCATCTTCATGATACCGATGCCGTGGGAAGTAGCTTTATCAGCGGTTTATCTTCCGGAGATTCCATAAAAATCCTTATGCCCAGAGGAAAACGCTTTTTTGAGCCCGATGCTAAAATCCATTTTTCCATTGGTGATGAAACCTCGTTGGGAAGTTCTCTTTCTATTAAACAAGCGGCTGAAGAAACAGGTGGTTCTTTTGTCTGTCTTCACGAACTTGAAGATCCTGCCGCTTTGGAAATATTCGGACTTTTCGGATACCACACTCCCAAAAATTCCCCATTGGAAATTATAGAAGCCCTAAATGACTTTCTGAGAGATGAAAAAGAAACCATTCATAATGATGAGGTTATATTTTATCTCACCGGAAACGGAAACACCATGTCCCTGGTCCGAAAATTTCTTAAAGCAAAAGGAGTTGCTCCTAAATGCATCCGGTCACAGGCTTACTGGATTGAGGGAAAGAAAGGTCTGTAAAATTTCTTCAGAAAATACGTTTTCCCGTAATCAGGAATTAAAGATTTTGAGTATACTTGCGGTAGTTTAGCAAATAAGCACTGTGGAAGCTTATTGTAAAAATAAAAACAAACCTGAAAACATACTGCATGAAAGATAATACACTGCTTTTGATGCCTGTTCGCGGATTAAACAACAAAAGTTTTATCATAGAAAAATACCAGCGGGGATATAAATGGGGTAAGAAAGAGATTCTTGAACTGTTAAATGATATTAATGAATATGATGATACAAAAGGAATCTACTGTATACAACCTGTAATTCTGAAGCCGCTGGGAATCGATAAACAGGAATATGAAGGAAATAGTCTGTCTCTCGAAAATGAAGTGATTGACGGGCAGCAGAGGATGACAACAATTTATATTTTACTGCATTATCTCCGTTCTCTTGGTGCGTATGAAGACATCATCCGGTATTCTATTCATTATAAAATCCGGGAAAAAAGCGGAGAGTTTCTTTCTAAGAAGCTTACTGAAATGTTCAGTTATATCCCTTCACAAATCAATGAGGATCTATTAGAAGATAAGAATTATAAATATGTAGCTGAAGCCAATAACAGCTGGAAAGATTTTGTAACGGCAAACAGACATTTTGATAATGTAGACATTTATCATTTTTTTATCGTTGGATATTATATAAAAAACTGGTTTGAACAGTGCCTGGAAAGTGATAAACAGAAATGTTTTATCGAAAAACTGCTTCATCATGTTCATGTAATATGGTATTCTTTAGATGATGCTGTAAGTGATCATGGAGTTATTGACGTTTTTCTGAACAACAATAAAGGAAAAATATCTTTAACAACTTCCGAATTGATTAAAGCGCTGTTTATTCTGGATATTTCAAATAAAGAAAGCAAAGCCGTTGCCGAATATAAGATCAATCGTTTTGCTCTGGAGTGGGATCAGGTGGAAAAAAAGCTTCAGGACGATACATTCTGGTACTTTATACAGCCTGATTCAGAGAGATATAACAAAGGAACCCGAATTGATTATCTGTTTGATTTAAAACTGAAACAAAATTCCCGTAATGATGATACTTTAGCTTACCGCAAATATGAAAAGTTTTTCGATGAGCTAAAAGATGACAGGGAAGGAGCATTCCAGGCAAAATGGGATGAAATTATACAGCTCTTCAATAAACTGGTAGATTGGTATAATGATTCATTTTTCTTTCATTATATAGGTTATTTAACGGTGACGGGCTTAAGCAGTCTTCAGGATATTCTGGATTTAAGCAAAGGAAAAACCAAAAAGGTTTTCCAGGAGAACCTTAAAGACAGAGTCAAAGAGAAATTTGGAAAAACATTCAGAAAAGACGATCGTGATATTCTGGCTTATGCTGTAGAAAATCTTCATTATGATGATTTTTACAAACAAACCCAAAACGTACTTCTTTTGTATAATGTTCTCTATTATGTAGATAAAATGTCAGCGAATAAATTTCCGTTTGAGCTGTATGTCAATGAGAAATGGAGCATAGAACATATTGTTCCGCAGAAACCCAAAAACCTTGAAGATTTTGAACAGTATAGATTCTGGATTAAAGATCAGCTGGAATACAGAAAAGAAAATACAGAAATTTCTGACGCTGAAAAAACGATTCTAGATGAGCTGGAAAACAAAAACAGCTTTGAAGAGCTTAAGAAAGATAAAGAACTACAGGATCAGGTAGATAAGCTTATAGAGTCTTTTGAAGACAAAACACACCTGATATCAAATCTGGTACTGCTTGACCGGAATACCAACAGTTCATTAAGCAATCATCTGTTTAAAACAAAAAGAAACAAGATATTGGAATTTGACAGAGAGGGAAGGAATGATGATGATAAACCTGTATTCATTCCTGTAGAAACTCTTAATGCCTTTAATAAAACCTTTTCAGAAAATCTTAAGCTGGAACAGTGGTCGGGAGAAGACGGCGAAAAATATAAAAGTTCTATTGCAGAAAGATTAGAATACTTTTTACCAACAATTAATTCTTAAATCATGGTTGATCATCAATATAGTACATTTTGGGAAATAGTAACCGGTATAGGAATCGAAATTCCTGCCATACAGAGAGATTATGCACAAGGGAGAGATAGTGGCAGAATTCCGGTGATCAGAAGGAAATTTATCACTGCACTGTTGTCCGCATTGGAGAACAGCAGTCCATTAAGGCTTGATTTCGTCTACGGAAAAATTTATGGGGAAAAGAATGAGGAGGAGATCCGGAAAAACACATCGGCTATTACATCGCTTTTAAAAAGTATCCGGGATTATGCGGACAGTATTGATCTTATTGTTCCGGAAACTGGTGTTACTACCAAAAGCAATGATAACGGACAAAGTGTATTTCTGATTCCATTAGATGGGCAGCAGAGACTTACGGCTTTGTTTCTGATCCATTGGTTTGTTCTTTCAAAGTTGGGGAACAGAGATCAGCTGGGGCTGCTGAAAAGATTTAGGTATAAAACCAGAAAAAGCACAGAACTTTTTATAGAAATGCTTTGCAGCAAAGATGTTAAATTTCTCTTTGAAGATTCACTGAAAGAAGAGATCGTTAATCATGAAACATTTTCTAATACATGGCTGGATGATCCTACTGTAAAATCTATGCTGAATGTGCTGGAAGAAATACACCGTTACTTTAAAAAGAAGACTGAGCTGCCGGATTATCAACTGATCTGGAACAACCTTACAGGCCAGGAAATTCTGCATTTTGATTTTCTTAATCTTAAAAACTTCAGTCTGTCTGATGATTTGTACGTGAAAATGAATGCCCGCGGAAAAGAGCTTAGTGAATTTGAAAACTTTAAAGCCTGGCTGTTTGGAAAGATTGAACATGAAAAATGGGTCAGTGAAGAAAGGTGGGAAAAAGATTCCCTGAAGTTTGATGTTGAATGGAATGATCTGTTCTGGACTTACAAGAAGGAAACGGTTTTTGAAATAGACATGGCCTACTTTAATTTCTTTAAAATTGTATACGTAACCGACCTGGTGTTAAAAACCGATTTGGTTAATTCTGCTTTTAAAGAAGGTAAAAATAGAGAGGTTATTGAGGATATTATGAATAATACGGCAGATTTCGATTTTGAAATGATTTATCAGAATGATTTCAAAGATAAACTTGGATGTTATTTTGATGTTTTAAATTACTGTTCAGAAAATATTTTCGAAATGGAAGATTATGGAGGAGAAGTTTCTGGGTTTTTCAGATTCCTGTTTAATAATACATCGAAAATAGCATGGACTGATTTGATTAAAAATTATAGTATTATAGCTTTCATAGAAGCCAATTCTGATTCGGCTTTTGATAAAGACCATTTTAATGAATATTACAGGGTGTTATCTAATTTATATAACAATCAAACTTTTGATAGTCCCCAACTTTATAAAAATGCTCTGAGAGATATAAAAAAAATAAATAGATATATTAAGGAACATAATAGGAACACTCATCAATGGCTTTCAGATGTCAATGCGAATACATTCATATCTGTTTTCACTAAAGATCAGATAGAAGAGGAGATTTTAAAATCAGAATTAATCAATTCAGAATCTGATAAGACCTCTGAAGATTCATGGAATGCATTAATCCGTAAAGCAGAAGCACATCCTTATTTTAAAGGAAAAATCGGATTCCTGCTGAAAATGTCCAATAATGATAAAGATCTGTTTAGAACATATAGCAAAAAAATAGAACCGTTATTTGAAAACGATATTTTGAATAATAAAGATTATCTGCTGCAAAGAGCTTTATTAACCTTTGGGAACTATTTCGGAAGTAAGGGCAGAGGTAAAAGATCATTTTTCAAAAATGATGGTGAAACATATAGATCCAGAAGAGAAAACTGGCTGGGGTTCCTTACAGATAGCAAAAAAAATCAAATACTGATCTCTTTAGTTGATGATCCGCTCTATGATGATTCGGATATAAAGAACTCTTTGCAACTGATAATAGATCGGTATATCAGACAAAATCCGGAAACAACTTATATAAGTCAAAAGCTGTCAGACTTAAAATATCATCAGCTGTATATCTATTGTAAGAAATTATTTAAATATGGAGATTATGGTTTTATAAGGCTGGCTAATGAAAAATATGGTTACCAATTAAATGCAAGCACTACAGGTGGCTATTTTAACGATCTGCTCTGTGAATATATGAAGTTTACCTATTTCCATGATAATGATGCTGTCCTATCCCGTCGTACCAAAGGCTGGGAAAACAGTCCGTCAATCCTTGTCGGTAATGAAAGTTTGAAGCTGGTTCCTTATGAAGATGTTTTTATTGCTGAAGATGAAGAGTCGGGTAATGAAACTGGGCGTTTTCAGAGCTTTGATGAAGTTATAGATTATATTAAAAAAATTAGTTTGGCTATGGTTGAGCCATAAAACAGGATTCTGTATTCGGAGAATAAATACACTAAATTACGGGAAGCCGTAATTTTTTTTTTGAGCTTGTTTGTAGTTTCGGGCATTATAAAACTTTGTAAAAATCTGAAAACAACAACTCAATAATTATGAATAAAAAAACCACACCTGCGGATCTCTTTCTGGGGATTCTCGCACTGCTTCTCATCAGCGTAAGCTTTTATCAGACCTGGCTTGGATTACAGCAGATCTTTGGCCCCGCCTCGTTTATTATTGCTCTCGTTTTGTCTCTGCTGCTTCTTTTTCTGTGCTGGATGCTCAGAAACGCCAAACTCGAAGGAAAACCTACCGGAAGTCTGGTCGGGATCTATATTTTTATAGCATCATTCTGCTTTATTGCCAACTTTAACGCGCTCTACACCCGGTTTATGAAAACAGATATTTACACCAATGAACTGCGGGAAATTAATAAACTCTATACCGCTTTGGAAAGTGACGTAGAATCAAGGTTAAGCTACAAATACAACAAGGCAACCACACAGAATATCGAGATCAAGAAAAAACAGCTGATGGAACAGATCAAAGATCCGGGTAACAAAGGTATCGGAACCCGAGCTCAGGCTCTCATCAACGACATAGAAAAGCTTACCGGGCAAAAAGTTGATCTTCTGACACCCGTAGGAAATGATTACGCAGATCTGGCAGAAAGAATGGGACGGCAGATTGATAATATCATCTCAGATTTGTCTCCCGAAGAAAGAACTTTAAAAACAGACATCAACAATGCAGCCTCGAAATGGAGCAAAAATATACAGGAGCTCTTACTGTTGTCCAAAAAAGATAAAGACCTTCTGTCGCAAGGATTGATTGATGAGTCACTGGCAGAATATAACAAGCTCGGAAGCCGTGCCCAGAACGTTTTGGGAGCAGAAAAAATGCATTTTGAACCGGCAGTTTCACAAACTCAGGAAGTCGGAAAGATAGGATTTGCTTTTGAACACGCCGTGAAGAATTTCGGAATGTACCAGTTTGTTGTACTGGCAGGATGTATTTTACTTGATTTTGTAATTGTCATTATCATTTTGCTGGTAACAAGTCCTGACAACGGAAGAAACAGCGGCGGAAGTGTCTTCAGAAATAAAAGAAGCGGTAATACTTTAATTCCTAACAGCTAAACCATGGAAAATAACAACAATAATAATCTGAAACCGTTGTCTTTTGACAATGACATAAGCCAGCCTTTAAAACCCCTTTCATTTGAAAATAATAATGACATTCAGGAAGACTTTATTCCTATTGCCAGAACCATTTCGGATGATATTAAAAATAAGGACAGCAACTTTGTTTTCTTCTTCGGAACGGCAGAGTCGGGAAAATCTGTGATCCTATCCACCATGTTGTATTATTTCAGAGCCCACGCCGGAGTAGTACGCCCTAAATTGGGAACACCCAATACAAAGGAAGCCAATGTGTTACTGTCTGACTTTTTTGAAAACATCAGACAAGGTATTTTACCGGAAAGAACAACAAAAGATCAGGTTACACGGCTGGATCTTGTTTTTGAACCTAACAATAAATCAAAGAAAGTAGTTCCCATTAATCTTACTTTTCTGGAAACATCCGGTGAAAACCATAAAGATATCAGAAGAGGAGGGAGCTATCACAGCAGCATAGAATCATTTCTGAATGCCAATATTCCACTCACGTTTATCATCGTAACAAGCTATGAGTCGGCTCATAAAGATGATGCCCTGATTAACGAGTTTCTGGATGAGCTGGAAAGGAAAGGGAAAAACCTGAAATCGGTCAATGCCATTTTGGTTATTTCCAAGTGGGATAAGTCCGGAAGAATGGACGTGGAAAATGCCGGAGAACTTGATGATTTTATTATAGAACGTCTGCCGATGACATCACAGAGAATTGATACCTATGGACTGAGCAAAACCTATTATACGGTAGGAAGCGTTCAGAATACCACAGGGCGGGAAAGGATCAGCCTGCTTAATCTGTCTACAGCGGGTGTTCTCTCCAAATGGCTGTACAGAAGCATTACCGGATATGATCTGGATTATGAAGGGACATTTTGGGAGCGTATAAAATTTAGTTTTACAAACTGATGGATGGGAGTTATTTTTTCATAGCATTCGGTACTTTTGGAAACCCGAATGGATTCAGGCAGTCTTTTGTGTTAGGAGGGAATGCGGCAATAGCGAAAGAAATCCGGACATTTGATCTGAAAACAAATGCGATTAAGCTATTTCCTGACAGCCGTATTTATGCTTTACGGAAAGACTATGCCGGAGGTTCAAGCTTCATTTCTTATTGTCTGTATACATTTGCTAAAGAGCAGAATTCAAACCGAGGCGGAACTTTTATCGGATCAGGCTTGTTGTTTTCCGGTAAATCGGCCTCAGAAGGCCTCGTAATCGAAATCCTGAATGAGTTTCATGAAAATCTGGAAAAAAATAATGTGACGGAAGAAGTCATTTCAGTTGGTCATTCTGATCAGTTTACTGTACAGAAGCCTAAAGACTTTGATAAATTAGGATTTCATCTGCAGGATATTGATGAGGTGGATTTTACCAGATTCAATGAAACTTATCTGGTGGTATACTGTATCACAGATCCGGCAGAATTGAAAGAAAAGCTGACAAAAGCAGTCCAGCTGCTCAATATGTATGATGCCATCTACTTTACCCAAAGCAGTGAGATCGCTGAATTTGTACAACAGAAAGGGATTTTTAAAATAGTGAACGCAGACGGCTTTGAAAATGAAATTCAGCTCCTTCAGAAAGAAAAAGAAAGATCAGTTCAGAATATGATCCGTGAACTGGAAACTGAAAAAGAAAGTCTGAAAGATGAAAAACAGAAAGTTATCAACGAAGCCAGTCAACAGATTGAACGAAATGTACAGCGCCATCAGGACAACGAAAAAAAGATTCAGGCATCGAGAGACAGTGTCCGGGTGATCAGTCAGGAATATGATCAGTATTCAAAAAAGTTAGATGAGCTGGTGAATAACTTAAAATCTGGAGGAAAGACAGAGATAGTCAGAAAACAATATCAGGAAAATAAGAAAGCACTGGGTTCTGTAGTCATTCAGAATAAAAATATACCTTCTCTTGATACGGTATCATCTTCTGGTCCGACAAGACCGGGAACTTTAAAACCGAATTCTTTTTCCGGAAACAGCCTTGCGGAGTTTAATGCTGGCCGAAGCAGAGAAGAAAACCCAAAGTCCGGATCCATGATCTATAAAATAATGACTTTTGTATTGCTGTTTCTTTTAGCCGGATCTTACCTTTCTTATTTTCTTTTTTTTAATAAAGGGCATAAGATAGAAATCCCTTATACCGAGGCTTCCGTTTCTGAAAATTCAGAGAATGTGGAAACGGTACCTACTGTTCAGCCAGATAATACAATGGTCAGAGCAGAAGAAAATCTGAATCCGCTGCCCAATTCTGAGCTGAATGATAATGACCGGATTCTCATTTCTAAAAAAGTGAAATCCGGAACCAAAATTGACAGTCTCGTCAATGCGATCTATGAACTTAATCCTTCTACCATCAAAGACTATTACAGGCATCAGAAAAAGGATTATAAAGAAAAGCTTTATCATATCAATCCAGCCAGTTTTTCCATCAAAGGACCGGATACGATTTGGGTAGATACTTTGAAGAAAGTGCCCAATTATAGTAAATTTTAGATGCTAATATATTTTAATGTACAATAATAAAAATTCTTAAATATTGCCTGATTTATTAGTTGATCCCTTGCTTTAGAAAAGCAGCAGACTATGTGTCATAGTATGGACAATCAATTCTGAGGATGTCTTTGTATTGGTTTTTGTCTCAGGTTACGCTTATGGTTTTCTACTGTATGATAAGAAATGAAAAGTGCGGATGCTACTTCAGAGGTATTTTTCTTAAGTCTAATGAATAAAATTAATGAAAAATGACAGATATATGTCATTTTTTTGAATATTGAAACTCAGTAATTTTGTTAATTAAATAAATATAGAAACAAGATGAAAAAAATTATTAGATTAGGAATTATTCTTATTTCTTCTATCATATATTCTCAAGTTGGGATTAATACACAGTATCCGAAGAGTACCCTGACTGTAAATGGATCATATGCGGGAAGCTACAAATCGATAGCTGTTAGTACTAACTTAACTATTACCGATCAATTTGTAAATGTATTTGGGGCTTCATCTGCTATTACAGTTACTCTTCCTGATGCTATAGTAGCAGATGTAGTGAAGGACTCTTTTTATGGAAGAGTATATCATATTAAAAATACTTCTTCTTTTGAAGTAACTATTAAGGGAAATGGAACACAGATGTTACAAAATGGACCAACCTCAAGCCCGAATAGTATTATTCTTAAATCAGGAGAGTCGGTAATGGTGATTAAAAATTCAAATAATAACGTTTCAAATGCTTTATGGGATGTTTTTCAACAAACCAGTGTTACTAATGACACTACTTTTGTGGTAGGCGCCATTAAATCGTTTAGGGCAGTTGTACCAGCAACATCATTTACGACTAATGGGGGAATAAGAAATATAATGACAGGGAAAGCTGTAAATCAAACTGCTACAACGAATAGACAGTCGGCTTATGAACTTTCCAGTGCAATTGAAAAGGCAAAGTTTATTATAATTAATGGGCTAAGGATGGATTTTATGAGAGTAAATTATAATGGAGTAGATGTATCTCCTAGATTTTTCAATACTACTGCTGGAACTATTACATATAACATTTTCTGCTCTATCCACAAACAATGCAAATATTTATGGTGTAAACAATAATGTTTTAGGAAATTATTATAGTAATTATATTGACGGAGATGATGATTTACTGACTACTGAGAATGATGGAGCCGAATATATTAATGTAATGTTAACCTTTCCTGATGGACAATGGTACAATTGTACTTGGCATGCAACGAGAGATGCTGCTAACTATTATTTTTACTTTACGGCGCAACGCTTAAATTAATTGCCAAAACCTATTTCTAAAAATACATAATACATACCAGGAGAAATGGTTCTGTTATAACAGTAATACACAACGCAAGGTTAATATATTTAGGTAATCATGTACTTTAATGTACCAATAGTAAAAATTCTTAAAGATTACTCTCCGATTCATCATTCAGTTTACCACCTATAAGTAATAAAATTTAATACTTTGTTTAAGAATAGAGTCTTGTACATTAAAGTATATCATTGCCTTATTCAATATTGTGTACCGTTTCTAGATAATCTGTACACTTTCTTTAATGCTGTTCATGACAAAAATACTCTTGGTTTGCCCGATGCCTTCAATCTCTGAAAGCTTGTTGATGAAAAATTCGTGGAACTCATCCATATTGGGAGCCAGGATCTTCAGCATGAAATCAAAATCACCGCTGATATTATAAAACTCAACCACTTCTTTCAGTTTTCCGACTTCCTCAATAAACTTTCCTGCGGTTTTTTTGTTATGAACATTCAAAGCAATCATGCAGATCACCATCATGCCTTTATTTACTTTTTTTCGGTCAAGAACAGCGGTGTATTCTTTAATAATCCCTGTTTTTTCCATTCGTTTAATCCGCTCGTGGGTTGGAGTAGGACTCAGGTTAATTCTTGCAGAGATATCACGCACGCTCATTTTAGCATCTTTTTGCAGCAGGCGAAGAATAGAAAGATCTTTTTCGTCAGGAGTGTATGAGTCTGTAGTCATTTGTTCTGTTTTTAAGTAAATAGTTGATTGTTAAAGTACAATTGTTCTTTTTATTTTTATATATATGTTATATTGTTCCAAATTTACTATATAATTTTTATATACGTTCTGTTAATTTTAATTTTGCAGGAAATTTGAATATATGGATACAAGGAAGAATTTAATATTAATTATTGCATCGGTGGGGACTTTTGTAGAAGCTTTGGATATTGCTATTATTAATTTAACCATTCCTTCTATCCAGGAGCAGTTCGGCATCGGAGCGGCCACAGTACAATGGCTGCAGACGCTATATGTATTATTTTTCGGTGGATTTCTGATCATTGGAGGTAAGCTTTCAGACCAGATAGGGCGTCGGAAAATATTTCTGATCGGAGCACTCATCTTTATGCTGACTTCATTAGGAGCGGGGCTTTCTCAGAGCTTTGAAGCATTAGCGGTATTCCGTGCCCTGCAGGGATTGGGAGCGGCATTGGTCATGCCTTCTGCTTTATCTATTGTAACCAACACCTTCAGAGGAGAACAGGAACGTAACCGGGCAATTGGTATTTTCAGTTCATTTGCCGCCATTGGTTCCGGAAGCGGGCTTTCCGTTGGTGGAATCATCAGTACCTACATGAGCTGGCATTGGGTTTTCCTGATTAATGTTCCTATTCTTCTGATCACTTTGATCTTTGCCTATCGTTATCTGCCATTAGATGAGAAAAATGAAACGACACAGAAAACGGATCTTGTTTCAGGAATCCTGCTTGTACTGGGACTGTTAAGCCTTACCTACGGAACTCATGAATTGATTCACATTCAGGAACAGCCTTTGCTGATTGTGGGTTCACTGGTATTGTCGGTTCTGCTTTTGGTAACAGTATATAGAAGACTTAAATCTGTCTCCCAGCCGCTGATCGATCTGAAACTGTTCAGACATAGATCGCTTGTTGTCTCCAATGCAGTATTCTTTACTTTAGGGGCCTTTTTTATCGGGTTTTTATTCCTTATTTCCCTGATGCTTCAGAAAGATATGGGACATAGTGCAGCATCTGCGGGGTTAATGCTGGTTCCATTCAGCATTATGTCAGCACTGGCAGCAAAATTTGTACTGCCTCATGTATCCAAAAGACTGAGTTCATCCCAAATGGGCGTTTTCGGATGGAGTTTTATGCTGTTTGGAGCTTTATCTTTATTGTTGTCTGTCTATATTGGACATCCTCTGGCTGTAGTATTATTGGGAGCCGCCTGTATTTCCGGAATAGGAATGACCTTCTGCTTTACCGCCCTTTCGGTGATGGGAATTCAGGATGTTGAACCTTCTCATTACGGGGTAGCTTCAAGTTTAAGTTCTACAAGCTACTTCCTGGGCGCAGGAATCGGACTTTCATTCATGACTCTGATGAGCCAGATCTTTCCATCAAAATATGCAGTAGGAGATCTGAGCCTGATGATTCTGATTGGTTATGCAGTTTTGGCATTGGGAATGTTGTTGTACTTTATATTCAGAAGCTTAAAAGTAAGGCAGACTGCCGTTGCAGTTTCATAATCTTAAAAACACACAAACTATATAATAAAAGAACCGGTGCTTGAGTATCGGTTCTTTTTTTGAACCATATCCAATTTTTCTTTTACCGTATTTTCTTTAAAGAAATTAAAAAATCGATATGAATACTGACGGTTCAATCAATCGTCTCGGATATAGAACCCTATACAAAGAATCAAACTTTAGAGAAGATTTAAACTCAAGGATCCTGGAAAAAAACTTTATTCATTATATAGTCATATGAATTGATTTTGGTTAGAAAAGATAGAAAATAATCACGGAAATGGTAATTTTCTTGATTAATAATTTATACGTTTTTAAGGTATTTAAAAAAAAATAACTAAAGAAAAAAATATTTTATGTTATTGATTTTATATAAACTAAAAAAGTTTTAGTAATTATAGTTTCCCTTAATTGTGATATAAAAAAAGTTCTTATACTTGTTCAAGATTGCAATCACAGAAATTAATAATTTAAAAAATCAAAAAAATGAAAAAAGTTATTTTATTAGCAGCTTTCGGAGTTGCTGGGTTAGCAAATGCGAAAACAGCCGATGTGAAAGTTCCAACAGGGTTAACAAACGTGAAAACGTATGAAGTGAAAATTTCAGAAGAAACCAAAAAAGAAGATTCTAATGCTGTTCCTTTCCAGCTTTGTGGAGTTAGTGTAACCTATTACGATGGTGATGGAAATATTACGGGATATGATCTCATAACATCAGATCAAAGTTCATTAGAGAACTGCCAAATGTGGCAAAGCTTAGTAATCCACAGATTACAGAAAAAGGGCTTTATTGTTTCAATGGACTAAAAAAATAATATGGGAAATTAATATTAATTTCCCATTTTTAAACGTAATATGAGAAACATTATATTTTTAAGCTTAGTATTAATATCGGGACTTGGGTTTTCACAAAAAATCCACGTAAAGTATTTAAACGTCCGCTCAGAGATTGCAACGCTTTATGAAGACCTATATATTGATAATAATAAAGTTATGTCAAGACAGGATTCACTTATTCAATTCAGAAATCAGAATACATCGAGCGGTACAATAACCGCTTTTAAGCCGTCAAAAATTACAAGAGCATTTTACTATATGTCTACTATAAACAAGGATCAGAACACAAAAGATTTTTTCTTTACTGGTACTGTAAATGGAAATGATCCTAATGATAACTATTTTATACATGATAATGTTCCCAAGCCGATATGGACCATAGAAAAAAGCAGCAGAAAGAAAATTTTAGGATATGAATGTTTTAAAGCCACTACGAATTTTAGAGGTTCAAATATAACTGCGTACTTTGCAAAAGATCTCCCTTATTCTGCTGGGCCATTTAAATTTTATGGTTTACCTGGACTTATTTTAGATATTAGAGTTGATAACAAGGCGTATAATATTTGGAAAGCAGAAAAGATCGAAATTGATTATAAAGAAAATATCAATTTAACACCGTCATTTAAACAATATCCAAAAATTGAAATGAACAAATTTACAGAGCTTAAAGACCAGCTACTTTTAAAAAATAATAAAGAAATTATAGAGACCCTTCCTCCAGGTGCCAAAATTCAATACAGCACCAATAGGTTAGGGATAGAGAAAAATTTTGAATGGGAAAATAAACCAACTGAATAAAAAGAAAAAAGACTGTCCTTTTGAGACAGCCTCCAGAAAACCAACGGTAGAGTCTAAAATGGACTATACTGTTTTTAATCGTTTTATAATCAATAAAAATATATGCAATCAATTTAATCTGCTGAGAAAATCTAGTTTTCCTCTGCTCAAATAAGGAATATATCTATTTTTCTATTAAATATAAATAATCAGCATAGAGTTAATTTCCTGTAGGGATTAAGTGTACTTTAATTTATACTGTTTCTAATATAACGGCCTAGCTAGCCATATTTTTACTTCTGGTGATTATATTTTACTTTTGCCGTATGAAAATACAGATCATCAGCGACCTTCATCAGGAATTCGGATTTACTGATCTTGACTTCAGCAGTGCAGATCTTGTGGTGTTAGCGGGAGATATTAACCTGGGGACAAAAGGGATAGAATGGATCAAATCTAAGATTCAGAATAAGCAGGTCATCTATGTCTTGGGAAATCATGAATATTATAAAGGTTCCTATCCAAAAACACTGAATAAGATCAAAGCTGCAGCAGAAAACTCTTCTGTTTTTGTTCTTGAAAATTCCTCAGTAGATATTGAAGGAATACGTTTTCACGGGGCCACACTCTGGACCGACTTTTCCATTTTTGGAAACCCCGTACAATACGGAATGCTTTGTCAGTCAAAAATGAACGACTACAAAATGATCCGCCGTGATCCTTCCTATTCAAAAATGAGGACCATTGACACCTTTAAAATTCATCAGTTTTCAAAACTTTGGCTGAAAGAAAGCCTTGAAGAATCAGCGGGTCTGAAAAATATAATCGTTACCCACCACGCGCCAAGTATAAAATCCGTTCCTGAACATTACAGCAAAGATCCTCTTACAGCTGCTTACGCTTCTGACCTTGAGGATCTGATCATGGATTATGAGCCTTTATACTGGATTCACGGGCATATCCATACCCCTTGCAGATATAAGATCGGTGCCACCGAAGTCATTTGTAATCCTCACGGTTATATTGATGAAAAATACAACGGCTATGATAAAGAGCTTTTTGTTGAAGTATAAGCTGTCAGCTATCAGTTAACCTACTATTGGCTTTCGCTTTTTCACAAAAATCCCCTAATTTAGCATATAATTTCACTTCCGATGCCTAAAAAATCAGCAGCAGCATTACCGGAATTCGTTTCCATATTCACTTTTGAAGAGCTTCTCGAACAGGTGGAGTTTGATCTTCGTGTGAAAGAATTTGTAGTTATGGAGATTGATAAAGCCAGCTATGCTGTCAAACTGAATACCCCTTACCGTTCAGATTATTTCTGCATTTTTCTCGTGCAGCAGGGAGATATTCGTTTCAGGCTTTATGATGAAAGCTATGAGGTGGCTAAAGGAGATGTTGTTTTCTGTCCCATGTCAGAAACATTCTGGGTAGAAAAGATTGCCGATGACTACAAATCCAAATATATTTTCTTTTCCATGGATTTTATTTCTCAGGCCGGGTTTAACTATAAGTCTAATCACGTAATGAAAAGCCTGTCATCAGATCCTACCCACATTATCAGGAACGAACCGGATCTGTACCGGAAAATGAACTTTCACCTGGATGAATTAAAAGCCCTGAATAATACAGAAAAAGATGATTATTACTTCAATGAAATGATCTGGCATCACTTCTCATTGGTGATCTATGAAATTGATAACTACTTCAAAAAAATAGAAAAACCACATCAGGTAACGCTCCGGGAAGATGAGCTTACTACCAGTTTTTTCATTCTGGTACAGGAGCATTTTAAAGAAGAGCATAATGTTCAGTTCTATGCAGATAAACTTTTTATCAGCCGTAAATACCTGACCAAAGTGATCAATAAAACCATGTTTAAATCTCCCAGAGACATTATTCATCAGGTACTGGCAGTAGAAGCCCGGCTATTGCTTAAAAACCCCAATCTGAATGTAGGAGAAGTGGCTGCACAGCTTAAATTCTCTGATCAGGCATCCTTCAGTAAATTTTTTAAAAAACATGCCGGAAAATCTCCGCTGGAATATCGTAAAGATGATTTGTATTGATAACCAGTTACTTGTGTTTTTAGATGTCTTTTTGCTAAATAAGAGCAGTAAATTTGATTAAAAATATAAAATATTATCATTTATGTACTCTATAAATGATATTTCTCATGTTTTTCTAAATAAGGAGTCTTTTTGACAAAAGAAGAGGTTTTTTGAATATTTCTATTGAATTTTTTTCGGACGAATTTTGCCCAGTAAATTTAAAAGGAATATTGTTATGCAGAGATTTTTTATCCAGAAATCCACTATCCTTTTCCTCTCGCTTATTGTTTTAGCGGGATGTAAGAAAAGTAACCCCAATCAGTCTTATCAGCAGCAGGCACCTGAGCTTCCGGTAGAAACGGTAAAGCAGGGAGACGCCTCTGTTTCCAGAGAATATGCTGCCTCGGTAGAAGGAGTTTCCAACGTAGAAATCCGTCCCCAGGTAACAGGCTATTTAAGCAGAATTTTTGTAGATGAAGGAGATTATGTAAGAGCGGGACAGCCCCTTTTCAAAATTGAGGATCAGGTATTCCGTGAACAGCTGAAAAGTGCACAGGCAGCCCTCATTACCGCACAGGCTGCATTAGCGACATCTAAAATAGACCTGGACCGTAAAAAAGAGCTGTTGAAAAACAAAATGGTTTCCGATATTCAGGTGAAAGAAGCGGAAGCTGCGTATAATGGAGCAAGAGGAGCTGTAAGCCAGGCGATGTCCTCCATTGAATCAACGAAGATTAATCTTAATTTTTCTACCATCAAAGCTCCGGTAAGCGGCTTTATCGGGAGATTCAATTACCGTCTGGGAAGCCTGATGACCCCTTCCAACCAGGAGCCGATCACCCTTCTATCCGATATTCATGAGGTATACACCTATTTCAGCATGAGTGAAAATGATTTCAATAATTTCCAGAAGCAGAATGCAGGAAGCAGTATTAATGAAATTATCAAAAATACACCCGCGGTTTCCTTATTGCTTTCAGGCGGTGAGAAATATGCCCAGACCGGAAAAATTGATGCAGTAGAAGGCCAGTTCAACAAAACAACAGGTTCCATTACCCTAAGAGCAAAGTTCAGTAACCCGGATAACCTTCTGAGAAGCGGAAATACAGGGAAAATCATACTCGATCAGTTTTACAGCAATGTAGTCCTTCTTCCGATTGCATCCACAAGAACCATTCAGGACAAGATTTTCGTATTCACCATTAAAGACGGAAAAGCAATGATGCTTCCGGTAGAAGTGAACGGAAAAGCAGGAGATAATTTTATTGTTTCAAAAGGTCTGAAAGCTGGTGACCAATACATTGCCACAGGATTCGACAGACTGCAGCCGGGAACTCCCGTAACGGCACAGAAGAAAAATGCGCAACAGAAAAAATCGTAAGAAGAAATCATGTTAAAAAGAATTATAAAAAGACCCGTACTGGCAACGGTAATTTCCGTGCTGCTTGTCATTCTGGGGATCGTCGGTATGGTAAGCCTGCCGATTACCAAATTTCCGGACATTGCACCGCCTACTGTCATGGTAACGGCTGCTTATCCGGGCGCCAATGCGGAAACCATCGCGAGGTCCGTGGCACCACCTTTGGAAAACGCCATCAACGGGGTGGAGAATATGGATTATATCACGTCCACTGCAAGTAATGACGGTACTTTAAGCATTACCGTGATTTTTAAATTGGGAACAGACCCCGATCAGGCGGCCATTAACGTACAGAACAGGGTAGCACAGGTAACCAACCAGCTTCCGGCAGAAGTAGTACAGGCCGGGATCACTACGCTGAAAAGACAGAACAGTATGATCGCCATGGTCTCTCTGACCAGTAAAGATGGTACTATGGATGATCTTTTCCTGGAAAACTATGCTAAAATCAATATCGTTCCCGAGCTGAAAAGGGTGAAAGGAGTAGGAGATGCCATGGTATATGGAAATAAAGACTACTCCATGAGGGTATGGCTCGATCCGAATAAGCTGACTTCCTATAATCTTACCCCGGCAGAAGTTTCCCGTGCTATTCAGTCTCAGAACCTGGAAGCGGCACCCGGAAGATTCGGGGAAAGAAGTAAAGAAGCGATGGAATATGTTCTCCGCTACAAAGGAAAATTTACAGAGCCTGAACAATATGAGAATATTACGATCAAAGCCTTGAGCGATGGTTCTGTTTTAAAATTGAAAGATATTGCAAAAGTAGAATTTGGGGCGTACAGCTATACGGTTTCCTCCAATTACAACAAAAAGCCTTCAGTAACGATGGCGATATTCCAGATGGCAGGATCTAATGCCAATGAAGTGCAGATTGCCCTTCAGGAAAGAATGAAAGAGCTGGAAAAATCGTTCCCGCAAGGGATGAATTATGAAATTCCTTATGCAACGAAAGAAGCACTGGACCAGTCGATCGATCAGGTAATTCATACCCTGATAGAAGCATTTATCCTGGTATTTATTGTGGTGTATATCTTCCTGCAGGATTTCCGTTCCACCTTAATTCCGGCCATTGCAGTTCCGGTATCCATTATAGGAACATTCTTTTTTATGAAAATTTTCGGGTTTTCAATCAATATCCTGACGTTATTTGCCTTGGTACTGGCCATTGGTATTGTGGTAGATGACGCCATTGTCGTCGTGGAAGCGGTCCATGCTAAAATGGAACATAAAAAACTCAACCCGAGGGCCGCAACCATGTCGGCGATGAGTGAGATCACAGGAGCGATTGTTTCAATTACCCTGATCATGTCTGCGGTATTCGTACCAGTCGCATTTATGAGCGGCTCTACAGGATTGTTTTACCAGCAGTTTGCCTTAACACTGGCCATTGCCATTGTTATTTCTGCGGTGAATGCCTTAACACTGAGCCCTGCTTTATGTGCCCTGTTACTGAAGCATAACCACGGAGGAGCTCAGGAGAAAATGAATTTCAAAGACCGTTTCTTTGCCGGTTTTAATGCCAGTTTCAACAAACTGACCTTCCGTTACGGAAAATCGGTGTTGTTCCTGTTAAAAAGAAAATGGGTAGCAATGGTTCTTATTCTTGTTTTCGGAGGGCTTTTTGCCTGGATGTCAATGACAACCCCTAAAGGATTTATTCCGGATGAAGACCAGAGTTTTATTATTGTAACAGCCAATCTTGCACCGGGAGCTTCAAAAGACAGAACCTCAAAAGTGGTTTCAGATACGGAAGATCTTCTGATGAAAAATCCGGCTGTAGATGAGGTGATTTCCGTAGATGGATTGAATCTCTTCAGCGGATCAATGTCATCCTCAGCAGCCTCTATTTTCGTAAAGCTGAAGAAAGGAGAGGAGAGAGGAAAAGTGAGCAATATCAATGATATTATCGGGCAGGTTCAGGGAATGCTTTCGCAGGATAAAAGAGCCAATTTCCTTGTGCTGAATACACCAACGGTAGATGGTTTCGGAAATACCAGCGGGATGGAGCTTGTGCTTCAGGACCGTACCAACGGGGAACTTCAGAATTTAGGAAACATTTCTTACGGAATGATGGGCGCTTTGATGCAGAGACCGGAAGTAGCAGTGGCATTTACCACCTTCGATGTTACCTATCCGCAGTTTGAAGTGCTTGTAGATGAGGTGAAAGCTGCCCAGTTAGGTGTAAGTGTAGCTGATGTGCTTGGCGTAATGCAGGGATATTACGGAAGTATACAGTCTTCGGATTTCAACAGGTTCGGGAAGTATTACAGGGTATTGGTACAATCTACTCCGGAAACCAGACAGGATAAAGAATCTCTGAACGGTATTTTCGTGAAAAATAATTCAGGGGAAATGGTTCCTGTGAACACATTAGTTACTTTAAAGCAGGTAACAGGTGCTGAAGTGGTAGACCGTTTCAATCTGTTCAACTCTTCCAATTTAACGGTGATGCCGGCTCCGGGATTCAGTACAGGACAGGCTATGGCCGCAATCGAAGAGGTGGGCAAACAGGTTCTTCCTCCGGGATATACCTATGATTATAAAGGAATGAGCCGTGAAGAAGTTTCCGCAGGTTCACAATCGGTGATGATTTTTGGATTGTGTATCGTGTTCGTATTCTTCCTTCTTTCCGCACAGTATGAAAGTTATGTACTTCCTTTAGCCGTTCTGATCGCTATTCCGGTAGGTTTATCAGGGGTATTTGTAGGAATTACACTGGCAGATCTTTCCAACAATATCTACGTACAGATTGCTTTGGTGATGCTGATCGGGCTTCTGGCCAAAAACGGGATCCTGATCGTAGAATTTGCCATCCAGAGAAGAAGAGCAGGGAAAAGTCTGATCGCTTCGGCAGTAGAAGGAGCAAAAGCACGTCTGCGTCCAATTCTGATGACTTCACTGGCATTTATTACGGGACTTCTTCCGTTGCTGTTTGTGGTAGGACCTTCTGCGCTAGGAAACCATTCCATCGGTTATGCGGCCGTTTCTGGGATGCTTTTTGGAACAATACTGGGGATTTTTGTGGTTCCGGTACTTTTTGTAGTCTTTCAGGCTTTGCATGAAAAGATGAGCGGAAAAACGATAACGGATGCCGACTGGGAATATTAAATCCAAATGATTATGACAATGAATTCAATTAAAAATATAGCTTATATCGCACTTATTTCAGGAGCGGCAGTATCCTGTAAGGTTCAGAAATATGAACGGCCGGAAGTCAAAATGCCTGAGGTTTTCAGAGGTGACAGCATTACTACAGATACTCAGGAAAATATCGCGAAAACCAGCTACAGGGATTTCTTCAAAGATCCGGTTCTGGTTGCCCTGATTGATAAAGCTGTTACACAGAATAATGACCTTCTTGTTGCTTTAAAACAGATAGAGTTTGCGTCATTAGCTTATAACCAGAGCAAATGGGGAAATGTTCCCGTGATCAGCGGTGGTCTCAATGCGAATATCAGCAGACCTTCGGATAACAGCATGAACGGAATGATGGCCGGACAGTTTATGGGGAAACGGTATATGGAAGACTATACTGCCTCGCTCAATTTTTCGTGGGAAGCGGATATCTGGGGAAAGATCAGAGGCAGAAAAGAGCAGGCTCTTACAGAATACCTTAAAACACAGGAAGCTGCCAAGGCTGTTAAAACTCAGCTTGTGGCCTCTGTAGTGCAGGGATATTATAATCTCCTGATGCTGGATACCCAGATGGAAATCACAAAATCTAATCTTACCTATGCAGACAACACCCTGAAGTTTTTAGCAAAACAGCAGGAATTAGGGCTTACCACTGCCCTGGCAGTACAGCAGCAGGAAATTGTAAAAGATCAGATCCTGAAATCCATTCCGGCGATAGAAAGTTCTATAGCCACTCAGGAAAATGCATTAAGTCTGCTCACGGGCTCCATGCCGGACAGGATTGAGAGAAGTGCAAGCCTGAATAACGTACAGTCACCGGATCATCTGGCAACGGGTATTCCTTCAGAATTATTAAGTTACAGGCCGGATATTAAAAGTGCGGAGCTTGAAGTAAGAAAAAGTGCTGCAGCCATTCATGTTGCAAAAATGAGCATGTATCCTTCACTGAATATTACAGCGCAGGGTGGTTTGAATGCTTTCCAGGCAAGCCAGTGGTTCAGTATTCCCGGATCACTCTTCGGAATGGCTGCCGGAGCTATTGCACAGCCTATTCTGAATGGAAAACAGCTGAAAACACAGTATGAACAGTCCAAAGTATTGGCAGGTCAGGCTGAGATCAGTTTTAAACAGTCCGTACTGAAGGCTGTAGGAGAGGTTTCCGATGCGTTGGTGCAGATCCAGAAGCTTGAAGAGCAGCAGAAAATAGCGGAAGGGTTAGTTGTAAAATCGAATGAAGCGGTAAAGAAAGCGGATATTCTGTTTAAATACAATTCAGCCACGTACATTGAGGTGATTATCGCCCAAACGAATAAACTTCAGACGGAACTTGATCTGGCTTCCCTGAAAGCTCAAAGACTGAATGCCATTACTACGCTTTACAGAGCGGTAGGAGGCGGATGGCAATAAAGTAAAATTAAACCTGCTTCGTCTGTAATGATGCAGCAGGTTTTTAATCCATACTATTATGAAGAATGCAGATATACAAGATGGTATTATTCTTATCCCCGATTTCAGCGGGTTTACCGAATTTGTGTTCAACACAAAGCTTTATACGGGAGAATATATTGTGAGACAGCTTCTTTCAACATTGATTGATGTGAACGGGCGCTATTTCGAGATTTCGGAGATCGAAGGTGATGCTATTTTGTTCTACCGTTACGATGAAAATCCGTCTTATGGAAATATTTCTGCAATGCTCTTGAAAATGCGGAATGCTTTTAATAAAAAGATTGAAGAATTGAGCAAAGCGTTAAGTACATCTATTGATCTGTCGCTGAAATTTATTGTGCATTACGGAAAATTTTCGCAGTACCAGATCGGGAATTTTAAAAAGCTTTATGGAAAGCCGGTTGTGGAAGCTCATCAAATGCTGAAGAATGATTTTGCAGAACAGCCTTCCTATGCTTTATTCAGCAATTCATTTCTGGAAAGTAGCAGTAATAATGAAGTTACCCTGAAAACTTCCAGCCGTCATCTTCCTGAGGTAGGCATGATCCATTATTTTGAAAATGTAAACTAGCATATCTATTTTTTAATCCTTGTAAATTTGCTATTGTATGTCCGGATTTTTCCGGACATTTTTCATTATTTAGTGATATATGTAGTGTTAATTTTTCCTTTAAAAGAAGGACTTTGAAATATTTTCCTTTTTTTTCATTTTTCGTGTAACAAACTTTCACCAATAGGTGTCTTATAAGAGAAATATTACTTTGGATGAAAATAATTATATGTTCGGTAGCTTTATTAATGGGTTCTTTAACTTTAGCCCAAGCCACGAATGACACAATAAAGAAAAACGAGAAAGAAATAGAAGCAGTAACATTGACTGCCAGAAAACCAACGGTAGAGTCTAAAGTGGACCGTACTGTTTTTAATGTTGCCAACAGCTCTATTCTTGCCGGAAATACAACCTGGGATGTCCTGAGAATGACCCCTATGGTAAGTATCGATAACAATGATGCTGTAAAAGCGGAGGGAGAATCGGTGACGGTATACATTAACGACCGTAAATCTGTTTTTACAGGAAAGGAGTTAAAGGAATATCTTAAAACCATTCCTGCGGATAACCTGATGAAGATTGAAGTAATCACAAGTCCTTCCTCACGATATGAAACAACAGGTTCGGTGATTAATATCGTGTTGAAAAGAAGAGATGATGAGGGATTGAAAGGGAGTGTGACTTTTAACAACAGACAACAGACAAAGAACTCTCAGTATACCAATCTTAACCTGAATTATCATAAGAAGAATTTTACCCAGACCCTTATCGGAAGTTACAGTGATAATACCTATGTTCAGAAAAGTTTTTTTGAAAATACACTGTATAAAGATAACTCTGTGAGCCAGGTAAATAATGAAGTAACCGGAAGAGGGAAGAGTCCTTCTTTCTCCTCAACCTCTGAGTTTGAACTGAATGATAAAAACAATGTAGGACTTATCCTGGAATATTATCAGAGCAGAAATACTTCCACATCGGATGCTGACGGAATCAACTATCTTAATTATAATCAATACCAGGATTCCTATCATCAGGACCAGGATGTAGTGGGAAAATACAGGACTTTGGGAACCAACCTTTTCTATAAGTATTATGATAAAGAGAAAAATAAAATTCTTGATATCAACGTAGGGACTAATTATAATTCCCAGATCAATTCTAATACCTTCTTAAAAACATTTAATGTTTCCCCTGTTTCGGATCTTTTGTTAACCAATTCTGATGAACAGACCCGTAATTATTACGTGAAGGTAGATTATACGCAGCCTATAGGGAAATCAGGAGGCAGCTTTGAAGTAGGAGGAAAAATGGATTTCAATAATAATGTGATTGCGAATGACGCAAACGGGAGTTACCTGAATAATATCCGTAAAAATGATGTTTTCCATTATGAAGATAATATCAATTCCCTTTATGCCAACTACAGCAAAACCTTTTTTGAAAAGCTGGAAACCAGAGTAGGACTACGTTATGAGCATATTGATCTTAAAATGAGACAGGATATAGCCGGAACAGAAAGAAAAGATTCTTACGGGGCATTCCTTCCTAATTTATTGGTGAAGTATACTTTTTCAGATAAATATGATCTGAGTCTTACGTATAACAAAAACCTATGGCGTCCATGGTATTCCGAGTTCAATCCTTTTCTTGTTCCCACCAATGACGGAACGTACAGCAGAGGAAATATGGAACTGGACCCTAACCCAAGCCACAGGTTGTATATGAAATTCGGATTCAAGAAAAAATATTTCCTTTCAGCAAGGTATATGTTCACCGACCAGGATTACTGGACCACCTTAAAAGAAGAAAATAATTTACTTGTTACCCTTCCTTCGAACCTAAATGGTAAAGTTCAGAAATATTACGTTTTTGCCAATACCAATCAGTCTTTCCTGAAAAATAAACTGAATGTAAATGTAGGAATAGGATGGTATTATGTTGATAACCATGATTTCAATGAAAAGAATGACCTGAAGGGAGCCAAATACCTGAGTTATCTGGGAGGCTCTGCCAATCTGTCGTACACCAATCTTTTCAACAAAAATATTAATTTGAGTGCCTGGGTGGAGATTGCCAATCAGAACAGCGGTAATTCATATGGAAACAAAGTGAATGTTTTTCATAATTTCTCAGCCACAAAAATATTCCCTAAAACCCAGATGGAGGTCAGCCTTCAGCTGATGAATATTTTCCAGAGACCAAATTATGATGCTACCAGCTTCAGCCAGTACGGAACTATCAGAACTTCCTCAAAATGGGACTGGTACGGAGCCTCAATTTCCTTTGTAAAACGTTTTGGAAACCAGAAAGTGAAATCGAATACTAAGACTGATGTAGAGAAAAATGCAGGAGGGGGCAAGTAGTCTATAAGATAACATAAAAAGTGCCGTTAATCCGGCACTTTTTTTATTTATTCTGTTTTGCTGAACAATGGAAAGTTGGTTGTCAGTCCAATGCTTAACCGTTTCATAAGTCCGTTATTAAGATTCTGCGTATCAAAAAAATCATTGAATTGAAAGCTTAATCCTATAGTGGTAATACTGACATCTTTTTTCATCTGGGATACAAATACCATTACTCCCGCATCCGTTATGGGTTTTGTAATATTATTTGGTTTTCCACTAACGTAAATGCTATAACCGAATGTCAGACTTTTTTCATCCATATTATCGGGTGTAAGCCTGCTTAGACTGACATGGAAAGGATAACTGTCATATTCCTTATAATTGCCCTGTTTAGCTGTTTTAGTTGTTAGAATCTCTCTTGTTACCGAACTTTCTGTGTCTATTTGTATTTTACTGTCCCTTACTTCAACGGAAGTTAAATCATTATAATTGTTCGTTCTAGAATATCCTGCCCTAAAGCTAATCAGCCAACTGCTTTTTATAAGCATATTGTAATTGAGGCCTAGCGATAATCCTGAAAAGCTCTTTGAAGAAAGCTGACTTTTAAAAGTTGTATCACTTTTATAGAGTTGGTATTTATTCACGGAATAACTGGCATAGATGCTGCCCCAGTCTAAAAAGTTATTTTCGGGCTTCGTTGCTTCTCTATCAAATATTTTAACCTGATTGAGGGATCCGGAAATATTGATACCCGGTGAAAACTGTCCGTTTTTAAAAACAGCAGCATATCCTTCTGTGGGCTTTACTTTGACTCCCAATGTCCAGAATTTATATTTTGGCTGACCAAATGGGGTTGTTCTGTTGTAATAGTCAAATCCTATACTCTGATCTCCTGTATTTAACTTAATCAAACCGCTGCTCATGAGAGATGAAGACTCATTTACAGTCAGCATGGGTTGAAATAAGACATCTCCGTTTTTGTCTTCAATAAGAAGCTGTCCTTTCATGAAAGAGAGTGAGATGAGTAAAAAGAACAGACAAAAGTTAATCTTTTTCATACGAATTCATAAGCTTGATGTCCGTAATTATAATCAGTATTTCTGCAGGTAACTTTGTTAGACTGTTCTGTTTCGTTAATGAGAACTGAGCATTCAATTTCTCCATTTTCTTTACCTTCGCAGCCAATAAAGACATCCAGTGCATTGTCGTCAATTGGATAGTCTTGTAACTTTACATAATAATATCCAGATTTTGCGTTGTAGTCCCATCCGCTGCCGATTCTCGAATTACTGTTGGTGTTTTCAAGGAAAACTTCCCAGGTGAAGACTGAGCCTCTCTTTTTAAGTCTCAGTTCGATGTTGATGATTTTTCTCATGGGTAAAAAATTTTGTGGTTGTTTATAAAGTTTTTTAATGGTTCCGGAACTTTTGATAATAGCAGGTGAGCTCTCTGAACACTATCAAAGTTAGATTTTGTCTCTTTACAAAAAAATACTACTTTCGGGTAATTTTTAACATAAATTATGTTAATTTTATAGCAAAGTAACTTTATGGGTAAAAAGTTTTTAACAGATGCTGAAAAACCTCATCTTCTTGTAAAGGTTTGGAATAATTATCCTGAAGTTTTACAAAACGGAAATGAAATTTCTCCTCCACCCTCTATTGAAAAGATCATAGGGGATGTGTTCTCCATGGGAGAATTCTATTATTATGTAATTAATATTGCAGACAGTACCTTAAGCGGGCATCATCCCAATATCCTTAAAATGCACGGCCTGAAGCAGCTTCCTCACCACCTTAAAGAAATTATAGATCTTATACATCCTGCAGATCTGGATTTTGTAATGGAAGCGGAAAGAATGACTATTGAAAAGATGAGAGAAATAGATGGTTTTAAACACCAGCAGGAGCTTAAGACAAGTTATTGTTTCCGGATGAAAACGGCAAAAGGAAATTATGAAATGTTTCACCATCAGGCCCTGCATACTGCGAAAAGTGATGACGGAAAACTCCTGCAGGCTGTTAATATTCATACCAATATCCAGCATATTACAAAAGAAAACAGCTATATTGTATTGGTGCAGGGAATTGGCAGCCGGAATGATTTTCACCAGATGCACTGTCTTCCCGATATCAGGAATCCTGAACTGAAGGATCTGCTGACTAAAAGAGAAGTTGAGGTGCTTACCCTGCTGGCCGGAGGAAGTTCTGCAAAAGAGATTGCGGACAGGCTCAGTATTTCCTATCATACAGTAACCACACACCGGAAAAGTATTCTCCGAAAAACCGGATGCAGAAAAGTTTCGGAGCTTGTGAAAGTAGCCATTGAATATGGATATATTTAAAAGTGAAGCTGGCAGAAGTAAGCGGTAAAGTTTGTTTGTAAAGTATATTTTAAAACAGATTTAAATATCTTTCTTCAAGGGTTTTATTTTTTAAAGCTTCCAGAAACTCAGAAAAGCTGTCGGCTACATGATCAGTTTCCTCATACTCAGGTTCTTCCCCGAAATAAATCTTCCCAAAATTATTATCTGCCGTGCCAATTGAGAAATAAGCATAGCTGTTTTTTACGGAAAGAATGAAAGGCAGATGAGCATTCCAAAAACTAATGATCTGGTTCCGGGTTGTTTCATCACCTTCAAAAGCTGCCAGAGACTGCTGTTCAAACTCGTTCCAGCTGAACTCACTTTCAGTATGAGAGTCGTTAAAATCAGAAATACTATTGAACCATGTAGTGTCAGATAGGTTGGTAAGCAATAAAAATGATTTCAGGAAGATGTTATAATCTTCAGGAATTTTTGGATAACGTTTCAAAAAGTCTTCTGAAAGTCTTCCATTTGAACCGGTTTTTATGGTAAAATCTGGGTGATCTGCTAATGGATTCATTCTCTTATTTTTCGGTGATGATTTCAATTTCTGTTGTTGCTCCGAGGCTTTCCAGTTTTTTAATGTCGGCTTCTATCCATTTGAAATAGGCTTCGGAGAATAAGATCCTGGGCCGTTTGCTCAATTGCAATGCTTCAGGGCCTGAAATACCTAATTCTGCTTTCAACAGAGAAATTATTTTGATCTTATTGGGACCGGTATCTGTTATATAAAGCCGTGCTCTGCGAAAGTCTGAAGCTGATATTTTCTCCTCAATCTTTTCTTCATCCAATGGTGACATAGATTCAGCGACTTCCCGTACCTCATTCCAGAATTCATTATCCGGAACGTTTTTCAGATAATCAGTCAAAGCATCCTTATTATACTGAATACTCTGAATATCGTTTAACTGTTTCTCAAATTGCCGGATAGAAGGTGCGGCCATAATAGGAGTCCATTTTCCCTGTCCGTGAAAGGCAAAATAGACAGGGAACTGTCGGTCAGATTCTTCGAGATCAATAAAAAACGGATCATCAAAATAATTGGTGGCCAATACCAGCCAGGTTGGTTTAAAATCACCTGTTTTTAATCCCGCCAAATCTTCACTATTAGCATTGTAACGATATCCCTGCTGGAAATAGCAGAGTTCTTCAGGGTTAGCGTAATTTTCAGGAAGGGACATTCCTTCTATCCTGATTTTTGCTTTCAGAAAATTGACGATATCGATATGCTGAGCAATCTCGTCATATAATTTATGGTTCAGCTGTTGAAGATTTTCTATTTCTCCTTTTGATGATTCTTTAGGCGAATCATAGTCAAAAGGAAGCTTTCTCTGCATCCAGTGCATGAGATCCCGGTCCAGTACAGCCAGTTCAGACTCCTGTAAAACACCGTAATCGCTTACATAGACTTTTTTGTCATTCTCATGAACGGAGATGACCGCCACACGGCCTCCGGAATCATCCGCAACAGGGATATAGTCAGGCAGATATTGTTCGAAATCATAGGTGGTATAACGCTCTAATATTTCTTCCTTATCCCGGAATACCCGGCAAATGCCATACACGATTTCTTCAGTGTATTTTTTCTGAAATACTTTGATAAAGGCATGCCAATGGGCGGGAAGTTGTTGCTGCATAAGAGTTGATAAGGGCTTTCAAATGTAAATTTAAAAAAATCGTTGGAGAAGCACATACTATTAAGAAAATATGTAAAATCCACAATAAATAAGAATTCGTGCACCCGTGTTTAATCACAAAAGGTTCTGCACTTTAGTATAAATAAGTTTAAGAGCTTAATGCATAAAAGCACGCATTAGTTTTTAGAAATTTACAAGGTCAAAAAATAAAAAAGCAGATTCCTGTCAGAAACCTGCTTTATCAACTAAAAAAAACTGCCGGAAATGTGAGATTTTCTTTTCCTGCCTATACCTATTTTAAAGTAAACTTTACTTTCGTTTTAATTCCATCTGAAGAATTCCCGATTAAAGCCTCAAAATCTCCAGGTTCTGCAATCCAGTCATGTTTATTGGCATCAAAATAACTTAATGCGGTTTTATCAACGGTGAAGGTGACTTCTTTTTGTTCGCCGGGGTTTAAATATACTTTTTCAAAACCTTTCAATTCTTTGGCAGGGCGTGGTACAGAAGATTTTAAATCGCTGATGTAAAGCTGGACTACTTCAGCACCGGCTTTTTTTCCTGTATTTTTCACTGTTACTGTAAAAGTGATGGTACCATCCTGGGAGATTGTGGTTTTATCCGCTTTTGCTTTTCCGAATTCAAAAGTCGTATAGCTCAATCCGTGTCCGAAGCTGAAAAGAGGTTTGATGTTTTTAGTATCATGCCAGCGGTAGCCTACAAAAATTCCTTCATTATAGGTAATATTGATTGGATTTTTCTGATCTTTTCCTTTTCCTGCTGCCAGTTCATCCTTCTGTCCAGGATATTCTCCTAATTGATGAGCCGAATTGTCTTCAAGCTTTACAGGAAATGTAAACGGAAGTTTTCCTGAAGGATTAGCATCTCCCGCCAAAATAGAAGCGATTGAATTTCCTGCTTCTGACCCTAGATACCAGGCTTGCAATATTGTGGGAACTTCTTTGATCCATGGCATTGCTACTGCATTTCCGGAAACCAGAACTACAGCCAGATTTTTATTGGCTTTTGCTAAAGCTGAGATTACATTGTCCTGATTGTAAGGAAGACCATAACTTTTTCTGTCATTTCCTTCACTATCCTGGAAATCGGCTTTATTCAGTCCGCCAACGAAGATCACATAATCTGACTTTTTAGCAAGTTCTACAGCTTCGGTAAGCAATTCTGTTTCAGAACGGGTGTCTTTTAAATCCTGCCCGGATTTTACCCCGTTATATTCTCCGCCGATGTCTCCTACATACCCTCTGGCAAACTGTACATCAGTCTGCTTCCCGAATCTGGATTTAATTCCGTCTAAAGGAAGTGCTTCATATTTTACCTTTAATGAAGAGGAGCCACCGCCTACCGTCATAATTTTAATAGCATTTTCTCCAATAACCGCTATTTTTTTTGCTTTGTTAAGATCAATAGGCAGAACATTTCCTTGATTTTTCAATAGAACAATACCTTCTTCACCAATTTCTTTGGCTATGGCTTTATGTTCTTCAGAAGCAATATTTCCGAAAGGTTTGTTTCGGTTCATTGTTGTTTTGTAGGCAAGGCGAAGCAGTCGGGTTACCTTATCATCCAGTTCAGTGGTTCCTACTTTTCCGGATTTGATTAAATCTAAATAGGGTTTTGCCAGAAAATAATTGTCGTAAGCATTCTTTGTGCCTGCGGAAAGGCCATTCGTCCATGTTCCGAATTCAAGATCCAACCCGTTATGGATTGCCTGTTCGGTATTATTTACAGCGCCCCAGTCGGATACTACGACACCTTTATACTTCCATTCTTTTTTCAGAATATCGTTTAAAAGATATTGATTCTGGCTGGCGTATTGACCTTTATACAGATCATATGCTCCCATAATCGTCCAGGAATCTCCTTCAGTTACAGCGGCTTTGAAAGGCGGAAGATAGATTTCATAAAGCGTTCTGTCATCAACAATAACATTGCTGGTATGGCGGAACATTTCCTGATTATTGAGCGCAAAATGCTTTACAGAAGTAGCCACCCCGTTAGACTGTACGCCTTTAATATAAGGAACCACCATTTTTGAGGTCAGATAAGGATCTTCACCCATATACTCGAAATTTCTACCGTTTAACGGTGTTCTGTAAATATTAACCCCTGGCCCCAGAAGAATATCTTTTTTTCTGTAGCGGGCTTCTTCCCCCAAAGCTTTTCCATAATTCCATGACATTTTCTTGTTCCATGTAGCGGATAAAGCAGTCAGGGCAGGGTAGGCAATAATAGAATCATTCGTCCATCCGGCCTGGTCCCATTCGTCCCACATTACTTCCGGACGTACCCCGTGAGGACCGTCCGTTGTCCAGAATTCCGGAATTCCCAATCTTGGAACCCCCGGAGAGCTGAATTTCGACTGGGCATGAAGCATTGCCACTTTTTCTTCCAGAGTCATTCTCGAAAGAGCATCCTGGATACGCTGTTCTACAGGTTTCGATTCATCTAAATAAACGGGTAGTGCAGGAGTGGTCTGAGCCATATAAGAAACAGAAATGAAGGTGAATAAACTTAGAATGGCGGTTTTCTTTAACATAATGCCTGGTTATTTGATTGTAAGCAAAAGTAAAGAAAATTTTTTATTATCTCAAATTGAGAAAATGAAAATTAAATTATAAAAAAACTGCCTGGATTATCTGTCGGCAGTTTTTATCAGTTTTAAAGCTGAAAAAATCAGATATTGATCATTCAATTTTAGTTTTAATCTCTGAAATTCGGGTTCTTCGGATTGAAAATATTCAAAATATTCATTACCATCCCTTTACAGCGCCTCCTTTGAAAATTTCTTTGGCTTTCTTCTCCACTTCATCAGATTCATAGGCTTTTACAAAGTTTTTTACTTTCTGACTGTTCTTATTGTCCTGTCTTGCCACCACTACATTTACGTAAGGGGAATCTTTATCTTCTTTAAGAATAGCCTGTTTTTCAGAGTCCAAACCGGCCTGAACGGCAAAATTATTATTGATAATTCCTACCACAACATCTCTGTCGTCCAGTACTCTTGGGATCTGGGCACCTTCAATTTCCATGATTTTAAGCTGCTTCGGATTCTCTGTAATATCAGTCACTTTTGGAAGAAGTCCTACACCGTCTTTTAATTTCAGTAAACCACTTTTTTGAAGCAGAAGCAAGGAACGTCCTCCGTTGGTTGGATCATTAGGAATAACAATTGTATTTCCCTCCTGAAGCTGGCTGATATTTTTAATTTTTTTAGAATAGGCAATGATAGGGTAGACGAAAGTATTGCCTACAACCGCTAAATTATATCCTCTCTGTTTCGACTGTTCTGTTAAGTAAGGTACATGCTGGAAAGCATTGGCATCAATATCACCATTGGTTAATGCTTCATTGGGAACTACATAATCATTGAAAGGGATCAGTTCTACTTCAAGGTTATATTTTTCCTTAGCCACCTTTTTAGCAACTTCGGCAATTTCCTGCTCTGGGCCGTACGTTATGCCTACCCGGATAAAATTAGGATCATCTTTCCTTCCGGAACATGCTGAAAACAGAAGTATTCCGGCAGCCAATACACCTAAGATCTTTATTTTTTTCATTATTTTATTATTCTCACTTTAAAATACTACCTATGGTCAAATTTTTTTGACAGTCTGTCGCCTAAAAATTGTATGATAAACACTAATAATACAAGCAATATGAGGACTGTATTCATAATGACAATATCATAGCCGATGTATCCGTACTGATAGCCAACCTGCCCTAATCCGCCGGCACCTACAGCTCCTCCCATAGCAGAGTACCCCACTAAAGTAATCAATGTGATGGTTGCATTATTGATAAGAGAAGGAAGGGCCTCCGGAAGCAATACTTTCCTGATAATCTGGAATGGTGACGCTCCCAAAGCTCTGGCTGTTTCTATTAAGCCATGAGGAACTTCAAGAAGACTATTTTCCACCAGTCTTGCAATAAACGGAGCAGCTCCGATACTCAAAGGAACCAAAGCTGCATTGACGCCAATAGAAGTTCCGGCCAGGATTCTTGTAAAAGGAATCATCCATACAATTAAAATGATAAAAGGAATAGCACGGAAAATATTCACCACAACAGAAAGTGTTCTGTGATAGAATGTATTTTCCAACAATTGTCCTTTTCTGGTTAAAAAAAGCATAATCCCAACGGGAAGACCTAAAACAAATCCGAAAAATCCGGATACAAAAGTCATGTAAACTGTTTCCCAGGCTCCTTTTGCCAAAAGAGCAATTACCGTATCACTAAGCATATCCTTTTACTGTATTTTGAATTTTATTCTGATTGAAATAATAGATGGCCTGTTGGTTTTCTTCCGCTCCTCCCTGAAGCTGCAGCAGCAATTTTCCAAAATTGGAATGGCCAAGATATTCCACATCAGCTTTCAAAAGTTTATAAGGAATTTTATATTGGGAATATAAAGTTGAAAGAAGTTCTTCAACACTGATGTTTTCGTTAAGTTCTATTTCGACCAGTGGAAATAAACCTTCTTTGGGCTCTTTCTGTAGTCTGTTATTGAGTTCCTGTGGCAGGGTCATGACATCTGAATTTATAAATTGTCGGATCACCGGATTTTCTTTATCCGAAATAATCTCACTTAAAGTTCCTTTAGCTAATAATTTTCCGTGGTCGATAACAGCAACATGATTGCAGACTGCTTTAATGACCTCCATCTCATGCGTAATCAAAAGGATGGTAATTCCTAATCTCTGGTTGATATCTCTTAACAGCTGTAAAATAGACTGTGTGGTAACAGGATCAAGAGCGCTGGTTGCTTCATCACAGAGCAGAAGGTGAGGATCATTGGCTAATGCCCTTGCGATGGCTACCCTTTGTTTCTGGCCCCCGGAAAGACTTCTGGGATAATCGTGGGCTTTATCTTCAAGACCTACGATTTTCAATAGCTCATGTACCTTTTTGCTGATCTGGTCTTTATTGAGATGATCCAGTTCCAAAGGAAGCGCAATATTACCAAAGACAGTTCTCGAAGAAAGCAGATTGAAATGCTGAAAGATCATTCCTATTTTTTTACGCTCTTCGGCCAGTTGTTTTGAACTTAACCGGGTAAAATCCTTGCCATTAATGATGATCTGGCCTTCATCCGGCCTTTCCAGAAGATTAACAGTACGAATCAGCGTACTTTTTCCTGCACCGGAAAATCCTATAATTCCTACGATATCACCTTTCTCTATATTGAGGCTCACCTGATCCAGTGCTTTAAAGGACTGTTTTTTCTGGTGAAAAGTTTTTGATATATTTTTAATTTCTATCATTCTGATGCTTTATACTATTTTAAACAGGCTGAAACCGCTTATTTGTTCTATTAAAAAATCTTCTTACCCGTCTGATTTTAACCTTTGACCGTTTCGAAAGTTTGAAGTACTTGGTAACATTTGTAAGAAGTACCCCCAGCAATATGATGGATAAACCATATAGCTGACCTCCGTTAATGCTTTGATGAGCAACAATCCAGCCAGCAATCACTGTAACAATAGGATTAATATAGGTATGGGTGCTTACCAGGGCAGCGGGCTTCACGGACAAGAGCCAAATGTACGACAAATAAGCGACTATCGATCCAAAGAAAATCAAAAACAGAACGCCCAGCCAAGCCGATAACGGAACCGCTGAAACGGAAAAACCGGTCCATTCTTTTCTTAAAAAAGCGATAAGAAAAGAGGCTAATCCGGCTATGATAAGCTGTTGGGCAATATTCATAAAAGTAGATTGGGAAGCAGGATTTTTCTTAGAATATAATGAACCTAATACCCAGGCTACAGAACTTAAGCCTAATACCACAAATGCGGTGATACGAAGATTTCCGTCAACTGCTGCATGAGCGGAATGTACACTTCCTTTCAGAAATAATACCAATCCAACAAAACCAATAACCAAACCTATTGGAATGAACTTATCTGAAAAATAATATTTCCAGTTTTTTCTGTCGATAGCAATAAACCAAAATGGTCCGGTAGCAATGGATATTGCCGCCTCTGAAGCGGTTACATATTGTTCTCCCCATGCCACAAGTCCTGTTCCTCCTGTAAGAATAAGGATTCCGGTGATGGCATTCTTTTTCCAGTTAACCAGAGCGTTTGCTTTTTCTCCCTTAGAGAGCAGATATCCGATCATCAGAATGCCTGCTACCAGAAACCTCAATCCGGAAAGTATGAATGGGGGAAAGCCTTTCAAGCCAAATGAAATAGCTAAAAACGTAATTCCCCATATTACATAGATGTTTGTAAAAGCCAATGGAACCAGCCATTTGTTTTTAGAATTGTTCATTTTTATTTTTTTAATGTTGTTCGTTTTTAATGAAAAAGGCTCTACAGTGTTGTAGAGCCTTTAAAAAATATGTCATATAAAGTTAAGGTCATCCACAATATTCCTGATGTATAGGCATACAGATCCACATCATCATTTTTTTGATGCTATGTTTCGTTATTGAATTATTTTTTAATTCTGCCTTCATTTTGTTTTATTTCCTGAATACGTTTGCAAATATATAATATAATTTTTATTAGTCCACTAAAAAAGTAGGGTTTTTAAATATTAATTTATTGTTAATAATTTAATTGATTGTATATTAGTTATTTATGTTTTTATTTTTTTCAATATTATAAAAGAATAACTGCTTGTTAAATTTTATTTTAATCAAATTTCATTCATTTTCATTAATAATTAAGGTTATGAAAAACATAAAATAAATTGAAATTTATGAGAATTAGTTAAAAGTAGATGTTGTTGTTATGCTGCTTTTAAGGCGCAAAAAAATCAAAAATTTTTAGCAAGATTTAGGCTTGATTATGTGGTATACAATTTTATCGGAGATAAAATCCTAGCGCTTTATTTATCCGATATAAAAAAACAAATTGCGCCCAACAAAACAACAATATATAAAACATTCTGCATGCTCTGCAAAATCAGAGAGCTAATAAAAAAGTTATCCAAAATTATTCGTGCATTAGCGGCAAAAAAATAGATACAAATTCATTTTACCTCCAATATTAAGAATATATTTTTTCTTTGTTTGAGACCGAATTCTCTTACATATCAGCAGAAGAGATTCCTCTGCATTTTGGCTGTGAATTATTAGCTGTTGATGTTTAACAAAATTAGCTAAAGTCAAAAAAAATCCCGATTTTTGCACTCCTTCAATAAACCCGAGTTCATGAAATTATGTATTGCCGAGAAACCCAGTGTTGCCAGAGATATTGCCAAAGTATTGGGCGCTACTACGCCTAAACAAGGCTATATGGAAGGGAACGGCTATTGCGTGACATGGACGTTCGGACATCTTTGTACCCTGAAAGAACCTCACGATTACGGTCCTCAATATAAATCCTGGAATTTATTTCTGCTGCCAATTATTCCCAACAGTTTTGGCATAAAGCTAATCCCGAATAAAGGCGTTGAAAACCAGTTTAAAGTAATTGAAAAATTAGTTGAGGAATGTGATGAGGTCATTAACTGCGGGGATGCCGGGCAGGAGGGAGAACTCATCCAGCGATGGGTATTGCAGAAGGCAAAATGTAACAAACCTATTCAGCGTTTATGGATATCTTCACTAACGGAAGAAGCCATTAAAGAAGGTTTTGCAAGCCTGAAACCTGCCGAAGATTATAAGAACCTGTATCTTGCCGGAAATGCCAGAGCCATCGGAGATTGGTTACTGGGAATTAACGCAACAAGGCTTTTTACTAAAAAATTTGGCGGAAATAAAGCCGTTCTTTCTATCGGAAGAGTGCAGACCCCAACATTAGCCATGCTGGTACAGCGTCAGAAAGAAATTGATGCCTTTACCACAGAAGAATACTGGGAGCTTAAAACAAAATACAGAGATGTTATTTTCAATGCTGCCATTGACCGTTTAAAAACTTTGGAGCGTGCCGAAAAAGGATTGGAATATCTTAAGGTTAATCCCTTTGAAATCGTTTCCTTTGAAATTAAAGAAGGGAAGGAAAAGAACCCAAGACTTTTTGACCTGACCGGACTTCAGGTAGAAGCCAACAAAAAATACGGCTATTCTGCAGGAAATACATTGAATTATATTCAGAGTCTTTACGAAAAAAAGCATGTGACTTATCCGCGTGTTGATACCACTTATCTATCCGAAAGTTTATATCCGAAAATAGAAGGTATCCTTCAGAAAATGTATCCTTATCAGGATTTGATTGCCCCATTGCTTGAAGCCCCTATTCCCAAATCAAAAGCTGTTTTTGATGATACAAAAGTGACGGATCACCATGCGATTATCCCTACCGAAATTCCTCCTTCTCAAAACCTGAGCAGGGAAGAAAAACTAATCTATGACCTGATTGCCAAACGTTTTATTGCCGTTTTCTACCCTGAATGTAAAATTTCAAATACTTTAGTAGAAGGAAAAGTAGGAACCATCCCTTTCAAAACCAGCGGAAGGCAGATTCTGGAACCGGGATGGAGAGCTGTTTATTCAAAAGAACTCAAAGAAGATCCTACAGATAAAGAAAAAGAAAAGGAAGAAGAACAGACTATCCCTGAATTTATTGCTGGTGAAACAGGCCCTCACGATCCTATGATCCACCAGGGGAAAACTTCACCTCCAAAACCTTATACGGAAGCAACCCTGCTAAGAGCAATGGAAACGGCTGGAAAACAGGTAGAAGATGAAGAACTTCGGGAATTATTAAAAAATAACGGAATCGGGAGACCATCTACCCGGGCCAACATTATTGAAACCCTTTTCAAAAGAAAATACATTGAAAAGAAGAGGAAAAACCTGATTGCAACCCAAACCGGAATCCAACTGATTGACACCATCGAAGACGAGCTTTTAAAGAGCCCGGAATTAACCGGAGAATGGGAGTCAAAACTCCGTAAAATTGAGAAAGGGGAATATGAAGCCAATCTTTTTAAAGAAGAACTGATCCAGATGGTAACAGAGCTGACTGCAAAAGTAGTCTACGGAAAAGGAAAAGTGATTACCCTGCAGGAAGAAGAGAAAGAAGAAGTAAAGGAAAAGAAAAAAAGAGAACCTGCACAGAAAAAAGAACTTCAGTCCTGGGAGGAAACAAAATGCCCGAAATGTAAAGACCATACCCTGATGAAAGGGAAAACAGCAGTCGGTTGTTCCGACTTCAAAAACTGCGGTTTTAAAATTAGTTTTGAAATTTTTGGGAAGAAGCTTTCAGATAAACAATTGATGGATCTGGTTGTAAAAGGAAAAACTTCAAAGCTTAAAGGCTTCACTGCGCATCCGGAAGGTCTGGCAGAAGGTATTCTATCCTTAACCGATGACTTTCAGGTACAGCTTAACTAATTTATTTTATTAATAAATATGATCAATCTGCTTTATTTGAGATCGTAAAATAATTCTCTCGCAGGTTTTGCAGATTACGCAGATCTTTTTCTAATATGTCATGAAAAATGCAACTATAAACGTTATAGGTTTCCAAAACTATAACGTTTTGATTATAACATAAACATCTGCAAATCTGCGAACGATTTATCTCAGATTTACAGATGTTTGTATACAAGCTTTAAATTGCTGTTAAATAGGTTGGAAGACGCTAAAGGGCGCAAGGATTTTAAATAACTATGCTTGCTTTTAAGACGCAAGAAAATCAGAGATTTTCAGCAAGCTTTACAGTGTCAAATTTTATCGCAAATAAAATCCTTGCGTCTTATTTATGTAGTATGAAAAATCATTTTTCGGCTTTGCGTGTCCCAATATAATATTCTGAATCTAAAGAAATCTGCTCAATCTGTAAGAGAAAAATATCAACAAACATTCGTGAAATTCGTGGAATCTGTGGGGAATTCTTTCAATTACAACAGACACAAAAGCCCTAGTTTTTATTTCTGTAATTCCAGATTTTTTAAATTAATATTTCCACAATTGATTATTTTTAAATCTATCTTTAAATTTACATCAAATTAAAAAGATAATGACACCAGAGAAAAAGAAACTCATGACCGACAGCTTCAGCCGTTCAGAAACTTTAAAATTCTATAAAGCAGAACTGCTGGAGGTGGAAACGGATTTCGTGTCCATTAAAATTCCTAAAATGGACATGATGACCCGAAAAGCAGGAATGTTCAATGGGGCCATGATTGCTTCATTGGTGGATGTTTCCTCGGGATATGCCTCGGTAAGCCATTATCCGGAAGACTGTTATGTGGTTACGGTGGAGCTGAAGGTGAATTACCTGCGTCCGGCTATCGGTGATGCCCTTGTTTCAAAATCTTATGTAATCAAAGGTGGTGGGAAGATTATTGTAGTCAGAACCGAAATTTATGTTCAGAATGAAAGCGGTGATTCAGAAAGTCATGTGGCTACTTCATTGGTTACGATGATGAAAATAAAATAATCCCTGATCATAAAAAAAATCCCTGAATAAAAGGGTTTACAGAATTTCTTTAACCGGAATGGAATAGCTTTTGCTCCATATCCCCCATAAACATTAAAAATTTACGATATGAACTTAATTATCCGATTGTTCGTAACGGCAATAGTTGCCTATCTTTTAACGAAAATTTTACCGGGAGTACATTTTGAAGGATTTTCTTCAGCCATTATTTTTGCTATTGTACTGGGAGTCCTGAACATATTTGTTAAGCCTATTTTAAGCTTATTCGGACTTCCACTGACTATTATCACGTTAGGATTCTTTGCATTGGTTATTAATGCAGCCATTATCCTTATTGCGGATTACTTTATAAACAGTATGGTGGTAGATGGCTTCTGGTGGGCATTTATCTTTAGTATACTCTTATCAATCGTCACCTCTTTGGCCAATTCAATGTTCTCAGATGGAGATTAATTGATTCAAATAAAGTTATAAAGTCCGCTGGTGTAATGCCGGCGGACTTTTTTGTTGGAAACGGTAAGAGTACTCAGGTGTTTTTAGACGGGGTTGAAGCAGGATGCTGAAAAAGAGAAGCTATGAAAGCAACCCAAAATAAGTGTTGAACTATTTTAAGATAATTTGATTTTACAGTGACCTTCAATATCTATAACCGAAAGTAACTTCCAGCCTCCTTCTTCCATCTTCCATCCTGATTTCACGATAGTCCTAATTTTAATGTTAATTATTTCGTTAATCTTTATTTTAAGTACTAACTTTGGCAATCTTTGAATTTAATAATAGGAATGTATGAATTAACATGAGTACACATCCGTTAAAAATGAATATCAACATATGAAACTTAAGTACAGTCTGCTGGCTCTAGCAGCTCCGCTCTTAATGAATGCACAACAAGTAATGACGCCTGAAATTCTTTGGACTTTGAAAAAAGTTGGAGTACAGGCAGTTTCACCGGATCAGGCTTCCCTTATTTATAAAGTAGGGCAGGTAGATCTGAAAACAGAAAAAACAAAAAGTGAGAACTATTTTCTGAACGTTCTTAATCATCAGTCTTCCAAAATCGATTTCGGTAAAAAATCTTTGATCCAATGGGATAAAAATGGAATCTATGCTCAGGAAGGAGACAAAATCTACCTTTCAAAAGATGCCGGAAAAACATGGAGTGAATTTTATACTATCGGAGAGGTTGATAATATTGTTATTTCTCCGGACGGGAAAAGAATTGCTTTTAGTAAGCAGGTTTTAGTGGAGAAATTAATGGGGAAAGATAAATATGCCGATACCCCAAAAACAACTGCTCAGGTATACACCGATCTGAATCACAGACATTGGGATTACTTCAATGAAGGAAAATACAACCACGTATTTGTTGTTAATACTTCTGATAAAGTAGACGGTGCAAAAGATCTATTGGAAGGGAAGACATGGGATTCTCCCCAGAGACCTTTCGGTGGAGCTGAAGATTTTATCTGGAGCCCGGATTCTGCACAGCTTTTATACGTTACAAAACCTAAAAGCGGTAAAGAATATGCAACAAGTACCAATACAGATATCTTTGCCTATGATATGGCTTCAGGGACTACTAAAAACCTTACAGAATCCAATAAAGGCTATGATGTAAACCCTAAATTCAGTCCGGATGGTAAATCTTTAATCTGGCAGAGCATGGCCAGAGACGGTTATGAAGCGGATAAAAATGATGTAAAAATCATGGATTGGAAAACCGGGAAAACAACGAATCTAACAGCAGCCTGGGATGAAAGTGTTTCCGGAGATGTTCTTTGGGGAGCAGATTCAAAAACAATCTACTTTACAGCCGCATACAGAGGAACAAAACAGCTTTTCTCATTAGATTCTAAATTGGCAAAAGTACAGCAGATTACCAAAGGAGATTTCGATGTTAACGAAATTTTCACTGATAATAAAACTTCACTTTTAGTAGGAAGAACAGACGTAAACCACGCCACGGAATTATTCTCTGTTAATGTTAAAAATGGAGAAATGAAGCAGGTTACCGAAGCGAACAAAGATGCTTATGCAAAGCTGGCTCAGGGAAAATCTGAACTTAAAATGGTGAAAACTTCCGATGGTAAAGAAATGGGAGTATGGTTTCACTATCCACCGAACTTCGATCCGAATAAAAAATATCCCACACTGGTATATTGTCAGGGAGGTCCGCAATCTGCATTGACACAATATTTCAGCGTTAGATGGAACTTTGCCTTAATGACAGCCAACGATTACATCGTAGTAGCACCTAACAGAAGAGGAATGCCGGGATGGGGAACAAAATGGAATGAAGATATCTCAAAAGACTGGGGCGGACAGCCAATGAGAGATTATCTGGCAGCAACAGACTACGCAAAAACATTACCATACGTAGACGGAGACAGAGTAGCAGCAGTAGGAGCAAGCTATGGAGGGTACAGCGTATTCATGTTAGCAGGAATCCACGAAAACAGATTCAAAACATTCATCGCACACGATGGATTATTTGATATGAAATCATGGTATCTGACAACGGAAGAACTTTGGTTTGCCAACTGGGACATCGGTTCTCCATGGGAAAAACCACAGCCAAAAGCATACACAGAATTCAATCCAAGCAATTTTGTAGATAAATGGAACAAGCCTATCATGATTGTTCAGGGTGGAATTGATTTCCGTGTACCTTACGAGCAGGGGCAGGAAGCTTTCCAGGCTGCGAAATTAAAAGGATTAAAATCTAAACTGGTATATTTCCCGAATGAAAACCACTGGGTACTTCATCCACAAAACGGATTGGTATGGCAGAGAGAATTCTTCGACTGGTTGAAAGAAACATTGTAATAGATCAATACAAGCGGGCTTTAGCCCGCTTTTTTTATATTGAAAAAATCTAAAGGCTTTAGCCAAAATTTATATATTTGAATATGCAAAACCGTATTTCCTCATTTTTACCCCTTATTGATAACCAATCTGAAATTTTAATTTTAGGCTCAATTCCCGGTGTGAAATCTCTGGAGAAACAACAATATTATGCTCATCCGCAAAACAAATTCTGGAAAATTATCTTTGAACTGCTGAATGAAGAGGTTACAGAAAGCTATACTAAAAGAACTGAGATTCTGAAGAAACATCACATCGCTCTTTGGGATGTCATTGATTCCTGTGAAAGAAAAGGGAGCCTGGATTCTGAGATCAGAAATGAAGAAGCTAATCAGATTGCCGAACTTCTGGAAGAATATCCAAACGTTAAAGCTATTTTCTGCAATGGTGGGAAATCCTACAAAAACTTACAGAAATTATTAGGGAAAAACTATAGGTTGCCAATCTTTTTACTGCCATCTACCAGCCCGCTTCACACGATATCTTTTGAGAAAAAATTAGGGGAATGGACGAAAATTCTGGATTTCCTGAAATAGTTTTTATCTCTCGTAGATGTCACGGATTCTGCCGATTTTCTTGCTGGAATTCGCAAAGCCGCAAAATAATTTTTGAGGCCGTATAAATAAGGCGCAATGATTTTATCTCCAATAAAATTTGATCTGAATATTTTGTATACAAACTTGCTGAAAATCTTTGATTTTCTTGCGTCTTAAAGACAGCATAATAGGTCAAAATCCTTGCGTCCTTTGGCGTTTTCCAACATTCATTTCTGTTTCCCACAGATCGTGTAGATTACACAGTTTTTTTATTTATATGTTTTTGTTGGGGTTTGGCACAGGCGCTATTTTTTCACCAGCTTTATGGGTATAAGTCGCAATGATTTTATTTACGATAAAATTTCACACTGTCAAATACATAAAAATCGTAGATTTTTAAAAGCTTAAGTGAACTTTTATGCACAAAGCTTTTAAACTTACTTCTACTAAAGTGTAAAGTTGTAGCCTTTATGGTCCAACATTCAGCGAAAGACAGAAATCAATTACCATTTAAGTATTTCCTTAATCCTTTCAACAGCTCCAGCTGATTTTTTGTTCTGTCCAGATTATGTTCAGGATATTGTATGGAATAATAAGTACTCCCATTAAGGTAATCCGTCAAAAAGCGCACGGCCTGAATGTAAATGACAACCTGTGCCGCGTAATCCAGATTATTAATTTCTTCAGGAACCAGTTTTTCTTTTAAATCAGATAAAAAACCTTCTTTTACAGCTTCGTATATTTCTGCATTGAAATTGTCTGTGGCTGTTCCGTCATCTTCAACTGTAGTATTGGTGTATGATCTGGCTATATCTCCGAAATCATACAATAAAGTAGAAATCATGATCGTATCCAGATCAATAATAGCTAAAGGTTTGGAATTCTTGAAGAGGATATTTCTTACATTCGGATCTCCGTGAATAATCCTTTTGGGAAGGGAACCGCTGCTTTCCATATCAATCCATTGTTGGGGAAATGGAAGAAGCTGATTGGTGGTTTCAATTTCAGCAGAAGCAGTTTTTATCAAAGTGCTTTCCGTTTTATGTAAAGCAATCTTGTAATCTGAAATCCTTTTTTCAAAATTAACAAAATCAGGAAGCGGAGTTCGGATTTCAGGAATGTTTCCGGTATTGATGGTATTGAGGAAACAACCTATTGCTTTTGCTGATGCATACGCTGTTTCTGCATCCGGAATCCTGAAAAAAGTTGTCGTATCTTCTATAAAACCGGTCATTCTCCATGATCCGCCTTCTTGATCTTTTGCAATAAAATTTCCGTTTAAAGAGGGGATTGGAATGATAAGCTGTAATGGATAATTCCCGTTTTCCAGAAGCTGATTAACTGCTAAATGGTTGCTGATAATCATCTCAGGTTGTTTGAAAACATGATGGTTGATCTTTTGCAGGATAAATTTTTTCTTGCGGTCTGAATCCTCTAAAAGATAAGTGGTATTGATCAGGCCGTCATTGATAGGAGAGAGGGTATAATTTTTCGTTCCTATAAATTGAGTTACAATATCATTTATTTCCATAAATCTTCCGGGTATCTGTTGTTTCGAATCTCCGATAGCAGAAAATCCTTAATATTCTTTTTGTCATCAGCATACGTAACTCCCATCCATTGTGAAGGGGAAGCCTTTACCAGGACCTTTATTTCCTTTTCATCTATCAATCTCTGAACTGCGGAAGGAATATAAAATTCCTGGCCGGGTCCCGGCTCAGATTCTATGAAATCATAAAAGTAAGTCTCCAGAAAGCAGAAAATATGTGGATTGAAAATGAAAAAATTCATAGATACAAGGGTATCGGGGGATAACTGTATATTCTCTCCGTTCTCGTTATAAATAATGGAACCGTTGAGTTTTTGAATGGAAGTCTGTTCTTCTACGCTAATCAGGTAATGTTCAGGATCCAGTGTACATACTCCTCTCGCTACTGCTCCATGGCCGCTTAATGTTGTGCCTACAGGATAGGCAACCATTCCGAACTGCGATTCTGAAATATGATGGTGGTCAATTTCATCAGCAGCCAGCTGATAAGCTTCCTTTCCATAAAAATCATCCGCATTGATCATTACGAAGGGTTCCTGTATTGTATATTTGGCGCAAAGAACAGCGTGGGCAGTCCCCCATGGTTTTTCACGCGCAGGATAATCGAAGCCCTGTAACGGAATACTGTTGATTTCCTGATATATCCAGTGGAGCTCAAAATTTTTGGTTTCAGAAATGTTGTTGAGCCGGTCAATATAACTTTGGGGAATCAGTTTATTGACAATAATAACGATTTTCCGAAAGCCGGCTTCCAGCGCATCGTAGATAGAGTACTCCAAAATAGGAGATCCGTTATCGAATATTCCGTCTACCTGTTTCAGTCCTTTGTAACGGCTTCCTAATCCGCCAGCTAATATGAGCAGTGCTTTTTTAGAACTCATCAGTCATTCCAAATACAGGTTTACGGGTTTTCCATTTTCCGTTGGTGAAATCAGGGATATCTACCACTTGTCCTCCTTTGGCAATAGATTCTTCACTCAGCGGAGTGATAGAATACCATAACGCAAGATCATAAACATCCATCGGGAATTCTATATTTCGTTTGATACATTCAATAAAAGTATTCATCACAAAGAAATCCATTCCGCCATGTCCGGCTCCGGCAGCTGTACTTTCGAACTTCTTCCACATAGGATGGTCATATTCTTTCATCCATTTTTCCGTATTCTCCCAGCGATGGCTGTGGTTCATTGTTTTTTCAAAATAAATATGCCCCTGGTTAAAATCTCCCCAGCCGAAATCCTGCCATAATCCTTCAGTTCCCTGTACTCTGAAGCCTAAATCATAAGGTCTCTGTAAGCTGGTGTCATGGGTTAAAAGGATCGTTTCTCCATTAGCACATGCAATTTGAGTGGTTACAATATCTCCCTGGTTGAATTTTACCTTGGCATTCGGATGATTTTCTCCTCCTTTAGCATGTTCTGTAATATATTTATGTAGCCCTACAGACTTTGAAGAGAATGAAGAAAGCCTTGTCAGACGGTTCCCGCGGTTGATGTCCATCATCATGGCAACCGGACCTAATCCATGGGTAGGATATAATTCTCCGTTACGCTTTACATAATGTTCCGTTCTCCATTTCGCTTCACTGAAACCTTTATCTCCGAATTCAGCCCCGGAATTGTAAGGAGTAACCCCGTCATTGAAAAGAACACCTCTTAAATCATGCTGATATCCGCCTCTTCCATGAACCAGCTCTCCGAACATTCCCTTACGAACCATATTCAGAATGGCCATGATATCTCTGCGGTAACAGACATTTTCCATCATGAAAATAGGAACTTTTGTTTCCTCATATACTTTTACAAACTCCCAGCAGTCCTGAAGTTTTATGGCTCCTGAAACCTCCATGCCAACAATCTTTTTAGCACGCATCGCTTCTACACCCTGAGGAAGATGCCATTCCCATGGAGTAGCAATAACAACAGCATCTATTGTTTTTAATTTTAAGAGATTCCGATAATCATAGTCACCGTTAGAATACTCCTGAGCAGCTGATTTGTTATTGTCTTTTAATATCTTTTGAGAAGCGGCAAGCATTCTTTTATCCGGATCTGCAAACGCTACAATTTCTACATCATTACGTTTTGCCAGCAATTTTACATGTTCCTGTCCGCGAAGTCCTACGCCAATAAATCCTACGCGAACTTTTTTATCTGTTTTAAAATCATTGGAATAGGCAAATAACGAATTGGGCAGAACTAAAGCACCAAAGCTTGCCAGAGCAGCTGTTTTAATAAAGTTTCTGCGGGAAGTATGATTGTCCATCTATTTTTTTTCTAAATATATTAAAACTTTTGCAGACAGCGATGGAGTGGGGGCTACTGGTTCAAAGACTGGAGAATAATAGCATAAAAATGGTAACTAAAAAATAAACAAGCAGCCAGAGCTAGTCCTTCAGCTATTGACCATAATAAGCTGCAATTACTTTTTCTCTCATCTTATTCAGATATTTGATGTCTTTGGTATTCGATAAAATAATTACAGTGAGGTTTTTATCTACTAAATGTACCCAGTTGGCGCTGTGCCCATATCCTTCACCCTGACGCTCTGCAAATATCGTGTTAACAGAACCGAATTTTTTAGGATACACCCAGAAACCAAGAGCTGTATCTTCCAGCTTCTTATCAGCAGTCAGCATGATATCCAGTGATTTTTTGCTGAACAGCTTATGATTAAAAACAGCCTGGTCAAAGATCTGTAAATCCTTAGGGGTGGAGTACATGGCTCCTGCAGAATAGAAATTGTCAATGTAGGTATTCGTTGGCATATGCAGCGAAAAGGGGTCAGATTCATCTGCTGAATATCCTTCATCAATATTTTTAATAATGTCATTATGATGAAGAAAGCCGGTATTCTGCATTTTCAGAGGAGTAAGGATCTGTTCCTGTAAAACTTTTTCAAACGGCTTATGGTAAATTTTTTCAATGATCTTTCCGAGCAGAATAAAATCTCCGTTGTTGTAGCTGAATTTAGTTCCCGGCTCATTAACCAGTTTTTCAGAAAGGAAGGTATTGATGAAATCATCCAGCTCCCATATTGTATTATCATATGCCTGGTGGATAAATTCCGGTGTACTGATGTCTTTATTGGCTCTTCCGCTGCTGTAGGTAAGAAGATTCCTGATAGTGGCTTTTTTCGCGGCTTCCCCTTTGTATTCCGGGTAATAGGTAGAAATGGTGGAGTCCAGATTTATTTTTCCTTGGTCATAAAGCTGCATAATCAATGCTGCCGTAAAGGTTTTGGTGAGTGAAAAAATATGAAATCTGGTTTCATCAGAAAATGGAATCTGGTAATGCCTGTTGGAGAAACCTTTGTAAGTAAGTAATTCAGTTTTGCCATTTTTCGCCAATAAAACAGAGCCGTTAAAATTATCTTCTTTTACAGAAGAATCAATTACTTTTTCGACTTTCTGTAGCTGAGGATGAACAGTATTGAACATCATCAGCAGAAATCCTGATAGGATATATTTCATAGGGCTGTATTTTTAAATGAACATAGAATTACTTACTTCAAAGATAAGTATTTATGTTATTATTTTTCCATATAATATACTTCTTCATAAGGCTGAATCAGTACCCATCCATGTCCTGAAAACTTCATCTGGAATTCTTCACCGCTTCCTCTTCCGATAAGGCTTTTTAATGAAACATTGGTTTTCAGTTCAGGGCTCAGGTTTCCGGACCATGCTACTGTAGCATTAGGATCTGTGAACACCGGAGTATCAGGAGTTACCAATAACGTTAAAGGATCTCCGTGAGTGGTTATGGCAATATGCCCCGTTCCCGATAGCTTTACCTGGAAAAGTCCGCCAGCCAGCATTCCTGCAACACTTTTAAGCATGGTAATATCACTTTTTACACTTTGCTCATGGGCCAGAACGTCATTTCCGTTTACACATACTGACTCATTGTTCAGATAAAGGATACGAACTTTCTTTCCGGAATCTGCCACATATAATTTCCCTGTTCCTTCAGCCTTCATGAGTTTGGCTCCTTCTCCGCTGATTGCTTTCTTTAAAAGATTTCCTATTCCTCCGGACAGCATTCCCTGTCTTTCAAAATTGATGTTGCCCACATAACTTACCATACTTCCTTTCTTCGTCCATACTGCCTGATTATTCAGGTTGATTTCCAGAAGGTGCTTGGTTTCCAGCTCAAAATAGTCTCTCTGTTGTGGATTTTCTTTGGTTTCATTAATAAATGCTTCAATTGAATACTTGCTCATAATGTTTTGAAATTTAAATGATATATAATTTTTTAGTGTTGTTCTTTGGGTATAATTTGTACTCTTTTCAGTGGTGTTTAGAATTAAGTTGAGCGAATTCATCATCATCTATTCTTCCGCTCCATACAAAATCAATGATCTCATGCCCGTCAGGGTAAGGATTGTTTAAAAAATAGATTTTACAAGGAGATTTTTTCATAACTGTTTTTAATTCCGGGCTAAAATAGACTTTTTTTCAATGCAAAACTCCCGTAAAATCACGGTTTTATATTTGAATTTAAATAATACTTGACAAAGGGGTATTGAATGTCGTATATTTGCACTCCGAAAATTACACCTTGTAATTTCAATAATTTTTAAACCGTAATTTAAAAAATGAAAACATCAGATTTTAATTTTGATCTTCCTGCGGAGTTATTAGCAGAACACCCATCAGAGCACAGAGACGAAGCCAGATTAATGGTTCTTGACAGAAAAACTGAGACTATCTCGCATAAACTGTTTAAAGATGTTGTTGATTATTTTGACGAGGATGATTTGTTTATCTTTAACAATACCAAGGTTTTCCCTGCACGTCTTTATGGAAATAAAGAAAAAACAGGCGCTAAAATTGAAGTTTTCCTTTTAAGAGAGCTTGATAAAGAAACAAGAGTTTGGGACGTATTGGTAGATCCTGCAAGAAAAATCAGAATTGGTAACAAATTATTCTTTACCGAAGATGAATCTCTTGTTGCTGAGGTAATTGATAACACCACTTCAAGAGGACGAACTCTGAGATTCTTATTCGACGGATCTTATGATGAATTCAGAACTAAATTGAAAGAATTAGGAGAAACTCCACTTCCAAAATACATCAAAAGAGCAGTAGAGCCTGAAGATGCAGAGAGATACCAAACCATCTATGCAAAAGTAGAAGGAGCTGTTGCTGCACCTACGGCAGGATTGCATTTCTCCAGACATTTGATGAAAAGACTGGAGATCAAAGGAATCAACTTTGCTGAAGTTACCCTTCACGTTGGTTTGGGAACATTCAACCCAATTGAAGTAGAAGATCTTTCTAAGCATAAAATGGAATCTGAAGAGATCATCATTGACGAGAAAAATGCTGACATCATTAATAAAGCTGTAGATGCTCACAGAAGAGTATGTGCAGTGGGTACCACTACGATGAGAGCATTGGAAACATCTGTTTCTTCCAATAAAAAAATCTCTGCTTTCAATGGCTGGACTAATAAATTCATTTATCCGCCTCACGATTTTGGAGTAGCCAATTCAATGATTACGAATTTCCACACCCCAAAATCTACATTACTAATGATGATTGCTGCATTTGCCGGAAGAGATTTCGTGATGCACGCTTATGAAGAAGCCGTAAAAGAAAAGTATAAATTCTATTCTTACGGTGATGCAATGCTTATTTTGTAATTAATTTTAAATTATAGATTATAAATTTTAGATTAGGTTCTAACCTCCGGAAGGGATTTTAATCTAAAATTTATAATTTAAAATCTATAATCAACCCTATTTTGAAAGATATCCGTACATTATCATTAGACCAGCTTAAAGACTACTTTGTGTCTTTGGGAGAAAAACCGTTTCGTGCGAAACAGGTCTACGACTGGCTATGGAGTAAAAACCTCCATTCGATTGATGAAATGACGAATCTTTCGAAAACCCTTCGCGAAAGAATTTCCGAAGAATATACCATTAATCCGGTTTCTGTAGACCAGCTTCAAAGAAGTTCTGACGGAACCATCAAGAATGGGGTAAAACTCCATGATGGATTATTGGTGGAATCTGTTCTTATTCCAACCGAAACAAGAACTACCGCCTGTGTATCTTCACAGGTAGGCTGCTCGCTAAACTGCGAATTTTGTGCTACGGCAAGACTGAAAAGAATGAGAAATCTTGAAGTAGCCGAAATTGTAGATCAGGTTGCCCTGATTGACAGTCAAAGTAAAATGTATTTCGACAGACCGCTTTCCAATATCGTATTCATGGGAATGGGAGAGCCGATGATGAACTACAAAAATGTGGTGGAAGCGATCAGAAAAATTACCCAGCCTGAAGGTTTGGGAATGTCTCCAAGAAGAATTACCGTTTCTACATCCGGAATTCCGAAAATGATCAAAATGCTTGCTGATGACGAACTGCGTGTGAAATTGGCCTTGTCCCTTCACTCAGCAATCGAATCAAAGCGTAATGAGATCATGCCTTTCTCAGATAAATTTCCATTAACGGACATTATGGAAGCGCTTCAGTACTGGTACCAGAAAACAGGTTCCGTGATTACTTTCGAATATTGTGTATGGAAAGGCATCAATGACGGAGATGAAGATATTAAAGCCTTGATCAGGTATTGCAGACAGGTTCCTTCTAAAGTAAACCTGATCCAGTACAATCCAATCGGAGACGGAAAATATGACCAGTGCAACAAGCAAGCGGAAGAGAATTATGTTCGTCAGTTAGAAAATGCCGGAATTACCGTTATGATCAGAAAAAGCCGTGGCGGCGATATTGATGCAGCCTGCGGACAATTGGCCAATAAAACAGCCGATTAAAATTTCCTTAAAAAATCGAAAATTTCTCTTAAAAATTTCTTAAAGTCCTACCTTTGTATTAAAGTAATACGTGATGATGGACTTTTTAATGAATGAAGACGGTCTTGAAAGTGTATACGCATGGGCAATTCCGTTGCATGCCGCTGTTATTTTGGCCGAAATGATCTACAGCCACGTTTCAGAAGCTAAATTGTATAGCGGGAAAGATGTTGCTACCAATGTCTATCTTGCCCTGATGAATTTTGGTCTGGATCTGATCATGAAGGCTTTCGCCATGGGAGTCATGTTTTTCTTTTACAGCCACAGGCTTTTCTCATGGGATTTTACACTATGGTATTGGCTCATCTGCTTTGTGATAACAGATTTTGCCTATTATGTACTGCATTATGTAGATCATCGCTCAAGAGCATTCTGGGCGGTTCATATCACGCATCACAATTCAGAATTCTTTAATCTTACAACCGGGTTCAGAAGTCCTGTTCTACAGCCGCTTTACCGATATTTATATTTTTCTCCGCTGGCATTTTTAGGATTTAATCCATGGCACATCATGGTTGCGTATGCTATCGGGCAGGTATATGGAACCTGGGTGCATACCCAGACCGTAAAAAGTATGGGCTTCCTGGAATATATTCTGGTTACCCCTTCTCATCACCGGGTTCATCATGCCTGCAATATCAAGTATCTGGATAAGAATATGGGAATGTGTCTGATCATCTGGGATAAAATCTTTGGAACTTTTGAAAAAGAAGATCCTAATGTGCCCGTAAAATTTGGTATTTATCCGAAAATGCCGGATAATAGAGCGGACACGGTTCTGTTCTATGAATGGAGGAAAATATGGAAAGATCTCCGGCAGCCTGGCCTTACATTTACAGACAGAATCAACTATATCTTCAATTCTCCGGGATGGAGACATGACGGAACCGGAAAGACGGTAAGGCAATACCAGAAAGAATACTGGGCAAGACAAGCAAAAAAACAGGAACAGAAAAAGCAGTCTGCCTGATGTCTGTACATTCATTTTACATCAATAAAAATCTACAATAAAAATCGATGGGACGGGCTTAAGCCCGTTTTTTATTGAATGAAAGATCAGAAATTGTAATGTTCATTCTTTCAATTATTCATAAACCTTTATTTTTACCCTATGAAAAAGATCCTTCTGTTTATTACAGTGATAAGTTTCCAATACGTGGTTGCCCAGCAGACCGAATTTTTGAAGATACGCAAACACAGAGTAGGCTATTTAGATGATAAGATCAAGGAGACTTCGGGCCTGAGTATTTTTAATGGGAAATTATATACTTTCAATGACAGTGGTAATGATCCTGAACTTTTTGAACTGGATGAAACAACCGGGAGCATAAAAAACACCCTTAAAATCAATGCAAAAAATAAAGATTGGGAAGCTTTGACGAATGACGGGGAAAATTTCTATATCGGGGATTTTGGAAATAATGCCGGAACGAGAAGAGATTTGGAAATCTACAAACTACCTTTCGGGAATGGTGAGCCAAAAAATGACTCCATTGCTAAAATCTCTTTTTATTATCCGGATCAAACGGAATTCATTCCTAAATATACCGACAATGACTATGATGCGGAAGCGATGATTTACCTGAATGGCAAGCTGCATATCTTTACCAAAGAATGGACCTCAAAATCGACTACTCATTATATTGTTGATCCGGAAGTATCTGAAAAACAGGAAGCCCGGAAAATTGAATCTTATAATACCAATTTTGTAGTAACTGATGCTGCTTATTTTGATAAAAAGCTATATTTGGTTGGATACACCAAAAGAACAGAAGTCTTTATGAATGTATTTACCGAAGCGGAACCAGGGGTGTTTTTTAAAGAAAAACCAAGGCATTATTATCTGGGAAGCGCTTTAGCGGTAGGCCAGATTGAAGGTATTGCAGTTGATGAAAGAGGAATATACATTTCAGGTGAGAAATTTAAATCGAAGTTTGGAAAGGCAGAACCGGCACTTTTTTTTATTTCGAAAGACCAACTCAAAGATTAATTATATCTTAAAATTGCCTGAAAAAAATTATCTTTGTGATCATTAATTAGTATTTACCTATTATTCACAGATTGTGGCCAACATTGTAGAAGACATCAAACAACCGATCAATGAGGAAATGAAACTTTTCGAGCAGAAGTTTTATGAATCAATGCAGAGCAAAGTGCCTTTATTAGATAAAGTAACCCGTTTTATTGTTACTACCAAAGGCAAGCAGATGCGCCCAATGTTTGTGTTTCTGTGTGCCAAGCTGATTGGTGAGGTTAATGAGAAAACCTATCGCGGAGCTTCCATGATCGAGCTGATCCACACGGCTACACTGGTGCACGATGATGTAGTGGATGAAAGCTTCAAACGTCGTAATTTTTTCTCAATCAATGCTCTGTGGAAAAATAAAATTGCTGTTTTGGTTGGGGATTATCTTTTATCCAAATCCGTATTGCTTTCTACAGACCATAAAGATTATGATCTGCTCAGCGTAATTTCCAGAACGATCCGTGAAATGTCAGAAGGCGAACTTCTTCAGCTTGAAAAGGCAAGAAAACTGGATATTACGGAAGAGGTCTATTATGAGATTATCCGCCAGAAAACAGCAACCCTTATTGCTGCCTGCTGTGAGATAGGGGTTTTATCCAATAACGCTGATGAAGTTCTTGCCAAAAAGATGCAGGACTTCGGAACCTATACCGGAATGGCTTTTCAGATCAAGGACGACCTTTTTGATTATCTAAGCTCAAATGTTATCGGAAAACCTGTAGGGATCGATATTAAGGAGCAAAAAATGACACTTCCTCTGATCCATACTCTGAAAACAGCTTCAGAAAAGGACAGAAAATACTATTTCAATACCATAAAACGTTATAATAACAATCCTAAACGGGTAAAAGAACTGATTGAGTTTGTTAAAAGCTCAGGCGGTCTTGACTATGCCGTTAAAGTGATGAAAGATTTTCAACAGAAAGCCAAAGATATTCTGAACGAATTCCCGGATTCTGAACCCAGAAGATCTTTACAGAGTATGCTGGATTATGTTATTGAGCGAAAGTTTTAGACTAAATAATCTTCATTGTAAGAATAATAACAGCTAGAACTATACAAAATAAGGCGATTAAAAATAAATAATCCGCAATAGTCTCAAACCTGATTTCCCGCTTTTCATGCTTGGTCCTGATGGCCAGGAATGAAAAAAAACAACTGCATGTAAAAAGAAGACAGGCAAGACCTGCAAATTCGTCTAAATGCGTGTTGTGACTGATCTTTGTGATTTTAAGAGAGGTGATGATGATCAGTGAAAACCCTAAAAGATTACTGGAAGAATTCAGGATATGAGGTGACTTTTTTTCCATCTGTTACAATTTTTTTTATTATCAAATTTTTAAAAAAGATTATTAAAAATTAAAATTAATTTAAAAATTGTATATTAGCGGAATACTTGAAGAATAAAAACTTTTATATCTAGCTATGCAGACAACTTATATTGAAACACAGCAAATTTCCTTCCAGGATTTTAAAAATCAGATACTTGAAGACTACAGGTTAGGAAGGATTTCTCGCGAAATGTCTTACCTCGGAAGAAGAGAAGTGCTTACGGGAAAAGCTAAATTTGGAATTTTTGGAGACGGTAAGGAGCTTCCGCAGCTGGCCATGGCAAAAGTTTTCAGAAACGGAGACTTCCGTTCAGGATATTACAGAGACCAGACTTTTGCATTAGCAGCAGATGCTTTAACCGTGGAAAGTTTCTTTGCACAGCTATATGCTGATACAAGCGTAGAAAGAGAGCCTGCCTCAGCTGGAAGACAGATGAACGGGCATTTTGCCACAAGAAGTTTAAATGAAGACGGAAGCTGGAAAGATCTTACGGCTCAGAAAAACATCTCTTCTGATATTTCTCCTACTGCAGGACAGATGCCAAGATTATTAGGATTGGCACAGGCTTCTAAAGTTTATAAGAGTGTAAAATTTGAAGGATCAGAAAAATTCTCGAAAGATGGGAATGAGATCGCTTTTGGTACCATTGGTGATGCTTCTACAGCAGAAGGCCATTTCTGGGAAACCTTGAACGCAGCATGTGCCCTTCAGGTTCCTATGATTGTTTCTATCTGGGATGATGGTTACGGAATTTCTGTACCAACTAAAAACCAGAGAGCAAAGGCTGATATTTCAGAAATGTTAAGCGGTTTCCAGAGAAAAGAAGGCGAAAACCAGGGATGTGAGATCATTCAGGTAAAAGCATGGGATTATCCTGCATTATTGGATGCATATGCCAGAGCAGAACATTTTGCAAGAACAGAAAGCATTCCGGTAGTGGTGCATGTGATAGAAGTTACCCAGCCTCAGGGACATTCTACTTCCGGTTCTCACGAAAGATATAAAAATGAAGAGCGTCTTGCCTGGGAAGCAGATTTTGACGGATTGGTGAAATTCAGAGAGTGGATCCTTAATTATTCTATAGAGATTGAAGGTAAAGAAGAAATCATTGCTACTGCCGAAGAATTAGATGCTATTGACGAAGAATCTAAAAAAGCAGTAAAAGCGGGCCAGAAAAATGCCTGGGAAAACTACCAGAAAGCTATTACAGATCTTATTCAGTCTGTTCTTCCTTTGGTAGAAAACCTTAAAGGACAGAATACTGAAGTGGAAGGGTATATTGCCCAGTTCAGCAAATTGGTTTCCAAAGCTAAAAAAGATATATTCCACCTGGCAAGAAAAACCCTTATGGCAACCAGAGGAACTCATTCTGCGGAAAGAAATCAGCTGATGCAGAAGTACCAGGAAGTATTTGAAGTGGAAAAAGATAACTATTCTTCCCATTTGTATTCCCAGTCTCAATGGAAAGCTGAAAATGTAAAAGAAATCAAACCAGTTTACTCAGATTCTTCTGAAGAAGTAGACGGAAGAGTAGTGGTAAGAAATAATTTCGATAAAATTTTTGAAAAATATCCTGAAACTTTAGTATTTGGTGAAGATGCCGGAAATATCGGTGATGTCAACCAGGGACTTGAAGGAATGCAGGAAAAATATGGTGATGTACGAGTAGCTGATACAGGAATCCGTGAAGCTACGATCCTTGGACAGGGAATCGGTATGGCGATGAGAGGATTGAGACCAATCGCTGAGATCCAGTATCTGGACTATATCCTATACTGCCTTCAGGGAATGAGTGACGATCTTGCAACGGTTCAGTACAGAACAAAAGGAGGTCAGAAATCTCCGGTAATCATCAGAACAAGAGGGCACAGACTGGAAGGAGTATGGCATTCAGGTTCTCCAATGGCAGGAATCCTGAACCTTTCCAAAGGTATTTTAGTATTGGTACCTAGAAACCTTACCAAAGCAGCAGGATTCTATAACACGATGCTTCAGAGCGATGATCCTGCGGTTATCGTTGAATGTCTGAACGGATACAGATTAAAAGAAAAACAGCCTGATAACTTAGGTGAATTCACTGTTCCTGTAGGTAAAATTGAAGTGACAAAAGAAGGAAAAGATGTTACTTTGGTCACTTACGGCTCAACATGGAGAGTTGTAATGGAAGCCGCAGAAGAATTGGAAAAATTGGGAATTTCAGCTGAAGTTATTGATGTTCAGTCACTGATTCCTTTCGACCTTTCTCACGAAATTGCAGACAGCGTTAAAAAGACCAACAGATTGGTGGTGATTGACGAAGATGTAGAAGGAGGTACTTCCGCATTCATTTTACAGCAGATCCTTGAAAAACAGAAAGCGTTCAGATATCTGGATTCTGATCCGTTAACGATCGCTGCAAACGACCACAGGCCTGCATATGCAAGTGACGGAGATTATTTCAGCAAACCATCTTCAGATGATATGGTTGAAAAAATCTATGCGATGTTCCACGAAACCAATCCTCAGAAATATCCTTCATTTTAATCAGGATTAAAAATATAACTAGCCGCTTTCCAATGGAGAGCGGTTTTTTTGTGGGTAAAACAAGAGTAAATATTTTTTATAATTGCGACGGCAGACAAAGACAAATTATAGCGGATGATTCCAGTCTTGAATTTTGTATACTTTTTTTTGACTATGTCGAATCTTCGATTTCAAGAAAAAAATGATAATTTTCAGCTTTATGCTCATCCTGATTTCTGCCTGATCCTTAATTCCATTTAAATTCCTACATTTGAATCAATATCAAACTACTTTCCATGAAAATCACCAAGCTTGTCATCCTGTTCAATTACAAGAAGATCGTTTTAGGAGCTTTTATTTCTTTCATTCTTTTTCTTTTATCTTTCCAGGTGGATTCTCATGAATGGATTCTGTTTTTAAGAATAATCGGTGTTCTTATCCTCTTGAATATCATTGCATCAGTTACAGCGTCTTATATTCTTTATGACAAGTCCGATCTTTATGAATTAAATAATTTGAAAGATATTGTAGACTGGAATAAAACAGAGAAAGCGGTCTTAGTTCATGCCAGTTTTGATCCTTTATCCCGACATTTAGAGGAAAAATATCCGAAACTACATTTAACGGTCTGTGATATTTACGGTAACAGGCATGAGCATGAAAGCGGAATAAATGTTTCAAAAAAACTGTTTCCACCCAATGAGAAAGAGATCAAAATATCACCCAATCAGTTGCCTTTTGAAGACGGTTCCCAGGATATTATTCTTGCTGTTACTGCCGTTCATGAAATACTGAATCATGATCAGAGGGTTTTGTTCTTTAAAGAAGCTAAAAGAGTAGTTAAAAAGGGAGGATTAATCATTATTTCGGAACAGTTCAGAGATGTAACCAATTTTATCTTCTTTAATATAGGTGCTTTTCATTTTCTAAGCCGCAAACAATGGGAAAAAGCAATCTTTTCTGCCGGTTTGAAAATATCAGAGAATAAAAAGATCACTCCTTTTGCCGATATGCTGGTGATAAGAAATGATTGAAGTTATTTCCATTGAAAATAAATGAAAGCATTATGAAGTTTGAATTGTAAGAGATTACCGAAAACCTTTGGCTTTCTTGCGCCTTAAAAACAGTATAATAATTCAAAATCCTTTAGTTTTCCAACTTCTCAATCTTTGAAATATCTCTCGCAGATTTTTTGTAGGCTAAGATTGTAATAGCCGAAGGACAACCAAAGCCTCATAGAATCAACGGAGTTGATTCTATCCTTTGCATCCTGAAATCATCAGTATCAATCATCAACTTTACATTTAATTCTTTTCTCCTATTTTACATAAACAGTAAATTAATTTGTGCATTGGTAGCAAAAATATTTCCCACTGATCGCACACATTTTCAAGGATGGTAAAAATTATTTTGGCAGCTCAATATCAAGGAATAAATAATTAAATCTGCTCAATCTGCAGCATCTGCGAGGCTAATCTTTTTTTCTTCTTTACTCAATACACTGCAATGCTCAGACTGCATTTCTTTATTCTGATATTGTGCTTCCCATTCCTCCAGTTTATATAAAATAGGCAGTAAAGCCAATCCTTTTTCTGTAAGGGAATATTCCACTCTTGGAGGCAGCTCTTTAAATTCTTCACGGATGATCAATCCATCGGCTTCCATTTCTCTAAGCTGGTCGGTCAGTACCTTTCTTGAAATCACATTAATCCGTACAGCCAGCTCCCCGAAACGCAGTTTGCGGTCCTTGATCACAAGAACAATAATGGGTTTCCATTTGCTTCCTAAAGCAGACATTGCCTTGCCAAGAGGGCAACTGTATTGCATCAATTCATTCTTTTTCATGGGAAAGATATTTATTTCTTGAACATCATATGGAATCGGAATTTCATATGTTACTTCAATGTTACTATTGTAGGTTACCGCGAAGTTACCACTATTTTTTTAATGAAAGATACAAAAACAAACTATTATTAGTTACTTTGTGTAACAATTTAAAAATGCACTAGCAAAAAATATTACAAAATGAGTACAGAATCACTGTTTACACCATTTAGCTATAAAAATTTAGAGCTTAAAAACAGAATCGTTATGGCTCCAATGACGAGAGCCCAGTCTGATAATGGAGTACCAACTCTTAAAATTGCAGAATATTATGCAAGAAGAGCGGCTTCAGAAGTAGGATTGATCCTTTCGGAAGGTACAGTCATTAACAGACCAGCTTCCAAAAACCTTCAGAATATCCCGGATTTTTACGGAAATGAAGCATTAGCGGGCTGGAAAAACGTTATCAATGCTGTTCATCAGAATGGGGGCAAAATGGGGCCTCAGATCTGGCATGTAGGAGATACCAGAATGGCAGAGGATTATCCGCTGGTTCCAATGGAAAAGGCATCTACCATGACCATTGAGGATATTCAGGATACCATTGCCCAGTTTGCCGCTTCTGCCAAATCAGCAAAAGACCTTGGATTCGACTGTCTGGAAATCCACGGAGCTCATGGGTATCTTATTGATCAGTTCTTTTGGGAAGTAACCAATACCAGAACTGATGAATACGGAGGAAAAACGATTAAAGAAAGAAGCCGTTTTGCTGTAGAAGTTGTAAAAGCAATCAGAGCGGCAGTAGGAGAGGATTTTACCATTATTTTACGTCTTTCCCAATGGAAACAGCAGGATTATAAAAGCAGGCTTGCCGAAACTCCAAATGAAATGGAAGACTGGCTTTTACCGTTAAAAGAGGCCGGAGTAGATATTTTCCATTGTTCACAACGCCGTTTCTGGGAACCGGAATTTGAAGGTTCTGATCTGAATTTTGCAGGCTGGGCCAAAAAGATCACCGGGCAGCCAACAATCACAGTAGGTTCCGTTGGATTAAAAGGAGATTTCCTTAATGCATTTGCAGGACAGGGAACCGAAAAAACAGATCTTACCGAACTGACACGCAGACTTGAGAAAGAAGAATTTGATCTGGTAGCAGTAGGACGTGCTATTCTTCAGGATTATCAATGGGTTAAGAAAATCAAAACCGGAAATATGGAAGAACTGCTGGACTTTTCGGCAGAAAGTATGGGGAATCTGTTTTAATGTGAATATTGAATAGTGAATTTGCTTCGCAGTCAATTGTTTGGGGGGTAAAGATTCACTTTACGGAACAAAAATTAACGGTCACCATTAGCATTTACCCGTCATAAAAATTTCAATACACTTTATTTTATATTTAATTTTTCACCTATTTATTAAAAACTGCGGCTTTCAGAAATTTCTGAAAGCCGCAGTTGATTTTTTTATCTGCATCCATTCATTGCCGGTTCACGAGCCCATCAATATGGTTTATTGAATGGATAAACTTTATCCTTAGAAGAACACTTAAGTTTAAAGAAACTGCTTTATCTGCGTTATCATCGAGCATAAAAATCTGTCGCGGATCTGCACATGTTTGCCTTGTAATTAAAATGTTATAGGTTTCCAAAATCTATAACGTTTAGAGTCAGCTAGATAAAAAGATCTTTGTAATCAGTGCAATCTGTGGGAAACCTTTATCTCCAAACCAAAAAAGTTTCAAAAGAAGAAAACTTCATTACTCATCATTAATAAAAAAATCCGCTCCAGATGACGGAGCGGACTACTAACAGATTTAAATATCTAAAACTGCCGTAACGGCAATAGTGATTGTGTTTATAAACCAATATTTTTGGTTGGTTTCAATTGTTTAAGAATGTTTTTTGGAATTGCATTCTTGTGAATCAGGATCGCGGTAGATTTATACTCAACGTAAGGTTTTGTTACGTAAAGATACCCCTCAAAATCATTGGTTACACCCCATGAGTTTTTAACCATATAATATTCTTTCCCGGTCTGGTCCTTAGCCAATCCTACAATATGCATGCCGTGGTCATCTGTTGTAGAAAGATTATTTAAAGCTTTCTGACGCATATCTTCAGTAATGGTTTTATCTTTTTTAGGTTCTGTAAACAGAGACTGCTTATTCTCCGCGTTGATTTGGTCCAGATCCATGTCCGGAACATAAGCTACTCCGTTTTTATAAGAGAAATAAGGCTCGGAAACATCAGTAGCCCAACCTACAGAATATCCTTTGCTTACAGCATTGTCAATGATTGCTGTAAGATCTTTCATCGGAACATTCCAGTCAGAATCGTGGCTCCAGTTATCAGGAATCGGAACTACAAATTTCTGGTAGTATGGATAATCTTTGTAAGAAGAAATTTCTACATAATCTTCAGGATTGATGCCTACAACTTCTTTAGCGAAAGTCTTCGGTGTATAATTTTTCCCTTCGTAAGTAAAATTAGCAGGAACTTTTCCAAGGTATTCATCAAGGATAGCATCTACAGAATCCATCCAGTTATCCGTAAGCTTTCCTTTTGAACCTGCCTGCACAAGGCTGTCAAGAACAGGTTTAAGTTTTTCCTGCATTTCCTTAAAATTATTAAGGGTTTGTCCGGCTTTTAGTCCGGTATATACATCCTGAGGTACAGCTCCGTATTTTTTGTACATATTGATTACGTCGTGAAGTTCACCTCCGTCACCCCAGCTGATGGCTCCGCTGTTCAGTACATATAATTTAGCTTTGTCGTGGTATGAATTTCTGGCAGTAAAAATTTCAGCAAGATCTACAGGTTTTTTACCCATTCTCTGCATTTCAGATTCAAGGAAAGAATTTCCCGAATAACTCCAGCATGTTCCGGAAGAACCTTGGTTTTTTACTGAAGTAGCTCCTACGTCTTTTAACGTGGTAAACTGAAAATTAGCATTTTGAGAGTGATTGTTTTTTAGTTTGTTGATCAAATCATCTTGGGCAAACATCATACTTCCTGCAGACAAAACAAAAAGTAATGACATAAATTTGTTATTTTTCATTACTATAAAAAGATTATTTATATGAATAGTCGTTCATAGTAAAGATTTGTTACAAAGGGAAAAGTTAAATTTGAAACTGAAAATTTTTCATAAATAGGGAGGTATTATAAGACAAAGAAACGATTTTCAAGACCAGATAATGAGAGGTTTTCTTTGCATATCAGACTTTTACGTCTTCTTTGTTTATTGATGAATTTCCTTTATTTATTTTAGAAAAAAGTTAATATGTTTCCAACCTATCCGAAAGTTAATGCATCTATATCAGTATAAAGCCATACTATGGAAAGAGAATTACTAATAGAATGCCAGCGTAACAGCCGCAGTGCACAGCGGAAAGTTTACGAGACCATGGCGGGCCGGCTGTATTCAGTCTGCAGACGCTACCTGAAAAATGATGAAGATATTGAAGAAGTATTGGCAGATACCTTCTACAAAATATTCACGAAGATTACCCAGCTCCAGAACCTGGATACCTTTGAAGCATGGGCCAGAAAAATTGCAGTGAATGAATGTCTTCAGAAATTAAGAGCAGGGAAGACGCAATTCGTTTCTTTAGAAGAGGGCTTTATAGAAACATCCGGTGCACCATCAGAAAGTATTTCTTTTGAAAAGGATATCCTCAGCCTGTTGAGCTTTCTTCCCGAAGGCTGCCGGGCCATATTCAATCTTTTTGCGATTGAAGGGTATCCGCATAAAGAAATTGCAGCCATGCTTTCCATAAGCGAGGGAACTTCCAAGTCCCAGCTCAATTTTGCCAGGAAAAAACTACAGGAACTTTTGGTTAGTCAAAACATTTAAACTTTACAACAATGGAAAATAATCACGATATAGATAAAAGATTCAATGATGCTTCAAAGCTTTCAGAAGAACCTGCCGGATTTCCTGGTTTTGAAAAAGTTTGGGCAAAAGTTGAAGAAAAACTGGATAAAAAAGAAAACAAAAAGAAAATCATTCCGGCATGGTTCCCTTATGGAATTGCAGCCAGCCTGATCCTTAGTCTGGGAGTCTTTTATTTTCTGAATAAAAAAGATACGGTTCTTCCCTCACAGCCTGTGATTGCAAAAAGTACAAAAGAAAAGCCTTCTGGAACTCATATTCAGAAGATAGACAGTACGGTAAAGGCTAATATTCAGAAAGAAATAAAAGAAATTGAACCTCCTGTTTTAGCATATAAGCCGATAGTAGTACCGGAACCGTTTATTCCTCCTGTTTCCTGCCATCTGCCGGAACCTCCAAAAATATATGAAGAAAATAGGGTTGCCCGGATTGAAAGTGATACGCTGAAAGAAAGGAGTATAGATGAGGTAGTCATGATAGGGTATGGAATGAAAAAAACAGCCTCAGTCGCTTCATCAAGCACTTTAATCGCCTCATCAGATGTGAGTGTTTCTTCTGCCTTAAGCGGAAGAGTAGCAGGGGTGTCAGTTTCTTCACCGGGAGAGAAAGGATCTGAAATCAGAATAAGAGGAGCCAGCAGCCTTGGAGCTGTGAAATCTCCGCTCTACGTCATAGACGGAAAAATCATAGATGCGAAAGCGGGGATATTGAATGTTTTAGACTCTAAAAATATCAAAGAACTAAAAGTACTGAAAGGTTTTGAAGCAACCTCTTTATACGGAAGCAAAGCCAGTGAAGGAGTGGTGGTCGTTACAACCGTGAAAGGCCTGTCCGAATCTGAACTTAAAAAAATTAAAGAAATTCCATCCAAGAAAGAAGAAGATCCTGAGCCGGAAAAAGAACTTCCGAAAGCAGGACAGCTGACAGCAGGAGAACTCAATGATTTTTCCAAATGGGAGTACTGGAAAGATATTGCCGTTCCCACCCTTAACGAATATAAAAATAGCTGGAAATTCTTCCCGGACAGAAGAGTGTCTGTTCAGCTGGTGAATAAAAATAAAAAACCAGTGATCGGGGAAAAAGTAAAGCTTTTGAATGATAGAAAAGAAGTGATCTGGGAAGCGGTTTCTGACAACTTAGGAAACGCAGAGCTGTGGATCAATCCCATGACTGAAGGCGGAGATTTTTCAGGAAAATATTCTCTGACTGACGGCTCAGGACAAACCATCAGTACCAATATAAGGGAATTTAAGAACGGGCAGAATCTTATTGTATTGGACAAACCCTGTATGATCAAAAGAAACTTAGATATTGCTTTTGTAGTAGATGCTACCGGATCTATGGGGGATGAAATCTCTTACCTGCAGTCTGAGCTTCTGGATGTGCTTAAAAAAGTAGAAGGAAACCTTAAGAATACAGACGTACGGTATGGTTCTGTTTTTTACAGGGATAAAGGTGATGAATATGTAACCCGTAAATTCGATTTTTCTGAGAATGCAGAAGATCTGATCAGTTTTATAAAGAAACAAAAGGCAAGCGGAGGCGGAGATACCCCGGAAGCCGTAGTAGAAGCATTGCAGGTTTCTATAGATGAATTAAGATGGAGCAGCGGAAATTCAGCGAAAATAATGTTTCTGATCCTGGATGCACCGCCACACAGGTCTGATGAAAATATTGCCGTTCTTTATGAAAAAATAAAAGCGGCTGCCCAAAAAGGAATTACCATTATTCCTCTTGCAGCAAGTGATACAGACAAGCAGACCGAGTATCTGATGAGAACCTTCGCCCTGATGACCAACGGAACGTATACTTTCCTTACCAACGACAGCGGAATAGGAAATCATCACATAAAACCGACGATTGATTCCTATGAAGTGGAAAAACTGAACGCCCTGCTGCTAAGGCTGATTCTGCAAAGAGCAACCCTTCCGGAATGCCAGAACGGAATTACCAATCAGAACCTGAATAAAAAACTGGAAACAGAAGCCAATAACCAGGAGGATTCTAAAGTCACCATCTTCCCGAATCCTACCAAAGGGCTCATCAATATCAAATCCAGAAATGCCGTAGATGAACTGTTTGTCTATGACCTGACTGGCAAGATCATCATGAGAAAAGAGAAGCTGGAAGGAGGTAAAAACACAATCGACATCACGGCATATCCTCAGAGCATTTATCTGATAAGAATGAGGTTCAATGACCGTTGGGAAACCTTTAAAGTGATTAAAAATTAATGACAAAAAAAGAGAAATTTCTTCGGAGATTTCTTTTTTTTCTTTACTTTTAAACAGATAACCATGTATGAAGAAAATTTATCTGACACTCCTGCCATTGGCGGCTAATTTCTTGTTTTCACAAAACACCTATTATTCAGGAACATTTTTAGACCTGAAAGATAAACCAAGGAATTTTTTAAAGATTCATAATAAAAATAATGGGATTTATGAACTTACCGATGAAAGAGGTTTTGCCATTATTGAAGCTAAAGAGAATGATACTCTGACCTGGAACAATGGCAAAAGTAGATTCATAGTAGGTAGAACTCAGGAGCTCAAAAAGATTTTAGAAGATCATATTGGGAGAGAAAGTGTGAACAACATCAGAAGCGGTGCTTATGACAGTCTCGTTACCAAAGAATTTAAAGATGAGTTCAGTCTGGAGAATTCGAAAACATTCACCCACGGAGATTACAATTCAGGATATTCTTCTCCCAAGGTAAGAAGGATAAGTAAAACAGGCGAAAACTCTTACAAAATAAAAAGTCAGCCGGAAAAATATCTTGTCTTTAACGGGAGCTTTACCACATCCTTTGATATTAAAAATAGAAATTCAATTCCCGAGACCCAAAACCGTTATGTACAGGGGCGTTCAGAAAGTGGACAGCTGATATGGAGAGGTCCTGAAACAGGGGAAATGTTCAGCTTTGGTCCTGATATTTCTTCGTTGGGATATGATCATCAGCCTTATCCGTATGATGTGAGTGGCAGACTGATTCCTTTAACCAATGGAATGCCTCCGGCAAAAGCCTATCGTAATGATATCTTCAAAACAGTTGTTGGGTATAATAACCAGCTTAAATTGAGTACCGCTCTGAAAAGAGGATATTACGAAAAATTACGTTTGTCCGTCGATCTGGGTCAGCAGAAAGATATGATGTATTTTGCTGATCAGTATAATATTTCTAACTCGTTCAAAACCAAACTGAATGCAGATATTCTTAAATTTTCCCTGAATTTTGGTTTCAATTATGACGATAATAAAGCGGTGAATTCAAACCGGATCGGACTTTATAATAGGGTTTATCAAAATTCACTGCTGACTCCGGTTTCTTTTTCTAATGCTCAGAACAGTATGCTCCCGGACGACACCCAAAGAAGCTACAGCCAGTCGGCAGACAATCCTTATTTTTTGTTGAATCAGAACAACAAATACAATTACAGAGACCAGAGAAGACAGTTCAGCTTTGATTTGTCAAGAAACTGGAATAAATGGAAACTGAATATCAGTCAGACTTATGAAAATGATGCTTTCAGAAATACAGATCTTTATAAACCTTCCACGTATGGCTTTGTAAACGGCACCTATAACAGCAGGGAACAGAAAAACAGACTTTATTATTCCAACGTTCAGGGTTCTTATTCTCTGGGAGATTACAATCATAAAAGCGTATTAAGTTTTAATTTTATTCTGAATAACAGGGAAACCGATGTATATAACAGTCTTACTCAGACAAAATATGCCTATCAGAGAACTTCACAGGATTATATTCTGAATTATAAATTTGATTATGAAGGCTATCGGGGGTTCAGAGCAGGATTTAATGCGGGAAATGCTTTTTACGTATCAAATACTTCAACTCAAAATAACTACTGGCTTCCAAAGCTAAGTGCTTACCTGCTTTTTGATGAGATCTTTGATTGGTACGATACAAGCTTCAAAATTCTGGGAAACTATACCCAGCTGAGTTCAGAACCGGAAATTACAAGATCCTATGCCTCTTATACCACCACAAGGCTGAATGCTCAGGATGCCTATCAGTATTTTCCGGTGCTTGAAGCAGAAACGTTCCGTAATCTTTCCAATATCAACAGCAGAGAAGGAAAAGTAGGGGTTGTTTACACGGCAGGCCGTCACCTGAATATTGATGCCGAATATTTTAACAGAAAAATAACTGATGATGTTTTCCCTGTTTTTGAAAACAACAGACTGCAGCTTAAAAATGTAGCAGACCATACCTACAGCGGCTTTGAAGTCAATGCCGAATACAATAACCTATATCTGGGAACCGATTTTACGACGACTAATAAGGCCTCTTTCTTTAAGTATAAAGATGTTGTAAACAGCGTAAATCCAGGGTATAACGGATTAGCTGTTTCAGGATTCAGAGATATTTACAAGACATTGTCAGAAGGAGAGGTTCTGGGTGCGGTAAAGGGAAGTTATTTTGAAAGAAATGCTGCAGGAGAGCTGATTATTGACGAATTCGGGTATCCCAAAAAAGCAGATGGCCTGAAAATTATTGCCGATCCCACTCCCGATTTTATTATGAAATTCAGCCATACACTGAACTATAAGATGTTGACACTGGATATTAACTGGGAATGGAAAAAAGGTGGTCAGATCTGGAACGGAACGCAGGCGGTACTTGATTATTACGGACGTTCCCAAAGTTCTGGTGAAGACAGAAATATCAAAAATTATGTCTTCCAGGGAGTGAATGCAGGAGGAAATACCAATCAGATCCCGGTGGATTTCTATGATTCCGGGCAGAATGTTTCAGAGAACCGGTGGATGAGGTACGGTTATCTGGGAGTAGCGGAAGACTATGTTCAGAAAGCAGATTACATCAGGATCAGTAACATCTCGCTGACCGGAAAGTTCAATGTCGGGCGGTTTAAAAGAGGACTTGGTATAACATTTTATGTGAATAATATTCTGCTTTGGCAGGCGAATAAGGGGGCAGATCCTAACCAGAATTTTTATGATCTGGATAACGGAAGAGGCCTTGATTTCTTCAATCTCCCTTCCTACAAGACTTTCGGATGTATGGTTTCATTTCAATTTTAAAAGTATGAATTTCAGATTTACAGCATATATTGTACTGCTCTTCACTTTGTTTTCAATGGATTTGAAAGCGCAGAAGCAGTTTAAAGATTTCGAAAAAGAAAAAACGTATATACAGACCAGCCATGTTTTTTACAAACCCGGTGAGACAATGTATTTTAAAATCTACACGGTACAGGCAGAAAATAATCTTCCCGCAGACCAGAGCCGTGTGGTGAATTTTGAACTGATTGATCCGTCCGGAAGCGTTATTTCAAAAAATAAATATGAAACTACCAACGGCTGGTCAGAAGGTTCTTTTCATTTCAGTGAGGATATGAAGGGGGGAATTTACAAAATCAGGGCATTTACAGGCTGGATGCAGAATGAAGAGGGAAAAAATGCCTTTGAAAAAGAGATTACCCTTCAAAAAGTGGTTTCACCAAGAATTCTGATGAAGCTTGATTTCCCTAAAAAAGGATATGGAGCAGGAGATGAGGTAACTGCCGATTTTTCAATACGAAGCCTTGCCAACCTGCCAATCCCTTTCTATGAAGCATATTACACCGTGATGCATAACGGAGAAAATGTGACAGAAGGCAGCCTGATAACAGATAAAGAAGGAAAAAAACAGCTTAAATTTAATCTTCCCAAAGTTTTAACATCATCAGATGCACTTCTGAATATCAAAGTGGTTTTTGATGGATTTACAGAATCCATTTCAAGAAATATTCCGATAGTTCTCAATAAATTGGATGTGAAATTCATGCCGGAAGGAGGAACTTTTATCAATGGAACAGAGCAGAATATAGCATTCAAAATTATAGATGAATTTGAAAAACCTGTTGATGCCGTGCTGGAAATCTATAACCAAAATCACCAGAAAGTAGCTGAAGCTTCAGCATACAACTTCGGAATGGGAAGCTTCGTTTTAACCCCTGAAAAAGGACAGACGTATTATGCAAAAGTGGCCCGGCCTGAGAATATTTCACAAACTTTTCCGCTTCCGACAGCTCAGGATACTGGTATTGTTTTTAACCTCCGGAAAGATCATCAGAAGATCTATTTCACCATTACTTCCACAGATAGCAGAAATGTTGTGGTGAAAGGCAGTTTCCGTGAAAAAGAGATCTACAGCCAGTCGCTTTCTCTGCAAAAAGGCCAGAACCGTTTTGAAATTCCGGAAAATGAACTTCCGGCAGGAATCAGCAGATTTACGGTATTTGACGGAGAAAAACCCCTTGCAGAACGGATTGTTTTCACCAATGAAGACCGGCAGATGAACGTTAAGATAAAACCGGTAAAGAAGCATTATCTTCCAAGAGAAAAAGTAGTTCTGGATATTGAAACCACAGACCACAGTGGAAAACCAATTCCTGCCAATCTTGCGATGAGCGTCGTGGATGATAAACTATGGACTTATGCAGATGACAAGCAGAATCATATTCTTTCATGGCTCCTCATGGATTCTGAACTGAAAGGGAAAATAGAAAAGCCCCAGTTTTATTTCGATAAAAAAGAAGAAAAAGCAAAGAAAAGTCTTGATCTGGTTATGCTTACCAACGGATATCGGTATTTTGAGCTGGTTCCGGAAGTGATTAAAAATCAGAAATACAAATACCTTCCCGAAAAAAAGAATCCTATTTACGGAGTTGTAGAAGATGAAAAAGGAAACCCTGTGAAAGCAGACATCTATCTGGTGGAAGGAAACAGAGTGCTGAAACAGGAAACTTCAAACGAAGGAACTTTTTATTTTTCCGATCTCAAACAATCGTATGACTACAAGCTGATTGCCAAATCTTTTCAGCCGAAACAGGAGGTTAAAATCAGGATTCTGTCTTACAGATTGGCTGTCAATCCTTTGGCAAAAAAATCTCTGAATAACGTAAATGTGGAAGAGGTGGTAAAAGAAGCACTGAAAGAGGCAGGAACTATAAAACTGAAGGCAGAACCACAACCGATACAAACGAACATTGAAGCTTCAAGAACAGATTCCAGAGATCAGAGGGAAAGACCTTATAGGTCAAGAGGCAGAGGCACTAAGAGTGATACCATCAGAAGCTCCCATATTGAAGAAGTGGTAGTGGTTTCATATGGTATGGTGAGAAAAAAGGATCTTACAGCAGCTGTAACGACTGTCAAAGCAGAAGAATTGCAAAATCCGGATTTAGCTTCTCTTGTGAGTGGTAAAGTGGCCGGAATAACAGTAAATTCTTCAAACGGGCAGCCCGGAAGTATGATCAACCTGCGGATCAGAGGAACGACTTCAATCTCAAATAAAACCCCTCTGTTTATTGTAGACGGAGTGCCGGTGGAGAATTTTAAAACAGTTATTAATCCTAATGACATCAGCAATATAACCATTCTGAAGGATGCTGTGGCAACCTCTGTGTACGGAAGCAGGGCTGTGAATGGGGTGGTGATTATCAATTCTTTAAGCAATAAAAGATCTGGGCTTAATGTTGATATTACCCCGAAAACGTACTATGCCGTAATGGCTGTTCCGAGGGACAGCCTTTTGTCTTATTCGTACAGCAGAAATTTTTCTTATCCTGTCTACAAAAATACCAATACCTCTTATCGTTTTGATTATCGGGAAACCCTGTACTGGAATCCGGTAGTGGAAACCGATAAGAACGGAAAAGCCAAAGTTGAATTTTATAATTCTGATGCCAATTCCACATTCAGGATCATGACAGAAGGAATTTCCGGAACCGGACAAATTGGAAGGGATGAAATCACCTACGCCGTACAAAGTCTGATCGCCATTGATGCGAAAATTCCACAGTACCTGACAAGAACAGACCAGATGACCATTCCTGTTGTTATCAAAAACAATTCGTCAGAAACCCGGAAAATGAAGCTGGACGTTATTGTACCGAACCGGGTTAAATTAATAGAATTCGACAGTATTATTACTTTAAAACCACTGGAATCCGGAAGAATGCTGGTCAGAATGCAGACGGATGAGGTCATCAGTTCCAATATACAATTTGCCGTACAGTCTGGAGATTTCAGGGAAACAGCAATTTTTCCGTTGAATGTGGGAGAAAAAGGATTTCCGCATCATTATGCCCTGATCAGCAATAAGGCCGAGAACATACAGCCGGTTATTCCGGATTATATCAACGGAAGTTTTTCTTCTTCCTATATGATATTTGATAATACAGCCCTTCAGCTGTTTGAAGATCTTGAAAGACTGAAACGGGAACCTCACGGATGTTTTGAGCAACTTTCATCAACCGTATATCCTAATATTTTTATTCTTGATTATCTCAGGGCAATTAAAAGGATAACACCAGAAACAGAAGCTTTAGTGATAAGAAATATGAGGAAAGGCTTTCAGAAAATGCTTGCCTATAAAGGAAAAGACGGCGGTTTCGGATATTTCAGTTCTTCGGAATCTGATGTTGCGGTATCTGCGTTTGCCCTGCTGGAATTTAAAGACCTGAAAAAATACGTTCCTATTGACCAGAGAATCATACAGAACCTGACCTCCTTTATTTTATCTAAGAAAAATCAGAACGGAGTTTTCGAAGTGAGAAAAAGCTATGAAATACAACGTCCTTTTAATGAGCATGCATGGTCCAGGAATCTATATGTAATCTATGCACTTTCTAAATCAGGGATAAAGGAAGGATTAGATCAGGCTTATAAAACAGCGTTGGATAAAGCAAAATCGACCAGAGATTCGTACCAGCTGGCTTTAATGACTAATGCTGCGGCCCATTTCAATAAAGACAGCGATTACCAGGAACTGATAACCCTTCTGAATAAACAGTATGAAAATGATAAGCTGAAAACAGAAACAACTTTTACCGGTTCGGGAGGCTTTTCCGCCAAAGCAGAAACTTTATCGCTGTACATCATGGCACTGCAGAAAGATGAAAAACTGAACCAGCTGAAAATTGCAGAAGCTGTTGATAAGCTCATTAATTACAGCGGATATTACGGTTTCGGGTCTACACAGGCTACGGCACTGGCTCTGGAAGCTTTATCTGATTTCTTTGCAAAAAATGAAAAATTATACGGTATACAGAGACCGGTTATTACCATCAACGGGGTAAAAACAAAACCGGATCTGAGCCTCGCTTCGGCCTACAAAACCGGACAGAATGAAATTAAAGTAGATTATGACGCTTCAGTTCAGAAAGGACTGCCTTACAAGCTGGAATATGAATATTACACACTTCAGGCTCCTGAAAGCAAAGATATTCCGGTAACACTGGAAACCAGATTAAAACAGGGAATTTCAAAAGTAGGAGAGACCAGCAGAATGACGGTAAGCGTTAAAAATAAAATCAACGGACCTCTGCCGATGGTAACTGCAAAAATTGGTATTCCCGCGGGACTGACACTACAAAATGCTCTGCTGAAAGATCTTATCGATAAAAAGCAGATCTCTTATTATGAGATTTTCGATAATTATCTGGTTTTGTATTGGGAACATTTTGATGCCGGAGAAACCAAAGTAATCAACCTTGATCTGAAAGTGGAATTCGCAGGGGAGTACACCGGAAAATCCAGCAATGTCTATATGTATTACATGCCGGAGTCCAAATTCTGGAATCAGGGGGTAACAGCAAAAATTGAATATTAAAATCAAATGAAAGAATAATATGAATCCCGGTCGACATGATCCGGGATTTTTTGTGTCCCACAGATGACACAGATTTTTAGATTGAATGTTGTTGGAAAAACGCTAAGCTTTTTTATGCTGGATGTTTATAGGAGGCAAGGGCGTTAGCACTTAGCAAAGGCTTTATTTTTTATTCTCTCGCAAATTTTGCAGATTAGGCAGATCTTTATTTCAACATATAAGAATTGAAGGTCATGGTAAAACCTTGCTGAAAATCTTTGATTTTTTTTTTGCGGCTTAAAAGAATCATCATGGTCTAAAACCCTTGCACCACTGCGTTTTTCTAACATTCATTCATTTAATAACAGACAAAAAGAGAAAGAAAATAAAATTAATTTTCAAAAATTATTGAAAATTCAAAATATTTAATTAGATTTGTAACAGAAATTTAAAAGAAAGAACAAATGCAGCTTTCAGAAGCAAAAGAAAAGTATATACAGACGTGGGGAACCTTTGCTACCAATTGGGGGATCAACCGTACCATGGCTCAGGTTCATGCATTGCTTCTGGCGAACGGAAAGCCGCTTTCTACTGATGAGGTAATGGAGCAGCTGGAAATTTCAAGAGGAAATGCCAATATGAATCTCCGGGCTTTAATTGACTGGGGAATTGTAAGAAAAGAGCTGATCAAAGGAGACCGGAAAGAATATTTTGTTGCAGAAAAAGATGTCTGGTATCTGTTTAAGCAAATCACCAAAGAACGTAGAAAAAGAGAAATTGATCCTGTGATTGCTTTTTTGGAGGAGTTGAAAAACATTGAAGACAAGGATTCTGCCGAAGCAAAAGAATTTATAAAGCTGATGGGGGATTTCAGTTCAGTAACCAATAAGATCAGCAATATTATGGATCTGGCGATAAAAAGCGACGATCACTGGCTGGTAGGGAAGATCACCAACCTGTTAAAATAGAAGAGGATATTCATCCTTTTTTATTTCAGATTTGTTTTCAAAAATTACTGAAAGTATAAAATAAATAAAAATTATGAAAAGTTTAATCATTCATTTATTTCTGATCTTTTATTTTGTAAAAATCTGATTTTTAAAACTTAAAAACAAAAGCCATGACAAAACTATTTGAAAAACATCTTTACCTGCTGGTTTTCACCATCATTGCCCTGATTATTATTGCCTGGTTCCTGTTGATAGAAAATGGGAGCTATGGAATTACACTGTTCCTTACCATTCCTATTTCTATTGGATTTATCATTGGATATTTAAAGTATTTTAAAGACTTCAGCATAGGAAAGATTCTTACGATGTCTGCAAAAATTGCAGGAGGTCTGGTCATTTTATCCGTTATTCTGATTGTTTGCGGTATAGAAGGAGCCATTTGTATCATTATGGCACTTCCGTTTATCGCTTTTGCTGTACTGGTAGGATATTCTGTGGGATTAATCCTTGGAAGCCTGGATAAAGCAAGGTATACCGGCAGTGTTCTCCTGTTTTTTCTTATCATTAATCCGGCTTCCTATATTTTTGATACGTATACAGAACCCATCCAGGATACAGTGACTACAGAAATGATTGTCAATGCTCCTTCAGAGAAAGTATGGCAGCTGTTAAGTACCGAAGTTAAGTTCAACAAACCTGATTTCGTTTTATTTGAAAAAGGAGTAAGCTATCCTCAAAGCATAAAATTGACGGAACATAACGGCAAGTCTGTTTATACCTGTACAACCAATAATGATAAGATCAACCTGAACATTAATGAATTCATAGACAACAAAAAAGTGAAATTTTCCCTTGAAAATCAAACTATTCCTATGAAGGAGGTAAGTCCTTATGAAGATATTGATGCCAAACATTTACATGATTATTTTATTGTAGATTACGGTGAAATTTCCCTGGAAAAACTTTCAGAAAACAAAACAAAAATAACTGCGAAAACCCAGTACAGCTATAAAATTGCTCCACAATGGTACTGGAAAAAATGGTCCAATTATATCCTGGATAAAATGCAGGGGCACGTATTGAATTCCATTAAAAACCAATCTGAACATGACTGATCTGCAAACCTATTTTAACCACATCCAGCCAAAATATTATATCAACGAAATCGCCTCCTTAGGTTTTACAGGATTATTCAGAAAAATGGCGGTGAGAAAAGTGAAAAATTATAGTGATAAAAGGGTACTGGACCTAATGAGCGGGCAGGGAGAAAATCTAAGGTATATTCAAAAGCCTAATAAAAATACCCATATTGTAACCCTTGATTTTTCTTCAGCCATGAACAGGAAATTATCCTCAGAGTTTAAAGAACGCTACTCTATAAAGCAGATTGAAAATGACTTTTTCAGCAACGGGATTCAGGATCGTTCCATAGACATTATCCTGTGTTCTTACGGAACAAAAACCATTGAAAAAGAAAAAGAACAGTTTTTCGTAGAAGAACTTTCGAGGATCATTGACAAAAACGGGGAGATCATCATTGTAGAATTTGTGAAACCCAAAACTCCATGGAGATTCAGCTGTGTGAAATGCTATATCGAAATATTTGTTTCAAAGATCTTTGGAAAAGAGTTTAAAGAATTATTTCATTATATCAATCAGTATGAAGGTCTTCAAAATCTTAAGGAACATTTTATCAGTGAAGACTTATCGGTTCTGACTCATAAAAGATATCTGGATCTTATTGAAATCCTGCATGTAAAGAAAATGTAATACCAATTGAGATACAACACCAATAAATCAAAAGGTGAATTTATTAATTTTTGAAATGAATCACGATGAAAACGTTTACAAAGATTGATTATTTTGTTCAGATCTTCGCCCTGGTAGTGGGATTCCTATCTTTAATTAACGGATTTCAGGATATGGGAGCTTTACGTTTTTACTTTATTGTGGGAGGCTCACAGCTGATCAGCTTTCTGATAAGGCTGTTTTTAAAAGAAAAAAAATCTCCGGGATATATTGCCTACGGAATACTCATTCTCCCGGTCTGGATGATTTTGCTGGTCTTTTTTCTGTTTGGAAATACCATTAAATATCCTGGTTTTCTACTGTATGTATTAATGTCTTCTCTGATATACAGCCCGGTTATGACTGCTATATACATTTACTACTGCTATAAAAAATATCAATTCTATAACTCAGAATCATGAAAACCTTAAAAAAACATACCCTGATCTACGACAATGAATGTCCGATGTGCAGCATTTATTCCAAAGGTTTTACCAGTTGCGGCATGCTTGATGAAAACGGCCGGGAAGCATTTACGGAGTTAAGCTTAAAAAACAGAAAACTGATCGATTTCCACCGTGCCAAAAATGAAATTGCATTAATCAACCAGGAAAATAACAAGGTTGTGTACGGCCTGGACAGCCTGCTGCTGATTATCGGAAATTCATTTCCTTTGTTGGGAAAAGTGGCAAGAATACAGCCATTGTACTGGGTTTTCAGAAAAATGTATTCTTTTGTTTCCTACAATAGAAAACAGATTATTCCTTCACAAAAAGATCATACGGAACAGGCCTGTACTCCTGATTTTAACCTGAAATACAGACTGGCTTACATGGTTTTTGTAGTCCTGTTCTCATCTACTGTTCTAAGTATATTTTCTGCAAAACTGGGATTAGGCATTGGTCAGAATTTTTGGAGAGAATTAATGATTTGTTTAGGACAGATCGTCTGGCAGGCCTTATTTTTAAAAGCTTATTTAAAAAACCGGATCTGGGACTATCTGGGAAATATGATGACCGTTTCCCTGATCGGTACGCTGCTTTTGATCCCCGCCTTATTGTTGAATCTGACCTCTGTTTCTGCCATAATTTATTTTGGAATAGTCGTATTCACTATGTTCCTGGAACACCTGAGAAGATGCAGGGTTTTAAAACTAAGCCTTCTCCCGACCCTTTCATGGATGATATTCAGAATGACCGTTTTAGCCTTACTTATTCTGCTTAACCTTTAAAAAACTAAAAAATGAATCATGCCGAACTCATCAAAAAAGTAGAATGGAAAGACCTGAAATCTCTTTCCACAAAGGAAATGCTGATTGAAAATAATATCAGTCTTCCATGGTTCTTTATTTCGCTGTTTCTGGCTTATCACGGATATTACTGGGCAGCCCTTCCGTTTTCGGGATTTTATTTTCTGACTGCTCTCAGACAGGTTCACAACGGTTTTCACAATTCGCTCGGAACAGGGAAATTCCTCACCTGGCTGTCCATGTATCTCAACAGTATTTTAATGATGGCTTCTATCCACGCAGTAAAATTCAACCATATAAGACACCATAAATACTGCCTTTCCGAAGAAGATTATGAAGGGAAATCTGCTTCTATGAAATGGTATGAAGCCGTCTTGTATGGTCCTAAGCATATGTTTCTGATTCACTGGGTCACTTTCAGGCTGGCCAATAAAAATTACAGGATGAAAATGATCTTTGAACTGATTTCAATCGTCGTTTTTGCAGCAGTAGCCTTTTATTTACAGATTCATTTCCTGATCTATCATATCCTTGTGATGATCTTCGGAGAATTTTTAATGGCTTTTTTTGCGGTATGGACGGTTCACCACGATACCCATGAACATCCAAATGTGGCAAGAACCCAGCGCGGATTCTGGAAAAATAAGCTCACATTCAGCATGTTTTATCATATGGAGCATCATCTGTTTCCGGCAGTTCCTACCATTAAGCTGCCTGAACTGGCGGCACGAATTGATAAAGCCCTCCCTGAACTGGATAAAAAACAAACCTTTTAAAAGATGGAAAGAATCTATTTAGAAACCCTGATCAAAGCAGATATTCAGAAGGTATTTGACCTTGCAAGAGATATAGATCTGCACCAGAAATCTACAGCAGGAACCCATGAGAAAGCAATTGCAGGACGGACTTCCGGACTCATTGAAGAAAATGAGACAGTAACCTGGAGAGCAAAACATCTGGGAATTTACCAGTCTCTCACTTCAAAAATCATCAGTATGGAAAAGCCTTATCACTTTACAGATACCATGCTGGAGGGAGCTTTTAAAAGTATGAAACACCAGCATATTTTTAAAGTTAAAAAGGAAGATACCCTGATGGTCGACATTTTTGAGTTTGAATCACCATTGGGAATAATAGGGAAAATGTTCAGCAAATTTTTTCTTAAAAGCTATCTCAGAAAATTTCTGCTCCAACGGAACGAACTCATCAGGAAAGCTGCAGAGGGAAGTTTGTAAATCCTATTTTAACCATTAAAACCTAAAAAAATGAACTTTTTAAAAGCAGAATGGCGTAAACTGGCCATCATCAATTACGATATCAACCCTGAAGTTCTTTTAAAATACCTGCCAGAAGGTACTGAGCTCGATTTTTATCAGAATAAATGCTATGTAAGCCTGGTCGGATTTATGTTCCTGAATACTAAGCTGCTTGGCCTTCCTATTCCGTTTCACCGAAATTTTGAAGAAGTAAACCTCAGATTTTATGTAAAAAAGAAAGAAAACGGAATCTGGAAAAGGGGAGTGGTTTTCATTAAAGAAATTGTTCCCAAACCTGCCCTCAGCTTTGTAGCGAATTCCGTTTATCAAGAAAATTATACCACGATGCCGATGAAAAATAAGATGTATGAAAAAGATAATGAGCTGCTCATTCAATATTCATGGAAAGACAAAACCTGGCATTCCATTGAAATAACTGCAGAAAACCAACTTTTAAAAATGGAAGCCAATTCAGAATTTGAATTTATTACCGAACATTATTACGGATTTACCAAACGGGAAAATAGCACTTCGGAATATGAGGTCTGTCATCCGAAATGGGATCATTATCGTGTAAAAGATCATCAGCTGAACCTCTGTTTCAGCAAAATATACGGAACCGATTTTGAATGCTTAAACCATCAGAAACCTGCTTCCGTAATGCTTGCGGAAGGATCAGAAATTCAGGTGAAAACAAAAAAACACCTCAGAAAAATCTGAAAACCCTCTTTGGAAACCAGTATCTAAATTCTTAACCGCTAAACCTTGAACCCTAAACCTTGAACTTTAAACCCTAGATCCCATGAAAATCATCATAGCCGGAGGAACCGGATTCCTCGGAGAAAACCTTGAAAAATACTTTACCGAAAAAGAAGATCAGGTATTTATCCTGACCAGAAATCCGAAACGGAAAAATGAAATCTACTGGAATGCATCAGAGTTAGGTGAATGGCAGAATGTTCTTGATGGATCTGATGTGCTGATCAATCTCACCGGAAAATCTGTTGACTGCAGATACCACGACAAAAACAAAAAAGAAATTTACACTTCAAGGATCAACAGTACGAAAATCCTTCAGGATGCTATTAACCAGTGTAAGATAAAACCTAAAATCTGGCTGAATGCAAGCTCTGCAACCATTTATACCCATTCCGAAACTCAGCTGAATACTGAAAAGAACGGAATTATCGGAGACGATTTTTCCATGAATATCTGCAAAAGCTGGGAGAAAGAATTCTTCAGCGTTCAGAATGAAGAGGTAAGAAAAGTTGCATTAAGAACTTCTATTGTATTAGGCCGTAACGGTGGTGCTTTCCCAAAATTGAGAATGATTACAAAGCTAGGGCTGGGCGGAAAGCAGGGAAGGGGAGAACAAAAAGTAAGCTGGATTCATATTGATGATTTCTGCTGGGCTGTAGATTGGATCATCAGACACGAAGATATTTCAGACGTGATCAATATAACATCCCCTGAACCCGTTTCCAATAAAGAATTGATGGCAACAATGAGGAAACTGCTGAAAGTCCCTTTCGGATTAAACGCTCCGGTCTGGCAACTGGAAATAGCCTCTTTATTCTTAGGAACGGAAACCGAATTGCTGCTCAAAAGTAGAAATGTATACCCTGAAAAAATGATGAGAAGCGGTTTTCAGTTTACCTATTTCAACCTTGAGGCGGCGTTGAAAGATCTGTTCAGAAGTTAAACTTGCCAATTAATGAAGGGATGATTAAATTAGCAGAAAACGAATCCTTTATGCTCATCAAACAGAAGTCAAAGACCTTTTTGCTGTCGTCATTTCTTATTTCGTCTGTGCTTTTTTCTCAGGCGCACAATGTTTCTGAGGGCTACGTTAAGCCGGATGATCCTCTTGTGGTACAGAATCTGGAACAGTGGCAGGATCTTAAATTCGGACTGTTTATGCATTGGGGAACATACAGCCAATGGGGAATTGTGGAAAGCTGGAGCCTTTGCCCGGAAGATGAATCCTGGACGCAGAGAAAGCCGGAGCATGGAAAATCATATAATGAGTACGTGAAAAACTACGAAAACCTGCAGACGACCTTTAATCCCATCGGGTTCAATCCTCAAAAATGGGCAAATGCTGCAAAGAAGGCAGGAATGAAATATGTGGTATTCACTACAAAGCACCACGACGGATTTGCCATGTTCGATACCAAAGAATCTGATTATAAAATTACTTCTCCCAGAACTCCTTTTTCAAAAAATCCCAAAGCGGACGTTACCAAAGAGATCTTCAATACTTTCAGGAATGACGGATTTAAGATTGGGGCTTACTTTTCAAAACCCGACTGGCACTCCGAAAACTATTGGTGGCCCTATTTTCCGCCAAAAGACAGAAACGTCAATTACGATCCCAAGAAATATCCCGAAAGATGGAATAGCTTTAAAAAATTCACTTTCAACCAGCTGAATGAGATTACTTCCAACTATGGTAAAATTGATATTCTATGGCTGGACGGCGGCTGGGTAAGACCTTTTCACACCATTGATCCTGCAGTGGAATGGCAGAGGACCATTAAAGTAGAACAGGACATTGACATGGATAAAATCGGGAAGATGGCGAGGAAAAATCAGCCGGGAATTATTATTGTAGATCGCACTGTTCCCGGAAAATGGGAAAATTACATAACTCCTGAACAGGCCGTTCCTGAACATGCCCTTTCTATTCCCTGGGAGAGCTGTATTACGATGGGAGATTCCTTTTCCTATGTTCCCAACGACAATTATAAATCTTCCCAGAAAATCATTGAAACCCTAATTAAGATCATATCCAGAGGAGGTAATTATCTGATGAATATTGCTCCCGGACCCAATGGCGACTACGATGCGGTGGTCTATGACAGGCTGAAAGAAATTTCCAACTGGATGGAAAAGAACCAGTCTGCAGTTTTTGCTACGAGAGGTATTGCCCCCTATCATGAGGGAGATCTTTACTACACCCGGAGTAAAGACGGCAAAACGGTAAATGTTTTTCATATCAGTGAAAAGGCAGAATATAAAGCTCCAGCAAACCTTACATTCTCAGTTCCCGAAAACTTTAAACCGAAAACTTTACAGATCTTAGGTATTCAGTCAACAATAGAATGGAGGCAGAACGGTGATAAGATTGAGGTGACAATACCACAGAACAGAACAGCATTACAATACGCTATGGTTATTCAAATGAAGAAATAAGTGAACAGAAGATTAATCGTTTTAAGCCAGCCCTGAGAGATAATCCAGAAATTGAATTTATCTTTGGTATGGTATATGTACATTTAGAGTAAATCAGGATTAATTTAATTAAATTCTCTAAAAATGTAAATATCATGAAAAAGTTATTTATTTCAACCGTATTGCTATTAGGTTTGTCTATGAATGTTTTTGCTCAGGAACATCCTCCGGTTCCTCCGCATCCTTCAAAAAGTGAGTTGATTAATCACAAAATGAGTGAGCTGGATAAAAGATATAAAGCCGAAAAGAAGCTGATTCAGAAACACCCTCTTTTAACCAAAAAGATGAAAAGAGCACAATTACAGGCACTCAATGAAAAATATCAAAGCCAGAAACAGCTGCTTAAAAGAATGAAATAACGCAGGTTTTCCATTAATAAATAAAAAGAGCAGGCGAAAAGTCCTGCTCTTGTATTTTATATAAGCTTTTAATACACCTTTCTGGCCAAAAGAAGATTAAGGAGAAATGTTCCTGTCCAGTTACTGTTGTTGGATCCGTTGTTCCCGATAAAGTCAATACGGGCTACCGAAACCGTAAGCCGGGTTTTTCCGCCCGGTCCGCTATTGGCTAGACTCACAAAAGAAGCCGTAAACACGTCCGGAAAACTAGAATTATTTCCTGCGGTTAGGATAGGGTACATATTATTCACATTGAATGGAGGCCCCTGATATTCATAAACAAGAGTCATTCTGCTCGCATTTGAGTAATCCGCTGTATGTGCGTAAGGTGTAGAGGTTTTACTGATTATCCACCACGCGTTTGTTCCTGTTCCTGTATCATATGTACTGACATTATGATTAATCCAGTCCGCCACAGGGGAAGTTCCGTCTTTATGCGGAGGAATAGAAAGCTGAACTCCAAAAATCTCAACATTGTTAGGCTTAGGCAATACCGTGAACGATAAATCCCAGGTTCCTGCAGTAGTATTGCTGTTATTCACCACTTCTGCGTAAGCTCCTGTGGGAATGGTGAAAGAAGTGACGGGGTTGTTGTCTACTCTCAATGTATTACCACTGGATGCCTGAAGAGTAATATCGAAGGCCGATATATTTTTGATTTTATAAATCCTGCCCGTAAAGCTGGAAGTTCCTGCTCCGATTACCGGAAGCGTAAATGTGGTATTGGCAGATCCGTTATAGGTAAGATAATGATCTGTCGCGATAATGCTGTACGATACTGCAGTAACCTCTTTGTAATGGGCCCCTAATGACCCGTTGATCATTAAAGTACTGTTGGGTGTCTGAGTATTAATACCAACTTGTGCTTTTGAAAAAATACCCCAAAGTAAAATGAGGGAAATAATAATCTTCGTTTTCATATTTTTATATTTAACACTAAAATATGAAAAATTACGCTATTATATTTGTTTATAGGATGTTAAAATTTATTTATTAATAATAAATCCCATTTATGGGATATGCTGAAAAGTGAAATATACTAAAATTAAATCTCTGTGTTTAAAACAAAAACAGGAGGTTTCCTGTTGTATTTTAAGCCTGTTATTGATAAAACAGGATTTGTGTTCAGTGAAATATGGAACAGCAGACCATGAAACATCAAAATTTTTTCCTTAAATTCGCATAAAAATTTTTAAAATAATGAATTACGATATTATTGTCATTGGAAGTGGTCCTGGTGGATATGTTACTGCAATCAGAGCAGCACAGTTGGGTTTCAAAACCGCAATTATCGAGAAAGAAAATTTAGGAGGAATCTGTCTTAACTGGGGTTGTATTCCAACGAAAGCTTTATTGAAATCTGCTCAGGTTTTTCATTATATTAACCATGCTGAAGATTATGGATTAAACAAAGTAGAAGCAAGCTTTGAATTTCCCAATGTAATCCAGAGAAGCCGTGGTGTAGCCAGCAAAATGAGCAAAGGAATCGAATTCTTGATGAAAAAGAATAAGATTGATGTAATTCTTGGTACTGCTAAAGTTCAGAAAGGTAAAAAAGTTTCTGTTACAGACAAAGACGGTAAAGTAACCGAATATTCAGCAAACCATATCATCATTGCAACAGGAGCACGTTCAAGAGAACTGCCTAACCTGCCGCAGGATGGTAAAAAAGTAATCGGATACAGACAGGCATTATCTCTTCCTGAGCAGCCGAAATCTATGATTGTTGTAGGTTCCGGAGCTATTGGAGTAGAGTTTGCTGATTTCTATAATACCATGGGAACTAAAGTAACGGTTGTGGAATTTATGCCGAATATCGTTCCCGTAGAAGATGAAGAAGTTTCTAAGCACTTAGAAAAATCTCTTAAAAAATCCGGAATCGAAATTATGACCAATGCTTCTGTAGAAAGCGTTGATACAAGTGGAGAAGGAGTAAAAGCCAATGTGAAAACTGCAAACGGAAACATTACACTTGAAGCTGATATTCTGCTTTCTGCTGTAGGTATTGCGGCAAACATCGAAAACATCGGTTTAGAAGAAGTGGGAATCCAGACAGATAAAGGAAGAGTACTGGTAAATGAATGGTACGAAACTTCAGTGCCAGGTTACTATGCAATCGGAGATATTATTCCTACTCAGGCATTAGCTCACGTTGCTTCTGCTGAAGGAATTACATGTGTTGAGAAGATCAAGGGAATGCATGTTGAAAAAATCGATTACGGAAATATCCCGGGATGTACATACTGTCACCCTGAAGTAGCATCTGTAGGTCTTACAGAAAAACAGGCTAAAGAAAAAGGATACGAGATCAAAGTAGGTAAATTCCCTCTTTCTGCAAGTGGTAAAGCTACTGCGAACGGAAATACGGACGGATTTATCAAAGTAATCTTTGATGCCAAATACGGCGAGTGGTTAGGATGCCACATGATTGGTGAAGGGGTAACAGATATGGTAGCTGAAGCTGTAGTAGCAAGAAAACTTGAAACGACAGGCCACGAGATCATCAAATCTATCCACCCGCATCCAACAGTATCTGAAGCGATCATGGAAGCAGCAGCAGCAGCTTATGGTGAAGTGATTCACATCTAATCTTTTATAAAGATAAACTCATCATAATAGAGCCCGGATTTATCCGGGCTTTTTTAATGGATAGAACTTATTTTAGTTCAAAGATTTCCATTGTTTGTAAGCCTCCTTCATGCAGTGTCCGCAAGGGCGGAACCCGTTTTGTAATGCTTCCTGCTCAGAAGTGAAAAATACTCTGTTTTCTTTGTAAAGACGCTTCCCCGAGCGGCATCCCAGCCGTCCGTAAATTTTCAGCTTCATATTACCTCCGAAACAGATTTCTCCCTGCCTGATGAGACTTCTTAAAACAGGATCCGGAATTTCAGAATGATTAAGCATAGTTGATAACGGTTTTAGTTTAATATTTAGAAATAAAAAGATAAAGAATGCAGTATCCTTGCCGATTGATAAGGGAAGCTTAGCTAATCTTAATCTCAGTTCGGGATAAGAATATCTGATGGATGCAGGTTTGAAGCTTGATGATGGAAGAAGGAAGTTTTGAAAGTCATTAAGAACAAATATTGATCTGTTTTTATTTAATTTGATTTTCTGGTAGCTTTCAATACGTATAACTAAAAAGTAACCTCCATCCTCCTTCTTCCAACCTCAACCTCCAACCTTTTACATTTAAACTCCTTAACCCGAAGTCAGGTTAATCTTATATTCCGAATCAAATTTCTTATTTTTCGACGAACACTGCAATCCGGAATGAGTTCCTCTGTTAAAATAATGGTAAAATCTGCATATTTAGAAAAATTAACCTGATTTTCTCGCGGTCTTTTCTTACATTTATTCTATGAATTTTGAGAAAGTAGGACTTGTTTTGTCAGGAGGTGGTACCAAAGGAATTGCCCATGCCGGAGTGTTGAAATTCTTGAACGAAAAAAATATTGAAGTAGACGTCCTGTCGTGCTGCAGTGCAGGTTCTATTGTGGGATGTCTTCATGCTGTAGGAAAAACTCCCGAAGAAATTCTTGAATTCTTCAATTCAGTTTACTTTTTCAATTGGAAACATTTTGCTTTTAATCAGCCGGGGCTGGTTTCCTCCGTTATTTTCAGGAATTATCTTAAACCTATCTTCCATGATATGAAGTTAGGGGATTTGGATATCAAAGTAAAGATTGTAGCCACAGAGCTTGTTTCCGGAACCCAGAAAATCTTTGATGAAAATTTCGAAGTCGTAGACGCTATCATTGCATCCTGTTCCATTCCGGGTATTACAACCCCTTATATTATTAATGACCAAATGTATTGTGATGGAGGGGTATTGAATAACTTTCCCGCTGATATTATCCGCGATGAATGTGACAAGCTAATCGGTGTTTTTGTATCTCCACCTAATGACATTGATATCAAAGACCTGAAATCAATTAAAGCTATTGTTTCCCGTTCCTATGATCTTCTTTCCTACAGGATTGAGAAAATAAAATTTGATTACTGCGACTGGTTCATTTCCTCACAGCAACTGTCTACCTACGGAACTTTTGAACGAAAAAAAGACCGTCTGGACCAAATCTTCAACATCGGGTACAGAGCAGCCGAAGAAAGCTTTGAAACCAGCCGTTTTCATACAGAGCTCAGAAAATCCGGGACCTAATATAATCCTGACTTCACCGCGAGCTGCTGATTCGTTTTTTTATCCCACGATATTCCCCCACATAAAGAGAGTACAGATCAATGTAAAAATAATGGTGATCCAGGCAATAAACGCTGGAATCTCCCAAAAGTTCCGCGGGGAAGAATTTTTATAAAAAAGAACATAAAATAGGATCAGTATGACTGTATTGGCAGCAGCAAGAATGATCAGTTCAATAAATGCAGCCGGTATCTGGGTGCTTCCATTCTGATAGGTATAGTAAAGATGTCCTGTGCTTAATAGCTGCAGTAGTACTGTTAAAGCCGGAAGTATCAGTGATTTATTCATTGCAGGTATAAAAAATCCTGCATAGCAGCAGGATTCTTTCTTTATTTTTTCACTACAGTTCCATATTCATTTACGATCTCCTGGTCATTATTATCTGTAACCGTTAAAGTATAAGGAGGTTTTTTTGCAGAATCTGTCAAGTAATTTCTCCAGACCTGGTACGTATAGCCATTATTGTTAAAAACGATGGAATAATTGCCTCCACTACCGTCAGGAACCAGTTCACCATCGCTGATGATCATATGAGGTTTAGTGGTGATGCTGGAATTCGCTCCCCATGATTGGTACAGATATTTGCCATTGGGCTGTTTATCAATTCGGATCTTAAACTTTTTGGTCTTGATGATTACTGTTTTGGGAACCTGCTGGAAAAAGCTGTGAGAAGCTGTATGGCTAAGCGTTAATGCTCCGTCTGCAGGATTTTTAGCGTTCATGAAGGAAAACTGGGCAACGCAGAAAATTCCTAGTACAATTTTTTTGGTCATTTTGTATTGGTTATTGTTGAGATTAATTGCCCATCAAAAATAAAGCCATTTTATATTAAAATGGTTTCCCGGATCCAGCTGTCCAGCTCGTAATGATGTTTAATAGTTTTTGAAAACCATCCGTAGCTTCTGTATTTTTCTACATACTGCCGGGAAAAGGTCAGAAGGTTTTTATTATCATTGAAAAGATTTATATTGATATTAGTCCTCAATGCTTCAAAACGCTTATCCAGCCATGTTTTATCTTCCGGAGATCCCGACTTATGATGCCTGATCAGAATATTGATAATTCCCGTGTCGATTCTTTCGGATGACCTGAGAATTCTGTCCAGTTCAGCAGTCAGCATTTCATCATCTGTAAATTTAATTTCAGGAATATTTTCGTCATCATTCTGAAACAGGTGTTCAAATTCATTATCATTGAGTAGAAGACGGGCATCGTGCATCAGATCCCGGACTGTTTCATAACCTTCGTTCTCTTTGTGGATGAAAATGGCAGGAATATCCATTTTCAGGCGGATATAGGCTTCTATTTTATGATGGCCGTCCAGAATAAAGGAAGTGCTCATTTCAGGGTCTGAATAGTAAAGATGGCAGAATACCACTGCTTTGGGGCACGCTCCTTTCCGGATAAGGTCCATATAATAGACAACTCTTGCTTCATCAATACTGCTGCTTTCCAGAGTAAGAATATGATCGAAATCCTTAATAGGATAAAACCAGCCTGAAAAAAAATCACTATTAGATTGCACCTTATCAGCAGGTAAAGATCTATAGGTGTGGAAATCCGTATTGTCAAACGGCATATTTCCCAGATATACTTGATAGGTCCCGTTTTCAAAAAGTTGCAGGAAATCCTGAATGCCGGTCATTATTTCTTCTTCTGTACCATCCATGAGAGCCCGGTTAAGCTGATCGGCCATACTGATCTGTTCTTCTTTTGAAAGTTCAGATACAGCATAGTATTCACCCACACTGCCTCTGCAATCAGGCCAGTTGACAGCAACAGGACGCCGTATGCTCAGGCAGCTGGCAAAACCATCAAACACAAGTCTGATAATTCCCTGTCCGTTGGTAACAGAAAATTCCATGATAATTATGAAACAGCCGTATAGCTTGCAAAAGCTTCTTCCAGGCTGTTGAATCTGCCTTTGAACTCATCAATAGGGCAGTCCTGAAGAATTACCCCTTTATGAATCAGAATAACCCGCGAACATAATGCTTCTACCTCCTGCATGATGTGGGTAGAGAGAAGAACAGTTTTCTGCTGCCCGATTTCTTTCACAACATTCCGGATCTCAATAATCTGATTAGGATCAAGACCATTGGTAGGTTCGTCCAGAATCAGTAAATCCGGCTGATGGATAATTGCTTGAGCAAGTCCTACTCTTTGCTTATATCCTTTGGATAGCTGTCCAATCTTTTTTGATTTTTCAGGAGTAATGCCTACCAGCTCGATCACTTCATCTACTCTGGATGCCGGGATTTTATGAATATTGGCTACAAACTGAAGATATTCTTTGATGTACATCTCCAGGTACAGCGGGTTGTTTTCAGGAAGAAAACCTATTTTTCTTTTGCAGGCAATTTCATTTTCAGCAATATTCATTCCGTTAAAGATAATTTCACCCTGATCAATTTTCAAAGCACCGACAATGGATTTCATCAGGGTAGATTTTCCCGCACCATTGGGTCCGAGAAGTCCGATGATTTCATTTTTATCAATAGAAATGTTGATCTGGTCAAGTGCGGTCTGTTCGCCAAATTTCTTGGTCAAATTGATTATCTGAAGCGGCATAATAGGTATTGTCTTTCTGCAAAAGTAAAAATAAAAAAACTCATTCAGATGAATGAGTTCAGTAATATTGAAAAAATATGTTTATTTTTTTGATTTTTTGTTTTTATTGCTGCTGTTTGAAGCGGGTGCAGCAGTAGATGCCTGGTTCGCAGCAGGCTTTGAGGTATTAACCTGATGAGTGGGAGCTGCAGGCTTATCATACATCGTATATTTTCCGTTGGTTCTCCCGAAAACCTTTTCCATCTGTTTCTTCGTTAAAAACTGCGATTTTCCTACATACTTACGGTTTTTGTTAATGTACTGGATAAACTGCATGGTTGGCTGGCCATAGTTTTTTTCGTAATGAAGTTCAATAATATCATTGGGAAGCTCCAGTACAACATTTGCTTCCGGAACTGTTGTAAAGCCTTCCATAATAAGGGTATACAGGCCAGAAACATCACCATCCAGATTCTGAAAAGAAAAAGACCTTATGGTATTCAGGTTACTGGTATTCAGATCCTGATAGTTGATGGTAAATTTATCATCTTTTTTATATAAACCTACGGAATTATCTTTGCCAATTTCCACCAAGCTTTCATTTTTCAGCACTTTAATCTGTGAGAAAACTGAAATGCCGAATATACATGTAATGAGTAGAAGTATTTTTCTCATGTGGATGAATTTTAATGTTTTATAAATTGGTGTACTAAAATTACTAATAAAAATGCTGATGGGCAACTTTATTCCTTCAGGCAAAAATAATACTTTTTTTTAATATCCATAGGAGCTTGCGCATAGATGTTATGTATGTCTTCGTATGGTCACTGCTTTGAAAATCAGGTTTTTATGGGTGAAAAGTTAAATTTTACTATTCGGCCAGCTTAGTAATATAATAGGGTTGTTTGTGATGTAAGTTATTTATATACAGTGTTTAATGTGTGTAATGATAATTTAGAATAAAATCTATAAAAAATTAATATATTATCTGCACTACGGGAATATATCGTTTTTAAGATCAGTAAAAAAGCCAATACTCACCGCATTGGCATCTTCTTTACAGAAACATTAAATTTAATTATAAACCTCTATTCTATTAATGTTGAGGAAATTTTTATCAGTGTATTTTAGTATTTAAAATTTCTCATCATTTGTTTTTTTGCTTTAACTAATGCTTACTACTGTTTGAGGGTGTCAGTTCAGCTTATTTCCCTATGTTAAACTATTGTATAAAATCCCACTGTAGCTTTGTAAAACAGGATATTTTTTGCTTCTAAAATTTTCACTAAATATATAAAAATACCTTTAAGTTTTGCTGTAATCCCTCAATAATGCTACGTTTTATAATAAACGTTTCTCAGAAAGCTTCGCAATAAAAGCATCGAACTCATTTTTGTAGCTTCTTCCTACAGGAACCGTATAAGGGTTCAGTACAACTTCCTGATTGCTAAAAGCCGTTATATAATTGGAATTGATCATAAACGACCTGTGGATTCTAATAAAACCTTTATCAGATAAAGCTGCTTCCAGATCTGTCATCTTGTTTTTGGAAATGAAACTTTCATTATTGGTTAGAAATGTTTTTACATCATTTCCCTGGCTTTCAAAATAAATAATTTCCCGTACTGAAATTTTCCGGCTCATTCCTTCTGTTTTGAAAATAATAAAATCCTCTTCAGAATCTTTTTTATCCCTTAAAATACGTTCCACAGATTTGAAAAAACGTTCAAAAGTGATGGGCTTCAGAAGATAGTCTACGGCTTCCAATTCGAAACCTTCCAGCGCAAAATCACGGTAAGCAGTAGTGAAAATTATTTTAGGCCGATGAGAAAGAGACCTTAAAAAATCAATTCCGTTTAAATGAGGCATCTCGATGTCCAGGAACATCAGGTCTACTGATTTTGTTTGCAGCAACTGATAGGCTTCCATCGCATTTTCTGCTTTTCCAATCAATTGGAGGCTGCTGATTATGGCAATATGTTTTTCCAGCAGGGAAGAGGCTAAAGGTTCGTCATCTACAATGATACAGTTAATCATAGGCCGGAGGAGTTTTTATTTCAGCTTTAAAAATATTGTTTTCTTTTGAAACATTGAATACAAATTGACTCTGATAATGATGCCGGAGCTGCTGTTCAATATTCTGTAAACCGATTCCCTGAGTTTCAGCTGTATTCCTGTTACTTTGGCAGGTGTTTTCTATTCTGAATATTGAATACCCGTTTTCCATCTGTACTTCTATTCTGATTTTTGTCTGTCCGTAAGCTGTGGCAGAACTATGTTTGAATGCATTTTCAACCAAAGTAAGATAAATCAAAGGAGGAATAATTCCTGTACAGTCGGGTTGTATGGTTTGGGTGATCTTTAGTCTTCCTTCATGGTAACGCAGACTTTCGAGTGCAATGTAATCACCAATAACCGCAAGCTCTTCCGAAATAAGAATTTGATTTTTAGGAGCTTTGTATAGAATATAGTCAAAAATATGAGCAAGACGATTGATGGATTCTGATGTTTTTTCAGATCCGATTAATGAAAGGGAATAGATATTATTCAGCGTATTGAACAGAAAATGAGGATTTAGCTGGGATTTCAAAGATTTCAGTTCCAGTTCTGCTTTTTCTTTCTGTAATATCAGGGTGTTTTCCTTTTCGTCTTTATATCGTATAAAAAACATGACAGCCGTAAACATAAATGTCCCGCTGACAATCGGAAAGCTGTAATGTGGTAAAAGATACCCAATGTCTGTAAAAATACTGATCAGGCTGTCTTGCGGAATTTTCATGAAAAAAGGTTCAGCTCCATAAACAATGAAGAGTTTGTTCACAACAGAAATAAGATAAATGCAGATTAGAAAATATAAGGAAAACTGAAGGTATTTTTTAGTGTCAAGGAATTTACGGACCAGAACATAATAAATGAAATTGGCTCCTGCGATCTGAAAAATCCAGTGGCAAAAGTTATAAATAATCAAATTATGGAATGCTCCCTTTTCGTATTCACTGTAACTTCTGGCTGTTCCGAATAAAAATAAGGCAGTCCAGAAGAAAAACTGAAAATATAGGTTCTTTTTGAGGGGATTTTCTGATGCAGCTTTCATTATTTTCAAAAATATAAAATCCGGATACAAGATGGGTGAAATTCCTGTCAAAATATTCAGATTGATGATGGAAGGCAGAGATTGTCATCCAGACAACATATCCAACCGTCTGCCTGTCTTAGCCTGTTATCTGCAGTTTCTGTTAAAAATGAGTTTCAGGCAAACGCATATTTGCAGGAAAAATGGTTATAGAAAACTCATCAGACAAACTTCATGGATTGGATCACCTGCGGGCATTGGCTATCGCATTGGTATTACTATATCATTACCGCGCATTTAAACATCCGGAATGGATTGATATTGTCGGACAATTCGGGTGGACGGGCGTTGATCTGTTCTTTGTGCTCAGCGGGTTTCTCATATCAGGTCAGCTGTTCAGAGAAATAGAAAAGAAGGGAAGGATTAGCTTAAAAACATTCTTTACCAAACGTTTCTTCAGAATCATTCCTCCCTATGTTTTTACGCTTTTCCTGTATTTCTGTATTCCTTTTTTCCGGGAAAGAGAAGCATTATCCTCTTTCTGGAAATTCATCACATTTACCCAGAACTATGGCCTGGATGTTATCAATAGGGGAACGTTTTCCCATGCATGGTCTTTATGTATTGAAGAGCAGTTCTACTTTTTCCTTCCCTTGCTGCTTCTGATTACTCAAAAAACAAGATTATTCAGGCATATGGTACTATTATGTATGTTGCTTATTGTTTTTTCATTGACAGCCAGGGTTATAGCTTGGAAGGAATATGTTATTCCGGTTATTGATTCCCCAGATTTCTGGAAAAACTGGTATATGAATATTTATTATCCTACCCATACACGGCTGGATGGTCTTGCGGTTGGAGTTCTTGTCGGTTTTCTGATGAATCATTCAACAAAGACTAAACGAATGGTTCACCATAACGGAAATCTACTTTTTGTACTGGGAGTTGTACTGTTATCCCTTTCATTTTGGTTTTGCAGAGATCAGGTTTCAGAAATGGCTTCTATATTCGGATTTACTTTTGTGGCATTGAGCTATGGTATAATCGTGATGGCTGCGGTTTCGGAAACTTCATTCCTGTTCAGAACAAAATCTTATATTACATCCCAGCTGGCCGGATTGTCATATGCGGTTTACCTTTCTCATAAGGGAATTATTCATATGGTCCAGTTTCTTCTTGAAAAGCTGAATATTCAGTCTTCAGATAATCTAAGTCTTTTGATTTGCCTGTCAGGCTGTATTGCAGGAGGACTGTTTTATAGATTAATTATTGAAAAATCCTCTGCAAAACTGAAGAACAGGATTTTAATACAGAAAATAAGCAACAAGGAGAGGTGTACTGATAACATCAATTCAACGCAGCCTTAAAAATAGAAAACACCCTAAAAAAGTATTCCTGGGGTGTTTTATAAAAATCTAATTATTATTTTACTGTAAAATTAAATTGTATTCGGAGCCTGATGTCTGTGTAGTCCAGGCACTTCCGCTGTTCATCTGGATCGTTTTGCTGTTAACGATGGAGAATGTTGTTACCCTGTCGGCAATATCTTTATAAGCGAGAATTATTTTTTTAGAGCCTTCATCATATTTCCATGTGCCGGTGCTGGACATAGGATCTGTACTCCCCGGTATAGTTTCCTGCAGAGTAAAAGTCTGATCCGGCTTGAACGTAATAACTACATTTCCGGAGGGCGTTTTCCCTGCATATTTTCCTGATTTAAATGTCGCAGCTGTGGTAGTACTTCCGTTTTCAGACGTTTTCACAGAATTACAGGAAACAATGAATCCTGTTAATAAAATGAAAACAGTGGCTGTTAAAATCTTTTTCATAATGATGGATTTTTAAGGTACGGTGTCAACCGCAGCGCTGTTATAGTTTTATTATCAGCTAAAATAATGCCAGAAACCGTAATTGTTAATAGCAGAAAACAACGTTTCTGAAGGATCAAAAGCCCGGGCTCAGGTTAATCTAAGATCTGAGAAGCTTCTGAATTTCTTTCTGATCATTTTTATTACGCCTTCTTATTTTTAAAATCATCATAATAAGCACGCTGAGAATAACCAATCCTGTTACCATTGAAATAGCAATAAGATAATTATAATGGGAGATTAGCTCACTGTTCTTTTTTTCGGTTTCTATGGTATGGGCATCAATGGCATGGTTAATGGAACTTAGCTCGCTTTGTTCCCTTTTAAAACGGGTTTCAATATACTTTTTGCTGTAGTTCTGATAATGGTTCTGTTCTCCCATCGCCAGGTAATTATCTGCCATTTCTTTGTAAATTCCTTCATTCAGGGTAAGATCTCCTGATTCTTCTCCCAGCTTCTGTGCTTTAAGCAGCAGGTCCAGAGCTGCCTGATTCTGGTGCTTCTGTTTGTGTACTTCAGCCAATCCTTTTAAGGCAAAAGCCTCCAGACTTTTGGCTTTGATCAGGCCAGCAAAATCCATCGATCTCATAAAGGCAGGCTCTGCTTTTTCAGGCTGGTTGAGATTGAGATAGCAGTATCCAATATTATAATACATGATACTCTGGTTAAAAAAGGTGGTCTTCTTTTCTTTCACCTTTTCAAAGTTTTTCACGGCAATTAAGAATTCCTGAAGTGCAATTTCAGGATTGGACTGGCTTTTATAGATCATTCCCCGCAGAGCATAGCTTCTGGCAGTTTCAAAATATTTAAAAGAAAGCCCTTCGGGAAGTCTGGCCAGATATTCGTCTGCTTCATCCAGTGTTTCAAGGCTTTTACTATAAAGCTCCATTTGTTGGAACTGAATGGCAGCCGAAATAAAGAAGGTGGTCTGTACCTTGGGATCATTGGTTTTCCGAACCAGTTCTCTGGCTTTTAGAATATGTCTGAGTGATTCATCAAAGTTTCTTTTGGCAATTTCTGCCGTGGACAGAAGCAGGTAGATTCTGATGGATTTATTAACATCTTTCTCTTTTTGAAGTAGTTTTTTTCCTATACTGATTGCATTGTCCGGATTATTGTAGATCTCCTGGTTAGCCTTTTTGATCAGGGAATCATCAGAAATGTTCTGCCCAAACAACAAGCCTTGACAGAACAGTATTATAAACAGGAAAATTCTGGCCGCTAGTTTCATAATCTTTTATTTTTAATGATTTCCTGGATATAGGTATTAGGAGACATCCCTGTTATAGATTTAAAAACGTTTGTAAAGGCACCGTGCGAAGAAAATCCCGAATGCTCTGCAAGATAGCTTACCTTGTAATTGAGATAAGCGGGGTCGGTCTTTAGCAAATGCGCAATATGGTTAATTCTCAGTTCGTTAATGTAGCCATTGAAGTTTTTTTCTTTATGGTTATTAATGACCTCCGACAGATACTTTGTATTGATCCCAGTCTGCGCAGAAAGGACCGAAATAGACATATTCTTGTTCAGATAATTATCTGTCTGCTCCCATTCTTTCAGCTTTTGAAGAATTTCGTCTTCCTTTTCTTTGGAAATTTTCGGCGGATCTTTTTCCTGAGGTTTATTTACCTTTTGGGGTTCATCTTTCGGACCTTCTGTTTTAAGGGGTATTGCATTTTCCCTCTCTTTCAGCTTTTCAAAAAATACGAGCTGCTTTTTCAGGTCTTTACTTCTTCCAGATTCATATAAAAAATATCCTCCTGCTGTTATAATAAAGAAAAGGATAACGGTAGTAATAATTTTGAACTGGCTGAGTTTGCTTTGTCTCTGAAATTCAATGTCTTTGTGATGGTAGTTTTCAACCAGTTTTACAATATACTGTATTCCCTCTTTTTTACTGGAATCAATTTTGGTTTTCAGCTCCGTATAAAGGTTATTGTAATAATGATACTTTTCATCGTTATTGAGAGCCAGATAATTTTTGGCAAACAATTCGTAAAAAATAACTTTCATATCGTGATAAGGCAGCCCTTCAATCTTTGAGAAACCCTCATCAAGATATTTTACAGCAGTTGTATAATCTTCTTTCATGAAAAAATAACGGGATATACTTTCATACGCAAAAGCGGCGAGAAAAGCATCATTTCCATGGCTTTCAATATCCTGTATTACGAGGTCCAGCAATTTTTTTGATTCTTCCAATTTATTAATCCTCATCAGAAAAGTAGCACGGAAGATGATATTTTCTTGGCTTATAATCCGGTTTTCTTCATTATTTCCGTCGAGATACCGGTCACTTTTATCAAGGAGCTGAAGCGCTGTATTATAATTACGGGTAACTCCTGAGTTGATGGCCTGCAGCTGAAACAGTTTGGCAATAGTCATCCTTTCTTTCAGATGGCTGCTTTTTAAAAGCTCACGGTCAGCCAGAACCCTGGTGATTATTTTTTGAGACTGTCCGTATAGTCCCAGATTCTGATATTGGTCGGCCAGATTATAATCCCCGAACAGCTGGATAAAGTGGGAGAGGGTTTCGTTTGGGTTTTCATCTTCCTTTTGATTGGAGATATTCACCGCCTGAACATAATTTCCCTGGAGAGCATAAGCCTGTGAAATGATTTTTCTGAGAATAATTTTATGCTCAGGATTTTTATCACTGATCAGAAGACTCTGTGAATAGCTGATACAATCCTCCGGATTTTGATACAATTTCTGAAAAGCTTTGTCCGTCGAAATGCTAAAATCCGGACCGGTTTGCCCGCCAATAAAAATAGGGAACAAGGCGATGAAAAATAATATCCAGACATTACTTTTCAGTATTTTTTGCAGCAGATTATTTCTTTTCTGCTTGTTTTCCTTTGATATTCCTGGCATTTGCCTTTTTTAAGGGTTGTTTTTCAACTGTTTGATTATTAGATTTTTGCATTTTAAATTCTTGTAAAATGAATGAATTCTGCAAGCCAATCTCTTTATAAGAGGCAAATATAACGCTAATATTGTTTAAACCTTTACGCTGATTGAAAATATTAGACTTATCTGGAGATTTTAATGAAATTATCATACTTATCCGGTGTTATAGTTGTAAAAAAAACAATGGTGTTTCCGTGATGGTTTAATAAATAGATAAACTCCGGAGCTTAATGCCTCCTGTTCTTTTTAAGATAACAGAATCCGGGTAAATGATATGAATAAGATCCTATTGATGATCATAAATTCTTCAACAGAACAATACATTCTTAACTCTAAAAAAATAAAAAATGAGAAAGCATTACCTCTTATGGATGATTTTACTTCTTCCGTTTTTACAGCTGAATGCACAGACGTACTGTACCCCGGCCAGTGGAGGAACAAATTCCACCTATTATCTGAAAAATGCTGTTTTTTCAGATCAGGGGTCCTTTTACTATGATGCAGCAGCCTATCAGGCTTATGTAAACAATTCTGCGAGCCATATCGTGACTTCCTATCCCGGAGGAACAGTGAAAGTACATCTGGAATTTGCAGGAAGCGGAACCAAATCTCTGGTATGGGTAGACTGGAATGCCAATGGAGATTTTAATGATTTCTATGAAAATCCAATAGGAACATCTGCTTATTCCTTTGTGGATGATCAATTCTTTATTCCACCTGCACAGGCTCCGGGAATTTACAGAATAAGGGTACAGACGGGAACAAACCTTAATACTGCACCCAACCCTTGTGGACCTAATGCCGGTAACAATGGAAACTTTGTAGACTTCAGCTTAAAAATTGAGGCTGCTCCAACCTGCTTTGTTCCTTCCGCTCTTACCTCAAATAATGTAACAACGAATACAGCTTCTATTTCCTGGACAGCTCCTTCCACAGCACCGGGAAGTGGTTACGAATATTATTATACCTCTTCTCCAACTGTTCCGGATGCTTCTACGACAGCTTCGGGATCAAGTACAGCAACCTCTGCTTCTATCAGTGGACTGGATCCTTTTACCACTTATTATTACTATGTAAGATCGGTTTGCAGTACATCCAGTAAAAGTGCATGGTCATTAAGAGGAACATTTAAAACAAAATGCAGCCCTATGACCTATATGTTTGAAGATTTTGAAAATGCGACAGCAGGGGCGAATTACGTTGTAGACTGTTGGGAGAGAATAATAACAGGGACTGGTTATCAGGCTATTAGTGGTACAGCTGGTGTAAATGGTACAAAAGCGATGAACCAGAATACCAGCGGTACAGCCAATGCTGTAATTGCAGTCCTTCCGGCATTCAGTAATGTAAATGCGGGAACTCACTGGCTGAGATTCAAAGCAAAAACGGCGAGTAGTGCAGCAGGTCTGCTGGATATCGGATATGTTACCAATGATACGGATGCTTCTACTTTTGTAAACATTCAGTCAGTAAGTGTAGGCAATACAGCATATGACGGATATGAATATTCGGTAGTTATTCCGAGTACAGTTCCTGCCAATGCAAAACTGGCCATAAGAAACGCTGGTGTTCCGAACAACAGTCTGTATTTTGATAATGTTTATTGGGAGCCTAAGCCAACATGCATAACTCCGTCTAACGTAGTATTATCAGGTGTTACCAGTGCCTCTGTTACTATTGGCTGGACCGCTCCGACACCAGCTCCTGCATCAGGATATGATATTTATTACAGTACAAGTAATACGGCTCCTGATGCTTCTACACCGCCAAATGCAACCGGAGTAACGGCAAATCCTTATACAGTGCAAGGCCTTAACTCTGCAACAACCTATTATTTCTGGGTAAGAGCAAGATGCAGCACCACAGACCAGAGTGCATGGACCAATATTGTTTCTGCATTAACACTTTGTGCCCCGAAAACAGCACTCTTTGAAAATTTTGATTCTTATAATGCCGGTCTTATTACAAATGTTCCATGTTGGGGAAGATTGGTTACAGGAACAGGAAGTGTAAATATCAACGCAACAGGAGCTTATTCAGGAACAAAACATATTATGCAGAGACCTGTTACAGGATCTTCTATGGCTATCTTACCTGAATTGAGTAATATTAATGCAGGAACACATTCACTGAGATTCAGAGCTTATTGCAGCGCAAATACAGGGGTGATGCACATCGGATATGTAACTGATCCAACGAATATCGCTTCATTTGTATTGATTCAGAATGTAAATATTAACAATACATCCTACACAGGAGCGAGTGAGTACAGCATAGCGGTTCCTAATATGGTTCCTGCTAATGCAAGACTTGCCATATTTATAGATGGTGCCAATCTTAATTATTATTACGATGATATATCCTGGGCACCAACTGTTGCTTTGGGAGTGAGTGAAATAGCAGCAAAACATGATATTGTTATTTATCCTAATCCGTTTACAGATACGATTACTATCTCAGGAGAGGTAGCACTACAATCGATTTCAGTATATGATATTTCAGGGAAATTGGTGAAACAGATACAGTCTTCTGAAAAAATAGTTTCATTACACGAGCTTAACTCAGGAGTGTACATGATTAAATTAATCATGAAGAACGGAACTTCGAAAACCATAAAAGCAGTTAAAAAGTAAATAGGTTGTCTGTCATCATAAAGCGGTGATACTTTTTTCACCGCTTTTGGACAGATCGGTCATTTTTCTATGACAATTCCATCCTTTTAATTTTCAGACAGTACAGACTAACAACAAAACAAAATAAAACATGAGAAAACATTACCTGTTATTTTGGATGATTTTACTTCTTCCGTTTTTATCACTGAATGCACAGACCTATTGTATTCCTGTCAGTGGAGGAACAAACTCCACGTATTATCTGAAAAACGCTGTTTTTTCGGATCAGGGGGCATTATATTATGATGCAGCGGCTTACCAGGCTTATGTGGATAATTCCGCAAGTCATACAGTAACCTCATATCCAGGAAGTACGGTAAAGGTACATCTGGAATTTGCAGGAAACGGAACCAAAGCCCTTGTATGGGTAGACTGGAATGCGAATGGAGATTTTAATGATTTTTATGAAAATCCGATAGGAGTATCGGGCTACTCAACAGTTGATGATCAGTTTTTTGTTCCGCCAACGCTGGCACCGGGTATTTACAGGATAAGAGTACAGACGGGAACAACGCTTACTACTTCTCCTAATCCCTGTGGACCTAATGCTGGTAACAATGGCAACTTTGTAGATTTCAGCTTGAAAATTGAACCTGCAGCTCCAACCTGCTTTGTGCCTTCTTCTCTTACGTCAAATAATATAACAACGAGTACGGCTTCTATTTCGTGGACGGCTCCTTCCACGGCACCCGGAAATGGTTACGAATATTATTATACCTCTTCTGCAGCGGCTCCTGATGCTTCCGCTACAGCTTCGGGAGCAAGCTCAGCAACTTCTGCTTCTATCAGCGGATTAGATGCATTTACTACCTATTATTACTATGTAAGATCTGTTTGCAGTGCATCCAGTAAAAGTGCATGGTCTTTAAGAGGAACATTTAAAACGAAATGTAATCCGGTGACTTCTATGTTTCAGGATTTTGAAAGCGGAACCACTGGAACTCTTTACAATCTGGACTGCTGGGATAAGATTATTTTAGGAAATGGTACACAATCCATTAACAACACAGTGGGGGTGAACGGATCAAAAGGAATGTACCAATATGCAAATGGTGCTGCCAATACCGTTATTGCAGTGCTTCCGGCATTCAGTAATGTCAATGCGGGAACCCACTGGCTGAGGTTTAAAGCCAAGGTAAGCAGCGGAACCGGAACGCTGGATGTAGGTTACGTTACCAATGATACAGATGCATCGTCTTTTGTGAATATTCAGTCTGTTACCATGACCAATACAACGATGGATGGTTATGAATATTCGGTAGTCATTCCGAACACGGTGCCTGCCAATGCACGACTGGCTGTAAGACATGGAGGAGTACCCAACACCATCATATACTGGGATAATATGTATTGGGAACCCAAACCAACCTGCTTTACTCCGGGGAATATTGTTTTATCCAACGCGACCAGTTCAGGAGCGGATATCTCATGGACAGCTGCTGTACCTGCGCCTGCTTCAGGGTATGATATTTATTACAGTACAAGCAATATACCCCCAACGTCAACAACACCTCCCAATGTAACAGGAACAACTGCAAATTCTTATACCTTGCAGGGATTGAATTCTGCGACAACCTATTATATCTGGGTAAGGTCAAGATGCAGCAGTACAGATCAGAGTACCTGGTCAAATATTGCATCCGTACTTACGCTGTGTGCTCCGAAAACATCTCTTTTTGAAAACTTTGAAGCTTACAATAACGGATCAATTGCCAATGTGCCTTGTTGGGGAAGACTGACTACAGGAAGCGGGATTGTAAACGTTGATGCCTATAGTGGTGGTTATTCAGGGACTAAACAGGTTTTCCAGAGACCAGTTACAGGGTCTTCTATGGCCGTTTTACCTGAATTGAGCAATATTAATGCAGGAACACACTCATTAAAGTTCAGAGCGTATTGCAGTGCGGCTACCGGTAAAATGAAAATTGGTTATGTGACAAATCCAACGGACATTAACTCATTTGTACTTATTCAGGATGTAAATATTACCAATACCTCTTATACAGGAGCAAGCGAATATGTGGTAGCAGTTCCTAATACGGTTCCTACCAATGCAAAACTGGCCATATTCACCACCTTCGCCGACGGTGGAAACGTGATCTATTATTATGATGATGTATCCTGGGCACCTACTGTTGCTTTGGGTGTAAATGAAGTAACGGCAAAACATGATATTATTATCTATCCTAATCCGTTTACGGATGTCATTACAATTTCGGGAGAGATAAAGCTGAAGTCTGTAGTGGTGTATGATGCTTCAGGAAAAATGGTAAAAGAACTGAGATCTCCTGAGAAAACAATTTCATTACAAGAGCTTAATGCTGGGGTGTACATGATCAGATTAATCATGATGGATGGTACCTCCAAAACCATAAAAGCAGTCAAAAAATAAATATGTTGTCTCTGCCATGATTAGCAGCGAACTCATCCCGTTGCATTTCATGGCAGATTTTTATTCTGATGACCAGGACTTATTATTTATTCTGAAAGCGAATAAGGAGGATGATGAAAGCTATACCCCTTTTTTATTATAAAACAAAAGTATTTTAATGATCCCTAAAGAAATATTCTATCATACAAAGCAATGGTCAGCCTTTTCAAAGAAGCTTTTGTTTGGTTTTTTATTACTTCTCTTTGCCAGCAATGATCTTTTTTCGCAAAGAGATACCGAACATTGGTTTGCCCCTATGATGTCAAGGCTCAACCGTAATAATGACAGACAGGCTTTGTTCCTGTCTACAGACAGTACTGTTCCTTTCCCTGTTACCATTTACAATAACAATATAGCTATAGGAACGGTTACGATCAGTAAAGGAAATCCTCAGACATTTGATATTCCTATGGAACTGATGATTGCCGATTCTCAGACTGAACTTTTTAAGGCAACGACCAGAGGTCTTTATGTAAAAGGAGAGAAACCCTTTTTCTGTACATTCAGGTTCTCTGTAAAAGCACATGCTGAAATTCTGACTTCCAAAGGAAAAGCAGGAATCGGTAAAAAGTTTTATACAGCTTATGGGCCTATTACCATATCCTCATCAGTATATAACTTTTCCTGTGGCATTTTAGCTACCGAAGACAATACCACAGTAACGGTTTCGGGCTATAAACCTTCCGTTCAGTTTTCTAATGGAACCAACGGAACCAATACTCCCTCGATGACTTTTACATTAAATAAGGGACAGTCCTATATCTTAGATGGATTAGGAAATATACCCGGGAATCAGACTGGGTTTATCGGGGCTAAAATTGAAGCTACAAAACCCATAACAGTTACCAACGGGAATTTCAATGGGCAGATTGTTGGTTCAAATAACGGAGGTGATATCCTGATGGATCAGTCTATTCCTGTAGAACGTATTGGCGATGAATATGTACTGATGAAAGGAATGGCTCTCCTGGCAGAGAACACGGAAGGAGCTATAGTAGTGGCTACAGAAAACAATACCCGGGTTTTCTTAAATGATGAGACGACTCCTGTTGCCGTCCTGAATGAAGGTGAATCCTACAGAATAAATTCTACAGGATATATCAGCCAGAATTTCAGCGGGCATTATAATATGCGGATAAAAAGTACCAAAAAGATCTATGTTTATCAGCTGATGGCAGGAACAACCTCAAGGAGTGATATTACCCCAGGAGCCAACTACATTCCGCCACTGAGCTGTTTTCTTCCCAAGAAAATAGATGAAATCGGTATGGTTGATATTATGCCTTATTATACCACTTTCACTCCTGCGGTTAAACTGAATATTATTACAGAAGCAGGTGCTTCGGTATCTGTAAATGGAGTAACCTTATCGGGCACAGAAGGACCTTATCCCGTTACAGGAAATCCAAACTGGCAGACTTACTCCGTCAATAATGTGACAGGGAATATTACTGTACAGTCTACCAAAGCGGTAACCGCAGGAATAGCAGGAGGAGACGATGCAGTAGGGTACGGCGGTTATTTTGCGGGATTTTCTTCCATTCCTGTTATTGCCAAAAAGAATGGAAACTGTATTCCGGGAATGATCCTTGAAGTGGATGACAGCTATGCTTCTTACCAATGGAACTTCAATGGAGAACCTATTCCGGGAGCGACTACTAATACCTATTCTCCAACCAAAGCAGGAAATTATACCGTAACTGTATCCGTGGGTGGGAGCTGTCCTCCTGAAACCACTCCTGTATTTGAGGTGGTAATGCCTCCCCAGATTCCAACGCTGCTTACCGACAAGGTGATCTGCGTTAATGAGACAACAACATTAGATGGCGGTCCTGGATTTCAGTCGTATGAATGGAGTACAGGAGCTACCACACAATCCATCTCCAATGCCGGAATCGGGAATTACTGGGTGATTGTAGGATATAATGGCTGCTTCAGCAAGTATGAGGCGTCTGTAACACCCGCTTCTCAACCCGTAATCAAGAATATTGACCTAGATAATAAAAAAGCTACGCTTACTGTGATTGGAGGAAAGCCTCCTTACAGCTATTCCACGGATAATATCAACTGGCAGATTTCCAATGTGTTTACGAACCTTCCAAACGGACAGCATAAGTTTTACGTGAAAGATTCTTATAACTGTGATCCTGTTGCGGTAGAAATGACGGTCATCAATATCATCAATGCTATCACTCCGAACGGAGACAACATTAATGATATGGTTTCCTATTCAGAGCTCCGCTACAAGAAAGATCTGTCTTTTTCGGTGTATGACCGGTATGGGAATAATGTCTTTAAAGGGACAGCCTTCAACAACTATACATGGGACGGGAAATTCAGCAATAAGAAAATCCATTCTGGAACCTATTGGTACGAAATCTCATGGAAAGAATCCGATAAACAAAATACAGCTATTAAATATACAGGCTGGATTCTGGTGAAAAACAGAGAATAATCATTACAAAATAGTATTAACTGTAAAAAAGCATATGAAAAAGACAATATTATTTTTTATATTTTTCTTTTTTTCCTTTTCTGTGTGGGCACAAAGGGATACTGAACATTGGTTTGCTCCTATGAAGCAAAGTTATTTTACGGATACGAATAAACAGGCTTTGTTTTTATCAACAGATTCCACCGTTCCGTTTTCTGTAAGTATCTATAATAACAATATGCTCTTAGGAACAGTGACCATCAGTAAAGGAAATCCTGTTTCGTATGATGTTCCAAAAGATCTTATGATGACAGATGCTCAGTCAGGAGCATTCAGCACTACCACCAGAGGCCTTTATGTAAAAGGAGATAAACCGTTCTTCTGTACATTCAGATTTTCAGTGGATAAGCATGGAGAAATTCTGACCTCTAAAGGCAAAGCCGGAATCGGGACGAGGTTTTATACAGCGTACGCCCCATTATCGGTTACCAATGCAAGCTTTAACTTTACCTGTGGTGTGTTGGCTACTGAGGACAATACCACTGTGACGGTTTCCGGATACAAACCTTCCGTTCAGTTTTCCAATGGAACCAACGGAACTAATACTCCCTCGATGACTTTCACATTAAATAAGGGACAGTCATATATTATAGAAGGAGATGGAGATATAGCTGCTAATTTAACAGGTTTTATCGGAGCTAAAATAGTAGCCAATAAACCGGTTTCTGTAACCAATGGGAACTTTAACGGACAGCATACCTTGATTGGAAATGGAGCAGGAGGGCTTGATATTTACATGGATCAGTCTATCCCTGTAGAAAGATTAGGTGATGAGTATATCGTAATGAAGGGGATGGCACCGATTTCTTATGAGCTGGAAGGAGCCGTCGTTGTAGCTACAGAAAACAATACCCAGGTGTATGTAAATGATGAAACAACTCCAATTGCTACCCTGAATGAAGGACAGTTTTACCGTATCGGATCTACATCATTTATCAGTCAGAATTTTAGCGGACATTATAATATGCGGATCAGAAGTACCGGAAAAATCTATGTCTATCAGCTGATGTCCGGTGGTAATTCGGGAACATATTATAATACTGGCGGAGCCAATTATATTCCGCCGGTTAACTGTTTCCTTCCTAAAAAAATAGATGAAATAGGTCTTATCAATACATTGCCTTATTTCACGGATATTGACCCCAAAGTCAGGCTTAATATCATTACAGAATCCGGGGCAACGGTATCTGTGAACGGAACAATATTGTCTGGAGTTCAGGGACCCTATCCTGTTACAGGAAATTCAAACTGGCAGACCTATTCTCTAGAAAATGTGACAGGTAATATTACCGTACAGTCTACCAAAGCGGTGACTGCTGGTATTGCGGCAGGGCATGAGGCAGTGGGTTACGGTGGTTATTTCGCAGGATTTTCTTCCATTCCCGTTATTGCCAAAAAGAATGGAAACTGTATTCCGGGAATGATTCTGGAAGTGGATGACAGCTATGCTTCTTACCAATGGAACTTCAATGGAGATCCTATTCCGGGAGCGACTACTAATACCTATTCTCCGACTAAAGCAGGAAATTATACCGTGACAGTATCTGTGGGTGGGAACTGTCCTCCTAGGACAACCCCTGTATTTGAAGTGGTAATGCCTCCCCAGATTCCAACACTGATTACCGACAAGGTGATCTGCGTTAATGAGACAACAACATTAGATGCCGGACCTGGATTCCAGTCGTATGAATGGAGTACAGGAGCTACCACACAATCCATCTCCAATGCCGGAATCGGGAATTACTGGGTGATTGTAGGATATAATGGCTGCTTCAGCAAGTATGAAGCGTCTGTAACACCCGCTGCTCAACCCGTAATCAAGAATATTGACCTGGATAATAAAAAAGCTACGCTTACTGTGATTGGAGGAAAGCCTCCTTACAGCTATTCCACGGATAATGTCAACTGGCAGAGTTCCAATGTATTTAGGAACCTTCCAAACGGACAGCATAAGTTTTACGTGAAAGATTCTTATAACTGTGATCCTGTTGCGGTAGAAATGATGGTCATCAATATTATCAATGCCATTACTCCGAACGGAGACAACATTAATGATATGGTTTCATATTCAGAACTCCGGTACAAGAAAGATCTGTCTTTTTCGGTATATGACCGGTATGGGAATAATGTCTTTAAAGGGACAGCCTTCAACAACTATACATGGGACGGAAAATTCAGCAATAAGAAAATCCTTTCCGGAACCTATTGGTACGAAATCTCATGGAAAGAATCTGACAAACAAAATACAGCTATTAAATATACCGGCTGGATTCTGGTGAAAAACAGAGAATAGTCTCTGAAAAAAATATAATTAATAATCATCGCAATATCATCAGCAAAAGGTTGATTAAACGGCCGTTATGATTTGCTTAATTTAAAAATCTCCTTATAATTTATGAAAAGGGTCTTATTTATTTTTATGCTGCTATTCTCTCTTTCCATTCAGGCACAGAGAGATACGGATCATTGGTTTGCCCCTATGGCCGGAAGTCTTGTGAACGGAAGCCCCAAGCAGGCTTTATATTTATCTACAGACAGTACTGTTCCTTTTCCTGTTACCATTTACAATAATAACGCGGTAATAGGAACCGTTACGATCAGTAAAGGAAATCCTCAGACATTTGATGTTCCTCTCAATCTCATGTTAGGACAAAATCCGGCTGATGCCATGAGTGTAAAAACCAGAGGACTTTATCTTCACGGTGATCTTCCGTTTTTTGCCACCTACAGATTTTCAGAAATTAATCATGGTGAAATCTTGACGTCAAAAGGTAAAGCCGGAATCGGGACAAAATTTTATGCGGTGTATGCTCCGCTGACGAATAATACCAATACCCTGAATTTTACCTGTGGTGTTCTGGCTACTGAAGACAATACACAGGTTAAAGTTTCAGGATACAATATGACCACCTGGTTCATTAATAATTTCAACGGGCTTACACAACCTACGATCACCATTACCCTGAACAAAGGGCAATCTTACATATTTTCAGGATCTGCCACCAGACCCGGAAATAAGGACGGATTTATCGGGGCCAGAATAGAAGCTACAAAACCGGTTTCCGTAACCAATGGAAATTTCCGCGGCCAGTTCGGGCTTATTCCACCTTATAACGGAGAGGACATTATCATGGATCAGTCGGTTCCTGTGGAACGTCTTGGAAATGAATTTGTCCTGATCAAAGGAATGGGGAATCTTCTTCCTGAAATTGAAGGAGCTATTATTGTAGCCACCGAAAATGATACCAAAGTCTGGCTGAATGGTAATCCTACCCCTGTTGCCACATTAAACGAAGGGGGTTATTATCGTGTAAAAGCTTCCGGTTATGTGGTAAACGGACCTTCTCATCTCAATATGTATATCAAAACAAGTAAAAATGTGTATACCTATCAGCTTTTATCCGGTACTGCAGATAATGATGCTACGGAAGGATTTAATTATATCCCGCCTTTAAACTGTTTTTTACCTAAAATCATTGATGAAATCGGGAAAATAGACGAATTCCCTTATGGAGCTGTTTTTAATCCACCGCTTTTTGTAAAGCTTAATATTCTTACCCAGGCAGGAGCCAATGTAACCGTAAATGGTGTGGGAACTACTGCTGCACAGGGACCTTTTCCTGTGACAGGAACAACTGATTGGGTTTCCTATACCATTCCCAATATTGCAGGAAATGTCACGGTAAATTCCACTAAAGCAGTTACTGCCGGAATTGCCGGAGGAAGCGGAAACTTAGGTTACGGAGGTTATTTTGCAGGATTCAGTTCCGTTCCGGTAATCACTAAAGCTTCCGGGGATTGCGCCCCGGGAATTGTTTTACAGGCTGAAAGCGGCTTTACCCATTACCAGTGGAACCTTAACGGAAATCCTATTCCGGGAGCCAATGCCAATACTTTTAGCCCTACGCAAGGCGGAAACTATACAGTGTCTATCACTAATGAAAATTGTGTGTACACTACTTATCCATATAAAGTATATTCCTGTCTGGCAAACACGGTAAAACCGCTTAATGCCTGTGGTGCCGGAATGCCTACACAGATTACTCCAACATTCAGCAACTCAACACAGACCCCGGTTCCGGGAAGTGTACAGATTATAACGCCTCCTGCCAACGGTACTTTAACCATAGATCCTGCTACAGGTATCTTGACTTATACAGCCAATGCAGGAACAACAACAGATACCTTCACGTATAAATTCTGTGGAAATGATCCGGAATTTACAGATTGCGAACAGGTAAAAGTGAATGTTACCGTACAGCCTCTGGTTCTTACAGATACTACGGTAAGTGCATGTAATATTAACGGATCCGGGATTTTTGATCTTACTTCGGCTAATGTGGGCGGACCTGCTACAGCCATTAAAAAATATTACCCTACACTGGCAGACCTGAATGCAGGAACCGCAGAGATTATTCCGGCGAATGCCTATGCGGCTACATTACCTGCCACGGTTTATGTGAAAGTGACTACAGTAGAGGGATGTACGGCTAATGCAAAGATTACCCTTCAGTATTATCGTGGTCCGGATGTTATAGATGCGGTGCTTTCCGGGTGTTCTGTTCCCAATCAGCCAAGTCAGGGGACTTTTAACCTGACAACAGCAATTGTTACTTCTACCAATCCCGTTACGAAAAAATATTATCCGACCCTTAATGACGCGATTAACGGAACCAGCGAGATCACAACTCCCAATCCTTATATTTCTCCAAATGCAACAGTATACGTAAAGATCACCACAGTGAACGGTTGTTCTGATTATGCTAAAATAACCCTGAGCGTTATCCCGCCAAAACCATCAGCTCTTTTAGTGGATCAGTACATCTGTCCTCTGGCGCTTACCAAGTTAGATGCAGGACCTGGCTATACTTCCTATTTATGGAGTACGGGAGCTACTACACAAGCCATTCAGAATGTGCCGGTGGGAGATTATTGGGTAATTCTTACATCAGATGGCTGCCAGACGAAGCAGACGGTGAGAGTGGTTGCTGTTCCGAGCCCGAGAATTAAGCGGGTTGATGTTAAAAACAATACAGCAACCATTACAGTAGAAGGAGGAGAGCCACCTTATCTGTATTCCAGAGATGGAATTCTATGGCAGGATTCCAATGTATTTACCGATCTTCCACGGGGACGAAATACATTCTATGTAAAAGATTCATTCAACTGCGATCCGGTACAGATACAGATTACAGTACCTAATCTTGTGAACGCAATCACTCCGAACAGCGACGGAATTAATGATGATCTGGACTACAGTGAACTGAGCTACCTGAAAGATTTGAAATTCAATGTATTCAACAGATATGGACAGCTTATATTTTCTTCGGAAAAAAATAACAGCCTGAAATGGAATGGTACCATTGGCGGAACTCCCGTGAGCAGCGGAACCTACTGGTACGAAATCACCTGGACCGAACCGGAGACTAAGACCCCTGTAGCTTATTCGGGATGGATCCTTGTGAAAAATAGAAATTAGGAGTTTTTTATTAAAGGGGATTTTATTATTATATTAATGATGAAGGAGATGAATGAAGAAGAATGCTTTTGTTCGGGCAGTACAGATCTTGATTTGTGCTGCCCGTTTTTATTAGGAACAGGAAGTCTCATTTTTTTCCTCTCTTTTTTATAAATTGTAACACTTGAAAATAGTTCAGAGATCTGCTTTTCATCCACCTGTAACACCACTCATTATGAAATATAAAAACGTTTCGGTTATCTTTAAATTAAACTCATTGTACCTTTCTTTTTTGTATTTCCGGATGTTCTGGCTTTCAGACGGAACGGAGACTGAAGAACTTCTGCTTTATAAGTATATGTTGTATTCGGTTTTTATGGTGTATCCGTTATTTATTTTTTCAACGCTTATGTTTTCTAAAGAGGTGAAAGCAGGTTTTTTTCTGAAATTTTTTATATGGCTGATGATCCTTCTTGGGCCAGCACTCTTTTTCTATACCTTTGATCTGTATCAGCAGAAGGAACTTCTTTATGGATCTATACTTACGGTGATTCAGTGCCTGATCCAATCCAGAACCATAAAAGATGACGAAATGCTTTTCCGGGCTGCCGGAGTTTTTGCCGCAAAGCTGCTTCTGTGGTTCTTTGTTTTATTGCTGTCCATGATTTCATTGGTGTGGTATTCAGACAGGGATATTCTGACCAATATGCTGGCTGGGGGAATTTATTATTTTTGTGTTGCAATTCTCGATATTCTGATTGATAAATATAAATTCCTCTCAGAAAAATAACGGGATAAAATAAAAGTCTATGACCGTAAAAGAGTTTATCATCAAAGAAATTGACTCTGTGAATGCTTTCATTGCAGAAGGAAAAGATAAAGAAACCAATATTCAGTTGAAGAAAGACCTGTCAGAAACCCTGTATCTTCTTGATATTTTCGAAAAGTATCGGATTAAAAAAGAAACTGTTGAAACTGTTTTTGAACTCCCGGTTTCCAATACGGGATACTCAGATTACAGAATAATCAACGACTGTGAATTTGATGATCCGGACCAATGGCTTGAAGTAAGTATTTCCGGAGAGAAAATAAGATTGTCAGAAGGTGATCTTGTCATCAGAAAGAAATAAAGAAAGCAGCTTGGTTATGGTTACTCATGAAATGTTTTAGTTGATAATGTTCCCGCTATAGTATTGCAAATCAGAACCAGTCTTTTTCCAAAAAAAATAACAATCATTTATTTGATATTAATGAAAATTATTAATTTAAAAAGTGTTAAATCTGAAAATTTTATCATTTGAAAATTAGACTTACTGTTCAGGAAATAAAATAATGTTAATGTATTGTATTGATTTTTAATGACTTGAAATAAAATAGTGCAACGATGGTATAAGTGAAATGCCGGAAAACTAATCCTGTTTTTGTTCATTTGTATCACCGATTTGGCTAATTATGAAAAACACAAGTGATGAAAAAAGAACCCATGGGTTTCCACAGATTTTTGTGAGAACCCTGTTGTTCCTTTTGGTTCTGATTCCATACTTGAGTTTCGCAGGAGCTCATGCCAACGAGACAGTTATTCTTAATACTGATGACGAAGCTGATATTTCCGGATCTGAAGAAAAGAAAATTTCGAATATTTCTTCCAAAGCAAAAATATACCTCTCCGAAGGTACCGTCATTGTTAATATTGGTAGCCCTATAGAAGTTGTTTCTATAAAACCGGTTTCTCAGAAAAATAAAAAGCGTATTGAAAAGGCTTTGCCGGTTCCCGGAAAATCTCCGACCTCCCATAAAACGACATCAAAGAAAGAGATAAAACCAATTGTTTCCACAAAATATAAGTCCGGAATATCGTCTGAATTTCTTTTCAGCCCGGATAATACGTGGACAGGTTATATTCTGACCTCACAGAATAATAAGGTTAAATCTTTCGGTCTGAAAAGTTCTTTCAGTACCATTCTGTTTTTCTTTTCAGGTTTTTCCAGGGTTCTCTATCCCAATCACATGAATGAGACATTTAAGGATACCCTGAAATCCTATCATACAAGACCTCCGCCTGCTATTACTTCCTTCATATAATCTTCAGTTTCTTACTTCTGATAGTAAAGGGGCCTAATGAAGCCTCAATCTACGGAAGCAGGGATTATTATGCCCGAATTGTAATAATTCATCATCACCCTTTACCCTTGTCCTATTTTTTTTAAACACAAATAATACATACACTTTTTTTAACCCTTTTAAATTAAACACTTATGAAAAAAATGATTTTCGCAGGAGTGCTGTTTGCGGCACTTGGAACAACAGGAGTTTGTGCCAACAATTTCAACACATCAGCAAATGCAAAACCGGAAACAGAAATGTCTGTGAAGAGTTTTTACTATGTTACTACCTATTCAACGAGAAAAGAAGGAAGCTGTAATGTAAAGTATAAACATGTCACCAAATATTTCCTGGGGTTTGCGATCTACACAACAACAACTCTTGTATCCAAAGACTGTTCAGGTGATGGCGGAGGAAATACAGGAGGGAATACGGGAGGAACTCCATATAGATTCTAAATGATGAAAAGAGCACTGCTGCTCATGATGGGCAGCAGTTTTTTCTTTTTCAGGTGATCTAAAGTGTATAAGTTGCTTTTTGAACTCATTTCAAAGTAGATAATACAGTTTCTACAGCTATTCTTTACAAATTAAATTTCCAATAATTCTTATTTAACACAACAACCGGCAAACTTGTTCAGTAATGTATTGCCGTACTTAAAAATGAAAAAATGAAAAAATCACGATTTTTTAATCTTTTTGTTCCGATATTGCTGTTCTTTTCAGCATACCTTTCGGGGCAGAATATCACGCTATTGGGCAAAACTTCTGTTACCGCCAAAGGTAGTGGAGCTACAGGAAATCCGGTTGCCCTCAACTGGAATATTCCGGCAGGAAAAAATAGAGTAATGATTATTACCTATTGGTTTGAACGCGATCACAGGGCAGGAGCAGATGGAAGTAATTATCCATCCGGAAATTCAGGATTTGATTATATTCCTCCAACAATAGGCGGAGTTTCCATGGCAGGAAAAAATGCCACTCTGACTTACTTCAGAAATGATGCAGTGACGGCAACAGCAGCAAACGCCCATTTTTCAACGATTATGCATCGTTATGTTTTTACGGAAACACAGGGATTACCAACAGGAAGTACTGCCATAGCATTTCCTGATATCAATACTCCCAAAAATGCAGGAGATGAAGTTGCAGTTCATATTGAGGTTTACGGAAATGTAAGTGATGCTAATACTTATACGGCAACCGGAGGAAACTTTTGGGGCTCCGGAAATACAAATACCACAACCTATTCTTATTCAGGAATTCCCACAGCTACCCAGACAGGAAGAAGTAATTCTGATATCATGTATCTGGCTTTTGCAGGAATGACAAAAGATGAAACTTATACGGTATCTCCATCTTCATGGATTAATACAACTGATGTAAGTGTAACCAATACAGAGGGTAATGGCGGGTTTACAGCAACCAATGCACCGCAAAACGAACCGGATGGGATAAGATCATCTACGTGGTATTTCACAGGAAGTACAGCCGCTCCGTCAATGACCCTAACAAGGGCTTCCAATAACAGGATTGCCACCGTACGTCTCAATTTTTTATCACTCTTACCTCTTGCAAAGCCATCTGTAACCGGAACCGTTTACAAAGATACGGATGGATATACCAATATCAACGGTACAGTAACCAATGCCGGAGGATTATATGTAAATGCGGTAGGATCAGACGGAAGATTGGTGTACTCTGCATCAGTAAATACTTCTGGAGTATTTACGATTCCTGCAGGGTATGTTACTGAAGGAAGTACATATACTCTACAACTCAGTAAAAATACAGGAACAATAGGAGCGGTTGCTCCTCTTCAGGAACTTCCGGAAGGATGGCTGACAGTAGGAGAGGCCACTTCTTCTACCGGAAACGACGGAACACCGGACGGAAGGATTGTTCTTTCTGTAGGCTATAATGCAATCACCGGACTTCGTTATGGTATTAACGATGCTGCAGTGTGTTTTTCTTCTTCGTCCTATAGTAATTCAGGATGGAAAGCGGTTGTTTATGATGCTCCGGCAGGAATTGACGGCTGGACACAGGTTTCTGGTTCCAACAGTTTCCCGACATCAAGCTATGCACAGATCGCTACATTCGATTATAATGTAAATGCTAATACCAATAATGCTTTTACAGTTAATTTTCAGACTGGTACCATTGGTCTTACCCCTTCCAATCCACAGATTTCTAACTATGTGGGAACAAGGATTCCTTACAGTACTAATGAAGACTATGCTGTAATTTTCAATAAAACCATTAAAAGCGGTGAAGAAGGACTTTACAAATTTGACCTGACCTACGGTGATGATCATATTTTTATCTATAAAAATGGGGTAAAGATCAATCAGCAGAAGGATGCTTTCAATGTAGTGCCCGTGAATGATTTTGCTACTTTAAGACTGAATATTGGTGACGTGATATCTATTCTGATGGTTGAGGAGTGGGTGTATAATACAGCTGTGACTATGGCTGCAACACGTTTTACTGTTCCTCCGGTTCAGAATATCAGCAATATCTGCCCTGATAATTTTGTGAATCTGAATACCGCTTTTACAGGAACGGTTCCTTCAGGGGGAGCTCTGGTATGGTTTACCAACAGCAGCCATGCAGGAACTCCTTTGAACAGTGCTCAAGTACAATATGCGGGTGCCGGTACTTACTATGCATTTTATTATAATAGCAGTACGGGTTGTTACAGCCTTGCTTCCAATCCGGTAACAGTAACGATAAACAGTTGTCCGGTGGTGAATAATTGTATTACAGGGGATTGTAATTCCAATACATTCCTGAATACGTCTAATCCTGATACCATTGAATATGACAACTTTATTTCAGGTTTCCATTCAAGTACCATTAAAAAAGCAGACGGGACCTATATGATCTGGGGACAGAATGCACAGCCGGGGTCTGCAGGAGGAAATATCACTTCACCGCTTGCAATAAACCCTGTAAATGGGTTTAATTATACCGGGAAGATTTTGAAAACAACTATCGGAACAAAAGGCGTTTCCGGCAGTGATGCAGATCAATACGCTTTGTTGTCCGAAGATGGATTATATGTTTGGGGAGGTCCGAATGTACTGGTCAACAGTGCGGTTAAAAGTGACCGTATTTTCGGAAAGATTACCAATGCAACAGTTGGTAATGCCAATACTTACGGGCTTCCGTCAGGGGTCACTCCTACAGATGTCAAGATGCTTTTTGGTTCTTATGCTACATTAGCTATTACAACCTGTACAGGAGAAGCTTATGTTTTATCATGGACAGGAGCGAAAAACGGAGACGGTACCGATGATACTGGGGCAAATTCCAGCAGCTGGCACAGAGTCATGCTGAACTCTTCAACTACCCTTAACGGTGTCGTAGCCATGAGAGGAACAAGAACGGCAATGATGGCTTTAACCCGCAGTGGAAAGCTCTATACCTGGGGCTCCAAATCCTATTTAGGAAACGGAACCGATAAAGCAGATAGAGTATATGCAACAGAAATGACTTTACCATCAGGAGTGATTCCTAAAATGATTGGAATGACCCTGTATAAGAATACTCCAACAGATAATTCCTCTACTGTATTAGAAAATTCATACTACCTGCTAAGTACGGCAGGAAAGCTGTACAGCTTAGGGAATAACACCTACAAACAGCTGGGAACTTTTGATGCTGTTGAAAAGAAAAGCTGGGTCAGTGTAAAATCAACCAGTGCTTCTGTTGACCTGGCCAATGTAGCCTGGATAAGCCCTAATGAACATGACAATGCAGGATATGCAGCCAATCAGGCTCTTACGACAGATGGGAAACTTTGGTCGTGGGGATATAATGCAGGATCTATGTTAGGAGGCAGTACCAATAATGCTGCTATGGATCCTGTGTTAATGACTGGCGGACTAAGCAGCACAGATAAAATCCTTGCTGTGGAAACCGGAGGGCATACCAATATGGTTTTCAAAGCCTGCTCAAATACACTTGGATATATAGGGCATAGTGCAAACGGAAGTATGGGAATTGTTGACTCCAATAATTATGCAACTTTCCAGTTCAGCCAGACCCCGTCATTCAACAATTTATGCAGTATTGAACTTCCACCTGTCGCTCCTGTGGTCAGAAATCTGAAAATGTGTTCCGGAAACACAGCTACTCTTAATGACGCTTTGGAAGATGCTGTGCCAACAGGTTATTCAGTACAGTGGTGGACAACTCCTAACCGTACGGCGGGTACCCAGGTGACTAATCCTGCCGCTGCCGGGCCGGGTACTTATTATGCCTTTTATATTGCTGATGCAGGTACATGTACAGCCGTTACAGGATCTCCGGTAGTTGTGTCCTATTATACAGCATCTGATCCTGAATTCATCAACTGTATCTGTTTTAAAGATCCGATTATAGCAGGTAATGCACCGGATACCATGATAGGAATTACTTTACTTAAAAGAGCCGGAAGTTCAGATACAGATAACTGGCCTACGGTAAGAAAATCCGGGCATATTGCTCTGGAATCCAATACCCAGGGGCTGGTGATTACCCGGATTTCTAAAGCCAATTTAGGAATTATCAGTATTCCACAGGAAGGAATGATGGTTTACGATACCACAGATAAATGTCTGAAAATATATTCAGACGGGGCCTGGAAATGTTTCAGTACACCGGCTTGTCCGTAAAACCAGCTGAACTTTGAATAGATAGCAGTTAATTACAATAATCCGTCCGGATCTTTCTTATAGAGGGAATGTGTGTAACTTCTCCGGTAAGATGATGGTAAATGCATTGAAAAGAATTTTGCCCGGGTTTTTAATAGACTGATCAGCAGAGTATTCTTCGGTTGATTTAACATAAAAATGAAAACAATGAAAAAAATAATTATCACCTCTTTATTAATAGTTTCCCATCTCACTTTAGCCCAGGTGATCTTTGGGGATGAGACCGGAACGGCAGCCGATAAAACTTCTGTTCTTGTAGATTTTGCCGCTAATCAGAATAAAGGAATTATTCTCCCTTATACACGAACTCTTCCATCAGGAACCGGGTTGGTGGAAGGTACGATACTTGTTGATGCTTCCGATGCTGCTCAGGCAAAAGTAAAGTATTATAACGGAACCTGGCAGGATCTCAGTAGTGGAAACGGAGCAAATATCAATGCAGCTCTTGTGAAACAGCCAGCTGCTGTTACAGAAGATACGAAGAAAGGTGCCATTATTGGTGCAGCAACTTCCTCAGCCAATGGAGTTCTGATTCTCGAATCCTACAACAAAGCAATGGTTCTGCCTCAGGTGAACAGTACCGATGATGTGATCAATCCTGCAGCAGGAATGATGGTCTATATCAATAAGACAGGCTCTAAGCGTCTGGCCGTATTCAACGGAGCCAAATGGACATTTTGGAAACCCTGATTGCCATTCTTAAAACCATTTTGATTTCTATATCATGGAAATCAAAATGGTTTTTTCATCTTTAATTTACCGTCAAAAAACATAATTTTTCTAAATTCTCTTAGAAATAATGATCAAGTTGGCATGTGATCTTTTCTGTCTGAACTATTTTGATACCATTGAAACCAGTTGAAAGATATCTGGTGCTTTTTTATCAATATATGCCTGTGTCTGTGCTGATGTAGGGATGGGAGCAGAATTTTTTAACCGGACTGAAGATGAATGGTAAGATTTGTAATATAACATAATTGAATTATTTAACGTATTTAACGAAAAATAAATGCATATTTGTGGTTTTTAATTAAAAATTTCACTTTATTGCATTGTTATTGTTGTTTTTTTTAATCATTTATTAAATAAAGATTGAAATTATGATAGAAAAAAAGATATTCTATATATTTTTATTAATTCCCGTTCTTTTATTTTCCCAGACACCCCAAAAAAAAATTCCTGAAATTGAGCAGCTGCTGGATTCTTCCTATATCAAAACAATGGAATTTGATGTGCAGACCGGAATATTTTATGCTAAAAAAGCACTCGATATCAGCAAAAAGAAAAACTATTCAAGAGGTATTGCAATAGGGAATTTTCGTATTGGCCAGTGTTTAACAGAGCTTAATACCTATAAACAGGGGCTGGAATACCTGGATAAAGCCCAGCAGGAAAACAAAAATCTTAACGATACCAGTCTGAATTTTGAAATAAGAAGAGTACGTGCCCGTATTTACGCCTCTTCCAAGCTGTATACCAATGCGGTTGCAGAGAATAAGAAAGCACTTGCTATTATCCCGGAAATGAAAAGGTCCGAAGAAGATAAAAATTTAGCCAGAGCTTTAATTTATGAAAATCTGGCCAACACCTATGGTTTCATGAAAAAGCAGGATTCGGTGTATTTTTATCTGAATAGTGGCATGAAGGTGCTCAGAAAGCTGGATGTGAAGAAAAGCATGATCAGTATTATTAATAACTATACCAGACTGGCAGATTACTATCTGTCCATTGATAAAGCAGAGGAAGCGGAATACTTTCTGGTAAAAGCGGTGAACTTTGCTAAAGCAAACGGGTATCCTTTTCTTTCTTTTACCTTCAGAACATATGGCGATTTGATGCTGTATCATAAGAAAAACGATTCTGCCTTGTTTTACTATAACAAAGCTTTACAAATTTCTGAGCAAACCAAACTGAAAAGCGAACTTCCGGCGATCTACCTGAAAATAGCCAATGTGAGCCAGCTTCTGGGAAATACGGTTTCGGAAGAAAAATACAGACTGAAATCATTCGAGCTGACAGACAGCCTGAGATCTGAGGCACTGGCAGCCTCCAATATGGCTGTTAATTCAATTCTTTCAGATCAGCGGGAAGAATTTGTGAAGGAAAATAAAAAACATCAGTCCTATCTCATCATGATCATAAGCATTACCCTATTACTGTTTATTGGCTTATGGATGCTTTACAAGAAAAAGGCTAAAAAATTAAGCACCTATAAAAAGGTCTCAACCCAGAAAGAACAAATGCTTATTCAGCAGAAAGAAGAAATCGCAATGCGATATGAAGAAGACACCCGAAAGCTTGAACAGAAAGTAAATGAGTCTTTTGATGAGGTATTGTTTCTGGCCAAAAATAACAGCCCTGAATTTTTTACCCGCTTTCAGGAAGTTTATCCTGAAGTGATAAGGGCGCTGTTGGCAAGGGATTCTAAGCTCAGGGTTTCGGAACTGGCATTATGCGCCTATTTTTTCTTAGGATTTACAACAAAGGATGTTGCGTTATATACTTTCAAATCGATCAATACCGTGCGGAACAGAAGGCAGAATCTCCGTACGAAATTGCAAATTCCAGCTGATGAAGATCTTGAACTATGGTTTAAAAACCTTTCTAAAAATCAATTTCAATAAGAGAAAAGCTGTTTGGTCTTAGGAAATGATAATTGATTAAAATTAAATAATTGAATATCAGTTTGTTGCTTTAAAATAGAGCTTTGATAGTATATGATATTTTTTATTTTTTAAAAGGAATTGAGTTGTTTTATCCTCAGATTATTGTTTAAGATTACGGTTATGAATTATAAAAACATTCACATCGGACAGATGGTGAAGAAACGGGTTGCAGAAAACGGGATAGAAATGTCCCGGATCTGTAACTTCTTCAGATGCACAGAAAAGGAAATAAAAGAAATGTACCTGCAGAAAGATTTGAATACCCGGTTCCTTCTGAGGTGGAGCAAACTGCTGGAGTACGACTTTTTCAGATTATACAGCCAGCATTTGATTTTATATGCTCCTCCTGCAGCAGAGAACGCTGATAAAACCCCGGTAAAATCTGCTTTGCCTCAGTTCCGTAAAAATATTTATACCAAAGAGGTCATTAATTTTATCATAGAGCAGATTGAGATGGGAAAAATGACCAATAAACAGATTATGGAAAGGTACAGGATTCCAAGGACAACCTTAAGCAAATGGATCACCAAATATAAAGCTGAGCCGGAAAACCCAATTCATTGATCTTTTCAGATTGGGTACAGAGCTGCCATTAGAAATTAATTCATTTAAAAACACAAATATGGAGAAAAAAAAACCGGACTATAAACGTCTGTATTCGGATATTATTGATCAGAAATATCCCGAAAAGAAATTCGAATGCCGGAAAATATTGGAAAAAGGGGAACTATCTGTTTTGGATATTGTTAGCATCAACCGTAAAATCTTTGGTATCTCAGATGAAGAAACCCAGACTGCCAATCAAAAATATCGTTCCTATAAAAAATCCGACATTGTCCAGATTCTGGATTATCAGAAAAAGCACAACTTTAATAACAGCCAGCTTGCCCGCCATTTCAAAATGAGCCGGAATACAATTGCCAAATGGAGGAAACTGTTTGTGATCTAAAAAGCTGCCTTACAAAAGTAGGCAGCTCTATCATTATTTTCTCTTAAAATTATGATGGAACCCTAAGCTGTTCAACAAAATAGGAAGGCGTGAAACCTGTTTCATTCTTAAAGGCCGTTACAAAAACCCTTGGGGTTGTATAACCGCATTCTTCAGCGAGATAATTAATCTTATATTCACGGTAGATAGGATCCTCATATAGCTTTTTAGTGATGTAGCCGATTCTAAGTCCGTTAATATAGCCTGTGAAACTTTTATCCCTGTAGGTTTTTATAATTTCCGAAAGATACTTGGTATTGGTATTAAGATTATTGGCCATCCAGGTAAGGCTGAGATCTTTTCTGAGATACTTTTCAGACAGCTCAAATTTTTCAAGTCTGGCAAGCAGTATTTTTACCGTTTCATCTGTAATGCTGACAGAGGATTTAGCTTCTGCATTTTCTTTGATTTCTGCATGTTCTGCAGGAATAGCCTTTTGTTCACTGTTTATTTTGGTAATCTGGTCTTCATATTTTCTATGGGAGATCTCATTTTTTTTCCTCCAGTAATGCCATATAGACAATGCTAAAAGAAGAATGAAGCAGCCCGTAGATAAGAGCAGAATTCTGATAGTAGAGGTGTGCTCTTTATCTTTTTTTATTTCTGCAGCAGTGACAAGTCTGTCAAATTCTTTCCCGGCTTCCTTTTTAGCAACATCATTGAGGCTGTCGTTCAGTTTCGCATATAAAAGAGTATATTTTGCCTGCTCTGCAGAGTTTTTTAGCTCCTCATTAGAATCAGCGAGAAGCATATAAGCAAATAGTCTGTAACTTGGATTTTTCTTATACTGTTCCCGTTTTAAAACTTCATTAGCAAGGTCAATAGACTTTTTATAATCCTGTTTTTCTAAATAGAACCTTCCTGTACCACATAGTATAGGTAAATCAAGCTTTTCAAAAATATCAGGCTGTGTGGTTTTATAGTTATATGCTTTTAAATAGTATGGCACTGCCAGATCCAGACGCTGAGGTTGTACAACACCTAAATAAAAGTTACCAATATTGAGATTATTAAGTGCAATTTTTTCATATTTTTCAGACTTTAGTTTTTGATAGGTATCACTTATCTGTTGGAGCTCTTCCAGTTCTTTTTTTAAATAGTGAATAAGTGAATCTGATTTTTTATAGTCATAAAAAGATGAAAACCTATTGTACACGGTAGCCGTTAAAAAATGTCTTTCATTGGTATCCTCTACTTTATTGGCATATTTCAATGCATCGTTCATATTCTTAAACTCCTCTTTCTGTATCCCTATTGCTTTATTTACAAAAGATTTATAGATAAATAGCCTTGTGAGTAGCTCATTATTATTAACATCCAGCGCTTCTGTATCTTTAATCAATTCCAGCATTTTTTTGTAATCAGAGCGCCGGTAAAAAACATCCAGCATCTTGATTTTTCCTTCTCCAATTCCTTCTTTATAATTGATTTTCTTTGATAATTCAATAAGTTTATCAATTTGCCTGATGTCTTTATCATTAGTTTGGGAGGCAATTTTCTCATACAGAGCATTGATCTCTTGCTTTGTTGGAAGGCTGTTCTGGGCTGAAATAAGAAAAGGAAAAAAAGATAAAACGAGGATAAAACAGTAAAGTTTTGCCATGTTAGTTATTGTTTAAAACAAATGTAAAGAAGAATTTTATTTTAAAATTGCACATACCAACACAGGCAGTATGTATCTTTTCATAAAAATGCATTTTGATTGTATATTTGATTGATTATCAGTAATTATTTTTTGTAAAATAACTTTCAATACCGTGATACATTCGGAATTATTCCTAAGTTAATGTTGTGTGTTATCCTGCAGAAATCTAATATTGCGGGGCAACCAGTGATAAGAAATGTTTCGAGCAGATTCTGAAAATACGATGATGTACAAAATCTTCTCTCTTTGTTTGGGGAGAAGATTTCTTTTCTTGAGAAAATCATAAATAGCAAAATAAGCTAATATATAATTTAAAAAATCCAATAGTATGAAAACACACGATGTAAATGGAAAAGTAATCTTAGTGGCCGGAGGAGGCAAAAATCTTGGCGGCTTACTGTGCCGCAACCTTGCTGCAAAAGGAGCAAAACTGGTGATTCACTATAACAGCGAAAGCACAAGATCCGATGCCGAAAAAACACTCGCAGATGTACAGGCTTTAGGGGCAGAAGCTATTCTGGTACAGGGAGATCTTACGAAAGTAGAGAAGATCACTGAACTTTTTGATGCAGGAATTAAAAAGTTCGGAGGAATTGATATTGCCATCAACACGGTAGGAAAAGTCCTGAAAAAACCTTTTGCAGATACTACCGAAGCAGAATATGACAGCATGAGCGAAATCAACTCGAAAGTTGCCTATTTCTTCATTCAGGAAGCGGGTAAAAAGCTGAATAATGATGGAAAAATCTGTACCATCGTTACTTCTCTGCTGGCAGCTTATACAGGCTTATATTCAACGTATGCAGGAATGAAAGCCCCTGTGGAACATTTTACCAGAGCTGCTTCTAAAGAGTTTGGTGAGCGGGGTATTTCAGTAACAGCAGTTGCTCCCGGACCTATGGATACTCCTTTTTTCTATGGTCAGGAAAGTGATGATGCCGTAGCCTATCACAAATCTGCATCTGCACTTGGAGGATTAACGGATATTAAAGATATTGCTCCGTTAGTAGAATTCCTGGTTACAGACGGCTGGTGGATTACCGGGCAGACCATTTTTGCCAACGGAGGGTATACTACGAGGTAAGTCATGATCATTCAGACGATATAAATAATTTTTTTTTATTATCCTGTATTTCCGGCATTATAATTCTATGATATGGACTGAACATAGAATGCCGGAAACAGTACAGATGGTTGGGGTACTACTTTCCAGTACTCCAACTTTTTATTATAACTTTCAGAAATCACCAGGCGGATGACAGATTCCGGCTTTCAAATCTTCAATCTTCCGGATATCCGTTAATTTGTGCGAGGGTTGATCTGATGTACCTGCATGTAACTATGTCTCAGAGTGTAGGCCTGATTGATTCCCTCCATTTTCAGGAACTGTATATAAACCTGAATGTCCTTAGCTGGAATGATGTGATCGGACAGCATAAAAAAATAATTTTAATGACTATATCAACAGTCTCAGAATAGAGTATATCATCCGGCAACTTTATGAGAGTGTTATTTTTAGAGAATACAGCATCAGTTATTTGGCCGAAAAATCAGGATTTGCTTTAAGAGAGGTATTTACCAGTGACATTCAAAGAAGAGACCGGAATTTCTCCCTCCCATTTTATAAAAGAGCTAAAGAATTTCAAGAATCCCGTATGAAAGTAGAATGTGGTTTTTTTATTTTCAAAGCTTTGTGGTAAAGAAATTCATTGATTCTTCTGAATACCTGTCTGTTTTTTATATACTTAATTTCTTTTCATAATAGATTGGAGAATAATTACACCCGCAATGCTGACTTCTATTTTTCGATTTTTTTTAGCCGGATAAAAAAAACAGGCTTTTTCCATCAAAAAATACCCCCTTTTTTTAACGATTATGTAAAGTCAGGTATTCCTGACATAAACTTTATTTTATTATAATTGATTGATTATCAGTATTGCTTATTTGTATATTGAAGGAAAGAGACACGTAATTTTCTGAATTCTTCCTGCATTAACCTTGTGCACCTTTCTGTGTAATGATAATATTGCATTAAAGGTTAAAGGATTTAATTAATATAAAAGTTTTATTAAATTTTTTTAACGGGAAGACTAGGTCAATTATTAAACTAATCAAATACATAATGAAAAAAACACTACTGATTTTAACCGTACTTGCGGCCTGCACTATAGAAGCACAGGTAGCAATAGGAAAAGAAAATGTTACCAACACTTCGGTATCCCTCGAATTTTCCAATACAGAAAACAGGGGAATTATTCTCCCTTATGTTGAAAATAAAACCGGAATATCTGCCGAAGGAAGCTTAATTTATGATACCACAGATCATAAAGTGAAGTATCTTAAAAATGGTGGACAATGGGTGAATCTCAGCGAAGATGATGGCACAGCCGCAACCATCGGGACAGCCGATCTGAGCATACAGGGAACAGATAAAGTAGAAAAGTCCACTGCTAAAACGGGAATAGGAACTGTTTCTTCTACCAATGGAATTCTTGTTCTGGAAGCTTCAGATAAAGCGATGATCCTGCCCAAAGTAGCCAGCCCGCATCTGGCCATCATCAACCCGGCACCAGGGATGATGGTATATGATACCGTTAAAAAGCATCTTGCGGTATACAACGGAAAGGTATGGACATTCTGGAAACCATAAACCAAGTCAGGGAGGTCTGAAAAATTTTCAACCTTGCTCAAAATCTAAAGAAAAAACCAATTCTACTCATTTATAAATGTAATTACCTATGGTCAAGTAGGTATTAATACTAGATTATGTGAATTACAGATAAATCCCCTGGATATACAATCGAAAAACACATACCACCGGAAAAACCGGTTAAAAATTTATTGAACATGAAAAAACAGACTATCCTTTTTCTCATATTGCTCATTTTGGGTAATGTGATGGCTAGGGCACAGAACTGCAGCGTAAATGCGGGTGCCAATGTCACTATATGTGGCACGTCTACCAACCTCTCGGGAAGCCCGGGGGGCACTACATCGGGAAATCCCGTCTGGACGCTGGTATCCAAGCCGGCAGGCGCACCAAATCCGGTGATCGCGAATCCTTCAGCATACAATACCGGGGTCACAGGGATGACTTTCCCGGGTAATTATGTTTTCCAGATCGCACAGAACTGTACCGTGGGAACAACAACTTCTCAGGTAACGGTTACCGCGCCGGGGGATGTATCTGCTTTCACCGCAGGACCGGATATTACCAATGTTTCTGCCACTACAGGTACAGCAACACTTAATGGTGTTGTGCCTGCAGGTTATACAGCATCATGGACGTATTATAACATTCTGGATAAGGAACGATATAACGATATTACCACTACCAATGCAGTAATGGCGAATACTAATACAGTAAATCCAACACTTACTCTCATAAAAAAAGCAAATCATGATATTGATCCTGCTTATCGTGCGGTGTTAAGAATTACATCAATTAATAACCCTAACTGTTGGTACGAAGACGATGCTATTGTTAGATTTATTCCCAGTCAAAACCTTATATTTAATTCAACATATGATCTTTGTTATTCGTCAACAACTTCTGACCGTTATATAGGTCTAAATGCTAATTCTCCAGTATTTGCAACAGGTTATCCAAATGTCTCCGGTAACCCCGCTTTTGGCACAACAGTATCTGTTACCCCAATAAGCCAACCTAGTGGAGGAAATATTTCCTTTAAAGAAATAAGAGGAACCAATGTATACTTCAATGGAATAAATACGATAGGAACATATGTGTTCACTATTACTATTTCCAATACTAATGGAACTTATACAACACCTCAGATCACTTATAATTATAACGGTACGGATCCTAATCCGGTAAGTTTTTTAGATCCTGCATATCCCAATCAGATGCAGGTATATTCAACAGGCAATAGTGGAGGTGCCGTGTATTGCAACATGGTAGGTTCTAATGACCCTATCTCTTTTTATTTTAAAATTGATCCTGCCAACCCACCAACTATTGTTACTAAAGTAACACAATCCGGAGTAGTTCCATCTGGTGGAGCTCTGGGAATAGTGCAAAATGGAGCAGGTACAATGAATAGAAGCGTTACATTAACACCCCCTGCAGGAGGTTGGAAAGCTGCTACTTATAAATTTGCTATAAATAGTTCTTCAGGGGTATGCAATACATCCCAAAGTTACTTTGTTCATATATCAGATGGAGCCCGATCGAATGTTAATGTGAATAATATTACTGTATGTTATTCGGGGTCAGGAACTGTAACAACTACTGTACCTTTGCCTGCTATTTATCAGGAAACGACTTCAAATCCTAGTTATTTCCAGGACTTTAACGGAAGATATGATTTTACATTAGTTTCAAAGCCTGCTGGAGCTGCTAACCCTGTTTATGAATCAACAAATCTTAGGACATTTAAAAATGCTTCTACAACTATTAGTAACCTGAATAAAGAAGGAGAATATATTTTTAAAATAAAAGCTGTTCCGGATGCAGGTGGTGTTGGAGCTTTCATAGATAAAGAATACGCTTGTTCAGGGACCTCATTAGAAGGGACTTTTTCCATATTTGTCTCTGCGCAGGTAGGCTCTAATGCTGGTTCTGCACAGACTTTGGTTGGAACTACCCAGACTACTTTCAATGGGAACAATCCGGGAGTTGCCACAGGTGCATGGACATTGCTATCCAAGCCTGCAGGCGCTACCAATCCGGTGATTGTAACGCCATCAGCTTACAACACGAATGTTACAGGATTCAATACTCCGGGGGTATATACTTTCCGATGGACCGTTACCACAGGTACCTGTACCAGTACCAGCGATTTGACGGTTAATGTGAAGGCTCCGGCTCCCGGAGGTATAACGGCTGCAGTATGGTACAAGGCAGATGCAGGTGTATATTCCAATGCAGGAACAACTGCTGCTACAGACAATGCTGCTGCTCAGCAGTGGAACGATCAAATGGGAACAGGATATCACCTTGTTCAGACTGCTGCTGCACAAAAACCGATTTTCTCTAACCAAAGCACATTGGCTAATTTTAACCCAACCGTGACCTTTAATTCTACAGGGCATGGAACGGGACAAGGTGGCTTTATGGCCGCAGATCCGGGAACAGGAAATGCCATTATAAACCGTGCTCAGGGAAGTATCTACATTGCTGGTAAAATGAATACTCTTGGATCCGCTGGATTAGCAGGTTTTGACCAGACAATGGATTATCCTGGCTTACATATTTCCAACAATGCCACTACGGATAAGCTATTATTTTATACAGCAGGAAGCGGTTATACGACATTATCCACCAATTTGTTTGCTGCCAAAAAACCTTTCGTAGCAGGTTCTTCCTGGCTGAACGGAGGAGGTACACCTACTTCCAACGTATTAGCAAAAGTATGGCTGGATGGCAATGAAAGTATTTATAATAATACGGATGGCAATGTAAATACAACGGATAATGCCACAACCCGTGTTTTCAGAATTGGACGTGACACCAACTGGGGAAGTCATGACGGTCAGATGAATGAAGCTATTGTGTTTGCTGCTCCTCTTACTGCATCAGAAAGGGCCCGTGTAGACTCTTATCTGGCTGTTAAATGGGGGACAACGCTTACGGGAGACTATACAAATTCTGCCAATGCCGTTGTATGGAATGTTTCTCCTACTTATCAGAATAACATTCTGGGTATTGCACGAGATGATCTTTCTGTTTTATATCAAAAACAATCACGCAGTGAAAATGTTGGTCAGAAATTAATCATAGGAGCCGGAAGCTCATTGGCTAATACCAATATGGCCAACACCAATACTCTGACTGAGGGGCAATTCCTTCTGGCAGGAGATAACGGTTTGAAGCAAGTTCTTAGTATACCATTATCTTATACAGCAGGTTCTAACGGGGTAATCAACTACCGTTTTGAATCCATCTGGAAAGTACAGAACACAGGAAATGTAGGCACAGTAACCGTGGCATGGCCAAAAAGTGTAAAAAACCTTTACCTGGTACAGTCTTCGGATGCTGCTTTTGACGGAACGGATACCTTTACACCAATGACAACAGAGGTAACGGTAAATGGAGTAGTATACAATACGGTAAGTGTAACATTAGGAAACGGACAGTTCTTCACTTTTGCAGGTTTTGTTCAGGCTCCGGGAGGGGTTGTAGGACCTGATTTCTGGGTGAAATCTGATGATGCCGGAGCTGTAAGCACAGCCTGGAAGGATCATTCTGCCAATTCAGATGACATCCCGAATGTAGGTGGAGTAGTTCTGTCAGTCGCAAACAGAAGCCATAACTTCCATCCATATACTACAGGATATACTTCGGCGAAGTTTTTTTACAACAATGCTTCAGCACTGAATCCTTTGGGCAACATCCAGTATCCGAATATCAGCACTTCTGTTTTTTCAGCAGTGAGACCTACTGAAGACAGCGGAACCGGACGTATTACAGGAATAGATGATGATGTAACCTATGCTTCTGAACCTGGATTTTCTATTGCTAACGGAAAGCCAAGACAATATGAGTTCTTTAATACGACAACGTCTTCTGATTTTTCTGTAGCCTTCGATACCGGAGTTTCCAATATATTTTCAGCAATTGCTAATAATACAGTAGCCAATGGTGGTACTTCCTCAATTGCCGGAGGAGAGAAGAGATTAGGCTTAAATGGTTCTTATGAATCTTTTTCCGGTTTTGCTACAGCTAATAAATTTCAGATCTATGGTAGAAACCTGCGAATAGGTCATGCCGGTTGGGATGCTCCGGGAGCTTTCCCGGGTGATATTATGGAAGTAGCTTGGTACAACCGTACACTAACAGAAAATGAACAGTCAAGGATCAATTCCTATCTTGCTTTAAAGAATGGAGTTACTTTGAAGGAAAACTACCTTTCTACCACGAGCAATGTGGTTTGGGATAGAATAAGTAATATTGATTATAACAACAATATTTTCGGTATTGCAAAAGACGATTTCACAGCCCTGCATCAAAAACAGGCTGGAAGTGTCAATCGTGGACAACAGCTTGTTATTGGTAATGGAACATCTTTATGGGATTCCAATGCTGCCAATACGAATGCTCTTACAGAAGGACAGTTCCTTCTTACAGGAGATAACGGCCTGAAGCAAGGTCTTAGTATACCATTATCTTATACAGCAGGTTCTAACGGGGCAACCAACTACCGTTTTGCATCCATCTGGAAAGTACAGAATACAGGAAATGTAGGCACAGTAACCGTGGCATGGCCAAAAAGTGTAAGAAACCTTTATCTGATACAGTCTTCAGATGCTGTTTTCGACGGAACGGATACCTTTACCCCAATGACCACCGAGGTAACTGTCAATGGAGTAGTATATAACACGGTAAATGTAACCTTAGGAAACGGACAGTTCTTCACTTTTGCAGGTTTCGGAAATGCACCTGGAGGAGTTGCCAACAGCCTGTCTTACTGGTATAGAGCTGATAAAAATGCAGCTAATACAGGTACGGGAACAGATGTAACCGGATGGACAGACCTATGGAGCGGAACTACAGTGGCACAGATGGGAACCAATGCATTGCCAAAGTATACATCAGGAGCTGCTAATTATTTTAACTTCAACCCAGGAGTTAATTTTACAGCAGGAACACAAACTCTTGGTAACACCAATGTCAGAACATTCTCTGAGGATTCTTATGATGTGTTTACCTTCACTAAAGAAGGAATGACCAGTGGAGGAGCTCACCCGAGTATTTTCAGGTCTCTTGTAGATAACGCATTGCTTACCGGAGATATACGCAGATGGGATGGTTTGGGAATTATAATGGATAACAGAATAGAACGATTCTCTAATACAGGTGGAAATACCGATTATTACGGAACCCCTGCAGGAGCATTCTCTACAACAATCCCAAGCATCATGTACCATACCTTTACAGCGCTTACAACAACTAAAGCGCTTAACGGAGGTGCTAATTTTGCGACAACCAATCATTCAGGAACAGGAGTTCGTAATCTGAATGGAGGACATTTATTCGGTGATTCTCAGTTTGGAGGTAACGGAAGTGATAACCGTGGATTCATTGGTAATTTAGGAGAAACAATTATTTATGGTTCAGGTAATCTTACAGCGGTTGAGCGAAGAAGAGTAGATTCTTATCTTGCCATCAAGTATGGTATTACGCTGGGACAGGTGAATACAGACCATTATCTTTCAGCAGACGGAAGCATTGTATGGGACGGAACCTCCAATACGGCTTATAACAATAATATTTTTGGAGTATCACGTGATGATATAGAAGCATTTGAACAAAAGGTATCAAAAAGTGTGAATGTCGGAACGATTCTTACGGTGGCTACCATCAACGATTTCGTCAATCCGAACCAAAATGCAGCCCGTACAGGATTTGTTAATGATAAAACTTATTTCCTTCTGGGAGATAATGCCAATGTAGCAACAACGCCTGTAGACATTACGGTAGGTACCCGAACTTATAAGAGGATCCAGAAATCCTGGCTGGTACAGGAGAAAAAATCGGAGGCAGGTACCCTATTCTTTGAAGCAGATCTTACGGCTTATAACAGCGCTTCATTTAATACCACATCAGGTCTGATGACCATGCTGGTAGCAGACGATGCGGCTTTCACAACCAATGTAACGGTAGTGAATCCTACATCAAACAATGCTGCCAAATGGGTTTACCAGCAGAATATAGCAGACGGCAAGTTTATTACATTTGCGGCAAATCCTTGCTACGGTCCTGATACAGACGGAGACGGTATCGCAGATATGTGTGATTTTGACAATGATAATGACGGTATCTTAAATACTAATGAAGGCTATATTTGTGACAAAGCTTCAATCCCGACATCTGTATTAACCACAGATCATGTAATGAACTATAACCTTGTTGATTATAACGGTATTAAAGGCTTTAATTTCAAATTAACCTCAACAGCAGTTGCACAACGTTGGGCTTCTCCTGCTGCTCAGTTTAACATGAGTGGTATAGACCCAAGAGTCAATAATAATAAGGTGACTTATGAGTTTGATCTTCCTGTTGATAATTTAAGATTCTGGGTTGGAGATCTGGATGCTCTGGAGAAAGTAAATGTTAATTTTTATGACCAGAATGGTAACAGAATTACTGATCTTCTTCCATATACAACAATAAAAGCCGAAGCTGCAGCAGGCAGTACGACGTTTACAACAGATGCAACCTATGGTGTGAAAATATCTACAACACGTAATTCAGGAGCAAACAGTAATGTGAATTATGTTGAAATCTACACCCCAGGTATACAGATCAGTAAGGTGGAGGCTACTTTTGTAGGAACAAATGGTAATACTCCGGAATATCATATTGGTAATATGTGTGCCAAGAGAGATCTGGATGGTGACAGAATTCCGGATTATCTGGACTTAGATTCTGACGGAGACGGCTGCCCTGACGCCATAGAAGGTGCAGGAGGCTTTACTACGGCTAATCTTGTTAATTCTTCACTGCCTGGTGGTAATACAGGAGGCGGCTATACCGGAACAGCAGGCCCGGTTATCCAAAATCTTGGTAATACGGTAGATACTAACGGAATTCCAACGATTGCCAATACAGGACAGGCTGTCGGAAGTTCTCAAAATGCCGCTGTTTCAGCTTGTATTCCTCCATTCTGCTATAAACCGGGTATATTGGCCGGAACAGCACTGAATACCAAAATGGGAATCACAGCACTTGGCAGAGCAGGAGTGAATGCAGACAACTGGCCAATGGTAAGAAAAGGAGGCTGGATTGCATTAGAAGCGAAAACCAAAGGTTTTGTACCTAACAGAATAGCGTTTGATGCATCAGGAAATCCAGTGGGGATTCCGGCAGCTAACTTTGTAGAGGGAATGATGGTGTATGATACTACCAACAAATGTATGAAGATGTATACCCTGAAAGAGGGTGATGCTTCCATGAAGTGGCATTGTATCTCTACACAGACCTGCCCGGACTAGATTGACAAACATAAAAGCTTTTCACAGAAAGCAGTAAAAATCAACAGCCTTGTTGAGATTTCTTGGCAAGGCTGTTTCTTAAATAACTTAATAATATGATTTCAAACTTTAGAAATATTCATATTGGAGAACTGATTTACTTGAGGGTTACAGAAAACAGAACTGATGTATCCCGTATCTGCAGCTTTATGAACTGCACAGAAAAAGAAGTTAGAGAAATGTATTTGCAGGAGAACCTACCCACAGATATTCTGATGAGATGGAGTAAACTGCTTGAGTATGATTTTTTCAGATTGTATTCTCAACATTTAATACTCTATGCTCCGCCTTCAGCACTGGCCAACGATACAGAGGTATCAAAACTGCCAAAATTCAGAAAAAACATCTACACTCAGGAGATTATAGGTTTTATACTGGAGCTAATAAAGACAGGAGAGAAAACCAGACGGGAAATTGTTGATGAATATGGAATACCTAACAGTACTTTAAATAAATGGATCAATAAATATGGAGTCTCATAGAAATCAGATGAAAAAATGATTATAGTATAAAAACATTCATTGAAGATTTTTGAACTTAACAAAACGTACACTAAAGATGGAAAAATACAGCCAGCCTAATTATCAGCGGATCTATTCCGATATCATTACCCGGAATTTTCCTCATAAGAAACAGGAATGTGAAAGACTGTTAGGAAAAAAAGAACTGTCGGTAATTGATATTTTAGAACTTAATAAAAGAATTTTCGGAACACGAAACACTGAAATAGGGAACCAGAACCAGAAACACCGTTCTTATAGCAAATCTGATATTTTGCGGATACTGGATTACCAGAAAGCTCATAAAATGAACAATTCGCAGGTAGCCAAACATTTTGGACTAAGCAGAAATTCAATGACCAAATGGCGAAAAGTATTTCTGTGATAAACATGATTTTTTTGTTTATAATTTTTAATATGAGACCTTAATAAACACATCTGATACACCGGTAAATTCTATTTGCCGGTGTTTTTTGTACATTAGCGAAAACATTTTTAATCCCTGAAAAAGAACGGAGCAATCCCATGGATACCGAAAAACTCAATAACCTCAGAAGCAGCATCTCAATTCCATTGAATAGGGCCATTCAGCTTTTAAAAAAGAATGACGGTGATGTAAAGGCCAGTGAGAAAGAATTTCATCTTGATAATATCAGGGAGATCTCCATAGCTGCTGCCTGTGATGAAGAAATAGCAGAAAAATACTACAATGAATGCAGGTATGATATCGCAAAAGCCATTGAAAAGATCAATGCACTTCCGATAATGATTACAACAAGAGAAAATCCGTCCCCGCGAAATGAAATAGGATTTATTCTGTGGCCAATGTCAGCAGATTGGAAATATTATAAAACAGAGAAGCGGAATGACGCTTTTATTCCCACAGCAGATTTCGATCATATCATCAATGAGTTCAGATCGGTTTTTCCCGTACACTATCCTGATATTAATTATGATGACGACGGTTTTGATGTCTGCGGACATAACTACTTTGACAATGCAGACTGCAGGAAGATTCTTGAAAGAATCAGGCATTCGGAAACGGAAGATCCTGCCGTGAAAAAGTTTAAAAATGACCTGGTAAACTGGCTGAATGATAAACTGCAATATGCTGATTATATCGTGGTATACGGAAATCTTTAGGTAGATATAACCCAGTTCATTCAATTAAAATAAATAACCTCAGAGTTCGGGATAAGAATATCTGATAGATGCAGGTTTGAAGCTTGATGATGGAAGAGGGAAGCTATGAAAGTGATTAAGAACTAATATTGATCTGTATTTATTTAATTTTCTGGTAGCTTTCAATACGTATAACTAAAAGTAACTTCCAGCCTCCTTCTTCCATCTTCCAACCTTTTATATTTAAACTCCTTAACTCGAATCAGATTAAATAACAGTAATAATCTGAGTGCTTTCAGGGTAATGATCTCTCTCTCTTTCACGATTGTGATAAAGTTTGATGAGCTAATTTGTGCCAATTTTAAATATATTTGTGCACTAAATATGGAGATGTAGGGATGTATTTCCATCTATTGATCAGTTGAAAACAATTTTTAGTACAACTATATGAAACAAGCAACGACCCCGCTGATGAGGTTGGTAGTCTTTTGCGTTATCGCTTTATGCAATCAGGCTTTTGGCCAGAGTAAAAATTATTCTGAATGGTATCTGAGAACTCCGGACAGCCTTGATGCTTATAACCAGGATATTTACGTAAGAGAATTAGGAACAGGAAAAGATACTGTGGTGGTAATTCATGGTGGTTTTGGGGCCAACCATGATTATATGCTGGATGCCATTGAGGGGCTGGAAAAGAAATATCATTTTGTACTCTATGACCAAAGAGGTTCCCTGCTTTCTCCCGGATCCAAAGAGAAGCTTACCTTTCAGAAAAATGTGAATGACTTAGATTTACTGATCAAGCAGCTTGGAAATAAAAAAGTTAAGATTATGGCTCATTCCATGGGGACGCTGGTTGCAATGGAATATCTACAGCAGCATCCGGAGAAAGTTTCAAATCTGATCCTGGCAGGAGCTATCCTTGCAAAGTCAGACAGCATGATGAGTGTTTTTTCAAAACGACAGAATGAACAGGTAAAATTTCTGAGCTCAAGACCTGAGGTTAAAGCTTTGCCAATCTATAAAAGATATAAGGAATTGAAGGGCAAATTCACCAGCGACAGGGAAAGAACAGATTTTAACAGGATGGCCTTTGCTGCATCCAATATATACAGAATAGACCGATATAAGCTTATGCGCGGCGGTTTCCATTATTATAAAGAAGAGGCGTCTGTAATGTCAGAAACCGTAAACTGGAAATACGATTACAGAAATTCTCTCAATGATAATGCTAAAACTACCATTATTTTCGGTGATCATGACTTCCTTGATTTTAATGGAGAAGTATATCAGGAGCAGATAAAGAACCATAAAAAAATTAATTTCAGACTGATCAAATCGGCCGGACATAATATTTGGGTAGATCAGCCGGAAATTTTCAGAAAAGAACTGGATATGGCGCTGCAAAGATAAAAACGAAATATTTTTAATAAACATGAATTTTTCAGGTCTGTTTTACTGTAAAACAGACTTTTTTATTATGATTGTCTGTAAAAAGTAATTTAATAAAATTGTTTAGCAGAATAATCATATTGATTTCAAACGGGATAACAGCAAATAATGAAATCCCTTCAGACAAGCTGATTACAGAGAGAGATTGCAATAAATATAGAAAGATTGGTCATCCGCTGAATGAATGTAGACACAATGTAGATACCATCTGTTTGGCCTGAATTCAAAGAAATCACACCTTTGCATAAACATATTGTTTTCATAGTTCTTAAATGGTTAAAAGCTGAAAATTAACCACTCTGAGAAAAACTTCTGAAAATAATAACCATGTTCTCTTTGTAAAACAAACCAATTTTAAAATGACTTTAAAAATAATCATAGGTTTGGCAGCTGCACTAGTCTGTATATTTATACTGAGCTCCTGTTACGGAACTCAGAAGAACCTGATTGCGGAAAACAGAGTCTATCACTGGAAAGTCTATTTGGTAAAAAAGAAGCACTTTTCTATGGGAACCTATCAGCACTTTGAAGTCTATTATAAAGGTCAACTGCTCATATTACCCAAAGAAGTCACTGACGGCAGTCAGGAAATTCGTGAATTCATAACCGCTGGAGTAGTAGATAGTCGTTCCACCCAGTTCGGAACCATTGCGGTGATTTTTGAAGGCCATTTTACCCGTGAAGATGGCGTACCTTACCGTACGATGGTCACACTGCACATCAGACCGGGCAAGGGAAATGAGCTCTTCATTACCAACCCATGTAATGGTAAGGAAGCGGTGATTACGATAGGGTAAAATTACTTCCAGACCGGAATTTTGATAAAACTGTCATTATGCCATTTGATCTGTAACGGCTCTTTGGCATCTTGTATCGTTTCATCATGGACTTCTTTTCCAGATCCGTAATTAATTTCTTCAAAAGGATGTTTATTTGTATTCAAAAGAATTGCAAAACGGCTTCCTTTAGCGATTTTCTTACTGACAAATCTGGTTGTATGAAACGGAATGCTTTCTTTTTTTCCGGGTTTCAGCAGCTGCCGCTTAGTGTTGTCCTTGGCATAAGATGCTCTGCCTACATAGCGGGTTAACAGAAAATACTGGCCGTTAGGAAGGATCTGGTATAAAGCCAGAGATACATCAAGATCTTTTTTGTTAATTGAAGCAAACAGATTTCCTGTAAAAGAACCGCTCATTTCAAAATCAGAATCGAAGGGATCTGTTGTATACAGAACACCGTTGCTGGTATCCAGCGTATCAAATATCAGGGTAGGAGTGAAATAATTATTCTGATTTTCCCGGTCTTTAAAATCCACGGTCTGCGGAATAAAAGCAGTGCGGTTCGGACGTTTTTTTCCAAGCAGATAACCCTGGCCAGCCTTTGTTTCTGTTAAATACAGGGTAAGGGTATCATTATTGATTTTATCCAAGTCAGGACTGTGCTTCCAGGTATTGGTTCCCATAACCTGATAATTGACTTTATCTTTAAGAAGAGCCGGCTTAGGTGCTCCTTTTAAAATAAAATCTAGCCACTCATAAGCAAGCTCACCCATATTGATATGGGCTGCCGGATCAATAGTATAGCCCATCAGGTCAGGCTTTGCACTTCTCTGCCCGCCGATATGGTCATAAGGCCCGATGACAAAATAATGATCAGCATTTTTATTATACCGGGTATGCAATTTGAAGTATTCCAGTGCTGAAAGCTGAGAACCGTCATAATATCCTGTTGTACTCAGAACAGGAATATTAATCCTGTCATATTCTTCAGGAGAAGGAACCAAGGATTGCCAATACCGGTCATAGGCCGGATGATCAATCCATTTTCTGAATATCGGGTTTTGCCGGCCGGAAAGGCTGTCCATGCTTCGGAATGAAGATCCGTTATCAAACCATTCAAAAGGAAGGCTTCTTTTCAAGGGTGGATACTTATAAATATTGTCGTTGGACCAGCTCAATATGTTGCTGATGGGCACATTATTTTCATAAGGCATATCAAAACCGGGCATTACAGCAACCTGTGGAACAATGGTCTTCAGGGCCGGATGAATTTTCTTCGCCGTTGCCCATTGGGAAAAACCGGTATAGCTTCCTCCCATCATGCCTACTTTTCCGTTGCACCATTTCTGTTGATTGATCCATTCGATAATATCGTAAATATCCGTTCCTTCATGTTCGTACGGGCTATAGTTTTTCAGATCTGTTCTTATCCCTCTGGCATAGGCAACAATACCTACATAATCCCTGTCGGCAGACCTTTTACCCAGAATGACATCACCGGGTCCCTGATAATAGGTAGTATAAAACAAAACAGCAGGAACCGGGTGGTCGTTACCTTTTTTCCGTACAATAATAGCAGAGATAGGAATACCGCTCCGGGTAGGAATCATTACACTATCCTGAATCATAAAACTTGTCTCGGGAGATTTCAGCTTTTGCCCGGAAAAAGTAAGTGTACCTGCCCATACAAAAGCCAGTAAAAGGATAGATTTCATAAACTTAATTGTTTTAATATTTAAATTCCCGATCATATGTTTATATATTATCAGGAACCGTATTCTGTCATATAAATAATATCACGCTCAGGATCTGCCACAGCGAGAACCAGGCTTCCGAAAAGGGAAACAAAGATGTATTTTATAAGATTTTCCGATGAGATGGACAGAAGTGGTCAACAGAGGCTTAAAATACACTGCCAGAGACGGATCTGTAAAAACCTCTGAAGGTTCAGGATATAAAGTAATATTTTCTTCTGTGATCATAATATAGTTTTCTTGTTAGGACAGATCATCATCATCATCAATGAATGGATTGGGATCGCTCTCATCCCAGTTACCAGCCTCAAACCGGGCGTTGTGAGCCGGAAAGTGTTTTATAAAATATCTCCATAATCCCAGAGCTTTTCGGTAATGGTCCACATCAAGCGGGGCGAGCGGATAAGACCCTTTTCCGTCATGAGGGAGATAGCGGATCTGTACATTTTTATTTCCTTTCAGATCATCCTGTATATCATATTGATACCCTTTTGAGTCATCATCTTCTGTGGCTAAAGACGGGAAATACTGTAAGTCCTGAGAAGGTCTGCTTTGTGTCAGCTGAATCCTGTCAGTATATTCCTGATTATTCTGGCGGAAGGCAAAATAAACACTGTCACTCCAATAGCCGTTTCTTTCGCTGTCATCATAATCATTATAGTACTTCAGTACAATAGGAAGGTTGAGGTAATATTCAATTGTAGCAACAGTGATTTCAGCTTCTGTTTCCTTCTTGCAGAGGTTGATTTCTTCAGGTGTTAATTGCTCCATACGTTCGGCAGCCATTAATGCATTCGGCCAGAAGAACTTCAGCAGGTTTTTTTCTGCAGCCGGTGTATCCTCATCCACATAGTACCATTGCTCATCCGGGGCTTTCCAGATCACTGCCAGCTGCTCGCGGAAGTTTGTTTTGGGAGTGACAAAAAGTTTTTTGAGGAAAGTTTCTTTTTCTTCTGTTTCAATCTGTTCTGCACAGATGAAGATTTCATGGTCGTCCTGTTCCAGCCGGAGAGAATCTTTCCACGATTTTCCCTGTTCATCGGTGTGGGCACGGGTAACTGTAACAAGAACATCTTCTACCCGGTATTCAAAATCAGTGGAACCTATAATGTTAAAATGACTCAATTGCCTGAGGTTCTCTAAACTCAGATCGTAATTAGCAAATAAAGATGTTTTTTTCTGTTCTTTAAGCAGAGGAAGTTCTTTAAGCAGAAGCTGATGCATTCCGTATCTGGAAAGCTGACTGTTCAGGCATTCTGTAGATTGGCTTAAGGCCTCATCATCAATAAGGTCAGATAAAATAACGCCGCTGGAATCAAACTCATACTCATCCAAATGGGTATCGATGCGCTTAAAGCCGTGTACTTTTACATTATAATCCGTTTGTATAAGCATAGCTGCGGTCATATTTCCTTTTACAGTAAGCTCCCCGTGGTTATAGTCGCCCCAGAATATTTCGTTCACCACAAGGTCCTGCTGTACATAAATTTCCTGTCCGCCCACAATAATGTCAGGACAATGGAGGTTGCCCAGTACAATAAGACTGCAGGCTCCATCCGTTTCATCATTAAAGATAAACCGGGTAACGGATAAATTTCCCTGAACAACAATCAGACGTATGATCTGCTCGTCATACAGATTGCCCAGACGTTCAATTTCTGCTGTGTTTTTTTCATCGAGCGCCCGGCTGTACCGTTCAGACCAGTCCGCATCCAGTCGGTCAAATGGATTATCAAGATCAATGCAGTCAAATTCAGTATCTCCATCAAAACAAAGTGCAAGACTTTTATGGTCATCCTTTGGGAAATACTGTTTGAAGGAACTGTCGTCAGGTAAGTTCTCTAAAAGGGAGGTTATTGGTATAAGCTGGGCTTCCTGATTTTGTATGATTATTTTTTGCATGGTTTTTATTTTTAAGCTTTCTGATACTTAAGGTTAGGAATAAATTACAAAGGGATCAGGTTATACTTGAGGAGGGATTTCTATCTGTTCTTCAAACTCTAAAAAGTCCTCATGCAATCCGCTTACGGGTTCTCCCAATTCATCCGTTTCCCTGTTTTGGGTCATCAGGATCCAGCTGTCATTGCTTTCGTAATCAAAATTCCCTTCATCAAAAATACCTAACATATTGTACAACATTCCCTTTGCATAGCTGGTTAGAAACTGATTTAGCTTCTCTGTGCCGATTGCAGAGCTCATTTCATCATAATTCTGATTCATTTCCGGATTGAATTCCTCAGCAGCATCTATATTGCCCGCCACATCATAAGCAGACAGATACATCTCTTTCAGGATCATAAACCTCGCCCATTGGGGAATACCTTCCCGGAATTCACTCCACGCCCAGTCAAGAGGCTTTTTGGCTCCGGATTTTACCATCCGTTGAACGAGTTCTTCCAGGCGTTGTTTTTCAGTTTCGTTTAATTTTGAGAACTCAAATTCATAATACTTTTTGTTAGATACGGACAATTGGTTCAGTTGTTTTTCTATCTCTTCCATGGTTTTGATTTTCCTGTACGAATATCGGGTATTTCTTCTTCTCTTACCTCTGTTTCTTTTATTTTTATCCATCGTGACCGTCTGTAACTGTATATGGTATATGTATTTATACCGGACCAATCGGCAGCTCTGAGGATGACGGCTATGTCATCTCCCCGAATGGCATTAATGTTTCCTATGTTTTGAAGTACATCCAGACCAAGGATATATAAATTATCTTCATTCAGGTTTAACGTCCGTAAGTTGTTGGAAATAAGCTGTAATATGGGCTTTTTAGCGACGGTTTTCTGAATGAGTTGATCATAATCTGAAACCGTGTCTATGATAATAGGAGTATTATCAATACTGCTTACAAATGATACGGTCAGGGTGTCTGGCTGCCGGTCTCCGTTAAAATCACCCACAATAAATTCCTGTTTTGTTAATTGTGACATGGATATCTTGCTGTTGAAATATTTTCGCAGACTGTTTTCCAGCCGGAGATAAGCTTTATTTTTCTGCTTTTGCTGGGCACATACAGAATTAGATGTCATTATTGACAGAAGAATTAATATGAACCACAGCAGCTTCATTTCTATTTTCTATTGATTCTTTTAAGTACTTTTGAGGTATAAAGCGCTTCAAGTTCATGCTGGGTAAACCCGATGGTAGTATCGGAATAACTGCTCTGGTGATGGCTTTTAAGTTTTCTCAGTTCGGACAGTTTATCTGCGGTGAACTCATGAGGGTTCACAAATATACTGTCCCCTTTAATCGCTTTTACACGATAGAGCGTATATAGGCCGTCTTCTTTCATTTCATAAATATCACCGGGTTTGGGCTGTTGTAACCAGGCTTTGGTGTCTTTATTCTCAAAAAGAACACTAAATATAACGAATATAATGAACAGAAAGACTATAATCAGCCAGCTGTAATACCTTAAAGGAATTTTAGCTTTTTTTCGGGCTGCTGTATAACCAGCTGACAGATTCGGAGGCATTTCTGCTTTGCCAAGGACCTGCTTACAATGGCTGCATTGGCTTACACCGGTCTTGTGTAAAGGGATAAACGGTATCCAGAAGATGTGGAAATATCTTACATAAAAGTAGAGGTATACCGTCTGGCTGGAATGGCAGTGAGCACAATTGACCAAAGATCCTTCATCGGATTTAAGAGTTCCGCTTCTAAGTCCAAAAATAATCATAGTAAAAGTTTTTAATATTTGAAGTAATGTGAATGAGGAAGGCGGCTAAGATTAAAAGGTTGGAAGCTGGAAGGGGAAAACTGAAAGTTATTTTACAGCCATTAACTGGATTAAAACAGAGCTGCGGTTATACCTTATAAGCTTCATGATCTCCATCTTCCTGCTTCCATACCACCTGAGTCAGAAATTCTTATCCGGACTGATATTCAATGAGTCCACGGTTAAGAACACTATACTACTGTTAGCCGATAAAAGAAAATTTATCTTCAAACATTTTTCCGATAACCGGAAGAGGCTTTTGAGCATTGTTGGCTGCATTGATGATGCCAATGATCCAAAGAATGACAATTCCCAAGCTCAGTATTCCTAAAATGCCCAGCGCCGGAATGAGCATGGCAAGGACATTCAGTACAACAGAAAATAGAATACTGATGATCGCCAGTCCTAATGACTGTCTTAAATGATACCTTAAAATACTGTCAGAGTGATCTTTACCCATAAAATAAGCGATTAGCCAGCCTACGATGCTGATGTACGATACGATAGAAAGTGTTTTGTTGTCCATTTTAATTAATTTTTATGTTGATAAAATATATTTGATGAAATATGCTGAGTGATTTTATGATGAAAGAATTCTTTTTATAACCGTTTTAATGTGAGAGGTACGGCTTCTTTCACTTCCGGAACAAAGGTATACACTGTGACTAATCAGGAGGTTATCTGTCTGGCTATAAATGATCTACATACCGAAATCAAATATGTCTACAATGTGTCTACATGGCCTTTAGCCTTCATAAAATAGGTTATTTTTGTGGTGTAGACATCCTGTATATGACAGCTGCATATTGTGAAAATAAGTAAGAATACCCGCTTTAATTTTGATAGATGTGATGCCATACTATTTAGCTAAATTTAGAACCGTAATGAAACATAGAATCACTCATCTCTTTTTGCTGCTTTTAGGTCTGCTTCCTATGTCCGGTACTGCTCAGAACCGTTATACTGACAGTCTGTATAATCTGGTGAGATCACCAGCAGTCAGCGGGAAAGAAAGAGTGATGATATTGTCTCAATTAGCAAACAGGATACGTTACTACAATCAGCCTGAAGCCCTGAAACTGGCACAACAGGCCATTGCTCTGGCAGGAAAAGAGAAAGACACAAAGTATAAAGTATATGCTTACGAAGCCCGTTCAGCAGTGTATTTAAGCATGCAGGAAATAGATCTTGCCAATAAGGATACGGATAACAGCATAGCTTTTGCCGGACAAACCAAAGATATAAAAGCCCAATCATGGGCATGGTACGGAAAAGGGAGAGCTTTGGATTATCAGGGTAATCAGAAAGATGCTGTTGCTGCAGAGTTGAAAGCCCTGCAGTTGATTAAAGGGAAAGGATACTGGAAGGAGGAAGCTTCTATTTATTATGCCTTTTATGGGATATTCAGTACCTGGGAAGATGTTGACAATGAAGGTAAATACGCTTTATTATCCCTTGAAGCAGCCAAAAAAAGCGGCGACCCCAATAATTTGTGCGAGTCCTGGCAGGCTGTTGGTTCAGCAGCGGCAGACCGATTCAGAAAAACACAAAACAGAAAATTGCTCGATTCTGCACTGGCTGCCCAGAAAAAATCTGTTGAGGTATACATTGCGAATGAGCCCTATATGAAGAACACACAATTAATCTCCATTCCAAGTGTAAATATTGCAGATGCCTATAGCCGTCACTTTCCGGCATCGGCACAGATAACAGATTCTATACGCCATTATGCCGATATTGCACTGCGTTACGCTACAAAAGGCAAAGATATGAGAATGCAGGCCGCTTCTTTTGGAATTATGAATGAAGATGCCAAGCGCAACGGTAATTTTGAACTTGCAGAAACCTATCTGCTCCAGGCTTTATCTTTAATGTTAAGCAGTACTACACCTGATTATTATATACGCTCTTCCATTTACAGGGATCTGGCAGATCTTACCGAGCGGAAAAAGAATTATGCCAAAGCTCTGGAATATCAAAAAGCATATCAGGAAGATTACAGGAAAATATTCGATAGTGAACAGAATAGTACAGGTAAGAAACTGGAAGCACAGTATCAGGCTAAAGAAAAAGAGCAGGAAATAAAATATCTGAAAGAAAGAGAATCCCTGCACAAAACCCAGAAATATCTTTACATCGGGATTGCTGTAGCCTTGCTGCTTGGATTACTGTTCATGTTTCGGTCTTATCATTTCAGGCTGAAGTATTCTTTGCAGCGCGGAAAAATTCTGGAACAGGAAAGGGAAGAAGCCAGGTTACTGGCCCAGGTAAAACAGGATGAAGCCCTGATTATGGCTGTTGAAAAAGAAAAAGCCGAACTGCTTGCCCGTTTGAAAGAGAAAGAAGCAGACCGCCTGCAAACCGAACAAATGGTGATACTGGCTCAAAAGGAACTCCTTCAAAAAGAAGTCCTTGCCGGAAACCTGCAGGTAGAACAAAAGAATAAGATCCTTCAGAACCTGAAAAATCAGCTGGAGGAAAATCCCGGAAAAAGCCTTGATAATTTTAACCTGAATAAAATTCTGAAAGAACATTCCCATATTGACCGGGATTTTGAAGAATTCAAAACAGATCTGCGGGAAATCCATCCTGATTTTTATAATCGTCTGCAGGAAAAAGCGGGCCACAGGCTCACCTCACTGGATCTGAAGTATTGTGCCTACATTTTTATGAACCGAAGCACCAAAGAAATGGCAGTGCTGCTTAATGTAGAACCTAAAAGCATCCGGATGAGCAAATACAGGCTTAAACAAAAATTAGGACTGGAAAAGGCGGATGATTTAGACGAATTTATCCGGAAATTGGTATAAAAAGCATCTCAAAGTGATGTTTTCTGATGTACTTTCTTTGTTTTTTTCTACAATAAAAAAACTCATACAATATCAATCTAATTTTTATATTTGCACGGGTTGGATTTTGGATGTTAAAAAACTTTCAGAATCCCGGTAAAATGTTAAAAATAAAATAACCATAAACAAAGAAGCGTAAAGAATGGATAAAATGAATTTATTAATTATTGTAAATATAATCTCTTTATTCATCACACTGTTTCTGGCATTTTTCCTGATTACACTTAAAACAAAGTACAAAATAAGCAACTCTCTGTTTGCTGTTTTTCTACTGTTAAATGCCATAGATATTAGTGAGCCTTTGTTTTACATGGTGGTTGACGGTCCATCCAACCTGGGAATGTTTAGGAGCTCCTTCGCTTTCCTGCAGATTCCCGTTTTTTATCTCTATATCATATCAGTCTGTTACTCAGATTTTAAGTTAAAGCCGAAATATTTATTACATCTGCTTCCATTTTTAATCGTTAATTTGGTTTTACTGCCACGTTTTTATACGGTAGATGCAGCATCGAAAATGAGTTTTATTCAGAATCGCCAAAATATGATAGAGTTTCAGTTCATTCATATTTTAATACATCTTCAGATTACTGCATACATCATTTCTGTTTTCCGAGTACTAAGGAAATCAAAGAAACTATATCTTGAAAACCATGCAGGGAAAAGCATCAGTTCCTATAATTGGCTGTTCCAGTTTACCATTGTCCTGACCATTTTATATACGGTAGCTCTTTTAAAAAACATTTTTAAATTTTCTGATTATCCACACATTTCAGAATGGATCAAGATGGGACTTTTAGTATCTTCTCTCTTCATTTTTTGTTGGTATCTGTTCAAAGCATTAAATAATCCGGGTCTTTTTAGAAATGTTGATTCAAAACAAAAGCTTGTTTCTGAGCTTGTTTCAGAAGAAAAAATCCATGAACAGTCAACAATAAATGAAAGAGAGTACAGTGAAGAAATATCGAATTTGAAAAAATATATGGTTGAAAGAAAGCCTTATCTCAACTCTTCACTTACCATTCAGGATATTTCCGATGAAATTAAAATTCCTGTCCGGGATTTATCCCTTTTAATCAATCATCAGCTAGGGCAGCATTTTTATGATTTTGTAAATGCTTATCGTATCGAAAGTGCTATGAATATTCTGAAAGATGAGACAAAAAGCCGGGTAACTATTCTTGAAATCCTGTATGAAGTGGGTTTTAATTCAAAATCTTCTTTCAATACTGCTTTTAAAAAACACACGGGAAATACGCCAACCAGCTATCGTAAGAACCTACAGGTCAGTGATTTGTAATTACTCGTACTCTTTCTTGTAAAGATTCGCACCTATTTCTCTGAACAAATGTGATTGAATACTTTTATTCGGTCGCATAATTTTTTTTTCTCCCACATCTTTGTATCGAAATAATTTTTAACATAAAAAACGATACAATGAAAACTTCATCAAAATTTTTAACAGTACTGTTATTTATAAGCAGCTTTTCTTTTGGACAAAACATTACCCAAAAGATTGATTCCATCATAAGCGATAATTATAAAAAAAATCCTGAGGTAGGAATTAGTGTTGGTTTTATCAATAACAATAAGGAATATTATACAGCCTATGGTAATCTGAATGCAGAAAGTCAAACAAAAATTGATAAAAACTCCATATTCGAAATTGCATCAATTACTAAAATCCTGACTTCAAACTTAATTGCACAGGCAGTTTTGGAGAAGAAAATAAAGTTAGATGATTATATAGACGGATTTCTTCCCAAAGAATATGTATTACAGCCGAATCTTAAAAACAAAATTAAAATTTCGGATCTGGCATCACATCAGTCTGGTTTACCAGATATAGACTTTCCAAAATTGATGGAACTGAACCCGCAACAGCCCGTAAGCAGTGTGACCATAGAAACATTAGCGGGAATAATCAATAACTGCAGTGAGCTAAAAGACCATGGTAAGTTTCGTTATTCTACTATTGGATATACTTTAATGGGGCAAATACTAGAGAAAGTGTATGGTAGGAGCTATGATGAAATTATCAGAGCTAAAATAATAAAGCCTTTACAAATGAATAATACATTAACTAAAGACTTTAATGTAAAAAATATAACTACGGCCCACAATCCTGATGGAGGAATTCAGGAATTTTTCAAATGGAATATTACAGCATCTGCAGGATTGGTAAAATCCAATACCTCTGATATGATTACCTATTTAAAAGCAGTTTTAAATAATGAAACAACAGTTGGAAAAGCTGCTGTCATGACGGAAAAAATCGTGTATAAAGATGAAAAAAGAGACATGGGATTGGGGCTTAACATGATGACGGATGATAAAAACACTATTTATTCGAAATCAGGAGATTCTATGGGCCAGTCTTCCATCATCTGCTACAACAGGAATAAAAAATGGGGAATTATCATACTTCTTGACCAGAGAAACTCAAAAATGAGACAAGACCTGTTGAATAAAATTTATGATAAAGTCCTGAAATAGAGTAGTGAAAGTTGGCTAAAGAATAACAATTTTAACATAAAAGAAGGTCACATCATGAAAAATCCCCTTTATTTATTCATTATTACACTCATGATGTTGAGTTGTCAAACAAGAAATAATGCAGTAACCTCAAAAAGAGATTATACCTTTCTTACAGATAGTTTACATCTTGATAAGCAGTTAGAAAAGTATAAGCTTCCGGGAGCTAGTCTTGTTATTTTTGAAAATTATAAGATTGTTTACTACAGCCAGGTAGGAGTGAAATCAATGGATTCTAAAGAAAAATTAGATGTAAACACTGCTTTTTCCACAGCATCAATCACAAAGCCAATAACAGCACTTCTTTGCCATATTCTTGAAGAAAAGGGATTAATAAACCTGGATGAGCCAATAGATAAGTACTTAAAACGCTGGCATTTGCCAAAAAGTAAGTTTACAGAGAATAATAGCCCAACCTGGAGACAATTTTTTAATCATACTTCAGGTACAAACCAGGGTGGATTTTCAGATTATTACAAGGGAGATGTCATTCCAACTATAAAACAAAGTCTGTTAGGGCAGATCCCAAGATATGATAAGGAGATTGAATTCCTGTTCACGCCGGGAACCGGTTTTGAATATAGCGGCGGCGGATATGTAATTGTCCAAATGGCATTAGAAGATACTTTGAATAAATCTATTGCAGAACTGGCACAGCAACATCTTTTTACCCCTCTTGGGTTGAAGAATACCACCATGATACAGCCTAATGAGAACGGATTTCCAACAAATGTAGCTTCTGTTCACGATAAAGATGGAAAAGTTATAAAAACAGGCCTGCCCATTACACCGCAAATCGGAGCATCCGGAGTATGGTCTACTCCTACAGATCTGGCTAAGCTTTCTATTGAGATACAAAATGCTTTACGCAATAAAAATAACAAAGTGGTTTCTCATCAGGTCGCCAAAAAAGTAACGGAAGTAACCGCTTTGAAAGATGCCGTTGGTGGTTGGGGCTATGGATGGCAAAAGTCTGTTGCTTATAATAACTATGACTGGTTGATGTGTAATGGCTCTAATACAGGAGTAGGGGGAAGTATTTTAGCTACGATGGAAGACGGAAATGGTTTTGTAATTCTTGCAAATGGTGAAAAGCCTAATCGTATTCCGGTGATCAATGAGGCCCGCATAAAGCTTCTGACATTAATGGACTGGAATAAGAAAGTATCCAATGAAAACATTCGGGAACTTCCTTTGAGTTTAAAAAAACAGCTTATCGGAACGTATAATGATTTTCTTTATGGACAGGGAGCGGAAACGAAAATTGTAGAAAAGAATAACCGTCTCTATGTTGAATCTCTATTTTTGGGATTTTTTAAAGGAAAAAATGAGAATGAGTTACTGTATCTCAAAAATGGAACCTTTAAAATCGTAGATTATCCGAACACATTAAAATTTGATTTCAGCAATGGAAAAGTAAATTCTGTCCTCTTAATAAGAGATTCTATGAAAACAGAAGTTCAGATTACAAAAAAATAAATAAAAACTTCCTATGTAAAAATTGCTGACCGGAATTTTCCTGTTCCATGCTCTGTTTGCGTACTCGCAACAAGATGATAAGGCCGCAATCTCTGATAATATTAATGAACCAAAATCAAATACCAAAAAATGATAAAAAAAATGCTCTTATTAACTTTTGTTTTAATGTTTACAACAAGTTTTGTATCAGCAAAGGAGAAAATTCCTTTTGGCAGGATTGACAAAATAGAAATAGTAGCAGATTTGCCTGACACGGAGAAATATGCTGTAAGTAAAGGCTCCAAAGAATATCTGGATTTAGCAAGAATGCACCAGGAATATAATATTGCCTGGATAATTCCAGCTTGGATAACGCAGGAACCCAAATTGGTTCTGGCAAAAAAAGAAAGTGATGAATATTTCGAATTAACCAATGAACAGCTTGATCAGGTTTTGAGTGAAAATAAATTGAATAAAGAAAATCTTCTGCAGCTTGGACTTTACACAAAATATGGAGGGAAATTCATCGGACTATTGATTATCGGACTAATCCTATATGGCATCTTTTCTAAAGACAAGCCTAAAAAAATAAATACAACACATATCTAAACATAAAAACTTAAACCAAAAAAAAATGAACCCATTATTTTTAATTCCAGTCGTATTAGTAATTGCAGGAGTAGCTTTCATGATTATCATGAATAAAAAACACAAAACTGCAAAATCAGAAATTAATTTAGATTCTGAAAGAACTAAATATAACCAATACAAACAAGAACTTTTAACTCAGGATTTTTCAAAATTAACAGAGTGGATGAATGGTAAACCCATTGATGCTTTTACTTCTGCATCTGTTCCCCAGTCAACAACCAATAAAGTGCAGGAGCTTGTAACTGACGGGATAAGAAATGTAGCGTTATCCGCAATAGGTGTAAAACTCAAACGAATTGAAACAGATTGTTTTTGGGCGTTAAGTGAAAACGATTTGCACTTTTTCAGCACCAATACAGTGGGGGAATTGGATGAACATATTGTATTTGATCATTTTAGAATTGAAAAAGCTGTGCTTCAATATGGAGGTATCTTGAAATCGCAATTGGGTGTTTATGCAAAATCCTCAGAGGAATATTTACCAAAGACCCATATTATTACTTTCGATATTGACGGAAGCCCATTATCTCTTGAAATTCACGATAGACTTAACTATAGGGTTGACCCGGAAGATATGCTCAATCTGAAAAAACAATTAGAAACAAGAGCAAAATATCAGGTAGTTGGCGAAAAATTTGTGAAAATTTTACAGGATAAATTCCCTAACCTAAAAATGACTTAATATACCATGGGACTCTTTTCAAAATTTTTGAATTCATTTAAAAGCCTCCGATTAAATGATAAAAATGGAGTAAATGGCTATTTATTAGATCATTTGCTGATAGGTTCAATGTATGCCGAACAACAGTCGGCATACCTGAACTCTTATGAAACAGGGTTGAATAAATCTGATACTACAAAGCTGGTTGAAACCTATTGGGGAATATCAGATCAAAATCAGGCCATGGAAATTCTCCAAAGTCTGCACGACAGAAATCAGGATGAAAATCTTGATATCGTCTATAAAGCATTTGAAAATTCAAAAAATTATACTGACATTTTAAAGTCAAATTTACCAGATGAAGAAGACGTTTTTGAATACTATTTAGTCCTGTTCAGAAAACTGGGAAATGTTGTTCCTGAATTGATTGAGCAGAAGATTGTCACAGACTTTGCTCAGTTAAAAAAGACAAAAGATAGCGGCTGGAATTATGGAAGAAGTGTATTCTTAGCACGTTGCTGCTGCGAATTAAATTATATTTCTGAAAAAGAACTCATAGAATATTTGGCAAAATCCCATAAAGAATTGAAAAAATATTGCAGCACCTGGAAAGAATATACAACGAGTTATATTTTTGGAAGAGCAATGTGGGGGGGCGGCTTTAATAACGGAATGGTACAGATTGCAAATGATTTATTGAATAATAACCAAAGCCCACTCAAAAATAAAACATATCTCTGATTAAAAATTCTAGATTCAAAATCCAATAAGTATGATAAACTCAAAAGTATTATTTTTTTTAGGAATCGGATTACTCTCCATCAAAGGCTTTTCACAAACCAAAACGATTGAGAAGAAAGGTAATGTAACAGAGAGTCAGATGAGTCTCTCTGAAAAATTATCAAAATATATGCAGACTCAGGCAGATGTGAATGGATTTAGCGGTACCGTTCTGATTACCAGAAATGATTCTGTGCTTCTGCGGAAGGCTTATGGCTTAGCAGATTACGAATGGAATATTAAAAATACAATAGATACCAAATTTCAGTTAGCATCTGTAACAAAGCAATTTACAGCATCTGCAATTCTTCAATTAGCAGAAAAAGGAAAATTATCACTTGATGATAAGTTAAATAAATTTCTTCCGGATTTCCCTAATGCCGAAAATGTTACCCTTCATATGTTATTATCACATTCTTCCGGACTTTCCTTAGGATTTAAAGAATTGGCTTTAAGTACCATATCAGCTGATTCTGCCTATAAGGAAATAAAAAAAATACCCTATGAATTTTTGCCGGGAACTAAAAGTGAGTATAGCAATATTGGTTACTATTTATTAGGTAAGATTATTGAAAAAGTATCAGGAGAAAAATATGCAGTTTTTTTGAAAAAAAATATATTTGAAAAAGCAGGAATGAAGAATACTGGAACTAGTAATAATGATTCGATAATTCTAAAAAAAGCGAAAGTTTATCATCACACGGAACATGGGTTGGCCCATAATCCATATATTAATTGGGAATTTAACATTGGACATGATGGTGTTTATTCTACCGTTGAAGATTTGGCATTATGGGACAGAGCGCTTTATGGGACAGCTATTTTATCAAAAGAAATGAAAAACAGAATGTTTACTTCCTATAACGAACAAAATTTTGGATATGGATTTCTCATCAATCCTTTCTATAATCATGGACATCATTTAATCGCTCATGATGGAGGCTTTTTTGGAACCATGACTTCCTTCAACCGTTTTACAGATGATGGTTTGCTTGTTATTGTGCTTTCTAATAATCAGTCCCCGGCTTACCTGCTTGCATACGGCTTATCGGCAATATGCTTTGGTAAAGAGGTTGAGCTTCCATACCGTCATCAGAAGGTTAAAAGCAACCCGTCACTTTATAAGCTCTTTGAGGGAAATTATGAAGATATTAAGATTCTTGAAAACAAAGGAAAGCTCTATTTTAATGACTTTGACATTGAACTATTCCCTGAATCAGATAATAAATTCTTCAGGTCAGATGATGATAACAGAACTGTTGAGTTTATTAAAGATGTGAATGGAAAATATTCCACCATTAAATTAACCAAAGCGGGGGTGGCGGAAATACGGAAAAGACTATTTTTAGATAAATAGCAATAAGTGCGGAGTAATTTATATTGATAATTGATAGTAGCAGATGACTGAATATTAAAGTGAGTGGAATAATAAATAGGAAGTCCCCGCTGAAGTCTTTTCTAAGCTGTTTACTACAAATAAGTCTAACTATTAAACTTACGGTTTGAAAATATCAAATAATATTATTGATTTCTCATTAAGAGTTAAGATGGGGTATTGGGTCTGATTGACCTGGGAAGCAGGAACTTTAAAAAATTGAGATTAAATCTGTGTGGCTGAAGCGGTAGAATACTATGCAGTTTCAATTCTTTAATTATCACGCTAAGTTTTTTTATATAGCCTTCGGAATTGAAGATAAATTAGTTACTACGATCCAACATAAAATAAGATACCGCTGCCAAGGCACAACTAAAATTTTTAAATTGTGCCTGATTAAGACAGCGAAATTCAATTCAGACTATTTTCAGTGCACTGATATTCCTCCGAAATTGAAATTGTTTTTCATCATTGTGTGCTGTTGAAAAGTAAGTGTGCTGTAAAATAAGTTCAATAATCTGAATTTCCTGCTATTGACTGCTGTTAATACTTGTTAACCGATCATGTTTTTTTTGAGAATAATGTTAATTGTCAGTATTGTAGTAAGTTGTAAAATAGATTGTTATGTTTTTTGAACTATTAATAAATTTAAAATATCCTATATATTGTCAATATTGGTTAAATTTTAATATGTCTTTTTGAAAAATCTCTGAATAGATGTTATTTAATATTATTTTTTCAAATTTTCTGCTGTTTCGATTTTTTCAAATTAAGGAGAGTTCATAATGTATTTTATAGAAATATTTGTCGCTTTTTTTAATAAATGTAGGAGAACAAAAATGATGATCAGAGGCAGAATTATTCTATATCTATTAAAAAAATAACTAGATCTTAAAAATAGAAAACAAAAGTTCGTTTTATTTGTTTGCTTAATGGAATTAACAATGTTTTTTATTTATAATATTGATTATCAGTTTTATATGTATATTTTGTTAACGTTTTATATTGATAAATGGCTTTTGTGTTAACGCTTTTTAACGGCCTGGTATATCTGATCTATCACATCTTTGAATATTTTTGTCGTCGAAAACACAATCTAATATATTAACAAAATATTTACAACACAGAGAATGATATTGTTCTCTGTGTTAAATTTTGTCTTATCAAAATAGAACATGTGAATTCTGTTATTAATAAAAGATAACAACTGAAGGGTATATCATAGCGGGGATTAAAAAGTCATCAGTTTCTGTTTTTATTGATGGAAGAGCGTAAAGAAATGATATTGACAGAATATAAACCTTCTAAATCCAAAACTTGTATCCTGATGATGGATGATAATACGAGCATACATTTCGTTATCTGCAATGCTGATGTTGGAATTTCAGGAAACGGTAGGAAGAATAGTAATTTTTTTTCATATTTTTTATGCCTTTAGCCTTATTAAACATTTTGTTCAATTTAATACTGGCTGAAGTTTTTAGTAAACTTAAATGATTTTGATGCTTATTCTTTGTAATCCCTTTCATAACAGTACGAATCTTTAAAATATGGTTCTCCGCCTCCTTTGATTTCTCTATTATGTTTTTTTGAGATTAAGAATGCTATTATGGATTGATTTAATGATTCAGGTTAAGAAAAGAAAAACCTCCCGAATCATACGGGAGGCTAACGAATAGAATATAAAATAAAAAGTATTTGAGACTTATATCAATATTCATTCAAACAATATACTATTTATGATAAGATGTTAGATTATGCCAGCTTTACATTCACTGCATTCAAACCCTTATCTCCTTTTTGTACATCAAAAGTTACTTTATCATTTTCACGGATAGATTTTGTGATTAATCCTGAAGAATGTACAAATATATCTTTGCTCCCGTCTGAAGGAGAAATAAATCCGAAGCCTTTTGCCTCATTGAAAAATTTTACTGTGCCTTGTTGCATTGTAATTGTTATTAAAAATTATTATTTTATTTATTAAATATTGCTGATTATATAAAATATTCCATACAGGATTTTATTTCAGCTGTGGTACTGATAGGTAGCCGGAGTAGTTGTAACTTCAGTCGGATTATTCAGCAAAGTGTCTGCAAATTTTTTTACTGCAGAAGACATTGTTGCAGAAAAAAACAATGTTTGTCTTTTTACAGGAACAAGTCTCAGAATATTTTTTATATCGCTGATAAATCCCAGATCCAGCATTTTGTCTGCTTCATCCACTACAAGCATTTCAATTTTAGAAAGATCAATACGTCTCTGGGTGATTACGTCGAGAAGTCTTCCGGGATTTGCGACAAGAATATCCACCCGTTTTCTCAAAGCAGCAAGCTGGCTTCCTGCAGAAGTATCTTCAGAAATAGAAAGTTGAGACAATGGCAGATACTTACTGTATATTTCAAAACCTTTTTCAATCTGTACAATCTGTTCCCGCGTCGGGGTAAGTATTAAAATTCGTATTCCGTTATGTTCGGCAGTGTGTTTTTTTAACAGTTGAAGTATAGGCATTACAAAAGCAGCTATTCTTTCTGTTCCTGTTGGTGCACAACCTATGATATCTTTTCCTGATAAGATATTGGGAATTGCAGAATACTGTATTTCAGCAGGTTTAGAGTAGCCTGTCTCTGTTGCAGCGCGGATAATAGGATTGATTAAATTTAAATCTTTAAAACTCATTATAAAATTTTCCGGGTTTCCTATACTTTGTCAATTCTTTTTATCTGTATTTTAAAGTTGGTGAATTAATGAATAAGGATAAATAAAGAATGTTTTTTTTCTATTCATCATTTTGCTTGCTTCAACTCATTCAATGATTTATTGGTATTATATAATAGCATTGATTTATTGGCAATGACGTTTCTTTCCTGTTGTAAAGCAGGACTTTATTAACCTCATGTTCTTTTATAAATGAGGTTAAAAATTGGGCAGCTGAAAAAGCAAAACTGAAAGAAAAAATGGTGATTTTAAACTATGACAGAATAGCAAAGGCAGAAACCTGTTTTTATAAATGCTTTGCAAATATATAATAAAAATAAACGAATATATGTGGGTTTAATTAGTTGATTATCAAAAAATTATTCGTAAATACCGCACGAAGCTGAATGGTTTGTCTGGTATGGATCATTTTTTAGGTTCCAGACCTATGCCAATTTCTTTCACAACAACGAAGAAAAGCATCTCTTTTGTTATTATTGTAAGAAAAAGAAAAGGCTGTCTCACTTTTGACAGCCTCTATTGATATTATACTTCCAATATTTCAGGTTCTTTTTCTTTCTTCAGTTTCTCAATAAAGTCTGAAGGGGTTAAGCCCGTTTCATTTTTAAAGGCATTCTGAAACACCCGTGGTGTGGCATATCCGCATAACTCCGCTAAAACACTGATTTTATATTTTCTGTAGACATCCTGCTCGTAAAGCTTCAGGGTAATATACTTAACTCTGAGACTATTGATGTAACCATTGAAATTTTTACCCCTGTAATTTTTTATGACTTCAGAAAGATATTTTGTATTAGTGTTAAGATCACTTGCAAGCCCTGCGATGGTAAGATCACTCTTTAAGTATTTTTCTGTTTTTTCAAATCTGGCGATTTTACTTAATAATTGATTAATGGTTTCCTCCGGAATTGTTTGGGGTGCTTTTACTGTTTTTTCTTCCTCTTTTTCTTTTTCAGAGTTCTGGATTTCCGTCTCATGTTTGATTTTTGTTATCAATTCCTGGAATTTATGCTGAAGAATTTTATTTCTTCTTTTCCAGTAATACCATATAGCAGCACCTACTGCAATGATAATGATCAGGAAAATATACAGATAATTTTTAAGCGTAGTATTCTTTTCCTGGTCTTTCTCTTTTTTTATTACACGGGTAACCTTGTTTACCGAATGTTTTTCTGCTATTTTTATACTGTCTTTTAATTCAGTAAGAAGCTGGCTGTATTTTTTTCCTTCCGCCGTATTACTCTGTGCTAAATAGGCTTCCGTTAAAATCTCATAAAAAACCTCCCTGCTGGCAGGTGAAGAAATCCTTTTTTCCAGTTTCAGACCTTCCTTGGCATAATGAATGGCTTTATCATTGTCTTTCTGATCAAAATAAAAGTCACCCGCTGTTCTGTAAAGGTTCATTTCATTAAGAGGGTTTATCTTTCTGCTGCCAACAACCTTCAGTGATTTTAAAAGATATTTCTCTGCTGTTTTTGGATCGGAAGGCTTCATGATCCATAAATAGTAGAGCGCAAGATTGGGCTGTATGGAAAGAATCAGGTCGTATTTCTTTTGTGAGTGTATTTCCGTGCTTTTATCAGAGATTTTTTCTGCCTCGCTTAACCCTTTTAAAAGACATAAACGAACAGAGTCGGACTGTTTTTTACTCTGATCAAAATAAGATGAATAATTGGAGTAAAATAAACTGCCGTAATAATGACGGACGTCGTTGTCTTTGATTGTTTTCAGGTATTTTTTTGAAATCTGATATGCTTTATGGGAATCTTCCAGAAAGCCCAGATCCCCCAATGAACGGGCTTTAATCCTATACATATTGGATACTAATTCTGATGGGCTGCGCTCATTAATATATTTTTCTACATCTGTGCAAACCTCAATAACTTTCTCTGTATTGTCTAATGTACTATAGGTCCGCACCAGTTCAGCACCTATCAGGAAACTAATATCGTATTTGTTCTCTTTTGCCGTTTTGTATTTTTTTTCGAGATCCCGGACGGTTGTGCTTACTATTCCTGTCTTAGCAATATTGTTTTGGATCTGCTGCAGTTCGTTTTTTAGCTGTTCTTCAGATACTTTCTGGCTTTTTCCCAATGCAAACATGTGCAGGGTGATGAATAATAAAAAATAGTTGTGAAATCTCATTTACTTTTAATTGAAATTATATTAGTTTTTACGGAAAACAGAGGTTTTTACAAATATATAAATATTAAAAGCTGAATTATCATTAAATACTGTTAAACCCAGATTTGAAATGATTCTAAAATAAAGATTGGTATGCTACATCGTTATGCCGGCTCCCAATTTTTGTATCAGATCCAAGATGCCTGAATGTAATTTTATTGGTTCAATAAAAGAAGCTGATCTTTCGGAACAGCTTCGTTGTATCTGAAATTACGGGTTTTATGGCTTTATTTCTCTATTCTGTAAAATAATGCGGTGATTATTTGGGCTCATCATATGTTGAGTAATATAAAAAGACAGGATAATACTTAAAAGTTTCTGTTTTACCTAGTGTATATTCATCACTTCTGTATACGTTAGAAAAATCAAGGATGGTGGATTTTTTCTCCGGAGAATTATAAATCATTTTTATTAAACTGGTGACAGCCGTTTCCGTTTCATAGGTAAACAAAAGTGTTTTGCCATCTGCACTATATACTTTATAGTTGTAGATTCTGGCTTTTAATTTTGTGTCAACTCCGGTATCATTTAATTTTACTTTATACATGAGCTTTTGTGGACCCATATGCGTAATATAGACATCCGCTTTTTTATAATCTGCACTATATTTAAAGTTTATAAAATTTTCAAGCTTGTGAAGACTTTTTTTAAATCTTTCCTCCCCAGACATTAGCTGAACTTCAGTGTTTTTAGGCATTTCTATAGGCCCTGATTTGGATGAACCTGCCGGTTTTTTCTTTTGTGCATTGATCGTAATTACTGAGAACAGCATTAAAACAGAAGCTACAATTAGTTTTGAGTTTTTCATGAGATTATTTTTGCAATGTTAAATAAATTATCGTTGTAAAAAAATAGATCCATGAGTTTTTGTTGTGATTTCTCCTGATTTCCGCTACAATATCGGCTTAACGGTCATATACGAAAACAGGCTGCCTTTTTGAGACAACCTGTTTTTCATGTCTTTAAAGGATTTATTTCGAGCTATATGGGCTTTATTAAATTCCTTTGAGATCTTCCCTGATTTATTTTTTTGGTGTCAGAGAAAAGTTATCTATATAAACTGCCTGATGTATTCCGTTAAGCAAAACTTTCAGACCCAGATGAGTATCTTTTTTTAAAGAAATAGTAAAGGTCTTTTTATCTCCCGTAATCTCAGATGCCTTAGCTATTGAAACATATGATTTTGCATCAGATGAGTTGCTGATTGAGAAAATTTCCAGTGTAGTTTCTCCTCCGTTATCCGATGCATCAAGAGTTAGCGTATAGTTTCCTGCTTTAATTTTTGGGGTCACTAAATACATATTTTCTCTCGGGCTGCTCATAGAATAAAATATGATTTTTTTGTCACTGGCATAAAGCATTGCTTTTCCCGGCTGGGCAGTCCAGCATTTGTTAATATCTTTCCATGCATCAAAATTTTCTGTAATGGTGGATACGGTATTACACTGTGCTTTTGCCGTTAAAAATCCTCCCAGAGTCACTATTCCTGCAAATACAAATTTTCTCATATGGTATTTATATATTATCACGTAAAAATAGCTAAAAAAGGGCATAACAGGAAATAGAGTATACGTGTTTTAGAAAAAAATGTGACCCAGGAATTAAATCTTTCAAGGGTATTTTTGAAGCGTTTTTCACTGATGACATTTTTAATTGATGAGATGAAGAATAGAAGGTTAAAAATAGATTAATGGCAATGAAAATGAGTGGAGAAAAACTGTACAGAAAAAATTTGCCTTACATTTCAATGAAACTTGCTATATTTAGGCCCGAACACGAACAAAACTAATAATGCAGGACGTAATCTGTATTTTTAAATACATTACGTGCTCAAAAAACAATAACCATTTGAATTTAAAAATCATGAAAAAACAGTATTCATTTATTTCCTTCTGTACAGCTTTTTCACTGTAAACGCACCAACTGTAGAAATAATACATCCCAAAACAGAAATTATTCAGTTAAAACTCAGGAAAGTTTTCAGGAATTGTTATTGCCTGCCTGAAATATAACCTCCAAAATCAGAATTTCTGGTTAAGAAGTTTGCCTTTTCAGAACAAAGTACATTAAAAAAACTATGAATTATACATTGGAAGACGTTAAAAAGTTCATTTTTGAATTTTTAGCTAAAGAAGCCGAATGCTGGACAAAATTAAATCTTAATAATCTGGATACTTTTAATCAATCGGTAAGAGAACTATATGAAATGGCTATAGAACAGGTAGGAAAAGGGTTCGGGATTTCCGAAAGGACAGATTTCGGTATTTTTAAGAGAACTGAAAAAGAAATAGCAGAAAACCCCTTAACTAATACTCCCCGTCATTTATATAAACTCAGCAGTTATCAAAATAAAATGTATGGAAATATATGGGTGGCCTATGTTTCAAGTACCAACCCAAGAAGGGAGATTAATAAAAGTGTATTTTTTGAAGGATTCATTACGGGTACAATTGGAAATGAACTGAAAATCATTGGAAAAATGATCATAAATACAAACCGTTTAACAATGGCTGTAACGGGTTGGAAAGGAAATGTTTACAATCCTTCGGACTTAGATGTCAAAAAAATCGGAAAATTTATTGAAACAGAACGTTATTCAGAACCGGGTAACCGGGATAATTTTTCACTTAATGAATATTGGAAAGATAAATAAATGATGGAATAGAAAATCCACAGATAAGTGCTTTATAGATTACATTTTTTCAGAACAAATACATGAAAAAAACATGATTTATACCTTAGAAGACGTTAAAAAGTTTATTTTAGAATTTACAGAGCTGGAATATCAGTTTGAGATAGGCTTTTATGACAGTTCAATAACAAACGAAGAATGGAAATCTTTAGTCGTAAAACTTAAAAATTGCTATAGTACTGGATTTGGGTATTATGCAATTATAAATACATTCAGAGATGAATCAAGAATGACTAAAAAAAGATTCGAGAATAATAAAAATAATCTTAAAAAAAGGAGACTGTTTTTAATCAGGAAATATGAGAATCCTAAATTCGGTAAAGGAATATATAACGCAGATTCTAACGTCGTTTTTTCCTGTTTTTTAGGCTCTGATGTAGAGATGGGAGCAGAAGTTTATCCAACTAATGTTAGTGTTGGTATCGTGAATGGAGATTTAAGAATTATCTCTTCAAGGGAGCTTGATTTTGAAAAAAGAAGAAATGAAGAAGTTATTGAATGGATTTACAATAAAAGATCCAATGTTTCTAAAGAGGGTATCACCATAAAAAAAGACGGAACATTAGTGGATACATTAAGGATTTCCGAGCCGGAACATCCAACCTGGATGGAAGATTATTATAAAGGATAATATCGGCAGTCCTCCCAAAAGAAAAAAATATTCAAAAAAACAATTAACTATAAAAACCAATTTAAAACCATGGGATTATTTAAAAAGAAAGAAAAAAAGGAAGAAACACCTAAAAGCAATGTATTATTGGCGATGCCGATGTTTAATAACGGAGAAACTTTTGATCTGGAAAAAGTCATTGCCTACCTTTTATCGGATTGGGGGATTGAAGCAACGGATATCAACGGTTCTTCAGAAACGGTGAGTTTTTCTGTTCAGGGAGAAACGGTTGTATTGGGGACAATTGCTGCTCAGATTCCGTGGGGTGATATTCAGGGCGCGGCACAATATGCTTACAACTGGCCAACTGCAGAAGCAGATCTGGAAGACCATAATTCACACCTTATCGTAACCATCCTGTCAAACAATACTAATCATAAAGAACGCTTTGGCATTTTGACAAAAGTTCTGACAGCAATTCTTGCTACAAGCAACTGTATTGGAGTATACCAGGGCTCTCAGTCTTTGCTTATTCCAAAAGAACAGTACCTGGATAGTGCAGAAGCATTGAAATCGGATCTGGTTCCGCTGGATTTGTGGGTTTATATCGGTGTTAGGAAAGGGGAGCAGGGCAATAGTGCTTATTCTTACGGATTAACAACTTTTGATAAGCTGGAAATGGAGTTTGTGAACGCACCGCTTGAGTTGAGAGAATTGTATACTTATTTAAACGAAATCTGCGGGTATGTCATCAAAAGCAATGTCACATTTAAAAGCGGTGAAACATTAGGTTTTACGGCCGAACAGAAAATTAAAATAGTGCAGTCAAAAGGAGTGTTTGTAGAAGGCGAATCATTTAAGTTTGAATTATAATCTCCAGACGATCATTAAATAACCTCATTCCGGGATAAGAATATCTGATGGAAGCAGGTTTGAAGCAGGGTGATGGAAGAGGGAAGTTATGAAAGCCACTAAGAATAAATATTGATCAGTTTTTATTTAATTTGATTTTCTGGGGGCTTTCAATGTGTATAACTAAAACCTTTTAGATTTAAAATTCTTAACTCGAACTAAGGTTAAATACGATTAATAAACGATAAATAAATAGCGATGACAATAAACATGAACACAGTTCTCGAATTCTATGAAGCCATTCGGGAAGAATATGGTAATCCGATATTAAGAACCGTTAATAGTCAGGAAATTCTGAACGGTAATCCTGTGGCAAAAAATATATATGTTGCTGTTTATGGCGATGGAATGATAAAAAGCAGCGGATTTGACATGTATTTATATGAAATAAAATATGGAAAAATAACCCATGCAAAAATAAAACAGGCATTTAAAGAAATCGGATTTACTGAGGGGTTGAACATCCTGACACAAGTAAAAAGAAGCGCGGACCTGGATGCGCTGGATATGGCCTATTATCAGTTAGATGAGGTGTTTGAAGCCTGTTTAATTGAGTATCTTCAACGCAGCTGGAACGATCCTGAATTTATGCTGTACTGTGATTCAATTTCGTTTAAACAGAAATAATTCATTGAAATCCTTAAAAGTTTTGAAGAATCATTAAAATGGTTGATGATCTGCCAATTAAAATACATTAATACATATTGCTAAAACTATGAACTACAAAAAAGAAATTGAGATAGAACTTAAACATAAATTTGATCCAAAGGACACCGGAAGTTATGATATAGATTCCCTGGATGTAGAAGTAACGCTGGATCTGCACGAAGAGCTCATCGTGGAAGATGTAACCTTTCAAATTGCTCGGCAGGAAGTAAACTTTTTCAGCTATGAAGATGAATCGGATATTGATGCTTTCGACATATATCTGATGAAATCTGATGACAAATTCGGACAGCACCAAGCCATTCTTGATCAGACGATCACACTTCCAATGACACTTAACAACCAGAAGAAACTGGATTTTTCAATTCCCATTTTTTCATCTCCTGATGGGCATCAAAACTTTTTAGACGTTATCAAACAAGCTCCTGATCATATTCTTGATGATGAAAGAGAACTTGATCTGCACATTACATTTTATCTGAACCCGGACAAGTCCAATGAGAAATATGACTACGGAATTTTTAAAATAGCCAATCCGTTTTTCGGATCATAAACAATGTATACCTATTTATTTAAAAGAAACTAAGATGACACGAGAAGCAATACTTGAGCAGCTTAAAAGCTCAAAATTCAGCGATTTTGCCAATGGAATAGAGAATACCGGAACATATTTCAAAGAATCCGGATACGATGAGCAGTTATTTGAAAATGTACTTACGGTTTTTACTTATCATTTAGATCATAAACACGAGGAAATTGAAGCAGCATATGAAAGATTCGGAAGAAATTTTCGATTATTTTTTATTGTTGTAAAAACCCATGAAGACGCATCGGACATGTTTTCACGGGGACAAATAGAAGGATTGTCCACATTTTTATCCAATTTTAAAGAAGGTAAACTAGATATTTCCGGTTACTTTCTGGCAACAGGGTTCATCTACCAGCTGGCTGCCCAGTCATGCCATAATGTAATGAAGTTTGTAGACAGGAATGAATATCCGGAGGAGTATGAAGCGTTAGAAATGTTTCATTCAGTATTCGGAGAGCTTTGGAAACTTCAAATGACGGCCCAGGGGATCATCCGGGAAACAACAGTCTGGGATGATTACTCAGCGATTTACCTTTTTAATAATATACTCGATAAAGCGGATTTAGAAAGCCAGTCGCGTATGATGGCAGGTTTGTCTGCTCATGAAGGGAACACAAGAATCCAGCAGAAAATCGTCGATAATTATATGGAGTCTCTTGATTGGGAAGTGAAAAAATTAGAGGCCCAAAAAAAGCAGGTAGAAGGCGTAAAGGAACGGATCATTGAATGGTTTCCGGCTTAAACATTAACCAATCTGCCAGAAATCACGGGCAGCATATGAAATATAAATAACACAATGGAACAAATAGAAGATCTGAAAAAATCCAACGGAATATTAAAATCAACTTTAAATAATATTCGTGAGAAAATAATAGATGAGTTGGTAAATGTCCTCAATGGAAATGCCATTTCAATGCTTCCTGATTTTAAGAAAGAGGATATGGCAGCCCATAATTTTGAATACCGCCACGAATGGTTTTCCATGGTGTTTTTCGGCTCCAATGCAGCTGGTTTGACTATTACGGAAGAAATTGACCTCCTGAGGAATGAACTGAACGCTTATTTTTCAGAATCAGAAGAGTTAATGGACATTGTCAGTGATCTGGAAGATGATTGTGAGGATGAAGAAGAATGGGAAGAAATGAAGGAGGAATATGAACAGGAAAAGTATGAAATTTTTGATGATTGGTTTGAATCCTGCTGGAAAGAAGCTCAAAAATTAACAGGCAGCAGTGTGCCCACTTATTTGTCAATTGATGAACTGGATTTTGGGGTAGAATTTATTTCCTCAGACAGTGTTGAAATCAATAAAAATCAAACCAACATAAGACGGTATATCCATTAAATAATGAGTTTCCTGAATTGTATCAGGAAAAAATAATGACTAAAAATAAAATGAAACCAAGACAGTTTACCAAATATAAAAAATTAGGATCGCCCGGTGCCTCGCCGGGTTCACCAGACAGAATGCTGACGAGTTATCCGGCAGAAGCTTTGGTGGAAAAAGATAAAAAATACACCGAACAGAAGATTCTGATTCCGGAATTTTCCGTTCCCGGAATTCTCGCGAAACCTGAATTGGATGGATTAACATTCCATTTCATGGCATTCCCCACCATCTTTGAATACGCGGATTTCCGTCTGATAGACGGAAACAGATATGAGTTATTAGGCTTTAATGGAAAGCCCGTCTCAGAATTCACTCCGGAATTTATAACCGAATGCCTCGGAGCGATGCAGCCACATTTTGAACAGACGGACGCAGCATCAGTGTACAGTGAAGAAGACGGAACAGATCCATTTTACCATAAAGAAGATACCATGCTGCTGACAGGCAAAGTAAAATGGCATTTCAGCACTTATTTACGTCAGACTACCGAAGAGGAAGACGAAATACTCTATGATCTGCAAGACGAGGGCGAACTTGAATACGAAGATTTCGATGAAGATTTCAACTACACTACCAATTACGATCTGCCGGTTTTTAAAGATGAGAACGGAAACACTTTAGAATTTATCTGTCGCTTACATATTGCCCATTTTCCAGGGACGCATTACCTTTTTTATTCACCCGAAACGAAGCTTGTACGTCAGTTTTCACAGTTTCCGAAAAGAATAAAACGTGAAATTAATTTTTCCGAAACGGATGAGCTAAATGGGCAGGAGGTGTTTGTAAAAATACTTTCTGATCCGGGAAGTGTTCTTACGGATCCTTCCCATTTCGAACGGAGAATCCTCCTGCCGAAATACAGTTTTCCGGGGCTGACTATTGACAGGAAATATGAAGGTCTGGCTTTTCATTTTGTATTGATGCCTGTTTTCAACACCCTGATAGATTTCAGACTCACAGCTGATAACAAGTATGATGTACTGCGTTTTGATGATCTGGAACCGAAAGATTTTACAGACGATTTTGCCATACATTGTGAAAGTGAAATGGATACCTATTTTGACGAAGTAGACGAGAAATCCCGCTTTTTTATCGTTGACCGGAATGCAGACAGCTACGATGATTTATGTCTGGCCATTGGTACTGAGCCTTTCTGGGATCAGTCAGACTTTATGCGTGAGAAGACTGATGAAGAAATTCAGGCAGATTTTGATGCTTTTAATATGGATATGAGGGATCCATTTGATGACAGAGATTACGTAACCGATTATGATTCGCCGGAATTAAAAGACGAAAATGGTGACACTATGGAATTTGTAGCGAAATTATATCATGGCGAAGTATTCGGGAGCTATTATCTGTATTTTTCACCGAAAACGCGTTTGGTACGTCAGTTTTTCCAATGTACATAATCTAAAAAACAATTCTGATGGCAGGTGGACATTATATTTTCAGCATTTATAAAGCGTTGGGCAGTACACGGTATTTTGTATTGCGTACAGAGCGGCCGGCTTTTAATAATGCATCCCAAAGTGAAGAAGATGAAAGCTGGGAAATAGAATCGGCGCAGCGTTCTCAGCTTTTAAAATCAGTCGGAAACCGGGAAAATTGCACAGATTTCGAACGCATCGGAGAACTGCATGGTTTTCCGGTTGGTGATGTTTTTTACTCAGATTCCGGTCAGTTGCAAGTTCCTGTGTACTATATGCAGACCGATTTCGGGAAACCGTGGATTGTTTTCGGAACAGCCGGTTCCGAAGAAGAATTTTTAACCGAAATAGGGGGGGACGATGAACTGCAGGCCCTGAATCCCATAGGAAAACCAATAAAAATTGAGGCTTGCTTTGTTACCTCAAATGATTTTTAACTTTAAAAGATAGAAAAATATGACAAAACCTATCCATATTCTTGATGAAATAGCGATCCAGTGGAAGGAAGATGAAGAGCTTTTTTTTCTGGATTCAGACTATTCCGGGCATTATGTGAAAATTGAAACACCTATTGGGAAAAAGCATATGGATCAGGTTGAAAAACATGATATTCTTGGGAGTGTTAATTTGAAATCATTATTTGATACCTACTACCGAACCGAGGATCATGATGAATTTGTTCCATGGATGACTATGTTCAGCGAAATGATGACCGAAACCAGGTTTGCTCCTGTTGAACTGGACTTGGGAATAGCAAAGCTTTATTCCGAAGCCAGACTTACCGATGTAATCAGTGGAGTAGCAAACGGGTGGGTAGTCAGTAAAAAACTATTTGAAATTCTTAAGAATTTTAATATTGGTCAATATCAGGAATACAAGATTGTCGTACAAAGTAAGAAAACCGTTTCCAACGATTATGTTTACCTCTTTTTTTTCAATTATGCCGATGAGTTTGTAAATTATCCTCATACAACTTTCTACACAGAGAAAGGTCTGCTCAATTTTGATTCCAGAAAAGTAATGGCGGCAAAATTCAATTCATTTGAAGAGGTTAAAAAAGCATCAGAAGAACTGAACAAGGGTATTGACTGGCTTGATTTTACCAATAAAACGCATATAAAAGCTAAAGAAATAATGTTGAATAATAACGATCAGGATATTTTTAAGTTTAAAGGCTTTTGTTTTAATACTGATATGTTGATGTCTGCCAGGCTTGCAAAAACACTTATGGATGAAAAAATTACAGGATTAGAATACATTAAAACCAGTAAGGTTAAATTATTTAATCAGGAATAATGATTATATCTGCACTTCCAACATAATGAAAAATTAACATGAAGATCATTTATTTTAAAGACATACAATATGTAATCAGTCAGGCATCAGATGCCAGCTTTGAAAGAGATTTCTATCGTGCCTATAACATCCGGTTTAATGAAATAAAAGAAGAGATAATGGGAATAAAAGATCATGATCTTTTTTTTCAGAGGTTCAGGGAAAGTCTGAAAATTACATTGAATAATCTTGAGAAAGTCAGTTTATTTCAGTTCTTTTTTATAGAAGATTTAGCTCCGAGTGATAAGAATGAAGGTCTTCAGGAAATATTTTTTATGATATGGAACATTTTTTTTCCGAATGAAAGCTGGCAGGATGAAAGCTATCAAGGTATTTCTTTTGAGACAGACTATGAAGAGTATTTTTAATTTTAGAATATTCAACTTTTAGCAGAACAGAATGGTAAATTGTATGATGATCGTCCGCTGCGCAAAGTCTCCTGACTTTGAGCCAATGCAATTAAAAAAATGTAAAGTTACTCCGAAGTCAGGAGACTTCGGAGAGCTGGAAGTAGGCATTAAAAATCTGCTCAATCTGCCCGATCTGCGAGAGAAAATTCTTTAAACAGATTTTAAATCTGCCGAATCCGTAACTTGGGAATAAACTGATAAAAAATAAAAATTTTATGATCAATAAAATTGTTGAGGTAGACAGCCTTATGCAGGATATTGCTGCAAAATATAGAGTTGAAACCGGAAATAATAAAAAGACAGAACACCTTTGGGAAGAAGAAACAATGGGTATAATGAAAGAGGCTGTGTTCATAAGAGATGATGCCTATTTTTATTTTTTAAGCGAATATGGAGGGTGTAATATTTATGGTGAGGGCTTTGATATAAGTATTTTTAGTTTTGACGACTGGCTGAATCCGAGTCTTCTTACTTCCCCGTTACTTAATGATGCTGATGTATATGTATTGGCAGATCTGAGATATGACAATAATGATGAGGTTATTTTTTATGGGTACCACGCTGAACAGGAGAATGAAAATTTAATATGGTTTTCCAGTGAATTAGAATCTGGGTATCAGCCTGTTTATAAAGATTTCATCGAATTTTTAAAATATATTTTAACCCTTGAAAATGAAGCACAATAGCATAAACGGTCTTATTTATCAGGAAGATTTTTTGAGTATTGAAGAAGAGGAATTAATCCTTTCGGAAATAGATCATGCCGTATGGGATACCCATCTGAAACGAAGGGTTCAGCATTATGGGTACCTGTATGATTATAAGAAAAAAAATATTAACCAGGATTTAAAAACAGGTGAATTACCCCATTGGCTTCTTTTACTGGAAAGAAAGATTCAGACGGATCTTAGCCTTGAAAACTCTTTTGATCAGGTTATTATCAATGAATATGAACCGGGGCAGGGCATATCCGGCCATATCGACTGTGTACCCTGTTTTGAAGATGTTATCATTTCCGTAAGCCTGTTGTCTTCCTGTGTCATGCAGTTTTCAAAAAACGAGGAACGACAGGAAATACTCTTACAGCCCCGAAGTATTCTGTTACTAAGCGGAGAGGCAAGATACAGCTGGAAACATGGTATAAAAGCCGTAAAAAATGATAAATGGCTAGACACGATAATTCCGCGGAAACGACGGGTATCTGTAACTTTCAGAAAAATAATACAGAGCTCTTGATTCAATCAGCAGGTTAAAATAATACGATGGAAAAATTATTAAAAAAATTAGTCTATTATGCGCTCCACAGTGCTACCGAAAGCGAAAAAGTAGGCAGCTGGCCACAACTGGAAGCGTCCAGAGGGTATTACAAAGTAAAGAACAATTTTGTAACCCTCGATAATCGTGAATTTCCGGATGAAACACCCAATCTGGATACATTTACCCTAAAACGCATTGCCAGACAAACTGATGTTCTGAGTGCGGATATGCTGCATTCAAGCATTGGGATTTATGTGAGTGATACCTTCAAAAACCTTGTGAAAAAGTATGATATTCTTAATTTCCGGTTTTATGACTGCCAGTTAGCCGTACCAGATCCCAGTTATAAAACTAAAAAAACAGAACAGCTTCCATTTAATTTTCTCCATTTAATAGACCGGAAAGACAATATTGATTTTACACAGTCGGTATTCTGGGATCTAAAGGAAGAAAAGCTCATTACAGTAGACCATGTAGAACAGCTGCCTATGTTTAACTTTAGGAGAAAGCTAGTGTTGAAAAAAGCACCCGATCTGTTCCGGGAGCCTTTCAGCATTGGAGTTTTGGTTTCCGAAAGGCTTAAAATCGCAATGGAAGAAGCCGGAATTACAGGCATTTGGTTTGAAGAGTTTAACAATCCTGCAAACCCCGAACTTTTTATTGAAGAATAGTGGATTGGAAATAAAAATGAATAATACTTATGATAATAGAAAAACTAAAGGCCTGTCCGCTGCGCAAAGTCTCCTGACTTTGAGCTGGTATAATAAATCTCTGTAAGTCATGCTCCGAAGTTACAACCTTCGGATAACTGGGGATTTTTAATAAATATATTACAGAATTATGTTTAAAATAAAGTTTAATAAAACAACGGAATTAGGGAAAATAGATGTAGAAGACACCTCTGTTGGTGAAGCAATTTGGTCCATATATCCTAATGATGATGAAACTGTAATGATAACTTTTGGGAATTATCTCATTTATTTAGATAAAAGAGGAGATATAGCTGGTATGTACAATGACATTATACATATGCTTAAATGCTTGAATGAAAATAATAGTGAATTTTTAACGAGTTTTTTAAGCAGTGGTTTTACCGTATATTGGAATTTCAAAAAAGAAAAAAATTCAATTACGATTACTCCTACATGGTTTTCTGCTGGACTGAAACATATAGAAACAAATTTATTTGTACAAAATGTTAGAGAGGTTAATTTTCCGATAAATGTTAATACTGATGTCTTTATATCTGAGTGGCATAAATTTCTAAAAAATATAAAAGATGATCTATTAAAAGTCGGATATACCGAAGATTTGGAAAATTTTGAATATTTGAAAAACTTGAAACCCTAAAAACCATACAAAAGGATTCAAAAAAACTTCCGGTTTTGAGCCAGTGCAATAAAAAAGCTTGTGAGATATGCTCCGAAGTCAGGAGACTTCGGAGAGCTGGTAAAAAATAATTTGTAGGGTAGCACAGAAACTTTTTGGTTTAATAAAAAAGTTTAAACAGCTTTATTTAAATAAGGTTGACAATCGTTTTAATTTCCTCTGAATTTATAACCTTCAAGGATTTGCAAATTGGTATTTACGGCAGCTGAAGGACCGGTCTTTTGTGCAGTTATCTTACCTGCACTGTAAGTGATCGTCATCGTACCGAATGTATCTCCGAAAGCGAGCGTGTTAGTTCCCTCTCCGGTCATCGTAATACTATTGCCAACAAGAGTGTTTCCTGAATGGGTCCAGTTTGGGTTTACTTTAAATCCCCTTCGCTCAGAAAAAGTAACCTCAGCATAGATCACAGCCGAATTGCTGTTTCCAAATGAAAAATTGGTCAGAAAATCGAACTTTACAATGGTCCCAAATGCAATGCCTGTTACAACATCTACCGGAGCTCCGTTTACCGCCAGCAGATAGCCACCGTCAAAATAATAGCTGCCGGTATTATCTACTCCGGTAAACTGTCTTACCATTACGCCGCTTTTATCTATCATAACAGGAGACAGCTCTCTTTTTGCAGCTAAAACAGTGGATTCGGAAGACTCCATATTCCTGGCACGGATGGGTGCAGTGCCGGAGTCACCTATAACATCTAATTTGGCGGCAGGTATGGCATTATTGATTCCAACTCTGTTATTGACAGCATCCACATTCAATGTGGCTCCGTCTACGGTAAAGTGACTGGTTCCGGTGGTTGCCGTGCTGGTAAAAGCAAGTGTTTTTTCTGCCTGGGCCACGGTTCTGTCGGAGAGCAGCGTGCCATTATCTTTATACAGATTGATATCCGTGATTATTTGCCATACAGCGCCATCAAAATAGTAATAATTATTAGCCGCTGTAATGTTAATTCGTTGCCCTATAGCTGTTCCTCCGGAAATATCTGTAATGAATATCAACGCTCCTTTTTGCTGCAGACCATAGGTTGCGGTATTGTTAGTCAATTCCAAACGGGTCATGCGCGGAGCCTGAAAACCTATCAATTGGTTGTAATCCACAATAGTTCCGGAAATATCTCTTTTGGCATTAACATCAAATGTTGTCTGTGGAGTGGAAGTATTAATTCCCACTTGAGAATATGCAAAACTTAAATTTAGCAAAGCACAAATCGATATAATATTTTTTTTCATGTTTTTATATTTTGAGACAAAGTAACACCCATCTGAATATGAAAAACAAGAAAATACTGTAATAGAAAACGGTATTTTTCGCGAATAATATTTTTTATTATGTGTTATTTGGTTGAAAAAATACGCTTGATTATCAAGGGATTGTAAATTAAATCAGAGACGATTTCAGAAATTATTACATGATTTTTTGGGTTCCTTTTTTTATTGTTTTATTTTAACGTAATCAATTTTCAGATGTTATGAAATTCATACTGTCTTTGTTTTTTATTTTTGATGTTTTCTATGTTACCTGTTCGCAGATTAATGCAGAACAGCTTGCTTTGCAAAAAAAAATTGAGACCGCAATTGCAGCCATAAATACTGAAAATTCTGATAAAGCACTTGTTGATTTAAAAAAACTGAAAGAAGAAAGCCTAAAGTCTGGCTATGATAAAGGAGCTTTGGAATGCATCTATAAGATCATTGATCTCTATGAAGTATCAAAATTAGACTACAAATCGGCTATAAAAGAAGCTGAAATTGGAGAAAAGATCGCAGGAAAAGCCAACAATTATAAAGCATTAGCCGATATGTGCCATTACAAGGCTATTCAGTATAAGATGCTTGGGTTTTATGAATATGCCCAACAATTGTATCTGCAGGCTCTGACTCTTAGTGATAAAATTGAAAACCTGAATGAAAGAAGCTTAACAAAATCTCAGATATATGGAAATATTTCTTCCAATTATGAAAACGCCCTAGGACCGGATCTTCAAAAAGCGACAGAGTTCATGATAAGGAGCATAAAAGAATCGGATAAAATTAAGCCTGCTGATAAAAACGAATTCCTGAGAAAAAGACATCTGGATGCTCAAAATTTTCGTGGCTTAGGATATATGTATGATATGAGAAACCAGGTAGATTCTGCTGAATATTTCTATCTGAAAGCTTATGAAATGTACGATGGTATTGATTTTTCGGCTTATGAAAGAAAGGAGATTTTAGCGGATTTAGGGCAACTTTATTTGTCGACAGGAAAGCCGGAAAAAGCGATTACGTATGCAAAACGCAGTCTGCTTTCCCAAAATCCAGATACAAACCTGGCACTGCAGACAACGGCTTATGAAATACTTTATCAATCCTATATGAATCTCGGAAAAATAGATTCGTCAAAGTATTATTCAAACCTTTTCACCAAGCTTAACGATAGTCTGTTGATCCTCAATGAAAAAAAAGCCAACCAAACCTTCCAGAATCTATCTGAAAAGACCAAAGAAAAATACAATACGGATCTGCTACGGATAATATGGGCATCATTAGTAGTTTTGGCTGCTATTAGTCTTGTTTATTGGTATTTCTATAGGCAAAAACAATCAAAAGCATTGCTACTCATTGAAAAACTAAAAAAACAAAAAGCAACAGCCTCATCAAAAATAATGAATGATGAAGGAGCAGAAACTGCAATGGCGGATGAAACAACAGAAGTATTATTAAAAAAGCTGAAAAAATTCGAAGAATCTAAAAATTTTCTCAATTCCAATATCAGCGTGGCTTCCTTATCGACCGATTTGAACACCAATACTAAATACCTTTCGCAAATCATTAATATATACAAGAAAAAGAACTTCAATAACTATATTAATGCACTGCGAATTGACTACATCATGCAGGAATTGTACGATAATCCTAAAATCAGAAAATATAAAATAGCCGTATTGGCTGAGATGTCAGGTTTTGCATCCCGAGAGGTTTTCACTTCTATTTTCAAAAAAGAAACCGATATGCCTCCTTCATATTTCATTAAAAATCTGGAGAAAGAAACAAGGGAAGCAAAGAGTGCTGATGGAATCTAATTCCTTTGAGGTAAGGCTGCCCCATGTTATTTCCCTATAATTAAGGAAAGTATTTACTATTTAATAGTTTTGAAAACAACAAAAAAATTCTATATCTGTTTCTTCAAATACGATTCCTGTGAGTTTTTCTTCTTCTATTTTTTGCCTGAGTTTTTCAGAAACATATTTTAATCCGGAAAAAGGAAACTGAAGCATATCGGAAGGATAATTCAATGCCAGCGTTACAGGGATTAACTCAAAAGCAAAGCCTTGTTCTTTCCTCAACAGCCTTCCTTTCTCTTTATAGTCTTCGAATGATAAAACAGAAACCTTCTCTCCTCCGCTTCTCATAGCAGGAGCTGAATGATCAGCAACGAATGTGGAGCGATTAAAATCGACAATGTCAGATGTTCTGGTAAAATCTAAAAAATAATAATCTAATGGACTTTCATGAAAAAAAACGGTTGCTCCATAAGCTCTAATATTACTTGTGATTAATGATTTCAATATTTCATTGAATTTATTACTTACAAAAAATCCCTGTGATGCAAAAAATAAGCTGCTCATTAAGTCTGTAATTTTTGCATTATGATCTGCTTTAAACTTATGCATATCTATTCCTTCCGGAATATACGTCAAGCCTTTATACTGATATTGATCTGTTCTTTCAACACTGTTATTTTCAGGATCAATAAAACCATTGATCTGGCTATCTGAATGTCTGGGTAATTGTCCGGTTATCTGGGGATCAATAGAGTAACTGATTTTGTAAAACTTTATTTTCTTCATCCTGTTGATCTGAAAAATTTTAAATATTAATTTTTGGTGCTGGATTATTCCTTCTGTTAGTGCCAATGTTCCGCTTTGCCTGGGAATTATCATCGAGTACCAACCAAAGCTTCTCTTGAACATGAGGACTTATTGATCAATATAAAATTCTATATCTGTTTCTTCAAATACGATTCCGGTGAGCTTTTCTTCTTCTATTTTCTGCTTTAATTTTTCGGATATTAAAGTCATTCCAAAAGGAAATTTCACAAGATCTGATCTATAATTTAAGACGATCTTTGTTGGTATGAGTGAATAGCCAAACCCTTTTTCATTCCATACCTGAGAAGACTTTAGAACATAATCATTGTTTGAAGTTACCGCTACAATATCTCCTCCCGATCTAAGTGCCGGAGAAAGTCTGTCTGCGATAAAAGTTGACTTCGGAAAGTTGACAATATCAATGGTTTCAATTACACTGAGAATAAAATAAGGGTACCTTTCGTTCCTGAAAGTGACTATTGAGTCCAGAAAAATAATATGATGAAAAGTAAAATCCTCAATTATTTTTTTGAATTTTCCACTTATCATATAATAACTTGAAAAGAAATTACTGCTCAGAATATCTGTCACTTTTGCCTTTTCATCAGCTTTGAATTTTGTGAAATCCATAGAAGAATCTATATGGTTTAATCCTATATAGGAATAATTTTTAGTTCTTTCCGGACTGTTATTCTCAGGGTCAATAAAATTAATAATCTGGGCCTCTCTGGTCCCGGTTATTTTCTTATCAACCGAGTAATTCATTTTATAATAATTTACTTTTTCCATACTGATCATTCAAAAAAAATAACTGATTAATTTCCAGAGGATTTTCAGACTTTAAGTCAGCTTCAGGAATTTTTCTCTGCTGGTGCAAACGTCTCGCTTGTATCTAAAAAACTACGAACAAATGAGGCAGAGGCCCGTATCAGTCTGATTTATGACTGTTCAAAAACAACTTCAGTATCTAACTGCCTGAACAGAAAACCAGTTAAATGACTTTCTTCAATCGCATTTTTAACCTTTTCATTGCAGATTAAGCCAATACCAAAAGCAGGGGTAATATCGAAATATTCTTTCAGCTTTAATGTTTTAAGAACAATATCCCATCCTTCTTTCTCTGCATCCAGCTTTCTACCCTTCATTTTATAATCCTCAAAATCCTCAATCGGAATTATTTCACCGTATAGCTTTTCAATAGTTTGATACTCAATAAATACAGATGCTTTCCAATCTATTTTACTTTTGCCACCTATTTCATACCACAGGAAATTATAGCTGTGCTTTTTATCCTGTTCGTAAATGGAAACCGGATAAATAGTACCGTTAATCCTAAAAGAGTCAAAAACAGATTTTGCCCTTTCGCTGATGAAAATTCCGGAGGTAATGTTTACAAAGTTATTGGTGACAATATCTGTGAGTTTGGTACCTTTCTGAAAAAGAAAATTATTCAGATCCGGGATATCGTCTTCAGATTTCCATTGACGTATTATTCCCCACTGTGAAGCCCTTGCTTCATGAAAATTAATTTTTAAACCTTTTACCTGAGGGTATTTACCTGTAACCGGCAAATCTGCATTGATGACAATCTCGAAATATTTCATAAGTTATTTGTTTTTCAGGGTATTTAAAATGTTATAATTGATAATAATGATACCACGCGAAGGATTCGTGTGGCGGCAGGGATATTAATATCTTAGCTGAAAGCCTTTGATAATATTTCTATATTCTCTTTTATTTTTACTTTCTGTATACTCTTAATATCCTCATCTCCACCAAGAACTAAAGCTGGGACAAATGTTAAACACTCATCTATTTCTACGGGTCCATATTTTTCTAATGCTGGAATTTCTATCAATCCATATGCCTCCGTCTCTGTATGGTATTTATTTCCTGCCAATGTTGTAAAAAATAAAGTGAACTCATAATCAACATATTTATATTCTTCTGTATGAATATTATAGAAAGCAAGACAAACTTCATCATCTACTTCGCCAATTAAATAAAAGTTTCCCATAGCAGTCTTTGCAAATGGCATAATAGACTGATCTCTTAATTTTGGAAATTTCTTTAACTGGATTTCATAATCCATGGGATTTATAAAAGAGAAAAAGCCTCCTTTAAAAATAGATACTCCATAATGTTCCAGGTATTCTAAAAGAATATGGTTGTCCTCGAAATTACTCAATTGTTCAGAAAAAACAGTTTTTAATTTTAAGATATCTATTTTACCAATTATTTCAGGCTCCCCTAATACGTTAATAAAACTTTGATGTATCATTTTCTACTACTTTATAGTGTTACGCTAATTGAATGTCTTTTTTAAGTCTGCTGCACAGAGTCTTCTGACTTTAAGCCAATACACTCAACAAATTTTGTAATGTATGCTCCCAAGTCAGGAGATTTCGGAGAGCGGCGAGCTTTCTTATTTAATCTAACCGATATTTTTTATCTTCCTTTGGGGTAATGGGTATTTTAAATAGTCTAAGGAATATTTCTCTTTTTGAGCTAACTCATTTTGTATTTCTCCAAGCCGTAGTGCATATTTAAAAATTAACTCCTTATCAGTATCCTTAAAATCAATTTCCACAAAAGGTACACCTTCTTTAAGTTCTGCATAGGCACAGATTGGTGTGTTGTGTTGAGTATTAAACCAATGGGTGAACTGTATTACGGCAATGTCTGCATAAAAAGCGTTGCTTATTTTCATTGTTTCCTGTTTTTTAATTCCCGATCCCGGTATTGTTCAGGGTTGATAAAGATAGATTTAAAAAGTAAATTCTTCAACAGGAATAAACTCAAAACCTTTCAGACCCAGATTCATCATTTTATTTTTTAAATTTTCACTTACAAAAACCCTGTCCTTTAATCCCCTGACTCTGAAAATGTTTTCAGTGATATTATTTTTAAAAAATAATCTTTTAATCCGTCTTACTTTTTTATCACTTAGCATAAACAGTTCAGATTTTTCATCATCTATACAGTCAATTTCCTGATTCACTTTGGTTAAGTAAATAGGTAATGGTTCATCAGTGTCCTTCCTATATATCACTGTAGAAATAAAGCTAAGGTCTTCACCACATTCACTTTTAAAAAATGACATGGCTTTATAAGAAATTCCAAATCCTCCGAGGGAAATATAATCTGTTATATTTTCACCTGTATAATAAGTTCTGGATATTTTGGGAGTTTTTCCTTGTGACAGCAATTCTAATGAACCTTGCTGTTCAATATTAACATAAATGTCATTTTCATTAATTTCATGTCTCAGTAAATAATAATTCATATTTTTCAGTAAAAAATAGTCATGATATTCTCAACGCATTTCCTTCCGGTCAGGCTTTTCTTTGCTTAATGAATTTCTTATTGCGCAAAGTCTCCCGCCTTTGATCCAATATAATCAATAAATTTTGTAATGTATACTCCGAAGTCAGGAGACATCGGAGAGCCGGGAACATTGAGATTTCTACATTTTTGAAATTAAACATCAAGTTTGTAGATAAATTCTTCAATTTCCGCCTGCCGGGCATTGGCAAAACCTTTGTCAGTACCAATTTTTACAAAGCCACATTTTTCAAGAACCTTCTGTGAGCCTATATTGTCAAAGGCTACACGTCCAAAAATAGGTCTTGTTTTTTCAATCTTAAGGAAATCTTTTAATGCCGTTGTGGCTACACCTTTTCCCCAGAAAGCTTTATCAATCCAGTAGGTGATTTCTGCATCGCCCTCCATGACAAACTTTGCTATGCTTCCAGCGATAACAGTATCGGCAAAAATAGTTTGGTTGTTAACGGTTGGATCTTTCAGTAATTGGGTATATTTGGTTAGATAGGTTTCTTTATTGGCAGAGTCCTTTGAAGTAAATGCTGCCAGATGACAGGCTCCATCATCAATCTGGAACTGATAAAGAATATCTAAATCAGCAACTGTTGTTGGCCTGAGTTTTATTTCATGTTGGCTGTCGCTCATCTTAATGGTTGATTAGTTGATCTTCAAATATAATTAAATATTATGATCAGGGCCTATGTTTCAGGTGTCGTGTTTTATTAAAAGGGTAAGAGCGTGTTTATAATATTAGGAATCACACGAAAGGATTCGTGCGGTAGCGGAGATAAAATATTTGATTCCCGAAATCAGCTGATTTGATCTAGAATATTTTTAGGTATATAATCCGTTGGATTTCCATATTTTCCTGTCCAGGTTTTGTCCGGCAGGTATGTTTCTATGTCAATATCGTGGAATGTACTGATGTATTCTTTTGTATCAAAATCTATAAAAAATGTAATTCCATAATATTCTTTTCTGAAATTTTCAATGATACTTTTTACTTCTGATATTGAAATCTGATCTTCTGAAATGGACATGAAAAAGGAGTGTATTTTGTCATCAGTTACATTTAATGCCCCATTTCTGAAATTCTGACGGGAAATATCCTGTAATATAGACGGGCTGTATTTTGCATAATTCAAGATCCACCATGCAATTGGCATGATATAGAACTGATATTTCTCCTGATGTTTGATGCATCCCAGTATATAATTTTCATCTAATCTTTGTTTTATGCTTTTCATAGAATTTAATTGATGATTGTTCAAATTTTATAATTTCTTTTATTGGTCTGTCCTTGCTAATACTTATATTTTGTAAAACTTAATAAAAATTTTTGAGCATCTTCCATCAGCTGGTCATCATTTCCTGTGATTCGTACAGCAGCGGAGTAGTGGGTTTATCCCAAAAATATCTTTGTAATCAATTAAGCCCTCCAGAAACTCAGTAAAAGAAGGTGCGAGAAATTCTAATTCTACAGGAGAATAATAAGCATATATGGAACCATAATTCTGTTCCTGCAAAGACATACAGATATTACCTCCTCTAATTCTGCCTATATTAAAATAACCATCATCAAGAATACCACCGGTAAATTCGTTGTGTTCTGAAAAGTTTGATTTTCCATATTTTAAAGAGTAAATTTCAAATACATTGATATCATCGTCATATTCTCCAAAGAAAATATCGTTAGATTCAAAATAAGTACCATTGCTTTTCAGCAAAAAATCTTTATAATCTTTTGGAAATATTTTCCCTGTTTGATTGGTGAGTTCACTGATTTCGTTTTCAGTAATAAGTTTATTTTTAATTTTTATATCTATCATTTTAAATGTACTGCTCTTTTATTTTGCTACAAAGTCTCATTCAATTATTTATAATATTTTTTCCTTTCCTCAAAAGAAGTGTTCCATTGAGGATGTTGTATCAGATACTCATGATCACTTATATCTTCATACTCCAGAGAATAGATAAAGCCTTTCTCATGCAGATACGCTGCAAATTCTTTCAGCTCTTTTTCTCCTTCTTCAAAAGAGCCTCTATAGGCCATACTTATTAAATAATCTTCTTCTACATCTTCTATCAGCATATCCGAGAGATAGATATAAATTTCCCAGTATTTATTTTCAATCGTTACATTACCATACCCATCATCATGGAAATTGATCTTCTCTATATTTTTAAAATGAGGAACGATTAATTCTTCTATTTTTTTAAATGAAGTTCCCGGTATAGTACCATTTAAAGTGAGGTTGAATTCAAAATTATTATTTTCCATATTTCCTAAAATATTTAAAATCTCTTTGGTCATCTTGCATTAATAAAACGATCCAATAACTGTTCTTTATTCATCCTTATTCCATGGTTTATAATACCAGACCCCTTCTAAAAACAGCATATATCTGCCCGGCTGATATTCTCCGTAGGAAAACAGGTATATCAATTTATTTCTTATGAGATAATGAACATCCAGTCCTTCTTCAGATGTATATATTTCATGATGGCTGTTAATAAGGTTAAATTTACTTTCTTCAATGACCTTATCAAAACTTTCAGCATCTATTTCTTTTTTTAGTGCTCTTAACGGACTGTTGTAAAAATCTGTTACGGTGGCTTTTTGATCATCGGCGTTAAAAACCTTCTGTAAACATTCTCCTTCATCTCCGTCAAATAATTTTTGTTTGGTTTGGCGAAAGTCAGCTATATTTTTATCATCTTCAGGAGGAAAAGGATACGATTCCAATGGTAAGAACTGTTCTCTTTTCCCCGCCAAATGATTCTGGATACTTCCCAATTCGTAAGTGTACTCAAAAATTAACTGAAATGGAGTTTCTTTAAAGTCTATTGTTACGAAAAGAGAGCCATCCAGTACTTCACTGGTATATTTAATATGGGTATTATTTTCTTTGTTGAACTTATAAGTAAATTGTATGACTGCTGCCCAGGCATACATTATTTTCTTTGCTTTCATTTTTTATATTTTATCTGCTTCCATTTATTTATATACAGGAATATCTTGTGTTACTTAAAATGCTGCATTTGCTCCTGAGAGTAGAAATTATCTGCAAAATCAAATAATTTATCGGTTAAGATTTCCAGTTTGTCATGCTTTTCAAGGCTATGGTGAATGCTTTTGTATAAAGAAAGTAATTCATGAAATGTAGGAATATCTTCTTTTTCCATGAGGCTTATTTTTTCCTGATTGATAAATTGAAAAACCTCCCAAAAGCTTTTCTTTAAAAGAGGAGTAACCTGGTATTTTTCAACAGGTGCTATCTTATCCGCCAAAAATTGTTCAGGGTGCTTTATAAGCCATGCACAATACAAATTGTTCTCATTGAACAGTAAAGATATATTTTCAGTTATTTGTAACTCCGTACATTGATTCTGACTGTTTAAAAAAATATCACCATATCCTAACAGGATGTTGCCGGAGGGTACACAGTACCTGTATCAAATGGTTCCAGATCAAATGACAAGGGATATATGAGTTTAGGAATACCTACTATCTTTTTTGCATTTGTTACCAGATCCAGTTTATGATGAGGTTCTTTTTCCAGTTCGCTGTAACCGAAGTAAACAGAGGTGAGCAAATGGTCATCAGCATTAAACCTGAATGTATCGTTGTTTTCTGTAAATAACCAGCCTTTATCGCTTCCATTGGTTGTCAGTATTTCATGCTCTATTTCCTTAATGCTGTTAGAGGCTGTCAGAAGAATTTCCACATCATAGATCAGCACTCTGGGAATGGCGGATAATTGCTGCCCGGCAATAATCTCTATATCAACATGGTCTGTGAGTTTATACATCAGTTTATTTTCTTTTAGAAAGGAACATTTTAAAGCCTTATGGCTTTGGAGAATTGTTTTTTGTATTAATGATATAGGACTATCTCCATGAATTCATGGTATAATTTGAAAAATTGACTTTCATATCCTGTATTCTTTCTTCAAGGGCTTTAATGCCTGTATGTAAGTATTTTTCCCGTTCAGAATCGTTCAGCGTATATATAATATCAAATCCCGGGCTTGGATTGGGAATTGGAACTGATAATTGAATAGTATGGTTTTCCTCAAAAATATAATATTCCCATTCTTTTTCTTCTAATAGTTTTCTTTTATTCATGGATAAGTTTAAAAAATCAGATCAATTAAGTTTCCTGGTTATGGAGTTTAGTTATTTTCAAATATAATTAAATATCGTTATTAAAAAACAACTCTTTTAAATTTGGGAAGGTTTCGAATTCCGGAAATTAGACTATTTGATTGTCATAGATTGGAATGGGTTGTGTTTAAATGATTCAAATTATATGTAGAATTTTAGAATGCGTTTCTACCTGTTTCCGAACAAAATTGAATGCTGTTTTATAAATGCCACGGATGCACGAATAAAAAGGATTCGTGTATCCGTGGCGATAAAAAATTAATTCTCCCTCAGATTACGCAGATTTTCTACAAACATCCGCGTAACCTGAGGGATTCGTGGGAATAATGTATCCGCATATTTTATCGCTGATAAACTCTTGGAACATTCAGTTTGTAAATTCTTACGTTTTCCCGTATACATCACCCTGCTTCCGCTACTGAAAATTCCGTTTTTCCAGTAATCCGTCTTTATAGATTTCAGTGTAGATCAACTTTCCTTTTTTCCTTGTAATGATGATGGGTTCTCCGGTTTCTTCATTATATTTCTGCAGTAATTTATAACATTTCCACTCTCCAACGGGTAAGCCATTTTTATACTCTGCTTCCAGGTAAGTATAGGGATCTGTAAATTCCGGATATTGCTGTAAATCTATAAATCTGTTGGGTTTGAATTCTACCCATTTCCCTTCTCTGCTGTGGTTTTTCACCATGCCCTGTTCTTCATCATTTTTATAAAGACCATCCTGATCATAGTATCTGACCAATTTCCCGGAGGACAGAATCTGGTATTTTTGTAAAGGTTTTAAGGTAAAAGGACTTTCAGAAAATTCGTAATCCTGAAGGGAAATGATATGGTTTTTATCGATATTAAACAGGGTATGGTTAGCAAATCCCATTTCTCCTTCATGATGAAGGTATATTCTCTTCATATCGAGGGGCTTATTGTCCTTTGTTGAAATCAGATATATTTTTTCGATGAACGGTTCCGCGTAACGAACGGTATTATAAACCGCCATAAAGTACAGTGAATATTGTCCATAACAAATGAAATCAGAAGCGATTTTAATGCGGTCATATTTCTCATTGACCTCCTTGCTGAATGGCAGAAAAACATCATATTGTTCTGGAAGTATGATAAGATCTTTTTTGATGAGTGTTTCAAATTTTAAGGCATTGAGTTCCTTTAATTGATTTACATCCTGTAGGACAGGCAAAACAGCGTCAATGGTCATTCGTTTTGAAATATCTGAATATCCAAAGGGCAGCGTTATACAATCCGCTGTATTGGTGTTGAACGGAATTGATCTTTTACCTGGCGATTGTGGTTCTGTGTTGACTACTTTGTTTTCCGTTTGAGCCGTAGTGCAGCTGAAAAAAAGGAAAAACAAAATCGTAAAAGCGATATTAATTTTAGGCATATATATCTGATATTGGAGTGAAACCGTGAACATGCAAATGGTTATTATGTCGTGGAGTAGCGGTATGCGTGGTATGAGGCAGCCGTGTGGTGGCATTGTCTTCAGCACTGGTATTTGAGGTGTTGGAAAAATTTTCTGACCGGCCTGATTCAAACCCAAATTCATAGAGAAGATTCCGAAGCGTTACCTGGCTGTCATAATCAAAATTTTCTGCGGTAAGGACCGTATTTACGCCATCCTCCTGAGTCGTTAATAAATTCAGGTCTCCCGCTTCTCCATTCACATGTTCTGCACTGGGATAGCAGGATGCATCAGAATAGGAAAATCCCTGAGATACAATATAATGATTGTTTCCTGCCTGCCTGAACTGTGCTAATGCTCCCAGGAAACCGGAAAATAAATCCGGCTGAATGCTTCTTCTCCTGGTATGCTGGAATCCATACCGGATGATAACTCCATTCCGGTTATAATTGAATGCTTCAAAAATCTGCGGTCCTACACCTGCATTTCCTATAATATCCATATTGATCAGCTCTATTTCCCCCGGTTGATTGGCATACCATTTATCAGTGGCTCCATCACCAAGGGTTCCGTTGGAGTACACCAATAGCTGATGGGCATCTATACTTTCCCCGGCAGCTCTGTTCGCTGCGAAATCTATGGTCTCCAAAAGGTTTCCTCTCTGGGCCAGCGGTGGAACGGTATTCACTCTTCTTTTTCTGGTTACACTTGTTTTGGTTCTGGAACAGATTCTGTGTTCATTATCGTTTTGATCGTAATAAAAATAAACAATATCGGTAGAATGATTACTCACCACCTTCTGAATCCTCCTTCTTCTTTCCGGATTCGTAGTGATTAATGCTAAAGTATTGTACGTATTATCACCATGATGAATGTTGTATATCGTTTTATTCACCACTCTGAATCTTGCACTGTCATCATTCAGGAAAATACCGGCTCCGTTTACTTCTTCCTGCCCATCCTTATAGGCACAGGGATTATTGTCTGTTCTTTCCACTGCTACTTCCAGATTAATGCTGCCATCTGCGAGTCTTTCGGTCCATTCATCAAGAGTAGCTCTTGAATCAGGTCTGAGCTGCAGCTTAATAATGGCTTTATTGGTATGGTCTGTTAAATTAGCATAATGATCATGGTTGCCTGCTCTGTTGTTCAGGGCATCAAAATTTCCTATCTGTACGGTAAGCAGTCGTTGTGCTTCATATCGGTTGGGGGATATGAAACGCATTAGTTGTAATGGATCTGTATTTCCGGTTAGTGTATTGGCTGAAGGTTTTATCACTACATCTACACTCAGGTTGGCCATATTACTGGTTTCTATGACCAGATACACTGTTTTTCCTAATATAGCGTCGTATGGAATTGCCTGGTTAAGATGATCCTGCTGTACGTGGGCGGAATCAATTTTTGTAAAACTTACTCTTGTTCCCTCATTTGTGGTTACTTTTTGGGCAAAATAAACATCGGTGATACGCTGTAATGAATCATCGGGAGTATCCGGAGCCGACGGGCTATTCAGGGTTTGTGTCTGTCCGGAATCTGTTATGGTAATACGTGTCGCCATTTTAAAATTTTTCTTTTTTTAATACGGGAGTTATCCAAATAATAAAAATACACAGTCAGCATGGGGTAACCCTTTGCTGGGTTTTTCATCTGACCGGTCCTGCATTTCTTCAATCCATCCTGTTTTTTTATAATTCTTCATAGCTTATTTCTTTGATATGATAGATGATCTTTTTCTGGTAGTTTTCCCCCAGGGAAAATTCTATGGTAAGTTTATGCTCCAAAACTTCTTTGGTGGTAAAATCCAGTAACATCTGTCCTTTGTATTTGTCCAGTTTTGGAATATCTGTTTCACTATTATAAGCGATTTCCTTTCTTTTCATTTCTCCATAAAACATTTCCCAGTTTTTATCTGAAGGAATATTGCCGGTATACTGTAACAGTAATAATTCATCATCATAACGCATGGCTTCCAATTCTACCGTTTCGTCTATATCTATTATGGTATTGGCCATAAAATTACGGTAGCGTACACTATGCTTTGCCTGATTTTCCTTTTCATACGTTCCATAAAATTTATGGAGGATCATTCCGAAATGATTGTTTTTTAAAAAGTCTCTACTTACTAAATTTTCCTTTTGGTAAAAATCTTTTAAAAACCGATAAGTATCTTCTGCCTTTTTGCCAACATAGGACTGGGAGAGCTTTTCTACCGTTTTTTCCACTTTATCCTGAAGAACAGACAATGCCTGTATATTTTTTAAACGGCCATATTCGTCTGTTATGACCACCACTTCATCATTAATGTCTGCAATTCTGGCTAAGAAATCTTTTTCAGACAGTGACAGTTCTTTATCCCGGTGAACCCTGTCAAAAATTTCTAGATGGTATTCAAATTTTTCTTCTTCTAAACGCTTCAGCGTAACGTGAAAATTTTTATTGAGTTCGCTTCTGTGCGTTTTTCCATGAGTGGTGGTATATTCATTACAGGAATAGCTATAAAATTTCTTTCCTTCAGTAAGGTTTAATTGAATATCTATGGGAAATACTGGCTCCATAATTCTCTACTCCTTATTTTACTCAAAAACTACTTTTCCTCCGGAGGAAACCCACTGGTTTTTTTTGTTCCATGATCCGTCACAGTCCTGCTGCATTTGTTTAACTATTTTTGCTTTTTTTAAATCAATAATCGCACACGTGTAGTTTTCGTGGAGAGTACTGTCTTTATCGCTTTCGTGCACATAATCTTTGATGATGGCATCCACTACCACGTAATTGGCATTTGGGGAAAGGGCGGTAAAGAGCTCGCTTCCGGTTCCTTTGTATTTATTTCCCTTATCTATTTTTATTCGCTTCTTTTTATTAATAATATAGAGATTGTACCATAGCTTCATATCCTTGTTGTATGAAGCATAATACAGGGATACATTATTGTTTAAAGTAAGCAGGGTATCTTTCTTTACCGTTTTATTCTGCCCATCATGATTCCGGGGGGAGGCCATATTTCCACACGTAATTAAAATCACTGAAATCATCAGCAGGGTTGTCATTTTTTTCATGATAAGTTTGAATTATTTTTCATTTTTTCATACCGTTTATCCATATCGGTACCTCTTCTTTTGTTACCGTAATCATCAAGGATTTCCTGCTCATAGGTACTGTGCATATTTCCCCATTCGCCAGGATTTCTCGATATTTTTTCTAATTTTTCACCTTCTTTCCTGGTTTTGTTTTCTTTGTCTGTCTGGGCATCTTTTTTAGCAAAAAACCGGTTTAACGCAGCTCCGAAATCATCTTTTACATACCCCGGCCTGTTGATGTGATGATCCAGCGCAGTGGCTTTCCCTAATTTTGATTTTAAATAGTCTGACAGCTTATAGGAATGTCCTGTAGGTACTATAGGCATGACTACTTCTTTTAATCTCTTGATAAAATCCAGCACCTGCTTTTCTTGAAATGTTTTATCAATAACGGCATTCACGATTGGCTGCAGAGGTTTGGATTCTACTGCTTTTCCAAATAAAGATTCTTTACAGTTTTCCCTGATTTTAGTGGATAAGGTATTTCCTGTAATTTTTTCCGCTTTGGAGTCTGCCGGATCTTTATAATACAAAATCCCGGAGTCAACCGTCCATCCGCATGATACGAACAACTCTTCATATTTTTCAGGGTACTGGGCTTTAAATTCTTCAACCTGAGTGGTAAATTCGCCTTTTCCGGTATGATCCACTGTTTTCTGCATAGCCCCTGCGGTTAATATCATCTTTTCACCGGAAAGATCCCAGTCATAGGACTGAACGGAATCCAGCTTGCCTTCATTTTCAGACATTCCCACTAAAATCGCTTTTTCTTCAGCGGTAATTTTGTTGTCTGAAATTAAAGTATCCCAGTCGGCATAGTTCTCAAGTTTCTTCGTGCCCCAGTAGGCGGGCCCATATTCACCACTGTACCGGGTACAGGTAATGGTGTATTTCTTTCCGCAGTCACAGTATCTGATCTCAAATCTTTCACTTTCCTTATTTAAAAACTCATGGGTATCATCAGGAAACTTGACTTCATCTTGTGTTTCTTTTACTTCGGCTTTGAAATATAAGAAAGCATTTAAATCATCTCTTTTGTTAAGTTTTTCGATCAGTTTATTTACATCTTCATCACTTTTTGGACGAAGCGATATTTCTTTGGAATAAACCAGTGTTCCGTTGATGTTGAATTCAATTTTACTTTTCTCTTCTTCTCCATCTAAAAATTTCACCGGATTTTGGAAGACGTTTTCAGCGTTTTCCAGTTTGTTTTCATGGATCTCGATAGAGAGTTTTCCGCTTGCTCCTTCACAATTGGCTACCACCCAGACTTTCTTTTTAATGGTGGTGCTGTTTATTCTCTCAAAATCAAAATCCGGAGTGCCGTCGGCTTTTTTCGCCTGTATTTCTTCTTCCCAGGTGATTTTCACCTCTTCTTGTGCGGCTAATCTTACAGAGTCTTCTTTATCGGCCTGGATGTTCCTTCTTCCTTTTTTTTGATACTTCTTTTTAACATCAGATACTAAGCCTCCTTTTTTTACAGGGTAAGTTTCTTCTTTGGTTTCCCATGTCATTTTAGGAACCTGTTTCGCAAAATATATTTTCACCACATTCACCTCATGATCCACCTGGTGCGGTACATCATAAACCTTTTGATTGGGGTTTACAGCATAATCATCTTTTTGTTGTTCGTCACTCATAACCTTTTATTTTGAGCTGATTAGTAAAAATCATCTGATTTATTATACTTTGTTTCCAAGTCTTTCTTCACTTTCAATTTTAATTCTGAAGGCAGATCTTTTAATCTAATGTTCAGATTATCATTAATTCTGCATTTTCCATCCTCACCACAATAGTATTGGATATGATACAGATACTTTTTGCGTTTATACAGTATGATGCAGGAGACTTTTGTATCATTATCCCAATTTCCGCAATACGTAAAAGGGATGAAAACAGCCTGATGTTTATTTACGGTATAACCGGATATGTTCTCTGCTTTTAAATTAATTAAGCCCGATTGTGCATCCGGATAATGATAAGCTATACTATCGCTGTAATTTTTATTTTTAACAACAGCACTGATCATTGTTACTGCGCCGTCAAACCTCTCTTTTTCCGCATTACAGGGATTAATTACTTTCACGGTCAGTTTACTGAGTCCTGTTCCGTCTTTAAAACTTTTATTGACAATTAATGAGTCCTGATAATACATTTTCAGACTGTCATGAACAGCATTCTGCCCACCAATCGAAATCAAGAAAAATAATATAAAACCAGTAACCAATTTTTTCATTTTTTGTAATAAACTGTTAATTCGTGATCTCCAGATTTTGTAAGTCAGCTGGTTAATTTTACAAATTTTTAAAAGATGTTTTTAGCCTGTAACTTATTAATTCATTCAAATTAATTCCTTTGATTGGAAGGGCAAAATTGTTTTTAATTGCATAAAACTCTTCTGGATAGTATATTCTTCTGACTTCAGGACCTAAATTTTTTAAATTAAATTTTTTATTTTTTAAATTTGTTTTAAAACCTTTTATATTTTCTTTCACATAGTTCAAATCTTCTGTATTTCTGAATTTTGGATAGCTGTAATAATTTCCATTTTTATCTTTGAATACATCATCATATTGGTATTTCTGATGAAAATAATGGTTATCTTTTTTATCCTCTGAGAGGTAAAGAATTACAGAATCTCTTTCTGAAAATGCAGGTTTTCCATAATGATCATAGGCTAAAAATTCAATAGTATCATTCGGTAAATTATTGAAGATGTTTTTCACTACTTTATATTTACAACGAAATGCATAATCCATCACATAATGTTGTTTAATAACACTCACTGAATCTCCGGTTTCTTCATCAATTTCTTTTCCTGTAATCTCATTATTGATATTGGGGTTAAATTCTTCAACTGAAATTTTCTCTCCTATAAAGGCATAAAGGTTGATTGAGTCATTTATACTTCCAACCGAAATATTCTTAGACGTTTTTACAGATGAATGGCAGCTCATGAAAGCCGACAATAGTGCTAAAATTACAATACGAATAACTCTCATCTCTAAAATTTAAACATTTTAAACCACTGTTTGCTTTTCTATTCTTTCTTAACTATTTGTTTAAGAATTATTGTTAATAAAAGTTTTTATAATTTTTAATAATAAAAAACGATACTCCAAAAACTAAAAAGGTATAGCACTTAAAATAGCCAAACCACCCAAGTTAACCCATAAAACATATCTGAAAATATTTTTTTAAAAAGCTCAGATCCTTGGGGAAAGTAGCCAGCATTCATATCAAAAAGAGACCACAACAAACCGGAAAAAACTAAAGAAAGCACTATCCAGACTACATAAAAAATAAAATAGAACATATTGCTGTGAGCAGCCTTTCTGTTTCCTGTCAACAATATCGTTATCATAAAGAAAACTTCAAATACCATAATAAATGAATAAGGATGCGCCCAGTGATAGACCGAACCCAAAGGAGCCCCTACGACTTTATCAACCAAATTATTCAAAATAAAATACAGTATTGATGCAGCGACAAAAAATGCCGTGCCACATAAAACAGTATAGGATAATCTATTCAATTTCGTTAGGGGAAGCATAAAATTCATAATATGCATTTAAAATATTTTACATCTATTTTTCACTTATTGTCCAAATAGCTTTTTTATCTTCTAGTTTTTTTTATATTTTTTTGCTTTATCTTAATGTTCTGTTTTTAGGAATGTCAACAATGTAATGTTCTCCATTGTATAATTTAGTTAATTTCAGCATCTGTTTGTAAATTATTTAATATTAAAAAATATTGATTTACCAGCAAAACTTATCTGACACTGCATATTCTGTACACTGATCAACAGTCTTCAGTTTGCCCTTAACAATTTTATTTTTATAAAGTTTTCTTTCTTTAGTATCACTTACTCCTGTTATCAAATATTTTCCTGTTTTGTCCCATCCATAGAAGGCGGCTTTATCGAAAAAGTCCGGAACAAATATAAATTTGCTTTCTTTTTCAGACCATCTGTAAAATTGATACATATCATTGTCTCTCATAGAGCTTGCAAGATCCAGAATAAGAAGATCTTCATATCCGTCTTCATCAATATCCATAACTGTTATAAAATTCAGATTACCATTCCTGAAATCAACTTTATGATAACCGATATAATCATTTTCTATAAATCCGCTATTCTTATAATAATTATAAGTATAATAATATGAATTGTAATTGATAACTTGCGAATGTTGAAACTCAACAGTTCCTTCTATACATTCATATGCAGACTTAGGTAAAAAGCTTGTACCTTCCTCTATTTCGGGAATGGTATAATGCTTTCCTCTTAACAGATCTTCAGACCTAGAGAGTAGCAATCGAATGTCTATCTTTTTTTTATTTGCTTCCAATGGAATGGTTACTACATACTTTAATGGAACTCCCAATGTATCTATATTTTTTGGTGTACTTTGTTTCTTGGAAGGTGTGGGAGATAGTATTTTACCCTCAATCTCCGTAGAATCAATTTTTGCTATATGGATATCTTCATTGTTTGAGATATTTTTAGGCTGATTTCTTACACAGGAAATCAACAGAATTAGTATTAAAATATATTTTTTCATTCAGTTATATTGCTAATCTTTTCAACATAATAAATTTTTATCCCTTTGTATTCTTCATGATTTTTAAAAGTTGCATTCCCATTACTATCAATATCCTTTACATAATGTCCACCATTATATAGTTTTATGAATTCAGCATCCAACAAGGATTTAACAGCAGAATTGTCTGCTTTTTGTGGCATATATTTATTTAAAGATGAAAGTTCTGGAATGGTTGTTGGGCACCACTTATAGGTAAGGTTTCCTTCTTTTTGTTCAGTTGGTTTTACCAAATAATTGCTGCTTTTTAATAATTTTTCCAAATGTTTTTTAGCTGCCTCTAACTTATCCGATATCTTTTTATCCATCTTTATGGATAAATTTTCCTTCCAGTTCCAAATATAGTTGGGGTTCTTATTGAGTTTTGTAATGTAATCTTGGTCTTTCTTTTCTCTTTTTTCATAAGTAAAATCTATTTGGCATATTCCCCATCCGTCTGGTTCTCCATAATTTGGAATACCTTTGCTTTCAAATACTCTTCCGGAGGGACCATATACAGCTTCTTTTCTCTTTTCTCCTTTTCCTACAAACTCAGGATCCCAGAATTGTCTTACAACAGGATAAAATTCGCTACCTGACTCGTGAAGAATCATCCTGTATACTGGCCAATATTTTAAATATCCCTTATCGCTCATATATTTTTTTACAACTTCTTTTGTAGGATTTTTTCCTCTTATATAAAATTGGAAATTACTTAAAATAGAAGTTTTTGCTTCATTCCATATTTCTACAGTTGCAGTACCTCCTCTAAATAGGCCACGAAAGTCAACATCATATTTAGTTTTTCCTTTTTCGGCAATCATAAATGCATTCCCCCCGTCAGATTTTGCTGGAAAGTAATCAACATCATTTCTATCGTAATCTGTTTTGATTGCCTTAAACTTAAATTCCGTCTTTAATCTAAACCGCAAACTTTTATGGACACAATCTTTTCCTATATAAACCTCAATTCTTATTTTAGGCATTGCAGGTTCAGGTGAAATAAAAACAAAAGATTCAGGATCTATTTTCACATCATTATAAAAGACAGAAACGGTGTAAACATTATCCTCCGGTGTTAAAATCCTATCCACTTTCGGAATCGGTGAAGCAACAGCCACATTAAAATCAGGAGTACAATTGATGTAAGATTCCTTTACCAGAACGGTCTGTTCCTGTATGCTGGAGGTTCCCAGGCTCTGCCATGGACTTAATTTGATCACGCTCATGCAGGGTGGGGGAGACATGTTTTGGGCAGGCCATTTCGGGTGTCCGCAGGTTCCTTTAAACTGAAGGTTCACCATGTTGTTTCCATCGCCTTTTGTGGCAAATAATTTATCCTGAAGATTTATTTCGTTGGAGGTAACTTTCAGTTCTCCGGGCGCCTGAGCATAAGGACAGCTCAGTTTGGCTCCATGCATTACCATCTCTCTCTTTTCTGATGGAGAATCTTCGCTGGATTTTTTCTGCCGTTCCGCTCTTTTTTCAGAAAGCTTCCGGTCATGCGCTGAAGTCTTTTGCTCTTCCATGTGTTCATATTTTGGATTTGGATTCAATTGCTATAGCCGTTAACAATTGAAAATTTACTTTCATCAGCTGAAACAGGCTTAGCCTTTACTTACTTTAACGTCTTTTCCTCCCTGGAATACGGCCAGTGTGGTTCCTCTCAGTTTTAAATCGCCTTTAGAGGTCTGTATGTCAGTTTCTCCGGCGATGCTTTTGAATTTATTACCCGTGCTTTCTGTCTGATCTTTTCTTACGGTAACACTTTTGTTTTCTGAGGTCTGGGTATATCTTTTGGTGATGGATTCGGTGTGATCGTTGCCAATATTGATGGTGCTGTCCTGTCCGATCTTGGTGGTCATATTCCTGCCCACTGAAATATGCATGTCTTCTCCGGCTATAAAGGTCATATTCTTTGGTGCAGTTACCTGAATATTGCCCTGGCCATCCATAAAATAGGTGTTTCCGCTTGGGTCTTTAATGGTTACACTTTTGTCTGCATCATTCATTAATACCCTGATCCCACTTCTGGTCTGTATAGATTTCAGATGATTGTCCACACCTCCGCCCAGGCCTACCTGCCCATGGAACATTCCGCCCATGGCAAACGGAAAATCGGGATTGTGGTATTCAAACCCTACCATTACCTGATCGCCAATCTCCGGAACGGCTACAAAACCTCTGTTTTGGGTGATGGCATCTGTTCCGCCTGCATCGGGGCTCATCATTCGGATAAAGTGGGTGGTATCATTCAGCTGCCAGTCAAACCGTACCTGTATTCTTCCCTGGTTCAGTGGATCTACGTTTGATATTACTGTGGCCACCTGTGGTTCTGCATTGGGCATTTCAAAATTGGGTTTGGGCATAAAGCCGGTTCCTTCAGCGATGGCTTCAAAGGTTCCTGTATAATAGCCTCTTGCATCCACCTCGTGACTCACCTCTGTGATCATTAAGGTGGTAAAATGTGAGGTTTCATTGCTGTCCGTTTTTCTCATGGCCAAATCTGCAACACAACCAATATATAAGAACGGAACTGTTGTCTGCCCAGTAACGGTAAAAACCTCTACGGCTTTACTTCCTCTAGCGCTTTTCTGGGAATCATCCACATCAAGGAACATATTAGCATTAACGGGAGTAGGGGTCAGAGAGCGGGTGGTGAAAATGGTGTCATTCAGTTCATAGGCTTTGGAAGATAACTCTCCCAAATGCTGTATACGGTCATCGGAACCCACCATTTTGGTATGGCTGCTGCTGTTATAGCCAAAGTATTCCGGTTTGGTGTGAACCGCTTTCAGCTCAACAACCACATCATTTACATTGCTTCCATACGTCAGCTGGATAGGTTTTTCAGAAGAGGGGAGCTTTCCGAAATGAAGGATTTCGCCGTCATAATAAAACTGCTCTCCGTAGGCTTCTGCAATCCTTGTAAGGTAATTGTAATGGGTTTCGTTGTATTGGGAACTGTAGCTGATATAGCTTTTATTCTGGGTATCTACCCTGAAATCAAATTTATTAGTCCCTAGGGTCTCTTTGATAATCCGGCTGGCAATAATGTTGGTATTCACCTCCTGGCTTCCTCCGAAACTCTGGGTATGCGGGGCGGCATCCATCAGAATTGTGGGGCTCATCCCTTTCAGGATAATATTTCCCAGGCTCATTTTTTCCTGACTGAATGCTACTTTGGTAATGAGGCCCACAAATGTTCTTTCGGGGCTTTCATGTTCTGCATCTTTATATTTGAAAACAATGGTGATTCTTTTTCCTAAAAACTTCTGGGCCTGTGCAAGGTTGTGGTTCTGCACTTCACCCAAAGAGTCATGAGCCAATACCAGTTCAAAATTATGGTGCTTTCTTGCACTCTGCTGTAAACGAAAGTGTTTAAAGTGATTGATAGCTTTGCCCTCAACCACAATGTCCAGTTTTACCACCCGGTTGATACCCGAAATGTGGTTTTCTGAAACTTTATCAGAATTTGAGGTGTTTTTCATAATATTTTGTGCGTTTTTTTGGTATTATGTCACCTAAGTTAGATAAAAAATAGGTTGTTTAATATTAAATTACATTAAATCTGTGAAATTGTAGTAGAACTACGATTGAGGGGAAATGTGGGGGGAATATGCCTTTGTGATGGCTTGCTTTGAGTAGTGGCTCCGAAGCCCATGTTACCACACGATTGCATGGTGTGGTTTTATCTCAATCATCCCATTCCGATAAAGTTTTTTATCTTTATAAAAACATAATTGATGAGTGTAATTACAATTTCCACAATCCTGAAGGATTATATTTCATAAGCTTTGTTATTGTACGAAAGGGTTCGTGCGATAGTGGGGTGACACTGTCATTAAAAATGATTACCATTACTATTCTCAATCTCTTTAATTCTTTCCAGAACTTTTAAACTTTTATCTTCATCACTGTTGTGCCATCTGCTAAATAATTTTGTGAATTCATGGTCAGTAGATTCAATGAAATCCTGCATATTAAAAGGGAAATAACTATACTCTTGCTTTTTAATGTCAAACCACGATACTTCTCCACTATTATTTTTCAGTCCTATAAATAACATTGGGGTACCTGTGCCTTTTAATTTAAAATGGTGATTTGAGAAGTAATTTTCAATTGTATCATAATACTCAATTTCTTCATTTAAATCTTTAAAATTATGCTTCTCGTATAAAATATCTCTGCAATTTGCAATACATTTTTCATCTTCAAAATAGAATGGGAATGTTTCTGTGAGTAATGCAGATTTATTTTTTAGAAACCATTCATAAACTTCAAGAATATCCCATTGATGACCTAATATTTCAATTGTTTTTGACTGATCGTTGATTGTAAGAATGATTTCACCCCAAATCTCATATTCTGAATTGGGTTCTTCTTGATATGGATTTTGTTTTGGTGTTAAATTAAACAACAATCTATTCATAATCTACTATTTTAAAAATTAACCAAAGGCAAATCACCGCTTCATCGAATCAACGGAGTTGATTCTACTCAAAGAAATTAAGACTTTGCGTGGCAGAAAAATATCCATACAAATAGAAATCCGTGAAAAATATTAAAAAATTCGTGTATCCGAGGCGATACTTTTCAACCACAAACCATAGGTTCGAAGAAGTCAAAAGGCACAAAGATTTTTACATTTAAGAGTTATTCTAAGATTAAATACTTTGGGAATAGAAGTTCACTTAAGATTTTTATCAGCCATCTAAAAAAAATCTGCGTCATCTGCAAAATCTGCGAGAAAAAATAATTAATAATTCTTTTAAAATATGTTCCAAAGTCGGAAGACTTCAAAAAGTGATATTTCTGTGATTACCGGAAAAACTTTAAAAATTAGCGGACAAGCAGATATACTCCAACACCAATTGCGGTATAAGCAACAACCGTAATAATATCAGCTATGGGTTGCGAGAATCGTTTTTCTGCAATTTTCTCTGCATTAATCTGGTTCTTATGGAATTTCAGTGTTTTTTTAGGACTATTAACAGGATGGGCTACCAGGCTGTCGCTTTCCCATCGGTCAACGATTATTTTATAGGATCTGCCATCAACATCAATTTTAAAATTCTTATTAGGGACAAGCCTCTCCTGAATATTCATCGGCATAGAGGTTTGTGCTTGTTTTGGGTTTATACTTAGAGGGTCAGCTGGTGCACTTTTCATTTCTGCAGCAGTATTATTGGCAAGAGCTGCATTCTTTTTAGCTTCCAGCTTATTATCGGCTGCCGGATCTGCTTGTTTTTTTACCTGATAAGTATAGCAGCTGCTAAGAGAAAATAATATAATGATGAAATAAAGATTCTTTTGCATTAGTCAAATTTAAGAATTAAACGGAATATTTGGGATTTTCTTTTGAAAGATGCGGTTTTTTTGTTTTGCTCGATATTTGCTGCGCAAAGTTTTCTGGCTTTGAGCGGATAAAATAAAAGTAATCTTAAACATCCTACGAAGTCTCCTGACTTCGTAGAGCTAAGCCAGACGTTATTTTGGATTATATTGACTGCTATCCATACTATTTCGATAATTTTCTGTTTTTTATCCAGCTGACAGCATATTCAACGGGTTCTTTAGAGCTTGAAAATGCAGTATTGTGCCCTAAAGCCGGATATAATTTATATTCATAGCGCTTGTTATGGGATTTTAATGCATTCAGTTGTTCAATGGATAGATTCACTGGGACTTGTATATCCTTACCTCCAAAAATCCATAGTCCGGGAACTGATAATTGAGCAAGAGTATTGCAGGGATCGGTGTCTGTAAACTCGTATCTGTCGGGATCGGTCATGATGTGTTTCCGGGCGTCTTCTTCCGTATGAGTGTCCCAGAAACCAGAATTCCCATTGGTGTAAAACTGAAAACGGAGCTGTTGCTTAACCGTAATCAATGCTCCACTGAATATCGTCATAAATTTGATCTTATTATTTTTTTTGGCAGCTAAAGGTATGATCCAACCAGCCTGGCTGCCGCCAATCAAACCTATATTGATACGATTGTTTCGTAAGTCCTTGGATAAAGTATTTACAGCGGCACTTGCATCTAAAGAAAGCAGGTTAAGATTTAAAGCGTCTACATTATTGGTTCCCACTTCCGGCCCGGCATAGGTCCCACCGGATTCTCCAACACCCCGTTTGTCATACGTCAAAACAGCAATGCCTGTTTCAGCCAAAAGAGTTGCAAATTCTACCATTCTTTTTTCCTGCCCGGACCCATGCACAATGACAACTGCAGCTGAAACATGATCAGGCTTAAAAATTGTTCCGGAAAGCGATACGCCTTCGCTGCTGAATTTTATATTCTTGGTGGTGAAATTGGGTTGGATTGCCCATAACAGATTGCCTGTAAAAAGGCATACTGCCAAAATGAAATTCATGGAAAAAAGCTTAGTACTTATGGACTTTTTAAGAAAACTTACTTTAGATAGGGTAACTGATGAGACGTGGCCGGGTATTGTTGTAATATTCAAAGAGGTGAAATTTTTCACTTGGTTTTAGTTTATAGTTTAGTTATAAAAATAATCAAATTTCCATTAAACCAGTATCTTTTATTTCTTCTCCGGAATAACAAAAGAGCTGATCCCGTTTTTCTGATAAAACTCCTCAAGAAATTCCGGATATAGTTTTAACTGCTCTACACTCAGAACATGGGTTGTTTCTTTATTTTCTATGATCGATAGCGCCCAATAAGGCGGGTTACCTATAAATCGGTTAATATCTTTATAGTTTCCATCAGCGAATAAAGCATTTAAATTATTAATAAGTCTTGCATTCATCACATTATACTCAAAAGGCTTTTTAAAAAAATCAGTAACCAGATTATCTACAAATTCATAAAATTTTTTCCTTAAAAATAGGCTTTTCCCACCTTCATTATCGTTGAAAACATAGGTTTCTTCATTAATTCCTTCTATAATAAATGTGATAATATTGTTTTCTGCGCGGTACTTTTTACTCCATTCCCTATACTCATCATTGGTTTTGTTTTTAATCAGATGATTATTGGTCCATCTGTCTTCAATGATGCAGATAGCCCAGTAAAAAGGCATTTCGGTTGTGATGTGGTATACGTCATGATAATCTTCAAGAGTATTGAGTACATTCAGAAAACGTTGATGAAATTCATTATCGGGTAATGGTTCTTCAAAAAAATCTGTTATTAAAGAAGATACCTTTTCATAATATTTTTTTCTGAGAAATTGACAATCATTGTCATATTCGTCTTTGTATAGATATATCTCTTCCATTTTTCTTATTTTATTGTATTATGTTGATAGAGCCGGGTGCAAAATAACAAAAATCCGGCCTGTTGTATACCTGAGATTAACATATTTCTTTAAAAAGACAGAAAAAAATAAGATAAAGACAGAGAAAAATAAATATGACTAGGTAAAAGTGCCTAAAATACTTACTTTTGCGACTGAAATTTATTCTTTCACTTTCTTTATGTATAAAACTAAACTAATAGCCGTAACTGCATTTCTGTCTTTTATGTCTTCTGGTTCTTTTGCACAGGACAGAACGATTGATTCTCTGAAAAAAGTATTGCAGAATCCCAAAATACATGATACTACCAAGCTGGTAAGCATCGGCACGGTAATGGACGAGATACCTGCCAATGATAAAAGGGCACAGGAACTGAATGAAATGATGGGGAAGTTGGCTTCAAAAAACTTAAAAAACACAAACCCACAGGATCTGCATGTAAAATATACCAAATATCTGGCTGCCTATTATTCCAACCTAGGCGGACAGTATACCGTGAAAAGAGATGCTGTGAAAACAGTGTTCTACCTGGATAAAAGTATGGCACTCTTTAAATCCGTAGGGGCATATTACGAAATGAATTATGTGTTGGTGGGCAAAGGAATTTTCTATTCCCAGATTAATGATAAGGAAAAAGCCATACAATGTCTGTTCACCGCATTAAAGTATTTTGAGAAAGATCCTGAAGAGAATGAGGACGGCATTTCCTATGTCAACAATACACTGGCAACCCTGTACGGAGATCAGGAAATATATGACAAAGCTATTGCCTATTCCAAAAAAACCATTGATTATATTAATTCCAAGAAAAAACTGGCGGGAGAAGATGAATACCGTCTGAGTGAAGCAATGATAAACTGCGGCACATATTATCTGTCTTCGAAAAGATATGAAGAAGCACTCAACTATTTTAATAAGGCACTTGCTTATTTTAAGAAAGTGAGCAATGTCCCTTATTCCAGCATATGTCTGAGTAAAATTGCACAGGTAAAAATGGAGCAGGGGAAATACCCGGAAGCCGAAACTTTTCTGAAACAAGCCTTGGAAAATAATGATGACGAATTATCAAAAGCCAATGCCTATATTAATTTAGGGGATCTCTATTACCGGCAAAAAGATTTTATCAAGTCAGAGTCCTTTTTATCGGAGGGTTTTCTCTTAGGAAAAAAAATCAAAAATTTACAGCTTCAGGAGAACGCCTCAGACTTATTGCTGAAAGTTCTCAAAAAGAACAATAACTTCAAAAAAGCACTGGAAATCTATGAATTTCAGGCGAAGTTAAACGATTCCAGCAAAACCGAAGCGTCTAAAAATGCACTGGCACAGCAACAGCTTAAATACAGCTACGAGAAAAAAGAACTAAATTTAAAACTGGAGGCCGAAAAAAAGGAAGCAACCAAGAATAACTGGTTAATCGCGCTTTCGGGAACCTTGTTGCTGATGGTGCTTGGAGGTTATTTTTATTACCGGAACAACAGACAGAAGCAGAAAATTACAGTTCTTGAAAGAGACAGGATCAAGCAGAAGCTTTTGCTTTCCCAGATGAACCCTCATTTTATTTTCAATTCAATAGATAACATTCAAAGTCTTATTATCAACCAGAAAGAGACGGTTGCCGTATCCTATCTGGATAGCTTTTCCAAACTGACAAGGCAGATCCTGGAAAATTCTAATGAGAATTATATTTCGCTGAAAGAAGAGGTGGATATGATTGAAAATTACCTATCCATACAGCAACTTCTGTACAAAGACAAGTTTGATTTCAGGATCAATGTTGAAAAAATATCTGATACGGAATCCTTTTTTATACCTCCAATGCTTGCTCAGCCGTTTATCGAAAATTCAATTAAACACGGGATGAGAAATAAGGATGAAAAAGGGATGATTGAAATTGTTTTTTCGTTAAACCATGAAAAATTATTCTTTGAAATAACGGATAATGGTTTGGGCTTCAATGATGAAAAGAAGCAGCCTGGCCATAAATCAATGGCGATGAGAATTACCAGAGAGCGACTGCTGAATTATACCCAAAACAAAAATTTTGAAATTATATCAGAAAACAGGGTAGATTCGGAAGGAAAGCTGAAAGGAGCCAAAGTTATGTTTAAAATACCTTATATTTGTGAAAACTAGCGCAACCATGTTAAGAGCCATCGTAATTGATGACAATGAAGAAATCAGACAGAAGAACGGTACTTTGATTAAGGACAACTGCCCGAATATCAGTATCATCGGACAGGCCGATTCAGTGGAGTCAGGAATAAAAATAATCAGACAGCTGTCACCCGATATTGTTTTTCTGGATATAGAAATGCCCGATGGTACCGGTTTTGATCTGCTTCAAAAACTAAGCCCCATTACCTTTAAAGTGATATTCATTACAGGATACGAAGACTTTGCCATAAAAGCCTTCCGCTTTTCTGCTATTGATTATTTATTAAAACCCCTCAATACCGGCGAATTGATTGAAGCTGTAAAAAAAGCAGAAGAATCTTTGAGCAAAGATATTTTTGATATGAAGCTCAGTAATTTGTTTGCCAATCTCGAGCGCCCGAAGAATCTCCAGAATCTGATCCTTAAAACCGCTGAGAAGATCTATTCTGTGAATATTCAGGATATTGTCAACTGTGAGTCGGATAAAAACTATACGACCTTTTATTTCATCAATGCTCCAAAGCTGGTGGTTTCTACCAATCTGAAGGAATATGAAAACATGCTTACCCCATTTAATTTCTTCAGAACACACCAATCGCATTTAATTAATATGGCCTACTTTGATCATTTTATTAAAGCCGATGGCGGGAATACCATTATCATGAAAAACAAAACGGCTATACCACTTTCGGTACGGAAAAAAGAAGAGTTTTTAATGCTTCTGGACAACCTTTGCCAAACTTTTGAACTGTAACCAGAGATTTTAAATTTTAGAAAACAGATTTCCTGTAAAAACCATCAGATATTTTTTAATATCCGGCGAATATTCATTGGCTGAAATTCACGATGAACAATGCTGTATATTCGAGCTGTAAAACCATAAAAAGCCGTAGTCTACACAACAAAATAAATAAAAAACTAATAACCATCCGGAAACGAATCCGGATGTAACAACTGAGAGCATGAATAAAAAATTACGAGTATTAGGTACATCCATTTTAGTATTCACAAATTCGGAAGCTCAACGAATTTCCTCGGATTCCTTACGAATGTTCATTCACTGAAACCTGAAAAAACTTTTACTTTATTTTTGAAAAGTGCTTGAGTAAAGCATAAAATATTATTAACCATTATTCAATTTAAACAACAATTTTATGAGAGTATTAACTTTAATTTTTATGGTTTTAGCCTTTATAATAGGCGGAGCTTTATCTGTATTTCAATTTAAGGGTATAGAAAATAGAATGGGAACTGATGGAGATTCTCAAAAGCTAGACCAGGTCTACGCTATGGTAGATAATGCACAAAAAGAAATTGATGAATTAAAGAAACAAGGAGTAGACATTACCAAGATAGATGATCCTCAGATTCAGGAAAATCTGGATATTATATCAAAAACACCTCCAAGATGGCAGGTGGAATATACAGGGAAATTAGGGATTTTGTTAGCGGTTCTGGCTTTTGTAATGGTAATTACAGCATTTATGAAAAAAGAACTGGTAACAAAACTAAGTATAGCAGTAGCCATTCTGGCACTTGCGGTATGGTTCAGTGCTCCTGATATCGCAGCAGGTAAATACTCAGGAATGAATCCTAAAACAGTTGCTTTAATCGCATTGGTTGCTTTAGCAGTTTCATCAGCATGTGCTTTCATGAGCTATAAGCTGCATTTAAAAAAGAGAACAGTAGCTGCCTAAAAGCAAAGCAATCCTTGTGAGCTTGTTTTAAAATTTTAATAATTAGATAATTTAAAATCCAAAGCTCAGTGAGTTTAAAATAATTAAAAAAAATAAAATTAAAACTAATAAAACATGGATACTTTATCAATAATAGGCATGATATTAATGTTTCTTGGATTTGCCAATGCAGCCTGGGTTGCGGTGCTTTATATATTGTCATTAAGCGCAGTGGCAGGAACTAAACTTTCAAAAAAAGTGGGAACGGCCAATGAAAATACAGACGGGCACCTGGAAACAGGAAAAGCAATATCAAATAATTTATTAAAAAAACTGATCTGGAGGCTGGCAGTCGGCTGTCTGGGCTGGCTTATGTTCTATATCGCAACAGGCCATTTTTAAACTGATGATCTGTATAACGGCAGTGCCCGGGATACGGAACAGGTTTGAAGCCGGGGGATAGAAGCTATAAAAACCATGAAAAATAACCATTATAACTAAAAATTAACTTCCAGCTTCCTTCTCCCAGCCTCCAGTCTTTTAATGAATCCGTGTTCAGGTTAAGCAGCGGTTTTAAAATGTAAAGTTCAATAAGTTGAAGATGGTTTCAGACAAAATTAAACGGTAAAAAATGAATATTTTATCAACGACAGACATAATATTAATGTTATTTGGATTAGCTAATGCTGTCTGGATTGTTATTCTTTATATTTTATCACTGAACACCATCGAAAAAACTGAAATTTCAAAGAAGGGGGAAACAGCAAATGATAAAAAATAAATAGTTCGAAAAAAAGCCAATATCAAATGGCTGGAATTTTTGGTCTTGTTCCCTATAGGTGATCCCGTTTTTTTTAACGGGATTTCACTTTAATATAGGTTTAATTTTCAATAGTCTATTAAAGTAATGGTGATAAATATTTCATAAATAATTTGATTTATTTTTGATTAATTCATAATAAGTGCTTATGGGTATTTATGTATGTGATTTGTGCTTTAATTCTGTTATTTATGATTGAATAATGGTGAAAAATAGTATTTTTGTTCAAGTCAAAAAGAAAATAATTCTTTGATTCTGGTGCCAAAATGAAAATTTATAGAAAGGGGTGGCCTGATTTAATAAAGGTTGCTTTTTGATTATAATACCAAACCAGAAGACAGTACAGTTCTGTTGATAATAAAAACGGTCGTTCCGACAAATTTGTTTAAAATCTCAACGAATGTATTTAAAACTCCGGCAAATGTTCATTGATCAAAATTAATATTTCACTTTCATCTATTATTGCATTGTCAATCATTCAAAAAGGAAAAATTTTAATAATCATATCAACTAATACTATTAATTCAAAATCATTAAACTTATGAGAAAACACTCGTTTTTTTTAATCCCGCTTCTTTCCCTTACGCTTCTTGCTACATCTTGCGGAAAAGAGGCTACCAATGTAGAAATAGGCAAAGAATTTAAAGTAGAACAAAATCCTGTAACGATCATAAAACTGGAGGAAGGAAAAGTGTTGCGTGCGGTTAAAGACGAAATGGTGAAAGTGGCGCCAAAAGGTAAGAAATATATCTATTTAGAGGTGAAAAACCCGAATAAGGAAATGATTTTTCTTAAAGCCTTCAGCAAAGATAAAGAACTGAAGTATGAAGACGATCTTATGTATTATACGCATGATGTAGATTCAGGATTCGAGGATGCTTATTATCTTGTAGATGAAAATACCACCATCGACAAAATTGTAATTACCACTCCTTCCGAGACAGAATATACTGTTCTGAACCCGGCTGCAACAAAAAGCAAAAATTCTATTCCTGAAGATGTACAGCGTATCCTTGATTCTTATTCTGAAAATAAAGCCATTGGGTTGCTGGAAGGTTTTGCCCCTTATGTTGAAACCGGAAAAAATGTTCATGAGATTGCAACACAGGAAGGTTTTCTTACTGCCAGTAACATGATGAGTAATAAAGCGGAACTTTCTTACTTTACGGAAGACGGATCAAAATATATTTTCAATATTACCAATGTTCTCGGCACTAAGGCCAAAGTAACTACTCTTTGGAAAAATGGTAAAATAACCAATATAGAAGTTGTAGAATAATTATTCTGTAAAAATCATAAAAAGAGATAACTGTTAAAAGGGGTTTCGTGTAAGAAGGGCATTTTGTTCCGGCTACACGGAACCTCAGCAGTTTAAAAAAATAATACAGAAAGTAAGGTAACCACCCTTGAAATCCTGCACAAAACTGGTTTTAATTCAAAATCTTCTTTTAAGAATCCTTTAAATGTAGTTAAGTAATCTTTTCATATAATGTCATAATTATCCAGCCCTATCACAAAATAATGTTCGATTGTTTTTTGAGCTTTTCTGCACATTGATAAAAGATCATTCCTGGATGTGTTCTCAAAAGTAAAATCATCATGGGTTTTAACGACATACTCAGTTACTATTTCAATGTTCATTAAATCGAATTCTGTTACATCAGTTTTCAACCTATGCTCTTCTTTGAAGAAAGGGATTTTACAAAAAATGGAATCTTTAAACCGAAAAAGGTGTATTGTTTTCACTGCAGAATATTTAATATGATGATAGATTTAGTTTGGATGGGACTGAACAAGTTTATTTTTCATTTTTCTGTTGATCCATCTTTTAAACATAGTACGTTCTGTGGGTAATTGATACATTCCGCCAGAAAGTATATATAATAGGCTGTCCCAGAAATTATTTTTTTTGCTGAATTCATGGCTGTAATCTGTTAATGCTTTCAAATACTCATATTCGTATTCCTTTGCTTTTTTTAAGGTGTAATTTTTCGGAATATCTTTAATAATATCCATGCTGATGGTATTAAAGATTTTAAGAGAATGTTTTTCAATAAAGTCTGATTCAAGTCTGCATATTGCTGTAAGTGGGATGAGCAAAGAAAAAATTTCATCATAAAAGTTACAGATGGTTGTTTTCCATGATAACCTTTCTTCTTCCGGTAAAATCTCAGCAGCAAGCCGGATCAGTTTTTTATGGCCCTCTTCCAGTTCAGCAGTATAAATTTTGTTTTGATTCCAGAATATAGACGAATTGATTTTATTTTTTTTAATCATATTTTCCAGAGTATATTCAAACTGTATTTTAATATACTTTATGTTGTCAGTCAGATCATCTAAAACAGACTGCCACAGATTATGTTTGCTTAAGCTGCAATGGGTACTAAAGATCAATCTGGATCTGTTATTAAGATGCTGCAGTTCCTTTAACATCCGAAGAATTTCTGTTACATCTCTTTCCAGGGTGATACTGGTATTTCTTATATAGAACAATGCGACAAACTGAGAGTAATAGGTCCTTCTTAAAATGTTTTTCTTATTTCTGATCCCCAATCTGTTATTGGGAAGTTTATTCAGCTTTTTCATTAGAGTTTTATTGTAAATCATATTTTTTGATAGTCCCTTTTTCAAACGACTTTTTCTGTATTATAAGTGAAATAAGATATTGTCTTAAATCTCTGATTGTGATATTTTTCTCTGCAAAAGAAAAAAATAGCGGAGTTTCGTCTAAAAGATCATACAATTCAGGAAATTCTTTTTGAATTTCAATCGTTTTTTTTAATATCTTTTTTGTTAGAAATGATATGGTATCTACTTTATTCATAGCCGCTTTTTATTATTGTTAATATCATTTTAAAGCGTTTATTTCCTTTTATCGAATGGGATTTATGGGCAGGAATTATAATGCATTCACCTTCTTCTAAAAAATAAGATGCTCCGTCTATAATGATTTCTGCTTTACCCTCGATAATCTGCACAGCAGCATCAAAAGGAGATATTTTTTCTGATAGTCCTTCCTTGTCATCAAACGAAAGTGCACAGATATTGCCGGTTATTTTTTCCAGTAGTGTTCTGCTGACAACAGAATTTGAAATATAGCCTACAATCTGGCGGGTAATATATACTTTTGATTTTTCAAGTTCTTTATGATTCATCACAGTTCGGTTAAAGGTGAAAGAGTGGGGGTATTATAAATAAAAGGGACAGAACTGTTTAATTTTCCATCCCTTTTTCAGTTAAAACTTTTTGATAAATATACCTTTCTCATAGGTTTTAACTTTCCTGAAACAATTTATGAAAGATTAATTTCTTTGATAATATTAAGAACCTCTTCACGGTTTTTTCTGAGTCTGTTTCCAATTCTTTCAAGCATTTCTTTTTCCTTGCCTTCTTCAAGCTTCAGGTCATAATCCGTTAATGTTGAAAATTTTTCTCTCAGTTGTTTTGACTGTACATTCCAGTCCTTTGGAATTTTGAAAGATTTGTCACTTTTATTAGGGTTGGTGTCCATAATGTGGATTTTAATGTAGCTTAATTGCTACAATACAAAGTTGGGTGTTTTATAATCTATTGTATTACAGATTGCTTTTTTTATGTTGCACATATCACACTTTTGCAGATTTTCCGGATTATTTTTAGCTCTGAAACAAAAGCTCCGGTGTAAAATGTTTTCTATATAATTCTAAATAAGTGATTGATAATTTGTACCTTGCTGCATAACTGCATTGAGCTGCCAATTGAAAACTTTAAGTTCTGACCTATTTCTTCTTTTTACCATCTGATTTTTCTGATATAATGTCTTTAAGCTGCTTCAAACGGGTAATCGAAGCTGTTTTCAAAAAAGGAAATATAAACCCTTTTGATTTTCTCTAAAGGACAATTCAATTGTAAAAAATTAGTACTGTTTTTATGAATACAAAAAAATATTTAGGGATGTGGACATTTTTAGTTCCCTTTCTGGCGTGGCTCTCTTATTTTGGAAACTCTGTTTTTTCTTCAGGGTATTACTCTGCGATTCTCGCTTTATTTCTAATGGGAAGTGTTCTTGCGGCAGTTTACCATTCCGAAGTGATAGCCCATCGTTTGGGAGAGCCCTTCGGAACCTTACTTCTGGCATTTGCCATTACCGTAATAGAGGTTGGGTTGATTATTTCCATCATGATGGGAGCCAAAGGTTTAGAAACCATCACTCTTGCCAGAGATACGGTTTTTGCGGCAGTGATGATTATCCTTACCGGAATCATAGGGAGCTGTATTGTGATAGGCTCTCTAAGGTATAGGGAACAAAGCTTTACACTGCAGGGGGTGAGTACGGCCCTAATAACGCTTACATCTGTTATTATTTTTGTGCTTATCCTGCCCAATTATACAATAAGCCATCTCGGAGGTGAATATACCTCCTTTCAGCTGCTTTTTATAGCTTTGATTTCTTTGGGACTTTATCTCGGGTTTACCATGATTCAGACGTTCAGGCACCGGAGTTTTTTCATTTCTCCGCAAAATAAGATGTCTGCAAACAAATCTGTAAAGGATAGCCAAGAAAAGATTTCGCAAAGACAATTGTATATCAGCTGTATATTATTGACCTTATCCCTGGGAATAGTGGTTTTGCTGGCAAAGCTTCTTTCAAAGGATGTTGAGCATATTGTAGTTTCTGTTGGTGCTCCAAGATCTCTGGTAGGTATTATTATTGCCGGTATTGTTCTCCTTCCGGAAGGATTGGCTGCATTCAGGGCTGCAAAAAGTGATCAGATACAGACATCTTTAAATCTTGCTTTTGGTTCTGCTTTAGCAAGTATTGGCCTGAGCATTCCTGCCATTGCCATTATATCGGTAATGACCGGGATAAGAATGTCATTAGGGATTGATATCAAATCCACGATACTTCTGGGATTATCACTTTTTATTATTACCGTTTCACTGGCAACAGGCAGAACCAATATCATGCAGGGAATTGTACTGATCGCTATATTTTTAATCTATCTTTTCATTACGATAGTACCTTAAATACGTACTTCTTCAAATTTCAGATTAATCAGAAATATCCGATGGCAGCAGTCGTTAAGAATTGCTATTGGGGAAAACAGAGTCTGGCCATGAGATAACTTACTGTAGATTCTGCTCCCTGATTGAGATTAACATTTTTTTCTTCAAGACCATCATAGCAGCCTCCTGTAGCAGGGTTATAGATGATCTGATGTAAATGATTCTTCCCCAGAAACCAGTTAAAGGCATCTTTCATCATCTGTAAATATTTTTCATCCTTAAAAACTTTGTAGAACGTAGATAATGCCAGAATTGTATAAGCAACATCAATGGGCTGCTCTCCGCCAATTGTTTCAGGATTTTTAATAATTTCTTTTTGCAGCCATCCTTTGTTGGATATCACTTTAATATTTCCTTCCGCAAATATTTTAGAAAGCAGAAACCGGAAAGATTCATCCGCAATTTGTTTATAAATTTCGTCTTTGGTGGTAATCCATGCACATAATAAAGCTTCCGGCAGTAAACTGTTGCCATAGGTAAGGTAACTTTCAAACCAATGCCAATCACTATGTTTTTCATGCTGATACATTTTTACCAGCCGGTCGGCCAGTTTTTTTAATAATGGAATATTATTTTCAGAGTTCTGATAATGTAATCCTTTTATAATAAAGGCCATTGCCCTGGTGGAATGAATTTTTTCTACAGAGGAAAGACTTTTTTCAATGATAGAATCCGCTTCATCATAATAGAACTGTGGTAAAATCTCTTTTATAGAAAGCAAATAGCCTAATGCCCAGATGGCCCTTCCGTTAGAGTCTTCAAGGTTGGTTTCATAATTCTGTTGGGCAAATTTCTTTTGCCTGTCCACATAATTAAGGAAACTTCCGTCTGGTTGCTGGCAAAACTTGATGACATTCAGATAAGTTGAAATTAAGGTAAGATCTGATTCATCTCTGTTCAGTTCATAATGTCTGCAGGCCACAATCAGGGCACGGGCATTATCATCCAGAGTATAGCCAGAGTCTATATCAGGCTTGTTGATTTTGGAAAACTGAATCATTCCAAAATCTGTTGTCATGTTTTTGATGTGACTTAGATTGATGGTAGGTAAGGTATAATGTAATGTCATTTTATCCTGGCTGTATTGTTGAAATAGTAAGGCATGTGAAACAGAAGAGTTTTCCCAGGCTGTCGGAGCCATTTTTTCTAAATTTTTTGACCGTAATTTTTCCTGTGCATTTTCATTTTGCAGTAATTTGTTCACAGCACTAGAGAGCTGCTCAGGAGTTTCAAAATCAATAATAATTCCCATGTCTTCTTTCAATACTTCCAGGGCATGCGGAATAGGGGTAGAAATAATAGGACATCCACAGCTGATGGCATAGGAAAAGGTACCGCTTACTGCCTGATGTCTGTCTTTTGAGGTGAAAAGATAGATATTTGTAAGCTGTAGATAATCCAGTAACTCATCTAAGGGCAAATACTGGTTGATGAAGAGAGTATGTTTTTCCAGATGGAGCTTTTTAATGGTTTCCTGCAGAAAGTCCCGATATTTTTCACCTTCGTTCTTTACAATACCGGGATGTGTTTTTCCAATGATCAGAAACATCACATCCGGATTTTGAGAGATAATTTCAGGCAGGGCTTTTAACGTTGTTTCAATATTTTTTCCGGATCCCAGTAAACCGAATGTTGAAAGTACTTTTTTATCCTTCAATCCGTATTTTGTTTTCAGTGAAATTTTATCGATAAACGGCAATAAATGGGTTCCATGCGGTATCATGATGATTTTCTCAAAAGGAATATCGTAGTCATTTGACAGGATATCCGCTGAAATACCGGTCATCACAATAATAGATTTGCATAATCGACTGATTTCCATTACCTTTTCTTTTAATTCCTGATTGGGTTTGGGCAGAACGGTGTGAAAAGTAATGATGATGTCTTTCTTTACATTCTGGAGAAAAAGAGATAATCCATTTTTGGATTCATTAAAAAAACCGAACTCGTGTTGAAGCATGACAAGCTGGATATTGTCATTTTTATTGATTTTATCCGCCAGTTCCAAATAAGAAATCGTATCGGATGTATTTAAGCGGTATTCTATCTTTTCCGGATACTGATAATTCTCATCTTCAGTTTCCATGGGGCAAATAATTATTTTAAATGATTCACTGAACTTTAGCTGAAGAGATTTTATCAGGTCCTGGGAATACGTTGCAATACCGCACACCTTAGGAGGAAAAGTACTGATAAAGACAATTTCAGGCCTATAATAAGTTGTGTTTTTTGTACTTTGGACAGGTCGTCTTTTTGCTTTTTCCTCCACGTCTGAATTTATATTTTTATTCATGTTGATTTTTATTTTAAAGTCTGCCATTTCCTATGAAATGATCAATTATAATGTGTAGTGCAGTAATTCTTGCAATAGTTCCCGGATGCTTAAGGAGGCAACAGCAATTCTTTCGTCTGCGGCTCCGTAATAAATATAAAGTATATCCTCTTCTACAATAGCACCGGTGGGAAAGCAGACGTTGTTAACTTCTCCCTTCAGTTCCCATTTTTCCTCAGGTTTAAAAAGAGGATAGGGGAGTCTTGAGATCTCTTTTTCAGGATGGTCAAGGTCTAATAAAGCTGCACAGGCGCTGTAAACATATCCTTCAATCGTGTCATGTACACCATGATAAATCATCAGCCACCCGTGCTCAGTTTCTATCGGGGGGCATCCTCCTCCTATATAGCTTAATTCGTGGTCATATTTGGGAGAGAGCACAATATGGTCTTTAAAATGCAGAAAATAATCTTCCCAGAAATCAGGATTCAGATCTTCAATATTTTCTATACCAACAATTTGAATATCAGGCCTTATACGGTGAAGAAAATATAATTTTCCTTTTATCCTCCTAGGAAAGAAAACTACATTTTTATCCCATAGAAATACATCCTTGTTTTTTTTATGACCGGCAGGCAGGCTATTGAATCTTTTGTATTTTTCTGCTATCGGCCCCTGGGATTCTGCTAAAAGCTTAAATTTTTTATAGGAGATCCTGGGAACTATAATCCCAGCTTTTTTCCATGATTTCAGGTCTTTTGAGATAGCCAGGGTTCCCGCTGTGTTAAGGCCATCATAACTGGTATAGGTAAGATAAAATAAATGATCAATTTTTACGATCCTTGGATCTTCAACACCATGCTTTTCTTCTTCAGAATCCGGAATAATAACCGGGCTGCTGAACCGGGTTTCTATGGTCTGATAGTCCGATAATATACAATAGCCGATACTGGAGAAATTGTTCTTTGCTACAGCTCTGTAAAATAAATGTATCTTCCCATTATCCCGAATGACAGCCGGATTTAAAACACCTTCGCTCTCAAAGGCTAATTCGGTTTTTCTAAGTATAATTCCTTCTTTTTTTATGGGTACCATTCAGTTGCTGGTATTTCGGGCTTCATTTTCCCTGTCTCTTCGTTTGTTTATTTTATCCTCCCGTTTCTCTTTTGCGGATTTTGAGGGTGGTGTTTTATCTTGCTTCTTTTTTACGTCTTTTTCTTTTGACATTGTAAAATATTTTTGTTTAGTGTAAATCTCGATCATTAAAAAAAGAAAGCTTTGCAATAGTCTTTCAATTTGTTATATAAATCATAGTTATTTCCAATTTAATAAAGTAACTTTGAGTAAATTGCTGTTAATGAAATGATTGACAGGTATAAATAGTAAGGATGATGAAGTTGTATATAAAATATATGGTAAGTTTGCGCTGCAAAATGGTTGTTCATCAGGAACTGGAGAGGCTGGGTATTAAAAATGCCGTTGTAGATCTGGGTACTGTAGAATTATTGGATGATATCAGTACTGAACAAAGACAAATCCTGAAAGAAAATTTACTGAAAACCGGACTTGAAATATTAGATGATAAAAAAAGCATCCTGATAGAAAAAATAAAAAATGTAGTCATAGAAATGATTCATTATTCAGATGTTCTTCCCAAGGAAAATTTCTCAGATTATGTAAGTGAAAAATTAGGCTATGATTACACCTATCTGGCCAACACTTTTTCTGAGGTGAAAGGTATGACCCTGCAACATTTTATCATTATCAATAAAGTGGAAAAGGTAAAAGAGTTACTATTATATGATGAACTTAATCTTACAGAGATTTCTTATAAGCTGAATTACAGCAGTGTTGCTCATCTCTCTAATCAGTTTAAAAAGATCACCGGACTTTCACCTTCTTTCTATAAACAATTGAAACAGAGAAGATTTGGGAATCTGGAGGATCTGTAAAACATGGGATATATGTAAGATTATTATAAATATATGTAGCTTACTGTATATTGAAACAGTCATCTTTGTATTATAATACTCAGGAAATCCTCAAAATCCATCAGAGGTAATATAACTATTCTGATTTTAGTTGAGCAGCAGCAAAATAATAGCTGACATTTAACCTGAGAACACAACACCCGAAGGGACAGACCATAGGAAGGTAAGATACATTATAATAAAGAGACTAATCAACCTAAGAATTCTCAATTTTGATAATGAGTTCATTAAAACCCGATAAAATAGTAGAGCTGTTTTTAGAAGGTTTTAATTAATAAGGGATAGAAGCCAATGGCCTCTGTCCTTTTATACCTATGATAAAAAGTAATCTACAGTATTTTTCCTACAGGCCATATACAGAATCTCTAAGAAAAGAATTTGTAAACAATAATGAGATAAACTTTGAGAACAAAATGTTAGTCTTAATTAATATAAAGTACCAGTCATGAAAATTATACATCTTTTTCAGTTCAAGAATTCCTTTTTCCGCAAAATTCCTTTTTTTAAGGAAGAATTCAGATTAGATAGCCTTAATGATTTAATGGTTTATGATCTGATGAACACTGAAAAAGTGAGCGAGTTCATTATTGAGGTTCATGATGATTTTATTTTTGAAGATACCCCAAGGGAAGATCTTTTATGGATGTGCAAAAATGCCAGGGACACAATTGAACATTATTTTGCAACAACATTAAATGATTATGACGTTATCTGAAAATTGATTTCAGTAGCGTAAAAAGGATTTTATAAAGTTTTTTATATCAATATTAATAATAGATGTCATGAAATTTCAGCAAAATTTACTGGATTATATCAGTACTTCACTCATTACAATGAACGAAACGGTCTCTATTGCGGAAAGTGTAACTTCAGGATTGATACAGCTGGCTTTTTCCCAGATGTCTAATGCATCTTTATTTTACAAAGGAGGGGTAACTACCTTTACATTACCGGAAAAAGGCGGTTTTTTGGATATTAATCAGAACGAAGTCCGGGAAAATGGTTTTGAAACACAAAATATGGCAGATATAATGGCTGTAAAGGTCGCTACATCATTCGGAACAGATTGGGGTATTGCCTCTACGGGATATGCGGCCTCCGTAAGAAATTCGGGATTTAAAATTTTCTCGTTCTGCTCATTCAGTTATCAAGGAGAGACCGTGCTTTCCAAACGGATAGAGCTTCATGACAAAATCCAGGTTTTAGATGCACAATTATATTATACGGAATTTATTTTAGGATGTTATAAAAGTGCACTGAACCAAATATTGATTTAATTGTTAAACAGCAAAAAAACAATCCTGTTTACAGGATTCTAAAAATAAAAGTAGAAAATAAAATACAACTGGATTTCTGAGCATCTTATTTTACAAATCAAGAGAGATTTAATCTATAAGAACCTGTAGATTGATGAAATTGCTTATCAGCTTGGTTTCAAAGAATCCAACCATCTGATTAAATTTTTCAAAAAACATACAGGAATAACTTCGCTTCAGTTTCGAAAATCATATTTTAACCTGAATTGGGGTTAAGGAGCTTAAATATAAAAGGCTGGAAGCTGCTTTTGGTTATAGATACTGAAAACCTCTGTAAAATCAAATTAGCTAAAAAAGATGGCAATCTATTATTGATGACCTTCAGAACCTCCCTCTTCCATCTCCCTGCTTCCAAGCTCTATAAATCAAAAATTCTTATCCTGAACTGAGATTATTTTATGAATGAGTCTTAGCCTTTGTTGGGATTTGTTATTTTAAACAAGGAGTATTCATACACTGCATCAATATTCCTTGTTGATCCTTTGTGAAATTAAAAAAATCTGTAAGCGTTTTCAGTCTTAGCCTTCTCCTTCATATGCGGCCAGGAACTTCGAAAGCTCTTCCGATTCGGCGAACTTTTCGAACTCATCAAGCTTCTTTTCCAGATCATCCGCTTCTATCCATCCCGGGCCGAATTCGCATTTCAGTACAAAATAGCTGTCTGAGTACACAAATTCTCCCGCGCCGTCTGTCAGCTTTGTCAGCTTTTGCATTTCATTCCATACCTCGTCCTGATCAGCATCATAATCTACAGAACCAAAGTAACGGTATAGCAGAATCTCATCATCATTCCATCCGTACTGAAACGAAGCATCATCCTTTTTCCATGCCCACCAGCCCGACTGGCTTTCTATTTTCAGCTCAGCAATGTCTTCGTTATATTTTTTCCGGAATACCTCAGCCAGTACTTCACGGGCAATCTGCTTTTCAGCTTCTATGTCTTTATAGTAGGGATTGGGAAGCTGTGCAGTTACTTTTCGCATATGCTTCTTATCTTCCGCATCAATGATTTCGAATTTGAATATATAATCGAACTTTTCGTACTCACTATGGCTGAAGCTGCCGAGTCCCTTCACCTGATCCAGAAGGTTGCCGGAGACCTCAATTCTCAGCTCGTGTGACTGTGCTTCCGGATTTACCTCTACAGAGAGATTTTCCTTTGGTTGCTCACGCATGAAGTTTGCGGTAACGTTTATCTTCTTAATAGGTTTGTCTGATGAAACTGTCAAATCAAAATAAGCGGTTTCATCAAGAAAATCCCACATATCACCCTCTGTATATTGCGGTGAGACACTGATGGTAAAATCATCCTTTTGTGGTGCTTTATCTTTTACTATTTCAGGAATATCAAACTGTGGTTCTTCCCATTCCGGCCATTCTTCCCGTTTTATTCCGAACAGCGGATTTTTGACACGGACAGCATGCTTGGCTTCCAACAGTCTTGAGAGTGTTTCAGTGGTTGTAATTTTAGTATTGAGATTAAACGTAAAATACTCCTGTTCTTTACCGGGATTTTCCGTCCATACATCTTTTATGATATCATAAAATGCAGACCCTATATCTGCATCCATAGTATTGGAAGGTGTTCCAGAGCTCATGCAGGTCTGTTCCGCAAGAGAGTTATCCAGCGTTACACGACAGGTGATTTCACTTATCAGGCATTCTGTAGCTGCTTCCATATAAAGCTTTTCCTCATCGAAAAATTCTTCTTTATAAAAACGTATTGTAAAGGGTTTTTCAGTAGTTGTTTCCATTGTATTAGTTTATTTTTTATCCGGCGATAAAGATTTAATCCCCATAAATTGTATGATTCTTGGTTGCAATTTGAAATATTTTGAAAAATGCCGTGGTTGTAAATAAGTAATACCTCCGAAGAAGGTAGACAGCATTAATGATTTTTTCATACGGTCAGTAAAGATTATTAATTTCCCCTAAATATAAAATTTAAACCTGAATACAGAAAATTAAATGAAGATTCGTAGGGAGCTGTAATGGGATTTGCTGATTACGGATAGAAATCTGTTAAACTTGTAACCCCAGAACTATTCTATAGTGAAATTGTATTATAAGGCTTGTAGGAAGTTTATCTATTTATGTGTGTTATTGATTGATTTTTTACTAAAAATTATTATTTTTTAATAATAATTTCAATGTTAATTTCAAAATGTCGAAAACATTGTTTTATTCGTTGTTTGTCCTTCTTTTTAATGTGATGTAATAGGTTAAAATTCAATCATAATTAAATTGTATTGAATATTTTACATAAAATATATTTTGTTTGTATTAAAAAATGTTATATATTGGAGAAAAGTTACCGCTTTGTTTTTTTTAGTGCCTTTCATGTTCACTTAGAATGATAAAACATCATGATGTTGAACAGGTTCATTTACTGTATTGTGAATTAAGTCTCAATCCTGAGTAAAGAACTTCCGAAAACGGGGCTTGTTGCCCCTGTAATTCCGTTTTCTTAACCATTATTTCCAGTCCTTTCAAAAGGCCTGCTATTCAACTTATTGCTATTTTTTCCAGAATACATATCGGTATTGAGGCTATTAATCCTATACCATTATCAACATAGAACAACCAACTAAACCCAATATTTTATGAAACAAAAACTACTTTTATTATTACTCAGCTTTTTTACACTGGGTATGTATGCACAAACAGAAGAAAATATGGAAGGATTCGCCCAGAGAATGGCGGAACCGTTTATGAAACTGGAACGGGAGAGGATACCCCATGGTATTTTGCTCGATTACGCCTGGGGCCTTACTGATATAGAACAATATAACAGTGAAAAAGCACAGGAAATGGACATTCACATCTATGGCAGCGTATATAAAGAACTTTTCTCTGGTGTTATTCATGAAAATGGCCTCAGAAACCTCCCTACAATGCCGGAAATGGCTGCAAGATGGGTGAGCTATAGAAAGGAATACAACAATGAGGAGAGTACAGCTCCTACACTTGTTCTTTCGGGGCTTTATGCAAAATTCTCTAAGTTTGCGATGAATGCTTATGACGAAAACAAAATAACGGTAGAAAACCAGCAGTTTAAAGATGTGTACAACAATGGTGTATGGCAGAATCCTTATCAGGAAGATGAAATATTTGTTCTTACTGCACCCATCAACCGGATGAATTCTTTAAAGTTCAATGTTGTCCTGCCCAGAGAGCTTTTGCTGGGAAATGGATCAGAAGAAATACAATCTATTTCAGCTGATTTTGGAGGTGGTAATCCGCAGCAGATCCTAAGGTTAGACGAACCCATAACTCTGAACTATTCTACAGAAGGTAAATACAGTTGGGCTTTTTCGGTAACATTAGCCTCCGGAAAGATCAAACGAATCAAGTTTCCTATAGAGATTGGCGGCCTGTTCGGAGACCTGAACAATGTTAAAATCAATAATGGAAAACACAGTGCAACCCTCCGTATAGACTATATCAACGATAATGACAAGCGCATTACACGTCCGCTTATTGTAGCTGAGGGATTTGATTTAAGCAGCGCCCTGACTCCTGAAAAAGTGGGTGGTGACCTGTCTCTTTCCAATTTTAAAGCAAGCTTAAGCGCTTCTCCGCAGCTGCAGAATATCTTATCAAACGGCCAGAAGTACGATATTATTTATGTTGACTGGCGCAATGGGATAGGCGATATCAGACAGAATGCCGAAACGCTGAAAAAGATTATAAAATATGTAAACAGTCAGAAAGCAGCCAATGGCAGCACTGCTCCCAACGTACTGCTGGGGCAAAGTATGGGCGGATTGGTTAGCAAATATGCCTTGGTAAAACTGGAACAGGAGAATTATAACCATGAGGTAGGCCTGTTCATTGCCCACGATTCACCGCTTGATGGAGCCAATATTCCTGTAGGTGCCCAGTATATGCTGCGTCACGCTAACGAGCTTTATTCCTCCAATCCGTTTTTACATGCATTGGGAGATCATGTGGTTCCTTTTGTCCTTGATATTATAGGACTGTTCAATCAGAATTTCATTACTGATTTTGGAGGCAGCGATGTGTTAACGATTGTAGATTGTCCTGCTGCCCTGCAAATGACGAAAAATTATATCGCTCCTAACTGGCAGTTCAATACTTCTTATCATCAGAACTGGCAAAATGAATTTGATGCTCTCGGATATCCTGCACAAAGCCGGAATGTAGCCATCAGCAATGGAAGTATGTGTGGAATGAACCAGGGCTATAACGCCGGAGATAATCTTTTCCGTTATCAGAAGGAAACCGCTTCATTAAACGAGCTTAACAGTACTTTAATTAATCTTTCCATGACGTTCTGGGGAGCAACCACCAATAATCTGGGGCTTGTATTATTTTCAACCATTCCTCTTCCGTCCCAGCTGCGTGCTGATTTTCAGATCAAGACGATCCCTGAAACCACCAATAGCGACAGGGAAGTTTACCGCGGAATCCTTAAATATGATAAAAAATTCAGAGTGAAGTGGCTGGGGATCAACTGGACAATCACCTATGATGTAACCAATAAAAGAGGTTATATCGGCAATACGGTACTTCCTACTGAAAATCTTGCAGGAGGGTATTATAAGACGGATGTAGATCTTGTTTCCGGATATATTGTAAATCCAACCTTTAGTTTTATACCGGTTCCAAGTGCTTTGGGGATCAAGAGAACGAATGGGAACTTAACGCTGCAGGATTATAAAAGATCATATGCCAGCAGTAATTTGCAAGGCAGCGGGCTTAGTTCTCCTTTCCATGAATTTGTTGCAGAATCCAATAATAATTTTAAACATATCAGCTTTAGTGAGAAAACCGGAAATTTCCTGGGAAATGAGTTATCACAACTGCTGAATAACACGACCAATTATACCAATACAGACTGTTTGGCATTTTGTGGAGACATTATTATAACAGGTGCCAACAGAGTATGTTCGGGAGCTACCCAAACCTATAGTGTTCCGGGCATCAATGTTTCCGGGGTGACTTTTACATGGGTCGTAGGAAATGGCCTTCAGTTGGTTTCCGGGCAGGGAACATCCAGCATCACGGTAAAAGTAAATCCGAATTCAACATATCACGGAACAAGTATGATAACAGTTATCATTGATTCAGGAGGTACCTGTGGTAAAAAAAGCTCTATAAGACTGGTAATGGTAGGAGGGCCTGCCCAGCCTGCGGATATCTACGGACCATCAACAATTACTGTTTTCCCAATGCCAAACGGTAACCCGCCTATATCTCCGGTATTAACGTATGAAGTAGATCCTGTACAGGATGCTACGCACTATGAATGGCAATTACCGGGTAATTTCCAGACGGTTCAGAGTTTCTCCACTACTCCGGCAAACTGGGAACTGTTAGCCAGTACTGCTAATCAGAATTTAATTAAGGTAAAAAGCAATAATGCTACCAATGGAACGGTGAAGGTAAGGGCTTGTAATGCATGTGGCTGCTCAGCTTTCAAAGAGATGCCTGTCACCATAAAATATAACAATGGAGGAGGTTTTGGGATCACTCCAAATCCAGCCGACCATCAGATTCAGCTATATCTTCTTGACAGCAATAACCGTCCTGAATTCAGAAATAACCAGACGGATGTTACGATTTACGACATGAATTCGCAGATCAGAAAGCGTTTCCAGATCACAAGCAGTGGTGGGACGACCAGTGTTTCCGAGCTGGCGACCGGTATTTATAAAGTACAGGTTGATATGCAGAATGGCAATTACCAGATCATTAACCTGAGTATTTCCAGAAACTAAATTCAGGCTATCACAAAAAAAACAGGAACCGGATGTCAATCATCCGGTTTTTATATTTCTATACAATAATGTCACATGGCGTAAATGAGAATTTATTTATTTTGGATGTATATATTTGAAAATCAATTGGTGTTTTTACCTAAAAGTAATGTTAGGGTTAAATCGTACATTAGAGTATATTATCATCTAAAAATTCATTAATATTGTTTAAAATATTCAGAATGTACATTGTGTATATTTCTGAGTTAACAGGAGTTTTAGGACCTGACACTTATGCCAAATCAAAAAAAATGAAATCCATAATCATATCTGTATTTATTACTTTTTTTTCAATAACACTGGTTTTTTCACAGACTTCTGAAAGAAAATTTGTATCCATTAACAATAAGCAAATAGCATATAAAACTTTTGGACTTGATGAAAGAAAACCTAATGAACCCATAGTAATCTTTGAAAGTGGCCTCGGTTCTGGAGGTGGGGGATATGGAAGTTTGTTTCCTTTCGTTCAAAAAAGTTTTGCGGGGATAGTTTATGACAGGAATGGAATTGGGGAGTCAGAAATAGATGCTTCCATAAAAACAGATGAAGATGTTATCAAAAGACTTCACGATTTGTTAGCCGCTTTAAAAATAAGTCCGCCTTATCTATTAGTAGGACACTCAATAGGCGGACCATTTATACGTTTGTATGCCTCAATGTATCCGAATGAAGTTTGTGGTCTTTTTTTCATAGATCCTACAGATTTTATGCTTACAAAAGACGAAGACAACAAAGTGAAAATTAATACATCAAGTTCTACAGGTTATAGGGAGTTATTTGTGATCAACCTTAAAAACATCATAAATGATCCCTTAACATCAGATGGTTTTCGAAATGAGGCAAAGAGAGAACTGAATGAAAGTTCACCGGAATTCTTTAGAAAATACAAATCCTTACCACCCCTTAAGGACATTCCCGTAACCGTAATGATTTCTTACAATAAGCACATTGAAAATTATGAAACAGAGATGAACGAAAATCTGAAATTAGGGATCAATTTAATCCCGTGGTGGAAGGAGCTGGATGAATTAAGAATAAACCATTATGCAGAGATGATAAAAAATAACAGCAATAGCCAGCTGATCTTGTTGCCGCGTTACAGCCATGGAATACACCAGCAAGATCCCAAAATTGTATCAGAAGCTCTAATCAATATTTACAAAAACTGTCTAAATTCCTTAAAAAACATGTAGAAAGAATTTAAAAACAGGTAAACCATGAAAAAAAATATCATTCTATTGCTTTCTCTCATTGTGTATTTATCGGTAAAAGCGCAAACAAACGCTTCCGTAGATTCTATAGCACAACGGAATCTGTTCCAGAATTTAAAACCCGAGTTTGATAAATACGAAAAACAACACGGAAATTATATTCAAACGAATAATGTAAAAATGCATTATTTAGAGTGGGGAAATAAAAAAAATCCAACACTTGTCTGGATTCACGGAACGTATAGCAATGGCTATGAACTATACGAAGTGATAGACCAATTGGTAAAAATGAATCTTCACGTCATTGCAATTGATTACTACGGACACGGATTTACACCCATTTCTCAAAAAGACCTGTCTGTTTATCACGTTGCAGATGATGTCAAATTTCTATTAGATAAAATGAAAGTCAAAAAAGCAATTATCGGAGGCTGGTCAAGAGGAGGAACCATAAGTTCGGCATTTTATGATGCTTATCCGGAAATGGTTCAGGCTCTTATTTTGGAAGATGGCGGTTCTGTGGCCTGGGATTTTCAGGCAAAGCAGGCTAACATTGGGAAAGATATTGAAGAAACAAAACAATATTATACCAATAAAAAAACAATGGTTTTTGATAACGACTTTGATGCTTATTGGTTTATGTATAACAATTGGGGTATAAAAGGAAAAGGAAATGAGAAACTGAAAAAAGAAATTTTTACTTCTTACGCCCGGATCAAGAAAAACGCAAACGGGAAATATGAAATAAACCCAGGAGCAGAAGAACTTACCGGCGAAAATTCTGCAGAAGAAAACATTGCTATTATTTACACTCCTTTTACTTCTAAAACAGCTTTTGGTGCTTCAACGCATCAGCTAAATCCTAAAATTATTTATCGGAATCTGAATATACCTTTGCTCATTTTTGACCCTGTCAGCAAAAATGACTGGTTCGATTTTAAAGAAGAAAACGATCAACTTACAGCTGAGCACCCGCCTTTTATTGTTCATAAAGTTTATGAAAACACCTGGCATGGCGTAAAAGACGAACGCCCAAATGAGGTGGTTAATGACATTAAAACATTCTTAGTAAATAATAAGCTGATCAAATGAAATAGGCATTCATAGCCGTTTGATGTTCGTTCGGTTCAAAAAAATCCTTTATATAATTTATAGTATATTTTGTTTAGAAAGTATAATTTTCATTAAATTGATAAACCCAAGTATAAACTGTCAGGAATCTAGCTTTTACTCTTCCTCATCAGCAGGAATTAAATAATAAAGCTTGGCAAGGGCTTTTCATTCTGCCTTTTTAAAAAACAAATATTGTCAATGGAACTATATGAGAAGATCAGAAGGTATAAAAATAAAGTAAGGATTCTTTATACCTGCTGTTTTGATCATCATTATTCACCCGTTGAACATCCTGCAATAAAAAACTAAAAACAATGGCTACACAAACTTTTAATCTGCAATGGAACGATATTCCTGCAGGCAAACCCATCCTTTCAAAATCTGAAATCATTGACTATTGCAGGCATTTTGGGCAGGCAACGCAGGAGCTTCAAGATTTTCTTACACGTTTTGATTTCGACGAATGGATCTGCATGGAACTTTTCGTGGATTATGTTTATGGTAAAACCGATAAAAAAGGACAGGTTGGAAGTGACGCCGTGCAGTATCTGAGTTTAATTGCAACTACCTTTTTTAGTGATGAGGGTGAGTTGGCGCTTCAGAAATATCTGGGTTTTGGTAAGAACGGTTTTGATTACCCGAGAGAGGGAGATGTCTCTTTTGTTACATTTGAAGACTGTCCGCTCTGGATGGTTCAGATTACCGGAAAGAAAAAGCAATATTCCAGCGGTATCTTTTTCATGCCTGCTGTTTTCTGGAAAGATGCCAATATGACTGGAGAATCGTATGCTTATGAAAAGTATACGGTTAAATACTCAAAATGGTACAGGGACCCATTTGGTAAAAGCAGGCTGCAAAATGAATATTGGCTTAATAGAATCGGTGGCTATTCACCTAATTTCATAGACCGCGAATCGGGTGCTGTTATAGATTTTGAAAAACATCATGTATATTTTGACAAATGGGAAGGCCGCCTGCTCTTTTTGGATAACAAAAATCAGGCTATCGTTTATTACAGGTTGTCGGAGCCACAGAAAAGGATTGAATTAAAAGAAATTGCCCCAGTCACTTATGATAGCTTTATCATAACAACACAAGGTGCTTATGCTGTTTATCTAGAAAATCAATTATTAATTACCGATAAAAGTTTTGAAAAAATCAACGAAGCACCAACCAAAATAGTTAATTATTTTGAAGACGATTATTGGAAAGTTATTCTCGACAACAAAGGGGTTTTAATGACTAAGAAGCAATCAAATGAAGAAAAACGTTTCAGATATAGCGAACTTAAGATAAGTGCTTATTCTAATAATCCAAAGTGGTTGTCAATTGGTGTAAATAGCAACCAATCTGTCATTTTTTTCGGTTTGAATTTATCCATTGTTGATAGTTCGTTCAATGTAACCAATATTGATTTGGGCAAAGTTTTCAAAAAGGAAATCCCTTTGTATCTTAACAGTATCATGCAAAATAAAGCTATGACTATTCTTTCTCCGGATAGACAGTTGCTTTTTTCAGGGAACGGTGTCTTTGAACTTGGGAAAGATGAAGTTCCGAAAATAATTCAAAACAAACTTACTGCAATTACAGGTGAAGGTGTATTTTATAACGCCGTAAAGGATGATGCGCTTCAAGGAATCTGGTTCATAGCAGGTAACGATCGTTTGGTTTTTACCGACGGGCATTTCGAAATAGGCTATGTTTTCAATTTTAGTGAGCAGATCTCTGATCCGCGATTCAATATGTACCGTCACTGTAATATGTTTTTGGATCATGAACAAAATTTGTGGTATTCTCTTTTAAACGGGAAATTGCACAAAATTAACCGCAAAGAATTGGAAACTAGATTGAAAAAAGCTATTCCTTACTCAAACAGTACTTTGTAAAGGCTCTACTACGCAACGTCGGAAGACTTTGCGCTAGTAAAATGAAATCATTCTTTTAAACTTGCTCCAAAGTCAGGAAACTTCGGAGAGCGAGTGTCTATTTTTTTGTTTTCATGATGTCGTCAAACAGGTTATCCACTACTTTCTCTAAAATTTCTCCTGTTTCATTAAAGCTGGAGTTTGTCAGTATGGATATCCCTATATTTTGGTTAGGATAAATTACAAACCAATTCTGCATTCCATATATACCTCCGTGATGTCTGTAAATTAATTGATGATCATTTTCTATGATGTACCAATGATAACCTTCCCAAAAATCAGAACCTTCTTTATATAACTTTTTATGAGATTCATTGACAATAAGATTGGATGGGTCAAGTTGCAGTTTCATATATTTCACCAAATCCGTAGTTGTAGAGTGTAATCCTGAAATTCCACCCCATAAAGTTCTGTTGAAGTTGGGCATTAACTCGTTTTTATCGTTATAGCCTTTTACCAGTCTTGTTCTGTCATTTTCATTGAGGGTAAACTTAGTCTGGTTCATTGTATTGGGTTTCAGAATAAATTCAATGACCAGTTCCTCAAAAGGTTTTTGGTAGACTTTTTCAAGGATATAGGCTGTCAGTTCCGGAGCCGTGTTTGAATAGAAATATCTCTCTCCGGGCTTCGTTTCAATTTTAATGAGTTTTAAGCCTTCAAAAAAAGCCTCTTTATTCTCGCTTTTTATAGGAAAATTAGGAAACCCGCTTGTATGGGTGATGAGGTGCTTGATTTTGATAGGTTCACCTTTATATTCTAAATTGGGATAAGGTTCGTTAAGATAGATTCTAATATCATCCTCTAAATTGAGTTTTTTATCAAGTACGGCTTTAGCGGCTACATAACCTGTAAAAGTTTTAGTTACAGAAGCTAATTCATAAAGGGTGGAATCGTCGGGTTTGTTTCCTTTTCCAATGGTTAATTCTCCAAAATGTTTTATGGTGGATTCTCCATCTTTAAGCACTGCAACGGAGACAGAATGAAATCTTTTGTCTTCCAATAGCTGAAGAGCATTTTTTGTAATCGCATTTTTAACATTTTGTTGATTGATTTTTTGAACACTTTTACACCCAAGTAAGGCAAGAAATAGAATAGGGGTTACATATTTCATGGTCAGAATTTTAATTTGATATTCATAATCTGATGCAAATATGCTGTAGAGAATCCTGAAAAATGTCCATATAAAAAAGTCGGACTCATTTTAATGAATAAAATGAGTCCGATTATCTGCAATCTAAAGTCCGATTATTTACAATGGTTTAGTTATCAACTGTTTCTAAATGCTGTTGGCGTTTGGTTCGTGTATTTTTTAAATGAAGTGTGAAAGGAAGATTTTGAATTGAAACCTACTTCATACAAGATTTCTAGCACTGTATATTCCTTTTTCGTGGGATCTTTCAGAAAGGTCATTGCTTTTTTAACGCGGTACTCATTCACAAAATCAAAAAAATGCTGATTGAGGTAATGGTTAATTAATACAGACAACTCACGAACTGGGATGTTCACCTGGTCTGCCAGTTCCTGAATCGTTAATGAAGGTTCTAAGAAAGGCTCTTTCTCAACCATGAATTTTTTAAGCTGTTCGATCTGAAGACTTTTTGTTTCGTCGGTCTTATTTTCAGTGTCCAGCGTTTCAGCAAAATCTTTTGTAGGTTGTAAGGTAGAATCAATTCTGCGAAAAAGCTCAGGATAATTTAATGCCTTTAATATAAACCAACAGGCCGCCAATAAAAAAGAGGTTCCAGCTACAATATGTATCCAGATAAACAGATCGTTGTATGCGGTATATCGTATGATATTTTTAAAAATAATCCATAAATGGATGAACAGAAAAATCAGTGTAAGCTGAAACAGCCATTGGTATAACAGGGTGTTGGGATTCGTGTAATTTTCAAGATAAATCTTTTTATATTTTTTAAGTATTATGAATACGCCAACGGTATAAAAGAAAAACTGCAGTTCCCCGATGAGTTGATAAACAAACATTTCAGGGGAGTTCCACATATGGTTAAAGAAGTCTTCTTTAGCAGCACCTTCTGCCAGATAAAGCCTTGGAACTAAAATTAAATTGACAGCAATGAAAGGGATAAGATGGAGTAAATGCTTTCTTTTTAAGGTGAAATCAGAATAACAAACGGCATTAACGTACAGATAGAAAAGAGGCATTGTCAATAAGTAAGCAGATATTTTGAAAGCTTTCAGATTGTAGCTATCCACAAAAAGATGCATGAAAATGCCGCTGATATCAATGGCATTAATGATAAGGAACGTGGCAAATAATCTGTTTTCCAGTTTTCTTTCTGTTTTTACCGTTAATAAAAACACGGCAAGCAACAACGATACAAAAACGGCAATCGCAGCAATAACTTCCAGAAAACTTAATTTGTCCATGTAATCTTTTTGTAAAAATAGGGTATAAGTAATCTATTTTAGAAATTTTTATAGATCTTTTAAAAATAGTTTCAGTGGATCTACAGATAAACTTGTAGTGGGCACAAAAAAGAGACAACCCGTAAATAGTTGTCTCCTTAAGTGATTTAACGCACGTTTATACAAACACTTTTGTCGTTGATTTACTTTTTAGTGGCCAAAAGTTGATTGATTTTTAAAATCATTTCCTTTGCATTGTTATTGGCTGGGTCTAACTCTAATGATTTCTGATAATCATCCTTTGATAACTGATATTCTTTTTTATTGAAATAAGCTTCCCCACGGCTGTCATAAACGTTGGCTGATTGAGGAAACACAGAAACATTAAGACTGAAAATTTTAATAGCTGAATCTACATTTCCACCTCTTAACAGTTCATATCCTAATTTATTCAGTTCACCTGGGTTTTCAAAGCTGTATTCTTTTTCAGAATTTTTTTTGAGCAGGAAATAGGTCTCTATACCTTTATTTACATCGTTAAGCGATTCTTTTCTTATAGCTTGATAAATAGATTTTTTAGGAATTTCATACTCTTTTCCCAGCATTAAGTTGTGAATAATATGCCCCAGATCCCAAACTCTATTGAGATTATTAGACAATAGAATGATCGTAATGTTATTTTTAAAATCGTTTAAAAAAATGGATTCAAACTTATATGAGACGCCATTGTGTCTTTGTAGATCTTCTTTTTCAAAGTATCTGCCAAGTGATCCGCCTTCGTCTTTTGCGTATGGATTATTCAACAAAGTCTGAAAGGATTTTTTGGATATTAAACGATTAGAATTCATTGCATGAAGCCATTTGTACAGATCATTGCTGTCTACCCAAAGCCAGCCGCTTATAAATTCCAATTCCGGGCATCGGACGTTGTCTATATCATAACAAGAGGTTCGGTTTTTATAACCCAATTCCGGATCGAATACTGAATTGGTCATTTTCAACGGTTTAATTATATTTTTAGTGACAAATTCCTGATAGGATATTCCGGTTACCTTTTCAATGATTCTTCTTTGCAAAAACACATTGCTATTGTCATAGCTGTAACTGGTTCCGGGTTCAAATAACAAGGTATCATTGTTTCTCAGAATCTTCCAGGCCTCTTCATCATTTTTCGGAATTATGAGTTTGTTTTCGATTTTAGGAATACCGCTGGCATAGTTAATAAGATGTCTTATGGTAACTTTTTCTGACCATTTCGGCAATCCCAAATTAAATTTAGATATATGGTCATCAAGATTAAGGAGTCCACGTTCCACTAAAATCATGATGGATACCGCATTAAATTCCTTTGCAATAGAGCCTGGGTTAAATATTGACTGATCAGTTAAAGGGGTTTGTTTTGTTTCATCGGTAAAGCCAAATGATTTTTGATAGATGATTTTATTGTTTTTAGCAATAAGAACATTTCCATTAAATAAACCTCTTTCATAAGATTTTGTCATTACAGAATCAATTTGATTCCTGACGATTTGACTGTTTTTCTCAATTTTTTGAGCGTATGCATGTATTGAAAAAAGAGAAAGAAAGGTTACAATTATATTTTTCATTAGTAATTTTTTAAATTTGATTTTATGCTATTCTTTTGATAAACCTGAGTGCAACAATTTTCTTGATGGGTGAACCAAAGCTGCAGAAAACTTTTTGATAGTAATTCATTTTGTTTTTAATTAACATCAATTCGGGATAAGAATTTTTGATTTATAGAGTTTTGAAGCTGGGAGATGGAAGAGGGAGGTTCTGAAGGTCATCAATAATAGATTGCCCTCTTTTTTAGCTAATTTGATTTTACAGAGGTTTTCAGTAGCTATAACTAAAAGTAACTTCCAGCCTCCTTCTTCCATCTTCCAGCCTTTTATATTTAAACCCCTTAACCCGAACTCAGGTTATTTATTTTGCTGCAAAAATGCGCCAGAGCACGTTAATACGCGACCGATTAAAAAAAATCGAACTCATTTTCCGGGAAAATATCGGATTTTACAAAGCTTGTTTTCTAAAATCTGTTGGCGTTTTTCCCGTATATTTTTTGAAGGAAGTATTAAACGAAGATTTGGAATTAAAGCCAACATGGTACAGGATTTCCAAAACAGTCAGTTCTTTTTGAGAAGGATCTTTCAGGATCTGCATTGCTTTTTCGATTCTATATTCATTCACGAAATCGAAAAAGTGTTTATCCATATACAGGTTAATCAGAGTAGATAAATCTTTTACGGGAATTTTTACCTGCTCAGATAAATCCTGAATAGTTAATGACGAATCCAGGTAAGGTTCTTTTTCCAGCATAAAATCTTTTAAGAATTGGATTTCCTTATTTTTTTCCTCAACTGTTAAAGGGTTGGTTTTCTGTTTCGGAATAGCTTCTTTAATAGGTTTCAGGTCGGAATTCACTCCCCTGAAAAATTCAGGCTTGTTTAACGCAACAAATAGATACCAGCAGGTGCAGAATAAAAACGCAAACCCATCAAGGGTTACAATCCAGGCCCGGATCTCGCCCATCCCAAAGATAAAAGTAACCAGCCATCTTATAAGGACTATAAAATGTAAAACATAATATAGAATTGTTATTTTATAAAGTGCATTTAGGATAGAGATATCCGGATTCGTATAATTCTCGAGATAGACGGTTTTAGATTTTCTAATCACCAAAAATGAAGCAATAAAATAAACCTGAAATAGAACTTCGAAAAGAATATGAAAAAACTGCATGATAGGTGATTCGCTCAAAGCATTGATGAAACTTACTTTCGAAGCTCTGTCTTCAAAATAAATCCCATACGTCATATACAAATTGAACGCAATAAACGGAATGGTGTGCCAAAAATGTTTCGGTTTTAATCGAAAGTTGGAAAAACAAACGGACAATACATAGAGATAAAACGACGCTGGAACCAAATAGTTAATACTCCAGCGAAATGCCTCAAGGTTGATGAAATTAACAGGGAAATCACGCATCAAAAATTTCAATGCATCTACAGCATTTGTAAAAAGGAAGAAAGCGAGAAGGCGGTTTCCTAATTTATATTTTGTTTTAACAGTAAGTAAAAACAAGGCAAGAAACAGCACCAAAAATATCCCGATAAGCGCCGCTATTTCCAAAAAGCTGTATTTGTCCATGGTTTTTAAAGTAGGTGCAATTTAATATTTAAATAGGAAAGCTTAAAGAAGTATAGATGATTTTATCCGAATGCTAAAAGTTGTAGTGCTGTAAATGCCAATACTGCCATGCTCCTGGCTTATTTTGAGATAGTTAAAGTTATAGTAAATCAGGGCTTTCAGTAGCAAACCCCCGATTGCAGATAATAGTTCTGAAGAAGGGAAGGCGCAAAACCGTAGAGTAGAGCTGGTGAAAAATAATGTAAGACTTACAATAATAGAGAATTGTAGGTTGTTTTGCTTAAAAATCCCAACGAGAGTTGGGTTTTTTGTGCAAAGTCGAGAGTCTTCTGAGAGCAGAGAACTGAGTTTTCTTTTAATTCATATTTTCTGATGAAGAATTAGGATTTATTTTTTGTTCTAACAAATTAGATACAATATGCTGAATATTATCAATATCTTTATTACTCTTAAGATCAATTAATAGATTGATTTGGTCTTCAAATGTCATTTTCTCGGAAATTAATTTCATTTCTATAAATGCATGTATAATTGCTGTTCCTATCTCCATTATAAGTAAGTTAGTAATGTAATTTATGAGGTCTACTGAAGATTGTATGTCTGAGTTTTTAAGTTCAGTAAAAGCTTTTATATAATATTCTGGATTTCCCAGGTTATTTACCGATTTATGAATTTCATCTACATTTACATTTTGCAAGATGAAGTTTTTATTATTTTCTGTTGTTCCTAATTTTGAGACAATATTTTCTTTTAATGCTTTTATTATCTCTTTTTTTACTATTTCGTTTTCCATTGAAAAAAATTATAATTAATGAATAATAAAGTCTTTTATGATTTTTAATATTAAGCTATTTTAAAATTGGAATTTTATATTTTAAGTTCTATTATAATAATTAACATTGCACTCTAACAATAAACTAGAGTCTACAACTTCTTTATATAAATTATTTAGTTTCATTATAAAAATTAATGAATTGAAATCAGCTAAATTATTTACATTGCTAACTCTATCAATTAAAAACCATAAACATATTTTCTTAACTTCCATTTCTTCGCCATTTTCTTCAATTACAAATTCATTATTTTTGAGTAGTTGTAATGTGTTCATAGCTTGGTCAATTACATAATTTAATTTTTGAGGGTTGCCTTTTTTAACAAAGTACAAAGTGCTATCCTTATATAGGTCCACTTTTTCAACTCTATATCTTCTTGCGAGCATAATATTTTCGGTGTGGAGATTTCTGTATCCTTCTGCTTCTCTTTGGTTGTTAAAAACATCTTCTTCAATATTTGCATTATAATTCATTGAAGGATCATAATTTAGTGAAATTTTTTTCACTTTATCATTTAGCAGATTAATATAAGATTGATTGAACTTATGCCATTTACCATCAATTAAAGTTTCCCGTTCGTCTGTGATATACTGTAAAATTGTTTTTACTGTCTTTGTGAAATTTCTACCTTCTTCTCGTAAAAATTTAACTTGAATATCATTTAAGTTTTGATGCAAATCAATATGATTGTTTACAGTAAATTCTTTAAGATTTTCAATAGATAAATCCGAATATATTTCACTCTCAATATTTGTTCCTTTTAATTTAAATTGGAAAAGAGCATTATCAGTAAAAATAAAATCAATTCCTGATAAATCAAATTCTTCATTTCCAACATTTGGGTCATTACTAATAATTGCATTTGAGACCATTGAGTCTAATCTTTCTATTTCAACCTGATCTTTAATTGATTCAGCCTTTGGAAAGTTTGCTAAAACAGGTTCTTGTAACTTATTTTCTATTCGATTGATTAAGGATGGTAATTCATTGATGTTAATGTCTAAATTTAATTGAACAGAATGACCAAAGCTGGCAATATTTCCCCATTGTAATGAATCAATAGTTTTAGATTTTAAAAAGTGAAGCGATTCCCCACTATCATAGTCTAATGCTGTATTATTTGAGAAGGAGGTAATAGTTTTATTTTTTTTTGATTTATAAAATTTAGAATTTTTTAATCTAAGATTTTCTACATCAATTATACGTTCTGCTAAATTAATTCCAAATTCTGAGTCACAGAAATCTTTCAGATAAAAATGAGTTTTACCTAAACTAATAGCATAGCATATTTCATCTCTATACAATAATAAACATGCATAATAAATCGAATTTTCGGGTGTAGGAATATTTTGAATAAACCTACTGTAGAGATCAGTCCACCATATTTCTACTGAATCTGGATTTGTGGATAGATAAAACTCTAATTGATAACCGCTTATTGCAAGATTGCCGGTTTGTTCCATATTAACCGAATGAAGTTTATTAATAAGTGCTTGTCTATTAGTAATATTAATTTTATAAATGTTAAATTTTGACATTAGTTTAATATTAGTTTAGAAAATTCATGTGAAATTCAAATATAGGAGCTTAGCTGTTTTCTTTATTATGGATTCCCGTAAATACCAAAAATAAAAAACCTCTTAAAATTTTCAATCAGTATTTTCACTGAATTGCTTAAAGATTTCGAAAATTTTGTCACAAAAAAATCCCAACTCTCGTCAGGATTATTCATTTATAAGTTTAAAGAAATCAGATAAACTAATTTTTCTTGCTTCACATATTTTAAAAAGTGTTTCAACAGGTATTCTGTAAGTTTCTTCACTTTTAATTTTTCTAATGGTGCTTTCTTCTACACCATGATTTTTGGCAAAAGAAGTTTGTGACTTCCCTTCCTGAAGCCAAGGTATTAACCAGTTTTTTGTAATGTATGAGCAAATTTTGTCGTTAATATCTGTCATAGAAGCAAATGAAATAATTAAATAATAAAAAAACACGGTCGATCGACCGTAATTAGATTCTTTTTCTTACATTTGTCCAATAAGCTACAATAAAGTAGCTTTGCGATACTTCAAAGAATAATAGAAGCTATTGCTTAGAATCTCGATTCGAAAACTGGTAATTTTTAGCATACGAGACGATAAGCGGGAAGCTCACGACCTAGGCGTGGGCTCTCTTATCTGTATGCAAGGTATACCAGTGCCCCGAATCGGATATTGTAGAGTCCCATGCCGTTTTTATTTCATGCTGTTCTGCTCTTTTACAATTATCTTTTCTAAGCTGCTTCACCACATAAAGTATCATGATAGGGTACAATGGAGTGTACAATCCATTGCGGCTTCAGGGCTTTCACGGGAACGCAGATTTTATTTACATTCATCATTTACAACAAAACTCAGCGTACATCGGTAGGCTGGTGGTTTTATGCATTCTAAAAATACAAACAAATGAAAAAGATAAAAACAGATTTTGATCCCCGGTTTCGGGCAGGTAAGAAGCACTCCGGGTTACAGCTGATGGAAACGTTCTTTCAGTTCAATGAGCTGGATGTTTCCAAAGAAAGGCTTAGCAATATTATGAATTATGCGGTAAAGAGGAATAGCTGGATCAATGAAGATCCGGTGGTCATCTTTCAATTTCACCAATCGATGCGGTCATTGATCCGGGCAGGCTATCTCATCATGCTGAAGGAAAGGAAATGGACGGTTGATACCCAGCCTGAGAAGATTTCTCCGTGGGTTCTTGGCCTGCTTTCGGAGAAGGAATACCGGAATCCTCTGCTGGTTTTCAAGAAAGCATTCAGGGAATACAGCATCAAAGAGTTTGATTATTTTATCTCCGGAATCGTCTATTTCTCAATGGGCGTCTATGAAAATCTACCGGAAAGGAATATCGTGATGCCTTATATCCACACGGTTAAAATGCTGGATGCCGCACACCTTATTCTTCAAAGAAGGAGGGAAAAGGAGATGGCTGACACTCATTCAGGATAAGAAAATTGAGATAATGTAGCTAATAAAATCATTTCCTTTAAACTTGCTCCAAAGTCAGGAGACTTCGGAGAGCGGAGACAACTCAATCCACACAATATATGAAGATGCAAAATATTCCGGTATTAGAAACATGGGTAGGAGGGGGTTCCTGTTTATATGAATGATCAAACAACAAAAGTAGTGACTGAAAAAGATATGCTCTTTTCAAATAATTCATACCTGATGATGAAGAGAATTTAATACTTGTTATTCAAATATCAATCAGAGTAGATTATTTCTGCTCTGATTTTTTAAGGAGTAACAGCCGTCAATGATTGTCTCTTAAAGTAACCTCTACAGAATTCAAACCTGTAACCTTTTTAAAGCCTTACAGAAGTTACCTACCTCAGATCCTAGGATAAAATTCCGGTTAGCACCTGATCTTTTCGGTTCGATGAAGTTCCGCTTACTTTAATGACCTTTATTCCAAGATCATCAATCCAGTCATAAAGTAACTCATTAACCTTATGCCTGAGTTTTGGCAGCTCTATCTGATGCTTGGATATCAGATCGGGTTCTTCAATAGGGACAAAAACAAAAACATCAATTTCATTGATGATGGTTTGAACTTTTTCAAAGAGAAACTGGATATTTCGGCCAGAATCAAGAACATGAAGATAAGCTAAGATATCAATGACACATCTGTCAAATATAACATCATCTCCGCTTTTGAAGACCAGTTTGGCTGAATAATTAAATTGTTCAAGAAAATCGTCAGGATGAGGTTCTTCTGAAAATTCATACCCTGAAGACTCCATCTGGTAATAGAGTTCTATTTCAAGGGTGTACCCGGGAAGGTTCTCCAGAAGTTCTTCTGCCAATGTGGTTTTACCGACTTTGTGAGCGCCGATTATTGCAATTCTCATATTTCAGTTTATATTCTAATTCAAAAGTCTAGTACGAAATTTTCGTGCCTATTTTGTGAGCGTCCATTGTATAGAGTTTTGCCAATCTATTTAATACCATAATTTTTCTATATTTAGAACAAGTATATAAATATAATATAAAAAAAGACAATGCCAATAAACCCACTACCTCCGGATGGAGGCATGTTATATAAAGAAACAGATATGGCTCAGCTTTTCCCTGAGCCATTCAATGCCGTAACGGCTCTTTTATTTTTAGCCATAGCCATTTTTTGGACCCTTAAAATGAAGGGTAATTTTAAGGAATATCCTTTTTTAACCTACTGCTTAATCTTATTATATATTGGTGCCCTAGGGGGAACTGTTTATCATGCATTCAGACAATGGCCGGTATTTATCATGATGGATTGGATGCCCATTATGCTGCTCTGTTTGTCTGCCGGATTTTATTTTGTAGCTCAGAGCACCAGATGGTACTATGCCGTTGTAATGGTTCTTGTATATCTGATATTGATGTTTGCGTTGAGAAATTGGATTTTGGTAGATAATACTTCTCTTTTTATCAACATAAATTATGCAATCATGGCTTCATTTGTCCTCTTCTCGGTATTAAGGTATTTAATCTATACCCAATGGAAAGCCGGCAAATGGGTAGGCTTTGCTGTATTGTCGTTTGTTCTTGCACTCACTTTCCGCATTGCTGATAAATGGGAATGGTTTAGCTTCGGAACACACTTTTTATGGCATACTTTCGGGGCGGCAGCCACATTTTGCATGTTTAATTATATCTATCTTACGCAGAATACCATTAGAAAAACATAAGATTCTGTTTAAATTTAACCACAAAAATCACAAAAGTTTTATTTTTTAAACACCTTAGTACACCTTAGTACACTTTAGGAAGTGTAGGGAAATACCGCACACTTTATGTGCACATAAGATGAAAATCTTTGATTTTCAAAAAAACTTTAGTGTACTTCTTATACACAAAGTATATAACTTGAATATAGCTTAAGTGTTTAAAAAGCTTTTGTGACTTTTGTGGTTTAATAAAAAATTAAGCAGTTTCTTTGTGAAATTCATAGTCCGATTCTTTTAAGGCTGAAAGAAAGATGATTTACTTATATTTGCCCTGCAAAGCAAATTCAAATGTTCAAAAAAGTAAGTACTGTATTTATTCTTGGCTTTTATACGGTTTTTTGTTCGGCCCAGCAGGTTCGGCCTTCCAAATCATCTGAAATTTACCGCGAACTCAAAACCCTTAAGCAGCTGCCTAAAGTTTTATACCTTGCGGCTCATCCCGATGATGAAAATACAGGATTGCTTTCCTGGTTAATTAACGATCAGAATGTAGAAACCGGCTATTTATCTTTAACCAGAGGTGATGGCGGGCAGAATTTATTGGGAACAGAACAGGGTGCTGCATTGGGTTTAATCAGAACGCATGAGCTTTTAGAGGCCAGAAAATTAGACGGTGCCCAGCAGTTTTTTACCCGGGCGATTGATTTCGGTTTCTCTAAAAATACGACCGATACCTTTAAACAATGGGATGCAGACAGCATTACAGCGGATGTAGTCTGGGTAATCCGTCAATTCCGTCCGGATGTGATCATTTGTCGGTTTCCTCCTAATGCGGCGGCAGGCCACGGACAGCATGCGGCTTCAGCCGTGGTTGCGGAAAAAGCTTTTAAGCTGGCAGGCGATAAAAAGGCTTTCCCGGATCAACTGAAATATGTTAATGTATGGCAGCCAAAACGCGTATTGTGGAATACTTTCCGCTTTGGCGGGGTCAATACGACCGCTGAAAATCAACTGAAAGTTACCGTTGGGCAATATGATGCGCAATTGGGAATGGGCTATGGCGAATTGGCAGGATTAAGCAGAAGTTTACATAAAAGCCAGGGTGCGGGAACACAGTCTGTAGCCGGCATCAGAACTGAATATTTTGCCCATGTTACTGGTGAGCCTGCAAAAACAACACTTTTTGACGGAGTAACCAAAACCTGGACTTCACAAGGAAACGCTGATATTGACCAGTCATTAGATAAAATTATTTCCGCTTTCAATTTCAATAAGCCGGAACTTAGCTTGCCTGCTTTGCTTGCTTTACGAAAAAAGGTAACGGAGCTAAAAGATACAGACCTGAAAAAGGATAAACTTAAATCTCTTGACCATATCATTTTAAGCTGTGCCGGGTTTATGGGCGAGGTCGTTACCAATCAGGCTGAAGCGGTTGCTGGGGATCATTATAATTTCAGGTTAAATTTAATTTCAAGAGCTGAAAACCCTGTCGTTTTAGACAATGTACAATGGTTAGGTCAATCAGAAAGCTTCAACAGAAAGCTATCAAAAGATTCTCTGATTACCATTCAGCATGACCTTCAGATTCCTGCAGATGCAGCTCTCACAGAACCTTACTGGTTGGCAAAACCTCCCGTAAATACAGCAACTTTCTCTGTACCGAATGATACTCTAGTAGGTTTGCCTGAGGCAGAATCAACACTGAATGTTTTGCTTGGTTTAAAAATCGGTTCGGAAAAGTTTCAGGTTAAGCTTCCTTTATCTTTCAAGAAATTAGATCCGGTGCGTGGTGATGTGGTTGAAGCCCTGCGTATTGTTCCTGCATTGGAACTGAAATTTACACAACCGCTTTATGTGGTTAAAGAAAATGAAGATCTACATTTGAGTTTAAATCTTAAGGTTAATTCCGGCAAAAAGTTTAGCAATGGAAAAGTAAACCTGATGTATAACGGAGAACGGTTAGGCGGCGCTGATGTAAGTTCACTCAATGGAAAAGATACGACCATCGATTACGTTATTCCAAAAACTAAGCTTGCCGCAATACATTCATCCCGCTTACAATTGGATGCAAACTTTGTTGCAGATGGAGTAACGTATAATAAAAAACAGGTATTAATTCAGTATCCGCATTTACCCTCCTTACAATATTTTGCGCCTGCAACGGTAACCGTAATGAAAGGCGACATTCAGGCGAAGGTTAAAAAAGTGGGTTACATAGAAGGTGCGGGCGATTTCATTCCTGAGTTCCTGCGTATTGCAGGTGTTCAGGTAGATGTTTTGAAAGACGAAGATTTTTATGGTAACATAGATGAATCTGCTGGAAACGGCAGCCAAAACAAACTTTCACAATATGATGCTATTGTGCTTGGTGTTCGTGCCAACAACACAGAGAAAAAACTGGGACGCTGGATGCCTTTTTTATGGTCTTATGCAAAAGCCGGAGGTAATCTGGTGATGCAGTATAATACGAACCAGGATACAACCGTTGATCAATTGGGCATGTACAATTTCAGTATTGCCAATAAGCGGGTTACCGAAGAAAATGCTGTGGTTACGTTTTTAAATCCCAATCATAAATTACTGAACTTTCCGAATAAAATTACGGCGGATGATTTTAAAGGCTGGGTACAGGAGCGTGGCGCCTATTTCCCTGCTCAATGGGATGCAGCATATGAACCGCTTTTTGAAATGCACGATACAGATGAAGAGCCACTGCAGGGATCAACTTTATATGCCAAATACGGAAAAGGTAATTTTATTTATACACCGCTGGCATTTTTCAGACAGCTGCCTGCGGGAAATGTGGGTGCGGCACGTCTATTTTTTAACTTTTTATCTGCACAGAAAAACTGATGAACAAGCAACTTAAAAATTGGAATATCTGGTACGTACTATTAGCCGTTGCATTAGTATTGCAGATCGTATTTTATTATTGGTTTACTAAATTCTGGGCATGAGTAATATAGATTGGACAGTTCTCATTTTTACATTGGTTGCAGTGGTGGTTTACGGCGTATTCATCGGTCGTGGCCAAAAAAGCAACGAATCCTACCTGAAAGCGGATAATAAAATGCCCTGGTACATTGTACTTATTGGTATTATGGCCACGCAGGCCAGTGCCATTACATTTCTTTCAGCACCGGGCCAGGCGTATACAGACGGTATGCGTTTCGTGCAGTATTACTTTGGTCTGCCTCTGGCGATGATTGTGATCTGCATTACTTTCATCCCGATTTTTCAGCGCTTAAACGTTTATACTGCTTATGAATATTTAGAAAACCGTTTTGATAAAAAAACAAGGGTGCTCACTTCACTGCTTTTTCTTTTTTCCAGAGGCTTATCAACGGGAATCAGCATTTATGCTCCGAGTATCATCTTATCAAGCGTTTTAAACTGGAATATTTATTTAACCAATGTTTTAACAGGTGGTATTCTGTTGATTTATACCTATGTTGGCGGTGCAAAAGCGATCGCTCACACCCAAAAATTACAGTTTCTCATTATTCTGGGAACAATGGCTTTTGCGGGGTATCTGCTTATTCAGAATATGCCGAATGGAATTGGTTTTAATGATGCGCTGTATCTGGCGGGGAAGTCCGGAAAGCTCAATGTAATCACCACAGAATTTGATTGGAAAGATAAATACAACATTTGGAGCGGGCTGATTGGTGGTTTTTTTCTGGCACTTTCTTACTTTGGGACGGATCAGAGTCAGGTTGGGAGATATATTACTGCAAAAGACAATACCAACGCAAAAATGGGCTTGCTGCTGAACGGATTGGTTAAAATTCCGATGCAGTTTGCTATTCTCCTCATTGGTGCTTTGCTTTTCGCTTTCTTTTCTCTGAAACCGGCTCCGATTTATTTTAACGAACGCTCTTATCAATATTTAAAGGAAACAAAACCTGAACAGGCTGCGGTTTTTGAAAAAGAGCATCAGGATTTACAGATAAAATTTAATGCAGAATCCAAAGAAATTCTAAAGCTGAAAGAAGAAAATTCTCCTCAACTTAACAAAACAATTCAGGATTTTAAAAACACACAAACCCAGGTGAAAGCACTTCACGGAAGGGTAGAGGAAGCGATCAATAAATCAAACTATAATGCCGAGAAAACAGATACCAATTACATTTTCCTGTATTTCGTAAAAAATACCTTACCTGTAGGAATGATCGGTTTACTGTTTGCCGTCATTTTTCTGGCCAGTTGGGGTTCAATTTCTGCAGCACTCAATTCCCTGGCCGCCTGCTCATTAAAAGATGTTCATTTGATATTTAAAAAAGAAATTCCTGATGATGCCACCGAATTGAGGTATAGCCGCCTGCATACTTTAGCCTGGGGGATTTTCTCAATCGGCGTAGCCATGTTTGCTACTCAAATGGGCTCCCTTATTGAAGCGGTGAATGTATTAGGCTCTCTTTTCTACGGTCCGATATTGGGGATTTTTCTGGTGGCATTTTACTATAAAAAAATCACCGGCTCAAATGTATTTATTGCTGCAATATTATCAGAAATTGCGGTTATTGCCGTTTATCAGTTTGATATCGTTTCTTTCCTTTGGCTTAATGTAATTGGGGCAGCGGCGGTAATTATATTTTCTGCAATTGGTTTATTGTTTTATAAGCCGAAAGCAGTAAATTCGTAAACGAACAAAGTAAACATACAAACAAAAATATTATGAAATCCATCATTAAATCAGCTGCCGTACTTGTTGCGACAATGACAATCTCCATGAATGCCTTTGCACAGGACACTAAAAAACCTGCCAGCCCGCCGGCTACTGCAACGGGAAAAATTAAAGAGGCAACCATTACCATTGCCTATAGCAGTCCTTCTGTTAAAGGGCGTACCATCTGGGGTGGTTTGGAAGCTTATGATAAAGTCTGGCGTGCGGGTGCCAATGAAGCAACTACTTTCGAAACGGATAAAGATATTACCGTTCAGGGTAAAAAACTACCTGCAGGTAAATACAGCTTTTTCTTAATTCCTAAACAAAGCGGAACCTGGACAGCAATTTTTAACAAAGAACCTAAACAATGGGGAGCTTATAAATACGAACAAGCTAAAGATGCTTTACGTGTTGATGTAAAAACAAAAGCTTTACCAACAACACAGGAAACTTTAGTTTATAAAGTAAACAGTAATGGATTCACCATGGATTGGGATAAAATCTCAGTTCCTGTAGAGATCAAATAAGTTTAAATAGAAGAAACTAAAATCCCGTATTAACGGGATTTTTTTTACTGTATTAAAGATTACATTGTAAATTCCAGCCTCCTTCTTCCATCTTCCAACCTTTTATATTTAAACTCCTTAACCCGAATTCAGGTTAATTAATATTAAATATTTGACTTTAGTTTACTTCGATTGTATTGTACCCTCGCACAAATATTTTACGGATAATATGATTTAATTTGTATTAATAAGGTAATAGGATCTTTGTGGAAAACAAAAGTCTTGTTTTGCTTAGGCGTATTTGATTTTAAAATCGGTAGCCAACACTCACTCCAAGTTTTAGAACCTGATCGTGATCCGTTTTATTTGCATTGAAAACAAGTCTTCCGTAGGCTGTATTGGCTTCAAAAACAAATCCTTTCTTTGTAACTAGTTTCCATCCAAAACCCGCACCTAATGCAAGATCATAAACATCTTTACCTTCGGTGAATGTTACGTTGTCTGCTGCATACATTTTTTTTCCATCAATTGAAGTAAGCATTCCAAATCCTTCGACAAAAAAACCGGAAGCATATTTTTTTCCAAAATAATACCTGTAGTAGGGAGAGATATAGTAATTCATATCGTCATTTGTTGAATGCTCATATACCTTGAATGCAGAAATCCCTAATGATGAATTTTTGTTGAGAAACCGTTCATAACCTATTTCCACAGCACCGGATAAAGGCGAAAGTAAATTTAATTTAATTTCATTGTTTTTCTGATATGGATTTGTATCAGTTTCGCTTTGAGCATTGACAGAATAAAAAGCAAGCAAAACAATGAGCTGTAAAAGTTTTTTTTTCATAAAAAAGTTATTTGAATTATTTTGCTGCAAAACTCAAATAATAAAAATTAGAACGGGTTTCAAAAGCTTAAAAATGTACAAAATGGTACTTATTTGCTTGTGTTTTTATATTCATTGGGTGTCTGACCGGTAACTTTTTTAAAGGCTTTAAAAAAAGTTGTTTTTGAAGTAAAGCCGGCTTCCAATCCCATTGTCAGCAGATTATAGTTTTCATATTCCGGATCTGATATCATTTCCTTCACGGCTTCCACCCGGTATTGATTGATATAATGGGCAAAGTTGTCTCCTGTTATTGTGTTTACAATTTGTGAAACATATCCGGCGCTTATCCCTAGTTTTTCAGCTACTTTTTCTCTGTTTAATGTACTGTCGGTATACATGTGCTGCTCTTTGCAAAGCAGTTCAAGTTTTTGAAAATAAAGATTGTCAGCCGTTATAGATTCTCTGGATTCTTCTGCAGGGCTATTTTCTTGCGGTATACTGTTTTCTGCAATTTGCAGATTGGGATGTATAATAACCAAATCGTTGTTTAGAAAATGGTAGATGGCATCTTTGTTTTTGGCAAGTTTGTATTTGTAAATGCCTATATAAGCTGTCCAGTGCATGATAAATGTTGCCGATAAAGCCAGCCCGCTCATAGTAGAGGAAATGTCTATTCCAAAAAAGAAGCCGGTCATATACGTGATGAGCCAGGTAGATAACAATAAATAGAGAGAAGTTAATAAAACAATTACCCATTTTTTCTCTTGTGGATCTTTTAAGTACTTTATCATAAAATAAGAGTAAAAAGGTGGAAACAGGATGATGATAAAGGCAAATAAAAGCTGAATTAGTCTAAGTATATTGATTATGAAAATGCCGGAATCTTCGATTTTATAAATTCCTAAAATATCATTAAGATGATATATAATGGTAAAAGTAGAGGAATAAACAAACGGAATGTAATACAAATAAGTTCTTTGTCTGTTCTTTATGGTATCATCAATCCGGTTGATTATAAAAAGGAAAATGAAGACGGGAGGTAAAAATATCCATTCAATATAGTCCAGAAAACGTAGCAAAGGATAGGACCTGAATGCACCTTCAATTTCAAAAACATAATTCAGTAAAACCATGGAAAGTGCAAATAGTAAGTAAGCTAAATACTTATTTGAATTACTATTGAACAGGGAAGATTTTAAAATGACTACGCCTAAGACTATTCCCTGAAAAACAGCAATATTTAAAAGTGTTGTATAAATCAATTTTTTAATATAAAATTTGTTTTTAAATATAGTTCTTTGCTGCGAATTGATAATAACGAATTTTTATGAATGCTGATAACTTTTTAAGGGATTGAGAATGAGTTCAACTGAAATGATTTATTAATTTGTATAAGAAATTTAATGTAGAAAACAGTTCCGGTGAATTAAAAAAAAGACGCCACCTGTATTAAAGTGACGCCATTGGGCTGTTGGTGACCAAGACAGGACTATTTTCAAACACTTTTATAGATGATTTGGTTCTATTGAGCCCAATTAAACTGCGGCTACGGAAGCCTCAGCTCTGATTAATTTTGTCAGCTAAAATATTAAACTGTTATTTTCAATGATTGAATATATCCGTCAGATAATTGAAAATGATATTTCAAAACAACAGGACTGCCTGGAAAATTTCCTGAAGCTTCTGCAGATAAGATGTTTTCATTTTCATTATAGTGTAATGGTTTCATAGTGGCCTGGTATTCTTTGTTGGCTTTGTCAATCCAGTTTTCAATTTCAGTTTTTCCGTTATGGGTTTGGCCTTCATCATATACCTCTGCATTTTCGGTAAAACAATTTGCATACGCTGAACTGTTAAATTCATTTTGCGCTTTTACTAATTCTGAGATAATGTCTGGTAAATTCATTGTATTGTATTTTAAGATTATTAAATGGTTGGCACAGTGCCTCCATCGATGACAAATTCAGTTCCGGTTAAATAATTAGCTCTTGGTGAAACAAGAAAACCTACTAATTCAGCGACTTCCTGCGGTTCGGCAGGTCTGCCATAAGGTATTCCGCCAAGCGCATCCATAACACTTTTTTGAGCCTCCTCAACAGAAGTATTTGAACCTTTGGCGATCCTTTCCAAAAATGCATCTGTTGCCGTTGTTTTTACCCATCCCGGCGAAACAGTCAGCACACGAACACCTTTGGGTGTAACTTCGTTAGATAAACTTTTGCTGTAATTGATTAATCCTGCTTTTGCCGCTGCATACGGCAAAGTAGAGTCGTACAAAGGCAATTTGCCCTGAATTGAAGCGATGTGAATAATAACCCCTGTTTTTCGCTCTATCATTTGGGGTAAAAAACCTCTGTCCAGTCGAACAGGAGCAAGCAGATTAGCCCGTAGGGTTGACTCCCAGTCTTCATCAGATAACACGGTAAAGCCGCCTGCGGGTGTTGATGAAGAGCCAAGATTGTTGATAAGAATGTCCAGCCTGCCGTAATGAGACAGCACTTCGCTGATTACTTTTTGGGCTCCTTCTGCCTCACTTAAATCAGCTGAAATAAAATGAAGGTGGCTTTTTTCTTCTTCAGGTGCATTTCTTGCGGTGATAATAACCGTTGCGCTAGCTTGTAACAGCCTTTCTGCAATTGCTTTTCCGGTTCCTTTCGTACCTCCGGTTACCAGGGCAATTTTACCTTGAAGTTCATTTTTGTAATTAAATTGATTTTGCATTGTCTGATTCTTTGATACAAATTTCTGAACTATCACTCTTTCAGGCAATAACGGAAAACCGAATCGCATAGGGATAATTTTTTCCCCTATTGTACAATTGGGTACATTGGGCTAAATTTGTTTATGCATGAGAGAAAAATACCTTTGAATTTAAACTGCGGTCTCGACCTTATTGGGGAAGTCCTTTACGGAAAATGGAAGATCCGTCTGCTATGGTTTATCAATGAAGGACATCTGCGTCCCAGTGAATTGCAGCGTAAAATTCCGGATGCTTCAAGACGGGTTTTAAATATCCAATTGAAAGAGCTTGAAGAGCACGAGCTCGTGACTAAGAAAATTTACCCGGTTGTTCCGCCAAAAGTTGAATATTCCCTCACAGATTTTGGGAAGACCTTAATTCCGATAATTTCTGCATTAGGGTACTGGGGTGATGAGAATGAAGATAGGCTGAGAAGGGTAATCTTGAAGTAAGGCTGTTTGGATGTTGGTGACGTCTTCCACCTCTATACAAACTCTTTTGTAGAATATTTAATTCGTTTGAGCCAAATTAAACAAGAACTGGCTATCCCAAATCTAGCATTAAGTTTTCTGGAGTTGCAAAGCTTTTTACAATATAATTTTTTATTCATGTAACAAGCAAAATAGATATAATTAGATCATAGTTGGCTTTAACTGTCTTTTACTGTTGAATGAAGATTTTAATCAATGAAGAATAAGATATTAGTAAATGATTGGATTGTGGGCTAAAATTTTAAATCAAAAAAGTTTTTCGTAATTCTGTGCTATTCTTCCGCTGATATGAGCTACAAGTTTGGTTCTGATGTGAGATAACTTTGTCCTATCAAAATTAAAAACAAAACAATTAAAATTTTTAAAAATGGGAAAGACAATTTTTATCACAGGAGCATCAAGAGGATTCGGAAAATTATGGGCAGAAGCACTTTTGGAAAGAGGAGACAAAGTAGCGGCAACAGCAAGAAACATTTCTGCACTGCGGGATTTGAAAGATAAATACGGAGACAATATTCTTCCTTTGAAATTGGATGTTAACAACCGTTCAGAAGTTTTTGAAGTAACAGAACAAGTAGAAAAACATTTCGGAAGAATTGATGTCTTGATTAATAATGCAGGTTTTGGTTTATTCGGTACAACGGAAGAAACAACGGAACAGCAGGCGAGAGAACAGATGGAAACCAACTTTTTCGGTTCACTTTGGGTGGTACAGGCGGTTTTACCCGTGATGAGAAAACAAAAAAACGGACATATTATTCAGATTTCCAGTTTTTTGGGATTAACAACTTTACCGCTTTTAGGATTATACAACGCTTCAAAATTCGCTGTGGAAGGTTTAATTGAAACTATCGGTTCGGAAACAGCACATTTAGGAATCAAAACTACTTTAATTGAACCCAACGGATTTGCAACGGATTGGGCAGGAGCTTCAGCAGTCCAGACTTCTTCGGATATTGCAGATTACAATCCGGTGCGTGCTGCGTTTGCAGAAAGCGGAGATAATCCTGATACCTGGGGAAAACCGGAAGCTACGGTAGAGCCAGTTTTGAATCTTATTGATAATCAAAATCCTCCGCAAAGATTATTGTTTGGTAAAATTGCTTATCACGCTGTCAACGAGGTTTACACAAAAAGATTAAATGATATCCAAAACTGGAGAGAAGTGAGTATTGCTGCTCATGGGCATTAATTAAATTTCAGAAGTGGCGAATATGGTTCCTGCTTTGGCAGACCATTTGGGAATTGATACTGTTTTAATCGGAACAAATCCTCCGGGAGAAAATGAAATTCCAATAGAACAGGTGTTTTTTGACCACGCTTTAAAACCGATTAATGATTTGGAAGATGAATATTATCTGTTCTTTGATCCGGCTTCCGAAAAAAGCAGACGGCCAGCCAAAGAATCTCACGAAAGAATAGGGTAGAGATTAGAGCGTTCATTAACTCCTTCTACAATAGAGGTTTTCCAGAAATATATTGCAGGTTCAGGAACAATGAAAGAAGATAAGCTGAACTTCAGAGAAAGTTACAAAACACTGAAATCTCCCGTTCTGGCGATTTCCGGAGATCACAATATCAGCTTTAGAAAACTGGTTTCCGTTGTTGAAAAATGCACCTACAATGCAGCATATTATTTTGAATGATGTGGGGCACGGCCCTCAACATCAGCACCCGGAGCTTACGGCAGGATACATTAACCTATTTTTAGGATAAAATTAGATCCTGTTTCCGGTAAATTATTTTAACTTAGATAAAATTAAACCGATGCAACATTACAAAACCCTTACCGAATTACACTTGGGTAATCATTGGGACGCTCCGGAACATCCGCTTTTCAGTATGATTGGCTGTCAGTCGGCGTGTACCCTGGGAAATCGGGAATTTACGACAGACTGTTATGTCATTGCTTTTAAGAAAATAAAATCAGGGATTTTTATGTACGGCCGCACACCGTACGACCACAACAACGGCTGTCTGTTTTTTGCGAAACCAAGGCAGATTATCGAGATGAAAAATCTTGAGTTTGAAGAAAAAGGCTATATGCTGATGATTCACGAAGATTACCTGAACGGTCACGAGCTTTTCAAGGAAATTGAAAAATATAGTTTCTTTGATTATGAAGTGACAGAAGCTTTGCACCTTTCTCCAAAAGAAGAGCAGATTATTCTGGAACTTCACTCAAAAATTCAGGGAGAATATTTTAATAATCCCGATGAATACAGCCGTGAGATTATCTTAAGCCATATTTCCTCGATTTTAAAATATGCACAGCGATATTACAAAAGACAGTTTATCGACAGAGCACAGGTGACCGGAAAGACGGCCTCAAAGTTCAATGATGCGTTGAGAAAATACATCAGCGAAGGTTTGCTGGAGAAAAACGGACTTCCTAATGTAGCATTTTTGGCCGATCAGCTTTTTGTTTCCCCAAGATATCTGAGTGATTTATTAAAGCAGGAAACAGGAAAAACCGCAATGGAACTGATTCATATTTTTATGATTTCCGAAGCGAAAAATCTATTGAGACTGGGAGAAAAGGGAGTCGCTGAAATCGCTTATGAATTAGGCTTTGAAAATGCCTCTTATTTCACGAGATTGTTTAAAAAGCAAACGGGAATGAAACCATTGGAATTCAGGAAGTCGCAGATGAATTGAATTTAAATCAATTATAATTATATAGAAGACTGTTTCGCTTTGATACAGTCTTTTTTATTTCTGTAAATATGTGCTATTCTTCCCCCGAAATGTATTATTTATTCAGCTGTAATGCTTCTACCTTTGACTTATCAAAATCATTGAAAATCAAACTGAAATGAAAACTAAATTCAACCTTCTTACAGTATTTGTTTTCTTCGGACTATCGAATGCACAATTAGAAACAGTTGCAACATCTGATATAGTCCGGAATGGTGTTACAACAAGTTCGGATGGAAAATTTTTCGTTAATTTTCCGAGAATCGAAGGCGATAAAGGAATTCAAAAATAAATAACATTAAAAAATACCAATATTATGAAAGTAATTGTATTAAAAGAAGCCGGAAACGTAGAAAACTTAGAATACGTAGAATTGGCAAAACCAACGATTAACAAAGGCGAAGTTTTAGTAAAAGTAAAAGCCATCAGCATCAATCCGGTAGATGTAAAAAGCCGTGCTGGAAAAGGTATTTACGGAAGAATAAAAACAGAAAATCCATTGATTTTGGGTTGGGATATTTCTGGAATTGTAGAAGAAACCCAAAGCTCAGATTTTAAAGTGGGCGATGAGGTTTTCGGAATGGTTAATTTCCCCGGGCACGGCAAAGCGTACGCGGAATATGTTGCAGCTCCGGACAGTCAATTAGCTTTAAAACCAAAAAACATCTCTTTCGAAGATGCGGCAGCTTCAACTTTGGTTGCGCTTACGGCCTATCAGGCTTTGGTTCACAATGCGAATATTCAGGAAGGTCAAAATGTTTTGGTTCACGCGGCTGCAGGTGGAGTGGGACATATTGCGGTACAGATTGCCAAACATCTAGGAGCGAAAGTGACAGGGACATCTTCTTCAAAAAACAAAGATTTTGTCTTGAGTTTAGGCGCGGATTCACATATTGATTATCACGGTTTCGACTGGAAATCAGCGGGCAGAACTTTTGATTTTGTATTGGATACCATTGGCGGGGACAATATCGGCCATTCCCTTGAAGTGACGAAAGATGGCGGTTCAATCATCAGTATTCCAACAGGTTTGAATGAAGAAGTAACTTCCAAAGCAGAATCTAAAGGGGTAAAGGGGTATTTCATTCTCGTACAATCCAGTGGTGAAGATATGAAACAGATTGCTTCTTTATTGGAAAGTGGTGCTGTAAAGCCTCACGTATCAAAAACTTTTCCTTTCGAGCAAATGAGAGAGGCACATCTGGAACAGGAAACAGGCAGAACGGTTGGTAAAATTGTAGTTACTCTATAAAATCTAACATTTAAAATTAATAAAATGAACATAAAAAATATAACAGTATTGGCAATGGCATTGGTTTCATTGACAGCCTGCAACAAATCTCCCAATCAGGCAAATCCAAAGTCTGAGAATGAAATTTCAACAGAAAAAAATGCACAGTTAGAAGAGGTTTTCTCGGACAGCACTTATCAATTAACGGGTGTTGCCGTTGCAAAAGATAACCGGGTTTTTGTGAATTATCCCTATTGGCTGGACACGCATTCTTATTCAGTTGTTGAGGTAAAAGACGGAAAACCGGTTCCTTATCCCAATGCAGAATGGAACAGCTTTAAAAAAGGTGAAGACGGACAAAACAAATTTGTGACCGTGCAGTCTGTAGTTACCGATGATAAAGGGTTTCTTTGGGTGGTAGATGCTGCAGGAATCGGGCTTGGAAAAGTGTATCAGCATAGCAGTAAAGTGGTGAAAATTAATTTAGCTACCAATAAAATTGAAAAAATCTATAGGTTTCCTGAAAGTGTAGGGGGTGAAAATGTTTACATCAATGATGTTCGTGTGGATAACCAGAATGGCTTTGCATATTTAACCAATTCAAATACGGGTGGAATTGTGGTTTTAAATATTAATACAGGAGAATCCAGATTGGTTTTAGCCAATTCTTCTTCAGTTAAATCTGACCCGAATTATCATTTTTCTCCTTTAGGAAAGGAACTTAAAAAAGGCGATGGTTCTCTTTTAAAGGTAAATTCAGATGGTATTGCGCTGACCCCTGATAATCAATATTTATACTATAAACCGCTTACGGATAATCGTATGTACAGAATTAAAACCGATTTGTTGAGAGATTTTAAAGCAAATGAAGCTGTTTTAAACAAAAATGTAGAAGATTTAGGAAAATTTATTACGACAGACGGGATGATTTTCGATAAAAAAGGAAACTTGTATTTGGGAGATTTGGAGAAAAATTCAATTGTAAAAATGACTCCGGATTTGAAAATGCAGACAATTGTAAAGGATGATGAAAAGCTGATTTGGCCAGACAGTTACAGCATTTCTGATGATGGGTATTTATATATTTCCAACTCTCAGATTCAGCTGATGCCCTGGTTTCACGATGGGAAAGAACAGTTTAAAAAGCCTTTTAAAGTGTTTAGAATTAAAATTTAAAACCCAATCAATTAAAATTTTATAAAATGAAGAATTTACTATTAAACATAAGTCTGTTTTTTGCAGCAACCGTTTCTGCACAAAATGTACAGACATTTACATTAAAAGAATTACTAACAAAACCTGTGAATGAGCTTCTCTCAAGAGGAATGATTTCCGGCGAACAGGGAACTATAGGATATTTTACGTATAAAAAAGGAGCAGTGGTTCCCATTCATCAACACATCAACGAACAATATTCTCTGATTACCAAAGGAAGTGTAAAAGTGAATATTCTGGACAAAGAATATATTGTGAAAGCAGGGCAGGGAATCATTATTCCACCTAATGTTCCGCACAGTTTTACTGCATTGGAGGATGATACCATTGACATCGATTTTTTCAGTCCGGCAAGAAAAGACTGGATTGAGGGAAAGGATAATTATTTTGAGAAAAAATAGATTTTTATCTGAAATTTTACACACAATCATTTCCATTTATTATTATGAAAAAAACAATCTTTAATCTGTCTCTTCTGGCTTTGCTGTCTCCTTTTTCAGGTATTGCGCAACAGCCTGTTAAAAGTCAAAAAAAATATCAGGATGAACGAATCTGGCATTATTCTATGATTGATGCAATGCGCAGAGGAATTTACGAAGGAACTCACACTGTTAAAGAATTAAAAACACACGGAGATTTCGGACTGGGAACATTTAATCATCTCGACGGAGAACTTATTGCTCTGGATGGAATTGTTTACAGGATTCAATCCTCCGGAAAGGTGGAGGTAGCATCAGAAAATCTGAAATCGCCCTTTACTTCACTCACTTATTTTAATCCTGATGTCGAGAAAAAATTATCTTTCACGGGAAGTTTCAAGGAATTACAAGGTAAAGTTCAGGAAATGTTAACCACTCAGAATCTACCTTATGCTATTAAAATTGAAGGAACCTGGGCAGATATTACTGTGGGAGGGGCAGATCCTGTTTCTCCCGACGATACCACTGAGCTTGCAACTTTAATGAAGGTGAGGCCTCAATACAAGGCAAAAAATATTAAAGGAACAATGGTCGGTTATTTTACTCCATCTTTATTAAGTAATGTTGATCTTTCTCCGTTTCATTTTCATTTTATTTCAGATGATAGAAAATTTGCGGGCCATCTGATGTCTGGAAATCTTGTGAAAGCTGAACTTAAGATTTATCTGAATGAAAAAAGCGGTTATGATATCGAATTACTGCGTGAAAACAGTAGGTTCCGTCAGTTGAAGTTTGAAGGTAAAGAAGTTTCTTCTGTTTATTAAATTAGTACAAAAAAACTCATTATGGCCAAAACATATCAGGTTTTAGAAACTGCAGAGCAGGAAGGTGGCACTTACAGCTCAAAAATTGTAGAAAAGCAAATTGAAGATATTCCTGATGGGAAAGTATTGATAAGAGTAGAGTACAGTTCTCTTAATTATAAGATGCATTATCCGCCAAAGGCAATAAAGGTGTGACTAGGAAATACCCCGACATACCGGGAGTCGATGCTGCCGGAACGGTTGAAGTGTGGAAAAGCGGAGATGAGGTTTTGGTAACAGGTTTTGATTTGGGGATGAATACCAACGGCGGATTCGGACGGTATATTGTCGTTCCTGAAAGATGGGTTATTAAATAAGTCTTGAGAAACTACTCGAATATATTGATAGGATATATAGAGGGAAAATGCAGGCAAGAGCTTGTAAACGACGAATTACAGGATGTTCATGAATTTCCTGAGGAAGGATGATACCGGTTTCCACTTCTGTAAGCTGTAAAAATGGATAGAGACAAATTGAATTTTCTCTCAATGCAATGCATTCCTCTACTGTAGGGAAAGTTTTCTTCTTTTTATATGTGAGCTCCGTTTCCAAACCCATAAAATATCTGTCAATCATTTGTGTGAAACGAGAGATTGATTCTTCTGGGATAAATTGTAGTAATTCTTCTCTTAGAGAAGCTAACATTTTTCCTAAAGGTATTCCTGAATTTTCACCACTTATTTCACCTTTTAATACTGCTATTGACTGTAGACGGACATGATCAATATTTTCGGGGTCCACTCTCTTCATAAAGATCATCATTGTAAAGGGTCCACAGCATAAGCCTGCAAATCGGTTTGAATCTATCAGGTGAGGCAGTAGGAAACCATTGGGCAGCAATATGTGCTGTTTTAGTTTTCTTGTACTTTTTACGAAGATCATGGTTTTGCTCATACAGCCAAAGGTATTCTCCATCAATCCATTGATTTTCGGTAATATCCTGTAATAATTCTGCATTAGGATTTTTTAATGTTGGGAAGGGGGTACTTAAATTGATTGTTAAGTAATTCAAATGTGTTCATGATTTTTATTGTTTTTAATTTTACATAGGAGAATAGTTATTTCCAACTCGTGTTCTCAAGCGGAAATAGGCAGATATTTAAAAGATTGTACAATGAAATCAAGTTTACATATATCAGCAAGAAGCCTCTATTTAAAATGCAACTTAATTCAAAATTTTATCCTTTTATGATGTAGATATGTAAGAGATTGGAGGGTTTCAATCTCAAATCAATCGCGGTTGACGGTAAAAACAATGGATTGATTAAAAGTTCGGCTCTATGTTAGGGTTGATAGTGGTGCTCTGCTTACTTTCAAGAATGTTTGATTTTGAGAGTATTAGAGCAGAGGGTAGTTTTTTAGTGTAAATTTTTCATAAATTAATTTTTCATGGTTAATATTTTTATGATATTGATTTGTTGTGCTAAATTAGTTTTTTTTCACTACCTATCTTTTTATAAATTTTATACTTTATAAGGTAATACTTTATTCTGGGTATTAATATGGAAGATAATATGGATGGTGGAGTGCTTAGTTGTAGTGTGAAATTCGGATTTTCTTGTTCCTTTTTCTACCATTTTATCTTTTTTACATCAAAAATATGGTCGTTAGAAGATATCTGTCTCAATATTAATATCCATTATCCTCAATTGTCCTGAATTTTTGAATTCGAACTTTCCTTTTGCGATAAAACATTTGTTGTAAAATACAGGTTAAAGGTTGTATCCTTTGACTAATGTAATTATGGAAGAGAGGTAACCATCACTAACTATAAATGTCCGTCGTCAGTATTAGTCGTGATATCTGGGTTAATTTCTACTTTCCAATGATTGCAAATATAGTTTTGAGGTTGAGTATTATCTAATACAGTATTTCATGTACTATGATGATTGCTTATTTTTTCTGCAAACAGTTCTTCAATTGTCGTTTTCATGATTAATTATTTTTAACACTATTAAAAATATAAAAAATGGAAAATGATTGTTCTTTTTTGTGTTTACACAAAGAGAAATCAATCTTAATGAGGAATAAGTTAGGAAATATCCCGAAATTGAATTAGGACAAATGACTATTTGATCAATAACTTATAAATGCTAATAGTTCTACAGTGTATAAAAATACGATTGAAGAAAACAGAAGAATTTTATAAAAAATTGCTCCAAACAAACTGTTATAAAAACTAGGACTAAATAGAGACTCTTATTTGGACTTTTTTAAAATATGTATGTAGAGTCTGGATGCTAAATTTGCCGATTAATTCATTTTTAAAAATGTATTAATCGGCAAATATGTATAAAAAGGCCATATAATTTCGATCAATAGAATTAATATGGCAAAGTTAAAAACACAATAAGAGACAATGTTAATTAAACCTCAAATATGAAAAAAAAGACATTTTGCATGGCACTTTTTATGGGAATTGGAATGTTTTATGGACAAGTTGGAATAAACACTCCCAATCCTCAAGCAACTCTCGATGTTAAAAAGACAAACAAAGTCAATACCCCGGAAGGACTGTTGATTCCCAGCTTTACGGTCACGGATTTGGCGGCAAAAGATGGTGATTATGGAGATAATCAGAATGGTGTAATGATATTCGTTACTGATGGTGTCGGAATTTCAGGAAAGACAGCAAAAGTGCATGGCCCGGGTTATTACTATTATGATGCTCCTAATAGCTTATGGATTTCCACTGGAGGAAGTGAACCCTGGATATCCAAGGCTACGGGATCTGGAGCTACCTTGAGCACAGAGAATATCTATCAGACGGGACAAATTGGCATCGGTAGTTCCACCATTGATCCCAGTGCCCAGCTGGATATCACTGCTTCGAATAGAGGGCTGCTGGTTCCTCGGTTGTCAAAGAGTGAACGCTCAGCCATTGTCTCTCCTGCCAATGGTTTGTTGATATACAATACAACAACCAACTGTTTTAATTATTACGTTACCAGCACTTCGAGATGGCAGAGTTTATGTGGGACGTATGAACCTGCTTCATTCAATATTATCAGCTGTACACCTCCCACAGGCCCTTCAGGAATATTCACTGCAGGAACAGCTCTAAACAGTAACAATACATATACTTTGGTTATTAATGTAACGGAGATTGGGACTTATCAAATTGTTGGAAACACATCCAATGGATATTCCTTTAACAAATCAGGAGTCTTTTCCCAAACCGGTTCTCAAACCGTAGTTCTTGATGGGCAGGGAACACCGGTTAATGGCCCCCAGAATAATACGCTCTCATTAAGTTTCAATGGAATAGCAGTTAATCCAGGGTGTGTACTCCCAACGGTAAATGTGGGCGGATCATCTACGACCTTTAATCTTAATTGTAGTGCAGCGACAGTAAATGGTACTTATTCTAGCTCTATCGCATTAGATGGAACAAATTATATTGATGTACCTGTTACTTCGGTAACTACACCGGGAACAGCTGTTGTGGAAACGGCCATGATCAATGGAATTAAATTTTCGTCTGGTTCCATCAGCGTTACTTCATCCACAACAAGCATTAGATTATTTGGCCAAGGTACGCCTACTGCTCCTGGTACCAACATTTATTCCTTTACTTCACCTGGAGGAGCTTCCTCATGTTCGGTAGCAGTTACAGCAAAAACTTCAATAGGAACATTTGTAAACCCTGCAAACCGATGTACCGATATTTTAACCACTGCTTCGTCTTCTACGGATGGGTATTATTGGATAAAAGATGCATCGGGAAACAAGTATAAAACCTATTGTGATATGAGCAATGGAGGTTGGACACTCATAAGATCACTTTCGGAAAGACAGATCCTGATAGTTGAGAAAAGCTATAATCAGCCCATCGGAAATCAGCCGTCGAGAAATTTAATAACAACAGAAACCGGAGTTTTTAATGAATATGCTTTTTCACTTCCTTCTGCGGTTGTCAATAACATTGGTAGTCATAGTACAAATAAGCAATATAGATTCAGCATTAAAGAAAAGGGGCATAATACAGCCACAGGAGCATCTGCCAGTCAGGTTGAAGGTAGTACCGTAGCCCCAATAAGTGATGTATGGGTTCCTAATAATTATCTAAATGTTGAAATTACAGATGGAAACCCTGCAACAGGAAACTATAGTACAAGGGGAAATACATCCACTGGGAAACTTTTTGGCTTTAATTTTGGAAAGCCAACAACTGGTGACACATTTTATCAAATCAATAATCAGAACTTTGCTTATCTTATACCTGGCTTATACAGTCTTTCAGGAGATTTTACTGGAATATGGGGAGGTGTGGGCTATGCAGGTTCAAATACGCCAGGCAATAATTTAACCTATACTTCCAGCAATGGAAGTCAGGCAACCTTTAATAAGTATGATCTTAATGATACGTTTGGGATCTGGATGAGTATTGAAGCACAACTTAATCACCACATTGGTACATGTTCAAACAGTACGGATGATTATGGAGGAGCCAGTTCATGTTCTGCCGGATGGGCAAACTGGAGACCTCACAGATTCAATCAAAGACCCGATAGTAATTATGAAGGAAGAATCCTTCAATATTGGGCCAAGTAAATTAAATTTACTGTCTGACGACAATCTGTAAGAGGTTAATACTATATTGTTTGTCATTAAGCGAACCGTCCAGAAAGGACGGTTTTTTTTATTTTTCTTCTTTACACCTATGAATCTATATCATTTTTGATGGTGAAGTTTTCTATATTTTTAATTTATAGGGCGATTTAAAGTCGACTTGAGCCTTTTAGCAATATGTACTTGAGCTAAATACATATAAAACTATGATTTGTTTACCTGTAATTTTGTAAAGAGAACTCTATCATTATATCGAATTAAGAATATTGCTCTAATAGCGCGATATTTCTTCAAATAGCTTTGGTAATAATAATTGGGTATTCCGGTCAGGTGAAACAAATAACAAAAAATGAACCTATGAAGACAATGAGCGAATTTATATTTGACAGGCTGGAGTATTCATGTTTATATGAAGCTCAGCGAGGAAAAGAAGATTTCTATGGTGAACATATTTTAGGTTTTCAACTGGCAGGGGAAACCCATATACTTCTTGAACAAAGTACTCATTTGATCAAAGAGAATATGGCGGTATTATTAAGAAAAAACCAATTATTCCGAACTACTAATTATCCGTCAAAATCAGGTGTTTATAAATTTATTACAATTACATTGGATAATGCAACTTTAAAACAGTATGCAATAGAAAATGAAATAGAAATCAAAGAACATTATCATGAAGTCGATGAGTTTATTTTTGAGCCCAGTGAATTTTTACACAGTTACTTTCTCTTGTTAGCTCCTTATATCAATAAAACAAAACAAGCAACTGCAATATTGGTGGATGGGAAAATCAAAGAGGTTATAGAATTACTTATAGATAGTAATCCGGTTTTTGGATACGTTTTATTTGATTTTTCAGAGTCACAAAAAAATGATCTTGAAGGTTTTATGAATAAAAACTTTATGTTCAATGTACCCTTAGAAACCTTTGCAAAATTAACTGGTACGAGTATTTCAACATTTAAACGGAATTTTTCAAAGATCTTTAATTGTACACCTAAACAATGGCTCAAAAATAAAAGATTAGAGGAGGCCTACCATCTGATTAAATATAAAAAGCAGAAACCAATAGATTTCTATCTTGACATTGGGTTTGAGAATCTGTCACATTTTTATTCTTCTTTTAAATTAAAGTATAAAGCCACTACAACAGAAATAGAATAAATAATACTATGAAAAACAAGACTTTATTTGTCGCTATTTTTTTGTTTGTAATAAATGTAAATTCCTTATACGCTCAGGATATAGATGGCAAAAGTTCTTTTTTTGTAGCCGGAGTAAGTGCAAATACTTTTAAAAACAATAAACTGACAATATACGCAGGATATAGTCCAAGTGACAATTTAAAGGCGTTGGTTGTTCTGCCCAGTTTTGTGATTAATAAATACCTGACCTTTATTCCAGGTTATACCTATGCTGGTATAAAACCTGATGGTATTTCCACATTATATGAGCATCAGATCCTGGCAAGTGCTGTCTTTTCGTTTCCGGTTGCTAAAAATTGGACAATTACAGACCGTAATATGTATTTTTACCGCTTTAGGAAAGACTTGGCTGACCTGTCGTTCTATAGAAATCGGCTAGGAATAAACCATAGGACCCAATTATTAAAAAAAGAGCTAAACATCTATCTTTATGATGAAGTTTTTTTAAACCTTGATAATGGAACAATTAATAGAAATCGTATTATTCTTGGTGGAGAAATAAAGCTTTTAGAATGGCTTAATCCTCAGATTATATATATGTACCAGACTGACAGAATATTAGGAAACAAGCATCTTGGATGGCTCATTTTTACTATATCTCTAGAAAATTTAGGTTTGTTTAAAAGGTAATAATAAAACTTACTATGAATTCAACAGAAGTAATGAAAACCATAATTATTAATTCTATTGATCTTTAAAGCTATAATTTTTATGCATAACAATTTATTAATCATATTAGGTTTGCTTTTTGTGGTAATGCTGTTGGTTTTACTTGCCAATAAGGTGAAAATAGCCTACCCAATTTTTTTGGTAGTTGCCGGACTGGGCATCAGTTTCATACCGGGGGTTCCTTTACTTCATTTGGATCCGGATCTCATTTTTTTGATTTTTCTTCCACCATTGCTATATGAAGCAGCTTGGTATACTTCGTGGAATGATTTTTGGAAATGGAAATATCCAATTGCCTTACTTGCTTTTGGGCTTGTTTTTTTTACTTCTTCAATAATAGCATTCTCATCTTACGCCCTTATTCCTGGTTTTACAGTCGCTCTCGGTTTTTTGATAGGGGGAATCGTTTCACCGCCCGATGCAGTGGCTGCCGCCACAGTTCTCAAAGGAATGAATGTTCCCAAAAGATTGATGACAATTTTAGAAGGGGAAAGTTTGATTAATGATGCATCCTCACTGATCGTATTCAAATTTGCCTTAATTGCTGTTTTGTCAGGCACTTTTTCAATGGAGGAAGCAACCGGTGATTTTTTTCTTGTAGCAGGAATGGGAATTGTCATCGGTCTGATTGGTGCTAATATGATGTATGTTATCCATAGATTCCTTCCGACAACCCCTGCAATTGATGGAGTTTTGACGGTGATGACCCCCTATATTCTTTTCCTAATTGCTGAACAGTTCCATTACTCGGGAGTGATGGCTGTTGTAACTGGTGGACTTTTTATGTCTTACCGATCTCATGAAGTATTTCAGACAGGAAGTACAAGATTGAATATGCTCGGAGTGTGGACTACCATGATCTTTGTAATGAATGCGCTGGTCTTTATATTGATTGGTCTGGAGCTTCCGGAAATAGTTTCTGGCTTGGAAGGATATTCAATTATGGACGCTGTAAAATATGGAGTGGCAATAAGTGTAATTACAATAGGGGTTCGTTTTCTTTGGGTATTTTCATCCACTTATCTTCTCCGTTTAATGAGCGCTAAAGCAAGAATGAATCCATCAGGAGGATGGAAGGGATCTATGGTGCTCAGCTGGTCAGGAATGCGGGGAGTTGTTTCATTGGCTACAGCATTATCCATTCCCATAATGATTAACGACGATGTTCGGTTTCCACATCGTAACCTGATAATCTTTATCACTTTTATTGTCATTTTTGTTACCCTTGTTTTTCAGGGACTAAGCCTTCCGTTTTTAATCAGATTGATAAAAGTACGCGAAATCGACGAAATAGTTCCTGAGGATAAACAAAGGGTTGGTATTCAGTTTAGATTGAATACTGTTGCTTTGAACTATGTAAATAATAAAAGAACTGATAATGTTCAGGAAATTGAAGTTTTACAATATTATAAAGCAGAGCTGGAGAGTGAGAATGATTCCTTGAACAAGAATACACTTTCACTGGAAAATAAAAAGAAGGAAATTTATGATAGTAACTTATTATTAATTTATGCTTTGCAGCGAAAGGAATTATTCAAACTTCGGAAGGAGAAGTTTTTTAGTGATGATGAAATTCGTAATGCCGAATTGCAGCTTGATTTAAAGGAGCTAAAGATAACAGGTATGGGATAAGACCTTTGAACTTTTCAAAATCTTTATTATATCAATTTCACTCAAAGAATATCGCCTTTAAATAAAGTAGCTCTGTTCATTAGGGTAAAAGCAATCTGTTCAAAAATACAATATTTTGCTTTTGGCGAGATTTATACTTGATCAGTGTTGTAGATTAAATAACAATCTCATTTTGCAAATGTATTAAATAAAGAATTTTTACGCTGATCTGGCTATGTGTATTCTAAATCATTGGACTTTTTAGAAATATAAAATTGAGCTAAATAAAACTATAAACCTCATTTTGATTGTTTTAATTTTACATTATGATTATTACAGGATGAGTTAAATGGTTCTTTGTCAATTTTAGCTGCTTATGTTGTAGTGTAGAAAAGGAAAAACGTACGATGTTGAAATAGGGGAGAGACGTTTTAGAAAAAATTTAAAAAAATACAGCCCATTAAGAGAGGATAATTCAAAATAATAAAATATAAATAAAATGAATATCAGTTATGAACAATCAAATTTGGTATTAAATACTGCAATTGAAAAAGCAAGAAGTTTAAATTTACCTGTAAGTATTGCAGTTGTAGACACGGGAGGGCATTTGGTCGCTTTTGCCAGATTAGATAGTGTTTATGGAGTTGTTGATTTTGCAATAAAAAAAGCAAAAACAGCTGTAATGTTCGGTGTGGACAGTGATGTTATGGGGACAATTATTGCGGGAGCAGAACTTCACTCATATGGCATGATTAATTCGAATGACGGCCTGTTGACAATTGCAGGTGGTGTTGTGATAAAAAATAAGGATGGTATTGTTATCGGTGCCATTGGTAGCTCTGGTGGGACAACAGATCAGGATAAAGAAATTGCAAGTTCTGGAGCTTCCGCAATCTTGTAACTAAAAAAAATATTATGGAATCTTCACGCGAAATGATTTTTGACAAGCTGGTGTATTCGTGCATTTATGAAACACAACGTGGGACAGAAGAATTTTATCCTGACCATTTTTTGGGATTTCAGCTAGCTGGTGAAACACAGGTATTCCACGAGCAGGACTCAATAATAATAAAGGAAAATACAGTTGTACTGGTTAGAAAAAACCAGTTGATTCGCACCATTAAATATCCTTCAAAATCAGGCAACTATAAGTTTATTGCAATTACATTGGACAAAGCAACTTTACAACAGTATGCTTTGGAAAATAAGATTACAGTTAAGGAACGTTACAACGGAAAGCAGAAGATGTTCTTTGAGCCTAATGAGTTTCTGAAGAGTTATTTTATTTCACTGGCTCCATATATCAATAAAACAAAGCAAGCCACACCGAAATTGGCTGACTTAAAGATTAGGGAAGCCATCGAACTGCTTTTAGACAGTAACCCAGATTTTAAATATATTCTTTTTGACTTTTCAAAACCTCATGCTATTGACTTGGAGGAATTCATGACCAATAACTACATGTTCAATGTTCCTCTGGAAACTTTTGCTAAACTTACAGGTAGAAGTATTTCTGTTTTTAAACGTGACTTTGCAAAGGTTTTCAACTGTCCGCCAAAACAATGGATTAAAGACAAGCGTCTGGAGGAAGCTTATCATCTGATTAAATATAAGAAACAGAAACCCACCAATTTTTATCTTGACCTTGGTTTTGAGAATCTGTCTCATTTCTACTCTTCGTTCAAAGTAAAATACGGAACTACAACCTCTGAGATTGCTTAAGTAAATATATTGCTTTAATGGAAAAAATCGAGATGATTCAGTACTTTCAAATATGGACAAAAGGAGAAATTGAGCAGGGTAGATGGATGGTCCTGATGGCTATAGTTCTTATTCCTATTATAGTTCTGCTGTTTAAAAGCGGTGGGTGGAGCCTTGGACAAGGGATGGTTATTCCAATCTCTTTTCTTCTTGTAGTCAACTTATGTTATGGAACATATCTTCTTTCGGTACGAAGTAATGATGTTCAGGAATTAGAGATAAAGATAAAAGAGCGTCCGATGCAGGTGCTTAAGACAGAATACAAGAAAGTTCAGAAAGATAATAGTACTTATAAAAAATTGCGATTAATCTGGGTTGCTCTCGGGGCAGCTTGTGCTTTATTATCGTTGTTTTTCATAAAAGATTATTACAAAGGAATAAGTCTTGGTTTTGCAATTTTATTCATTGGACTTTTAACTATCGATACATTTTTGCATAACAGAAATATACATTTATTAAATAATCTGGAGCATTGTTTATAACAGTAAATATTTAGCTTATTAATCGGGTTTCATATTTTTTAAAGTATGTATAATAAAAAAATTGATTGGCCCCGTCATTCAATTCGCAAATGATGAAAATTTTAGATTATGGGGCCAGCAATTTTAAAACAACAGGAAAAGCATACAGTGCGTAATACAAATACATTTTTAAAAGCTAGAACTGGCTGTACATTTAATACAAAAAATAATTCAAAAAGAACCATCCAGCGATATGAAAATGGACTTTATGGCGAGATGAGTTGTCGTTTGAATTTTGATCTTTACAAATAAATAAATAAATAAATAAATAATTAATCACGTTTAAAAAATACAAAAATGAGCAAGACTATTTTAATTACAGGAGCTGCAAGTGGATTTGGTAAACTTGTAGCTTTTGATCTGGCAAAAAAAGGACATAAGGTAATTGCAACAGCGCAGATTTATCCACAAGTAAGTGACCTTAAAAGAGAAGCGGCTGAACAAGGTGTTGACCTTATTGTTGATAAGTTGGATGTAACTGATGCACGTGATCTGGACTATATTCATCAGAAATATGATATAGATATTTTGGTAAGCAATGCAGGAATAATGCAAGGTGGACCAATCGCAGAACAACCAATTGATTTGATCCGAGATATGTTTGATGTTAATGTATTCGGAGGACTTCTGGTTGCACAGGGGTTTATAAAAAAATGGGTTGAACAGAAGAAAGCAGCAAAGATTGTCTTCACAACTTCAATGGGTGAATTATGGACAGTTCCTTATGTTGCCGCATATTGTTCGTCTAAGCATGCCATGGGGGCAATAGCAGAAGGTTTAAAAACAGAACTGGCACAATTTAATATTAAAATTGCAACCTGTAACCCAGGAGTTTTTGGTACAGGGTTTAATGACCGTGGGGTTGATTCAATCTTCCGTTGGTATAATCCGGAGACTAATTTTACACCACTATCTGCATTTGATGGTGCTGCAGAATCGTTGGCGCATCAATTAGATCCTCAATCAATGGCTGATTGTATTGTTGATGTAGTTTTAGATGATAATTCAAACTTCAGAAATGTTCATCCAAAAGAAACTGAAGATTTTGTGAAGCAACTTCAGGCGGAAGCTTGGACTGCAAAAAGCTAATATAGGTTTACTTAATTGAACAAAGCCGGTATTACTATTAATGGGGTAATTTTTTTCTTTTTACGAAGAAAATAGTTTTACTTATTCTCCATTAATATTTATAGATACCGGCTTCTTTTTACTCTGCTGTGAGGTAACAATATTTAAATTCTTAACAATTGTTATGGTTACTGAACTTTAAGAGTATCTTCAAACACTTTTCTCGATGCCATTTGGTTAGGTTGAACCAAATTACACAAGAATTACAAAAGTTTAATTTTATCATGTAATTTTATAGAATACTAAATTTCTTGCAATTTTAGTTTCAGACATTTGAAGTGAGCAATATGTTTATGAATTTTCCATTTGTTTGATGTTGTTTTTCCAGGTTAAAAAAAGATTGATCGTTTTGATCAGCTTAAATATTAGGATGAAAGCAAGGAAGGATAATAGTATGGTATAAACTGAATAGTTTTTGAAAAAGATGACTTGAATAGCAAGAACAATAACATTGATTGATACAAAGATCAAAGTAATTTTTTTGTGAGACAGACCCAATTGTAAAAGATGATGATGGATGTGCGTTTTATCTGCTTTGAAGGCAGATTTTCCTCTTAAAATTCTATCAGTATATACTCTTACAGAATCTATGACCGGGATGGTAAATACAAACAGAATGAAGAAGATACCATAAGGGAAATGCGCTGTATTGTGATCAAACTTCGTAATGTAAATACCCAGGCAAATTAATAGATATCCTAAAAATAGTGCCCCGGAGTTTTCTAAAAATATTTTGTTTTTTTGTGAAAAATTGTACTTGAGGAAAGCCAGGATACTGCCAATGAACAAAATGCCAATTCTTGCAAGGCTAATGTTGCCTTCTATAAGTGTTTCAGAAACCGTATATTTTCGTTGTTCATGATCTTTTTTTTATAAAAGCCCAATTAATATTCCTGCAGCGGAAGTAACTGTTGTAAAAGGAATGATTGTGGAAACTCTTTTATAAAAGTCCTTACTTTTCTTAGAGGGTACAATAACATAGTCTCCCGGATGGAGCATAATATTCTGATTGGGAACATCTTTCGTCTATGTTGGTAACCCTTGCGTTTTCTCCTTCCTGTCTTAAAATTTTCACTGATTTTAAATTGGCATACATTTCAAAACCTCCTGTTTTTGAGATAAGCTCAAGTAATGTATTCTGATCCTTATCGACCTGAATCACTCCAGGATTTCGTACTTCACCCATCACGGCAATTTCTTTGTTAAGAACTTTCACATCAACAATAGGGTTCACAAGCCATTTTTTAAGTTTTGTTTTTATGTCTTCCTTCAGCTCGGGCAAAGATTTCCCGATTACAGAAGTTGTTCCTAATTTTGGAATTTCAATATTTCCGTTAATATCCACCAAAAGCCATTTTCCATAAACCTCGTTAGAATTATAGATTCCATAGACGGATCCCACACTCAGATCATCCTGTCCCCAAACTGAAAGCGTTATTTTGTCATCTTTGCGAATTCTGTATTCGTAGTTGGGGTCGAAACTGATAGTTGGGGTCGAAACTGAAATCCTGCATACCTCGGGATGGCTGTTCTTCTTCCTGTACATTATATGTTTTACAGGAAAGGAGTAAAAGCAGGAAAATGGATGATATGATGAATTTTTTTGCCATAGTTTTTTTAAAATAGAATTGAAAAGAATTTGCGGAAACCTTTTAATTTGTTTTGAGACATTTCTTCTCTTATTTTCAAGATCTTGTCTATAGTTTCTGTCATTTTTTCGGAAACATTCCCATCTTTTACCAGATAGTCAAATGCTCCGTATTTAAGTGTGTTTACAGCAGTATCGATGTTTTCCTGTGCAGAGACCATGATCACATAAATGTTGGGATCAAAACGTTTGATTTTCTTTAGAACCTCAAAACCGTTCAGGTCTTCCATATTGTGATCCAGAAAAATGATGTTTGGTTTCTGATGAAGTTCATCCAGGCATTCTTCGCCACTGCTGAAGCAAATAATGTCTTCATAATGATGATTTTTCAAATACTGCTCATACACACTTGCGCAGAATCTGTCATCATCTACAATAAAAAACTTTAAATTTTGCTTATTTGTTTCCATATTTTTAATTTGAAAACAATGAGTCTATTATTGTGCCTGTATTTAATTATTTGAAAATCAACTATTTAAATATTTTATTTTTCCAAAATATGGAATTGAGTCTTGATTTTGGATGGTTTCTCCTTATTTAATCTTCTCCTTCAGCTGGATTATTACGGTAGTAAGAGTTTTTTTTATGTTTTCAAATAGAGTATACAGTTCAGTAAGGTCTGTATGCTGTTCTTTTGCTGATACTTCCAGCTGCTTTACTTCTTCTTTAATGGAATAGATACCTATGCCTTCTATACTGGGTTTGATCTTATGGATGAGCCTGGCTATTTCTGCATAGTCTTTCTCCTCAAATGCTTTTTCTACCAAAGGAATTGTTTCCTGGGTCTGCGAAATGAATATGGAAAGCATTTTCTGAATAAAATCCTCATCTCCTCTGCTGAGCATCTGTATATTTTTAAGATCATAAAGTGTTTTGTTCATATTGGATATCGTTGTGTTGGTTCTTTTTTGAATTTTGGTGTATTTGTGAATAATATTGAGCAGGTTCTCTTCAATAAACGGTTTGGTAATATAGTCATCCATTCCTGCACTAATACAATTGTCTATCTCTGTTTTGAAAGCGTTTGCGGTAAGGGCGATGATGGGGGTTTCGATTCCAAGTTCTTCCCGTATTATTTTGGTGGCTTCTATACCATCCATCTCAGGCATCTGGATATCCATCAGGATAATATCAAACTTTTCTTTTCTTAGTAGATCTACTGCCATTCTGCCATTGTCAGCTTTTGTAACACTGCACTTAAAATGGGTCAGTGAATTTTCTGCAACCAGCTGATTCAGCTCATTATCTTCAACTAGCAAGATATGAACTCCCCGAATAGAAATTTTCTGTTTCTTTTGGGAAGATTTTGAAGATGATTCTTCATTTCCTTTGTCAACATTGAAAGTGATGGTAATAGCAGTTCCTTTATTTTTCTCACTGTTTACTTCTATTTTTCCTTTCATTAATGAGACCAGCTCTTTGGTAATTGTCATTCCGAGACCTGTACCGCCATATTTTCTGGAAATAGAGCTGTCTTCCTGATTGAATTTTTTAAAGATACTGTTTACATACTCTTCACTCATTCCGATTCCGGTATCAGTAATGCAGATAGAGACTGTCTGATAACGGGAAAAGTCTTTAAGAACATTACAATCCACCTTTATTTCACCTTTATCTGTAAATTTTAATGAATTGCCCATAATATTATACAGAATCTGTTCTATCTTTAAGGAGTCACCTTTTTGAGTAGGGGTGAGGGACTTTGAAAAAACAGCGTATAGTTGTAACTTTTTTTGTTTTGCTTTAGGTTGGAGAATGGTAATAACGTTTTCGATACTTTCTTGTAATGAAAAGCTTTTGCTTTCCAGAGACATTTCGCCGGATTCGATTTTGGAGATATCAAGAATATTGTTAATAATTGATAACAAATGTTGTGAAGCATTATAGCTGTTTTCTACAAACTGTTTTTGGGTGGCATTAAGGTTTATTCTTTTTAACTCTCGTAGAAAACCTATAATAGCATTAAGAGGTGTTCTTATCTCATGGCTCATATTGGCGAGGAAAACTTCCTTGGCTTTGGATGCCTCCAATGCTTTAGCTTTTTCCTGTTTTAGTTCTTCTTCCAGTTTTTTTTGGTCTGTAACATCAAGGTGGATTCCTATCGAACCAAGTTGATTACCGTTATCATCATAATTGGGCGCTCCGCTTATTGCCCACCATCTAATTTCTCCTCTCTTATTTTTTACAGGAAGCTGGTATACGCTTGAAACTCCTTTTTTTCTTAATAGGATCTGCTCTTTTACAAACTCAAGATTATTGTCTCCGTATACAAATAGCTGTGAGGGGCTTTTGCCAATTAACTCATCAGGATCATAGCCGGATACATCACAAAAACTTTGATTGGCATAGCGGATGGTTTCGTTGTTGTCTACTTCCAGCAAGCCCAAATTCATATTGGCAATGATGTTCCGGTATTTTTCCTCTTGTCTCTTGATGCGATCTTCCGCTCTTTTTCTTTCAGAAATATCTTTAATGAAGTAGCAGTAATATTTGTTATCATCCTGTTCTACGGCAATAACTGATATTTCTACCGTAAGTTCTTCTCCGTTTTTTTTGATAACGTTTCGTTCCACTTGTTTATTCAGCATTGATGTGTAGAGCGTTTTATCTGCTTTCGGAATAATTTTTTCAAGAATTTTTTTACCTTCTACTTCTTCTTTTGTCCAGCCGAAGGTATTGACCGCACTTTTATTCCAAAAAGTAATTTGCCCCTTGTGGTTGGTAATGATGATGGCACTCATGGCTGAATCCATGATCATTCTGTTGCGTTCTTCACTTTGTTTGAGCTGGTTTTGGGTAACAACACGTTCCGTTACATCATTATACTTCCAGAGATGTCCTTTGTAATGATCCTTAATGAAAATGGGAATATAATGTCTTTCTAAAAACTTCCCATTCCTGGTTTCCATGAGTTCATTGGTTACGATTTTCTTTTCTTTAAGTATTTCATTAATTCTCTGGACAAAATAATCTTCATTCTTAAAAAGAGCTTTAGATTCTTCCGCAGAATTTGTACAATCTATTCCGATCATATCATCTGCGGAAATTGGAATATTAAACATTTTGCAAAACAAATCATTGGTAAATATAATTTGTCTGTTCTCATCTTCCATTAATATTCCGGACTGTAAATTCGCCAGTAGCTTTTTCAGGATTTCTACTGTTCTGGAAAGATTTCTCTCAAGAACGAGGCGCTCACGTACATTGACAAGAACCTGAGTAAAAATAGTGAGAAGATTTTTCTCGGTATGTGATACTTTATGGTAATTCCTGACAAAATCAAAACCTACAAAGCCAAGACATTCATTTTGAAGCATGGCTGGTATTACAAGTAGACTTTTGATATCCTGCTCCTGTAAGAGGTTTTTAAGATTACTTTTCGGTAATTCCTGAACATCCGGATAATAAATGCTTTCTCCTTTTTGGTTGGCTTCCACCCATTCACTGATGATATCAAGTGGTATATTCTGCAAGTTGTCTATTTGAGGAGTTATTCCCTCATTGCAGTACTCATAAACATTGGAACAGGTGTTTTCTGCAAAATCATATCTGAAAATATAGCTTCTGTCTGCATTTACAAATTCCGACATCTCTTTAAGAGAACTATTCACGCTTTCGGATACCTCTTCTATAGGAATATTAATATACTCTGAAGATATATTCATCAGCAGTTTCTGAAACTCTAGTTGCTTGTTAAGCTGTTCCTGCAAAAAAAAACTTTTTCTCAACTGTTCAGATACATAAGATGACAGCTCTGTAAGATCCTCAGAATCCAGATATTCAATGGCAGGATCAAGAATTTTGATGGACTCATAAAGATTGGAGATCGACTTTTGCTTTAAAATATTTTCATTTTTAAGGTTGATGTAGATTTCCTGATACTCTTCCTCACTTTGTTTAAAAGCATGATCCATGAGTTCTTTATCCCTTTCAAAAGATTGATAAGACTGATTCACAGCATTGATGAAATTTTTGAACTGCGGATGAGACTTACAGTCTTCTGTAAGATACTTGTTGATCTGTCTTTTTAATAGGTTGTGAAATTCCGGTTCCATTTCATTCAGTTTCGTTAATGGTGGTAATGGTAATAGTCTGGTTGTGTAAGGCACAATCATCAAAGGGCTTCAGAGGGGATATCTCTCCATATGAATAGAAACCTGTAATGATGGTGTCAGGGCCAAAAACATCTCTTACCATTTCCACTTCTTCAGCAGTCCGGTCTCCTAAAACTAATTTTCTTCCTACACAGCTTACAATAATTCCCATTTTAGGCTTATTATGAATTATTTCAAGGCATTCATTGGCTGCATCATTGGCTGCATCAATCAACCGGTCCATGTTGGCCTTCATAAATCTTACTTTACTTCCTTCGGGAAGGTCGCCTGCAAAGACCATCATATTATCTTTCTCATTAATAGAAAGGATGGTACGTACAACAGAAGAGGAGGTATTGTCAGATTTAAGAGAAAGAGGGAAAAGAAGTGCTGAACCCGGGAGTTCTTCTGCATATTTTCCGAGATATTTTTTATAAAGATCAAGGGCATTTTTATGATCGATTTTACATAGGATGTTATGATGAGAACGGGTAACTGTTCTCTCAAGTCCGAAGCTTTCCCAACCTCCGTATGAAGCATGAGATAATTCCAAATTTTTTCCATAAAAACCAATTACTACAATCTGATTAGATGCAGGAACCTGGTTTAGGCCAACTGCTGTTTTTTCAAATTTATCCCCATCACCTGCCAATCCTCCTGAAATTAACACATGATCAGGGCGTCCGGAGTTCAGTCCCTGAACCAGCTGACTGCCGTTGACACGACTGCCATCTGATAAAACAAATACCCATTTGAGGTTTTCTTTAGGAAGTTTTTCCATTAGGGTTCTCCCGGCTTCGTAGCTGCTGGGAAAATCATCTATATTAATCTGTGAAGTTTTAATATAAGATGTTGAGAAACTGATAATGGTAACGGTTACCGTATTATCATATACTTCATTACAGAAAATTTCTCCGGACGATGATGATAAGGTAATCTCTGCATGGGGGAATTTCTCTTTGAGCTGTAAGAAAAAATGATTGTCTTCAATAAGATTTCTTGCTCCATATCCTAGAACGAGCTGAGCTTTCTGATAGTCAAGGTTTTCATCATTTCTTTCATATCTGAATTCTCCGTTTATAAAAAGTAATTTGGCAACTTTCATCTAATTGTTATTTAGTTTTTTAGTTTCAGCATGACTAATCAGGTTGTAAATTGTTGATTTGCCTATATTCAGAAACTTTGCTGTTTTAATCACATCATTATTATTTTTTTTCAGAAAATGTAGGATGATATCTGTAGTATATTGTTTTAATGTTTTTTGCTCGCCGAGAAAAGACTCTGAATCTTTTTCAAGGGTATAAAAACTAATATCATCTGCCATTATCTCAGAATGGTCAGACATTACACATGCCAGATCAATGATAGATTTCAATTCTCTTACATTTCCGGGGAAATTATAAGCGAGAAGTTTTTTTTTAGCTTCAGCAGATAACCCTAAAGGTTTGATTTTATTTTCCTTTGAAAATAAGTCTATAAAATGTCTGGCAAGAATTAAAGTATCCTGTTCTCTTTCACGTAAGGGTGGGAGTTCAATAGGGAGGCCTATAATTCTGTAATACAGATCCTCCCGGAAAGTGCCCTTTTTTACTTCCTGGGCGAGATTTTTATGGGTTGCTGTAATCACTCTTACATCCAGCTTTATTTTCTGGTTTCCGCCTACTCTTGTAATTTCCCTTTCCTGTAGAGCGCGGAGCAGTTTACTTTGGATATTGAGATCAAGCTCTGCGATCTCATCCAAAAAAATGGTTCCTCCATTAGCCTGCTCAAACTTTCCGGAAGCTCTTTCCGCAGCTCCCGTAAATGCTCCTTTTTCATGACCGAAAAATTCGCTTTCTACAAGTTCTTTAGGAATAGCAGCCATATTTACCGCTACAAAGGGCTTGTTCTTTCTGGGTGAATTATAATGAATGGCTTTCGCGACCACTTCTTTTCCTGTACCCGTTTCCCCGGTAATTGAAACATTAATACTGGATTTTAGCGCTTTATTTATTTTTGAAAATATACCTTTTATAGATTCGCTTTGTCCAATGATGGTGTTCTCAAAAGTGTATTTTTTTTCAAGTTCATCTTTCAGGTCTTCCACCTCCTGTTTCAGCGAGATATTTTCTTTCAGCCTGATAATAGAGCTCCACAGAAGCTCTTTTGTATGCTCATTTTTTACGATATAATCTTTTGCTCCCTGTTTGAGAAAATTGATTGCTACCTCTATGTTTTCCTGTCCGCTGATAACGATAATGGGAAGATCAGGATACAGATTTTTGATCTGTTTAAAAAGCTCATCACCTTGAATATCCGGAAGTCCAAAATCTATACAGATAATATCAGGATTAAGAAAAAGCGCTGAAAGACAGTTTTTTGCTGTGCTGAAAAGTTGAACTTCGTAGTCAGGATTTAGCTGGAGATGGTATTTTAACATTTCTCCGAAAAAAGGGTCATCGTCAACTATGAAAATTTTGAAAGTCCCCATTTGGTTTTAGTTTTTAATTTATTACTAAAATAATGATTTTTCATTATTAAATGCGTAATAAATAATAATAACTAAATATATATGTGATATTTTAATTAAAATAATTATACTTATATGTTGTGGTGTTGTATATTGGTTTATGTTAATGTATTGATTAATGACTGTCCGCCCATAATTGTTTCATATATATTGTTGTAAACATTTACCGGGCCGTTCAATAATTTCCTTAAGTATTATGATACTGATAACAGTAAAAGATCGTAATAAGAATTAGCTCTAGATTGAAATATCCGTAAACTTTATGATGACAATATGTAGCCAATGATGAAAAAGGCTTTGGTAATGTTGGATAATGTTATTAGATTTATAATTAGTTCTGAATGACAATATTTTATACACCTCTTTAAATTTATTAATCATGAAAAAACAAATCTCTATCGTTGCGCTGTCTCTGGGAGCAATCGCCTTAGGAACCAAACAGGTTATGGCACAAAATTCAGAGCAGGTGAGTACATCAGTAAATATTATTTTATCAGACGTTATTGCAATGGACATTGGCTCTGTTGCTTCAGAAGGCGCTGTAGATTTTAATTATGGGAACACAAATGATTATAATTCAGCAAAAAATGTGACCGTTCCCAATAGTTTAGTCATTATTTCCTCCAAAAATTTTGATGTAAAAGTAAAATCTGAAGGTACACACTTTGTAAGTGGTGCAAACGTAATTCCTGTAGATATATTACAGGTAAAAGCAATACCGGGCGGAAGTTTGGAGGGAACCCTGAATCAGGTCACTTTATCTACAACTGATCAGGTGCTGGTGAGTAATGCAAGTTTAGGTAACAAACATTCTTTAAATATTGCCTACTCTATTTCAGCGGAAAATGCTTCCAAGGTACTTCTGGGAAAACCACAGGGAACGTATACCCAAAAAATAACTTATACTGCCACTGCATTGTAAGTAAACACCAATTTTAAAATAGAAAAGCCCTTAATATGCAAAAGTATTGAGGGCTTTTCTATTTAAACCAAATGAGTAACCCTGTAGTTATTTTACTACATGAACTTCCTTTTTCCACTACAAAGAAACTTTTATCGCCGCTGTAGATTTGTAATGTTCAAAAGAGAACAATTAAATAAGAATAACAATTAAATATTACTATCATGACAAAACAAATCGTAATCACAGCCTTCACTATTGGAGCAATGATGCTAGGAACTAACAATGTTCAAGCACAAAATACAACCGCAACAACAACCGTGAACATTACCCTGAACGATGTAATTTCTATCGACGCAGGAAGTACAGCAATTGGTAATACGGTTGACTTTAACTATGTTACTGCTGCAGACTATAACTCTGATCAAACAATTACTAAAGCCAACTCTTTAAAAGTTACTTCCACAAAGAACTTTAATGTTAAAGTAAAAGCAGGGGGTGCTAATTTTATGAATGGAACCAACTTAATCCCTGTTAATGTTTTGACTATCAAAGCAGCTACGGCTGCCGGAACAATGGGCGGAACAAAAAGCGCTGTAGTTTTATCCGCTACGGATCAAACCTTAGTAGCCAATGCTCCTCTTGGAAGTGCATTAACATTGAATTTGGACTACACCATTCCAGCGGCAAAATCATCATCTTCTGATATTTTAGGTAAGCCTGCCGGAACGTATACACAAACGGTAACTTATACCGCGACTGCTTTATAATAAAAAAACACATCAATATATATGCCCTCAGCACTTTCTAAGTATTGAGGGTTTTTCTATTTAAACCAAATGAGTAATCCTGTAGTTATTTTACTACATGAACTTCCTTTTTCCACTACAAAGAAACTTTTACCGCCGTTGTAGATTTGTAATGTTCAAAAGAGAACAATTAAACAAAATAACAATTAAATATTACTACCATGACAAAACAAATCGTAATCTCAGCCTTCACTATTGGAGCAATCATATTAGGAACTAATAATGTTCAGGCTCAAAATACAACCGCAACCACAACCGCAACCATTACCCTGAACGATGTAATCTCTATCGATGCAGGAAGTACTGCAATTGGTGGTACAGTTGCTTTTAACTATGTTACTGCAATGGACTATAACTCTGATCAGACGATTACTAAAGCCAACTCTTTGAAGGTTACTTCAACGAAGAACTTTAATGTTAAAGTAAAAGCAGGCGGCCCGAATTTCGTCAATGGTTCAAACTCAATCCCTGTAGATGTTTTGACTATCAAAGCTGCAACGGCTGCGGGAACAATGGGAGGGACAAAAAACGATATAGTTTTATCTGCAGGAGAAAAAACCTTGGTTGCAAATGCTCCTCTTGGAAGTGCATTAACACTGAATCTGGACTACACCATTCCCGCGGCGAAATCATCATCATCTGATATTTTAGGTAAACCTGCCGGAACGTATACGCAAACAGTAACTTATACCGCGACTGCTTTATAATAAAATTTTAGTTTGCAAAGGTTCCTTTTGCTACGTTTTCAGTCTTATATTATTAAACTATTTACATCATGCACAAGTTTATCCACCTTTTTATTTTCTTTATCCTCACAGGGGTTTCCTCACTTCTGGCACAAAGTATTTCTATGTCGCCTACACGCTTGTTTTTCACCGGTAACCCAGGAGAAAAAGTAACAAAAACAGTTACGCTTCAAAACAGCTCGGATAAGGATTATGTTTTTAATCTCAACTATAAAGATTGGGTTAGAGAAGAAGACGGAAATAAGGTTTATCTTGAAGCAGGCAGTTCAAAAACTTCCAATGCCTCCTGGGTATCCACCTTAGAAAACACCGTAACAGTTCCTGCGAAAAGTACAAAGGAGATTGCAGTAACCATGCAGATTCCGGCAAACGCATCAAATTCTGCCGTTACAAACAGCATGCTGTTTTTTACCCAGCTTCCCCAGCAGGCAGATAAGGCACGTATTCAGAATGGTATTGGTATTATCACCTTATTTGAGGTGGGGCTTCACATCTTTTACACTCCACCGGGAAACCATGTAAAAAGTCTGGATATTACCAATATTTCAGAGATGAGTACGGAGAATACAGCGAACAGAAAGGTTGCAGTAAGCATCCATAATGATGGAAACACTATCAATGATGCCACCGTTGCGTTTGAGCTTACCGACAAAGACAGTGGTAAGGAAATAAAATTACCCGCAATTTCGATCTCCATGCTTCCGGATACCAATCAGGTTGTTCAGTTTTCCTTACCAGAGAAAATTTCAGGAAACTTCCTTGGCGTGGTTATTATTAAAATGGCAGAATCCAATGATTTACGTGTAGGAGAAAAAAACTTTAAATTTTAAAATTACGTTTTGAAAACACAGAATAGAATATCGATATCAGTCCTAAGAAGAACAATCTTATTTTTTGTATTTGTTCTTCTGCACTTTTCGTTGGCTTTTGCGCAGGAAAAGAAGGATATCCGAATCTATTTTGAAAATGACAGTGTAGCTGTTGAGAAGGGGGCTACTTTTACTAATTTCCTGGTTATTGAGAATAAAAGTTCTGAAGAGATTATCATTCAGAATATCATCCCTCAGGAAAAATATCCGGGATTGCTTTTTTATCCCCAAAATGACTTTACTTTAGGTGCGGGGCAGTCTAAAAACCTTCCCGTGAAATTGATCGCCAACGTGGATTTTATGAAACTGAGATCCAATCAGATTCAATTTCAGGTTTCTTACGCCACCCCAACGGCCACCAGAACTGAAAGCGCTTCCTTCCTCGTTGCTAAAGGCGAGAATAAAAACATTGCAATTTATACCGCCACATACGAAAATTTCATTAACCCTGCTTTACCTCAATCCTCAATTCTGCTGATTGTAGAAAACCAAGGTTATAGTAAACGAACCGTTAAGATTGATTTGCAATCCATTCCTGATGGTCTGGAAATTTTGCCAAAACAACAAACTGTTTCGCTGGAAGGTTTAGAAAAGCAAACGGTTGAGATCAAAATTGCAGTCAGAAAACAGAATACACTTTATCCGGAATTTAATATTAATGCAATTGTGACAGACCTGCTTGACAATAAAATCGTGGGAAGCAACACGCTCTACTTAGTCGTTTTATCACATAACAGACAAATTGACCGGGGAAACGAAGCGGTGAGTGGAAATAATTTTGCAGAAATGAGTTATAATGAAAACAGTTCACGTCTCAATTATCTTCAATTGAGAGGAAACACAGCATTTCGGGTGACAGAGAATTTAAAATCACGCTTCAATATTGGCGCAGATTACTATCTTGAAGACGGCCGTTATAATCTGTATGATACCTGGCTGGAACTGGAGAGAAAAAATACGGTATTACGGGTGGGGAATGTTAATAGCAGCGATTACGATTATCCGGTTTTCGGAAGAGGAGGGAAGGTTTCTACCAAATTTGGTAAAAATAATCAGATTGAAATTTTTGCACTGGAAAACAATTATAATCTGTATGGTACTTATTTCCAGCAAACAGAAGGATCTACCATGGCGGGAGCAAAATATGCTTTTGGGAATGCTAAATCTTTCAATGGGAAAGTATCCTATATTTTCGACCATGATCCGCGTCTTAAGATAGATACACAGGTAGCGAACGCGGTAACATCATTGTTAATTAACGATAAACATACAATCCGTACGGAGGTGGGTCTGAGCCAGGAAAAAGGTCTTTCGAACAACGATGAAAACGCAGGGGCTTCAATGGGAGCCAATTACGAGGGGAAAATAGGAAAATGGGATATACAATCTGTCAATTCCTTTGCGACCAAAAGTTATGCAGGGATCAAGCGGGGATCCTTTTTCTCAAATCAGCGGATTGGTCTCCAATTTTCTGCTTCTCAGCGCGCTTTTATACAATATCAGAATTCGCAGGTAGAACCTGAATTCCTGAGTTTCCAGAGTGAGCCAATCCAACCTGAGAATACAGCTAATTTGCGTTATTATTTCAACAGTACAGAAGCTTTGGGACTAGGTTATCAGTTTTCTTTAAAGAAGTGGAATTTCCTACTTTATCCAAAGGTTGAAAAACAAAAAACAGCTAATTTTTACACATCACAGGAACTTTTTTCTTACCGGCTGGAAGCCAGCATCAGTACTACATTAGGAGCACACGGATTGAACCTGACGGCAGAATATTCTTATTCAAAAGAAAACAATAAACCAGACTGGTTCAACAGTTTGAAAACAACTTTATCTTACAGATATAAATCATTCTCCCTTAATGGAACAGCCCAATGGAATGCAACCAGTGTCTTTGATTTAAATTCTTATTATGATGTAAACCGTAATTTCGCCAACTATAATGTATACGCCTCATATAATTTCCAGATGCTAAATCATAGTCTGACCGGATCTTTTTCATTAGGAACCTTCTATTCGGAACTTTATAAAAATCTAAACAGCAATATCACCGGTAATCTGGAATATAAGATTTCACCTTCCTGGTCCACCACGGGGTATTTTAATCTTTCCGGTTATAAATCCACGGCTGAATATGCAAGCAGTGGCAGTTATTACCAGTTCAGAGTGGGGATTAAAAAATATTTTACCACAGCTACGGCTCTCGGAAATCATAAAGTGGCGTTCCAGTTCTTTGAAGATAAAAATTTCAATGGACTTCTGGAGTCCGGTGAATCTGTACTTACTAATGAAATTGTAAAACTGGACAATTATGTAGCGATGACGGATAAGAATGGAAAAGTAATTTTTCAGAATGTGCCTGAAGGTACTTACACACTGAAGGTGAACGAAAGTGCGGGTTCCCGGTTGATGATGGATCCTGTCATTATGGTACATAACAATATCAACCGTAAAGTGGGCTTGGTAAAAAACATCAGGGTAAGCGGGAAATTAACTGAGATCAAACAAGCTTACGATACTGTAGATACGGATGTAACAGGAATTTTGGTATATGCAAAAGCTGAAGATGGTAAAATTTACACCGCAGTGGTTAATCAAAAAAATGAGTTTGAGCTTTTCCTGAAAGATGGAAAATACAACCTCTATATTGAAAATGATAAATACAGCTATACACAACCCACCCAAACTATTCAGGTGCCAAAAGAAGGTTATTCAAAAACCGTGGTTTTTGAATATAAGAAGAAAGACACCACCATTAAGGTGAAAAAGTTTTAAATTTAAAAGTATGAAAAAGATGAGAACTTTTTTAATAGGAATTTTTACTGTGTTTTGCTGGTCTGCAGCTACGAAAGCTCAGGATGTGTACTTGTCGGTTCCTGAAAATAATATTTTTAACAGGAGCGAATTTACCTCAGTACCTACAAGGGTAATGACGAATGGCAACAGAACAAACTGGGATTATGCCTTTTTAGGATTACTCCCAACAGCTCCTACATTTACCTCTGTTTCCGGACCAACTTTTACTCATTCTTCTTCCTCACTTACTTTACCCGGTTCCACTCTTCTGTGGCAGTTAGAAAGTATGGGCGGGCAGTTGCCGTCTACTGGATTTTCAGGTTATTTACCAGGTTTTCAGTCATTCAGTACAAGCTCTGTAAAATGGTTTGAACCGCCATCCATCAGTATCGGGGGCGGATTCAACCGGGGAAATATCAACTTTACATTTAAAATTCCTGCCTCCCAATTTAGTGCCAATGCCTTCCGGGCCGGGAATTACTCCATGGATATCACTCAGAATTATAATGACTTCACACCACGTAATTTTAAAACAATTTTAGTCATTCCTTCAGCTATACGATGGGTAGCAAACTCTTTAACAAAATACATAGAAATCTCTTCTTTGAATGACTACCGCAGTACAAGCACGCGGGTGTGGGATTTGGGGAATACGGAAATCGCAAATACGGTTGATTTTAATTTTTGGGCGAAAGCTACTGCCACAACAGTTCAGTTTACGTCCTCTAAAGGTGTTCCGGGAACCAGAAATATAGCAAGCATTAAATTGGGCAGTAACGGATCTTCACTCACAACCAAAGCCTTATCTTCCGATTTTCAGAATTTTTCAGCTGCTAATTTCAGTGTTGTAGCTGGAAACAGAAACAATTTCGTTCCGCAACTTTATGTGTCTGCGGAAGATTTTAAAAACTTTTTTTTTGAAGCCGGAACATATACGTTTGATTTGAACTTCAATGCCAGCAGTACAGATAACTCAATTAACAGTTTGCAAAATACGGCTGTTCAGTTAAAGGTACTTCCTTTGTCTGAGATCACCATCCCAAGTTCCGGGCGCAATGTAAACTTCAATTTTAATACCGCAGCCCATTACACCGATGGTCAGTCACAGATGATTCCAAACCAAATTATGTTGTCCAATAATGAAAATTTTGAACTCTATGTAAAATCGGACGAAAATTATTTCAAAAAAGGCGGCCTGCAGACCGACATCAATTCCAACATATTACAAATTGGCGTGGATGGAAGTTCTGTAAATGTGCCCTTATCTAAAACTCCCCAAAAAATACTCTTTAACGGAACACCGGTTTTGGACCGGGGACTGAACGTAAGATATACCATACCACCTGCAGGAGCCCAAAGTTTGGTAGGGAAGGAAAATACGACTTACTCTATCAATGTTTATTATAGCTTTACGGCCATTTAATAACTCCTCCTTATGGGCCACTTTAATAGGAATAATCAATCGTCGGATCATCACGATATTGATAGATTAAATGTATCTAGAAAAAATAAATTTCAACTTTGCCTTTTAGTGTAATCGGGATTTTAGGTATTTCCACTTCGATCTCATATTTTGTTTTCATTTGCTTACGAAAAGTTCCTCCAAAATCCATCGGCATAAATAAGCTGTATGTCTTCCAATAATTTCTTTTCTGAGTCCATTTTATGCCAATGTTTTACAGCTGTGGTTTCATCATAGCAATTGGTTCAAAAATACAAAACTTTCCAAAAGATTTCCTGGGTATCTGTATATAGAAACGTTTTCTTTCTTTGAATCAATCCTGGCTATCAATTATTACCGCTTCATGTTGCCATTTTTTATCTTGCATCATTCGGCTGCTTGCAATCAGTAACCTTGGTGATGTTTTCCCATGTTCCATCTTTCACCATCTCGGTAATGCCGGTAAACGATTTGCCAGGGTGGAAACCCTCCAGGAATGTCACGTTAGGCACAGCCGTTTTTAGTGGATAAAATATGGTATTTATTATTTCAAGTAAATCCCATTTGATTTTTCTTTTTACTAATATGATATTTTTTATAACTTGCCAACTTCTGGAAGAAAGGTCTGAACCATATGTTTTATTCGAGTTTAAACAATATAACCTTTTCTACTTTTTTAAAAAAAATAATTCAAACAGATTCTAAAACCATGATACTGAATTTATGAATGATTTTATCAACGAACTACAATTAAAAATTGAAAGACTGGAAAACGAAATCAATTTCAAGAACGGACTGATCTCGATATTGTCTCATGACTCAAAAGAACTGTTTGGAATTTTTGTGTGGCTTATAGAAGGGCTAGAGCAAAAGACCATAAGTGAGGAAGATTTTTTTAAGTTGTTGCCACAGGTAAAACGTGATACCCTGAAGAATCTGCAAACGATCCAGGACAGCATTACTTGGATAAAAACACAATACGGAGGTTTTAAGATTAAACCCGTTAAAATCATGGTGATGGATCTTTTTCACTATTTAGAAGAAAAATATGCTGCAAAATTAAAAGAAAAAAGCATTAAATTTTATTTTAAAGGTGATCACAATGTATTTCTTACAAGCGATCGCCTGTTGCTCGAATACGTTTTAGACAAAATTTTTAACAATGCGCTAAAATATTCCTTTCCGGAGCAAGATATTTATTTACAGGTGATTACGGAAGGTGATGAGATTGTGCTTTCTATAATTGATTTCGGGACAGGAATGAATGAAAAGTATTTATCTGCGATCTACACTTATGATAATCCCATATTCCTGGGAACTGCGGGCGAGAAAGGAGTTGGATTAAGCTTGAAAATTGTAAAGAATTTTATTTCCTTGCTGTCTGGAAACGTACAAATCATTTCCACTGAAAATAAAGGCACTACGGTTTCCCTTTTTTTACGTAAATTTATAGAATGATGGGTTTAAAAGTAAACATTCGCATTGTTGTGGCAGATGATCATGGTATCGTCCGGATGGGTTTGATACAAACAATCAAACGATTCAGACCCGATGCCATAATTTCAGAAGTAGAAGATTATAAATCGCTGTACAAATTAATTCTGAAAGAAGAATTTGATCTGGCCATTATGGATGTTAATATGCCTAATGGTACTGTTCAGGAAGCAATAGATTACATAAAAATTCACCAACCTGAATTAAAAATTCTAATATTTTCTTCACAGGATGAAGAGTTGTATGGAATGCGTTATCTGAAAATGGGTGCTGGAGGCTATCTAAGCAAACTAAGCTCCACTGAAGTAATTGAGACTGCCTTAACGGCGATGCTTAGTAAGGGCAGATATGTCAGTGATAATATAAAAGAAACGATTTTTTTAGAATCATTAACTGGTGCAACAAAAAATTCTCCCTTTGAAGCACTATCAGACCGCGAATTGCAAATTGCCAATAAGATTGCAGAAGGTCTTCCCCTCAAAGAAATTTCTAATCAACTGAATCTCCATTCATCGACGATCAGTACTTACAAAAACAGGTTGTTTGAGAAGCTGAAGATACGATCCATACCTGAATTGGTGAAGATTCTCAGGCTGTATAATCAGTAAATTTTCTATCATAAAAAAATGATTGTGATTCAATGAAATTATGCAATACGCTGATTTTCTGACTTCTTTTATGCTCCTTTTAGGTTCAAAATCGTATACGGAAGTATCTTTGTATATCGCTCACTGGATGTTACTTTGATCATGTACTTTAAATGATCAACAGAATTTATCAGTCCTACAAAAACACCGGAATATCTTGCAGCAAGAAATATCTAAAACCAAAACAATTGGCTTATTTTGAAATCGAAGATAAAATAAACGGCGCCACTTGTCTTAAAGTGGCGCTGTTTGGCGTTTGTGAGCTCGACAGGATTATCTTCGAACCAATTTCTAGAAGATCTTGATAGAATTCTAAAGTTATTTAATGAGTGTTGATTATTTTTTTGAAACTTAATAAGAAGATATTTGCCATTTTAATATATACGAAGTATAACTCATTTTTGAAAATATACTTTGATATTAAATATATTTATGTATCAACTACAATAAAAGAATGGGGGATTTAGTTTTTAGCTCCCAAAAGTATAGTCTATATTATTGCAATTGAATATTTAGAAGAGTTTAATAATCAAATTTTAACTTGGTGTATTCAAGTATATTATGGCCCATATTTTTATATTAAAAATATAATTAGGTTTATAAATATACTATTGCTTGTTAATCTCCCTTTCATGACTCTCTTTTTTTAACCTTCTTTCTTGTTGTTTAAGTTGTTGTTTGTTAGTGTTTTGTATTTTTAGGTATCTACTCTTTCTTTAGAGGTAAATCTTTAAATCTCCATATTGTAATTCCTTAGCTTTAAAATAAAATAACATATAAGTATATTTGTAAACTTTTATAAGTATATTTGTATACTAATGTATAGGTTATGAATTTTGATCTTATAAAATCAGTTGTAGAACTTGTTCAGCAATTTATGGAGCAAAATGAAGGTAAGTCGTTATACAGCAACGATCTTCAGGGTTTTACGGAGTGGATCAATTCTTCCTGTAAAAATACTTCTGAATCAATAGATCCATGTTGGATAGGTAAAGAATCGGGAAGAAGTTCTGATAGTGTCATCAATACATTATTGATAAGGATGGGAAGGTATGCAAAAACTTACTCCAGATCAATTGGCAATTCAGTTTTTTCAAGCCAGGATGATTTTATTTATCTGATAGGTCTGAAAACGATGGGAGCAATGACAAAAATGGAATTGATAAGACATAATGTGCATGAAAAATCTTCAGGTATACTTATTATTAATCGATTAATTCGTCATGGTTGGGTTGAGCAGACAGTCTCTGAAAAAGATAAACGAACAAAGCATATTCAGATAACAGAGAAAGGGCTTACTGTATTGGAGGAAAATATGGATGAAATCCGTAAAGCCTCAAATGTTGTAGTGGGGAATCTTGCTCACTCTGAACAAATGCTGCTCATAGCGATACTCTCTAAACTGGATGAATTTCATAATTCTTTTTACCATATGAATCTGGATACGAGGGATCTGTTGGATATTGCATATAAAAGGTTGAGCTGATGCCGTATTAAATAGAGTTGTTAAAACTATTAAATAAGTAACAATGGATACTGGAAACTTAAGAAAGAGAATTGCTGTAATTGGTTCTGGATTTTCAGGACTGTCTGCTGCTGCATATGCTGCTAAATCAGGAAATGAAGTGCATGTATTTGAAAAACATGACCAGCCGGGAGGTCGTGCAAGGCAATTTAGAACAGAACAAGGGTATGTTTTTGACATGGGGCCCAGCTGGTACTGGATGCCTGATATTATCGAAGGCTTTTTCAGCGATTTTGACTGCAAAGTCTCTGATTTTTTTAAGCTTGTTTCTTTAGATCCCCAGTTTGAGATGGTCTTTTCAGAAGAAAAGATTTCAGTTCCTGAGAAAAATGATGAGATCCGGGAGTTATTTGAAAAAACAGAAAAAGGAGCGGGGAAGAAGTATGATACATTCATGCAGTCTGCTCAATTCAAGTATGAGGTAGGAATGAAAGACTTTGTCACAAAACCTTGTTATAACTGGTTGGAATTTGCTTCTTTAAAAATAGCAGGCAGTGCACTGAAGCTTGATCTTTTGAGTAATTTCAGGAAATATGTTTCAGGTTATTTTTCTGATCCTAAACTCAGATCCCTGATGGAATTCCCGGTTATATTCCTTGGTGCCTCACCTCAGAATATTCCCGCACTTTACAGTCTTATGAATTATGGGGGATATGTTTTGGGAACCAAATACCCTATGGGAGGTTTTTATCAACTTGTTCTTGGTATGAAAGACGTTGCAGAAAAGCAGGGGGTAACTTTTCATTTCAATCATGAGGTAAAGAAAATCAATACAGAAAACGGGAAAGTGGTCTCAATAACAGCAAATGGTAAAGATTATGAATTTGATGCAGTGATTGCATCATCAGATTACCATCACACAGAAACATTAATTTCCAAATCACTTAGAAACTATAATGATGCCTATTGGAAAACGAGAACCTTTGCTCCTTCATGTCTGATTTATTACCTGGGGATCAAAGGGAAAATATCTCATTTAAAGCATCATACTCTATTTTTTGAAAACAATCTTGATGATCATATAGACTGCATTTATAAAAATAAAAAATGGCCTGCTAAACCGCTTTTTTATGCGTGCTGCCCTTCTAAAACTGATCCGGATATAGCTCCTGAAGGGTGTGAAAATCTTTTTTTACTGTTACCCCTCACACCGGGAATACATGATGAGGAGGCTGTAAGAGAAAAATACCTGAAGGAAATGCTGGAAAGAATTGAAAAACATACAGGAGAAACCGATCTTATCTCCAGGATTGAATACAAGAGAAGCTATTGTGTAAGTGATTTTATTTCGGATTATAATGCTTATCAGGGGAATGCCTATGGACTGTCCAACACTTTATCACAGACTGCTGTCCTGAAGCCTAAAATAAGGAATAAAAAGATTAGCAATCTTTTTTATACCGGCCAGTTAACTGTTCCGGGACCAGGAGTTCCCCCGTCAGTTATTTCTGGAAAGATTGTAGCAGGAGAGGTTAATAAACTAAAAATAAAATAATATGAAAAAATTGTTTGATGAGTTGTCTCGCAAGGTAAGCAAGTATACTACTCAAAAATACAGTACCAGTTTTTCATTAGGAATATTGGCTTTGAAGCCTTCTATCAGACCTGCTGTTTATGCTGTTTATGGATATGTGCGTCTTGCAGATGAAATTGTTGATAGCTTTCATGGGTATGATAAAGAGAAGCTTTTGAAAAGTCTAAAAAACGAAACTTATGAAGCGCTGAAGGACGGTATATCACTCAATCCCATTTTACATTCATTTCAGGAAGCGGTTCGCCACTATGATATTAATATTCAATTGATCGATCAGTTTTTGCACAGCATGGAAATGGATCTGCAAAAAATAGACTACAACTCCGATCTTTATAATGAGTATATCTATGGCTCTGCAGAAGTGGTAGGTCTTATGTGCCTGCAGATATTTACAGAAGGCGATAAACAGCAGTTTGAAAAACTTAAACCATTTGCCATGAAGTTGGGATCTGCTTTTCAAAAAGTAAATTTTTTACGGGACCTGAAAGATGATTATCAGATTTTGGGTAGAACCTATTTCCCGTCTCTGAATATGTCTGTCTTTGATAATACTGTAAAAGCCCAGATTGAAAAAGAAATTGAAGAAGAATTTAAAGAAGCATTACAAGGAATTAAGAAGCTGCCAAGCTCTTCGATGTTCGGAGTATACTTGGCCTACAGATACTATCTGCTGCTATTTGAAAAAATAAAGAAAACAAGTTCTCAGCATATTTTGCAGCAGAGAATCAGGATTGCCAATTCACAGAAGTTGTTGGTTGCATTCAAAAGCTATATAAGATACAAATCTGCTTATTTGTAATACATGCACTGTTTAAAAGGAGTTTAACAAAAAAATAAATGATGTACAGATTATATAGAGAACAGCATTTGAGGTGCAATATTGAGACGGCATGGAAATTCTTTTCATCCCCTCATAACTTATCCGAAATAACCCCTGAAAACATGAGTTTTGTGGTTCTTTCAGATATTAAGGATGAATCTATTTTTGAAGGAATGGAAATAGATTATACAGTTTCTCCTGTATTGGGAATTCCGATGAAGTGGAAAACCATTATCAGTCAGGTAGAAGACGGTAAAAGCTTTACGGACTTTCAGAAAAAAGGCCCTTATAAGCATTGGAATCATTTTCATGAGTTTATTCCTGATGAGAATGGTATATTGATGAAAGATACTGTAGATTATGAACTCCCGTTTGGGGTTTTAGGAAGAATAGCCCATCGCTTGTTTGTTAAAGAAAAGCTCAGAAGTATTTTCGATTTCAGATACAGAGTGTTGAATGATCTTTTTAACCAAGAACATAATTAATATGAATTTTCTGATCGTTTTGTGTGTTTTTATTTCCATGGAAGGCGCCACATGGCTGATCCACAGATATATTATGCATGGTTTTTTGTGGGGCCTGCACCGCGATCATCATGATCACAGCCATGACGGGAAGCTGGAGAGGAATGATCTGTTCTTTTTCATTTTTGCCAGCCCTGCTATTGCATTATTATATGCAGGCGTAAGGCAGGAATTCAATTATCTGTTTTTTGTTGGCTTGGGAATAAGTCTTTACGGAATGGCCTATTTCTTTGTCCATGATATTTTTATTCATCAAAGAGCAAAGGTTTTTACAAAAACAAAGAACCCCTATTTGCTTGCCATCAGACGTGCTCATAAACAGCACCACAAACATTTAGGAAAAGAAGAAGGAGAGTGCTTTGGCTTTTTGTGGGTTCCTATGGTCTATTTTAAAATGTATTTCAATAAAAAATGATGCAATATACTTACATACTGATTAATTTTTTCACAGTCATTATTTGCTTTTTGGCTTCTTTTGACAGAAGAATACAGTTTAATAAACTTTTCGGAAAGTTTCTGTTGTCATCTACAATCGTAGCAATTCCTTTTATTGTGTGGGATATATGGTTCACAGGAAAAGGTGTATGGTGGTTTGATTACAGGTATACATTAGGGGTTAAAATTTCAGGGCTTCCTATAGAAGAATGGCTGTTCTTTTACTGTATTCCATTCGCCTGTGTTTTTACTTACTATTGCCTTGAAAAATTTTTTAAGCTGGCATGGGCTGATCTCTTTAATAATCTTATTGTGTTTACGGCTGTTATTGTTCTCTGTTTGGCAGGACTTCTTTACTATGAGAGAATATATACTTTGCTGACAGTTATTGTAACGTTAATAACCCTTTGCTATCTGCATTTTATTGCTAAAAAAGAATGGATAGGAAAGGCAAGTTTTGTATATCTGATTTTGATGCCCGGATTTTTTGCAGTGAATGGAATACTGACGGGCTCTATAATTCCTTCACCAGTTGTTAACTATAATCCTGATGATTTTTTGGGGGTCAGAATGGGAACCATCCCTATTGAAGATACCGTTTACGGATACAGTCAGTTTTTACTCAATATTTATTTCTTTAAAAAAATAACTAAAAATGAAAAATAAAATCATTCTCACGTTCTTAATAATTTTAGTATTATTTAGTGTCTTCACATCATGTTCTTCAATGCCTGAAAAAGCACAGCCAGTCAATCAGTTTGATGTTAACAGGTATTTAGGGACATGGTATGAAATTGCAAGATTTGATTATCGTTTTGAAAAAGACCTTGATAATGCAATGGCTCAATACAGTCTTAATGTAGACGGGAGTGTAAAAGTAGTTAACAGCGGATACAATTTTAAAAAGAATAAATGGGTTTCTGTTAATGGTACTGCGAAATTTAGAGAGAACAAGAATACAGCTGCATTGAAGGTAAGTTTTTTCGGACCCTTTTATGCTGGGTATAATATTGTTGCACTTGAAGATTACCAATATGCATTGGTTGCCGGGAAAAATTTAGATTACCTGTGGATTCTTTCCCGTGAAAAAAGCATACCTGAAAGTGTAAAACAGAATTTTATGATCAAAGCACAGGAAATAGGCTATGATACATCAAAGCTCATCTGGGTGAAACAGGATAAAGAAAGTCCGTTTGCCAAATAGATGATCAATTAATTTTAAATTAAAATCGAACTTATGCTCAAAATACAAGCAAAATCAAGAATCCCTACAGATTACGGATTATTCACGATGTATGCATTTTCAGAAAATGAAGAAAACTGGAGCCCTCATTTGGTTTTAGTGGCCGAGAATACTGATTTTAATAAGGTGGTCAATGTTCGTTTTCACTCGGAATGTATTACCGGAGAAGTCTTTCATTCAAAAAAATGTGAATGCGGACAACAGCTGGATGCTGCTATGAAATATATGTCTGAAAATGGGGGAGTTATTGTTTATCTCAGACAGGAAGGACGAAATATTGGGATCATCAATAAACTGAAGGCTTATGAACTTCAGGAAAAAGGTTTTGATACTGTTGAGGCTAATTTGAAACTGGGACTGCCGGCAGACGGAAGAAACTTTGATATAGCAGTTGAAATGCTGGATATTTTAAATATTAAGGAAATAAACCTGCTGACCAATAATCCGGAAAAGATTAAGTCTGTTGAGAGCAGCAGCATCAATCTCAACCGTAGAATTCCTTTAGAAATTGAACCCAATGGAATAAATGAAAGCTATCTCGTTAGAAAAAAGGACTATTTCGGTCATCTTTTGGAGAAGATATAATCTTTTATCTGAAGGGTAATGTTTTTTTATCATACCTTTAAATCGTGTCATCATGGAAAAAATACTGCTTACTGGCGCTGCCGGATATATTGGTTTATGGTTCTTCCGTTTCATGGGATTATTTTTAAAGGAATGATTAAAAAGCTTAGCAGAAATAAATAGTTTATTCTTTACATGAAGATATGATTGAGACTTAGAATCGGACAATAGAAGGCTTATAGTTTTGAATATGAGAGGAGTTTCTTCAATGGTGTTTAAAGTTTAATAAATTTTAACATTCTAAATAGTTTTTTAGGCATAAATATTGTTTATTTATATACCAATTACTTTAAATATATTATTATGAATAATTCAGATTATAACAAAGCAGAAAATGCAGTTAATGAAACCGAAAATTCTTTAAAAAACGCAGCTGATAATTCAAAATGGAAAATAAGTGAGTTAGCGGATAAAGCCAAAGATTATATCAATGAAAAAAGAGATAATGATCAGGAAGCTTCTCATGAAGACTGGTTGGAAAGGGTGAAGTCAAATATTTCAGATGCCTGGGATGATATTAAGGATAAAGCTGATGAAGCCTGGGAAAATACCAAAGATGCCGCTGAAGATGTGAAGGCTGAATGGAGAAAAAAAACCAATTAATGTTAGTTTAATACATACTGTCCGGAGCTTTTTAAAGTTTCGGACAATGTATATAATAAGTATTTATAGTTTATTTGTATTCTTTTTTCAATTGGCAAATATTTAAAGTAAATTCCTTTTATAGAAAAATATAGATAGTTTTATCTTTTTCTCGTTCCAGGAATATACTTATTTATAATTAATACAATTTTTATTTCGGTTTTCTTCTGCCGGTATCATTTACTATTAAATATAAAAAATCAAAATTGTATACACTCTAGTAAAAAGTTGAGATTAAATTAAAAGCAGGTATATTTGTATAGTATTTTAATTGACATGAATTTTACCCTTATCAAAGACTTTATGACTCTTCTTGAGCAATTCGAATCAGATAATAAAACATCTCCGAATTCCTATCCACCCACTATTGAGGGCTTTAAACTGTGGGTTTCTGGTAAGGAGAATCTTGAGTCTACGCGTGCTGGTGATGAGCCATACTGGGAAGGAAAAGAGAATGGAAGAACAGCGGAAAGCGCAATTAGTACATTACTTGTTCATCTTAACCGATATGCTAAGACCTATTCAAAGTCGGCTATCACAGATTCTGAATTTTCTACTCAGGAAGACTTTATTTACTTGATCAACTTAAAAGCTTTTGGTGAGATGACTAAGATGGCTCTCATCAAAAAAAATATTCACGATAAGCCTGTTGGTATGCTTATCATTACAAGACTTCTGCGTCAGGGATTGATTGAACAAACAGATTCTGATTTGGATAAACGAAGTAAATTAATCCATATTTCTGAGAGAGGATTAATGGTGCTGGAAAAGCAAATGGAAAAAATTCGTCAGGCTACTAATATTGTTGCCGGGAATCTTAATTATAATGAAAAAATGGATCTGATCCGTATTCTCAATAAATTAGATCGTTTTCATTATCCTATTTTCTCACGAAACATTCATTCTGATGAGCTCATTAACACAGTCTATGATGAATATACTTTCAAAAAATTATGATATTAATAATGTTCCCGTAGGTTTATAATAGGGTGAAAGACATCTTTCATTTTTTAATAATTATTTTTAAATCTACAAGGATTTTTTTATAATTCTGTATTGCCCAAATCAGTAATGCATTTTTTTTCTTTTGGAATCCCCAATTTTTCTATAATTCTGGTACGGTGTCCTTCTACTGTTTTTTCGGACAGGAAAAGAAGTTCTGCAATTTGCTTACTGGTTTTTTGAGCAGCTAGTAATTCTACTATTTTTCTTTCAGAAACTGTTAATAGGTTTAGTTTCGAACCAATTTCTAGAAGATCTTGATAGAATTCTAAAGTTATTTAATGAGTGTTGATTATTTTTTCGAAACTTAATAAGAAGATATTTGTCATTTTTAATATATACGAAGTATAACTCATTTTTGAAAATATACTTTGATATTAAATATATTTATGTACCAACTACAATAAAAGAATGTGGGATTTGGTTTTTAGCTCCTAAAAGTATAATCTATATTATTGCAATTGAATATTCAGAAGAGTTTAATAATCAAATTTTAACTTGGTGTATTTAAGTACAGTATCGTATATTTAAAATTAACTAAATAAATTTATAATGAAATCATTTAACATAAAAGGAATAATTGGAAATAAAAGTAAAATAGTATTTGATGATCTAAGTACAATAGATATATCGTTGGGCATTGAAAATAATATTGACAATTTAAAGGAAGATTTGTTACAAGTTGAATTGGCAAATGGCAATTTATTAGATGTTGGATGGAATCCTTCATTTGATATTGAAGGATATTTTAACGTTTGTATAATAAAAGATTATGACTGGATGGAACCATTCTATCTAAAAAAATGTAATCAATGGAATGACTTAAATGAATTAATAAAAGAAGCAATAAACTTTAATTTGGAAAAGTAGTTAGAAAAAATAGGCTTTTAAACGAGTGGATTGAAAAATTTCAATTAACAATGGAAAACAATACTATAGAAGAAATTAATACACTTATATATCTGCCAGTATAACAACGGATTAAGAAATAAAAAAAACCGACATCAAAGAGCGAAATCTTCAAATGTCGGTCTTGTGACCTCGGCAGTATTATCTTCGAACCAATTTCTAGAAGATCTTGATAGAATTCTAAAGTTATTTAATGAGTGTTGATTATTTTTTCGAAACTTAATAAGAAGATATTTGTCATTTTTAATATATACGAAGTATAACTCATTTTTGAAAATATACTTTGATATTAAATATATTTATGTACCAACGACAATAAAAGAATGTGGGATTTAGTTTTTAGCTCCCAAAAGTATAATCTATATTATTGCAATTGAATATTCAGAAGAGTTTAATAATCAAATTTTAACTTGGTGTATTCATGTATATTATCGTCTTAATCACGATATTTCCTCATTTTCCAGCTCCTTAATAAAATAAGAAGGTGTAATGCCGGTTTCTTTTTTAAAGGAGCTTCGGAATACATGTGGAGTGGCATATCCGCATTCTTCAGAGAGGTAGCTTATCTTGTATTTTCTGTAGACAGGATTTTCATAAAGTTTGTTAACAATATAATTAATTTTAAGCCCATTAATATAATCCGAAAAATTAGTATCCCTGTGTTTCTTAATACCTTCAGAGAGGTATTTAGTATTGGTATCAAGATGATGGGCAAGCCATGCTAAACTGATGTCCTTCCGGAGGTACTTTTCAGATTTTTCAAATTTTTCAAGTTTTTGAAGTAAGGCTCTTGAAATATCATCAGTTATTACCGAAGCAGGTTTAGTCTCTTTATGTTCTGCATTTTCATGTAACGGGATATTTTCTTCCTGATGGCTTAATTTGGTGATTAATGCATTGTATTTTTGATGAAGGCGTTTATTTTGTCTTCTCCAAAAAAACAATGTAGCTAAAGCTGCAACGAAAACAATCCCTACAATCAATATAAACTGATTTTTAGTGTTTTTTTTGTGGGTATTATCTATATCTGACACAATCTGTTTTAAAGGCTCCTTAGTATTATTTTTTTCCATCATACTAAGACTGTCTTTAAGGGAAGCATATTGACCCATGTAGATTGCCGATTGTTCTTTTTCACCAATCTCCGTATAACAATAGGCAAGAAACTCAAGGGACTCTACTCTGTTATAAGGATCTTGATATTGCTTTTCTAAATTGAGAGCATGTTTTGCATAACTAATTGAAGTTTTATAATCTTTTTTTTCCATGTACAGCCAGCTGAGCTGGTTGAGCAATATAATTTTATTGCTTGCTGGTATTTGATATGTCTTATTTTCATGTATTTTTAATGCCCGTAAAAGATACTTCTCTGCTGATTGCAGACTTCCTTTAGTATCAACTTGTTCGAGATAGAATATACCCATTCGTATATCATTAAAAGCAATCTGATCATATTTTAAACTCTGAGATATTATAGAACTTTTATCACTAATTTGAAATGCTTTTTCGAGACTTTTTTTATGATAATATATAATAGAATCTCTATATTTTTTATTTTCGAAATGTTTGATACCATAATAGAGTGTAATATTTTCATAGCATAGGGAAAGATTATAAAACTTTTGATCATTATTTTCAATCTCTTTTGCATAGCTTATCGCTGTTTTAAAATCTTTTAGTCCCTCCTCTAAAAAACCAAAATTACTTACAACAGATGCTCTTGTACGAAATATGTTAGAGATAACCCTTTTTTCTTTAGAAGTTGGATTATCCGGAATTATTTCTTTGATTCCATTTCCTATTTCAGCCGCTTTTTTATATTTTCCTTGATTAGAATATAATCTCATTAAATAATCAATGCTTTGCAAGATTCCAGAAGTATATTTTAACGTTTCAGATTCTTTTTTTATCTCAAGTAATACTTTTTCTCGGTTCGAATTACTTGCCAGATTTTTTGGCATCTCATTTAGTTTTTTATCAATAACTGAAATTTTCATTTCCGCAGAACTTTGTGCTTTAATTGTAGATGCTGATATTAAGAGAGAGAGAATATAAAAGAGATATTTCATATGATAAAACGATTTTAGCAAAAGTACAAATATCTACTTGTTCCTTTTATTGTGAGCAACATAAAATAACAATTACAATGTTATTTACAATGTAACCAATTGTTATTTAGTTTTTTGTAAAATAAATACAAAGGGTATTATTCCGGAATAATACCCTTTGTATGCTTGTGAGTGCTTCTTTATAATGATATTATCGCAGCATTATTTAAGTTAACCGGGAGGTATGCCCAAGGTTAACTTTAAAAGAATGCACCCATATGGATTCTGAAAATACAACCATGAAGCGTAAATCTTCCCTCCCTCATCATAAGGGAAGATTTTTTCTGTTGTTTTTTCTGTTTGCAGGTTTCCACATGATGCAGGCAGTTGGCAGACCGGAAGAAGCTTATAACCATATAGAAATTGATGGAGGTGCAAAAATAGTAATTGCGGAAGATGCAGTAATTTCCGGTTTGGGAAATCAGCATATTACCTCTGTTAAAACAAAAAAAAACCACACTAAGCCAAAAAGTCTTCAAAAGTTACTGGTTGCAAAGAAACTGCAAACTAAAAAATCTTGCCAAAAAACTTTTAAACCTAAACAAAACCTGAAAGAAGTTTACAGATTCAGTAATAATCCAAAATCAGATACTCATTTACACATTTCGATATTGGAGGTTTATGCTTTCGGAAGTACATCATTCAGCTTCAAATGCATCATAGGAAATGAAGTGAAGATGATTGGGGCATTGATTCTTACTATTAGTATTTTTCTTGCTATTTTCTATAAAAGCCGGTTATTCTCCGGTTGTTACTTTTTACAAAATTTTCAAAGACCTCCGCCTAAGTTCATTTCATAAAAACAGATTACTGTTTCAATGCACTGTTATTTCAAAAACCTCGTTTTGCTCAACATAACAAATGCATTGTCATCCTGAGCGCAAATGAGGATCAAGCACAACTTGTAACAAAGTTTGCAAACGTAGTTCTGCATAACGAAACAACCGAAGGATCTCTAACAAAACACAAGATGTTCATAATAAATATTAGATGTTTCGCCGCCGCTACGCTCTGCTCAACATGACAAACGCATTGTCATCCTGAGCACAAATGAGGAGCAAGCAAAGCTTGTAACGAAGTTTGCGAACGTAGTTCTGCACAGCAGAACAGTCGAAGGATCTCACCATAAAAGAATACAACAATATAAATAGAATAATAATTACAATTTCAAAAATGATGAAAAGAAAAGAAATCATGTCTCAAAAGGCTGTTCCTCCGGAGCATACCTTAATTATTGAACCTTGCCACCCATTTAAATACCGATGGCAAAGCAGTAAGTACGATATGATATTTCAAAAATTCAAAACAAAAACTTTATGATGAAAAAACAACCAACGAAACCCATAGCAAGGGTTCTAAAAAAACAAAAGCTGCTTCTGATGCTATTGCTCTTTATGAGTAATAGCATAATACAAGCTCAATGTGTATCGGGATGTAATTCTAACACTTATGTAAATAGCTCTGATCCGAATACCATAGAATATGACAATATAGTATCTATTTTTCATTCAACCATAGTAAAAGAAAGTAATGGAACCTTCAAAGCATGGGGAGCACAGACCGATAGCAACGGAACTGGAAACTTACTTTCTCCAAGAGACATAACTCCGGCAAATGGCTATAATTATATAGGGACACCATTGAAAGCAACTGGAGGATATATTACGGCAGGTGGTTTACCTGAACAGCATGTTTTATTAACTACGGATGGTCTCTACGTATGGGGAGGAACAAATACGTTAATTAGTTCTACTATTAAAAGTACCGCAGCTTTTGGTAAGATTAGTGTCAATGGTAAAACCGATGGTTTACCTGCAGGGGTATTACCGGGGCAAGTAAAGATGATGTTCGGTTCTTATGGTACATTGGCTATTGTGACTTGCAGTGGTGATGCTTGGGTATTATCGTTTACGGGTAATAAAAATGGAGATGGAACAGCGCAGGACGTAACCAATAACGTTATCTGGCATCGTGTCAAAACATCAGCAACCACAGACCTTACCAATGTAGTTGCCATGCGAGGTATGCACAGTGCTTTGTTTGCTTTGACTTCAGACGGAAAACTCTATACTTGGGGTACGGGAACTTATCTTGGCGATGGATCTGCTGTTGCCAACAGAACTTACGCAACACAAGTGTCAATACCTTCAGGAGCTATTCCTAAAATGATTGGGATGACTGGAGGCACAACATCATCGCAATCATACTATCTGTTAGCGAAGGATGGTAAGCTTTATTCTATGGGAGACAATTCTGCCAGACAATTAGGAGATGGAACAACGGTTAATAAAACGAACTGGGTACAGCCACAAAAAGTAACCAATCAGGATGGTCAAGGTACTGGATCATTAGAAAACATTGCTTGGATTTCACCTAGTGAACATTCTGAAAACGGAGCGGGCGCATTTAGCGCAATCAATGTATTAACTTATCAAAACAAACTGTGGGCTTGGGGATCTAATAGTGGTTTCATGATTGGCGGTGCGGCAGACAATACCTACTATAATCCTATCTATATGCCAGGAAGAAGTGCTGCTGCAAACGGGCTTAAAGTAACCGATCAAGTTGCAGCTGTAGAAACAAGTGGTCATACTACTATAAATATAAAAAAAGGGACGGACCGATTTGGCTATGTTGGACATTTAGTTTACGGTAGTATGGGAAATAATAGCAATGCCGATACTGTGGTTCCTACCTATAGCTATAGCACATCTATTATTTCAGTATGTGCTGTAAATATAGGCCCTGCCGTACAAAACATAGAGGTCTGCCAAGGTACTACAACAGCAAACCTTAATACTGCCAATTTAGAAGCAACTCCTACTCAGGTAGAGTGGCATGCGACCAATGATGCGAGCAGTCCTGTGATAACCAATATCACTGCAGTAGGAGCAGGTACTTACTATGCTTTTTATACGGTAGCATCAGGTAAATCTAGAACGATGGGTTCTCCTGCAATAGTAACGAGTGTAGTTTGTTGTGCAACAGGCAACTGTAATCCAAACTCTTATGTAAATAGCTCTGATCCTAATACCATAGAGTATGATCAGATGATATCAATTTATCATAGTACAATAGTAAAAGAAAAAGACGGTTCTTTTAGGTTATGGGGACAAGGAAGTGACAGTAATGGAACTGGAAATTTATTAGTTCCTACTTCAATAACGCCTGCAAATAGCTTTAATTATACAGGAACACCACTGAGAGCTACAGCTGGTAGTACTGTAGTAACAGGAGGATCAGGAGCAGTTTATTCACAGCAATTCGCTTTATTGACAACTGATGGATTGCATGCTTGGGGAACTGCCAATACATTGATAAGCTCATCTATTAAAAATACTGCTGCATTTGGGAAAATCACTGTGAATGGGAAAACCGATGGTTTGCCGGAAGGTGTAATGCCTGGTCAGGTAAAGATGATGTTTGGTTCTTATGCTACATTAGCTATCGTTACCTGTGATGGTGAAGCTTGGGTATTGTCTTTTGCTGGTGCTAAAAATGGGGACGGAACAGCACAAGATGCTGCGAACAATGTAATCTGGCATCGTGTAAAGACTTCGACAACAGATAATCTTAACGACGTGGTTGCCATACGAGGATCATCCAATGCGTTGTTTGCATTAACTTCCACAGGAAGGCTCTACACATGGGGTACAGGTACCTATATCAACGACGGATCTGCTGCTACCAACAGAACCTATGCAACGGAAATATCAAAACCTTCAGGAGTTACCCCTAAAATGATTGGGATGACTCAGTCAGTAGCACAACAAAGCTATTATCTGTTAGCAACCGATGGGCGTCTGTTTTCTATGGGAGCTAATGAAAGCCGACAATTAGGGGATGGTTCAACCTTAGCCGAAACTAACTGGGTACAGCCACAGAAAATGACTGATCAACATGGACAAGGACTAGGAACATTAAATAGTATTGTATGGATTTCTCCCAACGAACATTCTTATGTTAATATTGGCGTTACTTCCAACGTTTCTGCATCAATTAATGTGTTAACCAATGACCAGAAGCAGTGGGCATGGGGATCCAATACAGGTCTAATGATTGGTGGTCCTATAGGTACTACAACTTATGATCCTATTTATATGCCTGGGAATAGCACCAATACCAATGGTATGAATTTGTCCGATAATATCATTGCAGTAGAAACCGGAGGACACACCAGTATTAACATCAAAAAAGGAGAAAGTAAATTCGGATATGTAGGGCATAGAATTTATGGTAGTATGGGTAATAATGATGCGGGTGGAGAGAATGAGAGTATTTATACTTATAGTACAGCTGCAATTGATTTATGTGCGACAGATGTTGATCCTAAAGAAGGCTACATCTATATCACCAAAAAAGCATTAGATGAAAACTCAAGTGTTGACTTCAACTTTACAGTAAACGGTGGTCCTGTTACAGCCTTTACGCTTAATGATAAGGAGGCCAAAGTAGATCTTAGTGATCTGGGTTCTTCAGAAAACGGTCGTCTTTGGGCGGTAGCTGGCAACGGAACTTTGTATTATAGAAATGCAGGAAGCTCAGATTGGGTACAGACTACAGTAACTACGGCAACAAAAGTAGACGGAGCTGCAGGTAACGATTGTTACTTCACCAATACTGCAGGTCAGGTATTGAGATACGATGGTGTGGCAGCACCTACAGTGATAGGTAGTCCTGCAAACTACGGCACGCTAAATGCGACAGACGTAGGCTCTGCGTGGAATACTACACCTTATATTATGACTTCCAACAATACGATATGGATCTACAGCGGATCTGGTACTGCATGGTCTCAGGTGGGAACTACCACAAATAACCTTAAAGGTGTTGATGCCGATCCATCTAATGGTGACGCAATTGTAACAGACGGAACAATAGTCTACAGATTAACATCTGCAGGGGTAAAAACCTCTTTAGGAGCTCCTCCGGGATATGTAGATGATATTGCCGTCACTTCTGTGGGAGAGGTATTTGCTACAAGTCAGGTTGGCCATGTTCGCAAATGGAACACCGGTACCACATGGGGTGCGCCGGAAGAAACCAGCAGAATTTTGGCAGGGAGACTAACAGCTGGTCATAAAGATCAGGCATGGGGTACTAATCCTGTATATTCAAGCTTAAGATCAATCTACACCCGTATGGTTGCAGGGACTACAGCCACATGGCTTGATGATGAAAGAGTAAGAACTACCAACAAAGGTAATTCTGTTATGCTAAAAGTTCCTGTAGGAACCTATACTGTGAAAGAAACAGCAACATCAGGCTGGGAGCTTCAGAGTATGGATGTGTATGACCCTACTTCTAACTCTACCAGCAACTTTGCAGACAAGTCTGTTACCCTGAATGTGGCGTTAAACGAAACAGTATATGCTGTATTTACAAACGGGCTGGTGAATACTTTTGCTATGGGGAATGATTGTAGCACTGTTTTCTTTGAAGACTTTGGTTCAGATGCCGCTGGTACTGTGGGACCTCCTTTAGTGGGACAAACAAGTTACCATTATGCAACAGGTAGCAATTTTGCACAAGACGGTTATTATAAAGTAGCAGCCAATGCAGGTCAGTTTTGGGGTGGAGCTAATGCAGCACCTTATGACCATACCAGCGGTGATGGTACAGGAAGAATGATGACCATCAACGCTTCTTATGACAAAGGAATCTTCTTCCGTCGTAAGTTTACGAACCTGGTACCGGGGAAATCTTATAAATTCTCGGCTTGGCTGATGAGCCTTAGCGATGATGCAATAAAGCCAAATGCTACGTTCCAGGTAATAGATCCTACCAGTGGGGCTGTTTTAAATCAGGTTTCATCTGGTAATATTACAGTACATAATGTATGGAATGAATATTCTATGAACTTTGTTCCTACCTCCACAGAATTAGATCTGGTTCTTTTAAACAATGCTCTGGGAGGTAACGGTAACGATATCGCTTTAGACGACATCCGTTTCGAGATGAACAGACCGCAGGGTCTTACAGCAACCAGAGACTGTAATGCTTCTACGCTTACGGTAACAGCTCCTTTGGGTGCTATCTACCAGTATAGTCTTGATAATGTAAACTGGCAGCCATCTCCTTCATTTACAGGAGTAGCGAGTACGGTTACTAACTACTATGTACGTTATGCAGATGCTGTTGCTTGTGTATCAAGCGCTGCTGTACCATCATGTTTCTGTTACAAGCCGGGTGCCACTACAGGAGGTTCTACATTAGATACCAAAGTGGGAATCACTGCTCTTGGAAGAGCCGGCACTACAGATACAGACAACTGGCCAATGACAAGAAAAGGCGGATGGTTGGTATTGGAATCTAAAACAAAAGGTTTCGTACCAAACCGTGTAGCATTCTCAGGAGGAAACCCGGTAGGTATTGCAGTTGCAGATTTTGTAGAAGGAATGATGGTGTATGACACGACCAACAAGTGTCTGAAAGTGTACACCCTGAAGGATGGAGATTCTGCGATGGCATGGCATTGTGTAACCACACAAACCTGCCCGGATTAAAAATAAACAAGATGCTTCTGCAAACTCAGGATGATATAAGCACACGCTATGATCCTGAGTATAGCGAAGCGGAGTTATGTCATTCTGAGTGAAGCAAAGCGGAGCCGAAGAATCTAAATATTGTTATGCTGAGTCTGTCAAGGCATCTCAAAAAAAACAAAACATTGTTATCCTGAGCTTGCCGAAGGATCTCAAAGACAAAAAGATATTTCGACGCCGCTACGCTATGCTCAACATGACAAACATACCTATTGAAAAGGAGAGTTTTCATCTAAAGTGTGAAGAGAAGCAGAACAGCCGAAGGATCTCAAAACGATGCACTGTCATCCTAAGCGGAGTCGAAGAAACCCAACGAAGTGGTTCGACTAAGTCAATCTCAAACAAAAGAGTAGAAGTTCATATAAGCACATGATAACAATAAACCTATAAAAAATCAAATTTACTAACCACAAAAAAATCAAATTATGGTACACACTACATTTTTCTCAAACAAGCAAAAAGCAGCAGCAGTTGGTCTGGGTATGTTTTTATTTAGCTTCAGCACGATTAACGCACAATGTTCCACTACCGGGTGGAAGAAATTCTCACAGGGAGAAACATTCAGTGTTGCTTTAAAAGAAGACGGAACACTTTGGATGTGGGGACAAAACATCAACGGTATTCTTGGTGATGGCTCTGGTACTACAACAATAGTACAGCATCCTACACAGATAGGAACCGATACAGACTGGACAGATATTTCGGTCGGAAGATGGTTTGTTTTGGCAAAAAAATCCAACAACAATCTTTATGGCTGGGGCGATAATACATGGGGAAATTTAGCAACAGGATCTACTGTAAGTCAATATGCACCATTTCTGATGGCTCAGAATGTTAAATCTTTTTCTGCTGGTTATCATCACAGTCTGATTGTAAAGACAGATGGTACAATGTGGGGGGTAGGGGCTAACCCTTATGGGCAGCTTGCCAACGGAAACCTGATAAATCAAACATCATGGCAACAGGAAACTTCACTCGCTACAAACTGGGAAAAAGCGTCTGCAGGATATTATAACTCATTCGGGATCAAAACCAATGGTACACTTTGGTCTACAGGAACTAATGGATTAGGAATCACCGGTACAGGTACAACGGCAGGAATAGCTACATCTTATTTACAAGTCGGAACAGATACTAACTGGCAGGAGGTTTCATGTGGGGTAGAGCATGCATTGGGACTTAAAACTACCGGTAAGTTATTTGGTTGGGGGAATAGTAGTAATGGAAGACTGGGATTTGCTCCTGCAGGAGCGATAAGTACACCACAAGCGGTAGAAGCTGCTAATAATTATACTTATATCGCAACATCATGGGATGGGTCTGCTATCATAAAAAGCGATGGTACGTTATATGTTTTTGGGGTGGATCATGGTGGTACAACCGGAACTTCCGGAAATACGCCAACTCAGCTTGGAACAGATACCAATTGGAAAACATTGGCATTAAGAGTGGGCGGGTATCATTTCGGAGCTTTGAAAACAGATACTTCCATCTGGGCCTGGGGAACCGATAATGTGTATCAGTTAGGTAATGGTGACGGTACTCCTGCAAATACCAATATACCTACGCAGGTTACCTGTACAGATGCTTTTTTAGGGGTTAACGATATTTCATCTGATAAAAAATCTACCTTATTATATCCTAATCCTGCAAAAGATTTTGTATCCATACAGTCTTCAAAATCGGTTTCTGAAGTTAAAATTTACACTACGGCCGGAGCTCTTGTAAAATCTGTATCAAAAGTTTCAGACAACAAAATAGATATTTCCGATTTGACCGCCGGTGTTTATGTCGTAAAAATAAACAACGAATCTCAGGGCTTTAAATTAATTAAGAAATAAAGTTGTTACAGTAAAAAGCCAAAGGATATTTACCATGCCATCCTGAGCCTGTCGAAGGATCTCACAAAAGCGAAGATATTCAAACAAACAGAGATGTTTCAGTGCTGCTACGCTCTGCTCAACATGACAGGTGTACCTCTTCCAAAAGAGTGCTCTGTCATCCTGAGCGTGGAGCGAAGCAGAACAGCCGATGGATCTCTCATCAATATGACAAATAAAAGTAACAAAAAACCGCTCCCAAAATGAGCATAAAATACCTACTATGAAAAATAACATTCTGATACTGGCAATGCTGGTCACTGCAACGGCAGTAAAATCTCAAGTGGCAATTGGCAAAGAGGGGGTAAGCAACACATCTGTTTCTCTGGAATTTGCCAATACAGAAAATAAGGGACTTATCCTTCCTTACGTAACCGATAAAAGCGGTATTACTGAAGAGGGAAGTACCATTTATGACACAACGGATCATAAAGTAAAGTACCTGAAGAATGGCGGAGTATGGGTCAACCTTAGTGAAGATGATGGTACTGCAGCTACGATAGGAACAGCAGATCTGTCTATACAGGGAGCGGATAAAACAGAGCTGTCTACAGCAAAAACTGCCATCGGAACCAATGCCTCAGCTAATGGAACCAATGGTATCCTGGTTTTAACCGATACAGACAAAGCAATGATTTTACCCAAAGTGGCAAGTCCCCATACCAATATCATCAACCCGGCACCGGGAATGATGGTGTATGATACCACAAAGAAACAACTTGCTGTATACAACGGCAAAGTATGGTCTTTCTGGAAACCTTAGTATTGGACACTTCACAAAATTGACATTTTTTGTGTCCGATAGTACTACATAAATCATCCGAAAACTATTAACTAAATTCCTATGAAAAAACTTCTATTAATAATATGTATGGTTTTGCCTACATGGTTTGTACTGGGACAGGCTCCCGGCGGGGTAACGGCCGCTGTATGGTACAAGGCAGATGCCGGTGTGTATTCCAACGCAGGTACCACCGCAGCAGCAGATAACGCAACTGTTCAGCAGTGGAATGACCAGATGGGAACAGGATACAACCTTGCTCAGGCAACTGCCGGGCAAAGACCAACTTTCTCTAACCAGAGTATGTTGGCTAACTTCAACCCAACTGTATCCTTTAATGCCGACTTTATGGCAGCAGACCCCGGCAACGGAAATGCTATTATAAACCGTGCTCAGGGAAGTATCTATATTTCCGGTAAAATGAATACAGTAGGTGCAGCAGGACTGGCAGGTTTTGATGCTACTATGGATTATCCCGGGTTGCACACCTCTCAGGCTTCCCCGAATGACAAACTCTTGTTTTATACGGCAGGAAGTGGCTATACTACTAACTCTACCAATTCGTTTACGGCCACAAAAGCTTTCGTTGCAGGTTCTTCATGGCTGAATGGTGGTGGAACTCCGGGTTCTAACGTATTAGCTAAAGTATGGCTGGATGGTAACGAAAATATTTACACCAATACCGATGGAAATGTTAGTGGAGGTAATACTACCCGTATCTTCAGAATAGGTGGTGATAGCAACTGGGGAAGTCTTAACGGTCAGCTCAATGAGACGATTGTATTTGCAAATCCTCTTTCCGCTTCAGAAAAAGCGCGTGTAGATTCTTATTTATCGGTTAAATGGGGGTCAACATTGTTGGGAAATTATGTAAGCTCCGGTAATACGGTGGTATGGAATACTTCTGCTACCTATCAGAATAATATTCTGGGTATTGCAAGAGATAATAATGGTGCATTATATCAGAAGCAATCCCGAAGCGAGAACCCAAACCAAAAATTAATTATCGGTGCAGGAAATTCTTTAGCCAATACCAATGCCGCAAATACCAATACGTTGACTGACGGGCAATTCCTTATTGTTGGAGATAATGGTTTGAAACAAAGCCTTACAACCCCATTGGTATATACAGGAGGTTCTAACGGAGCTGTTAATTACCGTTTCGAAGCTATATGGAAAGTAGAAAACACAGGAAATGTAGGAACAGTAACCATTGCATGGCCTAAAGGTGTAAAAAACCTGTACTTAGTACAGTCTGGCGATGCAGCTTTTGACGGAACAGATACCTTTGCCCCAATGGCTACGGAAGTTACCATAAACGGTGTGGTTTATAATACAGCCAGTATAACATTAGCAAATGGGCAGTATTTTACTTTTGCAGGATATATGTATGCACCGGGTGGTATCGTTTCAGCGGCCTGGTACCGTGCAGATGCCGCAGTTTATTCGGATGCCGGAACAACTTCAGCTGCTAACAATGCCACTATCCAGCAATGGAACGAATTCAATGGTATTGGAACAAATATATCCCAGGCAACTCTGGCAAACCGACCGGTGTATTCTAACAGTACAACATTAACGAACTTTAATCCGACTGTCACTTTCGACGGCTCAAACGATATTCTGTTGTACCAGCCTTCTACAAACGGAAATGTTAATATTCTGGATCGCAGCAAGGGTGCATTGTTTTCGGCAGGTAACATTACGGGTATTGCAATGATGTTAGGTTTTGGGCCGGCGTCTGATGATCCGGGACTTTACAGTTTTTCGGGAACCAATAATTTATTGCTGTATCCCGTAATTGGTGAATACGATGCAATAAGCACAGGATCTACTACCGGACATTATATCGGTGGTGGTACCTGGGAGAACGGAGCCGGAGTTGCGGGTAATAATTCAGTGTTATTATCACTCAGAGGAAACCATCAGGTTTTCAATACCAATATTCAGAATGTATTGCTTGATGCTACAAGAAATGATTTAAGAGTGGGGGGAGACAGCGATTATGCAAGATTGAACGGGCAGCAGAATGAAGTAATCATCTTCCCGAATAAACTTACGGATGATGAGGTAACAAAAGTGGAGTCTTATTTAGCTGTTAAATATGGGCAGACCTTAAGCAGTACACAGAATAGAAATTATTTAAGCGCAACAGGAAATGTAATCTGGAATGGAACTAATAATAGTGCTTATTATAATAATATTATCGGGATTGGAAGAGAAGATGTATCTGCATTAAATCAAAAACAATCCAAGAGTGTTAACACTGATCAGAAATTGATTATCGGTGCAGGAAATTCTTTGGCGAATACCAATGCAGCGAACACCAATACGTTGAGCGATGGGCAATTCCTTCTGGTAGGTGATAATGGTTTAAAGCAGACTCTTACAACACCTTTGGCCTATACAGGTGGTGCTAACGGAGATGTTAATTACCGCTTCGAATCAATTTGGAAGGCCCAAAATACAGGATCTGTAGGAACAGTAACTGTTGCATGGCCTAAAGGAGTGAACAACTTATATGTTGTACAGTCTACCGATGCGGCTTTTGACGGAACGGATACCTTTACATCAATGGTTACAGAAGTTACCGTAAACGGAGTGGTGTACAACACTGCTACTGTTACATTAGGAAACGGACAGTATTTTACTTTGGCAGGACTTGCTAATAATCCGGGGGGTATTGCTACCTTTCCTGGGGTGTGGTATAAGTCTGAAAATGTAAGTTCAACACAATGGATAGACGCATCGATTAACAAATTAGATCTTACAAGTACTAACGGTGTAACCACCAACCCAGGAAACCAACAGCATAACTTTAATACCTGGACAACAGGGTATTCTACAACCAAGTATTATAATTTTCTTGATCCAAATTATTCAACAAACTATAATGCTCAAATAAATCCTGTTTTCGGAAATTTTAATAATGATGGTGTTTCTTATATGCCGCTTTCCATTTATGGAGTAGCAAGAGCAACCGGAGCTACTAATGGACAAATTACCGGTTTAGATAACGAGATAAATACAGGTCACGAGCCAGGTTTAAATGCTAATGTAAATGGATCTGGTCTTAGTCCTAATTTTTATAGATTTTCTAATGGAATTAATCAAACTGTAACTTCACTACTTGCTAAATTAAATGAAACATCTATTTATTTTGCTCATCCATATCCTGGTGATGGAACGGCAACAGGAACAGACAATTTAATACTGGGACTAAATGGTAGCGAAGCAACCATTACAGGGCAAAATAAAAGAAGTAGTGTCGCAGGACCTTATTTAAAGATTGGCTTTGCTAATGGCTTAGGATTTTTTAATGGAGATATCCAAGAGGTAATTTGGTATAAAAACATATTGAATACACTGGAAAAACAAAAGGTAGATACTTATTTGGCTTTAAAATATGGTACTACTCTTTCTCATGACTATATAAACCCAGACAATGTTAGCGTTTATAATTTAACGACCAATGCAGGATATGTTTCTAATATTGCCGGTATAGTTCATGATGACATTAATGGAGCCATAAACCAAAAACAAAGTAACTCTGTAAATGTTGGAAATCAGGTACTGATCTCCACTACAGGTTTAGCCAATACCAATGACGCAAACACCAGCTCTCTTAATAACAAGCAATACCTGGTTTGGGGAGATAACGGTCTGGAGAAAAAGCTTGCTATACCATTATCTTATACAGCAGGTTCTAATGGAGCAACCAACTTCCGTTTTGAATCTATCTGGAAGGTACAGAATACAGGAACTGTAGGAACAGTTACGGTAGCATGGCCAAAAGGAATTAAAAACCTGTATCTGGTACAGTCTTCGGATCAAACTTTTGCAGGTGGCAACACTTTCACACCAATGACTGCGGAAGTTACCGTGAATGGTGTGGTTTACAACACTGCCAATGTAACTTTAACAGACGGGCAATACTTCACCTTTGCAGGTTTCGGGCATGCACCGGGAGGGGTTACCAACAGTCTTTCTTATTGGTACAGAGCTGATGTGGATGCTGCAAACACAGGCCCAGCAACAGATGTAACTACCTGGAAAGATGTATGGAGCGGAACTACCGTTGCACAGCTGGGAACCAATCCTTTACCGAAGTATGTAACCGGTACTTCCACTTACTTCAACTTTAACCCGGGTATTAATTTCACAGCAGGAACACAGTCGCTGGGTAATTATACGGTAAGAACCTTTTCAGCTGATTCTTATGATGTATTTACATTTACGAAGGAAGGCATGACAAGCGGAGGACAGTGGCCAAGTATCTTCAGATCGGCAGTAGACAATGCTGTTCTGGAAGGAGGTTTACGCAGATGGGATGGTTTAGCCATTCAAATGGATAACGGAATAGAAAGACTTTCCAACACAGGTGGAAGCACTGATACAGGCGTATTTACTCCTGCAGGAGCCTTTTCTACTACGATTCCTAGTATTATGTATCATACGTTTACCGCTAATTCAACAACAAGAGCTCTTAACGGTGCAGCAAACTTTGGAACGACAAATCATGCAGGTACAGGAATACGAAATCTGAACGGTGGACATTTGTTTGGTGATTCCCGATTTTCGTTAAGTACAAGCAGTGATAACCGTGGATTTATAGGTCATCTTGGAGAAACCATCATCTATGGAGCCGGTAATATAACAGCAACTGAACGCAGAAGAGTAGATTCTTATCTGGCTATTAAATACGGTATTACAATGGGTCGTGTAAATACAGACCATTACCTGGATGCTGGCGGCAATATGGTCTGGAACGGAGGAACTAATACAGTTTTCAACAACAACGTATTTGGTGTAGCAAGAGAAGACATCGGTCTTTTTGAGCAAAAGGTTTCTAAATCGGTCAATGCAGGAACAATCCTTACGTTGGCTACCACTAATGATTTTGTAAATCCGAACTTAAATGCAGCACGTACAGGCTTTACCAGCGATAAAACTTATTTCCTATTGGGAGATAACAACAATGTGACTACAGCACCTGTGGATGTTACAGTAGGTACAAATACCTATAAGAGAATCCAGAGAGTTTGGATGGCACAGGAAAAAGATGCTGATGCCGGTTCTTTATTCATTGAGGCAGATCTTACAACCTATAACAGTGGAACATTTGTTACCACATCAGGTAAAGTGATAATGCTGATAGCGGATGATGCTGCTTTTACTACAAACGTTATAAAAGTAAACCCTACATCGAATGCAATAGCAAAATGGGTATTTAACCAAAATGTAGCAGATGGGAAATTTATCACATTTGCAGTGGACCCTTGTTACGGTACAGACACAGATGGTGACGGAGTTGCTGATATGTGTGATCAGGACAGTGATAATGATGGCATCATCAATACCAATGAAGGTTATATCTGTGATAAAGGCTCAATCCCGGCATCTGTATTAACTACAGATCATGTGATGAATTATAACTTTGTTGATTATAACGGCATCAAAGGTTTCAATTTCAAATTAACCTCAACAGCAGTTGCACAACGCTGGGCCTCTCCTGTAGCTCAGTTTAATATGAGTGGTATAGATCCAAGAGTCAATAATAACAAAGTGACGTATGAGTTTGATCTTCCGGTAGATAATTTAAAATTCTGGGTTGGAGATCTGGATGTTCTTGAAAAAGTAAATGTTAATTTCTATGACCAGAACGGTAACAGAATTACTGATCTTCTTCCATACACAACGGTAAAAGCAGAAGCTGTAGCAGGCAGTACGACGTTTACAACAGATGCCACTTATGGTGTTAAAATATCTACAACACGTAATGCAGGAGCCAACAGTAATGTGAATTATATTGAGATCTTTACGCCGGGTATACAGATCAGTAAGGTAGAAGCCACTTTTGTAGGAACAAATGGCAATACTCCGGAATATCATATTGGTAATATGTGTGCCAAGAGAGATCTGGATGGTGACAGAATTCCGGATTATCTGGATTTAGATTCTGACGGAGATGGCTGTCCTGATGCTAGAGAAGGTACAGGGCGCTTTACCGCAGCAAATCTTGTGAATTCTTCCATGCCTGGCGGAAACACAGGGGCAACTTATACAGGAACATCTGCTTCTCCGGTTTCTCAAAATCTTGGTAATACGGTAGACGCTAACGGAATTCCTACGATAGCTAATGGAGGACAGGGGATAGGATACTCTCAGAGTTCATATGCGAATGCATGTATAGATACCGACAATGACGGAATAGCAGATCTATATGACCTAGATAATGATAATGATGGAATTCCAGATGTCAATGAATGTAGTACAGACGTAGGATATGTTACTGGATGGTACTTTAATAATAGTGTACGTGATGCTGATATAGCTTCACCTGTAGCTTCGGCTACAGCATCTACTGATGGTTCTGGTCTTACCTCTATAAATCCTGTTGGCGCAAGTTATTCTTATTTAAGATTAAGTAATATTGATGCTACAACTCTTAACCAGGCGATTGCAAATAATGAATATGAACAGTATACGTTTACTACAGGAAACTGGGTTGCAGGTACACATCATTATTTCTATAACAGAACATCTTTCTTTAATCGTTTAGGGTTTCCGACCTATAATTTTACAGTAGCAATCTCAGAAAATGGTTTTGCAACCTCAGGCACAAATCTTTTGACTGATGTTAGTTTGCCTAATGGAGGAGGTGTTATTAACTTTAATAATGAAGTAAGCATTAGCATGAAGCCAAATACTTTGTATACAGTAAGAATTTATTTCTATAATGTACAAGGAGGGGCTTCAGCAACTATACAGCATGATGATTATACAGTTTATTTAAGAGATTATTGTGATAGCGATGGAGACGGCATTCCTAATTATTTAGATCTTGATTCTGACGGAGACGGCTGTCCTGATGCTATAGAAGGTGCAGGAGGCTTTACTATGGCTAATCTTGTGAACTCTTCTATGCCGGGAGGTAATACAGGAGGAGGGTATACCGGAACAGCAGGTCCTGTTATTCAAAACCTGGGTAATACGGTAGGCAATACCGTAACAACAATGGGGATACCTACGATTGCAGGAACAGGACAGGCTATAGGAAGTTCTGCAAATGCATCAGTTTCAAACTGTACTCCACCATATTGTTACAAACCTGGTATTACAGTCGGTACTGCATTAGACACCAAAGTAGGTATTACTGCTCTCAATAGAGCTGGAGTGAATGCTGATAACTGGCCAATGGTAAGAAAAGGAGGCTGGATAGCATTAGAAGCGAAAACCAAAGGTTTTGTACCTAATAAAGTAGCCTTTAGCGGAGGTAATCCTGTAGGGATTGCACCAGCCAACTTTGTAGAAGGGATGATGGTGTACGATACTACCAACAAATGTATGAAGATGTACACGCAGAAAGAAGGTGAGCCTTCTATGGCTTGGCATTGTATCACTACGCAGACCTGCCCTGATTAATCATTAACAAACCTAACAGGTTTCTTAAACCTGTTAGGTTTTAAAAAAAACAAACTACTGTCATCCTGGGGAACGATGGGGCTATAATAAAGAAGATGTTTCGACTTCACTTCAGAACTACGTTCGTTGACCTTCAGTCAATGCTCAACATGACATTACAATGTTATCCTGAACGTGGTTCGGGACTTAATGAAAGGATCTCAACATACCTCGACAGCTCAGCATGGCATTAAATCAAATGCCAAAAAAACAATTTTTAAAATAAAATTTTATGACAACACACAATGTAAATGGAAAAGTAGTATTAATAGCCGGAGGAGGTAAAAACCTTGGTGGATTGTTAAGCCGTAATCTTGCGGCAAAAGGATCGAAGCTTGTTATTCACTACAACAGCGAAAGTACAAAAGCAGAAGCAGAAGAAACCTTAGCTGCTGTTTTATCATTAGGGGCCGAAGCAATTTTGGTACAGGCCGATCTTATCAAAGTAGAAAATGTTACGAAGCTGTTTGATGCAGCCGTTGACAGGTTCGGAGGTATTGATATTGCAATTAACACTGTAGGAAAAGTACTAAAAAAACCATTTATAGATACCACAGAAGCTGAATATGACAGCATGAGTGACATTAATTCTAAAGTCGCATACTTCTTTATTCAGGAAGCGGGTAAAAAATTGAATGACAACGGAAAAATCTGTACGATTGTAACTTCTTTGCTTGCTGCGTATACAGGTCTTTATTCTACTTATGAAGGCATGAAAGCACCGGTTGAACATTTTACCAGAGCTGCTTCTAAAGAATTCGGAAACCGTGGGATTTCTGTAACTGCAGTTGCTCCCGGGCCTATGGATACACCGTTTTTCTATGGTCAGGAAAGTGATGATGCGGTAGCTTATCATAAATCAGCATCTGCTTTAGGAGGGCTTACAGATATTAAAGACATTGCTCCTCTCGTAGAATTTCTGGTAACTGATGGTTGGTGGATCACTGGGCAGACCATCTTTGCAAACGGTGGATATACCACGAGATAAAACATATTTGTTGATTTTCTGAATAAAAGGTAAACACGCTGCTGTTTGCCTTTGTTCTGAAATTAGTATCAAGAGAAAAAAAATAAAAATGATATTCAAAAATATTCACATAGGACAAATGATAAATGATAGGGTTGCAGAAAGCGGGATAGAAGTATCCCGTATCTGCAATTTTTTGAAATGTCAGGAAAAAGAGATCGAAGAAATGTATAAGGCTAAAAGTATCAACACTGAGATTCTGTTAAAGTGGAGCAAGCTTTTGGAATATGATTTTTTCAGAATATATTCCCAGCATATCATCTTATATGCACCATCAATGGTAGCAAATAATACAAAAACTAAGAAATCTTCACTCCCACAATTCCGAAAAAACGTCTATACCAAAGAAATTATAGATTTTATATTGGAACTGATTGTGACCAATAAAATGACAAAGGACGAGGTAATAATAAAATACAGGATCCCTAAAACAACATTATACAAATGGATAATCAAATACAAGAAAAATGAAATATAATCCAAATACCAGTCCCGATTACAAAACCATTTATAGAGATATCCTACATCAGAAATTTCCGGATAAAATAGAGGAATGCTTACCGCTGCTCGATAAAAAATGTTTATCTGCCGTCGATATCCTCAGTCTTAACCAGAAGATTTTTGGGAATTTGGACAAAGAATCTGAACAATTTAACCAAAAACAGCACTCTTATAAGAAATCTGATATTCTGCAAATTTTAGATTATCAGAAAAAATATCAATTGAATAATAGCCAGTTAGCAAACCATTTTAAGCTAAGCCGGAACACGGTGACAAAATGGAGAAAGATATTTTTAGTTTAAATTAAGGACGAAAGGTATCCACTTCGAGGATTATTACTATGCCCCAAGTGTGGTAATAATCTGACAGCAAGTGGTTCTAAAGGAAGAAAGAAGCATTATTACTACTATCATTGTAGCTCTGCATGTGGTTTTAGGCATAATTCTGAAATTGTAAACGAATTGTTTGTTAAGGAACTTTCAAAGTATGAGTTTCAGCCTGGCATTCGCAAAGTTCTTAATACAATTATCCTTAATAATTTTAATAATGTATCAACTAGTGTAGCGGATGAAAGGAACAATGTTACGGACAGAATTAAAGCTCTTAAGGAAAGAATTTCTAGAGCAAGAGATATGTTTCTTGCAGACAAAATTGATGAAGATGATTTTAGGGATATTAAGAATAGATATAAAAAAGAGTTGGAGGAATTAGAAGAGAAACTTCTCGCAATGAAATCTAATCCTGAAAATGAAATTGAGAAGAAGTTGGCATTAGCCCTTAACGCTGTTACAAATATTGCTGATCGCTATAAAAGTGCAAATCTTATAGATAAGCGGGCAATTGTCGGTTCGATATTTCCTGAAAAGTTAGTTTTCGATGGAACAGTTTTTCGAACCGCTAAAATCAATAGCTTTGCTAAATATATCTTTTTGATTAAGAGGGAAATAGGAGGAAAAAAAAGAGGGGATCAAAATTTGAAAAATTTTAATCCCCGTCTTGTGACCTCGACAGGATTCAAACCTGTAACCTTCTGAGCCGTAATCAGATGCGCTATTCAGTTGCGCCACGAGGCCTTGTGTTACCTTGTTGTTTAAAGGTTTGCAAATATAGCACTTTTTTCTTTTCTTTGAAAGATGAAACAGAGAATTTTACTTTTATTAACGGTTTTTTCGCTAATTGCCTGTAAGAGAGAAACAAAAATTTCGTCCTCAGACTGGACCAAAATCTCAGAACGCACCCAGTTTAAAGAGAGTGGCGGAACCTTAGAGCTGAAATCGGGAAATTTCACCTATAATTTTAAGGAAAATCAGACCCCGTTCAGGAAAATTATTCTGTTAAATGCGAGTATGGCAGGGTATATTTCAGAGCTTGGAGCAGAAAATCTGATCATCGGAATATCCAGCCCGGAATACATCTATTCTGAGAAAATTCTGAACCTTCTTAAAGACGGAAAGATCCAGAATGTAGGAAATGAGCAGAAATATGATGTGGAAAAAATTATTTCCATGAAACCGGATGCCATTTTTACCAACCATATTGCAAGCTTTGACAATACGTACGAACTGTTGAAGAACAACGGAATTCAGGTGATATTTCTGGATGAGTATATGGAACAGCAGCCTCTTGAAAAAACAGCTTATATTAAACTTTTCGGAGAATTTTTAGGAAAAGAAAAAGAAGCTGAGGCTAAATATAAAGAAATTGAAAAAAATTATAGAGACCTGAAGCAGCTTGCACAGAAAGCAAAAGAAAAACCTGTTGTTCTGGCTAATGAGATGTATGGTGATGTCTGGTATCTTCCAGGCGGAAATACTTCGGTAGCTCATTATATTGCAGATGCCAACGCGAACTATATCATGAAAGAGAATAAAGATGAAAAAGCGTTAACGATGGGGTTTGAAGAAGTCTACGCTAAATGTGGAGGGGTACAGTACTGGGTGAATGCAGGAAGTCACGCTTCTAAAAAGCAAATGCTGAATGCCAATCCTTTCTACGGAAAGCTGGATGTATTCAATAAAGGAAAGATCTATACAATGGCAGGGAAGGAGAAACAGAAAGCCAATGATTTTTTTGAAAGCGGCGTTGTAAGAGCTGATCTGGTTCTCAAAGACTATATTAAAATCTTCCATCCTGAACTTTTACAGGGTTATCAGCTTACCTACATGAAAGAACTGCAATAAAATCCGGACATTTGCTTATTTTTGCATTTCATTTTACGAAAAACTATGTGGAAAAAAATTAAACAGCTGATTTTCATCGTTCTTGTCCTGAATGTAGTTTTTATCATTTGGGGTAGGTTTTTCAATCCGCCTATCACGATTACTCAGATAGGTGGTCTTTTTGAGTACGGGAAACTGCACCGGGATTATATTTCTTATGACGAAATGGGAAATAACGTAAAAAAAGCAGTGATTGCCTCTGAAGACCAGAAGTTCTTTAATCATGACGGGTTTGATTATACTGCTATAGAAAAAGCAATGAAACACAATGAAAAAGGGAAGAAGATCAGAGGAGGAAGCACCATTTCCCAGCAGACTGCAAAAAATGTTTTTCTGTGGCAGGGCAGAAGCTGGCTTAGAAAAGGGCTTGAAGCCATATATACCTTCATCATAGAAAAGGTATGGAGCAAAGATATTATCCTGGAAAGATACCTTAATTCCATTGAAATGGGACAGGGAGTATTTGGGGTAGAAGCGGCCGCTCAATATTATTTTGGAAAATCTTCCAAAGATCTAAGCGCATCAGATGCCGCATGGATTGCCGCAGTATTGCCTAATCCAAAGAAGTATGATCCAAAGAACCCATCTCCTTATTTAAGAAAGAAACACAATTGGATCATGAGACAAATGAGGAATGTGAGTTTGAAATAGTATCTTTGTACTAATGAAATTCTTTAATTCCAGCACAAATTTTGAATCTGTTCTTAAAAAATACTTCTCTTTTAAGAATGAGACCCTTTCTCTGGAACCCTTTGCCGAGTTTTTAGAGAGTATTAAAAGAGCTGATTTTACGGATGTTCTTAATTTTTTAAGAAACAACCCTGTTTTTGCTGAAAACTTTAAACATTATATTCACAATATATTCAGAGGGAGACCTTTTAACCTTTCGCTGACTGAAGCTAATATTCTGTCGGAAAATGCTTTCTTCCCTGAACTTAAAAAAAGAATCCTGAACAAGCTGCTGCCACCTGTTGAAAATGAAAAAACAGTGTGGTATATGATTGATAATGTCAGTTTAAGACCCAAAAAAGACTTAAAATACCTTCACAATCTTCCTGAAAATGAGATTGATGAATTCCTTGTCCTTCTGGGAGCTTCCGATTTTATTGTTAAACCCAACGTAAAAAAAGAGCTGATCTTCTCAATGAATATCCTTTCATGGAGGGTTACAGGAATGGCGATGGAAGTAGAGGTTGTAAGAATGGCCCCGCAATACAGGAATCTGGACAACCCTTTTCTGGCTTTGCAGAACGAACTGGAAACATTGGCGGAAGATCTGAGAAAGGATCCTGAACTTCAGCTGCATTCCAAAGACAGCCGTTATAAGCAGATTAAAATATATTCGGAACAATGTCTGGAATTCGTTAATATTGCTTTCAAAAACTCAGATAAATACGGGATATCAGGAAAAATTAACCAGTCACTGTTGAAGATTCGCCAGCAAACCGAAAGGATTTATGAAATAGTGCAGCTTCTGGTAATCGATAACGAAGAAGATGTAATGATTAAATCAAAACAGCTGGTCTTCAATATCCTGAATTATAAATCCCATAAAAATAATATTGCCGATCTGATCAACGACAGTACCCGTCTGATCTCACACCTTATTACCAACCATACCGCAGAAACAGGCACTCATTATATTACTTCCACAAGGAAAGAGTATATGACGATGTTCTATAAAGCGAGTGGCGGTGGAATTATTGTAGGAGCGCTCTGTGTCCTGAAAATGCTTTACGGCTATATTCCCGGAAGTGATTTCTCCCATGCATTTTTATATTCCATGAACTATGCAATGGGGTTCATTATGATTTATCTGATGGGCTTTACGCTGGCAACAAAACAGCCTGCCATGACTGCCGCTACCATGACGAAGGTTCTGTCGGAAGAAGGCAACAACAAAAGAAATAATACCGAATTCGCCCACCTTGTATCTAAGCTGTTCAGAAGCCAGTTCATTGCTTTTGTTGGAAACGTACTGCTTTCATTCCCGATTGCTTTGGCCATCATTTATGGTCTTGATGTATTTTTCTCTCAAAACCTTGCTGTTGAACGGTCGGATAAATTATTAAAAGACTTAGATCCGTTTAAGTCAAAAGCTATTTTGCACGCATCCATAGCTGGGTTTTATCTGTTTATTTCGGGAATTATTTCCGGAAACATCGGGAACAACTCCGTATTTTACCAGATTCCCGAGAGAATTGCCAAAAACCTTTCCATCAGAAACTTTTTCGGTAAAAAGTTTGCCAAAGGATTGTCTAAATATTATGCTAAAAACTGGCCTGGAATTATTTCCAACTTCTGGTTCGGGGTATTTCTGGGGGCAACAGCACCCATCGGGCTGTTTTTCGGGCTTGATCTTGATATCAGACACATCACTTTTGCCGCCGGAAACTTTGCATTAGGACTTTATGGTAAGGATTTTTCAGTAGATTCCTACACTTTCTGGATCTCTTTTATTACAGTTTTCCTGATTGGGTTTTTCAACTTCCTGGTAAGCTTTTCATTGTCTATGTTCCTGGCTTTCAGATCAAGAAAATTGAACTTCGGACAGGTAAGCGAGATCTATAAAGAAATTTTCAGATATTTTATTAAACATCCATTTAAGTTTTTTATTCCGCTTCGCTCCGGATTAGACAAAAAAGCAGATGACCTGATGAACAGTACGGTTTCTAATAAATCTGAAAATCAACATTAGAGGTTTTATAGATTTGAAGCTTGGCGATGGAAGAGGGAAGTTATGAAGGTCATCAAGAATAAGAATTGATTCAGTTTTATCTTTTTTAAGGTAATTTGATGTTACAGTGGCTTTCAAAACCTATAGCTAAAAGTAACTTCCAGCCTCCTTCTTCCATCTTTCAGTCTTATTTATATAAAAAGCCAGATATTTTCCTTGCTTGTGTCAACGTTTTTGAAAAATGTACTTGGTTTTATATGGGTTAATTCCTTAAAATCTTTGATGAAGTGAGATTGATCGAAAAAGAGATTTCCGTAAGATAAATCTGTAAGGTTTTTGCTTTTCTTCCGGTTGATCAATGTATTTCTGAAACGATGGATTTTCCGGTATTCAGAAGATGTTTTTCCTATGTTTTTAATAAATAGTTTATTGATGTATTGCCTTGACAGGTTATATTTCTCTGCAATTTCTTCGATTTTCATATCCTTTTCAATGTCCGATAAAATTTGCTCCATTAAGGATAGATCTTTTAGCTGGAATTTTGAAATCCAGTAGTTTTCTAATAACTCAATTTGCTGTTCCCGGTTTGGGTTAGTTAAAATTTGTTTCATTGTATCCTTAAAATCAGGAAAAGGAGTATAGCTGGTAAGGTTTTTTCGTTGAGCAAATATTTTCTCCAAATCACTCACGAAATGATTTAATCCGAGGGGTTTAAAATAGAGGGTAATCTCATTGATTGGCTGTTCGCAAAAAACTTCAATAGGATAATTATACCGGAAAACCAGGTCAGTCCAAACTTTATTTTGGGTAGAAGGGGTCACCATAATCCGGTTTTCTTCAAGAATCGTATCAGAATTGTAAGTGGTGGATAAGATGCAGAAATTGTTAGGAAAAGTAAGATATTGTATAGGATTTGAATCTTGATTGCCAGCCATAAAATAATACCCTTCAATATAATTTTTCAGGATGCTGTTTTTCGGTTTATAAAAATTGACCTTCATTCATGCGTTCGTTTTTTCACCAGACTAACTTACAAAATTCTGGTTAATGTGAAATACATTCAATGGAGAAATATTGCTTTAATCTATAGGTTTGAATCCTGTTGAGATCACAAAAGCGGCAAATATTGAAATATCTGCCGCTTTTATATAACTGAGTCTGAAGGTTAATTGTATTTTTAACAGGATTGACCTATCTTACAGAATTGAACATTAATTCATCTTGAAAAAAAAATATACTACCGCTGCCCATTCTTTTTTAACACCTCTGGCATAGCCAATCGTACTGCGGCTGCTGTTTTCTACGGTTCCATCATCTTTGATGTAACCAATGGTCGAACGGCTGCTGTTTTCTACAGTACCATCTTTTTTAACGTAACCAACCGTTGAACGGCTGCCGTTTTCTATAGTACCGTCGCTTTTGATGTAACCGATGGTGTTGCGGCTTTTGTTTTCAATAGTACCGTCGCTTTTAATATAACCAACCGTTGAACGGCTGCTGTTTTCTATGGTACCGTCACTTTTGATATAGCCCGTTGTACTGCGGCTTCCTGATTCTATAGTCTGCGCACTTACCATAGATATTCCGAATAAAAGACAACAAATGAATACTGTTTTTTTCATGGTTCTAAAATTTTAAAATGGTTGTTATTTTGGTTTTATTTTTAAAAATAGTGATTATTTTTTTCTGCTCATCTGGTAACAGGCTATCATTCCAGCCGTTTTTTTAATGATGAAGCTGTGATAATAATTCAAGATGGGTCTTATAATCGAATAATTCCATATGATCAAGGCGTTCTTTTCCTCCCAGAGGCAAAGCTAAGGAATACCCCCCACACTGATTGTTCGGGATATGCTTAAACCTATCCATTACCGCAAATTCTACTTTGCCGTAACAGTCTTCCGTCCAATAGTTTGACGCTGTTAAATTCCACTCTATTAACACATTGAAGCTTGTAGAGATGATGCTTTTCTCTCCCGTATGAATATTCAAAAAAGCAATATTTCTTCCGAAACTATATTCTTCCCATAAAAACAGGCAACCGGTGGCCGTTCTTGCAAAAACTTCTGCTTTCTCTGAAACTTCAGGAAAATTTCTGGCCAGCCTGTTGTATTCTTTGGGATTTAACAGGGAAAACAATCCATTCTTATAGAGACAAAAACCGTATTTTTTCCAGATTTCTGTGATAACGTCTGTCTCATCTTTAGGATCCATGAAAACACCTCTGTACTCATCAATTAATTCATCATCAGCGTTGGCATAGTTTTCAGATGTCTCCATAAACCCCATAAAAGAGTTGTATATTATTTCAAATTCAGTCACTAAATTTATTATTTAAGATTGATATTCATAAGGGATAATTTCTGATTCAGTCAGGTTTTAGGTTATGAAAGTCATACCTTATACCTGATGATCGGCTTGTATCTTTTATCCTTTCCGGACAATCTGTTATTCAAATTTAATCCAAAGCATAGAATACTTTTAAGCAAATGAACAAACGCAGCTTTATCTGGTGGAAGCGCAGTATTTGAGCCTATTTTCGTTTGAGATGAATGGCTTATATAACGCTAAAACGGAAAAATAAGGGTCTGTTTATGCCGGAACCTGAATCATTTTTACACTATTTACTGTGATAGGTAAGAGGCACTAAGTTCCACGATCCACTATCTTTAAATTCTTTGATAATATGCTGTTTTGCTTCTTCATTGTTATCACTCCTTAGTTGGTCTTTTGAAAGCCATTTCTTGACAACAGGTTTGATGCTTATCAGTAAGATTTCTTCCAGATTCAGCTGCAGTTTTTGATGAACAGTCTTCGATTCTATACCTAACAACACTCCAAAACTCTCGTCTTCTATAAAATCTTCAGAAACCAAAAAGCTGGACAGATCCTGGTTGGGGTTGTTTTCACTGGTTACCCAGAGCTCAATATTTTCTTCGCTGAATTCTACAAAAGTCACTCTGAGGTTTTCCATCAGACTTTTAAAATCACCATGCCCGATAGCCATCTGAGATACACTGTTGATCAGTGCTACGGCAAAATGCTTATGAATAATTTCATACGGAACCGTACTATGAAATTCCATGTAAAATTCTGCACCAATGCCATTGTGTTCTAAATGTTCATCGTCATCAGAGTATCTGTAAATATCAGAAAGCCCGTCAGTCATTAAAACCGTTGATTCCGGGGTATAAATAACCCTCATTTTACAGGAATTGTGTAAAGTGCTGTCTTCCGGCCATGAATGATCCCCGAGTCCGCCTAGACTTAAATAAATGATGTGTTCATCGGGTTTTCCTAAAGAATTGAAAAAATCATTTCGGAGTTTTTTACATTCTTCTGAAGCTTCTTTACGTTTTTTATATTCCGGATCTGATTCAATCTGAGATACAGTTAAAAGCTGGAGCCCATGTTCTTCAAAAGCCGGATAGGATTGTGCCTGAATTGTGTCATTTTCACAGATAAAATAAAGGGTTTCTATTTTACCGTCTAATTGATGATAAATGGAAAGAATATCTTCTTTATTGGCTGTATCATCATATGAACTTATTTTGTTATCATAATAATAAGTTGAATCTACAAACATTCCGATTTCATTTCCTTCTTTTTTAAAGTGAAGCAGTACTTCTGCTTTATGTAAAACCTGATCATTATCAACAAACAGCATGAGCCGTTTTATCACTTTACTTTTAACGCTTTCCAGCAGCATGGGAATGCTGAATTTTTCCGCCTGAATCAGTTCTCCTTTTTTGAAAGTGAATTTTATTTTTGAATATACAGGGAAAAAGGTAAGCAGTTTTATAAAATTGAAGCGATTAATGCTTTCAATGTGTTCTCTGATTTCCTCTTTGGCGTATTTTCCGAAATTATTAAAGTCATGAAGAACTCCATTTTCATAAAAATAAATGCCGTCTCTGGAACTTCCGTGTTCATCTATGTTGACCTCAGAATGGTAAGTACGGCCTTCAACCAGCAATTCATCCATTTTTTCAGAAAGTTCTGCAAGCATTTCTTTAGCTTCTTCAGAAACCAGATATTCGTTTTTCATGGTATAGTTTTATTTTAATATAGTTTTTATTGTAAGGCCGATAAAATTACACATTACGGGGTTAAAAATTGTATCCTCTTTACGTATTTTTTTAATTCACATCATTTGACCAATATCTTTACTGAAAGCATAGCACGTATGGTCTGAAGCCGGAAACAGAAGAAACGGGTTCTGAAAAAGATGTGGATCTGTTTTTATCTTCAACTCTGGTTGTTTTCTATATCTTCTATCGCTTTTCGGGCAACCGAATTTACATAATCATGATTGTATGATGTGTCTATTTTTTTCCAGAGATCCAGTAAATCCTTATCATTCATTGAATATAAAGAATCTGCTGCAGGGATAAATATATATGGATTTTCATCATTGAGAATTAAAAATATTAATGCTTCCTGAGCTTCTTTACAAGGATAATTCTTTAGTTGCTCAGCAGCCCGCTGTTTAGGGGAGGCAGATACTTTGGGCCGTTTTACTTCCTCAAGCAGAACTTTTAATATAGCATCACTTCTATAATTATCTAAAGCCAATATAGCAAACATTCTTACGGATTCTTCCTCATTTTTTGCGGTGTCTATAATGTAGGTAATTGCTTTTTCATCCTTTATTTCTCCAAGATTAAATACAGCGGTTTCTCTTACTTCTTTTGAATGATGCCTTAAAAAAGGTAAAATAAGTTCTAAAGAATTCTCATATCCTGATTGGGCTAAATCATCCAGGGCTTTTTCTATAACTTCAGAATCATTGCTTTTTAAATTCAATAGGATTTCGTTTAAATCTTGCATAGCTTTATTCTGTTTTTACTGAAGTTAATGTTGTTGAATTAAAAATTAAGAACTGAAATCCGTGCAAAGGATACAATTTTTCCTGATTCATTTTTTATTTTCATGGCTGATATACCGTATCAGCTACAGTTAGTCTATTCTCTGGGCGTTGCCTTTCATTATAATTTTATCTCCATTTTTATTAAAATACAGCACCTCTCTTATGATCCAGCACCAAGTGTCTTTATTGTTTTTCCAAAAATATTCATTAAAGATCTGAGATATAAGAAATGGATCCAGAAAGTTCATTTTTTCTTTCATATCCAAGGTGTCATCCAGAATATCTTTATAGGAAGGATATTCCGTGAGGTTTTCAAATAGTTCCAGGGCATAGTTTTCGTTGACCAGCAGGTCATCTGCGATTAATTCATTCAGCAGCTCTGCATATTTAGGTTGCATTCTTTCATTAAAATCATTCAGGTCAATATAGAGTTCAAAAGGATATATTTCTTTACCTCCAATATATTTTCTGTAATAAAACTCATCGTATAATATAGTACGCGGATCCACTTCCTGATCGTTGATAAATAGCTGTAGAGGATTTAATGTTTTATCCACCATAGGAGATTTTTGAGGAGGTATAGGTTCTTCTGTATAATAAAGAGGGCTGAAATAATCCTGGATGACTAATTTTTCATTCTCCAGGATGTCCCTGATTTCTGCCGCCGGGAGGTCTGTTACAATAGTAGGATCACCTTCCAGGGTAAGCAGAGCGGATTCTGACTGATATATTAATATGCCTTTATAGGAATTATTGATCACAATCCCTTTTTCTCCCGTCTCCGGATTTACACTGATTAAGTGTTTGCCCTCCCAATACAGATATTCATTGTATTCGATATCAAAAAGCAGCTCTACGGTATAAGAATACACCTTCCTTTTATCGTTAATATGAAAACGGGGAAAGCAGTACTGTAATACATAAGGGAGCCCGGCCTGTTTTAATGATTCTTTAAATTTTTTTATATGCAGTTTCTCTGCATTAAGGATCCGTTGTTTAATTTCTTCGAAAGTCATGGTTGGTCTGTTTTAATCCTTATTCATTGAATGCTTTAATGGTAGTTTTCAGCTGATCAATAGTGATAATATTTACATGATCATTAATTTTCACAGGATAGACGGTACTGAATTCCGCATTTTTAAAATCAACGGCTTTAAACTTACTGTCGATGAAAGTTAAGCCATCCAGTTCTGCTGATTCAAAAGTTGTATCTGATACATAACAATCTCCAAAGTGGCTCAACCCCAGTTTTACTTTCCTGAAAGTACAGGACTCTATGACCGTATCATAAAATTCAGCTTTTGTTATTTCATCTTCCGAAAAAACACAGCTTCTGAAGGTGCATCCATGAAACTCACATTTCCTTAAAAAACAATGTTCAAAATTGACGGAAGAGAAAGTACAGTTAAAGAACGAGCTGCCTCCCAGATTCAGACTGCTGAAAGTACCGGATATAAATTTTGTATTACTGAATACCGCCGTATTTAGATCTTCCTCTTTCAGTATGAGATCATTAAATTCTTCATCGGCTATATCCAGCTGCTGCCCTCCGGTACCGTGAAGCCATTGCTGATGCAGTTGTATTTTTATATTCTCCATGTTTATTGATCTGTATATCTGATCCTTTTGTGAGTTTAATGCTCTGATTTATGCTGTTGATAAAAATATTTTACATTTTTTGATCAAATAACCAAACCACATCTTTTTCAATATTATCGCTAATGGAAGAGAAAGAATGGTTAGTAATCTCGAATTGAGTATCATGAATTACATTATCACAAAAAACAATATCCGTAAAATTACATTTCCTGAAAATGCATGATGTAATTTCTGCTCCCATTATTTCAGCACTGACAAAAGAACACGAGGTAAAGGAACATCGTGTAAATGAGGTATTGCTTAAGTTGGACTTTGTAAAATCAACATTCTGAAAGATGCATTCCTGAAATGAGGTCTGCACAAAATACGCGGAATAAAGCGAAGTTCCGTTAAATTCAACATGACTGTATTGGGATTTTACAGAGATCAGATCATCCAGATTCAGGCTTCTGATAACCAGATTATTGAATTCAGTTTCGTTAAAACCTGGTAAATCATCAGCTGTGTAATCACTTTTCTCTCTTATTGCACTATATAAATTAAATCTGTTCTCCACTTTTTATATCTGGGTATTAATTTTAACATCCGTAAACAGCCTATTCCTTTTCAGGAGGAAAAGGATAATCTGCTAGTGGTAATAATTCTTCTCCTTTTTGGGCTAAATATTTCTGAAGGCTGCCTAATTCGTAAGAGTAATGAAACACTAAATCACGGCTGGTTTCTTTAAAATCAATCTTTACAAAAGGGGAGCCTTCTATGATTTCATGGGTATGTTCAATGTGGGTATTATTTTCTTTATTGAATCTGTAGGTAAACTGTGTAACTGCTGTTGGAGCGTACATTATTTTTGTCACTTTCATTTTTATTAGTTTTTGGTCTGTTAATTTTTCCATTCGGAAACATTCGGATAAATTTACATTTTTTAGCGGTATTTATTTTGGCCCCATAAAAAATAAAATCTTAAAGAGAGGATATCAGAATATATGAGAAGTAAGAATTACTATTTTTAAAATATGAAATTAGAAGCATATACAGAACCCAAAACCTATTTTATAACCCAAACTGTTTACTGGAAATTAACAAAAAGTGATAGTTACGTTCCCATAATCAATATTACCGGGAAAATTGATTCAATGGAGGAATCAGAATTACTGAAATTTTATCTTAATGAAGAGTTTTACGATGATACTACTTCTTATCGAATAATTAATTTTTCTGACTTACAGAATAATACAAATACTCCTTTCAGATTAAATCCTATCTACAAAGACCGGTTTATTTTTATAAAAGGGAACTTCAGCATTGAGGAAAATAACGTTTTCGATACAGAATTAGAGGCTTTAAACTATTGTTCCGGATTACTGAAAAAAGAATATTATGACGGGAAAATAAGAATATATGATGACCAATACCAGAAACCTAAATTTGTTGAAGCACTGGAACATACTCATTTTATTTCCTTTGAAATTAAGCACGACCAAAAAAATGGATTAGGCTATTTTAAAATAACAGGAGCCTATCCCGGGCCTACCAAAGACCTTGAGGATGATATATTAGAAACAAAAAGGATGTACGCTGCTTTAAAGAAATTTTTAAAATTTTCCGGAGTAAAGCATGTGATCATCGATATTACAGATTTTAAATATCAATACTTAGACAAGTATTTAGAAGATTTTATGCCTTCTTATGAAGATTTTGAGAGCAACCCATCTAAAATAAGCTATATTATCAATAAGAATACAGATACTACTTATGGTTTTGTAAAAAACTCAGGACTGTTTTTTGATCAGGATGAGGCAATAAGAGCTTTGAAATTGGAATAAAAAGACATCATTGGCAGCTCATCATCATGATAATGAAAGCTGCAATTTATTCTATTTTATAATCAGCAGGAATTATGTGTGATTTGCAGAATTTATTCAATAGGGGCCGACTTTAGTCCGCCAAAATAATAAAAAACAATCCATTGGCTTTAGCCAAAACCTATATAATGAATCCATGAAATATAGGAGAAAAAATATCCACAAACATCCGTGCATTCTGTGGGAGATTTAAAAAAAAATTCGTGCATTAGTGGCAGGTATATTGCCACTAATGCACGAATTAAATTTAATATTGATGTTATAATTTACTTAAGTTTCAAAGATCTGAAGTTTTTATTGGTGTGAAAATAAATCTGCGCAATCTGCAAAATCTGCGAGAATAAAAATAATCGCAAAGATCAGTGCCAATCTGTGTATTCTGTGGGAAACGATAAAAATATCCGCCAGGCAAAAGAGTTCTATAAAATCTTAAGATCATTAAACTTTTCCTCTCCAAACTTATCCTGGAACTTTTTCAGATAAAAACTCTTCCTCATCTGAAAATCATGCTTAAGCAGGGGAGAGTCTATTTTAATCACCACACATTTTTCTTCGATATTTACGCTTCGGATTTCGCTGAAAAGACTTTTATCAAGGTAATCTTCCAGAAAATCTTTAATCTCAAAGGCGATAAGCTTATCTTCAAAACCATAAATTCTTGCAAAAGATTTCACAAGTTCTGACGATTGATATTCACGTTTTTTCTTCTTCATACTATTTTCTCCCTATAAATTGAGTGGTTAAACCTTTGCTTTTAAAAAACTTTTCCAGTTCAGGATAAAGGTATTCACAGGTTTCAATAAAATTTAGTTGATCATCCGGAAATGACCTTGATCCGGAACATTCAAAACAAACCTCAAAGTAAGCAAAAATCTGATCATTTTCATCATAAAAGAGGACCGCATTTCTTGGAAAATAACATTTGTTTCCCATTTTATTTTCCAGATAATATTTGCTGCAGGTATTATAAAGGATATTGGTCAGTTCTGAAATTTCGGCCAATGTCAGAATTTTTGATTCCTGAATATCTTCATCAGTCGGATTTTTAATAAAGTCTTCCAGCTCAATAGGCTTTCTAAGCTTTTTTTCAGCTTCCTGAAAACGCAGATACTCCTCATTTGTTTTAAAGGCTGTAGGCGGAGGAGGTGACGGTAAGCTCTTTCCAAGCAATTTCAGATTGAACGAAATAATTTTCACTTTAACTGCCTGGTTGAACGGAAATTTTGCAATTCTTTTACTCAATGCGAGCGGTTTGAAGTTCTTATTAAGCTTTCCATGTTCAGGAGTATTCACTTTTGAATTCTTCTTCTGACCTAAAGAAAAACAAAAGAATAGTAAAAGTGTAGTAATAATTATTTTCTGAATCATATTTTGAAAATAAGGTTTTTGATGCGAGCAAATAAGATCGACTTTGTCACAAAATAAATGGATGATTAAAAACAACCGCTTCATCAAATCAACGGTCTTAACAATGAAAAATTTGTGTTGTAAAAATACGGGTTAATCTTCCGGGGTTGATTAAAAAAGGATATTCAATCCTATTATTTTCTCTTTACATATTCGGTTGTCAATCCCTTGCTTTTAAAAAACTTTTCCAGATCCGGATAAAGGTATTCACAGGTTTCGATGGGTTCCAGCATCTTTTTCGGTGAAGATTCTATTCCTGAACATTCAAAACAAACTTCGAAATGAGCAAAAATCTCATCATTCTTATCATAAAACAGGATGGCATTTCTTGGAAAAAAGCATCCGCTTGTAGAAACAACACTTATATAATATTTATTGCAGGTATTGTAGATCACATCCGTGAGCTCGGAAATTTCAGAATGTGTTAACGTTTTAGATTCCTGAATTCCTTCAAAATTAGAATGTTTAACCGCTTCCCTCAATTCAAACTTTACATTTTTTCTGATACTGTCATAATATCTGGTGAGATTGATAGAGTCTTCCCTTGTTTTTGGTGGTGGAGGCGGTGGCGTATAAGATCCTGCACTCGTTCTTTTTAAATTCAGATTATAAGAAATGATCTTTACCTTGGCCGCTTTATTAAACGGAAATCTGGCCATTCTCTTCTGAGGGGGAATAGGTTTGAAATCCTTTCTGAGATCACCGTCCCGATAAGAATTATACTCCGATAACAGATCTACAGCCTTCTTCTTTTTCTTCTGTCCAAAAGAAAATATAAAAAATACTGAAAATATCAGGATGAAGATTTTTGATGTCATATCTCAAAAATAATACTTTCTTCGTTAATTTTCTTCACCACACTTTCCGTTCTTTCCCTGTGGGTATCCGTAATGAAAATCTGTCCGAAACTTTCTTTGTTAACCAGTTCAATCAACTGGGAAACCCTTGTATCATCAAGCTTATCAAAAATATCGTCGAGTAAAAGAATAGGAGTCTTCTTGGTCAGTTCTTTTACCAGATTCATCTGAGCTAATTTAAGGGAAATAAGGAAAGACTTCTGTTGTCCCTGCGATCCGATTTTCTTAATTAAAACATGGTCCATTTCGAAAAGAAGATCATCTTTGTGAACGCCTTTTGAGGTATAGGTAAGCATCCGGTCTTTTTCAAGACTTTCCTTTAAAAGTTCTTCAAAAGAGCTTTCAAGAAGGTGGGATTCATAAATAACGGATACGGTTTCCTTTCCTCCCGAAATAATTTGATAGAAGTTCTGAACAATAGGGTTCAGTTGTTCTACAAATTCTTTTCTTTTATTAAAAATTTTCGTTCCGTATCGGGTAATTGGATCATCATAAATTTCCAGTGAGTCTTTATCCCAGGTTCTGTTTTTCGCAAAATATTTAAGCAGGGCATTTCTCTGCTGTATAGTTTTCTGATACTGGATCAGATCAAAAAGATAGCCTGAATCCGTCTGGGAAATCATAGAATCCAGAAACTTCCGGCGGCTTTCTCCGGAATCCGAGATCAGGTTGGAGTCATAGGGAGAAATCATCACACTGGGCAAATATCCGATATGATCGGCGAGTCTGTCGTAGCTTTTATCATTTTTTTTGATGATCTTCTTAGCTTCTTTGGGTTGGGAGATCTTGATGGTGTCTTCACTGTCTTCATTCAGGACCTCGGCATCGATGGTGAAAAAGTCTTCCTCCCGTTTGATATTGTTAAAATCCGTATTGCCTAAAAAGCTTTTCCCTACAGACAGATAATGCAGGGCATCCAGAATGTTGGTCTTTCCGGCACCATTGTTCCCTACAAAACAGTTGATCTGTGGCGAGAACTCGAATTTCTTCTCCGAATGGTTTTTGAAATTGTAAAGAGAAAGCTTCTTGATAATCATTCGTCAAAAATACTCCATTATTAGTAAAAATAAAAAAGGAAGTGCTGAACAGGTTTCCACTCCGAAGGAAAAATAAGTGTCATCACGTTTATTTTCAGCGAAATAAATGAAAATATAAGTTATGATACCCGAAAGGAAAAATGCTCCGGCATATAATGGTTTAAGATAAAAAGTGGAGATCAGGCAGCTAACAAATACAAGAATATACGCAATATACTTCGTATTCTGAATCCCAATCATTTTAGGGAACGTCTGTATCGTATCACTGTCCATATCCCGGATGTCAAAAGGAAGGACTAATGCTGTTATAAAAAAGAAACTGACCAGGAAAATGGGCAGACTGAATTCAGGAAGCGTAAGCCAGCAGTTCACCAATGCCCAGACCAATCCAACGTAAAAAACCTTCAGAAGCGGGATTTTCCGGATATATACATCAAGGAAAAAGCTATTGTAAAGCAGTCCCAGAACAACAATGATGAACCATTTCAGAAGCCTTATTTCATTATGATTATGAATGATCAGAAAAGCGCAGATAACCCCGGCTATGGCATTTAAAGTAACAATCTTAAGAAAATGTTGGGTGTATTGATATTTGGTATAAAGATAACCACTGAAATAAGTGATAAAGATCAGTAATACAGACGGGAAACGGAATGTGTTTTGCTCCTTCATAAAAAATACTGCAAAAAGAGTTCCCATTAAAGAGACATAGAGCTGGCTGTCTATAATGTATTTTTTCAGTACTTTTAAAACATTCATTTATCAAAATTAATACCTATGAAAATCATCTCCAAATGTGTTCTTCTCTTTTTTGCTTTTTCGTGCATATTTTTCCATGCACAGAAGTTTTATGAAGAGCAGTGGAAGAAAATTGCAGAAAGCTACAAAGACGGAACTTTCAAATCCAATCTGCCCCTTATTCTTGAGATTCAGAACAAAGCTGTAGAAGAGAATAATACGACGGAAATAATCAAGTCTCTGAAGGCAGAATTTGCAGTATATAAAGCCACTCAGGACGATCCGAAGAACGATTATGCTTCCGTTTTCTTTTCCAAGATCAGTAATATGGAAAAAAGATTGAAAAATGAAGATCTGCTTTTTTTTAAAGTATTGGAGATAGAATTCTTTGAAAATTATTATAACCTTAAAAAATGGGAGATTCTGAGCCGGACGAATGTTGCTAAAGGAGATATTTCAGAAATAGAATCCTGGACGAAGCTTGATTTCAAAAACTTTTACCTGAAGAGACTGGCAGAATTGACCGCAGATGATAATAAACTCCGGAAAATAAATATTGAGAAATACAAAGACGCCTTTGAAAATGAGCGCGACTTTCAGTTCTTTCCCTCTCTTTACGACTGGAAGGTTAAAAAAAATATTGATTTCCTGAACAACAGTGATATATTCACCAAAGATGAATTAAAAGAGAATCAGGCTGTTGTTCTTGCTTTATATCAGAATGTGATTGATTTTAATACCGCTAATTCTAAACTATATTTCCAGCACCAGAAACTGATCTATGAAAACACTATCAAAAAAGATGAAAATTTCCTGGATAAGCAGTTAGCATTAGTCAATTCCCCTGTAAAAGGAGATTACAAGATTTTAATTGTAAAAAATATAGTGGGAGAATACACCGGCAAATCAAAGTATATTCAGGCTGTAGAGCTGATTGATAAAATAAAGAAAGAATATCCCGGTTCAAAATTTCTGAGCAATATTATCTACCAGGAAAACCAGATAAAAGCAGGCTCTCTTACACTTTCTCTTGAAGTTCATAACGAACCCGGAAAGCCTATCCAGATCGTTGCCAATCATAAAAATACAGACCGCTTTACCCTTAAAATATATCAGGTTAATAACGTTAAAAAGCAATTAGAGTATCTGGCCTATTTAGGATATCAGGTAGATCCCCAGGAAGAGGAGTATAAAAAAATAGATAAAACCCTTTTCAGGACAGATTCTTTCAGCCTTCCCAATAAGAAAGATTATCTTAAATACAGCACGGCTCTTGAAATGAAAGAGCTTCCTAAGGGAGTATATATCGGGGAGTATATTAACGGAGAAGAGGTGTCAAAATTTATGTTTATTATCACCTCTTCCATGATAATTTATGATGAAAATAAAGATTATGTTCTGGTTGACCGTGAAAACGGAAAACTGAAACCCAATACCCGGCTTTTTAAATTTAACTTCAGAGACTATTCCGGAATAGACGAAACCCAGCTGATGATTGATACAGATAATATGGCTAGATTTCCTTCCGAAAAAATAGTGGAATATAATGTTCCGCGTCGTCTGATGTATGATCCGGCAGGAAATGATTACAACATCGTAGAAGGTACCTATTTTTCCCGTTCATATGAGGCATATTACCCACATACGCAACTTTTCCTGGACCGGCAGATCTTCAGACCGGGACAGACGGTTTATTTTAAGGCTATTTCCACCTACCCGGATGCTGAAAAAAGATCAGACAGGCTTACCGTCAGTAAAAATCAGAAAGTGACCCTGTATGACGCCAACGGGCAGATCGTGAGCAGCCAGGATTTTACGACCAATGCATTCGGATCGTATAGCGGAAGTTTTGTTTTACCAAAAGACAGATTGAACGGACAGTTCAGGCTTGAAGCCTCTGGTTATGCTGAAGGAGGTCATATAAGTGACTCTAAATATTTTTCTGTAGAAGAATATAAGCGCCCTAAATTTGAGATCATTTTTGATACCATCAAAAAAGATTATAAATACGGCGAAACCATTGAACTGAGAGGAAAAGCTGTTACATTCTCCGGAATTCCATTGAGCAGTACCAACGTTAATTATGAAATTAAAAGAGAGAATATCCGCCAGAGATATTTCTGGTGGTACCCATACGAGAGCTACAGCAATGAAAATTCAATCCTGGGAAAAGCAGAAACGGACGAGAAAGGAGAGTTTGTCATTAAAATCAATCTTAAAAAAGATGAAAACACAGAAGGAATACAGGTTCATAACTATAAAATAAAAACGTCTGTAACGGATATCAATGGTGAAACCCAATCGGCAGAAACCAATGTGAAAGTAGCCTCAGTTTCCCATTATTTAAAAACCGATGAAATAAAAGAAACTTTTGCTGAAGATGAACTGAAAATTAAAGTCAAAGCCTACAACTATAATGATGTTTCCCTGAATAAGAATTACAGGGTAAAACTGGTCCAGCTGAAGCAGCCGGAACGCGTTCTGAGAAGTAATTTTGAAAATCTGATTCAAACCCTTCCGGGAATGTCCAGAAAAGAGTTTCTGAAAAAATTTCCGCATGACCGCTTTGATCATTCTGAGAACCGTAAAAATTGGGAAACCCTGAAAACCATTATAGACGGAACAAAAGATGATAAAGAATTGAATCTTGGAAAACTGGAACCAGGAGATTACAGACTTCTGGTATATAATATTGAGGGCAAAGACACTATAAAAGCTGAACAGGATTTTGAGATATGGAGCCGAAAGAAATTGGGGAAAAATCAATATCCGTTTTTGAAGGTCATGGGCCCGAAAGATAAGGTGGAAAGAGGCTCCCAGGCCGTTGTTTATGCTTATTCAGCGATTCCTAATGCATCTGTAAATATCTATTTTCAGGACGGACAGGGGAAAAGGACCATCGAAAGAAAGAAATTTACCAACGGAATATTAACGTATAGCTTCCCGGTATCCAGAGAGAAAAAGATCACACAATATAATGTACAGTTTGCTCTGGCTTATTATAATGATGTACAGAATCAATATGCTCAGGTTAGAATTAAAGAGGAAGAAGATCCTTTGAAAATTGAACTGATGACTTTCAGGGATAAAGTAGAACCAGGTACGAAAGAAAAATGGAGTGTTAAGATCTCGGGGAAAAATAACGAAAAAGTGATTGCCGAAGTGTTGGCCAATATGTATGATAAATCTTTGGATAAATTTGCTCCCAATACCTATAACTTTATAAAATATTACAGACCTGTAAATGTTATGCAGGATTACAATATCAGAAACCTGATGCAGACTCTTGACTGGTATCAAAAAGTCAATTATCTGGAAACAAAAGGAGTTTATATTCCAAAGTTTAACTGGTTTGAAGAAGGTCTGTTTCACAGGCTGCTGATAAAATATGGACTGATTACCGATACAGACGGTGATGGAATTGATGATATGAATGATGCCTGTCCTACCGTTCCGGGAATCGCTTCGTACAATGGCTGCCCGCCTTCCAGCCACAAGGCAGTGGCTGAAACGGTAAGCAGTTCTGCCAAGGAACAAGGACGCTTTGACAATGAAGCTGATGTGCCCCTGTCTGATAAAAAAGATGCAGCACCAGAAGAAAAAACGAAAGAAGATCTGAACGATGTGAAAACCCGTCAGAATCTTAATGAAACTGCATTTTTCTATCCAAACCTGAAAACGGATGCCAATGGAAATGTAAGCTTTGAATTTACAACACCGGAAGCCCTGACCAAATGGAAATTGATGTTCCTTGCCCACACTGTAGACCTAAGAACGGCTATTCTGGAAAAAGACATCATCACCCAGAAAAAACTATCTGTAAATCCAAATTATCCGCGATTTTTGAGAGAAGGGGATGAACTGAACTTCCAGGTCAAAATTTCTAACCTTACAGACAAAACCATGTCCGGGGCAGCTTCCCTGCAGATCCTCAACGCAGAAACCAATGAAGATATTTCAAAGCTGTTCGGAATTGATTCAGCGGTACAGAATTTTGAAGTAAAAGATACCGGAAATTCCGTGGTCAGCTGGAAGATCAAAACACCATTCAATAAAGCAACATCCATCATCATCAAAGTAGTGGCAAAAGCAGGAGAATATTCCGATGGGGAACAGATCCCGGTTGCCGTGCTTTCCAACAGGATGATGCTTACCGATGCCGTTCCTATCTTTGTGAAAGAAGGGCAGACCAAAACCTTTACCCTCCAAAATCTTAAAAACAATACTTCTGCGACGGTTGAAAACATCAGCAATACCCTTGAACTAAAAACAAATCCGGTTTGGGAGATCCTTTTTGCCCTTCCGGATCTGAGCCAGAACCTCAATATCACGTCTGATGCTATCTTCAATACCTGGTTTGCAGACATCGTGGGAACCGAGATTTTCAAAGCCAATCCAAGGATGAAAGCCGTTTTTGATGAATACAAAAGCGCCGACCTCCTGAAAAGCAACCTTGAAAAAAATCAGGAGCTTAAACAAGTGCTGCTGGAAGAAACTCCCTGGGTGCTGAATGCCCAGTCTGAAACAGAAACCATGAACAGGATTTCAAGGCTTTTTGAAGTCAATGCCATGAAAGCATCCATCAACAGCGACTGGAAACTTCTTTTACAATATCAGAACGGAGACGGAGGATTCCCATGGCTGCCGGGGTACCCGAGCTCATATGTTTCCTCGTTATACATCCTCAGAAATCTTGGGAAAATGAATGAATGGCTGAAAGGAGGAATAAACCAGTATCAGTCAGGACAGGCGAATATGGTTTCTTCCCTGATCCATTATATCGACAGGGAATTGGGTACCCACTGGAAAGAAAATGAAAATACCCCGTGGAGCAACTTTGCCCTGGATTATCTGGATGCAAGACGCTATTGGGAAAAAGAATATCCGCTGCAGGGAACAGGGGCAAGCCTTAAACAGAATATTATCACCCGTGCAGATCAATTCAAAATTACAGACTTTACCTTCTTCGGTCTTCACAGGGCAGCGCTTATTTATGACAGCTACGGATTGAAAAATACCTCTAAAAAGCTGATTAAATACCTCAAAGAAACCTCTGTTTCTTCAGAGACACAGGGCGCTTACTGGAAACAGAACCTCAATGACTGGGGCTGGTATGAATCCAAGGCGGTAAATCATGCTGGCGCCATAGAAGCGATTAGCAAAGTAACACCCGAGGATATTAATTTTATTGAAGAATCAAAAGTCTGGCTGGCCACACAGAAAGAAACCAATTCATGGGGAAATTCCAGAACAACCGCTGAAATTATTTATACCCTCATGAATTCAGGAAAATCTTGGACCACCCCGGAAGCGGATAAGGCTACCGTAACCTGGGGAGGAAAAGAAGTAGCTCCACAAACCAAAACAACAGGCTATCTGAAGCAGACCATTCATTCTGATAAGGTCGATAAAAAGCTGGCTGAGGTAACCGTAACAAAACCCGGCCCGGGAATTGCACAAGGTGGATTGTTCTGGCAGTATTACGAAAACCTGGAAAATGTAAAATCCACAGAAACCTATCTTTCCATGACAAGAGAGTATTATAAAAAAATAAAAACCACAAACGGAGAAGAGCTGATCAAAATCACAGACAGCAGTCCGCTTACCGTAGGAGACCGTATTACCGTAAGGATGATCCTTAACACAGATCGTCCAATGCAGTATATCCACCTGAAAGATATGAGAGCAGCAGGACTGGAACCTGTAGATGTACTTTCCGGTTATCAGTATAAAAATAATCTGGGGTATTATCAGGCCACCAAAGATGCTTCCACCAACTTCTATATTTACTACATGCCGAAAGGGAAATATGTATTTGAATATGATTTGGTGTGCAACGCTTCAGGAAACTTCTCCAGTGGTTTTGCCACCCTGCAGAATTATTATGCACCTCAGATGAATGCCAGAACCAAAGGAGATAAAATAGAAATTAGAAAATAACATATAACAGATGAGAAATGTCAAACTATTAATGATGTTGCTGTGTTTTAGCTTTTACCCTAAAATGCAGGCGCAACAGTATTACGACGGACAATGGAAGAAGATTACGGACAACAGCACCAGAGGAGCCTATAAATCCAATCTTCCCATTATTTTAGACATACAAAACCAAGCCATGAAAGAAAATAATGTACTTCAGCTGATTCGTTCCCTGAAAGCGGAATTCAGTATCGTAAACCGGACCGTAGACGATGATCAGAATGATGCGGTCTCTCAGTTTTTTAAGAAGCTTCAGACCACAGAGGCTAAACTGAAAGGAGAAGAACAGCTGGTATTCAGGGTTCTGATGAATGAGTTTTTCCAGGATTATTACAGCCAGAACTCCTGGAAGATAAATAGCAGAACCAATATCAATTCACAGGATCTGTCACAGATAGAAACCTGGAGCAAGCTGGATTTTAAAAACTATCTCTCCAAAAGCTATCAGGAACTGGACAGCCGCAAACCGGAAATGAAAAAGATTGCCCTGCAGAAATACCAGGATATGCTGACAGAAACAAAGGATATCGCTTATTTTCCAACGCTTCTTGACTGGTATTCCTTAAAAAAGATAGCTTTCCTTTCTGACAACGGATTTTTTACAAAAAATGAACTTACAGAAAACAGAACAAAAATCAATACTGTTTTCGATGAGCTTATTGCGCAGAACAGCGGAAATTCAAAGCTCTATTTCATGAAAGAAAAATTGACGGAAAACTGTGATTACAACCGTTGTAAAGATAAACTTGAACAGCTTCAGAGTCTCTTGAAATCCGGAACAGAAGGTGATTACAAAGTAGTCATCATGGAAGAGATCATGAGTGAGCTTATCATCAAAAAGAACATAAAAGAAGCTCTGGCTGTTGCAGATCAGGCGAAAAAGCAGTACCCGAAATCGCTCTTCCTTGAAAACATTAAAAACAGGGAAAACCAGATCACCAATCCGCTGCTTACCATTAAATATGAGCAGCAGACGCAGAGTAACCTGCCTGTTCATATTGTTGCAGAACATAAAAATGTATCCGAATTCTCCCTGAACATTTATGAAGTAAAAGAAGACTTTCTTCCATTCATGCAATACATACAGGGCAGCTATAACAATACATTCGGAAACATCAAAAAAAATCTGGTAAGAAAAGAAACTTTCCAGCTTGCCGATGCCAAAGATTATCAGAATCATAAAACTTCTCTGGAGATTAAACCTCTTCCGGCAGGAGCTTATGTTGCTGAATATGCAGTAGCAGGATCAAATGATAAGAACAGCGATTCCAGACAGAATTTCTATTTTCTGGTTTCCGGAAACAGGATCATCTATCAGAACAAAACGGATCGTAATCAGCTTTCCAATGAAATGAAACTGGTAAGCAGTGAGAATGGAAAACCTGCGACGAATGAAGGTCTTACTTTTTATGAGTTTGTTTCCAATAAAACATTAAATAAAATTGACGGTAAAACCAACGAAAATGGGGTTTTCAAATTCCCTTCTACAGCCAGCAATGCGTACTACAGAACATTCCTGATCCGTCAGCCGAAAACCAATGATTTCCAGATTATGCAGGTCTACGGTAACAGTGGAACGGCAGAAGAATATAATCCGAATAAACAATCCCGTCTCCAGGCTCAGATCTTTACCGACAGAGCCATCTACAGACCGGGACAGATCGTTTATTTTAAAGTGATCAATACAAAAATTGATAAGGAAATAGAATCTGTAACGGCAGGTCTGAAGCAGAAAATTACCCTTCAGGATGCCAACGGTCAGGATGTTTCCTCCCAGGATTTTACCACCAGCGAATTTGGTTCCTATCACGGCAGTTTTACCCTTCCAAAAGGCCAGCTGAACGGTGTTTTCTACTTGAGAACAGATGCAGGTTCTCAAGGCTATAAAGATTTCAGGGTGGAAGAATACAAGAGACCTAAGTTTGAAGTAACCTTTGATCCTGTAAAAGACGAATATAAATACGGACAGACCATAGAGCTGAAAGGAAAAGCAATGATGTTTTCCGGAGTGGCTTTAAGCAATACCACGGTAAATTATGAGATCAAAAAACATAATATCCGATGGAGATATTTCTGGTGGTACCCGCGTGGAAATGATAATGAAAACTCTATTCTGGGCGAAGCGAAAACCAATGAAAAAGGAGAATTTGTCATTCGTCTGGACCTTAAAAAAGATGAAACTTTAGAAGGAATTCAGATCGATAATTATGAAATCAATGCTTCCGTAACAGACATTAATGGAGAAACCCAATCCGCAGATACACAACTGAAGGTAGCTTCAGTTTCCCACTACATAAAAGCAGATGAGCTTAACAATGCCTTCAGTGATGAAAATGTAAAGCTGAAAGTGGAAACCAGAAACTACAACGAACAGGATCTGAAAAAATCTTACCAGGTTAAGCTTTCCAAACTGGCGGCTCCGGACAGAATTTTCAGAGAGAACTTCCAGTCGGCGGTTCAGGATCTTCCGAAGTTTTCAAAAGAAGAATTCATCAACAGATTTCCTCATGATCTTTTCGATAAAAATGATGAGGTTAAAAACTGGAAAACAGAGAAGGTGCTTATGGAAAAACAGCAGCAGCCTTCAGCAGAACTGGATTTAGGAAAACTGGATGCAGGAGATTATCAGTTGGAGCTTTATAATATCGAAGGAAAAGATACCATTAAATCCTCTCAGAACTTCAGTGTCTGGGATAAAGGAGCCTTAAAACCGGCACAGAAAACCTTCCTGAAAGTCATTGAACCTAAAAATGAATTCTCAAGAGGGGAGAAGGCGAAAATATATGTTTATTCTGCAATACCGGATGCCACAGTGAATGTTTTTGTACAAGACGGAACCGGAAAAACCGTTTCAGAAACCCATAAACTGAAAAAAGGAGTACTGGAATATACCACAGACATTCCTAAAGATAAAGGAATTTCTGCGCTGAATCTTCAGTTCCAGGTCGTAGCATTCAACGATGTGCAGACAAAATCTGTAGTCCTGAAAATTAAAGATTCAGAACAGCCACTGAAAATAGAAACCGTAACCTTCAGAGATAAGATGGAACCGGGTTCAAAAGAAAAATGGAGCGTAAAAGTTTCAGGAAATGACAAGGAAAAAATAAATGCTGAGGTACTGGCCAATATGTATGATATGTCACTGGATCAGTTTGCGGCTAACAGTTTCAACTGGCAGAAGCTTTATATGCCTTATTCTCTGATCACCTCATATGAAATCGGTGAATATCTGCAGCAGGCTTATTATCAGAAAAGATTGAAATACTATAACGGTAAATCTGTGCAGGTTCCTGGCTTCAACTGGTTTGATAATGACATCTATGGTTATGGGGTAGCTGGAAATATAGGACGTTTAACCCGTAGCAAAATGGCGCCTGTTCCTGCTCCTACTGCCATTGCTAAAGAAGCAAGCGTTGATGAAGTTGTGATGGTGGCATATGGGCAGAAGAAAGCTATTACTGGATCGGTAGCGGAGGTTAAAGAAGCAGATGCTGACGGAGTTGTAGATCAGGCTGAACAAAAAGAATCACTGGAAAAAGTTCCTGTACGTCAGAACCTGAAAGAAACAGCCTTCTTCTATCCCGATCTGAAAACCGATGCGGAAGGTAACGTAAGCTTTGAATTTACTTCTCCGGAAGCCCTTACAAAATGGAAGCTGATGTTCCTGGCCCATACCAAAGATGCCAGAGCAGCTGTACTGGAAAAACAGGTCGTGACCCAGAAAGAGTTTTCTGTAACCCCTAATTATCCAAGATTCCTGAGAGAGGGAGATGAACTGAATCTTCAGTCTAAATTATCGAATCTTACCGATAAAAAATTAAGCGGTTCCGCGGAATTACAGATTCTGGACGCTTTCACCAATGAGAACATTACTTCAAAATTTGGGATCAATGCAGGAGCTCAGAACTTTAATTTAAGTGAGAACGGAAATTCTGCCCTGACATGGAAGCTTAAGGTTCCGAATAATGTTTCGTCCATCATCATGAAAGTAGTAGCCAAAGCCGGAGCTTACTCAGATGGTGAGCAGCAGGCTGTAGCCGTACTTCCTAACAGAATGCTGGTAACAGATGCTGTTCCTGTTTTTGTAAAAGAAGGAGAAACCAAAACATTTGTTCTGGAAAATCTTAAGAATACAAACTCAACAACAATTTCCAATGTTTCCAATACACTCGAACTGACTACCAATCCGATCTGGGAGATCATGTTTGCATTGCCAAGCCTGAAAAATGATCAGAATAATTCTGCCGATGTCGTGTTCAACAAATGGTTTGCGGATGTTTTAGCCTCTGAGATCTTCAGAGCCAATCCGAAAATGAAAACTGTTTTTGAAGAATACCAGAACAAAGGATTGCTGAATTCAAATCTGGAGAAAAATCAGGAACTGAAACAGCTTTTACTTGAAGAAACCCCTTGGGTACTGGAAAGTAAAAATGAAAACGAACAGATGCAGAAACTGGCGCTGTTATTTGATGTTAATACGATGAGAAACTCCATCAGCCAAAGCTGGGACGATTTCAGAAAACTACAGAACCCTGACGGCGGATTCTCATGGTATTCCGGGTATCCAAGCTCGTACGGAACTTCTTTATACATTCTTAAAAACTTAGGAAAGATCAATTCATGGTTAAAAGATAATGTAAAAGATTATCAGGGAACAGAACAGAATGAGCTTGTTGCAAAACTGGTTCAGTATGTTGATAATGAGGTCAGCAAATATTGGGATGTGAAAAAAGAAAATGTGTGGAATAACTGGACGATGGATTACCTTGATACCCGTAACTACTGGGAAAAACAATATCCTTTGAAAGGAAAAGGAGCTACATTGAAATCATTGGTAAAACAAAAAGCAAAAACCGCGAAGATCACTGATTTCACTTTCTTCGGACTTCACCGTGCTGCATTACTGATGAATGACTATGGCCTGAAAGACGTTTCGGATAAACTGATGAATTACCTGAAAGAAACCTCCACAGACACAAAAACACAGGGCGTCTACTGGAAACAGAACCTGAATGACTGGGGCTGGTTCGGATCAAAAGTAGTGAATCATGCAGGAGCTTTGGAAGCGTTCAATAAGTTGAAGGCTAATGACCAGAAGTTCATTGAAGATATGAAAATCTGGTTGGTAACCCAGAAAGAAGTAAACTCATGGGGCAGCTCAAGAGGAACCTCAGAAGTGATCTTTACCATCCTGAACTCAGGAAAGTCATGGACCAGTGCTGAAAGTGATAAAGCTACAATCATTTGGGGCGGAAAAGAGCTGGCACCTCAGACCCAGGCAACCGGATATGTGAAATCTGCCGTAAAAACAGACGCTGTAGATAAAAACTTAGCAACCGTTACCATTACAAAACCCGGACCTGGAATTGTTCAGGGAGGACTGTTCTGGCAGTATTACGAAGATCTGGATAAGATTAAATCTTCAGAAAACTATATCTCGGTGACCAAAGAGCTGTATAAAAAGATAAAAACAGTGAATGGAGAGGAACTTCAGAAAATTTCGTCTGAAACCCCGCTGAAAGTAGGAGACAAAGTAACCGTAAGAATGATCCTGAATACAGACCGCGCTATGGAATTCATCCATATTAAAGATATGCGTGCTGCAGGATTTGAACCTTTAGATGTGCTGTCCGGATACCAGTGGAAAAATAATTTAGGATATTATCAGTCCACCAAAGATGCCTCCACTAACTTCTACATCCAGTACATGCCGAAAGGGAAGTATGTATTTGAATATGATGTGGTTGCCAATGCTTCAGGAAAGTTCTCCAACGGGATTACCACGATGCAGAATTACTATGCTCCGCAGATGAATTCACACACAAAAGGAACAGCCGTTTCTATTTTGGAATGATTTTTGGCCATAGGGAAGTAGTAAAATTTTAAAATAAAACAAAATGAGATTTTCAAAAACTTTAATTACAGGATTGGTAATGCTTGCAGGTGTAAATGCTTTCGCACAAAAGAAAGCTGAAAAGTTTGAGAAGCTGGAAATTCAAATGTTCCCAAAAGCTAAAGAAGGATACAAGCAGGTATACATTCAGCTGCCTGTTGCAAAAAATGAAGCGGATTTAAAAGTAGAATTCTTTGTAGGTGCTGAAAAAATGCTGGACTGTAACAAATATTTCCTGATGGGAAATGTGAAAACCCAGGATCTTCAGGGATGGGGCTACAACTATTATGAAGTAGAATCCAACGGAGAAACAGGCGGAACCTTAATGGCTTGTCCTGATAAGAAGCTGACGAAAAAATTCGTAACCCTTCAGCCGGAGGTTGTAAGATACAACAGCAAACTGCCGTTAGTATTCTACGTACCGAAAGATTTAGAAGTACGTTACAGAGTTTTACGCCCTGATGCCAAAATGAAAACAGCCGTTCAGAAATAATCTGAAACAGCAGTACATAAAAACCTCCCCTCAGAAATGTGGGGAGGTTTTGTTTTTTATAAACATTACTAACGAAAAACCTGTATTTATCTACGAAACCTGCGAAAGAAAAACATTCACCAAAATCTTTGAAATCCGTGCAATCCGCGGGAAACCTGAATAATTAACCTCAGAGTTCGGGATAATAAAATTAGACTTATATTAAGCATTATAATTGATGATCAATTTATAAATTTTTGTAAAAAAACACGATGTTATTTGAGTTTTTTTAAGTGCTCCGCAGGAGTACTCTGTTCATAGAATTTAATACATGATCTAAGGTGAGCTCCGTAGGAGCGACCTGATAATTATAATGATTAATATGTTATTTTAATATGAACAAAATTTGAAAACAATTATACCCTCAGTCCGGGATAAAATGTCTTATTTAGACTGGCTTAAAGCTGGGAGAAGGAAGTTATGAAGGTCATTAAAAATAAGTGTTGATGTATTTTTATCTTTTTAAGGCAATTTGATTTTACAATGGTTGTCAATACTTATAACTAAAAGTAACTTCTCGCCTTATATACTTAAACTTCTTAACCCGAACCAAGGTTAATTATGTTGGAAAACGCAACAGGCGCAAGGTTTTGAATCATTATACTGCATTTAAGGCGCTAGAAAATCAAAGATTTCAATTCATTTGATAACCATTTTTTAGTCTGGAGGATTGAGCAGATCAAGCCGATTTTATCATTACTAAACCGGATACTTACAACGTCCGCTTCATCGAATCAACAAAGTTGATTCCCTTCTTAGCTTCCTTAAAAATCAACATTGCCTATACATCGAACTTTACGTTTCCAAAAACTGAAAATAATTTTTTTTTATTTAAAACATCTCTCAAATTGAAATTAAACGATTACTCTATAGTTATGTTAAATAGGGAGTTAAAACTAAACGTATTTTAAACTTGTTTTAAATTCACCTATTTTTGATGTATATCGGTAACGAATTAACATTTTTTTGCATTATATTTGTTATAAACATAAACCATGAAAAACAATTTATTGATTTTTACGTTTAGTTTTCTGGCTTTCCCTGCTTTTGGCTGGGCACAGTCTGCTCCGGATTTTAAAGAGCTGCTAGATAGTGCTATGGTTCGCGATTCTGATCTCAAAATGCAAATTACCCAGAATAAACTCACCGATCTTGACGAACACAAGCTGAAAGACATTTTTCTGCCTACACTAGAAGTGAGCGGACAGGTCGGATATCTTAATGCAACCACAAGACTTACATCGCCGGAAATTAACCTCACGCCTTTCATCAATATCCCGGAAGGAAGCTTTAATAACAATCTCAACATATCCGGTTTCTCCGGAATCGCCAAAGCAGAGGCTAAAATGCTTCTTTACTCAGGCGGTAAGGTGAAATACATGAAAAAAGCGGTTGAGGAAAAGAAAATATCCGAAGATATTCTTTTGGAAAAGACGAAGGATGATGTGGTGGCTAATATTTCCAAAGCCTATGACCAGCTGGCATTGATTCATCAGTCTAAAAAAGTATTGGATGAAAGCAAAAAAAGGCTGGATATCAACAGGAAAACAGCAGATAAAGCTTTAGGGTACGGTCTCATTACCCCGTACGATCACAAGAAAATCGAACTCGCTCAGGCAACACTGAACGCTAAAATGGTAGAATATGAAGGGAAAAAAGAACTTCTTCTTACCCAGCTTTATATTCTTACCGGTATCAACAGAGACCGCCTAAGAATGATTGTTCCGGTACTTTCTCCGGTAGATCTTATAGCTCCTGAAAAAGGAATTGAACAGAGAGCTGAGATCAGAGCCCTCGATCACGGAATTAGCGCGGCAGATTACAAAATCAAAGCAGAAAGAACGTGGATGATTCCAAAAGTACAGCTGATGGCTTCGGCTTATTATATCGGGCTTTATGGAAGCAGAATCAAAACCTCTGAAAATATTATTCCTGCCATTCCGGAAATAGGGTATGGCGGAGCAAAACTGGACTGGAGGCCCAACAACGTCAATGTTCTTCCGTTACTCACCGCAGGCGTAGGCTTTAAATGGGAAATTTTTGACGGAAAAGAAGGGAAACACGCAGAAGAAACCGCACGGATTGGGAAAGAAATTCTTCAGAACAAAAAAGAAGATGCCGTGAAAAAGCTGACCCTGAATCTGGCTAACAACCAAACCAATTATGATATAGCCACTGCACAGATTGAGCTGAAAGCGAAACAAAAAGAACTGGCTAAAAACGCACTGGTGCAGGCAGAAAAAGAATTCAGATACGGAATGAGCAAATCGTCCCAGCTGATTGATGCCGAAAATGATCTTGAAGCGGCAGAATTGGAATATCAAAATGCTGTTTTCAACCAGAGAAGAGCCGGAATAGAACTGATGAGATCCACTCAGGAACTGGATGTAGCCAAACTTTATTAACTCCTTACCATTAAAACGATGCATAAAAATATACCCATACTCTTTGCAGCTCTTTTTCTATTAGGGAGCTGTGGTGAAAAAAAAGAAAACCTTAATGATTCCGAAGGGAAAACCAAAAAGGACGTGATTTCCTTCGCTCCGAAAGTAACCGGAAGAATTGTGAAAATATACGTTACCGAAGGGCAGACTGTAAAAAAAGGGGATACCCTTGCGCAGCTGGATGTACCGGAAGTTTCTGCAAAAATAGCCCAGGCTCAGGGTGCTGTAAATGCAGCCACAGCCCAGGAACAAATGGCCAAAAACGGAGCTACGGCAGATCAGCTGAGACAGCTTCAGGCCAAATATAAAGGCTTAAAAGAGCAATATGAATTTGCCCAGAAATCTTTCAAAAGGGCTAATAATATGTTCCGCGACAGCTTAATGTCTCCACAGGCTCATGATGAAGTATACGCAAAACTTCAGGGCGCAAAAGCGCAGTATGATGCTGTAGTGGCAGAACTGGATGATGTGAAAAGAGGAACCCGTGTAGAAAAAGTGGAAATGGCAGCAGGACAGGCATCACAGGCCCGAGGAGCACTTCAGGAAGCCAATGTTGCTTATTCTGAAAGATATGTAATTGCCACTAATGACATGGAAATAGAAACCATCAGCCTGAATACGGGAGAACTGGCAACAGCGGGTTTTGCTTTATTTAACGGCTATATTCCTGAAAGTACCTATTTCAGATTTACCGTTCCCGAAAGTGCTATTGCAAAGTATAAAAAAGGACAGGAGGTCAATATGCAGGTCGTCTATAACAAAGAAAACCTGGCTGGAAATATTGTATACATCAAACAGCTGACAAGATATGCGGATATTACCACTGCCTATCCTGATTATCAGCTTCAGGATGCCGTATATGAGATCAAAGTAAAACCTAAAGATATGAATAAGGCTAAAAGTATTTTAGTCAATGCTAATGTTATTCTGAAATAAGATGAAAGAATTTTTCCGGCTTTTAAAACGTGAGTTCAAACTTTTTATAGGTAATTCTACCTTAAGGACCGTATTTTTTCTGGCCCCGGTATTTTATGCCACCCTGTTAGGATTCGTTTATAAAAGCGGAAAAGTTGAAAATACACCCGTATTGGTCATCGATAGGGATAACACCCCTTTGTCCAGCCAGCTCACTGATATGCTGGATGACAACAAAAGCATCCGGATTATAAAATACGTTCAGGAACCTTTGAGCATGAAAGATGAGGTGATCCGTCATGAAGCCGCCGCCGTAGTCGTTATTCCTTCCCGATTTGAAGCAGATATGCTTCAGAAAAAATACCCTGAACTCAATGTATATATCAATACCGGAAATGTTCTTACAGCAAATTTCGCTTCCAAAGCATTACAATTAACCATAGGAACATTCTCTGCCGGAGCCTCCATAAAAGCTTTACAGAAAGCCGGAATGCCTGCAACCAAAGCAGCAACCCAGTACGAACCTTTCAAAGCCAATTACATAACCCTTTTCAATACCACCGGAAATTACCTTATTTTCATGTGGCCTGCCATGCTGGCGGTTGTGCTTCAGCAGGTAATCCTCCTGGCCATGGCAGTAAGCTTTGCCGCCGAGTTTGAAAGAGGATCTTTTGTAAAAGAATACCTTAAAATGAAAAAATGGGCTTTCCCGACGATGCTTATTAAAGTAATCCCGATCTGGGTATTTTCCATTCTTATTGTAGGAATCTATTACTTTATGCATATGATATTCCGGGTTCCGATGCCGGAAGGAATACTGAACTTCATCCTTCTGACAGCTGTTTTTGTGGGTTCAGTATCCTTTTTAGGAGTGTTCATCAGTATCCTGATTCCGGACGCACTGAAAGCGACACAGATTCTGATGGTCATTGCTTCACCGGCATTCATTATCAGTGGATTTACTTGGCCATTAAGTGCGATGCCTGCTTTCGTACAATTTATTGCAAACATTATCCCGCTTACCCCTTTTCTTCAGGCGTTCAAAATCCTGTTGATCCAGAAAGGCTCCGTGGAGCTTACTTATCCTTACTTACAACATCTGAGCATTCTTCTTGTGGTATATGCCATTATAGGCTGGATTGCTTTGAAGATCAAACTATGGTTTATTTTTAAAAAGGCAGCCCCGCAGCAAATAGAAGAACTGGAAATTGAAGAGTAAATAACAGGAGTTTTTTCCGGCATCAGGCTGTCTTATCAGTATATCCCAGTTCATTAATAACTTTGGACAGTTAAATTTCAATTAAAAACAATTAACAACTTTTTTGTTGCCCTATCCAATCAAAAGAAAAAACTGATATATTTGCTTTCAGATAATTTAACAGACTATGGAAAATGTATTTGATGCAAAAGATGCTCAGAATTATATAGATAGAATAAACAAACTTGTTGAAGATACCCATGGTTTATGGGGCAAAATGACAGTGGACCAGATGCTGGCACACTGCAGTATATCTTATGAAATGGTATACGAACCTGAAAAACATAAGAAGCCGGGAGCCATTGCCAAATTCATTCTGAAAACTTTTGTAAAACCTAAAGTAGTGGGAGAAAAAGCATATCCTAGAGATTCTCCTACAGCTCCGCAGTTTCTGATCTCCGGAAGAAAAAATTTCGAAGAAGAAAAGAAAAGACTAATCGGGTTTATCCAGAAAACACAGCAGCTGGGTCCGGATGCTTTTGATGGCAAAGAATCTTTTTCTTTTGGAAAACTTACCGCTCAGGAATGGAATAATATGTTTGCGAAACATCTGAACCATCACCTGTCTCAGTTCGGAGTTTAAGCCTTACCCATCTATGAAAAAACTTTTATACCTCCTCATTCTTGCCTGTAATTTTGCATGGGCACAAATGCCGGATATTTCAAATGTCTGGCTCAACAGCAGTAAACCTTACATCGGAACCATCGGTGGCAAAGGGCAGGAATTAAAGATGAAGATCAATATTTCTGAACAGAATAAGAAAAATGATCAGGAATATTTTGTTTCCGGTTATTCGCTTGTTGATGATAACTATGCAAAATTCGAAGGAAAATTCATCATTACCAAATACAAAGATGCCAAGAGTAAAGGCACAGTATTCGGAGAATATGAACTGGCAGAAGAAAATAAAGGAAAACATTCAGGACTTTTCAAAGGGAAGTTCACCTATACCTTCAAATGGAATAAGAAAACCGAAAAAATTGAAGATCAGGATATAGAACTCACCGGCGACTGGAAAAGCTATGACGGAACACTGGACTTTAAAACCCGCTTAAAAAACCAATAATTATGTTGAGAAGAATATTGGCAGTCCCCGGAGGGCTTATTGCAGGGATCATCTGCATAACCATCGTAGAAAAAATAGGGCATATGCTCTATCCAAGACCTGCAGCAGCAGGAAGCAATGATATGGAAGCCATGAAGGAATATGTGGCATCCGCTCCTTTTATGGCGTTGTTCTTCGTTATTATCGCCTACGCACTGGCAGCTTTCGTTTCCGGATATACAGCTTCAAAAATTGCAGCTAATGGAAAACATACATCTGCAGTTGTTTGTGGTATTATTTTTCTGATGATCACCATTTATATGATGATGTCTCTGCCAACTCCTATCTGGTTCTGGATCTTGGGAATTGCAGTCTGGGGCCTTGTATTTATAGGAAGTAAAATAGCTTTAAAAACAAAAACAATATGAGATTAGGAGTATTCTCACTCAGCTTAAGCGTAAAAGACCTTCAGAAATCCAAAGATTTTTATGAAAAGCTGGGATTCTCTGCTATGGGCGGAAATATGGATCAGAACTACCTGATCATGAAAAACGGAAACACATTGATCGGTCTGTTTCAGGCGATGTTCGATGGAAATATGCTTACCTTCAACCCTGGTTGGGACGAAAATGCCCAAAACCTGGAGTCTTTTGATGATGTCCGGGAGATTCAGAAACATTTAAAGGAAAATGGAATTGAACTTGATAAATCTGCTGATGAAACCACTTCGGGCCCGGAACATATTTTCCTGAAAGATCCGGATGGAAACATGATCCTGATTGATCAGCACAGATAATCTGTATAAAAACTTATCTTAAAAAAACTTATTAAAAAAAAATCATGGCAACAGTAAACGTTTATTTAACATTCAACGGCAATTGCAGAGAAGCATTTGATTTCTATAAATCAGTGTTCGGCGGTGAATATCCTTATATCGGAACTTTCGGAGAAATGCCTCCTATGGACGAAAAAGAAACTCCCGAAGAAGATAAAGACAAAATTATGCATGTTTCTCTTCCTATTTCCAAAGAAACCATTTTAATGGGAAGCGATACTGGTGGAGAATGGTCTTCCGGTTTCAAAGCTGGGAACAATTTTTCAATCTCTATAAATGCAGAGTCTAAAGAAGAAGCAGACAAATTATTTGCAGGACTTTCTGCTGGCGGGCAGGTAACAATGCCAATGGCAGATACTTTCTGGGGAGCTTATTTCGGAATGTTCACCGATAAGTTCGGAATTGGCTGGATGGTCAATTATGATGATCCTGCAAAAATGCAGCAGCATCCTTAATATGAATATTTTGTATAAGAAATATAGTTAAAAATAAACCGACAGATCTTCTGTCGGTTTTTATTTTATCATACATTTGCATCCCGAAAATTTTTAAATTTGATAATGACTTTTTAAAGAAAGGCATTGATTAAACCATAAACAATAAAGATGAAATTTACCATTGATGATATTAAAGCTGAGCACCAAAAAGTAAAAAGCGGTGCCGATTTTCCGAAATATATTCAGGCATTGAAAGAACTGGGAGTTTCCAATTATACGGCCTATGTTGCTGACGGAAATACAGATTACTTTGATGAAGATAATCAGTTGGCAACTACAGGAAAGAAAGATGATGGGGTAAGAAGTATTTCCGAAGCAGTAAAACTTGAAGACTTTATTAAAAGATTAAAACTTCACCAGCAGGGAGGAACAGATTATGTCACTTTCTGTAATGACTGTGCAGAAAACGGGATAGAAGGCTGGAAAATGGACCTTGATGCGATGACCTGTACTTATTTTGATAAAAAAGGAAATGATGTCCTGCTGGAGCATATTCCGGGCAGAGATTAGAGAAAGTATCTTTTCATCGGGATTTATAAGTTAATATTCTGTGTAAACTAATCTATTGCTTTCCCAGTAAATATCATTTGCTATTATTGATTTAAAGTATTAAATTTGTTCAACGTGATAGATAATAGTAATTGGTATTTATGAGAAAGGTTTTTACGAAGCTGGCATTAACAGTATTAAGTCTTGGATCAATAAGTGCATGGGCACAGAAGAATGACCTGGGAGCATGGTATATGTATTTCGGAAATAACAAGATCAGCAAAAAGCTGAACTGGCATAACGAAATCCAGTACCGGAACTTTGATGCAGTGGGAGACCTTGAACAGCTTTTGATCCGTACCGGGGTAGGATATGATCTTACCGAGAATAATAACAATGTGCTGTTGGGATATGGATTTATTTTAAGCCAGCCTTACGTAAACGGTGAAAAAAAAGAAAATATTGAGCACAGGATCTTCCAGCAGTATATCACCAAGCAGAAATTTGGGCGCTTCAACCTGCAGCACCGATATCGCTTGGAAGAGCGCTTCCTGGAAAGCGATTTCAGAATGAGATTCCGTTATATGCTGGGATTGAATATTCCTATCACTCAAAAAGAAATGCTGCCGAAATCTCTCTATGCATCAGTCTATAACGAGATTTTCCTGCATTTTGACAGCCCGGTGTTCGACAGAAACAGAGTATACGGGGCATTGGGATATGTAATCAATAAAAACATGAGGATTGAAGCCGGATATATGAACCAGATTCAGGAAAACAGAAATCGCGGACAGATTCAGATCGGTTTTTATAATAATATTCCGTTTACCAAAAACTAATACCAATAGTTATTCCTGAAAGTGCCTGATGAAGAAAAAACTGTTGGTTAACAATAAACAGAAACATAAATAAAATAAACACATATGCACTCAGGGAAAAGGTTCGGAGCCCGCGAATTCGCAAAATGGACGAGGCAGAGTATCTACGTTTTAACAATATTGTCGGCAATTCCCACAATATTATACTTTTTTGGTTGGAAATTTCTTTCAGTCCCCTGGCAGCCGATTGCGATTATGGGAACAGCCGTCGCATTCATTGTCGGATTTAAGAATAATGCCAGCTACAGCAGGTTATGGGAAGCCAGACAGATCTATGGCTCCATCATCAATGACAGCCGGAGTTTCGGGTATATACTGAGGGATGCTCTTACAGCAAAAGATCCAAAAAAAGTAAAAGAAATGTTTCTCCGTCATTATGCATGGCTTACTGCGCTCCGTTTCCAACTTAGGGAGCCGAGAGTATGGGAAAATATGGGAACCGCACAATTTGATGAATACGCTAAGAAGTATGAAATTCCGGAACGCACTTCAAAGCTGGAAGACGAATTGAAAAAATACCTTGCCGAAGATGAACTTCAATACATTCTGAGTAAGAAAAACAGGGCCACTCAATTAATGGCTGCTCAGAGCAGGGAACTTTCAGAAGCCTATGCCAAGGGAGATATTAATGATTTCCAATGGACGCAGATCAATCAGCAGCTGGTAAAATTTACCGATGATCAGGGGAAAGCAGAAAGAATTAAAAACTTTCCGTATCCGAGAAACTTTTCCTCCATTACTACTTACCTTTTGCTGCTTTTCATTCTTTTCGTACCATTCGGATTATTGAAAGAGCTTGATAAACTGGGCGACGGAACAGTGCTGGAAGGCTGGACTTTATGGTTCAATATTCCGTTTTCGTTATTGGTGACATGGTGCTTTCACACATTAGACAGCGTGGGAGAAGCTTCTGTCAATCCTTTTGAAGGAAGCCCTAATGATGTGCCGATTACCCAGATCAGCAGAACGATTGAAATTGATATGAGAGATATGCTGGATGAGTCCGATCTTCCGCCAGCCATTGCTCCGAAGAATAATATCGTGATGTAAACCGTGGATGTAGAAAGATCCATATAAGTTTTACAATCTCACAGATTAACTAAAAAACAACTAAAAAACAAACTCAAGATGATTCACAGTTATGTTATCATATCCATTGCAGTACTTCTGTCTGTAATGATATTAGTGATGATAGGGCAGAAACTGAAAGTAGCTTATCCTATCTTTCTGGTGATTGCCGGATTGCTGATAAGCCTCATTCCGGGAATGCCCCATATAGAAATAGAACCGGACCTTGTATTCCTTATCTTTTTGCCGCCAATTTTGTTTGAGGCGGCGTGGTTTACCTCCTGGCAGGATTTCCACAAATGGAGGAAGCAGATCTTTTCAATGGCTTTCGGACTGGTGTTTTTAACCTCAATTGTAGTGGCCTATCTTTCATCTTCCATTATTCCGGGATTAACCGTAGCCATGGGATTTCTGTTGGGAGGAGTGAATTCTCCGCCTGATGCGGTAGCCGCAACCTCTGTACTGAAGCATATGAAGATCCCTAAAAAAATCACCAATATTCTGGAAGGGGAAAGCTTAATTAATGATGCTTCCAGCTTAATTGTATTTAAATTTGCGCTTGCAGCCGTTATTTCCGGACAGTTTATCTGGAGAGATGCCGTTCAGGATTTCTTTACAATGGCTATCGGAGGAGTGGCAGTAGGAGTGGGAACCGGCTTGCTGTTTGGGGCACTATTAAGGTTAATTCCTTCCAACTCCAATATAGATACCGTGATTACCCTTATTGTTCCTTACATTATGTATGTAGGAGCAGAACATTTTCACTTCTCCGGAGTGCTTGCAGTAGTGGCAGGAGGATTATTGATGTCCTATAATTCACATTGTTATTTAAGCCATACGTCGAGGATACAGTCGGGAAATGTCTGGAGCGTGCTCATATTTGTGATGAATACAATTATTTTCATCCTTATTGGGCTTGAACTCCCTGTGGTTGTAGCCGGAATGAAAGACTATACCATTTCAGAAGGGATTTTCTATAGCATTGTGATTGGTGGGGCTATTATCCTGACCAGAATGCTGTACAGCTACGCACTGATGTATTTTCCAAGGGTCTGCTCCAAAGAATTAAGACTTAAAGTACCCAAACCCGACTGGCGGGAACCTTTTATCATCAGCTTTGCAGCAATGAGGGGAGTGGTATCATTGGCGGCTGCATTGTCTATTCCTGCATTTTTACCTAACGGAGAGGCTTTTCCGCACCGTAATATTATTTTGTTTGTAACTTTTGTTATTATTCTGATCACTTTAGTAGGACAGGGATTGCTTCTTACCCCAATCCTGAAATTCCTGAACATACAGGATGCAGGAAGTGAGCTGCCGGAAGAAAAGCAGGAAGTAATTCTGATGCGTAAACTGAAGGAAACAGCCATGCACAAATTAGAGAACGATTTTTCTGAATTGGCAGAACGTAACAGCCTCGTACGCCACCAGAAGCATAAGCTGGAAAATGAAATGATGCTGATGGCAGACAAAGCTCAGTGTATGGCTTCCACAGGAGATTATGTAACCGCAATTAATGAAAATAAAGACGTTCTCCGTCAGATCATTCAGGCACAGAGAAATGAACTGCACCGAATGAAAAGAGAAAAAATATTTGATGATCATGTGATGAGAACCATTGAGATGCAGCTGGATTTTGATGAAGCAAAGATTACAGGGTTTGCTCATTAATAACACAGATTTAAATAAGCTCTATAGAAGCCGTAAAAGAATATTTAAAATAAACTTTTGCGGCTTTTGCCATTTTAATATGTAATTTTATGTAAAATCTTTTTGAGTTTTATTTATGGATACACCCATCACTGTTCAGTACACAATAAATGCTCCGGTACAAAAAGTATGGAAAGCATTGACTGATAAAGAGGAAATGAAAAACTGGTATTTTGATATTCAGGATTTTGAGCCGGAAGTTGGAAAAGAATTTAACTTTTTTGAACCGGGAGAAGAAAAAAAGTATCACCACCACGGCCGGATTTTAGAATTGATCCCTGAACAGCGTTTAAAACATACCTGGTCATATCCTGATTTTTCCAAAGCTGAAACAACGGTAACCTGGAATCTTCAGCCAAAAGGAGAGGAGACGCTGGTAACGCTTACCCATGAAAATATTGAGAATTTTAATGAGCTTGGAGAAGGCTTTTCCCGTGAAAATTTTATTCAGGGCTGGAATGCTATTATCGGACAGAGCTTGAAGTTATATCTGGAAAATAAATAGAATGATTGAATTACTTCCTTTTAAAGATGAGAATGTTTCAGAACTGATTTCTAACATCAAAGATCAAAGAATGCTCCTCCAGTTTGCAGGACCTGCCTATCATTTTCCATTAACGGAAGAACAGCTGAAAGGTGATCTTGAAAATAAAAACAGATTCATGTTCAGTATTGAAGATAAAACTATTGGAAATATAATCGGTCATGCCCAGATCTTTCTGAAAGAGAATACTTTTCTGCTTGGGCGTATATTGATCTGGGATGAAAACAACAGAGGAAAAGGTTACGGAAGAAAGACGGTAGAAAATCTGCTGGAATACGGATTCAGTCATTTTGATCGCGAGACTGCAGAACTCAATGTTTACGACTGGAATATTGGAGCAATTGAATGCTATAAAAAAGTAGGTTTTGAAACAGATCCGGAAGTGATGAGTACCGTGAATATAGACGATGAAACCTGGCTTTCAGTCAATATGAAAATCAATAAAAATACCTTTGAAAAGCTAAAGCGATGACAAAATTTACAGCAGTCCGTCCCATATTATGGACCGAAAATATGGATGAAACCATTAATTTTTACACCCTCATTCTGGGATTTACATTGCAGGGAAGAAATGATGACTGGAATTGGGCGTCCCTGCGCAAAGATGAAGTGCAGATCATGCTTTCCCAGCCTAATGAACATGAAAAGTCTGAAAAGATAGGCTTTACAGGCTCATTTTATTTCAATGTGGATGATGTAAATGAACTTTGGGAAGACCTTAAAACAAAAGCAAAGATCTGCTATGAGATAGAAACCTTTGAATGGGAAATGAGGGAATTTGGAATCTATGATAATAATGGTTATATCCTACAATTTGGACAGCCCGTGGATAATATTGGCAATACGGAATAAAATTTGCTATTTTTGGGGAAATATTTAGAAATTCAATGAAAAAAAATATCATAGCAGGTTTTGCAGCGGTTCTCCTGCTGGCATCTTGTAACAAAGATGAAAAAATCCTGAACACTTTAAATGATTATAACAACTCTATGGAGACCAAAGGTTATCACTTTGGTGATAAACTGGAACTTCCGAAAGAGGTAACGGAAAATGCAGAAAGTATTACCATCAGTTTCGGAGATAAAGAATCTTCAAACCTTACGGTAGATCCTAAATTCTTTACATTAGGAGATAATGCTGTTACCTTTAATGTGAAAACAAAAGGCGGAAAAATACTGAACCAGGATGCAACCATCAATGTATTTGCAAAAAATCCGGAGCAGAAAATTTCATATGAGATTGTAGGAGAATATCCGCACGATCCTAAAAATTTCGTACAGGGATTTCAGGCGGAAGGAAATACTATTTATGAGAGTGACGGGCAGAACGGATCTTCACAGATCTTAAAATATACATTGGGAACAACAACACCGCTTGCTTCCACAAAACAGGCCCAGGAAGACTTTTCGGAAGGAAGTACCATTGTAGGAGATAAAGTATACCAACTGACATGGCAGAGCAAAAAAGGATATATCTATGATAAAAGTTCTTTGAAACTGCTTTCAGAATTTGCTTATCCAAATGTACTTGGAGAAGGCTGGGGACTTACCTATGACGGGAAAAACCTGATTGCATCAGACGGCAGCAAACTTTTATACTTCCTGGATGTTAATGATCCTTCCAAATTAGTTAAGCATATTGCTGTTGCAGGAAGTGCTCAGGCTTATGATCAGCTGAACGAACTGGAATACCATAAAGGCTTTATCTATGCCAACGTTTGGCAGAAACCGGTTATTTTAAAAATCAATCCGGCCAACGGAGAAGTGGTAGGAACTTTTGACTTTACAGAAATTGCCAAGCAAAATACCAAAGGAACTGATGATGTTCTGAACGGAATTGCCTTCAAAGGTGATAATATGCTGGTAACCGGTAAAAACTGGTCGAAAATCTATGAAGTACAGATCAAATAAATGACTGAGACTTTTTAATCATACAACAGCGTTCTCTTTGGAACGCTGTTTTTCTTGCCATGTATTGAAAGACTGAATAGGAATTAACATGATGTAACACCAGGTCTGGTCACAAGTTTATGATTTGGACAAACTTGAAACTTATAATTAAAATATCCAGTCCGTTTCATCGAATCAACAGAGTTGATTCTGTTCTTTGCCTCCTGAAATCAGCAGCATTCATCATGAAGCTTTGCGTTTCAAATAAAAATCAACGTAAAGCTTTATCAAAGCTTGCCTTCACAAGAAATTTTTATAACCTGTGATTTTGTTTCGGGTTCTCTATGAAGGGATCAAAAAATTACTATTTTTGGAAAATGATTATAAACTACTCATTGAAAAGAAATCTAACCATTGGACTGGGCGCTGTTTTTCTGTTGGTTTCCTGCAGCAATAATGAAAAGATAATTGATTCTCTGGTTAACTTTAATAATTCTAAGGAGGCAGAAGGCTATCATTTTGGAGATAAGCTTGCTTTACCCAAAGAAGTGACAGACAATGCCGAAGCAGTGGCTATCAGTTTTGGAGACAAAGAAAGCTCAGATTTAACGATTGATCCTAAGTTTTTCACAATGGGGGATAATGAAGTTACTTTCGTTATTAAAACTAAAAACGGAGAAACCCTGAATCAGGATGCTACCATTAATGTTTTTGCCCGAAAACCCGAACAGAATATTGCCTATGAAATCATAAAAGACTATCCTCATGATCCCGATAATTTTGTGGAAGGATTTCTGATAGAAGGTAATACCGTCTACGAAAGTGATGGTCTGGAAGGAACTTCTCAGCTTATAAAATATACATTGGGTTCAACCGTTCCCAGTCTCGTTGCCAGGCAGCCTGCTAACATTTTTTCTGAAGGCTGTGCGGTAGTTGGAGATAAAATCTATCAGCTGACCTATCAAAACAGGAAAGTTTTTGTATATGATAAAAATACATTCAAAAAACTTTCTGAATTCCGCATGGCGAAGGCCATGAAAGAGGGTTGGGGACTTACTTACGACGGAGAAAACCTGATTGCTACTGACGGTTCGAAAAATTTATTTTTTCTGGATATAAATGATCCTTCAAAGGTGATAAAAACAATCTCTGTGGCTGGAAATACTGAAGTTTATGATAAGCTGAATGAACTGGAGTATTATGACGGCTTTATTTATGCTAACGTTTGGCATCAGCCTTTCATTCTCAAAATCAATCCTGCAACCGGAGAAGTGGTTGGAAAACTTGATTTTACTAAAATAACAGAAGAAAATGTTCAGGAAAACAGTGAACATGTTCTCAACGGAATTGCTTTCAAAGGAAATAATATGCTGGTGACCGGCAAAAACTGGGCGAAAATTTATGAAGTTTCCATTAAATAAACAGGAGACCGTTTTATAATGATGAATAGTACAAAAACTTCTTTAAAAGTTGTACAGGTTATCGCTTTTTTCTTTTTCTGTACCATGGCAGGGCAGAATACAACTGACTTTTCTGTTCTTGATAAAAAGACGGATAAACTGCTTGAAAAATTCAGAAAGAAATATAATATTCCCGGACTTTCGATTTCTGTTTCCTATAGAAATCAATTGGTTTATTCCAAAGGGTCGGGGTATGCAGATGTGGAAAATAAGACTGAAGTAATTCCGTCCAAAACCAAATTCAGAATAGGAAGCATTTCCAAAACGATGACTTCTGTAGCATTAGCAAGCCTTCAGGAGCAGAATAAAGTAAACCTCAAAGAGAGTGTTTATAAGTACCTGGATAGCCTTCCTAAGAAAGAATATGACATAACGATCGAACAATTGCTGAGCCATAGAGCCGGACTAGTGAGAGATAAGCAGAAAGGATTTCTGTGTGGGAAGAATAATCTTCACAGGAGTAATTTTTATCAGTCTTTTCAGGATGCGGAGCTGATATCCAGACCTGGAACTTCTTACAGTTACAGTAATTATGGATACATCCTTTTGGGTGTTCTGCTAGAAAAGCTGGCAGGGGAATCTATCATAAAGGCAAAAAAAGAATTGGTGCTGGATAAAGCAGGTTTAGAGCATACTGTTCCTGATGATGGAAATTTTGATGAAGATACTTCGCGGTTTTACTACCGGATGAATGATGAATTGAAGATCGTACCCTGTACAGACTGCAGCTTTAATTATGGACCGGGCTGTTACCTTTCGACCTCCGAAGATTTGGTAAAGCTTGGGAATTCATACCTGTATGCAGATCGTATTCTGTCTAAAGAAACATTTAAAGAACTGTTAGTTCCCAGGGATGAAGATAAAACCTATGCGCTGGGATTCATTACCGGACGGGATTTTTACAGGAATTATTATTTCGGCCACGGAGGTGCTTATCCGGGAGGAATGTCCGACCTGAGAATATATCCTAAAGAACGTCTCGTGGTCTCAGTTTTGATTAATATTTATGATAATGATATCAGGTTAAATCATCTTTTGGATGAAATAATTTTTCAGTATCTTGAACTCATTAAAAAAGAAGGGTGAAATTTTTAAACATACTATTTTTTTTTCTTTTCTGTACAGCTTTCGGACAGAAAACACTTCCTTTGGATACCTTAAAACTGAAGGAGGCAAAAGATATGCTGGCAGATGATTACGGAAATCTGTACATCTATAAGAATAAGGATTTCAGTTTTACCAAATACGATTCATTAGGAAAGCAGTTGGGAAAAATGATGCTTACCGTTCCGTATAAAGTTCAGTCTGTTCAGAATCCTCTCAGTGTACCTTTATTTTCGGAAAATGCTCAGGAGATGAAGTTTGTGGATCAGAACATGAATGAGATCCAGAAACTGGATTTCAGGCAAAAGTTCGGATTTATCAGGATGGCGTATGCGGAAGATCTTCAGCAGCTATGGCTTCTGGACGATAGTACAAAGCGTTTAATACAGTATAACTTCAGAAATGAAACCACAATCAATTCCTATCCTTTTGATATTAGCTTTGATGATCTGACTGATCTTTTAGTATATGAAAATAAAGTGTATATCCTCACCAGGAAACATATAAGAATCTATACCCTGAAATTTGAAAAGCTTTTTGAAGCATCTCTGGAAAACGGTAAACGTTTCAGAAGAGAGAACGATATTATTTTAGTGATTGCCGGAAACTCTATTTTAAAATATGTTCCTGAAAAAGGAATGGTAAAAGTTTTTGAAGATCCGGATGCGCAAATTGTGGATAAAAACATCCTGTCATATTTTGCAATCAAAGCGAACAAACTCTATCTTTACAACCTTGAAAAAATAAAGGAAGCCAAGCAACAGACAGAACCGGATGCTGTACAGAAAACCTCCGTACCCACGGCAGAGAAAGCCTCTGAAAATGGATCGGAAGCTGCTGAACAAAAAAAGGAAGACCAGCCAAAAGCAGCTGAGGATACTTTACAGAAGCTTATTGAAAATGTCTCCACAGTTCAGGATGTTGGAATTTAATTAAATAAATACTAAGAGAAAAAGAATATGCATATTGCAGTTACAGGAAATATTGGAGCAGGAAAAACTACTTTAACCACTATGCTTTCCAAGCATTACGGATGGGATGCGCAGTTTGAAGATGTAGATCATAATCCTTACCTTGAGGATTTTTATGCAGACATGAGTAAATGGAGTTTTGCATTGCAGATTTATTTCCTCGGAAGCAGATTCCGTCAGGTAAAAGAAATCAGAGAGAGTGGCAAAAATATTATCCAGGACCGTACAATCTATGAAGATGCCCACATCTTTGCGGAAAACTTAAATGATATGAACCTTCTTTCAGACAGGGATTTTAATAATTATGCATCGGTTTTCAATCTGATGAAATCTTTCGTCTCTGCACCGGATCTTCTGATCTATTTAAAATCTGATGTACCCAATCTGGTAAAGAAAATCTACAAAAGAGGCCGTGAATATGAAGCATCCATCAGTATTGAATATCTTTCCAAACTGAATCAGAAATACGAGAAGTGGATTTCCAATTATACAGAAGGAAAGCTTCTGATCATTGAGGTTGATGATCTGGACTTTGTTGAAAAACCGGAAGATTTCGGGCTCATTCTTGAAAAAATAGAGGCAGAATTACATGGATTATTTTAATGATTTGATTAATAAAATGCATTGAAATATAAATTTTAATTATTTTATTTTCGTTCAATCTGTTTATTGGATAAAGGCTTACTGGTTTTGTGTTTTTGTATGGTTTAACAGTTTAAAAATGTGTAGCTTTGATCATGTAATTGAAAACACATTTCTAACCACCAAATTATATCTATGTATTTAAACATTAAACATATTTTTGCATATTCCCTTGTTTCCTTATTTTGTCTTTCATGCAATAAGCAGACAGAAAAACAGTCTTCTCCAACTGCTGACAGCAACAGAATTCATGAAGCTCCGGCTGCACAATCAAAAGATACTGTTGCTGTATCCTCAACAAATGATTCTGTACCTACTGATCAGAAGGCTTTATTGATTGGTAATGTTTTGAGAGAGCAGCTGCTGAAAAATGATTTAAATATTCTGACCGAGAACGATCGAAAATTCCGTTATACTGAAGCAGACCTGAATGGTGATGGTGATAAGGAAATCTTTGTGGGTATGGCTGGAAGCTACTTCTGTGGAACGGGAGGGTGCACCGTTTATCTTTTAAACAGCAAAGGTAAAAAGATCAATGGATTCACAGTGGTGGGTGGCCCTATCGCTATTTCTTCCAATAAAACAAATGGCTGGGCAGATCTTATTATTCCGAGCAAAAGTAAAAATTACCTGATAAAATATACCGGAAAGATATATCCGGGAAATCCTAGTATACAACCGGAATATAAAGAAGCTCTACCACCATCCTTCCAGATTGTACTTGGAGAACATGAAGCGGAATATAGCTTTTAAAACAATCCCTTAGGGAGTGCTTAACATAAGTTCTTGAACCATTTAACATATATAGAATGAAACAAATGAAATTTTTATTATTTCTTGTGTTCAGCCTTATACATATTCAAAAGAGTTAATCGGAAAGTGATAGCTGGTTAAAGCAACCAAAAACAGAGTAGAGCCTCCCTGAAAATACATATCAGGTATTTCTTGAAGGGGGTAAGTTCCAGGGAATCAACGGTGATAAATCCCGTAATGGGAAATGAAAGCTTTCTGATAATAAAACACTTACAATCAGTATAAGTGTTATATCCTTTCCGTTTACAGTGGACTATTTTGATACTAAGAAAAGAATTAGTACGAACGATAAGACAGGACATTGGAATATGTAAAAGTTGATGAATAAATTTTGCTTTTAACAATTTTTTATCAGATTTTAAGATGCAGATCAGACGGTTTCTTGCTAAATTTGAGGAGAAAAGTTTAATTTTTAAATGTCTGTATTATGCTGGTAAAAGTTTTACATAACGGAGACTGCTCAAAGTCAAATGCTGTACTGGAATATCTGGACGAAAATGGTGTACCGTTCGAGATCATCAACATTATTGAAGATCCGCTAAGTATTCTGGAAATTAAAACGGTATTGAAAAAACTGAATCAGACCGTATTTCATCTGATCCGCAAGACTGATAAACTCTACTTAGAGAATTTTGCTGATAAAGAGTATTCTGAAGAAGAGTGGCTGAAGATTCTCTCTGAAAATCCTTCCCTTATCCAGCGTCCGATTCTGATCAAAGGCTCCGTAGCTATGCTGGGAAGACCTATTGAAAATGTGAAATTCTTTATTGAAAAATAAAAAATCAATAAAAAAACGGCTGTTTCAAAAGTAGAAATAGCCGTTTCTTATTTTTAGAAGTAAAGTATTATAATAGAATAACACCTTCTATTTTTGATACTTCTTTATAAATATTGACAACCTGATCTGCATCCAGTACAAATGCGTTGATGTTACAGGCTGTATATTTTCCGTTTTTGCTTTCGCGGTTTCCCAGTGTAAATTTAATGCCATCAAAAACTTTGTAAATCTCAGTAAGTTTTGCCTGGTCTGTGGGAATGATAAATTTAAATAAATAATCTTCCGGAAAGTCGTGATGACCTTCCAGCTTTTCCTTTAGAGATTTGTAAAAATCCTCGGGAGTTGCGTGTTGATTTCCTTGTAATATGTCCATCTGCCGTTGTTAAATTATATATAAATATAACGATTTTTTTTCTATTTTCCAAGTGGTCCGAGTAACGTCTTGGAGTTTTGGTGCTCGTAATCTTCGATAATATTGAAGAGGCCGTTTACCAGTTGTTCAGAAGCAAGCTGGCTTAATCCTCCTGCATTCACTGTATTATTTCCTCCACCCAGAAGGCTGCCCAGAAGATTGTTTCCGGATAGTGCCGTATTAAGGGTTTTTATAATACCGTATTCGTTCAGTTTTTCATCAACCTTTGGTGCAATGGCTGCAACAAGCTGTTGCGAAGTTTTTTCTTTCAGGATTTGGGTTGCTGTTGTACCCTGGATGATTCTGGTAACATCCTGAGCATTCAGACTGTTTACAGCTCCCTGGAGAATCGGTTTGGAAATATTCACGGTGTAAGACGCTGCCTGTGCAATATAATCTCTCTCTTTGGCAACAAGGGAAGGCGCTATCTTTTCCAGAGTGGAGTTGATGTCTCTAAGTTGTTTTGGAAGAGCCTTATCTACCATATTGTTTTGAAGAAAAGCTTCTTTGTTACTGTAGATGCCCATCCCTTTGTCAATGCCGTTTAAAAGCATTCGTTTAATGATCGATAAGCCCAGGTCGGAAGTAGCCATGGAAGTGCATGACTGTGTTGTGGTGATAATGGCGGCTCCGGTTCCTATTAAAACGGCTGCTGCGATAAGGTATTTTTTCATTGATCTTTATCTTGTTTTTTCAAATACTGCGCCAAAGGTAAAGACTATTCTCTAGTTTAACAAAATATTAATTTTACCCTACTGATTTAGTTAACTTTTAAGTGGAATTATGAATTTTTCAATTGTTTATTTTTCTTTGAATTTTACTTTGTATTACTGTTTATTTCTTTATGTTTCGTTTGTTTTGAATTTATATCTAGAAATTAACTGATTTTGTTAAATTTTTAATAATTGTTAACATTGTTCGTTTTTTTTTCTATTTTTGACTAATGTCTTTTTTTGAGAATTTAGAATAACTCCACTATTAAGACATGTTTAAATTTGATTGTACGAAATAAAATTGAACTATATGAAACAACGTGATTTAAAGTATTCATGCCTCATTGCTGTTCTATACTTCGGTATGAACGCCAATGCGCAGACTGCTCCAAAAGATACTGCTGTAAAAGAGCAGAAGATTGAGGAAGTAGTTTTGATCGGGTATGGATCTCAGAAAAAAGAAAATGTGACTGGTAGTATCGGAATCGTTTCTGCTAAGGATTTGGCTAACAGACCTAATGCTAATCCAATCAGTTCTATTCAGGGTAGATTATCAGGGGTACAGGTATTGAATTCCGGAGCACCGGGCGGCTCGCCCAGAGTTGATATCCGGGGAATCAGCTCTTTGACAGGTAAAACTGTTTTTATTGTTGACGGAATGATTACTGATGATATCTCTTTCCTAAACCCTCAGGATATTGAATCCATGAGTGTCCTGAAAGATCCTTCGAGTTTGGCAATTTATGGAGCAAGAGCTTCAAACGGAGCGGTGATTATTAAAACCAAAACCGGAAAAGGAAAGAAACCTGTTTTCAATTTCAACTCCTATTTAGGAATTAAAACAGTAACGAATATTCCTAAAATGGTTAATTCAGACCAGTATTTAGAGTTATATAATGAGAAATTAATCAATGATAAAGTAAATAATCCTGTATTTTTAAACAGGTCTTCTTATCCTCAGGATACAGATTGGTTCAAAGAAATTTTTAGAACAAGTATCATTAACTCTAATGATATTTCAGCATCGGGTAATCTTGGAAAACTGAATTATTACTTAAGTGCAGGAAATCTTCAGGACGAAGGAAACTTAGCAGCGGGGCGGGGAATTAACTCGGGAAGTGGCTTTAACAGATTTACCACTAAAGTAAATCTTACCTATAAAATTACCGATAATATTACCATCGGAAATAATTTCACTTTTTCAAAAATGCGTACTGATCATGCGCAGAATACCTTACTGGATGCTTACTCTTCACCGCCTATTTATGGTCCCATTGATCCGGCTACAGGAGGATATCAGTATTTTACACTGGCGAAGATTCCTAATCCAAGAGCAAAATTAGATTTATTCAGATCTCAGACCAGAGAAGAAAGATTGCTGAATAATATATGGGGAGAATATAAATTTTTAAAAGACTTTACTTTACGAATCAGCTATAGCTCTGATAACATCAATTCCAGTAAGTACGAATATACGCCAACATTTGGCTATGTCCCTACAGCAGATCAAAAACCTACTAAATTAATAACAAGAGATGCTAAGACCAGAAATTATATCTGGGACAATACATTAAGCTGGAAAAGAGATTTCGGAAAACACAATGTTGAATTATTAGCAGGATTTTCCAGAACAAGAAACTCTTATTCCCAGAACTATGCCGAAGCATTGAATGTAGGTTATGACGGAACAAATTCTTCGCTGGGTATTTCGAATGGAACAGATATTTATCTGACCAGTTTTGATAAAGGAGAAAGAAATGTGATTCCATATCAGGATAGAATTGAATCTTTTTTTGGAAGACTTAACTATGATTATGACGGAAGATATCTGGTGAACGCATCCATACGTAGAGATGGAACTTCTAAATATTCTTCTGACGACAGGTATCGTATATTCCCGGCTGTAAGCGCAGGATGGGTGGTTTCTAAAGAAAGTTTCATGAGTGAGCAGAATGTTTTTAATCTTTTAAAATTAAGAGCAAGCTGGGGTAAATTAGGTAATCCTGATGTACAGAGAGCTTATACTTTGAATACAAGTATTATTGAAGCCGGAACCTATTACGGAAATACTGGATACCCTGCTCAGACAATAGACCAGATTATAGACCCGAATATTGGTTGGGAAACAACAACAGGTAAAGATTTTGGATTAGAAATGGCGTTGCTGAATAATAAATTGAAAATTGATGCTACCTATTTTGATAAAGATACCAAAGATGTTGTTTATGGTATCGTTCAGGGAACTGTTTCTGGTGCGGGTAACTGGAATAATTATATTACCAATGCTTACTCTTTTAATAATAAAGGATTTGAATTCTCTGTTAATTATGATACTAAGATTAGTGATAATGTAAAACTGGGTGTTTATGGAAATATGACCACTTTGAAAAACAGAATTACCTCTGTTTTTAATGGATCTTATTTACAGACTGGAGCGAGTTTATATGGTAACTCTATTATAAGATTGCAGGAAGGACAGGCTGTTGGTTCCTATTTCGGATATCAGGTAGACGGGATTTTCCAGAACCAGGCCGAAGTGGACGCATGGGCTACTCAGAACGGAGCAAAAGCTGGAGGATTTAGATTTGCAGATATTGACGGAAATGGGGTAATTGATGCCAGAGATAAAACATTTTTGGGAAGTCCTATTCCTAAAGGAACATATGGGTTTGGTGTTAATCTGAATGTATATGATTTTGATTTTGCTATTGACTTTCAGGGTGTCTTCGGAAATAAAATTTACAACTTTAACAGGGAGCAGCGTTACGGAAATGAAAGCTGGGATTTAGATTTTTACAACAATAGATGGCATGGGGCAGGAACATCAAATGCATACCCAATGGCAACGAATGATCAGGCTATAATTTTACCTAATAGTTTTTATGTAGAAGATGGAAGCTATATAAGAATAAGAAATATTCAGGTAGGGTATAACTTACCAAAAGCATTTGCAGACGCTATGTCCATTACTAAATTAAGATTATATGTAAGTGCCCAGAACCCATGGACAAGTTTCAAATATAATGGATTCTCGCCTGAAATCTTAAATACAGACCGTGTACAAATGGGAGTTGATAATAATATTTATCCAATTTCAGCCATTTACACTATTGGTTTAAACTTAACATTTTAATAAGAAAGAGACATGAAAAAGATATTTTTATCAATCGCATTATTTTCACTTGTCGTGAGCTGCAAGGATGATTATTTAGATATAAAACAAGAAGGATATACAGAAGCGTCATCATTTTTCAAAACACAGGAAGATGCTATTCAGGCAACCAGTGCTATCTATAGCTTTTTAAGAAGCTGGGAAAACTCGGCTTTTCCTTATCAGTTTGTGTTTGGAGTACCGGCGGATGATGTAGTTAAAGGATCTAACCCAGGAGATGCTTCTTTTATCAATGTATATGATAATTTTACCTATACAGTCAGTGATGAAGGGGTGAGAGGTTATTGGATCGGGCAGTGGCAGGCTGTAAACAGAGCCAATCAGGTCATTACCAATGTACCGGGAATAGATATGAATGCTAACCTAAGAACCAGATTGGTTGCGGAAGCAAGAATGTTAAGGGCCTATTTCTATTTTAACCTGGTAAGAATCTATGGTGGAGTTCCAATTTATGATAAAGTGGAGACTGTATATGATAAGCCTAGAAATTCAGTTGAAGAAGTGTATAATTTTATCATTTCAGATCTTACTGCAGCGGCAGAACTTCTTCCCCAGACTTATCCTGCTTCAGATTTAGGAAGAGTAACAAAAGGAGCTGCATTAGGCTTGCTTTCTAAAGTATATCTTTATAAAAAAGACTGGCAGAAAGCTTACGATACTTCCAATCTTGTAATGGGAATGGGATATGATCTTGATCCGGACTTTAACCACTTATTCAGACCGGCAGGCGAATTTGGAAAAGAATCTGTTTTTGAGGTGAACTGTGATTGTATACCTCCATATAAAGGAAGTCAGTATGCTGAAGTTCAAGGAGTAAGAGATCAGTTCGGTTGGGGCTTTTTTACCCCTTCAAGTGCCTTGGAAAATGCGTTTGAAACTGGTGATATAAGAAAAGAACTTACCATACTTAGAAATGGAGAAACTACTCCGGAGGGGGATTTAATTGCCATGGGAGACGCCCAGTCCGTAACTACTTATAATCAAAAAATTTATGTTCCCAAAGCATTAAATAATAGTGCTTGCGGTTATGGATCTATTCAAAACATTAGAATCCTGCGTTTTGCGGAAATTCTTTTGATTAATGCAGAAGCAGCCAATGAATTAGGGAATACAGCTACAGCAATATTAAACTTGAATAAAGTGAGAGACAGAGCAGATCTTTTAGGAACTACAGCTACAACACAAACAGCACTTAGAGCTGCAATATGGCATGAAAGAAGAGTGGAACTTGCTTTAGAAGGAGACCGTTTTGTAGATTTGGTAAGAACAGGCCAGGCTGCAACAGTATTAGCTCCTTACGGATTTAAGGCTGGGAAGAATGAATTATTCCCAATACCTTTAGATGCGATGGATCAGAGCAACGGTGCTTTTACCCAAAATCCCGGCTATTAAGATTAAATAAACTTTAGAGGAGAATGAAAGTTCTCCTCTTCTTTTAGTAAGATCAGGTAAAAAAGAAATCATGAAAAAGACAATAGTATCAATTGCTGTAACTTTTTTGTTGTTGGTATACTCCTGCAAAAACACATCAACTCTTCAGTCGAAAAATGCAGCTGTAAAAAATGATATTACAGATGAACAGCTGATGGACAGAGCTCAGAAAGATGCCCTGAAATATTTCTGGGAATATGCAGAACCAAAGTCAATGCTGGGAAGAGAGCGCTATCATGAAGATAATATTTATCCTGATAAAGACAAGCATGTCATCACTACTGGAGGTTCAGGGTTTGGACTGGCTACCATTCTTGTAGGCGTAGAAAGAGGATTTATCCCAAGAAAAGAAGCGGTAAAAAGACTTTCTCATATGATGGATTTTCTTTCCAAAGCTGATCGGCACAAAGGAGCCTGGTCTCACTGGATCAACGGAGAAACAGGAAAAACAGTTCCTTTCGGTAAAAAAGATAATGGCGGCGATTTAGTAGAAACAGCATTTCTTACCTCAGGAATTCTGATGGTTCGTGAATATTTTAAAAACGGAACTCCCGAAGAAAAAATCCTTGCCGAAAAATGTGACGAACTCTGGAAAGGTATCCAATGGAACTGGTATACCAAAGGCGGTGAGAAAGTCCTTTACTGGCACTGGTCACCGGAATATCAATGGGAAATGAACTTTCCGCTGGAAGGCTACAATGAATGTTTAATTACCTATATTCTTGCGGCTTCATCACCTACTTATTCCATAGATGCTGAAACCTATTACAAAGGCTGGACAAGAAACGGCAGCTATCTCACCGACAAAACCAAATACGGACTTCCTTTGTACGTAAAACACAATTATGCTGAAGAATACGGCGGACCGCTTTTCTGGTCACAGTACTCATATATCGGGCTCGATCCTTCCGGATTATCCGATAAACTCGTGAAAAATTACTTTGAACTCAACAAAAATCAAGTCTTAATCGACTATAAATACTGCATTGAAAACCCTAAACAATGGAAAGGCTACGGTCCAAATTACTGGGGATTGACGGCTGGATACACCAGAAATGATGACGGAAGCACAGGCTACACAGCACATATGCCCTCCAATGATAATGGGGTAATCACTCCGACTGCCGCATTGAGCAGCTTTCCGTATACTCCAAAAGAATCCATGGATTTCTTAAGATTTATTTACACCCAAAAAACTCAATTCATAGGATCCGCAGGACCTTACGATGCCACTTCTATTAATTATAATAATTGGTTTACACCAAGATACCTTGCAATTGACCAGGGAACCATTGCTCCAATGATCGAAAACTACAGAACCGGATTCCTTTGGAAACTTTTCATGAATGCTCCTGAAATTCAACAGGGCCTTAAAAAATTAAGTTTCCGGTCAGAAAAATACGGGATCAGGTAATTATAGATGATAATGGAATCTATTAAATCACGGAACATCATTATTCAATTGAAACGGGTTTTAACCCATTTAAATATTAAAATGACAATATGAAATTAAATTTGAAATACATTCCTCTTTTGTTCCTGACGTTTTCATTACCCCTGAAAGCGCAGGAGATCAAAGCAGAACTCAACAAAGATTTCAAAAGAACAGAGAAAATATCATACATTCTGGATTATCCCCAAAAGGTAAAAGGAAGCGTTCCGTTAATTGTATTTCTTCACGGATCAGGAGAGAGAGGAAACAATCTTGAAGCGGTGAAAGCTCACAGCCCGTTTACCTATAAAAACCTGATTAAGGAACCTGTTGCTATTCTGGCTCCGCAGTGTCCGGCAGATACATGGTGGGATACGGTAACAGTATATAATTTAATAAAGGAAATACAGAAAAAATACAAGATAGATCCTTCCAGAATATATCTTACAGGGCTTTCCATGGGAGGATGGGGATCGTTGAAACTGGCGATGGAGCATCCTGAAATGTTTGCAGCAGTAGTTTCTGTATGCGCACCTACGGACCGAATAATGTATGCGAATATCAATCAGTATAAAGATTTGAATATGAAAATTTTTCATGGCGGAATGGACGATATTGTCCTTCCTGATAATGCACTCAATTTTTATCAGAAACTGCATCCCGTCAACCCTTCAGCAGAATTGAAAATATTCCCGAATGACAATCATAATTCATGGGATTCAACTTATTCAGATCCCCAGTTATATGAGTGGATGCTATCTAAGAAAAAAGAAACAAAATAAACAGGATCACTATCTTTACTGTAAATAGAATATAAAAGAGCCTTAGCTGAGTGTAATGCCCTTGCGTCCTAAAAAATATAAAGCATTAAAAAAACTTAGTGCCGTCGCGTTAACCAACAAAAAAATTAAGGCATAAAACCAAAGAGAATATAAAATGACAATCGATTATAAAGAAACAGATATTGTCCGACCGGAATACCTTAAAGGAGATCTTGCCGATATTCTTCAGGTAAATCAATATGAAAACGGAAAACTTACAGTATCTGCTTTTTTTGAAAACTCAAAAAAGATAAGGCAGCTGAATTTTGCACATCCTGAAGTTTCTGAGATTGTTTATGAATACCATCAGAATTATTCTACTGAGACCGCTTTGGATAGCGAAAAGAATATTCTGGAAAAGGTATTGCACATCAACGATCCCTTTGGTAAGTATTATCCCTATTTTCTATCTAAAGGAATGGGGCTGGTTATAGAGCAGAATGGAAATGAGCAGCTGTTTAAAATACATGATAAAATTGTATATCGCTTCAGAGAATCCAGTCTGGTGGAGGTTATTTTTGATATAGAAGGTTATGATGAATCTTATCACCTTACGGCAGACTGTGATAATGAAGGCCGCCCTGTCCGTATGTTGAAAAAATATATAAGGCTTAATGATTTTCCTGATGTAGTTAAAACCTATGATTATTTTGAAAATGGAGTGATCGAACGGTTTGAAGACAAGATCAGCTATACAATATATGATGACAAAAAACGTAAAATAAGGATAGGAACTTTCAGATTCAATGAAGAAAAGGAAAAGTTGTACCAGGCATATATGGAAACTATGGATGAGAAAATATTCCCGCAAATTATGCAGGATATAAGACTGGAAACTTTTGAATATGATACGTTTGATAACCAGATCAGCTATGAAAAGTCCTTTTATCGTCCTGATTTTTCAAAAGAAAGACTTACGTATTATCTGCAGGAGTACAACTATTTTGACCAATACAATATAGAAACAGGCAGCTTTTATTGTAAGACGAAAGAAGATTATGATGATGATATGGAATACAGCTCTCAGCTGGAATATCTTGAAGATAGAGTGAACAAATATGAAAATGACAGGCTTACAACTGTGTATCATATTGAAAATGGTAGAAAAGTAAGAAAAGAGTTCTCCAATGAGCATCTGGAAGCTTACGAGACCTATGATGAATATGGAAATACACTTGATTCTTATGTCAAAAATAAAATGACAGGTGAAATAGACCGTATTCAACTTGAAATCATATACAAAAGCAAATAAAAGTAAGTAAAATATACAGCCTTTGCTGAGTGTAACGCCTTTTCGCCCTAAAAACATAAAAGCATTAAAAAAATCTTAGCGCTGTTGCGCTACACCAACAAAAAAACAATAATTAAAGAAGATAGATTTATGAAAAAGTTCATTGTACTCGCAGCTCTGGCACTCTCACCAGTGTTTTCTGCCCAGGAAATGGTCACCAAACCGGTGCAGTCTTTCCAGACAGCCCAATATCAGGCGAAAAGGAAAGCTTTTGTAGAAAATCTTTTATCTAAAATGACTTTAGACGAAAAGATAGGACAGCTTAACCTTCCAACCTCAGGAGACTTTACAACAGGACAGGCTCAAAGCTCGGATATCGGAAAAAAAGTGGAGCAGGGGCTGGTAGGAGGACTGTTCAATATAAAAGGAGCAGATAAAATAAAAGCCGTCCAGAAAGTGGCTGTTGAAAAAAGCCGTCTGAAAATTCCGTTAATCTTCGGAATGGACGTTATCCACGGATATGAAACTACATTTCCTATTCCGTTGGGATTAGCTGCTTCCTGGGATATGAATCTTGTACAGCAGTCCGCAAGAGTAGCTGCAAAAGAAGCATCTTCAGATGGTATCAACTGGACCTTTTCGCCCATGGTGGATATTTCCCGTGAACCGAGATGGGGACGGGTTTCCGAAGGCTCCGGAGAAGATCCTTATCTGGGAAGTGAAATTTCCAAAAATATGGTATACGGTTACCAGGGAAAAGACCTTTCTCTGAGCAATACGATTCTTGCCTGTGTAAAGCACTTTGCGTTATACGGGGCAGGAGAAGCCGGCCGTGATTACAATACCGTTGATATGAGCCATGTAAGAATGTTCAATGAATATTTTCCGCCTTATAAAGCTGCTGTGGATGCAGGAGTAGCTTCCGTAATGGCTTCTTTCAATGAAGTGGACGGGGTTCCGGCCACAGGAAGCAGATGGCTTCAGACCGAAGTGTTGAGAAAAATGTGGAATTTTAAGGGTTTCGTGGTGACAGATTACACCGGAATTAATGAAATGGTAGAGCATGGAATGGGTGATCTGCAGCAGGTTTCAGCGTTGGCATTGAAAGCCGGAGTTGATATGGATATGGTAGGAGAAGGATTTCTGACGACTCTAAAAAAATCTCTTAGCGAAGGAAAAGTAACTCAGTCTGAAATCGATATGGCAGCCAGAAGAATTCTTGAAGCCAAATATGACTTGGGATTATTCGACGATCCTTATCGTTACGGTGATGCTAAACTAGCAGCAAAAGAGGTCTATAATATGGAAAACCGGAACATTGCCAGAAGCGCTGCCGCCCAGTCTATGGTATTGTTGAAAAATGAAAACCAGATCCTTCCTTTGAAAAAATCAGGAACGGTAGCGGTGATCGGACCTTTAGTCAATAATTCACTGAATATGGCCGGAACATGGAGTGTAGCCACAAAACACGCTATTTCAGTCTCTTTGATGCAGGGATTACAGGCCAATTACGGAAAAGAAGTGAAATTCATTTCAGCCAAAGGAGCCAATATCGATGATGATGCAAAATTGGAAGAAATATATGCTGCTCACGGTAAAAAAACAGACAGAGACAACCGCTCCAAAGAAGTTTTATTAAAAGAAGCAGTTGATACAGCCAATAAAGCAGACGTGATAGTTCTGGCAATCGGCGAATCTGCTGAAATGAGCGGAGAATCCTCTTCAAGAACAGAAATTACCATCCCTCAATCTCAGGTAGACCTTCTGAATGAGCTGAAAAAAACCGGAAAACCTATTGCGGTAGTTCTTTTCACCGGACGTCCGCTGGCCCTGACCAATATAAAAGACACTCCTGATGCGATTCTGAATACATGGTTTGCAGGATCAGAAGCAGGAAATGCCATTGCCGATGTGCTGTTCGGAAAAGTAAACCCATCCGGAAAGCTTCCGATGACATTCCCGAGAAGCCTTGGGCAGGTTCCTATCTACTACAATGCCAAAAATACAGGCCGTCCACTGAGTCAGGAAAAAACAGATAAATGTGAATATGAAAGATTCCGGTCCAATTATATGGATGAATGTAATACACCGTTGTATCCGTTTGGTTATGGCTTAAGCTATTCCAAATTCAGTTATTCAGATATGTCGGTTTCCAATGCAAATCCAAAAGGAAATCAAACGGTTCAGGCATCTGTTACCGTAACCAATACCGGGAATTTTGATGGGGCAGAAGTAGTGCAGTTGTACATCAGGGATATGGTAGGAAGTATTACAAGACCTGTAAAAGAACTGAAAGGTTTCCAGAAAGTAATGCTGAAAAAAGGCGAATCTAAAAAGATTACGTTCAATATTACCCCTGAAAATCTCAAATTTTACAACGGAGACCTTAAATACGATTGGGAACCAGGAGAGTTTGATGTCATGATCGGTACAAACTCTCAGGATGTTAAACATTCAAAGATCAATTGGACGAAATAATTTCCGGATCAGTTTTTAATATATTTTAAATAAACAAAAGCCTTGTCAGATTATTATGACAGGGCTTTGTTGTTTCTGTATTGATAATCCTGTTTGCTTTGAATTTTTAGAATGTCATATAGAATCGGTGATCTGCTTATAAAAAATCAAGGATTTTTTTCCTTAACTCAACTTAAAACTTAATTGAAGCTTAATGTTTCAATTAAAATTTAAATGATTTCTTAATTTATCTCTATGTGTTGAAATATTATTTTAAATAATAAATAACGACTTTATTCTTATCATATCTTCTATTATTGAAGAGTCCTGTTTTGAATTTTACAAACTTAAAACAGGATAGTTGTAATCTGTGAAATCAGCAGGTGGAGAGTTGATCAATAAAAACCATCCGGAAGAGTATTTTTTAACTTTTTTGGCATGATTTTTAATAACACTGTAATAACTTTAATGCAGCAAAAAATGAAAAAAACAATTTTACTTAGCACAATGTTCCTTGGTTCTTTTGTGTTCGCACAACAGAAGCCTGTATTAGGCGGAGATAAAGATGCACATGGATGTATCGGTTCGGCAGGATATACTTATTCTCAGATCAAAAAAGACTGTGTAAGAGTATTTGAGCAGAAAATCAAGCTGACAGAAGTTGCTCCTAAAGGAAGTTCTACTTCTATGGCCGCTGTAATTTTCAGCAAAGACATGAAAAAAGCAGAGGTTTTTGTACCGGGTACAGGTTCAGAAAGCATTATCCTGGATCGGGCAGGAAAAGGAAAAGCCTGGAAAAAAGGAGAATATGCATTGGTTCCTTTCAAAAAAGGAGGTTACCAGCTTAAAAAAGATAACGTAGTTATTTATAAATAGATTCAATTTTTCAAATGAAAAAGCCGTCCCTGAGGATGGCTTTTTTTGTGGAAATGATCTCTTCCTAAAAACATGATATTATTATTTTTTGTCTGTGTTGTGATTAATTGTACGTTGCTGATAGGTTAATCTTCATTTTCCACATCTCACGGATTTTGCAGGTTTTCTATTGATCACAAAGCAAAAAATCTGTATCATCTGTTCAATCAGCGAGGCGTTAAAAATTATCTCGTAGATTTGCAGATGTTTGCGTAGTAAATCAAACGTTATAGGTTTCCAGAACCTATAATGTTTTTTCAATCAAATAAAAAATCTGTGTAATCAGCGGGATTTGTGGGAAACTTAAACGTATGTTGGAGAGGCACAATGGTGCGAGGCTTTTGATCTATTATGCTGCTTTTAAGGCGCAAGAAAATCCAAAATTTTCGGCAAGTAATACAGTATGAAATTTTATCTCCGATAAAATTTTTGTGCCTTTATACCCATAAAGAAAGTAAAAAATAGCGTCTTTGCGCAATCCAACAAAAACACATGTAAATCAATAGAATCTGCACAATCTGCTAGATCTGCGAGACCATAAAAATACTAACAAGTTCTTAGTAAAGCCCTGTCATATTAATTTGTAGAATTTATTCAATAGAGGTGGACTTTAATCCCCCTAAATAATAGTACCATTCATCCGGCTTTAGCCAAAACCTACATAATCACTCTGCAAAAATAATGATCATAAATCCTTCTGCGCTTTAAATTATTTGTCTGAAAATAAGTATATTAGTGTTGCCAAATTAAAGCAGGATCCGAAAAGCTTACAGAGTAGGAAAAAATCAAAAAAATGTTATTATGAAAAACTTAAGAAAACTTTCAAAACAGGAATTGAAAACAGTTCAGGGAGGTATCCCGATGTGTCTGTCAGGGTACTTCTGGTGCTCATTTGTAAGAAAGTGTATTCCGGTAGGATCGCCGTGCGGACTTATTGACTAAGATTGATTCCTGAATAAATAATCTAAAGTATATTGCTTTATATTATTGTAATAAACTAATAGAGACTGTCCCCGAAGTGGGCGGTATCTTTAGTTTTAATATATAAATGCAGTCCTGAAATTTTTTAATAAAATCCATATCAATCAACAAAAAACAAGGTTGAAAAATCATAAAAACAGGATTTTTATCTCTCACCGAAAAACCGTATTTTTGTACATCTAAAAAGTAAAAGAAAAGAATGAATTCCTACAAAAATCCATTGGAAGAGCGCTATTCCAGTGAAGAAATGTTGTTTAATTTCTCACATAATAACAAATTCCGTACCTGGAGAAAGCTTTGGATTGCTCTGGCTGAGATTGAAAAAGACCTAGGTCTTGACATTACAGATGAGCAGATTTCCGAACTGAAAGCAAATGCTGAAAACATCGATTACGATAAAGCGGCAGAATACGAAAAGAAATTCCGTCATGATGTAATGGCTCACGTTCACACGTATGGAGATGTGGCGCCTTCAGCAAAAGGAATTATCCACCTGGGAGCTACTTCAGCTTTTGTAGGAGACAATACAGACCTTATTCAGATCCGTGATGGGCTTTTAATTTTAAAGAAAAAGCTGGTTAACGTGATGAAGAATCTGTCTGATTTTGCCATTCAGTACAAAGATCTTCCGACTTTAGGATTCACCCACTTCCAGCCTGCCCAGTTAACGACTGTTGGTAAAAGAGCTACACTTTGGTTACAGAGTTTGGTTCTTGACATTGAAGAGCTTGATTTCTTCCTGGAAACCCTTCGTTTCAGAGGGGTAAAAGGAACTACAGGAACAGCGGCAAGTTTCCTTGAACTGTTCAACGGTGATTATTCCAAAGTAAAACATTTAGATAAAGAACTTTCAAAAAGATTTGGATTTGAGAAAGTTTTCGGAGTTTCCGGACAGACTTACGACAGAAAAATCGATGCGAAAGTGGTGGCATTATTAGGAAATATTGCACAATCTGCTCATAAATTCACCAACGATTTACGTTTACTTCAGAACCTTAAAGAAATTGAGGAACCATTCGAGAAAAACCAGATCGGTTCATCCGCAATGGCTTACAAACGTAACCCAATGAGAAGCGAAAGAATCGGAGCGTTGGCAAAATATGTGATGTCATTAACGACAAGCTCTGCTATGGTAGCTTCAACACAGTGGTTTGAAAGAACGCTGGATGATTCAGCCAATAAGAGACTGACAATTCCTCAGGCCTTCCTTGCTGTTGATGCCATTCTATTGATCTGGAACAATATCATGAACGGAATCGTGGTGTATCCCAACAGAATCAACAAACATATTATGGAGGAGCTTCCTTTCATGGCGACAGAATACATCATCATGGAAGAAGTAAAAGCAGGAGGTGACCGTCAGGAGATCCACGAAGTGATCAGAGTTCACTCTATGGAAGCATCCAAGCAGGTGAAAGTAGAAGGAAAAGAAAATGACCTTATCGAAAGAATCTTAAACGATGATTCTTTAAAATTAGATAAATCGAAATTAAAAGAAGTTTTAGATCCTAAAAACTTTATCGGGTTTGCCCCAATTCAGACGGAGGAATTCATCAAGAATGAAGTCCAGCCGATCCTGGATCAGAATAAAGATTTGATAGGACTGGAAGCTGATCTTAAAGTATAAAGAAGTATGCAGCCTTTTGGGCTGCATATTTTATTTCAGACCCCATTCATATGAAAAAGATTCTATTAACCATTTTGCTTGCACCCATTATTACTCTTTCCCAGGAAAAAGAAGCTTTACAGTACTTTAAATCAAAAGATTCACTGGTGGGAGTAAAGAATAAAGCTGGAAAAATAATTATTCCTGCACAATTCAGAGTGTACTCAGATCTTAAAGATGGAGAGCCTGTAAAAGGAGAAACAATCTATTTCGATGGTGAAAAAAAAGGCGAACAGCGTCAGAAAAACGAATGGGGATATGTCTATGACAGAAAAGGGAATTTCCTATACAGACCTTTCCTTTACGATAACGGAGCAGATTATTTTTCTGAAGGACTAAGGAGGCTTGTTAAAAACGGGAAGATAGGGTTTGCTGACAGAAACGGGAAAACAATCATTGCCGCAGAACATGATTTTGTATCACCCTTCAACTATGGATACGCCTCTTTCTGTGACGGCTGCGACTGGGAGAAAACAGAAGACGAGCATAAATCTATCGTTGGCGGAACATGGGGTATTATGAATGCCAAAGGAGAAGTGGTTCAGCCCGTATCACAGAAGTCCGAAAAAGATGTAGAAATTGATGGGGAATATTACCCATATCCTTTCAGTTATAATGAAAAAGAGAAGGATATTCTTCAGTTTTTCAATCAACAGAATAAAAAGCTTTCAGATATTTATTATGTAAATCTTTACAATAAACTGTCTGAAAATGAAAAAAAACTATACTTTGAAATTGTAGAAAGACCTAAAGAAAACTTCCCGTTCTATCAGGTCAATACCTATGATTACAGAAAAGAAGATACAGGATCGGACTACCGCTTTAAATTTACAGTATCTGAAGATGGGAAAACAGTGTATGCCGTAGATTATGATGAAAAACTTCCTTTTGAAAAATGGCTGAAAAAAGAAACCAAAGCCGCAGAAAAATTTCAGAAAGATCATCCGGACAATCCAAATAAAATCAAATAACAGAGAAGAGAGTCAATGAAAAATATATTCGTATTGGTACTGGCTTTAGCGTTTACAAAGAACTATGCACAGAATGATAAAGCTGTTTATTCCATCATAGATGCCAATGCAAAAAAAATTGCAGAAAAATCCGGAGCGTATTCCGTTTCTGTCGGAATTTTGAAAGACGGGAAAATCTATACCAAACATTTCGGTGAAATAGACAAAGGAAAAGGCAATAAAGCCAATGATAATACCTATTTCGAAATTGCTTCAGTTACCAAGGTGATGACCGGACAATTACTGGCAAAAGCAGTGGTTGACGGAAAAATTAATCTTGATGATGATATCAGAAAATACCTGAAAGGAGATTATCCCAATCTGGAATACAACGGTACCCCGATTAAAATCAGAAACTTTATCGCTTACAATTCCGCATTACCGCGTACATTACCCGATGATGAGGCTCTTTATAAAAATCTGACGAGTGATACCCCGTTTTTATTAAGAGATCTCTCTGCCTCTTATTCCAGGGAACAGTTTTTCAAAGATTTAAAAAATGTAAAACTCAAAGGACTTCCGGGAGTAGAATATAACTACAGCAATCTGAGCCTGGAACTTACAGGGGTTATTTTGGAAAACGCATACGGAAAGAGTATAGAGACCCTTTTCAATGAAAATATTTTTTCCAGACTGGGAATGCAGCATACCAAATTCGGAGCTCAAAAAACGGTGCCTGTAGCAAATGGGTATTACGACGGAAAGCTGATGCCGCATTTTGAATCAAATCTGTGGAGTTCTTCAGGAATGAAAACCATATCCAGTATGGGAGATCTTATGAAATTCATGAAAGATGAGTTGTATTCAAAAGACAAAGTCATTCTGGAGTCACAGAGAAATATTGATAACAGCAAGGAAAACTGGCACAGCTACTTCTGGGATAACTTCTACATCAGTGAATACGGAAAGGTTGGCAATAAACATGGCGGAGCATTCGGCACGCAAACCTGGTTTGCCATTTATCCCGAACTTAAAATGGGAATTTGTGTAATCGTCAACAATAGTACACCCACAACTTTCCCTATTCTTCAGAATGCTGCTGGCGAAATAATAGAAGATTTCGCAGTCCCTTCAGCAAAAAAAGAAATGTACGGATATTCAGTAAAAGGAAATAACGTTGTATTCAGCTATACCCACCCTCAAAATGCAGATGCCGGACTGCTCAATACCGTTGCACTAGCAGGCTCCTTCAATGACTGGAATCCTGAAAATAAGGACTACCAGATGACAAAAAAAGATAAAAACCGGTTTGAACTGGAAGTTCCTGTATCCAAATTTGAAAAAGGGAAGACATATACCTTTAAATTTGTACTGAACAAGACCGCCTGGCTGAATGCTCCTAAAAGAGCTTCCAATGCAGACAATACACCGGATAAGAACTTAATATTCACACTTTAAATAGAAGAAAAAAATCAGCCTGATGAGAAATGTACTGATGTTTATACTTATTCTGACCTTTGTAAAGAGCTATTCACAGAGTGAAAAGACAGTATATTCAATCATTGAAGCGAATGCAAAAAAACTGGCTGAAAAATCAGGAGCCTATTCCGTGTCCATCGGAATCATAAAAGATGGAAAAGTCTATACCAGACATTTTGGTGAACTCGATAAAGGAAAAGGAAACCAGGCAAATGATAATACCTACTTTGAAATAGCTTCAGTAACTAAGCTTTTTACAGGTCAGATGCTGTCTAAAGCAATATTGGAAGGGAAGATTAATCTTGATGATGACATTAGGAAATATCTTAAAGACGATTACCGGAATTTAGAATATAACGGAACCCCTATAAAAGTCAGAAATATTCTTTCTTATACTACAGCCTTACCAAGAAGCCTGCCCGATGAAGATGATTTGAGAGGTAAAAACTGGACGGGTAAAAGCCCTTTCTTAATGATGGAACGTGAAGCGGGCTATTTCAAAGACCAGTTTTTAAAAGATCTGAAGCAGGTAAAACTGGATACCGTTCCCGGATTTAAATATCAATACAGCAACTTAAGTCTTGAACTGGCAGGACATATCCTTGAAAATGTCTATGGTAAAGAGGTAGAAACGCTTTTCCATGAAAATATTTTTTCAAAATTAGGGATGAAGAATACTAAGTTTACCCTGGGGAAAAATGAAATATTAGCCAATGGATACAATGGAGATCATCAGTTAATGCCTCATTTTGCCTCTAATTTATGGGGTTCTACAGGAGCAAGAACAAAATCAACTCTCGGAGATCTGATGAAGTTTCTGAAAGATGAACTGTATTCAAAAGACAAGGTTGTTCAGGGAACCCATAAAAATATAGAGAATAGTAAAGAAACCTGGAAGGGCTATCTTTGGGATGACTATTACATCAGTGAATTCGGAAAAGTTGGATTTAAACATGGTGGCTCTTTTGGAACTCAGACCTGGTTTACGGTATACCCTGAATTGAATATAGGAATCTGTATGATTGTCAATGTCAGTGTAGACGGGGGCGGATTTGTACTTCTGGACAGCGCTTCAGAAATCATGGAAGACCTTACTTCATCATCAGCAAAAAAAGAAGTGTACGGATATTCTGTAAAAGGAAATAACGTTGTGTTCAGCTATACCCATCCCAAAAATGCAGATGCCGGGTTGCTCAATACCATTGCAGTAGCAGGTTCTTTCAATGACTGGAATCCTGAAAATAAAGAATACCGGATGACGAAAAAAGATAAAAACCGGTTCGAACTGGAAGTTCCCATATCCAAATTTGAAAAAGGTAAGACATATTCCTTTAAATTTGTACTGAACAAAGTAGTCTGGATGAATGCTCCTAAAAAAGCTTCCAATGCAGACGGAACTCCGGATAGAAATCTGACACTGGTGCTTTAAAGTAAAAAGAATAAATAAATCTAATATTAAAATCTGACATCTAATGTCTAAAAACAAAAGAATTTTCGTAGAAAAAAGAGGAATTTTCGATGTGGAAAGTCCAAAAATTTTTGATGAAGTAAAAGCGGTGGTTCCTGCCGTTCAAAGCGTAAAAGTATACAATGTGTACGATATTTTCGGTTTGAATGACGGAGAATTTGAAAAAGTAGTATATAACACTTTTGTAGACCCTGTTACGGATATTTTACACACCGAAAACCCGGCAGAAAAAATCCACTTTGGAATGGAGTTTTTACCCGGACAGTATGACCAGAGAGCAGATTCTGCCCAGCAGTGTATTGCATTGCTGACGGAAAATGAAAAATCAAAAGTAAGAAGCGGTAAGCTGATTGAATTTGAAGGAATCTCTGAATCAGATCTTGTTAAAATCAAAGACCTGCTGATCAATAAAGTAGAGTCTCAGGAAAAAGACCTGTCCGTACTGGATATTCCTGCCGATGAAACCCCTTCAAAAGTTTTGGTTCATGAAAATTTCACCAATTTTAATGATGCTGAGCTTGAGAATTTCTACAATAACCACGGTTTTGCCCTGGGATTGGATGACCTTAAATTCATTCAGGAATATTTCAAAACAGAGCAGAGAAATCCTACGGAAACAGAGCTTAAAGTTTTAGATACGTATTGGAGTGATCACTGCCGTCACACTACTTTCGAAACAGAATTGTCAGATATTCAGTTTGAAGGGCAGTTCAAACATACATTGGAAACCATTTTCAATGACTATATCGAAAAAAGAAAATTCTTAGGCCGAGAACTGAAGCCAATCTCATTAATGGATCTGGCCACCGTATGCGGTAAATATTTCCATAAAACAGGTAACCTGGATAATCTTGTGATTTCCGATGAGATCAACGCCTGTACCATCCAGATTGAAGCAGAATACGACGGTAAAAAAGAACCTTGGTATTTATTATTCAAAAATGAAACCCACAATCACCCTACAGAAATTGAGCCGTTTGGAGGAGCTTCAACCTGTTTAGGAGGAGCGATCAGAGATCCTTTATCTGGAAGATCTTTTGTATTCCAGGCGATGAGACTGACAGGAGCTGCTGATGTTTTAGAATCAGTAGATAAAACTTTACCGGGAAAATTACCACAAAAAACCATTACCAAACAGGCTGCCAACGGATATTCATCGTATGGTAACCAGATCGGTCTGGCAACAACCATGGTTTCCGAGATCTATGATGAAGGCTACAAAGCCAAAAGAATGGAAGTAGGGTTTGTAACCGGAGCGGTTCCTATAGATTGGGTAAGACGTGAAAAACCAGCCAATGGCGATTCTATCATTATTTTAGGAGGAGCAACAGGACGTGACGGAGTGGGCGGTGCCAGCGGAAGTTCAAAAGAACAGGATGAAACCTCTATTCATACCATGAGTTCCGAAGTTCAGAAAGGAAATGCAGTAGAAGAACGTAAAATCCAGAGACTGTTCAGAAATCCGGAGGTGACAAGACTGATTAAAAAGTCAAATGACTTCGGTGCCGGAGGAGTTTCCGTAGCCATCGGTGAAATTGCAGACTCTCTGGAAGTAAACCTTGATGTGCTTCCTTTAAAATATGAAGGATTAAACGGAACCGAACTGGCTATTTCCGAATCTCAGGAAAGAATGGCTGTAGTGGTAGATCCGAAAGATAAAGAAAAGTTCATTAAATTCTGTGAAGCTGAAAATATCGTAGCGGTAGAAGTAGCGAAAGTAACAGATTCAGGAAGAATGCAGATGTTCTGGAAAGGCGATAAAATTGTAGATCTTTCAAGAGCATTCCTGGATACCAACGGATGTTCAAAATCTCAGGAAGTAAAGATCACTCACCTTGAAGAAGTAAAAGAAGAAATCAAAACATTCACGGAAGAAAACTTCCTGGATATTTTAAAAGATAAAAATGTAGCCTCTCAAAAAGGATTGCTGGAAATGTTTGATTCTTCAGTTGGAGGAACTACCGTAGCAATGCCTTTAGGAGGAAAATATCAGCAGACCTTAATGGAAGGAAGTGTTCAGACACTGCCTGTTTTAGGTGCAAAAGATATTAAAACCGTTTCTCTGGCAAGCTGGGGCTTTGATGCTGAAATTTCAAAACAGAACTCATTGCTGGGAGCATCTTATGCAGTAGTAGAAAGTGTTGCGAAGATCGTGGCTATGGGAGGTGATTATAAAAACATCAGACTTAGCTTCCAGGAATATTTTGAAAAACTGGGACAAAACGCTGAAAAATGGGGCAAACCTTTAGCCTCTCTTTTAGGAGCTTATGATGCTCAGATCAACCTTGGTTTAGCGGCTATCGGAGGTAAAGATTCCATGAGTGGAACTTACCAGGATCTGAACGTACCACCAACATTGATTTCTTTCGCATGTGCCAATGGAGAAAAACAAAATATTATTTCTCCGGAATTTAAAGCGGCAGGAAACAAGATTTATTTCTTCAATCACATCGCTCAGGAAAGCGGTCTTCCAGACTATAATGCTTTAAAAGATGTTTATGAATTCATCTTTGAAAATATCAAATCAGGAAAAATTGTTTCTGTAAAAACGGTAAAAGAAGGAGGTATTGCTGTAGCATTGGCAAAAATGAGCTTCGGAAACAGATTAGGCGCTGAAATCAATGCAGATGAAAATACCTTATTAGCTAAAAATATCGGTAGCTTAATTATCGAAGCTAAAGAAGAACTAAGCTCTGTAAATCTTCAGATGATTGGAAAAGTAGTTACGGATGAAGTGGTAACCATCAATAATTTCAAATTTCAAATTTCAAATCTTGAATCAGCTTACACCGGTACATTTGAAAACCTTTTCCCAACGGTAGAAAAAGAAAAAATTACGGTGGAGATTGATGAAAAATCAAACTCCATCCATCCAAGAAATATCATCATCAAGAAACACGGAATTGCGCAGCCTAAAGTATTCGCTCCGGTATTCCCGGGAACCAACTGTGAGTATGACACACTGAATGCATTCCAGAAAGAAGGAGCTGTAGTAAGCAGTCTGCCTTTGATCAACATCAGTCACCAATTATTGGATGAAAGCATCGATGCATGGGTAGAAGAGATCAGAACCTCTCAGATTTTAGCATTCTCAGGAGGATTCTCAGCAGGGGATGAGCCGGATGGTTCCGCAAAATTCATCGTGAATGTTCTGAAAAACGAAAAGATGAAAAATGCCGTTCACGAGCTGTTAGACAGAGACGGAATGATCATCGGGATTTGTAACGGATTCCAGGCGTTGGTGAAATCAGGGCTGCTGCCTTACGGAAGAATTAAAGATCTGGATGAAAACTCTCCAACATTGGCTCATAACGCCATCAGAAGACATATTTCCCAGATGGTGACGGTAAGAGTGGTGAATGATGAAAGCCCATGGTTAAAAGGAATGAAAGGCCAGGAGTTTACCATTCCGATTTCCCACGGTGAAGGACGTTTCATGGCTTCAGAAGAAGAAATCAAAAAGCTTTATGAAAACGGACAGATTGCAACACAGTATATCGATTTAGACGGAAACATTGCCCACGGAATGCCGTTCAACCCAAACAACTCACTGTTCGGAATTGAAGGAATTACCAGTCCATGTGGAAAGATTTACGGAAGAATGGGACATCCTGAACGTTTTGCAGAAGGCCTCATGAAAAATATTCCTACCGCGAATTATCACAATATATTCAAAAACGGTGTTGAATACTTCAAATAACAATACAAGAAAAATGATCGTCATCCATGGCGGTCATTTTTCGTCTCTAGCAGGTTTCTATGATGAAATTTCCAACGTGCTGATGAAAGATGCGGACTGGAAAGTGGGAACGCTTGATGGCTTTAATGATATTTTATATGGCGGTTTCGGGGTATTTGAAAATAATGAGGAAATAGAAATGATATGGAAGCTGTCTGGAAAATCAAAAGAAGACCTTGGCCTAATGGCTACACAGGAATTTTATGAAAATAAGATCAGACAGGGCAAACCTTTTAACACCGAATTGATTCAACAGAAACTAAACGAGCTTCTGGCCGGAAGAGGACAAACACTGTTTGAAATTCTGGTTGAAATCATACAATCCCATAAAAATATTACGTTGGTTTTATCGGAAGACTAATAAAAGTACTTTCTCTTTATGCCCTAAGTATAAGCCTAAATAATTAATTTTGCAGCCCACAATACTATTGAATTAATCATGACAAGACTAATGAATCTTTTGTTGAAATGTAAAGTTTTTATGATGTTTAACTTGGCAGTTCTTTTTCTGAAGATTTTTTATTCTCACAAAAAAAATTTTGAGGGACTTACCTTTGAAGATTGGGATATTGCTAATAATTTGGTTAAATATGGAGTGTATTCCGAATTTATGAGTGTGGGGCCTACCGCGTATAAGCTGCCGGTATATCCACTTTTTTTATCTCTATTCATTTATATTTTTGGGGACCATGCAAAAACAGCTGTTATTCTATCGCAGCATTTTATCTTTTTTCTAATCCCCCTGCTTTTTATTCTCATTTCAAAAATATTCAATAAAGATAAAATAGGAATTCTTACCGGATATTTATTTATAGGATCACCTGCCTACTTTCTCTATTCCAATACTTTGGAAATTACGAATGTTTTCATTTTTATTTTTCTGATCTTTCTATACTTTTTTTTAGTCATATGGAATGGAAAATATTCCTGGGGACACGTCATCATGCTGGGAATCAGTTCGGCAGTGTTATTTTTAAGCCAGGTGGTTGCAGTTCCGCTTTCCATGATTCTTTTACTGTGCCTTCTTTTATTTAAAAAAATTAAGCTGAAAGAAATGGTGGCAGTGCTGGGAATTATAGGCTGTTTATATACCCCGTGGGTAGCCCGGAATTACGTAACTTTTAATAAGATTATTCTATCCAAGAGCCCCGTTTGGCAGAATATACATTTCGGATATTTTCATGAAGTACAGGTTTTTGAGTCATTACAAAAAATATCTCTTCAGAAAAGCTCCGAAATAAGAAAAAAAAGAATGCATACCGATGAGTTCACCATGGAGAAAATATATGAAAAAGAAGTCAGGAGTATTGAAAAAAACAACCCTTATGTCTCACTGAAAAAAGCCGCTGCCAATGCACTTATGTTATGGTATGTACCATCAAGATATTTCTATGATTCCTCACCCGCAGTCATGGGAAGGAAAGTTTATGTTATCATTTTGAATTTTACTGTTTTGATAAGCTTGATCCAGTTATACAGGCACAAAAAGTGGGAATTATTTCTTTTTTCAATATTGTTGTTTGGTAACTTTACGGTACCTTATATGATAGGACAGGCCGGAATGACAAGATTTAAACTGGATTTTGAATGGTATCAGCTGTTTTTAGCAGCATACCTCGTGTATAACACTGTTTTTAATAAATATAAAAAAGAAACTGAATAAGTGAAAAAAATAGTATACGGGCTGTTCTTCGGAGACAGCATTACTTACGGAGAATATGACGGTGTTTTTGGCGGATGGGTTGATATTCTGAAAAGATACGCACTCCAGCAGTTCCATGAAGGAAATGGTGATGAACTCATCTTATTCAATCTTGGAATTGGCGGTGAAACAACTGAAGGGCTGCTGAAAAGAATGCCCCATGAATTAAGTGCAAGAAACTCAGCAGACGGAAATATTGTTTTTCTGGGATACGGAGCCAATGATCTGGCCATAAAAGACAATAAGCAGGTAGTAGGACATGAAAAATTCAAAAATAATATGATCGCTGCAGCTAAGGAAGCTAAAAAATTTTCTTCCGATATTTACCTGGTAAGTATTCTTCCTTTTGCTCAGAAAATAGATGGAGTAGTAGTAAACTCAGGAAAATTGAGAACCAATAAAGAAGTTATTGTGTACAATCGGATTCTCAGAGATATTGCGTCAGACCATGGGCTTGGTTATATCGATTTTTACACTGCTTTTTTTGAAGATAAGGAATTTCTGCTGTCGGCAGACGGTGTTCATCCCAATGAAAAAGGCTACGGAATTATGGCGGAAATAGCAATCCCAATCATCGAAAAATATTTATAATACAGAACCCTGCAGAAAGAGCAGGTACAAATGGAGATATCCCTGTTTTGAAATACTTTTTTATTGAAATAGATATTTTCTGTAAATAATAACTCCTGCAACAACTGCCAGAATACTCGTCAGAAGAACCGCGCCTGCTGCAATATCTTTAATAAAACCAATTCTTTTATCAAAATCAGGCTGAACCATATCACAAAGCTTTTCTACGGCTGTATTAAAGATTTCAGCGCTCAGAACCACAAAACAGACCAGAAGAATAAGAATGGCATCTGTAGCAGAAAGCTGTAAGTAAAAGATCAGAAAAATATTGATGAAGAAAGCCACAAGCTCAATTTGGAAATTCCTTTCCGTTTTTACCATTAAAAAAATACCGCGGAAAGCGTTAAAAAAACTTTTATGGACGGGTGGTTTTCGCATCGGGAAAATATTCTTGACAAATATAATTATTTGATCAAAAATAATTCATAAATTTATCATCGGAGGATTGTCTTCCTTATCAAAAAATTGAGATAGAAATAGTTGGGAAATTCTTTTGATGGTTGTTAATAACTCTCAGGATTATTTTTTTTAATCTATTTTCTATTTATTATATTTGTAAAAATTATTTTTAAATCTATGAAATTTATTATTTCAAGTGGTGAACTGCAGAAGGCTCTGCAAACTGTAAGTGGCGTAATATCAAGTTCTCAGTCGAGACCGATTTTAGAAAACTATCTTTTTGAATTAGACGGAAATAATGTTACCATTACAGCATCTGATGGCGAGACAACTCTTGTAACGTCCTTAGAAGTAAAGTCTGATGATTCAGGGAAATTTGCCGTTCCTGCTAAGATTTTCCAGGATTTTATCAAAACCTATGGCGAGCAGCCTTTAACGCTTGCTGTAAAAGACAATGCAGAAGGTACAGGAAGCCAGCTTGAGATCCTGGATGAAAAAGATAATTTCGCTGTAGCACTGGATAATGCAGACGATTATCCTGAACTGCCGGAATTTGATGCATCACAAAGCGTAACCATGCCTGCAGGTGTTTTATCTGAAGCATTAACCAATACCCTTTTTGCAACAAGTAACGATTCTCTTCGTCCCGTAATGACCGGGGTACTTTTCCAGTTTGGTGAAAATGAAACCAACTTTGTATCTACAGACTCTCACAGACTGGTAGTATACAAGAGATCTGACCTGATGAACCCTGAACCAATGGAATTCATCATGCCGAAAAAACCACTCAACATTTTCAAAAATATTCTGGCAAGCTCTAATGAAGACGTTACCATCGATTTCAATGAGAATATGGCCAAGTTTACTTTTGGCAAACATATTTGGATCTGCAGACTGATTGACGGGAAATATCCTAACTATACTGCGGTAATCCCTAAAGAAAATCCGAATATACTGACGATCAACAGAAATCTTTTATTAGGAGCAATCAAAAGAGCATCAATCATGTCCAACAAGTCAACCAATCAGGTTAGATTTAAGCTCTCTGCCAATATTCTTCACCTTCATGCAGAAGATACAGAATATGCCAACAAAGCAGATATGCAGATTCCTTGCGACTACAACGGAGAAGATATCAATATCGGGTTCAGTTCTAAGTTCTTAACAGAAATGCTTACCATTTTAGGTTCCGATGATATTACCATGAAAATGTCCCAGCCTAACAGACCGGGAATCATTGAGCCTCTTGACGGTCTTGAAGAAAGCGAAAATATTCTAATGTTATCAATGCCGGTGATCGGATTGTAATATTTTAAATACATAAAAACTCAAAAGAGGCTGAATTTTCAGTCTCTTTTTTTGATAAAACAAACCATGAAGAAAATATTGATCCTGATTGCAGGATTACAGTTTATCCAGATGTTTTCACAGAAAAATATCAAGGTATATCAGGAACGCAAGGAAGATACGGTAGCTTATTATGCAGACAACCGGGAGGTTTATCCCATGTCTTTTGTGTTTTCCGGAACACCGGAACTGGAAAATGCAACAGCTCCCGAAGTTTTTAAAGCAGTACAGGTTATACCAGCACAGTCATTCAAAAACCGGATTGCCTATTTTGTTGTAAAGGATAAGACAAAAAAGTGGGGCGCAAAAAAAATGCCGGGCTATACGATGTACACCGGCAATGTTAATCAGAATACCTATGATTCGGACTATAAGTACGATCTGCCGTTTAAAAAAGGTAATTCTTTCACAGTACATCAGGGATATAATGGAGCTTTTTCGCACCGTAATGAAAACTCCCTTGATTTTAAAATGCCGGAAGGCACAGAAATTACGGCTGCCAGAGAAGGAATCGTAACTGATTTTATTCAGCACAATAATACAGGATGCCCTACAATAAGCTGCATAGATCAGGGAAATTATGTTACGATAACTCAGACGGAACCTTTGCCCAATATTATCATTTGAAGGAGAATGGAGTTAAAGTGAATCTCGGTGATCAGGTAAAAAAGGGTGATGTGATAGCATTAAGCGGGAATACAGGCTGGTGTAACGGACCCCACCTGCATTTTGTATGTTATATTCCCAATCTTGCAGAATAAAAGCTGATGAAGACGATAAAAACACTTTTTAGAACAGGTAATGGAAGTAAGACGGAGTATCTTATGGAGAAAAAGAAATATTTCAGAGGATACTGAGTTTTCGACTGGGCCAGGCACAAAGAAAAAGCGTTTTGATGCGATGGAAGAAGATTGTTCTGCCAGACAGGTATTAAAACAAATCAAAGGAATTTATCCTATTAAAGTCGCTTCTAAATTTCGCTGTTTCTTAAAAAAACACGACATTTGTAGCGCGAAAACTCACGTAAATATTTACGTGAATCTTCAAATAAAAGTTCAAAATAGAGCAAATGAAATCTAAGGTTTCATTTGACGGGTAAAATTAGTAGATCGATAAACAAATGAAAATATCAAACAACTGGCTGAAAGACTATGTCAAAACGGAACTGAAAACGGAAAGGATTGGAGAATTCCTTACAGATATAGGTCTTGAAGTTGAAGGGATAGAAAAATTTGAAAGTGTAAAAGGCAGTCTGGAAGGAATTGTTGTAGGAAAAGTATTGACCTGCGAGAAACATCCGAATGCAGACAAACTGAAAAAAACTACGGTGGATGTAGGAAACGGAAAAGTTTTAAACATCGTGTGCGGTGCTCCTAATGTGGAAGCCGGACAGACCGTGCCTGTAGCGGTGGTAGGAACTAAAATTTATGATAAAACCGGGAACTTTTTCGAAATCAAGGAAGCAAAGATCAGAGGAGAGGTTTCTCAGGGAATGATCTGTGCAGAAGATGAGCTTGGATTAAGTGAAGATCACGGTGGAATCATGGTTTTAGACGAAACCAAATATGAAGTAGGAAAAAACTTTGCCGATTATTTTGAACTGACCAATGATGAAGTTTTTGAAATCGGTCTGACACCTAACAGGACAGATGCCATGTCACATTACGGTGTGGCAAGAGACCTGTACGCTTTTCTTTCCACTAATCAGCAGAAGTCAACGTTTGAGAAAGTTTCCTCTGTCGTTTTAAACGGTGAAGGTACCCACGAATTTACTCTGGAGGTAGAAGATACTGCGCTTTGCCCAAGATATATCGGAGCCGTTATTGAAGAGGTAAAAGTAGCAGATTCTCCGGCTTGGTTAAAAGACAGACTGAAAGCTATCGGATTAAGCCCGATTAACAATATTGTAGACATCACCAACTATATCCTTCACGGCTATGGACAGCCGCTTCATGCTTTTGATGCAGATAAGATTGCAGATAAAAAAGTAAAAGTAGGGGTGGTAAAAGAAGGAACAAAATTCAAAACTCTTGACGGAACAGAAAGAACCTTGAACGGTTCCGAGATCATGATCAAAGACGGTAAAGATAACCCGATGTGTATTGCAGGAGTGTTCGGCGGGGCAGAATCCGGGGTTTCTGATGCTACAAAAACCATATTCCTGGAAAGTGCTTATTTCAATCCGGTAGCGGTAAGAAAAGGAGCAAAATTCCACGGACTGAATACAGATGCTTCTTTCAGGTTTGAAAGAGGAGTTGATCCTAATATTACCAGAACAGCAATTACCCATGCCATTAAAATGATCCAGGAAATTGCAGGAGGAAAATTTGTAGGAGAACTGTTAGAAGAATATCCAAAGAAAATTGAAGACAGCTATGTGATCATCAGATTCTCTAAGATTGAACAGATTTTAGGAACAAAAATTCACAGAGAGAAAGTAAAAGAAATTTTAAAAGCCCTTGAGATTCAGGTACTGAACGAAATTCAGAACGGTCTTGAAATCTCTGTACCGGCTTATAGAGCAGATGTAACAAGAGAAATCGACGTTATTGAAGAGATTCTTAGAATTTACGGATACAACAAAATTGATGCTCCACAAAAGATCTCCTTTACTCCTGTAAAATTAAATGCAAATGACCAGGATGAACTGGAAAACAGCTGGGCAAGAACATTACAGGGATTAGGTTTCAATGAAGTGATGAACAATTCTCTGACCTCTGTGAAAGATGAAACAGATGCCGTGAAGCTGTTAAACCCATTGAGCGGTGATCTTGCATTTATGAGAAAATCTTTATTGGAAGGGCTTCTTCAGAATGCTGTTTACAATATCAACAGAAAAAATCAGGACATTAAGTTCTTTGAACTGGGTAAAATTTACCACAAGAGAGATAAATATGAAGAAAGAAAACAGCTGGCCATTCTTGTTTCCGGAAGAGATGCTGCAGAAAACTGGCTGCTGCCAAAATCTGCGGTAAGTTTCTATAACCTTAAAGCTTACGTTAAAGTTTTATTGGAAAAACTAATGGTTGATTATAAAGAAACGGCTTTATCTGATGAAAGATTCTCTGACGCCTTAGCTTATGAAGTGAACGGAAAAACGTTGGTAAGAATTGGTAAAGTAGCTCCTACATTGCTGAAAGATGCTGATGTTGACCAGGAATGCTTCTATGCTGAAATAGAACTGGAACTGGCTCAGGAATTACGCTCTAAGAATACCCTGAAATTTAAGGATATTCCTAAATTCAACAAGATCAGAAGAGACCTTGCATTATTGATTGATAAGAATGTAAACTATCAGGATCTTTACCAGACTGCAAAGAAAAATAAATCCCCATTCATTAAAAACATCAACTTATTTGATGTATATGAAGGGAAAAATCTTCCGGAAGGAAAGAAATCTTATGCGATGAGCTTTGAGCTTCTGAATGAAGAAAAAACACTGGAAGAAAAAGAAATTTCAGAAGTAATGGATTCTTTAATCAAAGCATTCCAGAAAGAATACAATGCAGAATTAAGATCTTAATTCAATAGAATAATATACTTATAAAACGGACTTTTTAGTCCGTTTTTTTTGTTATATAAAATTCTTATTATAAAATCCAAACTGCATTTTTTTAGTTGGAAAACGCAATGTCGCAAGGTTTTTTGACTATGCAGATGTTTTTAGGGCGCAAGAAAATCAGAGATTTTCAGCAAGTTTCCCAGTGTCATATTTTATCGCAGATAAAATCTTTGCGCCTTATGTACCCAGGAAGTTGGCAAAAAAAATAGCGTTTTTGCGCAAACCCAATAAAAGCAATTCCCAAAAATCTGCGCCATCTGCAAAATCAGCGAGCGAATAAAAAACTATCCAAAATTCATTCGTGCATCCGTGGCAGATCAGAATAAATTTTTAATAAAATCATTGGAAGAAATAGTAAAATAAACCTCTTAAAAAAGTAATAAAATTTCTCGCAAACCGTTTAGATAATATAAAATCCGTAAATTTGATTAATTCTAAAAGAAAAAAATGAAAAATCTTTTTTTAAGTATATGTGCGGCAGCAGTTTTGGCGTCGTGTGGTGCAGCAACAAGTGCTTCTGCTTCAAAAGTAGGAAAAGCGCAACCTTCATTAGAAAATACAAAATGGACCCTTGCAGATAACGTAAAAGGAAAAATTCCTACCCTGAATTTTGAAGGAGAAAAGATCAATGGTAATGCAGGATGCAATAATTATTTCGGAACGGCTAAAATAGAATCTTCTACAGGTACTTTCTCTGCAGGGCAGTTAGGATCTACCAAAATGATGTGCAACAGCATGAGTGTGGAACAGAATTTTATGGATATGGTAGGGAAAGCCAATAAATATGTGATTTCCGGGAATACCTTAGAGCTTTACAAAGACAATCTTTTATTGTTGAAGTTCAACAAAACAGAATAAAAAATAAAAGGAACTCAATTTGAGTTCCTTTTTTATGTTTAGATTGTTATTAATCTTCCTCTTCTTCGTCGTACTTAGCCAACTCTTCATCGCACCATTTAAATGCCGCTTCTACCACTTTAGTAGCTTCATCCGCCATTGTTTCTTCATCATCACCTTCAAGATCATCTAACCACTCAACCTCTTCTTCCTCAACGTTTAAGATAAATCTTGGATATTCTGTGTGTACTACGAATAGATCTTCAGGAAATTCCGAATTATCTGCTAATAAAAACTTTGGTAATTTCATTTTTTTAATGTTTTAACTTTAATCAAAGATAATAAAATTATTGATATTTATTCTTGTCGATTTTAATTTTTTGTAAAACTTTATACCATGTCAAGGTAGTTTTACGAACCGTATCCTGAGGTTTATAAGTGAGTGTGACATTGGAATTTACCGTACTGACAAGTTCTGCTGTTTTCATTTTATTCATGTCTTCTTCATTTTTCGTAACATAGAACTGTAAAGGAACCTTATCCAGTTTTTCATTTTCCAGAAATTCTGAAACTGCTTTTCTGTTTTCCAGATAATTTCCTTTGGACAGCCAGGTAAAAGTCATTCCGGTCATGATACTCAGTATGCTGATGAGATAGGTTCTCATCCCGAAAATTGCAAATAGCCTGTTGAAATAGACCAGCCACAGCGGAACAAGAAATGGTCCTATGATTCTGTAATCCATTGCATTCACAGAATAAAAATACTGGATAAAGTAAGAGCATACAACTCCCGTAACACTGATGGTTAAAAAGAACTGTTCTGTTTCTGACAACTTTTTATTTATTAAAAGATAGATCAGTAAAACGATATTTAAACCTCCGATACCATAAATAGCATAATTGATTTTGCCTCCACCCGGATCAGCAATATGAATAAAAGGGTTAAAGGAAGTAGCAATCCCCTGGAAAAGTTCTCTTAGTAATTTAGAAGTAGGATAGAGTCCTACTTCCAGAAAGGTTTTAACATAATTCTGATTAAAATAATCGATAAACAGGAATTTGTAAGCTATTACAAATGCTAAACCGATGAATCCTGATAATATAAATGCCGGGCTATATTTCTTTTTCAGGGACAATAGTCCGAAAAGACCGGTTCCGGCTATAAAAAACAGGGCACTGTATCGGATGTTGTAAAGAGCAATTAATGAAAGAGAGAGATAAAAAACAGCTTTTCCTTTTTCAAGCTTTCCGGTAATGATCTGTGAGGCGGTATAAAGAAACAGGAAAACAAACGGAAGAATGAATGGTTCACTCATGGTATACGCATAAAGCGAAACAAAACTGAACAGAGCACTCATCATAATGGCTTCTCTTTTATAGAAGTCTTTTGCCCAGCAGAAGCAGACAATAAATAACAAGGCTGTTATACCCAGCGCTTTGCTTCCCCAGAACTCATCAAATCCCATAAAAGTAAACAATTTGATGGCTGCCGGATAGCCCAAAGGAGTAGTGGTGTTATCAATAACCGGGAAAACATGAGCAAACCTCATAAAGCGGATAGAGTCCGGGTTTACCCTTCCTTTTTCATTCAGCAGAAAACGTAAAATGGTCATCATTACCGTAATGATGACCATTGCTATCTGGATATTTTTTTCTTTTATTCTCATTAAGCTAAAAAATAATCCCTGAAGAATTTATTTCAAAAACATTTTTGAAACTTTTTCAGCTTTTTTGCTTTCAGAATAATCATAGAACCCTTCTCCGGATTTTACCCCAAGTTTTCCAGCCATTACCATGTTGACAAGAAGCGGATTGGGAGCATATTTAGGATTTTTAAAGCCTTCATACATAACATTAAGAATAGCAAGGCATACGTCAAGTCCGATAAAATCTGCCAGTTGAAGAGGTCCCATCGGATGTGCCATTCCAAGCTTCATCACCGTATCAATTTCTTCTACACCTGCCACTCCGTTGTAAAGAGTTTCGATAGATTCGTTGATCATTGGCATCAGGATTCTGTTGGCAACAAAACCAGGATAATCATTTACCTCTACAGGAACTTTGCCCAAAGTTTTGCTCATTTCATAAATAGAATCAAAAGTCTCTTTAGAAGTAGAATATCCTTTGATGATCTCTACAAGCTTCATAATAGGCACCGGGTTCATAAAGTGCATCCCGATTACTTTGTCAGCTCTTTTTGTAGCTGCTGCAATCTTAGTAATAGAAATAGATGAAGTATTGGTAGCCAGAATACAGTTTTCAGGAGCAAATTCGTCCATCTGTCCGAAAATTTTTAGTTTCAGATCCTGATTTTCAGTAGCAGCTTCCACGATAAGGTCAGCAGCTCCCACAGCATTTTTAAGTTCAGTAAAAGTGCTGATGTTTCCTAACGTCTCAGCTTTTTGCTCTTCTGTAAGGTTCCCTTTAGCTATAATTCTGTCAAGATTGGTCGTAATGGTTTTCAGGCCTCTGTCCAGCGCATCCTGAGAAACATCTACCAGATTTACTTTGAATCCGCTTTGTGCAAAAGTATGCGCAATACCATTCCCCATGGTTCCTGCCCCGATAACTACGATGTTTTTGATCATTTTTCTTTTATTTTTTATAGATAGTTAAATTTTTTCTGTTCATAAGATCGTCCTGATAAACGGTTACCGCCTTATTAAAATTGACGTTTCCGTCTCTATTCTGGTTTCTTTTCTGATTTTGTGAAGATATAACAGAAGAAAGACCTCTCATAAAAATATCTTTCTGCTTTTTCCCAAGCCCGCTGATACTAATGTATAAATTGAATTCTCCTTCTCTTCCAAGGCCGCTCTGAATAAGGATTTCAAAAGCTTTAGACTGGTTTTTCTTTTCAAACTGCTTCAGATAATTCAGTACCGGTTCTGTGGAAGGTGTTCCGCAGCAGATGCTGGAATAGCCTATTTCTATGTAAGCCGGGCTTTTTTGTGCAGAAAAAAAAGTAAAGCAGAAAAGTCCTGTTATAATGAGTAAGTTTTTCATTTTCTTAGCTTTAAAAATAAGCTTAATATTTTATCTGATAAAATCTATTTTTTTTTTTCTGAAAGAAGGTTATATCAGTTTCGTCCTGATTAGGAAATCAATTTTACAATTTCAAGAGCTACTTTTAATGCTTCAGTTCCGTCTTCCAGAGAAACTTCTACGTTTTTACCATCAGTAATGGCGTATGCAAGAGAGTTCAGTTCATCCAGAATAGCATTGTTTGCCTGAATATTAGGATATTCAAATAAAATCTGATTCTTTTCTCCATCAGCATTTTCAATGATCATATCGAAAGGAGTCGGATTTTCCGGAGCATCTTTCATTCGGATTACTTCAGCTTTTTTCTCTAAGAAATCAACGGAAATATACGCATCTTTCTGGAAGAAACGACTTTTTCTCATGGCCTTCATAGATATTCTGGAAGTCGTAAGGTTGGCTACACAACCGTTTTCAAACTCAATTCTGGCATTGGCGATATCCGGGGTTTTGCTTACAACACACACACCGCTTGCATGAATATTTTTTACTTTGGATTTTACCATGCTCAATAAAATATCCAGATCGTGAATCATAAGGTCCAGTACAACAGAAACATCCGTCCCGCGTGGATTGAATTCAGCAAGTCTGTGAATTTCAATAAACATAGGATTTTGGATGTATTCTTTAGTAGCGATAAAAGCGGGATTGTATCGTTCCACATGGCCTACCTGAGCTTTAATACCGTTTTCCTGACACAGACGTAAGATTTCTTCTGCCTGCTCAAGCGTTTGGGTAACCGGTTTTTCAATGAAAAAATGAAGCTTTTTTTCAATGGCTTTTAATGCATAATCATAGTGATAAACCGTTGGAGTTACAATATCCAGCATATCAATCTGCTCCAGAAGTTCATCAAAATTTTCAAAATATTTATATCCGAATTCAGCTTCTATTTTCTTTCCGTTTTCAACATCTTTATCATGAAAACCTACCAGTTCATACTTATCAGACTGATTCAGAAGTCTTAAATGGATCTTTCCAAGATGTCCGGCACCTACCAAACCTGCTTTTAACATAGCTTTTTTAATTTCTGTAAAGATAATAATTTTAGGTATTAAGAAATACTCTGCAGCTTTTAGGTTGATCAATATGGATAGTTTTTTTACTTTTGCAGGAACGATTACCCAAACCTTAATATCCATACCCACCCATGACGCACGATTCGTTTGTACATAAAGGAAAAAGAAAGATCCTTGTGGACTATCTCCGACAAAGGATCGGAATTTCAGATGAAAATGTACTTTCGGCAATGAATGAAGTCCCGAGACACCTTTTTATTGAAAGTATTTTTGAAGATTTTGCCTATGAAGACCGGGCATTTCCTATTCTTGCCCAACAGACCATTTCGCATCCTTCAACGGTAGCGGAGCAGTCTGAGCTCCTGCAGGTACAACCCGGAGAAAAAATTCTGGAAATAGGAACAGGCTGTGGGTATCAGACGGCTGTTCTGCTGGCCATGAAAGGGTTGGTATATACCGTAGAAAGACAGAAAGACCTTTTTGATTTTTCAAAGAAGAAACTTAGAGAAATGCATTTGTATCCTAAATTTCAGAGCTTTGGGGATGGATTTGCAGGACTTCCCACCTTTGCTCCTTTTGATAAGATCATCGTAACCTGTGGAGCATCAGTTCTCCCTACAGAATTACTGAAACAGCTAAAAGTAGGAGGGAAAATGGTGATTCCATTAGGTCCTACAGATGAGCAGGTTTTATACAGATTTACAAAAGTAGGCCCAACCCAGTTTGAAAAAGAAGAATTCGGAGCCTATAAATTTGTGCCAATGCTTGGAAACACTAATCATTAGCAACAATTCTAAGGTGTAAAGTTCATTTCGGAATGAAAATTGGACTCGAAACTAAACCTAATTTAATATTAAAGTTATAACCTTACTTTTTATGGGAGTAAGGTTTTTTTATGGAGCTCATTAATCAAAGACAATATGAAAGTTTTTATCAATAAAAGAATTCCTGAGATCGGGATCACCATGTTGGAAAGAGAAGGAATAGATATTATATTTCCTGAAAAAGAAGATCTTTCTTATGAAGAATGGCTGTGGCACTGCAGAAATGCAGATGCCGTTTTAAACGTAGGAAATACATTCAGATATGATAAAACATTTTTTCAAGAATGTCCGAATATTAAAGCGATTGTACTTTACTCGGTAGGTTTTGATCATGTAGATATTCAGGAAGCTGACCGCAGAAAAATTCCCGTTGGAAATACTCCTGATGTTTTAAGCAGAGCCACGTCAGATACAGCATTCCTGCTGATGCAGTCTGTGGCCAGAAGAGCAGGATATAATTTTCAGAAAGTAAAAGAGGGAAATTGGGGAGCATTTGATCCGATGGATGCTTTGGGGCAGGAACTCTACGGAAAGACATTGGGAATCTTCGGTCTGGGAAGAATAGGCTTTGAAATGGCAAAAAAATCACAGAGAGCCTTTGATATGAAGATTATCTATTATAACCGCCACCGGAATGAAGAAGCAGAAAAAGAACTGAATGCGGACTATGTTTCTTTTGATGAATTGATCATGAATTCAGATGTACTGAGTATTCATGCCAGTTTTAGCCCTGAACAGAAAGACCTTTTTAATCATTCGGTTTTTGAGAAGATGAGATCTGGTGCTATTTTTATCAACACAGCGAGGGGAGGTTTTCACAATCAGGAAGATCTTTACCAGGCGATTGTTTCCGGCCAGATCTGGGGAGCAGGACTGGATGTAACAAATCCTGAACCCATGTCTCAGGATGATCCTCTTCTGGAACTTTCAACAGTTTGTGTGCTGCCTCATATAGGCTCGGCCACTATTGAAGCCCGAAACGGAATGGCAAGGCTGGCTGCAGAAAACATCATTGCTCTTTCAAAAGGAGGAAAAATGCCGTACTGTGCAAATCCTGAAGTATATTCATAGAAAATCTACAACTTGGAATTATTTTTGTTCTGTTTTTATAAACCTTAAATACTCAATACCATGACACCCGAAAATAATAACACCGAACAAGACAGAAGATTGGAACAGATGGATTACAGTCCGGATGAAGATATATTCAATAAACAAAAGCATATTCCGCTGGATGGGGACGGAAATCCTATCCTCAGTGAAGAAGATGATGATAAGATTGATAAAGGATTAGATATTCCCGGAGTAGAAGACGATGATGAAATGGAAGAAATAGGATCTGAAGATGAAGAAAATAATTATTGGAGTCTCAGTGATAATGCAGATGATCATGAAGAGGAAAATGATGATGTCTTAACTTAAAATATTGAATAGCAACAGAACAGCCTTACTGAAATTTCAGTGAGGTTTTTTATTTTAAATCCAATGAGTACATCCATACAATTATTCGAGCATTCGCAACATAAAAAAATCTTGGAGTATAAGATGTTCCGGAAACAGTGTTATTTTGCGTATAGCCCTCTGCTTTAAAAGAAACAAATTCGCTTTTTCCCCCTATTAGTTGCTTATTTTTCCTAATTTGAATATCTTTAAAACTTCAAAACGTTGAATTTTAAACAGCAATATGACATTTCAAGAACAGATACAGCAGGGGATTCCAAATCAGCTGCCACAGCCGAAACCCTACGAAACCAATATCAACCATGCTCCAAAGCGTAAAGAAATTCTGGGCGAAGAGGAAAAAAAGCTGGCATTAAAGAATGCACTGCGTTATTTTGATCCTAAATTTCATGCAGAATTAATTCCGGAATTTAAAAAAGAACTGGAAGATTACGGAAGGATTTATATGTACCGTTTCCGTCCAGATTATGAAATGAAGGCAAGATCCATCGCTGATTATCCCGGAAAATCGGAACAGGCTAAAGCCATCATGCTGATGATCCAGAACAATCTGGATTATGCCGTGGCGCAGCACCCTCACGAACTTATTACGTATGGTGGAAACGGGGCGGTTTTTTCCAACTGGGCGCAGTATCTGTTAACGATGAAATATTTATCGGAAATGTCAGATGAGCAGACACTGGTGATGTATTCAGGTCATCCGATGGGACTGTTTCCATCACATAAAGATGCACCAAGAGTGGTGGTAACCAACGGAATGATGATCCCGAATTATTCAAAGCCGGACGATTGGGAGAAATTCAATGCGTTAGGGGTTACCCAATACGGGCAGATGACTGCCGGAAGCTATATGTATATCGGGCCACAAGGGATTGTTCACGGAACAACCATTACCGTTCTTAATGCATTCAGAAAAATAAATAAAGAACCAAAAGGAGGTCTTTTTGTGACTTCAGGGTTAGGAGGAATGAGCGGTGCTCAGCCGAAAGCAGGAAATATTGCAGGCTGTGTTACAGTATGTGCCGAAGTAAATCCAAAGATTACAAAAATCCGTCACGAGCAAAAATGGGTCAACGAAATTCATGAAGACCTTGATGAACTGGTAAAAAGAGTAAAAGAGGCTCAACAGAATAAAGAAACCGTTTCTTTAGCCTACCTTGGAAATATTGTTGAAGTTTGGGAAAAATTTGACCAGGAAGATCTGAGAATTGATATAGGATCAGATCAAACCTCACTTCACAACCCTTGGGCAGGAGGATATTATCCGGCAGGGCAGAGCTTTGAGGAATCCAATACCATGATGGCGGAAAATCCTGAATTATTCAGAGAAAAAGTTCAGGAGACATTAAGAAGACACGCTGCTGCTATTAATAAACACACTCAAAAAGGAACGTATTTCTTTGATTACGGAAATGCCTTTTTACTGGAAGCTTCCAGAGCCGGAGCTGATGTAATGGCAGAGCATCCGACATTGGGAAGAGAATTCAGATATCCAAGCTATGTTCAGGATATCATGGGACCTATGTGCTTTGATTACGGATTCGGGCCTTTCCGTTGGGTATGTGCAAGCGGAAATCCTGAAGATCTTCAGAAGACCGATAATATTGCCTGCGCTGTTTTAGAGGAAATGATTAAAAATTCTCCTGAAGAAATCCAGCAGCAGATGAAAGATAACATTCAGTGGATCAAAGGAGCTCAGGAAAATAAGCTGGTGGTAGGTTCGCAGGCCAGAATCCTGTATGCTGATGCAGAAGGAAGAATGAAGATTGCGGAAGCATTCAACAATGCTATCAATAAAGGAGAAATCGGACCTGTGGTACTGGGAAGAGATCACCATGATGTTTCCGGGACAGATTCGCCGTACAGAGAGACGTCCAATATTTATGACGGTTCCAGATTTACCGCAGATATGGCTATCCATAACGTGATCGGAGACAGTTTCCGAGGGGCAACTTGGGTGTCTATCCACAACGGTGGAGGAGTAGGTTGGGGAGAAGTTATCAACGGAGGTTTCGGAATGCTGCTTGACGGAAGCGCAGATGCTGACAGAAGGCTGAAATCTATGTTGTTCTGGGATGTCAATAACGGAATTTCAAGAAGAAGCTGGGCCAGAAATGAAGGCGCTGTTTTTGCCATCAAAAGAGCGATGGAAGCAGAACCGAACTTAAAAGTAACACTTCCGAATTTTGTAGATGAGAGTTTGTTTTAATTTAAACAAAAATTTATATCATAAAAGAACTTTGCTGTATTTGTATTGCAAAGTTCTTTTTATTTTTACCAAAACTTAAACCTTGAAATATTTGAAAAAATATAAAGCTTTAACTATTAAAAAGCAGTTTGTTTTAGCATCAGAAGACCAAAAAGAGATTTGGAAGAATTGTAGAAACGAATGAGTTTTTTTCTTCAGGATATTATATTATTTTGAATTCCAGAAGTTATGACATAAAAAACGTTGGATTTCTAAAGAACGATGTTGAACTTTACCATTCTAAAGGTGTTATTTATTTTACAGATTTGCAAGAGGAGAGAATCATCAAATCTGGAGAAGTTAGAATTTTTTTTCATATTCAGACCGATGATTCTGTGAATGATTTACTGATATTGTTTTTCCTACATTATTCGACACAAGAGTTTAATTATATTGGAGGTGATGGAGATTAGTATTTTATGGATGAGATTTTGTTTTAAAAACCTTTTATAAAAACCTGCTGTGAAGCAGTTTTTTTCTGTTCATAATTTTTCTAAGATTTTTTTTATCAATTCTTTGGCATCTTCAAATTCATTTATCAAAAATTTTAACACTTCAATATGTTGATTTTTTGCTTCTTTAAAAAATGAGAAATTAAATGTAGGTGTATTTTTGAGAGTTTCTTTCAAGTTTATATATTCCGACAATGCAGATTCAATCTGGTTTGGGAGTTGCCTAAAATTACCTTTGAGAGTTTTCTTCAAATCTAGATGTTCTGATAATATGGAAGAAATTTGGTTAGGCGTTTGTCCTATACTATCACCAATAGATTCTTCGAATTTTGAAATAGAAATATATTGAGTAATTAAAAATTTTTCAAAAGAATTAATTCCTACTGAATATAATTGTGAAAATAAATCAACTTCAGTTTCTAATCTTTTTGTAGTTATATTCATAGTTCTTGATATTCCTTTGTATAAAATTGAAACTTCAGTTATAACATTAGGCAGATTTTTTTGGCTGAGCTCCTTTAATTTACCACCCATATTGATTGTTTCGTCAGTTTGCTTTTCAATTATTGCTGTAATATTGTTCAGGCAATCTACTGCATTACCTAGTGATTTTAAATCTTCGATTATGTCTGTGATTTCATTAGAGTCTACTCTACCGCGATATATATCAAATCTTTTATCATTTTTTTTGGATACAATTTTGGCAAGTCTCTTTTCTGATTTTTCATTGAACTCTTGACTAAAAGGAATTTCAATCTTCCAACTTTTTTTATTCTTTCTTAAATTAGTCTCTGTTATTTCTTGCCAATATGTTTTTCCCTCTTCTGGAATATACGCTATAAGAATAATTGGTATATTCAGATTTAACCAATAATTATAATGTATATTAGTTACATAATGAGATAATCCTTTTTGAGTTTTATAGAAATTTCCTGAACCACTTTTAATTTGAAGAGCTATAAATCTTCCTGTTGGTTCACCATTTTCCACTTCTTCAATTATAGCATCTAATCCTACATCAACAATTGGTTGTTCACGAAATATCCATCCAAGATTTTGAATTACAATTTTTTCAGTTTCATTAACTCCTAATCTTTCAGTTGGATTATATCTATTCATAAATATTTGCTAAATTCTTATTAGTGTGAAGTATTAATTATAATTCCCAAATATAAAAAAACGAACTTAACAGGAACTATGTTTTTCCACAATTATAAACCTACAACTTCGCCAACACCTCCGAAACTCTAAAACAATAGTGAAACAAACCTTCAAAGTCCTTGGCTATTATTAATCATTCAAACTACTTAATGGTTTAAATAATATGAGTGATAGTAGGTTTTATTGGGCAATGAAAAATCTCTTATTTATTTTTAATAGATATTCCAACCTTTTTCATCTTTAGTGCATCTTTATAATAAAAGACATCCTCATGAAAATCAACATACCTACACCTTGCCATGAAAACTGGAATAACATGACCCCTGATGAAAAAGGAAGATTCTGCTCAGTCTGTTCCAAAACGGTCAGAGATTTCAGAAAAGCTTCAGATCAAGAAATTGTGGATGTTTTCTCTGGTTCTTCAAAAAATATATGTGGAAATTTTAATGAAACCCAATTGGGGAGAGACTTGCGGTATTCCTTTGTTAATGCTCTTTTTATGAAATTTGCAGTGGGTTTTATGCTGACAGCAGGAGGATTTGTTTCTTTAGAAGCACAGCAAAAAGATCTGCCTGCACAATTAGCTGGTTTAAGCGGGAAGGCTTTTGCGCCTGTGGTAAAAGATAGTTTATTTTCGCGAAGAATGATCGGAGGGGCTTCAATGAGTCTGCAGAATCATCAAGAGCCATTATGCCTCCTCAATGGGAAAGTAAGCAGCCTGGAAGAGCTCAGGAAGATAGATCCTGATATGATAAAGAGAATGAAGGTTCTTGATAAAAATAAAGCAAGCGCAATGTTTTCAAATGAAAAAGCTAAAAATGGAGTTATTCTGGTAACCACTAAGAAGAGAAAATTCAGAAAATAAAACCTTCCATGCGGGAATTTTGTTCGTACTTTACTGAAGAAATATTTTATACTCTTAAATAAAAAAATAATCCCATTCCAACCTTTTTGCTCTTAAAAGCATCTTTATAATAAAAAGAAACCCTCATGAAAATCACCATACCTACTCCTTGCCACGAAAACTGGAATAATATGTCTCCTGATGAAAAGGGAAGGTTCTGTTCTGTTTGTTCCAAGACAGTCAGAGATTTCAGAACTTCTACAGATGAAGAAATTATGGATGTTTTTTCAGATTCTTCAGAAAATATATGCGGAAATTTTAATCCGTCACAGCTCAACAGGGATTTACATTACTCCACTATCAATGCTCTTTTTGCAAAATTTGCGGTGGGTTTTGCTTTAACAGCAGGAGGCCTTATAGCCGTAAATGCGCAGCAAAGTGTAAAAAATGATACGGTAGAAACAGCGGAGTTAAAAGATGTGGTATTATTGGGATTTCAAAAGGACAACAAAGCCCATCAACGGATGCTGGTTGGAGGAGGAACAGTCGTTAATCGGAGAGATATTGAACCTCTATATGTATTAAATGGAAAGATATCTGATTATGAATCAACCAGAAGTCTTGATCAAAACTCAATTAAAGAAATGAAAATTTTAAAAGGTAGTGAGGCGACTGCTTTATATGGAGATAAAGCTAAAAATGGAGTCGTATTGATCACAACTAAGAAGAGACAGTTCAGAAAATAAAAATCTCCGGTACTGATTACCGGAGATTTTGTTTAAGATATAGATAACTGTCAGAAATTAAAAGCCCGAAATAAACTTCCATCCTCCCTTCTTCAGTTTCCCTTCTTTTTTTATTTCTTCACGGCTTTAATAGCCGCTTCATAATTAGGTTCCTGGGAAATATCAGCAACCTGTTCCTGATAAACAACTTTTCCTGAAGGATCAATAACAACAACCGCTCTGCTTAAAAGCCCCTTCATGGCGGAATCTGTGATTTCCACGCCATATGTTTTCCCAAAATCAGAACGGAAATCAGAAAGCATTACTACATTTTTGATTCCTTCCGCACCGCAAAACCTTTTCTGGGCGAAAGGCAGATCTTTGGAAATACAAAGAACAACAGTATTTGGAAGATTAGCCGCATCTTCATTGAAATGATGTACAGAAGCAGAACAAACACCCGTATCTACACTTGGGAAAATATTAAGAATTACATATTTTCCTTTATAAGAATCTAAGGTCTGATCTTTCATATCAACATCCGTAAGCGTAAACTTTGGGGCAGTTTTATTCACTGCTGGTAATTGAGAATAGGTATGTACCGGCTTACCTCTCATTAAAATGGTATTGGCTGTTTTGGTATTTTGAGCAAAGATAAATGCTGAGAAGAACAATAACGTACTGAAAACTAATTTTGAATACATGAGATTTATTTTTACAGCAAAATTATTCTTTTTTTCAGTAAGCAGGATTAATTTTCGTTCAAACAGCTTTGAAATAGAGGAAATCTATTAAATCATTATTCCTGAAACCGAATTTTCCCTCTACCTTTATTCTTCAGAAAACAATCAAAATATTAAATAATAAACGATATGGATTCAGCAAACAAGCCGTCATTTCAAAATATTTTTAAAAACGAAAGTGAAATTCCTGAAGAGTTTAAAGTTCCTGAGATTCACCAGAAAGTGTATCTTCTCAACGGAGAATTGGTAGAGTGGAAAGGCGAAGTACAGAATATTTATTCACCCGTTTGTATTCCTACAGAAAATGGCCTGGAAAGGAAATTACTCGGAAGTATTCCCAATATTGGCCCGGCAGAAGCCATGGAAGTTCTCGAAGCCTGTGTTAAAGCCTATGACAACGGTCTCGGTGAATGGCCAACAATGTCTGTAGAGGGGCGGATACAGTGTATGCAGAAATTTGTTTACCTGATGATCCAGCAGCGTGATCTCATCATAAAACTGCTGATGTGGGAGATTGGGAAAACCTTGGCAGATTCCACAAAAGAATTCGACAGAACGATGGATTATATTAATCAGACGATTGATGCCCTGAAAGATCTGGACCGGGAATCTTCACGCTTCCAGGAGGCAGAAGGTACCATTGCACAGATCAGAAGAGCTCCTTTGGGGGTTGTTTTGAGTATGGGACCTTTCAATTATCCTTTAAATGAGATCTTCACAACATTGATTCCTGCGTTGATCATGGGAAATACAATCCTGTTTAAGCTTCCTAAACATGGAGTGCTGGCTCATTATCCGCTCCTGAATGCATTTAAGGAAGCTTTCCCGAAAGGAACGGTAAATACCCTTTACGGAAAAGGTTCAGAGATCATTACTCCAATCATGGAAAGCGGAAAAATAAATGTTCTGGCTTTTATCGGCTCCAGTAAAGTAGCCAATGGGCTGAAAAAACTGCATCCTAAGGTAAACCGGCTTCGCGCTATTCTGAGTTTAGATGCAAAAAATGCTGCTATTGTAACTAAAAATGCTGATTTGGACGTAGCCGTGAATGAATGTATTTTAGGGGCGTTGTCTTTTAACGGACAAAGGTGTACCGCATTGAAACTTATTTTTGTTCAAAAAGAAGTGGCTGCAGAGTTCACCCGAAAATTAAGTGATGCTGTTTCCGCCCTTAAGCCCGGTCTTCCCTGGGAAAATGGGGTTAAAGTTACACCCCTTCCGGAAGTTAATAAACCGCCGTACCTTCAGGAATGTATTGATGATGCTTTATCGAAAGGTGCCGCAGTTTTGAATCAGAATGGTGGATATACCGAAGCATCTTTTGTCTATCCGGCAGTGGTTTATCCTGTTGACAGCCGTATGAAACTTTATCATGAAGAGCAGTTCGGTCCTGTAATTCCCGTAGTTCCTTTTGATGATATTGAAGAACCTGTAGAATATCAGATCAATGCTTCTCATGGGATGCAGGTGAGTATTTTCAGTGAAGATCCGGAAGAAGTGGGAAGGCTGATTGATCCTTTTGTCAATCTGGTGAGCCGGGTAAATATCAATTGTCAGGCACAGCGTGGACCGGATGTTTTTCCTTTTACCGGAAGAAAAGACAGTGCAGAAGGAACGCTTTCTGTTTTTGATGCGCTCCGCTCATTTTCAATAAGGTCCCTGGTAGCCGCAAAGCTTACCGATTCCAATAAAAAATTACTCAATACAATCGTTAGAGATCATGACTCACATTTTCTAAGTACAGACTATATTTTCTAAGATTTGATTTTGACTTCAATTTAACATAAAATAATAATCCTCAAAAAATATAATCATTTATTGAGGATTTTGTATATTAATGCTTGAGTTTTGTAGTTATTTTTAATAAAAGAAGGCAGCTTTTGAATGAATTGCTGTTTTAGGGCTAGAATTTTTACCATGTTTTCAATGGAAAGTGAATTTTTAGAAAAGATTGAGAAACATAAAGGTGTTATCTTCAAGATTTCTAAGATGTATATGGATAATCAGGATGATCAGAATGATCTTTATCAGGAGATCATTTATCAGGCCTGGAAATCATATGGTGATTTCCAAAGAAAGAGCGACTTTTCTACCTGGCTCTACAGAACTGCACTAAATACTGCTATCGTATTTCTCCGAAGCGAAAAAAAACGTAGTTTTATACAAAATCAGCAGGTGGAAAACCTTGCTGTCCATCAAGAGCCTTACAATGATACGGATGATCAAAATATGAAGCTGATGTATGAAGCAATCCACCAGCTCAGCCCGATTGATAAAGCGCTCATTTTTTATTTTTTGCAGGACTTTCCGGGTAAAGAGATTGCCCGGCAGTTAGGAATAACCGAAGTCAATGCAAGAGTGAAGATGAACAGGGCTAAAACCAAGCTGAAAGAGATTATTGAGAAGAAAAAAACACAGATTTAAACACATACAATGGAGTTAGAGAATTTTAAAGAACTTTGGAATAAAGATACCAAAGATGACCTGCCCGAGGTCTCTTTGGAAAAGCAGAATGAGATACATTCGCCGCTGCAGATGCTTAAAATTAATATGGAAACAGAGTTTTGGCTGATGGTCGTCACCCTGCCCATGCTTATGACCGGATTCCCGTTTGCTTCCGGAGATGCCAATATCAAGATCATATCGGCATTTGTGGTTGTGCTTACCCTTGCTCTTATCGTTTATTTTTACTCCAGATTCCTTAAGCTTTATAAGATGCTCTGCCAAAAAAGTATCAATACAAATTATGACTTGTTTAACCTTAAAACGCAACTTTTAATATCGAAAGAAATCTACATTTCCTATTATATTTCCTATATTCCTCTTGCTTTTCTGTTATCACTGATTACCATCAATTTTCATTTTGAAATGAAATACAACCTCGCTATTTTTGGAATCAGCTTTATGATCACTTTATTGCTGGTGTGGTTCATTATCAAATATTGGATGTATTATATGTACGGAAGATACATCAATGATGTTGTCCAGTTGATAGATGAACTTAATGGAGTAGAAATAAAACAAAATCCAAGACGAAATAAAACTTCATGGTTTGAACGCTCTCAAAAATTTTTCATCACAAAATTCGGAATCAGGGGAAATATTCTGAATACCGTTTTGTGGTTTGTATCAGTCTATATTTTTATTCTTGCATTTTTAACAGCGGTGCTTCTTATTTTTATCATTATAGGAGCGCTTCTCAATTTTATTGATTTAAATGAGCTTCAAAAGGCTTTAAACAGGATGAATTGAAAAAAAAACAGCATATATTACCATTCGCGGCAGGGATTTTTCTGCCGCGAATTATTTTTTTTTCTAAAAAAGTGTAACATTTTTGTTTTTTTTCTACTAACTGTGAAGATTAGAAATAGTTTTTGTTGATATGGAGATAATTCCTCACCATTTCACACTATCTATTTAAATTTTAAGACATAAATATTGGTTCAGAAAATTAATTTACTTATTAAAAAATTATTTCGTACAAATGTCCTTTTCAAAGGATGCTGCAGAGCAAAAACTTAAAAAAACACATAATGAGATCCGGCAGAATATTTTCTGTCGGGTTTTTATTTTTAATGTTGTTTTATAGGATATTTTAGTATTTGTTTTATTAAATCATTTAAATATTAAAAATTATGTAACATTTATGTATTTCTCCTACTAACTGTGAAATACTAATTAATAAATGTAATATCAATGAAAAAAATGACTACTCTTGCCAAAGTCCTGGCTTTTGCTCTTACTGCAGGTCTTACCCCTTTTACCTTACTACACGCACAAAACAGACAAGGTTCTGAAACTTCAATTAAGGATTTTCCGAAAATTTCGATCACTTCAGTAATGGGGAATTTTAATGCAAGTTTCAGCGGGAGAGATATTGCTCCGGATTTTCTGGCCAACCATTTAGGAGAGTGGCTAGGGACCGGAACCGATCATTCGTACAGGTTTCTTAAAAAGAATAAGGATGAGTTGGGAATCACTCACTCTGTATATGAACATTATTATAAAGGAGTAAAAGTAATGGATGATATGGTCCTGCTCCATGAAAAAGATGGAAAATTAATTTATGTAAACGGAGAAATTATTTCTGACATCAATTTATCTCCTAGACAGCAGCCTACTTTACAGAAGATAAGATCTCTCATTATCTCTGATCTGAATGCTAGGGGTAAGATTACTATATCCAATATAGAAGAAGTCATCACGAAAGTTGATAATGGGCGCTCTGCTGCTGTTTATCATACATCAAAAGTAGAAACTTTGTCTATGAAGCCTTTACAGGCCTTTACGTATTATATAGATAACAATTCAGGAACGGTTGTTAAGAAAATTTCCAGAATCCATGATGTAGATACTCCATCTCAGAGCTCAACCTATTATAAGGGTACTCAATCTATTACTGCTGATTCTTATAATGGTCAGTACCGGTTGAAAGACAATGCCCGGAACATCCATACCCGAAACGGAACTACTCTTGATATAGACACTATAAATGGAGGAATTATTAGTGTAGAAGAATATATCAGTCCTACGGCAGATTATACGGCAAGTGATACAAAACCTCCGGTAGAAGTTCATTGGGGTATGAAAAATGCCTATGATTATTATATCAACCGCCACAACAGGAATAGCTATGACGGAAATGGAGCTAGAATTGATAATTATTATAATTTCGATTTTGGAGGGCTCACCGGAGGTGCAAATGCAGCTGCCCTTGATACTCCTTTGTATGGAGGAATTGTATGTATGCTTTACGGAAACGGAAAGATGTTTAACGGGCTGATCACTTATATGAACCCCGTGGTAGGAATAGATGTGGCTGGACATGAATATTCTCACCTGATTATCGGAAGAAACGGTTTAGGTGGATTAAATTATCAATCAGAATCCGGAGCGATCAACGAATCTATCGCTGATATGCTGGGAACAGCAATTGAATTTTATTCAGGAAGTAATCCGAACTGGACCATAGGCGAAGGAATTACCGTAGCTTCTATATTTAATCCTTCTCCAAGTCCTTATATGAGAAGTATGTCTGATCCTAATAATGTAAATCCAACTCCGCAGCCGGATACCTATAACGGAACTCATTGGGCAAGTACCGCTAATCCTGATCCAAATAATGATAATGGAGGTGTACATATCAACAGCGGAGTAGGGAACTACTGGTTTTATCTTCTCTCGCAGGGAGGTTCAGGAACCAACGATATCGGCAATGCCTATAACGTGACGGGAATTACCATTGAAAAAGCAGAAAAGATTATCTATAGAGCGTTACATCAGTATATGACTCCAAATACAACCTATCTGGATGCTTATAATGCAACCAAACAAGCTGTAACGGATCTTTACGGTGCTTCCAGCAACGAACAGCAGCAGAATGTAAAGGCTTGGTATGGTGTAGGAATAGGAAATGGAGTACTGTCAACAAAAGAAATAACGAGAGCAGAAGATCATTTCCGCATTTATCCGAACCCTGTTAAAAACGGAGTATTTACCATAGAAAATAATAGAAATAATGCCTCTGTTGAAATCTATGATATTTCAGGAAGATTGATTAAAGCCACTCAGAAATTGGATAAAGGAGAAAATAAAGTTAGTATTGATGGAGTTAAGAAAGGAGTTTATGTGGTAAAAATCAATGCTGATGGAAGCGCTGTTGTTACTAAGAAAATAATAGTAGAATAATTTTTTATTAAAGATTAGTTTAATCCGGCAGAAAATTCCTGCCGGATTTTTTATTGAAAACAGATCTGATAATTGAAATACGTTGAAAACAGTTTCGGCGGGCTGAAAGCCCGCCGAAACTGTTTATTTATCTGATGATTTCTTTTTCTTTTGCAATCTCACTTTTTATCCATTCCAGCTGCGGATCTTTTTTATTGATAATGTCCTGCATACTTTCAGGAATAACCACATCCGGAACAACTCCTCTTTTGGTATTCAGAAAATCAATATTTGGCTGTACCAGAAGCAGGCCGATGGGAAGATTAATTTTTGAATTGGGAAGTTTCTGATAAGAATAAAATCCGGCAACCGTTCCGTCATTGGCCCCTCCGGTTTCTTCACCAACAAGAATAGCTCTTTTATCGTATTTAAGTTTAGCGGTAATGATGGATGATGCCGAAAAACTTCCTCCGTTGATCAGCACAAAAACTTTTCCTTGGAAAGCGTCTTTATTAGGTCGGGTAGGTTTATCAGCCTTCATTTTATAATATATCTTTCCGTCTTTCTTGTAGGTGCTGAAGGTCTGGGAAAATACATAAGTAGGATAAGCCAGGCTTTTAAAGGCATATTGAAGCGCATTGCTCTTTCTGAAATAATTGGTTTTTAGCGGGCTGAGTCTTGAGGTCAGCTGGGAAGGCTTGATCAGAACAAATGGTTCTGCTGCGAGATAAGAATACAGGTTATTAATCTCATGCAGTGAGCCTCCGTAATTGTTGCGAACGTCAATGATGAGGTATTTAGCCTTAGCATTTTTTATTTTGATAAATGTTTCCTTATAAAACTGGTCTGAATGATCACGGGAAAAACTCTTTACTTTTAGGTAAGCTGTCGTACTGTCTTGATCGAGGAATTTAAAATTTCGATTATAAGAATTACTGAAAGCTACATAGTCATTGACTTTCTTTTCAGAAGTGCGTTTTTCCTGTTCTTTATCTTTTTCCAGATCATTTTTAGTTTTAGATTCTCTATGAAGCGTATAAATATGCTTCTGACCGTTATAAACTGTTTCTATTACTGCGCTATCGGTAAATCCGTTTTCTGCCGTATAAAAATTGAAAAATACGTCTTTTAAAAAATAAGACTGGAAAGTAGTATTGTATCCATCGCTGCTGATTAGGTCTCTGTATTTTTTCAGATACTCTGAAACCGGAATCTGATTAATGGATAAAATTTCGCTACCCGGCTGTATGCCTTCTATAGAATCTTTGTTTTCAACAATAAATAAACGGTCTCCTTTTATATAATATTCAAAACGGCTGAACATTCCTTTTTTATGTTCCAGCTTTTTTATCTCTTTTTTAGTGAATTTTTTTCTGGGAATTCTCAAAGCGAGGTGTCCTTCCCGCACATCTGCAATAACGGGCTGCAATTTAAAATAAAATTGAAGCGGAGTCAAAGGTTGGTCGAAGGTCTGTTTAAGACTGTCAAATTTATGATCGAGTTCCTGTTTAGAGATATACCAATATAATTGCGGATGCATTTTTTGCAGTTTTAAATAAGCATAATCTACATCCTCTTTAAGTTTCTCCGGAGGAATGCAGGCTGCTCTTTGTTCATTATGTCTTCGGATAGAAGCACATGATGACATGATTAAAGCGGCAAATAAGATCGAATAATTTTTCAATGTGTTTGGAATTTTTTCAATCTGCTAAGTTAGAAAGTTTCTCATTATTGTTGTTTAAATTAATACTAAATTATTCAGAATACCTTATAAATTAAGTTAAAAAAGGTTGTTATCTGTATTTTTCATATAAAAATAAAAGTCAATACCTTTGGCATTTATTTTATAGAACAAGATGATTTATTGGGTGGTTATTACAGGGTTTATTGTAACGGTATTTTATTTTATAGTGATGAATAGGCCTGCATTTGGTGCTGCTCCGAAAGGTAAAAGGCTTGAACGAATACGCCAGTCAAAGTTGTATAAAAAAGGTAAATTTCACAACAGAAATTATACGCCAGCCGTTGCAGAGGGGTATGGAACTCTGCAGGTAACCTATGATTTTTTCTTTGGAAGAAAACATCCGCTGCTAAAACCTTTAAAAGCGATTTCTTCAGTATATACAGATCTTAAAAGCATTCCGAAAGACCAGGATGTGTTCATCTGGCTCGGACATTCATCTTATTACTTACAAACAGATGGCGTTTCTTTTTTGGTCGATCCTGTATTAAGCTTATATGGTTCACCATTCAAATATTTTAACAAAGCATTTAAAGGCTCGGATATTTTTAAACCTGAAGATATGCCTGATCTGGATTACCTGGTGATTACCCATGATCACTTCGACCATCTTGATTATCCTACCGTAAAATCTATTAAAGACCGTACAGGTATGGCTATTGTTCCTTTGGGAACAGGAGCACATCTGGAACGCTGGGGATACGGTGAAAATAAACTGATAGAAGAAGAGTGGGGTGCTGAAATAATCCTTAAAAATAATATAAAAATTACGTTTACGCCAGCCAGACATTTTTCCGGAAGAAAGATAAAGCAGAACAATACGCTTTGGACTTCTTACGTTCTGGAAACTCCGTCAAAAAAGATTTTCTTAGGCGGAGACAGCGGTTATGATACTCATTTTAAAGAAATTGGAGATCAATTCGGGCCTTTTGATTTTGCTGTTCTTGAAAACGGGCAGTATGACAAAGCTTGGAAATATATTCACGCGCTTCCGGAAGATGTGATCCAGGCGGCTATTGATTTACAGGCAAAAAATACAATTCCTGTTCATTCTTCAAAATTTGCACTGGCTCTTCATCCTTGGAACGAACCTTTGCAGATGGTAACCCGTTTAGGAAAAGAAAAAGGACTATCCATTCTTACTCCAATGATCGGAGAAGTTGTAGATTTAAACCGGGATAATAATCAGTTCAGTGTCTGGTGGGAAGATTGAATCAGGCATGCCAGATATCTTTATATCTTCTGGGGTGGTTTTCAAATTGCTGGCGGACAAAATCGCATTCAGGATCTACTAGCAGGTCTTTTTCCTCAGCATAACGAACCAGTTCGTCCAGTAGCATTTTGGCATATCCCTGTCCCTCACGTTCTTCATCAAGTTTAGTGTAATATACAATCAGCAGCCTTCCGTCAACTTCAATTGACATGTATCCTACTTTATTCCCGTCAATCAATAGCTGCAGTTCATCCTGGTATGGAGATATTTCAAACTTTATATTTTCCATAATGTATGAGATTTTATTGAGTTAATAAATGACTTCGAATACTTTTTCCGCATTCTTTTCCATTAAAATTACAAATTAAAACAATATGAAATAAAAGTTTTAAGAATCTTAACGAAATTTAAGGAATATAATAATTCAGGGATTAGTCCATTTTCAGACTATTTTGTCATCTTAGTTGCCATAATCTTGTCAATCCTGTTTCCGTCCTTGTCCACAATTTCCAGAATAAGATTGCCAATCTGTACTTTTTCCCCGGTTTTCGGAAGAGTGTCTCTGCCATAGATGAAAAGTCCTGAAACGCTGATGAAGTGTTTCTCTATTTCCTCATCCAGATCAACTTTGAAATACTTTTTAAAATCGTACAGCGGGCATTTGCCATCAATAAGCCATGAGTTTTCATTCCGTTTGATAATATCCCTGTCGTCATCAGATTCATCAGGAGTATTTCCGACAAGATCATTCAATATATCATTCAGGGTAATAATACCTTTTGTTGTTCCATACTCATCAATAACAACAGCAATATGGGAGCGGCTGATCTGGAAGCTTTCCATCATAGGATAGATGAAAGATTTCTCACTTACAAAAACCGTTTTTCTCACATGTTCCCGGAGATTAAAATGAAGTGGGTCAAGATCGAACAGATCCCGCATTTTGACGATTCCTATAATATGATCCAGGTTGTTTTTGTCAGTCACAGGATAAGCAGAGAACGAACTGTTTCTGATTTTTGATTTTACCGTTTCATAGTTGTCATCAGCATCCACAGAAATTATTTTTGAACGGTGTGTAGCAGCAGAACTAACTTTGCGGTCGCCAAGTTCAAAAGCATTCTTTAAAACATCATGTTCTTTTTCTTCAATAATGCCACCTTCTTTTCCTTCCCTGATGATCGATTTAATTTCCTCTTCAGTAATCAGTTCCTTTTCATCATTTTTAATTCCGAAAAGTCTCAGAACCCCATCATTGGTAACAGTGAGCAGCCAGATAAAAGGGGAAGCAATCACAGAAAGCCAATACATGGGCTTTGCTATAATAATGGCTGTTTTTTCCGGAAATTTCATTCCTATCCGCTTTGGAATCAGTTCACCGAAAACAATAGAGAGAAACGTAATAAGCGCCACAATGATAAAAGACGCAATTCCTTTGGAATATTCTGTGAAAGTTTCAAACTGAGCAATATAGGCAGCAAGATCCGAAGTAAGCCTGTCCCCGGAAAAAATACCAAGGAGAATTCCAATCAGGGTAATACCAATCTGTACGGTGGATAAAAATTGATTAGGGTTTTCAGAAAGTTTGATTGCGGTTTTGGCGTTAGTATTTCCTTTTTTCTTTTCCTTCCTAAGTCTGAAACCTTTGGAGGAAACGAGTGCCATCTCAGACATGGAGAAAATTCCATTCAGCAGAATAAGCAGTATGATAATGATAATTTCCATAAAGGAATCCTAATGATTGTATATAAATATAGAAAATATCTGAAAGATTATCAATGATTTATGTGGTTTTTAACAAACATTATGAATTCAATTTGAAGACTTGGCATTTTAATTGGAAAATATAAAACAGTTTAATTTAAAAATGAGGTGAAATGAAAAAAATAATAATAGCAATACTGCTTACGGGTACATTCGGTTTGAGCTTTGCACAATCTGATTATTATAATGATTACCGCAGGAGCATTACCGATGTAAACTGGCAGACGGTAGCAGCGGACCTTCTGCTCTCTGTTGTACAGACCAATCAATTGAATGCACTGAACAACAGGTATGACAACTATGATTCTTGGAACCGGGTTTATGTAAGCCATCCGGATCGGTGGAGAGAAGACCGGTATTACGAAATAGAAAGAATCTTAGGACGTGAAAAGTACTTAAAGTTTAAGAAAAAATATTACAAAGGACAAAATCCTGTAGCAGTATACAACCGAAATAAAAATAACGACAAGAAATACAAAAAAAATAAGTCCAAAGTATATAAAATGGATAAAAAACATGATCATCACGATCATCATTAAATCAACGATACATTCAATTTTGATGGCCGGCTTTTAGTCGGTCATTTTTTATAATTCTTTATACTTTTATTTGTTTGAATTTTATAATTTTGATGTATGGAGTCTAAAGAAACATTAAAAGGATTTTATGAACGGAACGAGCTTTCCCGGGAACTGTCATGTATTATAACTCCCGGAATTGGTCATTTTAATGTGTTTTCCCGTGACAGCTGTTCGTTGGTAACCCCTTACAGCAGGAGGGATTATTATAAAATTTCACTGATTATAGGAAAAGGAAAACTTCATTATGCCGACAAATGGATTCATATAGATCAGCCGGCTATTTTATTTTCAAACCCAATGGTGCCATATTCATGGGAAGCAGAGGATGAAAATCAGACCGGGTGGTTTTGTCTTTTTACCGAAGAATTTCTTCAGAACGGAAGCCGCATCGGGAATCTTCAGGATTCTCCGCTGTTCAGGATTGGCGGTACTCCGGTTTTCTTTGTCAATAAAGACCAGCAAAAGACCATTTCAGAGCTTTATAGCAAAATGACGGCCGAGATCCAGTCGGATTATACGCATAAATATGATATGCTGCGCGCTTATCTTCATCTTTTGATTCATGAAACCATGAAAATGCATCCTGCAGAAAGTTTTCAACCGTATCAAAATGCTTCACAAAGAGTGGCTTCATTGTTTATGGAATTGCTGGAAAGACAGTTTCCGATTGATAGTCCGGACGCTTATCTGAAGTTGAAAACTCCAAATGATTTTGCACAGAACCTTTCCATTCATGTCAATTCCCTGAACCGTTCCGTAAAAGAGATAACCGGAAGAACCACAAGTCAGCAGATTACTTCAAGAGTCATTCAGGAGGCCAGTGCGTTACTGAAGCATACGGATTGGAATGTTTCAGAAATCGCTTATGGGCTGGGATTTGAAGAGCCTGCTTATTTTACGAATTATTTTAAAAGACAGACTGGAATAACCCCAAATGCAGTAAGAAACTAGTTTGTTTGAATTTTATAAGTCTTCGTTTGAATTCTATATCGCTGCCATTGAGTTCTTGTTTTAATTTTGTCTTGTAAATATAAAATCACAGCAATCATGAAATTTAGAAAATTAGGAAACACAGGAGAGCAGCTTTCTGCCATAGGATTAGGATGTATGGGTATGAGCTTTGCTTACGGACCTGCCAATGAGCAGGAAAGCATCAATACACTTCATAAAGCCCTTGATCTGGGCGTAAATTTCTGGGATACCGCAGATATGTACGCCAACGGAGAAAATGAAAAACTGATCTCAAAAGTTTTAGTTCCGAACCGTGATAAGATTTTTATCGCCACTAAATTCGGATTCAGATTCAAAGACGGAAAAGCGAGCCACAGCGGAGCTCCGGGAACTTATTTCGATGGTTCTCCGGAATGGATCAGACAGGCTGTAGATCTGAGTTTGCAGAGACTGAAAATAGATACAATTGATCTGTATTATGCCCATAGGATTGATCCTAATGTTCCGGTGGAAGAAACAGTAGGAGCGATGGCAGAACTGGTAAAAGAAGGTAAAGTAAAATACCTTGGATTGTCAGAAGCTTCCGCCGAATCCATCAGAAAAGCAAATAAAATTCATCCAATCACGGCTCTTCAGTCTGAATACTCAATTCTTACCAGAGACGTAGAAAAAGAAATACTTCCTACGATCAGGGAACTGGGAATTACGCTTGTTCCTTATTCTCCGCTGGCAAGAGGACTTTTTGCGAATATCAACGAAGTTCAGAATTTTGGAGATGAAGATTTCAGGAAATCACTGCCGCGTTATCAGGCAGAATATCTGGAAAACAACAGGAATCTAGCCAGAGAATTTAACGAATTTGCCCAGTCTAAAGGCGTGAAAGGAACCCAGCTGGCACTGGCATGGGTACTGAATCAAGGGGATGATATCATTCCGATTCCGGGAACCAAACAGATCAAATATCTTGAAGAAAATATCGAAGCGATAGCTATTGACTTAAGCCCGTCAGACCTTGAAACCATAGATTCACTCCTCAAAAAATATCCGAATGTAGGAGAGAGGTATAGCGAAGGTTCTATGAAGCTGGTTAATAATTAAACTCATTAATTGACTAACAAAGATCCGGATTCCTGAATGTCAAACAGGAATCCGGATTTTTTAATGAATTCAAAAAAAAATCAAAATCTCAAAACACACAAAAGCACCAAAAGAAACCTCCTATGTTAACATGATTTCAATATTCAATAGAATCGGGCTTCGGCCCGATTAAAATTTAAACCAACACCAAGAAATAATCAACAAAAAAAGCCCCTTGAAAAAGGAGCTTTTTGTATTTCAAAAGAATCTGAAGTTTAGATTCCGTCAATAATTTCATTTAAAACAGTGCTTGGTCTCATGGCTGCATACGTTTTGTAGGTATCAGTTTTGTAGTAACCATCAATGTTCTGAGGCTTGCCCTGAGCGCCGATTAATTCAGCATTGATTACAGCTTCATTTTCCTGCATTGCTGCTGCTACCGGAGCAAATTGAGCCGCTAATTCAGCATCAGCAGTCTGGTTAGCTAAAGCTTCAGCCCAGTACATTGCTAAATAGAAGTGAGAACCTCTGTTGTCGATCTGTCCTACTTTTCTTGCAGGAGATTTATTTGTAGCCAGGAATTTAGCATTAGCTTCATCCAATGCATCAGCTAAAACCTGAGATTTTGTATTCCCCTGAGTTTGTGCTAAATGCTCTAAAGAAGCCTGGAGTGCTAAGAATTCACCTAATGAATCCCATCTTAAATAGCCTTCTTCAAGGAACTGTTCAACATGTTTAGGAGCAGAACCTCCGGCTCCTGTTTCGAAAAGACCACCACCGTTCATCAATGGAACGATAGAAAGCATTTTTGCAGAAGTTCCTAATTCAAGGATCGGGAAAAGGTCTGTTAAATAATCTCTCAATACGTTTCCTGAAACAGAGATGGTGTCTTTACCTTCTCTTGCTCTTTTAAGGGTTTCAGTCATCGCGTCTTTTACATCAAGAATTCGGATATCAAGACCTGTAGTATCATGGTCGGCAAGATATTTTTCTACTTTTTTGATGATTTCTCTGTCGTGAGCTCTTCCTTTATCCAGCCAGAAAATAGCAGGAGTATCAGATAATCTTGATCTGTTTACAGCTAGTTTTACCCAGTCCTGGATAGGCGCATCTTTAGTCTGGCACATTCTGAAGATGTCATCTTTTTCTACTTTTTGAGAAAGAAGAACGTTTCCGTTTTCGTCCTGAACTTCTACAGTTCCGTCAGCAGATAACTGGAATGTTTTATCGTGAGAACCGTACTCTTCTGCTTTCTGAGCCATTAAACCTACGTTTGGAACAGAGCCCATTGTTGTAGGATCCAGTTTTCCGTGAGCTTTCATATCATCGATTACCGACTGATAGAAACCTGCGTAAGAACGGTCAGGGATGATGCATACTGTATCTTCTTCGTTACCGTCTTTGTTCCACATTTTACCTCCGCCTCTTACAAGAGCAGCCATAGATGCGTCTACAATAATATCAGAAGGTACGTGGAAGTTAGTGATTCCTTTGTCAGAATTTACCATAGCTACTCTTGGCCCTTCAGCAAGTGCTTTTTCAATATCAGCTTTGATGTCAGCCTCCTGAGCATTCCCTTTGATTTTTTCAAAAAGATCTGCAAGACCGTTGTTTGGATTGATATCTAAAGACTTGAAAGTCTCAGCGTATTTAGTAAATACCTCTTTGAAGAACGTTTCTACGATTGCCCCGAAAATAATAGGGTCAGAAATTTTCATCATCGTAGCTTTAAGGTGAGCAGAAAGGAGTACATCTTTTTTCTTTGCCTCTTCAATAGCTTCCAGAACAAATACTTTTAAAGCATTAAGGTTCATTACAGAAGAATCAATCACTTCACCAGCCTGGAGACCGGCAAAATCTTTCAATACATTTTCAGAACCGTCGTTTCCTTTGAATACGATTCTGTATTTTGTAGTGTTTTCTAACGTTGTTGAAGTTTCAGTTCCGTAGAAATCACCGTTATTCATGTGGGCAACATCAGTTTTGCTGTCAGAAGCCCAGTCACCCATTCTGTGAGGGTTGGCTTTTGCATAGTTTTTAACAGCTTTTGGAGCACGTCTGTCAGAGTTTCCTTCTCTCAATACAGGGTTTACAGCACTTCCTAATACTTTGGCATATTTAGCTTTGATTGCTTTTTCCTCATCATTTTTAGGCTCTGCAGGATAATTCGGAACAGCAAAACCTTTAGACTGAAGTTCGGCGATGGCTGCATCTAATTGAGGTACAGAAGCAGAAATATTGGGTAATTTGATGATATTGGCTTCAGGCTTTGTTGCTAATTCTCCTAATTCTGCCAAAGCATCACTAATCTTCTGATCGTCTTTTAAGAATTCAGGGAAGTTGGCTAAAATTCTTCCTGATAGAGAAATATCCGGAACTGCAATCTCAATAGCTGCTGATTTTGTAAACGCTTTCACAATCGGTAAAAAAGAATGTGTAGCCAGCATTGGAGCCTCATCCGTTAAAGTGTAATAGATTTTTGATTTGTCTGACATTATACTGTTATTTATTATTTGATTTTTTAAGACACACAAATTTACTAAATATGATTGTTTTATGAAGTATTTTACACAAAAAAAGAGGCCTGAGCCTCTTTAAATTTTATATCTGTGTAATTGTATAACTTCCGGTGCCATCAAAATTGAGGCTGAATTCAACTTTATAGTTTTTAGGTGTGGTAGAAGAAATATTAGGGAAGGTAATCGCAGCTCCTTCTACATCAAAAGCTCCATCGCCCAGGTTATCTCCTAAATCTTCAGGTTCTAAACTCTCTGAAGCAAGTCTGATGTAAAAAGAACCTCCGGTACTGGTTGTAACCCCATTGATAAGGGCTGTAAATTTTCCTGTAGTATTATTATAGGTGACAGAAGTTACAGGCGTGGTACCCGAAGATGAAGTAAACTGGATCTGAGGAGCAAAATTGAAGAAACCTGCCCTCATTTGCGGACCGTTAGGAGCGATCAGGATCTGGTAATATCCATTGGACGAAACATTGTAGTTACTTCCATTAGCAGTAACGTATCCATTGGAGTCTGAACCGTAAACCTGTGCACCATTACCCGGTGAAGCTATGAACTTAATCTGTGTATTGGCCTGAAGATATTTATAACCCACTTTTGTACTGCCATTTCCACGAAGTAATTCAGCAGAGGAAGGAGTGAAGGAGTTATATGATCCGTACGTATATAAGTTGGAAGGTAAAGTGTTGCCGGATGAACCCGTATTCGTAGGCAGGGTTAATGTACCGGAGTCACTTACGCTTAAGGTGTAATTGGTTCCGTTAGGAGATACCAGAGTAATTCCTTGGCCAGGACCAGTAACGATTGTTTTACTTACCTGTGCATAGGGAACACTCATCAGCTGGTTTACTCCAACATTGGTGTAGTTAGAACCTCCCTGTGGGTCCATTTCCACCTTAACGAATTTGGTATTCGTTCCCCAGTTGATTCCTCCGAAACTTCCTGTGGAAGAAGTTCCCTGTCCGATATTTAAATTAACCAGACCTTTAGCGTTCGTTGTTTTATTGTGAGTTTCAGTATACAGAACGGTTCCTGTAGCCGAATTTTCTAAAATGCTTACTCTTAAAGAAACGTTTCCGTTGGAAATGGGTGCTCCGGAAGCGTTAAAGGCAATGGTCTGGTAGCTGAAAGCCTGCGGAACCTGTGCGCTTAATAATGAAGCGACAAATAATCCTATTGTAGCGTAAAGTTTTTTCATGATCAGATAGTTTTTAAGGTTTTTTAATGATTTTAATAGGTTTGATGTCAGGATTTCTGAAAGAGATCATATAAATCCCGGAATGAAGGCTGCGGAGATCAAGTTTTCCGTTTTCGAGTTTTGTTTTCAGAACAAGTCTTCCCGCTGTGTCGTATACTTCGGCATCTTCAATCTTAGAATTGGAGCTTAATGAAACGTGAATAAAGTCAGTGGTTGGATTAGGGTAGATCTTAACATTTTCTTTTTCAATCTCACTGATGCCGAGAACCTGTAAAGACGTCTGATACAGCATTCCCATTGTGCCGGAACTGCTCTGGTTTGGGTTATCCGGGATAACGTAAATTTCTCCTACGGAATGAGAAAATCCGGATTCAGAAATGGCACCGGAATTAATTGTGCCAATAACTGACTGGGCGAAACCAAAGACCGGTACTCCAAAGAGCAGGAATGTAATTTTTTTTCGCATGGTTATTATTTTTTTTCAGGATGCGAATATACTTAAAATTTACATCTGAAAGTGAACCTGGACACTTATTTCACTTTAAGAATTATTTAACCTTTATTTGAGGGAAAAGATTTTCTATTTTGAGTAAATTTGAGGAAACTAAAAAAATAAATATTATGTCAACGACAATCACTTTAAAAGGAAACGAAGTACACACAATAGGAACATTACCATCGGTGGGAAGCACTGTTAAAGATTTTGCTCTGGTAGATTCCGGACTGAATGTAAAAACGTTGGAAACTTTTGAAGGAAAGAAAAAAGTATTCAATATCTTCCCAAGTATTGATACGCCTACTTGTGCGGCTTCCAGCAGAAAATTCAATGAAGAAGCTTCAAAACTGGACAATACAGTAATCATTAACGTTTCTAAAGACCTTCCGTTTGCATTAGGAAGATTCTGTGCAGCAGAAGGATTGAATAATGTTGAAACACTTTCAGATTTCAGAAGCAGCTTTGGCGATGATTATGAAGTAACTATTACAGATTCTCCTCTAAAAGGATTATTAAGCCGTGCCGTAATCGTTACAGACGAAAACAATAAAGTGGTTTACACAGAACAGGTTTCAGAAATTGCTGATGAGCCTAATTATGATGCAGCACTGACAGCATTAAACCAATAATAGAAACAAGCGTTATAAAGAGCCTTGCCGAAGCTTACTTTCAGCAGGGCTTTTTTTGACCTTGTTAATTCTAAAAACAGAATGAAAATGGTAAAAAGAATCGTAGCCAATATAAAAACAGAAGATTCTTCAAAAGCTGATCTTTTTTATCAGGACATTTTAGAACTTGATGTATTGATGGATCATGGCTGGATCAAAACTTTAGGAACCAATGAAGAATCAAAGATTCAGATCAGTTTTGCTGTTCAGGGCGGTAATGATACGGAGGTTCCCGATCTTTCCATTGAAGTGGATAACATTGAAGAAATCTACCATAAAATGATAATGTCCGGATTTGAAATCGTCTATGATATGACCGACGAAGATTGGGGTGTACGCCGCTTCTTCGTTAAAGATCCGTTTGGTAAAATAGTTAATATCCTTGAACATCAGTAAGCCAAATTATGAATGTCCCTTATAAGAGGTATTAAAGCATTCTGGCCAGCAATTGCTGATTGCGCTTCCTGCTCAGTGAAACGTCGCTGCAGGCAAAAATATCCACCAATTAATTAAAGAAAATAGTAATCCTCCCGTTAAAAAAAACGAAAATTCTATTATAATTATTTATTATGAAAGCAACACAAATCATCCCTATTCTCAGAATCTTCGATTACAAAAAAGCGGTAGAATTTTACGTTGACTGGCTTGGATTCGAGATTGTCTGGGAGCATTATTTTGGTGAAAATACTCCTGTTTATATGGAAGTAAAAAGAGAAAATATTATTTTCCATTTAAGCGAGCACCACGGAGACGGTTCCCCCGGAGTTAGAGTGGCTGTCTGGGGAGAAGGGGTTCCTGCCTATCATAAAGAGCTGATTGATAAAAAGTACAAATACAACCGTCCGGCTCTTGAAAAAACATTCTATAATGCAGTATCTTTTACAGTTATCGATCCTTCCGGAAATAAAATCACTTTCGAGGAAGAATATAATGAAGAAAAACATAAAGATCTGGCATTCTATTCGGCGGGTTGATAGAATTTGAGGTTTCTTTTGCCGGACGTAACAGGTTATCCAAATCATAAAAAATCCGGAATATTAAAGTTAACTTTGAACCTTTAAATTAAAAGATGAAACGTTCAGGAACTGCAGATTTACCCTTACACTATGGAAAAGTACCACCATGGCTGTACGAACGTATGTCTGTTCTTGGCCTTTCCATCATAGAAGTGATCCTGATGGATTATGGTAAAGATGAGGTACTCCGCCGGCTGGCAGATCCGTTCTGGTTTCAGAGTTTTGGCGCAGTGATGGGAATGGATTGGCATTCCTCGGGGATTACTACGTCTGTGATGGGGGCATTGAAACGTTCCATTAATCCTAGCTCACAGTCATTGGGACTGTACATCTGTGGTGGAAAAGGCAAGTTTTCAAGAGAGACCCCTTCTGAATTAATTCAGATTGCAGATAAAACGGGTCTGAACGGACATGAACTCGTTAAAGCCAGCAAACTTTCCGCTAAAGTAGATAATACAGCCATTCAGGATGGCTATCAGCTGTATCTGCATAACTTTATTCTGGCAGATAACGGAAGCTGGAGTGTCGTTCAGCAGGGAATGCACGAATCAGACGGAACTGCCAGACGTTACCACTGGCATTCGGAAAATGTAAAATCTTTTGTAGAAGAGCCTCATACAGGAATCAACGGAATTTCAAGAGGAAAGATTCTTAACCTTACGGATGCAGAGGCTTCAGGAAACAGAAAAGGGATTCTGGATATTTCCCACACTGATTCTATAGAGGTGATGAAAGATTTTTCAAGACTTATACTTCCTGAGCATCATGATGTGCGGGCTTCAGATGTTGATTTGAAACGTCTCGGCGCTCTTTTATATGTTACCCGCGAACAGCAGCCTCAGAATTTTGAAGATCTCCTGATGCTGGAAGGAGTGGGACCAAGAACCATGCAGTCTTTAGCTCTGGTTAGTGAAGTGATTCATGGTGCACCCTCAAGATTTGCAGATCCCGCCAGATTCTCCTTTGCACACGGAGGAAAAGATGGGCATCCGTTTCCGGTTCCGACGAAAATCTATGATGAAAGTATAAGTATCCTCAGAAAAGGAATTGAAAAATCAAAACTTGGAAATTCTGATAAGCTGAATACTTTAAACAAACTTCACCAAATCGTTACCCAGACAGAACAGGACTTCATTCCTGATTTTGATATTCAGCAGGTAATTGAAGAAGAAAGACAGAATTCATGGAGGTTCGGAGGAAAAACGGTTTTGGGGGATGCACAGAAACCTCAGAATCCTAAGCCGATCCAGCTTTCATTATTTTAATGTATAAGATATTTCTGATATATTAAAATAAATATATGATGAGATTAAATATGTTTCAAGCAAATCTGTTTAATTATTAGAAAGATTATTAAATAATTTATCCTGCTGTATTTAAGTTGATTAAAATAAATTTTATTGAATTTTCATTAAATTGTTTAATTTTTTACATTTCTGGTTCAATTAAAAGTCATATTTTTAAAGACTTTAAAAATTTAGACACCAATGACCAGCAAAGCCTTAGAAATCTGCTATGATTTTCCCTTTTTTATGCAGGAAGAACTTGAAGAAATATTTCAGGCTCATGAAAAAGTATCATTCCAGAAAGGAGAAAGTATTCTTATTGAAGGCAAAACTGCCAATGAATATTATATCCTTGAAAAAGGGCTGGCCCGCTCATTTGTCAATGATTTTAACGGAAATGAAGTAACTACCCATTTCTTTGCAGACAATGAGATCATCATCGAAGTCCTTTCATTGTTTCAGAGAATTCCGTCTCAGGAAAATATTGTCTGCATCACCGACTGCGAATGCTGGAGATTCGATTATGAAACCTTTCAGGAGCTTTTTCATAAAATACCCAACCTCAGAGAGTGGGGAAGAGCATGGATGTCTAAAGAACTGTTTACTTATAAACAGCGTTCCGTGGAAATGTTTACCCTGTCCGCTACCAGGCGTTACCTTAATCTCTTAGAAGAGAAACCGCTCGTTGTGCAGTATGCTCCTCTGAAGCAGATTGCTTCCTATCTTGGGGTTACAGATACTTCCTTAAGCAGAATCCGTAAAGAATTGGTCTCTCATCCTAAGAAAAATTAAATCTTGCCTTATGGCAAGTTGACTTTCATTGAAGCTTGGTAATTTTGGTTAAAAGTTAAACGCTAAAAATTACAAAAATGAAAGTCAGTCAAACCTATGTAAACCTTCCGGTAAAAGACGTACAGAAAACCAGAGATTTCTGGAACAAACTTGGCTTTGCCATCAATGAGCCGTTTTCTGATGATAAGGCAGTATGTGTTATCATAAAAGAAGACACATATATCATGTTCTTAAAAGACGATTATTTCCAGACTTTTTCAAATAAACCTGTTCCCAAAGGAGATACATCCGAAGTACTATTGGCTTTGGGACTGAACAGCCGTGAAGAAGTTGATCGTATTGTAAATTCAGCCGTGGAAAATGGAGCTACACAACATGAAGAACCGCAGGACTATGGATGGATGTATCAAAATTCTTTCTGGGATCTTGACGGACACGGATGGAATATGACTTATGCTGATATGTCCCAAATGCCCACAGAATAATCCGAAAGATTTTACTTTTCAAAGTTAAACACTAAAAATTACAAAATGAAAATCAGTCAGATTTATGTCAATTTACCCGTAAAAGATGTACAGAAAACCAGAGCATTCTGGACGAAGCTTGGTTTTTCCATCAACGAACAGTTCTCAGATGATAAGGCGATATGTGTAATTATGAAAGAAGATCATATATACACTATGTTTCTGAAAGAAGAATTTTTTCAAACATTTACCAACAGGCCTTTTGCTAAAGGAGATACCACCCAAGTGCTTCTTGCAGTTGGAGTAGACAGCCATGAAGAAGTAGACCGTATTGTGAATACAGCCCTTGAAAACGGAGGTTCAAAATACAGCGAACCACTGGATTATGGGTGGATGTATCAGAGTGCCTTTGCTGATATAGATGGCCATCAGTGGGAAATAATGCACGGAGATGTTTCCCAGATGCCTACAGAATAACTCATCATCTATAAGATTTTCTTACAAAATCAAAATAATCCGCAAAACAAAAATCTGTTGGATTTGCGAGAATAAAATCATCACAAAAATCTGAGAACTCTGTGACATCTGTGGGAAGCAAAAAATATAGCTTATGTATTGAAAAGTACAATGCCGCATGGGTTTTAAAAATTGCAATGCTTTTAAGACACAAGAAAATTAAAGGTTTTCAGCAATTATTATAGAACAAGATAATCCAAAATCATTCGTGCATCCGTGGCGTAAAACTATTTATAACGAAGCAATTCAAAAGATTTTTTCAGTTACAGAAAGAAAAATGATCACAATCACCAAGAGCAAAAAGTATCAATTATGGAAACAAAGTCAAACGATATTGAAATTATAAAAAGACAGACATCCGCTACTTACAGGATAGTCTCTTTAAATACAGAAGGAATAACGGATGAAGAATCCATGATTTTCCCTAATGATGAAGCCAACTGCATGAACTGGATTTTAGGACATCTGATTTATATAAGAAATGCCTTTCTGAATATATTAGGTGAAGAATCAGTCTGGGATAGTGAAAAGTTCTCATGCTATAACAGAGGAGAAAATCCTTTGGATAGAAAAGATAAGTTTGTCACTTTTGAAGAACTGAAATCTTATTTTAAAGAATCTCAGAATAGGTTGGAAAGTGCTCTTAATATGATAGAACATTTCAAACCTGGTACCATTAATGATATTGCAACTTTATCACTGCATGAAATTTATCACGGAGGACAGTTCGGATACCTCAGAAGAATCCTGGGAAAACCTGGGGCAATAAAATAGAGCAAAAAAAGCTGCCTAATCTGCCGGATCTGCCGGAAAATAAAATTATCACAAAAATCTGAAAAATCTGTGGAAAGCAAAAATATACCACAACAGATTGCAGGTCTATAAAATAAGTTATTATTAAAACTAAAAAATACAAAAATGGACACGCCAAAATCAAAAAAAATGGAACTCATTATTCCTGCTTACAGGATGCATTCCCAGAGTTTTATGAATGTTCTGGAGGGAATTTCGGAAGAAGATGCTCTGAAAAGAATTGAAGGAAAAACCAATCATATCGTCTGGATGGCAGGAAACTTTGTGAATATGCGGTACGGCCTGGGCTGGGTTCTGGGACTTCGTGACGAAGATCCTTATGGTGAACTTTTTTTCCAGGGCAAAACATTGGATGAAAGTTTTAATTATCCGAGCCTCGCAGATCTGAAAAAGAGTTTTCATGAAATTTCTCCGAAAGTCTATCAGAAACTGTGGGAAGTATCTGATGAAGAGCTGGATGAAATCTTTGAAATCGGAATGAATGTTCCGTTTATTAAGGAAACAAAGCTCAATTTTGCAGGAATGTGCATCGGACGTGAAGATTACCTGTGCGGACAGATCGGATTGATGAGAAGAATTCTGGATTATCCGGGAATGAATTACGATGTAGATGAAAATCTAAAATACTGATCAATGGAGCCCAACGAAAAAGGATATAAAAATGTCAATGGGATCCGTATGTATTATGAGATCTACGGTGCCGGAAAACCTCTTATATTGATTCATGGAGGGGTTCTTCTATCTTATTCGATTTTAAGGAAGTTATCACAAGACTGAACGGAAAATTTCAGCTGATAGGAATTGATCTGCAGAACCATGGGATGAGTGAACACCGCGATATTCCCGAAACCTTCGAACAGGACGCCCATGACGTAGCTGCCGTATTGAAAGAACTTCAAATTGAAAAAGCCGCATTCTGGGGATTCAGTAATGGCGGAAATACCGTCATGCAGATCGCTCATCTTTATCCCGAAATCACCGAGAAGCTTATTGTAGCCTCATCTTTTTTTAAGAAAAGTGGTATGATGGACGGTTTCTTCGAAAGTATGGCGGAAGCTACTCTGGAATCGATGCCAGAATCTCTAAAAATTAACTTTCTCAATCTGAATCCCGATTTTTCAAAGCTTGAAAACCTCTTTGATAAAGACAGCAAAAGAATGCAGACTTTTGAAGACTGGGATGAAAAAATTCTCTCGGGTATAGAAGTTCCCGTATTATTCGTCAGCGGTGATAAAGATGTGATGAAGCCGGAACATGTGGTGGAAATGTGGCGTTTGGTAAAAGGTTCCCAACTGATGATTCTGCCAGCAGGACATGGTTCTTATATGATGGCAGACTTTGAAGGAAATACAGATTCTGATCTCGTAGATCTGACTGTGCATGAAATAGAAAAATTTTTAAACTCTTAAAAACAACCAATGGCTCAATTATTTTGTACCGTTGGAACTAAAAAAATCAATAACAATTTTAAAACTTAGAAATTATGGCTAAATTAAATCCGTATTTAAATTTTGATGGGAAAGCAGAAGAAGCGTTCACTTTCTACAAATCTGTTTTCGGAGGAGAATTCCAGGGAGAAGTTCACAAAATGGGAAACGCCCCTGGAACGGAGAATCTTTCTGAGGAAGAAAAAAACAGAGTAATGCATATTGCACTGCCTATTGGTAGCGACCTGCTGATGGCTTCGGATATTGTTCCCGGATTTGGGCAGACCCTTACGGTTGGAAACAATAATTATGTATCTATTTTTCCGGATTCCAGAGAAGAAGCAGACAGACTGTTCAAAGGGCTTTCTGAAGGCGGAAATGTAGAAATGCCTATTGAAGACCAGTTTTGGGGAGACTATTTCGGAAGCTTCCAGGATAAATATGGTGTTCATTGGATGGTGAACTATAATGAAGAATATTCAAAATAATCTTATATTTAACTAAAATTATCAAGGGACGGTTCATGCCGGACCGTCCTTACTAAACATTAAAAAATAGAACTATGGACCCGATTAAAATAGACATCACAATTTTAGCCCCGGTAGATAAGGTCTGGAATTATTTTAATGAACCCAAACATATTACAAAATGGAATTTTGCCCATGAAAGCTGGCAGTGTCCAAGTTCTGTTAATGATTTGAAAGTGGGAGGAAAGTTCAAAAACAGGATGGAGGCAAAAGATAAAAGCTTCGGGTTTGATTTTGAAGGAACCTATGATGAGGTTATTCCCAATGAAAAAATCAAATATCATATGGAAGACGGGCGGAAGGTAGACGTTATTTTTGAGAAAATAGACGAAAATACAACCAAAGTCACTGAAATTTTTGATCCTGAGAAACAAAACTCTGTGGAAATGCAGCGGGAAGGCTGGTACGCCATTCTCAATAATTTCCATAAATATGTTGAAAACCACTAAAATACCCGTTTGCAATCATGATAAACTTAGTTATAATGGCCCAATGTTTAAGCTCTGTTTGTGCCGTTAGTCATGTTGTTAAAAATGATAATTTCCTGCAGGGAATCCTGGCAGCACCTGCAAGAAGAGCTTTGGAAAGAGAAAAAATAGACTCTTTGGAAAAGCTTTCGGATTATTCTGAGGAAGACATCCGGAAACTGCATGGTTTTGGTAAAAATGCTATGGATAAGCTGAAGAGCTACATGAAAGAACATCAGGTTTCTTTTAGAGATATTTATATCTGAAACCATTATTAAATCTGAATAAAATAGTCATGCTGCCTAATTATCTGTAAGGAATTCAACGGCATGACATATAAAACTATATCATCCCCCTAAATTTAAACTTATGAACAACGATATTTTTCCATGCCTCTGGTACGATGGAGATGCAAAAGAATCCGCTGAATTTTATTGTGACGTATTTAACGGAAAGATCACGGCAGACACTCCTGTTGTTATGAATATTGATCTGTTTGGCCAAAAACTGATGTTGTTGAATGGTGGACCGCATTTCAAAAAAAATCCTTCTATTTCCTTTATGGTCATCTGCACTACCGAAGACGAAGTACAGACCTACTGGGATAAACTGATGGAAGGAGGAATGGCCCTGATGCCTCTGGACACTTATTCATGGAGCAGCAAATACGGCTGGGTACAGGATAAATACGGAGTGACCTGGCAGATATTCCTTGGAGATAAACCAACAGAACAGAAAATAATTCCTACCTTAATGTTCATTCATGAGAATAACGGAAAAGCAATGGAGGCAATGGAATTTTACACCAAAACTTTCCCCAATTCAAGCATAGGAAATATTCTCAGATATGGCGATGGAGGAGAAGGACATTCAATTCCGGAGCCCGCAGAAAATGTACAGCATGCCCATTTTACCATTGATGGTTACAGCTTCTTCTGCATGGATAATTCCTACGATCATCAGTTCGATTTTAATGAAGGGATTTCCATGGTTGTCATGACTGATGATCAGGAACAGACTGATCATTTCTGGAATATCCTTATCTCTGATGGAGGAAGAGAAAGCATGTGTGGCTGGCTGAAAGACCGTTATGGAATGAGCTGGCAGATTGTTCCTGAAAAATTGATCCAGCTGATGAGCGATCCTGATCAGGAAAAAGCCCGGAAAGTAGTTCAGGCGATGATGAAAATGCAGAAAATCGTGATACAGGATCTGGAAAACGCTTATAATTCTTAAGGAAAAGATAAAATTTTCTTTTTGTGACTGCAGTTTTCTTCAGATCTTCCTTTCGGCTTACCGTTTGATGCAATTAAGATAAAGATTTGCTTATGAAAACACAGAACAAGTCACAATCTAAGTCAAAAGTCCCTAAGGAAGGATTATTTCCTGAGATTATAAGGAATGATTATCTGGGAAGCAGAAAGCTGGCTGATAAAAAAGCTGTCATTTCCGGTGGAGACAGTGGAATAGGACAGGCTGTAGCCGTTCATTTTGCACGGGAAGGCGCAGATGTAGCCATCATTTACAAAGAAAGTGATGATGACGCAAAAGAAACCAAAAGACTGGTAGAAAATGAGGGCCGGAAGTGCACTCTGATTAAAGGAGATCTTACCCGAAAAGCATTCAGAGAAAGATGTGCGGAGAAAATAAAGAACTTATGGGGAAACCTGGATATTCTGGTTAATAATGCCGGAATTCATACCTCAAAAGATACCCTTGAAAAGATCTCGGATAAGCAGATACAGAAAACCTTTGAAACCAATATTATCTCTATGATCTCACTTACAAGGCTTTTTTTGCCGGTAATGAGAAAAGGAGGGAGGATCATCTGCACGACGTCTGTTACGGCTTACCGCGGAAGTGATCACCTGATTGATTATGCAGCTACAAAAGGAGCGATTCTCTCTTTTATCAGGTCATTATCCACCAATCTGGCAGAAAAGAAAATTCTGGTTAACGGTATTGCTCCCGGACCAATATGGACCCCGCTCGTAAAAGAAACCTTTGATGATCTTTCCACATTTGGGAAAGATACCCCGCTGAAACGGGCGGGCCAGCCTTCTGAAGTTGCGCCGGCTTATGTTTTTCTCGCTTCAAAGGATGCAGAGTACATCACGGGAGAAGTCATTCATATTAACGGAGGTGACTTTGTGGGAGGATGAGCGGCTGGAAACTTTTATTAATATTAAATGCCGTATCTCTGAAAACCCGATATTTAAAATTTAAAAAATAACAATGGAAAAATTATCATTCAAAATACAGATTGAAGCACCCCCTGAAAAAGTATGGAATGTGCTTTGGGGTGAAATTACCTACCGGCAGTGGACAACTGCTTTCACAGAAGGTTCTTTTTATGAAGGGACACTGGAAAAAGGAAGCATTGTTAAATTTTTTGATCCGCATCAAAATGGGATGTACAGCCGTGTTGAGCAAAATATTCCGCATAAAGAAATGAAATTTCTGCACCTCGGAGAAATTTATAACGGAATAGAAGTTCCTCAGCAATGGGGAGATGCCACAGAAGCTTATCTGTTGGAAGAAACAGAGGATGGAACTGAACTGAAAACCGAAATTCAGGCTCCGGAAGAGTTCAAAAGTTTTTTTGAAGAAAAATTTCCTGCGGCCATGCAAATCGTTAAACATCTTTCGGAAAATCAGCTTTAAAAAACGAAGCAGATGGTCAGGATATTTACAGCTAATGTATTTCAAACCACAAAAATTTAAAATATGGAAACCTTATCGTACGAAACAGTAATCAATGCTCCGCAACAGAAAGTCTGGGATATTCTTTGGAATCCGGACACTTACACTGAATGGACCCAGTATTTTGGCCCGGAGTCTAAAATGACCTCGGACTGGAAAGTGGGCGGGAAAACTTATTTCCTTAATGCAGAAGGAGAAGGAATGGTTTCAACCATTGACAGTATAGAGGAACCCAATCAGATTATTTTCAAACATCTGGGAATGGTTGATAAAGAAGGAAATGAAGATACCCAAAGCAAAGAAGTAATGGAGTGGAGCGGGTGTTTCGAAAAGTATCTTCTGATTGATTTAGGAGGAAAAACAAAACTTCATACCGAAGTGCAGGTAGAAAAGGAATGGAGAGATCATTTGAATACAGGCTTTACAAAAGGCCTTGAAGTAGTAAAGAACCTTGCCGAAAAGTAATAACAGAATATTTAATACAATACTAACCTTGCAGACTTCAGAAACTGTGAGGTTTTTTGTTTTCTCTTAAAAATTTGAATACCAAATCCGGGATCAGGGGCGAAAACTATATATTGGGCAGAATTAATAAAAATAGATTCTCCCAGCTTTTGGAATTCATCCTCAATCTGTTCTTTATTGATCAAATAAGAACATAAATTAAATTTTAGCAGTATCTTCACAATCAGATATAAAGAACATTTTTCATGAAATTATTAGCCATTCTTTTCACAACTTTTATCCTTGCTCTTCTGATAACCTTACTATTTCAGGAAAAAGCAGATCTTGTATTTTCAGGAAACCTTGGAATGGCCGTGTTCATTATCTTCACCGGACTTTCACACTTTAAATTTCAGAAAGGAATGGTTATGATGATTCCCGATTATATACCAGGAAAACTATTTTGGGTATATTTTACAGGTGTTATTGAAATTGCGGCCGGAATAGGTTTAATGATTCCTCCTCTTCGTGAATTTACTGCCGTATCACTGATTTGTTTCTATATTTTGGTTTTTATAGCCAACATTCATTCATCCAGAAAACAGATCAATATTTTCAAAGCAGACTACACCGGGCCGGGGATGAAATATCTTTATACCCAGAGAATTCCGATGCAGCTGATCCTGATTGCCTGGACATGGTATTTTGGAATTTACCTGAATTGAGAGAAAGAATGCTTACGATAAGATTACGGCTGTAAAAGACACTGTGCTGCAATATGAAAATCTTAAAAACCTATATCTTGAAAAAGAAATTGAGAGGTGAATTTCTGAAATCCTATTTAATTGAATTTGAACCCGGAAATGAATAAGGTGTCTTTTCTCACTTTCTAATCCTTTAAAAAACTGCTTTTTCAATCCAAATTCAATTTTTTTTCATAAATTAGGGATAAATCATGTAACATTTTGATAGTGTGAAGAGTCTAACTAATAAGAAGCGTTTATTCTTTTATTGATTTAAAAGTGTAAATACAGATTATGGTTTAACTTAAAAATGATTTATGAATTTCAATGCTAAAATTTTCGGTGCGGCACAAATCGTACTATCTGCTATAATGATGAATGCACAAACTTCAACGACTAAGCTCCCGGGTGATCCCACTCTTCCGTCTTCCAAAGCCATTCTTGAGAAACTGGTTTCCTATGATAAAGGAAATTTTAAGTATAAAGTGGAAGATTATTTCGCAAGACCTAAAGCATCACAGTTTAAACTATCTCCTGATGGACAGTATCTTTCCTATAAAGAAAAAGACAAGGACAGCAAAAACCATGTTTACGTTAAAGATCTTAAAACAGGGAAAATTACCAAAGCTATCGTAGAAAAAGACGATCTCATTCAAAGTTACGGCTGGTTGGATAAAAAACGCCTTTTCTATACCCAGGATAAGGGAGGAAATGAAAATATCCATTTATATGCGGCTGATATTGATGGAAAAAACCTTAAAGATCTCACTCCGTTTGAAGGGATTACCCTGAATATTGTACGGCTGATTAAAGACACAGATTATGTGGTAGTGTCGATGAATAAAAATAACAAACAGATCTTTGAACCGTACAGGATTAATTTCAATACTGGTGAAATGACCCAGCTTTACGAAAACAAAGATGTGAATAACCCTATTGATGACTACCTTTTTGATAAAGACGGAAATCTAAGAGGATATTCAGTTCTTGAAGGTGGATTAACAACGAAAACGTATTATAAAGATCTGCAGACCGGAAAATTCAATCTTATCAAATCTACAGACTGGAAAGACAGTTTCAGTATTATCCGTTTTAATGATAATTCTAAAAATAAGGATGAAGCGTATGTGTACACAAATCTGGACAGCGATAAAGCAAGAATTGTATTGTATGATCTTAAGAAAAATACTGTCATTAAAGAAATCTATTCCAATCCGGTATATGATGCCGGCTCTATAAGTGTTGCTGGAAAAAGCAGGAATTATGAACTGGATTACATTAGCTACAGCGGGGTGAAAAGCGAAACGATTCCTGTAAGCAAATTTTATAAAGAAGTGGATGATCAGCTGAAAAAAGAATTCGGTGATAAAGAATTTGGAATTGTCTCTTCAGATGATAATAATGAAAAGCTTCTGGTGATTGTAAGCAGTGACAAGCTTTACGGAACCTATTATGAATATGATACCAAAACCAAAAAAACCAAGCTGCTTTACGATCTGATGCCCATGCTGAAAGAAGCTGATATGGCAGAAATGAGACCTATTGAATTTAAAAGCAGAGACGGCCTGACGATTCATGGATATATTACACTTCCGAAAGCAGCTCTTGAAGGTAAAAAAGTTCCTATGATCGTTAATCCTCACGGAGGTCCTCAGGGAATCCGGGATGAGTGGGGATTCAATCCGGAAGCACAGCTTTTTGCCAGCAGAGGATATGCAACTCTTCAGGTAAATTTCAGAATTTCAGGTGGATATGGGAAAGAGTTTCAGAAAGCAGGTTATAAGCAGATCGGAAGAAAAGCAATGGATGATGTGGAAGACGGCGTAAAATATGCGATCGCGCAGGGATGGGCAGATAAAGATAAAATTGCCATTTACGGAGGAAGCCATGGAGGATATGCAACATTGATGGGGTTGATCAAAACTCCTGATCTGTATGCGTGCGGGGTAGATTACGTGGGAGTTTCCAATATATTTACTTTCTTTGATTCCTTTCCGGAATACTGGAAGCCTTATAAACAAATGGTAAAAGAGATCTGGTATGATCTGGACAACCCTGAAGAAGCGAAGATTGCGAAAGAAGTATCTCCGGTATTCCAGATTGATAAAATCAAGAAGCCGTTATTTGTGGTACAGGGAGCTAACGATCCAAGAGTTAATATTAATGAATCGGATCAGATTGTAAAAGGAATGCGCGCGAAAGGCTATGAAGTTCCGTACATGGTAAAATATGATGAAGGCCATGGATTTGGAAAAGAACCTAACAGAATTGAGCTGTATAAATATATGCTTGGCTTTTTTGCCGAGAATTTCAATAGAAAATAAGCAGAAATTTTTATAATGTTGAAAACGGAGAGTGTTGTATGCTTTCCGTTTTCTTTTTGTTTGTCTGATCAAATTTAAAATATAAAAGTACTGATGAATAAACCATTTTATCGTAGATCATAAAATTTTTTTAAATTTATTAAAGTAAAATCAAAAGGCAGTCCGTCATATCAGTATGGAGGTTGTCGAAGAAATAACAATGCCACAGAAGGATAAAGAAAGTATTATCTCACAGACCGTTTCAAAGTACGGAGGAAAGCTGATGTCTTATATTCGTCCTAAAGTGAAAAACACCGAAGATGCAGAAGATATTCTGCAGGAAGTGTGGTACCAGTTCAGCAGCATAACCAATCTGTCAGAGATTGTCAATGTCGGAGGATGGCTGTACAGGGTAACGGCCAATAAAATCACGGACCGTTACCGCAAAAAGAAAACAGAAAACCTGGAAGACTTTGTTTATGAAGATGAAGACGGAGAGTTTTCTATCAAAGATATTCTGCTGATGGATGACAGTGCCGGCCCCGAAATTAAAATGTTTCAGGACGAGATCTGGAAAAAGTTATTTGAGGCCCTTGACGAACTTCCCGAAAAACAAAGATTAGTCTACGTAGAAAATGAACTGAATGACAAAACGCTCCAGGAGATCGCTGATGAGCAGGGCGAAAATATCAAAACCATTATCAGCCGTAAAAATTATGCTGTAAAGCATTTAAGAAACAGGTTGAGAAGATTATACGAAGATTTAAAAAGTTAGTAAAAAAGAAATTATGAATCATAAACACAAAAAAGGCTGGATTTTTTTATTGTTATGTCCGCCGCTGATCCTATTGGCAGTTACCTGGATCGTTATGCTGCTTTGGAACTGCCTGCTTCCTGAAATTTTGGGTGTGAAATCCATTACATTCTGGCAGGCGATGGGAATTCTGATCCTAAGTAAAATTCTTTTCGGAGGATTTCATTTTGGAAAAGGAATGAGAGACTTTAAAGAAAGAAAAATGAGAGAGAAAATGGAAGGACTTTCTCCTGAAGAAAGAGAAAAATTCAAAGAAGTGTGGAGAAACAAATGTTCAGGAGGATTCTTTAACAGAAACAACGAATAATTTAAAAATTTTAAAGAAGTAGTAAAGTAAAATTAAAATTCATTCGTCTATATAAAAAACAAGAAGTAGTAAAATTTAAAATTTTGAAAAAATGAAAAATTCAGCATTAAAAGGAGCTCTTGGAGCATTAGCTGTTGTGGGTGTTGCATTAATCGCTAAAAAAGCAATACAAAGAAAAAGATTTATCAAAGGTATTTTTAATGAATACGGAATCAAGGAAAGATCACCTTTCGGACTGGCAGATAAGATCAGGGAAATGAATGATGAGCAGTACCAGGAACTGAAAGGGAAATTCAAAAAGGAATTTGCATCCAAATGCTGCAGAAAAGATCAGAACTGCGAAGCATAAAAAAGTAAAATACTAAATTGAAATTGTTTAATTCCGGCGCGGGAAGCGAAGCTTCCCGCGCCGGAATTTTTTTGTTACTAAAATGAATAGTTCTGAATTAATCTCAGAAACTGGATACTAATTACAAATCTACAAACCTAACAGGTCTTCAGGACCTGTTAGGTTTTAATGGATCAAACCCCAACTATATTTCAATAAAATATCATGAAAAAAAACTTTGTCATCTAAGAAATCTGTTCGGGAATAAAAACTTAATCCTTATTTTTGCATAGCTCAATGAAAGATTACTACTATTTTCTCGGGATTTCTCAGGATGCTTCGGAAGAAGACATCAAAAAGGTTTATAGAAAACTTTCTTTAAAATACCATCCGGATAAAAACGAAAATGATGATTTCTTTGCAGGCCGTTTCCGTGAAATTCAGGAAGCTTATGAAACGCTGAGTGATCCGGCCAGAAGAAAAGCATATGATCAGAATTTAGAGAGCCATCAGAAAAGCTTCAGGTATAATATTCCGCCGGCTATCAAAACTTTTACGGCGAATAAAATTCATGCTAAAAAAGGTGAGGAGATTATTATCAGCTGGCAGACAAGCAATGCCGATGTGGTGAAAGTGTTGCCTTTCGGGCTGGAAAAGCCTTATGGTGAGAGAATATTTAAGATCACAGAATTTAAAGACGGAAAATTCCAGCTGCTGCTTCATGCTACCAACTCACTGCTTCATAAAACGGTGGTACAGGGAATTACCATTACAGAAGTCTTTGAAAATGATACTGAAAAATTCAAAAATACGGTAGAGGAAATGTTTAAACCTCAGCCCAGAACATTGGCGAACAGATATGGCCAGCCGAAAATTGTAATGCTGATCTGGGGAATTCTTCTTTTAATAATTGCAGTTTATGTGCTTTTCAATAACTTAGTATAAATCAAGCCATCTTTTTTCTGCCGGGACATTTCTTACATCTTTTCCCTTTCTTGAATTTTTTACAGCAGGATTTCTTTTCACAGAACATATCTTCATTATTGAATGCATATACAGGAGATAAAGGCGGTACTTTAAATGGAACTATCATATTCATGGTACAAATATATTAATTTAGAATAAATATAATTAATAAAAATTCATAAATATTACAAAACCTGATTATCAACATGTTTATCATTGAAAGGACACTTCATTTTTCGGATAAAAATAACTTTTCCAGCGTTATGCATTCTCCAAAAATGATACTTAATTCCCTTGTTTTCTAATAAATGGTCATTAATAAAACTGATCAGCTAAAGATACCATACTGATGAGGATTATTCTATAAATTCATACAGATCTTGTAAATTATAGAAGTGGATGTAATAATATGTTCTGCATATAGGATAATCCTTCTTTTGGGAAACTTAGTAAAAGATGTTTTTGAGTTTTGTTTATTAAAATTATATTAAATTGTTCATTTTAAAATTCATATTTTATTTTTATTGAAATATTGATAATTTCAGATTATTGTACAATCCTGTAAAAAATTGTAATTTTACGAATCTTTTTTACAACAAAATCTAATAAATAAAAATGAATACAGAACAGTTTGTGAACCGCCACATTTCCCTTAATGAAGCCGATAAACAGGCGATGTTGGAAAAATTGGGCGTTTCAAGTATTGAAGAGTTAATTTCTCAGACTATTCCTTCTTCTATCCGTTTAGAGAAAGATCTGGAGATCTCGGAACCGCTTTCAGAATACGAGATGCTGAACCATTCGAAAGAATTGGCATCTAAGAATACTGATTATACAAGCTACATTGGTTTTGGTTACCATAATACGCTTTTGCCGTCAGCCATTCAGAGAAATATCTTTGAAAACCCAAGCTGGTATACGGCTTATACTCCATACCAGGCAGAAATTGCACAGGGAAGACTTGAAGCTCTTCTTAACTTCCAGACTGTAGTATGTGACCTTACCGGATTTACACTGGCTAATGCTTCTCTTTTAGATGAGTCAACAGCTGCTGCTGAAGCAATGCATATGTTCTTTAACAACAGAACAAAAGATCAGAAAAAAGCAGAGGCTAATAAGTTCTTTATTTCAGAACTGGTGCTTCCTCAGACGGTTTCTGTGTTAAAGACGAAAGCAGAAGGATTAGGTATCGAAGTGGTGGTAGGAGACCACAAAACCCATGCATTTGATGCTTCTTATTATGGGGTTTTATTACAATATCCGGGTAAAAACGGTATCGTTTTAGATTATACGGAAGATATTGTAGAATATAAGAAACTAGATTTACAGGTAGTTGTGGCTTGTGATCCGATGGCTTTGGTTAAATTAAAATCACCGGCTTCTATGGGAGCAGACTGTGCAGTAGGAACTTCACAGAGATTTGGTATACCATTGGGATACGGAGGACCTCACGCGGCATTCTTCTCTTGTAAAGATGATTATAAAAGAGATATTCCGGGAAGAATAATTGGAGTTTCCCAGGATATGTACGGAAGACGTGCATTAAGAATGGCATTACAGACCAGAGAACAGCATATCAAAAGAGAAAGAGCAACTTCAAACATTTGTACAGCTCAGGTCCTTTTAGCGGTAATGGCCGGAATGTATGCGGTTTATCACGGTCCAAAAGGATTAAATTATATCGCTGATCAGATCCACTTTAAAGCTAATGCTTTGAAAAACGGTCTTAAAGCTCTAGGATATCATACGGTGGAAGAGCCAATCTTCGATACGGTGAAAATCCTTTTAAATGAAGATGAAAAAGGAAGATTGATGAGAATGATGCTTGATCACAGACTGAACTTAAACTACTTCACAGAAGGAGTGGTAAGTATCGCGATCAACGAAAGCACAACATTGGATAAATTGAATTATTTAATGGCTTCTTTCGCCCAGTTTAAAGATAAGCAGACTTTCAAACTAGAAATCAAAGAAGGATACAGCATTCCTGAGGAGAACTTAAGAAAAGACGAGATCCTTACAGAGCAGGTATTCAATAAATATCACACCGAGACAGAATTGATGCGTTACATCAAGCGTCTTGAGAGAAAAGACCTTTCGTTAACCCATTCTATGATCTCTCTTGGCTCTTGTACCATGAAACTGAATGCAGCTACAGAAATGCTTCCATTGTCATGGGATAACTGGGGTAGTGTTCACCCGTTTGTACCGGTAGATCAGGCTGGCGGTTACCAGGAAATGATTCGTGAATTAGAAAAAGACCTTGCAGAAATTACAGGTTTTGCAGGAACTTCTCTTCAGCCGAATTCCGGTGCTCAGGGAGAATATGCAGGATTAATGGTCATCAGAGAATACCATATTTCAAGAGGAGAAGGCCACAGAAATGTAGTGCTGATCCCTCAGTCTGCACACGGAACCAACCCTGCTTCTGCAGCAATGGCCGGAATGAAGATTGTTGTCGTAAAGAATCTTGAAAACGGAGAAATCGATTTCGAAGATCTTAAAGCTAAGACAGAACAGCATTCTGAGAATTTATCATGCGTAATGATTACGTATCCGTCTACTTACGGATTCTTTGACGCTAATATTAAAGAAATTACAAGCCTGATCCACGAACATGGCGGACAGGTATATATGGACGGAGCCAACATGAATGCTCAGGTTGGATTCACAAGTCCAGGAAACATCGGAGCAGATGTTTGCCACCTTAACTTGCACAAGACTTTTGCTATTCCTCACGGAGGCGGAGGCCCTGGAGTGGGTCCAATCTGTGTAGCTAAACACCTGGTTCCATTCCTTCCTTCCAATGCCAATATCAGAATAGGGGCTAAAGAAGCCATCGACGGCATTTCTGCAGCACCTTACGGTTCAGGATTAATCCTTAATATTTCTTATGCTTACATTAAAATGTTAGGAACTGATGGTCTGAAAAAAGCGACAGGACACGCTATTCTGAATGCAAATTACCTGAAAGAAGTTTTAGCAGAGCATTTCCCGATCTTATATTCAAACGAAAACGGAAGAGTGGCTCACGAATGTATCGTAGATTTCCGTCAGTTCAAATCTTTAGGAATTGAAGTAGCTGATGTAGCGAAGAGATTAATGGACTACGGATTCCATGCTCCTACCGTTTCATTCCCGGTTGCAGGAACATTGATGATTGAGCCTACAGAATCTGAAAGCAAATCAGAAATCGACCGTTTCGCTGAAGCATTAATCTCTATCAAAAAAGAGATCGATGAAATTGCTAACGGTGAAGCAGATCAGGCTAACAACGTACTGAAAAACGCTCCTCACACTGAACAGGTAGTTGTTTCAGACTCATGGGACAAACCATACAGCAGAGAAAAAGCAGCATATCCGCTGGAGTGGGTAAGAGACCACAAATTCTTTGCTTCCGTATCCAGAGTAGACGAAGCGTACGGAGACAGAAACTTAGTATGTACTTGTGAGCCGATTGAAGCTTATATGTAATCAGAATTTTTTCTAGATATAAAAAACTCCCTTTCAGTAATGAGAGGGAGTTTTTTGTTATTGTAAACGAAGCAATGTGTCTTCTGGTATAGAATTATGAATTATTGTCTATAATTCCAGCCAGGGCGGTCACCACTTCATGATGTTTTCCGTCCGGATATTTACCTGAATAGTTTTGGTTTAAGGCTGAAGAAGTATAGTTGTTGTTATCCTGAAGCTCTTTTGTTAAATTAAAAATATAGTTAAGCTCTTTAGCTTCCTCAACATATTTTCCGGATGGGAAAAGATTTTCATATTTCTCTACTAAATCATTAGCAGGAATAAATTCCTGAGTAGCTGTGATCATAATTTTACAGAAACCTGCTTCACTGTCAATAAGAGATTTGTAAGAATCTACAGCGGATTCCCAGATGTTGTCTTCACACACATCAGCATCAAATCCATATTCTAGCGCTTTGGAGTAATGATTGGTAGCACCCCAGTAATCGCTTTTAGAGAGGTAAATCATTGCGCCGATCTGGTTGTGATAGATTGCTTTGTTGTCAGGGAATTTTTCCAGTAAAGCTTTAGAAATATGTAAAGCTTCTTCATAATTTCCGGCTTGAATAGTATTCGAAAGTGTCCAGAAATCATTTTTTTCTTCTTCTGATGTAAAATTGATAGCCATGGTTTTAGTTTAAATTGTTTTAGTGTTAATTGTAAATATAATGTTGTTTAAATTCGGGTTTTTTCTATTTTATCATTTTCAATTTCGTTTAAGTAGTCGATATACTTTACATTATTCCACATGATTGCCAAATCAAGCGGAGTTTTTTTAGATGAATCCTTAGCATGAATATCGGCGCCTTTTTCAATTAAAAGAATAATAATTTTTTTCATTGTATCATCAAAATAATCTTGATTTTCGGCAAACCAGCCTGCAATGCCATGTAAAATAGTTCTGCCAAATTCACCTTTTTGATTTATTTTTCCACCGTTTTCGAGTATCAAATTAATTGCTGGAATTTTTTTGTTGGTAACTGCACTCCAAAATAAAGGCATTTTATCATATTTTTTATTCAAATCATAGCCTTTTTCAATGAAATATTTAATTGCTTCTGTTTGCCCGCTGCCACAGGCAATTTTAATTGGATAAGAATAACCGTTATTGATTTTTAAACTGAAATCAGCACCTTCTTTTTCTAAGGCAAACATCTTATTAATATCATCACAATTTTTGCAGAGAGCCATTATTTGCTCATCAAATGGGTTGTTGTTAGGGAACAATACTTCTTTATAATTTATAGTTCCTTTTACCTCCTGAATAAGTTCAGCAGGAATGTTACCTAAAGTCTCAGGAATAAATTCTTTTTCCGGAGAAAATGAAATGATTTCAAAGTATTTGTTTGAAACGATATCTCCTGCTAATGACTTCAGAAATTCGAAGGCTGCCTTTTCATGAGACTCCATTTTTTCTATATCCGGATTATTGTAATAATAACCGGGATGTCCCCGCCAGAAGATCATTACTGCAGTTGCCTTATCACAATTACGGTCTCTTAAGACTTTTTCCAATCCATCCAGCCCATTATCCCAGTTATAGTAAAATGCTTTTTTAAATAGTGTTTTCGTTTTTGCTATCGATGTGGCCATATTTTTTTTCTTTCAGGTAATTCATTAACGTTGTGCATATATTTTTCCAACTTACTCAAATCATGACCTTCAAAACCATGACTAAATGGAATAGCGCTTTCTGTTTTGCTCTTTTTTCTAAATGTCTTAAAAAAAAATAAAGAATAACTCTTCATGGTCAAAAAAACGGAAAGGTTTTCCCATTAGTTTTTTGGCGAACCTGATCCTGAGGGCTTAAGACTAATATGATATTCATTTTCATCATCTGTATAGTCTTTAAGCGCTTAAAAAAAGCTCATGGTTTTAATTTTTTTATTGGTGAGTTAGTTGCTATTGGTCATTGCTTTCCACAAATCAATCAAAAGCTTTTTAAAAATGGGTGGTTTGCTGTTGGCTTCTTCCTGTGAAGAACCTGATGTTGCCTGTGATGATCCCGGTTTTCTGAATATAACGTAATCTGAAATATTACCCGGATTGGGTACATCGAATTTAACAAGTAAATCAATGTAGTCATTCTTTTTTTCCATGACCGCCATTTTCCATAATGTACTCATGTAGTAATTGGTTTTTGAGTTTTAATAGGTTATTATGCCGCATTCGTATTTACGTAATGTGCGGGTCCCAAAAATAAACAAATATTTTTCTTTTAACCCCGAATTAAAATAAATATTTGTTTATATGGTTGAATAATACAGTAAAATATTTCTTTTTGTATGGATTGTATTTAATTTTTGTATCAGATGTTTCAGTTATTTATTTCCAACATTTACTTACCGTTCAATACAGTATTCACATACTCTGTCCATTCATATACAGGAATACTTCGATCTAAATAAAAATCAGGCTGCAATCCTTTTCCGTCAATCGTAAAATCCGGGATACGCATGCTTCTTGAAAGTGAGTATCCTAATTCAAATTCTTTGCATGGAGAAGGAACAAAATACATGTTGGAAACGTCTAAAACACCAAATGTTGTTGTTCCGAATAATTTCACCTTTTTACTTTGCTTGGCTGCCAGTAGAAATTGTTCGTCCGTACTTCCGTTTCTTTCATTAATGATGATCCCTACATTTTTAGGATAAGGATAAACAGTATCATATTTGGTAATGCTGACTACACCCTCATTGAGATTCACAAATTTTCCAGGCTCTTTTTCCAGTTTGTCGAAGGAAGCTTTGGCCCATTTTTTATTTTCTTCATCAAATCCGTATTCAGGTTTGTTGATGAAATCCATCATTCTCTGATTATTTAGTTTTGTGGAAAGGAATTCCACGCCTACCGTTCTGATTGGGTTGGTGTAAATCAATGGAAGAATCTTGCTGTAACTGCCGTCACTTCCCCCTGTCCCGTTGCGGATGTCGATTATAAGGTTTTCTGTGGATAGAATTTTATCTCTGTTCGCAGCAATCACGCTATCAATTTTCTTTTTCTCAGATGCCTGAAAAGACGGGATTCTGAAATACAATGTCTTTTCATTGAGCTTTTCCACATAAGGTTTATTGGCGCTTACCGATTTGAAATATTGGTCATATTTCGGATCATCCTTAACTTTCGGATAAACCCTTGAAAGGCTGAAATCCCCGATTTGTAAATGATTTTTTCCAATCATGGTTATCTCTTTGGATTCCACGGCAGAATGGTCGCGCATATAAAAAATAGAATTTGTTTTACCATTAGAAAAATCAAGTTTCAGTTTCACCTGTCCTTTTGTCCAGGTTTCTGCGCCGGATTCTATGATTAATCCTACATATTGATCTCCTTTCTTTTTAATCCCGATTTTATAAGGTTCGGTTTCCCAGATTCCTTCATAATCATCAGCTTTCTTTTGATCCAGATACTTTTTGAAATCCTGGGCTTCTATTGGGAATGTTTCCCAATTGGCAAACTGATTTTCCTGTTTTGGACTGTTATCAGCAGGTTTTGACGATGTCTGTTTATTGATATTCCTTATCGCAATATGGCCGGAGCGGAAAAAAGTCATCCATTCATATAAAGCAGGTCCGCACTCAGTGAATGTTTTAATTGATTTTACTTTTTCTGCCGTTCTTTTATTATGGTCTTCGTAGGCCTGCTTTCCTTTCTGTTTCAATGCATATTCAAAGCCGGCATCATTTTCTTCAAATGTTTTTTTTACCCACTCAAAGTTTTTTGTACAATCACAGGTCTGGGCGTATAGAGATGTTGTTGTTAATGTAAATAAAGAAGAAATGAATATAGCTTTTAAGTTGTTCATGATATAGTTTATAAAAAAGACATCCGGCAGGTTTGAAATATTACATCTTCAGCGGTAAGTATGGATAAGATGTAATAAAGTATAGAAGTCAAATCGGCCTAAATTTAGTCAATTTCTACTGAAAAACAATTTTACAAATCAGAGAATTAATCTGGGATGGAGGAATAAAAGAAATTAAAAGTTTAATTTCATTGGGCTGAACAATGTGAAATCTTTACTTCTTGGTACTTGATTCACAAAAAATCACCTCTCATGTATTGAAAGGTGATATGAATTGATTGTGTCCTGTTATTTTACCTTCTTCTATAGCTGTATGCTATAAAAATGGCGATTCCCATTGCGAGAAAGGTGATCATTGAAATAGTTTCAATGGAAGCTTCACTTCTGTTCATTTGTGAAGGAGCTGGCCTGTCACATGAAAAAAAGAATAATGCCGTCATCAGAAGGCATCCAAAGAGTAGTTTTTTTGTCATAAGTGTATTTGTTTGGTTATTAATAAATTATGAGCAAAAAATGTACCGGATTTTTTACAGTTTGTGAATTATGATAAAGGAATTGAATCCATTCTTGCTAAAGGAGCATTACTACTGTATTTCTTTTAATAACTCCGGCATATCCTTAATACGGACTATCTTAGATTTGCTTTGTGATTCCTGAGCGGCCAGTTGTTCTTCTTTCTCATCAAAACCGGGAATGTTGCGGAGAATCTCAGATTTCATCCCATAAACATGAGGATCTGACTGATTAAGCTGTAATGATTTATTAATCTCTTTAAGAGCCAGCTTATAATTTCTTTGTTTGTACAGATAGATATGAGCTTTGGTAAAAGGGAGTCTGTAATCCTTAAGCTGCGATTCTTCAGCCTTATTAAGTATCTTTAAAATTTCTTCCGGTCTTGCTGTAGTGGTTTCAAAATCATTCTTATAATGCCAGATAGCCAGAGCTAAAAGCAAACGCGGTTCTTCAGGATATTTTTCCAAAGACTCCTTAATGTAACTTCCGATTTCTTTTGCATTGTAACTTATCCCATGGGTAGGGCCAAGAATGTCAATTAAATTATTAAATTCTTTCTCCTGATTTTTGAAGCCGTCAGTCCGATAAATCCGGTTCAGTAAAAAATAATGTTTGGAAACATTATATCGGTTAATAATATAACCTAAGCTGTTTTTGGGGAAATAATTTAAAGCAATTTCAGTAAGGCGGCGGGCTTTTTCGTAATTCTTTTTTTGAAAATAGAAATTGGCCAGATCATTAATTTTATCAAAGATATAGAGACCGTCCTCATTTTTCTTTTTATAAAGATCATAACTTTGCAGGATTAATTTTTTATAATAATTTTCGAGTCGTGGATCTTCATGTAGATAGGTCAGTAAATTGATTTTCTCATATTGATAGTAATCAAAAATCTCCCCGTTAGACTGAACACTTTCAATATTGCAAACAAACTCGATAGGAGAGATCATATCAATATATTTTAAAGCTTCACGTAAGTTTTCTTGTCTGCTGTCTTCAGTCAGGTTATAATAATAAGCTGCGAGGGAAATACAGATTTTTTTTTTCTTTTCGTCATTATTTGGGCTGGAAGCTGCTTGGCTGACATCATTAAGTGCGGTAAGATAGTCGCTCAAAGCATTTTTATTATCACCTGTAAGATAGTACAGCTTTCCCCGTAATAAGGTAAAATCAATTAAATTGGTGTTCCTTCCATATTCGTTAACTTCTGCTTTGTGATCAATTAATCGGTTAATATCTGCCAGGATCTTTTCATAGGTCCAGTTTTCGAAAATCTGGTTAAACTGAAAATTGGGTGTAGAAGAATAAGTTTGTTTTCCTCCTTTAGTGTAAATATCAAATTGAGGATTAAAACTGATGTTCAGCCGTTTCCAGATTAGTTCATCATTATTGGGATCCGTTTTCAGTTGTTGGGTGAATCTTTCAAAATCTGCCTGTCTCATGGTGAAGGTATATCCCGGTTGGGCAGATAATAATGTTGAAATGAACAGAGAAAATATAGCGATCAGCTTTTTCATTCAGTTTAATTGAATAGGTTATTACGTATTGGATTACGATTTTTCCTAAAGTTAAATGGGAATGTGTATTTCACTGATTTATTTAAAAGATAGAACTAACTTTTCCCTTCATCCCAATAATAGCTATCCGGATACACCCTTGCTCCAAAAACAGCAGTTCCCACCCGTACAATTGTAGAACCTTCTTCAATGGCGGTCTCCAGATCTCCGCTCATACCCATAGAGAGCTCTTTCATTTCCACGTTTGGAATATTCTCATGAATGATTTCCTGCTGCAGGTTTTTAAGGATTTTAAAACAACTTCTTACTTTCTCTGTCTCCGCACTGAACAAACCGATGGTCATCAGCCCTTTGATTTTTAAAGTACTGAATTCTGCAACTTTTCTGGTCAGTTCCAAAGCTTTGTCAGGATGAACTCCAAATTTGCTTTCCTCTTGCGAAGTATTCACCTGGATCAGAACCTCAATATTTTTTCCTTCAGATAAAAGTCTTTGATGAAGTTTCTCAGCCAGATCCAGGCGGTCGAGAGACTGAACACAAACTACATCATACTTCAGAATATCTTTAATTTTATTGGTCTGAAGATGTCCGATAAAATGATTTTCATGGAGAATATCTTTAAGTTCTTCGTACTTTTCTTTCAGTTCCTGTACTTTGTTTTCGGCAATTAAAGTTTCATCATTCTCCAAAGCAATTTTAATGCGGTCAGCAGAAACCGTTTTTGTTGCCAGAAGCAACCTCACTTCTTTAGGATCTCTGCCTGCTTTTTCACACGCTTTTTTTATCCTGTCATTGATGATACTGATGTTGTGGAGGATGTCTTCTTTCATGACTGTGAGATTTTCTGGCTTTCCAGTTTTTTGATCAGAGAAGATTTTACAGAGGTTAGTGCATAATCTTTAGCTTCTGCAAAAGAAATTTCATATTTCCGCTCAATATTCTGGAATTCTTCAGGGAATTTAGACAGAAGATCATCATAAAAAGTATCCAGAAACTCTGCAGATGGCATTGTATAATTGATTTTTAGCTGAAAACGTCGTAACAAAGCCGTATCAATGATTTCTGAATGATTGGTTGCGCATAGCAGAAGAGCATTTTCAGGGTAATAATCAATCAATTGGATTAATGTATTGACCAGTCTTCTCATTTCGCCTACATCTTTGTCATCGCTTCCCCGGGCTTTTCCTATCTGATCCAGTTCATCCAGAAAAAGAACCGATCGTTCCCTGGATGCTTTGTCGAATATCATTTTAATATTCTGGGAAGTTTCCCCGATGCGGGACGAAACAATATTGCTGAGATTCAGGATGATGATGTTTTTACCCAAAGCATTGGCTATTGCTTTAGCGGTCATTGTTTTTCCACATCCGGAATTACCCTGAAGAAGAATTTTGTTATTCACGGGAAGGCCGTATTCCTGAAGTTCTTTCACATATGTATGTTCTTTGATAAGCTGTACGAGCTGTTCCCGGTTATGAGCATCAAGAAATACATCATGAAGGCCTACCTGTTCTTTGTCCTGAATAATAAGGTTATACAGATTCATGTTGATTTGAAAAATGATTCTTACTACAGACAAAGATAAGGCTTTATTGAATGAAGTACAGGTCCTGAAAGAGAATAAAAGGGTAGTCCAGAGGAGAGATAAAAGAGGTCTGATTGATTGACTTTGGAAACAGGTTAAAAAATTTCCACTGTCTGGGTATGGCTGAAGTTTAGGACTGAAGAAGAACCGTCTGATCTATGCGGGTTTGGAAATTTTCGGGGTCAATCTTATTTTTTAGTGGAGGATTCCAGTCTTGAACTTTGGATACTTTTTTCAAGAAAAAACAATAATTTTCAACTTTCAGCTGAGCCTGATTCTATTTATTCTCAAATTCCATGTACCGCTCGGTATTTCCAACGTTTAAAAATAATTTCAAGATATAAGAAAAGCCGTGCAAAAGCACGGCTAAACTATTGGGATATATAAAAATTTGTTATGAAGTTCAGTTTGAAGTTATGTTTTTGGGCCCTTTTACTCCAAGTGAGTAAAAGAGCGGATCTGATATAATCAGATTAAAAACATAAACAATACAATTAATATAGTTGTTCTATAGGCTCTCAGCTTTAATAGAACTTAGTTTCTTTCTTCTCTCTTTACAGTTGCGAAATAAGAAGAAAAAACTACTAAACATGTTGCGATGCCAATGTAAGTTACCATTTTGTTTTATTTTTAATTATTTGACTTTTTTTTATCAATTTTACAATTGCAATATTACAACTTTCAAATCACGTGCCAAAGCAAATAATCATGATGTATATCAGTGTGTTATATTCAAATATTCTTAATTTTTAATGAATTTTTATTTACATTAAATTAATGTATTATTGAAAATTTATTAATATCTTTATTAGCTTATCCGTAAGTTTTTGTAAAAATGGTAACACTTTAAGTGCTTCTATATTAAAGTTGATAAAACAAAAAATAAGAAATGCGATGCATAATACTGATGCATAAAGAAAATTTTAAACAAGAGAATTTCATCAGATGGTGATTTTTTATGTTAAGAAAATTTATTCTTTCTCCTGGAAATTGGTTATTTTAAACTTCTGTTACTGACAGTTTTTATGACATCTTTTTTGAATTTATTGTCACAGATCATTGAAATAATGTCATACTTCTGGCAGGCTGTCAGTATTTTAAACAAATTTTAAGGGGTAAATTCTCAATCTGTCTGCCAGCAAAATGAAATAGTTCATGCATTTCATACTATAGAAACCCTTCTTCAAAATTTGTTGGCTACTAGGGAAAGAAAACAGATTTCATTATTTTTGTACAAAATCATCCTTATGGGCCGCAGTTATATTTTTCTTGCTTTAGCAATTGTATTTGAAATCATCGCAACCAGTTTTCTGAAAAAATCTGAAGAATTTTCAAAGCTATGGCCTTCTGTAGTTACTGTAATAGGATATGCTGCTGCATTTTATTTCCTGAGTATTACGCTCCGGCAGATTCCGGTAGGGATAACCTATGCAATCTGGTCTGGGGTAGGAATTGTTTTTATCACCCTTATTGGTGTAATTGCTTTTAAACAGGTTCCCGACCTCCCAGCAATTATCGGTATTGCCCTGATTGTTATTGGGGTTATTGTTATTAATGTGTTCTCAAAGATGGGAACGCATTAGATATAGTGCGATGATAAACTTAGGGGTAATAGGTAATAGGTAATAGGTAATAGGTAAGGCAGTTAAGTTTATTGGTCGGGTTTTTCAGTTTGTTATAAAGATCGGGCGGTGATCTTCTTTAGAAAAGTAATGGTTGACGGATTATTTTTTTTGGAATTTTCTGAAAATTTCCCTGAGTTGGCATTACTTTGTCCGAGGTTTTCCAAATGGATTATAGGAAATTCCGACATCGAGGTAAAATGACGGCTGATATTTCGCTTCAAAAATATAGTCTTTAAAAGATTCCTCTTTGTCAAAAACTCTTGCTCGTGGGACAGCCCTGATTCCTGTTTTTAAAATTCCTACAAAGTTTCCACCAAGGTTATGTTCATACATCGCTCCCGAATTGATCTCAACCTGCCGAAATTCGTAAGTCCTGTTATTGCGGTACAGGTAAAAATTAGTATTGTCCATTTCTGTTCCCAGGGAGATCCTTCCATTGGCGAAAATATCTTTTCGGATCAGCATTTTTTTCGGAAGAAGAATATCGAGAACCCATCCGTTATTAAATTTGTTTTCATAAGTAAAGATGGGGAGCACCGGAATCTGTGCACTGGGATCAATAAAACCGGCAATACCGATAATCATTTTTGTTTTTGGTGTTGCTTTCAAAATCACTGAAGCTGTTACTGTTCCCCGGGCTCTTTCAAAATGCTGATTACTTCCATCTACAGAAACTGAAGCCGTATAAATGGCTGTTTTATTAAATAACCTTGAAAAATAATTAAAATTCACAGCCTCAGTATGATAATGAAAGTTTTTTTCCTGTTTTCCGGCTCCGGGCTCTACAGGATGTTCCGTATTCATTGAGGTGTAGCGGTAATTGAGAGAGGTACCCAGCAGCCAGTTTTTCTTTTTGATAAAATAAATATTGGCTCCGGCTCTTATCTGCTGAAAGCTTTTTACTCGATTGTCTGGCAGATCTGCACCCTGAAGCTCTGATGAAAACTTATAAGGTGCAGTCTGGGTAAAATCTACAATAAGATCGCGGTTCTGTGGAAATTTATCGGCAAAAAATGCCCTTACTTTTAAAGGAATACTGTCTTTTTTCTGAGCATTTACGATACTTTTAAAAGGAAAGATGGCAAGCGGAAAAAGAACTCTTCTCAATGTTTTCATGGTTTTATTTTAGTTGTTGGATGGCAGACTGGAAAAAATTGAACCGAAATATCCTGTCATAAAATATTTCAATGCTGTTCTCGATGATGAAGTTGGTATAGCGGGCGCTTCCAGCTGTCAGGTCCTCTTCTACAAAAACAAACCAGAGCTCTTTGAGTTCATTATATCTTTTGAATTCCTCAAATGCATTCCAGTCAAACGGCGTGGAATGTTTCATGTCATAAAATAAAATACCTTTCCGGATCCCTTTTTCTTCTATAATATTAATAGGATGGTGGATGTAGTTTAGGATTTTGAGATGTTCATGATAACATTCTGCAAAATGATGAAGATCAATAAGCTGTATTACTTTTTCTTCCTGTTGGGATTCTGTCATATAAAAACATTCTAAAGTGATTTCCTTTGCTAATTCCTGAAAAACGGCTAATTCCATAAGCATAAATTGAACAGGACAAAGAAATACAGAATAGACATGCTCCTGAATCTTTTTATACGAAACCGCTTTTATTTTATACGAAATCAGAGTGCGGGAAAATTGGTATAATAAAATACAGGGTTGGTATAATATTATATGAATAGTTTTCGTTATTCTCTATTTTTGTTCCAGTATTCATCACTCCGGAAAATATGAAATTAAGCAACTACAGATTCAAAGAAACACTTGTTATGGATTTTCTGACAGAAGGCCGGTTCAGACTTTCCAGACACCTGTTGTTTTTAATTTTCTTTTTTCTCCTGTTGTACAGTGCCAGGTTCTGGCATTGGTATTCTGGTATATATCAGTATTATATTCTCTTTTTTGTATATATAATGTTGATTACGATGGTTTACATTAATATTTATGTCCTTGTGCCCAGGTTCTTTTTCAGAGCAAGATATATTACCTATCTTATATTGCTGGTTTTAATGGGAGTGATTGGGCTAAACCTGATCGGATATGGATTTAAAACCCTGTTTTCCGATTTTAGGATTGTCAACATAAAAACAGAAGGTGAAAAGGGCAGTATCTATGAAGGTGTTCTGATGTGTGTACCCATCATTCTGACCACAACAACCGTAAAGCTTCTGCAAAAATGGATTCATGATAATAAAAGAATTATGGAACTCAGCAACCTTACCCTTCAGATGGAACTGAATGAACTCCGGAATCAGATTAATCCGCATTTTCTTTTTAATATGCTGAATAATGTGAAAGCACTGACCCGGACAGATCCGGAAAAAGCATCCACGGTGATCGTCAAACTCTCGGAATTCCTTAGGTATCAGCTTTATGAAAACAGTGAAGAAAAAACTTTGCTGACCTCAGAAATTGATTTCCTTTCCAATTTTCTTACTCTGGAAAAGATAAGAAGAGAGAATTTTTCCTTTGATATTGAAGCTGATACAGAAAACAAGGCTTCGAAAAGTGTTTTTATTCCTCCTAATTTATTCACTACTTTTGTTGAAAATGCTGTAAAACACAGTGCAGACATCAGTGGAAAAGATTCTTATATCAGGATCATCATCAGGGTTGAAAATAAAGAATTATTCTTTACATGTATTAATTCCAGGGATCCTAAATTCATCATATCCAACGAAAAGTACAGCGGACTGGGGCTTGCCAATATTAAAAGAAGACTGGAGCTGTTATATGGCAGTACATTTGATCTGAAGATTGCTTCCGGAGAAAAAGAATATACCGTAAATTTAAAAATTCCTGTATGAACTGTATTATAGTAGATGATGAACCACTGGCAAGAGCAGAAATGCGCTCATTGATCAACGAAATTTCAAAAATTGAGATTCTTGGAGAGTTTTCTAATGCCCCGGCTGCACTGGATTTTCTTAAAACCAATGATGCCGATCTTATTTTTCTGGATATTGAAATGCCAATGGTTACCGGACTTGAGTTTGCCGAAATGCTGCCGGAAGGAACACTGGTTATTTTCACAACAGCGTATTCCCAATATGCTCTCAAAAGTTACGAGCTGGAAGCGGTAGACTATCTTCTGAAGCCTGTTGATCCTAAACGACTTGAAAAAGCAATAGGGAAAGCTATTTTGTACAGCGAACTTTTATCTAAAAATACCATAAAAAATACGGTAGAATCCAATACGGAAGACTTTCTGTTCATTAAGGCAGACCGGAGATTTTATAAAATTAGTTTTTCGGATGTTAAATTTATTGAGGGATTGAAAGACTATGTTGTGATTCATACCCGCCAGCAGAAGCTTATCACGGCCATGAACCTGAAAACCATCCATCAGAAAATTTCATGTGAAGCTTTTTTAAGGGTCAGCAAATCTTATGTGGTGAATGTTGATTTCATTGATTCATTTGATAACCATAATATCTATATTGATGAATCTGAAATTCCGATAGGAGAGGTCTACAGATCAGGGTTCTTTACAAAATATGCAGGTGGGTTCCTGAGTTCTGACTAGCGAGTTCTGTGCAGTTAAAATGCTAAGGCTTTTCTGTGATTAAAAAATCTCCCACAGATTCTTCAGATGACACAAGTCTTTCTGTTTTAATTTTCCCGTAAATCCAGGATATTTTGCAAATCTGAAAAAAAATCTGCATCATCTGCGGGAATATGAAGGATGGAAATTGATTTTTAATCTAATAGTAATATCAGGAATAAAGCTTTTGGTCTTTTTCGCAGTAAAAGCTTCTTCGTTTTCCTAAGCCTGTTTGCTTTTTAATCAGTTTCAGTCCACATTTCGGACAGATTGTTTTCGTGTGGACCAGCCAGTGCTTTTTTAAAACAAATTCCTTTTTCCATTCCAGAAAATCAAAACTGTAGTTTCGGGCTTCAGCAATAAGGTCTTTCCGTTTTTTAGCCGGCAGTTTTCCTACAAGGCTTTCCGGTTGTACTCCGATTCTGAAAAGAACTTCATTTTTGATGATATTTCCTACTCCGGAAAAAATATCCTGATTCATTAAAGCATCGCAAACCATCATTCCCGGTTTTGCTTTCAGTTTCTGCTCCGCTTTTTCAGGGTTCCACTGATCGCTCATAACATCAGCTTCCCAGTCAATAGAAGACAGAAATTCAGAGTCAACAAGTTTTACAGAGCAGGTGTAAAAATACATGCTTTCTGACTGAAAGTGCAGTGATAAACGGAGGCTTTTATCCGGTTTGGTCTGTTCATCAGTACTATAGGAACCAAACATCAGCAAATGAATCCGGATTGCATGTTTCCTGAATATAAGGTAGGTCTGCTTCCCGAAAGTACGGATGTCCAAAAGAATCTGATCAATCAGAGGATCTTTGTCGAATTGAGCGTTACCCGAAGCTTCTGTCACGGTTTTCCCGACAAAATACTGCAGGCTTTCTTTCATGATGAGTATGGATGGACCTTCAGGCATAATTTTGCTTTTCAATAAAAATTCAAATACTATTCCGTAAAAATAAAATTTGGAGTAATTTTGAAAAATGATGAACTTAAACCAGATTTTTACCAATCAGCGTACAGGGAACAATCCACATACTAAAGCTTCAAGAACTGATTTTCAGAGAGATTTCGACCGAATTATTTTCTCTTCCGCTTTCAGAAGATTACAGAATAAAACCCAGGTTTTTCCTCTTCCCGGAAGTGTTTTTGTACACAACCGGCTGACTCACTCGTTAGAAGTATCATCGGTAGGAAGAAGTTTAGGAAGCATCATCGGAGAATTTATTTCCGAAACCTATAAAAATGAGTTGACAGAAGACTCCAGAAATTTCTATCTTCATAATTTAGGAAATGTAATTGCGGCGGCCTGTTTATGTCATGATGTGGGAAACCCTGCTTTCGGACATTCGGGAGAAGATGCCATTGCGAGCTATTTTGAAAGAAATGAAAAAGACCTGAAACCGAAATTCAATGAAAAAGAATGGGCTGATCTGGTGAATTTTGAAGGAAATGCCAATGCCATAAGAGTGTTGGCACAACGCCAGCAGGGAAAAGATGAAGGCGGGATTCAGCTTACATTTTCTACCTTAGCCAGCATTGCAAAATATCCCTGTGAAGCGGTGGCTAAGAAAAAAGGAATTATACACCGGAAAAAATTCGGGTTCTTCCAGAATGAGAAAGATCTGTTTTTAGAGATTGCCAAGGGTACGAGTCTGATTACAGAAAGTTCGGAACCATATATTTTCAAAAGACACCCGTTTGTATGGCTGGTAGAAGCTGCAGATGATATTTGCTATAATATTATTGATATGGAAGATGCCCACAGGCTGGGAATTGTATCAACCGCCGACTGTGAAAACCTGTTTTTCGAATTGGTGAAATCAGAAAGCAATGATATGGGCCGGGTGAAAAACAAGCTGGCTTCCATCTCCAATGAAAATGAGAAGATTTCTTACCTGAGAGCGAAAGCCATTAATGCTTTAATCAATAAATCGCTTGAGATTTACAGGAATAATTTCGAAACCATTCTTGAAGGAAACCTGGATAAAGCCCTTCTGGATGTTTACAAAGCTGACAACAGGGCACTGCACGATATTGAATCTTTCTCCATTGAAAAGATCTATAACCACAAAGCGGTCGTAGAGATTGAAAATGCCGGTTACAACGTAATGTATGAGCTTCTCGATCATTTTATTCCATCCATTCTGAAACCGGAAGATGAAAGAAAATCCTATGATAAAAAAGCCCTGAAACTCCTTCCGAGACAATTTGTGTATGAAGAAGGAACCGATTACCAGAAAGTTCTTGGAGTAATTGATTTTGTTTCAGGAATGACCGATAATTTTGCCACCGACCTTTACAGAAAAATCAAAGGGATTGATATCGGAATGACCGTTTAGTTAAAGCTGAAAAGGTATTTTTAAAATCAGGATATTATTTTGAGAATCAGGAGAATATTCATATTTTCCCGAATAGTCGTTTGAAATCGGGTAAACGGCTTTGACAGATAATTCGTCGTTGATCAACTCAAAGACTATTTTTTTGATGAGCAGGCTGTTTACTCCGCTGTTTTTCAGATAAAAAGCTTTAGAGAAATTTCCTTTAGCAATAAAAACAGCCTTCTTACCTTGTGCAATAAATGTTTCTATTTCTGAGATGAAAAATTCTCCTTTCAGATCTTTATTGGTTACAAAAGGTGCCAGCATCTGTAAAGGAAAAGAGAGTGCTACTTTATTCTTATCATAGATATCAAGGTTTGATTCCAGAGTGTCAAAGTCCCTGTTGGTTTTCTGGCTGCCTTCTTTCTTTCCAAAAGCCTCGGTATAAGTGATCTGAATATGTGTTTTTTTATCACCGAGTAGCTGTAAGGTAATACCGGTAGAAAGAAAGTTTTCAATATTTTGCTGCAATGGAATAATTTCCAAACCTGAAAATGAACTGATACCATTCGGGCTGCTGCTGAAAGAGTAGTTATTATAGTATGTTTTTTGTCTGATTCTTAAGAGTTCTTTGATCAGATTGGTCTTATTATAAATGAAATAATTGTATTCATGTTCTTTGTTATTTAAAAACAGATTATCCAGATGCGGGTAATAAGGCTGATGCTGCTGTGCCTGTAAGCCGGAAATTGCCAGTAGTAAAGCTAATAGAATAATTTTCATGGTATAGTTTAAGGTTATTAGTCGTAAATATAGCAGATTTAAAACTAAAATTATTTTATCTTTATCATAACTAATACTTAAAAATTAAACTATGAGTCTTTATTTAGCACCCATTATTTTTTTCGGACTGATTATTTTATTTGCTTCATTTTTTGTGGTTAAACAGGAAACAGCGGCTATTATTGAGCGTTTCGGAAAATTTCAGACTGTGAGACATTCCGGGCTGCATCTTAAAATTCCGGTTATTGACCAGATCGCCAAAAGACTGAATTTGAGAATTCAGCAACTGGATGTTATGATCGATACCAAAACACTGGATAACGTATTCATCAAAATGAAAATATCGGTTCAGTACCAGGTGATCAGGAATCAGGTAGGAGACGCCTATTACCGTCTGGAAAACCCGGAAAATCAGATTACCTCTTTTGTATTTGACGTTGTTCGGGCTGAAGTTCCCAAGCTAAAGCTGGATGATGTTTTTGTAAGAAAAGATGACATTGCAGTAGCGGTAAAAAGTGAACTTCAGGAAGCAATGAACAGTTACGGATATGATATTATTAAAGCTCTGGTAACCGATATTGATCCGGATGAACAGGTAAAACATGCCATGAACAGGATCAATGCAGCAGAAAGAGAAAAAACAGCAGCAGAGTATGAGTCTGAAGCTCAAAGAATAAGAATTGTAGCGGTAGCCAAAGCAGAAGCTGAATCTAAAAAACTTCAGGGGCAGGGGATTGCAGATCAAAGAAGAGAAATTGCTAAAGGTCTTGAGGAATCTGTGCGGATGTTGAATAACGTAGATATCAATTCTCATGAAGCATCTGCTCTGATCGTCGTTACACAGCACTACGATACCTTACATGCCGTAGGAGCAAGTAACCGGAGTAATCTTGTCCTTCTTCCGAATTCACCAACTGCGGCAAGCAATATGCTGAACGATCTGGTAGTGGCGATGACTACTGCCAATACCGTAGGAGAAGCCACTAAAGGAAAATATCCGGAACCACCTCAGAAAAACTCTTAATCTAAGAAATAAAGCAGAGAAAGGATAAGAAGGAAGTTCCTGAAGAACTGAAAAATAAATACATTTAAATTGTGTTGATGAAGTCAATAAAATAGCTGTTTAATATTCTGATCCGACACTAACTTCCATTCTCATTTTTCCAGCTTCCATCAAAAACGCCCGGCGAAGCCGGGCGTTTTTTTAATTATTTTTTAGTTTTAGAAACCTGTTCTATCAGGGTATATTTTATAGAAGAAGCATCAGCCGGAGGATTGGCAATTTTCTCTGTTTTCACTTTCAGAACATATTCATATCCAGGCTCGTAAGTGAATCCTTCAATCTGAGAGTAGAAATTAGTCCAGCTTTCTGAAGCACTCTCTTTTACCTGCATGCATTTCATACGTCCTGCCCCGGCAGAGCAGTCTACAGTTTGAGCTCCTACGATTAAGGTTTTTTCACCGGCATTGGCTGTATTTTTCTTCGTTTTGGAAACTTGTTTTACCAATGTATATTTTATAGAGGATCCGTCAGCCGGAGGATTGGCGATTTTTTCTGTCTTCACTTTCAGAACGTATTCATATCCAAGTTCGTAGGTGAATCCTTCAATGTTGGTGTAGAAGTTAGTCCAGTTTTCTGAAGCTTTTTCTTTTACCTGAAGACATTTCATTGGAGCTACTCCGGTACAATCGGCAGTTTCCGGTCCTACAATGAATGTTTTTTCATCGGCTCCTGCTGCATTGGCTGTTGTACATTGCGTTACGGTGAATAATGCTAGTGCAGGAACAGCTCCTTTTAGAATGGTTGTGATACTTTTCATAAACTTATTTTAAGGCCTAATTGACAATTACCATGCCGAAATTTTTTCTATAGATTTTCTCTGGTTCATTAATTTTTAACGATTTAATTTTAATATTCTTAATATTTTAACCAAAAGAAACAATTGTATAGAATTAAACAACATTAACGTGAATGTGGAGTAAAGAAATTAAAGTGTACCTATGGCCCTTTCTTGTAATTCGAATATTCCTCCCTCATAAGACAGTAATATTATTGTATCTTCGTTTTTCAAAATAAAAAGATCAATGAGGAATAGAATTGGAGCAGGTATATTGTTTTTTACAGCGGTTTTTCTGTGTAATGCACAAAAAATAAAAAAAGAGGATGTTATCGGATTCTGGAAACTGAAAGAGGCCGGATTTTATGAAGAGGGTAAAAAAGTGGTGAAAGATTTTGATGATTGCCGTTTGATGAGGAATTATTCCATCAGAGAAGACGGGTTTGCAGTTTATAACCGTATAGAAGGAAGTTCCGGGAATTGTACACCAACTGAGCCAAGACTTTCTTTCTGGAAAATAACTGAAAACAGGATTCAGTTTTATGTGGGAGATCAGGTTCTGGAAGAGTCTGTTGTTACTTTAAATAAAGATAAAACGATTACATTATCTTCCTATATCCCTGAGAATATTAAAGTTGCTGGAGATACCTTAGCAGAAAAAGTAATCAATACTGTTCATTATGATATTCTTGAAAAGCAATATTAATCATACGCATTAAATTTTGTAAGTATGAATAACATTACAGTTATTTATCTTATCAATCTGCTTGTCATTTTCCTATACTTTTTGAAAGAGGCTCAGGCTTTACATTTCAAAAAAAGTATCAATACAAACAGATTCCCCACAGATTGCACAGAATACACAGATTTTAGGGTTTTTAATTCTCACAGATCTTCGCAGATTCACCGCAAAGTCGCAAGGCTTTTAATGATTATGCTGCTTTTAGGGCGCAAGAAAACCGAAGATTTTCAGTAAGCTTTTATAACTCTGACTAATTAGCTGAAGGCTGGTCTACAGCTTCATCGAATCACCAGAGTTGAATCTACACTTTGCTGCCTGAAATGTGCTTTGCCTATAAATGAACTTTGCGTTTCAAAAAAACAGCAAATTTTCACACAAAATTCAATAGCATTATAATTTGGTGGATTCTTTCGGTTTGGCTTCAATACCTGTGAACTTCTGTTTTCCAATCAATAATTCAAAAAATAGCCTGAAATCCGAGATTAAGGACCATAAAGGATATCTGAAAGTAGCCGGTTTATTTTTTTCAATAACAGCATGACTGAACCATGCAAAACCGTATCCAAAGATCGGAATGTACCATAAAAATCGTTCTTTTCCGGAGCTGATGACATACCAGATGACCACAAAGATAAGCAGGGTTCCGATAAAGTGAAAAATTCGGGTTCCCATTTTCCTGTGCTCAGTAAGATAGAACTGATAAAATTCTCTGTAAGTTTTTATTCTTTCTGACATGGTGATGTAGTTTGATGTTGTTCAGTAAGTTAAAGCAATAATTCTGCCGATTTTGTATAGCGTTAAAAAGTAAAAGGGCGAAACTGCAGATCTGCCTTTTCGCCCTTTTTATTTTCTGAAATATATCGTTTATTTTATTTCTTTTCGAAGCTTACTGTTTCTGTAGCCATAGCCGAAGTAAATTACCATTCCTATGGCAAACCATAATCCGAACCAGAACCAGTTGTCGTGGCTCATTCCGGTAAGAAGATAAAGACATGAGCTTAAGCCGATCAGCGGGATCAGAGACAGATTCTTGATAAATGTAACAATACACAAAACAAGGTTGATCAGGATAAAGAAGAAGATCGAAGCTCTGAATTCACCTTCTTTGGGATCTTTCCAGTTCATAAGGTTATCGAAAAACTCCGGCTGCCAGTAATAGAAAGCGGCTAATCCACCAATGAAAATGACAGGGAAAATAATCTTTCCGTTTACATACGGAAGGTGAAATCTTCCTTTAATTTTTTCTTTGGCCGGAAGAAGCAATACTCCTGCACAAACTAATACAAATGCGAATATCGTTCCTATACTGGTGAAATCCAGGATGAAAGTTTTATCGGTAAATAAAATAGGGATTCCTACTACAATTCCTGTTACAATAGTGGCGTAAGAAGGTGTTTTATATTTAGGATGTACTTTCTGAAATCTCTGAGGCATCAGTCCGTCACGGCTCATCGCGTACCAGATTCTCGGCTGCCCCATCTGGAACACCAAAAGTACAGTGGTAATAGCAACGATAGCCACAAAAGAAACAACAAGTTCCATCCATGCTACATTGGCATTGGTTTTTTCAAATATAAAAGAAAGAGGATCTCCAACTCCGTCAAACTTCCTGTAATCTACCATTCCTGTAAGAACAAGGGTCAGGGCGATATAGATAAAAGTACACAGAACAAGAGAGATGATCATTCCTTTAGGTAAGGTTTTCTGCGGATCTTTGGTTTCTTCAGACAGTACACTTAAAGCATCAAAGCCAATGTAGGCAAAAAATACCCCCGAAACAGCACTCATTACTCCGGCAAAACCATTAGGCATAAAGGATGGTGTTCCTGTTACCGGGCTGACTGGAGTCCAGTTTTCGCTATTTACATATGCACAACCAACAAGTATTACCAGTACAATAACAGCCAGTTTTAAGATCACAAGAGAGTTGTTGAAATTCTTACTTTCTTTTACACCAACATAGCAAAGCCAAGTAATCAAGCCATTAATGACCAAAGCCGGAATGTCTACGATAAACTTCAGGCTTCCGATTAGCGGAGCGCTTTTCCATGCATTGAGTAACTCTTTATTTTCAGAACCGTTTTGGAAAGCTTTCCGGGCTTCAGTATAACTGCAGGTAAGATAATCAGGAATGTGCATTCCGAGACGCTCTAAAAAGCTGGTGAAATAATCAGACCATGAAAAGGCCACGTAAATATTGCCGAAAGAATATTCCATGATCAGTGCCCAGCCGATAATCCAGGCAATAAGCTCCCCGAAACTGGCATAAGCATAGGTGTACGCTGAGCCGGCCGTAGGGATTCTGCTGGCAAATTCAGCATAACATAACGCTGTAAATCCGCAGGCAAATCCACATATCAAATATAGAAGGATAACACCGGGACCTCCTCTGAAAACGGCTTCACCTAAGCTGCTGAAACTTCCTGCACCTATGATGGCCGCAATACCAAAAAATACAATGTCCCATACTCCCAATACCCTTAAGAGACCCGTTGAGGTGTCCGTATCTGAGTAGATTTTTCTTCTAAAAAGTTGATTCATCCAATAACTATATTTGATTTGAAAAAAAACAAAAGTAATGATAATTATAAAAGTATGTTAAAAAATAGCTAAATTTTCCATATTTTTCCTTAAACTCCCGCCGCAGACTTGTTTAAGCAATAAGTTTTCAATACTTTCGTTGATATAATAGACTAATTTTTTTATTCAAAAAAGAATGAAATCAAAAAAAATACTTTTAGCGGCTGCGGTCATTTATTTCGGAATTTCCGATGCTCAACAGTCTCAATATTTTACACAGAAAGAAAATTACAGATTCAATCTAGCTGAAAATCTTTATCAGACCAAAATATACAATGCTTCCCAATATGAATATGCAAGACAATATTTCTACAATCAGAATTTGTCACGTTCAAAAAAAGAGGCAGCACAGTTTTTTGATAATGTGATTGGGGTTATCCTTCAGAAAAATCATGCTGAAGAAGGATTAACGGCTTTCATGAAAGAATATCCGAATTCTGCTTATTTTGCTCAGGCCAATCTTCCGTTGGCGGATTATTATCTGGCTAAAAAAGATTTTGACAAAGCGTTGGAAACCTTGAAAAAGGTGAATCAGTATCAGCTTTCAAAAGAAGAAAATACACAGTATATTCTGAAATTGGGGTATGCCAAGTTCATGACCGGTGATTCTAAAGGGGCTACTGATGCTCTGGAAGAAGCCTATAAAACGGCTGATCAGTCGCAGAAAGGGGATATCGCCTATATGCTGGGACATCTTTATTATTCCAACAGGCAGAATGACCGGGCTTTCCAATATTTTGACTCTGTAAAAGACGACCCAAAATTCTCCAAGCTTGTCCGTCCTTATTATGTACAGATGTACTATAATGATAAGAACTATGATCAGGCTATTACTGAAGGGAATGCATTGCTGAACGAAAATATTTCTGAATCTTATAAAGCAGAAGTTCACAAGATCATCGGGGAAAGTTATTTCATGAAAAATGATTACACTTCGGCCTATCCGCATCTGAAAGACTATTTAAATGTACAGCAGAACCCGTCTGAAAATGACCTGTATGAAATGGGTTTTGTCGCAGCTCAGCTGAAAAAATATGATGAAGCGGTTTCTTATTATAACCAGCTTCTTAACAGTAATTCTGCGCTGGCTCAGAATGCTTACTATCAGTTAGGAAATGCTTATCTGGCGGTAGATAAAAAGCAGGAAGGCCTTTCCGCATTCCGTTCTTCTTATCAGATGGATTATGATGCAAAAGTAAAAAAACTGGCTCACGAACAGTACGCCAAGCTTAGTTACGATATCGGAAACCCGTTTGAAAGTCCGTCTGCGGTAATTCAAAGCTATATCAACAACAACCAGAATGATGCGAATGCTCCGGAAATGAGATCGCTTCTGGTAAAATCTTATCTGTATTCCGGAAACTACCAGGAAACCCTGAACGCTATTGATAAATTACAGAGTTCTACTCCGGAGATCAACAAGGTGGATCAGGAGGTTTCTTATCTTTTAGGAACGGAAGAATTCAACAAAGGAAATTATGATGAAGCGGAAAAATATTTCCTCAGAAGTTTAGGATTCAGCATCAATAAAGAATTTTATAACAGGGCATTATACTGGCTGGGACAGGTGTATTACCAGAAAGGAAATTACCCGTCTGCCATTGTACGCTACGAAAAACTGTTGAATGAAAATTTCCCTGAAAAGCAGCAATTATCATACGATTTAGGATATGCTTATTTCAAATCCAAGAAATTTGACCAGGCAGCAACTTATTTCAAGCAGTATCTGAACAATCCAAAGCCTGAATTCAAGAATGATGCGGAACTTCGTCTGGCAGATATTCATTATGCTAACAATGATCTGAATGAAGCGATTGCTATTTATGATAAAAATGAAGATGCTACAGATTATACCTTGTATCAGAAGGCTATGGCTTTAGGATTTAAAGGTGATACACAGGCTAAGATCACGAATATGAAGAACCTTTTATCCAAATATCCAAGTTCTGAATATTATGATGATGCGCAGTACGAAATAGGAGCAGCTTATGCAGCTCAGGATGATTATACCAATTCCAATGATTATTTCGGAAAGGTAATTAAAACGTCTTCGGATAAAGATCTTATTGCTAATGCTTCTATATACAGAGCGCAGAATTATATCGACCAGAATCAGAATGATAAAGCGCTTTCTGAACTGAAATCACTAGGAGAGCAGTATAAAAATACAGCGTACGCCAGCAAGATCGTTCAGGCTGCCAAACCTATTTTCACGAAAAACGGAGATGTTTCCGGATATGAAAATTTTGCTAGAAATATCGGGGTGAATGTGGATGCTTCTGAAATCGATGAGATCAACCTTTCAACAGGAAAACAATATTTCACGAAGAAAGATTATAAAAATGCAATTTCTTATTATGAGAAGTACCTGACCCAAAATCCTACAGGTGAGGGACTGTACCAGGCGAAGTATGAATTAGGAGAAAGTTATTACCAAACCAATAATTCAACTAAAGCTTTACTTGTTTTGCAGGAAGTGGCTGGAATTCAGAATGATTACCAGGATGATGCACAAACTCGTTTAGCTCAAATCTTTATCGCGCAAGGAAATACTGCTGAGGCTAAGAAGTACCTTGAAAACATCAAAAATTCTTCAGATGTCGGCATTAAAAACTACGCCAATGTTGAGCTGATGAAGCTGTATGCGGATGAGAAAAACTTCTCTCAGGCTGAAAAGCTGGCTGATGCTGTGATTGCCAATACGAAAAACTCTGCGGCAGTTATTGAAACTGCTAAAGTGATCAAAGCAAGAAGTTTGATGAATTCAGGGAAAGATAAAGATGCCCAGGCTTCGTATACTTCTCTTGAGAAATCATCCAATACATCGGTAGCTGCAGAAGCATTGTATGCAAAAGCGTACTATCAGAATAAAGGAAAGGCTTACAAGTCTTCTAATGAGACAATCTTTAAGCTGGCCAATAACTATGCATCAGAAGACTATTGGGGAGCTAAAGCACTGGTGCTGATGGCGAAAAACTATGTCGGACTGAAAGATAATTACCAGGCAAGCTATACCTGCGATCAGATCATTGAAAATTATAAAGATTTCCCTGAAATCGTAGCAGAAGCAAAAGAGGTTAAAAAGCAGATTAAAAAGTAAAAATGCAGTATCCTGTTCATGTAAACAGCCGTTGAAGGACTTTTACGTGAACACATAAATACACTCATAGTAATGAACAGAAAAATTCAATTATTATCCATATTATTCTTAGGGGTTTCGTCAGTAGCGTTCTCCCAGATCAAAGAAGAAAAACTGATTCTTAATAAGAAAAGAGAGCCGGAAGTGAAGAAGATCGAGAAGAAGAAAACTTCTGTAGAAACAATTAAGAATTATCCGCCGGAAGAGAAATCCCAGAATCCTGTAAAATATACGATTACAGATGTTCCTGCTGTTTCAGATTTTAAAACTTCTACCATTCAGGGGCAGGATGTAACTCCAAAATTTGAAGGAACGGCTCAGAATAATTATCTGCAGTTTGGAATGGGTAATTTCGGGAAGATTCTTGCGGATGCCAATATTTCCAAAACGCTTGAAAATAAGCTTGAAGTAGGGGCAGATTTCCATTTCCTTTCTACATTAGGTCTGAAAAAAGAATATGCATGGGATTCCAAGCAGAGTTCTACAGCGATCGGAGCTTACTTAAATTCATATGGTGAAAAAGGGAAATTTAACCTGAATGCACAATATGGACTGGATAATAACAGATATTACGGGATTTATGCCCTGGAGCCTTCTGCAGATGTTGATCTGAAACAGAGAGTCAACCAGTTCAAAGTAAACGGATATTATGATTTTTATTCGAATGAAATTCTGAATGACATCAGGGTAAAATCATCCTTCCTGAAAGATCATTTTGATGCTCAGGAAAACCAGGTATCCATTTTGGCGAATCTTTCCAAACATGCGGTGGAGATTGGAAAATCAGGAATCAATCTGAATGCGGATCTTGGAGTAGGTCTTGAAGCCGTAAAAACTGATTTCGGCATCGAAGATAAGAATTCATCCAATTTTGTAAATACCAATTTACTTCCGAAAGTAACGTTCAGAAAAGGAGATTCTTATTTGACGTTAGGATCTTCATTTGCTTTCCTGAATTCCAAGAATTCAAACGATTACTTTGCCCAGCAGAAAAATAATAAGACGTATTGGTTCCCACAGGCTGAATTCCAGTTTGCTGCTGCGAAAGAATTTAAATTCTACGGAGGGGTAGACGGTGGTTTGAAGCTGAATACATACGGAGATATGTTACAGGCTAATCCATTCATTCTTTCTGACCAGTTTTTAAAGCCTACAGAGACGAAATATCACTTTTATGTAGGATTGAGAGGAGATATTGATGAAACGTTCAAATACGACTTCTCTGCGGGTTACGGAAAGATGAGGGATATTATGTTCTTCCAGGCGAATAACCTTTTCAATAATACCTATTCGCTGAACCGTTCTGCCTATGATTTTGCCAATACATTCTCTGCCGTATATGATGACGGAAATGTAAGTGACATCAAAGGAAGTGTACAATATTTCCCGCTTGAAAATCTTATCCTTGATGGTGAAGTACGATTTACGAAATACGACCTGAAAAACTATGAGGATATTTATAACGTTCCTTTAGTGAATGCAAGCATCGGAGCGAAATATACGATGCTTGACAAAAAACTTCTTCTTGGATTTAAGGGAATTTTTGCAAGTGACAGAACGACTAATTCATTTGGTTTTGAAGGAGTAGCAGCGCCATCAGGAATGGTATTCCAGTCTACAGAAAACAGAAATGATAAAGTAGGCGGTTATGCTGATCTGAATCTTTCCGCAGAGTATAAAATCCATAAGAACTTTAGTGTTTTCGCTCTTGGAAACAACCTGCTGAGCTCTAAATACCAGACTTATAAAGGGTATAAAGTACTGGGAGCACAGATCCTGGGAGGGGTGAAAATCACTTTCTAAGCTTTAAAGAAATTTTAAAATAGATGAACCTTACATTTTCGGATGTAAGGTTTTTTCTTTTTTGATACATCAGTTTGTAAAATATTGATATGTAAATGTTTGTAGCAGTTTGTTTTTGTATTGAAACAGTTGTAAAGAACTTTCACTTTACGGTAATAAAAAGGATTTTAGAATTAAGCTTCTATAATTAGGGGAAATTGTAAAAAAATCATTATTTTCGCACTCGAAATCATAAGCAGCAGGCTGTTTTCAGTCTTTAATACTGCTCATGAATCTGGCTGCATAGTTTAATGGATAGAACTTCGGATTTCGGCTCCGACAGTGAGGGTTCGAATCCTTCTGCGGTCACTTTTAGCCCCTGTTTAGGGGCTTTTTTTATTTACGACCCCGGATATCCCAAGAACTTATAGCTATTTGCTGTTTTAAGCTATCTTCTGAATTATATTTACTAAAGAATAGCCTTTTTTGTTCCCTTTTAAAAACATACAACAATTGGTGTTTTATTCATCAGAAGTAGGAATTCTCTCTGAAAATTGAGGATAGTCAGGATTTTGAATATCGAAATGTACATCGGATGGCTCGCTACTTTTTGTATATCTCCAACACCAGAATTCTACTCCAGAATTGATTAAGTAATCAATCCATAATAGAAGCTTTTCTTCGTTCTCACTCCATTTAACAAAGTAATAACCGCTTTCCGTTGGTCTTTCATTTGTAAGTTCTACATGGTCAAACATAAGTTTATAGTTTTTTTTGTTATTCTTAGATCATGTAAATTACTATTGCACAAATATCTCCGGCCGTTGCAGAGAATTTTATATCATGAATATCAATATCATTGGTTGATAAAAAGAAATTGATTTTTTCCTCCAGTTTTGTAATGTCGCTGTCTACGAAAATTTTTACTCTCATGGTTTAAATTTTAATTGTTTCAATATGCAATATATAGAAAATCGCCGGATTTTATTTTTTAATAATTTGTTGTTCTTTATTTTGGACGGATGATTTCAATCTTGAATTTTTGAATATTTTTGCTTTAAGATAAAAGTATCATAAAAGCTTTCTGCAAAGAATTAGAACTAATAATTAATTAGCCATCAAAAAATTAAGCAACAGGCAAAATGAAAGAGAATCATCAAACAAATAAACCATTGGAAACAGACGAAGAAATTAAAAAAATAGAAGACATTCTAGGTATAAAACCTGGGCAAGACCATGAAAAATCAGATTATTTAACAACATTAAAGCTCAACGATGTAACAATTGATGATTTCTCCAAATTTTTGCCCTATCTCAGTAAGGTAGGAAGAGTAGATCTCACCAACTGTATCATTCCCAGTTTTTCCGACTTATTGAAGCTGGATCATTGCAGTTATTTTTATCTTGATAATGTAACATTCAAAAATAATGGTAGCAATATCATAAGGGACTTTCCGCATGATGTTCGCTTTTCCAATATGAGCTTTGATGCCTGTTGTCTGAATGGTATGCAGGCATCGGGATCAACAAAGATATTCAGGCATCTCTTTATTAAAAACTGTCATATTGATAATATTCAGGAGCTGAGCAATATCGGAGGACTGTATTCCTTAGAATTAGACAAAATAACCTTCACCTGTCATTCAAAAAAAATAAAAGAGAAATCTATCAGCATGATCGATGTTTCCAACTCGCAGTTTGATGATATTTCTTTTATACCCTTTAAAAAATCGGTAAGAAATATTGATTTTAAAAACTGCAGGATAGGAAGTTTTGAAGGAATTTCGGGATTTGAGAAGCTTGGAGAAATGGAGATAGACAGCGATACCATCGTTGAAGATACAGAGGGACAGGAAAATCCTTTTAATAAAGAAATGATCTGCAGTTTCGTGAAGGGGGAAAAACCATTCAGCTTAAGAAATGTACTGTCTCTAAGAAATTATATCAATGAATTACATTTTACCGGTTTTAAAGAAAAAACGATTGATGATCTGGGGAAATTTGAAAAGTTAACCAGCCTGTCATTGGGCAAATCCATATTGTATGTGGACGCTTTTTTACCTATTGCCAGACAAATCAGGAAAATAGAACTCAGAGACTCTGTCATCAAAAAACATACTTATTTCAAACACTTTTCTAATCTGACAGGTTTTGAATTAGCATGTTTTGAAAAAGAAAATGCAGATGTCCGGAGCTTTTTAAAACTGCTTCCTCTGAAAAAGCAGCTGAAAGAACTGGTGTTTTATGAAAGAGATGAATTACGGAATAGGCTGAAAACCTACCCGGTCGGACAGTTTACAGCCCTGGAATCTTTAAAAATCGGTTTTGAAGTTTCAGCGCAGACCGTTGAATCCATTCTGACTTTAAAAAAGCTCAAAAGGCTGTATGTAAGTATTAAAAAGACAAAACAGACTTTCGATATAGGAAGGTTAAAAAAGCTTGAGTTTTTAACTCTTATCTTAGCGGATATCTCAACAAAAGTACGTTTCACCGGATTTGAGCATCTGAAACGCTTACAGTCACTGGGGATCATCAGTGACAGAAAATTTGATCTTAAGACACTTCCAAAGATGAAATCTTTAAAAAGATTGAGCGCTTCTGGCTATGATTGCCATATTAAAGGGATGAATCGATTTCCTAATTTGGAATTTCTGAAACTTCACGGAGCAATGAAACTGGAGCTGAAAACCTTGAAAAAGCTGAAAGTTTTGGACCTTCAAAATAGTGAAATTAAAGATTTTTCTTCGTTCGAAATACAACCTTCCCTTGAAAAATTAGATTTGTCAGGTCTTCAGGGAAAAATTAATTTAGAAAGGATATCGAAATTTCCTAATCTGAAATGGCTCACCCTCTTAGAAAGTTATGAGGTAGATGATATTTCAGGCTTAGAACCTTTAAAGAAATTAGAACGTCTTGATTTATACAGAACAAAAGTGACAGATATACGCGTGCTGAATACTTTGCCGGATTTAAAGGAAGTCAATATAGCAGTGAGCAATTATGGAGAATTAAATTTAGAATCGCAGCTGGACCGTCCGGAAATAGCTATTTACAGTGGATTACCATTGCGTAATTTATCAATTTGGAAAAAGGATAAATTCGGGATTTAAAATCTTCTAAGATATTCATCACAGACTAATTAAGAATAAAACAAAACCATCAACTCAATATACCATTGGAAACAGACGAAGAAATAAAAAAAATAGAAGAGATTTTGGACATCACCTCTCAGGAGGGTGGCAAGAAGCCTGCCCCTATCAGAAGATTAGAGCTCAAAGATGTAACAATTGATGATTTTTCCAAATTTTTGCCCTATCTCAGTAGGCTGACCACTTTATATCTCACCAACTGTATTATTCCCAGTTTTTCTGATTTATTGAAATTGGAGCATTGTCATTATTTCTATCTGGATCATGTGACGTTCAGAAATTATGACAGCACAGTAATAAGGGATTTCCCGGGTGAGATCCGTTTTTCCAATATGAGTTTTGATGCCAGCTGTCTTAGAGGTCTCCATACATCGGTGGACAAAGTGGTTAAGGAGCTTACAATCATAAATTGTCATATTGATAATATTCAGGAGCTGAGCAATATCGAAGACCTGTACTCACTAAGTCTCCATAAGATAACCTTTACTTACAAACCAAAAAAAATAAAGCAGGGATCTATCAGAAGTATCCATATTTCCGATTCACGGTTTGACGATGTTTCCTTTATACCCTTTGATCAATCGGTATCTGATATTAGTTTCAATAATTGCTGGATAGGGAGCATTGCCGGACTTTTGGGGTTTAAGAAGCTTGAGGAAATCGGTATAGATACCGATACCACCGTTGAAGACACAGAAGAGCATGAAAATCCTTTTAATAAAAAAATAAGCTGTCATTTCGCGACAGGGGAAAAACCATTCAGTTTAAAAAACGTATTATCCCTTAAAAACTATATTAATCAATTACATTTTACCGGTTTTAAAGAAAAAACAATTGATAATCTTGGGAAATTTGAAAAGGTAGACCGTCTGCTATTTGATGAGTCCAGGTTTTATGCAGATGCTTTTTTACCCATTGCCAGGCAGATCAGGAGAGTTGAAATGAGCAACTCTGTCATCAAAAAACATACTTATTTCAAACATTTTCCCAATCTGACGAGCTTTGAATTCAGATGTCATGAAGACAATCATATACAATCCCGGAATTTTTCAAGACTGCTTCCGCTAAAGGATCAGCTGAAAGAGCTGGATTTTTATGAATCCCTTGAAAGTCCGGCAGCCTATCCGGTCGGACAATTTACAGCCCTGGAAACTTTAAAAATGGGTGCTGAAGTTTCAGTAGAAACCGCAGAGTCTGTCCTGACCTTAAAAAAGCTGAAAAAATTAGAGCTCAATGTTGAAAAAACGAAGCAGACTTTCGATATAGGAAGCTTAAAAAAGCTGGAGTTTTTAATTTTTAATTCAAGAGTTGGTTTCACCGGATTTGAACATTTGAAACGCTTAAAATCTTTGGAAATAGTGAATGAAAGTAAATTTGATATTACCACATTTCCCAAAATGAAATCTTTAAAAAGGTTGAATTTTTATGGGCATAATGGTAAAATTAAAGGGTTGAACCTGTTTCCTAATTTAGAATTCCTTCAGATTCATGCAGCGGGGAGACTGGAGCTGAAAACCATGAAAAAGCTGAAAGTTCTGGACCTGCAAAGTAGTAAGATGAAAGATTTTTCTTCGTTTGAAATCTTACCCGCCCTTGAAAAATTAGATTTATCAAATCTTCAGGATAAAATGAATTTAAGAGGGGTATCGAAATTTCCCAATCTAAAATGGCTCACCCTCTTAGAAAGTTATGAGATAGATGATATTTCAGGCCTAGAACCGCTAAAAAAGCTCGAGCGTCTTGATTTATACAGAACAAAAGTGACAGATGTGCGGGTACTGAACACTCTGCCCAATTTAAAGGAAGTTAATATAACAGTGGAGAATTATGGAGAATTAAATTTAGAATCGCAGCTGGACCGTCCGGAAATAGCCATTTACAGTGGATTACCATTGCGTAATTTATGGATTTGGGAAAAGGATGAATTCGGGATTTAAAAAGGCAATGATGTACAGATGTTTATAATGATCAGATAATAGAGCTCCAAAATATTCAGGTTATATTAAGTGTTATAACTGATGATCAATGTATAAATTTCCATAAGAAAATGATGTTATTTAAGTTTTTTAAGTGCTCCGTAAGAGTACTCTGTTCATAGAATTTGATAGATGATCTAAGGTGAGCTCCGTAGGAGCGACCTGATAATTATATTGATTAATATGCTGTTCTTAAAATAAAGCGGAATTATTCATCAACTTTGCGTTATTTTTTTTATTAGAAACAATTCAGATCTATTGAGTTATGACAATGTAAACCGTATGTAATCAAATATATATAAATTATGGTGAGATTTAAACAGGCTCTTACAATATATTCCGGCCCAATTATTTTCCAATACCGGTTTTTTGCTTTTATGAACGGTCTTCCCAACGAATATCTTTTATATCATAACGAATATGCATTTGAACAAAAGTTTATTTCCAGGCTTAATTTTAATTGATATATTGTGCTCCCGTTTTACATAAGTTTAAAAATAAATAAAAAGTAAAACAATAATTAAAAAAAATAATATCAATCCTGTATTAAAGAGGGTGTTTTTTTAAGATATCTTAAGTTGAGGATTAGCCAAATAAAAACCATGAAAACCAAATTGTACTTATGCCTGTTAATGGCAGTAGTAAGTTCTATTACAGTATCTGCACAGACAATGTCTCTGGCAGATCAATTCATAAGCTATTTCAATAATTATCAGAAAAAAGAATTAGCGATGATGACAACGTCCGATTTTAAATTCAAAAATGAATCTTCGGATGAGATTTTAAACAGATATGACTTTTTTACCTTTTATTTTGATGATTCTGAAACGTTGCTTTCCAAATATAAGATTATTAAAAAAACGACACAAAAGGATAAAACCTATTATGTGGTAGAAGAACAGTCACAGTTTTTTAAATTGCTCGACGTTAAATTTCCGAAATGGAATATGACCATCACCACAGTAGAAGGAGAAGTAGATGAAGTTGCGCTTACACCAACAGAGGGCTATGATGCTTATATGACGGAACTGAAATCCAAGACAGAAAAGTTTGACGCCTGGATGACTGAGCATTATCCAAAGGTGGATTTGGAAGAATTAACAGATCCGTTCCTCATTCTGGAATATTTGAATAAATACGTTCAATCCAAAGGAATTTCTTTATCCGGTTTGCAGAAATATGATGAGTCTACCGGTATACCAGAACTGTTAACAGATAAAGATTCAAAGTTTGACAACATGGCCTGCGTGCATCAAAATAAATTGACGGAAGCCGAAAGAACCTCTTTTTATCCTTTCAATAAAGCTAAAAAAGTACTCTTAATCTCCTTTACGGATAAAGATAAAGAATTGAATTATTATGCTGAAACTCCCAGAATAACCGATTTGGCAATCGCTCAATCGACTAAACAGCTTAATAAAGTCGATATTAACAGATTAACTGATATATTTTATAATTACGGGTATAAAAAATTGGAAATGACGGTTCGTCAGAAATACGATTGTCCTGAATTTAAAAATGCAATAGTTTTTCTAGATGAGAATGACAAACCTTTTGAATACATAGCACTGTCTTTTGATTGCGGTCAGATTGAGTTCAGTTCCCGAAAAATGAATTATGGCCAGGAATGCAATACCAAAAGAGAATTTCTGGAAGTGTTTTTTGTTTCCAAAGGAGTTGATATCTTTCCACAAACCCTTAAAAAACCATGAAAACCAAATTATATCTATGCCTGTTAATGGCAGCAATAAGTTCTATCACAGTATCTGCACAGAAAATGAGCACGGCAGATCAATTTCTAAGCTATTTCAACAACTATCAGAAAAAAGAATTAGCCGGTATGCTCACCCCTGATTTTAAATTCAAAAGAAAATTTTCAACAGTAATTACAGATAGAAAAGAATTTTTAAACAAATATTTAGAAGATTCCGAAACGTTAATTGCGAAGTTTAAAGTGATTAAAAAACCGGACGGAAAAAATCAAAACTATTATGTAGTAGAAGACCAGTCACAATATCTGAAACTGCTTGATGTAAAATTTCCTAAATGGAATATGACCATCACCACAGTGGCAGGAAAGGTAAGCCAGGTGATGTTGGCTCCTACAAATGATCATGATAATTACGTTACGGAATTGACTTCAAAGACAGAAAAATTTAATTCCTGGATGAATGATAATCACCCGGAAGTTGATTTGGAAAAACCAACAGACCTGTCTCTGTCTCTGGAATATTTAAACGAATATATTGAGTCTAAAGGCATCCTTTTATCTGATCTGCAGCAATATGATGAATCCACCGGAGCAGTTGTAACCATATCAGATAGCAATTCATTATTTGACAACATGACCTGTATGCATCGTAATAAATTGACGGAAGCTAAAAGGGCGTCTTTTTATCCCTTTAATAAAGCTAAAAAAGTACTGTTAATTGCTTTTAATGATAAAGACTGGAAACTGGATTATTATGCTAAGTCTCCTAAAATAATCGACATTTCAAAAGCAATATCGTCTAAACAGCTTAACAAAGTCGATCTTAATACATTAACTGATTTATTCTATAATTATGGGTATAAGAAAATGGAGCTGGTAAAAACCATCAGTCAGGAATTTGATTGTTCTGAATTAAAAAATGCAATCGTATTTCTTGATGAAAAAGGTAACCCTTTTGAATATATAGCATTCGCTTTTGATTGCGATAAAATTGAGTTCAGTTCCCAAAAAATCAGTTATGGTGATGAATGCACTACAAAAAGAGAATTGCTAGAGCAGTTTTTTATTTCTAACGGAATGGAAACCGGTGAATAAACTATGAAAAAATATATTATTCTTGCTACATTTCTGGCCGGATTGCCGGTATTGGCACAACAAAAAACCACTTCTAAGGCTAAAACTATTTCCCCGCGGATCAATATAGGAGCGCCAAACCCCAGAATTCTGGATAAGGCGATTAAAGAATATCCTATTTATTTTAAAGGATTCTCGGTGGTAATACAGGATGAGGCAACTGATGAACTGGGCAATCATATGCTGGTCGGACGAATCAAAGCATTGGAAAAAGACGAAAAGAAAAGAGATCCGCTCATCAATAAAGCAATAGATTTTTCAGTCGGATTTTATGATGATCGTGATATTATCATTTCAACTGATCAAAATTATAAAATTTTAAAGGTTAGGCCCACCTATCGGGCACAGACAATCAGCTATAATACAAAGCTTAAAAAATTTATCATTGGGGGCAATGAGTACGGTTACGGGAATTCAAAGGAGAGTTATGTCAGGAGATGGCAGCCTATGATTACAGTGGTGAATCTGGAACAGCACGGTGCTGCTTATGCTATTAAAAATGATTATTCCTGTTACCTGAAAGATTTGATTATTGAAGGAGATAAAATTCATGTTTTAGCTGCTTCTGAAGAAATCAGATATAATGAGAAGCTTGAAATCATTACTGTTGATCTGAATAAATTTCATGCTGATAAAGAAGCTTATTTACCTGAAATCTTAGATCCGATTTCCCATATCATCTCTGTAAATAATGATGTTGGTGGAATGGATATATCAGAAATTTCAAAGGTGGGCTCAGACTATTATTTTTCTACTTCTAATCTGGACCAGACTAATATGAAATACAAAACATATGTTTTCAAGTTTGATGGCAGAACCCTCCAAGATCAGACAGAGTTTAAATACTTTAATGATCATATATATTCCGATCCGGATTTGGTAAAGCTTAGCGGATTCTATATTGGCTCTTCAAACGACCCCATTTTTTTAACCCAGAGAATTGGGTTTAACGAAATGAATCTGACGAAAACAAATACCGATTTTTATATTAAAAAGAATATTAAAATTAAGTTATCTGATTATATCGAATGGGCAGAAATAGTAGTATTTACCAATGGTAACATCGTAGTGCTTTCACAAAACGAAAACAAAGTTTGGGAATATTCTGTTTATAATTCAGATTTGGTATTCACTAAAAAAATTAATTCCGGTCTCTCAGGAAATTATTATCCGGGAAAATTAAAAATAGCGGATGAACATACGGTGGAATGCCTTTTTTATGATACAAAAGGATTGAAGAATAATGCTGTGATACAACATGTTGCCGTAAACTAGCTTCAACGTAGTCCGAAAAGTTATTCTAGACTGGAATTTATTTAATATTAAAAAATAATTACAATGTCATCACTCTACGAAGTTGGTGTTATAAAACGCCAGGAATCAAAAATTCAAATCAGTGTTCAGGTTATTCATCCTGACAGCAATTACATTAATGCTTCGCCGGGATTTGCATTAATGCTGCTTTATCGTAACGTTAATAACGATTCTCCTATAAAAAAAGAAGTTGATTTTGATGATACCCTTGATGAATCATGGATGAGGGAAAATGCACGGGCTTTTATCCAATCGGTGGATCTGAAAATGGGGAAACCCAACAAAAGAGGGTGGAAGAATGGAGTTCTGGATATCACGGTAACACATCCTGCATGGCTGGAGCACCTGAAAGATATGAAGTATTGGGATTCAGCAGCATTTGATCCGGCACGGGAATACGATGCCTGCGAACCCAGATTTCCCATTAAGGACGAAACCCCTGTTGCTCCTTCAGACCTGACTTCAAAAGAAGGTTTTATGCCCATTTGGAAGTATATGATACCGGATTACCTGCTCAAAACCCCGAAAGATATTTTGTGGTTTCCTACATTGGGAGAGAAATATTATAAGGATTCCAATACGATGATTACCGATTTGTCTGACGAAAATCTGCAAAAGTGGGAGGGAACCCTTGTGAGAACAACAAAGTCATTTGGTATTTTACACAAACGTGAAACAGATTGGGGGATCATAAAGTGCGGCAGTGGTAGCATGGGATCTTCCTATATTGATGGCGAAATGACTCAAATGGTTTTGAACCCCAAGAAAAAGAATGGCTATGCAAGCTCTCCTGAATCTATTTTGAGATGGGGCAGACCTGTAGTGTATGAAACAGCAATCAATGGCGATACTATTTCTTTCAAACTGATGATCATGAGTGAAGATGATGACCGCATATTCCTGGAAACAAAAATGAGTGTGCTGAAGTTTATGCTAAAACGATTGGAATCCTTTTCCGGTAAGGAGTACCAGATAGAGGGACCTTTGTTTGAGAAACTAAACGCCATTATAAAAGAAAAAGACATTAGAGATACCCACACACTCTATCTCAGACACAGGGAGATCGCGGAACAGTTCATTGTGAGCTCAAAAATAGAAAAAATAAGGGATGTACCTTATCCGGACTTTTATCAATTGAGCAATGAAGAAATTATAGATCTCTATTCTTTTGAAAAATGGCCGGCTTATGAAATAACGGTTAAAGTAACAGATGCAAAGTGGCTGGAGCAATATCCTTTAGAGCCATTTTCTTACATTTTTAGTGAATATGATTAACAATAACCAAAACCTAATAAAGAAAAATAAACATGGAAAAAGCAGAAAAATTATCAGGCGACCAGCTTAAAGAAGTAAAAGAAATTCTTGCCAATACTGCAGTTGGAGAATTAGTGGAAGGTGAAGACTTTGCTGATTTAGCCTATACAAAAGTGGAATTCGGATATATTTATCTGAGAGAAGGTCATTATGAATCATTATTTAAAATGATAACAGACAGGAAGACCGTCTTTTTTGCAGCACAGCGTGGAAGCCTTATGCGTTTACAGGATGCCTTTACAGAAGCACAGTTCGAGGGAACTGTTGAGCAGATGAAGGCATTTCATGGCGACTGGCTATAAAAATTAAAGAATAAATGTTTTAAACTAATAATAAAATTATGAAAAACAATCATTTAAACTCAGAAGAAGCACAGAATACGTTGGCAGAAATTTCTGAAAAACTGCAGCCTTTGTTGGTGGGGGGAAGGGAGTATTTTACAGAAATTACAAAAACAAAGTATGGAAGTACGGGAGGAACGGTGAAATTTCGCGAAAATGGTATTGTATACAATAGTAACAGTTCCAATGAAATCGAAGAACATTTGGATAAAATAGAAGAAACAAGACTGCATTCACTGATTGATTTCTTTCCTGCTCATTCCAAAGTGAGATTCACGTTCAAAAAAGGAGAATCTATTGTGGCAGAAGAGTATACTGTTACCATGTATCTGGAAGATATTAAATACAGCATTGAAAACGAATCTTACCGGGATGAAAAAACCATCAAAAGTGAAATGCTGGCCCGTTTTTGCCAGGAAGCAGATGAATTGGGAATGTTTATCGACTCCACTGTGTATTATGATGATTCAACGATGCGTTCTTTTGATTTTATGAGGAACAGTAAAGATTTAGAATCCATTTATCACCTTGTTGGAGGAATGGAAGCCTTTTATTTCAAGTATGAAAACGGAAAAATAGAAGCACAGTCGGTTCCTGCATTCGAAGAACATGGATTAAGCCTGCTTGCCATTGATCATATTGAAGTAGAACCGGAATACAAAAAACGGCAGGATGCCTTTAAGCAAGGTGTACAGTTGCGTCAAGATTTTTTCCGTTCACTGGGAACTTTGGACGACCGTATTATTTATCTGCGTGTTGGTGGTTTCAGGGATTATTCATGGCCTGAAGACAGCACGGTACATAATTCCTGTAAAATGCGTGTCATTCACACTCCGGAAACAACTATATTGATAACAGACGGTTTATCGGATATTTATACTTCGTCACGTGATGATGCAAATCTGCAATATAACGGTATCGGAGCTGAATTTTATATGGAATTCTACGGAGACATTCCTTTTGAAGTGATGCATAAGCATTTTGCTATGGCCTTGATCAACAGTACTTCTCAGGTAGCCTTAGGTCATGGGGATATCAAGAACCTGATGCTTGCCCACCAATATTTTACCGTTGAGTTTACGGAAGATAACATTGAATTGTGGGTAAACCGTGAGAATAATGAAAACCATAACCTCAGAAGCTTTTTAACGCCCGGAAAATTCTTAAAAGATGGCAGTCTGGGAATAATGCTGGGAATGGAGTCTAAATTGGTTCCGCAAAAAGTGCAGCTTAACCTGGAAGAAGTTTTAATGATTTCTATCAAACCTTTTGATGCTAAGTGGCTGAAAAGAACAAAACTCAGAAGTAAAGATAACGACATCGTCAATGCCGCAAAAGGAGAGATTATTCAGGGATGGAAAGATAGTGGAGAAATGAATCTGGTTCCGCTGACTTACCAGCCGGAATATATTCAGACCGCACCGGAAGCCCAGGGAATGATTCTTGCCCCTTTGTTTCCTTTTTAACAACAATTAATTATTCAGGCCCATTCTTATTCTTTGGAATGGGCTTTATCATGGATACAGCCTTTCTATTATACTATTAGGTACCTTTTTTATTGTAAGAAAAATCCGGAAATTCCCAAAGTATTAATTCCTATCATGTTATTTTCCTTTGGCTGATATTGCTTTAAAATGTATTTTTAAATATGGAAAAACGATTAGCCACAATTTTATTTTCCTTAAGTATACTCAGTTTATCTGGCCAGAACAAAGATAATCCCAAAGAAAATAAATCCGAATTCAAAAAGAATAAAACAACCACTCCTATGATTTCAACAAAGAATTTAAGCTTATTACCAGATAAAACAAAGTTACAGGCAGTCTGTAAAGCTATTTCTGTTTTGGATGCCATTCTTTCCCCGGAATGGGAATACCGTTATTATTCTTATAACAGACAATGGTCAGCAGATGAAGAGTTCTGCGAAATGCGGGATGGTTCCGGAGATCAGATGCTCATTTTATTCAGAAAAGATGGCTGTGTAATTAATGGTTTCGCTCATGAATATAAACAATCCAATAAGCAACAACTTACAAAGGACCTGCCACCTATTTTTAATGAATTTATCTTTGGCGAACCCGTTAAAACAATTGGAACAACATTTTGTTTGTGGACTACAGAACAGAAAAACTGGAGAACCGGAAAGATTGAAAATGCTGAAGATCATTCCGGGGAAATGCTGAAAATTTTCGATGGAAACCCGCAAACCTATATAGATTGGGCAACAGAATACTTTGAAGAAAGTTATAAAAAAAGCGGAATTCCACTGGAAACGGTAGCCAAAATCTATAAAGGAGAAACTCTAACAAAACAAATGGTACTGAGCATTGTTGATCAGGTTGAAGATTGGGAACAGCTTAAGACCGACCTGAATGAAATTGGGTACCCTTATCAATTTTGATTCAACAGAAGATATGCAATGTTTCCAGCATAATTTTGTCAATTATCGCTGAGGTTCTCATTTTTATATTCCTCCCATAACATACATGTTTTCCATAGTAGGAACAAGGCTTCCCCCTTCTTTTTCAAGAGTGATGGCAAAGGCCTGTGCTTTTGAAATAGTAGCTAATACCACTTTAGTATCTTTATCTTCAGAATACATTCCTGCACTTACAGGCTTTCCGCCTTCAATAGCCCAAAGCTGGTACTGCATACCTTCAGGAGCTTTTGGAAGACTTTCAGCATTAAGATAAACCTCTTTTGTTTTTTTATCCCAGAATACCATAGCTTTCGCATCCTGATGTTTCTCTACACCTTTTAGCATGACGGTCTGCATATCAGGATTAGAAAACATAGTTATTTTCTGATTCATTTTCTGCATAGTGAAATCCAGAGATTGCTTCTCAGTTTTCATTTTTGCAATTTCTTTCTGTGTTTCAGATTGTTTGCTTACCCAAAAAAGATTTCCCGCGATACTTGCTAAAAATAAAACCGAAGCAGCAATACCTATAGCTTTCCAGTTATTATTTCTTTTACTATTTTGCTCTTCTTCCCATGGTTTAATATCAGGAGCCGGCACTGGAATAGACGTTTCAGATTTCTCCTGAAGAGTTTGTTCCTGCTGGATTTTGTTCCAGATTTTAGATTTCAAATCATCTGGAGGCAGTACGGCCTGGGCAGTAGCAAGATTTTCCAACGTTTTTTGTGCCTCTTCAAAAGCTGTTTTCACTTCAGCATTATTCTTCATCACACATTCCAGAATCCCTGCTTCCTCGGGAGAAGCATGTCCTAGAATATAAGATTCTATAATTCCGGATGATATGTATTCTTTAGTGTTCAATTTATTGATAATCTTTTAACAAGTCCTTTAATTTCATAAGTGCATTCCGCATTTTCGTTTTTACGGTTCCCAGGGGTATTTTCAGTTTCTCGGATATTTCGTTTTGGGTATATCCCTGATAATAGGCCAGATCTATAATTTCTTGCTTATCAGACTCAAGCCCTTCCAATACATTATTAAATCCAATATAATCAGAGGTATTGTTGGTCGTTGAAAGTTCTGCAGAATTATATACGAAATCGGGAAGCGGTTGGTTTTTAAGCTCATTTTGGAAGCCTTTGGATTTTAAATAATCTATCGCCGTATTCCGGGCAATATTGATCATCCAGGTGTAAAACCTTCCTTTTGAAGCATCATATTGATGAATAGAGTTCCAGATTTTAACAAAAACATCCTGAATGATTTCTTCCGTATATTCCTTAGACTGAACAATACGAAGAATAACCCCATACAGCGCACCAGAATAGTGGTCATAGAGATAATGAAAACCATTTTCGTTTTTTTCTTTTAGTAAAACGATAAGTTCCTCTTCTGAGCAGATTGTTTTAATAGCTTTTATTTTTCTATCCAAATGTAGTGAAATAAAACATATCCTAAATGAAATCCATAGGATCTTTTATTTCGTAAATGATTTCTTGGATATATTTTAAATGATGCCCCGGAATTAAACAGACAAAGATTTTGAATGAACCCTATTGGCTTTTTGATTTTATTTATTGTAAAATTAATTGATTGATTTTCAATTGATTGAAATTAATTGCCGTTTTTTTAAATCTAAAACAGATCTCAACTCGTAAGTGAAATTAAGAACACAAATTACCCATAATTAATTAAAAAATTCATACAATGAACACACGATCAAAAATGACAGTTTTAGCAATGGTAGTTTTATCATTTGCGTTCAGTGGGAAGGTAACTGCACAAACGATGAAAGAAAAAACAGTAATGGTAGGAGGGGCTCCCATGTATCCCTCTAAGAATATTATTGAAAACGCCGTAAATTCTAAAGATCATAAAACTTTGGTAGCTGCCGTAAAAGCGGCGGGATTGGTAAATACATTAGAAGGAAAAGGTCCTTTTACTGTACTGGCTCCTACTGATGCCGCTTTTGCAAAACTTCCGAAAGGGACAGTAGAGAATCTTGTAAAACCTGAAAATAAAGCGATGCTTGCAAGCATACTAACGTACCACGTTTTACCCGGAAAATACAGTGCTAAAGAAATATGGAGCACCGTAAAAGCAGGAAATGGGAAAAGCATGATGAAAACAGTACAGGGAGAAGACCTTACATTTTGGACGAAAGGAAAGGATCTTTATATAAAAGATGCTAAAGGAAACAGTGCCAAAGTTACCATTGCTGATGTAAACCAGTCTAACGGGGTTATTCATGTGATAGATACGGTTCTGATGCCGTAGAAATTTAAGATTAAGCAGCATGTTTTCAATGTGCTGTTTTTCTTTTACTTAATCAAACACCTAAAAAATTAATAGTATGAAAAAAATGATTCATGTTTCTAATCAGGGAGCTACCCTTGATACAAGCCGAAGAAACTTTTTAAAATTGAGTGGAATAGGACTGGCCATTGCCGGGCTTACCATAATAGGCTGTGATGATGATAATGATTTTTATCCAATGGATAATAACCAGATTTTTGATCTTGGATCAGGAGATGTTGGAATTTTAAATTATGCCTATGCTCTTGAACAGCTGGAAGCCGATTTTTATACGAAAGTAGTCAATAATTTTTATTCCGGAATTTCCAGTATAGAGAAAGAGGTTTTTACGGATCTTTATCATCATGAAGTGATTCACCGGGACTTTTTCAAAGCAGCTATTAGCAGTGCAGCCTCAAACGTTCTTCCAAAGCTTGAATTCCAATATCCCAATGTAAATTTTAATGACAGAAACTCTGTACTGGCCACTGCAAAAGCATTGGAAGACACCGGAGTAGCAGCGTACAACGGTGCCGGAAAATACATAACCAATCCAGCTTATCTTGTTATTGCCGGAAAAATAGTTTCAGTAGAAGCGAGACATGCATCTGCCATCAGAAACCTGATCAATCCCGGATCTGCAGATTTCTCAGGTGACGATGTAGTAGATGCCAATGGTCTTGATCTTGCCAAAGAGCCGAAAGATATTGTAATGGCAGCAGGAGGTTTTATTAAAACCCGGTTTACGTGGAAAGAAAGAGGTATTAATTAATCATTCATCTTTAAAAATTTACATTATGAACATTCTCAGACTATTAGATAAGCTTTCCTATGATCAGTTTTTCACTAAGGAAGCCTCCAGATTAGAAACAATGACGAATACATCACTATTCGGGAAAAAAGCAGCTGTAGCGGCAGTTTCTCTTGGATCGGGAGCTTTAATGGCTGCACCGACAAACAAAGAAATCACAGGTACCGCTCTGAAAAATACCTTGACAGATGCTTTACAGTTAGCACTTGTTTTGGAATATCTTGAAAATGAATACTATGCTATAGGATTATCAACGCCTGGATTGATACCCAATTCAGACCGGACTGTTTTTATGCAGATTTCAAAACATGAAGCAGCGCATGTTGGTTTTTTGAAAACTACACTCACTTCCCTTGGAGTCCCTCCGGGTAATAAGCCTACTTTTGATTTTACGGCTAATGGAAGCTTTTCTCCATTTACAGATTATAATCAATTTCTCATTTTGGCCCAGGCTTTTGAAGATACAGGAGTGAGGGCTTATAAAGGGCAGGCCGGAAATGTTATGTCAAACAAAGTTGTACTTCAGGCGGCATTACAGATTCATTCCGTTGAAGCAAGGCATGCCTCTCAGGTGAGAAGAATGAGGGCTAATAAAGGTTGGATAGAGCTTGCCGATGGCGGAAATATGCCTTCAGCAACCAATCCTGTTTATGCCGGCGAAGACCTCATTAATCAGGCAGGTTATAACACAGGAACTTTATTTGGAGCAGCAGCGGGTTCTGCCGCTTATGATGAAATTTTGAGCAGCAGCGATGCGCAGACTATTGCAGGCTTGTTTATAGTGTGATTTTATGAAGTCTGTTGTACCTTATGAAACAAAAAGAAAACCCTTGCTTCAAAAGCTGTATGCTCTTTAAGAAAATAAGCTCCCCACTATCCGGTGGGGAGCTGTATATTTGATATAACTCTTTAGTTTAAATAAATTAAGCGCGGGCTTAATTAAGTTCATAATTGGCAATCACCAGACCCAGAATAAAATGAACATAGTCCTGTTCAGCATCTTTTCTGTTGATCAGCTTGTTTTTATACTCGTAGGAAGACAGCCTTTTTGCCAGCCTCTCGTAAACTTCAAATTCATTTCCTTTAATTTTTACCCTCATATTACCGTCTCTTCGGGTAACGAGCTGATCGTCTAAAGTTCTTACTTTAAACAATGCTTCACATAATGTCAGACGGGACTTCATTGATCCGATATATCTTTCAACTATATTTACCTTGAACGAATCAAATAGGATGTTGTGAAAAACAATTTTAGAGTTGGGCTCCTGAGTATTGAGCTCAAGTTTATAGTTCATGAATTTAAATTTTTTATAAAATAGATTTAATTATATCAAACAGCATTTATTTTGTATGCTTTTATCATTAGGTTCCAGTAATAAGGATGATAACTCATTCAGTTATTGGAAATAGAAAAGGAAGGATTACTCATTCATTCTCAGCTGCTGGTTAAATCCTTAACATAATATCATTTCAATGATAAGGACAAAAACAGTTAACAAATATAACACTTAAAACTTTAATTTAATAATATTTATGTTCACACTATCGGGAAAATTCGCTGAATTTTATAATTTATATAATACAGGAAAATGAAAGTAAGCTGTTTTAATAAATGAAAGGTTTTGTATGATGTTGATTTTTAATCATATGGTGTGATTTGTGCGGCCCTTTATATCAAATCAATATCATATTAACTTGGCTGGATTAAATATTTTTTAGAATTTTGCGCGTTCTTAAAAAAAGACTTAAAAAGATTCTACTATCCATGAAAATAAAAACTATTCTTTTTAAAACCCAACTGATAGCTTCTCTTTCGGCAGCAGTATGGGGATTCGGCCAGACCGCTCATCAGAATAATGATAAAGATTTTACGCTTAACCTGAACTTTTTCCCGGTTGATAATAATTTTGCCAAAAGCGGGGTAGAAGTAAAGGACGGATACATCATCGCAGGGCAGAATTTTGTGAATGAGGGTGATAAACAGTTCAATTCTGCCATCATTAAAGTGTCTAAAGATGGGAAAGTGCTCAAAAAAACATTCCTGGGCGATAATAAAAACTATGATGATGAGTCTTTTAATAAAACTGTTTTTAGCATCACGAACAATAAGCTAGTTCAGATAGGATCCAAAAAAATGGATAAACGATCCCGTCTCTGGCTAAGGGAAATAGATGATAATCTCAATGTCTTACAGGAAAAAGTGGTAGAAACTGTACCTGCAGATGTATCGTTTGATCCTTTGGTTTTTAATGTAAAAGACGGATTTTATTGTGTAACCAATTCTGCATTTTCCCGTGACAGAGAACTCAATGTTACCTTTATCTCCAATGATCTGCAGAAAATTGAAAACAATGTGATCAGTTTTATAGAACCTCCGTTTGATTTTTATAATACAGGATACTATTCTGCTGCACTGGATCAGAATAAGCTTTATGTTCTGATGGGCGCTGTTGATGAAAGAGGCTCTTATGCATACAAAAGCTATCTTCTTGAATATGATCTGGTTTCCAAAAAAGTAACCCGCCATAAAAAGATCACCGGTGAAGAATTTCAAGGTAAAAAAATACTGATTCATAAAAATCAGATTTATGTTGTCGGAATGACCGATACGAAGGAACAATTTCCGAATAAACAGACCAGAAGAAATACTTCAGTCCGAGTTTATAATATGAACTTTGATAAAGTCCGTGAGTTTAATTATAACCCGAGCAGTAATCAGGGGAAATTTACGGAGCATATGCACGATGCAGCGATTGTTGCAGATAAGCTGTATATAACAGGAGAAATGTATAATTTTGGCGGTAGCTTTTCCAATGAATCTGTTTATCTCGTCTTTGATCTTCAGGGAAAGCTTCTGGACGAAAGATTTCTGAAATATGGTACTCCTTACAGCGAAAACAGACTGATCAAAATTTCAACACTAAAAAATGACGGGCTGATGCTTCTTGGAAAGGGAGACGGATGGAGAATTCTTATCAAATAATAAACAGATCATGAGATATTTAATTATTATTCTACTGCTTCTTTCCGGCGGCAGCCTGTATTCACAAAAGGCTAAAGGAAATGCAATAGCAGATAAAGATTTTCTGAAATACCTTCTTTCTGCCAATGAACAGAACAGTATTGCTGTAGATTCTACCTATCAGTCTTTAAGGCTGGATGCCAACAAAGACGGGATTATTTCAGCTTCAGAAGCCGAAAAAGTAATGCAGCTGAACATTGAAAAGACTCCTATGGTAACTTTGAAGGGAATTGAACTTTTCAAAAACCTTAAGATCTTATTGATCAAGGCAGAAACCTTAAAAGACCTGAATGGGGTAGAAACCCTTAAGAAGCTTAAGCATATAGACTGTTCTTTCAATAAATCACTGAAAGAATTATCCTTTAAAAATCTTCCGAAACTGGAAACCATCGACTGCACCTGGTCTGCCCTTACCAAACTGGAACTTGCAGAACTGCCCAGCCTGAAAAGACTCAGATGCGGAACCAACCAATTGGGAAAACTGGACCTTTCCCAACTGACTTCTCTTACGGAGCTGGTTTGTGAAAGCAACAGTCTTACAGAACTTTCAGTAAACCATCTTAAAGACCTGAAATCTTTGCGCTGTGAAAATAATCTCTTAAGGAATCTTGAGGTGAGTAACCTCAAAGAACTGGAATACTTTAACTGTTCCTACAATGAAATTTCCACATTGAATTTTGAAAACTTCAAAAAGCTGACCGATATCAACTGTGCCTACAACAGAATTAAAAAACTGAACATTAAGACCAACGGAAAACCGCTTACTCGCCTTACTATTGAGGGAAACCGCTATATCAATGCATTTTGCTATAACGATTTTGATATTGAGCTCATTAAAACAAGCAACATCGAAAAGATCAGTCTCACGAATTCCTGTAATTGATCAGTCAGGTATCATTAAAATTAAAGAATAACAAAGAAGCCGTCTCATCTTGGGACGGTTTCTTTTATGTTTTTATACCTCGCAGATCCAGCAAATTGAGCAGATTTTTTGTTGGAAAACGCAATAGGCAAAGGAATTTGAACCATTATAACGCTTTTAAGGCGCAAGAAAACCAAAGGTTTTCAGTTATTTCTACCACAGAATAAGAAAACACTTTCCTTTGCTGAGTGTTAACGCCCTTGCGCCCTAAAAACAGCATGGATCTAAAAAATATTAGCGTCCTTAGCGTTAAACCAACAATATATTTAAAAAAAATATGTAAAATCGGTGTGATCTGTGGGAGATCAATGAAGCTTTATCCTTTTTTGGAAGAAAACTTTTCTATGGCTTCCTCTGTGACAGGAGTAAAGAAATTAACCAGATTGCCATCCGGATCCCTGAATAGTAAAGACTGATTACCCCAAGGCATTATTGTGGGTTCCTGTACAAGATAAGGAGTAAGGAAAGTTCTTAACTGCTCAAATTTCTTTTCAACCTCGCTTACCAGAAATTCTATGATAACAGAACGGTTTTCTGCCGGTTGGGCAATACTTTCGCCGCCAAAAAACTGTAACGTTTTAGTGCTTCCAATGGCAATGGTTGCTGTAGGAGTCTGAAGTTCTGCAAAATCAGGAGTATATTGTATCGCCTTGATACCTGTTACCTGCTCATAAAAAGGAATTAATTTTTCAATTTCGGACGTAATAATACGGATGGATACTGCATTCATTTTTTGAAGTTTTTAAATTACTTCACAAAAATAGAGTAGAGTTGTGACAAGAGTGTGTCAGGAGACTTGCTGGATAAAAAAGGTTTTATAAAAAAATCCTGACTGTATTTAGACTGCACCCAAAAGTTTAGACAAAATTAAACAATATTATTATATGAAAGAGTTCGGTACTGTACCGGACTCTTTCCTTTTAGATTAAGTCTTATCCTGTCGTTATTGTAGTAATTGATATAC